>JAESGR010000001.1_pt1 | contig 1327149 bp, 1128 predicted proteins | sample 9269771 | NCBI WGS metagenome assembly JAESGR01 (sample SAMN15739572, study PRJNA653492) | algae metagenome | isolation source: Chroococcus sp. CMT-3BRIN-NPC107 and co-occurring heterotrophs from well... | place: USA: Clark Mountains Wilderness, California | collected 2010-04-18
AAAGCAACCACCATCCTTGGATGGGCGCCAAAAGTGCAAAGAGCCGAAGGACTTAAAAAAACCTACGAGTACTTCAAAAGCCTGCCCCCGGAAGAATGGAACAAACAACCAAAAGAATTTACAAGTAATAACTATATGCTGGCAGGAGTAACTCAAGGACCGATGGTGCCATCCCTGTAATAGCGATAAAGTTTATTCCACCATTTAATCCTCTATTATGTCCAACCAATTAACTGTCTCATTTTATTTTGATGAAGATATTTACACTTCACTGGTAACGGTGGATGTGGGCGATGGTGATAACCTTTCGTTTTTTGTCAACCTTGGAAATGAAAGCCTGGACCATGTGCTTCCTTTTAAAAAACTGGAGCATCACAGCAATCTACTATCAGAAGAGGAAAACGGTATGAAACCGGACCTTGCTTTTGAAATGGTGCTTTGCATTTCGGAAGCCATTACAAGATTTTTATCATCCGCGGACATTGTGAAAACAGGTTGAGGCCTTTGCGTTTGATGATCTTCGTAAGAAATTTCTCAAAAGAATCAAATATTCTCTCGCCTCGGTTCTTCTATCAGCGAACCCCGCATCTGCGGGGTTTTTTTATCGACCTTGCGGCCAAATACATGATGTCCCGGGGTAACCCCTGAGACTTACCTTTGCCGGGTGAACAAATGGATCCTCCTTATTATCATTGCTTTTGCTGCTTTTTCAAAAAGAGGAAAGGCTGATCCAGGCCTGGCTGTACTTGTTCATAAGATCATTATACCACAAAAGACAACTGGTATAACCTGGTACGGTCCCAGGGCCGGCCACCAGCTGCAGGCCTTTAGCCAGGTAGCCAAAAAAACGGGAACACAGGTGACTGTGACTGATCTGATCCAGGTTGATCTTCATTATTTATACGCTGCCCTCATTATAAACATAGCGGAGCTTCAATGGTCCCTTTCTTTTCTCTCCCATATCGATCCGGCGCACCATTTCTGGTGATATCTTCTGCTCTAAAACATTCCCCTTAAAAACATTTAAAATGAGGCATCAACTGGCACCAGCTTAAAGCATGCGTTGGTTTAAATTTCATTCATGCATATCAATGTCGATAATATCTTACTGGTAGGCTCGCTCTTACTTTTGATCAGCATTCTTGTTGGTAAAACATCAAGCAGGTTCGGGGTGCCCACGCTGATCTTCTTTTTGATCGTTGGTGTTATGGCAGGCTCGGAAGGAATCGGAGGGATCAATTTTGACGACCCTGGCATGGCGCAGTTCATTGGCGTTACAGCACTGAACTTCATTCTTTTTTCAGGTGGGCTTGATACTAATTGGGAAGAGACAAAACCAGTATTATGGAAAGGTATCACACTTTCAACCATCGGTGTTTTTGTGACCGCATTGCTGGTAGGATTGTTCGTTCATTTCTTTTTTGGTTTTACCATCCTTGAAGGTCTTCTGCTTGGTTCCATTGTATCTTCTACAGATGCCGCCGCTGTATTTTCCATCCTGAAAGGAAGGAACATCCGCCTGAAGAACAACCTGGGACCAATGCTGGAACTGGAAAGCGGCAGTAACGATCCTATGGCTTACTTCCTGACCATTTCATTTACATCCCTGGTATCAAACCAGGACCTGCAGTTTTCTGAGCTGATCCCTTTATTCTTCCGTGAGTTTGCGATCGGAGCCGCTATCGGGTACCTGATGGGAAAGTCAAGCACCTGGATCATCAACAGGATCCAGCTTGGTTCTGAAGGACTATATCCCGTTCTGATGCTGGGTCTCGCGATGTTCACTTATTCATCTGCCCACCTGCTGGGAGGGAACGGGTTTCTTGCGATTTACCTGTGCGGGGTGATCCTTGGGAACAGCAGTTTTATTCACAAGCGCTCCATGATCCGTTTTTATGAAGGCCAGGCCTGGCTGATGCAGATCACCCTTTTTCTTACCCTTGGCCTGCTGGTATTTCCTTCACGGATCTTTCCGGTGATCATTCCCGGGCTGCTCATCTCTGGTTTCCTCATTTTAATTGCAAGGCCAGTCGCGGTTTTTTTAAGCCTTGCTTTTTTTAAAACAAATTTCAGAAGCAAACTTTTTATTTCCTGGGTGGGTCTCAGGGGCGGAGTGCCGATTGTATTTGCAACCTATCCTATGATCGCAGGTCTGGCAAAATCTGAATTGATCTTTAACCTGGTATTCTTTATCTCTGTGAGTTCGGTCTTGCTGCAGGGAACCTCACTTGCCTATGTGGCAAGACTGCTTCATGTGGTGGTGGTCCCAAAAACCAATATAGATCTGCCTGTATCCAGGAATGTCAGGTCCAAACTAAAAGAGGTTCAGCTAATTGAAGGATCAAAAGGAGTTGGGAAGCAGATTGTAAATCTTGGCATTCCTCCATCAGCTGCCATCATGGCCATAAGGAGGAATCAGCATTACCTTGAACCTTCAGGATCAACACAGCTTGTTGCGGGCGATCAGCTTTTTATTCTTGCCGACGATGAGCAGGCCCTGCAAAAGGTATTACAGGTGCTGGGCATTGAATCCTGAAATGCTAACCCCTGGCGCTGGACTTATTCATGATGCAGCCTTTATCTTTGCGCATGCAAATTTTTAAATGGACCGGCATGGCTGTGGCAATACTGTTGATCGGAGCCTGTTTTCTGCCCTGGGTATCCATTCCTTCAAAAGGCCTGACCATTACAGGAATGGACACTACCGGTACCAATTTTGGCAAACCTGCACTGCTCCATATTGCAGTTGCAGCCTTATACATCGTGCTGGTGGGAATGAACAAAGTATGGAGTAAGTGGATTGCATTTTTCCTTTGCGCCATCAACCTGGCATGGGCTTTCCGTAACTTTTTTATTCTTTCTTCCTGTTACGCAGGAGAATGTCCCGAAAGACTTGCAGGCATCTACACAGCATTTGCTTTATCTTTTTTAATGATCATTTGCGCCCTTTTTGCTGACCAGCGCTTTGGCAGTAATCATTTTCCTCCAGCAGGCAGCCAGCAATCATAACAACGTTTTACCTGGAATGTCTCCTGGCCTTGAACAACTTAACTGGTTTGCCTTTTGTTTATGGACCTTGTTAACCCAAAATTGGCAATGGTCATGAGCTGGGGGGTTATCTTAAAGTGATATTGGATCCTAAACCATATGGTTAAGCGAAAACGTAAAAGCAGGTATTCCTTAAAAATGCTTTTTTGTTTTGCACACAGTGTGTGAAGATCGTCGTGATTGGTAATGAATTTCACTTACCTTAGGCATTAACTGCAAAACTTACTGCGCTTATGAGAAAGTTCTACTCCGGAATTTTACTTTCTTTCCTATGCCTGTTGTTCAACAATGGCCAATCACAGACGGTCCTTATTAATACAGGATCAGAAGGTGGCTTTGAAGCCGGCACTGATTTTACGGCCAATGGCTGGACAGTTGTCAATGGAACGGCACCAAATAAATGGTTTCTTGGAACAGTTCCAACAGGTTTTACAAACAGGGTTGCTTACATATCAAATGATGCTGCAGGAGCTGCCTGGGCGTATGCAAATGGAAGTATTTCCATTGTGCATTTTTACAGGGATGTTACTATTCCGGTTGGGGAAACTGAAGTAAAATTAAACTTCAAGTGGCAGGCCCTGGGTGAAAGCGGCGCATTTGATGCATTAATGGTTAGTGTTGCGCCCACAAGTTATGTGCCCGCTGCTTCAACAACCAGTCTTGGTACCGGTACACTTGCATCACCGGCAACTACAATAGCACAATTATGGAATGCTACAGGCGTACAGGTGGTCAACATCTCCATTCCTGCAAACCTTACAGGAAATTGCACAGCAGCAAGTACCATCCGGCTGATCTTTACATGGAAGAATGATGGTTCCGGTGGAACAAACCCCCCGGCAGCCATTGATGATATTTCTTTGATCTCGCAGCCAAGCCGCGTTACAGCAGGAGGTGGTTTCTTTACCATAGATAATACTCTGCCCAACAGCGGTACCAATTTTTCTTCGTTTACGGATGCGATCAGCGCATTGAATGCAACCATCGCCTGCGGCATCACGGGACCCTACCAGTTCAATGTTAAAGTAGGACAAACATTCAATGAGAACCCTCCTGCAATCACTGCTTCAGGTACCGCTACCAATACCATCACCTTTCAAAAATCAGGCGCAGGCGCCAACCCTGTGATCACACCTTCAGGTACAGTAGGTGCAACTGATTTTGGATTTGGAATTTCCGGTGGTGATTACATTACAGTGGATGGGATCGACATTACTGCCAGCGGAGCTGCAGTAGAATATGGATACCTTGTCCGCAACGCTTCCGCTACGGACGGAGCCACGAACAACACGATCCGCAATTCAGTTATTACACTGAACAGGACCAATACCAATTCAATAGGATTGCTGCAATCATCTGCAACAACCGGCGGTGGTGTTACAGCAACTGCGCTTTCAGGAACCAACGCTTCCAATAAATACCACAACCTTGCTATCCGGAACGTATATAATGGCATGCTGCTGACAGCAGGATCCACGACCATCGTTGATGTGGATAACGAAGTTGGAGCAACAGCAGGAGGTGCAACAACAATAGGAGCAGGTTTTTCCGGTATTCCTGCAGGTGACATTGCCAATACCTATGGAGTACAATTCAACAACCAGGCTGATTTCAGGTTATTCAATACTACGGTACAGAATATTGCATCCTCTGGGAATACCATGCGTGGTATCTATATTCAGAATGCTAGGGGAACTTCATTTGTCTGGAACAATAGAGTAACAGGCCTTCGGAATGCCAGCGCAACTTCCACTGCAACTATATCCGGAATAGATGCATCCGTCGCCGCCACCGGTACACATACGCTCAGGATCTACAATAACTTCATAAGCGACCTTTCTTCAGCTTATTCCGGTGCCGCAAGCGCTACAAGACAGATCAGGGGCATTGTATTGGGAGGAGGTGCTGCAACCTCAACTTATAATGTTGACTTTAACAGCATCAGCATTGCTTCACAGCCAACTATTTCCAGTGCTGCAATGGAACTGACCGCAGTAACAACCATCAATAACATCCGTAATAATATTTTTGCAAACTTTACCGGCGCTCAAACCGGTGTTGCAAAACATTACGCCATCCGTTCTTCTTCCGGAACATCTATTGGCGCCGCAGGTTCAGTGGTGAACTACAATGACCTGTACATTGCTAACACAGGCAATGGTTTTACCGGACTTGCCAATACTTCAGACCTGGCTACCATTGCCAGCTGGACGGCTGCTATCACAGCTAATCCCGGCACAGATGCAAATTCCATTGCGGTTGATCCGCAATTTGCTAATAATCTCACCAACCTTCATGCTTCCGCGCCCGGGATCAACAACCAGGGAAATATGAACGGAATTTCCTGGGTCAGCACTGATATCGATGGAGAAACAAGAGGCGGCACTCCGGATATAGGGGCGGATGAATTTACACCACTTGCTGTAGATGCAGGCGCCATCACCCTTGTATCGCCTGCAGCCAGTTGCGACAATGCTGCTGCTACAGTTTCCATCAGGGTGCGTAATGCCGGATCAGCTGTACTTGATTTCAGCGTGACACCGCTTACTGTCAATGCGTCTGTCACAGGGCCTAATGCACAAACCTTTGCACCGGTTGTTGTCAGCACGGGAACACTTGCGCCAGGTGCCACACTGGATGTTGTGATCACTACCACCTATAATATGACTACTGGTGGCACCTACACTTTTAATGCCTCTACTTCAATTACTGGAGATACCAACGGCACCAACGACGCCATGGCGGCGGTTACCAGATCATTCGGTCCATTGGTGACATTGCCTCAAATTGTAGATTTCACCGGATATAATGGCACCAACCTGGCAACCCTTTTCCCTGAATGGAATGAAGCTGCAGGGGCCACGCCTGTTGTTTCCGAAAGTGCATGGAGGAATGCAACAGGACTTGGAACAGCCACCAACGTTTCTGCCGTAATCAACCTGTTTACCAACACCCGCAACGAATGGATCCTGGGTCCAAAGTTCACCGCCGCAGCCAATACAAAATTAAGTTTTGATGTAGCTGTAACTGACTGGCAAAGCACAACCGCTACTGATGTAATGGGTGCAGATGATAAAGTCCAGGTAATGGTCTCCGCGGATTGCGGCGCCACTTGGACATCGGTAAAATCATTCTCGGCCGCGGATAACCTGACCGTAACATTGACCAATCACTTGGTTGACCTGAGTGCGTTCGCAGGACAAAATATCATAGTAGGCTTTTACGCGACTGACGGTCCTGTGGATCATACCCAGGATTATGATTTCCATCTTGATAATATCAAAATTGAGAACGTTCAGCCTAATGATGTTGGTGCCACAGCACTTTCAACACCACCTGCACGCGGCTGTTATTCTGCTACTGAAACCATCAGTATTTCAGTAAGGAATTTCGGAGGTGCCACTTTAGACCTTTCTGTCAATCCGATTACTGTATCCACCAATGTAACTGGTGCAGCAACCGCCACGATTACAGGAACGCTTTCAACAGGTACGCTGGCCCCTGGGGCTTCTGTCAACGTTCCAATGACTGGCACACTGGATATGAGTGCGGCAGGCACTTATACCTTCAACGCATCGGCAACCGTTACAGGTGACGCCAATGCTGCCAACAACAGCATGGTTACAGCCACGCGAACTACACTTCCTGTTGTAGCTTTGCCTGAGACCGTCAATTTCACCGGGTTTACGGGCGCCAACCTGAATACCTTTTTCCCTAACTGGTTAGAAGCACAGGGTACTGCTCCAGCGCCGGCGGTATCTGACTGGAGAAGCCAGACCGGCCTTGGTGGCACAGGAAACATCACAGCCGTGATCAACCTGTTTACCAATACCAGGAACGATTGGATCATTGGTCCTAAGTTCACAGCAGCAGCCAATACAAAGCTTAGTGTTGATGTTGCCGTTACCGACTGGACAAGCATCACCGTTGCTGATGTAATGGGTGCTGATGATTCTGTAAAAGTGATGGTATCCACCAACTGCGGTGCCACATGGTCTTTAGTAAAAGCATTCACTGTAGCTGATAACCTGACCACTACACTGACCACATTCCAGGTGGACCTTGGAAGCTTTGCCGGTCAGAATATCCTTGCAGCCATTTATGCAACGGATGGCCCTATCGACAATACACAGGATTATGATTTCCATGTTGATAATCTCAAGATTGAAAATGTACAACCCAATGATGTAGGCGCCATTGCTCTTGTGAATCCCCTTACTTCGGGTTGTTATACAACTGCCGAAACCGTAAGAATTACCGTACGGAACTTTGGCACGGCAACACTTGACCTGGCAGCGTCCCCTATCACAGTTACTGTAAACGTAACAGGAGCAGTTACAACAACCCTGACCGGTACACTCAATACAGGGCCGCTCGCGCCAAACAGTACTGCTACAGTGGACCTTTCGGCGCCTTTGAACATGACCACTGCAGGTACCTATACTTTTAATGCCACTGCATCTGTGAATGGCGATGTAAATGCCACAAACAATAGCATGGTTGCTGTGACAAGGGTGGTTCAACCTGTCGTCACAGTTCCGCAGTCCGTCAACTTTACCGGGTTTACAGGTGCAAACCTCAATACCATTTTCCCTAACTGGCGCGAAGGAGCAGGGGTTACAACTCCTGCAGGAGCTGCATCAACCTGGAGAAACATCAGCGGACTTGGTGGAAGCGGGAACGTTACCGCGGCCATTAATATCTTTAGTGCAGCCCAGAATGAATGGATCATCGGGCCAAAGATCCTTGCTGCTGCATCAACTGCGTTGAAGCTTGATGTTGCGGTAACAGACTGGAACGCTGTCAATGCGCCGGATGTTATGGGATCAGATGATAAGGTTAGTGTAATGGTGTCTACTGACTGCGGCGTAACCTGGACTTCAGTAAAGGATTTCAGTGCCACGGACAACCTGAGCAATAGTCTCAGCAGCCGGACTATACCATTAATGGCCTATGCCGGACAAAATATTATTGTTGCATTAAGAGGTACCAGTGGAACTACTGACGATACGCCCGATTATGATTTTCATATTGACAACCTGAACCTTTACGAAATACCGGCAGTGGATGTGGGCCCAGTTGCAATTGTAATGCCCCCGGTAAATTGCCCAACTCCACTTGTCACCATCCAGGGTACGATCAGGAATCATTCCCTTCTGCCTCTTGACCTGAGTGTTCATCCGGTTACACTAACAGCTAACGTTTCAGGCGCAGGAACAGAAACATTGACCGGTACACTGAACAGCGGTATCCTTGCACCCAATGCAAGCGTCAACATCATCCTTACACCAACAATGAACCTCGTAAATGGCGGTACTTACTCGGTCACACTTACTTCAGGTACCGCGAGCGATGGGGATGTTACAAATGATACCTATGCCACATCTTTCTTTATCAATACTCCTCCACAGGTGCCTGTCATCACCCAGGCTGCCGGCGGTATCTGTACCGGAAATACACAGCAACTGATTGCTTCAGGATCATCTTATCCTGTAACAGGAACGATCGGCACAGGCACTGGTACAAGCACTGTAACGACTCCGTATAAAGGATTCTGGGGTGGCCAGAAAGTTCAATACCTGTATACTGCGGCGGAACTCCAGGCAATGGGATTAAGGGCTGGCATGCCGATCAATACCATCGGGTTCAATATTTCAACGTTTACCAGTCCATATACTTTCAATGGTTTCACCATCAAGATGAAACATACAACGGCCACGGTGATGACAACCACAATGGAAACAGGATTGAACATTGTTTTTGGTCCAGTCAATTATACACTGACCGGCTCCGCTTCATTTACAACATCACATACGTTGACAGCACCATTTGTATGGGATGGAACTTCAAACCTTCTGGTAGAGACCTGCTTTAATAATAACAATGGAGGTGGTGCTGCAGGAAATTCAGCGGCGGTTGTTTCTACAACTACGCTCACGAACATGACACGGTATTTTTCCGCTGATAATTCCACAACAGTGTGTGATGCAACAACAGGAGCAACAACAAGTACAGCAAGGGCGAACATTACCCTGGGCTATACTGCTGCTGCTTCTTATAACTGGACCCCTGTTGCGGGTTTGTTTACCAATGCAGCAGGTACCATTGCTTACACCGGGGGAGCTGCAGATACGGTTTACGCAGCGCCATCGGTAACTTCCACGTATAGTGTTACAGCACTTTCAGGAACAACCTGTACAAGCACTTCTTCTGCTGTTGTAACAGTGATTGAGGGGACGGTGATCACAGTTCCACCGGTTGCATCCGTGGCTGTTTGTCCTGGTGCCAGCACAACCTTAAGCGTTACGGCTACAGGCGCTGGATTAACGTACCAGTGGAAGCGAAATGGGATTGTAATACCAGGAGCTGTTTCCAGTACATTCCCCATCACCAATATGACCATTGCCGAAGCAGGATCTTACACGGTTATTGTAAGGGGAACATGCGGAACCGATTCTGCGGTTGCCAACGTAAGCTTTGTATTGCAGCCCCAGATCACTACGCATCCCGTATCCCAGGCTGTTTGTACCGGCAACACCATTACATTAAGTGTTGCTGCCCAGGGCTTCAGTATTACCTACCAGTGGAGGAAGAACAGCCAGCTGATCGCAGGTGCTACTTCATCCAATTATACAATTTCTAACTTTTCAACTGCTGATGCAGGAAGCTATGATGTTGTTGTGAACAGCTTATGCGGATTCAGCATTACTTCAAATGCAGCGGTACTTAGTTTCGCCGCAGTTAATTCATGGGTTGGAAACTCTAATACAGACTGGAACAATCCATTGAACTGGTGCAGTGGCGTACCTTTAAATACAAGTGATGTAAGCATTCCATCAGGCACCCAATTCCATCCTGTAATCAATGGAAATTCAAATGCAAGGAATGTAACCGTTAATTCAGGAGCAACGCTGACGATCACTTCAAGCGGTAACCTGAATCTTTTCGGCCATCTTGTCAATAATGGAACATTCAACAGCACTGCGGGCATGATCACTTTCAGTGGTACGGCTAACCAGGATGTGGCTTCTGTTACAGCAGCCAGCATTGTAATGAACGGAACCGGTGGCATCACGCTGAATGGTAACATGAATATCGGTACGGCGCTTACACTGACCAATGGAAATATAACGCTTGGCAGCAATAACCTTGTGATGACGGGTGGCAGTACAGGAAGTGTAGCAAGTCATATCATCACTAACGGAACCGGCAGGGTTACCAACAACAACATAACTGTAGCCAGCGTGGTGTTCCCTGTTGGCCCGAATGCAGGCAGCTATAATCCTGTAATGGTAGCAAACGGACAGGGAAGGAATTATACCGCTGGTGTTACAGTTGGCGTGCCTTCAACAGTTGCCAATAGTGCAAGGGCCATTAACAGGACCTGGGTGATTACTTCCAGTGCAGCTGTTACAACGCCAGTTACTCTGAACTTCCAGTATGCTGACGCAGATGTTGTTTCGGCTTCTGCAATTCCTACCGCAAACATGGAAGTAGGCGTAAATAACGGAACCGGCTGGCTGATCACTTCGCCTTCAGGAGGTGTGATACCAACCGGAACGGCCGCTGAAAGAAGGGTGGTGGTGCAAACAACTACTTTTGGCCCGATGGTGGTTGCCAATATCGGTGGCGTGAATTTCCCGACAGCTGTACCTAACGTGGATCCGGATGTTACAGGAATTATATTGATGCCAAACCTGGTGGAAACCAATACGGTGCTGCGCATCAACACAAGAAGGACCATGAAGATCAACTGGAGCATCGCGGATGCAAACGGAAGGATCGTAATGACATTCGGCAGGCAGGTTCTTGCAGGACAAAATGATCTGCCTTTAAATCTTGGTCACCTTGCCGTTGGTGTATATTATGTAACCGGGTATACCGAAAAAGGAAAAACAATTACACTTCGCTTTGTGAGGCAATAAAAGCTTTAGTAAAAACAAAACCCCGTCATGCACATGCTGACGGGGTTTTGTTTTTCCATTGTTGCACTAATCCTCGCTTTTAACATTTGTGGCTGTAATGGTCATTCCAATTACAACAACACCTGATATTACGCAAATGCTTGCAATACCAAATACGATCGGGTTTTGAAAAGCAGAAGCAAAAGATTTAAGACTGAAGCAAACCATGATGTAAAGACACAGGGAGATCAGCATTAAGGCGCCCCCATAATAGTAGCCTCCTTTCTTTTCATTCCGTTGTTTTATATTGACACCATTGAGGTCATTTACAATTAGCCGGGCCATTATGGGTTCCAGGCCGAATTCCCTATGAAGACTGTTAATGATGGTTTCCGGATCATCACCTTTTAAAATGGATGCAATGGTATGGTCAATATGCTTTTCTGAACAACCGAAGGAGACCAGGTAAGGCTTACGGGCCAATAGAGGATTCATATAAAAGTGTTATCCATTAATGTAAGCATTATTCCAAAATCAACAATGCGTTTTTCACCATGGAAATACATTCATCTGTTTGTTCCTTTGTGATCACCAGGGGTGGCGCCAGCCGGATCCTGTCTCCCTGGGTAGGCTTGGCCAAAAGACCTAACTCCATCAGGCGCACACAAACTTTCCAGGCTGCTTCCTTATCCTTGTGGTCGATGACGATCGCATTCAAAAGGCCTTTTCCCCTGACCGTCTTTATGAATGGACTCCTTAAACTTTCAAGCCCTTTCCTGAAGTAATCTCCCATTTCTTCAGAGCGCTGTGCCAGGTTCTCATCTTCCAGTACCTTCAACGCTTCCATAGTCACTGCACAGGCAAGAGGGTTCCCACCGTAGGTAGACCCATGTTCTCCTGGCTTTATAGTGAGCATGATCTCATTATTTGATAAAACCACGCTAACGGGCAGCAGCCCGCCACTCAGCGCTTTGCCCAGGACAAGAATATCCGGGTGTACATCTTCATGTTCGCAGGCAAGTAATTTACCGGTACGGCAAAGGCCTGTCTGAATCTCATCTGCAATAAATAATACATTGGCCTTCTGACACAGGCTATAAGCAGCGGAAAGATAGCCTTCCTCAGGAACCACAACACCTGCTTCTCCCTGGATCGGCTCTACTAAAAATCCTGCAACAGTAGGATCCGACAATGCATTTTGTAATGCTTCGAGGTCATTAAAAGGAATACGGATGAAACCCGGCATGTAAGGTCCAAAATGCTGGTAAGCTGCGGGATCGGAACTGAACGAGATCACTGTGGAAGTGCGGCCATGAAAGTTGTTATCGCAGACGATCACTTTGGCCTGCTGGTCCGGTATTTTTTTGACCCGGTAAGCCCAGTGCCTTGCCAGCTTGATGGCTGTTTCAACAGCTTCAACACCAGTGTTCATGGGAAGCACACGGTCATAATTAAAATACCTGGTGATGAACCGGGTAAACTCTGCAAGCCGGTCGCTGTGAAAAGCCCGGCTGGTCAGAGTCAGCTTTTGAGCCTGGTCAATTAGAGCTTTTACGATCCTGGGGTGACAATGACCCTGGTTCACCGCTGAATAGCCGCTAAGGAAATCATAATAACGTTTACCTTCAACATCCCAGAGAAATACACCTTCACCACGGGAAAGCACAACCGGTAAAGGATGATAATTATGAGCGCCGTATTTTTCTTCCAGGTCTATATAGGATTGTGAATTCACAACATCCATTGTATGCATAATTATAATTTGAGTGGATTCAAAAAAAAGAAAAAACAAAAGGATGCCGTTACTCAGTGGTTGAGGAAATCCAGGTTGAATTCGAGGAAGGAATGATTAGGATTCATGTGAATATGCTCCAAAAATAATCAAATACAATGGCTTATACAATTCCTGCTCAAACACGCATTGGTCATATACACCTTAAAGTTGCAGATTTAGATAAAGCTTTGCAGTTCTACCGCGACCTGCTGGGATTTGAAATAACTCAGTATTACGGTTCGAGTGCAGTATTTCTATCAGCAGGCGGATACCATCATCACATTGGATTAAATACATGGCACAGCAAGGGCGCAAGCCCGGCGCCCGTCAGGGCCGCAGGCCTGTATCATACCGCGATACTATACCCCCAACAAAAAGACCTGGCCATCATTTTAAAACGGCTGCTGCAGGCAGGGTATCCCTTGACCGGCGCATCGGATCATGGTGTTTCATTGGCCATTTATTTAAATGACCCGGACGGGAATGGGGTTGAATTATACTGGGACAGGCCGAAAGAAGAATGGCCAACAGACGCTGAAGGAAATTTAAGCATGACAACAGAAGCGCTCGACCTGGATGCTTTACTGCAACTGGCTACATGATGTGTATAAAATAGTGTTCCGGAAAGTCCTTTTGGATTTTAATATCATTTGAGAATATTCCGAATACCGTGGAGCCGCTTCCGCTCATGGAAGCATACAACGCACCTTTGGCGTAAATGTATTCTTTCAACTGACCCACTTCAGGATGGGATGTAAAAACAGCTTCTTCAAAATCATTGACCAGGTCATTTTTCCAGGTATCAATTGGCTGTTGAATGATCGATCTCAGGTCTGGTTTTGATGCATCCGGTCTGAGTTGAGAAAAAGCCCATCCTGTATTAATGTGGATTCCCGGGTTAACAAGCAAGACCTGGTAAGAAGAAAGGTCCAGGGCAATGGGTTCCATTATTTCTCCGCGTCCGGTAGCAAAGCAGGGTTTATTCGGTATGAAAAAAGGACAATCACTGCCAAGTTCCAGTGCATACTGGACCAATTGGTCTTCATCCAGCTCAAGCCTGAATTTCTGGTTTAATGCCAGGAGGGTAAATGCACCATCAGCACTGCCACCGCCCAGCCCTGCACCTGATGGAATGGTCTTGTGCAGGTGCATGCGCACAGGAGGCAGTTTTTGAAAATCTTTTTTCAGGATCCTGTAAGCCTTGACACAGATGTTATCTGAAAGATCTCCTTTTACAGGAAGTCCTGATAAAGAAAGCGTCACATCAGCAGCACCGGTTGCATCCTGGATCACTTCCAGTGCATCAAGTAATTGCACAGGGTAAAAGACAGTAGCCAGGTCATGATATCCATCCGCTCTTTTTCTAAGGATCTGCAGTCCCAGGTTGATCTTGCAATTTGGAAAAACGATCACGGGATGGTTGCTGGTTTATTGTAATAAAATCTGGCTGTGGTGCAGTGGGGTATGAAAAAGTGGAATTTCTAGTGTTTATTATGCTTGAAAGACAATATAAAAAAATTTACCTGCCTTTTCTCCGGTTGTTGATCTCGTCCCTGATCGCGATCGCCCTGATGTAATCTTCCTGTTCCAGCACTTCATTCAAAAGGGTGTTCAGGTCTTCGAGGGAAAGCGATTTCAGGTCATCTTTGCCACCTTTTTCATCATCACCGCCCGTAGAGGTAATGGTGGTCTTTCGTTTTTTAGTAGTGCCTGGGTCTTCCATCAGGATGCCTGCGCTTTCAAGAATGTGCTCATAGGTATAAACAGGGCAGCCAAAGCGAACTGCAAGCGCCAGGGCATCGGAAGTACGCGAGTCAATTTCAATGGTATCATTATCAGAGGAACAGACGAGCTTGGAATAGAAAATCCCTTCCTGTAAATCAGAAATGATGACCTCGTGCAGCTCAATATTAAATGCTGACATGAAATTTTTCATGAGGTCGTGGGTGAGTGGACGGCTGGGCTGCATTTTTTCAAGTGCCACAGCAATCGCCTGAGCCTCAAAGCCTCCGATAACAATCGGCAATCTGCGTAAACCATTCACTTCCCCCAGGACCACAGCATAAGAATGTGTTTGCGTAATGCTATGCGAAAGGGCCACAATTTCCAATTCGATTTTCTTCATGAGTCAAACTACCTGATTAATCCAATATTTAAATGAGCCACGAAATTAAGTCTTTCGCTGATATAAGCTTAAACATTCATACCAGAATCAATCCGGTTTCCTTGCTGATGTTTTACCCTTTGTTTTCTTTTTTGAAGGAGGCACAGGCTTTACGGGAACAATGGCAGGGGGGTCTGCCGTTGGTATACCTATAGCCACAGTGTCAGCATAGGTATCATTTTCATCTAACATTATGGTATCTACCATGGTTGTATCTGTTCCTGTTCCTGTTGCCCAAACCGTTCTTTCAGTATAACCCGATGGTATTGTAAAAAGATCCTGACTCAATTTTTGAGGAATAATGGATGTTGCTTCCAGCTTCAGATCAAAATGGGTAGGTTCACTTTCAATACCGTTCTTCACACCGCGCATACTGCCAAAATTGAACATGGCGTCAATGGCAATAAGGTCATCCTTGATAAAGAAAAAGACAGTGCTGTTCTTCAATCGGGCAGGCACAGGATAATACAGGTCTTCACCCACATAATAATATTGCTTTGCATTGTTCAGCAGCGCTCCAAGATTTCCCTGCTCAAGGGTTTCATTAACCTTTATCAGCTTGGTTTTATAGCCAAAAACTGTTTTGGTTTGAGGCAAAGGGGGTTCGGCATCCGGAAGCGTAATTGGAGAAACAGAATACTCTCTTGTACCTGTGTAGATGGTATAAACTTTCAGGGAGTCCATTGCCAGGATGATATACTTACCATCTGCATTGCTTTTCATCATGTTATTGACGCGGATCCTCCAGGGGCGAAACATTACCTGTACCTCTTCCTTTTGATTTGTGTTTTTTCCATCCTCCACCAGGTACCTGATGGTGCCTTCAAAAGGTTGTTGTGGCTTTTGTGCTGTTACCGTATAAGCACACAACAGCAGCAGAATGGTTTTGATGATATTCATAGCCCAATTTACGATTTAGGAAACACCCTTGATCTTTTTGACCGCATCGATCATTTTTGGAACAACCTCAAAAGCATCCCCTACAATTCCATAATCCGCAGCTTTAAAGAAAGGCGCTTCAGGATCTTTATTTACCACCACGATCACTTTGCTCCGGTTAACGCCTGCAAGGTGCTGAATAGCCCCACTGATGCCAATGGCGATGTACAGGTTGGGTGCAATAGCCACGCCTGTCTGACCAACGTGTTCATTGTGCGGACGCCAATGCGCATCGGCAACGGGACGGCTGCAGGCAAGGGCGGCTCCAAGCAGGTCGCCAAGTTCCTCTACCATCTTCCAGTTCTCAGGACCTTTCAATCCACGGCCTGCACTGACAACCACGTCTGCTTCCGTAAGGGCCACTTTCCCGGATGTTTTGGTGCTGTCTGTGATTTTTATTTTTGGGGCATCCACTGTTGCAGTGAAAGGAACTACTTCCGCTTTTCCTTCACCCTGTACAATGGTGAAAGCATTTACGTTCAGGGATATGATCTTCACTTCACTTTGAATGGAAACAGTTGCGTATCCTTTGCCAGAAAATACATTCTTGCGTACTGAAAATCCGGAACCTGTATCCGGTAATGCCGTAGCGCCGCTTACAAGGCCGGCCTTCAATCTTACGGACAGGCGCGGAGCCAATGCTTTTCCTGTTGTATTGTTGGAAAAGATAATGATCTTGGCGCCGGTTTGTTCGGCTACCTGTGAAAGCACTTTTGTGAACACCTGCGAATCAAATTGTTTCAGGTTGTCGTGCTGTACCTGGTGGATCTTTTTTACTCCGTATTGTCCAAGGGCGGCAAGGTCTTCATTGACCGAACCCAGAAGAACTGCTTCCGCTGTATCACCTGTCTGGCCTGCGATCTTTGCACCATAACTTAAAGCTTCAAGTGATGCTTTTTTAATATGCCCGTCTGTATGGTCTACAAATATTAAAACACTCATGATATGAATTGATAAGTTGAATTAATGGAAACATTAAATAACGCGTGCTTCTTCATGAAGCATCCGTATAAGGTCTTCTACGTTTTCTGGAGCCACCAGTTTTACCCCGGCTTTGGCTGGTGGCAGGCCGAACTCGCTGAACTTTGTCAGTGCTTCAGCCGCAGCAGGTTCTACCACTTTTAAGGGTTTTGTCCTGGCAGCCATGATGCCGCGCATGTTTGGAATGCGGGCCTCTGCGACACCTTTCTGGCAGCCTACTACCAGCGGAAGCGGGGCTTCAACAGTTTCCTCACCGCCTTCGATCTCTCTTTTTATGGTAGCGGTAGTGCCTTTGAGTTGAAAGTTTGTTGCCAGGGCGATGTAGGGCATTTCCAGCATTTCTGCCAGCATACCGCCAACCGCACTGCCATTATAATCAATGGTTTCCTTTCCGGCCAAAACAAGGTCGTACCCTCCTGAACGTGCCACCTCCGCTATCTGGGCCGCAACAGAATAACTTTCCTTTGGTTCTGTATTGATCCTGATGGCTTCATCGCCTCCAAGTGCAAGCGCTTTGCGGATGATGGGTTCAGCATCCGGTCCGCCAACGGTCACCAAATGAATGACCGTAGAAGCATCCGCTTCTTTTAATTCTATGGCACGTACAAGCGCATACCATTCGTCGTATGGGTTGATGATCCATTGTACGCCGGCTTCCGCGAATTTCGTGTTGTTATCGGTGAAGGCTATTTTTGCCGTTGTATCAGGAGTTTTACTGATGCACACTAAAATTTTCATACAAAAAGTTTACGTGAAAATTGGTTGCTTATGCAACTAATGTAGTGCAAATATAAGGCGCAAAGCCAGCGAAACAAATAAGCCAACCGGGAATGAACAGAATCGAAAAATTGAAGGAATACCTGGCCGCTCAGCCATCAGACAGCTTCCTTCAGCACGCCCTTGCCCTGGAGTACATCAAGCTTGGCGATGACGAGGAGGCCAGGCGGATATTTGAAGCTTTACTGGCGCAGAACGATCAATATATTGGAAGTTATTATCACCTGGCAAAACTGCTGGAAAGGACCGAACAGCGGGACGCCGCCATTTCCTGGTATGAAAAAGGGCTCCAAAAGGCAAAAGCTGCCGGCGACCAGCATACCTACAATGAATTACTGGCAGCCTACGAAGACCTAATATACTGATGACAATAACGCACCATTTGCTTTCAGCATTCAAATCCCGGATGAAACAGCTAAACCTTTCGCCGGACACGCATTTCTTGCTTGGGGTAAGCGGAGGCATCGATTCCGTTGTGCTCTGTTCATTGAGCAGTGAAGCCGGACTGAAATTTTCAATAGGGCATTGCAATTTTGGGTTAAGGGGCGCCGAAAGTAACTGGGATGAAACCTTTGTAAGGCGGCTGGGATCAAAATATAAAACCGAGGTATACGTAAAGAACTTCAATACGGAGACAATTGCCAGGGAAAATAAGCGATCCATCCAGGAAACTGCCAGGGACCTGCGTTATGAATGGTTCCGTGAAATGAAAAGTGTGCATGGATTCGCATATGTCTTACTGGGTCATCATTCCAATGACAATATTGAAACAGTGCTGATGCACTTTTTCAGGGGTACCGGGCTGAAGGGACTTACCGGCATTCAGCCCGTTTCTCCTGATGGTTGCTGTTTCAGGCCTATGCTTTCTTTTACAAGGAACCAGGTAGCGGATTACGCCGGCGAAAAAGGATTGGAATGGGTGGAAGATGCTTCCAATGCTTCTGATAAATACACCAGGAATTTTTTCAGGAACTGGCTGATCCCGGAAATAGGTAAGGTATACCCCAAAGCTGAAGAAAATCTCCTGGCCAACATTGAGCGGTTCAATAAAACTGAGGTCCTATACAAGCAGCTGGTTGATGGTCTGAAAAAAAAATTGCTGCAACAACAAGAGGCCGAAGTCAGGATCCCAGTGCTGCAATTGATGCAATACCAGCATACTTCGATGATCTACGAAGTCATCAAAGATTTTCATTTTGATGAAGCACAGGTAGAAGAGGTGATCAAACTGGCTTCCAGCGGTTCCGGAAAATACATTGAAAATGAAACCTTCCGGATCATCAGGCATGGACGCTGGTTTGTGATTGCCTCAAAGACAGCGGAAGCATCAGCCCACACCATTGAAAAAGAAGAAGGCACGGTGTCATTTGAAAGCGGGAGCATCAGCATTGACCTGCCCCGCATTTCTAAATTCAGTATTGATCCTTCTGCGCATGTTGCACAACTGGATTCAAAACATATTGAATTTCCCCTGCTGCTGCGTAAATGGAAACAGGGGGATTATTTTTATCCATTAGGCATGCGGAAGAAAAAAAAGCTATCCCGCTTCCTGATCGATCAGAAAATGCCGAAGCATCAAAAGGAAAATGTGTGGGTGATCGAAGCAAACAAAAAGATCATCTGGGTGGTTGGACATCGCATTGACGACAGGTTCAAGGTAACTCCATCTACAAAAGATATTATCAGGTTCCGTTTCCTTGCTAACGCCCCTGAAAAAATGCACCGATCTGCTCCACGCAATAAGTAATGAAGTTGAAGCCTGCTGCAAATCCGGCAGCGATCATGAAGGTTAATCCATACAGCGAACCCCATAAGTGCGCGGAATGATTGATCCTGTCGCCGCCTCTTCGTTCAAGGTAAGCAGTGATAAAAAGGTATAAGGGCGCAAAAATAAAACCGGGAATACCAATGGCCAGGAACAGGTAAATATTTTCAGTGGGTGCGATCAGCATGCCCGCGAAGATGACAGCGCTCACGGCACCGGATGCGCCAAGTCCATAATATGCGCTGTTATCCTTATTGTTAAAATAAGTAGGCAGCAGGGAAACCATCAGCGCTGTAACGTACATGACCAGGTAAATGATCTTGCCACTGTTCCCGAAAAAGTCCACCATTACTTTTTCAACGATGGGTCCAAAGAAATAAAGGGAGATCATGTTGAAAATTAAGTGCATGGCATCGGCATGGATCAACCCGGAACTGAAAAAACGGTACCACTGGCCATAACGCGAAATAGCGGGAGGGTGGAAGATGAGGTCATTCATCATCTTATTATTACTAAAAGCGCCAATAGAAACAATGACGGTGATTATGATGATGATGAGTGTTATGGTCAATTGAAACTGCATGATGATTTTTTACCTGTGATGATACTTTTCGTTCCGCAAAATAGTGCAGGCCCGGTAAACCTGTTCGGATAAGATCAGCCGTACCAGCTGGTGGGGAAAAGTAAGCCTTGATAAAGACCAGGTAAACTGTGCTCGTTTAATGATCCTTTCATCCAGTCCGAAAGCGCCTCCGATCAGGAAAACCAGAGACCTTGTACTTTCGGTTGCGCGTTGCTGTAAGAAAGCTGCCAGGCCTTCTGAATCAAACTCTTTTCCTTTTTCATCCAGTACAACAAGGTGGTCTTCCGGCTTCAGCCATTGCAACAGCAGGTCGCCTTCCTTTTTCTTCTGCTCTGCTTCGGGTAAAGAAGCAGCCTGCCTGGGCACTGGAATGATGTTCCATTCAACCGGAAAGTAACGGCCGATCCTTTTGGTAAAATCTTCCACACCAGGCTTGATGAAAGGCTCATGCGCTTTGCCAATTGACCACAAACTGATTTTCATGGTGCGCAAATTAAGCTAAGTTCCCAAGAGGCATTAATCGCTTCATTTCATATGATTAACCTTAAAGCGCCTGCTGATTTCATTTGGCAACAGCGGTTACAATCAATAAGATTTGTTAACCTTTGTGTGAAGTATCCATATCAACAATCCTCTTTGAACAGTAATCTTTGCAACTATTTATAAATGGATCAACGTTTCATTCATACAGGATAATGAACCTGGTCATTAAATTTCTGCTGGTACATTAATTGTAGAACTTCCCCATAAACAGGCCATCCCATCAATACGAACATCCTAAGAAAGCATTATTCATGATTAGAAAAAGTATATTATTCTTCTTTATTCCTTTCACATTTCATGCCCAGGCACAGGAAAACGCTGGTGTTAAACCCAAATTCATTGCTGATTCAGTGATCGCACCCACAAGTCTGAAATATGGTGATCCCTCTTTCTTAAAAAGGTTCATCATGGGCAAAAATTACAGGGAAGAATGGTCAACACCTATCAAAGCACCTGTATTCAGGCTGTCAACAAGTGGATTCAAGATCAAGGAAATGGGAGGTGGGCAGCAAACCAAATCATTGAAACTGACCGACAAAGCAGGTAAAGAATGGGCGCTCAGGAGCCTGGACAAAGATGTAACCCTTGCGCTTCCAAAAGGTTTGCGTGGCACCCTTGCCCAAAAAGTAACCCAGGATATGATCTCCGCTGCGCATCCTCATGCTGCCGTTGTTGTTGGAGATCTTGCCAAGGCTGCAAAAGTTGCCGCACCTGCTCCTAAATTGTACTACGTAGTTTCAGATCCTGCCATGGGTGAACTGGACTCGCTTTTTGCCAACACATTTTGCTGGCTTGAGGAAAGACATCCTACCCCAGACAGGTCAAAAACTGAAGATACCGATGAAGTGCTGGAAGAGATCATTGAGGAAAATGATCACCTGGTGCTTCAGAAGGAAGTTCTCAAGGCCAGGTTACTGGATATGCTGGTTGCCGACTGGGACCGTCATGCTGACCAGTGGGCCTGGGGTGAAATAGATTCAGCTGACAAGAAATTTTATTATGCCATTCCTCGTGACCGGGACCAGGCATTCTTTTATTCACGCGGTGCCTTGCTTAGTGTAGTAAGATTATTTGCACTGAGGCATATGGTTGGTTTTAAATCAAGCACTAAAAAAGTAAAAAGCCTGAATTACAAAGCTTGGAATTTTGACCGGACCTTCATTAATGAGCTGAATGAAGCAGAATGGGCGGCCACGATCCGCGAGTTCCAGGCAGCACTGCCTGATGCGGTGATTGAAGCCGCTGTAAGAAAAATACCTGCCGAAGCTTATGCGATCAGTGGTCACACAATTGAAAAGAAATTAAAGGACAGGCGTGATGGACTAAGCAGGGATGCCATGCGGTATTACCATTTTCTTTCACAGCAACTGACAGTCAACGGAACAGCTCAAAAGGAAAAGTTCAAGGTTGAGGAAAAAAATGGGATGATCTCGATCACTGTAACGGATAATAAGAACAATGAGATCTACCAGCGCCTGATTGACCCCAAAAAAACCAGGCTCATCTACTTAAACGGGCTGGATGATAAAGACCATTTTTCTATAGGAAAAAACCTTCCAAGGTCTGCAAAGCTCATCATCCAGGGAGGCAAGGGTGAGGATACTTATGATCTCCAGGAAAAAATCAGGGGCAAGATCTATGAATTCCGCTCGGACAAATCTGTCCTGGAAAATCAGGCAAAAAAAGAAATAAAATACCTTGACTAAGTTCGTTCTACTGAAGAGCAAAGGCCCAGCATAACACCTGCTAAATTCTTTACCCCCGTAATGTTTGATGGCTTAACAAAATAGGCATCTGCCCCGGAGTTTAAACAGGCATGTTGATAAAGATGGGAGTCTGAAGTACTCCAGACCACCTTTCTGACCCTTTTAAACTTCTCAAGCGAGCTGAGGTGTTCTAAAAGCTGGTGGCCACTGATGAGTGGCAGGTTATAATCAAGAATGATAAGGTTGGGCAGGCAGTATTCAGGCAGGCTTTTTAGATAATTGATGGCTTTCTCTCCTGAATTTTCCATATGCAGCTGCACATGCTCGTCAAGACTTAGAAATGCTTCTTTTAAGAACTCCTGGTCATCGATATCATCCTCTGCAAGGAAGATGGTTTTGGGCATGGAAGCATAGTAGGATAAGTGGTTTTTTGCGGATGTTGGCATGTTGGCAGTTGTCTTCCGAAGTTATTTGTTCTCAATTGATACGAAAGTTATTTATCTGGTTATTAAGTGAGATTGCTTAGGATATGCTAAAACTTCCGGGAAGCAAAGAAAGCGGCATTGAATTTTGGTGCAGACCCAGCCTTTTACTAAGTTTGATTTCCAATCTTAATTTACCTTAACCATGAGTAATAAAAAGCGAACCCTGGATGGCCCGGATGGCGCCTCCGTTAGTTCCTCTTTGCCAGCGGAAGCGGTCATAGGATCTTCCAACGGCACAAAAAAATCCAAACCAAAAGTCAAAGAAAACGGCTATAGTTCCAATGGCCACGGTGCAAATGGACATGAAGATGCCATGGACAACCGCGAACTTCTAAGAATACTTGGTGAGGTACGCAATGGTAACTTCAACGTACGCATGCCGGTTGACAAACTTGGTCTGAGCGGGAAGATCTGCGATACTTTAAACGATATCATCTCTCTTAACGAGATCCTGATGCTTGAGCTGACCAGGGCCGGAAAAACCATTGGTAAGCAGGGTAACCTTACACACAGGATCGAACTGCCTAAATATGCCCGCGGTGCCTGGAGCAACGGTGTTGATGCCATCAACGGCCTCATTTCCGACCTGGTGCATCCAACCATCGAGATCGCACACGTGATCGGGTCAGTGGCAAAGGGTAACCTTTCCGAAGAAATGCCCCTGCAGATCGGTGATCATAAACTTCAGGGCGAGTTCCTTCGGATTGCAAAGGAAGTGAACGACATGGTAAAGCAGCTGAACCTGTTCTCCATGGAGGTAACCCGTGTGGCAAGGGAAGTAGGATCTGAAGGTAAACTGGGTGGACAGGCCCGGGTTAAAGGTGTTGCGGGTGTGTGGAAGGACCTTACGGATTCGGTGAATGGTATGGCGGGTAACCTTACCACACAAGTGCGTTCCATTGCGGAAGTAACAACAGCCGTGGCGAAAGGTGACCTTTCAAAGAAAATTACAGTAGATGCCGAGGGTGAGATCCTCGAGCTGAAAAATACGATCAATACGATGGTGGACCAGCTGAACTCGTTCTCCTCAGAGGTGACCCGTGTGGCCCTTGAGGTGGGAACCGAAGGAAAGCTGGGAGGCCAGGCGGAAGTGCGCGGTGTTGCCGGTACCTGGAAAGACCTTACGGACTCGGTGAACCAGATGGCAGGTAACCTTACCGGCCAGGTGCGTAACATTGCCGAGGTAACAACGGCTGTGGCAAACGGTGACCTTTCAAAGAAAATTACGGTTGACGTACGTGGTGAGATGTTGCAGCTGAAGAACACGATCAACACGATGGTGGATCAGCTGAACTCATTTTCAGCCGAGGTAACAAGGGTGGCCCGTGAGGTAGGTTCTGAAGGTAAACTGGGTGGCCAGGCAACGGTAAAAGGCGTGGGTGGTGTATGGAAGGATCTGACAGACAACGTAAACCAGCTTGCAGGTAACCTTACCGTTCAGCTCCGTGACGTATCAAAAGTAGCAACCGCCATTGCAAATGGTGACCTTACCCAAAAGATCACTGTGGATGTAAAAGGTGAGATCCTGCAGATCAAGGATGTGATCAACACCATGGTGGATCAGCTGAACTCTTTTGCTTCTGAGGTAACAAGGGTTGCCCTTGAAGTAGGTACAGAAGGAAAGCTTGGAGGACAGGCCAAGGTTCAGGGAGTGGGTGGTACCTGGAAAGACCTTACGGATAACGTAAACCAGCTGGCAGGTAACCTTACCGGCCAGGTAAGAAATATCGCCGAGGTAACAACGGCCGTGGCAAACGGTGACCTTTCTAAAAAGATCACGGTAAATGCTGCCGGTGAGATCCTTGAATTGAAAAAGACCATCAATACGATGGTGGATCAGCTAAACTCATTCGCATCCGAGGTAACAAGGGTGGCACTTGAAGTAGGTACGGAAGGTAAACTGGGCGGGCAGGCACAGGTGCAGGGCGTAGGCGGTACCTGGAAGGATCTGACCGACTCGGTGAATGGTATGGCCTCGAACCTTACAGGTCAGGTGCGTAACATCGCCGAAGTAACAACAGCGGTGGCCAGAGGTGACCTGTCGCGCAAGATCACAGCGGTCGCCCGTGGAGAGATCCTTGAGTTAAAAAATACCATCAACACGATGGTGGATCAGCTGAATTCATTTGGTTCCGAGGTATTCCGTGTGGCCCGCGAGGTGGGTACCGACGGTAAACTTGGTGGCCAGGCTGATGTACCGGGTGTGGAAGGACTTTGGAAAGATTTGACAGACTCAGTAAATAAAATGGCCCTGAACCTCACCTCTCAGGTGCGGAACATCGCCGAAGTAACCACCGCAGTGGCGAACGGTGACCTTTCGCGCAAAATTGAGGTGGACGTAAAGGGTGAGATGCTTGAACTGAAAAACACCATCAACACGATGGTGGAACAGCTTCGCGGTTTTGCCTCCGAGGTAACAAGGGTGGCGCGTGAAGTAGGTACGGACGGAAAGCTTGGCGGACAGGCGAACGTGCCCGGCGTGGGTGGTACCTGGAAGGATCTGACCGATTCTGTAAATGGTATGGCCTCGAACCTTACAGGCCAGGTGCGGAACATTGCCGAAGTAGCCATTGCGGTGGCGAACGGTGACATGTCCAAGAAGATCACGGTGGACGTACGCGGAGAAATGCTGCAGCTGAAAGAGACACTGAACACGATGGTGGATCAGCTGCGTGCCTTCGCCTCCGAGGTAACCCGTGTGGCCAGGGAGGTGGGTACCGATGGTAAGCTGGGTGGACAGGCCTTCGTGCCAGGCGTTGCCGGTACCTGGAAGGATCTGACCGATTCGGTAAACCAGATGACAGGTAACCTGACCCTCCAGGTGCGGAACATTGCCGAGGTGACCAAAGCGGTGGCTTCCGGTGACCTTTCCAAGAAAGTAACGATCGACGTAAAAGGAGAGATCCTTGACCTGAAGAATACCATCAACACGATGGTGGATCAGCTGAACTCCTTCGCCTTCGAGGTAACGAGGGTGGCCAGGGAAGTAGGTACGGAAGGTAAACTTGGCGGACAGGCTGAGGTTCAGGGTGTTGCGGGAACCTGGAAAGATTTGACCGACTCCGTAAACATGATGGCCTCCAACCTGACCAACCAGGTAAGGGGTATCGCCAAGGTGGTAACCGCCGTGGCAACCGGAAACCTGAAACAGAAGCTGAGCATTGTTTCACGTGGAGAGGTGGCCCAATTGACCGATACGATCAACGAAATGATTGATACACTGGCCCTGTTTGCCGACCAGGTAACCACGGTGGCGCGTGAGGTGGGTGTTGAAGGAAGACTGGGCGGACAGGCCTCAGTACCAGGGGCTTCCGGTATATGGAAGAACCTCACCGAGAACGTAAACCAGCTTGCGGAAAATCTTACCACCCAGGTAAGGGCCATTTCCGAAGTAGCATCGGCGGTAACAAAGGGTGACCTGACGCGAATGATCCGTGTGGATGCCAAAGGGGAGGTAGAAGAACTGAAGGATACCATCAACCAGATGATCGCCAACCTGAAAGAAACAACCTTGCTGAACCAGGAGCAGGACTGGCTGAAGTCAAACCTTGCCAAGTTCACTCAAATGCTTCAGGGTCAGAAAGATCTGAACGCGGTGACAAGAAGGATCCTTTCCGAGCTTGCCCAGGTGGTGAATGCCCAGCAGGGTATGTTCTACATCCTGGAACAGGACGAGAACCTTCAGAACCAGAAATTGAAATTATTCTCTGCATATGCCTTTAAGGAGGAATTGCAGCTTCATAAAGAATTCGCCCTTGGCGAAGGCCTGGTAGGACAATGCGCCCTTGATAAAGAGCGTATCCTCCTGACCAATGTTCCGAAAAGCTATGTGAAGATCAAATCAGGACTTGGTGAATCAACACCAAAGAACGTGATCGTTCTTCCGGTACTTTTTGAAACCGAGATCAAGGCGGTCATTGAACTGGCGACTTTTGAGCCCTTCTCTGAAACACACCTTGACTTCCTTGGACAGCTGACAGAATCCCTTGGTATCGTATTGAACACGATCGAGACCAATACAAGAACAGAAGAACTTCTTGAACAGTCGCAGTCACTGACAGAGGAACTGAGAAGGACCAACGAAGAACTTCAGGATAAGGCACACCTTCTTGTTAAGCAGAAAGAAGAGGTGGAAGCCAAGAACAAAGAGGTGGAAGAAGCCAGGCGCTCACTGGAAGAAAAAGCGGAGCAGCTGCAGCTTACCTCCAAGTACAAATCCGAGTTCCTTGCCAACATGTCGCACGAGTTGCGTACGCCATTGAACTCGCTCCTGATCCTTGCACAGCAGTTGTATGAGAATCATGAAGGAAACCTGACGGACAAACAGATCCGTTATGCAAAAACGATCCACAGCTGCGGAGATGACTTGATCCAGCTGATCAATGATATCCTTGACCTTTCCAAGATCGAATCCGGTTACATCTCTACGGACTTCATCAAGGTACGGTTCAACGAGATCACATCCTTCGTGGAAACCACGTTCAAGCACATCTCCGAGAGCAAGAGCCTTCGCTTCAATATTGAAATGGATACCACTTTACCGGAAACATTGGAAACGGATATCCAGCGTCTGAACCAGATCCTTAAGAACCTGTTGTCAAACGCGTTCAAGTTCACGGAGAAAGGTGAAGTGAAACTGCGCATTTACGAAGCAAAACATAACTGGAAGCAATACAATCCAAGCCTTGAGAACGCACAGAAAGTTGTGGCGTTCGAGATCAGGGATACGGGTATCGGTATTTCGAAGGACAAGCAGAACATCATCTTCGAAGCCTTTCAGCAGGCTGAAGGCTCCACTTCCAGGAAATACGGTGGTACCGGTCTTGGACTTTCGATCTCAAGAGGTCTTGCCGACCTCCTGGGTGGTTCCATTGAACTGGTGAGCGAACCTGGAAAAGGATCTGCTTTCACCCTGTACCTGCCGATTGAGTACAATCCGCAGCATCAGATGAAAAAGGAAAAACAAAGCAGCCTGACCATCTCTGAGTATAAAGTGGCCACTGATCCAAACGATTCAAACACCATTCAATCAGTGCCTACCGTGAAGCTTCCTGAATTAAGGGACCTGGAAGGCATCAATGAGATCATTAATGAAGTGGGTGATGACCGGAACATGGTAAGTCTGGGAGACAAAGTGGTGCTGGTAGTTGAAGATGATCTGAGGTTTGCGAAGATCATGATCGAAAAGGCACATGAACTGGATCTGAAAGTAGTGGTAGCCACGCATTTCGGGGACGTGTTCGACCTGGTCAATAAATACAGCCCGATAGCGGTTACCCTGGATGTGAAACTTCCGGATGCCAGCGGCTGGAGAATTCTTGACCTGTTTAAAAATGATATCAATTTCAGGCATATACCGGTTCACCTGATCTCTGGTGAAGAGAACCGTTTGCTGGCCATGCAGCGTGGCGCAAGAAGCTTTAATTTGAAGCCTCTGAAGAACGAAGCGTTGTCGGTGTTGTTCGATGATATTTCTTCTTACTACGGACGCAAGCCAAAGCAGGTGTTGATTGTAGAGGACAATGAAATGGATTCATCACAGATCGCAAAGATCCTTGACAATGGTGACCTGATTGGTCTGAACATTGCGAGTTCCGGACAGGAAGCGTTGTCCTTACTTCGTGAGAATTCATATGATTGCATCATTGTGGATTTCATGTTGCCTGATATTGGCGGACTTGATTTTGTAACCGAGATCAACTCACTGAAGAAACTTCAGATGACACCGGTGATGATCTATTCTGCCAAGGACTTCACGCCGAAAGAAAAAACACAATTGAAGCAGTATGCCAACCGCATCCTGTTAAAGGAAATGAATTCGCTGGAATTGTTGCTGGAAGAAACAGTAATGCACCTGCACCTGAATCACCAGGAACTGTTACCTGAAAAGAGAAAGATCATTGAGAACCTGAGGTCAAGGGAAGATGTGCTGACGAACAAGAACATACTGGTAGTGGATGATGATGTGAGGAACCTGTTTGCTCTGACAACGGCTTTTGAAAGATATAACATGAAGGTGATCACTGCGGAAAGCGGCCAGGAAGCAATTAACATCCTTGGTGAGAACGGGAACATCGACATGGTGTTGATGGATATCATGATGCCTGAGATGGATGGTTATGAAACCACGCAAAAGATCCGCAGGGAACATAAGAACAGCCACCTTCCGATCATCGCCGTTACCGCCAAGGCCATGAAAGGCGACAGGGAAAAATGTATTGAGGCAGGTGCTTCAGATTACATCACCAAGCCGGTCAAAATTGACCAGTTACTTTCCCTGATGAGGGTTTGGTTGTATAAATAACGGGGATTGACAATGAGTGCGGAGCAAGAAGAAATACAAGTTGAACATACTGAACTTCCTTTGGAAGAAAGGCCGCAACCGCCAGCACCGAAATCTGATGTTAAGGTGCTGGTGGTGGACGACCGTGAGGACAACCTGTTCTCTATTGAAACGGTCCTCGAAAAAGATGGCTATGAGATCGTTAAGGCCAACTCCGGAAAAAATGCATTGAAGATCCTCTTGAAAGAGCATGATTTTTCCCTCATCCTGATGGACGTGCAGATGCCGGAAATGAACGGGTTTGAAACTGCCACTATGATCTACGAGCGGGAGAAGCTGAAAGAGATCCCCATCATTTTCATTACAGCGCATAATCATGGTGATGAACTGCTTTTCAAGGGCTACAAGATGGGTGGTGTTGATTACATCTTTAAACCCATCAACTCTGAATTGCTGCGGTTTAAAGTAGGCGTCTTCGTTGAGTTATACCGCAAGACCCGCCAGTTGATGCAACAGGAGAAAAAACTAAAAGCAACCAACCAGTCTTTGGAAATGGAGATCGAGGAAAGACGTATTTCCGAGACCAAGATAAAAATGCTGAATGAACAGCTTGTACAGAACAATACAGAACTGAAGGCAATCAACGAAGAGCTGGACCGCTTTGCCTATGTTGCATCACATGACCTGCAGGAACCTTTGCGTAAGATCCAGTTGTTCAGCGATAAGATCACGCAGCAGTTAAATGGTTCTGTGGAAGCCCTTGTTGGTGATCACCTGAAAAAGATCACGAAGGCTTCCAGCCGCATGCAGTTACTGATCAACGACCTCCTTAAATTTTCAAGACATACGCAGTCAAAAGAAGATTTTATTCTGCTGGATCTTAATAAAGTTTTGCAGGATGTATTAAGTGACCTTGAAGCAGAACTGGACCGCAGAGGCGCAAAAGTGAAATATAAAGAATTGCCATCCATCTGGGCCATTCCAAGCCAGATCCAGCAGCTGTTCCAGAACCTGATTTCAAATTCCTTGAAATTCAGCAAGCCTGATGTGCCACCAGTGATCGAGATTTACAGTGAAAAGCAAAGCGCAAAAAAAGGGCAGGAAAAAAATGCCATACAGCACAGGATCTACTTTAAAGACAATGGAATTGGTTTCGATGAAAAGTATTCTGATGAGATCTTTATAGTTTTCAAAAGATTGCATAGTTACCATGAATTTGAAGGTTCAGGTATTGGTTTATCTATCTGTAAAAAGATCGTTGAAAAACATCATGGTACCATTGAAGCTATTTCCAGGATCAATGAAGGTGCAACTTTTGTTATTACCCTTCCACAGGAACAACGCCAGAAAAGAATTTAAACCTTTCAGGTATCAAATGATAAAGCCAGGTGTTTGCACCTGGTTTCTTTTTTTATGTGTACCGTTGATCAGGGCGCGGCGCTCATCACCTGCCTTGGAAGAAAACTATTGTTCATGGAAACATCCTCAATAACCTGGTCTATCAGGTCCCGGTTGTCAGTGCCTTCGATCTCCCATGTTCCCATTACATTACGTGCATGAATTACCGGAGGCTTGCTGGTCCTGTTTGGATTTTCCGCGGGATTAAGGCGGAGAAAGGTAGGTTCTTTAAAGACTTCATAGCCGACCGGATTACCATCGACAAACAATACAGTAGAAAATAGATGCATGTTTTCTTATTTGGGTTCTTTATTAATTACAGAAACCGTACCCAGGTGTAAGATTTAAAAATCTTTAACGTTCACTATGAAGCTCTAGGGGCTTACAATTACCGATTGTTAAAACGATTAAGTACTGAGCCTGATTCAGTTATAAGATCAAAATATTATTCGGGGAAAGGGTACATATTTGTTGTGTAATCCAATCACGAAAACCAATTGAATAACCAATATCCATGTAAAGATCAGCAGGCGTCCGTTCCTCAAGAAAACCATCGTTGAACCATTGTTACCCAACATAACGCCTGAACGATCTGATCCCCCTGGTTAAGCCAGGGGATCTTTCTTTTGAGCTGATCGCGGATGGCTGGCTGATAGCTGTTCGCTGTTAGCTTCGAGCTGCGAGTGGGGAACGTGAGGCGTGAGCCGTGAGGCCAGGAACGAGAGTTGAAAGATGAAGTCTTTGCGCCCTTTGTGTTTCCTATCTCTCTATGCAAATAAAATCAGTAAAAAATTACCGCACCTACAGAACCAGAAACAAGAAACCAGAAACAACTAAAAACCATAAACCAAAAACAATAAACCCTTTTTGTATCTTGGCCGGCCAAACAAAACGCTGAAATGAGGACAGCCTTTGTATTAGTATTTTTTCTTTCCTGCCTTGCGGCCCGTGCGCAGAACTGTCCGAATGTTCTGGTGTTGCGTGGTGCTGCTAAATCAAAACATTTTACTTCAGTACTTTTGAACAGCCGCGGCGCCTACCAGTCCGATCAATCCCAACCTGAACTTCCTGCTACCGCGTGGACCTGTAATTCTGTAGGGGTGCCCAAGTGTTATACCCGTGCCTTGTTCCGGTTTGACCTGAAAGCTTTACCCAAAAATGCAGTTGTGACCAGTGCGAAACTGCACCTGTTTGCAAAGAAGAATAATCTTAACGGCCATACGGGTACACCCATGTACGGTGATAACAACACCTGCGTTATTCAAAGAGTTACCAGCACATGGAAAGCTTCTTCGATAGGATGGAACAACCAGCCGTATGTAAGTGGTGAAGGCATTAAGGTCTTAAAGAAAACAAATTACCAGGCAAAGAATTTTGTTGTAGACATCACTGATTTTGCACGGCGGTGGGTACGCGATCCTTCATCCAACTATGGTATGTTGCTGCGCCTGCAGAATGAACAGCAAATGAACAGTATGATCTTTGAATCAGGAAAGGGGGCTCCTTCCAGGCAGCCCATGCTGGAAATCTGTTATACATTGCAGGGCTCAACTGTAAAAGATTCTTTGCCCCTGGATATTCCTCCTGTGCCACCTGTTGTATTTCCGTTGGCCTCGTCTGAAAATCCTATTGTCATTTCAAACCTTAAAGGACTGCGGCTTCAAAGCGGCGTTCATCTCGAATGGTCCGTTGCCCATTCCAGTGATTCTTTGTTTGTTGATGTGGAAAGAAGCGATGACAGCTTGAACTTTAAAAAGATAGAAGTTCCTGTAAAAAGAACCAAAGGTAAAAACGAATATACCGCCACTGATGCCAATGCTATCCTTCATAATAAATATTACTATCGTTTGAAGGTCTTTACAAGAAGATCGAAGGTGCAGTATTCAAGGGTGATAGCAGTTAAGGGTTTATAGTTTTTGGTTTGTTATTATGGTTCTTTTGGTGCGGTCATTCTTTACTGATTCTATTTGCGTAGAAATGCATTAACCGCAAGGAACGCAAAGGGTTTCACGCAAAGACGCAAAGAGCGCAAAGGCGCAAAGATTTGTTTAGAATCATTCTATGCAGGGTCATTTTTGGTAGGAGAGTCAGCAGGGTCGTGCGTGTTGAAACTTTCTTGATGATCACTTCTATTTCTTTCTATAGCATGTCTCAAGACGCAAAGACTTCTGAAAAAAAATTTATTTTACGGGTTTATTTACATCTCACAAAAATATCCGCCTTTGACGGACAGCAGCCTTAACGTGTTGTTCAGAAAATATTTAAAAGTGAAATGAGGTCTGTTTTTTGAATTGAACTTATGGAAGGAAAGAATGTAAGTCCTGTTTCTCCTGTCATCTATCAAGCCTAAACTCGCATATCAACATTCCCACTCTGAAGTCTCTCATCTCTAGTCTATCATCTGAACTCCTCCGCGTTCTTTGCGGTAAATGGTTTATCTAACTCCCTGAAAAATCAAAAAGACAAAATCCATTCTGTAGCCAGTGCAATAAACAATGCGAATGTAAAACTCAAAAACGTTCCGATCAGGACATACTCCGTATGGTTGCGCGAATGAAATGGAACAGAAGCCCCTGTATTTACTTTTGGCGCTTCGGGTTTGTCGATCAGGCGCAGGATGGATTTGGCCGCTACCAGGAAACCGATCGCCGTGAACTGGCCAATAAAGACCAGCGTAACAATAATGATCCGTTCAAGATAGCCGATCCACATGCCCGCATCCTTCAGGCCTACTTCAGATTTTTCAAGATCAGTCGCCCATTTATCAGTGAGAAACCTGATCAGGTAACTTACCGGACCTATAGCCAGTACATAAGCAAGAAAGCGAAGAAGAGGCCGGTACCAGGATCCGGCATCCCCAAACAAGCGCATCTTATCCCATCCATCGATCATCCAAAGCCAGATAAAGGCGATGACCAGTACATGCAGTACCTGGTCAACCACAAAGAACAGCAGGTTGCGTTGGTCGCGGTTGTGCCGGTTGAAGTGTTTTCCTGCCTGCAGCTTGGCCAGGTCGATCAGCAGGTGGGTAGCACCTATTAACAGGATCTGTTTCCACCAGGCCATGTCCCAAAGAAACAGGGCCGACAAACCTGTAACAATGGCAATATGCTTCCATAAGGATACTGAACGCATTCCACGGCGTGCCTTGTCTTTAACACCTTTATCCGTTTGCAGAAAGAAGTCCGCGATGAAATGGGCCAACAGCAGGCGCACCAGGATGCTGGCTTCTTCTTGTGTGAAAGGAGTGGTCATTCTTTCCAGTCTTTTATCGTCTTTTCAAAATAGGTTAAAAGCATTTCCACTGCAAACCATTGTGCCGCTTTGATGCGCTGGTTTACGGCCGGCTGTGAAATGTTCAATGCTTTGCTGATGTCTTCTTCCTTGAAGTGCTCCAGTTTGTAAAGGATGGTCTCTGCCTGGTTGTTGGTCCATTTCTGCAGCACTGCATCCAGTAAAAGTATGGCAGGTTCCATTGGTTCATTAAACCCTTTATTCTGGGTTCGCAGGGCCATCCGGTACGGTGCTTTTTTAAGATTGTCCAGCTCTTCTCCTGAGAACCGGAAAGCATCGCCATCAGAATGCGCCAGGCTTTTGGGATCATAAAAATCTACCGGTCCTATACCCATGGCCAGCCTGATGTCCTGGTCGCCGGGTAGGTAACCCTTGGTTGGTGCGGCACCACTGGCCACGCTTTTCTCCAGCCGGTCTTTTTCATCACGCGGCAGGTAGCCTTTGATAAAGGTCCTGATCAAAAGTGCTGCCCTTAATAAATTTTCCGGCTGCTCCAGTACGCATTGAAAGCTGTCTCCGCGGAACAATTCAAATTCGGTGATCCACTTCTCCTTCTTCAACCTAGCAAGAAAGGCTTTGAGGTCCGCATACAGCAGGCGACGGTTCTCTATGCTGATCTCCCTGGATTCAACAATGTCACCTGTAAGTACACCCAATAATGATTTTGGTCCCATCAGGCACTAATATAAGTCATAAGCCTTATAAAGTAAAATTATAAGTCTAAAACCTTATAAAATGTGTTTATAAGCTATAAGGCTTATAAGCGTGAGACAGGATACGTGAGGCGTGAGACGGGAGAGGTGAGGCTAGGAAACGTGAAACGGGAGACAGAGAAACAGAGCGTTATGCGGTAGACGTGAGGCAGAAAGCAGATCGAGAGCGAGGAAGAGCGAAGAGTGAGAGGTCGGGGTGCAAGTATTATTAAGTTCTGGTTGTCGATGTTCTTCACCAACAACCAGAACTTAAGAAAGAGGGGAGCGGGGAAAACAGATCGAGAACAGAGCGGAGAAAGAGAGCGGGAGACGGGTGGCTGTGATGTGTTCTTTTGGAAAGAATTATATACTGATCCGTAAACAGGAATTTGGTAAGATAAGACCTGAAAACAGTTCATTGGCCCCTTTTATAGGCGTAGGTGTTTCTTTCAAAGTACGGAGTGGAGCCGTACTTTTCTTCTTTAGTGATACTGAATTGCAGGGGATGAATGCGATACGTATAGCGAAATTGTTTGATTTTGCCTTCGTCTTCTATAGAAGTTTTTTCGGTTGTAACAATAACCGTATCCTTGCTCAGACGTCTTCCGGTGACATGCGCACCATTCAGCAGCTTTCCTTTTTTGCCAATAACAAGGGTGTCATTTTCATTGGCGTGAGGTTCACCGGGATATTCATTCCGGAAGATCCATGACAGGCCATTTGATGGCAAAGGAGCTACAAGCAGGTTGGCTTTGATGGTATTGCGTTTTCCGGAACTGTAATCCAGGTAGGAGAGGGTGCCTGTCCATTGATCGCCTGTCAGCAGTTCCATATCAGATATTCTGACGCGCGGTTTAGCACCAGATAAACCGATCAAAAGAAAACCAATGAGGGTTGGAAGCAGGTTCATGATGTTTTTTAATCATCAACATACTGCAAAGAAAAAAGTTGCAGCCCGAATACTTTTGGAGTAAAAAAACCGGGGGAAGCATACAACATCAGCTGAAAACCCTTTCAGAATTCCTTTAATCCCTGTTGTATAAAAGCGTCCATTTACGCAGCAGTTCTTCCGAAGCTGAATTCAATTGTTCAGGATAAAGGCGCCAGCTCCAATTATTATTGCCTGAGCCGGGCATATTCATCCGCGCCGATTCGTCCAGGCCCAGCACATCCTGCACAGGAAGGATCACCACACGTGCTACTGAAGCAAAGGCCATTCGACCTAGCACATGGTTCACCTCGGCAGCGGAAAGTGCCCTGCCTACATAGGCTTCCATTCTTAACCTTGTGTTTTCATCCGCATCCTGGTTATACCAGCCACGGATGGTGTTGTTGTCATGCGTGCCTGTATAAGCAATGAAATTGGTGGTGTAATTATGCGGCGCATGTTCAGACCTTGGCATGTTATCGCCAAAGGCAAACTGCAGGATCTTCATGCCCGGTAACTTAAAATCATCGCGAAGCCGAAGCACGTCATCATTGATCTCACCAAGGTCTTCCGCAACAAATGGCAGGCCGCCCAATTCCTGAGATACAACCTGAAAGAAATCACTTCCCGGACCAGTTTGCCAGGTGCCGTTCTTTGCAGTAGTTTCTCCTGCAGGCACTTCCCAGTAATCCGCAAAAGCCCTGAAATGATCCAGGCGTACCAGATCAAACAACTCTGTATTGCGTCTGAGGCGGTCTACCCACCAGTCGTAGTTTCTTTCTTTCAGAACATCCCATCTAAATATAGGCATGCCCCAAAGCTGGCCATCTGAACTGAATGCATCAGGCGGTACACCGGCCATACCGGTGCGATTACCAGATTCATCCAGTGCAAAGAGTTCCTTATGTGCCCACACATCAGAGGAATCATAGCTTACATAAAAAGGCAGGTCGCCGATCAGCTGCAGGCTGCGGGCATTGCAATAATTCTTAAGGTCATGCCATTGCCGGAAAAAGATGAACTGCAGCCACCTTGCACGGTCGTAGGCAGCAGCATGAGCAGACTTCAAATCGTTCAATGCTTTTTCATCACGGTTCTTGAATTCTTCAGGCCATTCGTACCAGGGTTTGCCATCGTGCTGCTGCTTCAGTAAAACATAAAAAGCAAAATCATCCAGCCATGATGCCTGTTCACGGCAAAAGGATTCAAACTCCTGGCTAAGCCGGGAATTGTTTGAAGTGAAATTTGAATACGCTTTTTCAAAAAAGGATTTTTTTATTCTTTCAGCACCTTCAAAATCAACTTTACCTGATGGTTCCAGCTGCATGCTTTCTATTTCCTGCTGGTCAAGGAAACCTTCCTTTACCAGTAGTTCCGGGCTAATGAACAGCGGGTTGCCTGCCCTGCTGGAAGTAGCGCTGTACGGTGAATGTCCCTGGCCGCCTTCCGTTGAATTAATGGGCAGAAGCTGCCAGGATTTTTGCCTTGACCTGTACAGAAAATCAGCAAAAGCGTAAGCCTGCGGCCCTAGATCTCCGATACCGAAAGGAGCTGGGAGAGAAGAGATGTGCATCAGGATGCCAGCGCTTCGTTCATTTACGGGTTGTTGCACTCTTACCAGCGCAACCGGAACATGGCTGAAAAGATCAGAGACCCGTAATCCTTTTTCAGCATTGCCTTTTGTTTCAAGCAGCAGGCTTTCCCACTCTTCATTGGCTTCTTCAGTTAGGATGATCCTAGTATCTTTCCAGTCAATGTCTTTAATATCTTTTTGCTGATTATTGCAAAGGGCAGCGGTGCGTAGTGGAAGGGCTACCACGTACATAGTGCGCCTGTGCTTGCGTGCAAAAGCAAGTACATGATCTTTGAATGCGCCTTCTACATTCAGCGGAATATAATCGCCTTCTGAAAATACCTCCGGGAACTTCTTTCTCAGGTTCATCAGGCGGTGCACCAGCCAAAGCTTCACATGCCCGTTATACCTGTTGTTCCATAGTGATGGCAACAAAGTATGTTCATCTGTTCCTTCAATTGCTTCAAGCAGGGCCGTTCTTTTTTCATAATCCACAGGGCGCCTGTTGTCAGGATCTACAAAACTCAGGTCCCAGAGTTCTCCGCCCTGGTACACATCAGGAATTCCAGGGCAGGTAAATTTCAACAACACCTGGCTCAGGCTGTTCACAATACCATGGTCTGCAATGGACCGGTGAAAGGCCTCGAAACTTTTCCAGAAAGGTTGTTGCTTATCTAAAAGTGCCACTGCAAATTCCTTTGAGGCAGACTCGTAAGCTTCATCAGGCGTTGTCCAGTTGGAATGAAGCTTTGCCTCCCTTAATGCTTTTTGTATAAAATCCTGGAACCTGTCAGCAAAGCGGTCTTCATCTTCGCCCGGCATAGGCCAGCTTCCCAGTAATGACTGGTAGATCAGGTATTCATCATTGGCATCCGGTGCACCATCTTTTTTTAAAGACGCATTCAGTAACTGCCATTCACCCACTTTAGCGATCCATTCGCCTGGGATATCGGTAATGACATTCAATCTTGCCCTCACGTCTTCACCGCGCTTGGTATCATGCGTGGCCATTGTATTAATGGAATAAGGCCATTGTTCCTGACGCAGTTTCATTTTTGAATGAAAATCGGAAGTGGAAAACCCGAACACTTCAGGTGAATCGCCAACTTCATTTCTTCCGATAAAGCGGTTATAGGTGTACATGAGGGTGTCTTCCATTCCCTTGGCCATCAAAGGGCCTGTGAACTGCATGCAACGCTGGTAAAAATGCCTCAGCTTCTCATTAAAGACCTCATCACCTTCAAGGGGCTTTTCCAGGAAAAGTTTTTCCAGGATGCTGACAACCCTTGCATTCACTCCACCACTTTTCCTGATACGATTGAATAAACCGTGCAGGGCAGATGCTTCTTCGTTATCAAGCGGGAAACTGTTACCGTAATACCGGTAAACAGGACATTCGATCAGGAATTCGGCAAGGGCTGTTTTCAGGTCATCGGAATGAATGGTGGCAAGCGATTTCTTTTCCACCAGCTTCAGTTCTGTAAATAAATTAAAAAGATTATTCAGCTCCCCGCCCATGTTACGGTAAAGTATATGCGATTTCTTCTTTCTTAACTGAAGATGCAGTGAGGTACGATCCTTCACTAGCTGCTGGTAGAACTGCGTCAGCGGCTTCTTGCTTGCCATGTTGGTAAAAACATTGTTCACCATGGCAAGAAAATCATACCCTGTATTACCCTGGATAGGCCAGTTTGATGGAAGGCCTTCGTTGGGCTCGAGAATCTTTTCAACAACAATGAAACTGTTTTCACCAGCTGCTTCCCTTAATTGCTCCAGGTAATGTGTTGGATCGTAAAGGCCATCAATATGGTCGATGCGCAGTCCCTGGAATATGCCTTCATTCAAAAGCGATAAGGCAAGCAGGTGATGGTGAGAAAACACTTCTGAATCCTGAACGTTCAGACAAATCAATCCATTCACGGTAAAAAAGCGGCGATAATTGATCTGGTGATCGGTTTCCTGCCAGTGGCAAAGCCGGTAGTGCTGAGTCTCCGCTATCCTTTGCAATATCTCATGATCCTTGTTCACTTTTTCCATAGACTGATTCAGAAAAGTGCGGATCTTTTCATCTTTCACCAATCCCTCAAGCCTGGAACGGAAATGCTTGAAATGATGTGAAAACGATTTTTCATTATCCGTATCATTCGAAGCAGGTAATTCAGTCAGTAGCCTGGATAATTGCGCATCCGGAACTTTCTGACCAAAGACCTGCTGGTACGAAGCTGCATTAAGCGGGAACTGGCTGTCATAATATTTGAGCAACAATCTTCCATCATGATAGACAATACTTAATTCGCCATTCCGGATGACATCTTCAAGTGGTGAACCCAGGAAGGGCACCATCAGCCTGCCGTTGTACAAAGGGTTTTCCCAGCCGATATCAAAAAATTTCGCGTAAAATGAATTCTGACCTTTCTCCAAAACATCCATCAGCCACCAGTTGTTGGGATGAAACCCCATGTGGTTGGGTACGATATCCTGTATCCATTTAATACCTGATTCTTTTAATGCCTGGCTGATCAATTTCAGTTGCTCCTCGGTGCCAATTTCCGGGTTGATGCGGTTTGGATCAACATTGTCATATCCATGCGTGCTTCCAGGAACTGCTTCAAAGATGGGAGAAGCATATATGGTTGAAACACCCAATTTCTGCAGGTAAGGAAGAATGCGTTCCAGGTCATCGAACTTGAAATCTTTATGGAACTGAAGCCGGTAAGTAGCGATCGGGTTATGCATGATGATTGGAATAGATAATAAAGGATTCAGGATGGATGGTGACGGGTAGCTGGTTCAATTGATCTTTTTCTGTTGGACCACCCCATTGCCTGGATGAAGAATCCATATGCAGTTTCCATTGCTCTTTTTCTGCAGGGGCCTGCACCGTCCTGGAGGTCTTTGAAAAATTCATCAGGCAAACTAGCTCTGTTGCTTCATGACGCCTGCGCAATAATAAAGTCTGCTCCTGTTCATTGCATTCAACTGAAACATTGCTGCGGTCCGTATCTTTCAAAGCTGGGTGATGTTTACGCAGGCGGATCATCTCCTGGTAGAAACTGAACATAATGGAATGCGGGTCCTTCTGAAGGATCTTCCACTGCAGTTTGGATTGATGGAATGTTTTTTCCGACATCGGGTCGGGGGCTTCACCCTGTGCATGAAAAGCTGCAAATTCTTCTTTGCGCCCTTTACGGACGGCTTCAGCCAGATCAGGATCGGTATGACTTACGAAGTAAAGAAAGGGATTTGGCTCACTCCACTCTTCACCCATGAACAGCATTGGAAGGAAAGGGCTTACTAGCACTGCGCCAGCCATCAGCTTCTGCATTTCAAAGCTAACCAGCTGGCTGCTTCTTTCACCCAGCATGCGGTTGCCTACCTGGTCATGGTTCTGTGAGAACACAACAAATTGGTGACCGGGGTGCCTTTCAACCTTTACTCCGAATAATTTATCACGATGCGGTGAATACTGGCCATCATAAACGTAGGCATCCTTATAAGATTTTGCCAGGTGTGCAATACCGTTAAAATCGGAATAATACCCGGTTGTTTCACCGCCAGCGGTTACCCGAAGGGCATGGTGAAATTCATCGATCCATTGGGCATCCATTCCAAAACCACCTTCGGTCTTAGGGTCAATAAAACGTTTGTCATTGAGGTCAAGCTCCACGATCAAGTAGTGATCCTTTCCTGTAGCCTGCATCAATTGGTCCACATGTTCACGTATATCCCTCAGGATATGAACGGGGCTGAAATCCCTGATGGCATGAACCGCATCCATGCGCAGCGCATCTACATGAAAATCCCGGAACCACATAAGGGCATTTTCAATAAAATACCTTCGTACAGCATCACAACCCGCATCGTCAAAATTAATTGCGGGGCCCCAGGGCGTATTGTATTTATTGGTAAAATAGGGCCCATACGAACCAAGATAATTGCCTTCAGGGCCAAGATGGTTGTAAACAACGTCCACAATCACTGCAATGCCTTTCATGTGACAGGCATTCACCAGTTTCTGCAGTCCTTTCGGACCACCATATGAATTCTGAACGGCGAAAGGAAATACACCATCATAGCCCCAGTTACGATTACCGGGGAACTGTCCGAGCGGCATCAGCTCAATGGCATTCACACCTAATAAAACAAAGTGGTCGAGCTTTTCTTCAATGCCATCAAAGTCACCGGAATCACTGAAGGTTCCCGTATGCAGTTCGTATAAGATGTAATCCTTTAATTCAGGATTTTTCCAATGCTGGTCTGTCCAGACAAAGGCCTGAAGGTCTGTTACTGAGGAAGGTCCATGCACCCCTTCCGGCTGAAATACCGAGGCAGGATCCGGCAATGGTGGTCCCCCGTCCATTACAACCTGGTAAGTGATTCCTTCTGTCAGCAATTCTGAGGCGCAGGTCCAGTATCCAAAATTTTCTTCCGACATCGGAAGCTTTTGACCTGTTGCCGGAAGTACCAGCTCCAGTGATTTGGCTTTTGGAGCCCAAATCCTTACCAGCGTATTGTTTTCATCCACAACAGCGCCGATGCCTTTTTTTGTGATGTCAATTCCATTCCTCATTCCAATGGTTGTTTTAATACAACAACAGAGCGGCCTTCTGCATTAATTGTGGCTCCGGGTTCAAATTCTTCTTCGCCATCTCCGATATATCCTGATCCTGTATCTAAAATTTTGATCCACCTTGGGCCGAATTTCTCAGATGGTAAAACAAACGGAAGGCTTTCTTCAAATGCATTGAAAATGAGATAAAAGCTGTCATCAATAATATCTTCACCAAAATCATTTACTGCACGCAGGCCCTGTCCGTTCAGGTAAATACCAAGTGATTTGGCATAACCGCTGTTCCAGTTCTCTTCTGTCATTTCGGTTCCTTCGGGCTGGAACCAGGCAATGTCTTCAACGCCTACATCTTTTATGGGCTGGCCTTTGAACCATCTTTTCCTGTGAAAGACAGGATGTTCATTCCGAAGCCTGATCAGCTTTCTTGTAAATTGGAGCAGGTCTTTATCTGCAGCTTCCCAATTCACCCAAGATATTTCATTGTCCTGGCAGTATGCATTGTTATTGCCATTCTGTGATCTTGATATTTCATCACCTGCTACCAGCATGGGAACACCCTGGCTTAGAAAAAGCGTGGCCAGCATGTTTCTTTTCTGCCGGTTCCGGATGGCAAGGATATTCGGATCATCAGTAGGTCCTTCCACTCCGTAATTTGAAGACCGGTTATGCGATTCTCCATCCTGGTTGTTTTCGCCGTTGGCTTCATTGTGTTTTTCATTGTAAGAAACAAGGTCGTTCAGTGTAAAGCCATCATGAGCCGTAACAAAGTTGATGCTCGCGGAGGGCCGGCGGTAATCCTGTTTATACAGGTCGGGGCTTGCAGTAAAGCGAGATGCGAATTCGCCAAGCATGCTTTCAGCCCCTCTCCAGTAATCCCGGATACAATCGCGGTATTTGCCGTTCCATTCTCCCCATCCAGCAGGGAATTTCCCCACCTGGTAGCCACCTTCACCAATGTCCCACGGCTCTGCGATCAGCTTTACCTGGGAGATCACAGGATCCTGGTGGATGATATCGAAAAAGGCGCCCAGGCGATCCACTTCATGCAACTCACGGGCAAGGGTAGACGCAAGGTCAAACCTGAATCCATCCACGTGCATTTCAAGGATCCAGTAACGCAGACTGTCCATGATCAGGCGGAGTACATTGGGCATCATGGCGTTCAGGGTATTTCCGGTACCCGTATAATCCATGTAATACCGCTTGTCTTCAGTAAGCCTGTAATAGGAGGCATTATCAACTCCCCTGAATGAAAGGGTAGGACCCATGTGGTTTCCTTCGCCGGTATGATTGTAGACTACGTCTATGATCACTTCAATACCGGCCTTGTGAAGGGCTTTCACCATTCTTTTAAATTCATTCACGTGACCCCCTGTTTCTCCTTTTACACAGGACAACCTTACATCCGGTGCAAAGTACCCGATGGTATTGTAACCCCAGTAATTTGTAAGGCCCTTGTCTTTGAGGATGCGGTCTGAAATGAAATGGTGGACCGGCATCAGCTCAACTGTAGTAACGCCCAGTTCTTTAAGGTATTGAATGGTAACCGGATGTCCCATGGCTTCGTAGGTTCCCCTGATCTCTTCCGGAATATCTGGGTGCAGCTTTGTAAATCCTTTTACATGAGCCTCATAGATCACAGCATTTAAATGAGGAATGTTCAGTAACTGATCGCCTTCCCAGTCAAAGCTTTGATCAATAACAATTGATTTAGGAATATAAGGTGCACTATCTGAATCGCTGAAGCTCAGGTCTTCTTCTGGGTGTCCCACTTCATACCCAAAAAGTGAGTCATGCCAGTTGATGGTTCCTGAAATAGCTTTCGCATACGGATCGATCAGCAATTTATTCGGATTGAAACGGTGACCATTGGGAGGATCATAAGGACCATAAACACGGTAGCCGTATAGTTGTCCAGGCTTGAGGTCAGGCAGGTAACCATGCCATATATGATTGGTCCGTTCACGTAACCTGATCCGTTCTGATTCTTTCTGGGTATTGCCTGGAGCGAAAAGGCAGAGTTCCACTCCCGTTGCATTTTCAGCATATAAAGCAAAATTCACCCCTTGTCCATCCCAGGTCGCTCCTAAAGGAAATGAGCGGCCGGGAAATAATTTAGTATTCATCTATTGCTTCTTGTTTGATTGAGGCAGTTAATTGTTCTCTTAATGCCCTATCCGCATATGTCAATATTCTTGCCAGCAGGCAATCCACCTGCCTATGATACAGGAAGGTTGTGTAGCGAATTCAATGAAGAGGAATGAATAAAGAGTAAATTAATCCTGCATGATGCCGGTTATACCTGTGTGACCATTGGACTGACCAGGCAATGTGCTTTGTTTGTTCAATCCTGGAATCTCTACAGGATTGAATTTTTCCCAGGGGTGGATCCTCGAGTGCAATTCCATAGCGAGTTTCGTCACGGTAATCCGTTGTTCAGATACCTCATTCCAATTGGTCCCATTCAAAAGTTTTTCCTTCAGCTCCAATGCTTCCTTGTTATAAAGCGCTTTCAAGGTCAGCAAATCAATGCTTGTGAGATCGATGTCCATGATGCAGATTTTGGCGCGTTGCTTTTAGCAAAAACTATTCCTGTTTTATTGATTTATAATCAAAATCATGTGCTTTTCTCTGGACGCAATCACATTCAATCAATGAGAAAACCCACTTGTCATGTTTCCCTTTGTGCAGAATAGGTAATATCTTGGTCCTTTATTGTTCCCTTGCGCGGCATCAAATCCAATGATCATGTCAAACCACCTTTTTCAAAAGGATATACCCTACCTGAAGAGATCCCTCCCGATCATTCCTTTTCTTTTTACATTTTTCCAGACCAATGAGCAAACCACTTCAACCCCGGATGAATTATGGGGACCATTGTTTGAAGAGGTTCAGCTAAAAAGGGTATTTGGTGACAATAAAACATTTGTAGATGCCATCCCCAACTTCAGCCCGGAAGTTATCATGAAAGCATATCGTGCTGAGAGCGCAAAGGACAGCAGCTCTTTCGATGTAAAAGATTTTGTGATGCGTCATTTCACTCTGCCCCAATCGCCGGATGTAGCCGTAAAAGAAGGTTTATCGTTGCGTGCCCACCTGGAGGGACTGTGGAATGTGCTAACGAGAAAAGCAGACAGGAAGGTTCCAAACAGTTCCTTACTGCCATTGCCAAAGCCATACATCGTACCTGGAGGAAGATTTCGTGAAGTGTATTACTGGGATAGTTATTTTACCATGCAGGGTCTCGCGGTGAGTGGTCGCTTCGACCTGATCGAAAGCATGCTTGATAATTTTAGATCATTGATCGAAAGGTTTGGACATATTCCTAACGGTAACCGGAACTACTACCTGAGCCGGTCGCAGCCGCCCTATTTTGCTTTAATGGTTGACCTGCTGCGCAAGCACAAGGGACTTTCCGTGTACAAAAAATTTTATGGAGCACTGCAAATGGAATATAATTTCTGGATGGATGGAAAGAGCAGGCTCGGGGAACAAACTTCTTATCGCCGGGTGGTTAGCATGCCTGATGGATCAATACTGAACCGGTATTGGGATGATAAGAACGCACCCAGGGAAGAATCGTATTCAGAAGATGTGGCAACAGCAAAGGAAATGCTGATGGAGGACGAGCAGGTCTTTACCAATCTAAGAGCAGGTGCTGAAAGTGGCTGGGACTTCAGCAGCCGGTGGTTTTCGGATACTGTAAATCTTGCTACAATTGAAACCATCCATATTGTTCCTGTAGACCTGAACGGTCTGTTGCATGCATATGAACTGGTCCTGGAAAAGGCTGCGGCGTATATTGGGAAACAGGCTGATGCAAAATTTTACAAGGAAAAGGCAGCGGAAAGAAAAAGATCCATCCTGAAATATTGCTGGAACAGCCGCCTGAATTATTTTTTCGATTATGATTCCAAACGTCAAAGGACAACCGATAAATGGTCACTGGCAGGTACCATGCCCTTGTTTGTAAAGATCGCATCGCCCCAGCAGGCTTCATCGGTAAAGAGACACCTGGAAACAAGATTCCTGAAACCGGGCGGGCTGGTAACAACCCTTTATCACACAGGCCAGCAATGGGATGCGCCAAACGGATGGGCACCGTTGCAATACATTGCCGTTAAAGGGCTGATGAATTATCAATACAATGATCTGGCTCTCAGAACAGCGGAAAGATGGATGCAATTAAATGAAAGGATTTTTGCAAACACAGGAAAAATGCTTGAAAAATATAATGTAGAGCAGATGGATGTTGAATCGGGTGGAGGAGAATATCCAAACCAGGATGGGTTTGGATGGACCAATGGGGTGTATCTTAAGTTTAAACAGATGTTCCGGAAAACATAATTGTACGCGGTCCCTGTTTGAAGCACCGCGTACAATGAAAGAAATTAAAGCCTTCTGATCTTGATGTTCCTGAACCAAACGTTATCACCATGATCCTGCAGGGCGATGCGGCCGGAACGGAATTTACCGAAATCAGGCATGTTTTTAAATTTGCTTCCCGCCACCATCGCGTTCCAGCTGTCATTCCATAATGTGGTGCTCAAAGTTTTCTCTCCGTTCATGTGAAATTCAAGCTGCCCATTCTTCGAGATCACTTCCACCTGGTTCCATTCGCCAACAGGCCTTACGGTTTCTTTTGCTGTGATCAGGTCATAAAGATCTCCCGCACGGTGTTTTATGATCTTGCCATCGGGATGACCTTCGTTGTGCAGGATCTGCATTTCAGGACCGGTGTGCCAGCTGTGCTGGTATTTTGCCGGATCTTCCTGAACATAGAACATCATACCACTGTTGCCATTGGGCGCGATCTTCCATTCCATTTTTAAATGGAAATCGCCAAAAGAATCCGCGGAAACAATGTCACCGCCTTCTGCTGTCTGCCAGTCTTTCTTGCTGGATGCGTCCAGGCGCAGGGTACCGTCTTCGGCTTTCCATGCTTTTCCTGCAGTGGCTTTGCCGTAACTGTGCCAGCCATTGGTTGTGGTACCGTCAAACAGCAATTGCCAGCCATCTCTTTGTTCTTTGTCTGTCAGAGCATTTGCAGAAGTACCCATGTTGGTTGTTTGAGATTGGTTGCTGCATGCATTAAGCGAAAAAGCAAGCAGCAGCAAGTAAAATGATCGTTGCATGTTATTGTTTTAAAGAAAGAACGTATTTAGCCATCAGCTGCGCATCTTCTTTTGAAATATCAGGATGCGCGATCATTGGGATGGTTCCCCAGTTGCCTGCTCCGCCATGAATGATCTTGGATGCAAGGGTATCGATCGATTGCTGGTTATTAGGATACCTGGCAGCAACAGCTTCATAAGCCGGTCCCTGAGAGGTGGCTTTCACCTGGTGGCACTGGAAACAATCGCTGTTGGCAACAAGCTGCAATCCTTTCTTTGCATCTGGGTCCATTGCTGGTGCATCCGCTGTTTCAATTGGTTTTGCATTATCACTTTCGCTGTTCCCGCAATTGTACAGGGCTACACCAAGAACTATTAAAAAAAATATTCTTTTCATATCAGTCAATTAGTATTTACGATTCATTCAATCCCAGAAGCCCCCTTATGAAAGCCGGATCCTGGGCTGTTCCTGCAAAATCATCAAAGGCTTTATCCGTTACTCTTATAATATGGTCATTGATAAATGCTGCGCCTTCTTTTGCACCTTCCTCGGGGTGCTTGATGCAGCATTCCCATTCCATCACCGCCCATCCTTCATATCCGTATTGGGTCAGCTTGCTAAAGACAGATTTAAAATCAACCTGCCCATCTCCCGGTGAGCGGTACCTGCCAGCCCGGTTCAGCCAGCTTTGGTATCCACCAAATGTGCCCTGCCTTCCCGTAGAATTAAATTCAGCATCTTTCACATGAAATGCTTTGATGCGTTCATGGTAAAGGTCTATGTATTGAAGGTAGTCAAGGCATTGAAGCACGAAATGCGAAGGGTCATATAGCAAACAGGCCCTTGGGTGGTCTTTCACCTGCTCCAGGAACATTTCATAGGTAATACCGTCAAAAAGATCTTCGCCCGGATGGATCTCATAACAAACATCCACACCCTGTTCGTCAAAGGCGTTCAAAAGAGGTGTCCATCTTTTAGCAAGTTCTCTAAAGCCTTCTTCTACCAAACCGGCAGGCCTTTGTGGCCATGGATGGAAGGTATGCCATAACAAAGCGCCGCTGAAAGTAGGGCAGGCTGTCAGCCCGAGGTTCCTGGATGCTTTGGCAGCATACTTCATTTGCTGTATGGCCCACTCGGTCCTGCTCCTTGGATTATTTTTATACTGGTCCGGAGCGAAAGCATCAAATAAAGTATCATATGCGGGATGAACAGCAATGAGCTGTCCCTGCAAATGGGTGGAAAGTTCAGTGATCTCCAGGCCGCAGGTCCTGATCAGACCCTGTAATTCTTCAGCATAGGTTTTACTTTCTGCTGCCAGTTTCAGGTCGATGCACCTGGCGTCCCAGGTAGGGATCTGCACGCCTGTAAATCCAAGGTCTTTCGCCCACTGGCAAATAGTGCGCATATCGTTAAAAGGAGGCTTATCGCTTAGAAACTGCGCCAGGAATATGCCCGGACCTTTGATCGTTTTCATGTGCTTTATTCCCCGTTTGATCAATTATGATTATTCATTAATAAACTATCCATCATATTATAAAGCAAAGTCAATCCATTTCTCTGATGACCGGCCGGAACGGATGACGGTGTCAATGAATGCCATTCCGCGGATACCTTCCTCCACACCAGGATAATCTTTCCATTCAGGCTTTGGTGTTTCATCCTTCATTTTTGCCTGGATGCAGAAAGCAAAGTTCCGGTAATGATTCGCAAAAGCTTCAATAAATCCTTCGGGGTGACCCGATGGTGTCCTCGCATTCATTTGAGCAGCTGTACTCAAATAGCCATTTCCTGCCCTTAGTACCTGCGTGGGTGCATCAGCCCATTTTAAGAGCAGGGTGTTTGGATCTGCATGTTTCCATTCCAATCCGCCTTTTTCTCCATATACCTGGATGGTCAGGTTGTTCTCTTCTCCTGCCATTACCTGTGAAGCTACCAGGAGCCCGCTGGCGCCACCTTCAAATTTCAAGAGCACTGCTCCATCATCATCAAGAGCCCTTCCAGGCACCACTACATTGATATCAGCACAAAGCTTCTGGAGCTTCAGGCCGGTTACATATTCTGCAAGATTGAAAGCATGTGTTCCGATATCACCCATGCTTCCGGCTTTCCCGCTTTTTAAAGGATCGGTACGCCAGGAAGCCTGTTTCTGTTCTGTGCCTTCCAGTAAAGTATTCAGCCAGCCCTGGGGATAGACGACCATTATTTTTCGCACTTTTCCAATAGCTCCTTTCAATACCTGCTGTCTTGCTTCCTTGATCATCGGGTAGCCGGTGTAGGTATGCGTCAGGCAGAATTGCAATCCGGTTTTTTCTACAACTTCCTTCAGCGATTTTGCTTCGGCAAGGTCAAAGGTCATGGGCTTATCCAGTATAACATGAAATCCATTTTCCAGAGCCAGTTTTGCCGGTGCGAAGTGCAGGTGGTTGGGCGTAACAATGGAAACAAGGTCCATCCGGCTGTTCTCGGGAAGAGATCTTTCCGTTTCGATCATTTGTTTAAAATCAGGATATACCCTGTCTGCAGGAAGGTGAAGTTGAGCACCCATGGCTTCAGATTTGGCCGGGTCGGAGCTGAAAGCGCCGCAGACGATCTCGATTGTTCCATCCATAATGGCTGCTGTCCGGTGAATGGCGCCTATAAATGCGCCCGGTCCTCCACCGATCATGCCCATTCTCAGTTTGCGCATGTGGTTACCTGGTTAAGCGATTAGACAGATAAATTTAAGGAGGTATGTGAATTGTAAGTTTTATTTTTTCAAACGTGGATGTTTTATTCAATAAGATTCTGATGTCATTCCGGTTTCATAAACCTGTTTGTTGGATACAGTATCGTTCTTTTATAAGAGATACCACTTAATTATTAGTCTGAAAAAGGCAAAAAAGCAAAATTGTTTTGTCTTTCAGGCAACTTATTCACCTCCTTTTGAAAAAATGAATTTTGTGTTTTTCAAAAAATAGTAAATTGGGCTCAACAACGAGTGAATGTTTGCTAATGGCTGTTCTTCTATTGTCTTTCTCGGCTGGAGCTTTGCATCCCATTCAACCCTTCATTCCAACAAAACCCATACTGCATGAGAATTGCCACACGCGTCCAGTTAATGGTCATGATGTTCCTGAACTTCTTCATCTGGGGCGCCTGGTTTGTTACGCTTGGAACCTTTCTTGGCAAGCATCTTGAAGCCAGCGGTACCGAGATCAGCCTTGCTTACCTCAGTCAATCCATCGGTGCCATTATTGCGCCGTTCATTATTGGCTTGATCGCCGACCGGTTTTTTTCAGCCCAGAAAATCCTTGGATTCCTTCACCTGGCGGGCGCAGCACTTTTATGGTTTGCTGCCACCTCTGAAGACTTTGATTCTTTTTTCCCTATTATCATTGCCTACATGGTGCTGTTCATGCCAACACTGGCTTTGGTTAATTCAGTGTCCTTCCGTCAAATGCGGGAGCCAAGCAAGGAATTTCCCATTATACGTGTGTTGGGCACTTTGGGATGGATTACAGCTGGATTCCTGATCAGTTCTTTTGATTGGGACGACGTGGGATCTGAATCATTGCTTACCAATACATTTAAAATGGCTTCAGTGGCTTCACTGGTGCTGGGACTATTCAGCTTTACGCTTCCTGCAACGCCTCCCCTGAAGAAAGGCGCCAGGACCTCCGTATCTGATGTTTTGGGATTGGATGCTTTAGGCCTGCTGAAAAACAAGGCTTACCTGTTATTCTTCCTGGCATCCATCGCCATATGCATACCACTTGCTTTTTATTACAATTTCACCAGTATATTCCTTAATGAAAAAGGTGTTGAGAATATCGCCAAGACCCAATCCTATGGACAGGTCTCGGAAATCCTGTTCATGGTCATCATGCCTTTTCTTTTTGTTCGCTGGGGTGTGAAATGGATGCTGGCCATTGGCATGGTCGCATGGGCGTTGCGTTATGTTTTCTTCGCTTATGGTGATGCTGATGCAGGTTTCTGGATGCTGCTTCTTGGAATTGTATTGCATGGCATTTGTTATGACTTCTTCTTCGTTACAGGACAGATCTATACAGATAACCTGGCCGGCGAAAAATTCAAAAGCGCTGCGCAGGGACTGATCACACTGGCCACCTACGGCGTAGGAATGCTGATCGGTTCATTGGTATCAGGGCCTATTGTGGATGCTTACAAAACAGGAGATACCCATGACTGGCAAAGCATCTGGCTGGTACCTGCTGCCATTGCATTGGTTGTTGTGGCGCTGTTCATAATTTTCTTCAGGGAAAACAGGAAACCAAAAAACATTACGAACGAACAAATGGAAAAAGGATATTCCGCCAGCCCGGTTACCTAAAAACGAATTATGCCTGCATCAAGAAGACAAGTGATCAAAGACCTGTTGCTGAGTGGGACAGCCATGGTGGCCGCACCTTCCGTTGCTTTATCAACCTGCAACAAACAAGAGACAAAATTGAAGAATAACATCAACCATTCTGTCTGCCGCTGGACTTACAATTACCTTTCCCTTGAAGAACTGTGCGCCACAGTGAAGAAAATCGGCTTTTCAGCCATTGACCTGGTAGGACCCAAAGAATGGAATATTCTTAAAAAGAATGGGGTGGATTCTTCTATGTGCAACGGCGCCGAGATCAGTCTTACAGAAGGTTGGAATGACCCGAAATACCATGCAACACTGATCAAAAATTATAACGAGCACATTGATTACGTTTCAGCCGCCGGTTATAAAAACCTGATCTGTTTCAGCGGCAACAGGAAAGGCATGGATGATGAGACAGGCCTTAAAAATTGCGTTACCGGGTTGAAACAGGTGATGGCCCATGCTGAAAGTAAAGGCGTGGTGCTGCAAATGGAACTGTTCAACAGCAAGGTCAATCATCCCGATTACATGTGCGATAAAAGCGCCTGGGGCATTGAGCTTTGTAAAAGGCTTGGCTCGGAGAATTTCAGATTGTTGTATGACATCTACCACATGCAGATCAATGAAGGAGATATCATCCGGACCATTAAAGATCATCACCAGTATTTTGGACATTATCATACGGCCGGCGTTCCCGGAAGACACGAGATCGATGACAGCCAGGAATTATTCTATCCCGCCATCATGAAAGCCATTAAGGATACAGGATACAAAGGCTATGTTGCGCAGGAATTCATACCAACTAAAGAAGACAAGATTGCTGCATTGAAAGAAGCAATCAGGATCTGTGATATTTAAAAATTAAAACTGTTTATGGCAAATAACACTTACGACGCGATTGTAGTTGGATCAGGTATCAGCGGAGGCTGGGCCGCTAAAGAACTTGCTGAAAAAGGCCTGAAGGTGCTGGTGCTTGAAAGAGGCCGGAACATTGAGCACGTAAAAGATTATGTCAACGCCAATAAGAACCTGTGGGAATACCCGCACCGTGGCGGACGCACCCAGCAGATGATACAGGACTATCCTGTACTGAAAAGGGATTATCCTTTGAATGAAATGGTGCTGGATTACTGGGTAAAGGATAAGGAATCTCCCTACACGGAGAAAAAGCCTTTCGCCTGGTTCAGGGGCTACCATGTTGGAGGCCGTTCCATCATGTGGGGACGCCAGAGCTACCGCTGGAGTGATTTTGATTTTGAAGCCAATGCCAAGGATGGTATTGCGGTTGACTGGCCTGTCAGGTATAATGAGATCGCACCATGGTACAATTATGTGGAAGGCTTTGCCGGGATCAGCGGTTCAAAGGAAGGACTGGAGCAACTGCCTGATGGAAATTTTCTGCCTGCCATGGAATTGAACTGTGTTGAAAAGGATGTGGCTGCAAGATTAAAGGACCATTATAAAGGCATGCGTTCCATGATCATTGGACGGGTTGCGAATATCACGGAGCCAAGACCGGAGCAGAACAGGACCAACTGCCAGTACAGGAACAAATGCTGGTTCGGTTGTCCTTACGGTGGTTATTTCAGCAGCAATTCGGCAACCCTGCCAGCTGCCATGAAAACCGGGAATGTAACATTGCGTCCTTTTTCCATAGTACTGGAACTGATCTACGATAAGGATACAAAAAAAGCAAAAGGTGTGAAGGTGCTTGATTCAGAGACCAACCAGACCTATGAGTTCTTTTCCAAAATAGTGTTCCTGAATGCTTCAACTTTGAATTCCACCTGGGTGCTGATGAATTCGGCGAAAGAAGTATGGCCTGGTGGATTGGGAAGTTCAAGCGACCAGCTTGGTCACAACCTGATGGACCATCATTTTCGCTGTGGCGCCAATGGTGATGTTGAAGGGTACGACGACAAATATTATTTCGGCAACAGACCCAACGGAATTTACCTTGTACGCTACCGCAACCTGTTTGGCGATAAAAGAGATTACGTTCGTGGCTTTGGTTACCAGGGCAGTGCCAGCCGCAATGGCTGGAGCAGGGAGATCGCTGAGATGCAGATCGGTGGCGATTTCAAAGACGCGCTTTGCGAGCCAGGACCATGGCGCATGGGCATCACCGGCTTTGGCGAAATGCTGCCATACCATGAGAACAGGGTAACAATGGATCCTAAGGTGAAGGATAAATGGGGACTGCCTGTTCTGTCAATCGATTGCGAGATCAAGGATAATGAAAAGAAGATGCGAAAGGATATGATGGATGATGCCGCCGAGATGCTGACCGCAGCAGGCCTGAAGAATGTAAAAACCTTTGATAACAATTATGAACCTGGAATGGGCATCCATGAAATGGGTACGGCACGGATGGGCCGCGATCCCAAAACATCGGTGCTGAATGAATGGAACCAGGTATGGGACGCAAAAAATGTTTTTGTTACCGATGGTTCCTGCATGACATCTGCGTCCTGCGTCAATCCATCCCTGACCTATATGGCCCTTACTGCAAGAGCATGCGATTTCGCTGTTAAGGAACTCAACAAACAAAATATTTAAACCATGCATATGGAAGAAGAAAGCAAAGGTTTGTCGCGCAGGAATTTTATCCGCAATACCGCGGTAACAGCCGCAGGATTTATGATCCTTCCGCGGCACGTATTGGGAGGCAAAGGATACCTTGCACCAAGTGACCGCCTGATTGTAGCAGGCGTGGGCGTAGGTGGAAAAGGTGAAAGTGATATCATGAGCTTTTACAAAAGCGGTAAAGCCGATATTGGATTTTTATGCGATGTGGATGACAGGCGCGCCGCTAATTCTGTAAAGAATTTTCCGAAAGCAAAATATTACAAGGACTGGCGTGAAATGTTTGATAAGGAATCAAAGAATTTCGATGCAGTGTCTGTTTCAACACCTGATCATAATCACGCTGTAACTACGTTAGCAGCCATGCAGCTTGGCAAGCACGTTTACGTGCAGAAACCTTTGACGCATGATATTTATGAAGCCAGGGTGCTCACCGATGCCGCAAAGCGGTACAACGTGGTTACACAAATGGGAAACCAGGGTGCTTCCGGTGATGGCGTGCGTCAATTAATGGAATGGTACGATGCAGGTGAGATCGGTAAAGTGCATACGGTTTACTGCTGGACGGACCGCCCGGTGTGGCCGCAGGGTATCCCATGGCCAGCCAATAAAGCGGCTGTTCCAAAAGAACTGGATTGGGACCTTTGGCTTGGCACAGCGCCATCAAAGGATTACATAGAAAAGCTGGTGCCTTTCAACTGGCGTGGCTGGTGGGATTATGGTACCGGCGCCCTTGGTGACATGGGTTGTCATATCATAGAACCCGCATTCAGGGTATTAGGACTTCAGTATGCAACGGATGTACAGGCAAGCGTTGGATCGGTTTTCGTTGATGAATTCAAGCGCGGATATTTTCCTGAAAGCTGCCCTCCGTCAAGTCATGTGACGCTTACTTTCCCTAAAACAAATAAAACAAAACGGCCAGTAACGCTTCACTGGATGGATGGTGGTATTCAGCCTGAAAGACCGGCGGAATTGGGACCTAACGAGTTGTTTGGTGATGGCGGAAACGGCACCTTGTTCGTTGGTACAAAAGGAAAGATGATGTGCAGTACTTATGGCGCCAATCCGAGGTTGCTGCCTACATCAAAAACAAATGAGACAAAAGTAAAACAGCGTTATGCCCGTGTAAAAGATGGTGCTGCCGGACACTATGCACAATGGGTCGAAGCCTGCATCGCAGGTCATGGCAAGATGGAAGTCAGTTCACCCTTCGAGATCGCTGGTCCCCTGACCGAAGCGTTGCTCATGGCCAACCTGGCCATCAGGGCGCATGACATCCGCAAGCCTAAAGCAACCGGTAATGGCTTTGATTATCCTGGCCGCAACATTAAGCTGGTATGGGATAATGCAGCTATGAAAGTTTCCAACTTTGATGATGTAAACCAGTTTGTAAAAAGAACTTACAGGCCGGGTTACAGCCTGAACGTTTAAAACAAATATTTCCAGAACGCTATACAAAACATTAAATCGCTAACATGGAAAGAAGAGAAGCCGTTAAATACATCAGCATACTTTTAGGAGGCACCATGGTAGGCGCCAATGCCTTTTTAACGGGATGTAAAACATCCGGTGAAAAAAAGGAATGGAGCGAAGGAGACATTGCCTACCTGAATGAAATTGCTGAGACCATTCTTCCGCAGACAAGTTCACCTGGCGCCAAAGCCGCTAATGTTGGACAATACATGACCGTTATGGTGAACGATTGTTATGAAGCTGCAGACCAGAAGATCTTCAGGGAAGGTATGGATGACCTGGACAAGCGTAGTGAAAAGCAATACGATGCCGGGTTCATGAAGATCAGTCCACAGCAGCGAAAAGAGTTGCTGATAAAGTTGGATGCTGAAGTAAAGGATCACCAGAAAAAAAGGAATGAATTCAACAAGGCCGAGAATCAAAAGGAAAAAGAAGCGATCGCAAAAGGCGGCAAATATGAAAAAAAGCTGCAGCCTGCGCATTATTTCCAGATGATGAAAGAGCTGACCCTGAGTGGTTATTTCACTTCGGAGATCGGCATGACCAAGGCAAGGCGCTATACGCCGGTCCCAGGCCGTTTCGACCCATGCGTTCCTTACACAAAAGGTGAAAAAGCCTGGGCTTAATCCATTAATTCAAGAAAATGACCCACCGGAGATCGTTTTTAAAAATATCTGCCGCCATTGGAACAGGCCTTGTGCTGCAATCCACAACTGGTTTTTTAACAGGATGCGGCAACCTGCAAAGAAGCGGCAACAAGCTGAATCAATACGGCCTGCAGCTATATACCCTGCGTGATGAAATGCCAAAAGACCCCAAAGGTGTTTTGAAGCAGGTAAGTGAATTCGGTTACAGGCAGATCGAAAGCTATGAGCATGACAGGCTGGGCATGTGGTGGGGCATGCAGCCCAAAGAATTCAGAAGCCTGCTCAACGACCTGGACATGAAGATTGTGTCAAGCCACTGCAAAATCAATAAAGATTTTGAAAAGAAAGCAGATGAAGCAGCCAGCCTCAAAATGAAATACCTGATCTGTCCTTACATTGGCCCTCAAAAATCTCTTGAGGATTACAAACGGATCGCAGACCAGTTCAATGCATGCGGGGAGATCTGCAGGAAAGCCGGTCTGAAGTTCGCTTATCATAACCACGACTATTCATTCCAGCAGGTGAAGTCAGAATTCCCACAGGACATCCTGATGAAAAATACAAATGCATCCACTGTTGATTTTGAAATGGATGTCTACTGGGTTGTAACTGCAGGCCAGGACCCTAATTCCTGGTTAAGACGCTATCCTGACCGGTTCCGGCTTTTACATGTCAAGGATCGCAAAAAAAATGCAGGCCCTGATGACAAGGACGCATCGGTGGACCTTGGAAAGGGAAGCATAGACTATCCATCACTTATTAAAGAGGCCAAGGAACAGGGTTCGGAATATTTTATAGTAGAACAGGAGTTATACGAAGGCACTACGGCACTGGCAGCAACCAAAGCCAATGCCATGTACATGGAGCAGTTCAGGTGATCACTTCCTTAAAGAGTCTGTTCTTGTTGTTGTTGTGTCACCACTAAGAGGGACCTTTGAAGAAGTATCAGGGATATTCCCATTGACGTTTTCTACTGGTGTAATGCTAACTGAATCACTCGGAACCGAGTTGTTTTCCGCGCTGTTGCAGGCTGAAAGGATCATTAGCATGAAGGCTATTTTTTTCATTGCTGGTATTTAAGGGGTTAATAAAAATACGGTTTTTCTTCAAGCTGAAACTTTCTGCGTTGCTGGTGAAATTTAACCGCAAAGAACGCGAAGTACGCAAAGAAGAAGCGTAAATAAATACAAAAGAAACTTTTTGCGCTCCTTTACGGCTCTGCCTCTCTACGCAATTGCAACCAGTAAAGAATGACCATACCTTAAGAACCATATACAAAAAACCAAAAACATAAAACGAAGTTTTATCTATAAAACACTTCGCTCCACTTCAGCTCATTCTTAAACTGGTACAGATCCGTTTTTTTGTTGATCATCACACACTCAATGCCTGCGATCTCGGCCAGGTCTTCAAGGTGTTCTGCTGTCAGGTTTTGCGTGTAACAGGTGTGGTGCGCGCCTCCGGCAAGGATCCATGCTGCACAGGCTGTATGCATGTCAGGCAAGGGCTTCCATAATACCCTTGCAACGGGAAGCTTTGGAAGCTGGTGCTTTGGTTTTACAGCTTCCACTTCATTCACCAGTAACCTGAAGCGGTTACCCAAATCAATGATGGATGCATTCAGGGCCGGTCCGCCGGCAACATTGAAAACAAGCCGTACCGGATCTGCCTTACTGCCAATGCCAAGCGGGTGCACTTCGCAGGAAGGCTGACCATCCGCTATACTTTCACAGATCTCCAGCATGTGCGCACCCAGCACCATTTCATTGCCTGATTCAAAGTGATAGGTATAATCTTCCATGAAAGAAATCCCGCCTTTTAGTCCAGCCGCCATTACTTTCATGATCCTTACCAGTGCTGCGGTTTTCCAATCGCCTTCACCGCCGAAACCATAACCATCATTCATCAGCCGTTGAACGGCAATGCCGGGTAATTGCACCATGCCATGTAAATCTTCAAATGTATCTGTAAAACCTTTGAAATTTCCTGCCAGCAAAAAGTTGCGCAGGCCGATCTCGATCTTTGCTGCTTCCCTTAACGACTGATGTCCGTCCTTTCCTTTCTGCAAAGAGGGTGCAAGCTTGTATTGATCCGCATAGGTGCTGCACAATTCATCGATGGCTGCATCAGTTGTATCATTGATCACTTTTACAAGGTCACCAATGCCATGATAATTCACTGTATATCCAAATTTCATTTCCGCTTCTACCTTGTCACCTTCTGTCACCGCTACAAAACGCATGTTATCACCAAAACGGACAAACCTTGCGCCCTGCCAGTCGTGCCAGCCAGCCGCTGCTCTTGTCCAGGTGTTGATCTTCTCCAGTACTTTTTCGTCCTGCCAGTGACCCACCACCACTTTTCTTTTTAACCGCATGCGGCTCATGATATACCCGAATTCCCTGTCACCATGCGCTGACTGGTTCAGGTTCATAAAGTCCATATCAATTTCTCCCCATGGTATATCCCGGTTGAACTGGGTGTGCAGATGCATCATTGGTTTTTGAAGGATCTTCAAACCATTGATCCACATTTTGGCAGGGGAGAAGGTGTGCATCCAGGCAATGATACCAATGCAGTTCGCTGATTGATTCGCCTCCTGGCAAATGGTAAAGATCTCTTCGGGAGATTTAACGGTTGGTTTGAACACGATCCTGGAAGGGATCTTTTCTGATCTGTCCAGAAAAGCTGCGATCTGTTGCGAGTGTTCTGCTACTTTGTTCAGTGTTTCTGCTCCGTACAAATGCTGGCTGCCGGTAATGAACCAGACCTCCAAAGTTTTTAGATCGATCATGCTGGTTGGTTTGGGATGTTATACTGTTGATCCTGGAAATTATTTAAACTGATTTTGCTGATGTTTTTAAATTAAGTCGTCACTGAAACGGACCAGAGGTATTGCGATCTTTTTTATTCTTCCTGTCCATAATAAGCCCCGCTGCCATGCTTCCTGTCAAAATGTTTCCTGATAAGCGCATCCTTTAATTTGGGAGCAGCAGGATTGATCTGCCTGGTGTACAAAGCCATTTGCGCAATCTGCTCCAGTACAGCGCTGTTATAAACCGCTTTTTGTGCTGTTGTGCCCCAGGTGAACGGCGCATGATTGCCCACAAGAACCATTTCAACTTCTTCATAGCTCAGGCCTCTTTCCTTAAAGCAATTGATGATCTGGAAACCTGTTTCATATTCATAATCACCTTTGATCATCTGGTCATCCATGGGTGGAGCACAGGGAATATCTATGGTGTTGTGATCAGCATGGGTGGTTCCGAAAATAGGAATGTCATTCTGTGCCTGCGCCCATGCCGTTGCATAGGTGGAATGCGTGTGTACAATGCCACCGATCTTTTTCCATTGGTTGTACAAAACTGCATGTGTCCTGGTATCAGAGGAAGGACGTAAAGTTCCTTCAACAGTTTTTCCTTCCAGGTCAACGATCACCATTTTGTCCGGAGTAAGTTCTTTATAAGCAACGCCACTGGGCTTGATGGCGAAGACCTCCAACGTTCGGTCTATGACGCTGACATTACCGAATGTAAAAAGCACCAACTTTAGTTCCGGCAACTGCATGTTGGCCTGGTATGCTTCCTGTCGGATATGGTCGTACTTTCCCATCGTCAGTTCTTTTTCATTGTTTGATGTTCCATAAATACACCAAGCTCCTTATACTGCCGGTAGCGTTTATTATAGAACTCTGTCCTGTCTTTATTAGGATGGTATTCCTTGTCAAACCCCTGGCCCATGGCCTTCATGGCATCTTCAACTTTTTCATAAAGGCCCGCCGCGGTGGCAGCAAACATCGCGGCGCCAATGGCACAGGTCTGTTCGGAACGATGAATGCGGATCGGCATGTTCACAACATCAGCCATGACCTGCATGATGTAAGGTGATTTTTTTGCAACGCCTCCCAAACCAATCAAGCCCCTGACGGGAATCCCCTGGTCCGCAAATCGTTCAACAATGGCCCTTGCCCCAAAGCAGGTCGCTTCCACCAGGGCTTTAAATATCCTTGGTGCATCCGATGCCAGGTCAAGATTGCTGATGGTAGCTTTCAACATTTGATTCGCATCCGGTGTTCTTCTGCCATTCAGCCAGTCAAGGGCAATTTCATCCTGTTCCTGCAAAGGAAGACTGGCAGCTGCTTCAGAAAGGTCAGCAAGCATATGGTCAAGTATTTGCTGCTTTAATGATTCATCTTCTATATACCGGAGCGGCCAGCTTAAAAAGTTTCGGAACCAGGCATAAGCATCTCCAAAAGCACTTTGTCCCGCTTCCATTCCGATCATTGATGGAATAACCGATCCCTGCACCTGTCCGCAAATACCACGGACAAGAATGTCCTTCACTTCTCCAGGCGGCGCCACCAGCATATCACAGGTGGAAGTTCCCATCACCTTGCTCAGGTGGTAAGGTTCTATTTGTCCGCCAACAGCACCCATGTGTGCATCGAAAGCGCCAACTCCGATTACTACGTCTGTGGTCAGGCCTAACCTGGATGCCCATTCTTCACTAAGCTTTCCGGCTGGGGTGTCTGAAGCATAGGCTTTCTTAAAAAGTTTCTGTCTGAACCCTTTTAAAAGGGGATCAAGTGATGTAAAAAACTCATCTGAAGGAAGGCCTCCGAAAGGCTCAGCCCATAATGCTTTATGTCCCGCCGAACAAACACTGCGCTTCATTTGGGAAACATCTTTTCCGCCGGTCAAAAGAAATGGTATCCAGTCGCAATGTTCTACCCATGAAGCCATTTTATTGTTCACTTCCTGATCCGCCCTTAACACATGAAGCAGTTTTGCCCAGAACCATTCAGAGGAATAAATACCGCCTACATATTTCAAATAATCACTTCCGGTCTTTGCAGCATGTTCATTGATCTCCGCCGCTTCCTTGGTGGCTGTATGGTCTTTCCATAAAACAAACATGGCATTCGGATTTTCTTCAAACCCTGGCAACAACGCCAGCGGCGTACCGGATTCATCAACCGCTACAGGTGTTGACCCGGTTGTATCTACCGAAATGGCTTTTACTTTTTTGCCAAGGCCTGATCTGGATACACATTCCCTGATGGTTTGTTCAAGGCCTTCCATGTAATCGAGAGGATGCTGGCGGAATTGATTTCGGTTGGGATCACAATATTTTCCTGCTTTCCACCGGGGGTAATAATAAATGGCAGATGACACTTCTGAACCATTCGAGGCATCTACTAGTACGGATCGTACCGAATCTGTTCCGAAGTCCACACCGATCACATAAGCATCGCTGAATGGCTGATTATTTTCCTTCATAGCAGTTGTCTTAATACAGGGTCTTCAAAATTGCGGATAAAACCAATGATGTTTTTATATTGTTCAAATTCCTGCCGCTCATGCATGGTAGTGATCACCAGGCAATCCATGCCAGCATTACGCGCCGCTTCAACTCCTTTTGGAGCGTCTTCAAAAACCAGGCAGTCACCAGGTTGGACATTAAGCTTACCGGCACAGTTTAAAAAAGTCTCGGGATGAGGCTTGCTTTCCTTTACGTCATCAGCGCTAACAATGGCAGTGATATAATGCCGGATATTGAGGCCGTCCAGGACAAAATCAATATTGAACATAATGGCCGCAGATCCAATTGCCATTTGAATGCCTTTATTTTTTGCATCTTCAAGAAATCCATCAAGGCCTCTGATCAATTGCAAATGAGGCCTGAATTCTTCCTGGTATTGCTTTTCCTTTTCAAGGCTCATCCTGTCTTTTTCTTCCTCATTGAAACGTCCCGGAAAAATGCGTTCCAGTAATTCATGGTTCTTTCCATAGCACTCTTCCCTGGTTCTTTCAATGCTTATATCTGAACCAAGCCCGTTCAGTATCCTGTGCCAGGCTTTGATGTGGTAAGACATGTCATCGATCATGGTACCATTCAAGTCGAAAAGAAAAGCTTTATACGTTTTGTGTCGCATCACCTCTTTATTCATTGATCCTTTCATGAAAAAATATCCTGCTGCAATTGCGGCATAGGGGTAAAAGTACATTCCTGATGTAGCCCCCCACATGCATTTTTTAATCTGAAAGCGGAAATTATAAATATTCTGACATGAACAGATCAATCTTACAGAGTCATGCCATAAAAATGTTTGATCAGGATGAAGCAGCACAGGTGATCAGCACCAATTGTTTAACATTGTGCAGGTAAACGATTTTGCATATGAAGACTCCTGTTAAAGATCATAGCGAAGCAGCTGCCCGGTTCCTTGCCGATGCTCAAAGGGCCAGGTGGCATGATGAGACCCTTTGGATGGTCCGGGAAAAAAGAGACAAGGCAGCAAAATCACTCCCTGAATGGGAGATATTGCGTGAAACTGCTTCTTCCATCAAAGCACATACATTATCTGAACTGGATCTTTACCTGGTTCAATTTGAAAAAAAAGCAATTGAAAATGGGGTAAAAGTGCACTGGGCAGCAGATGGTGAGGAACACAACAGGATCGTTCACCAGATTTTGTCCGGCAATGGAGTAAAAGCTGTGGTAAAAAGCAAGTCCATGCTGACAGAGGAATGCCAGTTGAACCATTACCTGAGGAACCAGGGGATTTCAGTTGTAGATACTGACCTTGGCGAATACATTGTACAATTAAGGGAAGAGCAACCGAGTCATATTGTACTGCCTGCCATCCACCTGAAAAAGCAGGATGTCAGTGATACCTTTCACAAGCACATTGGTACGGAAAAAAACAACAACGATCCTGTTTACCTGACCCGATCAGCAAGAAAGGAATTAAGGAAAAGGTTCATTGCAGCAGATGCTGCCATTACCGGGGTAAATTTTGCAGTCGCCGAAACAGGTGGGATTGTGATCTGTACCAATGAAGGCAATGCTGATTTTGGAGTTCATGCGGCGAAGATTCATATTGCCTGCATGGGCATTGAAAAGATCATTCCGAAAGCAGAACACCTTGGCGTGTTCTTACGACTGCTGGCAAGAAGCGCGACAGGTCAGCCCATTACTACTTATTCAAGTCACTTTCACCGGCCTGCACCAGGACAACAAATGCATATTATCCTGGTGGATAACGGCCGTACAAGGCAACTTGGGCGTGAATCGTTCCGCAATTCGCTCAAATGCATCAGGTGCGGCGCCTGTTTCAATACCTGCCCGGTGTACAGAAGGAGCGGGGGGCATAGTTATCATAACTCTGTAGCCGGTCCCATCGGTGCCATCCTGGCGCCCAACCTTGACATGCGTAAAAACGCTGACCTGCCTTTTGCTTCCACCTTATGCGGATCATGCACCCATGTATGCCCGGTCAAGATCAACATTCACGAACAGCTTTGGGCCTGGCGCCAGACCCTGATGAAAGAAGGTCACGGACCAGCAGTAAAGAAAGCTTCGATGCAGGCAATGTCAGGCCTGCTTTCAAATCCCGCCGCATTCAGGTTCGGTGGTTCAGTTGGAAGAAAAATAATGCGATGGATTCCTTTTCTTACCAACAACAGGCTGAATCCCTGGTTCAAACAAAGGGAGATGCCGGAGCCACCTGCAAAAAGCTTTACACAATGGTTCAAAGAAAACAGGAAATTATGAGCAGGGAATTCATTTTAGACAGCATCAGGAAAAACAAACCACAAGCGATACCATTGCCGGAGCTTCCAGCTTATGAAACAAAAACATTTTCTTTAAAAGACAGTTTTTCAAACGTATTAAGATCCATTGGCGGTAGCTGCAGGGAGATCAGTGCCATTGACCAGATCAATTCATTTATTGACAACCATAAAAATGAAAAGATTGTAAATGGTATTGCCTCATCGGCAGGATACAACCTACATCAATACGCCAACAGTTCCGCAGAGGAGCTTGATGACGTGCAATGGGCCATAATTGAAGGCGCTATTGCCGTTGCAGAGAACGGGGCTATCTGGCTGCCCGAAAAAAATATGGTCAACAGGCTGCTGCCCTTCATCTGCCAGCACCTGGTGCTTGTTATCCAGGAACATAATCTGGTTGCTACCATGCACCAGGCTTACGAAAGGATCAGGATAGACCAGGAGGGGTATGGTGTTTTCATTGCAGGCCCTTCCAAAACAGCAGACATCGAGCAGTCATTGGTTGTTGGAGCACACGGACCAGTGGAAATGCAAGCATGGATTGTTTCCTAGCCGGAAACGTTTCTTGTTTTTGGTTTCTGGTTTCTGGTTATTCAGGTACAGTCTTTCTTAACTGATTGCATTTGCGTAGAAAGCAATTAAACGCTAAGGCCGCAAAGTAACGCAAAGAAGCTTCAGCCTTTAGCTGCCAGCTTCGAGACCTTTCCAAATAAATTTAGGATCTTAGTATATCAGCCAAATTGAAAAGAAAACAAATTCATTCCAATATTCAAAAGCTCGCAGCTCGCGGCTCACAGCTCGAAGCTTTCCTCAATCACAACGAATTCCGCAACGTCAGCGAGAACGGCACCTCTACATGCCTTAGCTGCTGGTCATGGATCATCCTGGCTGTTTCAACTCCCATGGCCTCGAAATCCGTTGATATGGTGGTGATGCCATCAAGGATGATCTTTTTTAAAGGCGTTTCGTTATAGGAGATCACACCCACTTCCTGTCCCACCTTCAGCTTTGATTCTATGATGCGCTCGATCAGCACCACCAGGTCGTTGTCCATTAAGTTAATGAATACCTCTTTCTTGCCAATGGGCTCCGTTTCTATATCGTGCACCACTTTATAATTGAATGTATATTGTTTGCAGAACTTTGTAAAGCCTTTGATGATCTCCTCAGGATAGTAGCTGTTCTCCGGGAAGATCACTTTAATGGTCTCATACTTTGAAAGGTGGGGCAGGGCCTGTTCCAGTGCCGTATAAATATCCTTTTCAAAATTTTCGTAAACAGCACCAAAGTTGCCGCTCACACCGGGAATGATCTTGTCCAGTATGATCAGTTTGTCTTTGTCAATGGTGTTCAGAATATTGTGAGCCGTTTCGCCGCCTTCAATGAAATGTGGCAGGATGACGAAATAATGGTAATCCGTTTTGCTGTTGGCCAGCAGCTTTTTGAAGAGGGCGAGGTCGTTGTTGTAAATATAAAAATCAATGGTGGCTGTTTCCCCTAGTGTCTTTACCAATGAATCATAAATGAGCTTTTTATGCGGACTCAGTTTATTGAACATCAGGAAGATCTTGGTAGTACGGTTCACATCGATGTTCTTGATAAAATATCCTTTGCCAGGAACCGATCCGATGATGCCCTGGTTCTTTAAATATTTATATCCCTTTTCAGCGGTATCGCGGCAGATCTCGAACTGGAAGCTGAGTTCGTTAATGGAAGGCAGCACATCGTCAACCTGGAGCTTGCCATCTTCAATAGCCTTGATCACTGAATTGGCCAATTGTTGGTACTTTGGGGTAGCAGAAAAATCATCAAAATGAATGAGCTTGAAAACCGGTGAAAACTTCATTGTGCAATCGTTTTGGCGAACGGGGTCATTCTGAGACTAAAATAAATAAAATTCGAGAAAGCGGTCCAAACATGATAGAACATGATGGGCAACCATGCGCTTCCTTCTATTTTTAATTCTATTGTTTGCTATACTGAAAACTTATGGGCGTTTTACTTGGCGTTATCTTCCACTTCATTGGCGGCTTTGCTTCAGGCAGTTTTTACATTCCATTTAAAAAAGTCAGGGGCTGGGCCTGGGAAAGCTACTGGATCGTCGGTGGTCTTTTTTCCTGGCTGGTTGTTCCCCCGCTTGCTGCTTACCTTACCGTTCCCAATTTTACAGAGATCATCAGCCAGGCTGGCGGCTCCACTATTTTCTATGCTTACCTGTTTGGATTGTTATGGGGTATAGGCGGACTCACTTACGGGCTTGGGGTCAGGTACCTGGGTGTATCGCTGGGCAGCAGCATCATTCTTGGCCTTTGCATGGTTTTCGGCGCTTTGATCCCGTCTGTTTTCTATGAATTCTATCCTGAAACAGGAAAAGATACCCTGGGACAGATCGTTGGATCCAGGTGGGGACTTACCGTTCTTGCGGGCCTTGCCATTTGCATCTTTGGGATTTTCCTCTGCGGCAAAGCCGGCACCATGAAGGAAAGGGAATTCAGGTTGCAGAACAGGCCTGATACCGATGCTTCAGGAAACAAGATCGAATACCGATTTGGCCTTGGACTTTTTGTGTCGATCATCTCAGGTGTTTTAAGTGCCTGTTTCAATTTCGGGCTGGAAGCCGGTAAGCCACTTGCCGATGTTGCCAACCAGAACTGGATGGCCGCTCATCCCGATGAAGGCGAATTCCTTTACAGGAACAACGTAATTTATATTGTTGTTCTCTGGGGCGGACTTACAACCAATTTCATCTGGTGCATGATCCTGAATGCCCGCAATAAAACCTTTGGCGATTATACCAATAAAAGAACACCGCTTGCATCGAATTATTTCTTTGCTGCACTGGCGGGCATCACATGGTTCCTTCAGTTCTTCTTCTATGGTATGGGTGAAAGTAAATTAGGAAACGGGCCCAGTTCATGGATCCTGCACATGGCTTTTATCATACTGGTAGCCAACATGTGGGGACTTGCACTGAACGAGTGGAAAGGCGTAAGCCAGAGAACAAGATACACCATCGTTGCGGGCATATTTACCATCATTGCATCTGTAATGGTGGTTGGATATGGTAATAATTTAAAATAAAGAAATTAAAAAATATAAAATGTCAGTTACAGCAACATTTAAGCATGTGAGCTGCTTGTGGGATGAGAAAAAAGCGGCAGAACTTTCAGATGATGAAGTAGCGCTATTGATCTACCGTTCCAACCTGCTGGGCAGTGACCTGCGCCTTACAAATTATGGCGGTGGCAATACCTCCTGCAAAACGCATGAACTGGATCCTTTAACGGGTGAGGAAACAGAAGTAATGTGGATCAAAGGATCCGGCGGCGATATTGGGACACTTACAAAAAGCGGCCTTGCAGGGTTGTATGTTGAACGTTTGCGAAGCCTGAAAAATGTTTATCGTGGCCTGAGCAATGAAGATGAAATGGTGGAACTGTTCAATCATTGCATTTTCGACCTCAAATCAAAAGCGCCTTCCATTGATACGCCTTTGCATGGCTTTTTGCCTTTCAGGCACATTGACCACCTGCATCCGGATGCAGCTATTGCTATTGCTGCGGCAAAGGACGGAGAGCGCATCACGCAGGACCTGTTCAATGGGACTGTTGGATGGGTGGAGTGGCAGCGTCCAGGCTTTGACCTTGGATTAAAGCTGAAAGCCTGCCTGGATAAAAATCCTGGCATCCGCGGCATCATGCTGGGCTCACACGGACTATTTACCTGGGGCGATACCGCGTTTGAGTGTTATATGAATTCACTTGAAGTGATCGAGCGTTGCGCGGAATTCATAGAAACCCAGGCTTCAAAAAAATCAAATGTATTTGGAGGTCAGCGTGTGCAATCATTGCCAAAGGACCAGCGAAGAACCCAGGCCATTGCGCTTGCTCCTGTGCTGCGTGGTTTCTGTTCTTCGGAAGTAAACATGCTGGGACATTTTACAGATGCGGAACCTGTTTTGCAATTCATCAATTCAAAAGACCTGGACAGGCTGGCGCCGATGGGCACCAGTTGTCCTGACCATTTTCTTCGTACCAAGATCAGTCCTCTGGTCTTGGACCTTGAACCGTCTGCAGATCTTTTAGATGTTGAAGCTTTGAAAAAAAGACTGGAGCCGCAATTCAAGGCCTATCGCAGAATGTACCAGGAATATTACAACAATTGCAAAAAAGGAAACAGTCCTGCAATCCGGGATGCCAATCCTGTTGTGATCCTGTACCCTGGTGTAGGTATGTTCACATTTGCAAAAGACAAATCAACTGCCCGCATTGCCGCAGAATTTTACCAGAACGCGATCAACGTGATGCGCGGTGCTGAAGCCATTTCAGAATATACTTCACTGCCAAGGCAGGAAGCATTTGATATTGAATACTGGCTGCTTGAAGAAGCAAAATTGCAGCGTCTTCCAAAACCAAAACCTCTTTCCGGACGCATAGCCCTGGTAACCGGAAGCGCTGGCGGAATAGGAAAGGCCATCGCCAAAAAATTCGCGGCAGAAGGCGCCTGTGTTGTATTAAATGATAACGATACGCAAAGGCTTGAGACCGCTCACAAGGAATTTCAAAAAGAATTCAATAAGGATTGCTGTACGTCCGTTGGCCTTGATGTGACCAGCAGGGATAAGATCAGGGAAGCATTTGAAAATGCGACCCTCAATTTCGGAGGCGTTGACATCGTTGTGAATTGCGCCGGGCTTTCCATCTCAAAACCAATTGAAGAACATACAGAGAAAGACTGGGACCTGCTTTATGATGTATTGGTAAAGGGACAATTCCTGGTGACCCAGGAAGGTGTTGCCATTATGCGCAAGCAGGGTACAGGTGGCGATATATTGAATATCGTAAGCAAGAATGCGCTGGTGTCAGGGCCAAATAATGCAGGTTATGGTTCCGCTAAAGCCGCCCAGATGCACCTGAGCCGTTTGAATGCAGCGGAACTTGGAAAGGATAAGATCAGGGTGAACGTTGTGAACCCTGATGCGGTGATCAGCGATAGCAAGATCTGGGAAGGCGACTGGGCTGCAGGCCGTGCAAAAGCTTATGGGGTCAGCATCGAGGAACTGCCATCTTTCTATGCCAAAAGGACTTTACTGAACGAGATCATTCTTCCTGAAGATATTGCGAATGCATGCCTTGCTTTTGTTGGCGGATTGCTCCATAAATCAACCGGTAATGTGCTGAATGTTGATGGAGGCGTGGCGCCTGCATTCGTCCGGTAATGAAATTATTTCGTAATTTTTAATAGGACAAGCCATCTTTATCATAGAAACGAAAAGAAGGTAAAACCCGGACCAATGCACAGAGTTGCTTTTAAAATGAGGTTGTTCAATGGCTATGTTGAAGAATACAAAAAGCGGCATGATGAGATCTGGCCTGAATTATCAGCACTTTTAAAACAAAACGGTATCAGTGAATATTCCATTTTCCTTGAAGAAGCAACCTGCCAGTTATTCGGCGTGCTGAAAGTGGAAGATTCCAATGCTTTGGACCATTTGCCATCCAATGCTGTAATGCAGCGATGGTGGGATTATATGTCAGATATCATGGAAACCAATCCCGATAAATCCCCTGTGAGCATACCATTAAAGGAAGTATTTTATTTACCATAATTCTCAAGGATTGTTATGCAAATTGAAAGATACAGGATCCAGGAAGCTAACCAGGATAGTCTGAAGGATCACCAGCGCCGGTTTGAATTTGTTTCCCAAACTGTCCGCAACCTGGATGAAGTGCTGCAGAAACTGGAAGCTTTCCAGGTAGCCATTCCCAGCTGGGCGCTTGGTGCCGGTGGTACAAGGTTCGGAAGGTTTTTAATAGGAGGCGAACCAAGGAACCTCGAGGAAAAAATAGAAGATGTGGGACTGCTGCATGCCATGAACCAGTCAAGCGGTGCTATTTCCTTGCATATACCCTGGGACATTCCTGAGAACACCGCTTCTGTTAAAGCATTGGCCGCGCAACATGGATTAAGGTTCGATGCGGTCAACTCCAATACTTTCCAGGATCAGAAAGATCAATCTCAAAGCTATAAATTCGGATCACTGCAGCATGTGAACAAAGCGGTCCGCAGGCAGGCGATAGAACATAATATCGAAGTGATCAAACAGGGCGTTGAATTAGGTTCCGAATCGCTGACCGTTTGGCTGGCAGACGGATCTTCTTTCCCCGGGCAATTAAATTTCAGAAAAGCATTTCAGAATACACTGGAGAGCCTCAGGGAAATTTATGCCGCCCTGCCAAAACACTGGAAACTCTTTGTTGAATACAAGGCATTCGAACCCAATTTTTATTCCATGACCGTTGGTGACTGGGGCCAGTCATTAACCTATGCGCAAAAACTGGGACCCCAGGCTTATACACTGGTAGATCTCGGGCACCATCTTCCTAATGCTAACATTGAGCAGATCGTTTCGCTGCTTTTAATGGAAGGGAAGCTGGGTGGATTTCATTTCAATGATTCCAAGTATGGTGATGATGACCTCACTGTAGGCTGCATTAACCCATACCAGCTATTTCTCATTTTTACTGAACTAGTGGAGGGAATGGATGCAAGAGGAATGAATCACGCCACCGATCTTGGATGGATGATCGATGCATCTCATAACATCAAGGACCCGCTGGAAGATCTGTTGCAGTCCGTAGAAGCCATCAAGATCGCTTATGCACAGGCCCTTCTGGTAGATGCAACCGCCATGGAAGCAGCAAGGGATGCCAATGATGTGGTGCGTGCGCAGGAGATCCTGCAGCATGCGTTCAGAACTGATGTACGGCCATTGGTAGCAGAAGCCAGGCTGCGTGCCGGCGGAGCGCTGCAACCACTTGAACTTTACCGCAAGCTGAAAACAAGGGAAGGCCTGATCAGGGAACGCGGATTAAAAACTGTAGCAACCGGCCTTTAATGCAACCAACCCCTGTAATAGCGATCATTGACGTTGGCAAGACCAATAAGAAATTATTTCTCTTTGATGAGAACTACAGGATTGTTTTTGAACGGTCGGCCAGGTTTTCTGAAACGGTGGATGAAGATGGATTTCCCTGCGAAAACCTTGAATCATTAAGGCTATCTGTATTTGATTCGTTGCGGAATGTTTTCAGTAAAAAGGAATTTGAAATAAAGGCCATCAACTTTACCACTTATGGCGCCAGCCTAGTTTACATTGATGAAGAAGGCTTTCCTGTAACACCGCTTTATAATTACCTGAAGCCATATCCTGAAGATCTTCAAAAAAAGTTTTACAGGAAATACGGTGGAGAGGAATATTTCTCCAGAAGGACAGCATCCCCTGTGCTGGGCAGCCTGAATTCAGGAATGCAGCTTTACAGGATCAAATCCGAGAACCGTGAAGTTTTCCGGAAAATCAAATATGCACTGCACCTGCCACAGTATATGAGTTACCTGGTAACCGGCAGGCCTTGCTCAGACCTTACCAGCATTGGCTGTCATACCAACTTATGGGATTTCGACATCCAGGATTACCATGAATGGGTGGAGGAAGAAGATATATTGGACGTGCTGGCTCCCATTGTGCCTTGCGACCAGGTGATACCGGCCTCTTTTGGTAAAGACTACATGGTTGGTGTGGGCTTGCACGATAGTTCCGCAGCGCTGATTCCTTACCTTGTTAGTTTCCAGGAACCTTTTGTGCTGATCTCCACTGGCACCTGGTGCATCACCATGAACCCTTTCAACGACCAGCCCCTGACCAGGGAAGAACTGGACCAGGATTGTCTTTGCTACCTTCAATACCAGGGTAAGCCGGTGAAATCATCCCGTTTGTTTGCCGGTAAAGACCATGAAGATGGCATAAAAAGGATCGCAGATCATTTTAACCAGCAATCTGCCCGGTACAAATCAGTTGATTTTAATCCCGAACTCCTGGGAAAACTGAAGGCGACAAGTGTTAACACTGCAGGGCTTAAAGGAAAAGTTGTCCAGGAAAGTATTTTTGCTACCAGGGAATTATCCCAGTTCTCTAATGATATTGAGGCTTACCACCAATTGATGATGGATATTGTATCCGCCCAAAAGGTGTCCACTGAGCTGGTGCTGAATGGCAATCCTATAAAGAGGATCTTTGTCGATGGCGGGTTTGGCAAAAATGCCATCTACATGAACCTCCTGGCTGCCGCATTCCCGCATATGGAGGTATTTGCTGCTTCCATGTCGCAGGGAACAGCAGTTGGCGCCGCTCTTTGCATACACAAGGCATGGAATAAGAAGCCGGTTGCAAATGATATTATCCAGTTGCAATACTACGCCATGACCCGGAATGCGATATTATAGGCACCGGCGGTGCATCCCGGGCGCAATCGTATGCGTAAATTTTTTCATCCGGGTCAATAAAACACTTGAATTTCAGGATGCTTCAGGATAGTTGAGGTGGACAGTTGGAGTAATTTACTCCTGCTTAAGGAACTGTATCCTGATTAACGATTAGCTTTTAAGATTGCCTGGTTTTATTGTGTCTAACTGCAATTGCTGTATGAAAAAGAAAGAAACGCTTTCGCCCTTTAATATTTACTTCATTTCACCTTTGCAACAGGTCCTGCGCCAGCTTTCTCCCCTTAATATTATTTTTCCGGCCCCTGGTAAAACCGCATCTATCCAAATCCTTTTCGGAAACCACCCTAACAAAGCGTATTCATTAAAAATTTCCGAAACATTATATGAATTTCATCCAACGGATTGGAGCAGGTCTTTGCTTTATCGTCCTCATTTCTTCCTGTAAGAAAAACTTTGACGATTATTACGAAAGGCCTGAGAACCTTGAGCCCCCTATTTTTCAGCAACTGGAATCCAGGGGTAAATTTACCAGGCTGCTTACGCTGATCGACAAAGCAGGTTACAAAGGTACCCTTGGAAGTGGCGGTTACTGGACCCTTTTTGCGCCAACCGACAGCGCATTTGCCAATGACACCGAATTCCAGGCTTACCTGCAGGGAAGAAATATTTCAAATTTCGACGCCATTGATTCTACAACAGCACAGAATATTGTGCAGTTCCTTCTTGTATTCAATGGATTTACAAAAGAAAGGCTGGATGATTACCAGTCAAATCTTGGCTGGGTGGAAAACAACGCATTCAAGCGCCGAACCGCTTATTACACCGGTTTTTATAACGATACAACATTCGCCAGCCAGCCTGTGAAAGCAGTTGGTTCCAACAGGAATAACACCGGGGTTACCAACAGCTATTTCGTTCCCGCAGATAACAACAACAAATACATTCCATTTTTTACATCTGAGTTCTTCCAGTCTAAAGGTCTCACCGCTTCCGATTATAATTATTTCTACCCTAATACGCCGTTTTCAGGATTCAATGTTGTCAATGCCCGCGTTTCAGAAACCAACATCCCTGCGGAGAATGGTGTGATCCATGTGATCGACCATGTGGTGACGCCTTTGTTCAATTTAGACCAGTACCTGAGAAGCAAACCTCAGTTCAGTGAGTTCAGGAAATTGTTCGAGCAGTTCATGGTGCAGTTCCTTCCCAGTACAGAAGCAACAAGGCGTTACCAGGTACTTACCGGCCAAAGCGACAATGTTTATGTAAAGGTGTATTCCAACCTCCTTGCTTTTTCATTGAATAACGAAAACTATTTCAAGCTTCAGGATAACGACGGACAGCGTGAAAGCTGGACCCTGTTCGCGCCAAACAACGATGCGCTTTCATCTTACGTAAATAATGTGCTGCTTGAAAGTTATGGAAATGATGTAAGGCTATTACCCCTGAACATTATTGCCGATCTGCTGAATGCACACTTGTGGCAATCTGCAGTGTGGCCAAGTAAATTCAATTCAACCTATAACTTCCTTGGCGAGCCCGCCTCTATGGACCGGAACACCAATATTGTCGATCGCAAGATCCTCAGCAACGGTTTCTTCTACGGCACCAATAAGGTGAACGAGCCCAACGTTTTTTCAACGGTTTACGGTAAAGCATATCTGAATCCGAAGTTCTCCATTATGACCCGGCTTCTTGATGTTGAATTGAAGAACATCATTACCAATCCTGCTGCCAAATACACCGTCTTCATGATGCCTGATGTGGTGATCCGTGCGCAGGGTTATAATTACAACCAGGCTGCCAACGCATGGACGTATACCAATCCTTCTACAGGCACAACTTCAAGTAATGATTCAAACAGGATCAACCTGCTGCGCATCCTGAATTCAAGTATTGTTGAAACGCCCAATGGTGAACTGGATAACCTTGGTACGCCAGGATTTACAAAGATCATGAACACCTATGGGGGAGAATTCATTTCTTTCAATGGCAACCAGGTAATAACTGCCGGCACAAGGGACAGGGGAGTGACCGCAACCATAGACAGTATTAAGACTGCCAGGAACGGACGCGTGGTTTATTTGAACAACCTTTTGCACTTTACTTACGCGCCTGTAGGAAAACATCTTGAAACCCTGGGAACACCTGCTGCATCTGAATACAATCTTTTCTGGAATTACCTTAAAAATTCCACTGCCTATGAAGCTGCCACTATGAATATTGTAGGGACTTCACCGGGCGCTTTCTATACAGTATTGGCTCCAAACAACGCGGCCATCCGCCAGGCTATAACAGACGGCCTGTTACCAGGCACTGCTGCGGTTCCCATTTTCAATCCAACAACAACCGCTGATAAAATAAAAGTTGAAAGGTTTATTCAATACCACATCATTGATAAAAGAAGTGTGGCCGGTGACGGCGTTGATTCAGGTACTTTCGGCACCATGCTGAAAAATGCTGTTGGCGACCCAGTGCCGGTGAATATCCAGAATATACCTGGCCTTTTTGAAGTAGTTGATCTCTTTGGCAGGAGGGCACGCCTGTTGCCTGGTCAAAGTAATTTCCTTTCCAACAGGACTGTGATCCACCTCATTGACAATTATCTGAAATTTTAACCGCTTACTGCCGCATTATGAAGAAAATTCTAGTCCAACTGCTTTGTTCTTTCTGCCTGGTAATGGGTTTGCAAACGGCTTCCCAGACGCCTGTGATCACCGTGCAGGGCAAGATCGTTGATGGTGACCGAAATCCCGTTTCAGGTGTAACCGTTGCGGAAGTGGATGCCGAAGGTCGCACCTTACGAGCTGCCCGGACAGACATTGAAGGCAACTTTGTGATCAAGGTTACCAGCACTTCACATAAACTTACTTTTTCCCACATCAGTTTTAAAAGCAAAGAAGTTACTGTTGGTGATCGCACCACATTCAACCTTTCACTGGAATCCAATTCCCGGGACATGTCTGATGTAGTGATCGTATCAACACGCAGGTCTGATAACGGAATGGTTCCAATTCCTGAAAAGAATCTTACAACTGCTCAATCACGGATCAGTGCAAAGGATCTTGAAGAAATGCAGGCCGCATCCATTGACCAGGCATTGCAGGGCAGGATGGCGGGTGTTGACATCACTGCTTCTTCCGGGGATCCGGGCGCGGGCATGCAGATCAGGATCCGTGGTACATCTTCCATCAACTCTTCCAACGATCCATTGATCGTGGTGGATGGTATGCCGTATGAAACACAGGTCCCTTCAGATTTTAATTTCGGCGCTGCAGATGAAATGGGTTATGCCCAATTGCTGAACGTTGCGCCTTCTGATATTCGCGAGATCACTATTCTGAAAGACGCCGCTGCCACTGCCATCTGGGGATCCAGGGCCGCCAACGGTGTTGTTGTTATCGCTACAAAAAGAGGCGCTATCGGAAGGCCTTCCATTACGTATACATTCAAAGGATCAATGACGCGTCAGCCCGATGCCATTCCAATGCTGAACGGCAATCAGTACTCAACCCTGATCCCGGAAGCATACATGAATGCAACGGGAACACCTTTGAATACCCAGACCATCAAGGAATTCCAGTTTGATCCGAATGACCCTTACTGGTACCACAACTACAGCAACAATACCAACTGGATAGAAGCCATCACCAAGACAGGATGGGCACAGGACCATAACGTATCAATGACAGGTGGGGGAGAAAAGGCACGCTACTTTGCATCACTTGGTTATTTCAACCAGCAGGGAACAACCATTGGAACTTACCTGACCCGCCTGAATACAAGGATCAACCTGGATTATATCGTTTCGGAAAGGATCAGGTTCCGCTCTGATCTTTCATTTTCCGTAACCGACAACAACCGCAACTTCGCTGAAAACCTGCGTGATGTAGCCTACAGAAAAATGCCGAACATGAGTATTTACGAGTATGATGAATTCGGAAATTTCTCTGGCAACTTCTTTTCTCCCGCCAATAACATCCAGGGCCAGTACCTCGGGATCAATACAAGCAATAACAAGATCGCCGGCACGGTCAACCCGCTTGCTATGGCGACCAATGCTAAAAATAATATTGTCACCCAGCGTGTGACCCCGCACTTTAATCTCCAGTACGACATCAAAAAGAACCTGCTGATGGCCACTTTTGATGTGCAGTTCGACATCAACAATACAAAGAACAAAAGCTTTCTGCCACAGACCGCCACAGGCCGTCCGTGGACAGAACCTTCCGTTAACAGGGCTTACAATGGCGACATTGATGTTTTCAATGTGCAAACAAAAAGCAACCTGGTTTTCACGCCCCGCATCAAAGACACCAGGCATGATGTAATGACCTTTCTGTCGCTGAATACCTACGACAACAGGAGCCAATCGCAGGAATTACTGACCTCCAATACCGCCTCTTCCGAATTGCAGGATCCTTCAGTGCCTTCACGCATCATCAATCCCGAATCAAGGCTGCAGTCTTACCAGGCGCAAACCAGGAGTGTGGGACTTTTGCTCAATGGGCAGTATGGATTCATGGAAAAATACATCATCAACCTCGGTATCAGGGGAGATGGCAACTCACGTTTTGGTCCTGCTAACCGCTATGGACTTTTCCCTTCGGCATCTGCACGCTGGAGAGTGTCAGGAGAGAAATTCATGGAACGGTTCAACAAATATGTGGATGACCTGAGTCTCCGGGCCAGCTACGGTCAGAGTGGTAATGCGCCGCGCCGCGATTACAGCTACATCAGTACATATAACACATTCGCCTGGACCTATCTTGGCGAAGCCGGTGTATATCCATCCAACATGGAACTGAAAGACCTGAGATGGGAGACCATCATCGGCCAGAACTTTGGATTGAACCTTAGCCTGTTCAAGAGAAGGCTGACGGTTGATGTTGAGGTTTACAAGAACCGCACTAAGGATATGTTCTTCAGGGACCTTCAAATTTCTTCCTTTACCGGCTTTGACCGCATTGACATGAACGTTGGAACCATGGACAACAACGGTTTCGAGCTGGGATTGAATACGGTCCCTTACAAATCAAAAAGCCTCACAATCGATTTCAATTTTAACATCGCCCGCAACGTGAACATGATCCGGGAGATCTCTGAATTCTACCCACGTGATAAGGGCAATATTGAAGCGAACGGCCAGTACAAAACCTTCATGCAGGTGAATAATCCATTCGGTTCTTTTTATGGTTTCAAATACATGGGTGTTTACAAAGACCAGGCTTCTACCATTGCCAGGGATGCATCAGGCAAACCGATCGTAGGACCTAACGGCCAGGTGGTTTACATGAAATTCAATTATCCAAGCATTGGTTATACGTTCCAGGCAGGTGATGCGATGTACGAGGATATCAATAAGGACGGAAACATCAATTACATGGACATTGTTTACCTGGGCAATGGTAATCCGCAGTTCACGGGTGGCTTTGGTTCTTCCGCTTCCTACAAGGGAACCTGGAAGCTGACAGCATTCTTCAATTACCGTTATGATTATGATGTTGTCAACGGTACAAAGATGAATACAACAAATCTTTACTCGTTCGACAACCAGAGCACGGCAGTGTTAAGAAGGTGGAGACGAGATGGCGATGTGACCGACATTCCAAGGGCCTTGTACCGCACCGGTTATAACTGGCTTGGCTCCGACAGGTATGTGGAGGATGCATCCTTCCTGCGCTTCCGCACACTAACCCTGCGTTATACAGCGCCTAAAAAGCTGGTGAACAAAATGAAATTCAAAAACCTTAGCGGATACATCACGGTTGAAAACCTGTATACCTGGACGAAATACACAGGCCAGGATCCTGAGGTCAGCATGAGAGGCAGTGATCCGTTCCGCGTAGCATTTGATGAATCATTTACGCCTCCTGTTAAAACATTCACTATTGGCCTTACAGGCACATTCTAAACTTATCAAGATTACCAAAATGCTTCATAAGATCATTTTAAAAATAAGTTGCTTAACGCTTTTGCTGACTGCCATTTCCTGCAACAAATGGCTTGACCTTCAGCCAGAGGATGGGATCACTGGAGCTGAATTCTGGCAAACCAAAGAGCAGGTAGGCGCGGCCGTTACAGGTGCGTATTCCTCTTTGCTTGGTTCACAGACCGGTGCACGCCCCCTGGTTGAACAATTATTCCTCTGGGGTGAACTCAGGGCTGATATGATCTCCAGCACAACTGCAACAACAGCTGAGCAGGTTGATGTGATCAATGTAAATATCCTTCCAACCAACAGCATCACCAACTGGAGATCTATTTACCAGACCATCAACTACTGCAATACCGTGATTGATTTTGCACCGCAGGTGTTGCAGCGCGACCAGACCTTTACACAGGATGCGCTGAACAAATACATTTCGGAAGTAAAAGCATTAAGGGCCTTGATGTATTTCTACCTGGTAAGAAGCTTTGGTGAAGTGCCGCTTAAGACCAGGGCTACTTCAAGCGACCAGGAAATAGAGCAGCTTGTAAAAAGTACGCAGGAGCAGGTGCTGACACAGATCCTGAAAGATCTGAATGAAGCGGAAACTTCAGCGGTGCTTTCTTATGGCAACCAGGCAAAGGATAAAGGCCGCATCACAAAGTATACCATCAATGCCATTCAGGCGGATGTGTACCTGTGGATGGACCGATATACGGATTGTATTGCCGCCTGTGACAAGATCATCAGCTCAAACCGTTTTGGACTGGTAAGCGGAGTAAGCTCAGACGCATGGTTCAGCACCCTGTATGCAAATGGAAATTCCAACGAATCAATCTTTGAGTTCCAGTTCGACCAGCAAAAGCTGAATCCTTTTTATACGATGTTCATGACCACACGCCGCCAGTTCCTTGCCAATACAACGGTAATGGAAGACCTGTACACGGTAGATTTTGTTGACCCGCTTAATAAGGACATCCGTGGTGATGGCGCTTCGGTACGTTCAACGGACAATGTGATCTGGAAATATATCGGACTGAATAATACGCAGGCAAGGGCGCAGGAAGAATCATATGCGCACTGGTTTGTTTACCGCTACCCGGATGTTTTGCTGATGAAAGCAGAAGCTTTGAATGAATCAGGTAACGGCCAGGCAGCACTCGACCTTGTATATTTTGTGCGTGCAAGGGCAAAAGCGCTTGCTGCTACCAATACCAATCCTGATCCAAGTGATAAGAATTCAGTAGCGGAATTCATACTGGAAGAAAGAGCAAGAGAATTTGCTTTTGAAGGCAAACGCTGGTACGATCTGCTGCGTAACGCAAAGCGGAACAATTACGAGCGGCTGAATCTTTTGCTCTCCATGGTTGCGAAGACCGTGCCGCCGGACAGGCAACAGTCTGCCATTGCCAAATTCCGTGACAAGAACAGCCATTATTTCCCGATCTATTTCTACGAACTGCAAACGGATAAATTACTTGTACAAAATCCTTTTTACAGATAACATCAATGCTTGTTATGAATAATATATCAAAAAATCTTGTTGTAATGCTTCTGGGCATCTCCGGTATGCTTTTCCTGGGAAGTTGTAAAAAGCAGCTGATCGTAGGCACTACCACTTCTGATGTCAACATTTATGACTACCTGCGTCAGAAGCCGGACAGCTATTCGGAGTTTGCAAGGATCATTGAAAAATCCGGCTACTCAGGTTTCCTGAATGCGTATGGCTCCTATACTATCTTCGCACCAACCAATGCCGGCGTAAAGCTTTACCTGCAGGAGATCAGCAAAACTTCTGTTGACCAGCTCACAGAAGCAGAAGCAAAGGACATTGTCAAATTCCATTTACTGGAAGACACGCTCACAACAAGCACCTTCAAAGACGGAAAGCTGCCGCTGGTGACCATGTACGGACAATACCTTGTGACCAGTGTTGCCAATGTGAACGGCGCTTCGGTTTTTAATGTGAACCGCCAGGCCAATGTTTTGGAAGGAAACATCAGAACAGGTAACGGCTTTATCCATGGAGTGGATCGTGTGCTGAGGCCCGCCACAAAATCGCTGGCGCAGCTGATCGATGAGAATCCAAACCTCTCCATCTTCAAACAGGCCCTTGTTGCTACAGGATGGTATGATTCCCTGAATACCATTTCCGGGTCCGGGGCCACACGCAGGTGGTATACGGTGATCGCTGAAACCAACCAGGCTTTAGCCGATTCCGGCATCACAAGCTTTGCAGCACTCAGGGCTAAGTTTTCCAATACCGGAAACCCGACAAACAGGCTTGACAGTTTGAACATTTATGTTGCTTACCACATTATGCCTGATGCACGTTATTTAGCTGATATTGTTTCTACCACATCTCACCCCAGCCTTGCACCGCTTGAAGTGCTTGCATCAAAATTATCAGGTGAAAAAGTTCTGATCAACGATATTGATTTCAATGGAGTGCACGAACCTGGCATTGAGTTGAACCGTGCTGCAAGCGATCTTACCGGAACAACAGGTGTGCTGCATATCGCCAATGCGCATTTTTCGCCAAAGGTCCGCGTACCAACACCTGTTTATTGGGATGTTGCCGACTTTCCTGAAGTGCGTAAACTGCCATCGGTATTCCGCCGGGGGTCCTTCACTTTTGAAGCCAACAGCATCCAGGATATTAAATGGGAAAAAACGGATGCTCCCAATTACCTGCGTTATGTATGGAGCACTTCAACCAGCTTCCCGACTTATCATGGAGATTACCTGGTGTTGAGAATGGGTGCTACCGGTGGCCGTAACTTCTGGTTTGACTTCCGCACGCCCATGATCGTAAAAGGAAAATACAAGGTATGGGTTTGCTACAGAACACAGAAAGGTTCCGGCTCAATTGGCCAGCCTGGTGGTTCAAACAACCCTGTGCAGGTTTCATTTGACGGTGTCCCGCTTTCAAGGCCTTTTAATTTCTGCGAACAGCGTCCTAACCTTTCAGACGGAGAAATGGAAGCATTGGGATGGAAAAGATATACGGTTGCGACAAACCAGTTCATGTCAGGAAAATTCGTAGGCATTGTTGATGTAACAACAACCGACAGGCATATGATCAGGCTTCAATCCCTTGCCGCTGCAGGAACAGGCCAGGATGTGAACAACCTTGATATGATCCATTTCATTCCTGTTGACATGAACCAGTACCTGCCAAGGTTTGACCCTGCGGGCAACTGGGTTTATAATTAAAAATTAAGAACAACTGGCCCTGAAGGCAGCTAAATGATCCCAAATATTAAAGAATGCTTTTAAAAAATAAATACCTGATCCTGGCACTGCTCCTTACTGCCTGTTTTACTTCGTGTAAAAAATGGGATGACCATACCGAAGTAACCAATCCCAACCTGAACATGGATTTGGGTCAGGCCATTGCCGCCAATGCAGACCTGAGCAAATTCAGGGAATACCTGGTAAAAACCGGATTGGATGACATGCTTGCTTCTTCCCGAACCTACACTGTCTGGGCGCCAACGAACGCTGCATTGGCTACCCTTGACCAGGCTATTGTAAATGATACAGCGAAGCTCAGGAATTTCCTGATGAACCATATCTCCGTGCAATCCTATTTCACACGTGATGCACAACCAGGCACTCGTGTTGGAATGATGAATGGAAAATACAATACCTTCTCAGCTACAAAATTTGATGAGGCCAATATCACTTCAGCCGACAACTTTTACCGCAATGGGGTGCTGCATGTTATTGATAAAAGTGTTCTGGTGCTGCCAAACCTTTGGGATTATATCAGGACAAATACTTCACAGTATTCGCAGAATGCTTACATCGCTGGTTTGAACTTTGAATCATTTGATCCATCACTGGCCATTGTTGACAGCATCAGCGCGCTGACAGGCCAACCTGTATACAAGCCAGGAAGCGGAATTGATATCAGGAACCGTTTCAACGACAGGGTGTATGATTTCCAGAGAGAAGATAAGCAGTTCACCTATTTCGTGATGGCGGATGCAGGCTTTACACTTGAATCAGATTCATTAAAGAATTATTTCAAAGCCGCCACTCCCGCGGCAAATGACAGCCTTGCCAGGTACCAGATGGTAAAGGACCTGGCAGTGGAAGGACTTTATCTTCCTGGTGCCTTGCCTGCAACCCTGACCTCAAAATTTGGAGTGACCATACCAATTAACCAGGCAAACATCATTGAAACCCGAAGGGTAAGCAATGGCATTGTCTATGTGATGAGCAATATTGATGTACTCACTGCATCCAAATTCAAAGAGATCCGGATCGAGGGAGAAAATCCTTCAGGTTTCGAGCGTGACAGGACAAGTAATACCAATTACAGGGTACGTCTTCACCCTGTAACCGGGCAGGTATTCCGTGATATCATGATCAGCGGGCATGGCGTGACAGCCTATTATGCTTATTACAGGCTGACTGAAATGCCTTCCATAAAATACAGGGTATATGGATTTGGTGTGAACGATTTCCAGACCGGTGCTTTTACCCAGAACATCGTTGTGAAGTCGTTGAACCTGCCTGCAACCTATACCACTTTGGCAACATTGGCGCATCCTGTTCCATTGAATACTGCAGTGGGGGCCTATGATGAAAAATTACTGGGAGAGTTCACTGTAAACAATTTCGGGATCCTTGAGATCCAGTTGACTTCAACGGCAACCAACCCGCTGGTATTGGATTACCTGCGCCTGGTGCCCGTACTGAATTAAAACGTAAAACTATTTTTTATAAGATCATGCAGGTATCGAAAAAACTAACTGTGCTGGCATTTCTTGCTTTCGCCTGCTTACCCGCAGCTGCGCAGGAACCGGCTAATGCTTCTGATTCTGTTATTAAGCTCAGAAAACAGTACCTGAATGCCTTCCAGGTATCAGGAACCGTTACTGACGCGGCAACCAAAAAACCGTTACGTGGTATCAGGGTTACCTACAAGGATTATTCGGCTACGATCAGTGACAGTACCGGATCTTTTAACATCAGGGTCCCATCACCATCTGTTTCTATTTTGCTGGAAGGCGAAGGATACCAAACCAAAGAGATCGCCATCAAAGGCAGGAGTAAAGTCACTGCTGCATTATTTGAGGACACTTACAATTCTCATTATGATGCCGCCAACCTTCCTTTTGGGCCGGTATCACAAACAAAAATTCCTTTCTCCGTTAGTTCGGTACAGACAAATGGAGCCTGGGGTAAAGTAACGGAAACACCAAGCACTTACCTGCAGGGCCGTGTTCCCGGCATGAATGTTATCCGCAGGTCGGGTACGCCCAACATCGGTGGCTCACTTTTCCTTCGTGGTATTACTTCATTGTATGCCACTAACCAGCCGCTTATTGTAGTTGACGGCGTCATCTTCAACAACCAGGATTTTGGCGGATCCATCAATGCCAATCATTATAACGATCCTTTATCAAGCATTGATGTCCGCGATATAGATAATGTCACCGTGATCAAAGACGGAAGCTCTCTTTACGGAACAAAAGGCGCCAACGGTGTGATCCTCATCACTACAGCGCGTGCCCGCGAACTGGGAACCAAAATCGATCTCGCAGTATTCGGAGGCGTGAACCTTGCTCCTAAGTTTTTGCCCGTCCTTGGCGCAGATGACTACAGGTTGTACCTCTCGGATGTGCTGCGTTCAAAAGGATTGAGCAATACAGATATTAATGCGCTCCCCTACATGAACGATGATCCTTCCAATCCCGACTATTATCGATATCACAACGATACAGAATGGCAGGAAAAAGTATTTGACAAAAGCTATACAAAAAATATTTACCTCAAGGTAACCGGAGGAGACAACATTGCACGCTATGCACTCTCGCTTGGTTACATGGGAAGCGCCGGTGTGATCCGCAATACAGACCTTTCCAGGTACAACATGCGGTTTAATGGAGACCTGAACCTGAGTAAGCGCATGACCGCTACAACGAACCTGAGTTTCGGATTGAATGAACAAACACTAAGGGATCAGGGAGCAAGTTCCAAAACCAACCCGGTGTTCCTTGCCTTGACAAAATCTCCTTTACTCCGTACCAACGATGTTTCAACTACCGGTGTGGAATCACCTGCGCTCTCTGACAGGGACACCTTCAATATCGGGAATCCATTAACGCTGATCAATATTGCACAGGGCGTTAATAAGAGCTACCGTTTTTTTGGGTCAATTGGCTTCAATTATGAATTTTCAAAAGCAGTATCGCTCGGAACAACTGTTGGGGTTACCAATGACAAGGTGAGGGAAAGCTTTTTCATTCCTCGAAAAGGCATCACCAGCGATACCCTTGTTACTGATATTGCTTACAGCCGTTTGGGCTCGCAGGTCAAAGCGCTTTTTTCCTTGTATAACGACACCAGGCTTTCGTACCGCAAAACCTTCGGCGGAGGGCATGACCTTTCTTCCAGGATCGGCCTGAGATATCTTTATAATGAAACAGAACAGGACAGGGGTTTCGGTTTCAATTCTGCCATTGATGAACTGGTGAGTGTAGGAACAGGCGTCAATAACCTGAGAAGGGTAGGCGGATCTTTTGGTGAATCCAACTGGTTAAGCACTTACCTGTCTTCTGATTACAGCTATTCAGATAAATACTTCCTGTCCTTTAATGTGGCTGTTGATGGCTCTTCAAGGTTTGGTAAAAATATTCCAGGTGCCTTTACCTTCAATGGAAACCAATATGCCGTACTTCCTTCACTTGCCGCGGCATGGCTGGTTTCTTCCGAATCATTTATGCAAACCAGCTTTTTTGATGTATTGAAGCTTCGCGCATCAATTGGCCTGACAGGAAATGATGATATTGGAAATTACACGGCCCGCCAGACCTATGTTTCACAAAACCTGCTTGGTTTACAGGGGCTGGTCCGTGGCGGCTTTGGTAACGAGCAGTTGCAATGGGAAAAAGTGAAAAAGCTAAATGCAGGTATCGATGTATCGCTGCTTGGAGAGAGGATTTCCTTCATGGCGGATGTATACCGGAACAAGACAAGCCAGATGATCATTTACGAAGCCGCTCCTACTGCTTCGGGTGCTTCTTTTTTAACAACCAACAGCGGTGGCTTGACAACCAGCGGTTTTGAAGCTGGATTCAATGCCAGGATCATCAATAAATCGCATTTAAGGTGGGATATTGGATTCATGGTTGGAAAATACAAGACCACGATCGACCAACTGCCTGAGACCATTATATCATCATTTGCCAATGCAACTTACATTACAAGAGTAGGCGCCGGTCCGAACCTGTTTTACGGATATAAGACCAATGGCATTTACCAGACAAACATTGCTGCAAGCACAGAAGGTCTTTCTAACAGGATGCCTGATGGTTCCCTTTCTCCCTTTGGCGGTGGCGATGTCAGGTTTGAAGACCTGAATAATGATGACATTATTGATGCAAATGACCTGCAGGTGATCGGTGATCCCAACCCGGATCTTTTTGGATCAGTAACCAGCAGGCTGCAATACAGCAAGTTTGTGCTGGATGCCCTGTTTACTTTTTCAAAAGGCAATGACGTTTATAATTACACCCGGAATCAATTGGAAAATCTTAGCGGTTACGGCAACCAGACAGAAGCTGTACGCAACCGCTGGAGAGGTGATGGCCACCAGACAGATATTCCTAAAGCTACCTGGGGCGATCCAATGGGCAATAGCAGGTTCTCTGACAGGTGGATCGAAGATGGATCATATTTCAGGTTAAGAACAGCAACGCTTTCTTATACCTTGCCATTTCATACGACCATGCTGAAATACTCTATGGTCTATCTTACAGGAAATAACATTTTTACGCTTACAAAATATAAAGGATTTGATCCTGAATTCAGCCCCACTGAAAGCATTTTCGGGCAGGGCGTTGATAATACACTGGAACCGCAGTTCAGGTCAGTACAGGTGGGCATCAGGATCGGTTTGTAATTCATCATATTTAAAGTTGTTGATCAACATGAAACTTTTTCATTCTTATAAATTCATCAGCGTTGTGTTTGCCGGGTGCACGCTTTTGTCAATTGCCTCGTGTAAAAAGGTATTCGACCTGGAACCGAAAGATGTTGTGGGGCAGGAACAGATGTACCGTAACGTTTACGACGCGGATGCAGCAGTTATTGGCATCTACGGAAAGGTCCTGCGCCTGGCAAAGCCTTATATCCTGATGAATGAGCTACGGGCAGACCTGGCGGACATCACAGTCAATTCAGACCAGTACCTCAAACAGATGAACGAGCATGCGGTTACAGTGGACAATCCATATGTGGATCCGTTGCCATTTTATGAAGTGATCCTGAACTGTAATGATGTATTGAAAAATTTCAACATCATGCTGCAGCAGAATAAACTGAAAGCAGACGAATACAGGCACCGGTATTCAGATGTTGGAGCCATTCGCACCTGGGTGTACCTGCAATTAGGTATTCATTTCGGAACCATTCCATATGTTACGGATCCGCTGGCACAAGCTGCAGACCTGCGGGACCAGTCAAGGTTTCCAATGATCCCGCTTGAATCCCTGATCGATTCCCTTGTGAAATTTGGTGAAAGCCTTCCTTTTACAAACGATTATCCAACAGGCACTACTTTACAAACGGTAGTTGATGGCAACAGCACTTCAAAATTCTTCATCAACAAGAATATGCTCATGGGTGACCTTTACCTGTGGGATGGCCAGTACGACATGGCAGCAGAAAGATTTAAAAGAGTGATGGAGATCAATGGTCCTTCCGGGGTCGGCGAATTGTTTTATAACCAGTACAGGATTTCATCTTTCAATGATGCAAGCATTACCTACAGCAGGGCAAACGATGCTACATCACTTGTGTATACCCCCGGATGGCGCTACTTGTTTGAACGCGGACAGGACAACCCTTTTAACTGGGAATGGATCTGGGTACTGCCTTTCGACAGGAATTATGAACCGCAGAATCCATTCATTGAATTATTCTCCAACCAGGGTGGAAGATACCTGGTCCGTCCCTCCCAGCAGGCCCTGGACAATTGGAACAGCCAGATCCAGTCCAACAGTTTTCCATTCGATGCACGCGGCACATTTACCGTAAGCAACATCGGTGGACAGCCTGTAGTGATGAAATATCTTTATAATTATCTCGGTGCAAATAATGTCCCTTTAAATGTTTTCAACAAGCAGGGAAAATGGTTCCTGAGCCGTGCCGCCACACTGCACCTGCATTATGCGGAAGCAGCCAACCGCGCAGGTAAGCACAGGGTTGCTTATGCACTGGTGAACAGGGGTATTAAGGACACTTATGATCCTACGCCCGGTGCGGGCAGGAATCGTGATGTGACCAACATCCAGCAGACATTCCTTCCTTATCCTTACGACTTTGATGCGAGAGAAGGTGACGCACCGGCTTACCGTAATACATGGTACCGGAATATTGGTATCCGTGGAAGGGCCAACCTCCGCGCTGTTACAATTCCTGCGGCAGGGGACAGCACCCTATCTGTTGAGAATATGATCATGGAGGAAAATGCTTTGGAACTTGCCTACGAAGGGCAGCGCTGGCCCGACCTGTTGCGTGTGGCCATCCGAAGGAACGATCCATCTTTCATTGCTGATAAAATTTATAGTAAACTGATCAAATCAGGCTTATCAGCAGGCGCTGCAACACAGGCTAAAAACAAGTTGATGAACAGGGAATATTTCCTTCCTTTTAAATGGAAGTAAACTTCCATGGTAATATTTAATTGTTAACTCTGAAGTTTCTCTCATACAGCAATCGTTAGAACACAATGGCAGGCTTAAGCAACCTGCCATTACTTTCATTTGTAATGATCAAACCATGAAATTTAAAATCATTTTATCCTCCTGGTCCGTGATTGCATGTTTGCTCCTTGCTAACGCGATCTTAGCCCAGGTTGGAAAAAGAATGCCTTCGGAAAAGATGACTTACCGGGACAGCACCACAGGCCAAACCATTACGGTGCTCACGACCGATAAAGGCAGCGATTCCAAGATCTACCAGACCCATCCCCAATGGACATCCGATGGGCAGTACATTATTTTTCGTTCTTCAAGGACGGCTGATAAAAGAGGGCAGGCTTATGCAGTGCATGAAGCAACAGGGGAGATCATACAATTAACGGATGGAAGGGTAAGCACTGGGAGTCTGAATGTCGCGCGTTTATCCAATAAGCTCTATTATTTCAGGAATCAATACATGGTTGAACTGAACCTTGATCCCTTGTTCAGGGATAGTAAAGCAGGCAAAAAGATAGACTCCGTAAAATATGAAAGACGCATCGCAGTGCTTCCTGAAGGACACAGGGAGTCCGGCGGCTTTACAATGGACGCTGACGAGCAACACGCTTACATAGGTCTTACATGGAAAGAAGATACCGTTGCGCGGTGGTGCATCAGCAGCATCAACATCGCAAACGGAAACATTAAAAAAATCATTGACATTCCATTCCGCGTTGGGCACATGCAGGCCAACCCCTGGATTAAAGGAGAGATCCTATATTGTTACGAGACCGGTGGCGATGCAACCCAGCGCATGTGGCTTGTGAATGCCGATGGTTCCGGCAACCGTCCCTTGTATATTGAAACGCCGGATGAATGGGTCACCCACGAGATCTGGCAGGACAAAGATCATGTGCTGTTTAACCTGATGGGACACCTGCCAAAACTGAGAACAAAACCCCAGGGCCTGGTACTGGTGAATACCAGGAATAACGAAGTAAGGTCTTATCGTAACGCAGAAGGAAGGGGATACTGGCATTGTGCCGCTGCTGAAGATGGAAGCTTTGCTGCCGCGGATACTTTTACCGGGGAATTGCACCAGGTGAACCTGAAAACGGGTGAAATAAAGAAATTAACCACAGGACATTATCCCATCACCGATGGTATTCCAAATGTACATTCACATCATACGGTCAGTCCCGATGGCAAAAGGATCTTATTCAACTCGGGTAAATTCGGCAACCTTGACCTGATGATCGTTTACTTTCAATAACTGAATTATTTTACCAATGAAAATTACCAGGCCTGCATTCATTCTTTTAATCAGCGTTTCATCCGCATTGGTGTGCGGAGCACAAAAGGCTAACGATGTAACAGCGCCACTTCATGCTTTACAGCCCGACTACCCCGTAGCATACACGGTTCCAAAAACAGTAGATGTAAAATCAGTCCTGGATCGTGTTTATAATTACCTGGATTCTGTAACACCTGCAAAGTTTGTGAACCGGCACAGTAAAGAGCCTGTTGGATTAGAAAATGTGGATACCAATACCATTATAATGCCCGGGGATTTCCGGTTGACAAGTTACGAGTGGGGTGTCACCTACATGGGCATGCTGCAGGTGGCAGAAGCAACGGGTGACCAGCGTTACGCAGATTATACAAGGAACAGGGTGCATTTCATTGCAGAATCCGTACCGGTATTCACTGCGTTATACAAGCAATTCCCCAGGTTATCCAATCCTTTACGCCAGCCAGTAGCGCCGCATGCACTTGATGATGCAGGCGCTGTTTGTGCCGCAATGATCAAAACGCATCGCAATGGTGGCAGTCCTGTATTAAGGCCCCTGATCAATCATTACATCAGTTATATTTCTGAAAAGGAATTCCGCCTGAAGGATGGCACCCTTGCAAGAAACCGTCCCCAGAACAATACCATTTGGCTGGATGATCTTTACATGAGTGTGCCGGCTCTCGCGCAAATGGGAAAGCTAACAGGTGAACAAAAATATTATAACGATGCCGTGAAGCAGGTGGTTCAATTCTCACAAAGAATGTTCAATAAGGAGATGGGCATCTACATGCATGGATGGGTGCAGGAAATGGATGTTCACCCGGAATTTCACTGGGCCCGTGCCAACGGCTGGGCGCTGATGGCCATGACCGAATTGCTGGAAGTATTGCCACAATCCCATGCAGGCAGGGCAAAAGTTATGGACCAATACCGTGCACAAGTAAAAGGATTAGCGGCATATCAAACCGACAAAGGCTTCTGGCACCAGCTGCTGGAAAAAAATGATTCTTATCTTGAAACATCCGCAACTGCCATTTATGCTTACTGCATTGCCAGGGGTATCAATAAAGGATGGATAGATGCGAAAGCATACGCTCCAATGACCCTGCTTGCATGGAACGCCATTGCTACCAAAGTAAATGAACAGGGACAGGTGGAAGGCACCTGTGTGGGAACAGGAATGGCCTTTGATCCGGCTTTTTATTACCACCGTCCTGTAAATGTTTTTGCAGCGCATGGCTATGGGCCTGTCCTGCTTGCCGGAGCAGAAGTGATCAACCTTCTGAAGCGCCACCAGTTTGAAATCAACGATAGTTCGATCCAGTTAAAACAGAATAAATGAAGCGCATGTTTTGTCTGAAGCACCTGGTCATTCTTTCATCGATATTTTTCGGCTTGCATGCTGCAGGCCAGGTAAAGCTTGAAGTGCATGCCGACAAACCTGCTGCAGCCATACCGCCAACCATGTGGGGTGTTTTCTTTGAAGACATCAACTTTGGCGCGGATGGAGGATTGTATGCAGAATTGGTGAAGAACCGGTCATTTGAATTTCCCATGCCCATGATGGGCTGGAAGGAAGTGCGTCAGCAGGCAAATGGCAAAGCCCTGATCATAAACCTTGGAGAAGCAAAACCTCAGAATCCAAAGTATGCACAGGTTACCGTGCAAACAACATCGCAACCTTACGCATTGATCAATGAGGGCTTCCGTGGGATGGGAATCCATAAAAACGACACCTATGAATTTTCAATAGTTACCAGAAAAAAAGAAGGCTTCGTGAAATTAAAGGTTGACCTGGTAAGCGCTTTGGGAAAAGTGATCGCAAGTGGCATTGTTCCGGATGCAACAACTACCTGGCAAAAGCATAGCGTATCATTTACAACAACCGATTCGGCGGAAAAAGGAAAGCTTCATTTATATTTTGAAGGCCATGGCACTGTTGATGTTGACATGATCTCCCTGTTCCCACAGAAGACATGGAAGAACCGTCCAAATGGAATGCGGGCCGACCTGGTGCAATTGCTTGCAGACCTGAAGCCAGGCTTTGTCCGGTTCCCCGGAGGGTGTATTGTGGAAGGAAGAGACCTTGACAACCGTTACCAATGGAAAACAACTGTTGGCCCATATGAAGACCGTAAACTGATCATGAACCGCTGGAATGTTGAATTCCCGAGAAGGGCTGCTCCTGATTATTACCAGACCTTCGGGTTGGGTTTTTTTGAATATTTCCAATTGTCTGAAGACCTGGGCGCTGAACCGTTGCCCATCATCAATTGCGGCATGAGCTGCCAGTTCAATGCAAGCGAAGTTGTACCTATTGACGCCCTGGATCCTTATATACAGGACGCACTGGATCTAATTGAATTCGCCAATGGCGCGCCTACTACAAAATGGGGGAAGGTAAGATCTGAAATGGGTCATCCAGCGCCTTTCAACCTGAAGTATCTGGGTGTTGGCAATGAGCAATGGGATGAACAGTATTTAGAGCGCTATAAAGAATTTGAAAAGGTATTGAAACAGCGTTATCCCAGGATCAAACTGGTTGCAGCGGCTGGTCCGGCACCGGACGGACCCCGTTTTGAATATGCATGGAAAGAGCTGCGCCTTTTGAAAACCGACCTGGTTGACGAACACTACTACCAGGCCCCGGAATGGTTTTTAAAGAATGCAGGCCGGTATGATGCCTATGAAAGAAAAGGGCCAAAAATATTTGCAGGAGAGTATGCTGCCCATGGTAAAGATGATCCGAGGCCTGAATCAAAAAATACATGGATCAGTGCACTATCCGAAGCAGCGTTCATGACAGGACTTGAAAGAAATGCAGACATTATTGAGATGGCTTCCTATGCACCATTGCTGGCGCATGTGGATGCCTGGCAATGGAGGCCTGACCTGATCTGGTTTGATAACCTCCGGTCGGTGGGCACGCCAAATTATTATGTTCAAAAAATGTTCTCCAATAACAGGGGCAGCCATGTGATCAGGGTAATGCACCAGGACCTTCCGCTCACCGGCCAGGACAGCATTTATGCCAGCGCTGTGATCGATAAAAAGACCAATGAGGTCATCATCAAGCTGGTAAATGTTGCCAATGAATTAAAAGACATAGAGCTTGATGTGAAGGGCGCCAAATTAAAGCAAAGGATCGTCAACATGCAGATCCTTTATTCACCAGACCTGATGGCCATCAATACCATTGCGCAGCCCGAGACAATTATCCCGGTAAACAAGCAGCTTGAACTCAAAAACAATAAAGTAAGGATATCGGTTTACCCTCAATCACTGTTTGTCATTCGCATTCCGCTCAACCAGAAATGAAATTCTTTGCAGGGAGATAAATTTTAGAAATAGCGGCTTTGTCAAAAAAGTGAAATTTATTCACTCAACTTCATCCAATAATATGAAAAGAATTTACACGCTTCTACCGGTCCTGCTGATCCTTTCAGTCACTGCAGGATCGCAGCCAATCATGAAGTTTGATTTTGGTCCAGGGAAAGTGGCAACTGGATTTACCCAGGTACTGCCGGAAACGCTATATAACGATGAAAAAGGCTATGGATTTGAATTCAGCACTGCCTTGCAATCTGGCAGTTACACGGGAAAAGATGCCTTAAAAAATGATTTTATCACAAGCGGCAAACCTTTCTTTTTTTCAGTCAAAGTCCCGGAAGGGAATTACAAGGTAAAAGTGACGCTTGGTGATAGCAAAGGCATTTCTAAAACAACCATTAAAGCTGAATGCCGAAGGCTGATGGTTGAAGGGGTTGAAACCGCGAAAGGAAAATTTGTCACGGAAACCTTCATCGTTCATGTACGGGATTCCATCATCAGGCCAGGCGGCAACAAGGTTAGACTCAAGCCAAGAGAACTGGGTTATCTGCATTGGGATCACAAGCTCACACTTGAATTCAGTAATGCGGCGCCAAAGATTTGTGCAGTCGAGATCACACCGGTCTCTAACGCAACACAGGTTTTTCTTGCAGGCAATTCTACAGTTGTAGACCAGGCTTATGAACCCTATGCATCGTGGGGACAAATTATACCAGCTTTTTTCAAAGGTGAAAAGATCGCTGTGGCAAATTATGCTGAATCAGGAGAGACATTGAAAGCATTTAAAGGTGAAAGAAGGCTGGATAAAATCTGGAGTATGGCAAAGCCGGGAGATTATCTTTTTATTGAATTTGCGCATAATGACCAGAAGCCCGGTGGCAACCACCTTGATCCTTTTACTACCTACAAGGAAACTGTAAAGGACTGGATAGCCGAGGCCCAGAGGCGCGGTATGATCCCCGTACTGGTAACATCCATGAACAGGCGTACGTTTGATTCTTCAGGACGCATCACAAATTCATTGGGTGATTATCCAGAAGCCATCCGCCAGACAGGAAGAGAAGAAAATGTTCCGGTGATTGACCTTAATGCCATGAGTAAGTTGCTGTATGAAGCATTGGGCCCTGTACCTGCCATGAAGGCATTTGTGCATTACCCCGCCAACAGCTTTCCCAATCAGCCCAAAGCATTAAGTGATGATACGCATTTCAGTCCTTATGGCGCTTACCAGTTGGCGAAATGTGTTGTTATAGGCATTCAGCAGCAGGTACCTGCCCTTGCAAAACATCTGAAAAGGGATCTTCCTGCATATGATCCGGCTCGACCTGATCCGCCGGCAGCCTTCCAGCTACCTGTAAGTGCTTTTGTTGGTGCTGTAAAACCTGATGGTAATTAACATGGTAAGGATTGACAAAATATTTTTTTGCCTGGCATTTGCAACAATTCATTGTTGTGCAGTAAATGCACAGGGACTTTCAAGAGAAAGTGATACGGTATTCATGTCGGCAGGTAATCCTGTGATCCGTCATAAATTCACCGCCGACCCTGCCGCTTTGGTATACAGGGATACAATATACCTGTATGCCGGCCACGACCAGGCTGGACCAAAGGTCAACCGCTACGAAATGCATGAATGGCTTTGCTTTTCAACAGTGGATATGGTCAACTGGACCGAACACCGTGTGCCGCTTACAGTAAATGATTTTAAATGGGCGAAGGACGATGCCTGGGCTTCTCAGGTAGTGGAACGCAATGGAAAATTTTACTGGTATGTTGCCATCACCCATGCTACCATTCCTGGAAAAGCCATTGGAGTGGCTGTTGCAGATCATCCTAAAGGTCCGTTCAAGGATGCTTTGGGTGCTGCCCTCATCACTAACGACATGACAACGGAGGCAAAGATCAGTTGGGATGACATTGATCCGTCTGTTTTCATTGATAAAAATGGACAGGCCTGGCTTTTCTGGGGCAATACCACGCTCCAGTATGTGAAGCTGAAGGACAATATGGTGGAGATGGATGGCCCTATTCAAAAGATCAAACTTCCCAAATTCACTGAAGCGCCTTACATCCACTACCGGAACGGATGGTTTTATTTATCCTATGCGTATGAATTCCCGGAAAAGATCGCCTATGCCATGAGCCGCAGCATTGAAGGTCCCTGGAGCTACAAGGGCATTTTGAACGAGATCCCGGGCAATTGCAATACCAATCATCAATCAATCATAGAATTCAAAGGCAAATCCTATTTCATTTACCATAATGGAGCACTTGTTCCCGACGCGGGCAGCTTCCACAGGTCCGTATGCATCGACAGGTTGTATTACAACAAGGACGGAACCATGAAGCGCGTGGTGATGACTGGGGAAGGAGTGGGAAGAGAGGCTGGTGGCAATTAACGTGAATCGAGAGACGGGAGACGTGAGGGTAGAACAGTTTATGGTTTTTTGTTTTTAGTTTATGGTTCTTACAGACTGGTTGCTTAATAGCAGAATAATAGCAAAGAACTCAAAGCCGGCTAGGCCGGACGCAAAGTAGCGCAAAGTGAATACACTGTTTCTTCGCGCTCCGTTTGTGCTCCCTTTGCGCTCTCGGCGCCCTTTGCGTTTTTCCTGAATTACGCCGTATTAATTCTAAAAAAAAGCTGGAGACAGTAAAAATTAAAACAAAAGACCAAAAACCATAAACTGCTTTTCCCATCAGGACAGTTCAGGATACAAAATCTTCCCCATAATTCTTACTTTATAGCTCAAGCTTGCTGTATGAAACTTCGGAATGTTCCCAACCATCTTTCCCTGAAGATCACTTTATTATTTTTACTTTTTGCTTACTTAGCTTCAGCACAGCCTGTGATGGAAACAGGAGGTCAGAAAATGCCCGAAGAATGGATCGATAAAGCCACCCGCCATAAAGTGATCAGGCTTACAAGACTTGAAGGAAGGAACGGCAGCTTTTACTTTCACAATGATCCTTTCATTGGAAATAAAATGGTGTTTTATAATAACGGCAAAAATGGCAGACAGATCCATGCTGTAGATATTACGACTTTAAAGACTGAGCAGGTCACATCGCAGGCATCTTCCATGGGTGGAGAGATCATTGGAAAAAGATCAAAACAGGTTTATTACCAGATCAGGGACAGCATCTTCGCTACGCATATCGATACCAAAGCCACACGGCTGCTTTTTGTATTTCCCGAAGGATTCAAAGCATACATGAATACGATCAACGCGGACGAGACCCTCATCGCGGGACGCTACAGTGATGGCACCAGGGAAAGGGAGATCCTGAAGCAATACCCAGAAAAGGGCCAGTACTTTAACCGAATCTTTGAAGCGAAGATCCCCAACACCTTGTTCACTGTGAACCTGAAGACAGGTGAATTGAAAAAGATCCATACCGACAGTACCTGGCTGGGACATGTACAGTTTTCACCCACCGATCCAAGGTTGCTCATGTTCTGTCATGAAGGGCCATGGCATAAAGTGGATAGGATCTGGACCATTGATGTTGCTTCGGGTGCAGTGAAAAAAATGCATACAAGAACAATGGACATGGAAATAGCAGGACACGAATGGTTTTCCAACGATGGCGCTACCATCTGGTTTGACCTGCAGCAACCACGCAGCACCACATTTTATGTAGCAGGCACTGATGTAAAAACCGGGAGGCAAAAAAAATATGAGCTAACAAGGGACGAATGGTCCATTCATTTCAATTCCACTGATGATGACAAATTGTTTGCAGGCGATGGAGGCGATCCGGGACAGGTTGCCAGGGCGAAGGACGGAATGTGGATCTACCTGTTCAGGCCTGAAGGAACACGCTTTATATCTGAGCGGCTTGTCAATATGAAACATCATGGTTATAAGCTTGAGCCTAATGTTCATTTTTCACCGGATGGCAAATGGGTGATCTTCCGCGCCAACTTTGAAGGCGAAGAGCAGGTATATGCAGTTTCAGTAGAAAAAGAAGGAAACTGACACCATTATGATAGTCCAAGCACCCTATTTGAAAGAGCCGTAATGTTTAGTTTAGTTGTACTGTATTATAAAGAGCGGCTCGCGATATGCTAATAGCAGTCGTCATTTCAATTTTCAATAAAGAAACACATGCCCAGGAATTTCCTCATTGCTTTTGCTTTCACTATAAGTTTAACAGCGGCAGAAGCACAATTAAAATGGCCAGCCATCACGCAACAAACCAAACCATGGACAAGATGGTGGTGGGAAGGCAGCGCAGTTGATAAACCTGGTCTCACCTGGAACCTGGAAAAATTGCAGGCCGCAGGTCTCGGAGGTGTGGAGATCACGCCAATCTATGGGATCTATGGTTTTGAGAACCGCTTCATTGATTTTCTTTCTCCTCAATGGATGCAGATGTTCACGCACACGCTTGCGGAAGCAAAACGGCTGAACATGGGTGTTGACCTTGCCAATGGCACTGGGTGGCCTTTTGGTGGTCCCTGGGTAAAGGATGAAGATGCCAGCAGGTCTGTTTACTTTAAAAACTTTACCCTCCAGGGGGGCCAGCAATTAAAAGATACCATTCACTACTGGCAGGAAGCAATGGTGCGTACAGCGAACAACAAAACCGTTTCAATTGATACGCTGGTTCAGCCTGTGGCAAAAAATAAAAATCTGCAGGGTCTTGCATTGGACCAGATCAAATACCCGGGCTTATTGCCACTCCAGGCATTGATGGCTTATTCTGATAAAGGAGCTGTGCTCGATCTGACTAAAAATGTAAATTCCTCAGGAATGCTGAACTGGACTGCTCCCCCAGGTAAGTGGGACCTTTATGCTGTTTTCTCCGGCCTGCATGGCAAGATGGTGGAACGTGCTGCACCCGGTGGCGAAGGCTATGCTATCGATCATTTTTCCGCACCTGCTGCGAAAAATTATTTTAAAAGATTTGATGCCGCATTCAAAGGCCATGATATTACTTACCTGCGTGCATTCTTCAATGACTCCTATGAAGTAGATGATGCCCGTGGACAGGGCAACTGGACCAGCGCATTTTTTACAGAGTTTAAAAAGCGCAGGGGTTATGATCTAAAGGATCACTTACCTGCATTGTTTGGAAAGGACAGCGCTGAAAAGAACAGGCGTGTGATCTACGACTACAGGGCAACCATTGATGAATTGCTGCTGGAACATTTTACCATTGCATGGAAGAACTGGGGGCATTCAAAGGGTGCAAGGATCCGAAACCAGTCCCATGGCTCACCAGCCAATACCCTTGACCTTTACAGCGCCGTTGATATACCTGAAACGGAAGGCACAGATATTCTCAGGTTCAAATTTGCAACATCAGCTGCCAATGTTACCGGCAAACCGCTTGTCTCTTCAGAATCTGCAACATGGCTTGATGAACATTTTCTTTCTTCGTGGGGAGATGTGAAAAAGATCCTTGATCTTTTTTTCCTTGGTGGCGTCAACCATGTATTTTACCATGGTAACGAATATTCACCGAAAGATGTCGCATGGCCCGGGTGGCTGTTTTATGCTGCCGTGCATTTTCAACCCACTAACCCCCAATGGCAGGACTTTCCGGTCCTGAACCAGTATGTATCAAGGGTGCAATCTTTTTTGCAAAGCGGCAGGCCAGATAATGATATCCTTTTGTATTATCCTATCATAGACCGTTACTCAGAACCAGGCCGTGAATTGCTGCAGCATTTTGATGGAATGGAACGGAATTTTGTGAATACTGATTTTGAACATGTCTCCAAATGGATGCTGGACAAGGGATATGGCTTTGATTTTTTTTCAGACAGGCAGTTGCAGAAGTTTATTAACCTTGGAAAAGGAATAAAGACCGGGGGCAATACCTACCAATCCATCCTTCTTCCTGCTAACAAACTTATTTCCGCTCCATCGTTCAAAAAGTTGGTAGACCTTGCTGCAGCAGGTGCAACAATACTGGTGTATAAAGAACTTCCTGGAGATGTTCCAGGGCTGGCATCATTGGAAAAGCACAAACAAACCTTTAACCAGCAACTGGCCCGCCTGAAGTTTGTGCAGTCTGGAAATGTTCGCAAAGCAGTTTTGGGAAAAGGAGCCTTCATCATCAGCAACGACATGGATGCTTTGATGCAGGCCGCAATCATCCGCAAAGAGAACCTTACAGGCTTTGGACTTTCAACTGTCAGAAGAAAAAATGCTGAAGGCTATACTTATTTCATCAATAACAGGACCGACAAAGCCATCAATGAATGGATTCCCATCCAGGCCAGGGCAGCATCCGTTGCCTTGTTTGATTGCATGTCCGGCAAAATGGGACTTGCAAAATGGAGACCCAAAGATGCTTCAACCATTGAAGTATTGCTGCAGTTGCTTCCGCATGAATCCCTGATTGTTCAGACCTACGCTGCCAAAAAAACAGGCAAAACGTTTCCTTACTATTCAGCAGGCGGAATACCGGTTGCACTTGATGGCCCCTGGGAAATTGAATTTCTGGAAGGAGGCCCGGTGCTTCCGGCAAAGGTCACAACCAATATGCCTGCTTCGTGGATCGAGTTACCCGGAGAAGACGTCAAAAATTTTTCTGGTACCGCATCCTATACGGTAATGATGCCTAAACCAGCAGGAACCGCAAAAGCCTGGTTGCTTGACTTAGGAAGGGTAGATGAGACCGCGCAGGTTTTCCTGAACGGTGTAAAAATCGCTTCGCTGATCGGGCCGAACTATCATGTGATCATTCCATCTTCCGATCTTAAAGAGGTGAACCAGCTGAAGATCGTAGTGGCAAACCTCATGGCCAACCGGATAAGTTATATGGATAAGAACAATCTTCCATGGAAGATCTTTTATAATACCAATATGCCTGCAAGAAAAAGGGAAAATGTAAAAGATGGATTATTCAGCGCAGCTGCCTGGACACCGCTTCCGTCAGGACTTTCAGGACCAGTAACACTTACTCCTGTTAATTATGAATAAACTGTGGGCATTGTTATTTGCAGTGATGGGTGTGCTGGCCGTGCAAATATCAAAAGGACAGTCAAAGAATAATACGCCTGCGCCAAAGCCATTGTATTCTGATCCGGTGCATGATGGCGCTGCTGATCCGGTGATCATCTGGAATAAAAAGAAGAAATCCTGGTTCATGTTTTACACCAACCGGAGGGCCAATATCCAGGATTCAACTGGCGTCAAATGGGTGCATGGCTCAAAGATCGGCATCGCCACATCCGCTGATGGACGAACATGGACTTACCTTGACACAGCCAATATCAATTACAGGCCGGACAGTGTCTATACCTTCTGGGCTCCTGATGTTGTTGAACACAATGGCCAATACCATATGTACCTGACCTATGTTCCCGGAATATTTTCCGACTGGAACCACCCAAGGAATATTGTTCACCTGACAAGTTCTGACCTCTTAAACTGGAATTACCAATCCACGCTGAAACTGGTGAACGATAAAGTGATCGATGCTTCTGTTTTTCAATTGCCCGATGGCACCTGGAGGCTATGGTACAACAATGAGCGCGATGGCAAGTCCATCTGGTATGCTGACAGCAGGGATCTATATTTATGGACCGGCAAAGGAAAAGCAATTGCTTCAAGAGGAGAGGGCGCCAAGGTCTTTGGCTGGAAAGGAAAATACTGGATGATCGTTGATGCCTGGAAAGGTTTGGAAATTTATAGCTCCACAGACCTGCTACAATGGAAGAAGCAGGAGGAAAGAATACTGGAAGCGCCCGGCATTGGAAAGGACGACCAGGCCATTGGAGGGCACCCCGATGTAGTGATCAATAATGGAAAGGCTTATCTTTTTTATTTTACACACCCTGGCCGTGCAAAGACCAACAGGGAACAATCAATGGATCAACGTCGCAGTGTGATCCAGTTAACTGAACTTTTTCACAGGGATGGAAAGATCTTTTGCGACCGTGATAAACCAGTTTATATTCACCTCAGACCAAAGAAATTGAAATGATGCGTTCTCTATTTTGTTTGCTATTGATTATGCTTTTGTGCACCCATTCTCACGCACAACAGACCGTTCAATTGACCCTGCAACCGTCTTCAGCAAAGACCAGGATCGATAAGAACATCTATGGTCATTTCGCAGAGCATCTTGGCCGTAGCATTTATGATGGCTTCTGGGTTTCCGACACCTTAAAAGTTCTAAAGAAGGACCGCATCAGGCTTGATGTGGTGGAGGCCTTAAAAAAGATCAACATCCCCTTGCTGCGGTGGCCGGGAGGATGCTTTGCTGATGAATACCACTGGCGCGACGGCATTGGCAAGCGCAATACCCGTCCCAAAATGGTCAATACCAACTGGGGTGGCATCATTGAGGACAACAGTTTTGGAACGCATGAATTCCTGGAGCTTTGTTCCCTGCTTAAATGTGAACCTTATATAGCAGGTAACGTAGGTAGTGGTACGGTGGATGAAATGTCCAAGTGGGTAGAGTACCTGAACTTTGATGGCGAAAGCCCGATGGTAAAGCTTCGTACGGAAAATGGTCATAAAGCTCCGTATAACATCCAGTACTGGGGCGTAGGCAATGAGAACTGGGGCTGTGGTGGCAACATGACTGCGGAATACTATGCGAACGAATACCGTCGCTATGCTTCTTACTGCAAGGACTATCCGAATGTCAAACTGAAAAAGATCGCCGGCGGCGCAGCCTCTTCTGACTACCGCTGGACGGAAGTGCTGATGAAGAATGTTCCTACCTGGATGATGTGGGGTGTTTCATTGCATCATTATACACTGCCCACAGGAAGCTGGGGTGTAAAAGGTCCCGCTACCGGCTTTGATGAAAAGCAGTACTTCAATACAATGCGAAATTGCCTGAAGATGGATGAACTGGTCACAAAGCATTCCGCCATAATGGATAAGTATGACAGCGCAAAAAGGGTAGCGCTGGTTGTTGACGAATGGGGTATCTGGACCGATCCGGAGCCCGGGACCAATCCTGCCTTTCTTTACCAGCAGAATAGTTTAAGAGATGCGCTTGTTGCTGCAACTACGCTTAATATTTTCAATAACCATGCAGACAGGGTGCGCATGGCCAACCTTGCACAAACCGTGAATGTGCTTCAGGCATTGATCCTGACAAAAGGAAGGCAAATGATCCTTACACCAACCTACCATGTTTTTGACCAATACAAAGTGCACCACGATGCGACACTTGTGCCTGTAACATTTACCAGCCCCGATTACGTCCTGGGAGATCAGAGGATCCAGGCGATCAATGTTTCCGCTTCCAGGGATTCCGCAGGCATCCTGCATATTTCAATTGTCAACCTGGATCCGAATAACCGGATAAACATTGAAACATCCCTGGAAGGAGCATGGACTATCTATGGAGGGAATGTGCTGACTTCGGCAAAGGTTTCAGATCACAATACGTTTGAAAATCCATCCGCCATTACACTCAAAAAATTTGAAGGCGCCAGCAAGCTGGGTTCAAAGCTTGTTGTGTCACTACCATCAAAAAGCGTGGTGACCATTGCTATTTCAGGAGCTTCACCTAAGTAAACAGTAGCTTCCGATTTGCAAATGCGGTATTGTATAGGAAGTCATTCTGCTTGCAGGAATTAAAATCTCAGATCATGAAATGGAATCAAATAATTTTCTCCTTCTTTCTCTTTATTGCTTCAATGGCATCGGGGCAGCAAAAGGAGATCAGGTATCTGTCCGGAACAGATAACGAGAATACCGTGACCTGGGATTTTTTCTGCACGGGTGGCCGCAACAGCGGCAGCTGGAAAAAGATACAGGTGCCTTCACATTGGGAGCAGCAGGGATTCGGCACTTACAATTATGGCCGTGATTATAAAACTTACGGAAGAAATTTTCGCTTTGCGGATGAGCAGGGGCTTTATAAACACCAGTTCACAGTTCCATCATCCTGGAAAGGCAAAGAGGTCTTCATAGTGTTCGAAGGTTCAATGACGGACACCGAAGTCAAGATCAATGGCAAGAGTGCAGGAACCAAACACCAGGGTGCTTTCTACCGGTTTAAATACAACATTACGAACAAGATCAACTTCGGTGGCAAAAACCTTCTGGAAGCAACCGTTAGTAAAATGTCATCAGACGAGTCTGTAAATAATGCAGAACGACTCGCCGATTACTGGGTCTTCGGCGGCATCTTCCGCCCTGTGTACCTGGAAGCGGTTCCAAAGGAACATATTGACCATGTGGCCATTGATGCAAAGGCCGATGGCTCCTTCGCTATGAATGTGCACCTGAATAAAGCGATATCTGCTAAAAACATTGTAGCGGAGATCATGGATGCCAAAGGAAAGATCATCGCGACAGCAAAAAATATTTCACAAAAAGATGATTCCATTGTTCTCATCTCCACTAATGTAAAATCACCACTGCTTTGGACAGCGGAAACGCCAAACCTATACAAGGTCAGGGTTTCTATCAGGAACGGATCACAAATATTTTACACAACCCACCAGAAATTTGGTTTCAGGACCATTGAGATCAGGAAACAGGATGGCATTTACCTTAACGGAACCAAGATCAAAATGAAAGGTGTGAACCGTCATGTATGGTGGCCTGAGACAGGAAGATGCGTGAATCCGTCAATAGATCTTGCAGATGTGAAACTGATCAAGGAAATGAACATGAATGCGGTCAGGTGTTCGCATTATCCGCCGGACCAGAGCTTTCTTGATATCTGCGATTCCCTTGGACTTTATGTGCTGGATGAACTGGCAGGATGGCAAAAAGCTTACAGCACAAAAGCAGGTACGCCCCTGGTGCGTGAAATGGTCATCCGCGACGCCAATCATCCTTCCATCATTTTATGGAGCAATGGGAACGAAGGAGGTCATAATAAAGAACTGGTTGATGATTATGCCATCTATGACCTTAGTAAAAGACCCGTGATCCATGCGCACCACAGGCCGGGTAATGCCATCAATGGTATTGACGGTAATCACTATGAGACCTATTACAGCACCATTGAAATTTTAAAGGATACCAATATCTACATGCCTACTGAATTCCTCCACTCCCAGGATGATGGTGGCGCAGCAGCAGCCTTAAGTGATTACTGGGAACTGCACTGGAATGCTCAGAAAGGGGCCGGAGGTTTTTTATGGGACCTTGCCGATGAAGGTATAGTGCGCACAGACATGAACAACATCATTGACGTTAATGGTGTGAATGCGCCTGATGGCATTGTAGGACCACACAGGCAAAAGGAAGGTAGCTTCAATGCCATCAAGGAAATTTATTCGCCAGTAAAGATCAGTATGAAAAATCTGCCTGCCGGTTTCGCAGGCAGCATTCCTGTTGAAAACAGGTTTCACTTTACCAACCTCGATCAATGTAATATTTACTGGGCCCTTGTCAATTACAGGAAGCCTGAGGATTATTTCGCTGGCTATGATGTAGTACGCAATGGGACTGTCCCGAGTCCTTCAGTAACTCCAAATGGGGGAAAAGGAATTTTATCAGTCCCGCTGCCTGCTGACTGGCGAAGCTATGATGGACTGGTGCTCTCAGCTTTTGATCCGGCTAAAAATCTTTTATACAAATGGACCTGGAATGTACGTTCGAATAACGATCTGCTGACGAACATTTTCATTAAAGGTGATACAGCAACAGCCCGTATTGCCGAAACAGATTCTACCTATATTCTTACAGGTGGCGATATTTCTGTCGTGATCAGCAGGAAAGATGGCCAGTTCATTGGAACAAGGAACCGGATGAGCGATCCGCTTTCATTTGGTAAAGGGCCAGTACTTGTAAGCGGACAGGCAAATTTTACGGGCATAAGATCTTTCAATGAGGATCGAACGCAGGTTGTTGAAGTATCCTACTCAGGAAATATGAAATATGTCAGGTGGAAAATGCAGCCAAGCGGATGGCTTGAACTGGAATATGAGTATGAATTAGCAGGAACCTATCCATTCGCGGGCATCAGCTTTACTTATCCTGAAAATTTTGTGCTGGGAGCCAAATGGCTTGGTAAAGGTCCTTACCGGGTCTGGAAGAACAGGCTCCAGGGTGTTACGGATAATGTATGGCAAAATTCTTACAACAATACGCAGACAGGCTCGGCTCCATGGATCTATCCTGAATTCAAAGGATACTATGCCGATGTGGTTTGGATGCAAATGAATACCGTTGAAGGCAAATTCACCATTGCAAGTCCTGATACAGGATTATACGTAAGGTTGTTTGATTTTTATGGATTGTCAGGTGTGCGGCCGCACCCGGATCTGCCTGCGGGAAATCTTTCTTTCCTTGATGCCATCCCGCCGATTGGTACCAAGCTGGCGTTGAACATTAGCGCCAATACCACGCAGCTGGGGCCTCAGAGTGAACCTAACAGGATCAATGGGAGCAGGAAGCGGACGCTCTATTTTTATTTTGGCATTCCAAGACCGGGTAATGATAAGAAGCAGTTTACCATGCCTGCTGTCAACGATCTTTTCTAATACCATCATCGTTTATAATTGAATGAAGCTGAAACATACATTCCTGGTTTTTTTACTGCTTGCATGTAACCTTGCATTACGTTCCCAGAAGGTAATGGAAGACTGGTGGCATGGAAAGCACCGTGTGGTGCATTACAAGCCAGAAGGCCATGATTTTGTTCTGGTGAATGGAAAACAAAGATTCAACAGGGCATTGTACGGAAGTAATTCGGCTTTCAGGGCTGAAGCAGGAGACTTGCCGGAGTTTGCCTTATACCTGCCGGGAATGGGTGGTAACCTGAAGTTTGGTTTGATCGCCAAAGACACCAGCAAGTGGCTGATCAGTGCAGCTTCCATTAAAGCCCGATACAGGGCAGGCACCATGATCTACCAGGTAAAGGATCCGCTCTTAAAGAATGGAACTCTAGAGATAACAGCCCTGCCATTATTTACCGGTGAAGGATTTCTTGTAAAAATAGAAGGCATTAACCTGCCCACAGGAATTCAACTTGTTACTGCCTACGGAGGCGTTACTGGCAGAAGGTTCTCGCGTGATGGCGATATTGGAGCCGACCCCGAATCTTCTTTTTACCTGAAGCCTGAATACTGCACCAACAATAGGTACCAGGTCTCCGGAAATGGTTTCACGGTATATTACGGATCCCGTATACCAACTGAAAAAGATTTATATGAAATACAGCATCGATCCGAAATAAGCAATGATACAGCAACGAGGCGGACTGATATCAGGCAACTATCAGGGATCTTTCCTCCAGGTTCTGTTTTACATATTGCTGATGCTGCAAAGCAGCAAAGTCCTGCCAGTTTTATTGCTTCTACAGGAAATACAACACCTGCTATATCTGCTTCGCTGGATTTAAAGAACGAAGCCCTTTATTTTCTGCTGCAGCCAGGCGCTGGTAAAGACGAATTAACAAAGGTGAATACCGCAGCGCTGTTTCAAAGATCAGAAGAGCAAAGAAAAATGCTTGCAGCCATGATCAGTATTAATACACCAGATGCAGAAATCAATACGTTGGGACCTGTTCTCTCAACTGCTGCAGACGCCATTTGGGAGGACCCATCTTTTCTTCATGGGGCTATTGCCTGGCGCATGCGCCTCAATGGCTGGCGCGGTGCTTATGCAGCAGATGTTTTAGGATGGCATGACCGGGCCAGGAAACATTTCAACAGTTACGCTTTGTCGCAGGTCACATCTCCGCTTACTGGACCTGTTGTAATGGATACAGCCCTGAACCTGGCCAGGAGCCAGGAAAAGCTGGGCAACTCCTTATTCAGCAGCGGTTACATTTCACGCAATCCGAATGGCGATTTCAGGGCGCATCATTATGATATGAACCTGGTTTTTGTAGACCAGTTGCTGAATCATTTTTTGTGGACGGGAGACACGGCTTATGTAAGAAAGATGTGGCCTCTCCTTACCCGTCACCTTGCATGGGAAAAAAGAAATTTTGATGCAGATGGAGATGGCCTGTACGATGCCTATGCAGCTATCTGGGCAAGTGATGCATTACAATACATCGGTGGAGGGGTTACGCATTCGTCATCTTATAATTACCGTTCCAATAAGATGGCTGCTGAATTAGCTGCCTTGATCGGTGAAGATGGAAAGCCCTACCTCGAAGAAGCAGAAAAGATCCTGTCAGCCATCAATTCAAAATTATGGATGCCCGAAGCTGGATGGTACGCGGAATACAAAGACCTTCTTGGCAACCAGCTGCTGCATCCTGCCGCAGGCCTGTGGACCATTTATCACGCCATAGACAGCAGGGTGCATGATCCTTTCCAGGGTTGGCAGGCATTGACTTACATTGACCGTTATATTCCACGCATTCCCATAAAATCGGAAGGTTGGAAGGATACTGGTTTATACACCATCCCAACTACCAACTGGCATCCTTATACATGGTCATTGAATAATGTTGCACTCGGGGAAGTAATGCATACAGCTCTTGCTTATTGGCAGGGAGGCAGAAGCGAATCCGCCTACAAACTATGGAAGTCAACCCTTGTTGAAAGCATGTACCTTGGTGCCAGTCCCGGTAATCTTCAGCAGCTTTCATTTTATGATGCAGTGCGTGGTGAACTGTACCGCGATTTTGCCGATGGTATTGGAATGACCGCCCGCACACTTGTTGAAGGTTTGTTTGGCGTGCAGCCCGATGCATTGAAAGATACTTTGCGCATTCAACCAGGTTTCCCGCCTGGATGGGATCATGCCTCCATTTCTACACCTGATATCAGTTTTTCATTCAAAAGAAAAGGAAACAGTGACCGGTACGAGATCACACAATCATTTCCCCGCCAAATGCATTTATTGTTAATGGTGCCGGCCATGATGGACGATATCCAATCCATTAAAATAAATGGTCAGCCCGTTAAATGGAGCCATGATCCTGCAGCAATTGGCCAGCCGTTGATCAACATAACAGGAAAAAAGGGGCCTAGGTACGAGGTAGAAATTACCTGGAAAGGACAAAGATTTGAAAGGATCAATACCAGGCCATTTTATGCATCAGGAGATACGGTTGATTTGAAATTAAAAACAGCAACTGTGCTCGGTCATTATGATCCACAATCTTCAGTAAAATCCATACAGCGCTCAGTAAAGAACTTTAAAGCAACCGTACTGCCAGACAAAGGTTTCAAATCTTTTTTCATTCAATTAAAGCAGGGCAATTTTTCCTGGTGGATGCCGGTGGAATTTAATGCGGTGCCTGAAGTAGAAATATTTTATGAAAATGGTAATGCCTGGGTCAGGAATCATTCTGCCAAACCAATAAAGGGCAACCTGGTTGTCAACGATATGGATTATGAAAACCTATCATTGCCAGCCAAAGGAAATTCAAGGCAGATGAACATTAGAACAATGATGATCCCGGGAACCAACACTTTCCGCTTTCAGCATCCTAAAGGGAATGCGGAACAGAAGGTTATTCAATGGAATGAAACCAGTTTTGCAGAAGGAATATTTGAAAAGGTAAACTTATCAGCCATTTTTAATGACCAGGTAACAAATATTTTTCAGCATCAGTATCTTTCTCCAAGACCTTCCGTGCCCACCTTGCAATTGCCAACGCAGGGAATTGGCAACTGGGCTTACCCCTTGACAACTGCAATTATCAACGACTCCGGTTTAAGAAAAATGGCAAGGCTGGGCAATGAAATTAGGTTACCGAACAAAATTCCATTTGCCACACCTTCACAACATGGATTGAACAATATCTGCTTCACTTCGCAATGGGACTTTTTTCCAAAAGCTGTTACCATTCCACTGAATGGAAAGTCAAAACATGCTTACCTCCTGATGGCCGGCACAACCAATCCAATGCAAAGCCGCATGGTGAATGGAGAAGTGATCTTTCATTACACCGATGGATCATCAGATACTTTGCAATTGAAGAATCCTCAAAACTGGTGGCCGATAGAGCAGGATCTTTTTGAAGATGGGTATGCTTTTACTTTTGATGCGCCAAAACCGCCTCGTGTTTACCTGAAAAGCGGGAGATCAGATCCTCCAGGATATATTTCCATCAAAGGCTTCAGCAACAGGGGAGTAGATGGGGGCGCAGCAACTGTTGTTGACCTGCCGCTTGATTTTTTGAAAGAATTAAAATCGATGGAACTAAAAACCATAGCGAACGATGTGATCATTGGTGTGATGAGCCTGACACTGGTGCGCCCGAATTGATACGATGAAAAGTTTTTTTACCATATTTTTTCTTGTTCTCTATAATCCTTTTATTGACATGAAGGCACAGGATTCCATTTACCTGTTTTGCTATTTTAAAGGGAACGGCGATGGACTTCATTATGCCTACAGTGATGACGGTTTCCGCTGGCAGGCCATGTTTGGCGATAGCACCGTGATCAGGCCAACTGTAAGCAAGGATAAACTGATGCGTGACCCAAATATTATCCGCGGCCGTGATGGCAATTTTCACATGGTATGGACGGTAAGCTGGAATGACAAAGGCATTGGATACGCTTCTTCAAAAGACCTGGTGAACTGGTCGGAACAAAAATTTCTGACTGTCATGGCCAAAGAAGATTCGGCAAGGAATACCTGGGCGCCTGAGATCACTTATGATGAAAAGAAAAAAGAATACATGATCTATTGGGCAACCACCATCAGTGGACGATATCCTTTGCTGGATACAGCAGCAGAAAGCAAATACAATCACAGGATGTATTATGTAACAACAAAAAACTTCAAAAAATTCAGCAAGGCCAGACTGCTTTATGAGCCCGGCTTCAGCGTGATCGATGCTTCAATTGTTTACGACGGTAATCGTTATATAATGTTTTTAAAAAATGAAACCAAAGCACCCCTTGAAAAGAACATCCGTGTAGCCTTTTCAAAAAAATTGAAAGGTCCTTATTCCCAACCGGGACCGCCCATCACCGGTAAATACTGGGCTGAAGGTCCCACGGCACTGAAGATCGGTGACACATGGATCGTTTATTTTGATAAATACCGTGACAAAAAATATGGAGCAGTCGCTTCAAAAGACCTGGTCAATTGGACAGACCATTCGGATAAAGTGATATTCCCTCCAGGCACCCGGCATGGCTCCGCGCTAAAGATCTCCAGGAAGGAGTTTGAAACAATGAAAACAGGGTTAAGAACTGGAAACTAACCGCAAAAAACGCAAAGCAATCTCCAAGTACCGCAAAGGAATTTATCCCTGATACTTTGCGTCCCTCTTTGTCTCGGCTAACCCGAGACGCCCTTTGCGTTTAATACCTCTACGCAAATGAAGCCAATAAAGTATGCTTGAATTAAAGAACGATAAACCAAAAATAAAAAACCATAAACCCCTCAGCTTCGCTGAAGCTCCCTCAGCCACGCAACACACAACTCCGTCCATGTCTCCGTTGTTCCTTTACCTATTCCCAATCCAAATCCATGTCCGCCTTTGGGAAACACATGCAGCTCCGCCGGAACGTTATTTTCTTTTAATGCCTGGTAAAATAACAGGCTGTTTTCCACAGGCACGGATTTATCATCACTGGCATGCAAAAGAAAAGTGGGAGGCGTGTCTTTGGTAACCCTCAGTTCATTTGAATATAAATGCGCCAGCGCTGTATCTGCTTTAATTCCGATCAGGTTATTTCTTGATCCGGTATGCATGATGGGTTTTGACATGGAGATCACCGGGTAGACCAGCACCATGAAATCGGGCCTTGAGCTCATTTGTTCAACTGAATCCGTTGCAGAACTGTCTCCATAATCAAAATGCGTTCCTAGCGTAGAAGCCAGGTGTCCACCGGCAGAAAATCCCATAATGCCAATGCGGTCCGGTTTGATATTCCATTTTGCGGCATTGAACCTTGCCATTCTCATTGCCCTTTTTGCATCTGCCAGCGGAGAAAGATGCGAAACAATATTGCTTTTAGAGTTCGGAAGCCTGTATTTAAGCACAATGGCCGTAATGCCTTTTGAACTTAGCCACCTTGCAGGCTCTGTGCCTTCCCAGTTGTAAGACAAATAAGTATAGCCGCCACCGGGGCAAATGATCACAGCCTGACCCGTTGCGTTTCTCCTGGAAGGCATGTAAACGGTGATCTCCGGTGATTGAACTAAACTGACCCGGATGATGTCTGCTGAATCCACCTTTTCCTTTTCACCAGATACTTTATAATTGGGCACTTTCCCCGCGGGCCACAAAGGCATCCTGATCTCCTGTGCATTGATCCCTGTTGCCATAAGAATTCCTAAACAGTAAATGATTTTTTTTATCATGTAACTCACTTTTTCAAAGGCTGTAATTTAAAGGAAATCTGTTCTATAGTCTTTGATTCATTTCTCAGGATGCATCAGGATGGTCAGGCTGGGTTAAGGTGTAAATTTCAGCTTCATCAGATTGTTTGCTATGCATTCCTTTCGCAGGATCATTTTGCCGGCCCTTGCTGTTATCATGGCTTCCGCTTTACAGGCCCAGACCAGGTTGCCTGCCATCATCAGCGATCATATGGTATTGCAGCAAAGATCCGATGCAGCGCTTTGGGGCTGGTCAAGCCCGGGCAGGAAAATAACCATTCATACAAGCTGGAACAAAAAATACTATCGTGTTACCACAGATGCTGAAGGAAAATGGATGGTTAAAGTTCCAACTACCACGGCTGGTGGTCCCCACACCATTCGTTTTATTTCAGGCGATACGCTGACTGTGAACGATGTTTACCTCGGTGAAGTATGGCTGGCTTCAGGCCAGTCCAATATGGAATTTTTTATTGGTAAAACATCCAGTTCATCCTACACGGGTGTCACCAATTATGAAGACGTAAAGAAAGACCCGGAACATCCATTAATAAGGCAGATCGATGTGCCCAATAAAGTGGCGGATGCTCCGCAATCAGATTTTAAAGGTGTATGGAAGCTTTGCACCGCAAAAACCATTGATACTTTTTCTGCGGTTGCTTATTTTTTTGCGAAAGAGATCCACAAGACTACTGGCTTTCCAATTGGTATCATTAATTCAACATGGGGTGGAACACCAGCTGAATCATGGACAAAGAAAGAAGTGTTGCAGGCAGACAGCGGCCTTGCTTTTATTCTTGACCGTTACAGCAAACAGGTAGCTTCCTACCCTGAGGAGTCTTCAAAGTTCCGGGATGCATTAAGCAAATGGCGTGCGGATACAAGTAAGACAAAAGGAACCGCGCCAAGAGAACCGGTCGGACCCAATCACAATAAATCTCCTTATAAATTATACAATGGCATGATCGCCCCCCTTGTGCCTTATACGCTGAAAGGCGTTATCTGGTACCAGGGTGAATCCAATGCGGACAGAGCCTGGCAATACCGTAAATTATTTCCTGCCATGATCCAAAGCTGGCGTGATGATTGGAAAGCGCCTGGACTTCCATTTTATTTTGTTCAGATATCCCCGCACCGCAGCCAGAATCCCGAGATCAGGGATGCGCAGTTGCATGTTTTACGTACTGTTCCCCATACTGGAATGGCAGTAACCACAGACAACGGTGACTCCTCCGACATTCATCCAAGGAATAAAGAACTTGTTGGCAAACGACTTTCCCTATGGGCACTGAACAACCAATATGGACAGAAGGACGTCATCACTTCAGGCCCCTTATACAGATCCATGAAGATCGAGGGCCAAAGGATCCGTATCAGTTTTGAATATGATAAGGGTTTAATGGCGAAGGATGGTGATTTGAAGGAATTTATGATCGCAGGGGAAGATGGGATCTTTAAACCCGCAAAAGCTTTAATCGAAGGCAAAACAGTTGTGGTATGGACTGAAGAAGTGTTGCAGCCAAAGGCAGTCAGGTTTGCCTGGCGCAATATCCCGAAACCTAATTTTTATAATGGCGCTGGTTTGCCTGCATCTCCATTCAGGACAGATGACTGGAAAGTGGCAACACAGGGTATGAATTAATTTGAAATGAGAATCAGTTATACGTTTCTGCTTTCCTTAATTTTTCTTTCTTCTGCCTTTACTTCCTTATCACAGGAGAAAAACCTGCCATGGGTAAGTAAAGTGGGCGCCAGGAAAATGCCTGCTTCTAAAAAAATGTTTTGGGTGAACGATTACGGCGCTGTTTCCGATGGAACCAAGGTAACCACCGCTTCCATTCAAAAAGCAATTGATGCCTGTGCTGCCAAAGGAGGCGGACGGGTCGCTTTCAGAAAAGGCACCTACCTTACCGGCTCTATTTTCCTCAAGTCCGGCGTTCACCTGGTGATCGGAAAAGATGTGCTGATCAAAGGCAGCCAGGATTTTGCGGATTATCCTGAAATTGATACAAGGATCGCCGGCATTGAAATGAAATGGCCTGCTGCGCTCATCAACATCATCAACCAGAAAAATGTAGCTGTTACCGGTGCAGGAAAGGTTGACGCCCAGGGAAAGTTCTGCTGGGATAAATACTGGGCCATGCGTAAGGAGTATGAACCAAAAGGACTGCGATGGATTGTTGATTATGATGCCAAGCGCGTCCGCACTTTCCTGGTGCAGTCTTCTTCAGATATCAGTTTAAAAGGCCTGACTTTTTCAAACGCGGGCTTCTGGACCATCCAGTTATTGTATTCAGACCACATTACTGTTGATGGTGTAATTGTACGCAACAATGAAGATGGGAAGGGACCCAGCACGGATGGAATTGATATTGATTCTTCATCCTGGGTGCTTGTCCAGAACTGTGATATTGACTGCAATGATGATGATTTTTGTTTAAAGGCCGGCCGTGACTATGATGGATTGCGGGTGAACCGTCCTACAGAATATGTTGTCATACGCAAATGCATTGCACGCAGGGGCGGTGGATTGCTTACGCTGGGCAGCGAGACTTCTGGCGGCATCCGTCATGTACTTGCTACTGACCTCATCGCAATGGGCACTGGGAATGGTTTTCATATAAAATCAGCAACCACCCGTGGCGGAACAGTGGAGGACATTCATTTCAGGAACATCACCATGGACAGTGTTGGCAATGTCTTCATGTACACCATGAACTGGAACCCGACTTATAGTTATTCAAAACTTCCTGAAGGCTACAATTATGATTCTATTCCTGAACACTGGAAAGTAATGCTTCAAAAAGTGGAACCTGCTGAGAGAGGCATTCCCAAATTCAAAGACATTTATGTGTCCAATGTCAAAGTAAAACAGGCAAGGAAAGCGATCAATGCAAATGGCCTGGAGCAATCGGCACTCGAAAATTTCAATTTCAGTGATATTGATGTTGTGGCCGATAACGCTGGTGATGTAAACTTCGCCCGCAACTGGACCTGGAAAAAAGTTTCCATCAAATCAAAGGATAAGTCACTGGTGACAGTAAAAAATTCTGTCGGCCTTATATTATAACTGCGCTTATGTTCAAACATTTATTACTGGCAACCATCAGCATCTGTTTTGTGACCTCTCTGCAGGCGCAACGTCGAATGGAATACCTTGACCGCGGTGTGGTGTCTGTTCGCCAGCCCGGTGGAAAAGTATTTGTCAGCTGGCGACTCCTTGGCACAGATCCGGGGGACATATCATTCAATGTTTACCGTAGCACAGGCAATCAAAAACCGGTGAGATTAAATAAGGTACCTGTTACTGCAACCACTTCTTTCGTTGATGCGGATGCGGATACACTAAAGGCCAGGACTTATTCAGTAAAGGCAATATTGAAAGGAAAAGAGGTGGCTGCCACGGAAAAGGCATTTGTACTTTCGCCGGGTCCTGCTCCATATCTATCCATTCCCTTGCAAACCCCGGCGGGGTATTCAGTGAATGACGGAAGTGTTGGCGACCTTGATGGTGATGGAAATTATGAGATCGTTATTCACCAGGCAGGAAGGGGCAGGGATAACAGCCAGGCTGGTCCCACAGATCCGCCTATATTCCAGGCTTATAAAATGGATGGCACTTTGCTGTGGAGCATCAACCTTGGAAAGAATATCCGTGAAGGCGCACATTATACACAATTCATGGTCTACGACCTCGATGGTGATGGCAAAGCGGAAGTCTCTATGAAAACAGCGGATGGTACCATTGATGGTGCAGGCAAAGTAATAGGCGATTCAACAAAGGATTGGCGCAACGAAAGAGGTTATATTCTTTCTGGCCCCGAATACCTCACCGTGTTTGATGGCATGACCGGTAAAGCTTTGGCCTCTACTGATTACATTCCGGCAAGGCACAGCAAGCTGAATCCAACGACTGAGGAACTTAAAGATGTATGGGGTGATGGTTACGGTAACCGCGTAGATCGTTTCCTTGCTGCTGTTGCTTACCTTGATGGAAAGCTGCCAAGCCTTGTCATGACAAGGGGCTATTATACCCGTTCCGTGCTTGCTGCATGGAATTACCGTGATGGTAAAATCACACACTTATGGACCTTTGACAGTGATGATCCTTCCAATACCGCCAACCGTGCATACAGGGGACAGGGAAATCATAACCTTTCTGTTGCGGATGTGGATGCGGATGGCAGGGATGAAATTGTTTTTGGTGCCATGACCATTGATGACAATGGAAAAGGATTGTATTCAACAGGGCTGGGTCATGGAGATGCACTGCATGTTTCAGATCTTGATCCATCAAGACCAGGCCTAGAAGTATTTGACATACAGGAAAGATTTGATGATGCTGGGGCCAACTTCCGCGATGCAAGAACTGGAGAAGTGCTCTGGAAAAAAGCTTCTGTAAAAGCAGGTGAAGATGGTGAGGGTCCCGGTAGGGGACTGGCCCTGGATATTGATCCTCGCTACCCAGGTTATGAATGCTGGGTTGCAGGTGCTGGCATCACCGGACTTTTCGATTGTAAAGGCAATAAGATCGCGGAAAGAACACCTGCCTGCAACATGGGTATCTTCTGGGACGGAGACCTTTCAAGCGAGATACTGAATGGAACTTCTGTTGAAAAATGGGATTATGAAAATGCAGGAACAGTAAAAATGCTGGAAGCTTCGCAATACAATTGCGTTCGCAACAATGGTACAAAATCAAACCCGGTATTGTCTGCAGACCTGTTCGGAGACTGGAGGGAGGAACTGATCTACCGTACCGCAGATAATAAGGAGTTGCGCATATTTACAACCAGCATACCAACTACCTATCGTTTTTATACTTTAATGCATGATCCGCAATACAGGTTGAGCATTGCATGGCAGAATGTTGCTTACAACCAGCCTCCACATACGAGCTTTTACCTGGGTAATGGAATGAGTGACCCACCCAAACCAAATATCGCGGTTATAAAACCCAAACAGGATAACATTGCAAAACAAAAATGACAAGGCTTTTTCATGATTAAAAAAATTCCCTGGACTGCTGTCACATGTGCCCTGGCACTGGTACTTTCTTCATTCGTCTTTCCGAAAAAAGAAAAACCGGTTCTTTATATCATTGGTGATTCAACAGTTAGAAATGGTGATGGTTCCGGAAAGAACCAGCAGTGGGGCTGGGGAAGTTTTATGGATGCCCATTTCGACACCAATAAAATAAAGATTCGCAACCATGCCATTGGAGGCAGAAGCAGCCGCACCTTTATTACCGAAGGCCGCTGGGAAAAAATAAAGTCCGTATTGAAAAAAGGTGATTACGTTCTGATGCAGTTCGGGCACAACGACAGCGGGCCGCTAGATGATACCGCAAGGGCAAGAGGGTCCATCAGGGGAACAGGAGAGGAATCAAAAGAGATTTATAACCCTATCCACAAGAAACAGGAAGTGGTTCATTCTTATGGCTGGTACTTGCGGCAATACATCCGTGAAGCAAAGGAAAAAGGTGCCATACCTGTGGTTTGTTCTCCAGTACCCAGGAACGACTGGAAGGATGGTAAAGTGGTAAGGTCTGCCGAAAGCTATGCAAAGTGGGCCAGGGAAGTAGCGACAGCTGAAGGCGCTGCATTTATAGACCTCAATGACCTTGTAGCAAAAAGATATGAATCAATGGGAGCTGAAAAAGTAAAATCATTTTTTCCTGTTGACCATACCCACACCAATATCGATGGAGCAAAACTGAACGCGGAAATTGTAGCTGCTGCTATAAAGGATATCAAACCGGGCAAACTAAAAAAATACCTCAAGCATAGATGATCCAAAATATTTTACCGGCTATCCTGTTACTGATCACGACAGTTGTTCATGCACAGAAAATCAACCGGCAGGCACTTGTCCAGCGTCATTCAGTAAAGGTTTCAAAAGCCGACTCACTTTCTTCACTGACGGTTGGTAATGGAAAATTTGCTTTTACAGTAGATGTGACAGGCCTGCAGAGTTTTCCCCTTCAATATGCAAAAGGTGTTTCACTGGGAACTCAATCGGAATGGGGCTGGCACAGCTTTCCAAATACTGCTGGTCACAAGGCGGAAGATGCTTTAAGGACCTATCACCTGAATGGTCGTGATATCACTTACCGTGTTCAATGGAATGCGCCGGAAACAAATAAAGCCGCTTCAAACTGGTTCCGTCAAAATCCGCATCGCTTACAATTGGGAAACATTGGTTTTGAAATATTAAAAAAGGATGGAAGTAAAGCAGGTTTAGAAGATATCAGGAACATCAGCCAGGTACTTAATATGTGGACAGGAGAGATCACCTCTGATTTTTCCATTGAGAACATCCCTGTTCAGGTTTCCACTTTCGGGCATCATACTAAAGACGCCATTTCTGTTCGTGTGAGATCGGAACTTGTAAAGGAAGGCAGGATCTCAGTGAACCTGGTTTTTCCTTATCCTACAGGTGAATGGACAGATTATGGAATAAATTATAACAGCTCAGACCGTCATCATTCCGGTATCGTTATGAAACACGATGAAGGGGCCGTGGTCTCTCATGTGCTGGATAGTACAAATTATTATGTAGGCCTTTCATGGAAAGGAAAGGGTGATATTGAAGCATCAGCCAACCACAGGTTTGTCTTTAAACCCAATCCTGGTCAATCCGGATTTGAGTTCAACGCAAGGTTCGCGGCTGTCATGGATTTCAACAGCCTGCCTGGTTACGCTGAAACAAAGCAAAGCAGTATCTCCGGTTGGAAGGCGTACTGGAACAGCGGGGGTACAATAGACCTTTCAGGCAGCAAGGACCCAAGAGCACATGAACTGGAACGGAGGATCATTCTTTCACAGTACCTGATCCGGGCACAGGAAACAGGTGCATTCCCTCCGCAGGAAACAGGTCTAACATACAACAGCTGGTTTGGTAAACCCCACCTTGAAATGCACTGGTGGCATGCTGCGCATTTCGCAATGTGGGGCCGGCCAGCGTTGCTTGAAAAAAGCCTGGGCTGGTATGCTAAGGTGGCTTCAAAAGGGAAAGACATCGCAAAAAGGCAGGGATTCGATGGTATCAGGTGGCAGAAAATGACAGACAACACCGGCGATGAAACACCTTCATCGGTTGGCGCTTTTCTGATCTGGCAGCAGCCGCATTTCATTTATTTCACCGAATTGGTTTACAGGAATAAAAGGTCAGCAGCTACATTGAATAAATACAAAGACCTTGTTTTTGCAACGGCTGATTTCATGGCTTCGTTCCCGTTCTATGAAAAAGACAAGGACCGTTACATCCTGGGAAAAGGCCTCATTCCCGCGCAGGAAAGGTTCAAGCCGGAAGAATGTTTCAACCCAACCTATGAACTGGTGTACTGGAACTGGGCGCTGAACACCGCACAGCAATGGAGAGAAAGACTAAAGCTGCCAAGGAAAAAAGAATGGGACCTTGTTTTGCAAAAGCTTGCCAAATTACCAGTGCAGGATGGAAAATACCTGTTCACTGAAAATGCAACGGATTCTTATTCCAATCCTGAATACAGGACAGATCACCCTGCCGTGTTAGGTGCAATGGGCTTCCTGCCTCAGACAAAACAAATAGATCTTGCCACAATGAAAAATACATTCAACTGGATCTGGAGCAACTGGACCTGGAGAGATACCTGGGGATGGGATTTCCCGCTGACTGCAATGACTGCTACAAGGCTTGGGATTCCTGATAAAGCCATTGATGGGTTGATGATGAACATCCAGACCAATACTTATTTATCAAATGGACACAATTACCAGGATGAAAGGCTCCGCATTTATCTCCCGGGAAACGGTGGCCTTCTGGCTGCTGTAGCCCTGATGGCTGCAGGGTATGATGGCAGCAAACTAACTCCGGGCTTTCCGAAAGATGGCAATTGGAAGGTAAAGTGGGAAGGATTGCAAAAGCTCCCATAAAAATTCCTATCAAATTAAAATGATCAAATCATTTTACAAGAAATATCAATGTGGATTAAGGCTCTTATTGGTCATTAGTCTACTGCAACTACATCCACAGCTATGGTCGCAGAGGTTAGAGCCAGGCGCCATTCGTGATACAAGGAACACACTGGTGCATGATCCTGTTATCCTTAAGCAGGACAGCGTCTTTTATATTTTTGCTACAGGGAATGGAATAGATGTATGGTCTTCCACTGACCTCCAAACATGGAAGAAAGGAAACCCTGTCTTTTCAAATCCACCACAATGGGCGGTTAAAGCAGTGCCTGGATTCAAAGGACATATCTGGGCGCCGGACATCTACTATTTCAACAGCCGATATTACCTTTTTTATTCCGTTTCACAATTTGGAAAGAACACCTCCTGCATCGGAGTGGCAGTGAATAGAACACTCCATCCATCATCAAAAGATTATCAATGGGAAGACCTTGGAATGATCATACAGTCGATCCCCGGCCGCGATCTTTGGAATGCAATTGATCCTAATCTTGTTGTTGATGAAATGGGCAGGCCCTGGCTTTCATTTGGCTCATTCTGGGGAGGTATCAAACTAGTAAGGATGGATAGCTCAATGAAGGTGGCAGAGCCGCAGCAATGGCACACCATTGCCAGGCGTCCACGAAATTACCAAACTGCTGATGCTTCAGGTGGAGGAGCTGCAATAGAAGCGCCTTTCATTTATAAAAAAGACAGTCTCTATTACCTGTTTGTTTCATTTGATTATTGTTGCCAGGGTCCGAAAAGTACTTACAAGATGGTAGTGGGAAGAAGCAATTCCGTAACAGGCCCCTATATCGACAGGGCCGGCACGAGGATGGACCAGAACGGCGGCACATTGATAATGGAAGGAAATCCGGAATGGTATGGCGTGGGCCACAATGCGGTTTTTTCGGAAGGGGGAAAATATTATCTTCTTTTTCATGGATACGATGCAAAGGACGGCGGCAGGTCAAAGCTCAGGATTGAGGAACTTGCCTGGGACAGCGAAGGATGGCCAATAGTAAAATCACAACGGTAAATGATCATAGAATTTTAAAATTGTCACTTTATCATTGGTTTACAGGTAAATGCTCAGGATGCCACAGGACGCTCATCATTTTCAAATGACCTAAAATCGATGTTGAATCACATCTTCATTGCTATATGAAATTCAGAATACTTTCACTGTTATTGCTTGTTGCATTGGTATCAGGTGCCCAAAAGCTTCCATCGAAGAAAAAAATTTTAAAACCACTACGGCTCACCAATGCCTATTTCATGAACAAATGGCCTGATGCCGGTAAATCCATTATCACCAACAGGGAACGTCCCAGTAATATCTGGACCAGAGGTGTTTACTACGAAGGCCTGATGGCCCTGTATGCGATCGATAAAAAGAAAGCTTACTATGATTACGCTGTCCAGTGGGGTGAAAAGCATAACTGGAACATGAGGAACGGCACATCAACACGCAACGCGGATGACCAGTGTTGCGGCCAGACCTACATCGACCTTTACATGATCGATCCAAAGCCTGAGCGCATAAAGAATATCAAGGAAAATATTGATAACATGGTGCGCAGCGATAAAAAGGATGACTGGAACTGGATCGATGCGCTGCAAATGGCCATGCCTGTCTTTACAAAACTTGGAGTGATTTACAACGACACTTCCTATTTCCGCAAAATGTATGACCTGTACAGCTTTGCCAAATACAACCATGGTGAAAAGGGCCTTTACAATCCCGCAGACAGATTGTGGTGGAGAGACAAAGATTTCGATCCTCCTTATAAGGAACCAAATGGCGCTGATTGTTACTGGAGCCGTGGAAATGGCTGGGTGGTAGCTGCACTTGCCAGGACACTTGAACAATTACCTGCTTCTGACCCGCATTACGCAGAATACCTCCAGGATTTTAAGGACATGTGCGCTGCACTGGTTCCGCTGCAGCGCGAAGATGGCTTCTGGAACGTAAGTCTTGAAGATCCAACCAATTTTGGAGGAAAAGAAACAACGGGCACAGCGCTCTTTACCTATGGATTTGCCTGGGGTATCAATCATGGCTTCCTTGATAAAAAAACCTATAGGCCTGTTATCACCAGGGCATGGAATGCCATGGTGAAAGATGCTGTTCATGAAAATGGATTTTTAGGTTATGTACAGGGAACCGGAAAAGAACCAAAAGATGGTCAGCCCGTTAGTTATACCTCAGTTCCGGATTTTGAAGACTATGGTCTTGGTTGCTTCCTGCTTGCAGGAACAGAAGTGTATAAAATGAAATGACCAAAATTTAAATGGGATGCTGAAAAGGTTACAACTGGTTGCGATTGCTTTAGGATTGTGTACTGCGGCATTGGCCCAGCAAAGATCATGGACCCGCAATGGCAATGTAGTGAGCCTCTCTTCACAGGGCAAGGACCTGAAAATTGAGTTCTGCACGCCCACCATGTTCAGGGTCAGGACAAGCTGGAACAAATTATTTGAGGCGGCAGAGCCATGGATGGTGGTAAAATATGATTGGTCACCTGTACCCCTAACCATTACCGGACAAAAGGATTTCCTCTTATTGAAAACAGCTGCCCTTACCGTTAAAGTTCATAAATCAACACAGCGCATCGAAGTGCTGACAAAAGAAGGCAAACTGCTTTCTTCAGAAATAGTTGCAGGAGGCGGATCAACAAAATACGGTGAAGTTATCCGCTGTACAAAACTTCTAGCTGCTGATGAACATTTTTTTGGTTTTGGTGAACGCATGGATTTCCTTGACCGAAGGAACAAAAAAGTAAGACTGAATGTAGGCCGCGGAAAGGGTCAGCCGCACATCATCGGTGCTTACAATATTTTGGAAGCCAATTATGCGCCTGTTCCTTTTTTCATGAGTACGAACGGGTATGGCATTTTCTTTCACAATGCTTATCCAACTGACTGGGACATGGGGAGCAGCAGGAAAGACGCTTACAGTTTTTCCGCAGCCGGAGGTGAATTGGATTATTATTTCATTATGGGTCCCAAGCTCCCCTCCATCCTTGATCAATACACCACACTTACAGGAAAGGCCCCACTCATGCCTCATTTTGCTTACGGACTTCACATGGGTACTTATTCGGGCGGCACCTGGGGACACGAACAGCATACTTCCGATAAGTATGTAATTGAACTCGCCAGGAAGTTAAGGGCAATGGGCATTCCTGTTGATCTGCTCTGGCTGGATTCTACCTGGAGAATTTTTGGCGAGAATGGAGGAAAGGGGGCTACCTCTTTTGAATGGCGGGAAACGTTCAAAGACCCTGAAGGCATGTTTGACAGTCTTTATGCAATGAACTATAAGATGGTTGGATTGCACCTTCGTCCCAGGTTCGATAATGGAAAAAAAATCAGGTTGCTTGATACGGCGCAGCAACTCAAATTCACCTATCCTGAAGGAGGAAGCCCCGGAGAGTTTGTCAATTTCTTTGATTCCGCTTCAGTTGATTTCTGGTGGAAGCGGGGCGTAATGCGGGTTGCCTCACAGGGAGCGATGTTCCTTAAAACAGATGAAGGGAGTGCTTTTGGCGGACTTGCCAATGAAAGTGATAAGACAGGCCCTCAAGGTAAGGACATCGCTAAACTTCACAACCTTTTTCCATTGGCTTATGCAAAAGCGCCTTATGAAAAGTTCCAGCAGCATAATGGCATTCGCGGTTTGAACCAGACCCGTGAAGGTTATGCAGGCATCCAGCGGTATCCCTACATTTTTGCAGGAGACTGGCCAAGCGAATGGCAGTATTTTGAACCGGTGATCAAAGCCGGGTTGAACATCGGGCTTTCAGGTGTCGGCAACTGGGCGCATTGCATGGGAGGATTCGAGCATGTTGCTGATCCTGAATTATACATCCGTTGGGTACAATTTGGCATGTTCAGTCCTGTGGCTATGGTGTTTGGAATGGAGCATCCCACTTATAAAGAGCCATGGGGTTATGGCGAAGATGCTTTGCGCAATTTTAAAAAATACGATTCGCTCCGGTACCAGTTATTGCCTTATATCTACAGCCATGCATACAACATGCACACTAGCGGAATGCCACTGATGCAGGCGCTGGTACTGCAATACCAGGATGATCCAAATGTTTATTCCATCAGTGATCAATACCTGTTAGGCAACGAATTAATGGTCTGCCCTGTCACCTCAAAAGGTGCACAGACAAGAACCATATACCTTCCGGAAGGTGACTGGTATGATTACTGGACAGGAAAAAAATTTGCAGGAAAGCAATACATCAACGCATTAAGCCCGCTAGACAGGATGCCCATCTTTGTAAAATCAGGCGCTATTGTTCCCATGCAACCTGCTGTTTCCTATGTTGGCGAAAAGCCCATTGATACATTGACCCTGCATGTTTACCCGGGTAATGGCCGTTTCAGGCTGTATGAGGATGATGGAAAAAGTCTTTCTTACATGGACAAGGAGTTCAGCACTACTTCCATTATTTCCCAGGCAACTGCTTCAGGCCAGAAGATCAGCATCAGCAAACCTGAAGGAAGGTTTGTGCCTTCGAACCATCAATACCTGGTAAAATTCCATTCCGCTATAAAGCCAAAACAGGTTTTTGTAAATGGAACATCTTTATCTGAAAACAATAACAGGACAAATGCGAACTGGCAATTTGATGCTGCTGGTAATGTGTTGTCTGTATACACTGCAACCGCTAACAATGCTGCATCTGTCATTGAAGTCAGGTATTGAATTGCGCTTCAGTTAAAAAACTAAATTGAAATTTCAGAAATGATTCCCTGCATGCGGTATTTTATTCTCCTGGCAGTTGCTGTTCATTTATTTCTTACTTCCGTCGCCCAGCAAAAATTGAAAGATGTTTTCATTACCGCAGTGGATAAAGGCTGGGCTGGCAACTCTGTGAATACAGTGGTTTTCCGGAAAAATTCCCTGGTCAGTTTTTCAATGGTCCAGTATATAACCTATTACGATACTGATAGTTTTGTAGTGGTCGGTAGGCGTGTTTGGGAAAGTCCCAACTGGTATGTACGCCGGACAGCATACAAGGGAAATATCAGCGATGCGCACAACAGCATAAGCATGATGGCAGATGGTAACGGCATCCTGCATATGGCATGGGATCATCACAACCATCCCTTGCGCTATGTAAAAGGCCTGACTGCAGGCATCGATAACTTATCCCAAAAGATGCCGATGACGGGATACAATGAAAACAATGTCAGTTATCCTGAATTTTTTCGCATGCCTTCCGGAGACCTGCTTTTCCTGTACCGTGACGGGGCTTCAGGCCGGGGTAATTTGGTGATGAACTATTATGACCTAAAAGATCAGCATTGGCGGCAACTGCACCACAACCTGGTAAACGGGGAAGGTAAAAGAAATGCTTACTGGCAGGCCTTTGTTGATCATAAAGGCACCATTCATTTATCATGGACCTGGAGAGAATCACCGGCAGTTGAAAGCAATCATGATATCTGTTATGCGCGGTCAAAAGATAAAGGAGTTACATGGGAAAAATCTGATGGTACTCTTTACCAGCTTCCGATAACAGCTGCCAATGCTGAATATGCCGTACATATACCACAGAACAGGGAATTGATCAACCAGGTTTCCATGTGCGCCGATGAAAACGGTCAGCCCATCATCGCTTCTTACTGGCGGGATTCTGTAACTAATGTGCCCCAATATCGTATCGTCCAAAAAGAAGGTAACAATTGGCAGACAACTGATCTTAATTTCAGAAGCACCCCGTTTAGCCTAAGTGGAACTGGTACCAAAAAGATCCTTGTCTCAAGACCTCAGGTCCTGTTTTATCAAAAGGGTAAAAAGGAAGCGATCATCATGATCTTCCGGGATGAGGAACGTGGGAACCGGCCTTCAGCAGTCATCATGAACAACCAAAATAAAAAATACCATATCATTGACCTTGATACGCTTTCCCTGGGACAATGGGAGCCAACCTTTGACACAGAGCTTTGGCGTAATGAATCCAGATTGCACTTATTTTTACAAAGGGTTGAACAGTTGGATGCGGAAGGAATAAAGCACGATGTTTCCAGTTTTGTACAAGTGCTGGAATGGAACCCGCAGAATCATTTAAGGAAAACTATTTCTAAAAAGAAGCGCAGATGAGAATCAATATAAACGCTGTAATTGTCCTTCTCTTTTTTTTCCTGGTTTCCTGCACTGCCACGCGAAATGCTGGTGGCAGGTCACGCAAAGAGCTTCTTGAAACTATCAGCAGGAATCATGTACTGGCCGCCTCCCAATACAGCCTGCTGATGAAGAACCTTCCGCCCGATAAGTTTCCAAAGACCTATCATGAAAACACCGGCAAATATGAGTGGAGCGACTCACAATGGTGGACAAGTGGATTTTATCCCGGATCACTTCTTCACCTGTACGAGGTTACTAAAGATGACAACCTGAGACGCGAAGCATTGCGCATGCTGAAACTCCTGGAAAAAGAACAATACAATACTTCAACACATGACCTGGGCTTTATGATGTTCTGCAGTTATGGTCATGCCAACCGCCTGCAGCCTTCTGAAGCATACAAACAAGTGCTTTTAAACAGTGCCCGCTCTTTGTCGAAAAGGTTCAGTCCAACCGTTGGCGCCATTAAATCCTGGAATTCAAAGCCAGGTGATTTCCTGGTGATCATTGATAATATGATGAATCTTGAATTACTTTTCTGGGCAACAAGGGTTTCAGGTGATTCTTCCTTTCAAAAGATCGCAGTGACCCACGCCAATACAACGATGAAACATCATTTTCGCCCGGACCATAGTTCATGGCATGTGATCAACTATGATCCGGCAACAGGTGGCATTCAGGAAAAACGGACAGCCCAGGGGTACAGCAATAATTCAGCATGGGCGCGGGGGCAGGCATGGGGCTTCTATGGCTATACGGTGATGTATCGCGAAACAAAGGATCCGGTGTACTTGCAACAGGCCAACCGGATTGCTGATTTCCTTCTGAACCACCCGGCACTTCCGGAAGACAAAATTCCTTACTGGGATTTTAATGCGCCTAACATTCCTTCCGCATTGCGGGACGCATCAGCGGGAGCAATAACCGCTTCTGCATTGCTCGAACTCTCTACTTACGTAGACAAAAAGACCTCAGGTACTTACATCCAGGCTGCAGAAACCATTCTTCATAGCCTTTCGTCACCGCAATACCTGGCTGCACCCGGGACAAATGGTGGTTTCATCCTGAAGCATGGTGTAGGGCATTTACCTAATAATACAGAAGTGGATGTACCATTGACTTATGGCGATTACTATTTTCTTGAGGCCATGAAACGGTATAAAAACCTGTTTCAGCAGGTGTTTTAAGCGGGCGCTGCCGTTTAAATCTAGCACCGTATTTTCCGAATGGGGTTACCCGGAAACCCCTCAATTCAGGTGCATTTCTAAAGGAAACCGCTTATTAACTCAAATTAGTAGTAGCGGAATTTTACGTCTCCGTATATCTTGCGCCCATGGAATTCACAGTATTCATTGAAAAAACCGAATTTATCTTTTCACAGATCGGCACTTCTTCCTTTTTTGTTTCAGGAAGCAACAAGTGTATGGTCCTTCACAAATCCATTTCTACCTGGCGCTGCGAAGAAGATGTGCCAAGCGTACTGGTGGACCAATTAGGCAGGATCATTGAAAAACATGCTGGCATGTATTCAGCATGATTCCGTCTGAAAACTTTTTAAAGCCGGCTTGCCGGCTTTTTGTATTTGGTAGGCAGTCACACCATTTTCTTTTGACACCGCTTGTAGGACCTGCATGGTTGATTTCATCTTTTATCTGATGATGCAGCGGTTTGTAAAAAGAACCTGTCAAGAAACCTGTATGACAAGTGACGCATGCAATTTTAAATCCTCACCTGTCGTTGTTACAAAAATTTTAACCTTTTATACACTGATGTAATTGCAGGCTTCCTGTAACATTACGCAGTTATAAGATCAGAACCTGGAAAGGCTTTATGTATAAGCGGTAATAGTTTATGTAGTAAACAGCTTTTCTTCATCAAAACTAATTGGCAAATGGAAGTACGGAAAGTCCTGTCTGCGATGCTTGCATTATTCTTATGCACGAGCAGCTTTGCGCAGAAATCTACCCTCAATGGCTACATCACAGATAAAAAAACAGGAGAGCGGCTTTTCGGTGCTTCTGTCTTTATCCTTGGTAAAAATCTTGGCACTACCTCAAATAATTTTGGATTTTACTCAATCACTGTCCCTAATGATTCCGTTGAGGTCAGCTTCTCCTTTGCAGGGTACGAAACGGTACTACATAAAGTAGGTTTGTTTCAGAACACCCTTCTCAATATTGAGCTTGATGCTGGATCTGCTATGACAGAGGTCATTGTAAAAGCCACAAAGAAAGAAGCCATTCAGACCAAAACGCAGATGAGTACAATCGATCTGCCGGTATCTACCATCAAATCTTTACCCGCATTCCTGGGTGAAGCTGATGTGATGAAAGCGATCCAATTATTACCCGGTGTCCAGGCTGGCAGTGAAGGATCATCCGGTATTTACGTACGAGGTGGCGGCCCTGACCAGAACCTGATCCTTCTGGATGGTGTTCCGGTTTATAATGTTTCCCATCTGTTTGGATTTTTCAGCGTATTTAATACAGATGCGCTGCATAGTGTTGAAGTGATGAAAGGCGGTTTTCCTGCACGCTATGGTGGAAGACTTTCATCTGTGATCGATATAAGGATGAAAGAAGGCAATAAGCATGAATTCCATGGAGAAGGCGGAATTGGTGTGATCGCATCCAGGCTTACACTGGAAGGACCTTTAGGTAAAAATAAAAAGGTCTCTTACATGATCAGCGGAAGAAGGACCTACCTGGATATCCTGATGGCCCCTTTGGTGAAAGCTTCCTCCGGTGGTGACGTTTCCGCCGGCTATTTTTTCTATGACCTTAATGGCAAGGTTAATTTCCAGCTTGGAAAAAAGGACCACCTCTACCTGAGCGGATATTTTGGGAAAGACCGGTTTTATGTAAAAGAAAAAAGTTCCTACAGGGATGAAAAGAACAGCTTCCGTTCCAATCTCGACTGGGGTAATGTTACAGCTGTTGCACGCTGGAATCACGAATTCAATCCAAAGTTGTTTGGTAACCTTACATTTTATAACAGCCGTTATAATTTTTCTGTATCTGCAGAGGATAAATCGGAAAGCCCGACCAGCAATGAACGGTATTTCCTGAAATATTACAGTGGTATCCGCGACTGGAGTGTACGCTATGATATGGATTTCCTGCCTGCGCCGGATCACTTTATAAAAATGGGTGTCAGTGCCATTACCCATTACTACAAGCCTGGTGCTGTCCAAAGCAAGGTGTCTTCTTCAGGGTTTAATGAGGATACAACCATCACCTACCGGTTTATCAATGCGCAGGAGTTTGATGCATATATTGAAGATGACATCCGCATTTCACCAAAGCTGAAAAGCAATATCGGTGTGCATTTTACCGGCTTTTCGGTAAATAAGGAGTTTTATACATCGGTACAACCAAGGGCTTCCCTGCGCTACCTGGTTACACCGGATGTAAGTGTGAAAGCTTCTTATGTAAAGATGAACCAGTACATCCACCTGTTGACAAACAGTGGTATTGGTTTGCCAACAGACCTTTGGGTCCCTGTAACCCAGAAAGTGCCGCCGCAGGTTGCCAACCAGTATGCGTTGGGCATGGCCACTAACTTTAAAGGCAAATTTGAACTGAGTGTTGAAGGCTATTACAAGGACATGAAAAATGTAATTGAATATGCCGAAGGTGCTTCTTACATGAACGCGACAAGTAACTGGGAAGACAAAGTTGAGATCGGAAAGGGTTGGAGTTATGGTGCTGAAGTCTTTCTTCAGAAAAAAACCGGCCGTACAACCGGCATGCTGGGCTATACTCTAAGCTGGACCAACCGCCAGTTTGCAAACCTGAATTACGGTAAAACATTCCCATACAAATACGACAGGCGTCATGACCTGAAGACAGCCGTGGTTCACAAGGTCAATGAGAATTTTGAAATGAGTGCTTCATGGGTGTTTGGAACAGGCCAGGCCGTAACGCTTCCAACAGAAGTGTACCTTGATCAGAATGGCCAGGAGATTGAAGTATTTGAAGGCAGGAACGGTTTCAGGATGCCAAACTTTCATCATCTTGATGTAAGCTTCAAATTCACCAAGCAGAAGAAATGGGGCGAACGTTCATGGATCATTGCAGCCTATAACGTCTACAACAGGAAAAATCCTTTCTTCATTTACAGGGATTATAATTACCTGACAGAAAAGCCCGAGTTCAAACAGGTATCGCTGTTCCCGATTATTCCTTCAGTCAGTTATCAATTCAGATTTTAACCACCTGGTAAAAAAATATTTATGAAAAAGATCAGTTTACTCATGCTTTCAGCAACCATTGCTTTTGCAGCATGTGAAAAAACAATCATTGTTCCCATTCCTGAAAAAGACCCAAAGCTGGTGGTTCATGCCTTACTGGAAAAGGGTGATCCCATTGTTGTAACTGTTGGCAGAAGCCGGCACATTCTTAAAGTTCCAGGTTATCAGTCCAGTGGTTGGCAGGACGCTTATACAGTTAAAAATGCTGTACCCATTGTTTATGAAAATGGCATTGCCATAGACACGCTTCAATATGACATCCCTACTTATACTTACAAAAGCCCAAGGAATAAAACAATTCTTGATGGTAAGGTCTATACAATCAAGGTAACAGCGCCAGGTTTTGTTGAAGCAGAAGCAACTACTGTAGTGCCTTCGCAAAGTGTGATCGCTTCGGTTACAAGGGTCAGGGATGCAAGGACCAACTCAAGCGGCAATACCATGGATGAAGTGACCATCAGGCTGGATGATCCTGCAGAGAAAAACTTTTATCTGGTGCAGGTCTTTTCAGCCGGGTACAGTTCTAATCCGGGGTATTATATTTATTGCATCAATACTTCCGATAAGGACGTTGAAGCCATCGGTTATTCTGATCCTACCGATCCTGAAAATTGCTTTGATGGTGATAACATTCTGATGCGTGATGATAATTTCAATGGCAGGCAAAAGCAGTTGAAGTTGTTTATTGATTCAGACAACCTGAGGGAAAACCTGGGGCCTAATGGCGAAGTGTACCGGCCGTATATTAAAGTTAAAAGGATCACAGAAGATCAGTTCAAATACATTCTTTCTTATGATGCTTATGAAAGCGGATCCGATAATCCTTTTGCGGAACCGGCCAATGTTTTTTCAAATGTGAGGAATGGATTTGGCATCTTCACGGCGCAGACCATGGCGGTTGATACTTTAAGATGATAGACTATTGAATGGATGATCATCCTGGTGTGGATGATTGTGATATAAAGTGTTTTACGCCGTTGTTGGTATTTTTCACCAACAACATGGACTTTAGATGGAATGGAGTTGAGGGTAGGAGCGAGCAGGTTTTTCAGCAAAAAAGCATCCTCAGCCAGGCATGAATACAAAACCTGCCTCGTAAAATAGAAAAATAATAAGTATAACTAATTGATTTTCAATATGGAGCTACTTATTATTGAACTAAGTACAACCATGTATTGCAGTGTTGGATTACCCTTATTACATTTGACGAATTACAATTGCTTCCTTTTCCATTGGAAACCGAATTACAATTAAACCCTTTAAAGCTTTCGGTTATGAAAAATTTTTTAGCGAATGAAAAAGTTCAGGATAGCTTACTTGTCACTGTAATCCTTGCAGCGATCGTAGCAGTTACCGTTCTTTTTATCTGATGTTCATTTAGAACATTTAATACTTTATTTAAAAGCCACTTTTTGAAGTGGCTTTTTCATTTCTTGCCAGGTAGGATCTTTTCATAAGTCGGATAGGTTATGAAGCTTGAGCCTGACGTTTCAGTTGTAGGCAACGTTTTGCCATTGGTTTTTTTAGGATCTGGACAGTTTGGTTTTTCAGAGATCTGGACTGGTCTTTCTAAGGATAGGACGGTTTTGGTTTTTCCAGGACAGTATTGGCTTTTCTTAGGTTTGGATCCGGTTTTTCTTTGGATATGGTTGTTCTGAATTGCTGATACAAAGATGCTATCCGGCTTTGACGTTTAAAAACCCTATTCGACAAACTACTCTTGTTTTTCGATCAATGATATGAACATTTCTCGCCATGTTTTTATTTCATTTTGCTGATTTAAACACAGCTTCAGATGGCACCTTTGCCCTGAAAAGATTTAATTCGATACCCCTGCAGTTACTTACAATGGCTTTCTTTTTGTTCATCCAACACAAAACTGTGTTGTATGAAATTCGTGATGTTCCAAGTCATGCTCATCTTTACCGGTTTGCTGGCAGGCAATTGTAACAAGGGTACAGTCAGCAATGGCCCTTTGCCTGTAATGCCATCGCATCCTTTACAGGACCCTTCAGACCTTGATCCAATCATGAACCAGATTGGCAATGCAAGAATTGTTTTGCTTGGTGAAGCCTCGCATGGAACTGCTGAATATTATGACTGGCGTTCAGAGATATCCAAAAGACTGATCCAGGAAAAAGGCTTTGACATGATCGCCGTGGAGGGTGAGTGGGCCGATAGCTACAGGGTCAACCAGTTCATTAAAGGCGCGTCTGCTGATAGTGCTCAGGCAGTATCCATGCTGAGGCAATACAACAGGTGGCCTACCTGGATGTGGGGTAATTATGAAGTGGCCTCCCTGGTTACCTGGATGAACCGCTTCAATCAGTCACGGGGCCCTGCAGAGAAAATTGGTTTTTATGGCTTGGATGTGTATTGTCTTTGGGAATCCATGCAGGAGCTGATGCCACTGATTCAAAACAACGACTCATTAAGGCAGATGGCACAGCAGGTACAACAATGCTTTCAGCCATACAGCGCAGATCCGGGAGAATACGCTTATGCTGTGGCAAGCGCTTCAGCTAACTGCCGGCAACAGACTGAAAGGTTATGGAACGCGATCTGGAATGTAACAGGAAGGCAGACAGCCCGGGATGAAGCAGGTTTTTTGATGCAGCAAAATGCACTCGTGGCATTAAATGGGGAAAGGTATTACCGCACATCGGTGAACGATTATCCAGGCTCCTGGAACATCCGCGACCGGCATATGACCCAGACCATCATCCGCCTGCTTGAAAAACATGGTCCTGATGCAAAGATCATTGTGTGGGAGCACAACACGCATATAGGCGATGCCCGATATACCGATATGGCAGCTGAAGGTATGGCAAATGTCGGCCAGCTTGTACGGGAACATTATGGACAGGATAATGTTTATATAGTGGGAACTGGATCATATAAAGGAACCGTAATTGCTTCAGACCGTTGGGGCGGGCCTGTCAGAACCATGGAAGTGCCTGAAGCGCAAAAAGGTAGCTGGGAAGAAATCCTGCACCGCTCAGGTGAAGGAAACAGGATCATACTTTCAAGTGAATTGAAAGGGCAGCCAACATGGATGTCGTCTTTGGGTAACAGGGCCATTGGAGTGGTATACAACCCCAGGCAGGAAAGGGGTAATTATGTGCCAACGGTCATTCCTAACCGATATGATGCCTTTATATATTTCGACCAGACCAGGGCGTTAAGACCATTGGGAACAACCCCGGTAAATGAGCCTCCCGATACCTATCCTTCAGGGTATTGATACGGCATATAATAATTGGTGTTTGGTTTGCATAAGGTCAGGTACCTCATCCAGGTATGGGGCATTAAAGAAAAGACAGGATGATTTTACTTTTTGAAACTTCCGGCTTGATAGAATGGGGAGGGTTCCTGATCATTGCTTTGCTGGTATTTGCCGAAACCGGTTTGTTGCTTGGCCTTGTAATACCCGGTGGTGAATCACTGGTATTTACTGCCGGTCTCTTAGTGAGCACAGGGTCGCTTGATGTCTCCATCACTGTTCTATTGATCACACTGGTCCTTGCAGGCTTTGCCGGAGACATTTCAGGTTTCTTTATTGGAAGAAGGATTGGTCGCAAACTATATAATAAGAAAGATACCTGGTATTTTAAGCAGCAATACCTGGCAATGGCTAAATCATTCCTTGAAAAACATAAACGCAAATCTTTGATCATTGGGAAATTTTTTCCTGTGATCCGTCCATTCAGCCCTGTGATCTCAGGCACCAGTGCAATGCGTCCAACTGTTTTTATTTCGATTTCAGCAGTATCCTGTTTTTTGTACATGAGCACCTTTATTCTTGCAGGATATTTCCTCGGCCGTCAGTATCCGCAGATCCGGAATTACCTTGGATGGATCCTTCCATTCAGCATTCTTGTGGCGCTGGTTCCCGTGGTCATGCAGATCCGCAAACACAGGAAGGCAAATAAAAACCAATGAAGATTAACGGATGATGGTTGTTAAAGATGCATCAACTTACCACCCCGCCCAGGATCAGTAAAGTAAAAAGGAGCGCCAGAACGATAATGAGTGAAATGCCCTGGAACATTTGTTTCATTTCCCTGCGACTTGCGATTTTCCTGTCGTTTGTAGGTAACATAGGATAGGATTTTGATCTGAATGTAAAGTACTGCCGCTGTCCTGAAGATCTTGCCTCTCATCCAGTGCAAAATCAAAACTTAGGGGAATCCACTAAGTACCATTCATAAGTTCACACCCAGATGATGATAAAGGCATCACTGCTTTAAAAATTCCTTCGCTCAATGGCTTTTCCTACAGCCTCAACCAGGTCGGGCAGGGGCGCACCAGGGCTGTTTTCAAATACATCCCAATGAATAGGTCCCGTGCTTGTGCCAGGATAAATTGAAAACAAAAAATGGCTCCCCGAAGGATCATAGACCCTGTAAACCACACTTGATCTGTCCTCTTCAATTGTTTCCAATGCTTCCCTGATTGAAAATTGATAGGGCCTGCCCTGGTAGGAAAATGAAACGTCAAACATAGCTGCCTTTATCCCAAAACTAATGCCTCAATGCAATTAATCCCTTCATATCATAATGGATTGGTTCAGGAACAGTGATTACAGTAACTATATCTTTACAATAGCCCAATACTCGAAAGACAGGGAACCAGTCTTTCAGGTCCAAAGCATGATTCATATATGGAATTTCTTAAGGTATCAGCACTAAGTAAGAAAGAAAAGGATTTCACTTTAAAGGATATCAGCTTTATACATCAAAAAGGGAGCAAACTGGCCCTTATTGGCGAAACCGGTTCAGGAAAAACAACACTTGTAAAAATCATCGGCGGATTGGCGCAAGCCGACAAGGGTGCCATCTTTTTTGAAGGTATCAGGGTTCCTGGAACTTCTGAAAAGCTCTTGCCAGGTCATCCTGGTATTGCTTACATGTCCCAGCATTTTGAGTTGCCCACTTATTACAGGGTAGAAGAGTTGCTTGAATATGCAAACACGCTGCCGCAGCAGGAAGCGGATCAGTTGTTTGAGGTCTGCCGGATATCTCACCTTGTTAAAAGACGCAGTGACCAGTTATCGGGGGGTGAAAGACAAAGGATCGCTCTGGCACGGATCCTGATTACAGGTCCCAGGTTATTATTACTTGATGAACCTTATTCAAATCTTGACCTGGTACATAAGCAGGTATTGCAGGAAGTCATCCGGGACGTAATTGACAGGTTAGGTGTTTCCTGCATTCTTGTATCACATGATCCGATGGATGTGCTTTCCTGGTCAGACCGTTTAATTGTTTTAAAAGGTGGGGAAATTGTGCAGGATGGCAGGCCGGACCAGGTTTACAACAAGCCCCTGAATACTTATGTGGCAGGTCTTTTGGGACCTTATAATATGCTGACACCTGATATGATCCAAAAGCTTGATGGCCTCCAGGCATCAAGATTACCGGGACAATTCATTATAAGGCCGGAAGGTCTTTTCATTGTTGGAAAAGAAAAAGGTATCAAGGGCATAGTAAAAGGAGGGCGTTTTTTCGGAAGATTCAAAGAAATTGATGTGGTGGTTGACGAACAGGTATTGCGGGTTCAGGTGGACAATCAAACTTTCAGGCCGGGAGATGCAGTGTTCCTCGGCTTTAAAAAGGATGCATTGATTTCCATTGAGCCTGGTGATCGGTGACTGGAAAAAATCTTAGGAAGTATCACCTGTACACAGGAAGTATCACCTGTACACAGGTACATTGGTTCAGGTTTTGAGAAACGGGATATAATAAGAGCAAACCATAATGAAACATTTTTTATATCTGGCAATTCCGGTCATCATGGCCTCCTGCAACAACGATGAAAAGAACAGCACGCATACTGGCCATAAAGACAAACCCACGCAGGGCAAAACATCTGTTCGTGATACAGCTTCAAATACCGGTATGATGGTTCTGATGCATGAAAACATGGCAGCAATGAAAGCAATACCTTCTAAGGGAAACGCGGACCAGGATTTTGCTGCTTTAATGCGCATTCATCACCAGGGTGCTGTGGAAATGGCCCAATTGGAATTGGCCGAAGGAAAAGATACTGCCATGCGCAACCTGGCTAAAAACATCATCAACAGCCAGCAAAAGGAGATCGGTTTATTTGACCGGTTCCTTGCAGGAAAACAGTCGGCAGGCAATACATCTGCATTTTATTCAGAATCAATGGCGATGATGGACCGCATGCATATGGATCATTCAGGTGGCCAGACTTATTCTGTAGATATGGTATTTGCTGAAACAATGATACCGCATCATCAAAGCGGAGTAGAGATGGCACAAGCTTATCTTAAGAATGGCGCTTCTGATCCACAGCTTAGATCCATGGCAGAGCAGATCATCCTGGACCAAAAGAAAGAGATCGCACAGATGCAGGACTGGATACGCAAAAACAAAAAGCAGCCGTTATAAGCTTAGTGGAAGTAAAATAAACATGAAAAGTAACAATCAGGTGCAGGCATTTACCATTTTCTTTACGGTGGACACAAGCTCTGAATAAACGGTTGGCTTTACAATGTGTTCAACCTTGTAGCTTTCGCTAAAGGCTGTATCCAGAAGGCTTGATGAAGTGGTGAAAACGATCACAGGGACCTGCTGCAATTTCTCATCGGCTTTGATGCGTTTGAGCGCTTGTTTCCCATCGAGCCTTGGCATATTCAGATCAAGAACGATCAGGCAGGGCAGGGAATCTTTTTCTTTTGCTTCCTCAAGTTTTTCCAGCGCGTCAATGCCATCAATGGCCTCCTTCATTTCTATGGATGGCCTGACCTCATTCAATGCCTGGCGAAGCATAAAAAGATCATCCATGTCATCATCAACCGCAAGAATATAGTCAGGCATGGTGGATACAGTTAACTGCGAGCGAAGTTAAATGAACCCGGTTATGAAGGGAAAAAATATTTAATACATTACCTTTCCGCGTCTACTTCTATGATCAATTGTTAAACATCTGAAAAAAGGCACATATGATTTTGCCTGTGCGTTAGCAAGATTCAGATCCAATGATTATTTTGTCAACATTCCAGCCTGCTGGAGTTTTAATCAACCAAACAAATCGCTCATGGGACTTCTCAAATCACTTCTTTTTTTACTTGTTGTTTGCTCCTTCAGCGGTTGCGCATCTATTGTAAGTAAAACAAAATGGCCTTTTTCCGTAGAATCCGAGCCATCAGGCGCTCATATCAGTATTACCAATAAAAAAGGGTATGAAGTGTATAAAGGCAAAACACCTGCGGCCATGCAATTGAAATCAGGTGCCGGTTTCTTTTCAAAAGAATCTTACGTGGTTGAAATTTCAATGGACGGATATGACACCAAAAAGATCAACGTGGAATGCAAGCTGAATGCATGGTATTTTGGAAATGTTGTTTTTGGCGGTGTTGTAGGCCTGTTGATCATTGACCCTGCTACCGGCGCCATGTTCAAACTGGCAAGTGAAGGCCTTACAGAAACCCTGACAAAGTCCACAGCAACAACTTTGAAAATCCTTGACAGGAATAACCTGCCTGCGCATTGGGAAAAACATCTTGTAAGGATCAATTAAGCAAACTTTTCAATTCCGCGACTGTGATTCGGCTTGTTAAGCCACAAGCTATATCCCTGTGCAACAAAAACGTGTATTAACTATAACATTTCTGGAATTGGCTGGTAGTTTGTAGCCAAAGGGATAAAAGATTTCTTTTAATCAAAGCCAGGATGACAGTTCCAACAACATCCCTTATCATAAATCCTTCAGGTAATTGCATCGGCAGGGTTTGTATCCCAAATTGTATGTAGGCTTCATCAAGGCCTGGAGTATTGATGAATGGAGCCCACAACTTGGAAATGCTTCCATGGATCCCTAAAAGCAGGTTTAATCAGCATTGCTGCATGCATTTCCAGCTTTTCCATAGCTCAGCACAATCTTTGTATTACTGTTACCGCAAACCATTGAAATACAACCTTTGGATAGAAAATAAATGGAAAACAGCGGCGATTTGTGGTTACTTGGAGATTTGAAATCCTTAAAGGATGGCGATACTTTTCCTCAAAAATCCATGCGGTCCATTGTGATTGCCGGAGAGATGAAGGATTGTTTTCGCATGGAAAGAACAATTAAAAGATTGGATCCCTCCATTAAAGTTCTTCCTGTTGTCAGCTCCGAAGAATTGCTGGGGCTGCTTGAGCTTTACGTACCCGATCTTTTGATCATGGACATCCAGATGCCTTGCCGGAAAGGGGTGCAGTGTTTACAGGAGATCCGTGAATCCAAGGTATACAATGAACTGCCTATAGCTATTTATAGTACTATGGTTAGAGGCAACCGTAACATCGCATCTGAGCTTGGAGCTAATTTCTTCTTTGAAAAGCCAAAGGACCAGGCGCAGTTTGATGATATACTTCACCAGCTCATTACAAGGCAATGGATGAAGCCAAGTGGTGAGATCGACAATACTTCTTCTGCCCCATAGTTTGTCAATAATCATTCTTTTTTAGCATTCAGGTTTCTATCGGATAGGCATCCTATGCAACATCCTGTGCATGCAGTTCTGGAAGCTATTAACTATCGCAGGAAGTTAACCGCATTCTTGCGTTCGTAATTGAGTTTTTATTTTGATTCGTGACTGCATACATGTTCAATAATGGATTGATGCTTTTCCTAAAGATGCTGCAAGATTCATTTAATTGAATGCATTGTTTCTTTATATAAAGTTTGTTTAGCCGGTTAATTTTGATCTGAAGATGCAAACGATAATACCGATCACGACGGTATGGGCATTCTCCCTAATGATCACCGGTGATTGCAATTGTTAATTCACCCTTACATATATAAAAGTTCAGGAATAAAAGCTATCTTCACGAACTTTCAGGTAAACCCCGCATTTAAGTACAAGTAGATTAATCTGTCAAGTTTTACTTTTCCCGTTAATTTCTTCGCTTTTCTGCTACACTTTGCTAAAAACAATTCAATGGATAGATTCAATAAAGAAATTACAGTAGGCACCCAGAGCAAGCGTTTCGAATTTACAAAGATCAATAACATAGACGGTGTCAAATTCTTTATAACAACAGTGGATGCCAACAATAAGCCTATTTCATTCAGCATGAAAAAGAATAAAATAGGAGAGTGGGCCCTCACCCCGGGATCACTTCGCTGGCTTTACGATATCATTCCAGAATTGACCGACGCTATCCAGGAAAGACAACCATCCTGATCCCAATCAGGCTTTAAAGCAAAACATGAATTTTAAACAAACGATCAAGAATACAGATTTCAATTTCAGATTTCTGCAGGAAGGCACCGACACGGTATTCCTGGTTCAGGTAGAAAACCATAGTTTCAGAATGATCATAGACGATGACGGCAACTGGGGTATCTGGCAGCAGGTTCCAGCCTGGATCAAAGATCTTGAAGAAGAACTGGCCAGCGCCATCGATGAACATTATAATTAGGAAGATTTTCTTCTCCTCACAATTTTGACCCCGGGCTTGTCCCGGGGTTTTCGTATTAAGAATTAACCTAAAATTTCCCAGGGAAAATGAATGTTTTGTGGCATGTATTTCTTTGCGGGCTTAGCGTATCCTTTGCTCGCTTTGCGGTTAATACTCAAAAAAGTGATTGTTATATGATTCATGATAATGAAAAGAATTCTGGAAAGAATAGTCTTTTTCTTAAGAAACATCTTTTATAATAAGATACTTCAGGCCAAATGTTATTTTCCGGTATATTCTTTCGAAAGAATGTAAACTCTACTATTAAAATAAATGAATGGTGGCGGAGAGGTCAGCAAAGTCTGAATGTAGCTTTCATTATTTATGTTGCCCTTCATATGGCAACAAGCTGGCTGGTTTTTAATAAAAGCTTTCTATTTGCTCTGATCCTTCCCATCATTTTTATTGGACTTTTGATCAATCTGATATTTGTTGTTGGAGTTTTAATAGAATTATCAGCATCTAAAATTTTTAAATTCAATATTGATTTCAATCGGTACGCACCTTTATTGAAGAAATGCCTTTTTATACTTGCAGCGCTATTTGTGATTTCACTTTCAGTTGTTGACCTTTTACAAAGTTGAAGGCGTTAAAAGATTGTAGTAATACAGGTGAACTTTACACATATCTCTTATTCAATGCTATTGGTTCTTTTGAAAGGTCAAGGCAGGAATATCTAAATACCATCAGTTTTGATATAATTAATTCATTCTGTCATTAGATGGAAATAAGCCTACCTTACAATAACAACTTATCTTATGGCGATCCGCCAGCTAACCATCACCAAATCCATCACCAACCGGGATTCCCTCAGCCTGGAAAAATACCTGTCCGAGATCGGCAAGATCGAAATGATCAGCAGCGATGAAGAAGTGGTCCTGGCCAGGAGGATCAGGCTTGGCGATGAAAAAGCGCTTGAGACACTCACAAGGGCCAACCTCCGCTTCGTGGTTTCTGTGGCAAAGCAGTATCAGTTCCAGGGCCTCCAGCTTTCTGACCTGGTCAGTGAAGGCAATATCGGGCTTATAAAAGCTGCTCAAAGATTTGATGAAACAAGAGGTTTTAAATTTATTTCATTTGCTGTGTGGTGGATCCGGCAGGCTATTGTACAAGCCATTTCTGACCAGGCAAGACTTGTGCGGCTTCCATCAAATAAGATCGGCCTTAATAAAAAGATCCAGAATATTTCCACATTACTGGAACAATCGCTGGAACGGTTGCCCTCAGCGGAAGAAATTGCCGAGGTGCTTTCCATAGATGTTGCAGAGATCCGGATGATCAGCAGCTTTGAACGCATCCACCAAAGCCTTGATGTGCCTTTAAATGAAGAAATGGGAGGGTCACGTCTTGATTGCCTGGAAATTGAAAGTGTTGAAAGAACGGATTCCAAAGTAATGTATACACAGTCATTGAACCAGGAGATGTTACGTTGCCTTGACAGCCTGCCTTTACGTGAACGCAATGTGCTTTGCTTCCTTTATGGTGTAGGTGGAACGAATCCATTGACTTTAGAACAGATCGGAGCCAGGCTTCACCTTACAAGGGAAAGGGTCAGGCAGATCAAATCCAAAGCGATCAAGCTACTCCGGTCCCCGCAACGATCAAAGCTCCTGAAAGGCTTTTTATAAAGCAATAACCATTATAAAGTTACCGGCGCTGACTTCCTGGCCGCATCCTTTACCTTGAAGCTCAATTCTTCTCCCTTCAATGCGAAGTATAAGTTTTGTAACTGGTGAAGCGATGTTATTTTTTTCACCAGCGGACGGCGCATGAAATCTAGCACATTATAATCCTGGTCAATATTCATTTCTGAATGCATTCCTGAATCAGATTTGATCAGTTGCCAGAATTGAAAATAATCATGATAGATAAACCCCAGGCCTTTCAACATATCATCTGTTATGGGTGTTGCTTTTATGTTGGCGGAATCACATCCTTCTTCAATGGTTTTTCCGTTTAACTGGTAACCCACCTTCCTGATGCCATCTCCGTTCATATCGTTCCCGATAGAGGAAACCTGCTGCAGGCTTTCATTGACCAATACGTAATTGCCTATTCTTAATTGATTGCACGCGATCATTTTTGTTTGTTTTATTCTTGGTGATGGATAAAGCTGCTGAAGCCAGGGATTGATCGGGGAGGAGGGAGATTCCGGGAAGAGATCGGGGGCTGATTACAATTTTATCGGATCTTCTGAAGGTAGCCATAAAAAAACGGCCCTGCTATTTATTTTATCGATTCTAATGCTATCTTTATGATGCATTCGCATTTTAGCCTGGCTTCCAGGTCTGTTCTACGCCTCTCTGCTTCGTAGATTTTACAGAAAAGTTTTACAGCCTCTGATTTGTTCGTAGTTATCTGTTCAACAAGGTGATTAGCAATTATTGTTATCTAACTTTTAAACTGAACTTATGAAACTGTCCGAATTTATCGTATTGGATGAGAACGCAAAAAAACTGGCCGTTCTTCACAAAGGCGTATTGATTGCCAAGCGCAATCATTTCGAATCACTGGTATTCCTTTTTCAGCTCAATGCCTATTACGTTGAAGCCTTCTGCAACCCGAAGAATAAGTCTATAGAAGAGTACAGGGTCTTTGACAACCTGCAAACCCTGCATCCTTACCTGGAGACCATCGCGCTTGATGACCTTATCAATCACGGATAACAGGATTTGAAAGGATTTTCACGGACCTGGATTCTTTATGAGTCCTGGCAGAACTGTATTTGATCACGGATTATACGGATTGCACGGATTGATCTGAAAAGGATTTTAACGGATCAGGAATTCATTAAGGGATCTAGCAGCACTGTATTTGATCACGGATTGCACGGAGGACACGGATGAAAGCAGTGGAACTGGAGTAAACGCTCACGCACTGTTCCTCAGCGTTTCTTCCGTTCCCGCTCTGTTACACCCTCTTGATTTCCGCTCTCGCTCTCATTCTAACTCTTGTTTTCCTCGCTCTCGCTTTGTTTCTCGCTCTGTTTTTCCCCCTTTGCGGCTAAAAATGCAACCTTTCGTTTTGTTGCTCAATCTGTTATTACGCTACCCTGGCCTTTACCAAAGTATTTATGGTAGCCAGCAAATGGATAAACCAACAAGAAAATGATCAACCAGGATCCAATCAGTGAAGAGCAGATACAGCGTTTAAGGGAAGAAAATGAGCGTCTTACCGGGGAGAAAGAGGCTTTGGGGAAAGCCCTGATCCAGGCGCACCTTGCAGCTGAAGAAAGAGCTGACCAGTTGGAAGCCCTTAGGGCAGCTATGGCTCAACGTGGGAATCAAATGGAAGCCCCTGCCAGCCGCCCTCGAAGGAGCGTGCCATCAGGCCGAATCCTTTTGATTGGTGGTAGTCTTGTACTGGTGATTTTCTTTGTTTACATGATCATAAAAAAAGAAAGCGAACGCGGCACTGTAGTCAAGCGGGCAGTTTCAATTCTTGCTGATTCAACAAATCATTTGCCTGTTTTAAACCTTGACAAGGTTGATGACCTGCCAGTAACGCGCTCCCGGGAGGAATCTTCCAGGCCTGAAATAACATCAGCCAGGCAAATGCTTGTAAAAGTCCCTGCTCAAAAAAAAGCGGTAAGGTCGACCTCTGATCATGCAGCTGCATTTAAACAGGCAGTAGTGCTTCAGCCTTCCATTGAAAACATTGACTCTTCTGCCTCTCTATCCAAATACAAAGTACCGCGAAAGGCCTACTTCCACAATAAGCCGGATCCTTCCACCAGAAGGAATGCCTTCATCATTCATTGGAACAATGCGATCCTGGAACCTGTAGATGAAAAGAACGGGTTTGTTTACATTGTTTTTCAGAATCATCTTGGTCAAACCTCAAAAGGCTGGCTGGATAAAAAAGACCTGCTGGCTGTAAACAATTGAACAGAGATTATCATCAACCTTTCATTTTGGAAGGAACACCTTCAATAAAATATTCCGGGGACGAGGAAGCCGCTTTGATCTTTTGATGATTCCGCGCTTCCAGCTTTTCCTTAAGGGTGGAAATATAGCCGGGGGTGGTGAATTCCAAATGGTTCAAAGGCATGAAGTCGATCAGCTTTCCATCGATATAAAGGGTCAATTGCAAAGGGTGTGGTATTGCGGGGATAAGGTACAAAAAAAACGGTACTGTCATAATACCCCGGATTTACCAGTCTTTTAATGGTCGCATAAGGACTACTTAACCAAAAGAACACAGGCAGTTATTAAATATGATTTGATTGTGCAGCGTGCCCGCTTAAACGGGTGTCAGGCTTAAATATGAAATACATTTTTGTATTGGCCTGCATCCTGGTGTTTTCCTGTAAAAAGGAAAAGGGAGAAAATCACCGGTTTGTTGGCACCTATGAGTTAATGGAGGCCTTTTCCGTTGAAAGCATTGTTCCGTACCAGTTTTTCCCTCCGGGTAATGGAAGGATCATGAAGATACTTGAAGACGGCAGCCTGGAAACCTGGCGGCATGATACGCTGGTCAAAAAAGAACCTTATTCACTGGTATACAAAACAGATTGTCATTCCCGGACCCAGGAAGTATTTATACAAAGGACATCTTCTCCGGGAGATTATGTGATCGGTTTCAAATCCGACACTTTGTTTTTGCGTAATTCAAACTGTTACCAGGATGGAGGTATCAGCTTTTTCAGGAGGATCCGGTAAATTTTCCTTTTCAAAGGGTATATCAGCAAAAAGCTTTAATCAATTGGGTAGACCGGCACTTCAAAAAGACCAGGCTACAACCCTTGAACCTTTCATCCCTTCCCTCAATCTGAAAGTGGGCATGCAGAAATGACACAGAATGATTAAGGTTTTCACTTTAAAATCGTTGCGGCTGAGCTATTTATAACTGAAAAACAGTATCTTTCATTTACATACGAAAAGAACCCTTTGAAGCCCTGCCTAGCCCTATGGGACCGCGGGGCTTTTGTTTCAAAGGCCTAACCTCAGAATTATTTGAACTTACACCCTTTACCATCGTTACCAGAAAGTGAATTGAACATAAGTCCAACTTATGTTAAGATCGAAGAAACACAAAATCACACTATGACTCCTTCCACCAGGATTCTGGTCGTGGACGATGACCTGGATGACCAGATACATATTAAACAACTTTTCATTGAACTGGATCCTTCCATCCATATCGATGCAGTGCTGCATGGTAAGGACGCACTTGAATTCCTGAATGATTGCAAGCAGGATCATTTACCATGTATTATCATCACAGACCTGCGAATGCCGAAATTATCAGGTACGGAATTGATCTACTTATTGCATAAGGATCCCAGGTTTACGGCCATACCAAAGATCGTCTGGAGCCAGTCGAATCAATACGCAGACATTTTGGAAAGCATACGCAACGGAGCACTGAAATATTTTGTAAAAACAAGGAACGAAGAAAAATCCAGGCAAATGGTCATTGATATGCTGGAGTTATGCGGTATCTCCGCTCCGCGGAAGAATGAAGATTGATCTTTCAAGAATAGAATTTTTCATTTCAATCTTGTGCTGGAGTCTGAATTAACGCTAGGCGTTCAAGTCTCTATTTTATGTCTTCAACTTCGCCGCCCCTGCTTGTATCCTCGCAAGCAGTTAAAAAAGGAATCATCTTTCAAAATCGGTTATCCACTCTTATACTCTTAAGCCTCTATTTTTAAGTTGGTATTCTTACGCGTTTTTGCCCTCTTTGCGTCTTTGCGTGAAACCCTGTTGGCATGAAATTTAATGTTCATAATAGAGGCCGATATTGGCGAAACTGATAAACAAACGATCATGGCAGATAACAAAGAAATTCGTGACGGCAGGGACCGTTCAAGGGTGGCTGGCAACGAAGAATACGAATTACAATACCTAGCTGAAAAAACCGGTGCTTCCATTGAAGAGGTAAGACAAGCCATTGAACAGGTAGGGAATGACCGGGCCAAACTGGAAGAACACCTGATGCGTAACCGGTAATCCTGAATCAGATTGACCCGGGTGAAATCAATCTTCTCCGGAAACTGTAATTCCCTGCCCCAACATATTATATTCCAAATCTTCTGGCAGCCTTCGGGCTGCTTTTTCTTGTATAACTGGCTAACTAATACAAAAAATGATCTTTTTTTAACAACGACCCAACCACCGCTTTGCTTTCCCCGTCATTGATTTTGGTTTTTCATAGGATATTGGATTTAAAGCGGGCTGGATTTCTATCCGGCCTTTATTTTTACTTCTACTCAAAGTAGAGCTAATTTACTGATGAGCTTTGATTCCGGAGATCACAGGGCTATATTCGGCTTCTAAGTACCCTATCATGTCCCGATTACCCAGGTCTAAAAAAAGACAAATAAAGCCTGCTTTCATTCGCTCCATAGCCCTTGTCTGGGTTTTATCCCTCATCATCCTCTGTTTTATTGTAAAAGGTAGCAGCAATGCTGTTTTCTATATAGGATTGTACACGTGCTGCGGCATTCTTGCCCTGGTCCTCCTTTATGCTTTCTACAAGGAGGAATCAAAGAAGCGTGTTTAATTGATGATTCATCTAAATCTGAAAAAAGATTAAGTCTTTTAAGGCTAAGCGCCATCCTTTCATTTACCTATTTTTAGACCAATATGAAGGGAATTTTCAGGAAGTTATCGCTAAGCCAGAAACTACTTTTAACGGCCCTGGTTCCCTTTCTCCTGACCATTTACCTTACCCTTCAGCTCAACGATGAGAAAACTTCCAACATCAGGCAGCTTGAAAATTATATCGAACGCTTTGACCGTATGGCTAAGCTGGCCACACTCATAGACCAGCTGCAGGTTGAAAGAAAACTGGGGTTTGATTATGCTTTAAAAATGACGGGGCCGGAAAATATGATCCGGCAACGCAGATCTACAGATTCACTCATCCAATGGCTGAATCAACATGCCGGTGACCAGTTAAAGGACTATCCTGAATATACTTTTTTAAAGGATCTGAATGTAACCCGCAATAAGCTCGATAGCGGAACTTTTAATGCGAACCAGGTCATGCACTACTACTCCAGCACGATCTTCAGGTTAAACACCTTAAATGACATTGCCCTCTCCAGGAATGAACTGCTTGAGGGCATCTATGATAATATGACTGTTCAGAAGCTCCTTTCTGAATCCATCACCTACCTGGGCATTATCAACGCCAACATTTATAATGTTCTGATCTCAAGAAAATTTGTTCGAGAAACATTATATGGAACACTGGGCACCTACCAGGTTTATAAAACCTATGACCTGGAAATTAAAGCCAGAGCCAATCCTGAAACATTAAACAAATACCAGCGTCTTAAGCAAGGTTCACTTGACAGCCTGGATGGTTACCTGGAGAAAGTGTTTTCCGGTTATTCACTTGACAGTACTTATGATCACCAGTCATGGAACGCCTTTTCAGAAGCAACCCTTTTCGGCATGCGCAGCCTCCAAAGTCAATTGCTTCAGAACGTGCAGGCAGGATTGAAGGATACCTATCAATCCGAAAAAGCAGAAAGAAAGAATACACTCATACTTGTTGTTATCTTTTCCATACTTGTTTTCGGAATCATGGCCTTTTCACTTTATTCAATCAATTCAAGCCTAAAAGGATTACGCAAGGCTGCTTTGGAGATTTCGAAAGGATCCACCAACGTCCGGGTCAATGCACATTCCAGGGATGCGATTGGGATACTAGGTGCATCCATTGCCTCTATTGATCAGAACAACAGGGATCTGGCAGCAGCAGCGGAAAAGATTGGGAAGGGAGATTTTGATGTGCCTTTGACGCCCCGCAGCGAAAATGATGTTTTGGGAAATGCGCTGGTGCAGATGAAGAACAGCCTGAGCCAGTATACCAACCAATTGCAGGAAAGCCGTGACCAGTTTCGCTTGCTGGCTGATTTTATGCCGCAGATCGTATGGACAGCTCAACCGGACGGTATGGTAGACTATTATAACAGAAAATGGTATGAGGTTACCGGTGACAAACCCGGCCAGGGGGACCAAAGCTGGATTCCTGTACTTCATCCCGAAGACGTTGGGCATTGCCTGACAACCTGGTACCATTCCGTTGAAACCGGTAAGCCTTACGAGATCGAGTACAGGTTTAAGGAGGCCTCAACAGGGCACTACCGCTGGTTCCTTGGACGTGCCCTGCCAATCAGGAACAACAATGGCGATATCATTAAATGGTTTGGGACCTGCACGGATATTCATGACCAGAAAAAGTTGAACGAGATCCTTGAAAGTAAGGTTGCTGAGCGGACGGAAGAATTAAAACGGTCGAATGACGACCTGCAGCAATTTGCTCATGTGGCCAGCCATGACCTCAAAGAGCCGTTAAGGAAGATCAGAACATTTCTCTCCCGAATCAATTCTGAATACAAAGATCAATTTCCTGAAAAAGGGAAGGTCTACCTGGATAAAGTAGATGACTCAGCGGAAAGAATGTCTAATATGATCGATAGCATCCTGAGTTATTCCGTGGTCAATGCAATTGAACAGGGACTGGAAAGTGTTGACCTCAATATGGTCATGGAAGGTATTGAAAGTGATCTTGAACTGGTGATCATTCAGAAAGAAGCAAAGATTATTTATGAGCCATTGCCAAGGATAAAGGCCATACCGGCACTGGTCTACCAGCTCTTTTATAACATCATCAACAATGCCCTGAAATTCGCAAAGGATGATGTGCCTGCGGAGATCAGGATCAATGCAATGGCTGTGCAAGGCAGGCAATTAAGGCAAATAGAAGGCATAAGTCTTAACAAGGAATATATAGAGGTCCGTATTGCAGATAATGGAATAGGTTTTAATGAGGAATACAGTGAAAAAGTGTTCAACATTTTTACCCGGCTGAATTCACGCGATAAATTTGAAGGCACAGGACTTGGACTTGCCCTTTGCAAAAAGATCGTTCACAGGCATGGAGGGATCATCAGGGCTGAAGGAAAGGAGGGAGCAGGTGCCACTATTATTTTCTACCTTCCTCAATAATGCCCTATATAGAGTGTAGCGCTTTATTGCTTTTCAGAAAGGCTTACTGAATATTGATCTCTTTCATCTTTTACCTTGAAAGAAAAACTCAGCCTGTTATTCCTGGTGATAACGATCTGGTCTCCAACCCTGGCATTCAGGCCACAGGACCTGCCTTTGACTACAATAGTTTCTGAAGTAGATGCATTAAATATCTTAACCGTATCCGCAGGATCTGCATCAGGTAGCAGGATATGTATATTTTTATCCGGTTTGCTGCAGGACATGAATAAAAACATTATGAGAAAGAGATTTTTCATATATCAGGACCTGGATTTTTCCTCAATATAATTTTATCCTGCTCCTTAAGCAATAGAACCAGGACATGATTTGCCAGTCTAAGTGTTTATGATCGTAAGGGTTATAATTAAAAAAATGATAGATAAGAAAAAACTCTTAAAGCTAACTGGCGGGCCATCTTACAGTTATATGTTCATTTATGTAAACGGGAAGATCGAACCATAAATTTTGCTTATGTATTCTAAGGTTGCCAAAGCAGGATTGATCATTCATTTTGTATCTTGACAGGAAACTTTTTGGCCATTGAAGGCATTCCTTTTTCTACTAATACCAGTTATATTTTCATGCAGATTGTCCACGCATAAAGATGAAGGAGCAAGTCCCTTTGCTCCTGATGCCCGCCTTCTTGCCTTCAGGGCTACACAGATTTATTCGGCAGACCAGATGGAAAAGCTGGGAAGCCATTTGAATACAGCCATTGATACAGATAAACTGAACAAAGAGACAGATACCATTCACTACACTGGAGGAAAGATTTACATATCCTGCCTGAAGGCTGCTGCCGGTTGCGCTCAGTACCAGGGTGATATTTCTTTTAGTGGTGATACATTACAATTAAAGTTGGTACAGGTATCAGACCTGGTTTGCACCGAGGTTAATATCTGGCGTTGTGTATATGAAATTGAAAACACGAATAACCAACAATTCATCATAAAAAAGTATTAAGGGCAGCCAGGCTGCAGTTATTTAGAATGAACAGCGCCATTTCTTTTCCTGCATTAGTGATCGGAAAGTCAATCGACAGGATCAATTACCACTACCTTGTAGCAGACAGGCGCATGATACACCTTGCCTACAGGGATGTGCTTTTGATTGACCAGGAAGGCAATTGCTTCGAAATGGAAGGTATCCGGCAGGAGGGAGGGCTTAGCATCTATTATAGTATCGTACTTGTCGGAAAAATGGTACGGGTAGCGCCGGTTATAAAGAAAGCCATCTATCACCTGCCGCTTGACCTGGTAAAAGATTTACTTATCTCGTGGATTCAGACCCATCCAAATCGTTTATCCGCAATCGCGGATGACCAGGACATTATCAATGACATCCATGTATCACGAACCTACCTGGAACTGATCAAATCTTTTTAAAGTACCTGAGCATCCAAATCAGGCTCCTTCTATGCCAAGTTATGGCTACGGAGCTCATTTGAAGGAGCTAACTTTATTGTATGTACCTTACAGTGAAACATCAGCCCAAACATGATCAATAGCACACTCGCCTTTCCGGATGAAAAGTCTTTAAATGATTTTAAGGCTACCCTTCAATGCAACATCCTTGATATGTCCTCAACAGCATTTACACTCACTACTAATTGTCACAGGAAAGATATGGATAGGGCAATTGGAAGTTTTGGCGCAAAGCTCATTAACAATCCTGCCCTGGTTGCAGAGAAGAAATAATTTCAATAAAAGTCAGTTCTTGACGCAGATTGGTCAACTACAAGTTGCTGGTCGCCTAATTTTTATAATTGAAATCTATTTAAATATCTTCTGGTTGCCCGGGAGCTATTCCTTTTTTCCTAATACTTCCATTCAGTTTTATACTTGCTGTGCTTCAGCCATATTCAGAAGAAACAATTAGCTCTGCTTAAAAAACACAACTCATCAAAAAGCCATTGGCACCATAACTGCATTCTGACCTAATGTTTGTTGAATCCTTTTATAAAAAATAAGGTAAAACCTCAACAATAAAACTACAGTATGGCACAGCAGAAATACATGATACATCCGGGATTCATCATCGGGGTCATTAGTTTTATACTTCTTTTTCTAGGTATTGGTCTCAAATCGAACAGGATGTTTGAAGGCAACCATATTCTCATAGCCTCCATTGTTTTGGGTGGCATTCACTGGATCTGGAGCCTGATCGATGTGATCAAGGATGATAGCTTAAAGCATGATGGCAGGAGCCGTTATTTCTGGATTTCACTGGTTATCATGGTGCCCCCGGTAATGGGGATGGTTTATTACATGATGAGAAGAAAGCGGATCAGTTTTTAAAAGGATCCAAATTTAGGTAAGAAATATTACATGGTGTGGGAATCTCCTTCTTTCCCATTTTTTAGGATGAAACAACTTCATGCAGATCCCTCCATTGTTACAACCATAGATATGGGAAATGGCTTTCAGCTTTGATAATTAACTTGCCATTTCTTATACAACCAATGTTCCTGCATTCATCTAATGGTAAGAAAGACGCTTATTATCCTTTTATTAGCTGCTTTGGTAGTAGCCCTCGCTTTCGTATTTCAGCCACTCAGAAAAGGAAAGGGCCTGAATAAAAATGTTCATTATGAACTGGTCCCGGACTGGCCGCAATTACCAGGGAACTTAAGGTTAGGCAACCCAACAGGTTTGGGATTTGATACCAGTCAGAATCTGGTGGTTTTCCATCGGGCTGGACGCGAATGGCCTCTGCTGGGCGGAATGCCAAAAGAGCCCATCCGGGAAAAAACCGTTTTAATCCTTGATAAGGCCAAGGGTCAAGTGATCCAAAGCTGGGGCAATAACCTTTTCATCATGCCTCATGGACTGACCGTAGACCGCCACGACAATATCTGGGTTACCGACGTAGGACTCCACCAGGTATTCAAATTTTCGCATAATGGGAAATTATTATTGACACTTGGGGAAGCAGGCATTCCCGGAAAAGATACTGCGCACTTCAATAAGCCAACGGATGTTGCCATTGCCAAAGATGGATCTGTTTATATCAGTGATGGTTATGTTAACAGCAGGATCATGCTTTTCGATGCTTCCGGAAAATTTCTTAAGGAGTGGGGGGAAAAGGGAAAAAGAGAAGGAGAATTCGATATTCCACATGCCTTATCCCTGGATACAGTAGGTAATGTTTTTGTGGCTGACAGGGAAAACAACAGGATCCAGGTCTTTGACCCCAATGGAAGATTTATCAAACAGTACAGCCACCATAGCTATGGCGCAATGGTTTCTATTTTTCATAACGGTTTTAATGATTTGTTTGCAGTGGATGATCTCACATTCCTGAAACTAAAGCACAGGGGCTCGGACATATATATTTTTGACAATTCAGGCAAGGTGCAAACACGCTTTGGCAGAAGTGGAAATGATGATGGTGCTGTCAGTTGGCATCATGACCTGGCGGTAGACAGGGAAGGATCGATCTATGTGGGTGATATATTAGGCAACCGGATCCTCAAGTTCAGGAAAATTCAAAAAAGAAAATAAACTGGTTGATCCTAATCCGTTAAATTCATCAATTCTTCACCACCTAACGGCCCAAATTACGCATATGAAATTCCTTTCCCTTGAACCCTTTATACCCTCTGGAAAAGATTTTGAAGGTTCGAAAAACCTGTTCCAGGAATTAGGGTTTAAGATCAGTCGGGATGCAGGGGACTATACAGGATTTGAGCATGATTGCTGCAGGTTTATTCTGCAGAAATACAACAACCCTGAGTTTGCACAAAACCTCATGGTAAATGTAAAAGTGAACGATGCAAAAGAATTCTGGGAAGCAGTCACTGAAAGAGGAATTCCAAAAAGATTTGGGATCAAATTAGGGAAGCCAACGGAGCAGCCATATGGAATAGAGGTCAACTTGATTGACCTGGCCGGTGTCTGCTGGCATTTTGTTGAATCATAGGAGAATACTTTACAACCGGTTATAACAACCAATATAGTGGCATTACAAAGGTAGACAGATATTGGGCTTTCGTATGAGCAATTGACCTGGACTTTCACATTGCCGCGGAAAAGAAAATACAGCATAAATTTCTCTGCACTTTTCATTATTCTTTGCGCTCTTTGCGGTTATTGCCTTTTAAACTCCATGGCAAAAGGAATAAGAATCCATTCTGAAGGGGGTAAGTTCATACAAGAATTTATCTTTCCTTGTATATGAATGAATTTACCGGGATGGGCATGAGATAATATGGTCAAACATCACGGTTCATTACATGCCTTTTTTAGGTTATAATAGTGCAATGCTTTAACGGCTGCATGGCATAATGCAGCAGGTATTATGGTTAGTCCTTCAGGTAATACCGTATTTCTTCAACAATATTCTTCTTGGACTTGCTGAAGATATTCACCTTATACCTTCCTCCTTCATGAGTAATGACCCAGGCACCAAGTGGCGCATTCCTGATAGCTGAAACACATGAAGTGGGAGGGGGCTGCTGACCGGGCGGACGGCCAGGAAACCATATTTTACATTCTCCTGGCGGTGGGAGATGGCCTTTTGGAATATTTAAAGCGCTAAAAGGATAGCTACGGTCGTTTTCTTTTACTTCTTTGTCTTCCCTTTTACCCGATTGGGGCTGTTCTCCTACTATAACCTGAATTGGCCTGCAAGAGGTTACACATAAAGAAAGTGCAAATGCAAAAAACAGGATTTTGGTTTTACACATGACAATGTATTTGCATAAAGATGCAAAAATATTTTGAAGCTATAGGCCAAAGAAAACCTCATTGCTTTCGATGAAACGACTGGTTCCTTCGACGTTTGCATTTCGTAGAAATCCTAAGGGAAATTGACGAATAGGGATTGCTTTCAAAGGATTCCCCTACTAATTTTGAGCTCAATACTTAGAAACTATAAGGTGTTACTCTTAATGAGAAGGCTTTAAAGAGATGAGTAAATCCAAATCCTATCTATGAAAAACAAATATCCTGTGAACCTTTACAATCTGGGGAACCAAGCCGGTCATGGAGGATTACGGGCATATTATCAAAGGTTCCTTTTGTTTCCCCTTTTGTTATCTGTACAAATTGGTATGAGTCAAACCTACTCACCTGGTCTTGCTGGGAAATTTGGTATTGATGCCGATATGATCTCCAACGCCAGGACTCAGGGAACCTTTACTGGTGCAGGCTCGCACGACTGGTTTAAATTCGGAACAGGAACCGGCATTGGCATCTTTGATACTGTAGGTGCTGCCGCTCAAAAGGTATTGATCAGTGCAGGCCAAAATTATTCGTTTGCAAAACCAATGCAGTATTCCCGTTACTCCATCCAGGATGGCACCATACAGATGGATGCTTTATATGTACGTGACTATTTTGGTTTGAGTACCCATGTAAATAATCATGATAGAACAGCATATATCGCTGCTAACGGTATCTCAAATAAGAACAACCAGGATCCTTCCACCTGGAGTACCCAGGTTGGCCCAGTCCCTAATAAAGTGGATTTGATTGATGTTTACCTGAACATGAGTCGCCAGGGTAATTCGTTGAACAGTGCTTCGCCAAGCCCCTTGTTTTTATATGTTGGTGCTTCTACCATAGGAACAGCAGGAGACCGTTACCTTGATTTTGAACTTTTTAAGAACGGTGTGAATTTTAATTCTTCCACAGGGTTATTTTCCAATGTAGGCCCTGCAATTACAGGTGGGCGAAATGCCTGGACTTTTAATTCAAATGGTTCATTGAACCAGTTTGGCGAATTAACCATTTCATTTTCTTTCAATAGCACCGTGGTTACCGATATTGCTATTTATATCTGGCTTTCTTACAGCACATATACTACTGTTGTCCCTGCAGGGTTTGACTTTGTCCCAGGCAGTTGGACAGGATTGAACCCTATTGGTGGATATGGCTATGTAAAGATCAGGCCGAAAGCAGGAAATTCTTTCCAGGCATGGGGCGCAGTAAATACAGCAAACCTTTCTGGACCCGCATGGGGAACCAATTCAGCCAGTGCTGGTATGGTGCAGAACCAGTATTATAGTCCAAACTATACTGCAGGCCAGTTTGCAGAAGGAGCCATTAACCTGACCAGCATTGGTCTTGATCCTTTGTTCAGTTCTACACCGAACTGTGAACCACCCTTTGAAAGGATCATGGCGAAATCCCGTTCCTCTGCAGATTTTAATTCAGATCTACAGGATTTTATTGCACCTACAGCTTTTTTAGGTGTTCCCATTATCCCAGCGGACATTACGCCTGCAAGTCTTACATGTTCTGCCCCCAGTATTTCACTTAGTCCACTGTCAACAATTTCTGGTGCTAATTATAGCTGGACAACAACTAATGGTAATATCGTCAGTGGCGCCAACACAGCCAACCCGGTAATAGATGCTCCAGGAACGTACTCTTTGTCGGCTTCAGTCCTTGCAGGATGTACAACAACAACCCGTTCCATTACAATTGCAAGAGATACGGCAAGACCCGTTGCATCTGTAACTTACCTGGGACAATTAACCAGTAATCCAAATGACAGCGTGACTTTAAAAGGAGGTGATTCGACTGCAAGCAAGCAAAACAATTCTTTTCCTTCTGCCGGATTATCCTACAGTTGGATTGGGCCGAATGGATTTGCTTCTTCACAATATGACGCTAAAACCAATGCAGCAGGCACCTATACCTTTTCTATTACGGAAGCCCGAAACGGTTGCAGAGCGCAGGCCAGTGTTACCATTGCTGCTTCCTCGCCTGATAATACATTGCCCATCCATATAACACAATTCTCTGCCGTCCGCAACGAGTATAAAAAACCCGTCATTCGTTGGTCAGTAGCATCTTCTGATGGGCTGCAGTATTTCCTGGTACAGCGAAGCTCCAATGGTGTTAATTTTCACGATATTAAAAAAATTGAATTTGCCCAGGGAAGTGAAAGCAATTTTCATTATACCGATCATTCGGCAGCTAATGAGATGGTATTTTACAGGGTCAAAGCCGTTAGTTTAACTGAAGCTCCTATTGTAACCAACGTTGTAAAAGTAGATGCGGAAAAAGGGAAGGGAACCCTACTTGCATACAGCAGCAATGCTTCAAACATTGTCATTAATTATTCTTCAGATAGAAAGGAAATGATCCGCTTGGAGGTATTCACTGATTCCGGGCAAAAAATTGTAACCAGTCAGCTCTATGCAGAAAAAGGAGCCAACCAGTTCACGCTGCATGAAGTTCTTTCAAATCACCGTGTGTATTTCATCAGGTTAAGCACTAGTGCTGAATCATTTCAGGCAAAAATGGTGAGGTAAAAAATATTTAAAACTGTAGTTTAGGATTTGCAAAAAGCTGGGTTTCTACCCGGCTTTTACTTTTTCCAGATTTGAAATGGACAATGCGAATATGTTTTCCTATACCTAATGCTAATCTAAAGCAGTTAACCTTGTGTAACTTTAAAGAATGACCAGGATTGGACCTTTATTAATGTTAACAATGTTAACATCCTTGATGGTAGCTCCATGCATGGCCCAAACTTCCATTCAGGTGAAATCTTCTGAAAACCTTCTTCCATTGCCTTATGCCACCGTACTAAATATTACTAAAGGAGTGATGCTATTTTCGGATGAAAATGGCATTGTTTCCGGAAGTTTCGAAGTTGGTGACTCCATTTCAATTTCCTACATTGGTTTTAATAGTATAAAAGACCGGATCCACAAACCTGGTGCGCTCACCTATCTCATGAGGCAAACGGAAATTGTTTTAAATCCAGTCAAGGTATCCGGATGTAAGCCTGAGGTTAAATTTAAATACTCCAATCTTGAATCGGGCGTCCATGATCGGAAATTCGGAGGTGTTTGTTGCTGGCATAAAGGTCAAACAACTGCAAAAGCTGCCATCATGTTAAAGCCTGATGTTGATCATTTTCGCCTGAGTTCATTTTCAATTTGGCTAAAGAGAGGGTTTAATGCACCGAAACTTGCCATACAGACACCAATGCTGTTCTCGTTTTACACTATTAATGAAGCCACAATGCTGCCAGGGGAATTAATATCAAACCGGCAGGTGATTTATTATCCTAAAAAAGAAGGCAGGCAAATCATCAATGTGGATTCACTCGATCTTAGGATCTACAGGCCAGGAATGTATGTTTGTATTGAGTTCGTTTATAGTGAAAAGTATGAATGGCCAATGCGTTATGTAGATAGTTTGAAAAATATTGATACGACATTTATCCAATACGGTAGCAGGATAGATGGGATCTTTTCAAAGGACTTCTCCCTGGCATTTTATAATTATGTAACCAACAACTGGTCGTTTGCAGGTAAAAGGGAAAAACCTGAACTCCAGAATGTTCATTCAACCATCAGGTTTTCTGCTGAAATATTATTATGCAAAAAGGATAAAAAATAACGAAGGTTGCTGATCATGCATTTGTAATACCGGGGGCGAAACACTAATTTGAACCAGGAACTTTTAATGTCTTTAACCTGTATCGGTTTAATTCTTCATACGGTGCCCAATAAAGAGATTTATTATATACGGCAATTGCCTGATGACCTAATCCAAGTGATTACATTATGATTACCAGGATACTGATATTTGTTTTGGTTTTTTTCCAATATGATGCTCTTGCCCAGGCAGACAGTGTATGGAATGTCATGATCTTAAAGAAAGGCAGCCAGCCTGAGATGAAAGACAATATGGCTGAATACAGTCATACAGGATTTTATTTATACAGGAATTGCTTCTACGACCTGAAATTTACAGATAAAACACAAAGAACGCTCAGGCTGATCGATATCAAACCAGATACGCTGGTCTTTATAGGGATATCGAGTAAAAAGGATTCTGATTTCACCAAGGTCTCAAAAGATACTTTTTTAATTAATTATAGAAGCATTGATCAATTGCTATTGATAAAAGACTGGGGCGCTAAAAACAGCAGAAAGATCAAATGTGCAGACCTCTATTTTGTTTTTCACAAATCTGATATAGATAACAGGTACGAAAGTAAATATGCCCAGGTGTTCCCTGATGGTGATTTAAAAAGCGAACTGGTACCCCGCCTAAGCTCAGACGGCATCACCTACCATTATGAATATGGCGGAAGGCTTTACCATTATTCAGCCTTTACGGTTCAGTCAACCAGGTACAGCGAGGAACAAAAAGCCAAAGCATTAAAAGGCGTGCTGACCGTTCTGGATCTGATCGTTAATAAGAGGCTGATCGTTACGATCCCGAAAAATAATCCAAAGAAAGATGAATAATCCAGCAACTGTAATTCCGGGTGCAGTCATCACCCTTACAGCATCACACTTCAAAGCAAAACTTGTAAAGTGAATGTCCGTAATTGATGATTTCCATAAAGAAGAAACACTAAAGATGTCCCGACTTGACAGGTTGGTCAGGAATTATCCAATTGTCAGAAATACAAGCGCCATTTCCGGGCCTTTGCCAAACAACGCGCTAAATGAAACTACCACCATCAGGCCAACCATTCCGGGCAAAATAATTTCGATCATTATTTTGATTTTTTTAAGTATCATCTGGATCGGGTTATTAAGTCTCATACTGGCGTATAAGTTCCCTCTCTCAATTTATTTGCTTGGGCTGCTCTTCATCTCAACTCTAATTTTCCTGGTCGCAAAAAACTCCTTTTTCAATAAAAGGTATATCTATACAATAAGCCTTAACAAAGAAGGCATTGCTTTTAAACAACAAAAAATTCTATGGACTGACATAGATGGCACCTATATCATGAACAGGCAGAAGGGACGTTTTACTAACTACTTCCTGGTTATTTTAAAAAAAGAGGGAGCAATACAAAAACTCGACCTTTTTAAAATGGGCACTTATGATAAAAAGCTGGCCGGGATCATTGAGTATTATAAACGAAAAGCTCATTCATAGTAATCTTTCCCAAATTCAGATGTTACAATTGGACTAAAGCATCAATATCATCCTCATAAATTGGCATGTGCATCTTCAGATCCATGATGGTCACAAAATGAAAAAGGTTTACAGAACGTAAACCTTTTTGTGACCCTGTCTGGATTCAAACCAGAAACCTTTTGATCCGTAGTCAAATGCTCTATTCAATTGAGCTACAGGGCCGGGAGACTTAAGACTTCAGACTATAGCGTTAAGAGTTAAGAAGAAAATTCAGAACTTTTCTTAAGCCGGGGTGCAAAAATAAGGATCAATTGAATTTTATCCAAAAACAGTTTGAGTTTCTGGTTCCTGGTTTCTGGTTCCTGGTTAGGTGCCGAATATCATTATTGTACACTAACGATTAAGAAAACTAACAAGCAATGACCGTAAACCAGAAACTATAAACCAGAAACCGCATACGCTATCGCATGCGTACAAAAGCTTCCATGGCTGCGTAATGCGTCAGGCCAAGCTGGGCATAGAGGTCGGCGGTGCTGGCATTGCGTTCCTCGGCTCTCTGCCAAAATTCACGGGAGTCCGATCCCTGGAAAGGCACCATGTCTTTTTGCGACTGGTGAATAAAAATGCCGTATCGTTTTTTCAATACCTGGTCAGGGCTCATAGGAACCGCCATTTCAATTTCTTCTATGTTCCATTCCTGCCAGGCGCCTTTATACAGCCAGATCCAGCAGTCACTGATCCATTCATCGCCATCCTCTTTCAATCTTCTAAAAGCTTCAATCACCACATCAAGACAAACCTTATGGGTACCATGCGGATCGGCAAGGTCCCCGGCACAGAAGATCTGTTGTGGCTTAATGAACCTTAGCAGCTCAACGGTTTGTTGAATATCGGGTTCGCTCATTGGCTTTTTTTCGATCGTGCCGGTTTCATAAAAGGGTAGGTTCTGAAAGTGAATGTTCTTTTCAGGGATGCCAACATAACGGCAGGTTGCCTTTGCTTCGCAACGCCTGATCAATCCTTTGATGGCGCGGATCTGCTGTGTGTCTACCTGGTTCGATTTCTTCCTGGCAAGGTAACGTCTGGTCTCGTCAAGTATCTGTTCTGACTTATCATTGTTGATGCCCGCGATTGCTTCAAAACCAACTGCAAAGTCAAGGAACCGCGTTACAAATTCATCTGTTACTGCGATATTTCCGGAGGTCTGGTAAGCTACATGCACATCATGCCCCTGGTCGTGCAGCCGCTGAAAAGTGCCACCCATGCTGATGATATCATCATCGGGGTGCGGTGAAAAAATGACCACTCTTTTAGGGTAGGGATGTGAACGTTCAGGATGGGTTGGCAGGTCTACATTGGGTTTGCCACCAGGCCAGCCTGTGATGGAGTCTCGCAGCATGTAGTATACCTGCAGGTTGATCTCGTATGCATCTCCTTTCTCAACAAGCAGATCACCAAGGCCATATTCATTGTAGTCGTTATTGGTCAGGGAGAGCACCGGCTTTTTGGCATCCAGGGCCATATTCACCACTGCTTTTTTGATGGCCTGGGGCGTCCATTCAATTTCGCCGGTGAGCCAGGGTGAGCGGAAGCGTGTAAGTTCTGATGCTGCCGCTTCATCAAGAATAAAAGCACAATCGGGGTGTTGTTGCAATAAGCTCGCGGGCACGGCTTCAGTAACCGGCCCTTCTGCTGCTTTGTGCACAACAGGTGATTTTGCAGGGCCCCAGGCAAGCAATAAGATCCTTTTTGCTTTTAAAATGGTGTTGATGCCCATGGTAAGGGCAAGTCTTGGAACCTGCGAGATGTTTGCAAATTCATAAGCATTAGCAAGACGGGTGGAATTTTCAAGATTGATCAGTCTTGTTCTTGAATAAATGCTGGATCCCGGCTCGTTGAATCCAATATGGCCATTGTTACCTATTCCTAAGACCTGAAGGTCAATACCACCGGCTTCTTCAATTTTGCGTTCGTAATCGGTGCAGTGCTGCTTTACCTGTTCCTTGGGAACTTCACCGTTTGGAATATGGATGTTTGCAGGATCGATATCAATATGATCAAACAGGAGCCTGTGCATGTAATTGTTGTAACTCTGCCAGGCATCATTGTCGATAGGATAATACTCATCAAGGTTAAAGGTGACTACATTTTTAAAGCTTAGTCCTTCTTCCCGGTGCATTTTTACGAGTTCCTGGTAGAGGGTTTTAGGCGTAGAACCGGTTGCCATGCCCAAAACGCAACGCTCACCTTTTCCCTGTTTTTCACGGATCAGGCGGCCGATCTCTTCAGCGGCAAAGCGGGAGCCTTCTTTCAGGCTGGGGAATATTTTCACAGGGATCCTTTCAAATGCGTCTATCAGGTTGATATCAGTCGTTTGGTTTTGCATGATCTTCTTTTGGGTGTTTAAAGATAATAAGGCACCGCCAATCCAAAAAAAGCAATCCCGCAAAAACGCAGCTTTTAGGAGTTTTTAGGTGTATATTTTGCTGAATTAGCGGTGGATTTGCGGTTTTCTGCGGTGTCAATACAATATACCGCAAAGGACGCCAAGGAGGACTAAGGACCGCAAAGGATCTTTCACAATATGACTTTCACCTGCTTTTATCCTTCATCCGCCAAAGCGGACACAGCTAAGCCATCAGCTATAAGCTAACAGCTTCCCTCCCTACCATACCTGGATTTCATCCGCAAACAACCAGGACCTGTTTCCGGCGCCGGGCTGACCATCAGGGATTACGCCATGATTGGTAGCAACCACCCTGATGTACCTGGTCTTTCTTGGCATAAACCCAATATCAAAAGTTTTCTCATCCTCCGTCAGTGAAACGTTATTGTAATAGCCATCATCAATCTTTTTGAAATTCTTTCCATCGTTGCTGCTGAAATAACTAACGGCAGATGGCCGGTAGATCCAGCTTGAAGGTTGATGCAGCGTACTCAGGTTGATCCTGCGGATGGTCTGCTGCGATCCCAGGTCAATGGTAGCTACCAGGTCCCCGCCTTTAAAACCAAGGAACTCACTGGCATCCTGCAATCCGGTTTTGTTGACCACCCCATTCACCAGAGTGAATGCGCCATCACCCGCGTACTCAGAGGAAGGCAGGTTTTTTAAGGTGATTTTTTTGCCTGTTGCCAGGTTTAGTTGAAATGCCTGCTTTGTATGCTGATCTGTGCCTTTAACCGGAACAAAGGAGTAATCACCGCTGCACTTAATCGTTTTTACATACGGCAATCTTTTCACGCTGATGATCTCCAGTTGTTTTTTTTGGATCGCTTCCTTGTATTCTATGCAATCCTTATCCTGGATCACGTAATTATGAAACATAATGCTGTCACCTGGTCTTTTGCTTTCGATCTTCCAGGCAATACCCAATCCTCCCGGTCCCGGGACAACAGATGTGTTCATCTGGAAATAGGTCTTACTGTAGTTGGCCTTCCAGAGTTCATACCTTTGAAATTGTACAGGCAATTTCTTTTCAAATTCTTTCCAGTTCTTTATTTCTTTCGGACTCCAAAGCACCTCGCTCAAAGCGCTGAGCCTTGGAAAGATCATGTATTCAACCTTGGAAGGATATTCAATGTATTCGGTCCAGAGGTTGGCCTGTGCGCCCAATACATATTTTACCACATCGCCCTTCAATTCCTTAGGCACTGGTTCGTAGCTGTAAACGTTTTCTATTGGATTGTAACCTCCGATTGTAACGGAGTCTTCCTTCTTTTTCTGGCTATGATCGAAGTACACTGGTTTTTGTGGTGTCATGATCACCTGGTGCTTTTGTTTGGCTGCCTCTATGCCGCCTTTTTCTCCTCTCCAGCTCATCACGATGGCATTTGGTGCAAGCCCTCCCTCCAGGATCTCATCCCATCCAATAATGGTTTTTCCTTTCGCATTTAAATACCGTTCCATTTTCTGTATGAACCAGCTTTGTAACTCATGTACATTCTTAAGACCTTCTGTCTTCATTCTTGCCTGGCATTTAGGGCATTTTCTCCAATGTGTTTTAGGACATTCATCACCACCAACATGGATATAAGTTGAAGGAAACAATTCCACCACTTCATCCATGACGCCTTCAAGAAAAGAAAAAGTTGAATCGTTACCGGCGCAGAAAACATCATCAAATACTCCCCAGGTCTCCTGCACTTTTTTGATGCCCTGGTAACCTCCACTGGCGGGTTTGGTCCTGGGCATTACGGTTGGTTCTTCCGGAAAGCAACTTAAATAAGGAAAAGCGGCGATGGCAGCAGAGGCATGTCCGGGCATTTCAATTTCGGGAACAACTGTTATGTGCCGGTTAGCGGCATATTGTATAATGTCCCTAACTTCTTCCTGGGTGTAGTACCCTCCGTGCCGGGTGTTGTCATTCCCTTTACCAGGAAAACGGCCAATGATGGTACCGTTCCTCCATGCTGCCACTGACATCAGCTCAGGATATTTTTTGATCTCGATCCGCCATCCCTGGTCATCCGTAAGGTGCCAGTGAAAATAATTCAGCTTGTGAAGTGCCAGGTAATCTATGTAACGTTTGACAAAGCTTACAGGAAAAAAATGACGCGCAACATCGAGGTGCATTCCCCTGTATTTGAACCTTGGCTGGTCCTGGATTGCCACCTGTGGAATTTGAAATGATGCCTGTGCATCCGTGGATCGAACCACAGGAAGTAACTGGATTAGCGTCTGCACACCATGAAATGTTCCTGCATAGGTATCGCCTTCAATGGTCACACCCTCTTTTCCAACATTTAATGTATAAGCATCATGCTCTGGGGCTTTGATGAATTTGCGTGTATTCAGCCTGATGTAATCCTTTCCTTCCTGGCGGTCAATATCAAGCCTGAAACCATAAACCTCCATCAGGTAATCGTTGAAGAATTCAGCGGCCTTCCTGTCACCTTCATCCGTAACAGCAATCACCGTTTTTTTGGAAAGCCGGAAAAACCCGGGCTCTTTTTTCACCGATACAGGTTGAGGAATGATATGGATCTCCTGTGCTGTAGCAGCGATACTAACGAAAAACATTAAAATGAAATTGGTAATGCGCATTCCTTGTTTTTATATAGTGCCTGAAAATGGATTTCCGTAATGTTATTTCATTACAGGTAATACAATTGATGATGGATAACGGCTGTCATGATAGATCCTGATATCCGATCTGATAAAGTCAGATGCGTCCGCTTCATATATATTGATAAATTTTTGAGGGTTGCGGTCCACCAGGGGAAACCAGCTGCTTTGGATCTGTACCATCAGAGTGTGACCTTTTTTGAAAGTATGCGCCACATCGGGGAGGTAGAACCTTACCTTTTCTACTTTGCCGGGTGTGAAAGCCTGTGGCTTTTCAAATGAATTCCGGTATTTGCCACGCATTACTTCACCCCTTACAAGCATCTGGTATCCCCCCATTGGATACTGGTTGGCAACCGGTAAAGTTTCTTTATAGCTGAAACTGTCAGGGAAAACATCGATCAGCTTTACAACAAAATCCGCATCGGTGGTGGAAATGGAAGCAAAGATGTCAGCATACAACGGTCCGGCCAATGTAAGGTCTTCGGAAAGCGGGCCTGTCTGAAATACAATCACGTCAGGACGCCTTGAAGCAAACCGCTGGTCATCTGTCATGTATTCCCTTGTTCGGCGCAGGTGCACGTCTTCGGTATATGGAACGGGTTTGGAAGGGTCACTCGTGTATTGGGTAAAACCGCCAGTGGCGGAGGGTGCTTCCCATCCCAGCCTTCCAGCCGGTTGAAGGTATATGCTGCGTGCTGATGCATTCCTTGGAGGCCACTGGTCAAACTGCTGCCAATTGTTGGCGCCACTAAAATAGATCGTTGCCTCGGCAAGGTTTGATATACTGCCTTTGTTTTTCAGGTGATAATTAAAAAAAGGCACTTCCACATGATTCTGGTACCATTCAGATGTTTTTTGCCAGTAACGGATGTTTCCAAGATAACTGCCATCTCCTCTTGACCCTCCCCACTGGCCATGAAACCAGGGACCCATCACCAGCTTGTTCTGGTTCTTTGATTTTTCTTCGATGGCCTTATAAAGGTTCCAGGCACCATACACATCTTCCGCATCAAATAAACCACCCACAACTAGTGTATTGGTAGATGCCGGAATGTGTTGTACAAAATTTCTTGTATTGCGTGCCTTCCACCAGTCATCAAGGTTGGGATGCGCATAAAGGTCTTTCCAGAAAAGTATGCTGTCACCCATGATCCTGGCAAAGTTTTTCAGCGGGCCAGTCTTCAGGTAAAAATCATAATTGTCTGAACTGGTGAACTGGTACCCCTGGGCATTTTTTGTAGTAGGCAAGGGCCTTGGCTTTCCGAAACCGGAGTAAAAAGAAAAGCCATCCATAAGCATAAAGGCACCGTTATGATGGAAGTCGTCTCCCATGAACCAATCAGTAACAGGCGCCTGGGGACTGACCGCTTTTACTGCAGGATGCCCGCTTAAGGCCGTCATTGTTGCATAGAATCCCGGGTAAGAAATGCCAAATGCACCAACACGGCCATTATTGGCAGGAAGGTTTTTAACCAGCCAGTCCACCGCGTCGTAGGTATCCGATGCTTCGTCAATGGTCTTGCCTGACTTTGATGGGTTATATGGTCTTACATCTTCAAAGGTTCCTTCACTCATGTAACGGCCACGGACATCCTGCACCACCATGATGTAATGTTCGCGCATGTACAACCGGTAATAACTGTTCCAGAAAGATTCCGGGAAATTTGTTTCGCCATATGGCGCTGCAGAATAAGGTGTACGCTTCAAAAGGATGGGGTGCGTTTCAGAACTGTCCTTTGGCAAATAGATCGCTGTGAAGAGCTTTACGCCATCACGCATGGGCACCATCCTTTCGATCTTGTAATAATTCTCCTTTACCCAGGCGCTGTCGAGCGTGTTGGTCTGGGAAAATGCTGACAAGGAAAGAAGCGCAAAAAAGAAGCATATAAAAAATGGTTTCATTTCAAAAAATTGATGGGCTAAGATATTGAATGTTCTTTTTGAAAGAAGTTTTCGGGTAATGTGAACCTGCATAGGAATTCATTGCATGAAACTCATGTATCTTTTGAAGTCTGTATTTATTGATGGGGCACCATAAAGTTGATCCCTATTTTGCAGATCAGGGGTAATTTAGATGAACGGAAAAACTGTTTACAAAAACTGGTGTATGCGTACAGAAAAAGAAAAAATGATCTCGGGGGAATTATATAATGCACTCGATCCCGAGCTCTCAGAAGACAGGATCAATACAAGACTGTTGCTGAAGGCCCTGAATGATTCAAGGGAAGATGATGCAGTAAAAAGACAACGCATCTTATCAACGCTTTTCCCTGGCGCAGGCACTGACCTGTGGATACAACCACCATTTTATTGTGATTACGGAAGCAATATGAAAATAGGGGACAGGGTATATTTTAATTTCAATTGCGTAGTGCTGGATGTAGCACCTGTTACCATCGGAAGCCGCACACTTTTTGGTCCGAACGTCCAGATTTATACCGCGACGCATCCAATAGACCATGCGGAAAGGGCGTCAGGCCTTGAGTATGGAAAACCAATTGTGATCGGTGAAGATGTATGGGTGGGAGGAAGCACCGTGATCTGTCCTGGGGTGACCATTGGAGACCGCACCATCATTGGTGCAGGCAGTGTTGTGACTAAAGATATTCCTGCCGATGTAATGGCTGCAGGCAATCCCTGCAGGGTGATCCGTACATTGAAATAACCAAAAGCCTGAAGCGGTAGATTAAGAAATTTCCTCCATGTAATAAAAATAAATTGATTGCACAATGCTTTTTGTCCCGGCACGTTTACATTCTTTGCACACCTGATCCACAGTCATTTGTAAACGGATTAAAAGAACAGGTAAACCTTTATTTTCGGACCTGGAAGGAGAGCAGCAACATTGAGGATTGCTGTTCAGGCATAAAGAAGAAAGCTTTTGAACACATGACAAAAGAAGCAATCATCAGCAAGCTGGAAACCGATCACCAGCAATTCATTTCTTACATAGCATCCATGGAGGAAAAAAACTTCATGTATGCGCCCAGGGAAAAGTGGTCCGCCGGACAGCATGCGGATCATATCCGCCGTTCGGTAGCGCCATTAAAAGTGATTCTTGCGCTTCCAAAAATGGCGGTAAAATTTTTATTTAAGAAATCAAACCGGCCTTCGCGAAGCTATGATGCGCTGGTGGAAAAATATGGACTGAAGTTGCAGGGTGGAGGAAAAGCTTCCGGCAGGTTTGTTCCTGGACCGGTTACAGAAAACGAAAAAGATCTGATACTTAAAAAGATCAGCCGTGATGTATCCGGAATCTGCCGCTCTTTGCGCAAATACTCTGAAAAGGAACTGGATTTATATACCATTCCGCACCCGTTACTGGGAAGGCTTACCATTCGGGAAATGATGTATTTTACCATTCACCATGTGGAGCACCATCATAATATGATCATCAGATATTTGCTTGAAGTAAGCATGGCTTCGAGGTCAAAAAGCATTTGAATTACCTGTTGTGAACCCAATCTGAAATTGGTATTTTTAATGGAACACAAGCCTCCGGTAACCAACAAGTGGTCCATTTATGAACAATACAAAACCAGTGGATATTGATTCCTATATTGAAGGATTTCCTGAAAAGACGCAAAAAATTCTGCAACAGGTAAGGGCTGCCATCCGAAAGGCCGCTCCCGGTGCGGAGGAAACCATCAGTTACGGCATACCCACCTTTAAATTATATAACACCTACCTGGTTTATTTTGCAGGATATGATCACCATATTGGATTTTATCCAGCACCAATAGGGATGGAAACATTTAAAAAAGACCTTGCAAATTACAAGACAGGGAAAGGTTCGGTACAATTCCCCCTTGATCAGCCGATGCCGCTGGACCTCATTACCAGGATCGTAAAATTCAGGGTGGAGTTTAACAGGGAAAAGGCCGCTAAGAAGAAAAAAAAGAAAGCCTGATGGTACGCATACTGGCGTTTGCTTTTGTAATGCTTCTTACTGCTAACTGCAAGAGAAAACAATGGAACCTGAACCAGACCATTGGATGGGGTCAACCTAAAATTGAAGTTTCCATCGTTTTCATCCGTCCGCATATGTCTTGTAACGAAAAAGGCACATCGCTTGTTACGGCTATGCGTCGTATTGAAAATGAAATCCAGGAAAACCTGGTTTTACACCATTTCGGTGACGAAATTGAAAATGATTTCGGCGATCAGCAGAGGTTATTTATGATTAAAAAGGACCATCGTCCTGCATTGCAGATCATTAAAAACTCCATTGAAGAAAATAGCCTGTATTGTAAAATAGAAATTTGTGAACGCAATTTTGAGGCTGATAAGAAATTGCGTGATACTGTAATTTACCCTTAGGACGGGAAGGTGCCCCGCTGATAAAATCACTTCTTCTAAACAAACTACTGCATGCAAAAGCAAATACTGATCAGGAAAGCAGAAAGCGGTGATGTTACAGCCATAGCAGGATTAATGACGGAATTGGGATATCCTACTTCAAGCGATGAAATGGAGGAACGCCTTAACAATATTTCCCGGGAAAAGGATTACAGGACAATCGTAGCCGTATACAATGGCATTGTTGCAGGTGTGGCCTGTGCCGTCAAAAGCTTTTTTTATGAGCAGAACGGGAGTTATGTCAGGTTAGTTGCCCTTGTCACGGATCCTGCAGCAAGGAACAAAGGGATCGCCAGGGCGTTGGTAGCTGCCGTAGAAACATGGGCAAAGGGAACAGGTGCAGGCGCCCTGCTGGTTAATTGCGGTAAACGCAAGGTAAGGGACCCGGCACATGCTTTATACAAAAGCCTTGGGTTTGTAGCAAGGGCAACAGCTTACCGGAAGCAACTTTAAGTTAATCGCAGTTAAATTAAAGCTATTGAAGCAAATAAGCATTGATTTAAAACCAGCGCGTTCATTCAATTCATAACTTAGGGTTTAGCGGAAAAATTGATCCGGTTTCAACAAACAATTCATCAGCATGAAACTTGCCATTATTCTCCTGGTCACAGGATTATTGCTTGTCATTCTTTTTTTCAGCAAGACCTATTTTAAAATACATGGTCCCATTATGGATATTATGGTTATGGACACCTACTTTGTTACCAGGACAAGCCATGTTGTATTGGCATTGGTCTTATTCTTTGGAACTTTATTTACACTTGGCGGTGCCATCAGTTATGGATTGGCCAGTAAAGGATTTCTTTATTCATTCATCGCGCTGGTTATTATAGATGCATTGCTCGTGTTCAGATTGATTAATATGTTCGAGAAATAATTACAGGATGTTTTTCCATGCTTATTTCCCACTGGGATAAAATGAAAACAGGCCTTCCCGCTATTTTAATTTTCTTTCCTTTTGCTTGCGGTTATCATCCTTCCGATTCCGATGGAGTATTTGTCAGGGCATTGCCGGTGGAACACAGGAAAATTGAAAGCATTTAATGGTTCCTGCCCACCTGACCGTTGATTCAACTGTACATGATGTTCGTCATAAAATTTTTCAGCAAGCTAGGCTAGGTTTGTCCTTACTTCCTGCACTGCCAGACCCATGATCTGCCAGGTAAAGGCAGGTTGTACTGAACATATGATGCCCTTAGAAGGAATGACCATTTCCGAAATTGTCCGGAAAGATTACCGAACCGCGGATATTTTCAAAAAATTTGGTATCAGTTATTGCTGCGGTGGCCAGGTGGACCTGCTGACTGCCTGTGCCATGAAATCCCTGGATCCTGACCTGGTCAACCAGGAACTGGAGGCGGTAACCAGGGAGTTCAGGCTTTCCGCAAGCCTGCCATTCGTGGAATGGAAGCCTGATTTCCTGGTAGATTACATCATGCATATCCACCATAGTTACTTACGCCAGGTGCTGCCATCTTTAACACAGCAGCTTTCTTCCTTTGTTCCTGCACATGAAGCAAAATACCCGCAATTCAAAAAAATAGAGGAAACATTTATTACCCTTGCACAACACCTGTTCATGGAAATGCAACATGAAGAGACGGTGATCTTTCCCTATATCAGGCAGGTTTATCGTGCCTATGAAAAAGGTGATTCATACGGAGCCCTGCTGGTGAAGACATTACGGAAACCTATGAGGCAGGGGAATGGTTCCGGCAGGCAGGAAAAATTGATGGGAGATTTAAGAAGCGCAACCAATTCCTTTGGCATCCCAAAAAATGCCTGCACCAATTTCCATGTGATCTATAAAAAAATGGAAGGTCTGGACAGGGACCTTCAATTTCACAATTACCTGGAGCAATCTATTTTATTTCCTAAGACAGAAGCCATGGAACAGCAATTGTTACGGCAATAAAACATCCTTAAGTTTGCAAAAACCTCCCTTTGGATGTCTTTCGATATTGTTCACATTACTTCCCTTTTTGAGAATGCAACCGAAGGGTTTGTCATCACGAACAGCAAAGGGATCATATTCCTTATTAATCCTTCTGCGTGTAAAATGTTTGGTTATACGTCTGAAGAATTGACAGGTCAGAAGATTGAGGTCCTTATCCCTTCAAAATACCGGCACAGCCATGTTGAATTAAGGGAAAAATTTTATGAAGATCCCAATAACCGGGTCATGGGGCATGGCCGGGACCTTCATGGCCAAAAGAAGGATGGCGATACTTTCCCTGTTGAAGTGAGCCTGAGCACTTATGTGCACCAGGACGAACGCTATGTGATCACCTTTATCATTGACATTACCCGTCGAAAGGAGATCGAGCGGAACATGCTTGAGCAAAAAGCGCAGCTTGAAAAAATGGCAGGTGAAATGCGCCTGCTCAATTCTGAGCTGGAAGCAAAAGTGGAAGAACGAACCATGATCCTTAAAGAAGCTTTGCAAAAATTAGAGCAATCACAGGAGGAGCTTAGTACCGCACTGGGTAAGGAACGGCAATTGAACGAGATCAAAGGCAGATTTGTTTCTATGGCTTCACATGAATTCCGCACGCCACTGAGCACTGTATTATCGTCGGCTTCTCTATTAGGCAAATACACTACAGCGGAAGACCAGGATAAGCGCAACCGGCATATAGAAAAGATCAAAGGCTCTGTAAAGCATTTGAATGATCTGCTTGAGGACTTTCTTTCCCTGGGCAAGCTGGAAGAGGGTAAAGTTGGCGCATCAGTTACAGCATTTGACCTCCAGGACCTGGTGAATGAGACCATAGAAGAAATGAAAACGGGGACAGAAAAGACCCAACTCATCCTTTATCAGCATTCAGGACAGCGGATCATGCAAAGTGATAAAAAGCTGGTGAAAAACATTCTGATCAACCTTTTATCCAACGCCATCAAATTCAGTATTGACAGAAAGCCTGTCAGGATCAGCAGCACTATTGAAGCATCAGGTACCATGATCGTTGTAACTGATGAAGGCATCGGTATTTCGGAAGAAGACCAGGAACACCTGTTCACCTCATTTTTCAGGGGAAGGAATGCTGTCAATATCCAGGGTACAGGACTTGGCCTTCACATAGTGAAACGCTACCTCGACCTGCTTGCGGGAAGTGTGGAACTTGAAAGCCAGCTTGGCAAAGGCACCACGATAAAATTACATTTTCCATCCAATCAGCGCTAATGCAACCAACCATTCTTGTTATAGAAGACAATAACGATATCAGGGAGAATACAGCGGAGATCCTGGAACTGGCAGGGTATAAGACCTATACGGCTGCAAACGGAAAGATCGGCGTTGAACTTGCAACCAGGGAAAAGCCATCCGTGATCGTTTGTGACATCATGATGCCTGAACTGGATGGTTATGGTGTATTGCACCTTGTCCGTAAGCATCCTGAAACACGGCATATTCCTTTTATTTTCCTGACTGCCAAAACAGAAAGAGGTGATATGAGAAAGGGAATGGAAATGGGAGCGGATGATTACATCACAAAACCGTTTGATGACATTGAATTACTGAATGCTGTGGAGGTCCGGTTAAAGAAGCTGGAAATATTCAACCAGCAATACAGCCCATCCTCCGAGGGACTGGGGAAGTTCTTTAAGGATATTAAGGCTTCGGGTCAGCTTCACCAGCTTTCCGATCAATACCATATTGAAACCTATCAGAAAAAACAGGTCCTGTACCAGGAGGGAAAGCGGCCCAGGTTCCTCTATTACATTGTAAAAGGAAAGGTGAAAGGCTTTCGCACCAATGAAGATGGAAAAGAATACATCACGGACTTATACAATGATGGTGATTTTTTGGGTTATTCAGCACTGCTGATGGACCAGAATTACGAAGACAGCACGGCTGTTATGGATGCATCGGAAATCATGCAGATCCCGAAAGATGATTTCCTGCAAATGGTTTACAGTGATATCAGTATTGCCTCGAAGTTCATTCATATCATTACAAAGAATGTAAAGGAAAAAGAGGAGCGCTTACTGAACCTTGCTTACAGCTCTTTGCGAAAAAGAGTTGCAAGGGCCCTGGTGGATATTGTCGAAAAGTTTAATCTGAAAGAACAAACATCACCAATTGAAGTGTCCAGGGAAGAGATTGCGCAATATGTTGGAACGGCAACCGAATCGCTGATCAGGACTTTGAGCGATTTCAAATCCGAAAAACTAATAGAAATTAGAGGCGGTAAAGTTATTGTAGGCAATGTAGCAAAACTGAAGAACATGCTTTACTGATAAAGCACGGATGATTTATTATACTTCCGGTTTACATATGGTATTACGGTAAGACTTCCCATGGTAATACAACAGCAAAGGAACAGACCAATTAAAAAAAACCGGCCAGTTGACCGGTTTTACAATTGTTATATCATTTAGCCTTAAAATGTATTTCCAAGGCTTAGTCCACCTGCCACCGCTGCGGTGATGAGGCAAAGGTCAATGAGAATACTCAGGACAAAAGCGGGTATGGTATATTTTGTTGGCATGGCGGCCAGGTTGGTTACCAGTGCTATGGCCATTGAAATAATGGCTAAGACCATAAGGGTAAGATTGCTTCCGGCCAGCAGAATCGCCATTACCGTAACAGGCGTCAGAACACAACCATGAGTGGCCACTACAACACCCAGCCATAATAGGCGGTTTTTCTGTTGTGCCTGGCACCAGTTCATGAAGGTTGAAAACAGGGAAGGCCTGCTGATGCCATTATTATAATTGGTAGAAATGGTTTGTTGAATGCTCGTGGTGATCATGATTTTTAGTTTTGTTACACAAAGTTGGTCTATCGCGGGGCCCTAAAACATGCCCTTTGTGAACCCTGAACATGATTTTTGTCATGTCGGAAGATGAAGCGATTAAATTTGATTCTTTATGAATCTGCCATTGCGCCCTGGTAACCAGGCGGCAAGCGCTATACAGTAAATAACTATGGATAAGCTTTATATAGAAGACAAAACATTTGACAAAACGGACTTTGCTAAAAATGGATTCCCAAAAGGGGAGTATGAACAATGCCGGTTCAGGAACTGTGATCTCTCCAATACAGACCTTTCAGGTGTTTTTTTTACGGATTGTGAATTTGTGGGTTGTAACATAAGCATGGCAAAGCTTGTAAAGACAGGTCTGCGCACAATAAAATTCAAGGACTGCAAAATGCTTGGGCTTCATTTTGAACATTGCGATCCCTTTCTTTTTGCAGTTGGATTTGAACAATGCACGCTGAACCTTTCGTCTTTCTACAAGGTGAAAATTAAAAAGACAACTTTCAGGCATTGCACGCTTCAGGAAGTTGACTTTACCGAGGCAGACCTTACAGGATCAGTGATAGAAAATTGCGAACTGAAAAGCGCCATATTTGACCACACCATCCTTGAAAAAGCGGACCTCAGGCTTTCGTATAATTATTCCATTGACCCTGAAACGAACAAGATTAAAAAGGCGAGGTTTTCTCCGGATGGCATTGCAGGGCTGCTGGACAAATATGACATCCGGATTGAATGATACGGCACCACCAAGTGACGTAATTTTAGCTCCTGGGTCTTGAAGTCCTGCCATTGTACATTTATATTGATCGCAGATCCATTTTTCCTGAAGTGATCTTGCAGTTATTCGTATTAAGCTTCCTCTCTTTATTTGCCATGATTCAGCCAGCTTGATGATCGTTTATTTAAGCCCAATGAAGAGGTGGTATTAGCATCTGGGTAAAAGCCAGTAATAAATAATGAGCCTATGCAGGTAAAAGAAAGGCAAGAATCAGGTATACCGCTTTCGCACATTTTGATAACTTAAGAACTGTTCATTATTGCTGATATTGGTGGAGCGTATAAATTTGGCCCGAACCTTATATATAGATTTGCCCATGGAAAAAGCCATCAAAGAAGTGATCTGGGAAATGCCGCATGTGATATTTGTTCACATGGAATCAGGCGATCATTGCCTTATTGTTGAGGATACTGAAGTCAATGATCTGGTTGAAGATCACCTTTGGGATGAGTATGAATATGCTGCTACTTCAGTGTCAATGGAAACCCCGGCAAGCATCCCTGTTTATTATAATTTTTTAGCCGCGGATCTTCCAGTTGATAGGTTTGTAGAAGCTTTAAAAGGGATCGACCCAACCCTAGTAGAGCAGGTTTTCAGGTTGAACAACAAAGCATGATTACGAATCCAAATCAATATATCCTGGTAAAGATCTTTTTTATGGTAAATGATCAAAGCAAAATTTTAGGTGGTTATGGATCCTGATGCAGCCATCGGATTATATTGATAAGTGATAAAGGATTCAGGTTGAATGGATAATTTAGATTTGAAATTTAAATGAATATACATCAGAAGTGGCCCGGCAATCCATTAGGATTTCTCCTGCTAATTATTGTACTGCTTTCAGGCCTGGCAACCTGCATGGGTATTTTTTCAATTGGGGGAGAAGGGAGTTATGAATACCAATCCATCCGCGGAAAAACCGTCACGATCTATGGCAAAGGATTGTACAGGCATATGTCAGCAGAAGTGGCGCCCCAGGGTATAGCACAGGATTATGTAACACTATTGATAGGAATACCCCTGCTGGTAATTTCATTTTTCAAGAGCAGGAGTGGGTCATTACGAGCCAGGTATCTGCTGGCTGGAACCCTTGGCTATTTTTTAGTGACCTATTTGTTTTACACCGTCATGGGCATGTACAATGAAATGTTCCTTGTCTATGTGGCCTTAGCGGGAGCATCCTTCTATGCCTTTTTGATGACGATACTTTCTTTTGAGCCCTCATCTTTGAAACATGCTTTCGATGAGGCTGCGCCTTTAAGAGCCGGAGGCATTTTCCTGATCATAACAACCATATGCATTGCCATGCTTTGGCTGAGCATTGTTGTTCCACCACTTCTTGATGGTTCGATCATACCGGTACAGGTGGAACACTATACCACCCTGATCGTACAGGGGCTTGATCTTGGCATCCTTTTACCGGCTGCTTTTATTTCCGGGGTATCCATGATCAGGAAAAAGCCATTCGGATATTTATTCGGCCCGGTTTACCTCGTTTTTCTTTCCCTGTTGATGACAGCGCTTTCCGCCAAACTGGTTGCCATGAATTCTTTGGGCTACCCGGTTGTGCCGGCCATTTTCATCATTCCCGTTTTTAACCTGGCAGCTGTTATCTTTTCTGTGGTGATCCTGAAGAATATCAATGACAGTGGTACCGGCTCCTGAACTTAAAACGGATTTGAAAGACAGTTTTCCTTTCCTGGTGATTTAGAAATATATTGACGTGATGTTACTTTTTATGCCAGGTGTAAAAATTCAAATGAAGGATTTTATAAAGGATCTTTTCACCTTGCTCATTACTTTAATGCTTGTAGCAACGACTGGGATACAAAGCAATGCACAGTCCCGTTCACAAGTTAGTTTCAAGGCAGGCTTAAGCAATTTATTCCCTTCGCCTGCACGTTCTACTTATAATCGCCAATAACAGTGGTGTTATCGTTTTTTAGAAAGACAAAGCAAGGAATCACATCCCAAAATGAATCCGCATTGAATTATAAAATTCATGCTGGAAGCTTGCAAGCTGGCGTGCTCACTTTTGATTGATTGGTGTTTCAATGATGAGAAACTCCGAATCCTTAGTGCAGGAAATATGGATCCTGCCTGTTTCCCATATGCCAAGAGCATCCCTTTGTGTCACCTTGTGACCTGACACTTCCAATTCACCGGTAATGGCAAACAGGAACAGGCATTTGTTGACGGGATTCAGATCGTAGGATAAGAGTTGCCCTGCTTCAAAAAGCCCCAGGCTTAGTTTCGTATTCTGGTTGATCCAGCAATGGCCCGCCCCTTCTTCGGGTGAAACAATGGTCTGCAGCTTATTACGCCTGGATTCTTTGGGAAAGTTCCTGAACTGGTAACGGGGATTGATGTTTTGCAGTTTGGGCTGGATCCAGATCTGTAAGAAATTGACGGTGTCATCACCCACATTATATTCTTCATGTCGAAGGCCGCTGCCGGCGCTCATGATCTGTACCCAATCCTCATGAACCACATTGCTGTACCCGAGAGAATCCTTGTGGTTCATACTTCCCTTAAGCATCACCGAAATGATTTCCATGTTCATATGCGGATGAATGCCAAACCCTTTATCTGCCTGCACATAATCATCATTGAATGCCACCAGTGTTCCAAATGCGGAACGGGAAGGATTAAAGAAATCACTGAATGAAAAAAAGAAATTGCTCTGAAGCCAGCCTATGTCTTTGATACCCCGCTGCGCATAAGGGAAATGCTTTACCTGCATTTGGTCTATTTTTTAAATGAATGATATTCCTGTAGGGTTACGAGAAAAACTTCCGAGGCCAACTCCCTCAGGATTCCAGTACGCCCATCCTGCCTGTTTCATAATCCATGATAGCCTGTTTGATCTCTCCCGGGTAATTCATGACAAAAGGACCATAGGATGCCACAGGCTCCCTGATGGGCTCTCCTGCAAGGAGCAGCAGTTTCCCTGCTGATACTGCATGCAGGTGGATGCCCTCACCATCATTCTCATATACAGCCATATTGCCGGTATGTAAATGACCACCTGTGGTTTCAAGCTGCCCATCCAGTACATACACCAGGGCATTGAAACTTTCAGGAACAGGGATGGCGGTTTCAGCGCCTTTTGTAACATCTACCATCATGGCAAGGATAGGCGTGAAAGTAGTTGCCGGACCGGTACTGCCCTTAAAAGATCCAGCCACCAGTTTAAAGTCAAATCCATTTTCTTTTATAACGGGAATGGTTGAGCGCTTGATGTCCTGGTATTTGGGCTTTGTCATTTTATGTGCTCTTGGCAGATTTACCCACAGCTGCACCAGCTCAATGGTTCCTCCTTCTTCAGCAAAGGCTTCGGAAGGACCTTCACTGTGAATGATCCCGCTGCCTGCTGTCATCCATTGCACATCACCCCCTTCAAGGAAACCTTCGCTTCCTGTGCTATCCTTGTGGTGCATTTTACCATTAAATAAAAAAGTTACCGGTTCAAAGCCCCGGTGGGGGTGTGGGCTCAGGCGTGCCTTTAATTCCCTTGCAGCATGTACGGATGGCCCTGCATGGTGCAGGAGCAGGAAAGGACTGACACCATTCAGCTCCTGGCTGGGTAATGGCTGCTTTACCTTGAACGGACCTACATTCATATGCTGCAGTTCCGTATGTACTGTTGCTTTTCTGTAATTCATGTTATATGATCATTGGAACTTCCATTAATAATATTTCCGCATCCTTATCAGCCCTGATCTTTAAAAGATCTGTTTCACTGATGCCAAGACCGTCACGTTGGTTTAATGCAATGTCATTGATTGTAGCATCACCTTTCAGCACAAAAGCATAAACTCCGTTACCCTGTTTCCTGATCCTGTAATCAACTGTGGTACCATTGTCCAGATTTCCAAGGCTGAACCAGGCATCCTGGTGAATGTTCACACCTTCCTGCTCACCAATGGGAGATACCACGGTTAATAATTTATTTTTCTTTGCTTCTTCTGTAAACAGCTTTTGATCATAGCGTGGCTTCACATCTTTTTTATTTGGAAAAACCCAGATCTGCAGGAACTTCACTTCCTGGTCATTATTCTTGTTTTTTTCTGAATGCACCACACCAGTGCCTGCACTCATGATCTGCACATCTCCTTTTTTAATGACCTGTGTATTGCCAATGTTATCGCCATGCTCCAGAGCACCTTCCAAAGGAATGGAAATGATTTCCATGTTATCGTGCGGGTGTTTTCCAAATCCCATTCCAGGCGCTACCGTATCGTCGTTCAATACGCGCAAAGCGCCAAAGTGGATCCTTGAAGGTTCATAGTAACCGGCAAATGAAAATGAATGCCATGAGTCTAGCCAGCCATGGTTCGCATGACCACGGGTCAGGGCTTTATGAAGAACTGTTTTCATAATAGATGTTTTATAAGTTGATAGCAGTATCACCGCAGGCAATACCTGCAGGAACCGCGATTTATATACCTGGTAAATTTCAAGATGGTAACGGCCAGCCTACTGTAATCATTTGCAGGCAAACGGATCATGAGGCATGGAAGACTGAACCGGCAGATAGCGAAGGCTAGATAACAGGCACTTTTTCAGTCACCCTTGCCGCCAGCCAGATAAACTCGTTAACGAAAGTATCTACGCTCTTCTGGAAAGCAGGATCAAGAAGGTTGCCCTCTGGGTCGAATTTCTTTTCAATAAATGGCGTCACCAGCATATAAGGAGATCCAACTCCAAACAAGGCATAAACAAATTGCTGCATTTGCATGGCTGCCCTGATACCACCTAAAGCGCCGGGGGAAGCAGTTGCCAGTCCAAACACTTTCCGGTGCTGCTTTGGAAAATGATCAAAGAGATTCTGCATGGCAGGTGAATAGCTGCCATTGTATTCCGGGGTAACAATAATATAAGCCTCAGCAGCAAACATTCTTTCAGCAAGTTCCCTGAATGGCTCCGGCGCATCAGCCGGTGAAGCAATCACCTGCTGTACGTGCGGCAACACATGGTCCCTTACATCAATCAGGCCTACCTCATGTTCCTTTAACTGCGCCAGCCGTTTTTCAAGGTGCAGGGCCAGGCGGTAAGTAGCACTTCCTGCTCTTGGACTTCCGGATATGATCTCTATTCTCATTTTTTGATTCTTCCTGTAAAATTAACCAATCAATGTTACAACATCAAATTTATAACCAGGAAAATATTCATGTCATTCTGTCTTAAAGATCCTGGTTGTTGAGAGGTACCTGCTCCCTGTTCTTGCGGAGGCGCATGTTGACAAGCTCCACAATAAGGCTGAAGGCAATGGCAGTGTAGATGTAGGTTTTGTTGATCTCCTGGTGGAAACCTTCTGCAACCAGCATCACACCGATCATGATCAGGAAAGCCAGTGCCAGCACCTGAAGTGTCGGGTGGTTATTGATGAACCTGCTGATGGCACCTGAAAAGATCATCATGATGATCATAGAGATCACGACAGCAATAATCATGATCCATACATTTTCAACAAGGCCTATAGCGGTAAGAATAGAATCAAATGAAAACACAGCATCAACAGCCACGATCTGGAGGATCACATTGGCAAAAGCGGAAGAAGCAGCTACTTTTTGTGATTCGGGCTTTGGTTTTTCAAGCTTGTGGTGGATCTCCAGCGTACTTTTAAAGACCAGGAAAATACCTCCCGCGATCAATATAATATCCTTCCAGCTGATGCCAATTGGCTGGCCTTCTTCCCTGATAAAGCCAATTTCAAATATTGGCTTGGTAAGCCCGATCAGCCAGGTGATGGCAAACAAAAGCATGATCCGGAAGATCATAGCCAGCATCAGGCCTATGAATCGGGCCCTGGGTTGCTGTGCTTGTGGAAGTTTATTGGTGACAATTGAAATGAAAATGATGTTGTCCACACCCAAAATGATCTCCAGGACTGTAAGTGTCAATAATGCGGTCAATGCGCCCGGATCAGTTAAAAACGAAAGATCTGCCAGTAAGTTCATCTATAATGTTTTGCTTCTTGTAATCAATGCCCTAGTTTCATAGCCAGGGTTTCCATTCACAAACATCATACTATTTATTATGTTCAACCGCAGGAACTTTATCAGAACCTCATCACTGGTTACGTTTTCAATGCTGGTAAAAAGATCATTTGCCTTACCTGCTGGAAGTGTTACCAAAGATAATCCTGTAGTGATATCAACATGGGCGCCCAATGCAAAGGCCAACGTGGAAGCATGGAAAACCCTTGCCAGTGGTGGCCGTGCTGTGGACGTGGTGGAAGCAGGAGTACAGGTAACAGAGGCCGATCCAGCAGACCAGAGTGTGGGTTATGGCGGATTGCCGGACCGTGATGGAAAGGTTACCCTTGACGCGTGTATCATGGATGAATTTGGCAATTGCGGTTCTGTCATGTTACTTGAAAGCATCATGCACCCGGTCAGGGTGGCAAGACTGGTTATGGAAAAGACACCACATGTGCAGTTGGTTGGGGAGGGGGCCCTTCAATTTGCTCTTGCCAATGGCTTTACAAAAGAAAACCTGCTGACGCCGCAAAGCGAAAAAGCCTATCAATCAAGGCTGAAGACTTCCAAGTATGATCCCATGATCATCGACAGGTTACTGAAAGAAAAACAGGCGGGCCTACCGGGCGGACAGGACAACCATGACACCATCGGCATGATTGCACTAGATGCTTCAGGCAATCTTGGAGGGGCGTGTTCCACCAGCGGCATGGCTTTTAAAATGCATGGACGTGTTGGTGATTCTCCTATTATCGGGGCAGGTCTTTATGTTGACAATGAAGTTGGCGCGGCAACCGCCACAGGTGTAGGTGAGGAGGTGATCCGTATCTGTGGCGCTCATACAGTTGTTGAACTGATGCGACAGGGGATTTCGCCGGAACAGGCCTGTAAAAAAGCAAGTGAAAGACTGATGCGCATGCGCGGTGTAAAATCAAAGGGCCTGCAGGTGGGCTTTATCGCCGTCAATAAAAAAGGAAGCTTCGGAGGATTTGCTTTGCAAAAAGGCTTTACATATGCGGTCCATTCCAATAAAGGCGTAAAAACCTACCAGTCTAAGAGTATCTACTGAATACCGTTTAACCGCCTGGCATTAAAAGATTACAAGCATTGACTGCTGATGCTTACACGTTAACTTTAGGGCAATGAACTGTATTGCTTTTTATAGTGAATACAAGGCCAATCAATAAAACATCAAATTTGAATTCGTTCATCATAGAAATTGCCACAGCAGATTTTCATACAACCGAAGCAGCAGTTGAGGGCGGAGCAGACCGTGTTGAATTATGCGCTGATCTTGGACAGGGTGGGACAACACCATCCTATGCAACCATTAAAAAATGCAGGGAAGCTTTTTCCATTGATCTGTTTCCCATCATCAGGCCCAGAGGCGGGGATTTTTTGTATACAGATGCAGAATACAGCATCATGATGGATGAAGTAAAGCTTTGCAGGCAATTGGGCTGTGAAGGCGTTGTACTAGGCCTGTTGCAAAAAGATGGCCGCATCGATATGATCCGCACCTCAGCGCTGATTGATGCTGCTTACCCAATGGAAGTGACTTTTCACCGGGCATTTGACCGTTGTCTTGATCCTTTTGAAGCCCTTGAACAATTGGTTGCAATAGGTTGCCAGCGCATTTTGACATCCGGCCAGAAACCCTCGGCACCTGCAGGAGCTGAAATGATTGCAGAACTTGTACGCAAAGCAGATGGAAGGATCAGCATCATGCCAGGCAGTGGTGTACGCAAGGAAAACATAAGCGAACTGGCACAGGTTACAGGAGCAACAGAATTTCATTCTTCGTTAAGAGGGAAGACCAGGAGCAAAATGGATTATGTTCATCCGGCGTTTGCTGCATCTGAAGAAAGTTTTTCGCATCCTGCGATTGAACCATCTGAAGTAAAAGCCCTGCGCAAAGCATTGCAGGCTTCAACCATTCAACCATGAAATATCCATCAACCAGCAAATTGCTGAAAGTATTCCTGTTATTTATAACCAATGGCATATCGTTCCTGGCCCTGGCGCAAAAGGATTTTGCATCCCTGGTCAATCCATTTATTGGAACCGGTGGTCATGGACATACCTACCCCGGTGCTTCTGCGCCTTTTGGGATGATGCAATTGAGTCCTGATACCAGGATGGCGGACTGGGATGGCAGCAGCGGCTATCATTACAGCGATTCGGTTATTTACGGATTTTCGCATACCCATCTCAGTGGTACCGGTATCCCTGATTACTGCGACCTGCTTTTTATGCCATATACGGGTGAAGTCAAATGGAATAACAAGGATTACCGGTCCCGATTTTCACATAAGAACGAAAAAGCTTTTCCCGGTTATTATGAAGTAATGCTTGACCGGCAAGGCATCAAAGCACAATTAAGCACTTCGGTTAGAAGCGGTATGCACCAGTATAGTTTTCCTTCATCAGAAACCCAAGGTTCCATCCTGATCGATCTGAAGCACCGTGACCAGGTACTTGAATCATGGGTGGAAAAAGTGAGTCCGACGGAATTGCGCGGGCTTCGCAGAAGCAAGTCCTGGGCAAAGGACCAATACCTTTATTTCTACATCAGGTTTGAAAACCCCATTGAATCCTTTGGAATGCGTGGTGATGATGGACGCGTGCAGAACACGGCTTTCATGCAGGGCAAGGATGTCAGGTTGTTTGTGCAGTTTGCGCTGGGTGATACAAAACAGGTAAGGGCAAAGGTTGGCATTTCTGCTGTGAGTGCCGATGGCGCCAAATTAAACCTGGATACTGAAATTCCCGGGTGGGATTTCAATGCTGTGAAGGATGCAGCATCAAAAGCCTGGAATCGTGAATTGTCGAAGATCGAGATCAAAGGCGGCACCAGAGACCAGCAGGTTACTTTTTACACGGCGCTGTACCATACTTTCCTTGCACCTAATATCTTCCAGGATGTGGATGGCCAGTACAGGGGAACAGGCAATACTATTCATAAGGCAGCTATCAATACAAATTATTCTGTTTTCTCTCTTTGGGATACTTACAGGGGCTATCATCCTTTAATGACCATTATCAACCAGCAAAGGACAAAAGACTGGATCCATACTTTCCTGCGCCAGTACGAGCAGGGAGGCATGCTGCCTGTCTGGGAACTTGCAGGTAACGAAACCTTCTGCATGATCGGTTATCATTCCGTGCCAGTCATTGTTGATGCCTACCAGAAAGGCATCCGTGATTTCAACACAGCCCTTGCTTTGAAAGCAATGCGCTCCTATGCGGAAAGTGAAAGGTTTGGTCTTGGCGCCTACAAAAGATTTGGCTACATCGGCAATGAAAAGGAACACGAGTCAGTATCAAAAACCCTGGAATATGCTTATGATGACTGGTGCATCGCCCAATTCGCAAGGATGACCGGTAAAGATTCTGCTTACAGGACTTATATTCTGCGGGCACAGTATTATAAAAATGTTTTCGATCCGTCCACCAAACACATGCGGGGAAAGATCCAGGCCAGGTGGCAGACACCATTTGATCCGCGTGAAGTGAATAATTTTTTCACAGAGGGGAATGCCTGGCAATACAGCTTTGCAGTGCCCCATGATATTGAAACGCTTGTCAGCATGCATGGTGGCGTCAATGCATTCATGTCAAAACTGGATGAACTGTTTACAACAAATTCACAACTGACCGGCAGGGACCAGGCAGATGTTACAGGATTGATTGGGCAGTACGCACATGGTAATGAACCCAGTCACCACATGGCCTACCTGTTCAACTACCTTGGTAAACCCTCCAGGACCCAGGAACTGGTGCAAAAGATCTGCAATAATTTTTATCAAAATGCGCCTGATGGCCTGATTGGAAATGAAGACTGCGGCCAGATGAGTGCCTGGTATATCCTGAGCTCCATGGGTTTTTATCCTGTATGCCCGGGCAATGGAGATTACGTTTTGGGAACACCACTCTTTGATGAAGTAAAGATCAACCTTGAAAATGGGAAGCAATTCACGATCAAGACGAACCGCCGTTCAGGGAATGATTTCTATATCACATCAACAAAACTGAACGGAAGATCACAGACTAAGTCTTTCCTTCTGCACGAAGACATCATTAAAGGAGGAACATTTGAATTCAATCTTGCCAGCCTGCCTTCAACAACCTGGGGCATGGCGGAAGCAGACCGTCCAAGGTCTAAGATCAACGAAGCGCAGATTGTTCCTGTCCCATATTTCGATATGAGCAGCAATACCTTCAGGGAGCGAACAGAAGTTAAGATCAAGACCCCAGGAACAGCAGATGAGGTCAAAGTGATGATCATGGACAAAATCGAAAGAGGTAATTACTGGACCAGTGCGCCGGAAATGCTTTACCAGGGACCTTTTACCATTGATTCCACTGTCATGGTCATGGCCTACGCAATAAAAAATGCCGATAGCAGTAAAATGGTGGAACAGGACCTGTACAAAATGCACAATGACAGAAATATTAAAGTATTGAGCCAGGTGCACCCGATGTATACTGCAGGTGGACCGGATGCCCTGGTGGATGGGATCATTGGAATGGAAAACTGGCGCACCGGAGCATGGCAAAGCTATTTTGACCAGGACTTTGAAGCCATCATTGAGCTGAAAGAAAAAAGAAAGATCAGTTATGTAGGTGTGCATGTATTGCAGGAGATCAGCCCATGGATCATTTTTCCAAAAGAGCTGATCGTATCAGTAAGCAATGACGGGAAAACGTTTACAGAAACGGCAAGAATTAAAAATAATATTGGCGTGATGAACGCGGGCCCGATCGCCCGGGAACTTGGAGGTGCGGTAAAAGCAGAAACAAAATTTATCAAAGTAAAAGCGGTCAATGGCGGGAAGCTTCCTGCAGATCATGAAAGTGCCGGCAATGGTTCGCACCTGTTCATAGATGAAGTGATCATCAGATGATAGCAATTTTTAAAAGCTTTAGCCTAAAATAAGTAAGACCCCAGTATATAGATAACCCGCAAAGGGTAACACAAAGAGATACAGGTTCTATACTTAGCGTCCCTTCAGTTAATCATCTTATCTAATATTGAATGGTTGATCTACATAACCAGAAACCAGAAACTATAAACCAGAAACAAGGAATCTCAGATTTCTTCTAAAATGGAATCGCCTTCACTTCCATCGCCCGAGGTCCATTTCCATTTTTCATACAGCCGGAGCTTTCCGTTGGGAAGCAGTTCCGGACTTGACTGGCAGGTGCCGGTCATGAACTGGCCTTTTGTATTCACGTGGTGGTATCGCATGTCAAGGCTTCCATTTTCATCTACGATCGCCATGAGCTGCCCATTCAGGATGGCGCCTCCTTTATAAACCGCTGTAACGATGCGGCCATGCTGCTGGTATTCAAAAATGGTTTCATTGCCGGCTTCTCCATTATTGGTATTGCTAACTGAGCGGAATATTTTGTTATGGTAGTTGATCATGCTATGACTTAAGAAGAATACTCTTTACCTTTTGTTACAAATTAACTTAAACCACCTGAAAATGGATACTGCTTTCTTTTCCGAGATCAACTGGCTTGCCGTGCTGGTAGCCGCTGTCGCATATTTTATGCTGGGGGCACTTTGGTATTCTGTACTGTTCGGCAAAAAATGGATCGCTTACCAGAACATTGACATGAGTCACCCGGATGCAAGGAAAGGAACGGGAGTGATCATGACCGGGTCATTTGTTTTAATGCTTCTGGCCACCTTCGCGCTGGCTGTATTGGTCATTCGGCTTGATCTTACTGTAGCCCTTTCAGGCATCAAGCTTGGGCTGTTCACCGGATTCTTTTTCTCAATGACCGCGATCAGCATTACCTACCTCTATATAAAAAAACCTTCGGGTCTTCATTTCATTGATGGCCTGTACCATGTTACAGGGCAGGCGCTTGCAGCGATGATCCTGTGTTTGTGGAGGTGAGGGGGAGGGCTGCGAGCTGCGAGCTTTGAGCTGCGAGCTTTTGCGTGATTTAATGAATTATTTTCTTTTCAATTGAATGATATTCAAAGACCCTGACTTTTCTTTGGGTCTCGAAGCTCGAGGCTCATAACTCGTAGCCGCTCTCGAATACATTAACCGCAAAGAACGCTAAGAGCCGCAAAGGAAATTCAATCCTTCTTTGCAATCCTTTGCGCACTTTGCGGTTAAAGTCTTCTACGCCAATTAGATCAATAAAGAAGGATTGATCTAAAGAACAAGAAACAAGAAACCATAAACCAGAAACCTTACTCCACTTTCGTGATCTTCACCACATTGGTTGGCAAATGCAGATGAACCGGAGTGCTTCCGGTGTTCACCACAACATCGCCGGTTTTGAGAAAGCCACGGTCTTTTAAAATGTCGATCTGGTCATCAACAATATCATCAAGGCTGTCTTCCTCGGAATAGTAAAATGCACGCACACCCCAGCTAAGGCTCAACTGGTTCACCAGGGAACGTTCCTTTGTAAAAATGTACAACGGCGCTTTAGGACGGTAGCTGCTCAGCATGAAAGCAGTATACCCGCTTTGGGTCATACCGATCAACGCATCTGAACGTACGTCGGAAGCCAGCTTACAGGCATTGTAACAGACAGCATCACTGTGAAAGGAAGGAGAGTGGGGCTGAGGGGTCAGCACTTCTTCTATATCATAACGGTATTCCGTTCTTTCCACTTCCATGATGATCTTTCTCATGGTCTCTACCACAAGCTTAGGGTGCTGACCTGTTGCAGTTTCACCGCTGAGCATTACGGCATCAGCGCCTTCCAGTACCGCGTTCGCCACATCGGTGATCTCACTGCGGTTTGGTTTGCTGCGGTCGATCATGCTTTCCATCATTTGTGTAGCAACAATTACCGGCTTTGCACGATGCAGGCACTTGCGGATCAGCTGGCGTTGGATCAGCGGAATCTGCTCTACCGGCAATTCAACACCAAGGTCCCCCCTGGCGATCATGATGCCGTCCGATTCCACAATGATGTCACGGATGTTGTTTAAAGCCTCAGGCTTTTCGATCTTGGCAATGATCTTTGTCTTGCTTTTGCTTTCCTGTAATTTATTGCGCAGGATGATCAGGTCCTTTACGCTGCGAACAAATGAAAGGGCTACCCAGTCCAGTTGCTGCTCAATAATGAATTCAAGGTCCGCCAGGTCCTTATCGGTCAATGCCGGCAGGGAGATCTTGGTATCAGGTAGATTGATGCCTTTCTTGGAAGAAAGCTTTCCACCCATGATCACTTCAACCTGCACATCGTTATTTTTTTGAATGTTCTTTACCAGGACTTCCAGCTTTCCATCATCGATCAGGATCTTGTTGCCGATCTTTACATCTTTGTGAAGGTCCGGGTAAGACACATAGATCCTTTCCAGAGTGCCTACCAGCTTCTCATTTGTGAAGGTGAGGATATCACCAGGCTTCACGTCAATGCCCCCATCCTGCATTTCTCCTACCCGCAGCTTGGGTCCCTGAAGGTCACCAAGGATCGCGATATTATAAGGTTCGGTCTTGTTGATCTGCCTGATGTATTCAATGATCTTTGCTTTGTCATCGTGAGCTCCGTGAGAAAAGTTAAGGCGGAAAACATTCACGCCGCATTTTACAAGTTCCAGTAACTTTTCATAAGTGTCACAAGCCGGGCCTACGGTGGCTACAATCTTTGTACGGTGATATGTGTGTTCAATTCCGGCAGTCTTGTCCATCTGCCTGTGGTAATACTTATCTACGTTTTTGCTCATAATATCTGCTTGCGATTTTTCCTGTTTTTTCAGATCTGCTTTTGGAAGATCCATACATGCTTGTTTATCAACGAAGTGACTAATATAATTGAAAAGCTCCAATTCTTTTTTCACCACCTTATGCTGTTGCACCAATGCTCAGTTAATTAGCAGGCTTGCACCGCTCATATCAACCTTCACAATTCAAATCTTAATCTAAAGTCTGCACTTTTAACCCCGCACTCCTAGCTTGCCAGGATCTTTACAATCCTCATCCATTCCTCACTAATTGTGCCTTTTTTCTTACCTACATTTTCAAGCGGCACATAGTTCATTTTATTGTTCAGGATCCCTACGAACACATTGTGTCGGCCTTCAATCAGGCATTCCACGGCGTGAAAGCCCATGCGGCTCGCGATCAGCCGGTCCAGGCAGGTGGGAGCGCCGCCTCTCTGGATATGTCCAAGGATACAGACCCGGGTCTCTGCCTGGGGTAATCTCTCTTTGATCACGCGTGCCACTTCATTGGCGCCTCCAAACTCGTCACCTTCGGCAACCACGATCAGGTTCACCAGTTTTTTCCTTCTTTCTTTTTCCTGCAGGGATTCGATCACGTATTCTATATCGGTCTTGCGCTCTGGCACCAGTATGTTCTCGGCACCTGTGGCAATACCACTGTGAAGGGCGATATAACCCGCGTCCCTTCCCATCACTTCGATGATAAAAAGGCGGTCATGTGCATCAGCCGTATCCCTGATCTTGTCAATGGCTTCTACCGCGGTATTTACGGCTGTATCGAAACCAATGGTGAAGTCAGTTCCAGAAATGTCCTTGTCGATAGTGCCGGCAATGCCGATCACAGGAATATCATATTCCCTGCTGAACTCAACAGCGCCACGAAAGGATCCATCCCCGCCAATAATGACAAGGCCATCGATCTTTCGCTTCTTCAACACTTCATAAGCCTGCTTACGCCCTTCGGGCTTGTGGAAGATCTTGCAACGGGCAGTTTTAAGAATGGTTCCGCCTCTTTGAATGATATTGGCGACAGAACGGCTTTCCATCTTGGAGATATCATCTTCGATCAGGCCCTGGTAACCCCGCATGATGCCGTACACTTCGAGACCGTGGTAAATCCCGGTACGGACAACAGCCCTGATGGCTGCATTCATACCCGGAGAATCGCCACCGGAGGTTAAAACTCCGATCCGGCTAACTTTTTTTTGCATCCGATTAAGTAATTTGGAGACGGTTTAGTTTTTCATTAAGCTCCAAAAATAAGGTTTTGTGTAGCAAACACACAAACACCCAATCAAATAAAAACGCCATGAAGTCAATCATTTCTTTCATTTTTTTACTTTTTACTGCTAACCTGGTATCAGCACAGATCACTTATCCGCAAACTAAAAAAGTTGATACTGTTGATCTGTATCATGGAACTGCAGTTCCCGATCCATACCGTTGGCTCGAAGATGATAACAGCCCTGAAACTAAAAATTGGGTGCAGGAACAGAACAAAGTGACCTTCGATTACCTTTCAACCATTCCTTACCGTGATAAGGTGCGCAAAAGGCTGGAGGAGTTGTGGAACTATACCCGCTTTGGGGCCCCGTTCAGGGAAGGCGAGTATTATTATTTTTCCAAAAACGATGGATTGCAGAACCAGAATGTCTGGTACAGGCAGAAAGGCATCAATGGAAAGCCCGAGGTCTTTCTTGATCCGAATAAATTATCAAAAGATGGAACGGTTTCTCTGGGAACTTTTTCTTTTTCTAAAACCGGGAAAGTAATGGCCTACACCATCCAAAGGGCAGGCAGCGACTGGCAGGAGGCCTTAGTAATGGATGTAAAGTCAATGAAGCTTTTAAAGGATGAATTGAAGTGGCTCAAATTCACAGGTCTTTCATGGAAAGGTGATGAGGGCTTTTTTTACAGCCGCTACCCTGAACCAATGGCAGGTGAAAAGCTGAAAGGCAGGAATCTTTATCAGAAAGTTTATTACCATAAACTGGGTACACCCCAATCCGCAGATGTATTGATCTATGAAGACAATGAACATGCGCAGCGTTTTGCTCAATCCGGGCTTACGGAAGATGAAAGATTCCAGGTGCTGTATCTTTCTGAAGGCACCAGCGGCCGTGAAGTGCAGATCCGCGACCTGAAGAAAAATGAAGAACAATTCAGGGTGCTGGTTCCAGGCTTTAATACACAATCCAACGTGGTTGACAGTTATAAAGATCAGATCCTGCTCAGGACCAACGATGGTGCATCCAATTATAAACTTGTGCTTGTTGATCCAAAATCTCCAGGAAAGGAAAACTGGAAGACCGTTATTCCTGAAAGATCCGAGGTGCTGCAGGGTGTTGGAATAGCTGGCGGATTTCTTTTTGCTTCCTATTTGAAAGATGCATCCACTAAAGTTTATCAATATACTTACGAAGGAAAACTGGTCAGGGAGATCAGGCTTCCTGGTATTGGGACAGCAAGCGGATTCAACGCTGAAAAAAAGGACAAATCATTCTTTTACACCTTCACCTCCTATAATTATCCTACAACGGTCTTTAAATATGATATCGCCACTGGTCAATCAACATTGTATAAAAAGCCTGACGTTAAATTCAACCCTGAAGATTATGAAGTAAAACAGGTGTTCTTTACCAGCAAGGACGGCACAAAAGTGCCCATGTTCATTACGCATAAAAAAGGCGTTGTGCTGAATGGCCAGAATCCTGTCCTGATGTACGGATACGGCGGATTCAATGCCGTGGAAACACCTTCCTTCAGCGTATCAAATATTTTCTTCATGGAGCAGGGTGGGGTTTATGCTGATGTAGTGCTGCGCGGTGGCAGTGAGTATGGCGAAGCATGGCACAAGGCAGGCATGCTGGAAAAAAAGCAGAACGTATTCGATGATTTTATCAGCGCTGCGGAATGGCTTGTAAAGAATCAATATACCAACGCATCCAAATTAGCGATCCAGGGTGGCTCCAATGGAGGCTTGCTTGTTGGTGCAGCCATGACACAACGCCCTGACCTTTTTAAAGTGGCCATTCCCCAGGTTGGCGTAATGGACATGCTGCGGTACCACAAATTCACCATCGGGTATGCATGGGCGGTAGAATATGGAAGCAGTGATAAAGCGGACCAATTCCCTTACCTGTATAAATATTCTCCATTGCATAACCTGAAGAAAGGTGTAAGCTATCCTGCTACACTTGTAACCACATCGGACCATGATGACAGGGTAGTGCCTGCCCATTCTTTTAAATATGCTGCAACACTGCAGGAAATGAACGGTGGGTCTAACCCGGTCTTGATCAGGGTAGAAACCAATGCAGGACATGGCGGAGGCTTACCAATGAACAAGCGCATTGACCAGGCTACAGATATCTGGAGCTTTATTATGTATAACACCGGAATGACGTTCAGGGAACCCGGTACGGTAATGCCACCGAAAGAAATAAAGAAAGCTTTTTAGTATCCCGAAGAGAGCATCATGCATTTCAAAATATAAAAGCTCCCCCGGCCTAGCTGGGGGAGCTTTTATATTAGAATGCGATAAGATTACTTGGATGATTTCGTAAACGTCATCCAGGTACCGTCTGAACCAGACTTCAGGATCACTTTAGAAGTAGCGCTTTCAAGTGTGATGTAATAAGAAATGCCATCTTCCCCGGTCAGTTCAAACAAATCTGTGATCCAGTACTGGTCATAGTTGTTTTTCAGTGACACCTGGTAAGCAAGTGGCAGCTGCTGTGAGCTGATGTTCTTTGCCATGGCAACCATATCACCTTCCCTGTTGTAAAAAGCTGAAATATATTGTCCTTCCATTGAGAAGCTCACTTTATAATAATGGCCTACAGTGGTCCAGTTAACTTCAGAAGCATTTTTAAAAGATGCAGTAAAAGATTTCAGAACTTCCTTTGATACTTCACTTTCATTTGCAAAAGAAGAAGAAGTAAACAGTGAAAAACTAATGGTCAGGATCAATAATAAACGTTTCATAAGATTGGTTTTTATATATGTTTTGTTTTTTCTTTAAGGTATCGGCATAGCACCACACACAGCATTATTACTCAATGCAAATACGTTGTATGAAAATTCAGAAAACTTCCCTTTTGATTTTATGGACGGTGTAGTTGTCCATTGAAGGAGCGCTGCTCCGGGTGTAGAAATCTTTTTCATAGGTTGGTGTTGCGGGTGCAATACTACAACAGGATTTTATAAATTGGAAGTCTTCACTGTTAATTAATTGTATCTTGAAGACACATAAATTGATTGCTCCTTAGGATCAGCGAGTTACGCAGCATTTTATTTTGAATTTATATTATTAGTATTCTCGTATAAGGAAAAAAATTATTGAATGATTTGAAGCTTATATTCCTGCGCGTTGGAATAAAAATCAGCTTCAACGCACCTATCAATGATGTTCAAAAAAGAGCAATTTTCCTGATTAAAATATACGTTGGAGCATGTATCTATCGTACATGCATATACGAAAAAGCAATGCAAATATCCTGGGAAAGCATTTAAGCGGCTTCTGCAAATAGTAATAGCAGGCACTACAGAACAGATGGGGTATTTACAGGTTCAAATTCCACACAGAAACGCAGAATACCTTCATAACACATTGATTTATATATACTTTAACAAGTTGGCATGGTATGTGATTTCGCCACACTGAGGAAAATTAAAACGTGAGTTATGAAAAATAAAATCTTTACTGTTCTTTCTGCAACGGTTCTATCAGCAGGACTTCTTTTTACATCTTGTTCCAAAGATGCATTAGACGACACACAGACATCAAGATCTTTAGGTGAGATCGATGAACAACCTTCTTCCCTGGCTTCCACATGGGAATCAGCAGGGTCCTGGTCAGCAAAAGACAGCAGCGGCTTCAGGGTATTTTCTTTTAATCGCGCTTTACCAGGCGTTACCTCAGATATCATCAACAATGGTGTTGTAAAGATCTGGACAAAGTATGCAAAAATGGATGCAACAACAGGCCTGAGCGAAAGCCCTGCGGAACTTCCATTCTTTATTTATTCTGAGAACGAACGTCCAAAATTTGTTGAATACTGGGAAACTCAAACAACTCCCGGTAATGTAAAAGTTACCTATCGTACAACCGACCAGGTATTGATAGCCAACAATGGCAATCCTAATGCTAAAGTGCAGTTCAGGTATTTTGTGATCCCTGCCAGTGAGCTTTCATCAAGGAATCTTACAAGGGATGCTGTTAACGCGATGACGTATCAGCAGTTGGTCAACGCATTTGGGGTAAGCCAGTAAATTGGCATATAGAAGCAAGGCCTCCGCAGTAGCGGGGGCTTTTTTTTGTCCTTACTTTTGGTCATGCAAACAGTTTTGGTTACTGGTGCCAACGGATTTATCGGATCTTATCTTGTTAAAGCCCTCCTTAAAAGAAACTTTCATGTAGTTGCTACCGGGAAGGGTGCATCCAGATTACCTTCTTCTCACCAAATGCTCCGGTACCTGACAATGGATTTTACGGATGCCCAACAGGTTGCGACAGTTTTCAAGGATGTAAGGCCAGCCGTCGTTGTACATGCAGGTGCGGTATCGAAGCCGGATGAATGCGAATTGAAAAGGGAATATGCTTTTATGCAGAATGTTACAGGAACTGAAAACATCATAAATGCCTCCACGGGCTCACGCAGCTTTATGGTTTTCCTTTCTACTGATTTTGTTTTCAATGGTGACAGGGGCATGTACCGTGAAGAAGATGTACGTGAACCGGTAAATTATTACGGCAGAACAAAGGTAGAGGCGGAAAATGCTTTAATAAAGTCACCTTTGGATTGGGCCATTGCAAGAACGGTATTGGTATATGGAGATCCTGGATCTGAAAGGCAAAACATTATTACCAACACAGCTAAAAATTTAAAAGAAGGAAATTCCCTGAAGATCTTTGACGACCAGGTAAGAACGCCTACCTATGTTGAGGACCTGGTATGGGGCATTGTGCAGATCGTCATAAAGAAAGCAATGGGCATTTACCACCTTTCCGGCGCCGAAACCCATACGCCTTACCAAATGGCTATTGCCGTTGCGCGTTTCCTGGGTTTGAATGAAAGCCTGATCACGAAAGTTACTGCCGATGATTTTCCCCAGCCAGCCCGGCGGCCGGCCATTACCGGGTTTGATATTTCAAAAGCAAGGAAGGAACTGGGTTTTGATCCGGTTCGTTTTCAGGAAGGACTGGAAAGAACATTCAAAAATCAATCATCAGAACGATAGAAAAACACCAGTGATAACAAGGTTTTTCCCCATTTCCTCAGTGTAAAAAAGCGGGAAGGTCTTAAAGACCTTCAAGGTCTTTAAAAACCTCGAAGGTTTGTACTTATTTTCTTTTCGAAACCCATTTTGTATCTTTTCGGGTTGAAAATCTAACTGGTCTTATGAAAATTGCAATCTTATTTACCCTGCTCATGGCTTTTGGGTCACTGCATGCACAGGATACCTACTTTGATTCCACAAAAAAGTTTATCAGTAATTATATCCTTCATCATGAAGTAGTGAAAGGTGAAGACAGGAAACTTCTTCAGTTCTATGAGATCGATCCTGCCTACCGGGTGAGGGCTGATGTAACATTCAAACATAACAGTCCCTGGTTCAGGATGGAATCCAGTGGTCCTATGAAAATGTTGTACAGGGTTTATGCGGTTGCCAGCTTTAAATGGAATGGGAAAAATGTAAATCTTAATATCTACCAGTCACAAGACCTGATGACAACCGGGGAATATGCAGACTACCTGTTTATTCCGTTCACTGATTCCACCACAGGTACCGAAACTTACGAAGGCGGGCGGTACATCGACCTCAAGATGGGTGATATCCGGAATGGTGGCATCGTGATTGATTTCAACGAGGCCTACAATCCATATTGCGCCTATGCAGTTGGATATAACTGCCCCATTCCTCCCAGGGAAAATCATTTGAAATTTGGAGTAAGGGCAGGGGAGAAGAAGTTTAGTAAAGATTAAAAAATGTTTTCCTTATTTCAATTTGCGTAGTTAACCGCAAAGGTCGCAAAGAAAATGCAAAGATTACCTTTATTGTGTTTCCTACTCCGTTGTTGAGATTCTCCAGCAACAACCACCCCTTAAGGATCGCCTTACAATTTCGAAAAACAAAAAATATCATGTTGTTGGTGGAAAACCCCAGCAATGGCGTAATGGGTACATTCCTTTGCGTCTCTTTGCGAAAAGGAGCGCAAAGAGGCGCAAAGAGGCGCAAAGAAAAGAGCCTGAATTGCTTTGCGTTCTTGGCGTCCTTTGCGTTTAATGCCTTTCTACGCAATAATAATCAGTAAGAACTGATCGTACATAAGGAACAAGAAACCATACACCAGAAACAAAATTTCGAAGAAATTTTACATCACGACATCATCAGTACATTCACGCTGCGCTGGAGGATGTTAAAGGCAATCTCCGCCATCAGGTTTTCTTTGTCAAGTGTTGGATTTACCTCGGTGATCTCGAAGCAGCAGACCTTCCTGTTCTGCATGAATTTGGAGATGAGATCTTCCGCTTCTCTTTCTTTCAGTCCATTATTGACAGGCGTGCCGGTTCCCTTGCTGATGGAGGAATCAAGGCTGTCTACATCAAATGATACATAGATATCGCTGCAATCGCTCAGGTAACGCAACACGGCACGCACAATATTCTCAGGTCCTTTACTGCGGACTTCCTTTGAAGAGATCACCTTCATGCCATATTTGTCAATGAGGGACTTCTCTTCTTTTTCAAAATCCCTGAGAGAGATGTATACCACATCCTCCGGCAAAACTTTCGGAGCGATCTTACCAATATTCTTAAGGTAATTCCATTGCCGAATTGTCTCAGGGTCCGGCTCGTGCACAGCGTTGTCCAGGTTATCTTCGTTAATTGCCGCGGCCAGTGGCATACCATGCATATTGCCTGAAGGTGTTGTATAAGGGGTATGCAGGTCAGCGTGTGCATCGATCCAGATCACCCCCAGCTTGCTTTTTGGCCTGGCCATCTTTATTCCAGCAATGGTGGCACCGCTGATGCTGTGATCACCACTCAATACAACTGGGAAAAAGTTTTGCTTCATGCTGTCGGCCACAGCCTTGCTAACCTTATCATACATGGAAACAATGCCCTTGATCCTTTTTGCAAAAGGCGATTCAATGGGCTCATACAACAATTTATTTTCAACCGTGATCTTTTCAGAAGGGAAATGAATAAAAAAATTGGACATGAAATCCAGGGCCGCGATCTTAATGGCTTCAATTCCCAGGCTGGCGCCCCTTGTGCCTGCACCGATCTCAGATGGTACTTCTATCAGCTTAATATTCTTCATACAGCAATCTTTGGCCTGCGCCTGCGGGTACGGCCCAATGATCGGCTAAATTATAACAAATTGCCATGTTCCCTAATGTGCAGCAATGAAATTGCGACCGTCAATTATTCATGCGCGGCCAAAATAGGAATGGTGCTTTCGTAAACAAGTTTTTTGGTATTACTTGATTTGAACAGGCCCGTAAAGAAATTATGATTTCTTGGAACCGTAATCAACAGGTCAATTCCTTTATCAAGGGTAAACTGCCTGGTGGTTTCATGCAGGTCATAGGTGCCGATGAAATAAAATTCAGGATTGAATTCGCTGAACATTTCCATCAGTGTACTTCTCTGGCTGATATATTCTTCCGTTAATGATACATAGTGATTGCTGTCCACATTGATGATGTGCAATGCAGGCCTGAAAAGACTGATCACATTTTTGATCGGGACCACCGGAACTGTGGTTTGCACCTGTTTAAAATCTGACAGGAGGGCTGCATTCTTTAGTTGCGAGAACTTTGCGCCAGAAGGAACAATAAGGACAGGGCATACATTGCGCTCAACCATTTTGAGGGTGTTGCTGCCCAGGAATACTTTTTCAAGGCGTGATTTCCCGGTAATGCCCATCACAACCAGTTGTGCGCTGTGATGGCGGGCCAGCCTTTCCAGGTTGTCAATAAGGTCTCCCTGTTCTGAACGGCATTCGATCTTTACAATGCCTGTTGTATGAAGCTCACTGGCCAGATTTTCCAGTTGTTTATCTGCATGTTCTTTATCTGAGGCTTTATCATAAACATGATACAGGATCAATTTTGCATCGTATTGTCCGGTCAGCATTTTAGCGGTGAAGTTGGCGGCATTATTGGCTACGGGTGAAAAGTCGGTGGGAACGATAACAGTCGTCATGGTATTTTTTAATTGAGTTGCAAAGATAACTCGGGGAAGTTTATGGTTTCTAGTCAAGCTTCTAGCCTTGAGCCGCGAGCTTCGAGCTTTTGCGTGTTTTAATGAGTTTGTTTCCTTTTTAATAATATGATCATCCAAAGAACTTGGCTATAATTTTGAATGGTCTCGAAGCTCGAAGCTCGCTGCTCAAGGCTCGCAGCAATCAGCTAAAAGCCAAAAGCTTTCTCTCTATCAGCCAACAGCCTTCCTCCCCTCCCTCTTGTTGGAAATTCGTGAATAAACAACCCGCCTGTACAACGAAAAACGGCCGGGCTTGTGACCCCTTTGCTTATATTTGCCGGTCACAAAACTGGGATAAGTGCGACTAAAATCTCTGGAAATCAAGGGCTTTAAAAGCTTTGCCGATAAGACCCTGGTCAATTTCGATGAAAACATCACCGGTATCGTTGGACCTAATGGCTGCGGTAAAAGCAACATCGTGGACAGCATCCGCTGGGTGATCGGTGAACAGAAGATCAGCCATTTGAGGTCCGAAAACCTGGAAAGCCTGGTCTTTAACGGCTCTAAAACCCGCAGCGCCAGCGGCCTTGCCGAGGTGAGCCTGACCTTTGAAAACACCAAGAACCTCCTCCCCACAGAATTTAACGTGGTGACCATCACCCGTAAATTCTATAAGAACGGAGAAAGTGAATACCGGTTAAATGATGTGCAGTGCCGCCTCAGGGATATCCAGAATCTTTTTATGGATACCGGCATCTCAACCGATAGCTACGCCATCATTGAGCTGGGCATGGTGGATGACCTGATCAAGGACAAGGAAAACAGCCGCCGCCGCATGATGGAACAGGCCGCCGGTATTTCTATCTATAAAACAAGAAAGAAAGAAGCCAAATTAAAGCTGGATGCCACGGAGCAGGACCTTGCCCGTATCGAGGACCTGCTTTTCGAGATCAACAACCAGTTAAAAACCCTGGAAAACCAGGCAAAAAAGGCCCAGAAATATTACGAGATCAAAAAGGAATACCGCGAAATTTCCATAGAGCTGGCCAAAGCAGCCCTTGAAGGGTTTAATATCACGTTCAAACAGCTTAGCGAGCAGCACGAGACCGAGACCGATAAACGCATCGCACTGGAAGCCGACATCGCTACACAGGAAGCAGCCCTTGAAGGCGAGCGTGTTGGGTTTATAGAAAAGGAAAGAGCCCTGCATTCCATGCAGCAAAGCTTCAACGAGCTGGTTCAGATGGTGCGCACCAGGGAAAATGAAAAAAACCTGGCAGCCCAGCGACTTGAATACCTGCGCGAAAGGGAAGCCAATCTCACGGGATTCCTGAGCAAAGCCGAAGGCCAGATCAGCGGCATTGACGAAAGCCTGAATTTCACACAGCGCCAGGTAAAGGAAGAAGAAGAAATACTGGAAAGCCTAATGGGCCAGCTGGAAGAATTAAGGTCCCAGGTGGATGCACGCCGCAGCATCCTGGATGAGAACCGCAACAACCTGAATCGCCTTCGTACTTCCTACCAGCAGGTGCAGCGCAGCCAGTTCGATGCAGAAAAGAAGGTGGCTGTTGCCGATACGTCCATTCAAAATATCCAGCGCACCATTTTTCATATAGAAGAAGAAAAAAGGAGCCGGGATGAACAGATCGCTCAACTTCAAAAAGAAAAGGAAGAAAAAGGATCAGGCCTCCAGGTAAAACAGGTAGACCTTGAGCAGTTGCAGCAACACCACCAGCGTACAAAGGACCAGATCCTGGAAACCCAGGGTGTGCTTGAAGAACTGCGCGGGCAACTGGCAGGGGAGAACCGCAAGCTGGATGCAAAAAAAAATGAACACGACCTGCTGAAAAGCCTCATAGATTCCATGGAAGGCTATCCTGAAAGTGTCAAGTTCCTTCATAAGAATACAGGATGGAACCATTCTGCGCCCATTCTATCCGATATCATTTATGTAAAAGAAGAATTCAGGGCCGCTGTTGAAAATGTACTGGAACCTTATCTCAACTACTACGTTGTAAATGATCTTCGCGAAGGCCTGCAGGCGGTTCATTTGCTGGACGATCAGAAAAAAGGCAAGGCGAACTTCTTCCTGCTGGACCAGGTTAATGGATCTTCATTGCCTGTTGCTGATCATCATCCGGAAGGCACGATCCCTGCGATGGATGTGATCGAGGTGGAAGCATCTTACCGCAAACTGGCAGAAAAGCTTTTGGGTAATGTCTTCATTGCAGATGATGAATCCGTGCTGGAGAACAGCAATGGATTTGTTTTGCTGGAGCGTCATGGCAAATATGTAAAAGGCAATTATACGCTGACCGGTGGCAGTGTCGGACTTTTTGAGGGAAAGAAAATAGGAAGGGCCAAGAACCTTGAGAAGCTTCATGAAGATATCATTGGACAGCAGGCCATCGTTAATGAATTGAACAGCCAGATCCAGGCTCGCCATAATGAAGTGATCGCCTATAACGCAGACCTGCGGGAGCATGCCATCCGCCAGGCAGAGCAGGAGATCCAGCAACTGACCAACCAGTTATTTGGAATCCAGAACAAGATCGAGAACCTTCATCATTCCCAGGGCCAGGCACAGAATCGGCTCGAAGACCTGCAGGGCCAACTCGATGATACGCATGCATCCATAGACGCGGTGCGAAATGAACTGACAGAGTTGAATAGGAGTCTTTCTGATTATGGATCCCAGTTACAGGAAGCCGAAAGCCAGTACCAGAACATTGAAGCGGAATACAACGAGATCAATACCCAATATAACAACCTGAACCTCCAGGTTACAAGGGAACAAAGCAAGATCAATGCTTTGAAACAGGAGCTGCAATTCAAGACCAACCAGCTGAACGACCTGAAAGCGCAGGTAGCTTCAAGCACCCATCAATTAAAGGAAACTTCGGAAAGCATCGGCCAGTCAGAAAACAACCTGAAAGATGTTGAAGAAGGCCTGTATGAAATGATGCGCAGGCGCGAACAGGAAGAAAGCACTCTGAATGAAGCCGACCAGGCTTATTATAATCTCCGCAACCAGATGAGCGCAAAAGAAAGTGAGCTGCGTCAGCGGGTGAAGGAAAAAGAACAGCTCGAACACCTGCTCAGCGCCATAAAAGATAAACTTACTGATGTAAAGTTACAGCTGGCGGGCATGAAGGAGAGACTGAACGTTGAATTCAAGATCAACCTGGAAGATATTCTTGATGACCCAAGAACAGGTGACACACCCGTGGAAGAACTGCAGGAGAAGACCGAAAAGATGAAAAAGCGCCTTGAGAATTTAGGCGAAGTGAATCCAACGGCCATTGAAGCCTTTGATGAAATGAAAAAGCGCTATGAATTCATCGTTGAACAAAAGGAAGACCTGGTGAATGCAAAGCAAAGCCTGATGCAGACCATTGCTGAAGTGGAAACAACGGCCAACCAGAAATTCCTGGACACCTTTAACCAGGTGCGTGAAAACTTCCATAAGGTCTTTAAATCCTTGTTCACGGCAGACGACCAGTGTGACCTTATCCTGGAGAATCCGGACAACCTTGCAGAAACAGGCATAGATATCATGGCCAAGCCGAAAGGAAAGCGTCCAAGCAGCATTGGCCAGTTGAGCGGGGGAGAAAGAACCCTTACCGCCACCGCATTGCTCTTTGCTATTTACCTGATCAAGCCTGCGCCATTCTGTATCCTGGATGAGGTGGATGCACCGCTTGATGATGCCAACGTAGGAAAGTTCACCAATATGATCCGTGAGTTCAGCAACAATTCACAATTCATCATTGTCACCCACAACAAAACCACCATGAGCGCAGTGGATGTGATCTATGGTGTGACCATGCAGGAGCCGGGTGTGAGTAAACTGGTGCCGGTAGATTTCAGGGGATTGGTGAATAATTAGGGGGCTGGTAGCTGTTAGCTTCGAGCTGTGAGCTGCGAGCTTTTGCGTCTTTCAATGATTTTGTTTTCTTTTCAATTGAATAATCATTTAAAACCCTGACTTTATTTTAAAAAGTTCTAAAGGCTCGCATCAGCCGCGGGTATCAAATCTTTCTTCGCGGTCCTTTGGGCTCTTTGCGGTTAATGCACTCTATGCAAAAGGGACCTGTAAAGAGTGTTGGGACCTAAATAACTAGAAACCATAAACAAGAAACCAGAAACCCCTCTATTTCTTGAACATAAAAAATACGGCGCCAAGTAAGAAGCAAAAGGAGATCAGGTGTTTTAGCTGGAAAGATTCTTTTAATACAACCACTGCAAATATTGAGAACACCAGCAGCGTGATCACTTCCTGTATCATCTTAAGCTGGAAACCTGAAAAGCCACCGGCATATCCCAATCGGTTGGCAGGAACCATCAGGCAATACTCTAAAAATGCAATCGCCCAACTGATAAGGATCGCTTTCCATAAAGGCCAACCTTCCTGCTTTAAATGATAGTACCAGGCAAAGGTCATAAAGATGTTAGAGATAAAGAGCAGGAAAATGGTTCTCATGAAGCAAAGAAAAGGAGTTTCTTAAAAAAGAAAATCACCAACTTTCTTTAAGGTAAATTAACCGCAAAGACCGCAAAGTATCGCAAAGATGGACGCCAAGGAATTCATGCAAAACTTTGCAGTGCTTTGCGCCCTTTGCGGTTAATGCCTTTCATATGCAAGAAGAATTAATAATGAAAAGATGCACCAAAAGAACTAAAAACCACAAACAAAAAACAATAAAAGATCAAGTTCACTTTATCTGCGCCAATATTTCCGCAATGGTTGGCTGCTTTTTATAATCGGTATTGAAGTAGCGGTAAACAACGGATCCGTCCTTGTTAATGACGTAGATAGCCGGGACGGGAAGGTAGGCTTCACGCTGGCCATTGATCTTCAGGAGGTCGATGTCTGTATTCTTATAGCGCTGGACAGTGCGGTCGTCTACTTTAAATGCCACCTGGTAAGCCTTGGCAAATTTCATTTCCTCATCATAGATGATGGGAAAAGCTGCACCTGTTTTTTCAACGGTTTTATTAATGCCTTCAGGAAGTTCAGGCGTGATCACCACAACAGAAGCGCCTTTGGCAGTTATCAATGAAAGTGAATCCTGTAATTTCTGCAGTTGCCTGTTGCAGTAGGGACACCAGCTGCCCCTGGAGAACAGTACCACCACATATCCTTTCTTGCGCAGCTCCTTCAGGCTTACCTCGTTGCCACTCTGGTCCTTTGCCTTAAAATCGTAGGCCTTTGAATTAATGAACAAGCCTTCTGGCTTGTCCTGAGCAAAAATGACCGTAAAGGTCAAAACAGCAATGAGGGAAAAAAGGGCTTTTTTCATAATGTTTTACTGAGACCAAAAATAAGTGAGCAGGGTTGCAAACCGAAGGAAAGAAGGGGAATTCTTAGGCCAAAGGCCTAAGGGTTTATGGTTTACGGTCTCTGGTTTATGGTTCTTCTATCCAGCATTCTTTACAGAACCAATAGCGTAAAAAGACAGAATCCGCAAAACTTGTCCGCCGAGGCAGAGAGCGCAAAAAGTAAGAAAGCATCCATGAAATCCGTGTAATCCGTGAAATCCCTGATTGTAAAGGGGAAATCATTTAATCAATGAACCATCTTTGGAAAGACATACCCTAAGACCAATCTTATCTCATACTTCCCATTCCTACATCTCTACTCTTAAGTCTGCACCCTGAAGTGTCTTTACTTTTGTTTTCTTCCTGGATATACCAATTTGGCGACCCTTCCATTGCCACCGGCCAGGTAAACCGTGCTTCCCATTTTAGCGATCCGGCAGACATGAAAGCCTTGCTTTGAGATCAGCCTCCAGGTGTTACCGCCATCAATGGAATAATCAACGCCGGTTGTTCCGGATGCCACCAGTTGTTTCTGTGAGAGGTATTCCACACAGCTTCTGTAACCGTGCGGGGGCGTTTTGGATGCTTTCCAGGTCTGCCCACGGTTTGTTGAAAAAAAGCAGTTTTTTAATGACGATGTATCTGCTGCGAAGTCACCGCCAACAACGATCATTTGCCTGCCTCCGTTTCTTTTAAAATCATCATACACGGCCACGGAATTGGCGCCGGTGCTTTCCTTTCCCTGGATGATGGGCAGATCAATGGCCTTGTCCCGGATGAAGATCCTTGATCTTTTGCCTCCGGAAACAAAGATGGCTTCGTCACGATCCAGTACCCTGATATTTGTACCGCTTGCCGCGAAGCAGGCTTCCCCGCTATCTGCCAGGGGCCTGTTGGCAACCGGAACTTCTTCCCAGGTAGCACCGCCATTAAAGGTCCTGGCGATAAAGAAGCGCCCATCAACCGGATCGCCTAAAACAACACCCGCCTGCTCATTCCAGAATTCCATCGCGTCAAGGAACATGCCTTTGGTCTTGTTTTCGTAAACTACTTTCCAGGATTCGCCGCCGTCATTGGTGCGCAGGATGTAGGCAGGTTCGCCAATGGCCATAATGATTGCTGTGGTGGCGTCGAAGGCCTCTATATCACGGAATTCCGTCTTTTCAAACCCTTTTACAACCAGCCATTTCCAGTCCTTACCGCTGTTGGTGGATTTGCCGATGGTGCCGTTGCTGCCGCTGACCCAGACCACGTTGTCATTGACCACGCTGAGGCCGCGGATAGAAGTATTGGTGCCCTGGGTGAGCACTTCAACAGAAGGATAATTCTTCTGCGCTTCGCTATGAATAAAAAGGAAAATAAATAAGAGGGTCCAGCCGAAAATCTTCATGAGCATATTATTGGATCGCCAACAATATACATTAATTCGATTTCAGTTTTTTGCCAAACACCTTCTGGAATTTTTCGAGCTTTGGACGGATCACCACAGCGCAATAAGGATTGGTGTTCTTATTGTTCTCGTAGTATTCCTGGTGATAATCTTCGGCGGCGTAGAATTTTGAAGCAGGAGATATTTCTGTAACAATACTTTTGTCGTAAGCACCGCTTTTTTCCAATTCGGCTTTGTAAAACCCTGCCTTTTCCTTTTGTTCCGGGTTATGGAAGAAGATAGCAGAGCGGTACTGTGTTCCAATGTCAGCGCCCTGGCGGTTCAGACTTGTTGGGTCGTGCACCTGGAAGAAAACTTCAAGCAGTTCATCATAACTGATCTTGTCTGGCTCATAAACGATCTGCACACATTCAGCATGACCGGTCTCGCCGGTTGTTACTTCCTGGTAAGTAGGGTCCTTTACTTTACCGCCTGAATAACCAGACGTTACTTTCAATACACCGGTCATTTGTTCAAAGATGGCTTCGGTACACCAGAAACATCCTGTACCTAAGGTAGCTGTATCTGTTTTTTCTGCAGTATTCAGCATTGATGAACTCATAGCCTTATATTGTTTTTCAGAGTTGCAGGCAATGATACTGCCCATTGCAACTACTGCCATAAAAATATTTTTCATGCTTACTATCACGATGAACTACAAATTTGAACTTCTTTGGTTCAAAAGGAAGCGGAAAGCTGTTATTTAACAAAGGGTTTGGACACGAATTTGCATAATATTCTGATTATGGATGGAAAGGCTTTCAAATTTACATTCCTGTCCACAAAATTTATAACGAAATGTGGATAAGCAGGCAAGGAAATACAATGCAACAGGTGTTTGTTTTCGTTGATAAAACTTTGCGTCTTCTTATGTTTTTTGCCATTGCCTTCCACTATGACGGCCTTAATTTTGCACAAATTTGTCTGATAAGGAACCTGCATGAAATTATACCCCGAATCGGCTTCGCTGCAACTGGAATTCGATAAGATCAAGGAGCTCTTACATGAAAAATGCCGTTCGGAATTTGCCCGGTCGAAGGCGCTGGACCTGCGCATCCATACACGTAAAGAATTCATTGACCGTGAATTGAAGCAATCCTACGAATTCCGTCAGCTGGTCCAGAATGGAGTCTATTTTCCCAATGATTTTGTTTTGAACCTGAACAGGGAATTAAGGCTTTTGCAGATCGAAGGTGCAGTATTATCAGGGGAGGAACTGGTTTCTTTCCGTAAACTGGCCACCAGTATGGAAAAGATCTTTCGCTGGTTTGACCCCGAAAGAAGGGTCGGATACAGCAGCCTGGCGCTGGTGATCTCAGACACTTATTATGAAAAGGCGATCCTTCAACTGATCAATGATGTTATTGATGAAACAGGGGCGGTCAAAGACAATGCAAGCGATGAATTGCAGAACATCAGGATGGGCCTCTACCGCAAGCGCAATGAGTTAAGAAAGCTGTTCGACAGGATCGTTGGCAGGTTGAACAAACAGGGTTACCTGGCCGAGATCGAAGAAAGCTTTATGAACGGCAGGAGGGTAGTAGCGGTTTTTGCGGAGCAGAAAAGGCTGGTCAAAGGTGTATTGCATGGAGAAAGCGATAGCCGCAGGACAGCCTTCATTGAACCCGAAGAGACCATGGAGATCAATAACCAGATCTTTGAACTGGAGAACTCGGAACGTAAAGAAGTGTACCGGATATTGAAAGAGCTGACCAAAAGCCTGAGTGCTTACGCCGGTATATTGAATACCTATCACGCCATTATTGGAGAATACGATTTTATCAGGGCAAAAGCAGTGCTGGCCCTGGATTACCATGGCGAGTTTCCAATTGTTTCTGATAAAGCGCATGTGCACCTGGTGAAAGCAAGCCATCCTTTATTGTATTTATACAACCAGCGGTCAGGTAAGCCTACCATTCCCGTTGACATTACGCTTGACCAAAGTGCCAGGATCCTTGTGATCAGCGGGCCCAATGCCGGTGGTAAAACAGTTACACTTAAGACTGTTGGTCTGCTGCAGATGATGGTGCAAAGCGGTTTGCTGGTCCCTGTCAATCCTTCCTCGGAATTCGGGATCTTCAAGCAGCTGATGATCCACATTGGTGATACGCAAAGCATCGAATTTGAGCTGAGTACCTACAGCAGCCAGCTGCTGGGCATGAAGCATTTCATGGAAAATGCCAATGGCAAAACCCTGTTCTTTATTGACGAACTTGGAAGCGGCAGTGATCCTAACCTTGGTGGTGCATTCGCTGAAGTGATCCTTGAAGAATTGGCCCGGAAGCATGCCTTTGGCATTGTGACAACACACTACCTGAATCTGAAGGTGATGGCCAATAAAACGCCGGGTATCATCAATGGTGCAATGGCCTTTGATGAAAAGAACCTGCTGCCCTTATATAAGCTGATGGTAGGAAAACCAGGAAGCTCATACACCTTTGCCATTGCAGAAAGGATCGGTCTTGAAAAAAGGCTGATCGACCGCGCCCGGAACATGGTGGACGAAGGGCATTTCCGGCTGGACAAGCTGCTCAATCATACCGAACAGGACCTGCGCAAGGTGCAGGACAAAGAGAAGGAGTTGCACAGGCTCCTTAAAGAAAATGAGCGGCTGAAAAAGGAAATGGAAGTGGTGCTTGATAAAGAGCGGCACCGCCAGCAGGTGGAGATCCTGAAAGAGCAGAACAAGGTCACCCAGGACCGCATGACCTACCTGAAGGACATGGAACGCAAGCTGCGCCAGATGATCCTTGAATGGAAGAAGACAGAAGACAAGAATAAAGTGATCCGCGAAATGTCCGCGCTGCTGTTCAAAAAGAACGAACAAAAAGTAGTGAGCAAAAAACAAAAGCATATTGACTCCCGCTATGAAGAGATCCAGGCCGACATCAGGGTTGGAGATACCGTGAAGATGAAGCGGAACCTGCAAGTTGGCGAAGTGCTGGAACTAAGGGGAAAGAAAGCCGTTGTAAAGATTGGCCTGCTGCCCATGCAGGTAGCAATGGAAGATTTAGTGGTGGTAAAAGAAAAAGAGCCGAAGGTGTAAGAGATCAGATTCTTTTTTAATGCTTCCTGATGGTATTTTGTATTACTCGCAGCTCGAAGCTCACATCTCGAGGCTTTAATGCAGAATAACAAAGTTGTTGTTCGTATTGCTGCACATCTTACCTGAAGCAATTGCAATTCCCTTAAGAAATTGAAAATGATTTTGTTGGTTACACCTGTGCCCTTATTTTTGCGCCGGAGAGATGGCAGAGCGGTCGAATGCGGCGGTCTTGAAAACCGTTGAGGGTCACACCTCCGGGGGTTCGAATCCCTCTCTCTCCGCATCTTACATGTCCAATTTGTTGTAAATCAATGAATTGGATTTATTTTTTTTGGTAGGGGAGTAAAAAAAGGGCGCAATATTGTCTAAATCATTTTGATTCGCTTTGCAATTGCTGTTATAAAAGTTTCAATAGCTAAAATTGCCTTGTAAACCTCTTCAGTTCTTAATCGTAATTGTTCACCAGGTTTTCCATTTCTGTGAATAATATCATGTCGAACAAAACACACTTGAATTGAAGGGTGGTCGTATGATGGCCTATAACGGACAAGGTGTTTGTGAAGCAGTGGTAGTCCATGTTCCTGCTGCATGAGAAACTTCCTGTATTGATTTATAGTTAGAGTTGAAAGTTAGGTACTGCCACTGTTTTGCAAACATGGTGTTATACACGTTTAAGCACCAACTTGCCAACCATCCAATTTACAATCAAACTGGTATCCAATATCCCACAGCTGCTGATTCCACTTGTTAATGCTATGAATATCCATAGTAATGAGATAGGTGGTTCCTAACAACTCATAGTTATCCTTATAAGATTGAACCTTTAAGTCCTTGTATGTTGGAAAATGAGTGATGAAGTGATTTTTTAAATTAATGACCTTGTTTTCTTCATCAGTAATAAAGAAAAACTCTATGGGCAATTGGTCAGTAAATTTTATATTATCGCTATATAGGCGGTCAAGTACATCTTGATTAACGTCTAAACCAATTTCACTTTCATAAATTTCTTTTGAAAAGAATCTATTATTTAAGGAGTCATACATAAAGTCGGAGTTGAATTAAATTGTGTATAACCGTTCACAGGTTGCTGTCAGTAGTGGTAGCCTATTGTTCGTCAGCATAAAAATTAGTACTAAGTCGTTGGAATTGATTTATTCATCCTTTGTACAGTAACGGCTATTTCAGCAAACTGAGGTTGTGCACCGACCATCATCCTGTAATTCTTTGCTGCCACAATTTTATGGTTAATAAATTTTGGAGTCTATTTTTTTGGTAGCTTATAAAGCCAGTAGTTGTTCTCGCTTAAAATTCCATTCAGTACAAGCATCTTTGATTTGCACCCGAAATACGCCTGTGTTTTGGTTGTCGCTGAAGCCTATTTTCATGTCAGTACAAGAATACTTTGACAATCTTTCCCTTATTAACAAAAATGAATAGGCTGCTTCCTCCTTTTACCATTTTGCCTTTATACCTAATTCCTATTTCTTTACTTATATCTTCAGGGTACATATAAGGAGAAAAGATATACATGGTTTGTCATTCAAATTTATAAACCTTCGAAAGATCTATAAGCCCATTCTTAAAATCCTCTCCATCCTTTCTTTAGCGAAATTTACGATTTGGTCTGAATGATTTGTCGAACAAGACATTAAAGTCAACAGAAGGAGAATAATATAAAATGCTTGCATGTTAAAATAGCGAACAACTTACAAGGCTTGCATAAGGCGGTTAAATAGGTTAAGATTTTCGTTTAGAAAAAGGTAGCTTTTGGCAAGCCTTTGTTAGCAGCTGCTTACCAGTTATTATGAGAATTTCACACCCTTGAGATCAATCAGAGCCGCCGTCGATATATGAACAGGTATATGGCCGCCGCTTCAAGAAAATATTCCCTTTTTCCAGCAACTGATGAAACAATCCGCTTACCTGATCTTGGAAAGATATGAACGTCACTTTTGTTGGAAATAAACGGTGTATTCTGGTCTAATTCCATATTTAACAATGTAGTATCTCGGCTTATACAGCTTTCGACAAAGTAAAGCTCATCATCCCGAATGTAATAAGTATTTCTTTCAATGCTTCTGTTTTCTCTTTTGTATTCTACAATCTTCATTACCGTGCCACAGCTGTCAAACCAAATAACTGATCCTATGCATGGTTTGGATCGCAGGTCACATGGAGCTAAATTCTGGTTTATTATTGAGGTATGGGGACGGGTTACAGAATCAACATGTTCCTTGTACAGCTGGAGCTTTGGAGAAAGTGTGGGATACTTAATTTTGGCTTGCGCATTTAATATGGTACAAACCAAAAGCATAGTAATAAAGTACAAGATTTTGAGCATACTTAAAAAATGGCGGCTAACGTCAGAGCATTGCAGATGTGCCAGAATTAGAATTCCTTCACTCGGCATTTGTACTAAAGTTAGATAGAATTACAAAAGCTAAAATAATATTATGTCGCTGGCATTTTGGCAATGCAATGTTGGCTGGGGTTATTTATCAACACGGATCCACTCGGCCCGATTCAGAGTCATGGTGTCAATTTTCGTATAGTACCAGAATAGTGAAATAATCTCAGTTTGCTTAGCTGTTGTGACAGTTGCAGGGCTGCTGTCGGTTGCTCCACAGCCAAAATACCGCTTTACAATTTTTGACGAACTTGAATTTTTTCTTATAAAAAGTGTCTCACCTGTGGTTGTATCACACATAGAACTGCCAAAGGTTGCAAACGCATACACGAAAAATAATGCAAAGACACCGGCTGATATTAAAAAAGCTTTAAGAAGACTGGTCCGGGTTATTGATTTTCTATGTCTTACAAAGCCTAAGCGAGAAGCAGTAAAAAGTATTGCTGTGGGAATGCCAAAGAAAATAAAATTAGAAGAGTGTTCCCTGAATGAGTAGCTCTTGAATTCAAGAGGTAGTGTATTTAATAATACAGCTACCAGGCAACAAATTACGATGTAGCAGATACTGGTGTAATATATTATCTTATAGAGACTTCGCATTATCAATAATCGCAGCCAACGGATAGGGCTTTATGCAGCATAGGTATTATTGATTCTGCTGCCCAGCTTCTGTTCCGATGTCCAATAAAGATAAAAGAAGGAAATATATTCTACAGCCTATGTTCAAGAAAGCTGATTTTGTACGCAGCCTTTTACAAGTTCAGGTCTGTGTAATAAAGCAAATACCATTTCCCCTCTTTCAGAAGGAACTTCCTTTCAATTAGGACCCCAGAACTATCAATCCAATACTTCTCAAAAACACTTGTATCTGTTCGAAGGTATTTATGGCGGAATTCAGAGCTTTGAAACTCCTTTTTAACTGGTTCCTTATGTAACTCCCAATTCTTTGCAGTCCATTCGATAGATTTCCAGCCATCCTTTGTTTCACCCGATAGAGGAAATACGATTCTCGACAGTTGAAAAGCACTATCTGAATGAAACTTTTGATTGAACTCATCAAATGACTCCGCTTGCTTCTTTGAATGGCTTTCTGAATCTTCTACGTGAATATTACCTGCTTTTGACTTGCAAGATGTAAAGAAAATTGAAAAAGCTATTATTGCAATAAAGGCCCACATAAGGTTGCGTACAACTCCCTAATATATGCATTTTCTTAGAGTTGCGCAATTTGAGTTGCTGAAAATAGACGTATAAAAATCAGCCCTTTGTAGTAGCGCATTTATTTTGCAGCAACCAAAAAAACGCATATTCCCCATACTGGCAGCAACCCAAAATGCGTAATGCCCATTACCAGTTCAACTTGTATAATTAGCTGTATTATTAAATATGCTACCTCTGGAATTGTCACCCACCCCTTGCGGATTATATCCAAATGCTCCCGGGATATTGCCTGCGACGGTTTGAAATTTAATTGTACTGACCTCAGTACGCCCCTGTATACCAGTCTGGTGTTAATTTGGGATCTCCGAAGTAAGCCCAATCATTCAGCGTGTCAATAAATGATTGGCGATTATATTCTACGTAACGGTCACTAAGAATAGATATGTAGTAGCCTTTTGAAGAAAAGCCGGAGTGAGGGCTTCTGTCTATGTCTGTAAATACAGCGGTTCCAAGTTCGCTTCCAAAATTTTCAATGAGTAAAGCACATTGGATTGTCTGATCGTTCCCGGATAGAATTTCGAATAAAGGCCTAATTACAAGTCCAAGGTCTTTTGCTGCGATCGTCCACGAAATTATAACATCTATTTGTTTTTGATCTGCCATAATCTATTCAGATTAGTTTGAACAATGCCTTTATTGGCTTTAATTTTCCAAGGACCAGAAAAATTTTGAATATAAGAGGAACATTGGAATAAAAGTCCACGGGCGGATGCGCTTTAGGAAAATACCTTTATCAAAGTTTTTGTCAAGTCACAAAATGCATTTGTTTCTTCTATTGATATTGATTTTCTAGAGCTTCTAAATAAGCATGTATTTCCATGTATCTCAAGCTCCATGTCAGGATACGGGGCCAAATCATCCAGCTTTTTGAATTGTAACAGATTTGTCAACTTGCTTTTATCATCTGTTAACACGTGGAACTTTTTAGAAAATTTTTTGTTGTTTTCAAAATCAACTTCTAATCTTAAAAAGAGGTCAGTTATCTTTTCTCGAATTGTTTCTTTACATACATAGGTTTTAGGGAATGATTGTTTCATTACAAGATAGCCGAATAAGTAATGATCTTTTCCTGAATTCGAATATTTTCCAGTAGAGTAGGAAGAAGCGTATTGTACTAATGAAACAAGTAAAGGAACATTCGCATCAATCGGTTTTAATGACTCTATAACAATTGCCTGCAAATTTTTAAACATTAAAAACGACTTTAAATTCTTATGAGAGGCATCTTCAACATTTAACTTAGCTCGAACAATAGCTAAGGAATCATTTAAAAGCTTTTCGTAAGCTTTTGCTTCTGCCCTGGCTTTTGTACCTCTTTATCATTAGCAAAATCATCACTTGTGTTGTCAGTTATTTCTAAGTTGTAATTCATTGAAGCTTCCAGTTATCTATAGGGTTTTTAGTTGCCCATAAATTTAATATAGGATTGTTTTCCAAGTTTAATTTAATGTTTCTATTCAAACAGAGCTAAAAACCACTCTTGAAGTAATTTTATTTTCCCTATTCTTTTTGGTTCCCTTAACAGCTTTGTTCATACTTGCTGTTTTCGTCTTCTGCAGCCATTTCTGGCCGCTTACAAGTTTAAAGAATTCTGCCTCTGCACCTAGTAAAAGGTATTTCTGCTGGTATGCACAATATTCAGGGAACTGATTTTGTTTACCTGGAAGTGGTTACCAATACAGGAACCTCCGGCGTTTCCAACAGGTAGTGTTTCAATTTAGCCAGCAGGTCATTGGGCTTAAAAGGCTTGCTCATGTGATCATTCATACCACACCGGGCTATTTCATCTTTCACATCACTTATGGGGGCGGCTGTCATGGCAATGATTGGAATGATTTCATTGGTTTTGCGAATGGCACGGCTGCATTCAAATCCATCCATTTCCGGCATTTGCACATCCATCAGGATCAGGTCATACTGGTTGCGCGTTGCAAACTCCAATGCCTGGTGCCCGTCAAGTGCCAGGTCCATTTCTGCTCCCCACCCGGTAATATACCTGCGGGCGATATTTGCATTAAAGGCATTGTCTTCTGCCATGAGGATCCTTTTGCCTGCAAGCGGGTTTTGCACATTTTGGACTTTGGCTGGCATCAGGATCGTTGAATGCTCTTCATCCGAAGTGAGAAATTTCAGGCGAAAATAAAATACAGATCCCTTTCCAGGTTGGCTTTGAACGCTGATACTGCTGTTCATCAAAACCGCCAGCTTGCTGGAAATGGATAATCCAAGTCCTGTGCCTCCATACAAGCGGCTCGTGTCATTATCCGCCTGGGTGAATTGCTCAAAGATCTTTTGTTGGTTTTCATCCGGTATTCCAATGCCGGTATCGATGATTGAAAATTGAACGCAAGGGCCATTTGAAGCGAATTCGATCAGGTGCAGCTTCAGTGTAACAGAACCATCGGAGGTGAATTTAATGGCATTGCTCACCAGGTTGATCAGTATCTGGGAAAGACGGAGGCTATCGCCCTTTACATAGGAGGGAATGTTTTCATCGTATTCCACATCGAAAAGGATCTTCTTTTCTTTTGCCTTATAGCTGAACGACTGATACAGTGTTTGAGCAAGTTCCTTCAGGTTGAATGAAATGCAGGAGATCTGCACCTTTCCGGATTCCAATTTGTTGAAATCAAGGATGTCGTTAATGATATGCAGCAGGTTTTCACCCGAGAACTTCAGCATTTTCAGGTCATCCAGCTGGTCAGCACGAGGGGAATTCTGTTGCAGCAATTCGGTAAAGCCAATGATCGCATTAAGAGGGGTTCTGATCTCATGACTCATGATGCTCAGGAACTGTGACTTTGCCCTGGCAGCCTGTTCGGCTTTTTCCTTGGTCTGCACCAGTTCTTCTTCGCGCTGTTTGGGAAGGGAAATGTCCCTTACAAATGCGTTGAAAAAATATCCGTTCTTATTGTGAATCGCAGTAATGGTAAATTCTGCAGGAAACGCCGTACCGTCTTTTCTTTTACAGGTGATCTCAAACCTGGTATTCAATAAAGGATGATGGGGGTCTTTAAAGAACTGTTCTGTCCGGAAGCCACTGTTTCCGGGATGGTTTTCAGGAATCAGTGTGCTTGTAACGGACCTGCCTTTTATTTCTCCTGGTTCATACCCAAAAATTTCAGTGGCTGCAGCATTCCATTCCCTCACAATGCCATCAGCATCCGTCATTACAATAGCATCAAGGGCTGAAGAAATAACGCTGCCCAGCATGGCCTGGTTGTCGGCAAGTAACTTCTGGGTAGTCTCCTGTTCCCTGATCTTTTGATCCAGTGCTTTATTCAGGCGCTCAGTTTCAGCCAGCTTTTCCAGGAAGATCTGCTCTATCTGTGATTGAGAAAATATACCAAGATGCTCACGCCGGACGACCTCTTTTGGGATCAGTGTGATCAGGTGTGGAAAGACTTCAAGCTCCTTGAATTTTGTTGACAGCAACTGGTATTCCCGATTAAACAATTTTCCAGCAAGGGCTTCACCATAATTATCATTCACGTAATTAAAGATCTCTATGCTGATGAACTGCAGGTCTTTAAATGTTTCTTCATTTTGGCATAAGTGCTCAATGGTATTCAGTTGATTTTGTTTCTGCTGAAAGAATCCTTCGGCCGTGCCTCCGAATTGCTCACTTAAAGCAATCAAAAATGAAGAAAGGAATTGAATAGCCAGGGTATTCTTTTTTTCCGTGTCACCAAGAAAGAGGATGGAAAACGGATCCGAGCTTTTCAATGCAGGAAAGTGATCTGCAATGCTTTCACGAAGTGTCTGCCTGGTATATTTCTGTTCCGGCTCAAATGTGCAGATGTATTTTTCAAACAGGAGGTAGGTATGAAAGATTTCATCCGGCTTTTTACGGTGCACCTTACTTCCAAGCTGGATCAGCTGTTCCGCATTTTTAGGGACGGTTATTTGCCTGACAAGGAACTGGAAAAGTTCCTGGTATTGGTCAAATCCCAGGGCTTCAGATTCCTGGCCAGCCTTGTTAGGAGTGATCCATCTTTTAAAGTAATTAAATGATGCCATCCGTCTTATTTACCCTTGCTTGCCTTGAGGATCGAATAAAAACCAAGACCCGAAAATCCCCATGTGAACACAAGAGCAATGAACCATGCTATTGTACCCCCGGTTTCGCCTAATAAGTATTTGAAAAGATTAAAGCCATATATATGCTCCACCTGCATGTGCAAATGACCAACGGCCATTACAACAAAACCCCAGGCGATCAGATTCATTCCTTTACCGAATTTTCCGCCTTTTAAGGCCTGTGCAGTTGCAAAGGCAAATACTACAGAAATTAAAAGAAAGGGTAGCTCCATAAATCCTGATAATAAGCTCAATTTGTTTGTCTGGCTGGCAATGGGTGAATTGGCCTGAAGTACGCTGCAATTGCTTTGTGCTAAAACAGGAATGGAAAGAAATACAAGTGAAATGATTAAAATACAGGGGAGTAGAGCATGCTTTTTCATAAGGTGGATTTAGGTATAATGCCTTGTAAGGCCCGTAAAGCCCTAAGGTAGAAAATACATCATTCAAATGCAACCATTTTTATGAATGAGCACACACTTATAAAGAAGGACTTTTCTTAATGTGAAGTAATAAAAAAAGAGCGTGGTTGATTCTCATCACTTTGTAAAATGATTCCGGAATAGAAAACCCTGAGTTTTTAAAAGGGCACCCAAGCCTTTAAATCAAAGGGAAAGCTCTTTAGACATTCTTCATAGCCTTACGGAATTGATTACTGGCCACCGCCATCCAACCACTGCATTTAACTTGAAAATCTTAACATCTTTGTGTTTATGTAGGCGAAGTCAGGATCATATCCAAGCAATGAACACTTTTCATTTGATTGACCATAAAAGTCAGTTCAAGAAAATAAAAATTATTAAAAAAACAGCGCCTTTCATTTTACTTTGATTTTGCACAACATCAGAATACGAAGTGGTGTTTTGGATCCAAAGTTAAATTTGATTCAAATTGCAAAGGATCAGTTGACTTTTAGATTCCGGAATTTTTAAAGTTTAATTTTAGATTAAATGCATCAGAATAAAAGAGAAATTATTGGATTACATATTCCAAGGGATCTAATAAGCGATTTCTTAAATAAGGGTCGGTTGCATAAATCCGGTAAAATAATACCCGGTCTTGGGGTATTAATGACTGAAATGCCGACTTCAATTCCTTCTGAAAAAGCATTCCAACGTTTCTAAATCGAAAAATGATCGCTGTATCACGCAAAATCATAACTGAGAAACTATCAACCCGCGCGGCTTCCCAGTGGTCATCTGTAACTTTAAACCTTCCACTCATACCTGCAGATCCTATTATTCGAAATTTACTCACAGAATCGCTTTTAAACCCACCTACAGTGGCCCTCATTTCTAATCTTTTTTGTGATAAAGTATTTTCAGAGATGGCCAGAATGAAAAAACATAGAATCAATCCCTTTATTGAACAAGTCATAATTTCAGTATTTTAAATTGTTTGGTTTAAAAAAGGGGCACCTATCAGCAATTATTTTTTATAAAGTAAGATTTTTCTAAGATTTTACCTTTTATCTTCTTAGTGGAACTTAGAAATTAAGTTGTAATAACACAAGTTTTCAAAACAATTTGAATCTTATGATTAAGGTTAAAGCAAAGACCATAGAGGAATACATTCAGAATGCACCTGAGCTGGCACAGCCCAGGTTGCGACAGTTGCATGGTATCTTAAAAGGAGTGGTGCCCGGGGCAACAGAAACGATCAAATGGGGTTATCCTGTTTTTGAAGGCAAGCGGATCCTTTTTTCTTTTTCAGCTCACAAAGCGCATATCAACTTTATGCCTACCTCATCCTCACTCCATCCTTTTTTGAAAGAATTGGAAGAGTGGACCATTGGTAAGGACACCATACAATTGCCCTACGACAAACCACTACCTGAAAAGCTTATCGGAAAAATTGCCACGCACAGATTCAAGGATGTGGAAGAGCACGATGCCCGCTGGATGGGTAAATGATATGTAAATAATGAATACCGGAGTAGTAATTAATTTCAGTGCAAAGCAATATAAACGGCAAAGTGCGCAAAGACGTCGCAAAGAAGCGCAAAGGAAATACTGACTTCACTCTTTGCGTCCCTTTGCGTATCCTTTGCGTTCTTTGCGGTTAAATTAACCAATCAGAATATTTTTAGCTAGCAGTCACAAAACATTCTCTTTTTAAAAGTTACAATTCCTCCGAAAAACTTTATCGCACCTCTGGAACAGTAGCAACTTTGGTCACGTTTAGTTGCATCAAAGCTGACTTCAATCCAGGTGAAGTAGCATTCAACCGGATATCTCCAGCCTCTTTTGTCGTTTGAATGATCACCTGTGCCAGGCCGTTGAATAACTTTCTTTTCCAGGGCTCCGCTGGAGTAATGACCTGGATCAGACCCGGGTCCGTGTTGACAAAATCCCAATCATATTTTTTTGGAATGGGTGTGGCAACGATCGCTATCGTATTGCGGCCTGGCAGCAGCATGGTCTTATCCAGGACATACCCGTTGCCTGTTTCGCTTTCTTTTGCATTGCGTACAACCTCTTTCCCATTGATGTAAATGGATTGTTCCCTTCCAATATTCTTATAAAAAAGCGTAATGGTTGAAGGGCTAACATCCTGTGGCAAGGTAAATGTTCCGCGGTAGACATAAGCCTTCGCCAGGTTCTTATAATCCCTATTCATGAAAGCTGCTTTCCATTCCGAATCATCCAAATTTGCACCGGTATCCCCCGCCGCATCCATGCTGTTGATTGCTTTTTCCTTCAGGTTCTCAATGGGAATAGCCTGAATGGTCTCAATGAATCTTTCCTTTTCCAGTGAGGTAGGATCACCATTGCCAACACCGATGATCTTTCCAGGACCTTCAATACTGAATGTGATCTCATCTCCGGCAACAGGAAAAGGCAGTCCTTTTTTATCAAGAACGTTTACTGTCACAACAGCAATATCCTGTCCATCCGCTTTAAGGCTTGTTTGATGCGCGGATAATTTGATGGAAGCAGGTTTGCCGGATGTTTGCACAACATCTGTCAACAGTCTTTTTCCATTCTTGTAACCAACAACTTCCAGTCTTCCAGGTTGATAAGCCACTTTCCATTCCAGGTGGCCATTGGGCTCCATCTTTTTTCTTCCCTGGCTTTTTTTGTTCAGGAAAAGTTCCACTTCATCGCAATTGCTGTAGGCCCACACGTCTATCAGCCTTCCTTCCTGTCCTTTCCAATTCCAATGCGGCAGCAAATGAAGTGTTGGCTTATTGCTCCACCATGATTTCAAATACCATACATTGTCTTTGGGAAATCCACAAAGGTCCATCATCCCAAAATAAGATGTTACAGAAGGCCAGCCGTAGGGTGTGGGTTCACCACGGTAATCAAAACCTGTCCAGAAAAATACACCTGCGAGGTAAGGCCGGGCAGCATAAAATTTCCAGCCTTCCTGGATGCTGTAAAAAGATGGCCGTGGCTTTTGATCATAGGCCGCTTTGTAATGTTTGATATCATCAGTAACATAAACACCTCTTGTTGCAAAAGTGGAGCCTTCTTCTGTTCCCATTCCGGGCTGATGGGGCAATCGTTGATAGTGGGCATCCACATCACCGTTACCTAGATAATTATATCCCATTACTTCCAGCACATCGGCAATACCACTCCGGAAACCACCGCTGATGCCAGCGGTCGTTGTACGGGTAGTATCGAGGCTTTTCGCAAATGCCTGCAAGGTGTTGGCAATTCGTTCACCTGTCGCATTATTCTCAAAAGCCCATTCCTCGTTACCAATGGACCAGCTGATGATGGAAGGGTGGTTGCGATCGCGAAGGATCATTCGTTTCATTTCATTCAAGCCATCTGCGGTGGTGCGCATCAGGCGGTTCTCATCGATCACCAGCATACCCAAACGGTCACAGGCTTCAAGAAGTTCAGGCGTTGGTGGATGGTGCGCACACCGGTAAGCATTCGAGCCCATATCCTTCAGGGCTTTGATCCGCCAGTACTGCAGTCGGTCTGGTATGGCCGTTCCTACGCCAGCATGGTCCTGGTGGTTGTTGGTGCCTTTAAGTTTTACAATTATTCCATTCAGAAAAAAGCCTTCTTTGGCATCGAAGCGGATGGTGCGGATCCCGAACGGCGTTTCGTACCGGTCCGTTTCACTACCGTTATCCAAAATTCTTGTGATCAGTTTATATAAATAAGGTGTTCCCAGGTCCCAAAGTCTTGCATTCGCAACAGTGAGTTCTGTAATAGTCTCTGCCGTTTGAAAGGGAAGCAGGCTGACAGCGGTAGCCTTTCCTGTTGCCACTATCTTTCCATCTTCATCCTCGATGGTTTGAACTACTTCCACGGTTTTAGAAAACCTTCCTTCATTAACAACATCTGCTTTGGCTGTGATAAGTCCATTATTGCCCTGAACTCTGGAGGTAACAAAGGTGCCATACGGTGTCACATGAACAGGTGCGGTCTTGGTAAGCCATACATGACGGTAAATGCCGGCGCCTTCATAGTACCACCCTTCTTCCATGGTAGCATCCACCCTTACCGCCACCACGTTGTTGCCACCACAGTTCAGCAGGTCCGTGATGTCATATTGAAAGCTTGAGTAACCGCTTGGCTCTGTGCCCAGGTAATGTCCATTGACCCAAACAATTGAATTGCGGAACACTCCATCAAAAACGATCGAGATCTTTTTTCCAAGATCTGTATGGGGAATGGTAAATGATCTTCGGTACCAGCCCACGCTTCTTTCCGGGAAGGCCCTGCCTATTGCCTTGAAACCATGGCTGAAACTGGCTTTGGGACTAAAATCCTGCTCTACTACCCAATCATGCGGCAGGTCAAGCTTGCGCCAGGAACGGTCATCGAAATTCGCTGCTGCTGCACCATCTCCATAACCTGCCTTTGTCAGGTAGGAAAAATATCCGGTACCGGTGCCAAAATCCTTTTGCGCATCATATGGATGACCAAATGAAAACCGCCATCCAAAATCCATCAGCAGGCGTTCACGTGTGGGCGGGGGCCCGTTTTGAGCCTGGATAAAAATAAAAGAGAACAAAAAGACAGAAAGTAAAACAGACCTGAGATATATCATGGCTAAGAGATTGCTAGTGCCAAATATATGTAGGGCAGATTACAAGACATCGGCTTTCCTTTTGGTTGATAAAAAAATAGCCTGCCGTTAATTTTTATAAATGGAGCTAATTAAAAACGTCTGCCAAAATTATAACGGCATACCGGCCACCAAGGCCTGGCCACTTTCCCAGAGCGCCTGTTAATGCTCTTCCAAAGCAATATTTTTCTTACACGACCGCAGGATGGTTAAACCAGCAATGGCCGCGATCAGGGAAGCTAAAAGAATGCTCATTTTAGAGTTAGTGATCACGTCAGCATCATTAAAGGCAAGGTTTGTAATAAAAATACTCATCGTAAAACCTATTCCGGCAAGTATGGCAGCACCAAACAATAGCTTCCATGATACATGGAGCGGCAGTTTGGCCCATCCGACTTTCGTTGCCAGAAAGGAGATCCCCAGAATTCCAATTGTTTTTCCAGCCAGAAGGCCCAATATGATCCCGAGAGAATTAGAGGTGGAAATGCTTCCCAATATATCGGCAGGCAACAGAATGGCTGTATTCGCCAAAGCAAATATTGGAAGTATAATAAATGCTACAGGTGTATGAAGGAAGTGTTGCAGGCGGTAAGAAATGTTTTCAGGGTCCTTTCTGTTGAATGGAATGGCAAAGGCAAGCAAAACGCCTGCAATGGTAGCATGCACCCCTGATTGCAGCATGCAATACCACATGATCAGGCCACCCAATAAATAAACTAAAAGGTTATTGACCTTCATTTTCCCTAATAAAAAAAGAACTGCGAAGATGCCGAATGCACTTAACAAATAAGTGAAGGACAGATCAGCTGTATAGAAAATTGCAATAACAGTAATGGCCCCAAGGTCATCTATGATGGCCAATGCAGTCAGGAAGATCTTCAGTGACGCAGGCACTTTATTCCCTGCAAGGGCTAAAATTCCAAGCGCAAATGCTATATCAGTGGCCATGGGAATGCCAAAGCCCGATTGAGTTGGAAGTCCGGCATTAAAGCCATAATGAATAAGTGCAGGAATTGCCATGCCACCGATTGCAGCAAGCACTGGCAGCAAAGCGTTTTTGAAACTGGATAACTCGCCTACATACAACTCTCTTTCAATCTCAAGACCTACCATCAGGAAAAAAATGGTCATCAGGCCGTCATTGATCCAATGCTCCACCGTAAGGTTGAGATCAATAAAATTATTAGCGAATCCTATCTTTTGATGGAAGAATTCAGGGAATGATGGGCCAATGAAAATGTTTGCCAGAAGAATGCTTAAAACGGTAACGAATATCAGAATGTAACCTGCTGTTTTTTCACTATGAAAGAACCCCCTGAATATTTTAGTTAATTGCATACGTTAAGTTTAATCCCTGTTTAATTCAAAACCTTTTCCTTCCAGTTCTACGGCCTTGCCATTTGTTGTGGGTCACCATGACGCATCATGTTTGATTTCTCAGTTTTTGTGAATCCTTTGCGTAGGCGGCGAAGGTGTCGATTTATTTTAATTTTCGGCATGCTGGTCTTTGATATTTTGGTCTGCCGGCGTCCCAAGGAAGCTGAGCGCAACAGGTATCTTGCAGGGTATTTATGAAGGTAAGCGGGATTGGCTGGAAGTTTTGTCATTCAGGTATCATGGCAGAGTCAAATTTAAATCAGCAAGTCAGTATGACCCTATTGATCTAAGAATTTTATAACCTCATATTAATAGGTCCTTAATACTGAAGGCATACATTGAATAAAATCCTGTAATGGAAAGGAATTTCGTTGTAGAGATCAGCTTCAGGGGCAAATGTATCAACGCATTTGTAAGACTGCACCAGCTTAAGAACGAAGTCGGTTACTGTGTTGATTATTTGGCTGAAGGGGTGGATGACATTATCCCCGGAAGAAGGGTTTTAGTGGACAGTAACAGAAGGTCACCGATTGCATACGATCATCCTGAGGCCGGGAATCTGATTGAAGCAACCATTCAGTCCATATCAGCCCATTTGTATTCAAGAGAATAATAAATCATTCCTCGTCCATGATTTATGGGCGATTTGGTGTTAGGAAAGCTGGAATTTAAATTCTAATGACTTTCTAATCTGGGCTCAGGCCTTATTTCCTAGTTTTGCTTTAATCTATCTTGGAACGGTCTGGGTTTTTACCCGGGCCTCCATTTTAATCCGAATAGTTACTCCATTTAAAAGTTTCTTCATATAGCATGTTTAGTTGGGACCCTGGCGAAAGCCGGGGTTTTTTTTAGAAATATACATTTGACATCATCCACTTTCTTCCTGGCAAATGATTCAGGCATGGATGCAAAAGAAGAAGCCCACCCGCATTCGGTGGGCTATCTCCAATACACAAAGAGAAACAAAACCAACCTAATTCCTGTTTTCCTGGATATTCTTTTCCAGGATGGCATTGTATTTTTTAGCATCCTCATTTGCAGGGTCAACTTGGAGCACCTTCTGGAAGTAGTCTACCGCTTCAACATAATCTTTCTGGCTGTTGGCTTCATAGGCGGCCATGTAAGCATAAGCTTCCACCATCCAGCTCTTGTAATTCTGATTGGCGGTATCATTTTGAAGGAGCTCAACGACCTTTTCATAATAAGGCAGCGCCAACCCTTTGGCCATGTCCTTATCCATCGCTGTATTGATCCTTGCTTTCCAGTAATATCCAAAGCTTTGTTCCGGGTATTTGGCGATATAAAGTCCAAATACTGAATCAGCTTTCTGGAATTCGTCAGCCTGGTAATGTGCAACACCCCAGTAAAAAAGATCGATGTTAGTTGCATTTTTATTTCCGGTATAAAATTTCTCCAGCCATTTTGCCTGGCCGGCATAATCCTTCTGGTTTTTTTCCAGGTCGGCGACTTTGCGGTAGTAAGCATACAGTTTGGAAGAATCAGATTCCAGGTCCATGGCCTTTTCATAATAAGCCATCGCTGAATCAGGGGACTGCCGCAACAGGAGGTCTCCCATTGTTGCCAGGTCGTAGGGCATTATATTACTGTCTGCTTCCATTGCAAAATATTGCTGAAGCGCATTAATGGCCTTTGCTGTATCGTTCAGCTGCAAATTAGAGTGGGCGATCAGCTTATAGATCCTTGGTTTTGCATCCACTGATTCCATACCAACGATGGCATTCGCTTTTGCCAGCGCCTGGTTGTATTGTTTGTTTACGTACAGCAGGTCGGCCAGGTCATATTGCTGGTCCATACCTGGATCAGAGTGTTGTACGTACTGGCTATAGTACTGCAAGGCTTTTGCAGGATCAGATGTGAAATAATGTGCGTAGAGCCTTTTCAATGCCGGTGCATAATCAGGATCTGCTTCAAGGGCTTTGATGAAATAATCCAGGTATATCTCAGCATTTTTTTGGGTAAGGAAAATTTCCCCCGCTTTGTGAAGCGCAGCTGCATATTTACTATCGATCTCCAGTGCTTCCTTGTAAGACCTGTAGGCTTCAGAGCCATTATTCAATTTACGATAAGCATCCCCAAGCATCACATGAAGTGAAGCATCCTTTTTTTCCCGCTTAATGGCCTTCTCCATCAACGAAATTGCATATTGTGCATTACCGTTCTTACTTACAATATGCGCATTTGCAATAGCAGCAAGGATACCGGCATCTTTCTGCCTGGTCTCATCCAGGGCTTTATTAAAATAAACGTCAGCTGCCTGCCGGTTATCCTGGGCCAGCAGATTGTACCCGGATGCAACCTGGTAATAGGGCTCATGATGCACAGAGGAAGGCGCAAGTTTCAGGCTGTCTGACGCTTTTTTATTTTCGCTTTGCATCAGGTAGCTATTCATGAGTCCATACCAGGCTGCTGCATTTCCGGGATTTTGTTTCAAAAGGGCATGGTAAGTTGATTCAGCCGATTGATATCTTTCATAATACATTTCTTTGTTGGCCTTTTCCAGGTCCTGGGCTTTAAGGCCATAGCCAAAAAGAATTATGAACAGGATTATTGTTGTTTTCATGTGTGTTTGTTTAAAAAGTCATTGTTTCATTTGGTTGAACAGCAAGTACCTCCAACCTTTATTTGACTGGCAGGATTGCCTTACTGATTGCAACTGTGGTGTTAATTGAAAAATCACCAGGATCAATATGTTTTAAATGTCCCCAACATTGAAAGACAAACTTACCCTGCCCGAATTAAGCAGTAATTAAGTGAGGATTAAAATGTTATTAGAACTGGGATGGTTGCTGTAGAATGGCCCAACTTGGTGATGAAGTTTGTAAATTGCTGTAATGACAGATGAACGGCAGATACTTCTGGTGGAAGATGAGAAAAAGATAGCTGATACTTTAAAGCTTGGCCTTGAAGAACAGGGTTTTTACGTTGAAGTTGCTTATGATGGGCTCATTGGTCTTAAAATGTTCCAAAAGCATGACTTCAACCTGGTTGTTCTCGATATTAACCTGCCGGGAATGAATGGATATGAACTTTGTAAAAAGATAAGGTATTCCAATGCGCAGGTTCCTGTTATCATGCTGACAGCTTTAAGTTCATTGAATGATAAAATTGAGGGATATGACGCAGGAGCGGATGATTACATCATTAAGCCTTTTGAGTTCAGGGAACTTTTAATGAAGATCAGGGTCTTGTTAAAAAGGACCATGACCCAGAACATCCCTGTTGGAAACATCCTGAGAGCTGGTGACCTGGAAATGAACCTGGATAGCAAGGAAGTTAAAAGGGGAGATGTACCCATTTCACTTACTGCAAAAGAATTCCAGTTACTGGAGTACCTGATGCGCAATAAGAACAAAGTGGTTTCGAGGGCAGACATCGCCATCAATGTATGGGACATTGACTTCGATACCAACACCAATGTCATAGATGTGTACATCAATTATGTAAGGAATAAAGTGGACAAAAAATTTGATTCAAAGCTGATCCAAACCCAGGTAGGGATGGGGTATGTTTTAAAGGAAATTCATTGATCATGCCAGTCAGGTTACGCATTACCCTGCTTTTCGCCCTGCTGGTATTGATCATTCTAACACTTGTGTGCTCCGGCATCTATTATTTCACCTACCAGTCCAGGATTGAGAACATTACCACCAGGCTGACGAACCGGTCCATCACGACCGCGCGGTTACTAAGTCATGGCGAGTACTTTGATCAGCGGCTGGTACAGCGGATCGATTCGCTGACAACGCTCACATTGAAAGATAAATCCGTGCAGGCTTATGATTACCAGAATAACCTGATCTATGCCTATAGTGATATTCCCGGAGACACCCTATCCATTAATGAGTCTATCCTCGACGATACCAGGGTCAATGGCAGACAATACTTCAGGCAGCATGAAAAAGATGCGGTCGCCTATCATTATACCGATGCCAATTCCAGGATCGTGATCGTTTCAGCTGCAAAGGACGAGGTGGGCAATGAAAACATGCGTAATCTTCTTAACGTCCTTTTACTGAGCTTCATTGTCGGGATGCTGTTTGTAATTGTCAGTGGTTACATTTTTTCGCGAAGGCTATTACAGCCAATCAGGAAGATCACCGATGATGTGGCAGAAATCTCTGCACAAAACCTTGCAAGGCGCATACAAACAGGGGAAACAAAAGATGAGTGGTTCTACCTCTCCAACACACTCAATGAATTGTTGAACAGGCTGCAGGAAAGCTTTGAGCTTCAGCGAAGGTTTATTTCGAATGCATCACACGAACTTTCCACCCCTTTAACCTCTATTTCCAGCCAGCTGGAAATTTCACTGCTTCGTGACAGGGAAGCTTCCGAATACAAAAAGGTTATGACCTCCATCCACCAGGATGTAAGGCATATGAGCAAACTGACGCAAACACTTTTGGAATTTGCCAAAGCTTCAGGAGATAAAGGCGGGCTTGAGATCAACCTTGTCCGCATTGATGAAATTCTGCTGGGGCTTCCCGCAGAGATCACCCGGATGAACCCTACTTATTCAATGAAAGTTGAATTTGATGATCTTCCTGAAGATGAGCAGCATTTGCTGGTTTTTGGAAATGAACCCCTGCTGCAGACGGCGATCAGGAACATTATTGTGAACGCTTGTAAATACTCCGGCGACCACCAGGCCATGGTCACCCTTAAGATCGATGACAAATACATTGTTGTCATTGTAAGAGACCAGGGTATTGGCATTCCTGAGGAAAAACTGGACCATATATTCCAGCCTTTCTACAGGGTGGAAGGCAATCAAAGTGAAAGTGGCTTTGGATTAGGCTTGTCACTTGCTGACAGGATCATCAAACTCCATAAAGGCTTTATCAGGGTTGTATCCGATAAAGGCCAGGGAACTACTTTTAATATTTTTTTGCCGGCAGCACGTTTTCTGGTCAACCAATAATTCTAATAGTTTTCTAATCCTATCTTAATTAAGCCATAAGCCTCTGTTTGCAAGTTTGTATCATGAAGCAATCTTCAGCATTCACCAAACCCCTGGTATTTTTTACATTCGGCGGCCTCCTGGTCATTCTCCTTTTCGTTTCAGGGCTACTGTTCCATCAAAACAATGTGTACAGGCAGGAGAACCGGGAACTGATCATTGAAAATGATTCCGTTATATCCGTAAACATAGAATTGAGGGAATCACTGGAAAAGAGCAGCAGCATTCCCGGAAAAAGAAAGCTTACAGAAAATTATAACAGGCAGACACAATTGAACAATTAATCCTGCTTTACCTGTTAATCACTGGATGGATCAACGCATCAGTGAAATGGTTCAAGTGCTGAACCCGATAATGCATAATGAATGTGACAGCAAGTTCATACGATCATCATCGCAGGTGATAAATGGCCCATGCCCTCGAGGACAGTAACAACCATTTGCGGAGTCTGCAGGTTGAATTGCGCATAAGAGGCCTCAGTGCCAACTTTAATGGTAAAAGAATGCTTATGCTGAATCAGGTGCCGGAACATGTCTTCATCCGTTGTGTCATCTCCTACAGCAAAAATGAAATCATACGAACCCATTGAAAGGATATTTCTGACAGTGATGCCTTTGTCAATACCGCTGTTCCTTACCTCAACGATCTTATTGCCAGAAAGCACTTCAAGGTGGCGATTGTGAATATATTCCTTCAGTTCGCCAAACAATTCATGCGCCCTTAGCTTTCCGTGCTCAAGGTTCGCATTTCGAAAATGCCAGACGATCGAATAATCTTTTTCTTCCACAAAGCTATGGGCGCATCTTCGTACGTACATTTCCATGATGTTCAGGACCTGCTCTTTCCATTCATTCCGTGCCTGTACCTCTGTGCGCCAGCTTTGGCCGAACATCCTGATCTTGGCACCATGCTCTGCCACCAGGTTGATGGGCAGGTGCGAAAAGTATTGGTCAAGCCAGGCACTGTTCCTGCCACTGATAAGGAAGACATCATTCAAAGGATCCTTTGCCAGCCTGTCGAGCGCATCGAGCAAAGGTTGGTCTGGGACCGCGAGGTCCGGATTGGTTGCAAAAGGTACAAGGGTCCCATCATAATCCAGCAGCAACAGCCTGCGTGATGCCAGACGGTAAGCATCAAGCATGCTTCTCCTGGAATAATCATCCAGGAACTTAACCTGGAAGGCATGCTGCTTTTGCTTGATATTCATCAGGGCTGAAATGTAATCGTCAGCCCATGCCTGCACGTCGTAATTCGCCACTCTCTTTTGCATCTGGCGTAACCGCTTACCCTGTTCCTCTGTATCCATCTCAAGTCCTTCCCTGATCTTCCTTGCCATTTCAGTGATGTCATTTGGGTTGATGGTCAGCGCTTCAGTCAGCTCTCTTGCCGCCCCGGCCATTTCACTAATAACCAGGACACCTTTTTCATCTTTCCTGCTTGCAATGAATTCTTTCGCAACCAGGTTCATACCATCCCTTAATGGGGTGATCAGGGCAAGGTCACAGCCGGTATACAATGCAAGCATCTGATCGAAAAGGAGGTAGTTGTACTGGTAGATCAGAGGCTGCCAGTGATAATCACCAATCCTGCTGTTGATCTGGCTGATCATTTCATCTATCAGCTTCTTTCTTTCTGCATATTTTGGAATATTATCCCTGGAAGGAACAATGACCATGATAAATACTACTTTACCATGATAGGCCGGATTGTTCTGAAGGAATAATTCATAAGCACGCAACCTGTTCTGTACCCCTTTTGTATAATCCAGCCGGTCGACTGAAAAAATGATCTTCTTTTCGTGTATGTTCTGCAGCAAGGAACACCTTAGTAACCGAACTTCTTCTTTGTCATAAGCATTATTGAAGCATTTATAATCGATGCTGATAGGGAAAACATCAACCTTTACCAGGCGGTTTTTATGTTTGATGATATGACGTTCATGGTCCAACCCAAGGATCATCTGGATACTTTGCAGGAAGTGAGCAGCATAATCAATGGTATGAAACCCGATCAGGTCTGCACCAAGGAGGCCATTGAGCAATTGTTCCTGCCATTTTCCGGGTATGAGCCTGAATATTTCGTAAGAAGGGAAAGGAATGTGCAGGAAGAACCCGATGGTTACCTGGGGTAACTGCTTTCGTAACATATCAGCCAGGGCCAGCAAATGATAGTCATGTATCCAGATTGTATCACCAGGCCTGGCATGCCGTACAATGGAATCGAGGAAATGCTCATTGGCCTTCATGTAATGATCAAAGTAATTGGGCTTATATTCAGCATAAGAAGGGAAATAATGGAAGAGGGGCCACAGTACTGAATTTGAAAATCCATTGTAGTACTCCTCGTACGTCTTTGCATTCATAAAGACAGGTAGGTAAGTGTAATCTGATGCTGGAATTTTCCGGGTAGCAATTTCCCAGGTGGCAGGACTGCAACCAGGAACGCCAGCCCACAGCACCTGGCTGAATCCTGTGTTTCCACCCTGCAGGTAGCTATTCATTGCTGTGATCAGTCCGCCAGATGCTGCCTTCACATGCATGTCATCTCCTTCGCCTTCTATATTAACTGGGAGCCTGTTAGAAACGATGATCAGTCTTTTTTCAATCATGTGCCACTTATTAGTATAAGCACCCAAAATAAGCTGGCATCAATAAGAGGGAATTAAAACGAAATTAAATTACCATTAGAAATGCTGCTGCCCGAATCGCGTTGAACACCCTTGAATAAGAAATGAAGCAAGTATTTGAAACGAGCAAAGATCAAGGGTTAACCAGGTTGGTTCCTTTATCGACAGTTTTCAATTTCCAGATTCGAATTGTTCACCGGTTATTTTGCAGCATAAGCATTTCCTGTTGTGAACAACTGGTCGGCCAGCTTTTTATCATGACCATAAATATCACGGCGAAACTGAAGCACACCATCATCTCCAACCCATGCGGTCAGGTAAACGATCATTACAGGGATCTTTTGATCGAGCTTCACCCATTTTTCATTTCCTGAATTCATGGCTTCGCTGATCCGCTCACTGGTCCATGATGCTTCATGTTGTAATAGGTATTGTGCAAATTTGAACGGGTCTTCCAGCCTGATGCAGCCATGACTGAAAGCACGGTGCGTTCTGCTGAAAAGACTTTTCGCAGGCGTGTCATGAAAATAGATGTTATACCGGTTAGGGAATATAAATTTTACTTTTCCAAGCGCATTGCCTGCACCGGGTTTCTGCCTTACAACGGGCAGGCCGTTGCTATAGCCTGTTATTTCCATGTTGTTCCTGGACAGGTAATCGCTGTTGGTTTGCAAGGCCGGCTGAATTTCATTCCTTACAATGCTCCTGGGAACGTTCCAGTAAGGACTGAATACCACATATTCCAGGTCATCCTTAAATATTACGGTTCTATTGGCAGCTTTTCCAATGACTATATCCATAGAAAGCGCTTTTTGCCGGTCTTCATAAACATGAACCCGGTACTCGGGGATATTGGCCACGATGCTGGTTCCTGCTGGCCTTTCAGGCAACCATCTTAACCTTTCCATATTGATCAGCATTTGTTCAATGCGCCTGTTCAATGGTGTATTGATCTCTTTTAAAGTATTGGTTCCAATCACCCCATCAGGTGTAAGACCATGCCTTTCCTGGAACTCCATGACAGCCGCCTTCAATGTCTTATTGTATTTGAACGACCCATCATTTTCCTTAAGGTCTCCAAGAAGGAACAGGTAATTCTTCAAGTCCCGGATCATTATGGAAGAATCACCTTCCTCAAAAAATTTGGCATTACCCAGGTCAATTGAGGAACCATTCAGCTTCTTTTGCAGGCTTTCATATTTTTTCAACTGGCTTTTCAATGCCAGGTACTGTTTGGATTGCGGAGCCCAGGATTTCAGGTCTCCCGGCTGGCTGTTCATCAAGGAATCCAATAACGCAAGGGGATCTACTTTCTTTCTTGGAATATGCCACTGTAATTCTTCAGGGTTCACCCTGCCAGAAAATGCATATTTGGAGTAATCAAAAAAATGATTGGTAAGATGAAGTTCAGTATGGACCATCTCATTTTGATGGAGGTTTACATCTTCTTCCAGCAACGCGCCTATAGTTTCGTGTAAGTCTTTGTCGTAAATAGAGCTGTCCCTGGAATAAGTGACATACTCATTATGCATGTTCCAGAATGCCTGTGCCTGCTCTGTCAATCCATTGCGAGTGAGCCAGGCAAACTGAAAATCGCGGTTCTTATAAAAGCTCCTGATACGTTCCGCGGTGACCAGATCAATCTTTTCTTCGAGAATAAAAGATTCAATGACCATGCTATCCAGCCGGGGATCCTCGACAACTGGTTTTTCTTTTATCTGATGATCATTGCTATAAGGCATATCTATTCCGGCGTCAGCAAGGCTGATCTTCCCGTCCTGACAGCTGGAAACAAGGAGCGGTAATATAAAAAGTATAGAAACAAGTTGATACATCATTTTAAATTTCGTGATCATTCTAGGTACCATTAGAGGATTACAAATAACCTGCCCTATTAAGGCCAGGATATTTTCTAATAGGATTTTAATCCTGTATAATAATCTCCTGGAATGATATCCTATTATGGACCATGCGCTTTGCTGATTGACCGTGCTGAAAACTGGCAGTTTGTCAAGCAATGATTTCTGAAAAGAGTATTTTTAAATTAACAGAGCTTGCATGCGTTTCAATTTGGATAAACTTTGCATGGATCGTTCAACCATTTTTAAGGAGTTGATGCAATAGATAACACTGTTTAATCCGATCCTTAACGGAATGCGACCATATTTTCCTCAATGGAAAGGATGATAAAGTGTTTAATACAATTATTCAGAAAACGGGCATATGGATAAACAATTAAGAAACGAAAGGAAAAAGCTTCTTAACTCATTGGAAAGATTGCTGGAAGGGCCAATGATCTTCCTGGGTTTCGTATGGTTGCTTTTATTGGTAGTAGAATTGGTATGGGGCCTTACACAGCCCTTGCAGTACCTCAGTATAGGCATATGGATCGTATTCATCATTGACTTCCTGGTGAAGTTCATATTAGCTCCGGAGAAGCTGCGGTTCTTAAAAGGGAACTGGCTTACAGCTGTATCCCTGGTATTACCTGCCTTGCGCGTTCTTCGGATTTTCAGGGTATTGCGGGTGCTGAGAGGCGTCAGGTTGATCAGGGTGGTATCCTCACTGAACAGGAGTATGAAAAGCCTGGGTGCTTCCATGTCCCGCAGGGGGTTTGGATATGTAGTACTGCTTGCCCTTGTTTTCACTTTTGGAGGTGCTGCCGGCATGTATGCTATTGAAAAGGGAGCACCTGGTTTTGAAAATTATGGAATGGCCTTATGGTGGACTGCAATGAGGATCATCACCGCCGGAAGTGAATACTGGCCTTTAACAGCTGAAGGAAGGGCGCTTGCCTTTGTGCTTGCAGTTTTTGGGTATGCCGTATTTGGTTATGTAACCGCAACCCTGGCTACTTTCTTTATTGGAAGGGATGCGGAGACAAAAGATGCACCGGTGGCAGGGTCGAAAGATATAGATGAATTGAAAAAAATGATAGAATCACTGACTATAAAAGTAAATGAGTTAAACGCAAAGTGAGATGCTTTGATATCCATCTTTAAGTAAATAGAAACAAATATCCCTGTCATTTATTTTTAAGCAATTAACCTGGAGTAACAGGAATCTTTTCTTACCAGATATTACCAGGTGCTTAGAAAATTTTCAGGTTGAAGTTTGCCTTTTCCGGTTGCTGAATATTCTTTTCCAAATCCTTTTTGCTATACTTACCTGTGCCACCTTCTTCGTTATGGCTTCTGCCAGTGAGCTGTCAACAAATTGAACATCATCCATTTTGATTCCTTTTTCTACCTGCTGGGGATATAGTATCAGGAAGCCGGTTTCCTTAAAGTAATTTGATAGGTAATAAGGCAGCCGGTCTAGCGCAGCATTAAATGAAACATGTCCTTTGCGTGATGATACAATAACCAGCAATTCATTTTTCTTAACTTCCCTGCTGAAGATCAGGAAATCCTCCCAGTTTTCGAATGTGGAATAAGACATTTTTCCTTCAATTTTTTGCAATGCCTGGTGGTCTTTTAATTCCTGGATCGTAGCATCTGCAGCAAAGAAATCAATTCCCAGCCCTGATTCTTTTGCTATGTTGGCAATTTTAGCGAACCAATGGGCGAAACCCGGCTCAAGTTCCGCTTTACGGGTGATGACAACAACCATTCGCTTTAAGGTGTTAAAAGGCTGCACCGGTTTGTAGATGAAAACGGTCTCAGTAGTCTGCTTTAATATCCGGTCCGCAGTCTCTCCTAAAAAATTATGCTGGTTGGCGCCCTGGTGAAGGCCGATCAGCAGATCCGTGATGGACTGCTCCTTTAGCGTGTAAATAATTCCATTGCTGATGCTGATGTCATAGCGTGTGATGGGGACAATGCTTTCCTCTATGGCTGCAGCATGACTGACTGCCTTATCCAACATTCTTTTTGCTATCGCCTTCGTTTTGCTGTTTTCCGTTTCATCACTGATAATATTTAAGGCATAAATAGGGGTATTGCTATGGTTTGGCTTCAGCTTTAAACCCAGGTCAATCAGATCGGTCACAGTTTCAGGATAGGCCAATGAGATCAGTATCTTACCATCTGCCTGCGCATGTCCCTCGGAGACATTTTCTTCCTGCAAAGCCATTTTCCGGGAAGCCCGTTCCACAAGGAAAGAGGAAACCGTACAAGTGATCAGGATCATGATGATCGTTCCATTGAGTACATCTTCATTCAATAACCTGATGGGTTCACCTGCAGGGGTCTCACCGATGATCACGTTATATCCAACAAGCACAATGGCCAGTGTGGCACCAACCCTGGCTGTACTTAATCCGAATATCATGTTCCGTTCCAGAGTAGAAAGACGGAACGAGGTCTGGGTGAGCAAAGCAGCAATGTATTTTGTACCAATACCAAGGACCGTCATGACGGCTGCAACTTTTAATGCGCCAAACCCCTTAAACAATACGCTGAAATCAATGAGCATCCCCACACTGATCAAAAAGAAAGGAATGAAGAAAGCATTGCCAACAAATTCTATGCGGTTCATAAGTGGCGAGGTATGGGGTATGAACCTGTTGAGAGCAAGGCCGGCAAGGAAAGCCCCGATGATGTGTTCAAGTCCTGCCAGTTCAGCCAGAAAAGCGCCAAGGAAAACCATGGCCAACACAAAAATATATTGGGATACGGCGTCCTCGAAATTTTTAAAAAACCATCTTGCTATAATGGGGAAAACAAAAAAGATGGCGACCCCCAATCCTGCGGAGTACAAAGCCAGTTTTAACCAGAAAGTAGAAGTGATATCTCCTTTTGTAGTTCCAATGACTGCAGCAAGGACCAGAAGTGCTAAAACATCCGTCAGGATGGTCCCTCCAATTGTCAAGGTAACGGAACGAACCCTGGCAATACCATACTTGCTGGCAATAGGGTAAGCCAGCAGGGTATGGGTAGCAAACATACTGGCTAATAGGAAGGAAGCAGGCCAGCTGAAATTCAACAGGTAATAAACAGCTACCGAACCTAAGGTCATTGGTATAAAAAAAGTGAACAGGCCAAAGACCAGGCTTTTGATACGGTTCTTCCGGAACTCCTCGAGATCAATTTCAAGTCCGGCAGTGAACATGATATAAAGCAAACCAACCGTCCCGAACAAGACTATGCTGCTATCCCTCAATAAAAGGTTCAAACCATAGGGGCCAATGATCATTCCTGCCAGTATCAGACCGATGATGTGGGGAACCCTGATCTTATTGAAAAGAATGGGCGCGAATAAAATAATGAAAAGTACCAGTGCGAAAACCACCACGGGATTGCTCAGGGGCAATGAAAAATCCAGATCGTTCAGTAAATACATACATTCCGGGTTAAGCATTCAATTTTTCCGCCAGCAAAGTATAAACGACCTTGCAGTTGTTGTCTCTTATAATTTCCCTTTCTCCTTCCAACCTGAAATTATCGACAAGTCTTAAGCGAACCACCATCTTAGTCAGCGAAGCAGCTTCAGTGCCGGTAACATCCTCAACCAATTCAATCGTATTGCCAGTATAAAAACCTGTATAAACCCGCACGAGTTGGTTATTAGACATTGCTTTTGCAATTAGTTTATTTCCCTGGTAAGCCAGTTCCCATTGTTCTGTTTTCACATCCCCCACAGCAGATCCAGGACAGGTAGCTTCAGTACACGTCATCCTAACATCCCATTTACCCTGCAATTGGGTATTGATGAGGTAAGTTGTATCAGTATTGATGGTGCTGTCGAAAAATGATTTTTGTTTCAATAAGGCTTCTTCACGCAACTGAAGGCTTTTTTCTTTCAGCAGCAATAATTGCTCACGTTCATTCAGGGCTGTTTCACGTTTTTGCAAGGCTTCTTCCTGTTGCCGCGAATCGCATCCGCACAGGATCATTAACAAGATGAGGGCTATTAATATTTGTTGAACCATTTGGTACAGGTTGGGTTAAGGGTGCACAGGCAAAATTATCTGATTGGGTTAAGAGAAGGTGACGCTCTCTGGTATTCTAATATATTTTTAATGCAAGCGACTTGCACTAAAAATAACCAGGATATGCCTGAAGTTGGTTAGAAGGTTTACAAAAAGCAGCTTTGGTGATATTGCATTTTAAGAAATACTGGGACCGAACGCGTTGGTTATAATTTATACATTGTCGAACCCGAAAAATTGAATTGTTCGTTAATTGGTATTCATAATATTGGATTCGTTTACGCAGGACCTACATTTGATATATGGATGGTTTATTGGTCGCTTTGAGAACATTCTGAGAGTATAACACTTACAGAACCTGGCTCCAGGAATGATCTATTTAATAAGTATAACTGTTCCTTTTTGAAACCTTAGAGACGACCCCGCCAGTTTATATTTCAGCATCCAAACGTATACTCCGGGCACACTTTCCTTTCCCTTAAAAGTGCCGTTCCAGCCTTTAGACGGTTCCTGGGAAAAAAAGATCTGTTTTCCCCAGCGGTCGTATATACGAAATTCAAAAGATTCCTGTCTTCCAAAAATAACGGGATTAAACAAATCATTTAAGCCATCATTATTTGGTGTAAAAGCCGAAGGCACATATACAGCCACAGGGCATTCTTTTGTGGTTATGTGAATACTGTCTGTACCCTGGCAATTGTTCCAATCTGTAACCTTCAGCCAATAATCACCTGGCTGAACTGAAATTATTTTTTTTGATGTGGCACTGTTGCTCCATAAATAGGACCTGAAGTTACCTGACGCAGTAAGTTCCAGGTCACTGTAGGAACATATTACAGTATCCTTGGGCAAAAATCCTGAAGGGGATGGCAGCACTTTGGTTACATTGACCGTATCGCTGGCTTTACACCCGTTAATATCAGTTACTTGGACCCAGTAGGTTCCGGTCGTATTGATGTTAAATGAGGGAGATATGCTTCCGTCATGCCAACGATAGCTTGCAAAGTTGGCGCCAGGACTAATGATCCTGTTCCCGCCTGCGCAGAGTGAGGTGTCGCTATGGATGTTGATCGTTGGTTGTGTATATGGCGGAAGAACCCTCACTGTGTCCCTTGAAATACATTGATTAAAAAATACAGCTGCTACATCGTAAAAACCTGGCGCTGTTACAGTGATAGCTGAACCCGTACTACCATTACTCCAGGTGTATTGTGAAAACCCGTTTCCTGCATCGAAAGTGGCACTATCTCCCGGGCAAAATCTCTGATCCTGTCCTAATTGAATTTGTGGTGAATGCAGTGTAGTGATATGAATTGTATCATAAGCAATACAGCCTGGTGTTTTTTCTGCCCTCACCACATAGAAAGTGTCTATGAGTGGATTCACTATAATTGATTGCGACTGTGGATTTGTTACAAGATAAGTTGTTAGCCACTCATAATTGAGGAAACCGGAAGGAGCGGTAAGTTGCAAAGTGTCGTTATTGCACTTAATCCGGTCCGGCCCTGCATCAAAAGTAAAAGGAGGGTGTGGTTCGATCTCAACTGTATCTGTAAAGACATTTCCGCATACATCTTTTACCTGCACGGAATAGCGGCCTGGCTGTTGAACCGTGAACAAAGAGTCCGTGGAGCCATCCTGCCACAAGTAAGAACTATAACTGTTTCCCGCTGAAAGTACAATCGTGTTGCCAGGGCAAATCTGCCGGTTTGCTCCCAGGTTCACTGCTCCCGGAGAAGATGATATATGGATGGTCAATGAATCTTTCAATTGGCCGCAATTCGAACCCATTTGGGCATAAAGTGTCACAGTGCCAGATCCCTGAAAGTAAAGATTCACCGTACTATCGTTGATAACCTGAACTTGTGCAAGTGAATTAGAGGTGGAAAAGCTGATGTTGGGGTCACAAAGCCCTTTCCTCTTGGCAGCATAAGTAATTACCGAACCTGTACAAACATTTTTAGGCCCTTCTATTTTTCCTAAGTAGCATGAACTTTGACTATTACATTCTATTTGCCACTGGAAACCGGAAGGTTCAAAAACTGGTATGTTAAAGGGTGTTCCCACATCTGTAGAAAGGGGCCCTACATTCACTTTTACCGGACTTACAGGAATAATTTCGTTTGTAACAAGTGGTTGGAAACCTACGGAATTGCAATTCGCCAAATTTCCTCCACTGGATAAGCTAATTAATAGCGCTCTTTCTCTAAATTCAGGTCCGGATAACCGGGAGGCGCCGGCTACTGCAACTGAAGAATCCTCGAATACAGCCATATCAAGAATAAATTCTTTTGGATTAACAGGGTATTTAAAGGCCCATGATTTTTGATACATGCTGTCCAGCCGGTACACATATAATTCTTCATCTGTTTCATAATTATACTGTACACCTGTTCTGGAGGAAACATCAAAAAGCCTGCTTCTGAACAAAGAGGATTTTTCTACTGCTATATCCGGGTTTTCAATTCTCTTTGCGCTTACAAAAGCCCCATCTTCACTTAGGGTCAGTAAAGATTGTGCTGCCCTGCGATCATTGAAGTTCACACTCGTATTTCCCGTTAAATGCAGATTTCCATCTTTATACACCATCCAATCATAAGCATATTCACCCTTTGGCTGGGTAAAGCACCTGGACCAAAGCGTGTCCCCATTTTGTTTATTAAGTTTCACCAATACAGACCTTTTTAGATCTGCAAATGAATCATAACTATATCCTGTAAAAAAGTATCCAGATGGAGTTTCCACAACGCTTCTGCAGTTCAGGTAGGAATCAAGTGAATATCCCTTATTCCAAACTACATTTCCTATTGAATTTAATTTGGTCACCCTTCCGTTGTAAAAACTTGGTCCGCATAGCAAAAATCCATGATCTGTCGTTTCTATTATTTGCTCAACTATTTCTGAAGTGGAGTTTCTGGGAAGATTTCGTTGCCAAACAATGTTCCCTGTAGGATCAAGTCTCAGTATGTCTATATGGCTAACAAGTACAATATCATTGTTGCTGGCAACAACTGATGCATAAAACCGGTAATCATTGGAAAGAGTAGGAGTATTGGATCCTACAAACTTGGCCCATTTTATCTGGCCGGAATGTGACAGCCTCATCACAAGACCATAAACATGGTAAGCCGAAACGCCGGCAAGATTCGGACGAATTTCGCCAACTACGACAATGTCACCGCCAATGTATTTGTGTACATTCCGGAAACGGGAGAATGAATATTGAGAGTTGATGTCAATCATCCCGCGGAACGTACTGCTGATACAGCTATCAACCCAAACAGTAGTGGTTGCAGGAGAACTTTGTGCTTTTGACTGATTATATAAGAAACAATGCAGAAGAACAACAAGGGTTATGTATCGCACAATTTTCCTGAGATCCATGAGTTTTGGTTGAAAGCACATAAAAATAAGGCTTTCATTGACTGGACGCAAGTACATGGCCGAACACCCAAAAGAAGTAAAAAGAACGGTTTGTACAGTTTTGTTCCTGGGAATTCGACTGGTTGTTGACTGCACGCTAAAAGAATGGTAACCTTTGTTACATATCAATGTCAGAATTTATACAGGAAAAGGACTGTTGCCTTACTTATAGATTATACCCTGGTTTTTGGTTTCTTTTTTTGGTTTGTTTTGACCTATGGCACTCCAAATAATGAAGGAGGAGTAAGAAGATCCTAGTCAAGAGCAGCATTACATGGATTTCCCCACAAAATGTTATATTCAAACAACGAATTCTTTTAATTGGATGTACGCCAGTTTGGGAATACATTTTTGAATCGACCCAACCAAAACCCAGAAACAAACCAAACACCTCATATGGGAAAATTAGCTGAGATCAAAACCAAACAAACATCATCCAGCGTATCAGATTTCATTGATGGCATCCAGGATGAACAAAAACGCAAAGACATCCAGGTGATCCTTAAAATGATGGAAAAGGCTACAAAGGAAAAACCAAAAATGTGGGGCAGCTCGATGATCGGCTTTGGTAACGTCAGGTATAAAAGTCCTAATACAGGAAGGGAAGTGGACTGGTTTAAAATAGGTTTTTCACCCCGTAAAGCCAACCTGTCCTTGCACCTGATGAATCTGCAAAAACATGAAGATGCACTGGCAAAGTTAGGCAAGCATAAGACAGGTGTTGGCTGTCTTTATATTAATAAACTGGAAGACATTGATGTGAAGGTCCTGGAAAAAATGATCGCCGAAGCAGCGAAATAAAGTTCTGTCGAAAGGAATAATGTACATGTATTCCTGTAGCCTGATTGATCTGACCATTTATAAAATTTCTTTTTTTGGCGCCAATTAGATCCTTCGGCGCTGGCTCAGGATGACAGGCCTGTGATGTTGACCTGGTACAAAGGTTGATCGTGAAGAGTGCCCCGAGGATTCACCAGGTCCAGAGAACACATGGTTCACATGGATGCGGGGAAGTCTGCTCTTGGAAGTTACCCAAGGTTTTCCTGATGGTATCAGACACTTCGAAAAGTAAAATGAAATATCTTCCGGCCCCAAATGTTTCATTATGCGAAACCCGTTTTTCCTGCTTGTATTCCTTCACCTTATTTTCCATACTGCCACGGCACAGGTTCGCGTGGTGACTGAGCTGAAAGAAGGATGGAAATTCAGCAAGGGAAAAAATGACGGGGCTTACCAGCCCGGTTTTAACGACAAAGCCTGGCAAACCGTAAGCGTGCCGCACGACTGGGCCATATACGGACCATTTGATAAAGAAGTGGACAAGCAGGTGGTGGCCATTACCCAGAACAATGAAAAAGTTGCCAGTGAAAAGACTGGCAGGACAGGCGCCTTGCCTTACATTGGCGAGGGCTGGTATCGTAAATCCTTCAGCCTTCCACATTTTAAAAATGGGCAAAAAGCAGTGATCCTTTTTGAAGGCGCCATGAGCGAACCGGAAGTATTCCTCAATGGCAAAAAGGTTGGTGAATGGAATTATGGCTACAACTATTTTTATTTCGACATCACTGACCATATCTCACAGGGAAAGGAAAATCTCCTGGCCGTTCACCTGAATAATATAGACCAATCATCGCGCTGGTATCCTGGAGCAGGATTGTACAGAAAGGTGAGCATCATTATAAAAAATGCTGAGAGCATCGACCAGTGGGGCACCTATATCACTACACCCGTTATTACCCCTGACATCGCCAAGGTCAATATTAAAACAAAAGTTTCCGGCAAGGGCCTCCGCCTGGTAACGGATATTTTTGATGCTGATGGAAAGCAGGTCGCTTCAGATGCTACAGAAACCATTTACGGAAAAGAATTTGATCAGAACATTGCTGTTCCCCGTCCAAATCTCTGGAGCCCTGAAACACCTTACCTGTACAAAGCAATTACAAGGCTTTATGCCGGTAATGAACTCAAAGATGAATTGACCACACGGTTCGGAATCAGGCATATCAGCTATACACCAACTACAGGTTTCAGCCTGAATGGTAAGACCCGAAAATTCAAGGGTGTTTGCCTCCATCACGACCTGGGACCATTGGGAGCAGCCATCAACGAAGCTGCCCTGCGCAGGCAGTTACGCATACTAAAAGACCTTGGATGTGATGCCATCCGCAGTGCCCACAACATGCCTTCGCTGGAGCAACTTGAGATCGCGGACGAGATGGGTTTTATGTTCCTTGCTGAAAGCTTTGATGAATGGGCAAAACCAAAAGTGAAGAACGGGTACGCCCGCTTTTTTGCAACGGATGCCGAAAAAGATGTTGTAAACCTGGTGCATGCTACACGCAACCATCCCTGCATCGTCATGTGGAGTTCAGGTAATGAAGTACCTGACCAGCATGGAGCAGAAGGCGTGAAACGGGCCAAATGGCTGCAGGAAATATTTCACCGTGAAGATCCCACAAGACCGGTGACCGTAGGCATGGACCAGGTGAAGGCAACCATACAGTCAGGCTTTGGCGCCCTGCTTGATATACCTGGTTTGAATTACCGCACGCATTTATATGAAGAAGCCTATAAAACATTCCCACAAGGATTCTTACTCGGGTCTGAAACAGCATCAACCGTGAGTTCACGTGGCATTTATAAATTCCCGGTGGTAAAAGCAATAGAAAAACAATACCCCGACAACCAATGTTCCTCCTACGATCTTGAATATTGCAGCTGGTCCAATCTGCCCGAAGACGATTTCATTTTACAGGATGACAAGCCCTGGGTGATCGGTGAATTTGTATGGACAGGTTTTGATTATCTGGGGGAGCCTACACCATATGACAACAAATGGCCTTCACGAAGTTCCTATTTTGGTCTGGCCGACCTGGCAGGTCTGCCTAAAGACAGGTTCTATCTTTACCGCAGCCGGTGGAATACAAAGGATACTACCCTGCATCTGCTTCCGCACTGGAACTGGGCCGGCAGGGAAGGACAGGTAACCCCTGTATTTGTCTATACCAGTTTCGACAGCGCCGAACTTTTTATCAACGGTAAAAGCATGGGCGTGCAAAGAAAACACAATGCCACACCCCAGAACAGGTACCGCCTGATGTGGATGGACGTAAAGTATGAACCAGGAACAGTTAAGGTGGTTGCATTTGGAAAAGATGGAAAGCCTGCCGCTGAAAAACTGATGGTCACGGCCGGCAAGCCTTATAAACTTTTATTGGAGCCGGATCGCACATCCATCAGCGCTGATGGTGAGGACCTCTCTTATGTAACCGTATCCGTTGTCGACAGGAACGGTAATCTTTGTCCCACTGCAACAGAGCAGCTGTCTTTTTCCGTAAAGGGAAAAGGGTTTTACCGGGCAGCCTGCAATGGTGATGCGGCCTCTCTTGAATTGTTTCATTTACCAACCATGAAAACATTCAGCGGAAAGCTGGTAGTGATCGTACAGTCAACAAAGGAAGCCGGGGACATTACACTAAACGTGAGCGGAAAAGGATTAAAGACTGGAAAGATTACACTTCGTTCAATGAAATAACCAGTTCTGGGTTGAGAAATCATTTCATTACAATCTGGTTGTTATACCCTACCGGATGTAATGAAACAAGCATCGATAAAAACTGTTAAAAATGAAATTTTCAATAGCAGGACCGCGATCGGAGTCGCGTGAATCTAGGAGATTACATTATTTTTTATCATCTTGTGTCCAAGACTTGAACCTATGAGAAAAAACATCCTGTGTCATGCACCCATCTTGTTCATCCTGGTCCTTGCCGGTTGCACAGCGCCCCGCAACATTGTAGCTTCCGGAAAGGTCACACCGAAAGGTGCATTCAAGGCAGGATTCAATTCTTCTTTCAACATTTCTACAGCACCTTTAGCAGAATTGGATGATATCACCCGCTCGGTGGTGAAAGCCATTGATGAAGACAGTGATTCGATCTTTTATAATGAGACCGTCGCCACATTGGGTAGAGGACTGATGGCCTATTCACTGGACCCTGTAACACCTACCTCCGATTTTTATCTCCGTTATGGCATTGCCAACAGGGTGGATGTAGGTTATAAATTTGCTTCCGGCGCCCACGTTTTTGATGCCATGTACCAGTTCATGGGAACTACCGGAACCCCTGGAAATCCTGGGGAAGGCAAAGGCATGCATGGAAGCATCGGGATACAATACAGCGGACAGCAGTCAGCACTTCCAAAAAAACTGGGACTGAATTACCTGAGCGGCATTTTTAATTACGACCTGAAAAGAAAGGACATCCTGATACCACTGGTGTTCAGCGCCTCTTTTGGTCCTGAAGAAACCTATGGCACTTTCTCCTTTGGTTTTGTTTATGGCCACACATTCATTAAATATGGCTACAATCCTTCCAAAACATTTGTCCGCTATAACGGTAATGAGTATATAGAGATCCCGTCTTTCACCCACAAGGAGAATTATTCTTCATTCGGGATCTTGCTCAATGCGAAGGTGGGTTATAAATACGCCTACTTTGTTCCTGCGCTGAATATGTACTGGCAGGATTACGGCAACTATGACCTTTTTGGTATACAGCAGGAAAGTTTCCGTGGCATGACCATCATTCCTTCACTTGGCTTGCAGCTGAACCTGGGATATGAAAAAAGCCAGAAGAAAAAGGCTGCGGCAAACAAGACTTTCTAAATCACGGGTAGAACGGATTACACGGATCTAAAACGCCTTTTCATTAAAAGAATTAGGGTTTAAGGTTTTGTAGTTCCTTTCCAAACATTATTTATAATACATTATACATAACGGTCTCCATGCAATCCGACCTGCCTGTAATAAGCTGTTCATCCGTGTAATGCGTGATAAACAATTCACCATCTATTCAATCCGTATAATCCTATAATCCATGATAAAAAGAAAAAAGATCGGCCCTTATATCTATGACAAGCTCACAGGAACCTTCTCAGGCTTCCTGATTGGTATGTGGGCCTCCGGCCTTGTCTCACATTTTTTCGAGACCAAAAGCTTCAAGAACCTATGGGGTCTGACAGCCAAGAAAACCCTTGTGTCAAAAAATACCTTCGGCTACCTGGAGTGGTTTGCAGCAGCGCTCATTGGCTATATTGTTTTTGAGATCGCCATGAAGTACCTGAAAAAAGATGTAGTACCAAGAACGGGACAACTTCGTTTTAAGATCCTGAGACTAGCCGTAAAAAATGGCTACCAGGAAAAATTAAGAGGCCATACCAGCTGGTTCAGGTGAGGAGTAAGTTCTTTATTCAAGAACAGTAATAAAAAGAGCCATTTTTCTTTTTCAAAGAAGGATATTTGACTTTTCAAGATTTTACAAACAGCTTATATCCAGCAATGCCAGGAAAAAGACAACTGATTCATAACCTGCAACATTTCCTGACGGGAGCTGTCCTTATATTAAAAGGCATAGATAAGTTTCCACACCATCATTTTATAGGAGGACTGATCTTTTCATTTGGGCTGATCATCCTTATTTACTTTGTCTTCGCTGCATTGCGGAAAGTGCATAGCCCTGCTATGCATATCATGATCCATCTTTTTGAGACCGTTGTATATTTATTTACGGCTTATATCTTCTACAGTGAAGGCTCAAAATACCTTCACTTTGTATTCCTGCTGGCATCCATCGGGTTCTTTATTTCAGCAATCGTTGCCTATAAAAAAAGAAAGCACTAACAGATTACAACTTTAGATGGACTGAAAAGTCTGGCTGTTCCTCCATCTTGAAAGGTTATCATCAGGGATCAAGACTGCCATATCAATTTTATACTCGGGCAGGCAGGGATTTATTTTTTAAATTCCTTTAGATAAAATCCTGCGATCTGGTCAATGAATACATCTGGAGAACCACCTGCAAGGTTGGTAAGCACAATGATGGAAAGCTGATCCTGTGTATAAACAAAAACTGCTGACCTGCCTCCGCCTACTGCAGCAGCAGCAGGATGTTGCTTCCTGGTTACTGTTGGCCAACCGGCAGCATATCCATTCAGAAATTTATTAAAGCCTTCCGTTTTGCCGTTATTCAGCAGGACAGGGGTCCATAAGGTTGAAAGACTCGATGTCTTTTTCAATAACTGGCCGCTTTGCAAAGCAATAATCCATTGGGCCAGCTCTGTGGCAGTTGAACTCATTCCGGCAGCTGTTTGAAGAGAAGGCGGGAACGAGAAAAACATGTTCATCAACCTTCCGCCGGAATACCTGTATCCGCCGGCCGCAAATGGTACCACCTCTTTATTGGCGCCAAATCCGGAACGGATGGTCTTTGTCATGCCTGCTTTCTGCAGCTGCTCCTTTTTAATAAACTCAGTAAAGGGCATTGCCGCAAGTGTATCTATGATCCGGCCAAGAAGTAAATAATTGGTCTGGTTATAACTGAACTTCTCCCCGGGCGTAAAATCCATTGGCAATTCAATGACCTTTTTCCAGGAAGCTTCCTCACCAGGAGCGATCAGGACGGATTCTTCTTCATCCACGATGTAAGGAAGGCCGGAAGTATGCGAGAGCAATTGCTGTATGGTTACCGCGTTCCAGGATGAAGGCAAGCCTGTCAAATAGGTAGATAAGGGTGAAGAAAGATCCAGGAGGCCTTTTTCAACCAGCTGCATGATGGCGACACCAGTGAAAGCCTTGGTAATGGAATTGATGGTAAAAACTGTTTTGTCTGAAACAGGAATCGAATCCTGCAGGTTGGCCCAGCCGTAATTACCTGTCTTTACAATTTGCCCGTTCTTTACAATGGCCAATTGAAGTCCGGGTATTTTCCTTTGCTGCATTTGAACCTTTACAAAAAGATCAGTACTGTCTTCCTGGGCATGAGTGAATTGACTGATGAAGATAAGGAGCAGGCCCAATAAACGCTTCATTGAAATTTTCATGATCAGCCAGTTTAGGGACAAGGTAGATGTATTCCGGCAGGAAGCTTTTTAAATGCAGAGAAAAGATTCAATCGGCAGGCCTACTCACTACACAACAGCGTCCTTATTATATATCTCCCTGAATTCTATCGGGGACATAGCGGTGGTCTTTCTAAAAACCTCCCGGAATGCTTTTAAGGATGTGGAATTTTTAATAATGCCAGCCAAACTATTTAATTTTCAGAACAATTAATTCAATGCACAAATCTTTTACCCTTACACTGTTCCTTGTTACCAGCTTAATTTCAATTGCACAGAAGACCAAACCTCCTAAAACAACTATTTTATTAAGGCCTTATGCGGAAGGTGGCATTGCATTCATCATGAATAGTGCACTAAAAAAGAATTACCAGACCAATACCATGTTTTATTTTGGTGCCGGGGTAAGACTTGGCAACCCGTTAAAACACAATCTACTGCCGTATTTGCAATTAACATGGGCGCAGCATACGCACCGGTATAATAACGAGCGGACCAGAGATTCCGCTTTGAACTTCCGTGAATTTGCCACCGGCTTTATTATTCCCCTGTTTAAGAATAAGGAGCACCTTTTGAGGGCGAAAACAGGCTTTATTTATGCTTCTATCCAGGATGATATTGCCAGGAAGAATGTGAAAGGAAAAGGTTTCCAGGTGGGATTGGGCTTTGAGGAGAAACTGAATAAACATTTTAGGTTCTTCGTGGATGCATCCTATAACCTGATCAAAGTACAATCCGGCATTTCCCGTGATTATGACCTTGCAAAACTAACCTTGGGTATCATCATTTAGCCTTTGACTTTTAACAACGGTAGCTGACAGGTTTATTTTACAAGTGGGTAATGGCCTTACAGGAGAATTGAAGGTCCATGTGCCTGGCATCATTGACAGTTTGGTGGAAGCAAACCAGGCAATCAAAAGCATTTAACCGTTGTACAACAAGTGCTACTGGATGTTACCGGACTGATACGTGGCAGTTACAACATCTCAGTGGAAATGGAAGGATGGAAAGGTTTGTCAGAATGCTAAAAAAATAATGACTTTTATAATTACAGTGTAACGGCAATTCGCCCTTTTATTATGTCATGATATTTGAAATTGTCCAGGCTATACAAGATACCAATCAGATTGGAAACCGGAAAATGATGTAACAGGGACTAACGTGGATCGCTACATGCATTTGATAATGATGGCAGAGCTAAGTAATGGGGTTACTGAATTTAACCATAATCTAAACGAAGTCATCAATAATATCTTACCAATCAAGTCTAAGTTTCCTCATTATTCCGGGCAGTTTTTTAATATTGATTTTATCCGCATTGTTTAAGGCATAATTTTATATAGTGGAACCTTATTGACGATAACCTTGAAAAACATGATCGAAAACTATCATCTGTTAGTTGAATCTATTGAAGACTATGCCATTTACATGCTTGATGTTAAAGGGCATGTCGCAAGCTGGAATGTAGGCGCGGTAAGGTCAAAAGGATACACCGAGGAAGAAGTGATCGGAAAACATTTCTCCATATTTTTCCTTCCAGAGGACAGGTCCAAAGGAAAGCCTGAAAAGGAATTGCAGATTGCCCTTTCAAAAGGAAGATACGAAGAGGAAGGATGGCGCATCAGGAAGGATGGAGGCCGCTTCTGGGCCAACGTTATCCTGACACCTGTATATTCGGAAACAAAGGAACACATAGGCTTTGCCAAGATCACAAGGGATCTTACCGAAAAAAGACGAAATGAAGAGTTATACCTGCTGCTGGTAAACCAGGTGAAAGAGTACGCCATATTTATGATGGACCCTACCGGGCATATACTGACCTGGAATGAAGGCGCGGAAAGCATTAAGGGTTTTGCACCTCATGAGATCATCGGTAAGCATTTTTCTACTTTCTATACACAGGAAGATAAAGAAATTGATAAACCACGGAAGGAGTTGGAGATCGCAGTCAGGACAGGCAAATACGAGGAGGAAGGCTGGAGGGTAAAAAAAGATGGCAGTTATATTTGGGCAAATGTTGTGATCACACCTATTTATACCGACAGGCACATTGGTTTTGCAAAGGTAACCAAAGACCTCACTTCCAGAAATGAAATAGATAAGCTGAACCGGGCCAATACGATCCTTGAAGCTGCCAACAAAGAATTGGAGCGGTTTGCCTTCACCGTGAGTCATGATCTTAAGGAACCCTTAAGAAAGATCACCATGTTCACCAATATGATTCTTAGCGACAATACAGAGGGAATGGGGGATAAGCAAAAGAACTATTTGAAAAAAGTACTTACTGCTTCGCAAAGAATGGACATGATGATCGAGGATATACTGAATTTTTCGGCACTTGGAAATAAACAGCAGTTTGAATCATACAGCCTGAATGATATTATTACCGATACCATCGAACTGCTTGAACAACCAATAGAGGACAAAAATGCCCTGATCCATTTTGAAAACCTTCCTAAAGCAGTGATCATTCCTTCACAGATGCGCCAGGTATTCCAGAACCTGATCTCCAATTCTCTCAAATTTTCAAAAAAGGATAACAGGCCTGAGGTCCGCATCACTCACGAGTATATCGAAAAGGACAAGATCGATACAACCGATCTCTGGCCTTCAGAACAATACCTTCGTATTAAGGTCAAAGACAATGGGATCGGCTTTGACCAGCAATATGCTGAAAGGATCTTTAACCTCTTTGACCGGCTGCATGGTAAATCTGCCTATGAAGGGACCGGTTTGGGTCTGGCTATCTGCAGGAAGATCATTGAAAATCATGGAGGCACTATTTCAGCAACATCGGTTTATGGAGAAGGCGCCGAATTTATTATAGTAATACCTTCCTGATCTGTACTGGTCCCGGAAACCATCAAATCATGAGAAAAGAACTGCTGCTTTCCATCCTTATCAGCCTGGTATTTTTATCCCTGGGAACATGACTATATTTTTGCCAACCTGCGAAAAGACCTGGAAAAAAAGAAAAGGTAAGTAAGGATTGCAGGAACACTTTCTTTTGAAAAATTAGTATGATACATGCTGATTGCATCGGATCAGTCACAAGATCATATTCCGGTTGAAGATCCTATTGAATCATTTCATTCAAAAACCCTAAAAAATAATTCATCATTTCAACCATAAGGTTTGCGTCAGGTGCCTTCACCGCTGCTTCATAATCAAGAGATCGCATCGGATTGTTATGAGATCCGTATGCCCGGGGTAAAATGCTAACGGAAATACCTACCCGCAAACTCCAGGAAGACAGGCCAGTTGGGGCCAGGCGTGTGTCCGCCTTTATGTTGCCGGTAAGCAATATCACCTGCCATTAAACCGGTGCCTGCTTCCGGAAAAACTTTTGTACCGAATCCTTTTTTTCCAAGCAAATTGTAAACCGGCTCAGCATGCATACCGGCCATGAACATACCCCTGGCATCTACCCAGCCGTCGCCTTTTTCACCACTGCTGATGAACACGCGCCTTGGCGCGCAGAGAGCGATCAATTGATGCGCATCCACCGGAAGATCCTTCCATTCAAGCGGGCCTGCATATTTCATGTAATTGCCGGCCATCCAATGGTATTCAGAAGCATGCGCTATGTTCTCAACAACTTCTCCTGCGTTTCTCCGGTGTAGTTTTAAGCCTGCAGCTCCCGATGAACTGATGAATGCAATGGCAAACCGCTGATCGTAAGCCATGGCAACTGCCGCAGCTTTTCCAAAGCGGGAGTGTCCTTCAATACCAACTTTAGTGGCATCAATCGCAGGATCTTTTATAAAATAATCCAAGGCACGGCTGGCTCCCCAGGCCCAGGCCCTCAGTGCGCCCCAGTCATCAGGCTTTCTCCGGTTACCTTTATTCACTAATCCAATGATCCCACTGGTAAGCCCTGCTCCATTATCCGCCTGTATGGTCGTTGGTAACAATACGGCATATCCCCATCCTTTCGACAGCACCTGTTCCTTCCAGGTGGGTTCTTTCACAATGGCTGTATCTGAAGAAAAACGAAAGCCCGGAGGAAAAACATAACCAAATTCCATGATCACAGGAACAGGTACTTTTGCATCCACTGGTGTAGTAAGTTTCAGGTCAATGTCAACTTTGATGGAAGGGTAGGAACGATTATCCACCCGCCCAATGATATGCTTTGTAATGACTGACCTGTTTCCCTCTACGTGTTCCATAACCTTCACAACTTCCCAGTTCACATCCGGTAGATGCTGAGGCACTCTTCCATAGACCTCCCTGTCAAAATCTTCGATGATCTCTTTTCTTCTTTCGTTCCACCAGAGCCTTGGGCTTGTTACTTTCCTGCCATCTTTCATCAATAGGGGATCGGGCAGGACAGGGAACGGGTTGGCTTTTGCTTCATCGTAATTGGCGGCATTGGACGCTTTTGGGTCGCTGCCATTAACACCCGGCCGCAGCGCAGAGATCCCCAGTTGTTTCATCATGGCAAGGTGATCCGCCTCGGAAAGTTTTCTTATGCTGTCCATGGCACGCCTGTCCGGCTGTGCATGTGAAAGAAAAGCAAGGCATGACAGTATCATCAAAAAAAAGAATGACTTCATGAGCTGATTTTTAAAACGAACCTTTTTATATACAATGCGCAAGACCTTTACTTTACTTCACTATCATTGAAGTGGATGATCTGTACGGAAGGGCGAGGCCGGCAAACCTTCTTTGTTATAAAGCAGTGCGCCCCGTGGATTATCCGCCCAGGCATACCGCACCGCTATTGGCTTTTGAATATCATCATGCCAGACCACCAGCTTTTTCCCACGGATCTTTGCATTGGCCCATCTGAATTTCCCGTCAGCGCCTGCAATGGAAACAGGTATGAATGAGCCTTCGTCTTTTAAAACGAGTCCTTTACCGGGATGCCGAAAACTGATATGGACCCTGTTGCCTTTTATTTTCATTTTTTGATAGATGGGCCCGGAATGGACCAAATTTTCATGATAGGCTATTTTTTGAGCAGCCAATGCCAGGCGCCTGCCCACATCTTCTTTATTTAAAGGATGGATATCATTCCACTCGCCAAGGTCTATGGTTACCGCCATGGCTGTATTAGGAAGTTCAAGCAAATTCATTTGCGATTCCCGGAGCAGGGCCCAGTTGCTTTCTGAGGGTTGTTCCTTTGCTTCCATGAAGTTGGCCAGCTGCACATACAGAAAAGGAGTTGCTCCCTGCTGCCAATGATGCCGCCAGTCAAGTATCAATGATTTCATCAAAGACCTGTACTCAATGGCCCTGTCCGTATTGGATTCTCCCTGGTACCATAGAATGCCTTTAAGCGCATATGGAACAATGGGATGGATCATTCCATTGTAAAGGCTTCCTGGTTGGTAATGGAAAGTTACAGTAGGAGGGATGGGTGGGGATTGCATGCCAACCTTGAATTGCCAGTCGCCCCGAAGATCAATGCTCTGATCACCTGCTGTAAGCTGGTATGGTTTATCCAAAACAAAACCACCCCTGCCTGAATAATTGATCACCCTGACCGTAATGATATTTTTCCCTGGTTTCAGAATGGTTGGGGCAAGATCATACTTCCTGGGTGGGTATTGATAACCGGTAGTGCCTGCGAATGTTCCGTTGATGTAGACCGAATCGCGGTCAATGATATTGCCAAGATAAAGCCTTGCAGGTACACCGGTCATATGTGCGGGCACCATGATCTCTTTTCGGAACCAGACCACGCCATTAAAGTTTTTGATGCCCACTTCTTCCCAGTATCCCGGGACTTTCATTGTTTTCCAGGATGTTGCATCATATGCAGGATCCATCCAATTTACAGGCTCCTGCATGCCAGCATCAAGTTGCCATACATTGCTGTACCATTTTACGTGGCCTGCCTGGTCTGCAGCGCGGATGCTGTCTACAAATGCTTTGTTTTTAAATTTCATGGCTGTTTCCAGGTAACCGGGAAATGATTTCAGCGACGCTTCACTTATCCAGGCTTCAGCCGGTGATCCGCCCACAGCCGCCTTGATCAAGCCAATGGGCACTTTGTATTTGTTGTAAAGGTCACGGGCGAAAAAATATCCCACCGCGGTAAACCTTAATAAGGACTCAGGATTGGCAGCTTCCCATCTACCTGCTGCAAAATCCGATTCGGGGGCTCCAAAAGCATGCCTGGTACTGACATTGAATTGCCTGATGAAAGGATTAGCAGAAGAGGCAATCACATCCGGATATTTATCCTTTACCCTTTGCATGGAAAGTTCCATGTTGGATTGTCCGGAGCAAAGCCATACATCACCCATCAGGATCTCCTTCAGTCTTACTTCATTGCGGCCATTGATCACCATCTCGTAAGGCCCCCCGGCTCCTGTAGGATTGATGATCACTTTCCAGTTGCCCGCTGCATCAGATATTGTTTTGTAAACCTGGTTGTTAAAATGGATCTCGATATGTTCACCAGGACTGGCCCATCCCCAGACTTTCACTGGCATGTCGCGTTGCAGGATCATACTATCACTCACCAGGCGCGGCAATCTTACCTGCCCTTCAGAAAATAAAGGAAATGCATGCAGCAAAAAGATCAATAAAATAGTGTATGGTTTCATTTTTTTGTTTCGGGTGGACCAAGGTAGGTTTGTTTAGCGCCTCCAAAATCTAGCACGATCCGTTGCAGTACAACACCTGGATCTACCATCCAGTATTTGACCGTGTGCTTTCCTGGTTTTAAAATAACATGCTTTGAAGTTTGAATGATGATATTATCTGCTACCCATCCTTCCCACGTCCTGGTGTCTTTTTCATCTTTGTTGATCGTTAGAACTTGAGGTGGTTCGTTGTCTATTGATATGGCATATTGCATGCCTCCGGGCCTGGTAAGAAAATTCAAAGTGGGAGAAAAATAAGCCTGAACTGTTACTGAGCCACTGTCATATACATACACATCATATTCGGTATGCGCACTGGACCCTTTAGGGGTTTGCCTCGCTGCTGTAACAGGAAATATAGTAATACCTGAATGCGTTTTTCCAATGCCCGGAATAACTTTCCATTTTACCCCGGTGTTCACCGCCCTGGTCCAGTGAGCAGCTTCCATGGCAGCATAGCCATCAAATTCATAGAACACCTTACCTTTTTTTCCATTAGGGATCATGTCCTTTGCTGAACGCACAGTAGAATCTATGGCAGGAAGATCGGGCAAAGCTTCTTCTTCATTAATATAGCGGACCAATGGCATTTGATTCACGGATGGTTGCTGCCAGTAGGTATACCCAATGTGTGTCTGGGCCATCATATGATTCCATTTGCCGTTACCCAGGCGATGGTACTCAAGGGTAATAAGCGAATCCTGCAGGTAGAATTCTTTTGCCTTGTCAGCATATTCATTCGCAACAGCGAGCTTACCGGATGCGAGGTAGCGGTTCATTGCCACTGCGTAATACAGCTCGTGAAGGTTTGCCAGGGCCTTTACAGGATGCAGCACCAATTGATAAAATGCATCTTTTTCTTCTTCCTTTAATTTCTTGTTGATGGCTTCCGCTTTTTGAAGTAAGGACCGTTGTTCTGTCAACACCTTTTCCCATTCATTGTAATGGTGAAGCGAATAGGTTTCAGGTGATAGCAATTCGGGCTTTCTCCTGGCGCTGTACTGTGCATAGGTCCTGAGCACTTCACCAATCTCAGCCGCCAGCTTTGGATTGAATTGTTTTGCCGCCCAATTAGTATAATAAGCTGTAATATTTTCAACAGAAAATTTTTCAGGGTTCCATGCCTGGTCTAAAAAGAATGTAATGGGTAATTCCATTGGCTTGATATCACCAACATTAACGATCCAGATTTGCCGGGCGCCATAGTTCCAGGCAAGGTTCATTTGTTCCCAGACCCTTGAAAGATTATTTGTATTCAGCCATTTATAATTTCTTGGCCCCCCTACATAATCGAAATGGTAATAAATACCATATCCACCTTTTCGTTTTTTTTCATCCAGCTTTGGAAGCTTACGGATATTGCCCCAGTTGTCATCAGCAAGCAATAGGGTAATATCATCAGGTACCCGCATGCCATTATCATAATAATCCTGTACTTCCTTGTAAAGCGCCCACAATTGAGGACTTTCACTGGCAGGCTTTCCTGTAACATGGTTGATGATGCTGCGCTGGTCCTGTACGATCTTTTCCAGCAGGGCAATTGCTGTTCCTTCGGTCATTGGCTCATCGCCATCCCCACGCATGCCTACACTTACAATCGTCTCTGTGCCCTCCGTTCGCCGGATGCCTTCTTCCCAGAACGTTTTTAATCTTGCAGCGTTGCTGTCGTAGTTCCATTTGCCTTTTCCATAGCGCCTCCATTCATCATGGGCCCTCATCAGCGGCTCGTGGTGTGATGTTCCAATGACAATGCCATAATCATCCGCGGATTTTTTGTTCAGTGAATCATCATCATAAAAAGCATTGCCCCACATCGCCGGCCAGAGATAATTGCCTTTGAGCCGGAGGATCAGCTCAAATACTTTTTCATAGAACAAATGATTGAAGCCACCGAACTTTTCCCTGCTCCATCCGCTAAGCGCCGGTGCTTCATCGTTGATGAAGATGCCACGGTATTTTACTTTGGGTGCATCGGTATAGGTACGGCCGGAATTGATGTAGACTGCTGCTTTCTTTTTTACAGGAACGTCTGCCCACCAGTACCAGGGTGAAACGCCTATCTGCCCTGATAAGTTGAATACACCATAGGCCGTTCCCCTGCGGTCACTGCCGGCGATCAACAGGGCCTGGTCAACACCCGGCAAGGGTTTGGATACAACGCGGATGGCATATGCTTCCCATTTACCCTTAATGCTGCTTAAATCGATCTTCTTTTCCTGCGCCAGCTTATTAATGAGCGATGATCCATTGATACTACCGATGATGATGACCCGCTTGCCTGCGTTTTTGAGATCATTTACCAACAGGGGTGTTTTACCTGTTACTGATGTAATATCCTGCTGAAGCAATCTGGCAGTTTTATGGATAAGGGTTGCATCATTTTCATCAACAAAGATCGATGCTGCACCCGCCATGTCAAACGCCCCGGGTGTGCCATTAAGGCTCACCATTTCCTGCGCAGGCAGCAGTTTGCATGTTAAGAACAGGAAGGGCAGGAGCACAAGGATCTTCTTCATCATCAAACATTTTGTCAGGCAGATACGGTTCAAAAGCCGATGGAATTTCCTCCATCGACCGGAAGCACCACCCCGGTAATATATTTCGATGTTTCAAGTGCAAGGAACAAGGCTGCTTCGGCTACATCTGCAGTTTCACCCAATGCTCCCATGGGCGTCCTTGATAATACCTTTTCCTTTCTTGCAGGATCGTTGTTCAGCGCTTTTGCTGACATATCAGTAGCAATAAATCCAGGGGCAATACAATTGACACGAATGCCACGTGGTGACAGGTCAACAGCCATCGCCCTTGTCATGCCCTCAATAGCAGACTTTGAAGCGGTATAGGCAATCACCTTTGGAATGCCATACTGGGAAGCCATGGAACTGATGTTGATGATGGAACCCAGGGTGCCTTTTTCAAGCATGCATTTGACCACTTCTCTTGAAATTGAAAAAACGGCTGTGACATTGGTAAGAATAATGCGCTGGAATTCTTCATCGCTCACTTCTGTAAATTCCTTTTTCATGTTGATGCCTGCATTGTTTACAAGTATATCAATTTTGCCAAAGCGGCTGATGATACTGTTTACTGTTGCAGGCAGCGAGGCAAGATCATTCAGGTCGCAGCGAACTGGTTCGCATAACTCGCCGAGCTTTTCTTTCGCACCATCAAGCTTCTGCTGGTCCCGGCCAATGATCACGGTACGGATCCCGTGCTTTACAAATCTTTCAGCAATGGCAAGCCCTATTCCTGAGCCTCCTCCTGTTACTATAGCAAGTTTATCCTGATTGGTTACCATCAATTATCTTTTTCAATTTGTTTTAACCATTTCCTGGTGCATATGGAAACCGGAGACCCTGGTAATATTCCAAACTATGATCCGGCTTCTCAATATTTCCGGGAATGGGCATTCGGGAAAAGGTTTGAAAATATAATATACATGCATTGCGCCACCAGACCGCTTCTTTTTCCTGTATGTTGAGCAGCATGCTCACCTGTTCAAATCTTTCAGGATCGATCACCTCTTTTAATTGGCCCCATACGCTTTTCATTCTCCTGACAGAATCCACACCTGATGCATAGCGGTGGCAGAGTTCCTGCCACAATGTTTGTCCTGACCGCATACGGTGGTTCCAGGGAACATGGTGGAACCAAAGCAACAATTCTTCAGGGCAGGTGGAAAGATTACTCCACTGCATTGAAACCTCAGGCGCATATTGTGATAATGCATTGCTCCCTTTTGCTGTCCTGTCAAACCCGATGCCTGAGGAATCCGCCACATGAAAATATACCGGATTCCAGTCAGCCCTTGGTGCTGTATTGTACCAGGGTGCTGGTCCATAGTGGTGCCCATAACCCATCAGGTGGTGCAAACCCAGTGGGGTCATATAATTTACCACCGCCTCCCGTGAAAGGCCCATGATCTTTTTGATCCTGTTAACGGATGGCGCATGGTTGGTGAAGGTCTGCCTGATCCATTCGTCTGAAATGCTGTCTGAAGAAAGCTGGTGGTCCCAGGCAAGGCGCGCATAGGCATACCAGTTAGCCTGGCCAAAAGGATGCCCGGTCCAGTTCCTGTCGTTACCAATATTAGCAACTCCGGCGATCCCTGAAACAGCATGTTCTTCCAGGGAACCATCAACAACTTTCGAAACAAAAGAACCAACCCCCTTCCTCCTGGTATCTGCGTCAAGCGCTTCTTTGAATAGTGGGGCCAGGTAAGCGAGATGCGTTGCAAAGCCAAGATATTCCTGTGTGATCTGGAATTCCATTACCAAAGGTGTTTTGGGCATAGCGCCAAACAGCGGATGGAACGGTTCTCTTGGCTGAAAATCAATAGGACCATTTTTCACCTGCACCAGCACATTCTTTTTAAAACTTCCATCAAGGGGCTGAAATTCCTGGTATGCCTGTTTGAACCGGTCTTCAGGTGTTTCATTACTGTATACAAATGCGCGCCACATCACGATGCCACCAAAAGGGGCAAGGGCATCAGCCATCATGTTGGCGCCATCAGCATGGTTCCTTCCATAATTCTGCGGACCTGGTTGTCCTTCTGAATTAGCTTTTACAAGGAAGCCCCCGAAATCAGGAATATACTGATAGATCTCTTTCACTTTTTCTTTCCACCAGTCCTTAACGTCTGGGTCGAGTGGATCCGCAGTCTTCAATCCACCGATCTCAATAGGCGCGCTGAATCTTGCAGTGAGGTAAACCTTGATCCCATAGGGACGAAATACTTTTGCCAGTGCAGCCACCTTTTCCAGGTAGGCAGGTTCCAACACCAATGCGTTGGCGTTCACATTGGTCAACACGGTGCCATTGATCCCTACAGAAGCATTAGCCCTGGCGTAATCCACATACCTCTGGTCAATGTATCCCGGAAGCATATGCCAGTTCCAGATGGAAATGCCTGCATAACCTCTTTCCACATGACGGTTCAGGTTGTCCCAGTGATTGAGAATGCGGTTGTTGATCCTGGGAACGCTTTTGATCGACAGCTGGCTAATGGGTTGCTGTGTCTGTAACATCCTTAGGAAATGAAATACGCCATATAGTACCCCCACGTCCGAATTGGATGTAATGACCGTTACAGCCTTTTCATTCTTCTTAATTGTCCTGATTAAAAATCCTTCAGTACCCAGGGACTTAAGCTCACTTGCAGGGATGAATTGACTGACAGCAGGGTCAGAAGCAATGGCAACTACCAGTGACCGGTTTTTGATTGCAGGCTGTACGAGGATATTCTGATCCAGCAATCCTCCAAGACCTGCCAGTAATTCTTTCCTGGCAGTATTTATTGTGAGAGACTCACCCTTCATATAAACGCCCGAAAGCTGGCTACGGTATTGCTGTAACAATCCTGTGTGGTTCACGCGATCGTAACGAAGCCATAAACGGTAACCATCTTCCGCCGCGCATGTTTGTGTCAGTATGAAAAGCAGCAGCAATAATAGCGCCTTGACCATAGCTTCAATATTTTACCGTGCACCTTTTTTTAGTGAAGAACCCCTGATGATAAATTGGGACCTCAGGATGATCGTGTTGGTATTGCTGATAGGAGATGATCCATTGAGGTGGTTGATCAGGTTCCTGGCAGCTACCTGGCCCATTTCGTAACCGGAATAATTGATGGTTGTAAGATTTGGTTCAATTACGACTGAAACAGGATCATTATTGAATCCAACCACCGCCATGTCTTCGGGGATCCTGAAGCCTGCCTGCTTCAGGGCAAGCATGCAACCAATGGCACAGGTGTCGTTCGCAACAAAGATCCCATCGGGCAATGGATCCATGGTTGCGATCAGGGCAGCTGCCTGTGTACCTGCTTCCTGGCTCAGGTTCCCGATGATGAGGTCATCTTCATGAAAACTGATGCCATTAGCCTGGAGGGCTTCTTTATAACCCTGGAACCGGTCCCTGTAAACGTTTTGTTTGGGCGGGGCGGTAATGTGTACGATCCTTTTACAGCCCTGCTGTATAAGGTGCTCAGTGCCTTCATATGCTGCCTTCCTGTTATCGATCAGGACATTAGTGCAATTTTCATGTTCCATCACACGGTCAAAGAAAATGACTGGCGTACCTTTTTTAAAGAATGCATCGAAGTGTGATAATGCCTCCGTGTCGTAAGCCAGCGAAACGAGTAACCCATCCACCCGGTTATTGAACATGGTCCTTGCGCTTAGCGCTTCCTTCGCAGCCAATTCAGATGACTGGCTGATGATCAGGTTGAATTCGCCGGCATTGGCCATGCTTTCCATTCCGGCAATAACGGATGACATGAAGTGACTGTTCAATCTTGGAACGATCACACCAATGGTATCGGTGCGCTGGTTTCGAAGGTTGCGCGCGAAATGATTGGAACGGTAACCCATTTTATCCACCAGCTCAAAGATCTTCTTCTTTGTTTTTTTACTGATACCAGGGTGGTCCTTTAGGCCGCGGCTGACAGTGGCGGGGGAGATATTCAGCTTCTTAGCAAGGTCATAAATGGTGACTTCTTTACCGTTTAACATACAATCGCTTACATGTTTAAGGGTAAAGCTAAAAGAAATCTTTTTAAATAAAAATTATGTAATCGGTTGCATAAATTAAAAAACTCCCTAAATTAGTTCCCGGAACAACCAAGAGATCGACTTGCTATGATGAAGAAACTGACGATCACCAATGCCTTTTTTCAGCATGTCTTCCATGCATTCCGCAAGGGTCATTTCCCTTTTTTAACTAAGGTGCTTCGTTCTCATTTCTTTTTTTCAGGCAATTCAACGAGGTTGATCTTACCAACTGCTTCCGGATAACCGATGCGGTGCAGCTTCGTACCCCTCCAATAGGATCTGAAAAACCAGGGCAACATTTAAACAGACCTAAAAACAAACATTATGAGAAATTCGGTTACGCAAACCCTGCAAGAAGCGGCAACCCGGTTTGGTAAATTTTTAGAAATTGCCAGGGCCACTTCTTTGTTGATCTTTCTTACTTTCTTTTTTTCTTCACGGTCTTTTGCCCAGGATAATATTCAGGTGAGTGGCCGGATCACCAATGAAAAGAACCAACCTGTTGAAAAAGCTTCTGTTGTTGTAAAAGGCACCAACAATGGAACCACCACCAATGAAAATGGAGAATTCCGTATTACGGCGCCTTCCAATGCGACCCTGGTGGTTTCTTCGGTGGGTTATCCGGTTAAAGAGATAGAGATCAATAACCAGGCAACACAGAATGTTTCCCTTACCACCTCCAGCACCGACCTTGAACAGGTAGTGGTGGTGGGATATGGAACACAGAAACGAAGGGATGTTACCGGCTCTGTTGTTTCGGTCAATGAAAAGGCATTAAGAGAAGTACCCGTAGCAAACATCCAACAGGCATTGATCGGAAGGGCAGCCGGTCTTGATGTACAACCGGTAGGAAACCAGCCCGGTGCCGGAGCGCAGATCCGCATCCGTGGCATCAGGTCAATCAGTGGATCCAATGAACCGCTGTACGTGGTGGATGGTATTCCTTTCGATGGCAGCCTTAATGATATCAACCCGGATGAAATTGCTTCAGTCGATATATTGAAGGATGCATCCGCAACAGCAATTTACGGGTCGCGTGGAGCAAATGGGGTCATCATGGTTACCACAAGAAAAGGACGCAATGGTGAAACAAGACTTTCCTATAACGGTTATTACGGTATTGGCACTGTTGCAAATCCTTACCCCGTATTCAATGCTGCGGAATACCAGGCCCTTCGCAATCTTTCTACCTGGACCGCAGGTTATATGCCCGAGGAATTAAGGGGCATCGCTGCGGGCCGAAACACTGACTGGCAGAAAGAGATGTATGAAAATTCCATGCGGACAGACCATAATATCAATGTATCTGGTGGCACAGGTGGCAATACCTTTTCCATTGGAAGTGGTTATTATAAGGAAACTACCGTGATGCCCGGAGAGGACTTTACACGTTATTCCATAAGGGGTACTGTTGACAGCCGTGTAGGCAGAAGATTAAAGATCGGGCTGACCACACAGAACAGTGTCAGCATAGCCAGCGGTTCGCAATTTGTTTCAGGTTCTGCGATGTTCCGCACCGTTACCCTGAGTCCATTGATGCCGGCCTATGATTCAACAGGTGCAGTGTACCTGGTACCTGGCGGAAATGTTGACGATAACAATTCAGATGCACGTTATTCACCACTGTTATTGAAAGGAAAGGAAACATGGGTTGACCGGGTCAGGCGCTTAAGAACATTTAATACACTGTATGGTGAACTTGAATTTTTTAAAGGACTTCGGTACAGGTTAAACCTTGGACTGAATTATGCCCAGCAAAATGGAGGGCAGTTCCGTGCCAGTGACCAGGCGCCTTTCACACCAAGTTTCTTCCGCGCCCTCCAGGGAAATATCGGACGGGTAGATAATGGCGAATCATGGGGTTATAATGCAGAGAACCTGCTTTTATATGACAAGACCATCAAAAATCACAAATTCAATTTTACCGGTCTTTATAGTTTCCAGCAAAGCCAGTCGCAAAGCAACTTTGTGCAGAAAGATTCCATTTCAGATGATTTTGTAAAGTTTTACAACCTGGCTTTATCAACCACCATCAATTCTTCCAATACGGCGATCGGGGGAGCAGAATCCAAATCATCATTGATTTCCTATATGGCAAGGCTGAATTATTCCTTCCTTGACCGATACCTGCTCACGCTTACCTACTGCCGCGATGGGTCATCACGACTGGCACCGGGCAACCAATGGTTCAGTTATCCCGCCATTTCTGCCGGCTGGGTAATATCGGACGAATCATTCATGAACAATTTCAAAGCAGTGAACAGCCTGAAGCTGAGGGCGGGCTGGGGCAAGACTTCCAACCAGGCTATTGATCCTTACCAGTCAAAAGGACTTGTCAATAATTCCAACGGACTTGGCGCTGGCCCGTTGGGTGGAAATATCATCCGGTATAATTTCGGTCCGACAGTGGTCACCGGGTACAATGTCATCACCCTGCCTAACCCGGACCTTTCATGGGAATTTACCAACACCCTTAATCTTGGTCTTGACTTTGGCTTATTGAATAACAGGATCACAGGTTCTTTGGAATATTACAACTCCAGGACCAATGACATCCTTTATAGTGTGAACCTTCCCGTTACATCCGGTGTTGCAGGCGCTTACCTGACAAACATTGGAGAAATGGAAAACAAGGGTATAGAGTTTTCAGTTTCAAGCGTCAACATCACTACAAAATCTGGTTTAACATGGAGTACGGACCTGAACCTGTTTTTCAACAGGAATAAATTGCTGAAGCTGAGTAATAATGTATCAGAAGATATTGGCAGCCAGCTATTCGTAGGACATTCCATGACGGCTATTTATGATTATAAAAAACTCGGCATCTGGCAACAGGATGAAGCGGCGGCAGCAGCTTTATTGGGTGCAAGACCAGGGATGATCAAACTGCTTGATTACAGTGGTCCCAACGGAAGGCCTGATGGTGTGATCAATTCAACATATGACCGCCATGTGATCGATGACATGGATGCCGATCTGCAGGGTGGTATGACACAACGCCTTTCCTACAAAGGAATTGACGTAGCAGCCGTATTGCATGCCCGGTTTGGGGGCTTGCTTGTAAGTTCACTGCACCAGCCGCTGGCATCATACGTTACCTTTCTTGATGGCAGAAGGAATTCCATCAAGGTAGATTACTGGACCCCAACGAATCCAAGTAACTGGTTCCCTATGCCGCAGACAGCCATTGCTTCTGTAAGTGATGGATACCGGACACTGGGTTATTATGATGCCAGCTTTATAAGGCTCAGGAGCGTTAACCTTGGTTATACTTTGAGTAACAGGTTGGCAAGAAGCATAGGTACTCAAAATGTACGTTTCTATTTCGCCATTGATAATGTCGCACTGCTGTATTCACCTTATTATAAGCAGACAGGTATCGATCCGCAGGCAACGGCTGCCGGCGACAGGGGTGTGGGTGGCGCACTGGCCAATATCCGTACCAATGACAGGGGTAATGGTGCTCTTGTGATTGGGTTGGGAACGCCTCCAAGAAGGACCTACACTTTTGGATTCAACGTATCATTTTAATCAAGTCATAATTCATAAATATGAAACTTTATAACAGGATCTATATAGCAGCAACGGTACTGGTTATTTCCCTGGTGCCAGGCTGTACAAAGAAACTGGAGGAACAACCTTACACTGTTTTCTCAGTTGATTATTTCAAAACACCCGGTGGTTTTCAGAATGGGATCCATGCGTTGTATTCAGGCCTTCGTTTCCTTTATGGCCCTGAAGGCGCGGTTGCAATGGGCACTGTAGGAACAGACGAATGGGGTATGGGAGGAGAAGCAAGAAGAGGGGCAGCCGGTGACCTAACAACCTTTGGCAATTATACGCTTGATAATACAGGAGGTTCCATCTTAACACCATGGAACAGGAGTTTCAATAATATTAACCTTGCCAATGGCCTGGTGGAATTTGCACCTGGCATTGCGATGACAGATGCTGACAGGACCTATGGCATTGCACAGGCCAGGTTCCTGAGGGCTTTATACTACCTGAACCTGGTGCAGTATTTCGGAGCAGTACCGCTTGACCTTGGAAGCGGTGATCTGAAATTCAACCAAAAACCATTTCAGGGTTTTAACAGACTACCTACCAATGAGATCTTTGTAAAAAACTACCAGGCCATCATTGAAGACCTTCTTTTTGCAACACAAAATCTTCCCGATAAAAGACCTGCAGGAGAATTCAGGGCAGCAAAAGCAGCAGCATTCCATCTTCTTTCCAAAGCTTACCTGCACAGGGCTTACTCCGCAGCAAGACAGACAACTGATTTTGCCAATGCATATACTGCAGCAATGGAAGTGATCAACAACAAATCAAAATATGGAGTTGACCTCCAGCCTACCTATGCTGATGTTCACAGGCCAGGAAATGATTACAACAGTGAGATCCTGTTTTCCGTAGAACGCGTACCAGGGAATTTCGCAGCTAATGAAGTAGGTGATCCTGCAAACTCAATAGGTGGGGGAAAGGGTGTAGATGCAGCCAATGATTTTGTAGGGGATTATACCAGTGTAACGGCGCCAACAGTAAATTCAGCTACAAGGCCGGTCAATACAAGAACTGTTCTTTATGGTCGGCCCATCAGGCGTTTTGCTCCAACGCCTTGGCTGTATAATGTAGCTTTTGCAGATAAGGTGAATGACAGCCGGTATGAAGGTTCCTTCCGCACCGTGTACATTGCTTCCGTAACCGGTGGCGGCTTTACCGCGAATGTTGATACCGGATTTGTTATGGCGCTGACAAACAGGATCGCCGATTCCCTGAATGGAATCCTGCCTGCAGGTCCGAGGTTGAAGCCTTACCGGGTGATCGCTCCAAGGGAATTTTATTTTACAGGTGGTACACTGGATGCAAGCACTCAAAATATGTATCCAAGCCTGAGCAAGTATGAAGATCCCGGCAAGCTGGCCGCCAACAACCCTGGATCAAGGCCATTTCCTGTTGCAAAGCTGGGTGAGACTTACCTCCTTGCCGCAGAAGCAGCATTAGGTAATGGAGATCAGACAGCAGCAATGAATTTGATCAACGTTCTGAAAGAAAGAGCAGCAAAAAGAACGGGTCTGGATCCTGCCATCGCTGCTGCCCGCTATGCTGCTATCAGGCTGACAGTTCCAACACAGGTAACATTGGATTTTATCCTGGATGAACGTACCAGGGAACTGGCTGGAGAAAGCATGAGGTGGGGTGATCTTGCGACAAGAGGTAAGCTGATCGAAAGAGTAAGACTTCATAACCCGGATGCATCAGCCAATATCACCGCGAACAAGCACGAACTAAGGCCTATTCCAAAAGAACAACTGGACAGGATCACGGATCCTAATAAAGGCCAGTATCAGAACCCGGGTTATTAATCTTTCATTCATTGAAACTTAAAATTTATGAGATCTAAATTGATAAATACAGGTATCGCCATCAGCCTATCCTCAATGGTTTTTATGGCCTGCAAAAAAACTCCTGAAGTTGGCATCCTGGAAACAGGTGAATTTGGAGAGACCGTAACACCTTTGAAAGACGCTGCTGATTTTCCTATGGGTACTGCCATTGGTTACACCCCGATGCTGAATGACACTAAATACAGCGAAGTAGTAAAGCGTGACTTTGACGCGGTTACTTTTGAATATGAAATGAAACACGGTGCCATTGTTCAAAACAATGGTTCCATGAATTTCACAAGGGCAGATGCATTGGTGGCAGCTGTTGGCACAATGGAAGTATTCGGGCATACCCTTGGCTGGCACCAGAACCAGAATGCTACCTATGTAAAATCTTTTGCCGGCATTACGGTGCAGGCTGCAACTGAACTGGCTACCAATCCGGGGTTTGAAAATGGTCTTACAGGATGGTCAGTATTTAATACAGGCAACCCTGCAGGTAATGCGCAGGTCACAGCAGGAAGCGGAACAAACGAAGTGCGCACAGGCAGCGGCTCCATGAAAGTGGTGAACCCAACGGCTTATCCCGGAAACCAATGGAGGGTGCAGGTATCCAGCAGTGCTTTTGCAACAACACCTGGAAAGCAATACACCATCTCCTATTATGTAAAAGCTGCATCAGGTGGTGGATCCATCCGTTTGTCCAGTGGTCCGTCGGCTCCACAATACCAGGGCGACCAGGCCATTGGCACTGCGTGGCAACTGGTTTCGTGGACAATTACTGCATCCCTAGCGTCCACTACATTTTTGTTTGACATGGGACAGGCTGCCAATACTTATTATATTGATGATGTCAGTGTAAAAGAAGTAGTGACGGCGCCCTCTGGCGCGCAGGTAGCCGCAAAAGTTGATGAAGCCCTTGGAACTTTTATAACGGCCATCGTTAACCGCTATAAGAATAAGGTAAAGGCCTGGGATGTGGTGAATGAATTATTTACAGAGAACGGCTCTATCCGCAACAACGCCAATACCCTGCCTTCCGGCAATGTGCCTGCTGATCTTTTTGTTTGGTCCGAATACCTGGGAAGGGATTATGCTTTCAAGGCATTCAAATACGCCGAAGCAGCAGATCCTACCGCATTACTTTACATCAATGATTATAACCTGGAATCAAGTCCGGCCAAACTGGACTCACTGATCAAATTTGTTGCTGAACTGAAAACAAGAGGAGCGAAGGTGGATGGGATCGGCACACAGATGCACGTTACCAGGAATTCAAGCGTGGCGAGCATTGACGCCATGATGCAGAAACTTGCAGCAACGGGATTGAAGATCCGCATTTCAGAACTCGACGTAAAAACAGTTCTTTCAAATTCTTCAGGACAGGCAACGCCGCAGATGCTGGGGTACCAGGCAAGCATGTACAAGTATATTGTCAATTCCTATATGAAATACATCCCTGCGGCACAAAGAGCAGGCATCACGATCTGGGGTGTCAATGACCGGAACAGCTGGCTGTATAGCAACGGAACGGAGTTTCCATTGTTGTACGACAACGATTACAATAAAAAACCGGCCTACGGTGCGGTTCTGCAGGCCTTAAGAGGTCAATAATATTCAACTTTCCCTAGCAGTTAAATTTCACATGAGCAATCGTTCAGGAGGGGTGATTCTTCACCCTTCCTCTTTTTATGCATATAGGCCTGGAGAGGTTTCACGCAAAGACGCAACAAAGGCAAAGAAGCAGTGAATACAAACTTAAGAGAGCAGACTTAAGAGTAGAGAGTAAAGAACAGGAAAGGACGAAGGAAGATAGTTGGATTAATCTGATTGACCTGGTTCCAGGTCGTTCCGATCCACCTCACGGGCCTGTCATCCTAAGCCAGCGAAGAAGGATCCATCAAGCCATTATAAAAATTACACCTCTTCTAGTTATATATGCACTCAGCTATAGTTTTTAATCTGCACTTCTTCTGGCTTTGTGATAAAAGAAACAATCAAGAAAAACTGCGCATAAACAACTTACCCAGGCTAAAGCTTCGGCGGGAGGAACAAGAAACAAGAAACCATAATCCAGAAACAATCTTTAATCTGTCATCTATAGTCTATCATCTCAACTTTTTTGGTCTATCATCATAACTATCCTGCGACTTTGCCTTCTTTGCGTCTTTGCGTGAAATCAAATAAAAACTGCATCTAAAGAACCAGAAACAAGAAACCATAGACCAGAAACTTCTTTAGCTACCTGATTTTTTAATACTTTTCCGCAATGCAAATGGAACAGACAATGCGCTGGTTCGGGCCCAGCGACCCGGTAAGCCTCGCCGATATCAGGCAGGCAGGATGCACAGGTGTTGTTACGGCGCTGCACCACGTGCCTGTTGGAGATGTATGGACTGTAGAAGAGATCAATAAAAGAAAACAAACAGTTGAGGACGCAGGCATGACCTGGACCGTGATTGAAAGCCTGCCGGTTCATGAAGACATCAAAAAGCAATCAGGCAAATACAAAGAGTACATTGACCGGTACAGGCAAAGCCTCGAAAATGTAGCTGCCTGCGGATTGAAAGTGGTTACCTATAATTTTATGCCCATTCTTGACTGGATGCGCACCGACATTTCTTATGTCATGCCCGATGGCAGTAAAGCATTGTATTTTGAAAAAGCAGCCTTCATTGCATTTGATCTTTTTATCCTGAAGAGACCTGGCGCAGAAAAGGATTATAATGAAGAGCAGATGGAGAATGCTAGAACACGTTTCGAAACAATGACCGATGCGGAAAAAGAAACATTGTACCGCAATGCGCTTTTAGGCCTTCCGGGAAGCGAAGAACGCTTTACCGAAGAACAAATTTTAAATGCCCTTAAGACTTATGAAGGCATTGACGCAAAAAAATTAAAGCAGCACCTTTTTTATTTTTTAAAGGAAGTAGTGCCAGTTGCGCAGGCAGCGGGGCTGAAGATGGCCATTCATCCAGATGATCCTCCTTACCCGATCCTTGGACTTCCAAGAGTGGTGAGCACCGAACAGGATGCAAAGGAATTGATCGATGCGGCGCCTTCGCCTGCTAATGGCCTTTGTTTTTGTACAGGATCTTATGGTGTGCGGCCGGACAATGACCTTGTTGGAATGATCCAACGCCTTGGCGATCATATTCACTTCCTGCATCTGCGCAACACCGCCAGGGACGAGGAAGGTAACTTCTATGAAGCCGATCACCTTGCGGGCAACACAGATATGTATGCAGTTGTGAAGGAGCTGGTTTTGCTGATGAAAAGAAGAAAAGAAAGCATTCCGATGCGTCCCGATCATGGCCACCAGATGCTGGACGACCTGAAAAAGAAGACCTATCCCGGATACAGTGCCATTGGAAGACTCAGAGGGCTGGCAGAATTGAGGGGGTTGGAGTTGGGAATTTCCAGAAGCCTTTAGGGTTTTTGGTTTATAGTTTATTGTTCTTTTTGGCTTCGGTGAATTTTTAAATTTTTGCTGTGTAAAAAAGACTATCCGCAAAGAGCGTTCAGTATTACAAAGCACCGCAAACCTTGAGCCTGTATTTCTTTGCGCTCTTCACGTTCTTTGAGGTCAACCAACACAAATGCTACCAGTAAAGAAGACGGCGCTAAAGAACCATAAACCAAAAACAATAAGCCATAAACAAGAGGTTATCTCTTTACAATAACCTGGATTGTACTTTTCTTTTTATTGCTGCTTGCGTCCGGCTGGCTGCCTCCAACAGACAGAATTACATTTCCTTTAAAAGGCACCGGTTCACCATTTTCGCTTAAATATGAAAGGTCTTCACCCGAAAGATTGAAATGTACAGTTTTGCTTTCCCCTGCTTTCAAAAAAATGCGCTGGAATCCCTTCATTGAACGGATCAGGCCATGAGCATTGTTCCCTGAAACATAAAGCTGGATCACTTCTTCTCCATCTCTTTTGCCACTGTTCGTTACCGTTACTTTTACAGGAATGCCCTTTCCTTTGGCTGCCGGTGTAACAACCAGGTTTTTATAGGTGAACCTGGTATAGCTCAAACCATATCCAAATCCATACAAAGGCTGGCCTTTGAAGAACCTGTAGGTTCGGTTGGCCATATTATAATCATTGAAATGCGGCAGGTCGGCGTCTGCCTTGTAAAAAGTTACAGGCAGCCTTCCAGCAGGATTATGATCCCCAAACAAAACATCGGCAATGGCAGTGCCTGCAGACTGGCCGCCGTACCATGCATTGATGATGGCTGGAATATTCTTTGCTTCCCATGGAATGGCAATGGCACTTCCGGTCATCATAACAAATACAACAGGCTTACCTGTTGCTTTCAGTGTTTGCAATAACCTTGTCTGAACGGCAGGAAGCAGGATAGAGGTCCTGTCGCCGCCATTGAACCCAGGATAGTCAACACGCATTTCTTCTCCTTCCAGCTGGGGTGAAATTCCTCCAACATAAATGATCACATCTGCCTCACCAAGCCGTTTTGCCAAAGCACTCATTTCAGAGCGTACGAAATGCCCGGCTTTTAAACCGACGGAAGCCTTCCCTTCTCCCTGGTAATATTCCACGATTAATCGATAGGTCTTGCCCTTTTCCATATTCAACTGCCAGGTTCTTGAACCCCACCGGTTCCTGGTCCATGCGTTGATCACTTCTTTTCCATTTACTGAAAAACGGTAACCGTCATCCGCATCCAGTTCAAAACTGATCTTTCCATCCGATGGCGCGGTAAAGTCAGTTGAATATCGCGCTGAAAAATGGTAAGCCTTCAGGGTATCAATGACCTGTTCTCCTTCCTGCCACCTGTGGTCAATTTCAGTTTCCATCCTGGTTGCAAGAGGTGTTCCTTTCAGCTCGCGGTTATTGAAATACTCAGCCTGGAAGCCACGCTGCCCCTGCCAGGCAACAGCATCTGTTATGGAGATGTATTGCAGTAAAGTATCATTGGTAAAATTGATACCCTTTTCATAAATCACTTCAACATCGTTTCCCAATTTGCTCCTGATGCCCTGAAGCGCGGTGATGACTTCAGATGGAAGTCCATTGTAATTTCCAAGCACGGCGATCGGATTATCAGCATTGGGTCCAACCACCGCCACCTTCTTTAATTTTTTACTGAGGGGCAGCAGGTCCTTTTCATTTTTTAAAAGCACAATGGAATGCTGCGCCATTTTTAAGGCATGTTTTTTATGGGCATCGGTTTCCAAGACTGTTTCAGGCGTATTGGCAAATGGAACCATTGAGGGCGGATCAAACAAGCCAAGCCTGAAACGGATCGTGAATAATCTTTTTACAGAAACATCGATCTGTTGCTCTGTGATCAAGCCGGTTTTAACAGCCTGCACCAGGGCTTTGTAAGCATCTGTACCGCAATCAATATCTGTTCCGTGGATCACGGCATCGGCTGAAGCGCTTGCTGCATCGGGATGTGTTTTATGGTTCTTGAAAAAATCATCAATGGCCCAGCAATCTGAAGTCACGTAACCTGTGAATCCCCAGCGCTTTCTCAGTATATCGATCATCAGTTCATCGCTTCCGCAACAGGGCTGCCCCTTATATGCATTATAAGCGCACATGACGCCAGCGACACCTGCATTAACAATCAATTCGCGGAAAGCAGGCAGGTATGTATTCCAAAGGTCAAATCCGCCGGGTGCTACATTGAATACATGTCGTAAAGGTTCGGGTCCACTGTGCACCGCGTAATGTTTGGCACAGGCCGCAGCTTTCAGGTACTTCGGGTCCTCTCCCTGCAATCCATGCACAAAAGCTTTTCCCATCATGGCAGTAAGAAAAGGATCTTCTCCATAGGTCTCCTGACCGCGTCCCCAGCGTGGATCGCGGAAGATGTTGATGTTTGGGGTCCAGTAGGTAAGACCAACATACCGTTGCCCTGATTTTCCCTGGGCAACTGCTTTATTATAAATGGCCCTGCCTTCCAAAGCAGAGTAGTGCGCCATCATCTTCAGCGATGCCGAATCAAATGTTGCCGCCATACCTATTGCCTGTGGAAAAACTGTTACACGATAGGGTGTTCTGGCCACGCCATGAAGTACTTCATTCCACCAGTCATAAGCAGGTATTCCCAACCGGTCAATTGCAGGTGCCGCATTCAGCATCTGCGCCACTTTTTCTTCAAGTGTAAGTCTGGATACCAGGTCATCAACCCTTTGGGCAAATGAAAGTGAAGTGTCACGGAAAGCAAATGATTGTTGCCCATAAGAACCGGAGGAACAGAGCAACAGTAGGATCAATAAGGAATAGTGCCAATAACGATGAAGCATGGGCGGAAGCAGTTTATGGTTTATGGTTTATGGTTTTTTGTTTATTGTTCTTACTGGCATTGGAGATCTTTTATATATTAATTGCGTAGAGAGGCAGTAATGGCAAAGAACACGAAGGAGCGCAAAAGGTCGCAAAGTTTGTAAGTTGTATTCCTTTGCGTTTTTCTTTGCGTTCTTTGCACCTTTTGCGGTTAATCTAACCATAAAACAGAAACCTATTTAAAATTCACAACTTCCCAATATGCTCTTTTCGGTTGAAGGTTTTTATCGAACAGCAAAGGATAATCCTTTCTGCCGACAACAGGAAAATTATCAAGCCAGCTGGCCCTGTCCGATATATTCCAGAAAGTAACACTTGTGATGTGGTCACGGTATTTACGGAACATGTCAAAACTCATTTTATAGATGCCTATTTGCCTGTTTTCTCTTTCCGGTGTAAAGGCAGTATTGGCATCTTCTGCCTTTCTTTCCCTTGCATCATGTTCTTTGGGATAGACGCTGATATCCAGCTCTGTAACATGAAGCTTCACGCCAAGATCAGAAAATCTTTTTAACGTGCTGTCCAACTGGCCTGCCGAAGGTTCATTCACGGCCCAGTGCGCCTGCAGGCCGAGGCCATGAATGGGCACGCCAGCATCTTTCAATGACTTTACCAGGCGGTGGATCTTTTCCCTTTTTGTTGGGCTGATCTCGTTGTAGTCATTGTAAAAAAGCAAAGCACCAGGATCTGCTTCGTGTGCCCACTGGAATGCTTTAGCAATGTATTCCTCACCACATATGCGCAACCAGGGCGAGTTCCTTAGGTATTCTCGCGGGTGATCAGAGATGGCTTCATTTACAACATCCCAGGCATAGACCTTCCCCTTGTACCTGCCGGCAACTGTAAAGATGTGTGACCTTAAACGGTCTAGCAGTACCTGTTTGCTGACGGTGTCTCCATTAGCTTCCACAAAGATCCATTTCGGTGCCTGGCTATGCCATACCAGGGTATGGCCTCTTAATTTCAAATTGTGCCGCTGTGCAAATTGTACAATACTGTCTGCATCCGCCCAGGCGTAACGATTCTCTTCCGGATGTATGGGCCCCATCTTCATTGCATTCTCCGGTGTCATGCTGTTGAAATGCTTTAAGATCATAGCCGCCTCGTCTGGTCTTTTCAATGCCTGCGGTGATACAGCCACACCAATGGGAAAAAAGTTGCTGTAATGATCTTTGAGTCCTTTGGTAGAATCCAATGCATTACTTAAATCTGACTGGATCATTTTGCTTTCGTTGCAGGCAAATAAAAAAATAAAGAATCCTGCACTGATGACGGTTTTAAGCATGGTATGATTTGAAATACGTTGATGAATATGATTGTTGTTCACTGTTATTTTTTGCTTTGCCTGGATTTAATGTATTGAGCAACTTCGATCATTGGGGCGATCCAGATATCTTTTTGCCCGCTTTTTAAAAACTCCAGCAGCTGACGGTGTGCAGGCAATGAAACATTCAGGTTATGCTCGCCACCTACGCCATGAAAAAGAAAAACGATCATGGATCTTTTGGCCATAGCATCCTTAACCCACTGTATCATCTCAGCACCTGACTGCCCGTTGACCATATAGCAGCCCACGTCATAAAGGTCTGTTTGAAATGCTGATGGCAGTTCGGCCCGCACTGCCCTTGCCGCAATAAATTCATTTTTCAGGCCATTGATATAAGCTGTATCATTCAGCTTTGTATCATTGCAGGGAAAGGCAAAGGTCCTTTCCGATCTTCCGTCAATAGCAGCCAGTAAAGTATTCATGGTCCTGATCTCGTCTGAGATCCGCTGTACTGTATACCGGTTCAGATCATAGGCAGGCTTCACCCATTCCCGTCCAGGCCCGCCTGCGCAGGGATGGTATACCGTATGATTTCCCAGTTCATGCCCATTGGAAGCTGCAGCCCTCCAGCCGTTGATCTGTGTTTTCAGGCCGCCGAAGTAGTCGGAGAGGTAAAATGTGCCTTTCAAGCCAAATGAATCCAGGGCAGGAACTGCATTCGACAGGTGGACATTCAGCGCATCATCATAGGTTAGCACTACGGCACATTGCCTGTTCTTCCATGGCCTGGCCGCACTGTCCGTTGCCTGGATGGAGGCGGCTGGTTGGGAGGCAGCCCCTATTCCTTTAGGTGGAACACATGCATTCAACAGGATCATGCACCAGAAAAGAATAAAAGGAAGAAATGTTTTAAGCATGTACATATAGAAAGAATGGATTACCTAAGGCGCTGACAGGTATAAATTTACAGTTCTTTTTACAATCGCTTACATGTTGGTTTTAAAGGGAAGATCAAACTTTTTTACAATTATTAATGTAATCGGTTACATTTTTTAAAAATGTTCCTAAATTAGCCCCCGGTTGATCAATCCAATCCTCCCTGTGCATCACCTGCCCTGATCAAACAAAGTCCTAAAATCCGGTAATCCTGCATCTACCTGTCAGTCTAAAAAACATCCCTGCCGAAGAATCGGGTTACGCAGATAAAAGATCATTAACAATTATAAATTTTCAACAATGGAAATGGTTGCAAAATCCAGCTCAGTTTTTAAGGACATCCCCCAGATCAGGTATGAAGGTCCGGAATCGGACAATCCACTGGCCTTCCGTTGGTACAACGAAGACCGCAAAGTGGCAGGCAAGACCATGAAGGATCATTTTAAATTCGCCTGTGCCTACTGGCATTCTTTTAATGGCAATGGTGCAGACCCTTTTGGTGATCCAACACATGTCTTTCCATGGGAAGGGAACAGCGACCCTATCGGTAAAGCTTATGCGAAGATGGATGCAGCCTTTGAATTTATTACAAAGCTGAATCTACCTTACTATTGTTTTCATGATGTAGACCTGGTTGACTTTACCAATGATGTGGCAGACAATGAAAGAAGGCTGCAATTGATGGTGGATTATGCAAAGCAAAAGCAGGCTGATACAGGTGTAAAATTATTATGGGGTACGGCCAACCTGTTTTCTAACCGCCGTTACATGAATGGCGCAGCAACCAATCCTGATTTCCTGGTGCTGTCACATGCAGGGGCGCAGGTAAAAGCGGCGCTGGATGCTACCATCGAGCTGGGTGGAGAGAATTATGTTTTCTGGGGAGGAAGGGAAGGCTATATGACCCTTTTGAACACCAATATGAAAAGGGAGAAGGAACACCTTGCCCGTTTCCTTCATACAGCAAAGGACTATGCCCGCCGCAATGGTTTCAAGGGCACGTTTTTCATTGAACCCAAGCCAGCGGAGCCATCCAAGCACCAGTATGATTTTGATGTGGAGACCGTAGTTGGTTTCCTGAGACAGTATGACCTGCTGGATGATTTCAAGATCAATATTGAAGTGAACCATGCAACACTGGCAGGCCATACATTCACCCATGAATTACAGGCCGCTGCCGATGCAGGCGTGCTGGGGTCCATTGATGCCAACCGGGGTGATTACCAGAATGGCTGGGACACGGACCAATTTCCCAACAGCATCAATGAACTGACAGAAGCCATGCTGATCATACTGGAAGCCGGAGGCATACAGGGTGGAGGTGTGAACTTCGATGCGAAGATCCGAAGAAACTCCACCAGCCCCGAAGACCTGTTTCATGCGCATATCGGTGGTATGGATACGTTTGCCCGTGCACTGATCACTGCTGATTCGGTGCTGCAATGGTCAGACTACAGGAAGTTCAGAAAAGAAAGATATGCATCATTTGATACAGGACAGGGAAAGGCATTTGAAGAAGGCCGGCTTTCACTGGAAGATCTCAGGACCTTTGCCCTGGAAAATGGCGAACCCGAAATTCGAAGCGGAAGACAGGAGTGGTTGGAGAACATCATAAACCGTTACATCTAAAAAAACTTTGGATCGTACCGTTTATTCAATCATCTTTATTTTATTCATACTAACTCCTTATTAATTCCACTTCATGCCACAACTATTAGGTACCATCGACTGGCTCTTCATAGGGCTTTACTTAGCAGTCATCGCAGCCGTCTCGGTCTGGTCTATCAGGAAAAGTAAAGAATCGCCGTCCGATTATTTTCTGGCGAACCGAAATCTTGGATGGTTTGTGATCGGTGCATCCATCCTTGCCTCTAACGTAGGTTCCGAACACATCGTAGGCCTTGCGGGTACAGCTGCTCAAACAGGCCTTGTGATGGGGCATTATGAACTGCATTCATGGATCATCCTGCTGCTTGGGTGGGTGTTTGTTCCATTTTACATGAGGAGCATGGTATACACGATGCCTGAATTCCTGGAGCGGCGATTCAATGCGGAATCAAGGATCCTGTTATCGGTCATCCAGCTATTGAGTTACATCATCACCAAAGCTTCTGTTACCATCTTTGCCGCCGCTACGGTGATCACCATCTTTTTCCCTGATGTTGATTTCTGGACGGCTGCCATTATACTTGTGATCGTAACAGGGATATACACGGTGTTTGGAGGTCTTCATGCAGTGATGTATACGGAAGCCATCCAGGCCATTGTGCTGCTGGTAGGTTCCGCCGTACTGATGTTTTATGGCCTGAATGAGGTGGGAGGATGGAATGGCCTGATGGCATCCATTCCAAAAGAGAAACTGAATATGTTCCCTGCTCTGAGTGATCCGGAATTTCCATGGGTGGGTATCCTTTTCGCTTCACCGATAGTTGGTATCTGGTACTGGTGTACCGATCAGCACATCGTTCAAAGATGTCTTGCCGGCAGAAACGAAAGAGAGGCCAGGAGAGGAACCATTTTCGCGGCTTACCTGAAGTTATTGCCATTCTTCATCTTCATGATCCCCGGGATCATTGCATTTTCACTGGCTCAGCAAGGTAAACTACAGCTTGCCAATGCAAACGAAGCATTTCCCACACTTGTAAGGGATTTGTTACCTGTTGGCCTAAGAGGTCTTCTTGCCGGTGGATTACTTGCCGCGCTTATGAGCTCACTGGCATCTGTGTACAATGCATGTTCGACCCTGTTCACCATGGATATTTACCAGAAGATCAAGCCAAATGCAGGGAACGCGGAGCTGGTTAGGGTGGGCAGGATCACAACGGGTGTTGTTGTTATTCTTGGAATGGTATGGATTCCGCTGATGTCAAGGATCTCAGGCGTCTTGTACCAATACCTTCAGAGCGTACAGTCTTACCTGGCACCGCCCATCGCGGCTGTTTTTCTCCTGGGCGTATTTTCAAAACGCATCAATGCCAAAGGTGCCTTCAGTGCCATGGTGATCGGATTCATCATTGGTGTGATACGTATCATCCTTGAATTGAACAGGGATGACCTGACTGGGTTCGCTTACGATTTTGCAACACTTAACTTTCTTTATTTCTGTATCATCCTGTTCATTGTTTCAATTGCTATCATGATCATCATCAGCCTGCTGACGGCCAAGCCTCCTGAAGAAAAATTGAGAGGCCTCACTTTTGCCACTACGGTGGCTGAAGACAGGGCCGCATCAAGGGCAAGCTGGAACGCCTGGGACGTATGGCTTTCCGTGATTGTGATTGTTATTGTTGTTTCCATTTTCATTTACTTTTCACCATTAGGCATCGCCAAATAAATTGTCAATGAAAAACATTTTTTTACTGGGCGCCTTTACCCTGGCAGTGATCACATTAAATGCCCAGAAGCCTGCTTATAAAAATTCAAATCTTAGCCCTGAAGTAAGATCAAAGGATCTCCTGGGAAGAATGACGCTGGACGAGAAAATAGCGCAGACCCAGTGCCTCTGGATCCAGAAATCCACCATTTTGAATGCAAGTGGTGGTTTTGATTCTGTAAAAGCAAAGACCGCCCTGAAAAATGGATTGGGCGAGCTGGCCAGGCTGAATGAAAATGCGGGTCCGAACAGCCTTGGCTACCATCCAAAGCAGGCTGCTGCGCTTTACAATAATATCCAGCGCTTTTTCATCAACAACACAAGGCTGGGCATACCCGTGATGGTTCATGAAGAAAGCCTTCACGGTCAGCAAACACAGGATGCAACCAATTTTCCCATTCCCATCGGGCTGGCCAGTACGTGGAATGAGAACCTGATGACGGAGATATTTACCAATGTTGCCGAGGAAGTAAGGTCACGCGGTGGGCAGCATGTGCTGGCACCTGTTGTAGATCTTGTTCGCGATCCCCGCTGGGGCAGGACCGAAGAAACCATGGGAGAGGACCCTTTTCTAATTTCAAGGCTTGCTGTTGCGCAGGTAAAGGCCTACCAGGGAAATTCTGTTTACCTCGGAAAAAATAAAGTGGCCGCCACACTCAAGCATTTTGGTGTGCACGGGCAAAGCGAAGGCGGGTCCAACGTGGGTCCAAGCAACATTGATGAAAGAACCGCCAGGGAAGTTTTCTTTCCTCCATTTAAAGCTGCCGTTCAGGAAGCAAAAGCAATGAACGTCATGGCTACCTACAACGAATTGTGGGGGTTGCCGGCGCACATCAATGGTTACCTGCTGAAAGATATTTTACGGAAGGAATGGGGCTTTAAAGGAATGGTGGTATCCGATTATATGGCTGTAAGCGATGTCAGCTCACTGCACCGCGTAACACCTTCTGTTGATGAAGCCGGATTGCTCGCATTCAAAGCAGGCATTGATATGGAAACACCGGATCCTGCAGGCTTTAAGAACCTGAAGCAATATGTTTCCAATGGTAAGATCACGATGAAAGAACTGGATGAAGCAGTGACCAGGATCTTGGTGACAAAATTCAGGCTTGGTCTTTTTGATGATCCTTATGTAGATCCGGACCTTGCTGAACAAATTGTAGGCAGCCCGCAAAAAAGAGCCATCGCTTATAAAGCAGCCACCGAATCCATGGTGCTTTTAAAGAACGACAACAACTTTTTACCACTTGACAAAACCAAAGTAAAGACCATCGCATTCATCGGTCCCAATGCTGATAAGTGTTTGCTGGGTGGTTATTCCAGCAGGCCAAGGCAATGCAATTCACCTTTGCAGGTAATGCAGGAAAAATATGGCAAGGACATCAGGGTATTGTATGCAGAAGGTGTCAGGATCACGGACAAGAACAACTGGTTCGCCGATACCATCAACCTTGTACCGGTTGCGGAGAATGCACAAAGGATCCGGGATGCCGTTGAAATTGCCAGGCAGGCCGATGTAGTGGTCCTGTTCGTTGGCGGAAATGAAAGTACAAGCCGTGAAGGATGGGCTACCAATCACCTGGGTGACCTGCCTACATTGGAATTGCTGAACGGGCAAAACGATTTGATCAAAGAGATCGTAGCGGTGGGTAAGCCAACCTGCGCTTTTGTCAACAGCGGACCTCCTTTGAGCATTGGTAATCTGGTAGCGGCTGTTCCCGCGGTGATGCAATGCTGGTACCTGGGGCAGGAAGGTGGCTATGCCATGGTGGACGCACTTTTCGGAGATGTGAATCCCAGCGGAAAGCTGCCCATCACTTTTCCAAGATCGGTCGGTCATATTCCGGCTTATTATAATCACAAGCCTTCTGCACGCAGGGGATACAATCTTGGTTTTGAAGTAAGCCCGCTGTTTTCATTCGGGCATGGACTGAGCTATACAAGCTTTCAATACGGAGAACCAAAATTGAGCGTATCCACTATGGGCACTAAAGGAACAGTAACGGTCAGCATTGATGTCAAGAACACAGGCACGCGTGAAGGTGCTGAGGTGGTGCAGTTGTACATCAGGGATGATTATGCATCCATTGTTCGGCCTGTGAAGGAATTGAAAGGATTTAAAAAAGTATGGCTGCAACCGGGCGCTTCTCAAACGGTGACCTTCACCATCACGCCAGAGTTGTTGTCATTTTATAACAAGGATATGAAGTGGGTGGTGGAACCGGGAGATTTTACCATCATGGTAGGAGGGTCTTCGGTTCAAACCAAAGACCTCAAGCTGAGGGTCACGCAATAAATAATCTAAAAAAAACTAGTTGAAATTTTATTTACAATGGACATATGATTGGTAAAAGTGAGCGAATAAGCAACATTGTAAACCATCTTCAAACAAAATATGGAGCAGACAACATTCTTATCCAGGACCATTGGGAAACGGACGAGAATGCAATTGGCCTGACCGATAAATCAAACCAATACCTTGGTTATATTTCAACAATTAGTGATATAGATGACAATTATTATCTGGCCCTGGAAAACCCACCGGTTGATAATAGCTTTCCTTATTCTGATGCTGGAGATTATGATAATATTAGTTTAATGGAGCTTGAAAATATACTGGCTAAACACCTGCGTTTGATTAACTAACGATTTTTCTCTGAACAGTCAATTAAATACTTTAAAAAACCATCAGTTGATGCGGTGGTTTTTTTATGCTTGTTAGTCGCTTGAAAGATTAAGATCAGCTTTTCTTTTTCAGAGAAGATTTGCGAACGACCAGGTTAGACCGTACAATGACCGTATTGGTCTGGTTGATATTACTGATGCCTTTTAAATGATTGATCAGGTTTATGGCAACAATTTCACCCATATCAACACCTGGATAATTGATCGTTGTTAACGCAGGCTCGATCAGCTTTGCGATGGTATCATTGTTGAAGCCCACCACTGCAATATCATCGGGGATGCTGATGCCCTGTTCCTTTAATGTGCGCATACAGACTGCAGCGACAAAATCATTAGTGATAAAAACGCCATCAGGAAGCGGTTTCATTTTCATGATCTGTCTGGCTGCAGCAATTCCAGCTTCTTCGCTAAGGTCGTTGGTGACCAGCAGGCTTTCATCGAATTTGATGCCGTTGTCGTACAAGGCATCCCGGTAACCCTTGTAACGCTGGGCATATACATTCCTTTTAAGGCTTGATGTAACATGTGCAATACGTTTGCATCCCTGGTCTATCAGGTGCTGGGTGGCTATGTAACCGCATTTGGCATTGTCAATGACCACCACGGTATTGTTGCCATCCTGCTCCACCCGGTCGAAAAAGATGACAGGTACATTTTTATCCGTGAACGGCCTGAAATGATCCAGGTCTGTCGTATCAAATGATAAAGATGCAATGAGGCCATCCACTCTTTTATGAAAGAGGTTGCGGGCATTGGCTGCTTCTTTCTGTACACTTTCCGAAGAGTGGGTGATGATGAGATCATAGCCTGCTGCAGTAGTGATCTTTTCAATTCCTGCAAGAACAGAAGTGATGAAATTGCTTTTCAGCTCGTGAACGATCACGCCAATGGTATTGGTCTGCTGCTGGCGGAGGTTGCGTGCAAAATGATTGGAACGGTATCCCAGTTCCTCCACCATTTCAAAGATCTTCTTCCGGGTGTGCTTACTTACGGAAGGATGATCTTTCAGGCCCCTGCTTACAGTGGCCGTTGAAATGTTCAGCTTTTTTGCAATGTCGTATATCGTAACTTCTTTTCCCGCTGCCATTAGTTTACTTGTACCGCTAAATTTAATGAAAATAAGGGCCTGACGTTGCCAGGATAATCAATGAAACAGGAAAAGATCTTCGTATTTAAAAATTATTTCACCTGTGAGCTGTAATGCTCGTGGTAATTTTTGATCTCGATGGCCTGAGGCGCGATGATGGTTCCTTTATAATGATCCTGGACCTCATCCAGTACCCCTTCAATTGCGTCGATGGAATCCAGTACTACAAGCCGCTTAATGAATTCCCTGACATCCGGAAGGCCTTTTAAATAAGCTCCATACCGGCCCCGCATTTCCATGATGGCTTTATAATGACCTTCCCATTCTGAAGCAAGAAGCAAATGCTTTCTGCACACTGCAATCCTTTCTGAAACCCCAGGCGGCGGCAACTGGTTGCCAGTATCCAGGAAATGCCTGATCTCCCTGAAGATCCATGGATACCCGATAGCGGCCCTTCCGATCATGATGCCATCCACACCATAACGGTCGCGGTATTCTTTTGCTTTGAGGGCACTGTTGATATCACCATTGCCAAAGATGGGAATCCTGATGCGTGGGTTATTTTTTACTTTGCCTATAAGACTCCAGTCCGCTTCGCCTTTATATAATTGCTGGCGGGTGCGTCCGTGAATGGTCAGTGCGCTGATGCCCACATCCTGCAATCGTTCCGCTACTTCTTCAATGTTGATGTGATCGGCATCCCAACCCAGGCGCGTTTTTACAGTCACCGGTAATGATGTGGATCTTACTACGGCTTCGGTCAGCCGGATCATTAGGGGGATATCTTTTAAAACACCAGCACCCGCGCCTTTGCAAACCACACCTTTAACAGGGCAGCCAAAATTAATGTCAAGCAGGTCGGGTTTTGTTTCAACCACAATGGCCGCTGCTTTAGAAAGCATCCCTTCATCACCTCCGTATAGCTGTACGCCAACCGGCCTTTCTTCCGGAAAGATCTCCAGCTTTTTCAATGCCTTGCTTTTATGACGCACCAGCCCTTCGCTGGAAATAAATTCCGTGTAAAGAAGGTCGGCGCCGGCTTCCCTGCAAATGATCCGGAAAGGAGGATCGCTCACATCCTCCATGGGCGCAAGAAGTAAAGGAAAATCGGGCAATTTGATGTGTGCAATGTGCATCCGGGTGCAAGAAAGCTTATTTTAGAATACAATAAACAATCAGGCAGTTTTTTAACTTAGGCAATGCTTTACAGTCATGAATTTTATAGATGTAAAGACAATGAAAAGATGTTCCAAAACTTACCTCCTTTGGTTTAGTAACGGTTAGCCGGTCTCTTAAATAATTGCTTACCAAAGTAAACTTGGTCCTGAAGTTTAAATATCTTTAAACCAAACTCCTTTTCAATTATCCGTAAGCGGCAATTGGAGACACAATGAAATTCAGAGTTTTAATATTAGTCTTATTATTAACGAATCATGCTTTTCCGCAAGAGGGGTATAAGGAACCTTTATTTTTAAGTATTAGTTGCGGTTTTGCAGCGCAGACAGACCAGGAAATTGTAAACTTTAGACATCACGCTTCCTTAAAGGATTCCGTCATAATCAAAAAGTATCTGCATGATGGATCTGACCTGGAACAGGTATTGAGTGCGATCCTGCTTCGATATTATTATTCAAAAGGTCAATTACAGCTATCTACATATGAATTAAGAATAATATCAGCAATCTCAAAATCGAAAAGAAAGTATGAGCTATGTTATACTTGTACTTTCCAGGAAAAGGGAACGATAAAAGATCTTTTTAAAAAGAAGAATGAAACGGCATCTTATTCAATAATTGAGGGCTACCTACTCAAATCATTTTAAACTGGTAAATTAATGCTTGCCAAAAGGCATCATTAAGTAAACTAAATCTTTGGCTGTAAAATTTTCAACAATGAAACTTTTAGAGATCATACCCATGTTCCGCCAGCCGGGCCGCATAGATGAATTCATACAATCCATAGGGCTCGATAATGAGGAGGAAGACGCAAGCGTTTATATGAAGGACAGCCTCGAGCTGACCAATGATATTAAGTTCCTTAGCGATGAACAGGTCCAGGGGAAACGGATCGTTGTTGTTGATGGTGATACCTATGAAGAATTACTCCCAGTTTTTATGATCCAGGAAATGGTTGATGAATTAAAAGAAGACCATTCCGATCTCCAGATCGCGCAAAAAATTCTCAGCTATGCGATCAATGATGCGTAAAGGGTGCTTCGATTTTCTAGCCGCGAGCTTCGAGCTATTTTTCTAAACCTAAAAAAACATATTAAAGCAAAGCAGTGCAAAGAAAGTAAAACCTCTCTCTGCTTAAGATTGTTTCTTTCTACTTTCCTCAAAAGCTCGAAGCTCACAGCTAACAGCTCGCAGCTTGCAGCTAAAAGCTACCAGCTACCAGCTAACAGCAATCATCCCCCCTGCTTCGCCAAAAACTTCCTCCTGATCACATCCTGCACATGATTATTGGTGATCTTACTCTCCAGCCATGAAATAATATCCAGGTAAGAGAACGCCCTTGTTGCAAACCTGTTGTCCTGGAACTGCTTAAGGGTTTCCAGCAGCATTGAAAATTCTGTCCTGATCTTCGAAGCCGACATATGAAATGATTTGCGCAGGAACTGGAAGATGGCTTCATCAATGGCACTCAGGTTCTGCATCTTCGCCATGAAGCGATAAACAGATTTGATCAAATATTCCAGCAGGTCCATATGACCCAGTTCATAATGGGAGATCAGGTGCAGCAGCCGTGCATAACTTTGAAGATCATTGCGCAGGTCAACTTTCCAGTGAATGATCTTGTTCAGGTATTTAATGGCATTGTCATAATCTCCACTTCCGAAATACAGCGAAGCGATCTTGTAATAAAATACCAGCACCCGGTGCTGGTCAAGATACAGTGCATATGACTTCAGCTTTTCAACCAGCTCAGGCACCAGTGTCAACCCTTCCGTAAAGGTACCTTCCATAAAATGGCGGTTTAGTTTTGCCGTGTACAGGTAAACAAATACCTGGGTCCTGTTGTTTTCATTTCTTTTGACCAGATCTGATCCGGCAAATTCCTCGAACCTGCCGAGGGTCTTCATGAATCTGGGATAATTCCTAAGATCAAAATGCGCATTCAGCAGGTTATGCATTCCCTTGATGTAGTGAGCCGATTCAATATCGATCATTGCGGGGGTGGCATGAAAAAGGTCCACCCATTTCTGCGTGTACCGGTAATACATCAGAAAATCCTGGCGGATGAAAGCATACCAGCAATAGCTTTGATACAGGTACAGGTGCTGGTAAAATCCTCTGATCACGGAAAGGTCTTTTGGCAGATGCTCCTTAAAGAATGCCGTAAGCACAGCTTCATCTTCATCATTCCTCGCATGGCCGTTGTGTATATACCATCCGTAAAGCTCCAGTGCCAGGTTGGACAATTGTGTCAGCACCGCAAGGTTTTGTACCACTTCGGTTGATTCCTGGCTCAATTGCCTGGCCCTGTCTTTCAGGCTGCGTGTAATGTGCAACGCTTCAATTTTCTTTTCAAGGAACAGCACCTGCACCAGGAAGCTTGCCTGGTGATGCTCTTTTGCATTCTCTTTGGTTTTATCCAGCAGCTTCAGGCTTTGCAGGTAAAGGCCTTTATTGTAAAGAAGCCTTGCATGGTCCAGTTGCTCGTGCAGTTGCAGGTCAATATTATTATTGTTTTCCAGCAGGCGAAGACTGGCCAGTATCTGTTTGTAAAGATGGGCTTTCCGGTTAGCGAGCTGATCCTTTTTTGCCAGCTTTAGTTTACCAAGCAGCACCCCTTCATCATAAACCGACATCTTATCAAGTGCATCGAACAGCTGTATGATCTTCAGGTCCTCATTGCTGCTGTTGCGCTTTGCATACAGCTTGAAGTTGCGTTTTTCCCCCTTTTCAAGGGAGTGGATCAATTGGAATAAAGTATCATTGGACCGGCTAGCCATCATAAATTATTTAAAGCAATACCCAATACCAGCAAGGGTTTTGGGAGATGAGCAGGGGTTTCGGCAATACATGGATCACCTTTATTTGATTTCTGCCCCACCACGCACAGGTCTAATTTTAAAGACAGCGTTCAGCTCATCATGAAAGCAAGCCGGACGAACATAACAATTTCTATCCAAATAATCTTATGGCAGAAAACAAAGTCTTTATTTTCGACACCACCCTTCGCGACGGAGAACAGGTGCCGGGATGTAAGTTAAATACTGCGGAAAAAGTAGCGCTTGCCCTTGAGTTGGAAGAATTGGGCGTAGACATCATTGAAGCAGGTTTCCCTGTTTCAAGTCCAGGGGATTATGAATCCGTAAACCAGATCTCCCGCATCATCAAGGACGCAGTGGTCTGTGGCCTCAGCCGCGCCGTAAAGAACGATATCGAAGTGGCAGCACATGCCCTCAAATATGCCCGGAGGCCAAGGATCCATACAGGCATCGGGACTTCAGATTTTCACATCAAATCAAAATTCAATTCCACCCGGGAAGACATTCTTGAAAGAGCAGTGCAATGTGTGAAATGGGCAAGAAACTTTACCGATGATGTAGAGTTCTACGCGGAAGACGCGGGCAGAACAGACAACGAATACCTGGCAAAGGTGATAGAGGCGGTTATTACCGCAGGCGCCACTACTGTTAACATTCCTGATACAACTGGTTATTGCCTTCCGCACCAGTACGGAGAGAAGATCGCTTTCCTGGTAAACAACGTTTCCAATATTGACAGGGCCATCATCTCCTGTCATTGCCATAACGACCTTGGGCTGGCCACAGCCAATTCGATCGCCGGTGTGTTTAATGGCGCAAGGCAGGTAGAATGCACCATCAACGGCCTGGGTGAAAGGGCTGGTAATACTTCGCTCGAAGAAGTGGTGATGATCCTCAGGCAACACAAAGACCTTGGCTATGTAACAGGCATCAATCCAAAAGGACTCACAAACATCAGCAGGCTGGTTTCCGATACCATGCGCATGCCGGTGCAACCAAACAAAGCCATCGTTGGTTCCAACGCATTCTCTCATTCATCTGGCATTCACCAGGATGGTTTTCTGAAAGATGCACAGACCTACGAGATCATCAATCCTGAAGAAGTAGGGGCCGACCAAAGCAGGATCGTTCTTACTGCCCGCAGCGGAAGAAGCGCACTGGCCTACCGCTTTCAGAAAGCAGGCTTTCAGTTCAACCGCAACGATATTGATGTACTGTACCAGAAGTTCCTGGTTATTGCCGACCAGCAGAAAGAAGTGCAGGACGAAGACCTGCTTCTGTTAGCCAAACAATACCAGCCATCCTTTGAAAATGTAGCATGACCATGGGAAAAACATTATTTGAAAAGATCTGGGACAGGCATGTGGTGAAATCCATTGCAGACGGCCCGGATGTATTGTATATCGACAGGCATTTCATTCATGAGGTGACCAGCCCCCAGGCATTTGCCGGGCTTCAGAAAAGAGGCATGAAGGTTTCAAGGCCCAAACAGGTTGTTGCCACTGCCGACCATAACGTTCCAACCATTGACCAGCACCTGCCGATCCGCGATAAATTATCCCGCCTGCAGGTAGACCAGCTCATTGCTAACTGCAGGGAGCATGGAATCGAGTTGTATGGGTTGGGGCATCCATACCAGGGCATTGTGCATGTGATAGGACCTGAACTCGGCATCACCCAACCGGGCATGACCATTGTTTGCGGAGACAGCCATACATCCACACATGGAGCTTTCGGCGCCATTGCTTTCGGTATAGGCACCAGCGAAGTAGAAATGGTATTTGCTTCACAATGTTTATTGCAAAGCCGGCCCAAACTAATGCGCATCAATATTGAAGGGGCCCTCAATAAAGGAGTGGTATCCAAGGATATTATTCTGTACATCATCTCCACTATTTCTTCCAGCGGCGCAACAGGATTTTTTGTTGAATTCGCAGGTTCAGCCATCAGGGCGCTTTCCATGGAAGCAAGAATGACGATCTGCAACATGAGCATTGAAATGGGTGCACGTGGCGGAATGATCGCTCCGGATGAAACAACCTTCGATTATATCAAAGGAAAACCATTTGCACCACAGGGGGCACAATGGAATGAAAGCCTTGAACAGTGGAAACAATTATTTTCAGACAGTGATGCAAAATTTGACAGGGAAATTTTGATCAATGCTTCAAGGATCGAACCCATGATCACTTATGGCACCAACCCGGGACTTGGTATTGCCATCAATGGACTGGTACCTCAGACCGATGTGATCCCGGATGAGGGTGAAAGAAAAAATATTATTAAGGCATTGGCTTACATGGGCCTCAGTGAAGGAAAGCCGTTGAGAGGATTGCCCGTTCAGCATGTATTCATAGGAAGTTGCACCAATTCAAGGATCGAAGACCTGAGGCTTGCCGCAAGCGTGGTCAAAGGCCGCAAAAAACACGAAAGCGTAAAGGTCATGATCGTACCGGGTTCCCAGCAGGTTGCAGAACAGGCAAGGGCGGAAGGATTGAACAAAATATTTGAAGATGCAGGTTTCGAGATCAGGCAGGCCGGGTGCAGCGCATGCCTTGGAATGAATGAAGACAAGATCCCGGCGGGGGAATATTGTGTGTCAACCAGCAACAGGAATTTTGAAGGCCGCCAGGGAGCGGGTGCAAGAACATTGCTGGCGAGTCCATTAACTGCTGCAGCTGCAGCACTCACTGGTGTTGTAACAGATGTACGTGAATTTTTAAGCTGAACCCATGAAAGCAATCAAAAAGATCCAAAGCCGTTTTGTTCCGCTTCCAATAGAAAATATTGATACGGACCAGATCATCCCGGCACGCTTCCTGAAAGCGACCACCCGTGAAGGGTTTGGCATCAACCTGTTTCGGGACTGGAGATACGAGCAGGACGATATTACAAGGCCCAAATCAAATTTCATTTTAAATGATCCCTCTTACGGTGGAGAGATTCTTGTAGCGGGAAAGAACTTTGGTTGCGGCTCCTCACGCGAACATGCCGCATGGTCCCTTTATGATCATGGATTCAGGATCGTGGTATCAAGCTTTTTTGCGGACATCTTTAAAAGCAATGCGCTCAATAATGGCTTACTGCCGGTCCAGGTGAGTGAAGTATTTCTTCAGCAGATCTTTTCACTTAAAAAGGATGCAACACTTTCAGTTGACCTGGCTTCGCAAACTATTACCATAGATTCAACCGGCGCAACGGAAAGCTTCGATATCAACCATTACAAAAAGACCTGCCTGCTAAACGGCTATGACGATATTGATTTCCTTATCAGCATGAAAGAGGAGATCCGCCAATTTGAACAGCAACATCAAAAAGCAACGGTATGAAAAAGCATATTGCAGTGATCCTTGGTGATGGCATTGGTCCTGAAGTGACCAGGCAATCTATAAAAGTGCTTGATGCCATTGCCAGCCAGTTTGGACATCATTTCAGGTATACCTATGTGCTGATGGGCGCAGATGCCATTGACAAAACCGGCAGTCCTTTGCCGGACGAGACCATTGAGGTCTGCCTGCAAAGTGACGCCATTCTTTTCGGCGCCATCGGCCATCCTAAATATGATAATGACCCTACCGCGAAAGTGCGTCCCGAACAAGGGCTGTTGAAGCTTCGAAAAGAATTGCAGTTGTTCGCTAATGTGCGCCCGGTATCCACTTATCCGGCCTTGCATCATTTATCACCATTGAAACCGGAAAGGCTGGAAGGCGTTGACCTGGTGATCTACAGGGAACTGACCGGAGGAATATATTTTGGAAAAAAAGAAGTGAACGCGGACTATACCGAAGCATCTGACCTGTGCATATATCAAAAAGAAGAAATTGTACGCATTGCACACCTTGCATTCCAGGCGGCAAGAAAGAGGAAAAAGAAGCTGACACTTGTAGACAAAGCCAATGTTCTTGAAACCTCAAGGCTTTGGAGAAAGATTGTAAAGGAGATCGCGGCTGAATATCCCGACATCAATGTTGATTATATGTTTGTGGACAATGCAGCCATGCAGCTTATTGTTTCGCCAAGGCAGTTCGATGTCATCCTGACCGAGAATATGTTTGGTGACATCCTTAGTGATGAGGCCAGCGTGATCAGCGGATCTCTGGGTATGCTGCCTTCGGTGTCAATTGGAACCCATACTGCCCTATTTGAACCGATCCATGGTTCTTACCCACAGGCTGCCGGAAAAGATATAGCCAATCCGGTAGGGTCCATTTTATCAGCAGCGCTGATGCTTGAACATTTTGGCCTAGCCGCAGAAGCACAAAAAGTAAGGGAGGCAGTAGCCTGGACGCTTGATGGAAAATTTGTTACAAAGGATATTGATCCTGTCAATTATTATTTCACCACAACCATTGGGGACCTGGTAGCAGATTTTGTCTCCAACCGGATCCCTTCCGAGGTCAACCAGCAGAATGTTGCCTTGCGTAAATCAACCCTGATCTGATCACCTGCCCTGATGCAGGATGATATGAAACCCAAAAAACAAAGATGTATTACAACGAAAAGACCATTGTATTTTATAACGGGGCCTTTATGAAAGCAACGGAAGCCTGCGGTAATGTATATGACCAGAGCCTGCATTATGGCTATGGCGTTTTTGAAGGACTGCGCGCTTATGATACTGATAAAGGCACCAGGATCTTTAAAGCACTGGAACATTATAGGCGCATGCAGGCATCCTGCGAAGCCATCGGCATGCCTTATCCATTCAACAACGATGAATTGGTTCACATCACTTACGAGGTCCTGGAGAAAAATAATTTTCGGAACGCCTACATCAGGCCCCTGGTGACAGCCTCACCCAATATGTCGCTTACAAAAGGCAAAGAAGCGCAACTGCTGATCGCAGCATGGGAATGGAATGCTTACCTGGGAGAAAAACTACTCAGACTGAAAACATCTTCCTACAGAAGGATCAGCGCTTCAAGTTTTAAAGTGGAAGCCAAAGTAACAGGCCATTACGTGAACTCCATCCTGGCGGCGCAGGAAGCTAGAGATGCAGGATATGATGAGGCCTTGCTGCTGGATGGCAATGGTTTCATTGCAGAAGGACCCGGCGCCAACATTTTTTTTGAGCAGGATGGCGTATTGCTGACACCTGAGCGCGGAAGCATACTTCCTGGTATCACAAGGGCTACTGTTATGGAGATCTGTCGCTCACTCAATATTGAAGTAACTGAACGGAAGCTATTACCCGGAGATATCGCTGGTGCGGACAGCGCATTTTATTGCGGTACTGCCGCGGAGATTGTAGGGATCCATTCACTGGATGATATTGCTTTTTCAAAACCGTGGGAAGGATCACTGGGCGCAACCATTCAGCAAGTTTACCGGGACCTGGTCATGGAAAAAACATTTAAAAAGGAACTGAACGCGGCATGAGCGAACTGAATAAATACAGCAGGACCATCACGCAGGATGAAACACAACCAGCAGCCCAGGCCATGCTTTATGGCATTGGTCTTCGTGATGAAGATTTTACAAAGGCCCAGGTTGGCGTTGTGAGCATGGGCTATGACGGAAATACCTGCAACATGCACCTGAACGACCTCGCAAGAATTGTGAAACAGGGCGTATGGGACAATGATCTGGTTGGACTGATCTTCAATACCATTGGTGTCAGCGATGGCATCAGCAATGGTACCGACGGAATGCGTTACTCTCTTGTAAGCAGGGATATCATTGCGGATTCGATTGAAGCGGTTTGCGGTGCACAGTATTATGATGCTGTTATCGCTTTACCGGGTTGCGATAAAAATATGCCAGGGTCCATCATAGCCATGGGCAGGCTTAACCGTCCTTCCATTATGGTCTATGGGGGCACCATCGCACCCGGCCATTACAATGGACAGGACCTGAATATTGTTTCCGCTTTTGAAGCGCTTGGACAAAAAATGGCGGGGACCATCACTGCGGATGATTTCAAATCGATCGTTAAGGGATCATGTCCGGGAGCAGGCGCCTGTGGTGGTATGTACACGGCTAATACCATGGCCGCGGCAATTGAAGCGCTTGGAATGAGCCTTCCATTCTCTTCTTCCAATCCTGCATTGAGTAAAGAAAAGAAAGAAGAATGCCTTGCCGCAGGTAAAGCCATCCGCCTGTTGCTTGAAAAAGACATCAAGCCCAGCGACATCATGACCAGGGAAGCATTTGAGAATGCCATTGTTGTGATCATGGCCCTGGGTGGATCTACCAACGCGGTGCTGCACCTGATCGCGATGGCAAAAAGTGTAGACGTGCCATTGACACAGGATGATTTCCAGGAGATCAGTAATCGAATTCCTGTGCTGGCGGATTTCAAGCCAAGCGGAAAATATTTAATGCAGGACCTGCATCAGCATGGCGGTGTGCCGGCAGTGATGAAGTATCTATTGAAACAAGGTCTTTTACATGGTGATTGCCTTACAGTAACTGGAAAGACCATTGCAGAAAATTTGCAGGCCGTTCCGGAACTGGACTTTGAAAACCAAAAGATCATTTTACCCGTAGAGAACCCGGTGAAGAAAACAGGGCATCTGCAGATCCTGTATGGCAACCTTGCAACTGGGGGCGCTGTTGCCAAGATCAGTGGAAAGGAAGGAGAGCGGTTCGAGGGGCCGGCAAGGGTCTTCGATGGAGAGCACCAATTGATCCATGGAATACATTCAGGAAAGATCCGCGCTGGCGACGTGGTAGTGATCCGATATGTTGGACCAAGGGGAGGACCGGGCATGCCTGAAATGCTGAAGCCGACTTCCGCGCTGATTGGCGCGGGCCTTGGAAAATCCGTAGCGTTGATCACGGATGGAAGATTCAGTGGTGGTACACATGGCTTTGTTGTTGGCCACATTACGCCTGAAGCTTTCGACGGAGGCGTAATAGCCCTTGTTCAGGATAACGATATTATTGAGATCGATGTCACTTCGAATACGATCAACCTGAAAGTTGACCAGCCGGAACTGGCGCGAAGAAAAGCCCGGTGGATGGCACCAAAACCAAATGTTCAAAAAGGAATTCTTTTCAAATATGCCAAATACGTTAAAACAGCCGCAGACGGTTGCGTTACAGACGAAGACTGAGCCAATTTCAGGATCGGAAGCAGTAATGCGCGCTTTCATACATGAAGGCGTTGAAACCATATTTGGTTACCCTGGTGGTGCCATCATGCCTATTTATGATGCATTATATGACCATCAGGAAGCATTGCAGCACATCCTTGTGCGACATGAGCAGGGTGCTATTCATGCAGCCCAGGGTTATGCCCGTGTATCGGGCAGGACCGGTGTTGTTTTTGCAACCAGCGGCCCTGGTGCCACTAACCTTGTAACGGGTCTTGCAGATGCCATGATAGACAGCACGCCGCTTGTTTGTATCACAGGGCAGGTGTTTGCGCAATTACTGGGCACAGATGCTTTCCAGGAAACCGATATCATTAATATCACAACACCGGTAACAAAATGGAATTACCAGGTTACAGACGCAACGGAAATCCCAGGCGTTCTTGCAAAGGCTTTTTTTATTGCGGCAAGCGGCAGGCCCGGCCCGGTGCTGATTGATATTACTAAGAATGCACAGTTCCAGAAATTCGATTTTGAGGGCTACCAGAAATGTGGTTTTATCCGGAGCTACAGGCCGAAACCATTTATCCGTATTTCATATATCGAAGAAGCAGCAAAACTGATCAACGAAGCAAAGAAACCTTTGGTGGTATTTGGCCAGGGCGTTATCCTTGGAAAAGCAGAAAAAGAATTCCGGGAGTTTATAGAAAGAAGCGGTATCCCTGCGGCCTGGACCATACTTGGACTCAGTGCCATGCCTACTGACCATCCTTTGAATGTTGGCATGCTGGGTATGCATGGCAACTATGCGCCCAATGTACTCACTAATGAATGCGACGTATTGATTGCAGTGGGAATGCGTTTCGATGACCGTGTTACCGGGCGGCTGGATAAGTACGCACGCCAGGCAAAAGTGATCCATCTCGATATCGATCCGGCTGAAATAGACAAAAATGTAAAAGCGCAGGTACCGGTCTGGGGTGATTGCAAGGAAACCCTTCCCTTACTTACAGCCCGCATAGAACAAAAAACCTATCCGCAATGGCTCCAACGTTTTAAAGACCTTGAAGGGGAAGAGATCACTGAATGCATCTTCAATGAACTGAATCCTGCCGGTGGCGAGATCACCATGGGAGAGGTAATCAAGGAATTGAACGAGCTGACAAAAGGTAATGCAATTATTGTAACGGATGTTGGCCAACATCAGATGGTGGCCTGCAGGTATGCCCGCTTTAACCAAAGCAAAAGCAATGTGACATCAGGTGGACTGGGCACTATGGGATTTGCACTTCCGGCTGCTATAGGGGCAAAGTTTGGTGCCCCTGACAGAAAGGTAGTTGCCATTGCAGGAGATGGAGGTTTTCAGATGACACTGCAGGAATTAGGCACCATCATGCAAACGGGCGTTGATGTAAAGATCATCATACTGAACAACCGTTTTCTTGGAATGGTGCGGCAGTGGCAGGAACTGTTCCATGGAAAACGATATTCATTCGTGGACATTGAAAGCCCTGATTTTGTGCAGGTGGCCAGAGGTTACCGGATCAATGGCAGGTCTGTAGCAGAAAGAGAATCATTGAAAGATGCATTGCGTGAAATGCTGGACACCAAAGGTTCATTCCTTCTGGAAGTGATGGTTGGAAAAGAAAACAATGTTTTCCCAATGGTAGAAGCCGGAACAAGTGTTTCCGAGATCCGCCTGAAATAACAATTTATGAGTAAAAAGGAATTTACAATAACAGTATATACAGAGAACCAGATTGGTTTGCTGAACCGGCTGGCCATCATTTTCTCCAGGAGAAAGATCAGCATAGACAGCATTAATTCATCGCCTTCTGAAGCCGCTGGCATTTACCGCTTCACCATTGTGATCACCGAAACGGAAGAACTGGTGCAGAAGCTGGCGCGCCAGATGGAAAAGCAGGTGGAAGTGCTTAAAGTGTATTACAATACGGCGGAAGAGATCATCTGGCAGGAAATGGCCTTATATAAAGTAGCAACAGACGAAATCGCCGAAAAGGTCAACGTGGAAAGGCTGTTACGTGAATATGGTGCACGCGCAGTGGTGATCCGTAAGGACTATACCATTTTTGAAGCAACAGGCCATCGCGAAGAAACAGACAGGCTGGTCAGGGTACTGGAACCATATGGTCTCATCGAATTTGTGCGTACGGCAAGGATCGCCATCATCAAATCAAGCAATGGCTTCCATGAAAAGCTGAAAGAATATGAGCAGCTGGATCCTGGTGTTGAAATGGTTCCCAATGAATACCTGGGAAGGCAATCGGAAGTTTTTACAATGTAATCAGTCAAATTAAATAATCACAACTAACTAAAACAGGTAACAATGGCAAAATTAAACTTCGGCGGTGTTGAAGAAAACGTGGTAACAAGGGAAGAGTTCCCGCTATCAAAAGCGCAGCAGGTATTGGAAAAAGAAGTGGTAGCAGTGATTGGATATGGTGTTCAGGGGCCGGGGCAGGCTTTGAACCAGCGTGACAATGGCATCAATGTCATTGTTGGACAACGCAGGCATTCCAAATCATGGGATAAAGCCGTCAAAGATGGTTTTGTTCCAGGGGAAACACTCTTTGATATTGAAGATGCCTTGGAAAGAGGCACGATCATTTGTTACCTGTTAAGCGATGCGGCACAGATCGCACTGTGGCCAACCGTCAAAAAACATTTAACTCCAGGCAAGGCACTGTATTTTTCTCACGGCTTTGGCGTTACCTATAACGACCAGACAGGCATTGTGCCTCCTGCGGATGTAGATGTTTTCCTTGTAGCTCCAAAAGGCTCCGGAACTTCATTAAGAAGAATGTTCCTGCAGGGAAGAGGCTTGAACAGCAGCTATGCCATCTTCCAGGATGCAACCGGAAGAGCATTTGAAAGAGTGGTGGCGCTGGGCATTGCCATTGGCAGCGGTTACCTGTTTGAAACAGATTTCAGGAAGGAAGTGTACAGCGATCTTACAGGAGAGCGTGGCACTTTAATGGGTGCGATCCAGGGGCTGTTTGCCGCCCAGTTTGAAGTGTTGCGCTCAAAAGGACATTCACCATCCGAAGCCTTTAATGAGACCGTTGAAGAACTGACCCAATCGCTGATGCCATTGGTTGCGGAAAATGGAATGGACTGGATGTATGCCAACTGTTCTACAACAGCGCAGAGAGGCGCGCTCGACTGGTGGAAAAAATTCAGGGATGCAACAGCACCGGTATTTAAAGAACTGTATGAAAGCGTAGCGGAAGGCAAGGAAGCTGCACGTTCCATCGAAAGCAACAGCAAGCCCGATTACAGGGAAAAACTTGAAGCAGAATTAAAAGAGCTGCGTGAAAGCGAATTGTGGCAGGCTGGAAAAACGGTAAGAAGCCTTCGTCCTGAAAACCAGGAGCCCGTTCAGCCAGGCAGCGATGGGGACAATAAAAGGAAGGTCCGTTTTACATCTACGTTATACCATGATTAAGGATAGCCTTATTGCTCAATTGGATTTTCAGAAAGCAGCGGAAAGATTAAGACCGGTGGTGAATCGAACGCCCCTGGTCTTTAATGCCGCTCTTTCCAAACAATATGAATGCAGCATCTACCTGAAACGGGAAGACCTGCAGGTAGTAAGGTCTTACAAGTTACGGGGCGCTTATAACCTGATCAGCAGCCTGCCTGCCGAACAACTCAAAAAAGGTGTTGTATGCGCCAGTGCGGGCAATCATGCCCAGGGATTTGCATACAGTTGTAAAAGTCTGGGACTACAGGGAATAATTTTCATGCCCATTGTTACCCCGCAACAAAAGCTGCAGCAAACCAGGATGTTTGGTGGCGACAATATAGAGATCAGGCTGACCGGTGATTCATTTGATGACTGTTCCATTGCTGCGCAAACTTTTGCATTGGAAGAAGGAAAGACATTTATCCCCCCTTTCGAACATCCCCGCATTATAGAAGGGCAGGCAACAGTAGGCATGGAGATCCTGGAAGACCTTAACGCCATTGATTACATTTTTATACCCGTAGGCGGCGGAGGCTTGTGTGCTGGGATCGGATCTTATTTTCAAACCTGTGCGCCAAAGACCAGGATCATTGGAGTGGAACCGGAAGGTGCACCATCCATGTCAAAAGCTTTGGAAGCAGGAAGACCCGTTACCTTAACTGCCATTGACCGCTTTATTGATGGCGCTGCGGTAAAGCGTGTTGGTGAAATGACATTTTCGATCTGCAAGGAAATACTGCACCAGATGCACCTGGTACCCGAAGGAAAAGTTTGCTCTGCCATACTCAAACTATACAATGAGGAAGCGCTTGTGGTTGAACCGGCGGGTGCACTTTCGATTGCAGCCTTGGATGATTTTGCGGATGTCATTAAAGGAAAAACCATTGTATGCATTGTCAGCGGTGGCAATAACGACATTGACCGCATGCAGGAGATCAAGGAACGATCACTGCACTACGAAGGGTTGAAACATTACTTCCTGATTGAATTTGCCCAGCGGCCAGGCGCGCTGAAAACATTCGTCAACCAGGTGCTTGGCCCCTCCGATGACATCACCAGGTTTGAATACATGAAAAAACACAACAAAGGAAAAGGCACCGCGCTGGTTGGCATTGAACTGCGTTCACGTGAAGACTATGCACTGCTGCTCTCCAATCTCAAACTGCACCACATTAATTTTACGGAGTTAAAAAAAGACGACCATCTTTTTGAATACATCGTTTGAAATTGTTTATGGTTTTTAGTTTTTTGTTCATGGTTCTTTGGGTGCCATCATTCCATACTGGTACAAATTGCGTAGAGAGGCATAACCGCAAAGAGCGCAAAGAACGCAAAGAGCCGCAGAGAGAATAAGGGATAGACTTAGCGTCTCTTTGCGTTCTTTGCGGTTAACTTTCAATTGTGAACTTGATATAATTAACCCGGAAATGCATATATCCTGCTCTCGTTTAAATACTTAGCTTTAAGGAAGATGCCAGGCATCCTCATGAAAAGAATCAAATAACCCGAGCTATGCGTTCCATCCTGACTGTATTCCTCATCATGGTTGCGACATGCAGTTCCGCGCAGCAATTGACCAACGCGCAATTCAGGGAGGATTTTGAGTATTTCTGGAAGGCCATTGAATTAAACTACTGTTATTGGGAAAAGAAAAAGACGGATTGGGCAGGGGCAAAGGAGATCTATGCAAAAGATCTGGATACCATCACGCAAAAGAAAAGTTTTGTCCAGCTATTGGAAAGGATGTTCATTGAGCTTTATGACCACCATGCAGGTTTGAATACCAATACGGCGGAATCTTACAGGCTGGTTCCATCCGGAACGGATATCTGGGCTGAATATGTTGATAATGAACCGGTGATTACAGAAGTCCGCAGGGATTATGGAGCGGAAAGGGCTGGACTGAAAGCAGGCATGAAGATCATTGCCATCAATGATGTTCCAATTGAGACCGCTGTAAGGGCATTGATGCCAAAGACACTGAAAAAAGAAGATCCAGCCGCAAGGGATTTTGTTTTACGCTTATTGCTGGCAGGAAAGCACAACGAAGAACGCAAGATCACGGTAAGGCATGCAGGAAAGCAATACCATTTCTTTCCCGACCAACCCCTTAACCTGTTGAAGCAGCAAGCACCAAAACCCGCAATTGAATCACGGATCCTCAAAAATAAAACCGGTTACATCAGGATCAACAACAGGCTATGGGACAATGGACTCATTCCTGTTTTTGATTCGGTCATGCAATCCATGAAAGGCACCAATGCCTTGATCCTGGACCTGCGTGAAACTCCAGGAGGCGGTAATACAACTGTTGCCAGGGCCATTTTGGGGAGCTTTATTTCCAGAGAAGGATTTTACCAGAAGCACGAGTTGACAGCCGAAGAAAAGGCCTTCGGCATCAAAAGAAGCTGGCTGGAACTGGTAAGCCCCAGGAAAAACATATATACAAGGCCGTTAGTGGTACTGGCCAATCACTGGACCGGTTCGGTAGGGGAAGGGATCGTCATTGGTTTTGACGCCCTGAAACGTGCAACCATTGTCGGTAGCCCCATGGCAGGGTTGAATGGGGCTGTATATTCTTACCGGATGCCGCACACCGGCATAGGGTTTTCTTTCCCGGTTGAACAATTGTTTCACGTGAATGGGAGACGGAGAGAGGATTTCATTCCTTCTGTGACAATGGACCTGAGGCAACAAAAACCAGGTGAGGACACCATCCTGGATAAAGCATTGAAAATACTTAGCAGCAAATAATTGGGAAGCAGCTTAGAAAAGGAAAAGTGGCTTATTCAGAATGTTCAGGCAAACCTTTGGTCAACTTCAAATTGAAACAAAGTCTTTTGGTGCTTATACGAATCAAACCATGCTTTTTATTTAGCTTTCAAAACAATGAACAGGATTCAGGAAAGTATTAAAAAGATAATTGTGCTTCCCAAACCAGCCGTTATTATAGTTAGCATATTTGGGTAAGCGCTTTGTATGACTTTCCTTGGGCATAAACATAAATTAAAGTATTACAGATGTCTATGGTAATAAGGTCCCTGTCAGCTACGGTCCTCACTTTCCTGACTTTGGCTAAAGCCATTTCCCAGGAAATAAAGGTGGTTGCCAGTTCCGACAATGTTCCACTTCCTTTCGCAACAATAACAAACCATACGCGTCCTCTTGTGGTTTCTACCGATAGAGATGGTGCAGCACATATAACAGCGATGGTTGGCGATACACTATCTATTTCTTATGTTGGATTTAAAACTGCATTGCTCCGATTCGGTGGGGATAAAGTTCAGGTTGTCAGGTTGCTGCCAGATCAAAAGGCACTTCCTGATGTAACGATATATGCCTGTAAAAGAACTAAGGAATTTATTTATAAGAATTTTGAATACGCTAAAAAAGTAAAAAAAGGCAACAGGGCGCAAATTGGCTTTTGGGGTGTTGTTTGGACCAAAGTTGGAAATAACAATGCAAAAATAGCAATACGGTTAATCCCTGATAAAGCTCATTCCTCACTGAAAGATTTTTCCTTTTGGATCGAGCAGTATCCACCAGTCCCTAAATCATCAATTCTTGCACCATTGCTGGTTAGCTTGTATTCAGTATCTGATAGCAGTCAGATGCCAGGAGAATTGATTTCAAAAGCACCAATATTTCACTTTCCAAATAAGAGCGGCAAACAAACTATAAATTTTGATACACTCCATGTGAGAATTCCACCCAAAGGAATTTATGTAAGCCTACAGTATATTATGAATGAAACTTACGAATGGAAGTACATTACCTGCTGGAAGGGTAAAGCTGATAGCATAGGCAGAGATACTGTTATTACCGGGTATGGAGGCAGGATAGACGGAGTGTGTACTAAAGATTTTGACCTTGTGTTTTACAACAGTATTGCTAATACATGGTTTGCCCCAGCAAAGCAACCTATCCCTGATGCTACAGTACACGGCTCAATAAAATGTGCAGCTACAATAAAATATTGCCAAGAAGAATAAAAGTTTAAGAATGATAGCACTGATGCTTCATCTATCCAAACAACAAAGCCAACACCATTCTAATAATAGAATATCATTTAATCTTCTTTGATTGAATGCTTATTATACATGGAAGTTCAGTACAAATGTCAGCCAGCTTACCTATTGCCGTCTTTTGGCAACTGGATCATAAACCCGCTATTGCCTGCCACAGTAGTTGGCACCTGCCCGGACCATTTCTGGATCTTGATGTATTCAATATAAAGGGGAGTAAGCGATAATTGTTCCTTTTTAATGGCCTCCGCTCGGCCGGCTGCCTGGATAACAGCCTGTGCTGAATCTCCCCTTGCTTCCGCGATCTTGCGTTCCGCTTCCGCAACTGCTACCTGCCGCTGGTTCTCAGCAACCTGTACTTCCTGGATGGCCCGGGTTTTGGCAACAATGGATTCGGATATCTCCTTAGGCGGTACGATGTTGGTCCTGAGCTGTGATACATTGAACCACTGCGATACTCTCTTGTTACATTCTTTTACAATGGAAGATTCAAATTCTTCCCGATGGTTGAAAATAGAATCTACCGTATACCGGTTGGCAACGTCGTTCACTGATCCAACAATGGCATTCTTCAGCCATCCCTGTTCCATTTCTTTTACCCCAACCCTCAGGTTTTGGAACATGTTGGCCACATTACCTGCATTGATAGAATAGTTGAAGGAAGGCTTGATAGTGGCACGAAAGCCACCCTTGGTTACAATATCCGCTTCTTCGTAATCGATATGCTGCTGGTGGATCGGAAATTCATAAATACGGGAGATCCAGGAATTATAAAAGACCCAGCCGGTAACATATTCTGTTTTGCCTACGCCGCGGTTATCACCAATGTTACTGACCTTAATGCCAACATGCCCTGCATCGATCCGCTCTACTTCAATAGGGTTGATAACGGTGATCAGCAATGCCATCAGCAATGCAGTTACGGGTCTCCAAAGGTTCATTGTCCTGAAACGTCCGTCCTCACCCACATAGATCCTTCTTTTAAAAACCTGCAGTATAACACTAAGAATGGCGAATGAGAGTAAAAAAATAACAAGACCGATCATTTTGATTTGTTTTTTATGAAATTGATAAAGGAGAGGAGGTGTTTGATAAAAAGGACAAGTAACAGGAAAGCCAGCAGGAAAAAGCCGGTGGCGGTCAGCCAGCTGCCTGAAATATCATAACTGGTGGCATATGAAATAATGATGATATTCAGCAGTATATGCGCAAGGATGGCTCCGATGCGAACAAAAATATGATCCATGTTACAAGAGGCCAGGGCCTTTTTGGTTGCAGCACAATATAAAGAACCTTGCGAAATAAAGTAAGGTGGTGGCGCATCAACTAAACAGCAGCGTTTATTTTTGAGAAAGAAAACTGTTTGATGCGTGATCAATTTTCTGAAAGTTATCCAAACTTCAGGCTTGCCAATGGTATCTGCCTGCTGTTCTGGGCCATCATGATGATGCTTTTATTATCCCGGAACTACCTTGAATTGGGTGATAGCTTCAGCTTCGTTTTCTATGCCGGTTTTGCAGTAACGCATGTATTGATCATTATCCTGACTTTTGTGTACCGTAGTGAAAGGGTATGGAAAATTTTGATCCGGTTAGGACTTGTACCAATTATTTTTTCTGGCCTCATGATCATTCTCACCCTTTTCCTAAGGTTTGTTGATCTTTTAAAAACACTTGAAGAAGGCTGATGACATCCAAATAATAATGGAATAAGTAATGGACATACAGATAAGAGTAGCAACAATTAGCGACATTCCTCAGATGCAGGCGGTGCGGCGTGCAGTTACTGAAAACAGGCTTTCGGACCCTGATTTGGTAAAGGATGAAGATTACGTTGACTACCTGGTAAGCAGGGGCAGGGGATGGGTGGCTACCTGTGGAAATGGGGTGGTTGGATTTGCCATTGCGGACCTTATTCATAAAAGTGTTTGGGCGCTGTTCCTGCTGCCACAATTTGAAGGGAAAGGAATTGGCAGGAGTCTGCACGATGAAATGCTTGAATGGTATTTCGGCCAGGCTGAGAATTTTATTTTCCTGACAACAGCCATTAACACAAGGGCGGATCAATTTTACAGCCTGAAGGGTTGGCGCGATGCAGGCATGCATTCAAAAATTGAACGCAGGTTTGAAATGACCCGAGATGAGTGGATGTCTGGAAAAAGCGCACAATGAGGTCAGCTACCTGGCATTGCTTTGGTTTTCCTCCTGGTCCCGAGTGATCTGCTCAATTGTATCCATCACCTTTTCAGGATGCACATCTTTTGCCAGTTCATCGATCTCAGCATCCTTAGCATCATCAATGCCCATTTTCTGGGCTATTGCCCTGACCAGCACAATCATCCTGGTGATCTCATGCTCTGAAAGCAGGCTTACCTGCAGGTCCAGCTCCGCTCTCTGGTCTGCACGGGCATTCATGCGGTTCTGGCTGATGAGCACAAAAGTCGAGAGAAAGATCGCTTCCACTGAAGCAAACATGGCAAGCACCACCAATGACTCATCGAAGGGCTTTAATCCCAGCCATCCAATGTTCCAGGTGATCCAAATGCCGAACAAAACCAGGTGCAGGTACACAAAGAACATGCTTCCTGTAAAACGGGTGATCCTGTCCGCGATCTTTTCTTCGAGTTTTTCATTTTTGTCTTCTTTTTTACGCCTTTCGAGCAATGCACTAATATTTCGCTCCACGATTTTTGCCATTTCCGTCTGGTCTCTATGCATCTGAATTTGTTTTTCTTACTGAACATCATGAATAATAATGCCATTCCTTAATGAAACCCCATGCATCTCAAATAAATTGCATTCGATTAAAGGTTGCTGGAGTCATGGAAGGACCAGCTGTTGCAGCTCATGAAATGCAGTACCGCGGCTGCTTTTACTTCGCCAGGTTCGTTAAAGATTCTCCAAGTCATGTAATTAAATGCTCTGCCGTTTATTTATGAGTTACCTTTAGAACATCATTTGAGCTTCTTGTGGCAGTATCGAAGTCTTCGCTTTTCCTCCCTTACGGTTACTTTTCCCTCAAATTGCTTATCTAAATCTTCAAAAATTATGAATATTCACGTTACAAATTTGAATCAGTCCGTAAAGGATAACGACCTCGAAACTTTATTTGCTCCATTTGGCCAGGTAGTATCAGCAAAAGTTGCCATGGATGTTTTCACCGGTCAGTCAAGAGGTTTTGGCCTTGTTGAAATGACAGATGAAGAAGCCGCCCGCGCTGCTATCGACCGCCTGAACAGCTCAGAATTCAATGGAAATGTTTTGACTGTAAAAGAAGAAGAAACTAAAAGGATCCAGACCGGCTCTTATAAAGTTGGTAATGGACCTGTGAACATCTTTAAGTACAGAAAGAAGTAATCACCGCTCGTTTGAATGCTATATCCGGCAGCAGGCATGAAAAAGGACTTTGAACATATAAATGTTGAATTTCATAACAGGGCCCAAAGCCGGTTTGCTTCGCTTTACAAAGAATTTTCAGTCGCTACCTCAGACCTGAACCGGAAAAATGACGAGTACATTTTTCAAAAGACAAGGGAACAGTATGTGAACAGGCTTCACCAGGAACTGGTGGTCATCGCGGAACAATTGATCGCAAGCCACAGGTCTTATGATCAACTGGATAAGGTCAATCACATGCTGCAGCATTTTATTTCGGACTATGTACGCGAATTTGTCAATAAGGTGCGGTCTGACTAATTGTAATGTCCGGTGTCAATCTAATTTTTAAAATCTCCTTTTATGAATATTCACGTCACAAACCTGAGCTGCAACATAGGCGATGCAGATCTGATGAAAATCTTTTCGGCATATGGCGCTGTGGATTCGCTGATTATCATGAGGGATAAATTAAATGGCCGCTCAAAAGGCGTCGCCATGGTAGATATGATCAACGATTCGCAAGCAAGGCAGGCGATCCTTTGCCTTGACCATACCGTTCTTGATGGAAAAACCATCAATGTGGCGGAAGTCAGGTACAGCATCAGGGATTATAAGAACTGATTGCTAAGGACTTAAATTTTCTTAAAATCATTGTGATGCTTTTACCATTACAATGATAAAATAAGCTTATCTTCACCACGTTAATTTGAGCCTCGCATCAGTATTCATTAATTATCCTGCCTTCTGCATCTTAGTTAGTATCATACTCCTTGCCTTTCTCAGATCTCTTTATTTTTTATTAATTATCAAGTATGAACATTTACGTTTCAAACTTAAGCTTCAACCTTCAGGATGATGACTTAAGAGAATTTTTCACTCCGTTCGGAGAAGTTACTTCAGCTAAAGTTATCAACGATAAAATGACAGGCCAGTCCCGTGGATTTGGTTTTGTTGAAATGTCGGATGATGCCGCTTCTAAGAAAGCGATCGCTGAACTGGATGGTTCCAGTGTAGATAACAGGACCATTAAAGTAATGGAAGCCAAACCAAGAGAAGACAGGCCATCCCGCAGGTTTTAACTGCAGGAGACTCTGATCTCTTTAAAAATAATCAGCTCCCGCCTTGGCGGGGGCTTTTTTTATGTAGTCCGGCAACTGCTCTTTTTCGGGGATGAATCGGGCTCATGTAATTGTCCCAATAAATACTATTTTTAGGAAGAATAGCCGAAAATCATTTCTATTGAACGTATTTGAACCCTATAACAACGCTTATCAATTCAATATTCTTCCACGCTTTGCGCAGTTTGTTTTGGATAACCACCTGGCAGCTTATGTTAAGGAGCAGCTCCGCCTGAGTTATAAAACAAAAATCCCTTTACTGGTCGCCCTGTCAGCAAGGTTCTCAGACGAGGAGCTCATTCAAATGTCATTGGTTTCATCAGGGGAAATCCTGACCTACCTGGCCCGGAACCAGGGTATGGAACAGATCAGCGAGTCAATGGAAAAATGGACAAAGGACCAGCTCGATGTGGTCGGTAAATTCGACATTGTAGCCCAGGATATCACTTTGATCAATTACATCAGGCAGCAGTCCATGCAAAAGCTTATTCCGCTATTTACACAGGACCTGCAGGAAGCATTGGAATTAAAATCTGAGATCGATACTTTCATCCTCGGGTCCAATTCTACTGCTGTAGACATTTATATCAACATCCTTAAAAATAAGATCGGCGAAGAAAGTCATTTCAGCAGCATGCTGATCGAAGCATCCCCTGCTGTCACCTTCGTGTTCGATATCAACAGGAAAAAGGAAGTCTTTGTGAGTGGTAAATCCCTGGATGTGATGGGATATTCCCCGGAAGAACTGATGAAAATGAAGGAAAGTGTCCTTCAAAAGTTCACGCATCCCGAAGACAAGGCAGTCCTGAGTCAACACCTGGCAGCAATTGCGAGCGAAAATTCCGATAAGGCCTATTGGATAGAATACAGGTTCATGCACAAGGACGGCTATTACAAATGGCTCCGCAACTATGAGGTGGTCTTTAAAAGGGACGAGCAGGGAAAGCCACTGGAAATCATGGGAAAGATCTTTGAAGTGACACAGGAAAAGGAGATCGCGCTTGCATTGCAGCAAAGTGAAACGGACTTGCTGGAGGCGCAGCATATTGGCCGCGTCGGCAGCTATGAATGGATGATCCAGGAAAACAGGTCTTCAGCAACACCAGAACTGACCCGCATTTTTGAAATGAACGGAGAACAAAAATTTGAAGAGTTCATTACCTATGTGCATCCTGATGATAAACAAAAGGTGGAGGACGCCATAGCTGAATCATTTAAAACTGGCTCCTACGAATGCGAATATCGCTATTTGCGTAATGGAAAAGAAAAAGTGATCTGGTCTTTGGGAAAGGTGGATCTTAATAATGGTGTCCCTGTAAGGATGGCCGGCACCATCCAGGATATAACGGAGATCAAGCAAATTGAAAATGAGCTCAGGGATAAAACAATTCAGCTGGAACAATCAAATGAAAACCTGCAGCAATTTGCCTTTATTGCCAGCCATGACATGAAAGAGCCCTTAAGAAAGATCATTCTTTTATCGGACCTGGTTGCCGTCACAGAAAAAGGAAAACTATCCCAGAAATCCGCCATTAACCTGGAAAAGATCCAGGCATCAGCCATGGCCATGAACAGGATGATAGAAGATATTCTTTCATTTTCACTTTTGAACGAAGCGCAGGAATTTGAAAAAGTAAGTTTGAAAGACCTTTTAGAGGAGGTCACAGAATTGCTGGATGAAAAGATCAGGGAAAAAGGAGCACTTATCCGTCTTGAAAATTTACCTGAAGCCTGGGTGATCCCATCCCAGTTCCGTCAATTGTTTCAGAACCTTATTTCGAACTCATTGAAATTTTCCCGGAAAGATTGTCCGCCTTTGATCAGTATAGAAGCAAAATGGCTGAAAGGAAAGCCGTTGAAAGGCGCTACACGGCTCTTGCAACTGACGATATCCGACAACGGGATCGGGTTCCCTGAACATGTCAGCGAAAGGATCTTTGAATTATTCAAGCGGCTTCATTCAAAAGCAGAATACGAGGGAAGCGGGCTCGGTCTTGCGATCAGTAAAAGGATCGTGGAAAACCATGGAGGCAGGATCAGTGCAATTTCAGAGGAGGGCAAAGGCGCTACATTCCAGGTAGTGATTCCCCAAAAGGAAACCTGATCGTACAAAAAGACCATTCTATGGATGGGCTGTATATAATTTTGATCAAGAAAATGAAGAAATCTTCCTCAATCCGAATATTTACCGGGTGATGGCTCAGAATTTGATGAGGTTAAGTCATGAATGAATTGGGTGGAAAGCCTTTTACAATTTTGGTTGTAGAAGATGATGAGGATGACAGGGAAATTCTGGATGAAGCATTTATGATGATCGGGTATGCCCAGGAGGTGAAGAAATTCATTACCCCAAAAAACCTTTTCGATTACCTGCAAAAGCTCGATCCCAGTCTTTATCCATCACTGATCGTACTGGACAATCAACTTGGCGGCATGAGTGCCAGTGATGTGCTCGATATTTTAAAATCGAATGAAAACTACAGGCCCATTCCTGTTGTAGTTTATTCTACAGATGTAACTTCCTGGAAAAAAGCAGAGCTCACTTCCAAAGGCGCCATTGATTGCCTGGTGAAAGGCAGCATCATGAATGAGGTGGTAGACACTGCTAAAAAATTAAAAGAACTGGCACTGTCCACGCATCAGCCTAAAGACTAACAACTTTCTTTCTCTAGAAATGATTCTTTGAGTATACACTCACCATGTATTATTTTCTTATGGGATGACCCTATCATTTTTCTCAAAATCAGCTATTGACCAGCTGGATTTCCATGATTTGTTTTCCATCAAATAATTTGAAGACTGTATTTCCCTTAACTTCATCACACCAATACGCTGTTAAAGACCTCCCACAAGCACACCATTACAACGTCGTAACCCGATAACTTAACCATATGGATAAGACTTGTACGCTTGTGCGAAAACTCTCAGGCTTTATTTTGATCTTTTCTTTTTTTCAGCTTCACGCCCAGGAGGGCACAGTTGGTAATTTCTATGGTAACAATGGAAAGGTCTATGGACCGACAGTTGGCCATACCGACAGCTCTCAAAGCGTTCCGGAATTTCTGATCCTTCCTGATCAGAAAAAGCTTCACATCAGCACTGTTAATGGTAAGGTTCACATGATCCGTTATACCCCTGGTGGTACATTGGATGCATCGTTTGGAAGTAATGGAGTTATTACAACTGCTATCAGGGGTTTTGTAAAGGATGCCCTCATCATGCGAGATGGAAATTTTTTTGTGCTTACTACCTACGAGTTAATCAAATTTTTTCCGGATGGCCGATTGGATTCTTCATTTGCCGGAGATGGACAGGTTCCGATTTATATTACTGCAAGTTCTATGGCCTTACAAATGGACGACAAGCTCCTTGTTGGAGGAACCCACTCATCCGGTGGCGAGTATGCTTTTGCTGCACTACGGCTCAACCCCAATGGTTCCTATGATACGTCATTCGATGGAGATGGAATGGTCACAACCAATATGAATGCAGGATATGAAGAAGGCAACGGTATTGCCATACAACCTGATGGCAGGATTGTGCTAGGCGGTCATATTAGCAACAGCAGCATTACAAGCCCGGAGGTTAATCCAAAATACGATGCTGCTGTAGTTCGTTTTTTAGGCAATGGTGCCCTTGACCTTTCATTTGATGGAGATGGAAAAGTCACGATCCCAATTTTTGGGTATGAATTCAAGGGAGGTTATACTGCAGTCCAACCAGATGGAAAGATTCTTATCGCAGGAAGTGATTATTACATGGCATCAGAGGGAGCTGATTTCTCTGTTTACAGGCTGAATGCAAATGGTACACTCGATCGAAGCTTTGGCCAGTCCGGCTGGAGCCGGATCGAATTTGGGAACTATGATATACTTACAGATTTAGTTGTCCTTGAGCTGGGAATGATAATCGTAAGTGGTTATTCTTCATGCCCAATATGCTCTGATCAGAATGCAGAAAACAACCTGGCCATTGCAAGGTTGTTGAATAACGGACAATTAGATCCAAATTTTGATGGAGATGGAAAAAATAGCATCGACATAGCCAACACCAGTGATTACGGAGGAAGGATCAGCGGTGAAGGCGTGATTTACATTGCAGGTTTTTCAAGCCAGGGTGGCATTACAAAAGCTTCAAGTGTAGTGGTCAATCAATACCGTGCAGTTAACTTCCGTAACCCCAGGCATTTTTACAAAGATGCGGACTTTGATTTTTTTGGAAGCAGGGATCAAAGAACGACTGCTTTTTATTATGTACGTGAACATACGTTTGATTCATCCGATTGTAACGATGGTGACAGACATGTTTTCCCGGGAGCCCCGGAAGTTAAAGACGGAAGGGACAATGATTGTGATGGAGTGATAGATGAATCTTTATTGGTTCAAACTTCACTCAGTAGTGACCATGATGAGGCCAATGCAGTTGGTGTTCTGGCGGATGGCAGAATTGTGATGGGAGGATATGCGATAAACCCTCAAACAAATCAAAGTGAATATGCACTTGTCAGGTATACAAGGGATGGGGCACTGGATTCAAGCTTTGGAGGTGATGGAAAAGTTTTTCTGACAACAGGGCTTTATGGAAATGTTATTACGGACATTTCAGTTGATAATTTTGGAAATCTTACTGCTGTAGGCTATGGACACAACGGAACCAATTTTGATTTTGTCATTTTAAAGTTGAAACCAGACGGCGAATTTGACCCGGTTTTCAGTGGTGATGGAAAAATGATGGTTGACTTCAATGGCCGTGATGACCGTGCCCATGCCATTGTGATCCCTCCAGGCAATGCAGATTATATTTATGTGGTAGGGCAGGCACAGAATCCTGTAACAGGCAGGAATGAATTTGCAACGGTGCGTCTGTATTATTATGGGGATTATGATACCAGGTTTTCAGGTGACGGTAAAGCAACTACAAATTTTGGCTCTGATCATGTTGCACATACCGCCGTGTTGCTAAATGGCCAGATCATAGTGGGAGGTGGAAATGAATCTGTGATGGGAGGACATTATACCCTGGTAAAATACAATTTTGACGGATCGCTTGACACATCATTCGACAGGGATGGTATTGTAACAGGCCAGGTCCCATTCCAATCTGTTTCTATACAGGATCTAACCATACAGCCCGATGGAAAGATCCTTGCAGCGGGTGGTGCCGGCTTCACAGTTCTAAGATTCCTGCCAGATGGAAGACCAGATCCGGATTTTGGCAACGGTGCGGGCCATGTGATTCCTGCTGTTCCAGGAACCAATCAATTTGCTACGGCTATTGCACTCCAGGGTGAAAAGATCCTTGTATCAGGATCCAATTATATCAACAACAGCGATATGATACTGGTCCGGTTGCTTCGTGATGGAAAACCGGATAACAGCTTTGATGGAGATGGCATCATGTCAATTGATTTTAACCAGTCGAATGATCTTAGCATGGATATGGCTTTGCGCAACGACATTGTTTACCTTGCGGGACGCACTTCCATCGGCAACGGTGATTTTGACATGGCCCTTGCGATCATTCCCACCAACTCGCATACCACTATTCCGGCAAGGATACAGGCAGAGGACTATAGTAATATGAAAGGTGTGCAGACCGAGGCTACGACAGATGAAGGAGGAGGACTGAATGTAGGCTACATTGATATAGAGGACTATATTGATTATAACATTGATGTGCCTGAAGCAGGTACTTATCAACTCGACTTCAGGCTGGCCACGCCTAATCCAAATGCTGAATTCACAGTTAGTTCCATGAATAGCGGTCCCTTCGGAGGGTTTTCTACAAGGGTTACCGTTCCTAATACAGGTGGATATCAAAATTGGGTAACGCATTCAATTTTTGTAAATCTTATTGCAGGCCGACAAACGATCAGGCTTTATTCAACAGGAGGCCCATGGAACATTAACTGGCTCGAATTTAAAAAAGAGAACGTTCCAACATATACCCAGATCCCTGCACGCATAGAAGCAGAAAAATGGAGTAGCATGGCAGGAGTGCAAACAGAGAACACTTCGGATGAAGGTGGTGGGTCCAATGTTGGTTACATTGACAATGGCGATTATATCGAATACAATATATATGTACCATTCTCCACCAGGTTTGACCTCTCATTCAGGCTGGCTACCCCCAATGTAAACAATCCTAAATTCGAAGTAAGGACAGGAAATACACTCCTTGCTACCATCAATGTTCCTGTAACGGGAAACTGGCAGGCATGGCAAACGGTAACCATACCTGTTAACCTTCCTCAAGGTAACCAGACCATCAGGCTGACTTCTACCGGTGGTGGCGGATGGAACATCAACTGGCTGCAGTTCAGTTGGCCTGGTACCATAACCACGCAAGCGAAACCTCAAACAGTTACTGAACAAAATCTGGTTTCATCTGGAGCTGCAGTATATCCAAATCCCGTTCGAGAGTCGTTTACTTTAAGACTTGATAACAAATATGCAGGACCGGTTACCATGCAATTGCTGAACATGGCAGGTGCCGTTCAAAAAGAATTCAGGTTTAATAAACCTGATGGGCCTTACCAGGGAAATTTTAATTTGAATAACATTCCAAAAGGAGAATATATACTGAGGATCCAATCCAGGGATTCTGTAGAATCGTTGAAGATCATCAGGCTTTGACACTTAAAATAAGAGGCTGCTTCCGGGCAGCCTTTTATTTATTTCCTGTATTTCTTAGCTTCATCCCCAGATGCCTTCTTCAATGATCTCAACCAGGTGACCATCCGGATCACTGAAATAAAAAGAACGAAGACCTGCTTTCCATGTGTGATGGTGTAAAATTTCAATTCCTGATTGCTCTATTGTTTGTAGGGCATCATTGTACGCATCTTTTTCCACTTCAAAAGCGAAATGGATCCGGCCATAAGCGCCATGTGGAGGCAAGTCCTTTTCCTGTTCCGTTTTTTCAGCAACGAAGCATAGCAAAACCGAACTTCCTGCCCTGAAGAAAATATGCCTTCCCTCCACTTTTGAGATCAGGCCAAGCCCAAGTGAATCCTGGTAAAAGGTCCTTGTCCTTTCCAGGTCCTTAACATAAAGGCAGGTTTCCTTGATCCTTGAGATTTTCATAATACCAGTTTAATCCTGCTTCACCAGTCCTGTTTTGGTGATCACTGTGGATTCCTGGTAAGCATCATAATCCGTATTGACCTCCCAAAGGTCATGATCCTTGTCCTCAGCAATATTTTCACTGATCATAATGCCCATGAGAATAGAATGATCCTGGTTGTTGTATTTGAATGAACCATACCTGCCGATGGGGTAGAGGTTGTCAATAATGGAAAGCCATTCCTGCACCGGCTTCAGGTTTTCCTTATAGCCTTTTTTATAAACAGGATAACATTTAGGAACACGGTAAACGCTGCCGCCCAGGATAGGATAATTTTTTATCAGTCCTGTTCCCCTGATGTCTTTCATGGCCATAGTGATCAGTTCTTCATCACCCGCTTTCCACATTGGTTCATCACTGTTACACCAAAACTCCAACGCAAGAATGGTATTCTCAGAATCCCCGTATAGCTCCGGCACCCAGTTCCGGAAATTGGTGATCCTACCGGTATTAAGATCCGTAGAATGAATGTAAAGCCAATTATCAGGGAACAGGTCTTTGCCTGCTATATTCAGGTATACGATAACAGTATTTCGGAATTGTAATTCTGATGCGAACTCCTGGATGCTTTTCGGGACATCCGGAAGCGTTCTGATGAGAGAGGTCAGTGGCATCGTACTCACGATCCTGTCATACGATTTGGTTTCGCCATTGTTCAATTCAATCCCAGTTGCTGTTCCATCTTCCATCAGCACACGCTTTACAGGAGTTGAAGTATAAATATGGCTCCCGAATAAGCGAATCTTATCAGCCATTTTTTCATAGACCATACCCGTGCCTTCCGTTGGATATGCAAACTCATCAACCAGTGTTTTGTGTCCGCCACCTCCAAAGAACGCGTTCTTTACCGCTTCATATAAAGAGAGCTTTTTTATACGCTGCGCCGCAAAGTCTGCATCCAGTTCAGTACACGGAATGCCCCACAGTTTTTCAGAGTAGGTCTTGAAAAAGATACTGAAAAGCCGTTCACCAAAACGGCTGACCACCCATGATTCAAAATCCCCGGTGTCTTTAGGTTTCTTCAGCCTCTGTTTTCCGTAGCTGTAAAGGCACTGGAAGGTTTCGGCAATACCCAGGTTTACAAAAGCGTTCACCGGCTTCAACGGGTAATCAAAATATTTTCCATTGTAAAATATGCGTGTCAGGCGATTGACCATTTCATAATCCTGCCCAATTACCTCAAGCCACAATTCATTGACACGTTTATCATTGCTGAAAAAACGATGGGGGCCGATGTCAACCTTGCAATCCCAGAGTTCTATGGTCTTGCACATGCCACCAACCTGCTGATCCGCTTCAAAAACATCTACATCAAATCCTTTTTTTGATAAAAGATAAGCAGCTGTCAAACCTGCCGGACCAGCACCGATCACGGCCACTTTTTCGGGACGATTCATATGATTTTCTGATTCTTTTTAGAGAAAAGGTTAATGAAAACAAGAAAAGGCACCATAACGAGGCAATGCCTGATCACCAGCATATAACGCAAAACGATCGGGCTTGCATAGACAGACATCACAATATAAAGGATGCAAAAAAATGAAAGGACCAGCAAAGTCTGGTATTGAATGGCTGTAAACTGAAGCCTTGAACGGAACAAAAGCCCCACAAGGGCTGAAGCGAAGGTGACCCATAAAATATTGAAGCCTTGTGCTGCAAAGCGGTTCATAAAATTGTGAAAATAATGATACCTGGGCCAGATCGCGCAGCCCTTGCAGCCAAACCAAGTCTTGATCTCTTTGGTTGGTTCGTACCAGTAGAAAAGTACTTCCGTATGCAGGGCAAAAAGCAATTCAGCATTGGGCTTCATAAAATGCTTGACATACTGCCCTGGATAATGCATAAGGATATAATCGGCCCACTTGCCCAGGGCAACACTGGCAAGATGCCAGTAATAGATATAAGGTCTTTTACCCGTGGCCTGTAAAGAGGCCATGTATTTTCTCAATGGTCCTTCATTGCTCCAGAGGTGCGCTACAACAATGGTGTCTTTTTTTGGAAGGTACGCGGGATTCATATTTGTCATAATGAACTGGTGAACCTTCCTCACCTCGGCATCTTTGATCGTTCCGGGATCAATTTTAATGAATGGCAAAACATGCATGGCATTGTTGGCTTTTTGCCACCCGCTGAACCCTGAAAATACCGCAACGCCCATGTTTTGCTTTGTTTCCGATTTGGTATAAAAATAAACACCAAGGAAAACCAGCACCTGCAAAAAAGAAAACAGGAAAAATTTTCCTTTTGATCTTTTGAAATGGGCAATGAATATACAGATCACGGAGATCAGGGGATAAAACAAGGCAATGTACCTGGTCTGCAGCAGTAGTGCCAGTACCACCAGGTTTAATATCATGGACATCCTGCTTCCTTTTCCAAGGATCCATACCAGAGTTGCTACCCAAAGATTGGTGAGACTGATGAAAAGAGAATCACTTATCACAAAATTGGAGAGGTAAACACAGGTTGGCGCCAGAATAAAAATGGGAAAGAAGAGATGCCATGCAAGATTGCTTACCTGCCTGAAAAAATACCAGGCACTAAGGAACAATGCCAGGGAAGAAAAATAATACAGAAAGGTTTGTATGAAAACAAGTACTGCGGGTCCCTGAGAGATGGCATGCGCCATGGCAAGCAGCCAGGAAAAGCCAATGGGGCGATACAATCCTATGTCTCCACTGCTTGCTGCATTGATATAAGCACCGGTATCGCTGTAAAAATTTGGAAAAGGATATACATACCGCAGCAGCAGGAAGGTAAGAATGCATAGCATAAGTGTCGCCAGGACTTCATACCTGGCCTGTGTTGAAAAAACAAATCTGCTGAATGAATCACCTCCATGTTCCTGTTCTTTTTGTCTGAACACAGTTGTTCTCTCTTCGATCATGCTCCTGTTCAAGTATTGCTTTGAAAGGGCTTTAAGGTAAGCAGGAATTGTGAAGTGAAAATAAATTCTTCCATTGATATAACAGCTCTGCATGTAAAGTAGCTCATACCTCTGCATTGGAAGAAGCGTGTAATATCAGGATTTGATTAAAAATAAAGAAGGGTAACAGGAAGGACCCGTTACCCTTTATTATCAATAAGGGAAATACTTAGAGTATACCCCTTCCTGTTCCTGTTTCATCCCTTCCGGTATTGCGTTGAGTCCTGCCTTCCTGCCGCTCTACATCGATCTCTGTATCACGGACAGTGTCGCGGATGGTCTCATCATGTTCGCTTACTTCTTTACTTACCCTGATTTCTTCCACCACACGTGCTTCTTTATGCACCACTGGCACTTCTGCTCTTTCCGTCAGTTCTATATCCGCGTTCTGGAAATTATTCAGCTCATCGCTTGATGCCAGGCGATTTACCGGTGTGCGTTCTACCTGCACGTTTTCTTCGCGCAACCTGATGTGTTCTTCAACCGGTCTTTCAACAATACGGCTGCGTACCCTGACACCACCTGTTTCAACACTTCTTTTTCCTACTTCAAGGTCTTCCTGTACTCTTGGAATGGAAGTTTCCTCAGACCTTGACATGGTACCAGAACTCAGGTTAGATGCATTGGAATAACCTGATGCACGTTCGTCCACGTCAATAGCGCCACAGTCATCAAGAAGGTCGGCAGCCATTTCAGCTTCATCCCTTGACTGCGCATGCACAGTTACAATTGAATCGGCGCTGTTGCCAACACGGGTATAGCGGTCAGATTCATCATTGTCGCCACCAAATAAATCCCTGAAAAAATTGGATATCCCGTTTCCACTTTCGCCCCTGTCACTGCTGACCTGCGCGCTTCCGCTGTTCCTTCCCGAAGAAATATCGATCCTGTCCCTGGAGATACCTCTTTGCTGTAATTGCTCCACTGCTCTTTGCGCCTCTGAAGAATTATCAAAAAATCCTACTACTGTCTGAGCCATATTAGCCTCCGTTTTTAATATTGAAAAAATATATTTCGTCAACGCTGATGATCACTGGTTGACCTTCGTTCAACATGAACTTCTTCTACCCGTAATTTCATTTCGTGTCTTTCAGTTTCTGTGACGGCCTTCTTGGTTACCCGAACTTCTTCAACAACTTCATACCGTTTGATCACTTCGATCACTTCCCTGATCACAGGTATGACCATGGTCTCGCCCTCGTACGACAAGGCAGGCGGAGGAGATTCATAGATCTTGTTGACAGGAACCCGCTTGATATCATATTCCTCGTGCATTACAGGGATATCAGCCCCGGCGGTCTGTTCCGTTACGGTTTTTCTGATGTGTACCTTTCCTGTTTCCACCAGTTCTTTGTGAACATGCATCTGCTCATGGATCACAGGGATCACATGGGTGGATTTGGTTGAGGGTTCAGTTGAAGAACCATGAAGTTTTTCGTCTTTCATAATGAGAGAGCGTCCCAATATTGTGCCTTATAAAAAAGATGGACTCATTTGAAAGAGGAATCATCACCTGTTAAAATTTTAATAGCCTTTAAAAAAGATAATTTCAACAATAGGTATCGGTCTTGGGCATCAATTTCTACAGGCATCAACACGATATCTTGCTGTGCCTGTTTGCTTTAGATGAGTTAGCCCGGTCATTTATTTTTAAAAGAAAGGCTATATTTTCAAACAATTTTATGCCCGGTTGGGAGTTGTAATCACATTCTTTTATTTTCATCCAGATGTTGAAAGCAATGTTATCTACGCTGCTGATTGCCCTATCCGTAGTCGCAGCAGGCCAACTGAATACCAGGGTATTTTCTGAAAAGAAGGCCAAAGGGTTCAAGGTATATGTTTCTAATAATGAATTTTGCCCGGTGAGTTTGCTTGTGAACTTCAGGGCAGAAAACCTGGTTTCTTCCAGGGGCAGCCAGAAAATATTTGTCATTCCTGCCAATACAGAAAAGTTCTTACTAACGGAACTAAATGCCCGCGATTCAACCAAGCGCTATTCTTATTCACTTGAATACCAGGCGAATTATGGAGATGTGAACATCCAGCAATATGATAAGGATTATCCATACGACCTGCCATACCCGAAAGGAAAGGCCTTTATCGTGTCCCAGGGGTACAATGGGATTTTTTCACACCAGAATACCAATGCCATTGATTTCACTATGCCTGAAGGCACTCCCATCCTGGCTGCCCGGGAAGGAACGGTCATTAAAATTGAAATCCGCAATACCCAGTCCTGCAGTACGGAAGACTGCCAGAAATACAATAATTATGTAATGATCATGCATCCGGACGGCACAATAGCTGTTTATAATCACATCAAGTATAATGGAACTACCCTTAAACCCGGGGACAAGGTGGTAAAGGGTGATGTGATCGCAGCAAGTGGCAACACAGGCTGGACCAATGGACCGCACCTGCATTTCGCCTGTTTTTTACCAGGGATCGAAAAAAGACAAAGCATTCCTACCCGGTTCAGGGTGGATAATGGCAACTCCTTTGTTTACCTGAAGGAGAATGACCTTTATACCCGCACTTATTGAGCCTTTATTGGTTTAATTCTACAATATACAAACCAGTCGCAGGCAGATTTGACAGTTCATGTTGATTGACAGAGGCACTTAGACCTGATATTTTTTTTGTAGTTCAAAAGCAGAAATAAGCTTCACAATCCAGAATGAATGGTGATTCAAAAACGTTGGCCATTCACTGCGTATTTCGATCAACTGCCCCGGATTTTCGACCAACGGAATGGTCCAAAGAAGAATTTAAGTACTAACCGCGGCCCTGGATCACCGTATTTTCTGCAATTATACTGAAGGCCATATTGACGAAAATTACTAAGGACGTACCACCGCGCGCCTAAACATTGAAATAAAATACTCCTCTTAGCAGACTGCAAACCAGTCATTTAAACCAGATGGTGCCAGTGCTTTTACGATGGCTGGATACCCCATTCCTTCCCTTGATTTTCAACCTGTTGTTGATTGTTGTGTACCCATCTACTTTTATCTCAGGATCACACCTGTTAGCCGTGGTCCGCAAAACGTGGCCTATGAGAAAATTTTACCTGATCTACCTGCTAAACTGCCTTGTGCTGATCGCCTCAGGAATGTTTTCTGCAGCTCAGTGCCCTGCGGGATCAACAACAGCAACAGTCAACTGGGAAAACCTTGACTACCTGACAAGGACCGGTACCTATACAACATTCGTTACACCGGCCATGATGGCCAACCAGCGATTTGCCATCGGAAAGAATGGTTTCAATTTCAACCTGCCAACCGCCATTACGGCTGTAGGTGAGAACCTGACCAATACTGCCGAGGCCGGGTCATTTGGTGATGGTGCGGATGTGGAGTTTTCTGGCAACGGCCTGATTACGATTACTTTTGATACCGTTGTATACAACCTGAGGTTCAGTCTTTACGATATTGACGCTTCACAGTCTGTGAGGATCTCCGCATTTGACGATGCTGCTGTTCCCGTAGCATTGAACATCAATATGAATGTGATCACTGCAGGTATTGTTACAGTTACAGGTAGCGGAACAACCATTCCGACCGCAACCACAACTACAACTGCGGCTGCCAACACAGAAACAAGAGGAACACTGAATATTACCATTCCGGGTAATAGCCCGGCAACTGCCAGGGGTGTCAAACGCCTGACCATTAACCTTGGTTTTGGTGGTGGTATCGCAGGTAATTTCTGGTTATCTGACCTGAGTGCCTGTGTATTTGCCAACTTCCCTTTGAATTATTATGCTTCGCAGGAGCCATTTATTGGACAGCCTTCTTATTATCTGGTTACGCCGGATAATAATTCGGTTTATATGATCAACCCGGTTACCGGAAGGTGTACCTGGATCTTCAGCGAAACAACTTCCCCCTGGATCAATTCACTGGCATATGACCCCATCAACAGGATCATTTATTATGTGATGGACAATCCAACACCACTTAGTACCAACAGGTCGTTGAAGAAATATGACATGAACACAGAGACCATCAGCACCGTAATCGCTGACGTTTCTTCCATTGGCATTCCTTTATACGATATCCGTGTTGAATCTGCAGGAGCTGCATTTTATGATGGAAGCCTGTATTTTGGAGTAGAGGGAACCAACGGTGCGAAGAATTCGAACCGTGAATCTGTGATCTGGAAAATAGATTTTGATGCTACCCTTACACCGGTCCTTGCAACACAGGTTTTTGCAAGAATGTCGGATAATGGGTCCGGTACCCTTACACACGACTGGGGTGATTTCATCATCAAGGATGGCCAGCTTTTTAATTTCAATACCGGCAACCAGACAACAACAGCTCAATTCTACCATTATAACATGCAAACGGGTGGCAACGTGGTTTATAATACCAACGGTGCGCCTGCGCCAATACAGGCAGGTCAAACCTGGGATGGCAAATTATACTGGACAGGTGGACAGGGTTCAGAATCAGGACGTGTGGCTCCGTATAATGAGAATGGAACCATCGGTACAAAAGTGAATGTTTCGGTTACCGCATGTTCACCGGCATGGGCAGGAAGGGCAGGTGACGCGTCTGATCCTTTCCGTCCGAAGAGTGATTTCGGAGACTCACCGGATTCTTATGACCCGGTTGCTAGAGATAAAGCAACACACGAATATGATTGTAACCTGAGGCTTGGCGCCACTTTCGATCGCGAGTGGGAAAAGCCTTTGGGTGGTACTTCCATTGAAGATGGAGCGGATGAAGATGGTATTGGCACTGTGACCGTTTTAACCCCCGGTGTGATCAACTATGTTCAGGAGATCCAGGTATATAACAATACCGGCGCCCCTGCTACGCTGGCAGGCTGGCTGGATTATGATGGAGATGGCATTTTTGAGGCAACGGAAGGAAAAGTGATCAGCGTTCCAACCAACGCTGCAGTGCAGACCATTAGCCTTGCCTGGTTGGGCATTCCGGTTGGATTAGAGCCTGGTTCTGCAACTTACCTGAGGATCAGGGTGACTTCATCAGCAAATGGCATGACCACTGGTACGCCTAACAAATGGTTTGCTAATGGTGAAGTGGAAGATTACCGTGTACCGGTAGATGTTATACTGCCAGTAAAAATGCTTGCTTTTTCAGTAACAGCAGAAGGTAACAGTAAAGTACAGTTGAACTGGACAAGCACACAGGAAGTGAACTTCCGTGGATACGAGGTAGAAAGATCCGCTGACGGTAGATCATGGAAGACCATTGGTTTTGTTTCTTCAAAATTCATCAGTGATCTGAACAACCAGTATCATTATACTGACATTGATCCGCTATCCGGTAAATCATATTACCGCCTCAAACTGGTATCCATGGACAATAGCATCGATTACAGCGTGACCAGGTCAGTTGAGATGGTCGCCAGGAATTCCTGGATGACCATCAAGCCGAACCCGGTGCAGGGCTTCGCAATGCTTGAGTACCGGCTTTCCAATGCGGAAAAGGTTACCATCAGCGTGCTCGATGTCAATGGAAGAACAGTGCTTACAAGAACAGCTGCAGCCATGCAGGGATTGAACCAGGTGAATATGAATGAATGGAGCCGCTTTCAGCCAGGCATCTACGTGGTCAGGATCGTTTCCACCAGTGAAACACTGAGTACAAGAGTAGTAGTACAATAATAAAAAGCTTTTTTGATGAATAAGCAGGTCCCTTCGGGGACCTTTTTTTGTTTCTGGTTTCTTGTTTCTGGTTTTTACAGACCTCCAGGTATCTTCTTAAGGCCTTGCGTAGAAATGCATGAATCGCAAAGTGCGCTAAGATTGCGCAAAGGGTCGCAAAAAAATACAGGAAAAACAGTTTGAGCTTCTTTGCGTATTCTTTGCGGCCTTTGCGTTCTTTGCGGTTTCCGCCTTATTACGCAATTTCAATTAGTAGGGAAAGATTGTAATTAAAACAACCATAAACCAGAGACCAGAAACCATAAACACCTCTTGTGGAATGATTTTTTTGATGAGCTACATAAATCTCCACAAATGAAATGGTTGCGTAACAATGGCCTCTCCCTGACCTTTTTTTTGCTTTTTGTAATAGCCATCATAGGCCAGGCCTATACAGGAATGATCCAGCACAACCAGGAAATGGAGGATGAAGGCGGCACTCAGGTAGGGATGGCTCAATACCTTACTTCAGGCCATTTTATCCAGGCCACGTTTGAGAACTGGGAAAGTGAATTTCTCCAGATGGCCCTCTTTGTGATCCTCACCATGTTCCTTTACCAGAAAGGTTCCTCCGAATCCAAAGACCCAGATGATCCCAAAACAGATTCAGACAAAGAGCCCAATCCAAAAAGAAAAGGAGCCCCGTGGCCTGTGAAAAAAGGAGGAATGGTACTGGCAATTTATAAGCATTCATTGTGTTATGCACTCTCACTGATCTTCATCATTTCCTTTTTCCTTCACTGGTACGGAAGCCGTAAAGATTTTAATGAAGAACAGTTGTTAAAAGGAAAGCCAACAGAAACCGCTATGGAATACCTCAGCAATTCAAGATTCTGGTTTGAATCATTTCAGAATTGGGAAAGTGAATTTCTTTCCGTGTTCGCCATCGTGGTACTTTCAGTTTTTTTAAGAGAGAAGGGTTCACCTCAATCCAAACCTGTCGATGCACCTTATGCCGAGACAGAGGGATAATGTTAACAAAGGTGGAATGTACTTTGCAAGGATACAGGTAGACAGGAACTTAATTTACTGATGAACTATGGCAAAAACTAAAAATGGCATCCCCGTACCGAATGGAATTTTATTTATCGTAGGTGGGGCTGAGAACAAGGAAGGTCAGCCTAAAAATAAAATGGATGATGAGAATTTTATTCAGCATGAAGTACTACAAACTTTTCTTGATCTCATCGGTAAAAAAGATCCTGTAATTGAAGTCATTACAACAGCAAGCAGCGAAGGAGAAGAATCATTTGCTGATTACAAAAAAGTCTTTAATGAATTAAATGTTAGCCAGGTTGGCCATATCCACCATAATTGCAGAAGGGAAGTGTTGGATGATGCCATGACAGAGCGAATGGAAAAAGCAGACGCATTCTTTTTTTCAGGCGGGGACCAGTTGAAGCTTACTTCCTCTTATGGGGGTACTACTTTTCTGACCAATTTGAAATACAGGTACATTAATACAAACATTGTTATTGGCGGTACCAGTGCAGGCGCAATGGCCATGTCAACGCCAATGATCTATGCGGGTAATAAAGAAGTGCAACAGATCACCAGCGAGATCAAAGTGACGACCGGTCTTGAGTTCCTTAAAGATGTCTGCATCGATACGCATTTTGTCGACAGGGGAAGGTTCATCCGGATTGCACAGGTTATCCTGACCAACCCAACCTGCATCGGTATGGGCATTGAAGAAGATACAGCAGTCATTGTGCGCAACGGGAGAGAGGCGGAGATGGTTGGAAGTGGTGTGGTCACCATCATGGATGGTTTTCATATTGGTGACTCCAACGTGCTGGAATTCGTTGATAAAAAGCCTGTATCCATGCGTGACCTGCGTGTGCATTTATTGTCAAGGGGAGATACCTACAACATCCCGCTTTGCAACCCGCCACACATATGATCACGTATCACGGATTGGATCACGGATTACACGGATTGCGCGGATGGATACTGCGGAGATTTATTTATCCTGCAATGCTTTAATTCGAATATCTTTTGATTTATTTTCGCTTTATTTTCAGGTAATCTTAATGCATATCATTCATTTTTCTCTGCATAGAGCCAGAAGAATAATTTTATTGGAAGACTTTGTTTTAGCCTATAAAAATAAACAGATCCTTGGCTGCGGATTAGAAATTAAAAGATAGAATGAATTAATGTGAAAGACAAAGATGAGAGATGATAACTTGTATTAATAGTCTTGTCTATGAGTTAAGGTTAACAATTAGAATTTGGAATATTAAAAGAGGGAACAAGACTCAAGTATCTTGATTACAGAATCAACAGAAGAGTGATTGAACACAAAATTTTATTTCATATAAATCCGTGTCCTCCGTGCAATCCGTGATCCTCTCCGCATGAAAGACTTCACGCAAAAAAGATGAATCTCCCACAGATCCGTGAAAATCCTGTATTACATCCCGCGTAATCCGTGATACATGGAGCCGATCTCCAGCTTCAACGCATTGATCAATTCCGGGCAGGTTTCTATATTGCTGATCCAGATCTTGCCTTTGCGTCTGATCATGATCTTTTCAGGGATATAATCACCGCCGCTTTGTCCGCTGTTTAGCCGGAGGTGGTAAATGCCGGTTTCCTGGGGCAGCACATCGAAGGAGACCGGAAGGTTATTATAGTTGACAAGGATTTGTAAGCCCATTATATTGATTTTACTTTTTATTTAACTGCAGGGGTTCTTCCCTGCTGGAAGGTCCTTTCATAGATATCAAAACTGTCGTTCTGCGTCATGATGTGCACCTGAAGCCCGGAAATGGAGATTGGCGATCCTTTCTTGATTTCTGAAATATTGTTGCTGCCTACATAACTGCCATCCACGATCACTACAGAACTCGAACCGATTGCTTTCAGTCTTGTGCCTTTTTCTATGATCACACCTGTGTCCTCATCCAGGCCGATGCCTACTGCGCCCGGCTGCATGGCAATGGCCTGTACCAGCCTGCCAAACCTGCCCCTTGAATCGAAGTGTGTATCAAAAACAACATCATGGACCAATCCAAAGCCAATGTTCATTTCCACTTCGCCTTTCATGTAAGCCCTTTTTTCATCGCCACCGCAGATCATTGTATGGCTCATGGCTGCCGCTCCGGCGCTGGTGCCTGCTATGACGAAATGCTCCTCGTGGAAACGTTCTTTCAGGATGTCTATGAACTCCATGCCACCAAGGATCGAACAAAGTTTCAGCTGGTCACCACCGGAAAAAAGGATGCATTCGCATTTCTCAAGTCGCTCCAATGTTTTTTTCTGGTCACAATCCTCTCTTTTCTGGATTCTCAAATGTCCCACATCGTCCACACCCAGTTTGCGGAAAGCCCGCTTATAGGTGGTGAATACCTCATCAGGAATCGAGGACGCTGTGGTGACCACTTCGATCTTTGGTTTCGATTTTTTACCCGCCAGTTCAACGATGCGTCTTAATATACCCTGCTCAAAAAAATCCAGCCTGTTTCTTATGACCCTTTCTTCTTCTCCCTTATCCTCGGCGCCCCCAACCGCGATAAGAAAGCCTTTTGGATAATTCATACGGCATAAGCACTTAAAAAACATGCCATTGTTTTACGCTTGTTTCAATAATCGGAACCGGGAAGCATGGAATCTGGTACAAAATTTTACTGTATATAACTGCACCTAAAAAACTTTGAATGAAAATATTAGAAATGAAAGTCCTGAGTGGTCCCAACTATTGGTCCATCAGGAGACCGAGGCTCATTCAAATGACTTTGGACCTTGAAGAGCTTGAGGCGTGCCCAACCGATAAGATTGCTGGCTTTTATGAAAGGATCACAAGGCTAATGCCTTCACTGTATGAACACCGCTGCAGCGAAGATGAACCCGGAGGCTTTTTCACAAGAGTAGAACGCGGTACCTGGATGGGGCATGTGATCGAGCACATTGCCATCGAGCTACAGGTCCTTGCAGGCATTGATGTCAGCTTCGGTCAAACGCGGGGAACAGGAAAAGAAGGAATCTATCATGTGGTATTTGATTATGAAGAATCCGAATCAGGGGTATATGCTGCAAGGGCAGCCGTCAAGGTTGCCGAAGCCCTGGTAAAAGGAGCGGATTATGACCTAGCGCCTGGGATCAAAGAGATCCAGCGGTTGTGGGAAAGGCAAAAACTTGGACCAAGCACCGGCTCCATTGTACTAGAGGCCTTAAGGCGGGATATTCCCTGCATGCGCCTCGATGATGGATCGCATGTGCAGTTAGGCTATGGAAAAAAGCAAAAGCAGATCCAGGCTACCATTACCAGCAATACCAGCCAGATCGCTGTTGATATTGCAGGCAATAAAGATGACACAAAAAGAATATTAACAGAAGCAGGCATACCTGTTCCGCAAGGGGTCATGATATCTAAGGTGGATAACCTTAGAGAAGCTATCGACGAGGTTGGATTCCCCATAGTGGTAAAGCCCCTTGATGGAAATCATGGAAATGGAGCCACAATTGATATTTCATCTTACGAAGAAGCCGAGATGGCTTTCCATCGTGCAAAACAATTTTCAAAAAAAATTATCATTGAAAGGTTTATTACCGGCAGCGATTTCCGGATCCTGGTCGTAAATAATAAGTTTATAGCAGCTGCGCTTCGCACCCCCGCCTCGGTGGTTGGAGATGGACAGCATACGATTACAGAATTGGTTGAAATGGTCAACCAGGACCCGCGCAGGGGTAACGGACATTGCAATGTGCTGACGAAGATCCAGGTGAACGAGGTTTGCCTTGAGCTGCTCAGGAAATCAGGCCTAACGCCTGACTCGGTAATACCGGAAGGAAAGATCGTTTTCATGCAGCCAACAGCCAACCTGAGTACAGGTGGTACGGCCACCGATGTGACCGACGGAGTGCACCCGGCGAATATATCTATGTTTGAAAGGATCGCAAGAACCATTGGATTGGATATCTGTGGAATTGATGTAATGGCTTCAGACCTTGAGACCCCGATCAAACAAAACGGAGGTGTGATCCTTGAAGTAAATGCTGCTCCGGGATTCAGAATGCACGTGGAGCCAACAATGGGCAAGGGCAGGAACGTAGCAAGACCGGTAGTGGATATGCTGTTCCCGTTCAATGATAATGGAAGGATACCCATTGTTGCCGTTACCGGCACAAATGGAAAAACAACAACAACAAGGCTGATCGCCCATATTGCACAACAGGCGGGGCATTTCACAGGGTTCACAACTACTGATGGAATTTATATCAACCAGGAGCTGGTGATGACCGGCGACTGCTCCGGGCCCAAGTCAGCCAAATTTGTACTGAAAGATAAATGTGTTGACTTTGCTGTATTGGAAACGGCAAGGGGAGGCATGCTGCGGTCAGGCCTTGCATTCGACAAATGCAACACCGCTGTGGTGACCAATGTGGCTGAAGATCATCTGGGCCAGGGTGGTATTGATACCATTGAAAAGCTGGCAAGGGTCAAGTCAATTGTTCCGGAAAGCGTTTGCAAAAGTGGATATGCCATTTTAAATGCGGATGATGAACTTGTATATGCAATGAAGGAAACCATTGATTGCAATATTGCACTTTTCTCCATGTATCCTGACAATATTCGCATCGACCGCCATTGCGAAGCAGGTGGACTTGCAGCCATCTTTGACAATGGCTACATCCTGATCCGCCAGGGCAACCAGCTGATGCCGGTTGAAGAAGTGGCCAACATACCGATCACATTTGGTGGTAAAGCAGAATTCAATATTTCCAATGCCATGGCAGCATCGCTTGCAGCTTATACCAATGGAATTAAACTGAATACCATCAGGCTGGCGCTGAAGACCTTTATACCATCAGTTGAAACTACGCCTGGACGCCTCAATATTTTTGAATTCCCTGATTTTAAAGTAGTCCTTGACTATGCGCATAATCCACATGGCATCAGGGCTCTGGGAAAGTTCATTAAAAAATTCGAGGAAATGCCAAAGATCGGTGTGATCACAGGTGTTGGTGACAGAAGGGATGAAGACATCATTGCGGTAGGAGAGGAAGCTGCCAGGATCTTTGATGAAGTGATCATCAGGCTGGATGAAGACCTGCGTGGCAGAAGCGAAGAAGACCTTGTTGCCCTTCTAAGCAAAGGTGTTCATAACATCAATCCCAATATACCGATCGCCTTTGCAAGAACAGAATGCGAAGGAACTGAATATGCCATTGAAAGAGCACAGCCGGGGTCATTGATCGTGGTGCTGGTGGATAATGTTCAGAAGATCCAGGACCATATCAAGAATTGCCTCAAGACAAAACTGATGCAGGTGCAGGATGGAATGCGTCAGGCTATATGATGATAAATCACTTTTGAAGAACCGGGAGCCTTAGCTTCCGGTTTTTTCTTTTAGGGATCGTGAGACGTGAGACGGGAGACGTGAAGCTAGGAACGTGAAACGTGAAGCTTTTTGATGCCGCGAGCTATGAGCTGCGAGCTTGTACAGTTTAAAGATTTTATTTTCTTTTTAATTGAATGATAATTCAAGATACTGAGCATTATTTTGAAAGTTCTCGAAACTCGAAGCGCGTGGCTCGTGGCTCGAAGCCTCTCTCGAAAAAACTATATAAAAAATAATCCATCCTTACTCTTCACTAGCTCTTTATGGAATTGATTTTGTGCACAACCTTCTTCAAAACCTGTTAATGAAAAAGGAAGAGATCCACTTGTGGGATATCAAAAGGATATTGCTGGGCAATGCGCCACCGGAATTTTTACTTGAAGTATTGATCCGCACACTGATCATTTATTTTGTAACGCTTGTGATCATGCGCCTGTTGGGAAAAAGAATGAGCGGCCAGCTTACGATCATTGAACTGGCCGTGATGGTCACCATGGGTGCCATCATTTCGGTTCCCATGCAGATGCCGGAACGAGGTATCCTACAGGGTATCCTTGCCCTTGTACTTGCACTGGCATTTCACCGCGGCATCAATTCACTTGGATTGAAAAGCAGTAAAGCGGAAAGTATCATCCAGGGTGAAAGCTCACTGCTTGTAAAGGATGGGGTACTTCAACTGGAAGAAATGAAAAAGGCGAACATCTCCAAGGAACAAATCTTCGCGGGCTTGCGCAACAAGCAGATCTATAGCCTTGGAAAAGTGAAACGGCTCTACCTGGAAGCCTGCGGGCTTTTCAGCATTTACGAAGATGCACATGCAAAGCCAGGACTTCCTGTACTGCCGGATGGTGATGATGCATTGCTTGACCTGCAGCCAAAAGCACATGGAAAAGTAGTTTGCCTGAACTGCGGCAATCCTGTGCAGGAAACGGAAAAAGGTCAGTCCTGCGTCAATTGTGGAAATAAGGAATATACAAAAGCGATCGGTTAAAAATATTAAAATGAAACCTGAAGAAATAAAATTTGGCGACTGGCAAAGGATCCTTTTTGGTGAAGTACCAGGGGAATTTTTTATAGAAATTATAATTCGTGCCGCCTTCATTTACCTTCTGCTGGTGGTTTCCATGCGGTTGTTGGGAAAACGCATGGCAGCCCAGTTGGGAAGGAATGAAATGGTGGCGCTTGTAACGCTGGCCGCCGCCATTGGTGTTCCATTGCAGTCACCTGACCGGGGCCTGCTGCCGGCATTGATCATTGCTATTGTTGTGGTGTTGATTGGAAGATCCGTAGCGGCACTAGCATTCAGAAGTAAAAAATTCGAGGTCATTTCCCAGGACCATGTGAGTGCATTGATAGAAGATTCAGAATTGCAGCCGGAATGCATCAAGGGTACGCGCTTGACACCCGAAAGGATCTTTGCCCAACTGAGGTCTGAAGGGATCTATCATTTAGGACAGGTAAAAAGGTTATACCTGGAAGCCAATGGAAGTTTCACACTGGTACGGGATGAGCATCCTCAGCCTGGCCTCTCAGTGCTTCCGTCTTATGACCGTGATTTCATCAATGAAAGGCATGCCATCAACGAATGTGTTTGCCAGAACTGCGGCCACAAACAGCAGGAAGCCGATAAGGCGTTAGACCGGTGCACTAAATGCGAACATAATAAATGGGAGCACGCGGTGATCTAAAAAACTTTTCATCGAGAACCTCAATATAAATTTAACCGCAAAGTGCGCAAAGAATACGCAAATTGCCGCAAAGAAATTCAGATCCAACCTTTGCGTTTCTTTGCGATCCTTTGTTTTCTTTGCGGTTACTGCCTTGCTACGCAATTATTATCAGTAAAGAAGGATTGTATCTAAACAACCAAAAACCAGAAACAACAAAAAACAACAAACCAAAAACCATAAACTAACCGTCTTCTTCCTCCAAAATATTCGTCCTCGTCTTTGGCAGGTGTTCCGGGAAATGCTCTGTAATGTACTTCACCAGCTCTTCGCGGACAAAGCACCTGAGATCGTACACATTGCCTGAACTTTTCCCGCTGACCGTTGCTCTTAATTCAATGGTTCGGTCTGAAACATCAGTAACCACCAGGCCATTCGATCTTCCATCCCATAAAGGATGATCTTTCAGCAATTCTTTGAGCTTAATGCGCACCGGTTCAACAGGCAATCCGAAATCCGCATAAATAAAAACGGTACCCTGCATGTCAGCGGTCTGGCGGGTCCAGTTTTCAAAATGGTGTTCAATAAAATAATTGATGGGAAGCACCATCCTTCGGTCGTCCCAGATCTTTACTACCACGTAAGTCAGCGTAATCTCTTCGATCTTTCCGAATTCCCCTTCAACCACTACTTCATCATCGAGGCGGATGGGTTGTGTGAAAGCGATCTGGAATCCTGCCAGCAGGTTACCCAATGATTTTTGCGCGGCAAAACCGATGATGATACCGCCAACGCCAACACCTGTCAGTAATCCGGTCCCGAGATTACGCATGGCTTCAAAACTTAACAGAATGGCGGCAATAGCAAGAAGTATGATAACGACAGTGATCAGCCTCCTGATGAATTGCAGTTGTGTGATGATCCTTCTTTCCCTCAGGTTGTTTGCTTTCCTTGGATTGAAACGGTACAGGATCACATCCTGAACAACATTGATGGCCCGGATGAGGAACCATGCAAAAAGAACGATCAGCAGGATCCCCAGTATTTTTCCGATCCTGCCCATCCACACGGGAGGCATCACCATCAAAGGCAACAGCAGGTTAAAAACAAAAACGGGAAGAAAGTAAGTAAGGGGTGCACCCAGGTGCGTGGCAAGCGAACTGAAAAAAGAATAATGATCCGTTTCTTTTGCTTTTCTTCTTAAGACCAGCGCAAGAATGCCCCTGATCAGCAGCCCGGCTACAACTGCAATACCAATCAGCAACAAATTCCAGTTATGGTCAGATAAATTCCAACGGTTCAACAGATCAGCTAAGTGTTTGTCCATTTAATGCGATTGTAAACTGCCGGCAAAATTACTAAGAACACATTTGCAGTTATAATTTCTGTTCTGTGCATTGAACAATAACCTTTTCGCTTTTTCATTGTTGTTAATTTCCCACACTTTGTTTTATTGTTGAATCATTCAATGAGAAAGAAGAGGTGTTGATAAATGTATTGTGATCCTATATACTATTTTGAACAACTTTACGTCAATAAGATGCGTATGGAATGCTTCATATACAACAGTACTGATCTGGCTTTTCAACCAAATCCCGGTGGCACTTGTTTTGAAGTATTAAAAAGCATTACGTATTACATCAATTAAATCATCATCATGAGGAAAGTAATTGTTTTAGGGGCCTTGGCATTGGCAATTTTAAGTTTCACTTACGCTTGCAACGATACGGCGAACAGCGACAGTGGTAATTATGATACGGCGCAACGCAATAATGGAGGAGAAGGCAGCAATATGAACGTAGGTGGCGCAGCAGGAGATACCACCAACAATACCGGGAATATGAACAATGGTGGATATGGCACCACCCCCGGGCAGGATACACTCACCAATCCCACCACCGGAGGCACAAGAAATTCAACAGGCGCTACAGGATCTACCGGAACTGGCAGACGTGATTCTTTATAAAATATTAGCTTGTTGTATGAATTCGTGAGGGTCAGTGACCGAAGCTGAAACATTCACCCGGAAACCGGCCGCTCACACCAAATTGCCTCAATCGTCCATGAATAGTGAACCTGGTTGCGAAAGCAATCAGGTTTCTTTTATCGCGGATGTCGCTGATTTTCTGAATAGATTTCACGGATCGGGGATTTCTCTCGCTCTCGCTCTCACTCTGTATTTATCACAGATTTCAGAGGACAAGGATTTTGTATAATTTTTACACTGGATGGCTTAAGGTCAAAGCATTTTTTCTTGATTCTTACTCAATTACCATTATTTACGATTTCCACTGAATGTAATTACCAATTTTTAATGTATCGCTTTCAAGTGATAAGTGAGTATGGAGTTTCCATAATCGCTAAATAAAATATCGGATTGGAGGAATAGTTAAAACCAATAATTAAATAATTGGATCCCAATAATATTCAGTGCAATCCTTCCAAAAATCTCAGCCCTTACCTAACAAGACTACCAGAAAAAATTTTAAGAATCATTGCTCTAAAATTTCCATCCGTGTAATCCGTGATCATACCTCTATCCGTGTCCTCTGTGATCAGTTCTACGCAAAACAGGGAAGCCCCATTACTTGGAGCTTCCCTGATTGAGGTTGAGTTATGCCTTATTCTAAATTAGCGTGGTTCGCCTCCGTTGTTACGGTTCTTACCACGTGATTGGCCACCTTTGCGGCCAGCTTCTTTAGCTTCAGTGCTGCTCCATTCGTGGGCAACACCCTGACGGTGCGCTGCACGGCCACCTTCGCTGGCGATCTGCCTTTGACGTTCGGGGCTCATTGCTGCAAAACCACGGTTAGATTTCCTTGGTTGATTCTCGTTGGTGTTCTGATTCTCTGCCATAATTGGTTATTTTTTCTTATTTGGAAATGTTAGGTGCTTTGCATTGCTGCATTCCTGTTTCTATATATGATAATAAAATGCCAATGAATTATAAACGGGGCCAGGCCTGATTTTCAGCCTCTTTGAGTACATTCTTACATTTCATTATCCTTTTTAAAACTAATCTGTGTAAAGGAGGAAACAAGACCAAAACACCCATGATTTTTATTAGATTTTACACATAAATAAAAAACAACTCAGCAATCATATGGTTGAGGACTGCTGTGGATAACTTTGAAGTTCAAAGCTTAAAGAAGAAAATCAGGTTTTCTTTAAACAGGAAACAACATTTTCGTGGCATAGAAATTCGTAACATCTTTTTATGTCGGTTCCTAAATATGTTGTAGTTATAGGTGCTTCTTCAGGTGGATTAGATGCGATCTCAGAATTAATCAGTCAGTTTCGGCCCAATATGGATGCTGCTTATTTCGTGGTCATGCACATGGCTAAAAAAGGTGTAGGTGATTTTCTGTTATATAAGATCCAGCCTTTAACGCCGCTGCGGTGCATCATTCCTCGGCATGGAGACCCAATTGAAACCGGCACCATTTATTTCGCCCCGGCCAACAAGCACCTCCTGATGGACCAGGAAAGGGTCATCATCGGTCATGGCCCTGAAGAAAACCGCTGGAGGCCTTCCATCGATATCCTGTTCAGATCGGCAGCTGTTTCTTTTAATGTTTATTGTGTAGGTATCATCCTTACCGGTTACCTGAGTGATGGGACAGCAGGCATGCAGGCCATCAAGCGTTGCGGCGGCACCACCATTGTGCAGGATCCAAATGAGGCTGAAATACCTGATATGCCCTTGTCCATCCTTGAAAATATGGAAGTGGATCATTGCATTGGATTAAATAAAATAGGTGTGGAGCTGGCTCAAATCTTACAGATCAAAAGCAGGCTGCCTGTGGAAATACCAGCTGATACAAGAAAAGAAGCGGAGATCGGGCAAAGGACCGCTACAGGAATGGACCATGTCAGTGCCATTGCCCAAAACAGTGTGTATGCATGCCCAGATTGCGGGGGTGTGCTTTGGGAAGTCAATCATGACAACCCCAATATGGCCCGCTACCGTTGCAGTACCGGTCATGCCTACACGGAAGTGGAATTATCCATCAAGCAATCCGAAGCATTGGAATCCACACTTTGGGTAGCGCTAAGGATCATGGAGGAAAGAAGGAACCTGATGGTGAAACTTGAAAATGATTACAGGAACAGAGGATTACCGAACATGGCTAAATCCTATGGCGATAAGGTAAGGGATCTTGAAGTGCATTTATCTAACCTCAAAGACATACTTTTCTCCACAGAGAATGATGAAGAAAAAAAGATCGCCTCCTGATCAAAGCTCCTTGCAGTAACCGATAAAGCCATTGAAATTCCCGTTGTCAGAAAAAAGCGGCTTGCCATTGTCCTCAATTTTTCCATAACTGCCGTCTGCTTTCCGCAGGCGGTACTGAATGGAAAAAGGTGTTTTATTTTCAAAGCTTTCATTGAACCCCTTGAAATATTTTTCAAGGTCATCTTTATGAATGCCTTCCAGCCAGCCATTCGCCTTTTCCTGGTCCATGCTTCTTCCGGTATACTGGAGCCAGGCCTGGTTAAAAAAATTGCGGAGCTTGTCAGTACCAGCCGCCCACGTCATTACGGGAAGATGATGCGCAATGGTAGTGACCCAGGCTTCCTTTTCCTCCAGGTTTCTTTCAGCTTTCCTTATTGGGGTTATATCATCTATGGCCAGCAGGATAAGAGATTTATGCTGGGTAGGCTGGTCAATTTTAATAGCATTCAACACCATGACCTTATGACCTACCGACTCAAATGTATGCGTGACTTCAACATCATGGAATTCCTTATTGGCGGGGATCACGGACTCTAAAAGTTTCCTGAGCGTTGGAATATTCCATTGGCCATTCCCCAGCTCATAAACGAACCGGCCTTCTGTTTCTTCCTGACTTACCTGGAACATCTTGTAGAAAGCCTTGTTGGCCATCCTTACGCGGAGATTCGTTTCAAGCACCAGCACCCCTTTACGGATGGTGTCAAACAAACCTTCGATGTATTCCTGCGCTTCGGTCAATTGCTGGTTTCTGAGGTTCAGTTCGGTATTGATGGTCATGAGTTCCTCGTTAGAGGATTCCATTTCTTCCTTGGAGGTTTCCAGTTCCTCATTAATGCTTTGAAGTTCTTCGTTGGTGGATACGATCTCTTCATTGGCGCTTTGCATTTCCTCCAGGCTTGCTTCCTGATCCTCGATCAGGGAACGCATGTCTTCTTTCACAGCAACCAGTTCTTCCTGCAGCTCTTTCACCAGTTTGTCTTTGGATATAGAAGTAGGATGCTGGTCTACGGTTGGTTGTTTATTTTCTTCAAATATGACCAGGAACATCTCGTCCTCGCTGTCCGAACGAAGCGGTACAACCTCCAGTGATACAGATTTTAAAATACCATCCCATTTTACCTCTATGCCTGACTTTTTGAATTGCTGGTTTGTTTTACTGGCCTTATGGATGGCGTTACGGAGATCGAAGACAAGTCCGGGCCTGGCCATTTTCAGCAGGTTCAGGCTTGCCCTTCCAGGTGAAGGTTCCAGGAAATTGCCTACAGGCCCCTTGAATTGAAGGATCTCCAGGTCCCCATTGACCACTACGCTGGCGGGAACATATTTTGACAATAAAATATCATCAACCGATTTTTCGAAATCAGAAATATAGTTGTTGTTGTTCTTTTTTTTGTCAACAGGCCGTTGAGCAGCATCTGCCTGCCGTTCTGTATCCGGCATCCTGAATTGCAGGTCAAAAGCGCCCCGGTTAATGTTCTCCTTTTTGGTGTAGACCTTGTATTTTTTTTCTACCTGTGAAAATAACTGGGTTGACCCGCCAATGGTCTCCGAATTTCCCAACACCAGGTAACCCTCCGGTAACAGGGCATAGTGGAACATGGACAACATTTTTTTCTGCAGCACGGGTCCCAGGTAGATCATCAGGTTACAGCAGCTGATCAGGTCTAACCTTGAAAAAGGCGGGTCTTTGAATATATTCTGGGGAGCAAAAATGCAAAGGTCCCGTATCGATTTGGCAATGCGGAAATGCCCATCAATCCTTGTAAAAAAGCGATTGATCTGGCTTTCAGAAACATTGACCAGTTCATTGCTGGAATAAACGCCAAGCCTTGCCTTGTTCACAGCCATCTCACTTAGATCGGTAGCGAAGATCTGGATGGGTGTATTCCAGGCATTTTCACCTAGTGTTTCAACCAGTAACATGGCAAGCGAATAAGCTTCCTCGCCGGTAGAGCAGGCTGGCACCCATACACGGATGGGGTCAAGATTCATTTTCCTCCTGATGATCTTGGGCAATGCCACTTTTTTAAGGTACTCTATAGCATTTTGATCCCTGAAAAAAGTTGTGACGTTGATCAGCAGGTCCTGATAAAGCAGGTTGATCTCAGCGGTATGCTGCTTTAAATAAAGCAGGTAATCCTCCATGGATTCCAGCTTATGCAGCAGGGTCCGGCGTACGATCCGTCGGCGGATGGTATTGGGTTTATAATGCGTGAAATCAACGCCGATGGAGTTTTTTACCAGCTGGATGATACCAGATAGGGTTTCCTGCTGACCTGGAACTTCCTCTTCCCCTTCATCCTCAACAGGTTCTTTCATAGCCTCACGGATTCTGGGAACCACCTTACTTAGTTTCTCAAGTTCCGAGGCGATCTCTTTTGGCGAAAGCACCATATCTACTACGTCTTCAGCGATCGCGGCCCGTGGCATATTCTGAAAAATACTGGAAGAATCCTGGACAATGGTAACCCCACCGGCCGCACGGATGGCTTTCAGGCCAAAAGTGCCGTCATTGGCAGTACCGGACAACACAATGCCAATGGCTCCTTCTTTTTGCCTTTCGGCCAAAGAAACAAAGAACTGGTCAACGGGCATATGCGAACTGTTCCGGCCCTGTCTTTCATTTAATTTCAAAACGCCGTCTACAATGCTCAGGTCTTTGGTAGGAGGAATAACATAAACATGGTTCGTCTTTATTTCCAACATATGCTCTGCCTCTTCAACCTTCATGCTCGTAGCCCTGGAAAGGATTTCGGTAAGAGAGGATTTGTGATCGGGAGAAAGATGTTGGATATAAACATAGGCAAGGCCTGTGTCAGGAGATAGATTCTTCAGGATCTCTACCATGGCTTCCATGCCACCGGCAGACGCACCGATCCCAACAACGGTAAGTTGTGAAGACGTTCCATTATCAGAATTGCTTGGGTTCTTTTTACGCATGTTGTATTGGATCTCAGGTAGGTGAGCCTGGCAAATTTAATTAGTTCAGCGTAATAAACATTCTTAACAAATGTGATCCTAAGATTAGAAGGCCATGGAAAATCTTTCGCCATTGCCGTTTAGAAAATTATACACACGCTTATTTTTCTCTTCAGTTAAATATAGGTAATTTTAGTGTGGATAATTGCAAGAATGTCAATCAAATGGAAGGGTATAATTTGCTGCTGTTCATCTGAGACAATTCAATTAGATCTGGTTTAACATCATGATCTTTCCATTGTGAGGATCCGCGATAAAATTCCGTTTTTATTTTATTGAATTAGAAAAAGGGAGTACGACCTTGATCGATGTGAAAATGACAGGTGCCTCAGTATCGACTGCGCTCGAAACCAGGACAGCCTACCTGTTCCTGAATCCTTTGCTTGTAAAGCTGGCAGGTAAATGGGAATGGGACCTTCAGGCTGAAGAGTTGTTTTGCAGCGATGTGCTGCCTTTTGTTTCAGAGCCTGGAAAATTGCCGGGCACGTATGTGCTCATCCATCCCGATGATGTACCCCTTTTGAAAGAAGCCCTGGAAAAAATCGGTCCCAGCATTTACCTCACTTTAAAATTCCGTGTCATAACTACTTATGGTGAAGTAAGGACCGTAAAAGGCAATGGTACTTTTTCACTGGAGCAGCAGGATGATTTCTTAAGACAATACGTAGAGGAAAAATCCATTCAATACCTGAGGGGAAAAGAACAGCAATACCTGCTTGGGCAGACAGAAAACCAGCTTAAAGCTTATCAGTACGCTGAGCAGGTAAACAACAGCGGCATCTGGTACATCAATGCTTTCACCCACGAGACGTTTTACTCCGACCAGGTTTTCCGGATCTATGGGTTGCCGCCTCAAAGCCTCAACCCCCATCTTCATACATTCATGCCGTTTATCCACCCTGAGGATAAAGAGATCGTAACAGATGCCTTCGACAAAGCTTATAAAGAACAACTGCCTCTTCACCTGGAATACAGGATTGAAACGGATAATCACCAGGTGGTAAAGCACGTGAGGGTTTCCACCTCCTGGACCACGAATCAAACCGGCGAACCGGTTTTTACAGGCATGCTGGAAGACATCACTGCCCAAAAACAGCAGGAGCTATTGGCCCAGCACCTGGATGACAGGCTGCAGACAAGGGAGCAGATGCAATACCATGCGGAACAAATGACTTTATCCGCGAGCTGGTCAGTCAACCTGCTGACCCGCAAATTTGAATTCTCGCCATCGATGTACAGGATCTATGGATTGAAACACCAATCCATTCCCTTATCATTTAACTTCTTACAGGATTATGTACATGCTGATGATTTCGCGGAAGTGGCCTTACTGCAGGAAAGAATTTTCAGGGAACATAAAGTAGATGAATTTGAATACAGGATCGTGCGCGCCGACGGGAAGGTGCGCCACCTGAGAATGAAAGGCAAGCTGCTCATTAACCAATTCCTGGAGATGATGATCATTGGTACCATCCATGATATCACCGAGCAGGTAAATTTAAGCCGTAAGGGCATGCGGATTTCCGTTGACCTTCAAAAGGCCCAACAGGCTTTTTCACAGGCCGAACAATTGGCGGAGATCGGCACCTGGACCATAGATCTCCAAACCAATGAGATCAGCTGGAGTGAAGGATTTAACCATTTGATCGGAATGAAACCAGGCATTAGCCTTTCCAGCATAAGGATCCTTACCGATACCATTTATCCTAGTGACAAGGCAATTTTCAAAGAACATTTTGAAAACATGCTTGCGGGCACACACGAAATCATTTTCACTTTCAGGATACTTAGAAAAGGGATCATCCGCACCCTGAAAGCACTATTCAGGCAGGTGACCATTGATGACCGTAAATTGTTTTTTGCCATACTGCAGGATAAGACCAACGAATTGCAACTGGAACAAAAGATCAGGGAACATACCAGCTTTGAAGAGTTGCTTATGGATTCTTTCAAAGACAGGATCATTGTTACAGACATCAACAACAACATCATCAAATGGAATTTCCGTTGCGAGGAAGTTTACAATATCAAAAAAGACAAAGCCATTGGCCAGAACCTATTTGACATTTTCCCTGAATTAAAAAACCCAAAACAACTGGGCATATTTCAGCAGGCGCATAAGGGACAACCTGTTTTTCTGCAGAATGAAAAAAGCTCGGTTACCGAAGGCTACCACGACCTGATGGTGCTGCCTATCCGGGATGAGACCGGCAAAATAACAGCGGTCATCAGCATGCTGCGCGATGTTACCAAAGAACATAAACTGAAGCTTGAATTAAGCGAAAGGCTGCAGTTCATCGGGAAGATACTGGAAGCGACCGTGGACAGGATCATCATGCTGGACAGGAACATGAATTATGTGTACTGGAATAAAAGGGCCGAAGAATATTATGACCTGAAAATGGAATCTGTCCTTGGCAGGAACATCCTGGAGATCTTCCCTGGCTTTATCAATGATCCTTCTTACCAGGAATTCAGGCAGGCATTAAAGGGAGAAACCGTTCACATTACCGCGGACCAGAACCTGCGCAACCGCAAAGGATATTTTGAAACTTACCTGGTACCGATCAAAGATGAAAAGAACAATGTTTCAGGAATATTGTGGATCGTGCACGACCTGACCAAGGAATATATGCTGGTAAGGGAACAAAGGAAAGCCAACCAGATCCTGGATACCATCAATGAAGTTTACTTTGAACTGGACCAGGATTACCTGATAAAATATGTTAACCGGCAGGGCCAGTTATTCTGGAAAATGGATGAAACCGAATTGCTGGGCAGGATGATCTGGGATGTTTTTCCGGAAGCCGAAGAAACAGAAGGATACACCATGATCAATACGGCCATGGCTACCCGTAAAGAAGCAAGGGGCGAATATTTTTCAACCGTATTGAAGCGCTGGATGTTCATGGTCGTAACACCATCTTCGGAAGGCGTGATCGTTTTATTTTATGACATTCATGATACCAAGTCAGCGCAGGATCAATTAACAGAAAGTCAGCGTTTCGTTCAAAAGATCACGGCTACCAGCCCGGATGCCATTACGGTTTTTGACCTTGAGAAAAAACAGGCTGTTTATATCAACGATACGCTTGGATCACTGCTTGGATTTTCAATGGACGACCTTGAGCGGATGGGTTATGAAGGCCGCCTGAGGTTCCTGGTGCACCCTGACGACAAAGAAAAGCTGCTGGCTCACAATAAGGCCATGCAAACGGCAGGTGACGACAGCACGTGGACGGTAGAATACCGTTTGAAGCACCGGGATGGAAGCTACAGGGATATCAGGAACAGGAGCAAGGTCTTCCAAAGGAATAACCAGGGCATCCCTACCCATTTGCTGAGCATATTGCAGGACATCACTGTGCAAAATCAGGCGGCAGGTGCTTTGATCGCCCTTAACCAGGAGCTTGAAACAAAGAACCAGATCTATAGCTATGCAGAGCAGATCGCTATGCTGGGCACATGGACCTGGCAACCTAAATCAAATGAAGCCTTGTATTCCGATAACCTTTTCAGGCTATTTGGTATTGAACCTTCAGCATTGAAACCCGGCATTGATCCTGTCCTTCAATTTATTCATCCGGACGATCGCCCTGCTTTGCTTCGGTATTCGGAAAACGTGAAGCATGGAAAGGATACCGGCTTAGTTGATTACAGAGTGATAAGGTCAGATGGTGAAGAAAGGATCTTCCGCAATAAAGCCAAGTTGATCCATATAGAAACCGGTGACCTGGTCATTGGTACCACTCAGGACATTACAGAGGAGATAAAGCTGCAATCCCAATTGAAGGAACGGACGGTTTATGCAGAAGCCATTATAGACGCCAGCATTGACCGCATCTCCGTATTTGACCATGACCTGAACATTATCGCATGGAATAACCGGTCTGAAGAAACCACAAGGCTGAAAAAGGATATGGTTATCGGTAAAAAATTAGCCGATGTTTTTCCTAAGCTTGCGGAGGACCAGGAATTCCTTAAGTCCTGCAAAGATGCATTGAAGGGAAGGTTTGTTCACCTGGAAGCAAGAAAGGGACCTTATGATGGAGCCCAGTACGAAAATTACTTTTTGCCGCTTAAGCATGAAAATGGTGAGACCTATGCCATCGTCAATATCATGCACGACGTGTCCGATCTTGTCAACAGGAACGTGGAATTGAAAGAGCTGAATAAAACACTGGAACAAAAAAATAAAGAGCTCGAGGAAAAGAACGCTGAGATCACCATGTTCGCTTTTGTCGCCAGCCACGACCTTAAAGAACCTTTACGGAAGATCAGCACCTTTAGCGACTGGCTGCTGCATAAGGAATCAGGTAATATCAGCCAGCAGGGGAAAGAGCACCTCCGCAGGCTTGATAATGCTGTGCGCAGGATGGACCGGTTGCTGCAGGACATACTGGTGCTCACCAAGATCCATAATGAAAAGCACCAGGAAGAACCTGTGAATGTTAACAGCCTTTTATTGCAATTGCGTGCTGAAATGCAGGAAAAATTCAGGGATCATAATGTAGAACTGGAGGTAGAAGAATTGCCTGTCATCCAGGCGAACAACAACCAGGTCTATACGCTCCTGAAGAACCTGATAGAAAACGCCATTAAATTCCAGGACGGCTCCGCACATCCAAAGATCAGGGTTACCTGCGAGCACGCTGATGGCAGGGACCACGTGCTTGCGCATCCGGACCGGGAGTATATCAGGCTTTCTGTTTCTGACAATGGATTAGGATTTGAAACCAGGTTTTTAAAAAAGATCTTCCAGGTATTCCAGCGACTGCACACCCAGCAATATGGTGGAACAGGTATAGGATTAGCCATTTGCAAAAAGATCATGGAAAACCATAAAGGCTTCATTACGGCAGAAAGTGAAGTGGGAAAAGGTTCTACCTTCCATTGCTATTTCCCGGTTTAATTGAGCCTGGGATTCTTTTTTACATTGTTGAATCCGCTTCAACCGTCTTAAATTGAGTGGATAAATAATCTTTAAAGAACGCCCGTTCATGTTCTACTCAGAATATTTCTAACCCTGAATCCCACATAAAAAAGTCGAGGAAGAATCCCTGCGTATTTTTAAAAAGAGTTCGATCTAACAACAAGAAACAAGAAACCAAAAACCAGAAACACCCAAGGTCCTGGCCATTGATCAGTTAGGAATGCTATTTGCATGTTCTGTATGTATAAGGAGAAAATTGAATGCAAAACAGGGATATTGTTGTAATTGGGGCTTCGGCGGGTGGCTTGAATGCACTCATTGAAATTGCCTCCGCCTTACCGGAAGATCTTGAAGCCGCTTATTTTATGGTGTTGCACCTGCCTTCATCCGGTACAAGCAAGCTTCCTTCAATTTTATCCAGGGCCGGCAGGTTAAAAGCAGTTCATCCAAGGGACGGAGAAATTGTGCGTAATAAAACGATCTATGTTGCGCCCCCCGATTACCATATGTTGCTGGAAGACGACCGGATCCTGGTAAAGAAAGGACCAAAAGAAAACCGTTTCCGCCCAGCCATTGATACTTTATTCAGGTCAGCAGCCTATACTTACGGACCCAGGGCAATCGGCATTGTGCTTTCAGGAATGTTGAACGACGGCACTTCAGGGATGTGGTCCATAAAAAGATTTGGCGGTATTTCCATCATCCAGGACCCAGGTGAAGCTATGTTCGACAGCATGCCTGAAAATGTAAAAGAATACGTGGATGTTGACCATTCATTGTGCCTGGCCCAGATCGTTCCCAAACTGGAAGAATTGTGCCGCCAACGTATCAATACAAATGTAAAAGATACTGATATGGAGAGAAAAAGACTAAGGGCGGAAATAGAAACCGCAGGAGAGGTCAACTCTTTTGAGAATGGAACTTTTGATTTGACCAAATTAACGCCGTTTACCTGCCCGGAATGTAATGGCGTTCTGTCACAGATCCAGGAAGGGAAGATCATCAGGTTCCGCTGCCATACCGGTCATGCCTATTCAACTGCAGCTTTAATGACAGAAATTTCTGAAACCGTTGAAATGAATTTGTGGAAGACGATCAAGAGCCTTGAAGAAGGGATCATGCTTCTGGAAAGTTCGGCAAAGGACCTGGCAGGAACAGGCAACAAAGAATTAGCTGACGATTTAAACAGGAAAGCGAAAGATATGGCCATCTATTCAGAAACCCTTCATGAAATAGTATACCGCCAGCCAAAGATCAAGGAAGAAATCTTAGAGGAATACAGAAAATCGGTCTGAACAGTTTTCAGAATTCACACAGAGGATAAATCCCGCTAAGAAAAGCAATTGTGCCTGTCCGTTAGTACCGCAGGCATTTATCGTAAACTTACGAAGTAATTGAATGGATGCAATCGTAGATTTACGATAGCCACTATATTATCTTTTAAAATACTACAGTTAAAGATTTGATGTATTATTTTTGACCCTCGCATCCCTTACCTTAACCAACTGAAATGGATCTTAAAGAATCCGCGGCTTCTGTAAAGCCAACGAACATCAAAAGCATTTTCCTTGCGGAGGATGACCTGAATGCCTGCGCTGCCTTCCAGGATGCACTGAATGAAGTGGCGCCCGGAACAAGACTTACAATCGTTACTAACGGTGATGAACTACTGAACCTTCTGAAACATTATGTACCAGATCTTTTGTTCCTTGATCTGAACATGCCTTTTAAAAATGGCCTTGAAAGCATTAAGGAATTAAGGGAAAATAAAATTTACGATCACCTGCCGATCGTGATTTACAGCGCATCCAATAAATCAAGCAGCATTCAGGTTGCCTATGGTTTTGGCGCTAATCTGTTTTTTACAAAACCAACAGACCGCCAGGCGCTTGCGCAATCACTTCAACAGATCCTGCAGCTTGACTGGAGCAGGCCTGCGCTGATCACACAAAAATATTTTCATAACAACCAGTACCAGGCATTCCTGCCAAACTAATACTGCAATGGCATAGCTGGTATGTACCGACACCTTTTTTGCCGGGATATTGAACCATTTATTTTTTAAATGTTACATGGCTTTGAATTGCCAATCCGAAATCCCTGGATTTTGGATTCTAAAATTAATTGTAATTGAAAAATTATCATTGAAAATGGTTCAGCCGTTCTAACTTGATTTACAAAACAATTGGATAAAACTGTCCCACCAAATACCAGGAATTTCCCTTTTTGGAGGATTTAATTTATTCTCTGCAGTAATAATAGGAATTGTTTTTGCTGTCTAGGCCAAAATCCATGGACTATGGAATTGAAAATGTTTAATCATAAACGTCTGGTAGACGTTATGCCAATCCATGAAAAAGATCTTCGGTGTCAATCTTTCATAGAAGGCTTGAAGCAGGAAATGGTTGAAAGGAATGAAGAAGTGCTTGATCTTACGGAAGAGGTTAGATTTGTCATTGACAATGTTCCTTCCAGGATGAACGAACCTGTAGTGGTCGTAAAAAATTAAGCAGGACCAGGATCCTGCTTAATGGTAATTATCTTCTTTTTTTGGAAGGCACCGTATCTTTCATGTGTTCTTCAATGGCATTACTAAGGTCTGATTCGACCCCATGGATCCATTGCGGCAGGGCAGGAGCATCGGGTTTCCAATGCCCTTCACCAGCTTTCACCATACTGAAAACTACGCGGTTACCTTTATCATCAGGAACGTCTACATTATAGATATCGCCTCCTCCAGCTGCGTGCTGGCGGAAATTGAATTCCCTTTGTCTTTCACCGGCCTTGATCAGTTTTGAAAAATAGATGTTCATCACTGTTTCTTTGTTTTTGATATTAAACCCCTGGAGCTGGTTGGTCATTGAAATCATTTATTTTATTCAAAGCTTTCCTGATATAAGGTCAGCCTGGTAAACTCCATACCATTAAAGATCTTTGCCAGGTTGATGTTCTTTGAATTCTTGTACTCATCAAAATGAGATCTGGTTACAATGCGCCAGAAGTTTTTCGACTTCAGGTCATTAAAATCCCGGTCCTGAACAAAAAGACCATAGATAGAATCCCTTTTCTTGAAATCGATCTTTACGTAAGACTCCGACTTCTTAACTTTTGTTTCAAGGAACTTTTCTATGTCTTCTATATTCATAAGTAAAGTTAACTCAATAATACACCACCGGCTTCAATATTCCTGGGTGAACCCGCTTAATTGTTTACCGAAGAAGGCCTTTGTGGGCGGCTTCTGAAATTACGGCCTGGTCCACGGTTCTGGTCCTTCGGCCCTTGTGGTCTTGAAGAAACCTGCTGCTGCTCAGCCGCTTCAAAAGGATGCGGTTGTGCCGGTATCTTTAAACCAATCAGCTTATTGATGTCCTTCAGGTAAGCTCTTTCTTCCATATCACAGAAGGAAAGCGCCACTCCCGTTGCACCTGCACGGCCTGTACGTCCGATGCGGTGTACATAGGTTTCAGAAATATTAGGAAGATCAAAATTGATCACGTGTGTCAGCTGGTCAACGTCAATTCCCCTGGCTGCGATATCCGTAGCCACAAGCACTTTCAGCTTGCCGTCCTTAAAGTTATTCAGGGCTGCCTGACGCTGGCTTTGCGATTTATTTCCATGAAGCGCATCCGCACGAATGCCCATCTTTTTAAGATCTTTTGAGATCTTGTCGGCGCCATGCTTGGTTCTTGTAAAAACAAGTGTCCGTTTGATGCCTTTTTCTTCCATCAGGTGAACCAATAAGGAAACCTTGTCTTTCTTGTGTACGAAATAAACCCACTGCTCAATGGTTTCCGCCGTAGAGGACACTGGGGCCACTTCCACTCTGATTGGATTGTAAAGGATGGTATTTGCCAGCTGCGCGATGGCAGGGGGCATGGTAGCCGAGAAGAAAAGGGTCTGCCTTTCATTAGGCAGCTCTTTCACTATTTTTCTTACATCGTTGATGAAGCCCATGTCAAGCATGCGATCAGCCTCGTCAAGTACAAAGATTTCAAGATGATCCAGGTGAATGTAACCCTGGTTCATCAGGTCAAGCAACCTGCCAGGTGTGGCAACAAGAATATCCACGCCATTCCTGAGGGCAATGGTCTGGTTGTGCTGCGAAACACCGCCATACACCACTTCCTGGGATAGGCCTGTATGTTTACCGTAAGCTATAAAACTTTCGTGGATCTGTACGGCAAGCTCCCTGGTAGGAGTTAAAATAAGGCAACGAATGTGCTTGAATCCCTTCATTTTCTCTTTACCTAGAATCTGTAAGATCGGTAAGGCAAAGGCTGCAGTTTTTCCGGTTCCCGTCTGGGCGCAACCGAGCAAGTCCTTTCCTTCCAATACTACAGGAATGGATTGTTCCTGAATAGGGGTTGGAATTGTGTATCCTTCTGTCTTCAATGCCTGTAATAGGGGCATAGCAAGACCTAATTGTTCAAATGTCATGATGATTTTTTTGTGAAATTTTACCGGACCATTTTCGTTCCGGGCTTATAGCTCATTCTTATGACTTGATGAGCTTTAACAGGGTGAAGCAAAGATTATCCAGTCTTCTAAGAGGAGTATAGTAACTGTGCAAATATAAGGCTTTTATCCTGATTACTGCGTAAAACAACGTTAATGTAAGCAGATCAGGCAGTTAGAACATACGGGCAACCAGGGGATTTTTTGACCGTAGTCCTACATGAATAATTCTTAACTTGTTACCATTAAGCCCGCTTGTTAAGCTTTACGATTGCTGCTCTTAACAGGAAAGATCCGCCATTGACATTAAAACATCAACTATGGCCCGCATCTTCACCACCAATTTTGAATTCAATAAACAGCAGTATGATGCCATCATCACTGTGCTTACAAAAGACAAGAAAGTTGTTTTCAAAATCCAGGTACTGGATGATGAATTAATCAAAATGATACCCGGAGGCCAGTTATCCTATGATCCTAAGGATGGCTTTACAAGAAGCGACCTGGCCAAGAACAACCTGGCAAGCTCACTGCTTCGCTCTATCTCTCATGCCATTGAAGAACACCTGATCCACTGATCCCTTATATTTTGCCATGCCAATGATCGATTATTTCCTTTATGCAGGAACTGACCGGGCTGAGATCAGTTCTTTTGAAAAGACGCTGAATATGGTTGACAGGGACAAGCATGTTGTGGTGGTATCAAATGGTTTTGACCTTATCACCTATTTACAAAAAGTGCCCCAGGGCAATGCTTTTCCAAGTCTAATCATCGTAAACAAACAAATGAACAGGCTGGATGGAAAGTCAACGCTGGAGCTGCTCAAGACGGATGACATGTATTGCCTGATTCCAACGGTGATGCTGGCATCTGAAAATTCTACCGAAGAACAGGATCTCTGCTCCAGGCTTGGAACTGACCTGATCATGAAACCAGCATCGAGAGGAGAATGGGTGACCGCTGTAAAGAAAATGTGCTCAACCTGCACGTAAAAAAAATGCCTGGATAAAATCCAGGCACTTCAATTACTTATTGTTTGATCATCTGGATTGAGCGTAACTGAGTGCAGGCTCAGATGTATGTTCAATGGTCTCCGGTTTTCCAAGCTCTTTCATCACTTTCACATGAGAAAGAATTGCTTCACCCATGGTAGGATAAGCATGGTAAGGAAGCCCGAACTCTTTGCATTTGGCTTCAACGATCCTGCTAAGCGCCGGGTAATGCACATGGCTGACCTTTGGGAAAAGGTGGTGTTCCACCTGGAAATTCAAACCCCCAACAAACCACGAAATGACTTTGCTGCGGGGGGCGAAATTCGCCGTGGTCTTAATTTCATGGATAGCCCATTCTGACTCAATGACCTTTGGCTTGTCGTCTGCTTTTTCAAATGCTGTTTTTTCTACAACGTGCGCCAGCTGGAAAACAACTGCAAGGGTAAGGCCCATGATCGCGTTCACGATAAGGTAACTTACAAGCCATGCCTGCCATCCTACAAATACAATTGGAAGTACAATGTAAAAGAACACGTAAAGCACTTTGCTGGTCCAGAAAATGATATGATCCTTTGTAGAGAATTTCATATCAGTCACTACGATCTTTTTAGAAAAATACTTGATCATATCCGTTAGAAATACCCATAGAATGGTACTCACAGCATACAGTGCGAACATGTAAATGAACTGAAAACGGTGTGCCGGCACCCACTTCTGAGAAGCGCAATGACGCAGTAAAGGGCTTTTGGCAATATCATCATCAATACCATCAACATTGGTGTAGGTATGGTGGATCACATTGTGCTTGATCTTCCAGATAAAGGCATCGCTGCCCAGGGCATTCATGGTGAGACTGAGTAATTCATTCACCCACTTCTTGCTGGAATAACTGCCATGGCAGGCATCGTGCATCACATTAAAGGCAATGGATACCAGGGTAAATCCAAGTAAAACACTGAGGGAAATACCAATGAAAGGAGCATAATTGCCGGCAAGAAGAAAAACGTAAATGCAAAGTGCAAGTGGAATAAGGATCAATGTTTTTGTGTACAGCTTCCAGTTTCCTGTACGCCTGATCCCATTGGAGGAAAAATATTCCTCTGCGGTTTTTTTAAGAGATGAGTAGAAGAGCTGACCTGAATTGTTGAAGCTAACTTTAGCCATAAGATATGAATTATAAAATGCCAAAGCTAACTGTGAAGTTCACCTGAGGCATATTAAAAGTACTCGATTAATATTTAAACATTGGTAAAGAAATGTTGTAACCCATTTCATTTGGCAAAATAATCAACTTTCGTAAATTATATGCATCCCCTGAATTTTACTTATTTACAAGTTCAATGTTTCATGGACATACTTTCATTTGTTCTGGTGAACCATAATTTATACCCGGTGAAACCAGATGAATGTCAGTTGCTATTAATATAGTATGATCCAGCTTTATTCATACTTCCATTTTTACATCAGGCACGGTAGGAAGCGAGCCTTGCTTTTTCCAGCAACTTTTCTTCTTCCCTGTAACGGAACAACGCATCTTCAAGTTTGGGTAGGATACAGGCGCGTTCGCTTCCAAGCACACTGTTGGCAGGCCGGTCGGCAAGAAAACCCATTTCAAATCTTGAAGCGGGCTCAATCAACCTTTTGTTCAATCCATATTGATCGGCGATCTCATAAGCAAGATCTGCCCATGTTAATGCGCCCTTGTTGGCAAGGTGCCAGATGCCATTTTCTTCATCAACCAGAAGGTCAAGGCTTGCATGAACCAGGTCGGGTACGTATGTAGGAGAGATGATCAGGTCGTTGGCAACCTTGATGGATTCAAACTGCGAAAGGCTTTTACGCACGTAATAAATGAAATTATACTCATCCCAAGGTCCAAAGAATGCACTGGTGCGTATGATCAGGGCATCGGGTGAATGCTTTTGAACCAATACCTCACACTGGTGCTTGCTCTGGCCATAAACACTGAGAGGACCTGCAGGGTCTGATTCAACGTAGGGCCCACTCTTTTTCCCATCAAAAACAAGGTCGCTTGAAAAAGCGATCAGCCTGATACCCTTACTTGCAGCGGCTATGGCAAGATTTTGTGGCCCAAGCGTATTATCGCGAAAACATTTTTCCCGGTCATTTTCCGCATCATCCACGCGCACATAACCAGCGGCATTAATGATAGCCCATGGCTTATAATGATCGATCACATTTTCAACAGACTTCAGGTCACTGATCTCACATTCATCCCTGCCCACCAGACGGAAAGGAAGGTTCCTGTCGTGGCAAACCTTTGCAAACGCCTGTCCCAGCGTGCCACGCCTGCCAATAATAAGTATGGGCCGGTCAGCCTGGGCACCTATGGTCCGTATGTCGCTTTGCATGGAACCATTGAAAAACCGTGTAGGCCTTTCCCACCAGCCTTCTTTTCCTGCAAGATGATGATCGCACCTGCTGCTCTTTGCTACTTCGGTGATAAAGCGTGCAACCGCTGTTGGCCTTGGTTGTCCACCACGAAGATCAAATGCCCCGGGCTCATAGTCTCCACCGGGTTGCGAAAGCAATTTGTTCCACCCATAGGATCCAAGCATGGCCCATGAAGTTACCGCCTTGATAGCCACTCCTTTTGAGACAAGGTTGCTGCATGTGGTCCAGATATGGCGGAACCAACGCAACTGGTCTTCCCGGTGGCAATGGAGATGAGCTTCAGTGATGGCCAGTGGTTGCTGGTACCTGTCCCAGGCTTCTGTCAATAAAACTTCTAACCCGTTTGGTTCTTCCAGTTCAACCCGCACCGCTTCAACATCCGCATACCGGTGACGCTGATTACCGCCATGGGTATGAGTAGGGTACAGGTGAAGTTTTTCGTCCAGGTATCGTTCAGAGGTGACGTAGTAGTTGAAGCCAAAGACTTCAGGGATACATATATTTTCCTGGAAGAAGTTTAATTCTGTTTCACTAATGCCAAGCAGCATCAGGTGTTTCCAGAGCAAGTGCCCTTTTTTTACCTTACCGCAAAGAAGGTCGTAGGTAAGCCATCTTCTTTCATTTTCGTATTTTGCCTGGTAATGTAATTTGGGCGTGCTGTACACTTTTCCAAGATCTTCGGTCTGGACAAGCTTTGCATCCGGGTTGATCTTCCTGATGGCCTGCATGGACAGCACAACGCCTTTGATCTGGTTCAGCAGCATCCTGATGCAGCTTTCAGCATCACGTGCATGGGGGTACCAGATCCCATACAAACCACTGAACCTTGCGGTGGTCAGGGGCTCGTTGACCGGTGTATAATATTCGATCCATGGGAATTGCTCCGCTACTTTGGCAGCGTATCCGGCCAGCAGTTCAGGAAAAGAGGGATCAAGAAGGTGCGTATATGCGGGGCCGCTTCCATGGTGTACCAATCCTGCTATTACATCCACACCCCTGGCCCTGAAAGCATCCAGGCGTTCTTCGGTCCAGGTCCAGTCAATGACTGTATCTTTTTCAGGCTGGTGTTTTTCCCAAAGAACGGGATAGCGGATCTTTTTGATCCCGGTATTGATAATAGTATCGATATCACTGGCACGGTTATAATGACCAGCGTAATGAAGCTGGTCAAAATATTGCTGGCGCACCCTGTTGATCGTACATTCTATGCCACCCCAGATCTCAGGACTGCAGTATGGTGTTTGATTGACCATTGACATATGACTCCTCCGGCTGTCCTTGCATAATTTTTTTGAATGTTGTTAATGCCTGGGCTACAACCTGGTCCATATTGTAATACTTGTACGTTGCCAGCCTTCCAACAAAATGAACATTGGTCATTGTAGAAGCCAATTGCTGGTAACGCTTGTATAATTCAGCATTCTCCGGTCTTGGTACAGGATAATATGGATCGCCTTCTGCTTTTGGAAATTCATATACAACTGCGGTCTTCATGTGTTTCTGCCCGGTCAGGTACTTGAAATCAGTGATCCTTGTGTACAGTTGCTCGTTAGGATAATTAATGGTACCTGTTTCCTGGAAGTATTCTGAATCTATGGTCTCGAATTTAAATTCGAGTGAACGGTAAGGCAGCTTGCCGAAGCAGTAATCAAAATATTCATCAATTGGGCCTGTGAATATCAGGTTAGCATGCGGGATGAAATCTATGATCTCTTTATAATCCGTATTCAGCATGATCTTGATGTTCGGATGCGTAAGCATGTTCTTGAACATCTCGGTATACCCATGCAAAGGCATGGCCTGGTAGGTATCAGTAAAATACCTGCCGTCCCTGTTGGTGCGGGTAGGAACCCTGGCAGTCACTGAAGCATCCAGCTCAGAAGGATCCAGTTCCCACATCTTGCGGGTATAACCCCTGAAAAACTTTTCATAGAGCTCTCTTCCGACCTTGCTTACCACAACATCTTCTGATGTTCTTACCCTGTCAACCTTCTCAGCTTTTGATTCAAAGAATGATTCTACCTCAGAACTATTCAGGTTCAATCCATATAGCTGGTTAATAGTATTCAGATTGATCGGAATAGGAACAAGTTGTCCGTCTACCGAAGCAAGCACCTTGTGTTCATAGGGACGCCATTCAGTGAACTGACCAAGGTATTCGAAAACATCCTTGGAATTCGTATGAAATATATGCGGACCATATTTATGGATCAGGATGCCATCCTTATTGAAATAATCGTAGGCATTTCCTGCGATGTGGTCCCTTTTATCTATGATGAGTACTTTCTTGTTTGCCTGAGATGCTAATCTTTCTGCCAGTACGCTACCGGCAAAGCCGGCGCCGACGATCAGGTAATCAAACATATACTTTCTCCTTCACCGTGCCTTTAATGTTAGTAGATTGGGTTAATGTAGTGTCGATGAGACGCACCATTTTGCTCCAGGTACGATCCCAGGAATTACCCATAAGGAATTCGTCGACTTTCTTCAGCCATGCGCTGCGACGTTTTTTCGCCAGTTCTTTTTCAGCCGCAGCAATGAATTCCTGTGCGTTGCTTGCAATGTGCACAAGTTTATTATCTCCATAAGGACGAACAACGTCACGAATAGGAGCGGAGATCACCGGTTTGCCTGCTGCCAGGTATTCAGGTGTTTTTGTTGGCGAAATGAATTTCGTCGATTCATTCATTGCAAAAGGAATCATGGCTATATCCCAACCTGCTATGTAAGATGGAAGTTCTTCGTATTGTTTACCACCGAGGTAATGAATGTTTTCAAAGCGTGGCAGGCTTGCAGGATCGATCTTGACTACAGGACCAAGGATCACAAATTGCCATTCGGGTTTCTGTCTTGCTACTTCTGTCAGCAACTCAAGATCAAAACGCTCGTCGATCACACCAAAGAATCCAAAGCGGGGGCCAGGGACCGGCGCCTGGTCTGCAGGATCTTTTTTGATCTTGCGTGCCTTGCCGAAATGATTTTTATCAATACTGCTTGGAAATGCATGCACGTTGTGGTGCGCATCTTTTTTTGATTCGTAAATACTGTGTCCGCCTGTAAAAACAACATCTGCTTTTTTGAAAAGCTCTTTTTCCCAGATCGTTAATTCAGGAGGTGCAAATTTGAAAGCTGCTAATTCATCCATGCAATCATAGATCACCAGTTCAGGCAACAGGTGCTCTGTGAAAGGTATTGCCATGGGTGTATAATACCAACTGAAATAACGGTTGATCTTCATATTCTGAATCAGGTTATTCACCATCTTTCGCAATCGCTGGTGAACTTCCGCTTCAGACAAACCATGGATCAAGTGTGGAGTTGCAACAAAAACATTATTAAATTCTTCGATATGCAACTTTTCTTCTCCATCCTGGAAAACTGGTTCCTCAAAAAAGAAAACGCGCTGGTGCTTCGAAAACCTTGTCAGAAGGTGTTGAGGACGTTGAAAAACAAATCCCCATCTTAAGTGCGAAAAAACCACCAGGTCAATTTGGTGCAGAAAAGCACAGGATACATCTTCAATATTCTTAATCATGCTGGTATTATTACTATTTTCATACCAGCTATATTTTCAAATGAATTTTATAACTCAATGAATTTGTTTCACTTTAAGTGTAGAAATTCATCCTCATGATCAATCATTTTTATACTTTCATGCTCTTTTGGCATACTGCCTTTGCATATGGGCAATGAATGGCAGAACAATCTTTAACTGAAGATATTTTTGTTGCAACGCATGAGGTAAGAGATCAAAATCAGTAATAATTTTCCTGCAATTTTTTTCTCCGCACTTGCAGGCCATTGTCCAACTTCGTTCAAGCATTGAAGTGGAATAATCCCAGAACATTTCTTCATCAGCATTGATATTTCGAAGTGCGAAGAATTCAAAATTCGCGTTCAATGCGCAATTGGGATTGCATGAATGATTTGAATATAAAAACGGAGGCTGGCAAATGGTATAAAGATCAACATCAACCTGCAAGGCATGGCTCTCTATTTCACCCATTGCCTTTGTATTCAGGAAATCAAGTGTAGGTTCTGAAGGTACTTTACAGATGATGGTACCTGCACCAATAAATTTTTTTGCGAAAATGCCTTTACCAAATTTTGACTGCCTGACCTCCAGGAGCTCATCATGTTTCATCCTGCTTTTTTCCCGTAAAATTTACAAACGATGATCCATAAAATAAAAATGGATGTAAACATTTTTTCCAAATAAAAAAAGTACTGCGTCTCTGCAGTACTTTTTTTATTTATTATGTTGCTTTATCAGGCTACTTTATTGTAATGCATGGAAGCTCTTTCGAGGTTCTCTTTAAGGTAAGCCTTTAAAAATTCTACCTCAGCAATATCATATGCCGTGCCATCTTCGCGGAAAATGTCATGGAACCAGAGTTCAGGCTCCTGGTTGTATTCTTTTGTCCAGGAATCCCATGGGCAATGTGTTTGTGATTTTCCGGCAACTAAACCCCAGCAATAAGCGCCAACGTTGTACTTCCTTAAAAGGGGAAGGATCTCCTGGAAAGTACTGTCGAACGGACGGGCCATATACTCGGTACACATCATTGGCCTGTTATAGCGAAGCATGGAAACGATCCGCTCCTCAAGACTGGTCTTGTCCTCGTAGTTATGGAAAGAAATGATGTCTGAATGAGAGAACATATAATGGTCAAGGGCTGATACCTGGCGGTCGCAATGCCAGTTTTCCTGCCATGGAGCCATCGTGATGGGTTGGGTTGGATTGATTACCCTTACCCAGTTAATGGTCTTTTTAAGTAACTGCATAGAAAGCTCAGCCTTATGAAGCGAGTAGTCATCATCTTTATAGCTGGCGATATTCATATTGTCCGGCTCGTTGAACAGATCCCAGATCAGCACCCGGCTGTCGTCCTTGAACCTGGATACAACATTATGTACATAATCGTGCAGGCTGTCATAGCTGTTAGGGTCGTTCAGAACGTCGAATCCAGGACACTGCACCCAGCCAGAGTTATGGACGTTGAAACGCGGCTCAGGCTGCTTACCCAGCTTTGGAAAAGGATTCCAGACAGCGTCAAACAATACCAGCATGGTCCTGATACCATGGCTGGAAGCAATTTCAAGGTAGGTATCGATGCGGGAAAGGAAACCTTGTGGATCCTGGTCCCACAGAAGGTGGTGAAGGAACACACGGGTTGTATTGAACCCCAGGCTGGCAGCCCAGCCCAGTTCTTTGTTGATCAATTCCGGTGAAAAGGTTTCTTCTTGAAACATTTCGAGCTGGTTGATGGCGTTGCTCGGGATGTAGTTACATCCAACAACCCAACCATTTTTCTCGAACCATTCTTTCGATCTTTCTTCTGACCAGCGGTAGGCTAATTCTGGATCATGCTCCAAAAAGGGATTGGATAACTTGGCGGCAATCATAATAGTAGGATGTTAGATTTATATATTTTAGAATCTAAGACCCAAAGTAATATATAAAGCAAAAAATTGCAAGCTTTAATTCGTGTTAAAAAGGGTTTTTGTCGGTGAAACCTAGATTATGATGGATGAACAGGAAGACATCGTTTTCAGAGCAGATAGAGAACCCTATTTTTGCTGCATCAAAATCACCATTACAGGCAGGAGGTCAACGCATGATAAATACAAAATTTGTTAAAGAAATATCAGAGAAATATCAGGCTCTCCATGGTCAGAAACCATTGGTTGTTCGCTCCCCGGGAAGAGTGAATATCATTGGAGAACACACCGATTATAACAATGGGTTTGTTTTACCTGCGGCAGTTGACAAAGCCATTTATGTTGCTGTTGGAAAATCAAATGATCCCGGGACCATACGGCTTCATTCCAACGAATTCCACCAGGACTTTGAAATTGGTTTGGATGCATTAAAACCATCGGAGCTTGTGTGGCCCAATTACATCCTTGGAGTGGTGGACCAACTCCAAAAAAGAGGGTACAAGGTTTATGGCTTCAACCTGGTGATCGATGGTGATGTTCCAATTGGCGCAGGAATGTCATCCTCCGCCGCTGTTGAATGCGCCACAGCCCTGGCTTTGAACGAAATCTTTGGATTGGGCATTCAAAAATTGGACATGGCCCTGATCGCCCAAAAGGCCGAACATGAATTTGCGGGGGTAATGTGCGGAATAATGGACCAGTTCGCTTCGGTATTTGGTAAAAAGGACCATGTGATCAAGCTGGATTGCCAGTCGCTGGAGTACGAGTATAAGCCATTTGAAATGAAGGGCATTAAGATCCTCCTGCTGAATACTAATGTCAAACATTCACTTGCTTCCTCTGAATACAACACACGCCGGCAGCAATGTGAAGCAGGAGTGGCCCTCATAAAAAAGCATCATCCTGAAGTAAATTCCTTAAGGGATGCCACCATAGACATGCTGGACAAACATGTAAAGACCCAGGACCCGGAAGTTTACCGCCGTTGTAAATATGTGGTTGAAGAAAAAGAGCGCCTTCTTTCCGGCTGCGATGACCTTGACCGCGGTGACATCGCTGCCCTTGGAAAAAAGATGTTCCGCACCCATGATGGACTGAGTAAGGAATACGAGGTCAGTTGTCCTGAACTGGACTTCCTGGTGGATGCCGTTCGGAACGAGCCGGCAGTTCTGGGAAGCCGGATGATGGGCGGAGGCTTTGGCGGCTGCACCATCAACCTTGTAAGGGAAGAAGCAATTAGTGGTCTTATTGATAAAGTTGGAAAGGCCTATAAATCTCAAATGAACATGGAGCTCACGGCCTATGTAGCGGAAATAGAGGATGGGACAGGCATTATTTTATAATGCTGTTTCTGGTTTCTGGTGTTTCAGATACTATTATTCCTGACTGGTTGCTTTTGCTTGGAGAGATAAACCGCAAAGGGCGCAAAAAACGCGGAGGGACGCAAAGAATACAGTTAATTCTTAGCGCTTCTTTGCAGAATACTTTGCGTTCTTTGCGTTTAATGTACAGTTGTTAACTTAAAATCTTCTTGGTTGAAACGAAATTTAAGTAGAACTGTAAGAAAACTGTTCTAGCCTCACGTCTCACGCCTCACGTTTCACGAGGTGGGACTTTACGATAGCTGCTATAAGCCATCAGCCATCAGCCTCTCTCTCACACCACCAAAAACCTGTAAGAAGTAGTAGACCTGAAAACATGTCCCGGCTTCAGGATCACGGAAGGAAAAGAAGGCTGGTTAGGAGAGTCCGGAAAATGCTGTGTCTCCAGGCAGAATGCGGAACGGAAGATATCCATAGCGCCGCCTTTCAGTTTGTGCTTTCCTTCCATAAAATTGCCTGAGTAAAATTGCATCCCGGGCTGGTCGGTATAAACTTCCATTACGATCCCGCTTTGATCGCCAATGGCACGGGCTGCGAAACTTTCGCCGGGCACTGGTTTATTAAGTACATAATTATGGTCATATCCTTTGCCATACCGGATCTGCTCATGTGCTTCATCAATCCGCTTCCCAATTGAAACAGGGGTCCTGAAATCGAAAGGTGTTCCTTCAACCTTTTCTGTACGTCCATAAGGTATCAGTGTTTCATCAATGGCTGTAAATCCATCAGAGTTGATCTCAAGGGTATGATTCAGCACTGTACCGGTACACAGTCCATTCAGGTTGAAATAAGAATGATTGGTGATATTCAAAATGGTTTCCGCATCACAGGCCACATGATAATCGATCTTTATTTCCCGCTCCAGCAGGGTGTAGGTAACTTTTACATCCATGTTACCGGGATAGCCTTCTTCCCCGTCTTTTGACATGTAGGTTAATACGATCCGGTTTTCATTAACTGCAGCTACGTCCCATACCTGGTTGTGAAAGCCATCATCACCCCCATGAAGGTGGTTAGGTCCGTTATTGACATTTAATTTATAAGCCTTCCCCCCAAGGGAGAACTTTCCTTTGGCAATGCGATTGGCAAACCTGCCAATGATAGCGCCATGGTACACTTCTTCCGTGGCCAGGTAATCTTTTATGGAATCAAAACCAACCACCACGTCCACTTCCTTATTTTGCCGGTCGTGCACCTGCAGCGAAACAACTCTTGCACCGTAATTTGTGATCCATGCTGTAATGCCTGCGCCTTTCAAGGGTAGCAACTGTACTTTCTTTCCTTTTACTTCCTGGTCAAATGCTGCCTGGTTCATCATTGTTATTTACAACTTAAAAGTATTCAATTGTGATCAACACTCATTTTTCAACTACTGTAAAGTTTTAAATTTTTTACATCTCCATCTTTTACAGCATCCAGGATCTCTGTCTTGAGTATGATCCATCAACAAAACTGTTTTCTGTGGAAATGTGCATGAGCAACAAACATTGCTTTGCTTTCCTACCCATGGAACGGCCTTTACTATCTTTGCAAAAATAATTTTCGCTTGAAGCACCTGAAGGCCCTCAATAAATATTTCTGGAAGTATAAGTTCAGGCTCAGCGTTGGCATCATCTTCATTCTTGTTTCAAACTATTTCGGCGTCCTTACGCCTCAGATCACCGGTTACATCATTGATTTTGTTCAGAAGAAACTGGCTTTGCCCGGTTATACCGCGCATGATCCGCGCAGGGCTTACGACGTGCTGGTACAGGAATTCATTGGCTGGATGGACGCGCAGGATTTTACCCTTTCCACTGTGGTGGCCTGGAGCGGAATGGTCATTATTATCCTGGCCCTGCTGCGGGGTTTTTTTATGTTCCTGATGCGGCAGACGATTATCGTGATGAGCAGGCTGATTGAATTTGACCAAAAGAACGAGGTCTATAACCATTACCAGGTTTTGGATATGGCATTTTACAAGACCCACAGCACCGGTGACCTGATGAGCAGGATCGCGGAAGATGTAAGCAGGGTAAGGATGTTCACCGGTCCGGCTGTTATGTATCTTATTAACCTCATCGCCCTGATCAGCATGTGCCTGTTTTTTATGTGGCGCCGCGACCCGGAGCTGACCCTGTACGTGCTGGCGCCCCTTCCCATCCTGGCCCTGACCATTTACCTGGTAAATAATATCATTCACAAAAAAAGCGAAGCCCTCCAGGGTTCGCTGTCAGATCTGAACACCAATGCCCAGCAATCGTACTCAGGTATCAGGGTCATCAAATCATTTGTGCAGGAGGAGGCCATGTATGGGCATTTTGAGAGGAACAGCGAGCGCTACCGAGACCAGGCAGTAGGCCTGGCAAAGGTTGAAGCCCTTTACTTTCCATCTATGACCCTGCTGATCGGATTAAGTACGCTGCTGACGATCATGATCGGTGGTATCTATTATATCAATGGCAGAACAGACCTGAATACCATAGTTGAATTTACCATTTACATCAATATGCTTACGTTCCCTGTGAGTGCCATCGGGTGGACGGCAAGCATGATCCAGAGAGCAGCGGCATCCCAGAAAAGACTCAATGAATTCCTTCACACTCCTGCCAGCATTCATTCCCACCCAAACCCGGTAGTGCCGGTAATGGAAGGAAGGATCGAATTCAGGGAAGTGGATTTTGTTTACCCGCATACAGGTATCCATGCTATCAAAAACTTCAGCCTCAATGTATTACCAGGACAAAAGATCGCGATCGTAGGAAGAACAGGCAGTGGAAAAAGCACGCTGGCGCAACTCCTGCTCAGAATGTATGATGTTACCTCCGGGGCCATCCTGGTGGACGGAGCCAATATTAAGGAAATAGAACCTGGTGTGCTGCGCAAGGGTATCAGTTATGTGCCCCAGGACGGTTTTCTTTTCAGTGATTCCATTGAGAACAACATTTCCTTTGGGGCGCCTTATTTTGATGGCGAAAAGGTGAAAAAAGTAGCGGAGCTGGCCGTGGTAAAGCATGATATTGAAGCCTTGCCTCAACAATTTGCAACCCAGATAGGAGAGCGGGGCGTATCGCTGAGTGGTGGTCAGAAGCAAAGGATCTCCATTGCCAGGGCATTGATGAAAGATGCGCCCATTCTGATCCTGGATGATTGCCTGAGCGCTGTTGATGCCAGGACGGAGAAAGAGATCCTGTCGCATCTTGATAACTACCTGCAAACCAAGACTGCAATCCTGATCACCCACCGGATTTACAACCTTTTGGACTTCGACCATATCCTGGTACTGGCAGAAGGTCAGATCGCTGAACAGGGCAGGCACGAGGAGCTTTTAAAGGCTGGTGGCCTGTATACACAGATGTATGAGCAGCAGCAAAGAGAAGACAGGCGCTAAGAGGCCTGCAAATTTGGCTGTTTAAAAAACATAATTATATTTGTAAGCATTCAACCAAAACATTTTTAAAACTGTAAAAACCTACAACTGTGGCGTACGACAACAACGAAAAGAAAATGGAAAGCATTTACAGCAAACGTATTCGGGCTGGTAAACGCAGAACTTATTTCTTTGACGTAAGGGCAACACGAGGCAATGATTATTATCTTACGATCACGGAAAGCCGTAAGCGATTTAATGACAACGGCTACGACAGGCATAAAATCTTTCTTTATAAAGAAGATTTCAACAAGTTCATCAAGGCCCTTACCGAAGCTGTTGATCATGTGAAAACACAGTTGATGCCTGACTTTGATTTCGATGCTTTCAACCATGATGAGGTTGCTGAAATGGATGGTATTGATGGAGAGGAAATGTCTGTTGAAATAAACGGTTCTTCGAATGGATCTTCCTCTAATGTAACTGCTAATGTAACAACCTCGGCTGTTACAGCCGCTACCGAAACATCAGCGACATCTAATGAAGAGGTAGACAAGTGGTAAGCTACTCACCAGCGATCTACATATTGAATATTTTTTTAAGAAGCCCCCAACCTTTAGGGGCTTTTTTGTATCTATGCGTAGTGGATCGTTTGCTTCCTGTAAATCACCAGTATGAGAAAAGCCATCAGTATAAGTTTAATTGCCGTTGCCGGCATTTTTTTATGCTTATACCTGAGCCAGCTTACTATCAAAACTTCTACTGAAACAGAACAGGAAGCAGAAAGCGAAGATGAACAGGATGGCATCATGCAGGCGTTGCAGCAGGATTTTGAAATGACCAGGGATCTTCGGCTTGGTTATGTTCCTGAATACAGGCTGGTTAGCGCCACCAGCGAGATCATAGCACAAAGAAGGGCACAACGCAATCAGGGTACGTACAGGACCAATGCATTGACATGGACAGAGCGGGGTCCATACCAGGATGCTCTTGGTCCATCAAACGGAAACACGCGTGGTGCAACAGGCTCTGTTACAAGTGGCCGAATGCGTGCCATGCACGTGGACCTCGCAGATCCTACCAATAAAACGGTATGGGTTGGTGGTGTTGATGGCGGAATCTGGAAGACCAATGACATCACTGCATCCCCCACATCCTGGACACCAATCAACGATATACTTGGTAACCTGGCCGTTGCAAGCATTGTACAGGACCCAACAGATCATAATATCATGTACTATGGTACGGGTGAAAAGACCTTTAATTCAGATGCGGTAAGGGGAGGTGGTATATGGAAAAGCACGGACCATGGACTTAGCTGGAACCTGCTTCCGTCCACCACGGGTTTCTGGAATGTTTCCCGCATGGCTGTAGATGCATCAGGCAATGTATATGTAGCTACTATCGGCAACAGCGCGGGTATCTTAAGATCCACAAATGGCGGGGCATCATGGACATCCATTTCACCGTCAGGCCTGAGTCTCCGGATAACAGAAATGAAATTAAGCAGTACAGGAAGAATGCACATTGTTGCCGGTTATTATAATACCGACATGACGCTTGCGGGTTACCGTTATACTGATCATCCTGCTACTGTTACACCAGGCACATGGACCAGCGCGATCACTCCTTTCCAACCCGCGCAATATAATGTTGAAATTGCAACCGCAGGCAATACAGTTTACGCAGCTCCTTCAAATGCCTCATTTGAAACACCTGTCATTTATAAATCAACAGATGGAGGCGCTAACTGGGCGCCTACTTTTATGAATCCACCCGGTGATGTAAGCAGTGGCCAGGCATGGTATTGCATTGCATTGGGCGTGGACCCTGTAAATCCCGATAATGTAGTGGTTGGCGGCTTGAATACTTACCGATCCACTAATGGGGGCGGCAGCTGGGAAAACGTGGGCCGTTGGGTCGGCACAAATTCTTCTTACAGCTATATACACGCCGACCAGCATTTTGTAACATGGAATGGAAGCCAGGTGATGATCGCTACCGATGGTGGATTGTTTTATTCTTCAAATAATGGTGCTACCTATACACACAGGAATATTAACCTCCGGCTGAAGCAGTTCTATGCCTGCGCCATTCATCCAACAAGCACCAACTACATACTTGCCGGCGCACAGGATAATGGGGTCCACCAATTGAACGGACCCGGACTTTCTTCCAGCGTTGAAGTAACGGGAGGCGATGGAGCTTTTGTGCACATTGACCAGGACCAGCCACAGTACCAGTTTGGTTCTTATGTTTATAATCTTTACCGAAGAAGCACCAATGGTGGATCAACATGGTCCAGCATTGATTATTCTTCAAGCCTCGGGTATTTCATCAATCCAACGGATTATGATGATGTCAATAACAAATTATACGCTTCCGGCGGGCCCGGTCAATACCTGCGCTGGGAAAACCCTCAATCGGGCAGCACATTTTCAGTAGTGCCAGTACTTGCATTGGATTATCATTCTATTACAAACGTGCTGGTTTCAAAACAAACTTCCAACAGGCTTTTTATGGGTACCTCAGGTGGCACCATACTGCGTGTTGATCAAGCCGACCTTACTCCGGAAGTAACCAATATTACAGGATCCGGAATGAATGGTTCCGCAGTATCCTGCGTTGCATCAGGTACGGATGATAATAACCTGCTTGCTACTTTTTCCAACTATGGCGCGCATCACATTTGGGTAACCACTTCTGGCGGTGGCCCGGCGGCATGGACCAACATTACCGGGAACCTTCCGGACATCCCGGTTCGCTGGGCAATGTTCTATCCGGACAATAATGATAAAGCCATTATTGCCACCGAAGCTGGAGTATTTGAAACCAATGATATCAATGGTGCCGCTACCATCTGGCACCAGGACCCAAGCTTCCCTATTGTACGGACCAATATGCTGCAATACAGGCCACGGGATGGAACGGTAATAGCTGCAACGCATGGACGTGGAATTTTCAGTGCACAGATACCCGTTACTTCTACTTATGTACAATTCCAGACAGGTGCTATCAGCAGGTCAGAAGCAACAACAGGTATCAGCGGTTGTGTAGGATATAAGGACTACAAGGTGAATATGATTGTGAACAGGGCGCCTGTTGGCAATGCTACCGCAACCATTAATGTGATCTCTTCTCTTGGCACCAAAGGCGTTGACTACGACATTACAACAAACGGAAGTTTTGCAACACCTTCCAACACCATCACCTTTTTCAATGGATCTGCAGCCGCACATGCGATCACCATCAGGGTTTATGATGATGCTGCGGTTGAAGAACATGAATCATTTACACTTGATTATATATTATCTGGCGCCTCTGACCTTGTAGAAGGAGTAAGCAACCAGACGTTTACATTTACCATCACAGACAATGAAAGCATACCTTTTCCTAATGGCCCTGTAACGGCAACCGTTGGAAACGGCAATTACGGGGTAGGTTACAACCAGCCATTCAGGAGCGGATTTGCCAAATCAAGAAGCCAGTATATCTACCTGGCATCCGAGCTTAAAGCTGCCGGGTTGGGAGCAGGGGATATCAATTCATTAGCACTTAATGTTCTTTATAAGGAAAGCTACCAGCCTTATTCAGGGCTTACAATTTCTTTGAAGAATACTGCTTTGAACTCATTCACCTCTGCAAGTTTTGAAAACGGACTGACACCTGTTTATTCAGCCACCGTATCAACGGTAACAGGCATCAATAACTTTGTTTTTTCAACCCCTTTTGAATGGGATGGAACATCCAACCTTCTTGTGCAGATCTGTTATGACAATGAAACTGCTTCGGGTACCAATGGTGACTGGGTAAGTTCCAATACCACTATTGAAAACCAAGGAATCTGGGGCCATGGATCATCCGGAAGCGGTTGTTCCATTGCAGCCTCTTATGCAGGTGTTGGCAGCCCTTTAACTTATGTAAGGCCTGATATTACCTTATGGGGTCAAAATACTGGCAACCCTGTTGAAACTTCCCTAAACGCTTCAAAAACCACGAGGCTATCGTCAAACGATGACGTTTATTTTTATAATGCCAACGGAAAAGTTATCGCAAGGATACAGAATCATTCAGCACACGACTATGGATGCACGGAGGTTTTGGTAGACAGGGCAGGTAATGCTGCATCTCCTTTCTGGAACAACAGCCCCTCTACGTTCCTGACAAATAAGACCTTTCATGTTTCTCCGGCTGTCAACACAAACTCAGGTAACTATACCATTACCCTTTATTATTCAGAAGAAGAAAAGACAGGATGGGAAGTTGCCACAGGCAATAACTGGAACAACATCAGGATGGTGAAAGTGAAAACCCGGATCGGTAATTACTCACCAGCAAACCAGCAGCCCGACGGCCCTGGTGCAGTTGAATTTGTTACACCCACGCTTGGAACTTTCGGCCCGGATTATACAGTCACTGCTACTTTTAATACCGGCTTTTCCGGATTTGCTGTTGGAATCCCCGGGCTGACACCATTACCAATGACCCTGTTGAACTTCAAAGGGAAACTTGATCATGAAAACCGGTGCGTACAGTTGGACTGGGTTACCAGCTATGAGCAGAACAGCCGCAATTTTGAAGTTGAGAAATCAACAGATGGGGCCAGCTTTTACCGGATCGGTGTTGTCCAGGCCTTAGGTAATTCAAACCGCAATGAACATTATACACTGAAGGATCATAAGGTCAGTGCAACCAACTATTACCGGCTTCGCATGAATGATATTGATGGAAGGCATAAACTTAGCCAGGTTGTGGTAATCCATCAGAATGCAGCCATCCAGGAGCTTTGGGTGATGAACAATCCATTCACTGACCACATCGATCTGAGGTTAGCCAAAAAAGCATCCATTGTGAAACTGCAATTGTTTAGCTCCGGAGGTGCCCTGGTGATGGAGAAAACCTTCAATCAACCTCAGGAAAGTTTCCGCTGGACAATTGCAGATAAAAGTTTAAGTAAAGGCATTTATTTCCTGGCTGCGATCGTTGACAATAAAACTTTTAAGCATAAATTAGTCAGGCAATAACAACAACTGATCACACAAGCAAAAACCTCCTTTTACAGGAGGTTTTTTATTGATTTTTTGGGAATCCAAGGTGCAGGAATTCTTACATGAATTAAAGCGTAAACAGTACCATAGGTTTAAGTGGCAATGGAACTGCCCGCAAAAGCGGTTTCTTCAAAATATTCATCCGGTTGACCCATCTGCATGATTAAGCATTTGGTATTGGACCAGGTATCATATCCCTTACATTCGATCCTTTTCATAATTAACCGATTTATCTGTTTGTGAAGACGTTGAAAAACCAGGAAGAATCGTAAAAGCAATGGTTAGCAATTCCTTCCTGGAATTTTCCGGTAAATTATTATTTTCTCATTTCCTTAAAACTGTTGATCAGGCCATTGGTCGATACGTCATGTGAACGGACCGGGACGTCTCCCTCCAATTCCGGAAGGATCCTGTTGGCAAGTTGCTTTCCCAGTTCAACACCCCACTGGTCAAAGCTGAAAATATTCCAGATCACGCCCTGTACAAAAATCTTGTGTTCGTAAAGTGCGATCAGTGAACCCAGGCTGGAAGGAGTGATCTTTTTGATAAGAAAAGAATTGGTAGGACGGTTACCGCTGAAAATCTTGAAAGGGGTGATCCTGGCTATATCTTCCGGATTCCTGCCGGCTTTCAGCAATTCCTCTTCAACTTCTTCTTCTCCTTTACCATTCATTAATGCTTCTGTCTGGGCAAAGAAATTTGACATCAGTTTTGCATGATGATCTCCCAAAGGATTGTGCGACTGGGCCACACCAATAAAATCGCAGGGGATGAGGAGTGTCCCCTGGTGGATCAACTGGTAAAAGGCATGCTGCCCGTTGGTTCCTGGTTCGCCCCAGATGATGGGTCCTGTATTATAATTAACAGGTTCACCATTCCTGTCTACGCTTTTGCCATTGCTTTCCATATTGCCCTGCTGGAAATAAGCCGCAAAACGGTGCAGGTACTGATCGTAGGGAAGAATTGCTTCTGTCTGGGCGCCAAAGAAATTGACATACCATAAGGAGATCAGTCCCATCAGGACAGGTATGTTCTTTTCCAGTTCCGTTGAATGGAAATGTTCATCAACCTCGTAGGCCCCTTTTAAAAGTTCTTCAAAATTTTCATACCCTATTGTCAATGCAATTGAAAGTCCGATCGCACTCCACAATGAATATCGTCCCCCAACCCAATCCCAGAACTGGAACATATTGACCTTGTCAATCCCAAATTTGACAACTTCTTTTTCATTGGTTGAAAGGGCCACAAAATGTTTGGCTATATGGGCTTCATCCCTGGCTGACTGAAGGAACCATGACCTTGCAGTATGCGCATTGGTCATTGTTTCCTGGGTAGTGAAAGTTTTGGAAGCGATCAGGAACAGTGTTTCATCAGGTTTTACCAGCTTCAGCACTTCGGCAATGTGCGTTGCATCAACGTTGGAAACGAAATGGGTCTGAATGCCTGGCTTCCAGTAAGGCTTCAAGGCTTCCGTTACCATGTAGGGGCCAAGATCACTGCCACCAATACCAATGTTCACAATGTACCTGATGGGTTTTCCCGAATAACCTTTCCATGAACCATCATGCACACCGGCACAAAACTTTTTCATTTGCTCCTTGACCCGAAGTACATCTTCCATCACATTCTTTCCTTCAGCATAAACAGGCTTGCCGGAAAGATTCCTTAACGCAACATGCAATACGGAACGATGCTCGGTTTCGTTGATCAGGTCTCCTTCAAACATGGCTTCAATGCCTTTTTTCAACCCGCATTCATTGGCCAAACGGATCAACAGGCTTACCGTTTCAGAGGTGATGATATTCTTGGAAAAATCAATCAGCATATCGTTGAAACAGAAAGCGAACTTTTGAAACCGTTCTGGGTCAGAATCAAACAGCTCTTTCATGTGGGCCTGCTTCATTTCATCTGAATGCTTTGACAATGCTTTCCATGCTGCTGTGGTCTTTGGGTTGATCTTTGGGAACATGATTTATCTTTTTATGTTGTCGCAACCGGGCGATGTAAATTATTTGATCACTTAAAAGAATTGAAACTTTCAGTATTACAATCGCGAGATCGTTTCAATTGTTTTTGCCACCAATTCCGGAGTAATATCCAGGTGTACAACAAGCCTGACCTGGGTGGGAGCAATGGCATAGCCAAGTATCTTGTTTTCTTTCAACTTTTCCACAAGGGCTTTGGCAGTATAGGGAGGCTTCACTTCAAATATGATGATGTTGGTTTCAACAGGCAGCACCTTTTCCACAAAATCCTTTTTAGAGCATGCTTCCGCAATGTGTTCTGCGTGTTGATGGTCCTGTTGCAGCCTGCCTACATGATGCTTTAAAGCGTAAATACCTGCAGCCGCAAGGTATCCAGCCTGCCTCATTCCTCCGCCAAACACTTTGCGCACCCTTCGTCCCCTGCGTATAAGATCACTTGTGCCAATCAGGACGGAACCTACAGGACAGCCCAGGCTTTTACTGAGGCAAACTGAAATGCTGTGAAAGGTCTGTCCATACTGGATTGGGCTTTCTCTTTTTGCAACAATCGCATTAAAAACCCTTGCACCATCAAGGTGAAGGATCAATCCATTCTGGTCACAGACTTTCCGTATGGCACGGATCTCATTAAAATCATAGCAACTTCCCCCGCCACGATTGGAGGTGTTTTCAAGGCAAACAAGGCTGGTGTGTGCTTTATGAACATCATTGGCATTAATAGCTTCCATAACCTGGTCTGCTGTGACCCTGCCCCTGTCACCCTGAAGCAGCCGGACAGAAGCCCCTGCATTAAAGGCAATACCCCCACCTTCATACTGGTATACATGGGCGGTATGATCACAAACCACTTCATCACCTGGCTGGGTGTGGCATTTTATGGCGATCTGGTTGGTCATGGTCCCCGAAGGACAAAACAGGGCCGCTTCCATACCAAACATGTCTGCCGACAATCTTTCCAGCTCATTGATCGATGGGTCTTCACCAAAAACATCATCACCTACTTGGGCGGTCTTCATGGCTTCAAGCATTTCCGGGGTAGGCCGGGTGACCGTATCGGAACGAAAATCAATGATCATCCTTGGAATTTGCTGCAAGATAAACCCTTCATCTTTCCCAAAATGCAGGAGAATTCTAGGCTATTAGCGGTTAATTGATCTAATCCCAGAGGCAAAACAGGTCGTGCTTGCATGAGATATTTTTTCCATCTACCGGTTAACGCCCCGTTTTTCCGCTTATCAGATAATATCCAGTGCCAGTAACCCGGAGGCTGCCCATGCGTCCAAAAACCAATGATTACCGGTCATCCACAAAAATTACCGTTCATTACAAAACAATGTTCTTTGCATTGCATAGTACCTACTTTTGACTTGTAATAACTATTAACTAGTACTAAATACCAACAAAATGAAACATTTCCTCTCGCTGCTGATGGTCTTCACCATCGCCCTTTCGGTAAAAGCCCAGGCACAAAATGGCAGCATTAAAGGTGCGGCTTTGGACGGAAAAGGCCAGGCAGTGGAAGCTGCCACCATATCGCTCTTAAAAGCTAAAGACTCTTCGCTGGTCAAAGTTGGCCTGCCCGATACAAAAGGTGGTTTTCAATTTGAAAAGCTGGCTGAAGGCCAGTACCTGATCTCAGCGTCAGCGGTAGGGTTCCAGAAAACCTATTCTCATCCATTTCAGATCACTGCTGAAAAAAAGGAAGTAGTCCTGGACCAATTGATTATGGTGCCTGCATCGAAAGCCATCGCAGGTATTACCGTCACTGCAAAAAGGCCTTTGATCGAGCAAAAGATCGACAGGACGGTTGTCAACGTGGAAGCTTCTGTCACAAACGTGGGCTCAACAGCCCTTGAAGTGCTTGAAAAATCGCCCGGCATTACGGTGGACAAGGATGGCAATATCAGCCTGAAAGGCAAAGAAGGTGTGTTGGTGCTGATCGATGGCAGGCCTACACAGCTTAGCGGTCCTGACCTGGCCAACCTGCTGAAAAGCATGCAGGCTTCCCAGCTTGACCAGGTAGAGATCATGACCAACCCGCCTGCAAGGTTCGACGCGGCAGGCAATGCAGGTGTGATCAATATCAAAACAAAAAAGAACAAGCAGTTCGGATATAACGGCTCCCTTACGGTAGGTTATGGACAGGGGATGTATCCAAAATTCAATGAAGGCCTGAACATGAACTACCGTTCAGGAAAATTCAATGTTTTCGGCAACCTGAGTCATAACTACCGTAAGCATTTCAATACGCTGGCCATACAAAGGAATCTTCGTCATCGTGATACAAAAGTGCTTGAAAACTATTTTGACCAGGAAGCAAAAATGCTGAATGAAGGAAATTCTTACAACGTAAAGCTTGGGCTTGATTATTCAGTGACAAAGAATACAACAGTAGGCGTTGTTGTCAATAGCTGGACCAATCCAAGCACTTTCAGTAACCGCAACCTCACCCTGATCTCTGATCCGAACCAGCAGTTATTGAGTAAGACAAGGGCAAGGGCTGATTACAAACAGTCATGGAAGAACTTCAGCACCAACCTTAATTTCAGAACACAACTGGATACAACAGGCAAGGAGCTGACCGCTGACCTGGATTACATTACTTATGCATCACGCAATAACCAGGTTTTGATTAATTCCTATTTCGATGCCCACAATATTCCTTCGGCAAAAGGTGATACCCTGTTGGGATCCTTGCCACAGGACATCTCTATTTACAGCGGCAGGATCGATTACCTCCAGCCATTAAAGAAAGGCGCCCGCTTTGAGGCAGGATTAAAAAGCAGCATTGTTGAAACAGACAACAACGCGCAGTATGACAGCATCATTAATGGTGGTATGGTCCATGATTTCAAGCGCAGTAATTATTTCATTTACAAAGAAAACATTAATGCGGCCTATGTGAACCTTAGCACACCTTTAGGTAAAAAGATCAGTGCGCAGCTTGGCCTTCGCCTTGAGAATACCAACGCAACAGGAACGCAGGTAACAACAGGACAAACATTTGAAAGGAATTACACCCAGTTATTCCCTACTGCTTTTTTCCAGTATAAAAAAGATGATAAGAACAATTTCGGATTGAATTACGGTCGCAGGATCCGCCGCCCTAATTACGAAAGTTTAAATCCTTTCATCAGGTTCCTGGACAGGTATACCTACAGCCAGGGCAATCCGGACCTGAAGCCACAATTCAGCCATAATATCGAGCTGTCACATACCTATAAAAACTTCTTTACCACAACGCTGAATTACAGCAAAACAACAGACATCATCCAGGGTGTGATCGAGCAGCGCGGCCAGCAGGCATACGCCAAGCAGGCAAACATTGCAGGCATGCGCCAGTACGGTATCGCGGTCAGTGCTAACAGCCCAATTACAAAATGGTGGACCAACAGCATCTATGTGAATGTATTCAACAACAGGTTTACAGGTCTTGTTGACGGAACCCCCATTGCAGTTGAAGCTACAACAGTAGCACTGAATGGTTCACAGCAATTCAAATTCTCAAAGACATGGAGTGGTGAAGTGAGTGGGTTTTACCGCAGTCCCGGCATTGAAGGCGTTGTAGCACTTCGTTCCATGGGTATGTTGTCTTTAGGTGTAAGCAAACAGATTTTGAAGAACCAGGGTACGCTCAGGCTGAACATCCGCGACATTCTTTACACCCAGCAAACCAGCGCAACTGCACAATATGGCAATGTTGATGCAAGGTTCCAGGAAACACGTGATTCAAGAGTGGTCAACCTTGGCTTTACTTACAGGTTCAGTAAGGGCAAAATGAATGGCGGATCCAAGAAAAGGACCAATGGAAGCGCCGGCGACGAGCAAAGCCGTGTAGGAGGAGGTAACTAATATCATGGATGGCGCGGATTTTCCTGAGTGGATTTCGCAGATAGGGATAGCACTATTTTTTTTGAAAATTCCTTTTTGCCAGGAAGAATACAGATCACGGATTGCACGGCGGACAGGGATGGAACTTCTTAGGTCATTGAACCTAACAGAGAATAAATAGGTTGAATGCAGAGATGGTTAATATGAGGATTTTGATTCTACGGTCCAAATGCCTTGGTAACAATCAAATTAATTCATTTGAAGTCCAAGGTCAAAGCAAAAATAAAAGACAGGCTTTAGGTTTGGTACTTTTAATAGACATGAATGCAGGATTTCTCCTGCATTCATTGTTTTATGCTAAATGTAATATCTCATGGTCGGAAATAAAAAGACACTTCGGTAATTTCCTTCATCTGTGTCCTCCGTGCAATCCGTGATGCTTTTTGCGTCAATATTTAAAGTGCTGCAATAAAAAGACGCATCGGCAATTCCTAACATCCGTGTCCTCAGTGCAATCCGTGATCCAGTATTCCAACAAAAAGTCTGGTCGATTAAAAATAAGTATATCCGCATCGGCGAAATTCACTCAGGCAAATCCCCGAAATCCGCGATATGTTAAAGGGTATTCACAAATCTGCGATCCATACATTGTTATTACCGTTCGTGTATTGAAACGATCCTGTTGCCCTTTATGGTTGATTCTGCTTACTTATCATAATTCGCTTAGGAAACAATTTTAGAATGAAAATCTTTGCAGCACCAACCATTGAAGTATGAGAAAGATCTATCTGGTGTTACTGAGCATCATCACAGGTTTGGCTGTTTCTGCACAAACAACAGCCAGGGTCTCCGGATCAGTTTCGGATGAGCAGAAAAAGCCTGTATCCGCCGCCACCATTTCATTGCTGAAAGCAAAAGATTCTTCGCTGGTAAAGCTGGCGGTTTCCGATAAAGCAGGACAATTTGAGTTTGTTGCCATTAAAGACGGCGCTTACCTGTTGTCTGTCTCTTCAGTTGGATTTGGAAAAACATACTCAGGACCCTTCCAGGTTTCCGGCGCTGATGTAACTGCTCCTTCCATTGTGCTTTCTGAAGCAAGCAAAGCCCTTGGAAATGTTGTGGTGGAAGCTAAAAGACCATTTGTTGAAACCAAACTCGATAAAACCATCGTGAATGTTGAGGCTTCACCAAGTAATGCCGGTGCTTCTGCGCTTGAGGTGCTTGAAAAATCACCAGGAGTTATGGTGAATAATGATGGCGTCATCAGTCTCAGGGGCAAGCAGGGGGTGATCGTTATGATGGATGGCAAGCCAACTTATCTTTCAGCAGGTGACCTGGCCAACATGCTGAAGAACATGCCTGCTTCCGCTTTGGACCAGATCGAGATCATGACCAACCCTTCCTCTAAATACGATGCATCCGGTAATTCAGGTGTAATCAATATCAAAACAAAAAAGGGCAGGGCCGCCGGCTTCAACGGAAGCGTCACAGTTGGAGTTTCATCAAGCATCTATAAGCCTGAAACCGCTTTATATTTCATGCCTAAAAGCCAGAACAGCTTCAACTTCAATTACAGGAAAAATAAATTCAACCTGTTTGGGAATTACAATCCAAACATGTTCCGCGGCCGCAACATCATGCAAATGGAAAGTAAGCTGATTGATGGAGCTGATGGAACAGTAAGAGGATATTCCAACCAGGAAACACGCTTCAGGTTCGGTAATGAGAACCATACCTTGAAACTGGGACTGGATTACCAGGCAAATAAAAAGAACAGCTTTGGCATTGTGGTCAGCGGCTTTGCCTTCAATGGCAATCCAAGGCCTACCACCGTGGCAAACCTGCATGACCTTAACGGTAACCTTACTTCAAGGCTGATCACGCAAACAAAGAACGACGTTGACTTCAAGAACTTCACTGGTAACCTGAACTGGAAGCATAGCTTCGATTCCACAGGAAGGGAACTGACAGCAGATTTTGATTATGTGCGGTACAGCACTAATACGGATATGTCGCTGGAGACAGATGCTTATAACGGTAGCCTGCAAAAAGTAGGACATACCAGTCTGCGCGGAAAGATCCCTGCTGGCATCAATATCTATTCATTTAAATCTGATTATACCCGTCCATTTAAAAATGGCCGTTTCGAAGCCGGCTTTAAAAGCAGCATGGTGCGCAATGACAATGAAGTGAACTATGAATTCCTGAATGGGGCTGACTGGCAAATGGACAGGATCCGTTCCAACCATTTTATTTACGAGGAAAACATCAATGCGGCTTACGTGAACATGAACCGCCAGGCTAATAAATGGACCTTCCAGGCTGGTTTGCGCGTGGAGAACACCATTTCCAGGGGTAACCAGATCACATCCAAAACAACGTTCAAAAGAGACACAACAAATTTATTCCCTACTGCCTTTATCAGTTATGCGGCCGATAAAAAGAATACGTTCACAGTTTCCTACGGACGCCGTATCAGCAGGCCAAACTACCAGGACCTGAATCCATTTATTTTCTTCCTGGATACTTTATCCTTCCGCCAGGGTAATATTTACCTGAGGCCGCAATACACCCACAACGTTGAGTTGAGTCATGCTTTTAAAGGCAAATTCATAACAACCTTCAGTTATAACAATACAGATGATGTGATCTCGCAGATCATATCCCCGGTGGCCGGTAGTGAGGGCAAGATCCGCAAGCTGATGCCTGATAATGTTGCTAAGCTTCGCAATATGGCCTTATCTGTAACAGCACCTGTAACGTTTGCAAAATGGTGGAATGCGAACATCTTTTCCAATGTGTACAACAACCATTACACAGGGTTCTTTGATACCATCGCCATTGACCTTTCTTATACTTCCTTCATGTTCAATGTGACCAATACATTTACCATCAGCAAAGGCTTTACCGCTGAATTGTCCGGATTTTACCGCCACCGCGGCATTGACCAGCTGACCCGTATCGAACCACTTTACCAGATGAGTCTTGCTGCGCAAAAACAGATCCTGAAAGGCAAGGGCACCATCAGGCTGGCCGTCAGGGACCCATTTGCATGGCAGCGTTTTGAAGGACATAATAAATATGGATATGTGGATATGCGTTTCCTGAGCCGCCCAGACATCCGCCAGGTAACAACCACCTTTACTTACCGGTTTGGAAAGAATCTGCCACCGGCACCACAACGCCGCAGGAATTCAGGATCACTTGATGAACAGAACCGCGTAGGTGGAGCAGGCTAAAAATATTTCAACTTTTGATAGTTTTTCTCATGTGCAATCGGCCCCTTTTTCCAAAGGGGCTTCTTTCTATCACGGATTTGATCACGGATTACACAGATTTGATCACGGATTACACAGATTTTACCGTGGGGATTTCGCTGATGGGGGATGCTGTTTTTTATTATCAAAGCTTTTTAAATCATGATTTATTCTTCCCCCGGTTTTTAATGCACCAAAATGCTGTTTGTTTCACTCTTCTTATCTTAGACCGCCAAAACCAATCACCATTAATTTTTTTCAACCATGCCATCGTTCGATATCGTTAGCAAAGTAGACATCCAGGTACTGGACAATGCTGTCAACGTAACAAAGAAAGAGATCACCAATCGCTTTGATTTTAAGAATGCCCATGTTCAGATCGACCTCAATAAAAAAGACTGGAAGATCGACCTTGAAACGGATGGTGAAATGCAGATGCGCCAGGTCACCGATGTGTTGCTGAGCCGTAGCATGAAACAGGGGATCGACCCTGCGGCCTTTGATTTTTCTAAAGAAGGTCACCAGAGCGGCAAAGTATTTAAAAAGGAAGTCCCGGTGCGCAACGGGTTAAAGCAGGAAGACGCCAAAAAAGTAGTGAAACTGATAAAGGACAGCGGCCTGAAGGTGCAAGCACAGATCATGGATGATACGGTCAGGGTTACTGCTAAAAAGATCGATGACCTGCAGGAAGTGATCCAGGCGTGCAAGAACGCAAACCTTGAGATCCCAATGCAATACATCAATATGCGCAGCTGATGTGCATTCAGTAGTGCAGAAACTGTGCGGATCAAAATTTGGAAAAGGCTTATGAAGCATCGTACCTTGGTCAGGAAGTTGATTTTGTCCACGGACAAATGACCTTTAAGAAAGCATTGGGTACGTTAAGAATGGCTTAGGCCTCTCGCAACAGACCCGGTGCTTTTCCTTTTTGCAGCAACTTAGATAATGGAGCAAAGTGGAGGTTTCATACTACTAATTAAGTCGAAACCAGTGTTTTAAGCTTTTTTTTGCTTCCGGATGAGCATTTAATTTGGCCAGCGAGCCATTTCCCTATAACTTTGCCGCCTTATTGATAAAAGAGTACGGCAAAACCCGTGCGTCAAATCAAACGCCATGAAAAAAGATCTTCATCCTTCAAATTACAGGTTCGTAGTATTTAAAGATATGAGTAACGGCAACAGCTTTTTAAGCCGTTCTACCGCAGCAACAAAAGAATCCGTGAAATGGGAAGACGGTAAAGAGTATCCTCTTGTAAAATTGGAGATCTCCAGTACTTCTCACCCTTTCTTCACAGGTAAGAATGTGTTGGTTGATACTGCAGGCCGTATTGATAAGTTCAAAAAGAAATACGCCAAGAAATAAGGATTCTTATTTCTTTCATATAACTGATCCCGCTCTTTTGGCGGGATTTTTTATTTTTAGTCACCATTGAGCCGGATATGAAAAAGATCGTCTTTACTGAAGAATTCTGTCAACCTGAGAAATTATTCCCGTTTACTTTGACCAGGCAGGTCCAGGACATCAGGGTAGGCATCCTCACCATCCGGGAAAAATGGGAGACCCTGCTGGATATGCCCTCATTTGACAAGTTCGAAGAGGACTATAAGGATCTGGACCGTTCTATTACAATTGACGGCCCGATTGGCAAAGACCTCATTTATCTCATCCATGGCAACCTGCTGCCCACACCAAAGCTTGTTCAACAGGTAAAAAAGCTGAAACCCGGAAGCTGCATTTCGGTCCCTGACCAGGAAAGCATTGTTTATTGCATTTCCAGCAAAGAAATCCTGGATGCCCATAAGATCAAGGTAGGCAGCGCGGTTGCATTCCGGGAAGAGTTGCAGGTGCTGAGACGGCCCTGGGACCTTTTCACTTTAAACCGTACTGCCATTGAGCAGGATCTCCGGACCATTGCCGGTAAACGCAAATCAGCACGTCTTCCAGGTACCAATAAAGTGGTAGGGAAAGGAAAGGTATTCCTGGAAAAAGGAGCATGGATCGAACATTGCGTGATCAATACAACCGATGGACCTGTTTACATAGGAAAGGGCGCCACCGTAATGGAAGGATCACTGCTTCGTGGTCCGGTTTCAATAGGCGAAGGTGCGGTAGTGAAAATGGGCACCAGGATCTATGGAGCTACTACCATTGGCCCTTTCTGCAACGTGGGAGGGGAAATAAAAAATTCTGTCCTGTTTGGTTTCTCCAACAAAGCACACGATGGATACCTTGGAGATTCCATCATTGGTGAATGGTGCAACCTTGGCGCCGGCACTTCAAATTCGAATGTAAAGAATAATGCATCGGAAGTAGTGGTTTACACACCAATGGAGCCTGTGAATGTCGGATTGAAATGCGGCGTGCTGATGGGAGATTATTCAAGGACCGCGATCAATACTTCCATCAACACCGGGACGGTGATTGGTGTGTCGTGCAATGTTTTTAGTCCCGGCCTCACTCCAAAATACATCCCCTCTTTTTCCTGGGGAAGTGATGGACTGGAACGATACAGGTTCGATAAAGCTTTGTCCGATATAGAGAACTGGAAGTCATTGAAAGGACATATGCTGGGCGGCAATGAAAAGACCATTCTGAAACATATCTTTGACCACTATTGAATGAGTATAATGAAATTAAGGAACATACCTTATTTCATAATGCGGACCGGATTACTAACTCAAACTTGAACCCATCCATGCGAAAACAAATTGCAGCCGCCAACTGGAAGATGAACCTTAAGTACCAGGAAGCAGAAAAACTGGTTGACACCATCCTCAAATCAGGCATCAGCCTTGCACCTTCCCAACAGGTGATCTTTGCCGTACCATTTCCATACATGATCATGGCGAAGAGTGAAGTGGCGCATGAGCAGGGATATGAGATTGCTGCACAGAACTGCAGTGACAAGAAAAATGGTGCTTATACCGGGGAGGTATCAGCGGAAATGCTTCAATCAATTGGGATCACCTTTTGTGTGATCGGACACAGTGAGCGCAGGGAATATTACCTTGAGACCAACCGGATCCTTGCTGATAAAGTGAATATTTGTCTTCAGCATAGCATTATTCCCATCTTTTGTTGCGGCGAGCCTCTTGCTGTTCGTGAAAAAGGAGAGCAGAACAAATATGTACAGGTGCAACTGGAAGAATCACTTTTTCATTTGACTGCTGAACAGGTAAGAACGATTGTCATCGCCTATGAACCCATTTGGGCCATTGGTACAGGAAAGACTGCTTCAACCGCGCAGGCCCAGGAAATGCATGCACACCTTCGGTCGGTAATTTCAGGAAAATACGGACAGGAAGTAGCGGATGCCATTCCCCTCCTTTATGGCGGAAGCGTAAAAGCTGCCAATGCCGCGGAGATCTTTGCATCGCCTGATGTTGACGGCGGATTAGTGGGTGGTGCTTCCTTGGTTGCTACTGAGTTCACACAGATCATCAAAGCCCTGAAGAAATAAAACGCACCATTCCATACCGTGTTGTAATAACGCGCAAGGATCAGATGCTATTGAATTTTCTGAAGGTAAGGGTCATTGTAAATGGAACACACATCTATTCCCTGACCAAGGAAAAGCCTGTAGTGATCGCGCTTCCAAAAAATCACTCGAACATCGTGGCCTCTGATGGTTTTCATTTCACACCACCTGTGGACCTGTCGTACCACCAGATGCATACTTATTATTTAAAAGTGGTTTGCGCCATTGACGATAACCAGCTTGCCGCGGGCTCCACCGTTCTTGTATTGTTCTACATGGTAGGATTACTTTCCGATGTGCTGCTACTGAAGGTCCTTAGTTTTTTACCTATACTTTATTTTCTCTACATCTATTACATCAACAGGAAGCAGTTTATACAGATAAGGCCGGCATAGGGGCTACAAGCTGTGAGCTTCGAGCCTCGAGCTATTAGCTGTTAGCTTCTCTAAATACAATATTCACAAAGAATGCTTACTTAGCAGTGCAAAGGATCGCAAAGCTTCTAGCCTGTATTCCTTTGCGTTTCTTTGCATTCTTTGTGGTTAACTACGCCACTAGAACAAAGAATATACTATTCCTTACACCTTCGTCGGCAAACAAAAAACTATCAACCCAAAACCATAAACCTGCTGATGCAAGACTCGAAGCTCGCAGCTCACAGCTCGCAGCCTTATTGATTTTTATTTCTTTTTAAACAACGATCTTTGGTCCATGGCCAGGGTCCTGATCTTATTTGCCCATCCTGCATTGGAAAAGTCGAGGGTACATGCAAGGATATCGAGAAATCTTCGACGCATCAACGGCCTTACTTTCCATGACCTTTATGAAGCTTATCCTGATTTTGATGTTGATATCAAAAAGGAACAGGCACTGCTGCTTCAGCATGACCTGGTTATCCTGCAACACCCATTTTACTGGTACAGCGCACCGGCACTGGTCAAACAATGGCTGGACCTGGTTCTGGAACATGGATGGGCTTATGGCACAGGAGGGACCATGCTTGCAGGAAAAAAAATGATGAATGCCATTTCCTGTGGCGGACCTGCCATGGCATACCGGAAAGGAGGCAGGAACAGGTTTTCAATACCTGATTTTCTTGCACCATTTGACCAGACAGCTGTGTTATGCGGAATGCAATACCTGCCACCCTTTGTCATACATGGAACGCATAAACTGGGACCGGCAGACATAGAAACATATGCCCTTCAATATGAACAACTGCTTGAAGACCTGGTAGCTGACCGTATCCCAACAGGATCTATCACCCAGGCAACTTACCTGAATGACCTGTACCCTTTTGGCGAACGCAATCAATCTTAATTATGGACCAGAACTCATTTTTATTTCAGACCATGGTGTACCTGGCAGCTGCCGTGATCATGGTGCCTGTCGCAAAAAGGATCGGACTAGGATCAATACTTGGTTACCTGCTTGCAGGTGTGATCATTGGCCCGGGTCTCCTTGGTTTTGTTGGACAGGAAGGCCAGGACGTGATGCATTTCGCTGAATTCGGCGTTGTGCTGATGTTGTTCGTCATTGGTTTGGAACTAGAACCTGAACTGCTTTGGAAACTTAGAAAATCCATCATAGGCCTGGGAGGATTGCAGGTGCTTTCAGGTACATTGGTTTTTTCAGGTCTGGCCCTGGCATTTGGACTTAACTGGAAGGAAGCGCTTGCAATGGGCATGATCCTTTCACTTTCTTCCACAGCTATTGTATTACAGACCCTAAATGAAAAAGGCCTGATGAAAACCACTGCCGGCCAGAGTTCATTCTCTGTGCTCTTATTCCAGGACATTGCAGTGATCCCTATGCTTGCTTTGCTGCCATTGCTGGCATCGGGCAGCCCGCCTGCAGCAACCAATGGCCACGAAACAGAAACATGGGTGAGCGGCTTGTCAGGCTGGGCTCAAACTCTGGTGGTTTTAGGGTCCGTTGGCTTTATCATTTTAGCAGGCAGGTATATTGTTCGGCCCTTCTTCCGGATCGTTGCCGCAACAAGGCTCCGTGAAGTATTTACAGCAGCTGTTCTTTTGCTTGTCATTGGAATTACCGTGCTGATGACGCAGGTGGGCTTAAGTCCAGCACTGGGAACTTTTCTTGGAGGCGTCGTACTTGCCAACAGTGAATATAAACACGAACTCGAAAGTGATATTGATCCATTCAAAGGATTGCTGCTTGGGTTGTTCTTTATTTCCGTAGGCGCTTCAATAGATTTCAACCTGGTGCTCGACCAGCCCTGGATCATCATTGGACTTGTGCTGCTGGTAATGGCCGTAAAGACCATCCTGTTGTTTTCGCTGGGAAAGATCTTCAAACTAAAGATCAACCAGAACCTGCTGTTTTCATTTGCCTTGAGCCAGGTAGGGGAATTTGCTTTTGTACTTTTTTCTTTTTCTGTGAATGACGGCATTCTTCCAAGAATCACTGTGGATACCATGATCGCTGTAGTTGCCCTCAGCATGGCTTTTACCCCACTGATCCTTTTGTTCTATGATAAAGTTATTCAGCCCAAAGTAGGGGTAAGGGAGCAAGAAGGAAGCCGTGAAGCGGATACGATCGAAGAAAGCCACCCGGTGATCATCGCGGGGTTCGGGCATTTTGGAAATACAATAGGCAGGTTCCTTCGGGCTCATAACATTGACGCAACCGTCCTGGATAACGACCCTGAAAGGGTAGAGGTATTGCGTAGGATGGGATTCAAGGTTTATTATGGAGACGCAACCAGGCACGACCTGCTGGAAGTTGCTGGCGCTGGAAAAGCAAAACTGATCATCATTGCGTTGGAGCCGGCTGATAAAAGACTGGAGCTGATAGAGACTATTAAAAAACATTTTCCTGAATTGCGGATGCTGGTCAGGGCAAAGAACCGTTATGATGCGTATGACCAGATGAATGCGGGGATGCTGCACGTGTACCGGGAAACCATTGATACAGCTTTGCGGGTAGGGGTAGACGTAATGAAGATGCTTGGCCACCGTACCTATTCGGCGCAAAGAGCGGCCCGGACTTTCCTGAAGATCGATGAAGCAAACTTAAAGAAACTGGCATCCATCCAGGATCCTGATGAATACATCCTTACTGCCAAAGCGGAAATAGAAGAACTGGAACAATTATTAAGGGCTGATATTATCCAGTCGCTCCAGGGTGAGGACACCGGCTGGGACGAGGAAAGCCTGATTGCGGATGCCAATAAAGTTCTTACGACTGATGGCAAGCATAGATAAAAAATTTGGCCTTCAGCGAATGTCGATCTACCTGCTATGATGATCAGAAAAATAAGTTGAGATTTGCAGCTTATGGAGCGGAAGCGGATTCTTTGGCTGGTCAGCTGGTACCCGAATCAGAACGACCCGTTCGACGGTGACTTCATTCAAAGGCATGCGCGGGCGGCAGCTTTATACCATGATATCCATATACTGTTTGTTACACAGGCAGAAATAAGCGAACCATTCAGGGAAGAGTTGCGCCAGGCAACAGGCCTGACAGAGCAAGTCATTTACTTTAAGAAGCGGGCAGGGATTTTATCAAAGCTGATGAAGCAGGTGACGTGGAGAAAGACAGCGCTGCAGGCTGCTGATGCCTATATCGCAAAATATGGTTTGCCTCATTTGATCCATGTTCATATACCATGGAAAGCAGGCCTGATAGGTTTGGAACTGAAAAGGAAGTACAGCCTGGATATGATCGTTACCGAGCACTGGGGCATTTACAACCAGGCGGCTCCCGATCATTTCCAAAAACAAACTTTACTAACCAGGAGCATTCTGAAAAAAGTATTTGATGCATCAAGCCTGTTATTGGCTCCCAGCGCATTTCTTGCAGAAGGCGTGAACCGTATGGTAAGCCCGGTAGCAATCAAATTGGTTCCCAATGTGGTGGATACTTCTTTGTTCTATCCAAAAGAAGAAAAATATAATGTATTTACTTTCATTCATGTCTCCAACCTCGTACCGCTTAAAAATGTTAAAGGTATCCTCGAGGCTTTTTCATATTTGATCAAGGATCAAGGCAGGAATGGTGTGCAGCTTGTAATTGTTGGTAACAGGGATGACCATTATAAAAAAGAGGCTGATGATCTCGGGCTGCTGAACAAGTACGTTTATTTCAGGGGTGAAGTTCCATACACTGAGGTAGCAAGGGAAATGCAGCTTTCTCATTGCCTTTTGCTGAACAGCGACATTGAAAATTCTCCCTGTGTGATTGGTGAAGCGCTGTGTTGCGGATTGCCTGTGATAGCCACTTCCGTTGGTGGGATTCCGGAACTTGTCAATGAAAGCAATGGCATATTGGTTCCACCACGAAATAAAAAAGCGCTTGCTGAAGCAATGAAGGAAATGGTAGAAAAATATACTTCTTTCAATACAAAGGCCCTGGCGGAATCAGCCAGAAAAAAGTTCAACTACAACGCGATAGGAAAGCTGCATGATGAAGCGTATTGTCAATCGCGGAGCGATTGACGTTTCTGGTTTCTCGTTTCTTGTTTCTGGTTCTTTAGGTGCAGTCATACTGTATTGATTCATTTTACGTAGAAAGGCATTTCACGCAGAGACGCAAAGGAGGCAAAGACGCAGAGAATACAGACTTGAGAGTGCAGACTTCAAAATAGAGAGTTAAGAATTGGAAGGAAGAAGGAAGAAAACTGCCGCTGCAGTTCAGATGATAGACTATAGATGATAGAGTTTAGAGTTTGAATGCAGAAGTGGGAGATAATATTTGATAGACGATAGCTGAGTGATGATTGAGGAAAATCTCTCCGATCTAATTCCAGGCTCTTTCAATGTGAATCACTTTGACCTGTCATCCTGAGCCAGCAGTGAAGGATCTAATCCTTCAACCTTCAACGCCCATGGTTCAAGGGCCTGTGCACCCTACGCCGTTGTTGGTGTTTTCCACCAACAACAATGGATTTTGGGATTTTGCTATATATAATAGAGTTTTCCCACAGCGCTGTTGTTGGTGGAAAACACCAACAACGGCGTAAAAGAAGTACGAGGAAACAAAGCGAGTCGATGGATTTCAAAGCTTCGAGGTTAAAATATACAGTAAGCTCAAAAAATTTCAGAAAAGTTCCGGCGCCTCATTTTGTGGTTAAATGAAATGACTTCTGCATTTAAAACTGCTAACAAAATTCAGCGCCTGCAGTATAGCAGAATAAGGCCTTTTGTTGATTAGGAAATGCTTGAACCAGTAGCGAGCTTATTAAAGTCACGAAAGACTGAACTCTTAAGTGAAAATCGATACCAGAAGTGAAGGATTGTTGTGCGCTGGCCCGGCCGGTCTACGCGGAGTCTCGGCTTAGCCGTGAGCCTTGATCCTTTTGCTCTACTTTTTGTATCAAGACAAAAAGTAGAAAAGGCTGTATTCGCAGAAAAGTCAGAAAACAAATAATGAATTACTTTAGTAAAGATCATTTTTTGAAAAACGTACTTGAATGCACGTAAATCAGCCTTTACAGCATGTTAAACCCCTAAATCCCCCCTTTTAATCCGCTTAAAAAAGCTACTTTTGCACCTCCCGAAGAAGGGGTGTTGAACATGAAGAATATCCGTAATTTCTGCATCATTGCACACATTGACCATGGCAAAAGTACCCTGGCTGACCGCCTGTTACAAACAACAAACACCATTTCAGAACGTGAAATGATGGACCAGGTGCTGGATGACATGGACCTGGAACGTGAAAAAGGTATTACCATTAAAAGCCATGCGATCCAGATCAATCACGTGCATAAGGGCACAAAGTACGTGTTGAACCTGATTGACACTCCCGGGCACGTGGACTTCAGCTATGAAGTGTCCCGCGCCCTGGCTGCCTGTGAAGGCGCCCTGTTGCTGGTTGATGCCACACAGGGTATACAGGCCCAAACCATCTCCAATCTTTACCTTGCCATTGAGAACGACCTTGAGATCATTCCGGTGATCAACAAGATCGATATGGATGGGGCCATGATCGAGGAAGTAAAAGACCAGATCATTGAACTGATCGGATGCAAACCGGAGGATATTCTTTTGGCCAGCGGACGTACCGGTGTTGGTGTGGATGGCATCATCGAGGCAATCATTGAAAGAATCCCTGCTCCAAAAGGTAACCCTGATGCGCCACTTCAGGCGCTGATCTTCGACAGCGTTTACAACAGCTTCCGCGGTATCATTGTTTATTACAGGGTGCTGAACGGTTCCATTAAAAAAGGCGCTAAGGTTAAATTTATATCTACAGACCAGGAATACGGCGCTGATGAAGTGGGTATTTTGAAACTGGCCCTGGATCCCCGAAATGAAGTAGGCACCGGCGATGTTGGTTATCTTATCACGGGTATCAAAAATGCGAAGGAAGTAAAAGTAGGTGATACCATCACCGACGTTGTAAATCCAACGCAGGAAATGATCAAGGGTTTCCAGGAAGTTAAGCCAATGGTTTTTGCTGGGATCTTCCCCGTAAACACAGATGAATTTGAAGAGTTGCGTGACTGCATGGACAAGCTCCAGTTGAATGACGCTTCTCTCACATTCGAATTGGAAACTTCGCAGGCGCTTGGTTTTGGATTCCGTTGCGGATTCCTTGGCCTGCTGCATATGGAGATCATCCAGGAAAGACTGGAACGTGAGTTCAACCAGACGGTGATCACAACGGTACCGAACGTAAGCTTTATTGCTTATACAACAAAGGGTGAAAAAGTCATCGTGAACAATCCTGCTGAAATGCCCGACCCGGTAAGAACAGACCGCATAGAGGAACCATTTATCAGGGCACAGATCATCACCAAGCCTGAATACATAGGCAACATCATGACCCTTTGCCTGGGCAAACGTGGCATCCTGATCAACCAGAGTTACCTGACCACAACCCGTGTGGAGCTGGTTTTCGAAATGCCGCTCACAGAGATCGTATTTGACTTTTATGATAAGCTGAAAAGCCAGACCCGTGGCTATGCTTCATTTGATTATAATCCCATTGGTTACCGCGAAGCGGACATCGTAAAAATGGACATCCTCCTGAATAATGATAAGGTGGATGCACTGAGTGCACTGATCCATCGTGGAAGGTCGCAGGACTTCGGTCGCCGGCTTTGCGAAAAGCTCAAAGAGCTGGTGCCAAGGCAGCAGTTCCAGATCGCGATCCAGGCAGCAGTCGGCGCCAAGGTCATTGCCCGCGAAAACATTTCCGCGATGCGCAAGGATGTTACTGCAAAATGTTATGGTGGTGACATCTCCCGTAAGCGTAAGCTTCTTGAAAAGCAGAAGGAAGGTAAGAAGCGTATGCGCCAGATCGGAAACGTGGAAGTCCCGCAGGAAGCATTCCTTGCGGTGCTGAAACTGGATGAGTAAGGGAGAGAGGCTAATAGCTGTTGGCTTATGGCTGATGGCTTCGAGCCATGAGCTTCGAGTTGCGAGCCTTTGGGTGTTTCAATGAATTTCTTTTTTTCTAATCACAGATATTTTAGGACCTGACTTTATTTTGATGCCTGCCAAGCCCGGATCTTGACTGTGACCAATTAACCGCAAAGAGCGCGGAGGAGTTCAGGTGAAAGACTATAGATGAGAGAGTTAAGATTTGGGATGATAAATTACAATCCAGGACTTGATAGGTGAAGGGTGAAATAGGAGTTTTTGCTATAGGTTCAATTTAAAATCCATTTCCTATTTCACTTACTGAAATTTTATTTGAACAACACGTTAAGCTGCTGTCCGCCAACGGCGGACATTTTTGTGAGACGAGGAATAAGCTCGTAAAAGTTATCTTTCTTCAGAACGCCTTGCGGCCTTGCGACGGGCTATAAATAAATAGAAGTATTCATCAGGAATGTCTTCAACATGAATTACCCTGCTGTTGCCCTCCCCAAAAACGACCCAGCACACAATGATTCCCTTCTATTCTTTGCGTCCTTGCGTGAAACCATTTTTTGCGTTCATTGCATTCTTTGCGGTAAATCCTACGCAATTGGAAAAGAAACAATCTTTGGAAGTGTCCACAACAAGAAACCAAAGACCAGAAACCAGAAACAAGTATTCCTTCTTATCTTGAGACCATAACCACGATTGCTTATGGCTTCATCTTCTGTTCCACCGGTTGGACATCCGCCCACAGAAAGAAAACCCCGCTTACGAGTTTCGCAGATCTTTAATATGTCAGTCGGCTTCCTGGGTATCCAGTTCGGCTTTGCCTTGCAAAACGGGAACGCCAGCCGCATCCTTCAGGTATTTGGGGCAGATGTGGAGCACCTTTCCTGGTTCTGGCTGGTAGCACCCCTGACTGGCATGATCGTTCAGCCGATCATCGGGCATTACAGCGACAGAACATGGAACCGGTTAGGCCGCAGACGTCCTTATTTTTTGGCAGGCGCACTACTGGCAGCAGTAGGCCTGATCCTCATGCCCAATGCCGGCATGTTCACCGCTATTCTTCCTGCGCTTTGGGTAGGCGCTGGAATGCTCATGATCATGGACGCCTCGTTCAACATAGCCATGGAACCTTTCCGTGCCCTGGTGGCTGATAAACTTCCAAACGAACAAAGAACCCTTGGCTATTCAGTACAAACTGCATTGATCGGTGTGGGTGCGGTGATCGGGTCCTGGCTACCATATATCCTTGCCAACTGGTTTGGTGTAAAGCAGGTGGCCGAAGCTGGCAAAGTTCCTGATAACGTGATCTGGTCATTTGTATTTGGTGCCATTGTCCTGGTGTCTGCTATTGTATGGACCGTACTGACAACCAAAGAGTATCCACCCGACGAACAACGCAGGTATTCGGGTGAGGTGGAAGTGGAAACCAAGACCTCAGGACTCGGCCAGATCTGGAGGGATTTCAAAAGAATGCCAAGGACCATGAAACAATTGGGACTGGTCCAGTTCTTCAGCTGGTTTGCGCTTTTCTCCATGTGGGTCTATTCAACACCTGCCATTACCAGGAGTAAATATGATACAAGGATCACCAAAGAACAACTTGCCATGCTTCAGTCATATTCCAATACCCTTTCTTTTACCGATGCTTCGGAGCAGCAAAAATTAAATGACGCGAAAGAATTCCTGAACCAGCCTATTGAACACATTGACGAGGGCAATAATGAAGTTTTCATTGAATCCAAAATAGCTGCCTACTTTGCGGATGACAGGCTGGTTTCTGAAAAGGACCTGGTGACAAGATTCTACAATGCACTCAAGCTGCAGCCTTTCCAGACAGATGAATACAGGTCTTCCATCAGGGAGCTGGAAGGCCTTCAAAAGAATTTGAATGATGGCAATAACAACAACGATGAGACCATCAGTTATCCAACTTTTGACTATGCCCAACGTTACTCCGCACTTGATGTTGATGCGGAAACTTCACGCAGGCTTTCTTTGGTTTCGAGACTGAAAAAAGTAGTGTATGAGTACAACGATGGCGCCAACTGGATAGGTATCCTGTTTGGAATCTATAATGGTGTATCAGCATTATTTGCATTTTTGCTTCCTTTACTTGCAAGGGTGGTCGGAAGAAAAATGACACATGCAATCGCTTTGACACTGGGAGGATTGGGGTTGATCTCCATCTATTTCATTCGGGACCCTGCTTTCCTGATCGTTTCAATGATCGGCATCGGTATTGCCTGGGCCAGCATCCTGGCCATGCCCTACGTGATCCTTTCAGCATCCATTCCTGCAGCTAAAATGGGTATCTACATGGGTATATTCAATTTCTTCATCACCCTGCCACAGATCATTAACGGCATATTAGGCGGACCAATTGTAAAGAACATCTTTCATAACAATGCCATCTATTCACTGGTAATGGCAGGCATCCTTATGCTTGTTGCTGCCATCAGTGTTGTATTTGTTTACGATCCTGCTGACAATCATACATCCGAAAAAGCAATTGTCTAAAATGAAGTACAATAAAATTCTATTCATCATTGTAACCTTTCTGGTTAGCAACCTGGCTTTTGCGCAGGCAACATTACGTGTATATCCAAGTCACTGGTGGACCGGCATGAAAAATAATAAAGTGCAATTGATGGTGTATCACCCGGATGGCGTAACGACGTCAAAGACTGCAGTTGTCTCTAACAGCCCTGATATACGCATTCTGAAATATTATAAACCGGAGAACCATAAATACCTTTTTGTTGACATTGAAATTCTTTCCTCTGCAAAACCCGGTATCAAAAACATTAGTGTAGCTAATCTCTCTTTGAAAGAATCATTTAGAATTCCTTACGAATTAAAGGCGCGCAGGAAAGGCAAGGGCACTTCATTTGCACAGGGCATCAATTCATCTGACCTTGTATACCTCCTGATGCCCGACCGTTTCAGCAATGGTGATCCTGGCAATGACCGTCTTCCGGGTTACCAGGACCAGACCCTGAACCGCGATTCAATGTACCATCGCCATGGAGGCGATTTGCAGGGCGTTATCAATCGCCTGGATTACCTGCAGGACCTTGGCGTGACATCGGTATGGATGACACCCGTACTTGAGAATGATATGGTCAACCGCACCGAACATGGCTACGCCATTACCGATCATTACCAGGTTGACAGGCGACATGGAGGCAACGAAGCATACCATAGACTTTCAGACGAATTGCATAAACGAGGTATGAAACTGGTCCAGGATGCTGTGTACAACCATGTTGGTCTGCACCATTTTTTTGTAAAGGACCTGCCAATGAAAGACTGGCTGCACAACTGGCCCAGCTTTACGCAGACCTCTTACAAAGACCAGACTTTAATGGACCTGTATGCCTCCAAAAAAGATGAACGCATTACCAGCGACGGATGGTTTGTCCGCCAGATGCCTGACCTGAATCATCACAATCCTTATGTGGCAAATTTCCTTATTCAACATGCTATTTGGTCTGTGGAAGAATTTGGTTTGGATGGGTGGCGTATTGATACTTACATCTACAACGACCTCCCTTTTATGAACAGGTGCAACAAAGCCCTGATAGATGAATATCCTAAAATGACCATGTTTGGAGAAACCTGGGTGCATGGTGTTTTGAACCAGGCATATTTTACAGAAAATAATCTTACCAACATTAAATTTAAAAGCAATCTTCCACAGGTAACGGATTTCCAGACCAACCTCTATGGCATTAATCCCGCACTGACACAAAACTTTGGATGGACAGAAGGCGTGAACCGGTTGTACCAGACACTGGCCAATGATTTCGTCTATAAAAATCCAATGAATCATGTCATCTTTCTCGATAACCATGACATGACCAGGTTTTTAACACAGGTAGGAGAGGATGTAGACAAATTGAAAATGGGCATTGGATGGCTGATGACCTGCCGTGGTATTCCACAACTTTATTATGGAACAGAGATCCTGTTGAAAGGTGCTGCCAACCCTGATGGATTGGTACGGGGAGATTTCTTTGGAGGATGGCCGGAAGACAAACAAAATAAATTCTCGAAAGAAGGAAGGACCACATCGGAAGATTCTGTTTATAACTGGACCAGGACACTGGCCAATTTCCGTAAAAAATCTTCTGCTATTAAAACAGGGAAGATGATGCAGTTTGTTCCTGAGGACTGGGTATATACTTATTTCCGGTACGATGACAGGCAAACTGTCATGGTGGTCATGAACACGGCTTCCACGGAAAAGACCATCGATGCTTCAAGGTTCGAAGAAAGAACCAATGGATTCAGGAGCGGAAGAATAGTAACGGGGGATAAGACCATTGAACTGACCGGTAAATGGACCCTGCCGGCAAAAACAATATGGGTTGTTGAATTAATAAAATGATCATATCACGAAAGTGATGATCATATTTCTACCATAATTCCCCCAGTTGGAAAGCACTTTCCTGATGGCGTCGATCATGTCGGTCCGGTTAACTTTTTTGCCTTTTGTGACAGGAGTGACCTTTGCCAGGTTGATGCCATTGACCTCCACTTTTGTCGCGAACCAGGTTGAATGCAGGCGCGGAATGCCTACGCCAAGGATCATTCCAGGCAGACCGTGAATACTTTCAGGGCCGCCGCGCACAAGGATCTCGTCGGTATAAAAAGCAAAAACAGCAATGCTGTCATGCAGGATTCCAATGGCTTTCCTGCATTCGAATCCTGCAATGTTCCTTGTATCCGGTGTGATCTTCCAGGTGATCTTTACAAGGCTGTCCTGGACTAGAAAAGTTTCTTCAAATACCTGCTTTTGGGTAACAGTGATGTAGGCATTATAGTCATTGTACACGGTGCTTTCAGATTCGCCAAACCATCCGCGTTCCCGGTTGGGCACTTCCCGTCCCGGCTTGTACACTGAACGGCTGGTGTCACCGGTAAAGTCATAATAACTTAAGGTCTTTTCCGGGATATTGTCCTTTGATTGTTCGTACCATTCCGGTTCTATTTCCCTGATCAGCTGGCGCATGTAGACAACCTTTTCAAACTCGATCTTTACTACCGGGTGAAATAATGTTTGCGCCTGGACTATACCGGCACTCACTATTGAAAGAAAGAAAATAACTGCTCTTTTCATTTTACTGGTTGGTTGCGCCAGGCATTTTACTGAAGGTCCATTCAAATTTCAAAAGTACATAGCGGTTGATGCGCAGGTAACGTTCATCAACAATGAAATTGGTATCAATGATCCGGTTGTAGCCTTTATTCTGGTTCAGGATGTCATTTGCCTGTATGATCACCTTCCCGTTCTTCTTCTTAAAGAATTTTTTAGAGATGGAGGCATTCCATAAAACAAGGTTGATATTGCGGTCAAAAGCAGAGATCTTTTGCCTGAGGTCAACTTCGAGGTCATTTGATATTTCAAAACCATGTTTCAGGCTGATGTATCCGTTCATGCTTCCCCCATAACTGTAATATTGGATCTTCTGATCCGGACTGATGGATGCTCTTGACCTGTTGATCCCGATCTTGGGCTGCAGGGAAAAATAATGCTTGCCTTCTTTATAGGATCCAATGCCGGCATGCAATTCACCGGTAAAGCTGGAAGTCTCATTTTCAAGCCCATTGACAAAGTTCACATGGTTAGCACCTGTTGCAGTCCAGTAAAAATTGAAATAGATCTTTTTTTCTCCCTGCCCCCTGTGATAGTTTCCACTGTAGGACCAGCGCCTGTTGCCATTTACGTTTACGGGTGTTGAGATGCGTCTTCCAAATGAATCCACCACATTATAGTTTGCGATGGCGTTGCTGGTAGCACTAAGCCTTAGCCCTGTACTAAAGTAAGCCTGGTTCAATACCCTGAAATTATTATAACCAAAATTCAGATTATGTGTAAAGCCCACACGGAGCGAAGGATTGCCGATAAAAATGTTCAGCGGATCTGCATTTTCCCTGAGTGGCTGTAACTGTGTTATGGTTGGCTGAACGGTATTCCCCCTGTAACTCACATTGATGTTCTTCATCTGTTTTGGGTTGTACGATAGTTGCGCCTGGGGCGTAAACCGCAAAAAGTTGTACGTATTGCGGTTGTTGCTGTCACGGTCATGAACCCTTTGCTTAATGGCTGCAAGGCCGGCACCCGTTGCAAAACGAATTTTTTTGGTGTTGTACCTCAGGATCATGTTTCCAGTGTGCGACAAAGCTTTGAAATCAAAGTTGTTGCTGAAAACCGTATTTAAAACATCGTACTTCCCATTGAAGTCTTTCTCATAAGTATTGCGCAGGGAAACAGAACTGTTCTGATTGAAACCGTATTCATTCACCAGTGTCCACTTGTCGGTAAGCGGTTCGCTATACGTGATCCTTGTTCCAATGGTATTTGATTCACCGTTAAAAAACTTTTTCTGGTCAATGGAATCACTTCCAACCATCAGGCCTCGTTCAAAATATTCAACAACGGAGTTCAGCTGGTTTTCCTGGTCTTCTTCTATCAAACCATGGCGTAAAGTCACCAGCAATTGCCGGTCCTTTTTCATGAAGAGCTGCTTGTACTGCAGTTGTGATTCAACCTGTGTCTTTTCACCTTCAGAGCCATTGAACCGGGTATTCCGGTTGACAAGATCGCGGTTCTCATCCAGAGACTGACTTTCAGTCTGTCTTGAATTGATGTTCTGCCGGAAACTGCCTGCAGTAGAAATTTTCAGGCTTTTCAAAGAATCAAGTTTCCATTCGTATTTGCCGTTGAGGGCATGCTGGTTCGTACGGGACTGTCCTTTTACTTCCTGGTTGGTGTAATACACCGAATCCTGCAGGATGTTCTGAGTGAAAGTGGAAGTTTCACTAATGGAACGTAACCTGTTATAACGGTAGGAGGTGTTGATGCTTTCCTTTTCCGCATTCCATTTGTTGATGTACAATCCACCGGCGGTTACGGATTCTGGCAAACCCCTGAAATTATAATCGCTGAATTCATCCGCCTCATTGTTGTGACTGTACATGCCGCTCAACTCATCATACTCGTAATCATTGTCCATACCAAGCTTGTTCCTGTCGTCCCAGTTCAGGCTTCCCGTAGTGGTGCTGCTTGCTGTTGAATAGACCGATATTTTCTTTTTGCCGGAGAAACGATTATAGAGTGCTTTGGCATCGTAAAGGCCATTAAAGTTGGTACCCGCCTCTGCTTTTCCAAAACCGCCTTTTTTCGCGTCCTCCTTTAATTTTATGTTGACCGTTTTTCCTTCTTCTCCGCTCATACCTGTGATCTGCTGCTGATCAGTCTTTGAGTCATAGACCTGCACTTTGTCCACTGCTTTGGCGGAAATATTTTTGGTAGCCATGGTGGGGTCATCGCCAAAGAATTCTTCTCCGTCCACCAGCACCTTTTGCACGCGTTGCCCCTGCACGGTGATCTCGCCTTTGCTGTTAACCTGGAAGCCGGGGAACCTTCTTAACAGTTCTTCTACCGTGGCGCCTTCACGTACCGCAAAACTATCGGCTATGAACTCAGTTGTATCGCCTTTGATCCTGATGCTGGAAGCATTTCGGATCACGACTGCCTGAAGCAGCCGCTCTTTCATGGTAAGTGGAATGGTACCAATATTATTTTCGATGCTGTCTCTTACCTCAAAAAGATCTGAAAAGTCTGCAAACTTTGGATAGGTGATTAGCAAAACATAATGCCCTTTTGGCACTCCTTGAAACTGGAATTGCCCATTGCGGTCGGTCCTGGTGAACTGCACCAGCGTAGAATCCGATTTTTTAAGAAGAGATACAACTGCATTTGACAAGCTCTTCTTTTCAAGTGTGTCCTGCACCTTTCCTTTTAGCTGGTTATCCTGTGCCAGTGATGCCTTGATCAAAAAACAAAAGAAAAAAGTGTAAATGATCTTTCCCATGAGCCTGTGAAGCAGTTTTTGGTCCTTGACTTGCAAACAAAGTAAGCAAAAACTAACGGTCTTAGTAACTTTATAAAGAGGACTTCAATATGCAGGAAAACAGTACGCAGAACCTGGTTGGACAAAACGGTGGTGAAAACGCGAATAGAATGATCCGTTACGAAGACCAGAACTTCATAGATACAAGCAAGCCGGTTTGGAATTATTCCATCCTCTTTGACGATGACATTCAAACCTTTCAGAACGGAACGCACTACCGGCTTTACAATAAATTCGGATCAAAACGGTTAACGGTGCAGGGCCGTGAAGGTTATTACTTCTGCGTATGGGCGCCAAATGCAACCAAAGTTTCCGTGATTGGAAATTTCAACCACTGGAAAGGAGATGCACACCACCTGACACCCCGCTGGGATAAAAGTGGAATCTGGGAAGGCTTTATTCCAGGAATTCAAAAAGGGGAATTATACAAATACCTGATCACAGGTTACAAAGGGGTAAGAACTGAAAAAGGAGATCCCTTTGCCAATTACTGGGAGTGCAGGCCTGCTACATCTTCCATAACCTGGGATTTCAACTACCAATGGAAGGATGAGGCATGGATGAAGAAGAGAAAAGAGCACAATGCGCTCGATGCACCGTGGAGCGTTTATGAAGTACACCTTGCCAGCTGGATGCGGCCTGAACCAAATAATGAAGAATCATATAACAGTTACGAATTTCTGGCTGACAGGCTGGTGCATTATGTAAAAGACATGGGCTTTACGCATGTAGAGCTGATGCCTGTGATGGAACATCCATTTGATGGAAGCTGGGGCTACCAGCTTACTGGTTTCTTTGCACCAACCTCCCGCTTTGGCCCGCCTGAAGGACTCATGTACCTGATAGACCAGTTTCACCAGGCAGGGGTGGGGGTGATCCTGGATTGGGTGCCTTCTCATTTCCCGTATGATGCGCATGGCCTGTTCATGTTTGATGGTACGCATACTTACGAATACGCCGATATGCGGAAAGGGTTTCACCCCGACTGGAATTCCTACATCTTTAATTACAAAAGGGGAGAAGTAAAATCCTTCCTGATCAGCAGCGCTAAATTCTGGTTCGACCTTTTTCATATAGACGGCATCAGGGTGGATGCTGTTTCCTCGATGCTGAAACTTGATTATTCAAGAACACATGGTCAATGGGAACCAAATGAATTTGGTGGTAATGGTAACATTGAAGCGATCGCTTTCATTAAAGACCTGAATGAAACCATTTTTCGGGACCATCCTGATGTGCAGACCATAGCAGAGGAAGCAACCGACTGGCCAGGTGTATCCAGACCAACTTTTGGAGGTGGCCTTGGCTTCGGAATGAAATGGATGATGGGATGGATGCATGATACACTGGATTATTTCAAGATCGATCCGGCATTCAGGGAGTATCACCAGGATAAATTCTCTTTCAGCATGATGTATTTCTATGACGAAAACTTCATGCTTCCTTTCAGCCACGACGAAGTTGTACATGGTAAATCACCCATGCTGTATAAAATGCCCGGTGATGAATGGCAAAAGTTCGCGAACCTCAGGGCCCTGTATACCTACATGTGGACTCACCCAGGTGCGAAGCTTTTATTTATGGGAAATGAATTCGGGCAGACCACTGAATGGAATTACAAAAAGGAACTGGATTGGAGCCTGCTGCAGTTTGATCCGCACAGGAAGCTTCAGTCCTGCGTGGCTGATCTGAATAAGATTCTCACAGCTGAGCCGGCACTTTACAAAAATCAATTCAACATCAATGGCTTTGAATGGGTGGACCTGAACCACCGGTCAGATTGCGTGCTGGTATATAAAAGAAAAGGTAAGACGGAAGAGGATAACCTGCTGGTCATACTGAACCTGAACCCCGTTGTTAAATGGGACTGGCCTGTGGAAGTGCATGGTAACACTTATACCAAAGAGATCTTTAACAGCGACGAAAACAGGTATGGCGGAACGGGCAATGTATTCAATCCGGAGATAAGAAGCGAAGAAGTGGATGCAAAAGAAAAAAGGTTCCGGATACTTGTAAACCTTCCACCACTTGCAGGGATTATCCTGAAATAAAATGACGGTCAAAGCTTGCGTGTTCAAGCCTTAACAGCTCACCCAAGAAAAAGTTAATCTCGTCGAAATCAGGGCGATAGATACCCTTTTACGGGCTTTGTCCTATAATTTTGGCCAGGCTAGCATCTGCAGGAAAAGGATGCTTGTCCTCTAATAAACCGGTCATACGCTTAAATCATCCTATGCATAAAATCGCCATTACAGCTTTGATCATTGCCATGTGTTTCACTTCTTTTGCACAGGCTGACAGCTCCTCCATTTACCTTCAAAAAGGGATGGAAGAAAAAGTAAAAGGACGAAGGCTTGAATCCATGAAACACTTTGAAAAAGCTTATTCCTATAACAGGGAAAACAAAGAAGTGGTTTCAGAGCTGGCTTCCGCATATTTTGATCTGCGCCGTTATCCCCAGTCGCGTGAAAAATACCTTCAGCTTGAAAAAATGGGAGACCGCTCCCCCCAGACTTACAAGCAGCTGATGACCCTTTCTTTCAACAGCCGCCAGTTTGATGATGCCATCAGGTATGCTGATCTTTTGAAGAAATCCGCTCCTTCAGAAAAAGTAGCTTACTATACCGGCAAAGCTAATTACGAAAAAGGAAACCTTGGGGAGGCCATCAAACACCTGGATGCTGCCATGAAAGAAGATGCTCAAAATGCTGACATCCCTTATTACATCGCCCGTTCCTACGCAGATATGCAGAACTATAAACAGGCAGTTAGCTATTTTGAAAAGGCGGTTGCATTAAAGCCAACCGACACGCAGTGGATCTATGAAATGGCACTGATGTATTATGCCATGAATGACGACAAGAACTCATTAAAGTACATGCTGGAAGCCGCAGAAAAGGGCCATAGAAAAGACAACGATTTTCTGCAGAACCTTTCAGTGGCATACCTGAACGCCGGAAAATTTGATGAAGGCGTAGGGATTTTGAAGGAAACACTTCAGCGCAGGCCAACCGATATTGGATTGCTGAACATGATTGCGGAAGCCTATTATGATTCCAAAAAATACAATGAAGCCATTACTTATTACGACCAGTTACTGACCATCGATAAAACAAACGCTGAAGCACTGTATATGATTGGCATGAGCTACATCAAAAAAGGTGAGAAAGAAAAAGGCCAGGCTTTGTGCGACAGGGCCATTCAAATGAACCCGAGCCTGCAAAGCCTTAAGCAAAAACAGCAAATGCCTGGTGGTTTCTGATTTTATCTCAATATCTATTTTATAAAAAGGACGGTGACCGTGAGGTTTACCGTCCTGGCTTTTTAAGGCGTATCCGGATATCTCTGTGTATAGTTTTAGTACTACGCCTCCAAGTTTTCATGGGCAATTGTTTGACTTCACAGGGCAGCCCGTTACATTTTATTAAGGCAATTTGACATTTGTTTCCGCCGCAATTCAAAATGTAACTTCATTTACCTCAATGAAAGAAATGCCTGCGGAAGGAGGTTGATGAGGTCGCCTGGTAACATGGCTTCCTGTGAAAATTTGGTAGCTGCCATGTCACCTGCTTTTCCATGGAGATAAACACAAAAGACCGCTGCATGTTCAGGGGGATAACCCTGGGCCAGGAAAGCAGTGATCATCCCAGTTAGTACATCTCCGCTGCCGCCTTTGGCCATGCCCGGATTTCCGGTTGTATTAAAATAGCAACGTCCTTCTGGAGTAGCCACAACCGTATGGTGGCCTTTCAATACAATAATGATCCGGTATTCTTTTGCTTTGTCGATAGCGGTACGCAACCTGGCCTCATCATTTTCACTTGAACCAAATAACCGTTCAAATTCTTTTGGATGAGGTGTGAGTATGGAAGAGGGTGGAAGTTGCGGCAACAGTTCCGGCTGAAGGGAAAGGCAATTCAGCCCATCAGCATCAATCACTAACGGCCTTGTATACCTGCGGATGATAAAGGAGATCATTTTGGCCGTTTCGTCCTTTGTACCAGCTCCGGGACCGATCCCGATGGAAGCATATTTTTCAATATCATCCGGTAAAGAAGACAGGTGTTCTTCACTTTCAGAATGAAGCACCATGGCTTCGGGGTTACTGGCCTGAATTACCTGGTAACCACAACGCGGAAGGTAAGCTGTTGTTAATCCTGCCCCTGACCGCAAACAGGCTCCTGTGGCCAGGACCATAGCGCCAATCTTTCCCAGGCTGCCTCCAATGAGCAGGGCATGTCCAAAGTTTCCTTTGTGCGCAAAACGGTTCCTTTTCCTGTAAATGCTTTTGACCAGTGGTTCTTCAATCAGGGTATACGCAGGCTGAAGGCTTTCCAGGAAGCCAGGATGGAGTCCGATATCAATCACATGCAACTGTCCGATATATGGACCGTTTTCCGGCAACAGCAAGGCAGGTTTGTAGCATTGGAAGGTAAGGGTATGATTGGCCCTGATGATGGTTGAATGAATACTGGATCCGTCAGGAAACATGCCGCTTGGCAAATCAATGGAAATGATCTGCAAAGCAGACTGGTTAAGATGAACGATCAGGGATGCATACAATCCTGAAGGAGGGAGGTTGATGCCAGTGCCAAATAACGCATCTATCACAATGGCATCAGGCGGTAATGAAGGAAAATGATCAGCATGATCAATGAAATTTATTACAGCACCTTTCAATTCGTTCAATCGCGCCAGGTTTTGTACCTGATCGTGGGTTCCGGTCCTGCCTTTATCAACAATGTAAGTAATGACCGTATAACCAGAAAGGGTAAGGAGCCGAGCGATGACCAGGCCGTCGCCGCCATTATTGCCGCTCCCGCAAAAGATGTGAAAGGTGCGCTTGTTCCATCCCTGCATCATGATCCATTCAGCGCAAAGGCCTGCTGCTCTTTCCATCAGGTCAATGGACAGAACAGGTTCATGTTGAATGGTAAACTGGTCCCAGGCTTTGACCTGGGCTGCATTAAGGACTTGCACGAATGAAAGTTAAGGATGAAGTTCCTTATTCAACGTGATCGGTACCGCCGTAATTTCCAAACAGGTTATAAAGTTTCCGTGCGGTGGTGTAAACGTTGCGGTTGTATTTGTTTCCAAGGATGATGATGGTCACCTTTTCATCAGTCAGCCTGGCAAATGCAGAATTAAATCCATGCCAGCGGCCGTTGTGGTAGATCACTCTTTTGTCATTGTTGAATTCAAGCAGGCGCCATCCAAGCCCGTAATTATGCTGGGTCTTTCTTTCATTGCTATAGGCGGTAAAAGCAGTATCCAGGAGTTTTTGCTCTAGCACCTGGCCATTGTAAAGCGCCTGGTCCCATTTCAAAAGGTCACGAGGTGTGGAATAAATGTTCTTATCCCCATAAGGTCCATCAGAGAAATCCATTGGCCATGCACGGCCATCCCAATTGTAGGATTTGGTGACCTGGGATGAATCAGTTGTAGGAGAATAAACAAATGTATGGTTCATCTGAAGCGGCTCAAAAAAGGTCGTCTTCATGTAATTGGGAAAAGTCTGGCCGGTCACTTTTTCAACAATGGAAGCCAGCAGGACAAAATTGGTGTTGCAGTAATCGAATCGTGCATCAGGCCTGAAAGCCCTTGTAGGCTTTTGGGTGATCAGGTTATTGACAACGTCATTATTGGTGATCAGGGTATTCCTGTTCCATTTCTGCTTTTCAAAAAAATAGAGGTACTCCGGTAGTCCGCTGCGGTGATTGAGCAGGGTCTTTACTGTAACATCCGGATAAGAAAATCCAGGAAAGAATTTAGCAACCGAATCATCCAGTTGAAGCTTTCCCTCAGACACCAACCTTAGGATGGCGGCACTTGTAAATGTTTTTGAAGTGGATGCGATCTGTGTGGAGGTTTCAGCAGTAATGCTGTCCTTTACGCGTGGATCGCTGAACCCGATGTATTTTTCGTATACGATGGTACCGTTCTTTGCTACAAGGATACTTCCATTAAAATTGGTTCTTAGCAAGGTGCTTTGTAAATAGTTATTTACCAAGTCGTGGTACTTTTTTGTCTCGGTAGGGTCCAGCGGAGGGAAGCCTGCTGCCAGCATGCGCACAGCAGAAGAAGGCGGAGGAGTTTCCGGGCTCACGGCCGACTGACAACCCCACAGGACGGATAAAAGCAATACGAAGACAAAATTCGGTTTCAATAGGAACAATTTAAAAAGCAACTAAATAAGGGACAATCCTGCAAAAACAAATCCAATTTGTGGAATTCTTGTTTTAGCCCAATCCATATAAAACGCATATTTGTGCCATGCAGGCAGGGACAACCAGTTATCCAAAGGGCAAGATAAAAGTTTTACTTCTGGAAAACATCAGTGAAGTTGCGGTAAAAAGTTTCCAAAAACACGGTTATTCCGAGGTTGAAAAGTTAGGAAAAGCACTCAGCGAAGAGCAGTTGATCTCCGCTATCAAAAACGTACATATACTAGGCATCCGCTCTAAGACCCAGATCACGGAAAAAGTACTCCAGGCTGCCACCCGTTTACAGGCTATTGGCTGCTTTTGCATTGGTACCAACCAGGTTGACCTAGAAGCCGCAACCAAAGAAGGCGTGTCTGTTTTTAACGCTCCTTATTCCAATACAAGGTCGGTAGCAGAACTTGTGATCGGTGCTGCCATCATGCTGATACGCAGGATCCCGGATAAAAATATGGCCGCGCATCAAGGCATCTGGTTCAAGGAATCCAGCGGCAGTTATGAGCTAAGGGGAAAGACTTTGGGCATCATTGGCTATGGCAATATCGGGTCGCAGGTGAGTGTGCTGGCGGAAGCCCTAGGGATGAAAGTGGTCTTTTATGATGTGGAAACCAAGCTGCCATTGGGTAATGCGATGGACATCAGGTCGCTCAAGGATCTTTTGAACAATGCCGATGTGGTTACACTTCATGTTCCGGAAACAGATGCTACCAAGAACCTGATCAATAAAACCAACCTCAAACATTTTAAACCCGGTGCCATTCTCATTAACTATGCAAGAGGTGAAGTAGTGGACCTGCCTGCATTAAGAAAGGCGATCGAAAGCGGTCACATCGGCGGAGCCGCTGTTGATGTTTTTCCTGAGGAACCTGAAAAGAATGGTGATGCTTTTACAACGCCGCTTCAAAACCTTCCTAATGTGATCCTTACACCACACGTGGGAGGATCCACGGAAGAAGCGCAGCAGAATATTGGCGATGATGTGAGTTCCAAACTATTGAACTACCTGGAGAAAGGCATTACACTTGGATCACAGACCGTTCCTGCACTGGCGCTACCGCCACAGGCAAATTCTCACAGGATCCTTCATATCCATCGCAACGTGCCTGGCGTGCTTTCCGAGATCAACGGAGAATTATCAAAACACAAGATCAACATTGTTGGGCAGTACCTGAAAACAAATGAAAAGATCGGCTATGTAGTAGTGGATGTTGACAAACAATTATCGCGACATGCAACACAGCTTTTGAAGGAAGTGCCGCATACGATCAAGGTGCGATTATTGTATTGATTAGGCAAAGGAATCAAAAGAACAGATATGAAAGTTGTTATCGTTGGTGGTGGTTTTGGCGGGTTAAGACTTGCCAGAAAACTGAACAATAAGCCCGGGTTTGATGAAGTGATCCTGATCGACAAATACAACTATCACCAGTTTCAGCCCTTGTTCTACCAGGTAGCCACTGCGGCCCTTGACGCAAGCAATATTTCCTTTCCATTACGAAAAGCCTTTCACGGCAGTAAGAATGTGCGCATCAGGATCGAAGAGATCAAAAAGATATTCCCCGAACAAAATAAGATCCTCACTACTACAGAAGAGATCAGTTACGATATCCTGGTGATTGCCACCGGTGCAGACACCAATTTTTTCGGCAACCAGAACATGACAGATTATGCTTTCCCGATGAAGTCAACGGTTGAAGCGTTGCAATTGCGTCACCAGCTGATCCAGAATTATGAGGATGCCTTGCTGGTAAAGGATCCGGATGAAACCAAAAGACTGATGAATGTGGTGATCGTTGGGGGTGGTCCCACTGGTGTTGAAGTGGCAGGTGCACTGGCGGAAATGAAAAAATTTGTGCTGCCCAAAGATTACCCCGAGCTGGATTTTTCCAATATGGGCATTTACCTGCTGGAAGGTGGTGAAAAGGTGCTGGCCACCATGAGCCAGAAATCATCTGAAGATGCCTTGCGTTACCTGAAAAAGCTAGGCGTGAAGGTGATGCTGAAATCACTGGTAAAAGACTATGATGGCCGTAATGTAGTGCTGGCTGACGGGCAGTCTATTTGCAGTGCCACCGTAATCTGGGCTGCAGGTATCAAAGGCAACCTTCCGGAAGGTATTGATCCATCACTGGTGGTAAGAGGCAACAGGATCAAAGTCGACAGGCAATGTAAAATGCTTGGGTCTCCCAACATTTATGCTGTTGGTGACATTGCTTTTATGGAGACACCCATTTGGCCCAAAGGCCATCCGCAGGTAGCATCCGTAGCCATTCAGCAGGCAGACCTGGTGGCGGATACGCTGAAAAGGATTGAGCGGAAAGCTTCGAAATTCTACGATTTTGAATACCACGATAAAGGATCCATGGCAACGGTTGGCCGCAACCTGGCAGTGGTTGACCTGCCAAAGCCAAAACTTCATTTCAGGGGCTTTTTTGCATGGCTGATTTGGATGGGATTGCACCTTTTCCTGATCCTTGGCGTAAAGAACAGGCTCTTTGTATTCCTGAACTGGATCTATAATTACTTTACTTACGACCAAAGCCTGAGGCTGATCTTCAACGTTTTTAATACCAAACGAAAGCTGAAATCGCAGCCCATACCGGTTCCAAAAGAGCAGCAGCAACCGGCGTAGAAAGTATTTTTCGAAATAAAATTATCTATAAATCCAGGGTTTGAAAGATGGCCCACATTGACCTGGTTCAGGAATTGGCTTATATAGTAAATTAAGAACCAGATACTTGTAACCATTATATTTTCTACGTTTTGTACCATCCTTATTGCATAGCATAAGTTTTTTCTTTTCCCTGTATTATAATTTCCTTTTAAGAAAGCGTCATTGAATCAAAAGAAGACATGGCAAAGATCAATGATGCGAAGCCTGGAGGATTTATATGGCGGGGCTTGGGAACGAATGTTGCAATAGATTCTAAAACTGAGACATGAAAGAGAATCAGGATACACAACCCGAGTTGCAGGGCAAAGGGATCAATCATATGGCGGCCACCGCGGGCGGAGCCGGTGTGAACAGCGAGCTGGAAGAAAGATTGGAAGCCGTTGAAGCGGAATGGGACGAGGAGCAGGCTATACAGTTAAGCACAGCCGTTCTTGCTTTGGCCGGAACAGCGCTTGGCATCCTGGTGAACAAGCGTTGGTTCGCATTGCCGGTACTCGCGGCTGCATTTTTGGGCCAGCATTCCATCCAGGGATGGTCGCCGATGGTTCCGTTATTCCAAAGATTTGGATTCCGCAAACGCCAGGTCATTGAAAAGGAAAAATATGCACTGAAAGCCCAGCGTGGCGATTTTCGAAGGACCGTAAACAACCCGGACAAAGCCTGGAAAGCCGTCAACTCGTGATCACGGATTGATCACGGATTACACCGATTTTTCTGAATGGATTTCGCTGTAGTTTCTGATTTGCATGTTTCATCAACCACGATCCAGTCATTAGATCTCGTATCCCTCACTTTAAAGGTAATTATTCGCCTATAATTTATATTATGTTAAATAGCCCCTACCACACAGGGGCTATGCTTGTTTTTGATTTTTGCTCACGCTTCTCCTGAAGGCGTGTTTTGCGTAGATTCATTCAAACAATATAATCAACATGGATGAAGATGAACTCGCAAAAGGTCGTGAACGATGGCTTGATGTTGAGAAAATGCGGAGCTTAATGCTAAAGTCATTACTTGCTCATTCAAGAACACAAGCAGCATTTCTAGTTGAAATACTTGCAAGATTAAAAGAAAAAGAAGTCAAAGAGGTAGGAACTCAATATGAGACTCACTACAAAAAGATGTATCATGATTTAAACGATTGGATTTTCCAAGAGTTCGGCGAGATAGACCTAAAAGATATAATGCCTCCTGATAAGACAAGTATGGATAATGATGAACAAGATTAACCGACTCACCTTTCGGCGGGTCGGCAGCCCCATGTTCAACTACTTCCCCATTATTAGCCATAGGCTAAATCTATGGAATATTTCTCACATATAGATAAAATCTATTAGGTATTATTGATTACCAAATCTTTGAAAACTGAAGAAAGGCTTTAATCCCTTCATACTCCTCGGCATCTGCTTGAAGAATTCTCCAATTTGTAACAGGTTCACTAATACCATAAATCTTTTTATATTCTCCTTGCCTACCCATAGAATCAGAATATTTAAATGAAACAAATAAATATGTTGGTTTATTTCCAATCGGTTTATTTAATAATAATTCATAGGTCAAATAGTGGCCTGCTTCCACTATGTTGTCTATATCAGAAGCATTTTGCTTTACGCCAAGTATTTGGTAAGATTCATTATCCTTTAAAATTATTACGGCTTTATCCGTTATATTTTTTGCAGTTAGATCCCCGGAATTTTTTAGCTGAATGCCTATGGTATGCACTTTATGATTTCCTGTTTGCATAAAATCAGGTCCTCTGTATAAGGATAAGGTAGCCCCCTTCGGTGCAACTTCCTTCTCCTTTACAGTATTATAAACGTCACCTACGTGGACAGGTTGATTATAGGTGCTGTGGCCGCCTTCAAAAACATTTTTTCCAGTAATTGGCGTTTCTGCCCTTACTGGTATAGTGTCCATATTTTGGTTTGATGGCGTAGCAGCTTTAATTGATGGTTTACCAAAAAATATACTATACCATAAAATCAATAATATAATAAGCGTTGCTATTGCTAATATAATCTTCAAATTGTCATGCGTTTTTACATAATCCCACGCTTCTTTTACAAAGTCAAGCATTCTATTAAATTGATTTATTTAATTGTATATAAAATCAAATCAATAAAATGACTTTAAGCCGACCTGTAAAGGCGGCTTTTGCTTTATATACGTTAACCAAATATAACTTTTTTAGCATTTTATTGCTAAGACTGTTAGTTTAGTATGCATAAAAAACTCCGTAGATAAGGGGTTCGGTAATTAACGTATATAAACCAATCTTTAATTATTGATTCAGCCGAGGCTTCGCCATTGCGATGGAAGGCAATGGCAATCAACACTCATAGCCTTGAAAGGCTTCGTGCAGCATAGCTGATTTTTGCTGTTGAGTAAAAATGCAAAAACAGCCGCCTGCGGCACAGCCCCAACCTAAGTAACATGATCCTACTTATCGTCACGCCTACGTGAACTAAATTATAATATGCGAGTTGGTGCGCTATGGGTCCATTTTGCTCATACATCTCCTGAAGGCGAGATAAAGCGTAGCTTCAATGGATGATAGTCCTTACAAATACAAAAGCCCAGGAATTAAATGACCTTTTCCATGCCCTTTGCAACTACAAAGGAAACCTTGTTTTAGGGATGGTGCCGCTGGATTTGGCATATAAACAAGCTCCATCTCTAGGTAATAAAGACCTGAATTATATTCGAAGCCTTGTTTCTACTGCAAGGCGTTTGCAGAATGAATATGCTAAATTATTTTCAGGTAATGATAACAACTTGGCTATTTATAAACCAGCCTTATCTGAATTCCTTGAACAAGGCGGATTCATTTCTGTTTATAAAAAACAAACGGATGTGAGAAAGAGAAACCTTTTGGTTTTTATTCTTGTCATTTTAGGATTAGTCGTTGCAGCATTAGTGCTACGCTAATAATTGACGTGACCTATAAGGCTTTATTTCTTCATTAAATTGATGCCCTGTTACACTTCGTATAAACCCCGCTGACCTTTATATTTATCCAATGAAAACCATTACCTATTACCATTTCAATCCTGATGAATCCTATTCCACCTCCATGTCATTTCCGGCACTGGTGGAATATGTTCAATATACTTCCGGAGAAAAAGGATTCTCATTATTCGAAGACCTTTTGATCATTCAAATACCAGAAGGCGTTTTCATACGGACCACTTCACGGGAATGGTGCGAGACCTTCACCCATCTTGCAGAAAAAGAGATCAGTAAAGACTGGCAATTCCAGATCCTGAAGGAAGGTGAATGGGACCGGCTGACCACCAGGTACAGGGCCCCTATTGAATCTTTTGGCGATGCGCGGCTGGTGAGATGGCGTGTCGGATTTTTCTGATCTTCATTTGAAGTTCAACCTGGCGGATAAAAGATGGGGGAGCAAGTTTCCGTAGTACTACGGTTGATCTGTAATTTCCAATGGGATAATTTGGGGTACTCGATCCCAATGATGAAAAGTCTTGCCATATTGTTTATTCCCTTGCTTCTTGCATCCACTTCATGCAATGACGGAAAAGGTAAATACGGCCAATGCCAGGCCAAAATAAAAGGTGAACGATGTAAGAATGCAGCCACCAGGACCGGCTATTGCCTTTCACACTGATGCTTACATATTTTTTATCTGCTCGCGGTACCATGCCGCTTTTTTATCATCAATGCCTTCGCCGCTTTGCAACAATCTATGTACAAGAGCAACCATTTGCATTCTTTCATATGGTTTAAGAACACCAGCTTTGTTCAATTCCATCAGCCTTGCAAAAGCAGCATCCCTTTTTTCGATTGCGGAGTTATTATCTAATAGTGTTCCCGCATAGTGCAGCAGCAATACCGCATGCTCAGGATGTTTTTTGACAAGCGTTGCATAGGCAGATTCGCGTTCAGGCAGATTAAGTTCTTCTAACTGGACAATTTCCCAAAGCAGCCTGTCCTCAGGAAACAATTTCTGTCCCGTAGCAAGTAATCCTGCGCCCTTTGGATCTTTTTGCCCAAGGTAATGGCCGGCAACTAACGCGTACAGATGTTTGAATTCTTTTGACTTCAACCCCGCCCCTGTCAGTTGCTCAAAATAACCAATGGCCGATGCTTCATCCCCGGATTGCCAGGCGGCCATGCCGGAAAGGTTTACCAGTTGCGTATCAAGTTTCGGTAGCCTTAATCCTTTCAGCGAAAATGATTTGGTATAGATGTAATCCTTTGTATCCATCGCCTGCCTGAAATAACCCAGCGCATCGCTGAAAGCTTTTTTATTATAAAGCGAGATGCCCTCATTATAGGCTGCGTCATAGATCCTGAACAGGTCAACGTTCTGGTCCAGTTCCATCATTCGGTTCTGGTCATCCAGGACCTGGTAGGTTTTAAATGATTGCAATGCACCTTTCTGCAGCTCCAGCTTTTCCGGTCCTTTGGCCTGCTTGCTCATTTCCGTATATACTTTCCCTTTGTAATACCATGCGCCGGCTTCGCCTGCATGTGATGAATCGGAAAGATACCGGTCGATCTGTGTCTTTGCAGATGCCCAGTCGTTGGAGGCTATTGACCGCTGTACAGATTTCAAATCCTGCCCTGAAGCAAATGAGGAAAGGGCCAGGACCAGGAGTAAAAAAGGAATGCGGTGCATAGGATGATGTTGATGAATCAGGATGATAGTGAAACTAGAAATGGAACGTTATAAAAAACCATCAGGGTCCTGAGGACCCTGATGGAAATTAAACTTTATTCAAATGTCCTTACAGTTGCAAATAAGATCTGCTACTGTATTAAAGGGTCTTTAATTTAGCTTCGTACTTCGCTGCCTTGTCCGCAGGCCCCTTGGCTTTATAATAGTCGGCAAGGTTCTGTGTGACTTTTTTCATGTTCGCTTTGTCAGCGTTCTTCAGTGATGGCATGGCTTCGTACAGCTCAAAGGTCAGCTCGCCGTATTTTACCATCTCAGCGTTGATCGCGTCCAGTTTTGCCTGTGCATCTTTCTTTCTTTTTACATCAGCAGGTGTTGTACCCTTAATGCGGTTCACGCTGTTCTGCATATAGTTGGCATCATCGGAAAGAATTGTGGTCAGGATGAAACCATTGGTAGCCGTTGGCTTCACCGCCAGTGACTGCCTGAAAGCATCTTTTAATTTACCCAGCCAAACGGTATCGTTCACACGCGTATCATCAAGGTACACGTATCTGTACATTTCGATGGCATAGTCATGTGACAGCACAGCATTGTTAGGGTATTTCGTCATCAGCTCTTCATACTTCTTTAAACGGGCAAGGGTATCTGCTCCTGCCATATCCAAACGATAAAAAGGCCATACATCCCTGTTAGGGAATACTGCTTCTCCCTGGTCGATGATGCGGGAAGCAGCAACCATATCATTCTTGTCTTTATAATAATTGGCCATGTAACCATAGATCCCCAGGTGAGTGGTGTCAGGGATCTTCAGGTTCACGATCTGCTGGTAATACTTCATTGCAGCTTCAGGCTTTTTAGCACTTTCCGCGGCAACACCTGCATACAAGACAGAGGTCGTATCAAATGGAACTTCCACCAGTTTGTTGGCTGAAAGCACATTGAAAGTTTCAACAGCCCTTTCGAAGTTATTAAAGGCCCTATCGTAATCCTTGGACTGGAAAGCTTCAGCGCCACCCTTGAAGTATGCTGTATAAATATTAAACAGCGGGCGGTAATTCTGGAGCTTCGCGATCACCGATCTTTTTGCTTCAGGCTTAGAAAAGTCGAGTGCAACAAAACGGTTCATGCTCTGAAATGCAGTACCCATTAAAGAGGTATCAGCTGGATTGGCAGTTGCCAGTTCACTAAAGACCTGAGCTCTGTAAAACCACAGGTCCGCATTATCCTGGTTCTTTGGATCTGCCAGCATTTTATCCAGCTTTTCCCTTGCCTGTGCATATTTCTGGTTGTCCACGTCTTTTTTGACGTCATCAATTTTCTGTGCAAAGGCACAGGTAAAGCCCGCGATCATTAATGCTGATAATACAAGTTTTCGCATTGTTTATTTTTTATATATTGAACTATACCGGAACAGAATCCTCTCCTTCAGATGGCAATTCAGGGAAATTGGTTGGTTCATCAGCAGATTCTGCCTGGGCAATACTGCTTTCAACCACTTCAATTACCTCCTGCTCATCGATCTTGGTAATGGCTGCGATCTCGTCGCCGTCATCCAGGCGGATCAGTTTTACACCCTGGGTTGCCCTTCCCTGCGAGCTGATGTCAGCTACTTTCATACGGATGGTCACACCACTTTTACATGTGATCAGAAGGTCTTCCTTATGTGCCACATCAAGCAGGCCAACCAGCTTACCGGTCTTTTCCGTAACATGAATGGTCTTTACACCCTTACCGCCACGGTTGGTGATCCGGTATTCGTCTACCGGTGTGCGCTTTCCAAAGCCTTTTTCACTCACCACAAGGACGGTCCTGTCAGGTGTTAAAGGATTTACGCAGATCATACCGATCACTTCATCGTTGGCATCATCCACTTCAATACCGCCTACACCGATCGCTCCCCTTCCTGTCGGGCGCACCTTGGCTTCAGGAAAACGGATCGCCCTGCCTGATGCTACAGACAACATGATCTCGCAGCTTCCGTCGGTCAGTTTTGCTTCCAGCAACTGGTCCCCTTCAATAATGGTGATCGCGTTCACACCTGTTGTACGCGGGCGGCTGAAATCGGCTAGCGCCGTTTTTTTTATAACACCCTGTTTGGTGCAAAGTATGATGTAATGTGAATTCACAAAGTCAACATCCTGCAGGTCGGCAATATCAATGACTGCCCTTACCTTATCATCCGGCGCAATTTGCACCAGGTTCTGGATGGCCCTTCCTTTGCTGTTCTTTTCGCCTTCGGGTATCTGGTAAACATTCAGCCAGTAGCACCTGCCTTTTTCTGTAAAGAACAACATGGTATGGTGGGTTGAGGCAACGAACAGGTGTTCAATGAAATCCTCTTCCCTGGTCCTGCCCCCTATTACGCCCCTGCCTCCACGCTTTTGGGAGCGGAATTCAGTAGCTGATGTACGCTTGATATATCCAAGGTGTGAAATAGTAATGACCACGTCTTCTTCCTTGATCAGGTCTTTAATGCTGACCTCATTATCCAGGTAAGTGATCTCGGTCTTTCTTTCATCACCGAACTTTTCCTTTACTTCAATCAATTCGGTTTTGATCACATCGTAGCGCATGCTTTCATTGGCAAGCAATTCCTGCAGGCGTCCGATGAGTGCCATCAACTCGTCAAATTCCTGTTTGATCTTGTCACGCTCCATGCCGGTCAAACGCTGCAGGCGCAATTCAAGGATCGCTTTGGCCTGGATATCATCCAGCCCCCAGCCCGCGTTCACCAGGTTTTCCCTTGCTACATCTGGGGTTGAAGAAGCACGGATCAGTGCGATCACTTCATCAAGATGATCCAGAGCGATCAGGAACCCTTTTAATATGTGTGCTCTTTTTTCTGCTTCACGCAGCTCAAATTTGGTACGGCGAACGATCACCTCGTGCCTGAACTCAACGAATTCAGCGATCATTTCCTTCAGGTTCAATACACGCGGACGTCCCTTGATAAGGGCCACATTATTGATACCGTAGCTGGTCTGCAATTCCGTGAATTTGAAAAGCTGGTTCACCACTACGGTTCCCATAGCTTCCCTTTTCAGGTCCACCACGATACGGGTGCCTTCTTTTCCGTTGGATTCGTTATTGATATGTGCGATGCCTTCAATGGTCTTGTCAGTCACAAGCTGGCCAATACGGTCGCAAAGTGCATCCCGGTTCACCTGGTAAGGCACCTCGGTGATCACGATCTGTTCGCGTCCGCTAGGCTTGGTATCGATCCGCACCTTACCACGCAACACTACCCTTCCGCGGCCAAAATGGAAACCCGCCTTGATGCCTTCCATACCGTAAATGGTGCCACCTGTTGGGAAATCCGGGGCTTTCACATACTGCATCAGTTCATCGATACTGATCTCGCGGTTATCTATGTAAGCAACACAGCCGTCAATCACCTCGCTGAGGTTGTGCGGCATCATGTTGGTGGCCATACCAACGGCAATACCGCTGGAGCCGTTGAGTAATAATTGAGGGATCCTCGTTGGAAGCACAGTGGGTTCCTGTAGGGAGTCGTCAAAGTTGAATTGAAAGTCTACTGTATCTTTTTCAATGTCCTGCAGCATGGCCTCTGCCAGCCGCTTCATGCGGACTTCGGTATATCGCATGGCCGCCGGGCCATCGCCATCCTGGCTACCGAAATTGCCCTGTCCATCCACGATGGTGTAACGCATGCTCCAGTCCTGGGCCATGCGCACCATGGCATCATATACTGAAGAATCTCCATGGGGGTGGTATTTACCTAACACCTCGCCTACCAGACGGGCAGATTTTTTGTACGGCCGGGTAGGTCCCATTCCCAGGTCGTTCATTGCATAAAGGATGCGCCTGTGAACCGGTTTAAGGCCATCCCTTACATCCGGCAAAGCCCGTCCAACAATCACCGACATCGAGTAATCGATGTAGGCAGTTTTCATCTGTTCTTCAATGTTTACGGATATGACCCGGTTATAATCGTTCGTTTCCTGAGGTTGCAAGTTTTCTTCCATTCGATCAGCTTATTTAGCACCTTTTTTAAGGTGGGCAAATCTACCGATTTAAGCCCAACAAACCTGATGAAATGAGGCATTTTAAGCCCATATTATCACCATTGCAGACCCATAATTGTGTATGAAACCACTTTGTCCTTCTTATTAACATTTTTTAGTAACAGGCACAGAATTTTCTTAGTAAAAAGAAGGAAGCAAACACCGACTATGAAGCGTTATATGTTATTGCGAAAGAATCGCGAATCCGGTCCCTACACTTTAGAAGAATTAATGATCCAGAGGTTAAGGCCCAATGACCTTTTATGGGAAGAAGGCGAAAGCACTTCCTGGAAGTTCCCTCTCGAAATGGAAGAATTGAGGTCTATTGTGGATACCAGTACGCCCGAAGAAGAAAATGCCCCTTCAGAATCAGGCGGAAGGTCAGCTGAAGCCCCCCGTGAATGGTCTGTGGTTTATTACGGTCCTTCTTCTCTCCCGGCTGGCCATGACCTGCAGGAAAAGCAGGCAGCAATCGCAAGACAATTCCGCGAAAGCCAGCGCAGACCCCAACCAAAAAGAGGTCTGTGGAAGCGTGAGATCACTGAGGTGAAAGAATTGTTTACTCTGGCATTTGTATTCATTGGTGTCGTCCTGGGATCAGTGATCATGAAAAAGGTCATTGACAACCTGGATAGGACCACCTATGCCGGAACCCAGTCTGAATTCACTTTCAGCCGTCCCCAGTTACCAGAGGTTTCTGATCCGAGCATTCAGAATGCACTGACCATGGAATTCATTCCTGCAAAAGATACCACAACAAATGAAGTACCTTCTGAGAAGCAGGGTGATATCAGGAAACTGGTCCGTGTGAATGATTCCGGTTATAAGGTTGGATTACTTGGCGGCATCAGGGACCTTGAACTGAATGTATACAATGGTTCAGAAGAAACCGTGGAGGAAGTGGTGGTGGAAGTTCAATTCCTAAGAGCTAATGGTGAGGTAACCGATGTGCGTCAATTCACGGCTGAACAGATTAGTCCTTTTCGTTCCAGGGTGATCACCATACCACCTTCAGACCGTGGTGTAAAAGTGAATTATAAGATCATCAATGTTTCCCTTAAACAACAAAAGACCATTCTTGAGGAAGCCTGAATGGCTACTTATCCAGGTATAGTGATATAAAACTTCCCATGGAATTATAATCATCACTTAGCATTCAATTGGTTGAACGGGTCATAACAGGTAGCTCCGCCTCTGGGCTTTACGCTTTCTGCTTACATTTGTTTTTATGAAGAAGATCCTTTTGTTTGGTGCGGGAAAATCAGCAACGGTCCTTATCGACTATTTACTGAAAGAAGCCCCTGAACAAAATTGGCAACTGCTGCTGGTGGATGCCAACCTTGAACTGGCCAGGAAAAAAATAGGATTTTCAGGATCAGGCCAGGCCATTGCATTCGACATCAGCAATGAAACAGAAAGGGCAAGGCACATCCACCAGTCAGATATTGTGATCTCTTTATTGCCTCCCTCCCTTCACCTGCTTGTAGCTAAAGACTGCCTTCAGTATAAAAAGAACCTGCTGACAGCTTCCTATGTAGATGAAGCCATGAAAGCCCTGAGACCGGAAATTGAAAGTAACGGACTGCTGTTCCTCTGCGAGATGGGGCTTGATCCGGGCATAGATCACATGAGTGCAAAAAAGCTGATCGATGAAATTGAAGCAACAGGAGGCCAGATACAATCCTTTCTCTCTCATTGTGGCGGATTGGTTGCAAAAGATTCGGATAACAATCCCTGGCATTACAAGATCAGCTGGAACCCACGGAATGTTGTAATGGCAGGGAAAGCCGGCGCAATCTTCCGGCAGGATGGTGCGATCAAGGAATTGGGATATACGGACCTCTTTGCCGAGAAAAGATATGTAGCTGTTCCGGATGGTGATCTGTATTGCTGGTACCCCAACCGTGATTCCATTTCTTACATTCCAGTGTATGGATTGCAAAACTGCGCCACTTTCATCCGTACCACCTTAAGGCATCCTGATTTCATTTATGGATGGAAAAACATTGTTGACCTGAAGCTTACGGATGAAAAACCGGTTTATGATGTGAACGGCAAAACACTGGCAACTGCTTTTAAAGAACATATGGACGCCCAGAATTTTGGGCCCTGGCTTGAACAAAGACTGCTTGAGCATTTTGATGCCACCAAGGACCTCTTGCAGGAATTGCTGAACCTGACTGAAATGGAAGAAAAGGCCCAGCAAAAAGGCCTGAAGCCGGTTGAAGAATTCATGGTTGTGAATGAGACCGGAGATCTCCAGGCTGTGGATATTGATGATCTGAAGCTGAATGCAGCAACCGTACTGGCGGACAAGATGCATGATGCGAAGCTTACACTAAAGCAGCTGTTCTTTCTTGGACTGGATGATGAACAGACGGTACTCCAGCTGGGGAAATGCAGCGCTGCTGATATACTACAGTTTGCCCTAGAAAAAAAGCTTGCGCTTGAAGCGGGCGACCGGGACATGATAGTGATGCTGCACGAACTGGAATACAAAAAAGGCAATGCGCTGCATAAAGCTACAAGCACGCTGGTGCTTGAAGGTGATGATGATCATCATACCGCCATGGCAAAAACCGTTGGGCTTCCGCTTGGCATTGCTGCAAAATTGATATTGAATGGAAGCCTGGATTTAAAAGGACTGCACATACCGATCCTTCCCGAGATCTATTTACCGGTGCTGGAAGAATTGAATCAGCATGGGATACGCTTTGATGAGAGAACCATCATGATCTGACCCGCCCAGTTTCTAATGTAATATGATTGATAATTACTGGTAAGCTGTTACGCATATTTTTTCAAAATGGTTTCCAGTTCCTTTAGGCCTTCCGATGCGCTTTTTTCAATTACTGTCAGGTTATATAGCGAAGATGTGTAGGGAATCTTTTTATCTACAATGAATTTGGGAATTTCCCAGGGCACATAATTTACCAGTCCTGCTGCCGGGTACACTGCCAGCGAGGTGCCAACGATCAGAAAAAGTTCTGCTGATCTTGCCAGGAGCACAGCGTCTTCCATCCTTACTACAGGTTCTTCAAACCAGACAATGTCAGGTCTTAACTGCGCGCCATCTTCTGCAAGCTGACCCATTTGTATATCACCACGAATCGGGTAAACCAGGTCATCTGATTTTTCGCTCTTCATTTTAAAAATCTCTCCATGAAGGTGAAGTATGCTGGTAGACCCTCCCCGCTCGTGAAGATCATCTATGTTTTGTGTGATGATGTGTACATTGAAGAATTCTTCCAGCCGTGCCAGGATTCTGTGTGCTTCATTGGGTTCAACCTCAAGAACATTCTTCCTGCGCATATTGTAAAATTCCTGCACCAGGGCCGGGTTCTTTTTCCATGCAGTGGCCGTGGCTACTTCATTGATGTCATAACCTTCCCATAACCCATCACTGTCGCGAAAGGTCTTCAAACCGCTCTCAGCTGAAATTCCTGCGCCAGACAATACGACCAGTCTTTTCTTAGGCATGTTCTTTCATTAAAAAACAAATATAACTGCAGAGGGAAAGGTGACTGTGAACATTTTGGAATTTTATTTGCTTCCTGATAAAAAACGATTCTATGACTGGACATTCATTTGAAATTCGCGTAGGTGGCGTGCCTTATTCAGTTAGGGCTGTGCCGTTTTCCTTTAATACAGAAACCAGGTTCAAGGTGAGTTATAATGGCGGTGAAGAACACATTTTTACCTGGGACTCATCGCTGGGACGTATGGCTCCAATTGATGATGAAGCTGCTACTATGCCTGATGACCTTGAAATGGCCATTGCAGGCAGACTGCAATCCGTCAGGTTGTGATGGAGGTTAGTTGCATTGTATCACCCAACAGCTATTAGCCAACAGCTATTAGCTAATAGCTAATAGCTGTTCTCATTACTGCGTATCCTTTAAGCTTACTTTCTTTTCAGGAAAATTTCTGTGTCTTTTCCAAGTGTCAGTCCTATAGCAGAATCATTGATCATCCTGATGGGATAGATAGCTCCTGAAGGATCTTTCAGGATTATGAGTTTGTCCTTGCCATTGTACTGATATGGTATCCTGTCTGATGATTCACCTGAAAAATAAAGAGAATCATTAGTGAACATGATATCAGCACCAGATGTATCCTTCTGAAGAAGGCAGGCAATAAAGAGCGCCAATGGGTCACTCTGGTTTCCTGCCTGTATGGAGTTAATTTTCCATGAACCAATGAACGGGTTATTCTGTTTCTGATCCCATGTATCGATCTCATTGCGGCTGCATGCAGAAATTAAAAGGACCGACAAGACAATGAACCTGTTTTTCATAACACATTATTTGAAGTGAAACTTTTTTGAAAGATGGTATTGCAGAAGACTTTTCAATCTTCAGCATGATGAATCAATTATTTCCCAGCTAAGGTTTTGGATGTTTTGGCCAGTTCTATGAATTCGGCCCTGTAACCATTGGCGTCCTTTCCAGAAGCGCTCCTGGCCAGTTCCAAAACCCTGTCGTAACTGCTTCCCTGGCGGAACCTTGATCCTTTCAGCAGCATACCGAAAGAAGCAACAGCTGCTGAAAACCTGAAATTTTCAGAAGCATTTGAAAGCGAAACTATTTGGTCATTCACTGAGTGCACCTGTAATTTGCTCTTGCTTCCCTGGGGCTCTTTATACCGCAGATGGATCGTCATCAGCTGATCCTTTCCAAAATTCAACTGCTCCTGTTGTTTTGTATGCTGTGCCGGATCCGTTGAAGTAAATTCGTCCGCTATGCCTGCAGGTATGATCTCGTATAAAGCAGTAACGGTATGACCACTCCCTAATTCTCCCGCATCTTTCTGATCATCTTCAAAATCTTCGGTTGCAAGCATCCTGTTCTCGTATCCGATCAGCCTGTAAGCCTTTACCTGAGCAGGATTGAATGCAACTTGGACCTTTACGTCTTTTGCAATGGTGAACAGTGTTCCACCAAATTCTGATACCAGGACCTTACGCGCTTCATTGATGTTATCAATGTAGGAATGGTTACCGTTTCCTTTATCAGCCAGTTGTTGCATTTTACCATCCTGGTAGTTGCCTGTGCCATAGCCAAGCACACTGAGAAAAATACCTGTTTCCCTTTGCTTTTCTATCAGCCTGACCAGTTCTTCATCGCTCGAAACACCAACGTTAAAATCACCATCAGTTGCAAGGATCACCCTGTTGTTACCTCCCGGAATGAATTGTTCCTTTGCAATCTTGTATGCCATTTTGATACCTGCCTCACCTGCAGTTGAACCACCTGCTTCCAGCTCATCGATCGCCTTCTTGATGCGTGCTTTTTTACTGCCAGGGGTAGAAGGAAGTACCAGCCCTGCATTGCCAGCATAAACAACAATGGCCACCTTGTCTTCATCTCTTAGTTCTTCAACTAATAATCGAAGTGATGCCTGCACAAGGGGAAGCTTATCCGGCTGGTCCATGGAACCGCTTACATCAATGAGAAACACAAGGTTTGCTTTTGGTAAATTAACCTGTGACATTTCCCGTCCTTTTAAACCAATGTGCACCAGTTTGTGCTTTGTGTTCCAAGGACAGTCGCCTGCTTCCGTGTAAATAGAGAAAGGTGCGCCATCCGCAGGGGTGTATAATCATAATCAAAGTAGTTGATCATTTCTTCAATGCGAACGGCTTCGGCAGGGGGAAGCGAACCGGCGTTGATCATGCTCCTGACATGGGTGTAGGAAGCTTCGTCAACATCAATGGAAAAAGTGGAAAAAGGAGAAGATGCCGGAGATATAAAATCATTTTCGGCAATAGGCTTTATAATGTCTTCTGGTACTGATTCCTGTTTCAAAACCCAGGAATCTGCTGATACCGGCTTGCTAAGGCTGATCATTTCTGAAGATCCCTGACTAACATTCGTATCGCAGGAAGCGAGGAGGAGCATGATGGCACATGCGGATAGCTGTTTTTTCATGTCTGTGATTTTTAATCAGATTCCTCTTTATGTTTTTTTACATAAGAGGTCACAGGCAGGCATCGTTAGCGGGAGCAATCAAAGATTAATGCTGCGGAGGCAGGAAAGGTAACCCGGGGAGAGAGGAATTTTCTTTTTCCGGATGACCGTAAAGGACGCGGAGGACGCAAAGAAATCGAAAAAGAAAAACAAGGTCACCTTTACCATCTTTATAATCCTTTGCGCAACCTTCGGGTTCTTTGCCGTTAAATTCAAGCTTGCTTAAAAGGCCCCGATCAACTTATCTTTACCTCGATTGCCTGAATGCTAAAGTAATTTTGTGTTGCGTATACAACTATAAACTAAAAACCCAAAACAATAAACAACCATGTACTGGCTGGTAAAGTCTGAACCTTCTGTTTACAGCTACGATCAATTGGTAAAGGACAAGCAAACCACCTGGGATGGTGTACGCAATTATGCAGCACGCAATAACCTGCGCGCCATGAAGAAAGGTGATGAAGTATTGTTCTATCACAGCAATGAAGGTCTTGCCATAGTAGGCATCGCCAAAGTTTCCAAGGAAGCTTACCAGGACCCCACTACTGCAGAAGAAGCCTGGGTCTGTGTCGATCTTAAGCCTTTTAAAAAATTGAAGAAGCCTGTCACCATGCCACAGGTAAAGCAGGATCCGCGCCTTAAGAACATGGACCTTATGCGCATCTCAAGACTTTCAGTGCAAACCGTCAGGGAAGATGAATGGAAAGTTATTATGGAACTTGCAGGGATGTGAGGGAAGCAGGAAGCTGTTGGCTGATAGCTGTTGGCTGTTAGCTTCGAGCTGCGAGCCTGTAGGTGTTTCAATAATTTTTCAATTCATTTTAATTGGATGAGGTCTAAGAACTCCAATTTTATTTTGAGACTGTTGAAGCTCGAAGCTCATAGCTCGCAGCCAAAAAAGCTCTCTTTCCAATAAACGAATTGTAAATAGGATTGTACGTAAACAAAGCCACCAGCCAAAAGCTAATAGCCATCAGCTTCCTCACCATCCACTCGCCAGTACATCCGCTATATGCAATGTCTTCAGCTGGTATTGTTTCTTATCGATATAACCTTGCAGGTGCATGAGGCAGGAATGGTCTGTTGAGATAAGATAGTCCGCACCGGTGGCCAGTGCATGCTCTACTTTTTGTTCGCCCATACCAATGGAAATAGGCTCGAATTTGACGGCGAAGGTACCGCCAAAGCCGCAGCAGGTTTCCACGTCTTCCATTTCGGCTATTTGTAAACCTTCCACATTTTGTAATAACAACCTTGGCTCATTTTTGATCCTGCATTCCCGCAGGCCTGCACAGGAATCATGGTAGGTAGCCTTACCATTGAGGACTGCGCCAAAGTCTGAGCGGCCCAGCTGCTGAACAAGGAATTCAGAGAGCTCAAAAATATTGGAGCCAATAGCCTTCACATCGTTGTGCCTGGAGGAGTTATCGAACAGCTTGGTATAATAATTCCTGACAAATCCAACACAGCTGGCGCTGGGTGCAACAATTGGCTGTTGCGGATCAAAATCTTTCAGGAACTTACTGCAGACTGCCCGGGCATCATCCCAGAAGCCGGCATTAAATGCAGGTTGTCCGCAACAGGTTTGTGAGGGATTGTAGGTTACCGTACATCCGGCTTTTTCCAAAACCTTGATTGTATTGAATGCTGTTTCCGGATAAAGCTGGTCTATAAAACAGGGAATGAACAACTGTACCTTCATGAAAAGTTTCCTTGCTTTATTGTCCTGTTTAGAATGATCATTTTGAGCGCAGTTATCGCTGCTTCTTCACCTTTATGTCCGTGTGCCCCGCCAATGCGGTCCCTGGCCTGCTGCAGGTTGTCCACGGTGAGCACACCGAAAATAACAGGGACCGAAAGGGTCAGGTTCAGTTGGGTAACACCAATGGTAACAGACTGGCAGACATAATCAAAATGCGGCGTATCACCCCTTACAACAGCGCCAAGTGCGATGTAGGCTGTGATGTCAATGTGCTTGGCCGCACATTGCTGGATGGCAAAGGGGATCTCTACCGCTCCCGGAACAACAATGGTCTCTGATTTTACATCATACTGTTTCAGGATCCTTAATGCGCCACGTTCCAGTTCATCTACAATTTCCGCGTTCCATTCCGTCTTAACCAAAACAACGAGGGCATCCTTTATGTGTCGGATGCCCTCAAGTTCTTGGAACAATTTACTGTTTGCAATATCTGCCATCGATCAATTTATTCTACTGAATAGACACCCAATTGGGCCAGCTGTTTGTCAGCTTCAATGCCAGGACCCGCAGTTGGGAATTTCTTTTTGATCTCTTTATAAAGATCAATTGCTTCTTCCCTGTCTTTTAAAACAGTCTGGGCGAAGTAACCGGCAAGGAAAAGGTATTCTGCCGAATTCATACGGTCGTCTTCAAAATGACGGCCGGCCTTTTTATAGTAGTTCAGGGCATCGCTGTTCTTTCCCTGTGCAGCATAGGCATCAGCCAACAGCTTGTAAGCCCTTGCCTGTACCGGCCTGGATGATGTTTCAAATTCCTTCAGGTATTTCTCAGCGTTCTTGTAATCTTCCAGTTTCAGGTAATTCACACCTGCAATGTAAGCAGCAAGGTTACCGGCTTTGGTACCATCGTACTGGTCAGCAAGCTTTGCAGCACCCGGGTGACGCTGATCGCCATTGATGCTCAGCCGGGCCGAGTCACGCATGTAATAGTCATGGGCTTTGAAAACCAGTTCAGCCGCCTTCTTTTCTTTAGGGCCTTTAACGAATTTATTGTATCCAAGGATACCAGCGATCAGCAGCACTGCAACACCTCCGATCACCAGGATCGGCTTTTTGTACTGTGACCAAAAATCTCTCGCACGGTCCACCACCTGGTCGTTCTCGGTTGTGTGGCGCACCTGTTTAACTTCAGACATGAATGATATTAATTATAATGGTGGTTATTAATCTACAATGAAAGGATAATTCTGATCTACATAAACATCCTTCAAAACTTCGTCATCGGATGGCCATGGTGATTCTTCCGCAAATTTCACACATTCCGTTACTGCCTTTTCCACTCTTTCGTTGATTGCCTTGATTTCGTCTTCAGCAGCCAGCTTATTGTCGTAGATCTTTTTTAACAGGTCAGTGATAGGATCTTTGCTTTTGTATTCTTCTACTTCTTCTTTGGTCCTGTATTTCTGAGGATCAGAGATCGAGTGCCCTTTATAGCGGTAAGTTTTAATCTCCAGTAAAGTGGGTCCGCCTTTCTCCCTGGCGCGCTTTACGGCCCTGCTTACTCCATCGTGAACAGCTTCGGCGCTCATGCCATCGATCACATCAGAAGGCATTTCGTAAGCGTCGGCCAGTTTATAAATATCCGTGATGTTGGAAGTCCGTCCTACGGAAGTTCCCATCGCGTAATTGTTGTTTTCGCAAATAAAGATCACCGGCAGCTTCCAAAGCATGGCCAGGTTGAAGGTCTCGTGCAACATTCCCTGGCGGGCTGCGCCATCACCAAAATAGGTCAGGCAAACATTGTCCGTACCACGGTATTGTTCTGCAAAGGCAAGCCCTGCGCCAGTGCCGATCTGGGCTCCAACAATACCATGTCCGCCGTAAAAATTTTCCTTTTTTCCAAAGAAGTGCATGCTTCCGCCTTTCCCTTTAGCGCAACCTGTGGCTTTTCCATACAGTTCCGCCATGCATGAATTAACGGAGATGCCCTTGGCAATGGCAAGGCCGTGGTCGCGGTAGGCTGTAATGAACAGGTCTTCGGGACGGGTTGCTGTCATACACCCGGCTGCAATGGCTTCCTGCCCTACGTAGGCGTGAAAGAATCCTCGGATCTTTCCTTCCATTTTATATTTCTCTTCAGCCATCAGCTCAAACTGGCGAATGAGCTGCATGAGTTCGTACCAGTACAAATAAGTCTCTTTGGTAAATTTTGTAGCCAAGTCCGGGATTTTGAGCGGCAAAAATAAGGGAAAAGAGAGGATAGTTTCAAGTTTGTATAAGGGGTATTCAGGGGAGAATGGCCTCATTTTAAAGGAAAAAGTGCTTTTTTAGCGATTTTTTAGCCAGCACTGAATGAAGGCATTCACTAAACAGACCATCAGGCAAAAGGACCGACAGCGAACCTAAAAGGTATAAAATGAAATTGCCTGCCGGATTGCCCCGGCTGAATCCTTTCCAAGAAAGGAAGGTTTAGGTGAATAAAATTGAGATCGGCCCGGCAGTCATATGAGCGGCCCATAAAAAAAATTTCATCGAACAATTGAAATAATGGCTCCAGGTTCAATAGTATTGATAAAGTGAAATACCTCTTCTATGAACAACAACGCGGTACCGTTGTTTTTGAAATGGATCAATCAGGTACTTTTTGTCCAGGTCTGAACTATCCTGAATAAATCCCTGAAGCAGGAACTTGTTGAACATATTCCTGCCTTCATCATGGGAAATATAGCTTTTTCCTTTTTTCTTTATTTCAATGGTTTTCTGGTAAAGTTTTTCATTTCTAAACTGGTAATGCACCATGGTATCTCCGATCTTTTTCCAAAGCCAGTTATCACTGGTTACTTCATCCGGTTTTTGAGCATCCGGCAGCTCCTGCCTTGTAACATCTTTTTCTTTTAATATGGAAGGCTGGCCCAATTTGATGGGTTGAAAATTCTGGTTCTTTAACGCATTCTTACTGCTAAAGTCATATTCGAAAATGGAAGCATATTCCTTTTCCCGGCAGGAAATGATCAGACAGAATAAAATGAAAACAATAAAGAGCTTCATATAGAACAGTTCTTACAATTTATCAGATTAATTCGATCTTTGAAAGAATTGAATAAATTCCCTTCCTTTCTTAACTCAGAAGCTTGACCGCCGTTGTCCCTTTATCTTCAATCCATATCACTGTTCCAGTTCAAAAATTACTTTCACCAGGAATACCAGTTTTCCGAACGGATCATCGGCATCTGCGGAAGGAACGGGGTTGGGAAGACCAACCTGCTGGATGCGATCCATTACCTCTGTTTTACCAAAAGTTATTTTTCAAGGCTGGATGCAGGCAACATCCTGCACGGCCACCAGGGTTTCAGGATCGAAGGCCACCTGCAACTGAACGACCACCCGGAAAAAGCAGTATGCATCTTAAGGGAAACAGGCAAAAAGGAATTTTCAGTGAATGATGATGCCTATACCAGGTTCTCACGGCATATCGGAAGGTACCCCTGCGTTATCATTGCACCCGATGACGTTCAGCTGATCATCGGCGGCAGTGAGGAAAGAAGAAAATTTGCCGATACGCTGCTTTCCCAAATGGATCATGACTACCTGCAGGCCCTTATCAATTATACAAAGATCCTTCAGCAAAGGAATTCCTTCCTTCGATCTGCCAATGAAGGCTACCGCGACATTTCCGTGCTCGACATACTGGATGAACAATTATCTAAAGAAGGCAACCAGATCTTTGAAAAGCGAAGGGAGTTTTTCTTGAGGTTCCTGCCGCTGGTAAAGCAACTGTATAACGATATCTGCCAGAAGTATGAGCCCATACAATTGATCTATGAAACCGAACTTCACCAGGTTACCATGGAAGAACTGTTACGCTACAATCGCCAGAAAGATCTGAACCTGATGCGCAGTTCCGGCGGCATTCACAGGGACGATCTGGTATTCCATTTGGGAGAACAGCCATTCAAGACGATCGCCTCACAAGGCCAGCGAAAAAGCCTGCTCTTCGCGCTGAAGCTGGCAGAAATGCAAATACTGAAAGAAGAAAAAAGAGTCTCTCCGCTCCTGCTGCTGGATGATGTCTTTGAAAAGCTTGATGAAGAACGCATCAGCAACCTCTTGCAAAGGGTAAGCAGTGAAGCCGAAACCCAGATCTTCATTACAGACACCAATTGTACCCGCCTTCAGGTGCAACTGGAGAAGTTGGGGTTTCCTTTTCAACTATTGCAATTGTGAATCGTGAGGCGGGAGACGTGAAACGGGAGGCTAGAACGTGAGACTTGAAGCGTGAAACGTGAGGCCAGGTACGTGAGGCGTGGATCGGGAGACGTATATGATGATAAAGATGTTGATTTACTTTGCGTCTTTGCGTGAGATGCCTTTCTACGCCTTCAGGATTAATAAAGAAAGATTGTGCGTAAATAACCAGAAACCAGAAACCATAAACCAAAAAGGCTTTTTAAATTGCACCATGGGCCAGTATACCATCGGTGATGCGATCAGGAAGTTTTTGCAGGGCAGCAGGATTAAAGGATCCATTCAGGCTTTGCAGATTGAAGAAGTTTGGGAAAATGTAATGGGAAAGACCGTTGCCCGTTACACCGATAACCTGAAAGTGATCAACCGCACACTTTTCATCACAACCAGCGTGGCTCCATTAAAGCAGGAACTGCTTTACCAGAAAGATAAGATACGCTCCAGGGTAAATGAAGCCCTCGGGGAAAAAGTGATCGACGAGATCGTGATCCAGTGATCGCTCACTTCTATGGAGTCCCTGTTAAGAAGTGCTTTCTCCTTTTCATAAAAATAAAAAAGGTCATTAAAAGTGGATCTACCACTTTTAACGACCCTGTCAGATCATGTCATTTTAAGCTTAATACCTCCAGGGGTAACCCTGCTGCATGGACATTGTTTCCTCGAATCCGGAAGGATGCTTCTGAATGGATTCATGAAGGATATCCTGGGAAGAAAGCACACCGCGGAAATCGAAGCGATCGAAAATGGCCACATGCTTTACGTTGTACCGCTCCATCAGTTGCATGCAATATTCCAGCGGGCTGTCGCTGGTTGTTACAGGCAGCGTTCGGCTCATAAATTCTCTTACCTGTATTTTATTTAAAGGCCTGTGGTCAAAAAGTACACGGCTTGCTATATCGTGATCAGTGATGATACCCTGAAATTTACCATCCTGCAAAACGATCAGGAAATCTGCATTTTCGCAGGCCATCTGGTACAAGGCATCGCTGACAAGGCATTCGGGGATCACCTTGTTAAACTGGGGATATTTGCGGTCTAAAACATCAGCAACTTTTTCCATAGAAAAAAATTTAAGGATTACACTAACAACGGTGGCAACTTTCTCTGGGTGGTGGTACTTAAAATTAAACTTTTTTCTTTTTCGAAGCTCTGCCTTATATCTAATTTTTTTCTATTGTATCCTTACCCTTGGATCAACAATTCCATACAGGATATCAGCAAGAATATTCACCAGGATAAAAAAAGTTGCGGAGATCAGCACGGCACCCATCACTACAGGAAAATCAAGCTTTTCAAGCGCATCAACGGTCACCTTTCCTATACCCCTCCAGCCAAAAATGTATTCAATAAAAAAAGCGCCTGCAAGAAGCTCTGCAAACCATCCCGTTATCGCCGTAATCACCGGGTTAAGGGCATTCCTCAGTCCGTGTTTCCATATCACCGCATTCCTGCTAAGCCCTTTTGCATAAGCGGTTCTTATGTAGTCCTGGTCAAGCACATCCAGCATGGCGCTCCTGGTAAGCTGTGTAATTATTGCAAGCGGCCTGATTCCAAGCGTGATGGCCGGCAGGATCAGGTTCTGAAGGCTCATTCTTTTGCGGCCCTGCATATCCACTTCAAACCAGCTACCTGTAATATCCAGCCCGGTCCATTGGGTCAGCAGGAATCCAAAAACGTAGGCGATGATGATGCCAATGAAAAATGAAGGCGCGGAAATGCCAATGATGCTTGAAAATACTGCGGTTGTATCCACCCATGTATTCTGTTTGACAGCTGCCACCACACCAAGCGGTATTCCAATCACCACTGCGATGAGCATGGCGGCAAACGCAAGGATCAGCGTTCCCGGAAGCGCTTCCATTAAAATACTGCCTACCGGTTTTTTAGTATGATAAGACTTGCGCAGGTAAGGCACCTTGATCGCGAACTTTTTTTCACCACCAATAAAAACCCCTTTCAGACCTTTCTTTTCTATTTCCGTCCGGTCATGAATGGCTAAGGGTGATACATCATTGAGGTATAAAAAAAATTGTTTCCATTTGGGCTGGTCCAGGTATAATTCTCTTTTGATGTTGGCCCTTGTTGCGGCATCACCGCTTTGTCCCATCAGCAACCTGTCCGGATCGCCAAGTCCCTGGAATAGGAAGAACACCAGCACAACAACGCCAACCAGCACCAGCAGACCGTAAAGGATCTTCCGCGTAATGAACTTAAGCAAGCCGCATATTTTATGGATTTAAAAAATTGAACTATTGCTTTGTGAAATGCTCAAATGAATCCCTGATCTCCTTAGCACCCCATTTACGGATCACTGTTCCTTTCTCAAGATAATAAATGGTTGGGTTCGTTCTCGCGGCTGTCTTTACAACCGTATTATCACAGGTGAAAAGTGGTAGCGTTACTTTTTTCTTTTTTAGGATTTCAATGGCCCTTGCATATGGTGTTGAAGTAACAACAAAAGCTGGCACAGGGTAAGTTTTTCCAGACAATTCATTTACCCAATCATTATCGCCTTCCAAATCCATGCAGAAGATCAGCACAACCCGTGGCTGTTCAAGGATGATAGAAGCTGAATCAACATCTGATTCTCCTTTTAAAATAAAACCTTTGATGGGTGGCTGGGCATTGCCCTTGCGTACCAGTTTATCGATCCTGTCTATGTAAGTATAAGTATCAAAATCAGCAGGCAATTGTTCGGGCGCCCACTCAAATCTTTTTCCGTTCTTTTCATAGATATACCTGATAGCGGTGCTGTCCATAACAGAACCTGCAGGTGGCTGCATTTGCTGGCTTATATTGTTCCCCTTTTTAAAAGGCAGGCAATCGGCAAGCGGCAGGTAGTTCAATACATACCACTGAAGCGCCAGCACCAGCACCATACTTGCCACTAGCATTAAGATCCTTGTTCCTGATGTAAAAAGTGGCTGCATGAATCTTTTACCAACGATCAGCGCTATGATCATTACCAGCAGGACAAGATCCTTTACAAATGAAGTAAATGGCGTTATGGGAAGACAATCGCCAAAGCAACCGCAGTTTGTGAATTTTCCGGAGAGATAGGCATAACCAGTCAGGAAAGTGAAAAAAAGGATCAGGCCCAGCACAAGGTACAGGATAAAAGTTTTTTTCCATGCAAGCAGCAGCGCTACCCCTGCTCCTATTTCCAGGGTGATCATAAACACCGAAAGTCCTTTTGAATGTGCATGGAGAAAATCGAACAACCCCGTAAGGGGTGCCTTCAGAAAAGAATCACCAGCCAGGAGGCCTGCATTCCAAAGTTCAAAATATTCTTCCATCTTATAGGCAAGTCCTAAAGGATCATTGGCCTTTACAAGGCCTGACACAATAAAGAGGATGCCTACTATTGCCTGTATAATGCGGATCAGGATTTTCATGCAGTTAGTTTTTCATACTTCAGGATCATGGCAAAGGTGGCGTAATTGATCATGTCATAATAATTGGCATCCAGCCCTTCACTGATCAGGGTTGCTCCTTTATTAGCAATGATCTGACGCATACGTTGTAGCTTCATCAGGATCAGGTCGGGAAAGCTTTCATCGCTCATGTTGCGCCAGGCTTCGCCATAATCATGATTCTTTTGCAGCATCAGGTCGCGGGCAGCCTGCGCATACTTCTGGTACAAAGCACCTGCTCTTTCAACGTCAAGTTCTTCAGGGTCATCATCAGTAAGTTCCAGTTGTATGAGACCGATGATGGAATAGTTGATGATGCCAATAAATTCGCCTGCTATATCGTCATCCACCTTCTGTTCCCCGACCTCCTGGATGTTCCTGATGCGCTGCGCCTTGATGTAGATCTGGTCAACAACAGAGATGGTCCTGAGCACACGCCATGCGGTTCCGTAGTCCCTTGTTTTTTTGATGAAGATCTCCCTGCATTGTTCTATTACACTGTTATACTGCTGGATGGTGTCCGCCATGCTATGGATAATTACTACATTAGCTTCAAAAGTAATAAACAAGCTGTAATGTTCACCCTGAATGCAAAAGGCCGTTTGATCATCCTGGATGGACCTGTTGCGATGGGCATCATTAATACCACACCTGATTCGTTTTATGCAGGCAGCAGGAGCAATGTAATCGAAGCAGTTCTTTCAAAAGCCGACCAGATGATCCGTGAAGGTGCACTGATGTTGGACCTTGGCGGTCAAAGCACCCGTCCGGGAAGTGATCCGGTGAATGAAGAAGAAGAATTACGCAGGGTTTTGCCTGCTGTAGAAGCCATTCATAAAAATTTTCCGGAGGTCATTATTTCCATTGATACTTATTATGCTTCTGTTGCCAGGAATGCAGTTGAAGCCGGTGCTTCAATGGTGAATGACATCAGCGCCGGTTCCATAGATAAAGACCTGCTGTCTACTGTTGCTTCCTTAGGCGTCCCTTATGTGCTGATGCACATGCTGGGAAAACCTTCAACCATGCAGCTGAATCCACAGTATGAAAACGTGGTGCTTGAAGTGTTTGATTTTATAAGTTTTAAGATCAGGGAACTTACAAAGCTTGGCATCAATGATATCATCATAGATCCGGGATTTGGATTTGGAAAGTCTGCAGCGCATAATTTCCAGTTGCTTAAAGAGCTATCTTTTTTCAACAAGCTGGATAAACCAATACTGGCCGGCCTTTCAAGGAAAGGAACCATCTATAAAACGCTTGGTGTGCCGGTTGAGGAATCATTGAATGGCACAACCGTCATGAATACCATTGCCCTGATGAATGAAGCCAGCATCCTCCGTGTCCACGATATAAAAGAAGCAGTGCAGGCTATCAGGTTGATGAAGGCCTACCATCAATAAAAATAGCAGCCAGAGCTGCTGTTTTTATCATTTCGCACAATCCCAATTTGTATAAAAAATGGTTACGGCTTTACCAGGATTGGATGATGGCTATGTGTTCTTTTGCTTTAAGTACGGAGAGTTGGTTTCAGAAGGCCAGCGGATAAAGGAAGTTGGACTAAAAACGGGACCTTAAGTTTTTCAAGTAAGAAGCCCACCGGTCAGGATGGGCTTCAAAATTCGTAAAAATATCAATACAAAAATCAACGCCTGTTTCTTGTTGTATCAATATTTGGTTGCTGTGGCATTGGTGGGGCCGGTTGTTCGTCAGTAACATCAACAACTTCAATATCAAAAACAAGTACCTGATTTGGAGCTATGCGTGGAGGTGAACCTTGTGGTCCATAACCCAGAACAGAGGGAACAAATATGCGTGCCTTTCCACCTTTTTTTAATTGACGGATGCCATCTTCAAATCCTGGAATGGAAGAACGTGAACCGATCTGTAATGGATACACAGGCTTTCCTGGTTCCATATTACTGTCAAATTGTTTTCCCTGCAGATCAGTGCCCCTGTACCGAACCGAAGCGAATTTGCCCGGTGTTGGCGAAGGTCCCTGGCCGGGTTCGATCACCTGGATAAAAGTGCCCCAATCAGTTTTTTTGGCATTGATGTTATTTTGTGCAAGGTGGTCCGTGATCACTTTATGATCAGCTGCCATCTGGGTTTTAACCTGAGGGTCTTTCAGGAAAGAGCTCATGCTTTCACGTTCCGCGTCTGCCCTGGCCGTTTCCTCGCTGGTAAAAACATCAACGATCCTTACCGTAGTTACCAATTGCTTGCCTTTCTTGAAGAATGTGTCTTTAGCCAGTTCAGGATTCCTGTTGATAAAAGTATCCAGTGCCTGGACGATATAAATGCTGTCGCCTTTTTTTGCATTAGGGAGGGCTTCTGTCAGGGCGGCTCTCCAGTCGTAAGCAGAATCGGCTGGCTCTACCTTGATGTAATCCGGCATCTTGCCGTAAGAAGTGGCCATAATGCTGTCACCTACCTTAAGGGTAACATTGAACTTTACAAAATCACCAACCTTGATCTTGTTGCCGCTTCCTTCTGAAAATACCTTGTACGGCACGCCGGCCTTTGTTTTCTTAAAATCAACACTGTCACATGCTGCTACCAGCAGTACAAGTGACAATGCATAGAGACCATTTTTTACAAATTGCATTTGATTATGTTTATTGAAGAAGAGAACTGTTTTCTTTTATAGCGTCCTTGAATTTCCTGACCGTTTCCTGCAATGAGGCCGAATCCCTGCCCCCGGCAGCGTTATAATGACCCCCACCCTGGAAATACTTCCGGGCGAAGGTATTGCAATCAAATTCACCTTTGCTTCTGAAGGACCATTTCCTTTCCTCATCACGGTCAATCACCAAGCCCACCAGCTTGATTCCCTGTATGGACAAAGGATAATTCACGAGGCCTTCAGAATCACCTGTCTTGATCTCGAATTTCAAAAGCTCCTGCTTGCTGATGTATACAAGTGCGGTATTATATTCATAAAAAATGTCCATCCGGTTAAGCAGTACATGACCCAGGAAGCGCAGCCGGTTCTCAAGGAAATTATCATAAAGCGCCTCGTGCACTTTGGTATGTTCAAGACCCAACTCTTTCAGTGCTGCCACCATATGGTGAACTGTAGCATGTGTTGAGGAAAAGCGGAAAGAGCCCGTATCTGCCACTACGCCTGCATAAAGGCATTCAGCAATGAATGAATTGATGTTGTGCCTGTGCCCCGACTGCGTAATGAAGTCATACACCATTTCGCAGGTAGAGCTTTTTGAAGTCAGTGTAATGCCATAGTTAAAAGAGGGAAGGTCCGGTTCCTGGTGATGGTCTATAAGGAATTTCGTACAGGTAAGGGAAGCCAGCTTGGGAGCCATTGTTTTTGTACGGCCAAAATGATTAAAGTCAAGACAGAACAGCCATTCGGCCTGATCAAGTGCAGCATCGCCCTTTTCCTTATCAAATTCATAATCAATCACTTCTTTGGAACCTTCCATCCAGTCCAGCCACCTGGCCCAGTTGGTAGGCGATACCACCGTAACATCATGACCTAACTGCTTCAGGAAATGAAACAGGCCCAGTGCTGAACCCATGGCATCAGCATCGGGCTTCTGGTGCATGGTGATCACTACTTTCTTCTTTTCGGTCAGTTGCCCGTAAATCGCTTCAATCGGCTGCATGGGCGGCGAAGATAATGGAACTTGGGTTTTGGAATGGAGGTTTACCCACGACAACTGTTAAGGTTTATACAGATGACAGAAGCTGCCGGTCATGTAAAGGCCTGCAAATACCACAATTCAACTTATCCCTATCTTCGCGGCGAAAAAATAAGGACAATGAGCAACAGAACATTTACCATGATCAAGCCGGACGCCATGAATAACGGGCATGCCGGGGCTATTCTGGATAAGATCATTAAGGCGGGCTTCCGCATTGTAGCATTGAAGCAAACAAAGCTTACCAAAGAGAAGGCCGGTGAATTTTACGCAGTACATAAAGAAAGACCTTTCTATGGCGAGCTGGTACAGTTCATGAGCAGTGGATTGATCATTGCAGCCATCCTGGAAAAGAGCAATGCAGTTGCCGACTTCAGAACACTGATCGGAGCAACTGATCCCTCAAAAGCTGATGAAGGAACCATCAGGAAACAATTTGCTACTTCGCTTGGTGAAAATGCCGTTCACGGAAGTGACAGCGATGAAAATGCCCGCATCGAAGGCAGCTTTTTCTTCTCAGGACTGGAGCAATTCTGAGGAAAGATTCGAGCTGTGAGCTGCGAGCTTAGAGCTGGTAGTTCATAGCTCGAAGTATTCCTTAAATACATCAACCACGAAAGGAATACAACTTAAGAGTGCAGACTTAAGAGTAGAGACTTAAGAATGGAGAGAAGAAATTATTAAGTAAGGTTAATATGACCTCCAACCCCTAATCAGTGTTCTCCTTGCGATTCGTGATAAAGACAGAGCGAGAATGAGAGCGGGAGCGATTTAAGAAACTATGTCTTATCCGCGAAATCCCCTCAGAAAAATCTTGCTCTATCCGCGATCAGATTTCTTTCGATTTCATTTTCCTGATCATATCGTTCTTTACCGGTTCTACTTTATAGCCGGCTTTGCGCAGGAGGTTGATCACACCTTTACTTCCTGGCAAATGTCCAGCGCCAACAGCGATCACAAGTGAATTATTGACCAGTAATCCTTCCAGTTTTTTGACCCAGTTGGCATTGCGGTTGTACAGCAGCAGATTGTTGAATTCCATGATGCCTGAAGTATCTTCTTTTGTCAGCTTTTCAAGTTTGTCGAGTTGCTGGTTGCGATAGGCTTGTGTCAATGCTTCAAGTTCCTTACTGCCTGAGGAGGCATCTTTGCCATCGCCATCCACCATTTTTACCAGTTGCTTTGCCTGAAGGCGGTAAGGAATACTGTCAAAGATGGACATCTGGTAAGACATGGACTCAAGTCCTTTGATCTCTTTGTTGGTTTCTTTGGCCTCTTCCATGATCAGTTGTTCCATGGAGATCGGGTTGCTGCAGCCCAATCCCTGTTCCAGCAGTGTTGAAGCAGCCAGCATAGGCTTGAAGGTTTCCAGCATGGAGAAAGGCATCAACCCTCCCTTGCTTTCGAAATATTCCTTCACCCTTGCATATTCTTCTTTGGTCAGCAGGTCTTTTAAAGTTGTATCGTCACGCATCTTCATACCCTTTAAGGCACCCAGCATTTCCATCATGTTATCCATGTCAAGTTCCAGGTAAACCTTATCGGCGTTGCTGATAGCACGCTTCAGGCTATCACTCAACTGAATGTCACTGGCGCAAAGAATGTGAATGGTACCAAAAAGGTAAGAAGGCCTGGCCAGGTTTTTCCCGGAGATCTTCCAAAGGAGCGTATTGTTATTGCCTGACTGACCATAAACTGCCATGCCTAGTGCAGTGAAAAGTGTAACCCAAAAAAGCTTTTTCATTGATCTATTTGTTTTCAGTGTGATACGTCTGCCGGGAGTTCCGGAGCCTTCAGCAAGTTACATTGCAAATTCTTTTGAAACAGGCTGTCCTCCAGATTTAACAGGCTAACGGTAAAATATTTCAGTCCAATGGCGGCTGAACCGGGTACCCCAGGCTACTTTCAGCTCATCTTCTTTGATAGGCAGACCCATCTCCTGTTTAATTGACAGCCATGGCAGGTTCACCCCAACCCCCAACCCAGCGACGATAGTCCCTTGCACCCTTGGGTTTACCTCCAGCAAACGGACCTCACCTTTCTCCGAACGCCTGAGTTGTATGCCTGCATTTCCATGAAGTTCCAATGCTTTTATAATGGCCGCGCAGTGATCAAGAATGTCCTCGTCATTAACAAACGAACCCTGTACGCTGATGCCATTGACCATCTTTTCTCTTGACCTTGGCACCATCAGCACAGGCCTTCCACGGTCGGCAAGGCAGTCAACAGAATATTCTGTTCCAGGAAGAAATTCAGTGACCAGTAATTGGGGAAAGGGCTTGGAAGCAAGGATCCTTAAAGCATGGGCGTAAGTGATTCCGGTATGATAAGGTTTTTCATGAAACAGAACATCTGATTCGTCCAGTGAATCAGATACGATCCTGAACCCACGGCTGCCGTTGGATAAAGAAGGTTTGAAACAAAATGGCTTTCCGGGATGCCCCAGCTCAAAGGCAGCATGAATGAATTCTTCTGTTGTCCGAACAATAAAAAAAGCTGGCATTTCCAGCCCGCTGGATAGAAGGTGGTTGTAACAGGCACCCTTGTCATTGGAAAGCGCAACGGCCTGTTCAGAAGCAACCAGCACTTTGATTCCATGTTGCTCAAATTTCTTTTTGTGTTGTGCCAGGGGTAAAAGCTCTTTTGTAACAAGAGGAAGCAATACCCCGATATTGTTTTGGATACATTTCTGGAGCAGTGTATCTGTAAATGCGGGATCATCACCCTTAGGTATCTGGATAAAATGATCTCCCAGGTGCCGCCCGATGACATCCGGCGAGGCATCGGCAACAAACAATTCAACATTACCCTTACGCAGGCATTGAATGATGCCTGCAGCACCGGGCGCGCCACCACCGGTCATGAGTATGCGCAATTCTTTGGTGGACTCCACTATGTCAGTTGGGGTTGTGCTATGTGCTGTGAAAGGAATTCTGTGAATGGTTCATACTGGTGTTCTGCCTGCCTGAAAATGATCTCCCGGTATCTTCCCGAACGCAGGTGCAGGTGTACCTTCATTTCAAGTTCCACTTCACCAGGCTTCACCTCCCATGATACAATTTTATTTAAAGGAATCCGTGATGAATAACTTCTTTGAAACAGTACTTCGTAAAAAATATGTAAATTAATAAGGACCACGATCCCCCACAGAACCATGCGAAAATACCTGGACTCGCTATCATCAAAAAATTGCACGATGAATAATATAAGTGCGCAAAGCGGGTACATCAGCTTTCCCAGCATGCTGCGCGACAACCGCATATCTATTGATTTAATAAAAAGAACATCCTTTTCTATGACCACCTTACCTTCTGAAGTAATGAATTTTTGCTTCATAAGTAAAAATGCTTTTCCTAAAATTACTGAACAACGGCTTCTTCTCCATAGATCTGCCCCTTAAATTTCAACGAGGGGGAAGGAAGAAATTCACCAAGGCCCAGCTGGTTCCATTTCTGGTCTACCGAACGTATGGTAGCGTCATCGGAAACAATGATGTTTGGCCAGTCACGCTGGAAATTATCGTGTTCTTTTGTTTTGATTGTCCCATCAAGACCCATGCAGGCGAAGTTTTGTTCCGGGTTGATCTTCGATGGTCGCTGAACCAGCGTATGATCTCTTTTCGGATCCAGGTTATTGCAAAAACGCCAGAGTGCGACCGGCAGGTCATGCGCATCAACCGTGTGCTCCACATAAAGGATCATTTTTACGCCTTCAACCTCTTTCAGCGTCCCGATCTGTCCATGCAATTCACGGATGTGCCCTTTGCGGTTTTTCTGAAGAGATATCACAAGCACTGGAATATCCTGTTGCAGTAATGATGTATTCACCTGGCGGATCTCAGGAAAAAGCTCCAGCAAAACCGATCCATCAAGCATATTTTTTCCAGCACTGGTATTGACAAGGCCGTCCTGTTCCTCTTCCAGTTTACTGGTGCCATCAATACTCATCTTTCCACCGAATCCAAGCTTGCTGCAGCTGTGGTCCAGCACATCCATCGGACCTTGTGAAAAATAAATGTCTGTGGCGGGGTTCAGGTTCCTGAAAACATATTGAGCCAGGGCCTTGTAATCCTGTATGCGTACATGCTGATCAGCCATTACCAGGATCTTATTGAACATCATCTGGCCGGCGCCCCACATGGCATTCATTACTTTTTGCCCCTGCCCCGCATATTCTTTCATGATCTGTGCGATCACCAGGTTATGAAATACGCCTTCTACAGGCATGTCCATATCAATGATCTCCGGGACCATGGTCATTTTCATTGGGGCAAGGAAGATTCTTTCAGTTGCCTTTCCGAGCCATGCATCTTCCTGAGGTGGAATGCCTACAATGGTTGCAGGGTAAACTGCACCCTGCTTGTGAGTGATGCAGGTAATATGAAACCGCGGATACCAGTCAGGCAGAGAATAATAACCTGTATGATCACCAAATGGTCCTTCCCATACAAGTTCATCGGCAGGGTCAACATAACCTTCAATGACAAAGTCCGCATCCGCAGGCACTTCAATATCAGGCTGCGTGATACATTTCACAAGTTCTACTTTCTTTTTGCGCAGAAAACCGGCGAGCATGTACTCATCCACATTTTCCGGAAGCGGCGCCGTAGCTGAATAGGCATACACAGGATCACCGCCAAGTGCAACGGCAACAGGCATCCTTTTGTTCAGCTTTTTGTATTCATTGAAATGTTTGGCAGAAACCTTATGCTTGTGCCAGTGCATGCCTGTGAGGTTTGGACCAAATACCTGCATTCGATACATTCCAACATTGCGTGCATTGGAAAGAGGATCTTTTGTATGGATCACGGGCAGGGTAACAAAGGGACCACCATCTTTAGGCCAGCAGGTGATCACTGGGAGCCTTGTTATGTCCGCATCCGGCCCCTGCCAGATAACCTGCTGGCATTCCCCACGCCCGCTTTTTACCTTGGGCATCCAGCTTGCAAACTGGCCCAGCTTGGGTAATAATTTTAATTTATCAAGGATGCCTTCCTTGGGAGAAGACAGTAAATGGAACAATTGCTCGATCTCTTTGGCAACATCATCCAGGTGGTTTACGCCGAGTGCCAGGCACATGCGCTTCTCGCTGCCGTATGCATTCATCAATACAGGAAAATCATATCCTGTATTTTCAAACAGGAGGGCCTTTCCGCCACCCGGAGTTTTACTGATGCGGTCAGTGATCTCTGAAATTTCAAGGTGCGGATCAACAAAGGTTTTAATGCGCACCAATTCGTTCTCCCTTTCCAGGACATCGATGAACTGCTGAAAATTTTTAAATGCCATGCAGTGCAAAAATACGAAGGCAGGTGCTTATAACGCTGAAAGATAAAGCCTGAGGAATGCTAAAATCATTAACCCCGGTAAAGAGCAAATGAAACAAGGTTTAATCAAAAAGGTGTGTTGAGCATTTGGAATAAAAGCGATCAGAACTTTGGACAGGCTGTTCCTGTACGCCTGCCAATTCCCCCATCACCAAGACCAATGGAAAGGTGAAATCCGCTGAAGTAATACCAGTCCTTTTGCTCCATGCCACCACGCTGACTTCCTTTCGGGGGATAAGCGCCGGTTCCACGATATGCTACCGCAACAGCAAGCGGACCTCTTTGAGCTAATAATTCGGAAGCATCAGCATAATTAGTACTGACATCATCCAGGTAATCTGTAAATAGTTTTCTTATACCAATTTCAAAACCAAGGTTCACATTGTCTGAAAGAGCGAATCTGACACCGCCGCCAAAAGGAATGGCAAATTGTGTTAGTGAATAGGGTTTATTGGCAGGATCTCCATCCCATCCCTGCCCTTCCGTGCTTAAGGGTTTCAGGAAGACTTTAACATCGTTATTGCCTTCAAAAGTATAAGGATTGAAATGATACAGGGCCAGGCCTCCGAAAAGATAAGGTGACCAACGGGTATTGGATAGATTGAATATTGAGTATTCGCCGCGAAGGCTCAGCTCTGTGATCCGGCTTTGAAAGCTTAGATTTCTTTCCCTCAGGTATGCCTTTTCACTTAAACTGTCAGCCCCGTCAACTTTTGCAAGGGTCAATCCTGCCCTAACCGCAAGTCTTTCTGAAAAGGAATATCCAACGGTTAATCCGGCAGCCAGCCGAGGTGACTGGTAAGGTTGATCAACCAGGTCGCCCTGGTAATTGGCGATCCCGGTAAATACACCCACCTGGACCTGGGCTAAAACTGGAAGACTGAAGATCAATGAAACTGAAAACAGGAGCTTACGCATGAAGCGGTTTTGCTGCTGCTTTTGCAAATTTGAGGCCGTTTCTGTTTTAATGAACAGATGGACATTTTCTGTCATACCAATCCTTGCGACGGAATGCTATGGTAGAAGCGTCTTTCAGCGCACTGATCCTGATTGAAGCGGTAACTCCCATTGAATAATACCAATCCTTCTGACCAGGAGTTCCTCTTTGCTCAGGAGTCCGGGGATAGGCATGCGTGCCCGACAGTTCGTCACCCCTGAAGGCCAGCGCGACTGCCTGAGGTCCACGTGCAGCCAGTAAAAGCGCTTCATCCACGTAGGTTGAACTGACATCATCAAGGTAGTCGGTAAAAGTTTTCCTCTGGATGAATTCAAAACCAATGGCAACAGGTTCGGAAAGCCTGTACCTGAATCCAAATCCACCAAGAAGCGCCATTTGGGTCAATCCATAAGGTTTCCTGTCGGGGTAAGCATGGAGGCCCTGGCCTTCTGTACTCAAAGGTTTTAAATATACCCGGCTACCCTGTTCATCGCTGGTCCATGGATTAAATCCAAAGACGGCAAGGCCTCCAAACAGGTAAGGCGAGAGTTTTTTCTGAGCCATTATGGATAATTCAACAGCAGCATTGGCTTCGAGAATGGTGCTTTGAAATCTTAGGTTCCTTTGTTGGAGATAATCCCTGTTCATCCTGTCGTCGCCTGCGACCTTACCAATACCAATACCTGATCTTACAGCAAAAAAACCGGTTACAGGCTTATGGAAAGAAAGGGATAAGAAGGGATGGCCTCCGGAAAGGGTAAAACCAGATGGCTTAAGGTCACCCGAGTAATTCATGAAGCCAGTTGATAGGGCAACGGAAGTAGAATGATTGATCTCCTGTGCATCCAGGGTTGCGGTCAACAACAGGAAAAGAGCAGTAGTGAGGTATTTCATGGTGGCGGTTAGTGCGCGAAAATTCAGTAATTCCATGGATCTCCATGACCAAATCGATGAAACTACCTGGAAAATAGCCCGGTGAATTCTATGCCCAGTCCAGCTTTGCCTGATGTTTTTACATGGCCATTATCTGAAAAATGAAGGCCGGTCGCAATGTCCTCGGCCAGTAACAAAGGACCATCTACATCAACATGATCAATGAGTGGCATCAGATGGGCTATTGCTGCTGAACCAATGGTTGATTCATTCATACTGCCGACCATTACCTGGAGACCTGCTTCCCTGGCCTGGCTGATCATCCTAATGGCAGGCGTTAGACCACTGCACTTGGTGAGTTTGATGTTGATGCCATGAAAATACCCTATGCATTTTTCAACATCCTGCTCAAACACACAACTCTCATCCGCCACCAATGGCAGGGGCGAATGCTGGTAAAGGAACTTCATTCCCTCCCAGTCGTCTTTGGCCAGTGGCTGCTCTACAAACTCAACACCCAGGTCTTTGAACGCCTTTATCTTTTGGAGCGCTTCTTCGGCCTTCCAGGCTGCATTCGCATCCACCCTGATCACTGCATCGGTATGCTTTCTCAGGTGCTGGAGAATAGCGATGTCCTTGTCAGTACCCAGTTTGATCTTATAGATAGGCCAGGGCTTTTCTTTCATTTTCTCAGCCATCTTTTCCAGGGAATCGATGCCAATGGTATAATCTGTAACGGGAGTTAATGGAACAACAGGCTTCCAGAAATCCTGGATGGGTCGGCCTTTCATCTTTCCGTAAAGGTCCCACCCTGCAATGTCAAGTGCACACACCAGGAATGGATTTGCAGGATACAAATGATGCAGGTAATGCCAGTAGCGTTCAGGTTCCGTGAATGCAAATTTTTCAACGAATAACTGTTTACGCTTCAGGTCCTCCACCATCTTTTCAACAGGAATATTATAATAACTGATAGCAGGGGCTTCCCCGTAACCAATGTGTCCAAGGTGCTCCAGCTGCACCACAAATGTTGGCTGGTGTGTCTTGGTCCCTCTTGAAATACCGAACGGGTATTTGAAGCACAGTTCAAATGTGTGGAAGCTAACTTTCATGATGGCGCATTAAAGCCTGTTTTGATATCCTTTCAGCCTCATGCCCTGCCGCTGTTCCGGATGTAATCCCGCAATTCATTGTTGAATTCCTTTTCCTTTAGCAATTGTTCAAGGCCGATGTGCATGCGGTAATTCCAGTAATGATTTGGATTAGCCGGATCGTTGATCCGCTCTTCAGCAGGATTTTCACGACGTAATGTATCGCTCATTCCAAGAATGTCCTGCATCTGGAAAATGCTCCACATGGCAGGTGCATACAGGTGCTGCAGAACGATAGCCCTGTTCACCCATGATTCGCAGAAATAAGGTGCATGGCCATTCTCACCCAAAATGGTATTATAGAATTTCTGAGTTTTCTCCCTGTTCTCTTCCCACCAGCCCCTGATCGTACTCATATCATGGGTTGAAGGAGTAATGACCGATAAATAAGGCGCGTCCTTGGGATGAAAGAATTCTGTCAGAGGATTTTTAGGCATTCGCTGGATCTCCAGACTGAGGATACCAAGGTTCTGCATTACTTCCGGAACGCAATGCGGTACCATTCCCAGGTCCTCACCCGCGATCAGCATATTGGTAGCTTCTTTCAGTGCAGGAAGCTTTTTCATTGCTTCGTGCTTCCAAAAATCATCCTGCCTTTTATAGAAATAATCAACGTATAATTCTTTTAGCTTACGCCTGGTTTCACCATCAAGCTGATTATAGGTGGCCGTCAGTTCGATAAGGATCCTGAAATGAAATTCTTTTTGATCAGAGCCGGGTTGCTCATACAAGATCACGTTGGTGATCAGGTCATAAAGACCTTGTTTCAGCAATGCATTTTGATCGGAGGTCTCCTGGGCTTCAAAATATGCTTCAACTTTTCTTTGTGTGCTGAATGGTTCTTTCAGGTCATACCCCCCCGAGGCATTTTCTTGCAGAAAAGTTTCTTTTACAATCTCAGCCTGATCTCCAAAAGTATCCTGCAGTATGCCATCAGTGATGTATGGCTTGCAAAATCTGTCGTAATCGAACCAGATCCCTCTTTCACCAAATTCGGTCACATGAAGGGGAAGTGCTGGTATGAACCTTCCGAGGATACCTTCAACAGCATCGGTTGGAATACTCCAGATCCTGAAAAAGCCAAGTATATGATCGATCCTGAAGGCATCGAAATAATTGCTCATCTGGCTGAACCGCTGGCGCCACCATGTAAAATGGTCTTCCTCCATTTTCTTCCAGTTGTATGTTGGGAAGCCCCAGTTCTGGCCCTTGATGGTAAAGTCATCAGGAGGCGCACCCGCCTGCATGTTCATGTTGTACAGTTCAGGAGCGGTCCATGCATCGCATCCGTAACGGTAAATTCCAATAGGAATATCACCTTTCACTGCGATACCGCGCTTATGCGCATAGTTTGTTGCATCTTTCAACTGCAGATGAAGGTGGTACTGTACGTAATAATGAAAAGCGATCTGGTGAAAAGATTTTGATTTAGGGGAACAAAGTTTTTCGATATCCTCCTGGTTGTAAACAGAATGTGTTCTCCATTTGGAATAATCCGAAGTGCCCCATTTATCACGCAAATGGCAGAAAGCCGCGTAAGGCATGAGCCAGTGACGGTTCTCGCTGAAGAATGCTTTACATTCTTCCTCTTCCAGGAAAGCCATTTGCTGCAGCTCGTACAATTCAAACAAAACGTTCATTTTGAATTGTATCACCTGCTCATAATCGATCTCAGGGAGTGCGTTCAGCTGCTTTTGCTTTTTGCCAAGCGAACGGATGATGTTGGCGTGTTTTTTTCCTGCTACTTTTTCAAGGTTAATATAAATTGGATGCAGCGCGAAAGCAGATATAGCTGCGTATGGATAAGAATCCTTCCAGGTAAATGTTGCGGATGTATCATTGATCGGCAATAACTGTATCAGTTTCAGACCAGTTTCTTCTGCCCAGTCAACCAGCAGTTTTATATCAGTGAACTCACCAATCCCGAAGCTGCATTGGCTGCGTAATGCAAATACAGGAATGGCGATGCCGGCACCCTTCCAGGTGTTATTGGGCAGGCGTACAAATCCATCATGCACAACAACGTTCTTGGTAAAACTGCCGAGTTCCAGCAGGATGCGGTTATCGCCGTTTTCGTAACGGACAAATTCACCACGTTTAATGTTGTAAACACCATACTTGTATGAAATAGGCCCCTGGTCAGAAAGCGGAAGCTCAATGGTCCACCAGTCTCCATTCTTTTGCAGCAATAATGGATTGGAAACATCCCACAGTCCTGTTTCAGGTGTATTGCCCAACAGGCAAACCACTTCATTGGAGGTAACCAGCGGGGCTTTGACCTTGAACTGAATAGAAGAAGCGGGATTTTTTTTAAGCCGCATGAACTTATGACCGCGAAAGAATACCTCACGAAAAGGAGCCGTACTGAAAGCATTCTCATAAAAGCTGCCATCATTCCAGGTGTCGATCAGTATAAGATCCCCTTTTGTTTTTTTGAGCTCTACATAACGTTCTTTTTCTGCTTCTCTTTTTTCTTCCCCGAGTTCATTGGTGTAAATATATCGGTAGTGGATGCTGTCTGTAATGGATTCGTCGATCTCAATGGAGGCATACCAGTATTCTTCATTCAGGAATTGCATGGGAAGCGCACGGCCTGGATTCTTTTCACCCAGAGCCGGGATATTACCACAAATGGTCAAGCTTTGTCCGAACCTGGTCCGGAACTTCAGATAAAATTCTAGTTTCATCAATTCAGATAATTAGCCCCGTTGATCGTGTCACAAAGACACAAAGCGGCGAAAATAGCAAAAGGTTTGCATGGATAGCACGAAGTTTATCACTGCAGGGAAAAAAGCCATTTGAAATTTGGCTGTGCCTGCCCTATTTTTGCCGAAACTGCAACTCATGGAAATGAAAAAAAGGAATAAGGGTTTGTATTGGATCTTGTTTTTGATCTCTTTTGTAGCCTTTGGCATTGCCATCTTCACACACTGGCCATGGCTCACCCTTATTATTCCCTTTGTGACTACGTTCTTTGTGCTGGCGATGGATATCATATGATCGCGGATTTCACGGATTTTATCTTATCACGGATTTCACGGATTTATCTGATCACGGATTTCACGGATTTATCTGATCACGGATTTCACGGATTTAGCGGATTTTTCTGAGGGGATTTCTCAGATCGCGGGGAGTTCTTTCGTTCTCGCTCTCACCTTCGCTCTGGCTTAACACGGAGGATTTTCTTACGCGCTGGTTGGTGTTCTTCACCAACAACTTGGGTATTCTGCTGGTTTATCTTCCTGCGTGAATTGGCTTTAAGTTCAGTGCTGACAATTCTTACTTGATACTTCTTCACTCCAATTCTTAAGTCTCTAATTTAAAGTCGGCCCTCTTAACTCCTGCCTTTCCTTTGAGTCTCTGCGTGAAAACATGATATTAAAATGCCGCCAGAATCGGGCGGCATTTTTCAGGTTCCGGATGGTACGGTAACTAAACCACTGTTGTACTTACTGTTTTTTTGTCCTGATCTTATAGCTTTCAGACCTGTTCATTTTTTGCATGTGCTTCACAGAGTCCATTCCCATAGCCTCTGCACGTTCCAGTGATTTGGAATAAAGTCCGTTGGCAGAATCCATTTGTTGCAATTCAATCGAACTGGATTTATAGGCGTCATTTTCCTGAAGGAATAAAGCATTTCTCCGGATCAGTTGCCTGGCGTCATTATAATTACCGCGGTCAGCTTCCAGCATGGCCTTTTCCATATTCTCATTTGCAGTAAACAAAACTGTCTGCTCGATCACCTTCCGGTTAAAGAATACCAAGTACTGGTCATTGTCTTCTGTAGGTTTCAACATATTGTTATTGGAAAGTGTTCGCGGAGATCCTGTTGCCACATCATCATATTGCAGTGAGGATACAAAACGCAATTCCTTACTGGTTCCATCCGCGATAGCAAACTGCATCAGCACACCTTTTGTTTCTTCAGAAAACAGGTCCCTGAACTGGATGGATACCTCATCACCATGCTGCTCATGCTGCAGTGAAAAAACTTTTGTTAGCGTAATGCCTGCAGGTAATTTGATCCTCAGCGTTGCGTTCTGCGCTGCCACTTTCATCATGCCCGTGAGTTCCTTGTCAAACATGGAAGACATCTTTGCAACATCATCTATGAAGTAATAGTTACCTGCACCGGTTTCAGCCATATCGGTCATGAGTAATTCATTGTAATCAAGACCAACCCCAAAACTGGAAAGCGTGATCCCTTCCCTGTCTTTGTATTGCTGCACCCTGGTTTTGATGGCTGCAGGGTCTGTAAGGCCTTCATTGGCCAACCCATCACTGATCAGCAATACCCTGTTGATATATGATGGCTTATAGTTAAGCTTCACCTGCTCATATCCTTTTTCGGTACCGCCCCAGAGGTTGGTCCCACCACGCGAGAAAATGCCGTCAATTTTCCTTTTAATGTTTTGTCTTTCGCTCGCCGGAACGGAAGCCTGCAGCACCTCTACCTGCGTATCATAAATCACCACGCTTACATAATCATCATCGGAGAGTTTATCCAGAATATCCTGTGCCGCTTTTTTTGCGAAGATCATTTTATTGCCTTCCATTGAACCACTATGATCAATCACGATCGAAAGGTTCAATGGTGCACGTCTTGCCTGTTCATTGATAAACCTGGCTATTTTGGTTTCGAGGTAAAGGAAACCTGTTTTTCCATTTTTGCTTACCAGGTAATAGTCATTGTCAAGGCCGGAAGAAAAACTAACGGCGCCTTCAGTAGAAACTACCTGCTGGCCCTTATGATCACGGGCACTAAAGGAAGGAATGGAATCGGATTGAGGCTTGTAATAACCCTTAACGTCCTGGAAACTATAAAATGAAGAAATGCACAAGGCAACCATCAAGGCTGAGCCCAGAAGCAGAAAGTATCGATTCATAACGTTGGTTTCATCCCTGATGCACCAGATTGGATAATTACACAATCAATGCAACTCAAAGATGTTAAAGCAGCGTTAAGGATTACGGTTAGAACAGGATTTTTCTGAACTGATTTCGGACCACAGATTTCACGGAAGACACGGATGGATTTCAGATCAAGCACACTTCAATTTCTTTATACTGATCAAGCCTGCAGTTTAAATACCCCCAAAATCATAGTGCAATATGTTCTTACAATTTGAGCACAGCGAATGTCCGCAATAAAAACACTCATCGCACCAGCGAAATCATTCCACGAAATCCGCGTAATCCGTGATATGGATACTCGGGATAATAAATGAACCTTCGCATGAGTGCAGCCCATTCCGTGCAATCCCGTAATCCGTGATCAAAAAGTGGAAGGGGCAGCGTTGCTGCTCCTTCCATAAATATTCGTGATCCTTCTCCGGATTATAATGAATGCTTGGTATAACATATGCACCTTCGCATCTGCGAAATCCATTCAGGAAAATCCGCGTAATCCGTGATAAAAAAAGGAGCAGCTTAAGCTGCTCCTCTCTAATAAATAAAAATCATTATAATTAATGCTTGGTACAAATGAATCTTCGCATCAGCGCAATCCATTCCGTGTAATCCGTGCCATCCGTGATATTATTTGACCTCTTCGTACTCGGCATCCGTTACATTCTCAGAGTTGCCCCCTTGCTGTTGCTGCTGGCCATTGGCTTCACCTGTTGGCTGTCCGCCGCCCTGTGTTGCTTTGTACATCTCTTCAGATGCTGCTGTCCAGGCATTGTTCAACTCAGTCATGGCTGCATCGATCTGTGTAAGGTCACCGGTTTTATGAGCTTCTTTCAGCCTGTTATGGGCTGATTCGATCGCGCTTCTTTTTTCACCAGGAATTTTTTCTCCGTATTCCTTCAGCTGCTTTTCAGTCTGGAAGATCAGGGCATCTGCTGCATTGAGCTTTTCAACTTTTTCCCTTTCTTTTTTATCTGATTCTTCGTTGGCCCTTGCTTCTGCCTTCATTTTTTCAACTTCTTCCTTGCTCAGACCACTGCCTGCTTCAATACGGATCTTTTGTTCCTTGCCTGTGCCTTTGTCCTTAGCCGTTACATGTAGGATACCATTGGCATCAATGTCAAATATCACCTCGATCTGCGGCACACCGCGAGGCGCTGGTGGAATGTCATTCAGGTTGAACATACCAAGGCTCTTGTTTTGGTTGGCCATAGGACGTTCACCCTGCAGCACATGGATCTGAACCCCGGGCTGGTTATCAGAAGCGGTAGAGAATGTTTCCGACTTCCTTGTAGGGATCGTTGTGTTGCTTTCGATCAATCTTGTCATAACACCACCCATGGTCTCGATACCCAGGCTAAGCGGAGTCACGTCGAGCAGCAATACGTCTTTTACTTCACCGGTAAGTACGGCCCCCTGGATAGCAGCGCCAATGGCCACCACTTCATCAGGGTTCACACTGCGGTTAGGACGCTTACCAAAGAATTTCTCAACGATCTCTCCTACTTTAGGGATACGTGTTGAACCACCCACCATGATCACTTCATCGATCTGTGAGGTATTCAATCCTGCATCACGCAATGCCTGTTCGCAAGGCTTAAGGCAACGCTCAAACAGTGTATCTGCCAGTTGTTCGAATTTAGCCCTTGTCAGTTTTTTAACAAGGTGCTTTGGCACACCGTCAATTGCGGTGATATAAGGCAGGTTGATCTCTGTTTCAGAAGAAGAAGACAATTCGATCTTTGCTTTTTCCGCGGCTTCTTTCAGACGCTGCAATGCCATTGGATCTTTACGCAGGTCCACAGCTTCTTCATTCTTGAATTCAGCAGCCAGCCAGTCCATGATCACCTTGTCAAAGTCGTCGCCACCAAGGTGGGTATCGCCATTGGTTGATTTTACTTCGAACACACCATCACCCAGTTCAAGGATAGAGATATCGAATGTGCCACCACCAAGGTCAAACACCGCAACTTTGCTGTCCTTGTGCTGTTTGTCCAGACCGTAAGCCAGGGCTGCAGCGGTAGGCTCGTTCACGATACGGCGTACGTTCAATCCGGCTATCTCGCCGGCTTCCTTGGTAGCCTGGCGTTGAGCATCATTAAAATAGGCAGGAACCGTGATCACGGCTTCATTTACTTCCTGTCCCAGGTAATCCTCGGCAGTTTTTTTCATTTTCTGCAGGATCATGGCAGATATTTCCTGAGGCGTATATAACCTGCCATCAATATCGATCCGAACGGTATTATTGTCACCTTTTACTACTTTATAGCTCCAGTGACTGATCTCTTCTGTAACCTCATCATAGCGACGTCCCATAAAACGCTTTACACTCGTAATGGTGTTCTGCGGATTGGTAATGGCCTGGCGTTTGGCCGGATCACCTGCTTTGCGCTCGCCGTTTTTCAGGAAAGCCACGACCGAAGGGGTTGTGCGGCGTCCCTCATCATTAGCGATCACAACAGGTTCGTTCCCCTCCATCACGGAGACGCAACTGTTGGTTGTTCCTAAGTCAATACCGATAATTTTTCCCATTTTCCAAATAAGTTTAAATGTTCAATATTGGTTATCAATGATTATGCCGCCAGCCTGTAAATGAAATTTTGACAGTCGTTTGAATATACCATCCCATCTGTAATTACACTTTCCGGCCCCTTTTCAGGTCTTTGTTGGGCATAAGATTCTATTTTAGCGAAAACCAGATTGATGGCAACCACTACTGCCCGTAAATTAAGGATCAGTGCAGGTGATACACTGCTTACTGTCAATGCTCCGCCTGACTTTAAGAAGAATCTTGGCCTGCTGCCCGAAAAAGTAAAGGTCACCGATAAAGCAAAAACTTTCGACCAGGTGCATTGGTTTGTAAAGGACAAAGCCATTATGGTAAAGGGTTTTAAAAAAGTATTGCCTCTTGTGAAAGGGGCTGTCATCTGCTGGATCTACTTTCCCAAGGGCAGATCTGGAATCCAGACGGACCTTAACCGGGACAATGGTTGGGAACTTTTAATGAAGGAGGATTTACAGTGGCTCAGCCTGGTATCTTTTGATCCCACCTGGTCGGTTTTCGGCGTTCGTGAAAAAAATGAGTCTGATCGTAAAAAAGAATCAAACCCAAAGACAAGGCCCATTCTAGAATATATAGATCCTGTCAAAAAGGTCATCCGGCTTCCGGCAGACCTGTCAGATTTTCTCGGGAAATACCCAAAGGAGGCTGCTTTTTATAACGCCCTGTCTTTTACAAATAAAAAAGAATACGTAGAATGGGTGGTATCTGCAAAACGGGAAGAGACGAGGACTACCCGTATAAGGGAGTGTATTGAAAGGCTTGCTAAGGGTTGGAATAACCCGGCAAACAGGTAATAAACTGGATCCCTACAACTGTATACCGGCTTCCTGATCAAAAGGTTTCAACTTACCTGGCACTGCCTGCTTTCTGAACCGGGTTCACTTCAATAATAACCGGCACCATGCCATAGTTCACTCTGAAGATGGCACCCACGGCCTGCGAATCAGACGTCTTCATAACGGTAGTGCCTTTCTGGAACTCGTAAACCCTGACCAATGCATTGGCAGGAACTTTTAAATTATAGGTTCCGGTATTTTCTTTAAAACCTTTTGTAGTAACTGGCTTTACGCTCCAGGAAATATATTTTTCCTCGGTCTGATTGAATGGAGTTTCAACTGCCCATACCGCATGAATGATGCTGCCCTGGTCATTCTTTAACCTCAATACGTATGGACTTGTACTGATGGTGGCATCGTACCTGTAGTCCTTGAATTGTTTGAGCTGCGCCATAAAATCACCTACTGGTCGCCGTGGGAAAGTGAATTTACCGTTGTCAGTATCCAGCAGGGACATTGTACTGAAGAATTGTCCTTTGGTAGGATCATCATCATAAGTTTTGAACCATACCAGCCGGTCCAACCCCAGTGATGCATAAAGCAACATACTCCTGATGGTCCATGCGGCACCTACTTCCATCCTGGACCTGGAACCAATGGCGGGAGGCGCATAGGTGCTTTGTGGATGATAGTCATAGCCCCATTCGCTCAGCCACACTTCTTTTCCTGAAGCATATTCATTACTGAACCGGACAAAAGAGGATGCAGCATTCATGGCTTCGGAAAGTTCCAGGGGCATGCCACAGGTGATAGGGTCGTATTGCCCGCCCAATCCTGCGTTATTGGAATACTTATGATAATTGATGATGTCAAACGGAAGGTTCACGCTTCCATCCGGCAATAGTCCTCGGTGCTCCCTGCTCCAGTCCCACACCCCCCTCATCACTTCAGGATTCGAAGAACTAAGCCCATTGAACACCACCTTCATGGAAGTATCTGCATTCTTGATACCAACACCTTTGCCGGGACCAAACCCGATATCTATGGTACCCTTGTGGCCATCATAAGCGGCACTCATCATGGCTGCCAGCTTATAGGCATCAGAATAAGCGTAAGCATCAGCCCAGTTACGGTCGTTTTCATTTCCAACCTCAATGTACCTGACCAGGTTCAATCCTTTTTTAATTGCATTATCAGGAACATACCATTCAGCCGCATTGATGGCTTTATGGCTGTAAGGTGTTCCCATGTACTGATCAGGAACAGAAGCATTCCGCCCCCAGCGTCCTGCCATGATGTAAGAGATCTTTGCAAGCTCCGGGTAAGATGCAGGAACATCCCTGGCATCTTTTCGGTCATGCTTCACCGGTGTAAAATACTGTGCGCCCTGTCCCTGGGGCCAGGTGTTGAATAAGGCCGGAGGCATACCCATGATGGTTACAATTGGCTCGATACCTGCATCCTTTAATCCTTTCATGGTTTTATCGGAGAACCATCCCTGCTTGGTGGGTTCAAACGCATATTTTCCTTCCAACGGCTCCATGTTTGCCCAGTCCATATAAAGGCGGTAAGATGAAAGACCCATTTCTTCGTACCTGCTTATTTTGGAAGGATAGATTTCACTTGCAACTGAAGGATTGAACGGATCCTGTGTTACATCCCACCAGAAACCATTGGAGCCAAACATATTTTTTAAAGGCTGATGCGTACGGGAATAAGATCCGGGTGTTTCCTTTTCGTAATTGCCTATGATCTCCATTTCAGCCCCATAAAATTTTCCGCCACCATTCTGCGGACCTCCGCCAATAATTACAAGCTTGTCTGCAATAAAAGGTGGCGTTACATCACTTACATTATATTCTGCCCATTGTTGGTATGGTAATGAAGTAACTGATGCGATCTCCACGAGCTGACCATTATCTCTTCTCTGCAAAAAATATTTTGTTGGTTTGCCTTCATAATCACTTCCGAATTCTCCGGGGTAGATGCGGATCTTTTGGGGTATTGCATTCCATTGCTTTGGAAAGAGGATGACGATGCGGTGTGGTTCTGTATTTTTCAACTGGCCATTGGCGCCTCCATAGCCTGGCAGGTAGGATTCATTCAATTTTCCATCGAACAATACCTGGACCGGGTTCATCGTGATATTGTTCTGGTAAACATGCTCGCCTGTTACAGGTATTTTTCCGTCAGAAGCAGTGAAAGAATCAACAGTAGCATCCTGGCAGCAAAAAAATAATAGCGAGAAGCAGACAAATAGGGTTTTTGTCATGACTTAAAATCTTAGTTTTCAATTTAATGTGTACCAGGCTACGCAGCCTGGCTCAAGGCCTTGGCCTTGTGGCGGATGGTATAAGCAAATTTGAATCCAAGTAGCCAGGCCAATTTAACTTTTTCCCACAACAAAGCTTTCAGATACCCCTTATTTTTATAGCTACGATCCCTGCCTTATTATGAGATTAGTATTCCTCCTTATTTGTTTGTTTTTCTGCTTTGTAGTGAAGGCGCAAAATCCTGCCACCACCACTTCCGGCGTAAACATTGATTCGCTGCCGGAATCACAGATAGATATTCCCATTCAGATCAACCTCCGCCCTATCTATGCTCTTGCTGAAAAAAATGTTGATACGGTCTTTACTTCCCCTTCTTATCCTTCGGGCTGGATCCAGGCAGATTGCGCTACCAGGTATAAATATCATTTCAGGCGATCTCCTTTGAGAATGGCCATGAACGGGACAACCCTGAACCTCGGATTTACAGGATACTATAAGATCACCGGATCAACCAGGGTATGTATAGGCGGCACCGTGTTATCACCATGGACACCCGATTGTAATTGCGGTTTCAGCGAAGGAGAAAGAAAAGTGAACATTGGTTTTTCAAGCACCTTCAGCTTAAGGCCTGATCATTTACTTCTTACAAAGATCATAAGGACAGAACCACAGGCGGTGGACAAGTGCGAAGTATGTTTCTGGGGGCAGGATATTACCAAAACAGTATTGAACGGCCTGAAGTCCGAACTTGACTTGTCCCGAAAAGCCATGGAAGATTCTTTTGGCAGGGTCAACCTTCGTCCTTACATGCAGCAGGCATGGAACATGCTGAGCACTGTATACTCCATTCCCAATGTTGGCTATTTTAGCCTTAACCCAAAAAGCCTTCGCATGGACAATCTTGCTGCAAAGAACGACCTGTTGAATCTTAGCATTGGTATTACCGCCACACCTGTCGTAAGTTTTGAAAAAGGCACTTCCTTACCTACCCCGGTGCCCAACCTGAGTACGGCAAAAACACCGGAAGGATTCAATGTTTTCCTTGAGGCGGCGCTGCAATATGATTCACTAAGCCAGGTAATGAATACCTACCTGGTAGATAAACGTTTTAATCTCAGTGAAGGGCTCATTAAAAAACACATCATCATCAAACAGACGGCTGTGTCAGGTGACACACTGGGAAACCTTGTGATCAGGCTTGACTTTGAAGGATCACATAAAGGGTCGGTGAATTTTATCGGAAAACCTTTTTATGATGAAAGCACCAGGACCATCCAGGTACGTGACCTTGATTATGATCTTACAACAAAAGACTGGTTACTGCGCACCGCCAAATGGCTCTTTGATAAAAAGATCATCAATGAACTGAAGAAATATACTTCCTTCGACCTTACTTCCTATTACGATACCGCCACACAAACCATCAATACCTGGTTGAACCGTGAATGGACAAAAGGTATCCGTGGAACCGGCTCCGTTCATGACCTTAAGCTTACTGCAGTTCATGCCCAGCCCCAGCACCTGCTGATCAGGAGCAATTGCGTTGGAAAGCTTGCAGTGGTGATCAGTGAGTTTGAGTTTTAGGGAAGCTGATGGCTGGTAACTTTTAGCTGCGAGCTTGGAGCTTCGAGCTTCGAGCCTTTGATCAAGCTCTCGAAGTTTCTCTCAACTACATTAACCGCAAAGAGCGCAAAGAACGCGAAGGAATTTGGCACTCAACTTTGCGCTCCTTGCGTTCTTTGCGGTTTCTGCCTCTCTAAGCAAATGGGTTCAATAAAGAATGATTGAAAAAACAGAAACTGCCTTAGCCTCACGTTTCACGTCTCAAGTTCCTAGGCTCACGTTTCACCTCTCACGCCTCACGACCTAACCATCTTCTGCGCCCTGAATGAAAAATACCTTTGTGAGAAATAACTGAATGTGATCACCACCACGGTGGTCATCATCATGGATGGTGTAGGATAAAATCCAAGAACGTCAACAAACAGCTTCAGGCATGCATAATTCAGAAGAATGCATCCAAGCACTACCATGAAGTAACGAAGGAACTGGATCCTTCTCCTGAGATAAGAACCCTGGAAGACAACAAACATGCTCAGGTAAAATCCAATTGGAAAGGTAATGGCAAAGGCGATCAGGAAGGCTGCGATGTGGGAACTCATGGCAATGGGCCCAACGTGCAGCACCTGTTTGTCCAGGATATAATTGTGCGTAATAAAGAAAATAAAAAGATTCAGTAGGGTGTTTCCTCCGCCGCAGGCTGCATAGCGATAGGTTTGTAATGGCATGATACTGCGGAACAGGGGATAAAAAAGATCGATCACCTGCAATACGGAGGTCCTGATAATATGATGTATCCTGCGCATGACGGCTGCGAAAATAATTGCTATTTGGCTACACTGTGTTATAGAATTCGTTAAGGCTTTTTGAGCCTTCTCTACTGCTCTGCCGCTGTTTCTTTAAATTGCGGCGCAAACACAGGACCAACAATGAGTTTAATAGCCCAGATAAAGGAAAGGACAGCAAGAACTATAAGCGACCTATTTAAGGTTTCCATCAGGCTGGAGGATGTTACCGTTAGCGGAACGAAGCCTGAGTTTGAAGGCAATTACACTGTGGTCCTTTTTGCCCTGGTGAAGCAATTGCGCCAGGCTCCCGAGCAGCTGGGCAATTCCATCGGAACGCATCTTGTTCAGCAGCATGGTGATCTGATCACCGGTTATAACGTGATCAAAGGTTTTTTAAACCTCCATATCGCTGACAGCTATTTCAATGAATTCATAACAACTGCACTTAAAAAGGAAAGCATTGGTGGGTTTCCTGCTACCGGCAAACGTGTAATGGTGGAATACTCTTCTCCCAATACAAACAAACCCCTGCATCTTGGTCACCTTAGAAATAATTTCCTTGGATGGTCTGTTGCGCAGATCCTGAAAGCAACAGGAAATGATGTGATGAAGACCAGCATCGTCAATGACCGCGGCATCCATATCTGCAAAAGCATGATCGCATGGCAAAAGTTCGGGAATGGCGCAACTCCTGCTTCAACAGGAACAAAAGGCGACCATTTCGTTGGAGATTATTATGTCCGGTTCAATGATGAATACAAAAAGGAAGTTTCTGGCCTTGTAGCTTCAGGACTTTCAAAGGAAGAAGCGGAGAAGGAAGCTCCGATCATGAAAGCCACTCAGAAAATGCTGGTTGACTGGGAAAAGGGAGAACCCGAAGTTATAGACCTCTGGAAGAGAATGAATGGCTGGGTTTACGAAGGATTTGCCCAAACCTACGAGCGCATTGGAAGCGATTTCCAGAAAACCTATTACGAAAGCGAGACCTACCTGCTTGGAAAAAAGTTTGTTGATATGGGTCTCCAGAAAGGTGTTTTTTTCCGCAGGACCGATGGCAGCGTCTGGATCGATCTGACTGCAGAAGGACTGGATGAAAAGCTGGTGATGCGCAGTGATGGTACTTCTGTTTACATTACCCAGGACCTTGGACTGGCACACCAGAAATACGAGGAATTCAAATACGACCAGAGCATTTATGTGATAGCGGACGAACAGAATTACCACATGAAGGTGCTGCAACTGATACTGAAAAAACTGGAAATGCCATTCGCTGACGCGGTGTTTCACCTGAGTTATGGGATGGTGGAATTGCCAACAGGAAGGATGAAAAGCCGGGAAGGAACGGTTGTGGATGCAGATGACCTGGTAGCAGAAATGATTCTGCAGGCAGAAAAAAAGGCGCAGGAAAAAGCGCTGAAGGTGGAAGAATTCACCAGCAAAGAATTAAATGAATTGTATGAGACCATTGCCCTGGGTGCATTGAAATTTTTCCTTCTTAAAGTGGACCCTAAAAAAAGAATGATCTTCAATCCTGAAGAATCCATCGAACTTGAAGGGTTCACTGGGCCATTTATCCAATACACCCATGCAAGGATCCGCTCCATCCTGCGCCGTGAAAGTGCAGAGGACAGGCCCCTGGCTCCAACCGAACTGCTGCCACTTGAAAAAACACTGCTGCTGTTGCTGGAACAATTCAAGGAAGTCATGCAGCAGGCCGCCAATGATCTTAATCCGGCCACCATTGCCAACTATGCTTTTAATGTTGCGCAGGTATATAACAGCTTTTATGCAAAGCACAGGGTACTGAACGCCGAATCTGAGGAAAAGAAACAGCTTCGCCTTCAGATCTGTCATCTCACTGCACGCGTTATAAAGGAATCGATGCAGATGCTGGGGATCAGGGTGCCTGAACGCATGTAGATCCAAAGTGTAATCACATTTGGTTTTCCAGGGCATCGAACCCCAGGGCCTTGTTTACTTGCATAAGGCCATTGCCGTCCTGAGGCTTTCTGCCGCTCTTCAAGATTCATGATGGAAATTCCGTGAATTAAATACCTTTCAAACATAATAATCGATATGAAAAAGGCATTATTATTTGCATTACTGCTGATGGGCAGCAGAACAATTGCCCAGGTAAAAGCGGAGGACGTTAAAACCTTTACTTTGAAAAATGGGATGAAATTCCTGGTACTTGAAGACAATTCCATCCCAAACGCCAACATGTACATTTTCTACCGTGTTGGCTCAAGGAACGAACACCCGGGTATCACAGGTTTATCCCATTTCTTTGAGCACATGATGTTTAACGGCGCCAAAAAATACGGACCCAAGATGTTTGACCGCACCATGGAATACAATGGTGGCGCCAACAACGCTTATACCACTGAAGACGTTACGGTTTACACCAACTGGTTTCCCTCTTCTGCAACAGAAGTGATCTTTGACCTGGAAGCTGACCGCATTTCCAGCTTATCGATTGATACGGGCATGGTCAACAGCGAACGTGGAGTTGTGATCTCCGAAAGAAGTACAGGCCTTGAGAATTCGCCCTGGCGCATGATCATGGAGAATGTTCAGGCCACAGCCTTCCAGGAAGGTGCTTACCACTGGCCTGTGATCGGTTACGAGCCAGATATCAGGAACTGGTCAAAGGAAGACCTTGAAAATTATTTCAGGACTTATTATGCACCTAACAACTCCGTAGTGGTGATCTCTGGAAATGTAAAGCTTGACCAGATCAAAGCAATGGCTGAGAAATACCTGGAACCCATACCGGCACAGCCTGCGCCCAAAGCAGTACACCTTGTAGAGCCTCCACAGACCGGTGAACGCAGGGTGATGGTGCAGAAACAGGTTGCTACGCCTTACCTCTCTATCGGCTACCATGTGCCTGAAGCAAAGCATCCGGATTATTATGCGCTGGATGTATTGAGTTCCATTCTTACCAACGGAAGGTCCTCCAGGCTTTATTCTTCTTTGGTTGATAAACAGCAATTGGCCACTACGGTCTTCTCCAGTTTCGGCGAAGCCTTCGATCCAACGCTTTTTTCTGTGAACGCTGTCACTAATAAAGGAAAGACAGTCGAAGACCTGGAAAAAGCGATCTACAAGGAACTGGACCGCATCAAGAAAGAAGGCATTACACCGCAGGAACTTCAAAAGGTAAAGAACCAGAAACTGATCACTTTTTATAACCAGATAGAGACCATCAATGGAAAATCAAACAACATTGGAACTTACGAAGTCTTCTTTGGAGATTTCAGGAAAATGTTTGAAGCGCCTGCGGCTTATGAAAAAGTAACGGTGGAAGATATCAAAAGGGTAGCTAACCAGTACTTCAAAAAATCAAACCGCACGGTAGGCATTCTCCAGACCAACACGGAAGAATAAATAATAGATCATGGCTGGTTAAACCCTACCTCGCCGCATTATTAAATACTCATAACATTATATGAAAAATATCAGACATATTACCTTCCTGCTTACCTGCCTTTTCCTTTCCGGAATTGTGACAGCGCAGAATGCGTCTTTCAAACTTCCCAAATATGAGAAGTTCACTTTAAAGAACGGATTGACGGTTTACCTGATGGAGCAGCACGAAGTGCCGATGATCAATGTATCGGCCATTTTCCCCGGAGGAGCTATCTACGACGGGCAGCAATCAGGTCTGGCTGCACTAACTGCAGTGGCCCTAAGGCACGGCACCAAAAATATGAGCAAGGCTAAGATGGAAGAAGAACTGGACTTCATTGGCGCAACGCTTAACACTTTTGCTTCAAAGGAATCTGCCGGTCTGAGTGCGAAGTTTGCATCAAGAGATAAGGACAAAGTGCTGGCCATCATCAAAGACGTACTGCTGAATCCTGCATTTGATCCGCAGGAATTTGAAAAGGAAAAGCAAAGGATGCTTGTAGGTTTGGAGCAGGCCAAAGAAAGTCCCCGTGCTGTCATTGGCGACTACTTCAACCAGCTTGTATACAGTGGTCATGTATACGCCAACCCTGTCAGCGGAAGGATTGCAACAGTGCAGGCTTTAACACCTGAGGATGCGCGTAAATTCTACCAGTCGCATTACATGCCAAACGGAGCTGCTATTGCCATCGTTGGTGATTTTAATCCCAGGGAAATGAAGGCGAAACTAGCCAGCCTTTTTAATTCATGGACAAAGGGTCCTGCCCTGCCAAACATTGCAAATAAATCCGTCACCAATGCAGGTCATGCGCAGGTGCTCCTGATCAATAAGGATGATGCGCGTGAGACCACTTTTTACATTGGAGGACCAGGCATACCGCGCAGCAATCCTGATTTTGTTGCCATTGAAGTATTGAATACAGTATTGGGAGGCAGGTTTACTTCATGGCTGAATGACGAATTGCGTGTGAATACAGGCCTGACCTACGGCGCCAACAGTGGATTTTCACCCCTGAAATATGCAGGAACTTTTCGCATTTCCACATTTACAGCTACAAAGAACACAGAAGCAGCCATTGATAAAGCCATTGAAGTTTATAACAGGATGCATAGCCAGGGCATTGATGAAACTACCCTTACGTCCGCAAAGAATTACGTAAAAGGGCAGTTCCCTCCTGGTTATGAAACATCAGGACAGCTGGCAGGGCTGTTAACCAACATGTTCTGGTATGGGTTCGATGAATCATTTATCAATAATTTCCAGAAGAATGTGGATGAACTTACTGTTGACAGGGCAAAGGAAATCATTGCAAAGTATTTCCCTAAAAACAACCTTCAGTTTGTTCTGGTAGGAAAGGCTGAGGACATCAGGAAAATAGCAGCTAAATACGGTAAGGTTACCGAAGTACAGATAAAGGAGGATAACCTGAAGGCATTCTGATAGATGCTTTATTACAAAAAGCCTCCGCAGTGGCGGAGGCTTTTTTATTTAACTCATGGCGGAGGTCATCAGGCGTTGTTCCCAATCCTGCTCCCGCTTTTTGTTTTTCCTGTCAAGGGCTCTTAAAACCGCTGTGGTTACAAGGGCGCCAGCCACATACAGACCCACAGTCAGCACTTTTGTGGTTACTGTCCTGCTGCTGTGATTTTCGTTCAGACCCAATGGTTTTGGAAGTAAAACGGCTCCAAGACCTGCTGCCAGGCCCAGAGCTGCACCCCTTACCCATACTGATTTTCTGCCACCGATACCTGCTGCACTATAATAAAGGGAATTAGCGATCAGGTCACCTGCCATTGTGATCAGGTAAAGATTGGAAGGCCTCTTCCAGTCTACTTTCTTAAGGGCTTTTGAAATAGCCTGCATGCCAAGGAGATCCATCCTTGGCGCTTTTGAATTGAATTGCCGGATCACCTCATGTGTAGCTGTAAGTACTGTGGCACCCGCCAACCCGCTGACTAAAGCTGATGATGCTTTCATATAAATTTTGTGTTTTTTCCATAGTTCTCATCCTTTGGCAACTGCTGTTCAATTCTTCACTGGCACATCGAATGTTGAACTTTGAATTACTACTAAAAAAATTATACCACAACAATATTGGCAGTGCATGATCCTGCATAGATCGAACCAGGTAATGATTTACATCAAAAAATGAAAATGAAGATCATCAGTGGCATTGACCCATTCACACCACAACTAACGGATGACCACAGACCCCAGTTTTCTTGAAAGTTCCATTTCCATTTGCTTCAGGTGCTGGTGGGTAAGAAACAAGGTATTTAATTGTTCAGGTGTTGCTTTTTCAAGATCCGCCTGGTTTTGTAACAGCAAACGCTTGATCTTACGCAACTTCAGGTAGTTGGTTGCCGATTCAACCTGTTCTGTTGTATTATCCCTGCCGATTTTCATGAATTTCATTAACGATTCTTCATTTTCCTTTTTTAAGGTGTTGAGGAAGCCTTTATAGTCCTGCTCAAAGAGCGACTATCTATAAAGTTTATTTTTTCCAAGTATGCATAATTACTGTTCCGTTACCATTAATAGTTTTCTTCTCAATTTCCTTAAGAGCCATTTGTGTTAGTATGTAATTTTTCATCCCTTCATATATTTCTTTTGATTTTAATTGCTCCTGAGTGGGGTTTTCCTTTTCAAAATCTAAAGTGTGTTGACTTATTAAATGTATTACTTTCTTAAGGTTCAAATATAATGCTGCGGAATGAACTTGTTCATGGGAATTGTCTTTTGAAAGGTTTAAAAATTTAGACAATAATTCTGGATTTTTAATAGCACTCATATATTCTTCATATGATTGCTGAGTAAGTGTTGGTTGATACCCAGTGGATGAACTTAGTTCTCGTTTCCATCTTTCGCTTTCTTGGTATTTAATTTCGAAAAGAGAAACAACTAAAGCGCTTATTTCTAAATCAGGATGATAAATGAAGAAAGTTTTGTCAGGAAAGCTGCCTCTTTTTAAATGCTCAGAATACTCATTTATTATTTTTAAGACCCCTGTGTTTTGAAATAGTTCATCATCCGGCTTAATATTAATTATATGTTGAGCTACTGTTTCATTTGAGTTATAAGGCTTCTCGCCGAACTCTATTAATACCCTTGCGACTTCTTTTTCTTGACATTCGTCTCTAAATATTAATTCAAAGGATTGATCACTAAAATCACTTTGCTCCCCTTTTTTTGAGTTTTCAGCAAAATTCTCTAATTCTTTTATAGGTAACTTATTTTCATTACTTGCAAGTCTATTTCTAATATATTTATTGACCAGGTCTGTAAATCCACCTTCATCAATTTGCAGTTGTCCGGATATTGTACGGATATAATCCTGTTGTTTTGTAAAATCTTCAACTTTATCAATTTTAGAAATGGTTTGAGCTATTTGCTCTACGATTTCTCCTTTTTTTGATACATCATTTCTAAATTCTTTCCTTAATGCTTCTAATTTAAATATTATGAAATCTTGCTTGTTAGTTTGAATAAACTTCAAAAAGACTTTAGATCCATATTTCTTAATGAAGCTATCAGGGTCTTCATTATCAGGAATTAATAATAGCTTAACATTCAAACCTTCTTCTATTGCCATATCTAAACCTCTTAAGGCGGCTTTGATACCTGCAGAATCTCCATCAAAAATTATAGTTAAGTTTTTTGTATACTTTTTTATTAGTCTAAGTTGGTCGCTGGTTAACGAAGTTCCACCGCTGGCTACAACGTTTTCAATTCCAGATTGATGCAGGGAAATAACATCTGTATATCCTTCAACTAAAAGGCACTCATCTAATTTATCTATTGCTTGTTTGGCAAAATAGGTTCCGTATAAAATTTTGCTTTTGACATACAACTCATTTTCAGGAGTATTAATGTATTTAGGCGCTTTATCGTTCTTTTTAATCAATCTTGCACCGAAACCAATAATTTTTCCAATATGATTATGAACTGGAAATATAATTCTGTCTCGATAATTGTCTTGAAATTGTTCATTACGCAGGACTACTAATCCTGACTTTTGTAACAATTCTTGGTTGAATTGGGCAGCAATAGCTTTTTTTGTAAATAAATCACGACTATCAGGTGAGTATCCTACACCAAATTTCCGCAATACATCTTCCGTAAAACCTCGCTCTTTCATGTAAGAAAGTGCAATATCATTTCCATTTTCAGTTTCAAAAAGTTGCTCGCTAAAGAATTTCTGAGCAAATTGATTGATTATAAATAAGCTTTCTGAAGTTTGGACTTGTAAACGCTGTTGAGGGGATACGGCAGTTTCTTCTATTTGAATATTATATTTAGCAGCTAACCAACGCAAAGCTTCTACATAAGAAAGCTTTTCGTGCTCCATAATAAAGGAAATAGAATTGCCGCTTTTTCCACATCCAAAACATTTAAAAATTTCTTTTGAAGGTGAAACTGTAAATGAAGGAGACTTTTCATTATGGAATGGACATAGACCAAGATAATTCGTGCCACGTCTTTTAAGTTTGACAAATCCACCGACAATATCGAGGATTTCAAGTCGAGAGATAATTTGCTGAACAGTATTCTTTGAAATCACAAGCCTAAATTATCTTTTATAAAAAAAATAAATTTTTGAGTATAATTTAAGCCAGCGAATAAAAATCAAAATAAACGATTTTTGTGGAAACACTGTTAATAACTTTTAAAACAAAGGAAAACAATTTATAGAAAGTGAGGATAAATTTTTAAAAGAAAGTGAACTAACAAGGTAAAATAATAATTATTGATGACTTCTATCTAAAATGTAAGGAAAAGCATCCAAAGAAAATAGTTCTTTTTTGGAGCATTCGTTTTTAAATTACAGATAGCGATCCAGCACCCTGGGAAATTTGAAGGCAAAAATATTTTTAACCTCAAAATCTTCATCCCATGGTTCAGACAGACGTGTCACAGCTTTCTACCGAAGCATCCGAATGGCGCCAGATCCTAAGAAATTACCGCGAAGAATTTACCGATGGAAAAAAAGCTCTGCAGGAAATCTGCCGTAAATCCCTCTCAAAAGAACAGCTCCATGAAGTAGAGCATTTCGACAACCAGTTTCACATCCAGCTGATTAACATCCACGACGTAAAACAGGAGATCAAAGCACACGAAAAGAATGTTCAATTTGAAACGTCACGGGGCGAAGTTTCAGAAGCAACTTTTACCAGGCATGAAGCGCTCCTTGATAAATTCCTTTACCTCGAAAATGCATTTCAGGAGTTGCGCAACGAATTTAAGAATTTCATCAACGCCTCCAGTTGTTGATCATAGAGAATAGTATCATAAGGCACACAGGATGTGCCTTTATTATTTTTTTACCTCTAAACTTACCACAATGCCCGAGTTTGATACCTCACATGTAAAAAACATTGTTTTGCTTGGCCATGCAGGATCAGGCAAAACAACGTTGGCGGAGTGCATGCTTTACGAAGCAGGACTGATCAGCCGCCGCGGAACCATCATGGAACAAAACACGGTTGGTGATTACCACCCCCTCGAACAGCAAAGGGGTAACTCCATATTTTCAAAATTGATGCATACCCGGTGGAGAGGTTATAAGATCAATATCCTGGACACGCCAGGCTATGACGATTTTATTGGAGAAGTGCTTTCCGCACTCAGGGTGGCAGATACCGGCGTGATGTTACTCAATGCTTCTATGGGCGTTGAAGTAGGTACTGACATTGCCTGGGAATACACTGAGAAATTCCGCACCCCCATGATCTTCGCGGTCAATAAGCTGGATGATGAGCAGGCTGATTTTGACAGGACGGTTCAGCAGGCAAAAGACCACTTTGGTTCCAACGTGATCGTGGTGCAATATCCCAGGCAGCAGGGCGCAGGTTTTCACGAGATCATTGATGTGCTCCGCATGACCATGTATAAGTTCCTTGACACCGGTGGAAAACCTGAAAAGGTGCCAATCCCCGATGAGGAAAGAGAAAGGGCTGATCAACTGCATAAAGAACTGGTGGAATCGGTAGCTAGCAATGACGAGGCATTGATGGAAAAGTACTTTGATATAGGAGAACTGGATGAAGACGAAATGAAGTCTGGCCTGAAAAAGGCAATGATCAACCATGAAATATTTCCTTTATTCTGTCTTTCAGCCGAAAGGAATATGGGGAGCGGCAGGCTGATGGGTTTCATAGATAATGTATGCCCAAGCGCCAATGAAATCTGTGTTCAGAGGACCAATGCAGACCTACAGCTGGACTGCGATGCATCAGGTCCGGCCTGCATCTTTGTTTATAAAATGATCTCCGAGCCACATGTGGGAGACCTTTCATTTTTCAAAGTGTTCTCAGGAACTGTCAGGCAGGGAATGGAACTGGTGAATGAGTCGAATGGCGCAACGGAAAAGATCAACCAGCTTTTCCTTATGGAAGGGAATAAAAGGATCCCCGTTTCAGAATTGGTAGCAGGCGATATAGGCGCCACGCTGAAACTTAGGAACACGCATGTCAACAATACCCTGCATACCAAAGGAAAGGCCTTTGAATTGGCTCCAGTGCAATTCCCATCGCCAAATATGACCGTAAGTATTGAAGCGGTGAACAAAGGCGAGGAGGAAAAGCTTTCACAGGCATTGCACCAGCTAAGGGAAGAAGATCCAACCCTGGTGGTAGAAGTATCGCAGGAATTAAAACAAACACTGATCCATTGCCAGGGTGATATGCATCTTGCAGTAGCTAAGTGGAAGATCGAGAATCAGCATAAAGTGCCTTTAAAATTCAGCAGGCCAAGAATTCCTTACCGGGAAACCATACGAAAAATGGCGGAAGCAAGTTACCGTCATAAAAAACAATCTGGTGGCGCAGGTCAGTTTGGTGAGGTCTTTATGCGCATTGAGCCCTATTATGAGGGAATGCCTGATCCGACCGGGTTGACCGTTCGTGGGCGGGAGGTTTTTAACCTGGATTGGGGTGGAAAGCTGGTGTATTATAATTGTATCGTTGGTGGGGCCATAGATAACAGGTTCATGCCATCCATTTTAAAAGGAGTCATGGAAAAGATGCACGAAGGGCCACTTACAGGTTCTTATGTGCGCGATGTAAGGGTCTGTGTTTATGATGGAAAAATGCATGCGGTGGATTCCAATGATATCTCCTTCCGGATCGCGGGTATTATGGCTTTTAAACAGGCATTCAAAGAGGCGGATCCACAGGTACTGGAACCTGTTTACCAGGTAGAGGTCCTGTGCCCCGAAGAACTCACCGGCGCGGTAATGGGTGAGCTGCAAAGCAGGCGCGGAATGGTTGAAGGGATGGACATGGAAGGCCATTTCCAGAAGATCGTTTCAAGGGTGCCACAGGCCGAATTACATGGGTTTTCCTCCTCTTTAAGAAGCATCAGCCAGGGCAGAGCAAAGTTCAATATGAGGTTCGACACTTATGCGCCGCTTTCTATCGAGCAACAACGGAAACTCACCGAAGAGTATAACAAATCAGCAGAGGAAGTCTTAGCTTAGGTTTTAGATAGTTCTTTTAAACGAGGCCGCCTGTCTAATGTCTCTTATTCCGGCGGTTAAGTGGATTTACCGGGCTGGACAATAAATTTTTGTTAGGATTTGGAAAAATCCCGGATTTATTTCTAATTTGGTAAGGATAAGCTATCGATAATCTAAAATCTACCTCCTATGCATGCCTATTACAGAAATCATCAATTGTACCTTGCTGAAAGATCAGAATGGCTGGATCGCCACGTAGCAAAAACCAGCAAAAGAGCCTTAATGAAGATTGAAAGCTGGAAACTGATCGCTGAAACCGGAGACCAGGACAACCAGCTCAGACTGGTAGAGAAACTGGTTAAGGATTCACTTTTAACTTCTATTCCCAGCCAGACTGTTTTACACAAAGAAGGATTTTTCTTATCAAACTTAGATAACTAATTAAACCAAACAAATGTCAGGCAAGCCTGACATTTGTTTTTAACCCTGTTGACGGTTCCTGCTTGTTATTAAACTGAATGTTTGAGGGTTGAATAGCCTGTCATAAACCGCAGCAGCACACCTTACAAATCCAAAACCATGAACGCCTCCCTCAGGATGCTGCAACCTGACAACCACGGTCAATTCCGTGTAGACTATCCTTATTTTGGCTTATTTGGAACTGCTGATGTCAAAATGCTGGACAAAACTCCGGACCAGCTATTTGAATGCAGGTTAAGAAATGGCCAGACCGTAACACTTAAGAAGATCGGAAGAAAATGGGTAGATTTCATACTGGACCAAACGACACCATTATCCGCGGTGCTGGGCACTTCCATTGATGATTACCTGAAGCAATAAAAAAACCCCCCGGCTAAGCTGGGAGGCTTTTTAAATATGGTTTAAATCAGGCGCTGAGCACTTTTGCCTTTTTTGTTTCCTTAGGCAAAGGCAGTTCAAATACCTCTTCGGGTTGACAGCTCTTCTTAAAATATACGGCGTGCCATACGTGGTCTAAAGAAACCTGTTCTACACTTTCGTATTCCGCGTCAGCTAATTTTGTCCAACTTCCTTCCCTGTTAAGGTCAGTAGTGATCTTGGAAGTGAGCTTAGGATAAGCCACCCAAAGTTTTGATTCCTCTTTAAGAGCAGGCATAATGTCGAGTAAAATTCCATTCAACTGATTCTCACTCACGGCAAAGACAAGTGCGAAGTCGATCTTCCTGGATCTTAACAACGGTGTCAGGTTTTTTGCGAATGATATTTTGCAGAATTGCTTTTCAATTGAAGAAGGAAGGCCTTGAATTAAAATGTTTTTTTCATTTTTTAATTGCAGCTTTTCTAAAATTGTTATTGACATACTTGTTTGACTGGTTTAATAATGAGTAAGTTAGCTAGTTGGGAAGGAGGTTATTAAAAGCGAAACAGTACGCAAAAGTAAAGAAAAAAGCCCTGTTGTACAAGGCTTTACAAAAGAAAAATCCCCATAATACACAGATTTGGGGATTTTAAAGCTAAAACTCGGTTTTTTATTTTCCTGCCGGCTTATAATATTTCAGCGCTTCAGGCAAATACTTCTCAAGCTGGGCAATCCTGTTGCTGGCTGTAGGGTGTGTACTAAGGAACTCAGGAGGTGCCTGGCCATTTGAGGCTGCTTCCATCCTTTTCCAAAGATTGATGGCTTCCCGGGGGTTATACCCTGCCATTGCTGACCAGCGCATTCCATAGCGGTCTGCTTCAAGCTCATGTTTGCGGGAGAATGGCAATAATACGCCTACCTGGCTACCAACACCATAAGCCTGAAGGAACAGGTTCTGAGTGGCAGAAGGCTGGTTGGCAACTGCAACTGATAAGGCTACCCCACCTAATTGCTGTGCAAGTCCTTGGCTCATACGTTCGTTACCATGCTGGAAGATGGCGTGGGAGATTTCATGTCCTAATACGTTAGCAAGAGCTGCTTCATTCTGGGTGATCTTCAGCAATCCTGTGTATACTACGATCTTACCTCCAGGCATGGCCCAGGCGTTTGCGTCGGCATTGTTCACAAGGTTGAATTCCCAGTTATAACCTTCCAGCTCGCTGGTAAGGTTCTGCTCCCTGTAATATCTTGTAATGGCGCTGGCAAGACGCTGTCCTACCCTTCTTACCATTTCAGCATCACGGTCTCCTGATGGACTGACCACCCTGTTACTAGATAAAAAGTTGCGGTATTCTGTAGTAGCCATCGCCTGTAGCTCCTGTTCAGAAACGAGTGTGAATTGTTTTCTATTTGTGACAGGATTAGTAGAACAAGCGATTACAGTGGCTATAAGAATAAAAAAGGCTGTAATTCTTTGTACCATCTTAAATCGTTTTCGGTATAAATCCAATTGTTATACCAAAAACGGTTAAGGAAGCTTAACTAATGGATGAGCTTGATTATTTGCGGTTCCGCTGACGGCGACGGTCACGGTGCTTTAGAATAGGCACTTTTGTTTCGCTTCCCTTTAATAACCTGTGGATATTCTTTTGATGCGTAAGGAGAACCAGCATGGCCACAGTAATAGCAAATACCCTGTAAAGTTTTTCAGGTTCGTTAAAGATAACCAGGATGAATACCGGGAATGCAACACTTGCTAAAATGGAACTAAGCGATACCCAGCGTGTCAGGTAGAGCACCAGTATAAATACACCAACACAGCAAAGAGCAACATTCGGCTGAATACCCAGCACCATTCCAAATAAACTGGCAACACCTTTACCGCCCTTGAACTCCGCCCAGATCGGGAACACGTGTCCAAGTACGGCTGCAAGACCCAGTCCAAGCTGGAGGTTCACCAGGTAAATATCATTTTCAAAAACATAAGGAAGAAAAAAAGCAAGCTTAACTGCAATGATGGCTTTCAGCATATCAACCAGCATTACAAAGGTTCCCATCTTTGCACCAAGTACCCGGTAGGTATTGGTAGCGCCAGAATTACCGCTACCATAGTCACGGATATCAATATTGTAAAATGCCCTGCTCACCCATACGGCCGTTGGAATACTTCCGATCAAATAGGCTAATATGATCAAAAAAACCTCGTTCATGTTTCACTGGTTGAAGTGAATGCAAAGTTAAATTAAAACTTAAAAGCATTCATGTTAATTTAACCTTCTGTTCATCTCCGGTTAATAAAGAGTAGAGATACCCAGTTATTCTTTTCTTCCTTTCGTAAAAATGCTAATGATGTTGCAGCATTTACGATGTCGGCTTCATCAGTAACCAGTAAACCACTGAAGAGGATCAATCCACCACTTGCGCTTATACGTGACAGTTGCTCCATGGAATCGAGGATCACATTTCTGTTGATGTTAGCAAGGATCACATCAAATGATCCTTCAACAGGAAGCGCACCGGTTTTTTTAATACTGATCTTTTGACATCCATTCCTTTTAAAGTTTTCCTGCGCATTCTCTATGCTCCAGTCATCCACATCAATTGCTGAAACAGATCCGGCTCCAAGTTTTTCAGCAAGTATGGCAAGTATGCCTGTACCTGTTCCAAAATCAAAGACACGCTTGTTTTTAAAATCGATGGACTTCATTTGCCTCACCATCATATACGTAGTTGCATGATGGCCGGTGCCGAAACTCATTTTAGGTGTAATGATGATCTCGTGCTCGACGCCGGATGCCGGAGGATGAAAATCTGCACGGATCGCACAAAAATCATCAACAACAACAGGATCGAAATTGCTTTCCCAAACCTGGTTCCAGTTCTGGTCTTCCATGATCTCTGTGCGGAAAGTATAACCATGAAGTAAAGCTTCAACTTCATCAGGCGCATAGCCATCAAAAGAAAAATAAGCCACCAGTTCCTGCGGATGCTGCTCAAACCCTGTAGGGTCAAGGTCATTTAAAAAACTGATCAGTTCTTCCTGCTGGTACTCGTTGCTTTGTATGGTAACCTGTATGTATTTCATGCATGAAAAAAGGCTGCCCATGTTTGAGGTGGACAGCCTTATTAAAATTAATGTGATGTTTAATAAAGCATCACCAGGTAATTATTCGTTCTCAGGAGTATCCTGGCTTTGTTGTCTTTTTTCAATTTTGGCGCCTCCACCTTCACGACGGTCTCCGTTTCCACGGTCATCGCGGCGGTCGCCCCTTCCTTCAAAACGCGGACGGTCATCACGGCGCTCACGGTCTCCTCTTCCTTCTCCACCCCTGCTTTCCTGCATACCTTCAGGTTTCGGAAGCAGAATCTTGCGTGACAATTTGAACTTGCCGGTCTTTGGATCCGTACCAACCAGTTTCACTTTCACTTTATCACCTTCATTCAGTACACCCTCAAGGCTTTCCAGACGTTTCCAGCTTACTTCAGAGATGTGCAGTAAGCCCTGCTTGCCCGGAAGGAACTCAACAAAAGCTCCATAAGGCATGACAGATTTCACCACAGCTTCATATTCACTACCTTCTTCCGGTACGGAAACGATTCCTTTTACCCAATTGTATGCCCTGTCAACATTTTCCTTGATGCTGCCGAAGATGGCCACTTCACCCTGGTTGTTCTTTTCTTCAATGTTGATGGTTGTACCTGTCTCACGCTGGATCTCCTGAATGATCTTACCACCTGGCCCGATAACAGCGCCAATGAACTCGCGGTCAATGAACATCTTGATGGTTCTGGGAGCATGTGGTTTCACATCTGCTCTTGCTTCAGGAATACACTGGTACATGGCATCAAGGATGTGAAGTCTTCCTCGGCGTGCCTGGTCAAGTGCCTGGCGCATGACTTCCATTGGCAAGCCATCTACTTTGATATCCATCTGTACACCGCAAATTCCTTCACGGGTACCGGTAACTTTAAAGTCCATATCACCCAGGTGATCTTCATCACCAAGGATGTCGGTGAGGATCGCAAACTTATCACCCTTTGTGATCAATCCCATTGCCACGCCACTAACGTGTTTACGGAAAGGAATACCTGCATCCATCAGCGCAAGTGAACCGGCACATACTGTAGCCATGGAAGATGATCCATTGCTTTCAAGGATGTCACTGACCACACGTACAGTATAAGCAAAGTCGCCTGTTGGCATCATCTGCTTCAGTGAACGCAATGCAAGATTACCATGACCAACCTCGCGGCGGCCCGGACCTCTCAGGAACTTTACCTCGCCTGTTGAGAATGGAGGGAAATTATAGTGCAGGATGAATTTTGAATAGTCGGACTTGGCTGCGCTTTCAACCAGCAGTTCGTCCAGGGGTGTTCCAAGCGTAACTGTAGTCAGCGACTGGGTTTCTCCCCTTGTGAATAAGGCAGCACCGTGCGGTGTTGGCAATACATCAACTTCCATATCCAGCTGGCGAACATCTTCAAGACCTCTTCCATCCAGGCGGATGCGGTCATTCAGTACCATATCTCTTACAACATGGTATTGCAGTTCGGCAAGGTAATTCTTGACAAGCTTTTTGGTTTCATCCGGAATTTGTTCTCCTTCTGGAAGATTGGACTCCTGGTTCAGTGTTTCAACCAGGTCATCATATATTTTTTTGTAAGTTTCCTTACGTTCGGCTTTGGGAAGATTAGCTCTGGAAAAAGCAGCCATTCTTTCGGTAGCGAAGTCTTCTACACGCTTTTTCAATGCCTCGTTCACTTCCGGCTTCTTGTAATCTCTTTTCGCTCCGGCGCCAACCATGTCACGCAGCTCTTTCTGCGCCCTGATCTGAACGCGGATGGCTTCATGGGCAACTTCCAGAGTTTTGACAAGGTCTTCTTCACTGCATTCCTTTGCTTCACCTTCCACCATCATGATGTTCTTTTCTGTAGCGGCGATGATGAAGTCCATATCTGAGCGTTCCATTTCGGAGCGGCTTGGATTGATGCGGAATTTTCCGTCCACCCGTGATACCCTTACTTCGGAAATGACCTCCTGGATGGGAATATCTGAAACAGCCAGGGCTGCTGATGCGGCCAGGCAGGCCATGGCATCTGGTAAAACTTCTACATCAGAAGAGATAAGGGTAACGATCACCTGTACCTCGCAAAAATAATCTTCAGGAAAAAGCGGGCGCAGTGCGCGGTCAATAAGGCGGGAGATGAGGATCTCTGAATCAGTCAGTCTTCCTTCTCTTTTAAAGAATGAACCGGGGATGCGGCCTGCAGATGCGAATTTCTCCATGTAGTCCACACTAAGCGGGAAGAATTCCTGGCCGGGTTTGGGTTCGTGAGTGGCAACAACAGTAGCAAGCAGCATGCTGTTACCCATTTTTACAGTTACAGAACCATCGGCCTGGCGGGCAAGCCTGCCGGTTTCAATGGTCACTTCGCGACCATCTCCAATATCGAAGGTCTTTGAAAATTTTTGAGTCAACATAAACAGAATTTGTAAGTGAAGAATGGATCAGAATCAGCACGTATAAAAAAACTAATCCCAACTGCCGGGTGGAGTTGGGAAAAGGTTATATGGTTACATGCTGTGCAAGCTTATTTCCTGATACCAAGTTTCTCAATGAGTTCGCGATAACTTTGCAGGTTATGCTTTTGCAGGTAATTGAGCAAGCGGCGGCGCCTACCAACAAGTTGCATCAGTCCGCGGTGTGTAGAGAAGTCTTTTTTGTTCTGCTGAAGGTGAGAAGAGATCTGTGCCATACGCTCTGTTATCAGCGCGATCTGGCCTTCAATGGAACCGGTATTTGTCTCATTGCCAGCAAATTGGGCAAAAATTCCGGCTTTTTTTTCTTTCGTTAATGGCATCGCTAATTTTTTTTGACAGCGCCCGAATTAGGCGCATAAAGTATTGCTTATTTTGGCGGCGAAGGTAGTGAATTCTGGTGAAAATTGGCTTTTTAGGTTCAAAATAGTGTTAAGAAAGGGGCTTGTCCTTACCTTCCTATAACCTGAACTGAGTGACTTGTCTTCTTTTGAGTAAAAGAAATTGACCGCAAAGGACGCAAAGGGGCGTAAAGCATTGTAAAGCCGATTTCTGTCAGGTGCTTAAACCGTACACGACCGGCCAATCACGGTCCCGGGTTAACTTCGCCGTATGGAAGACCTTTCATTGGACACTAAAACCATCCTTGGCCTGCACCTGCCTACCGACCCACGTTGGGTAAACCTTGCCGAACTTTCCATCCAGGATATCCTAACCGACCATGCCTATTGTGAACAGAAGGCAGCCATCTCCTGTATTTCACTCATACAGCGGTACAGCAGGAAGGAAAAGCTGGTGACCGAACTGGCACCAATCGTTACTGAAGAATGGGGCCATTTCCGGCTGGTACTGGCGGAATTGCATAAACGTGGTCTTGCCTTGGGGAACCAGCGAAAAGATACCTATGTCAATGCCCTGCTGCAGTATCAACAGAAAGGAGGCGCTGAGGAAAACCGACTCCTGGACCAGCTTTTGACCATGGCCATGATAGAAGCTCGCAGCTGCGAACGGTTCAAACGTTTAAGTGAAGGCCTGGAGGATGATTATTTACGCAGGTTCTACAGGCGTTTTATGGAAAGCGAAGCAGGTCATTACACTTTGTTCATTGAGCTGGCCGAGACCTATATTGAAAAGGAAAAAGTCAGAAGGCGCTGGAAAGAATGGCTTGAATATGAAAAGGAGGTCATGGCTGCCATGGATGTGCGTGGTGACCGGATCCATTAAACTGCTTCCCTGAAATAGGCTGCCTCAGCTTCGAGGTTAAGAAAAGGGTATTTCTCGATAAGGGCGTTTGTTTTCTGCAGGTATGAGCGAAGGAATTTTTTATGTCCTTCAGAGTTTGCATTGAAAGGCTTGTGATGGAAGGCCAGGTGAATTGAATGCAGTTCTTTCATCAATTCTCTTGTGTCTTCATTCATGCATGCTGCAATGAACTTTTCCCAAACGTACTGTGTGGCATGATAGTTTGGGTGCACCAGGTCTTCGGAATAAAAACGGTAATCACGCAGGTCATCGATCACAAGTTCATACGAAGGAAAATAATAAAGCTTTTCAAACTTATCCACCAGGTGATGGACAGTCTGTATCAAAACCGCTTTGCTGCGGTTATTCTCAACCATTCCTTCCCTCACGTGCCGGACAGGGCTGATGGTAAAAATGATCTTAAGGTCCGTATTAAAATGGAACAAACGGTGGATCATATTGTCAAGTACCCGCGAGACCTCCTCCGGTGTCATCAGCCTGCGCCTGAACCACTCTGAAGGAGCTTTATGGTTATTGGCTACAACTGCACCTTCCTTTCCATTCTGCGCTTTATCAGTCAGCGTATAGGTCCAGGCAGAACCTAAGGTGATCATCAGGTATCCGGATCTTTTTAGAAATACATGAGCATGGCTAATGGATTCATTGATCTTTTGCAAGGCGCCTGCCTTATCAATGGATGAGTAGCGGCTGTGATGCTTCCAGCTATGCCATCCTTCATTGAAATAAAACAGGTCTTCTTCTTTGTAGATTTTGTTTTCTATATAGTCAACGAGGGCTTCTGCAACACTTACGGGGTTGAATAAAATGCCATGAGGATTTTCCAGCGTGTTGAACTTGTAACGGCGCAGTTTTTCACCCATATTTTCTGTAAAGCATGACCCCATCAGCATCAATTTATCATGATGGTGAATGGGCTGGGGTAATTTTTTTATATCAAATTCTGAACGAAACTTCATCAGGCAAAGATTAGTGATGCCATGGCCAGGCTTTTTTGCAATGCTTCCTTATCGAGTCCCGTATCAAATTTCTTTTCTTCCATGTAATTGATGATCTTTTCCGAATCCATATTACCAACCAAGTCATCCCCCGCCATGGGGCAGCCGCCAATGCCTTTTAACGCTCCGTCAATGCGGGTGCAGCCCGCAGATAAGGCGGCATCAAGCTTTTGTTTCCAGTTATAAGGCGTTGAGTGAAGATGCACACCGAAAGAAGTGCCCGGATAAAGGGGAATCAATGTTTGAAGGGCTGTGCTGACCTGTTCAGGTGTTGCCACACCAACCGTATCAGCAAGAGAAATGATCTTAATATCCCTGCGGACCATTTCATCCGCCCATTTCAATAAAATTTCCTCATTGTAAGGATCACCATAAGGATTACCGAACCCCATGCTCAGGTATAGTACAAGTTCTTTACCATGCCTTGCACAAAGCGACTGGATCTCATCTACCCTGCCAAGGCTTTCTTCCATTGTACTGTTGGTATTCCTTTGCTGGAAGGTTGGAGAAACTGAAAAAGGAAATCCCAGGTACCGGATGATGTCGTAAGCCACAGCCTCTTCGGCACCGCGAACATTGGCAACAATAGCCAGGAGCCTGGTTACTGAATTGCCAGCATTCAATCCATTGATCACTTCTTTTGTATCTGCCATCTGGGGAATGGCCTTTGGAGAAACAAAAGATCCAAAATCAATGGTATCGAAACCAACTGCAAGAAGCGCGTTGATATAACCGATCTTCTTTTCGGTTGGAATGAATTGCTTCCATCCCTGCATTGCATCCCTTGGGCATTCAATTAACTGGAGCTTGTTGATTGTTTCCATATGCTGGGCTGCAAGTTAAGTAAAGTTGACAGGCGGCATCGTATGCCTGATATTGTATTAATCCAGCATCGATTGTAAGCAGCTTATCTGAACCCCATTCGCTGCTTCATTGCTTCATACAGGATCATACCGGTAGCGACAGACACGTTCAATGACTCGAATTCCCCTGCCATGGGTATCTTAAACTTTTCATCGCAAACCTTCATTAATGCAGGGTAAATTCCTTTTTCTTCACTGCCCATTACAATGGCAACAGGAAGCGTGAAGTCTATTTCATGCACATTCATTGTAGCTGTCATCTCACTGGCCATTACCCTGATGCCATTCATATGCAGTTCATCCACTGCCTTCATCAGGCTGTTCACCCTGCACACCGGTATATTCTCCAAAGCTCCCGCGGATGTGAGCACAGCATCTTCATTGAGCATTCCTACACCTTTATCCGGAATGATGATGGCCTGAACTCCCGTGCAGAAAGCAGTACGTGCTATGCCTCCAATGTTGCGGATATCTGTAATGCCATCAAGGATCAGGAATAATGGCACCTCTCCTTTCTCAGTTACAAAAGAGATCACTTCCTGAAGGTCGTGGTATTGTACTTTGGCAATGAGCGCCACAATGCCTTCATGTCCGCTTACATTAAAGAAATTGAGCTTTTCGACCGGAACTTTATTTACAGGAATGCGGTGCTTTGTTGAAAGGTCAAGGATCTCTTCAACAGGCTTCATGGAAATGTTATTCTGCAGGTAGATCCGCTCAATGGCAGTGCCGGAACGGATCCCATCCAGGACAGCTTTCCTTCCAACTAGCATGGAACTCTTTTTAGGACGGTGCTGGGGTCTGAAATTTTTCACGGGTCAAAATTAGACCTACTGGCTCCAAATAAAAAATTGCGGTCAGACCTGGAGCGGTCTTTTCCTGTGCGTTAAACTAAAAACAAAGGCAACCAGCAGGAACAAAAGAACCATTCCGATCAGGATGAATTTGATCATTGCAGCATAATAAACAACCATAGATATGGTGCTATCCCAGGCCTGAAGCAATTTGAGCATACCTATATTCTCAATGATATCAAGGACACCTGCCAAAATACTTACTACAGAAAAGAAGGTGCCCGTTTTTTTCCACCCGGCAGTGACCGAAAGCTTTCTTGAAGCGCTGTACAGGAACCAGGTATAGGCTGCAACGAAAATAAAATCTAGGTAAATATTCAGTTTTACATCTTTCAGGTCCCAAACAGCCATCAGTTGCAGGTAGCGCCACTGTTCTTTTGCCAGTTCCAGGTCTATGATCCCGCGAGTGCTGACCGGAGAAGCAAGACTGTTCCCCTGCCATCGCATAATGATGATCATTACCAGGGTAAGCACCAATGCAAGACTGAGGTTTTTGTTCACCAGGTGAAAATAAAAAACCTCCGCAAATGCGGAGGTATAAGTTATGCACCCGGTTTATGTTTATAACCCGAAGGCTTTTTTCACTTTTGTAACGTAATCCAGTTTTTCCCAGGTAAACAGTTCAACTTTTTTCGTGATCACCTTTCCGCCCGGCTGCGAAAATTCTTTGGTCACCACTTCAGGTTTACGGCCCATGTGCCCGTAAGCTGCAGTTTCACTGTAAATCGGGTTACGAAGTTTCAAACGCTGTTCAATGAAATAAGGACGCATATCGAAAATCCCTTCAACAACCCTTGCAATCTCCCCATCACTCATTTCAACCTTAGCGGTACCATGCGTATTGACGTAGATGCCCATAGGCTGAGCGACACCAATAGCGTAAGACACCTGCACCAGCACTTCATCACAAACGCCGGCAGCAACCAGGTTCTTGGCAATATGACGGGTTGCATAAGCAGCGGAACGGTCAACCTTGGAAGGATCCTTACCACTGAATGCACCACCACCATGTGCACCTTTTCCACCATAGGTATCAACAATGATCTTACGGCCTGTTAGTCCGGTATCGCCATGCGGTCCACCGATCACGAACTTGCCGGTTGGATTAATGTGGTATTTGATATCGTTGTTAAATAGTTTAGCGTACTTCTTGTATTTAGCCTTCACCCTTGGAATAAGAATGTTGACGATATCCTGCTGGATCTTCGCCAGCATTTTGCCTTCTTTGTCGAAGTCGTCATGCTGTGTAGAGATAACGATCGCATCGATCCTTACCGGGCGGTTATTATCATCGTATTCAAGGGTCACCTGGCTTTTAGCATCGGGACGGAGGTATTTGATCTGCTTGTTCTCTCTTCTGAGTGCAGCCAGTTCCTGTAACAGTTTGTGCGCAAGATCCAGGGCAAGCGGCATGAAATCTTCGGTTTCATTAGTGGCATAGCCAAACATCATTCCCTGGTCCCCTGCACCCTGCTCTTCCTTTTTTTGTTTATCAACACCCTGGTTGATGTCGGCAGATTGTTCATGGATGGCAGAAAGGATACCACAGGAGTTGGCTTCAAACATGTATTCACTCTTGGTATAGCCGATCCTGCGAATCACTTCGCGTGCAATTTCCTGGACATCAAGATAGGCTTTCGACTTTACTTCTCCGGCAAGTACAACCTGTCCGGTTGTAACCAATGTCTCACAGGCGACTTTGGACTGAGGGTCAAAAGCAAGGAAATGATCGATCAAAGCGTCGGAGATCTGGTCAGCAACTTTATCAGGGTGGCCTTCTGAAACACTTTCTGAAGTAAACAAATAAGGCATAATTAAAAGGGGTTAAGCAGTATAATAAAATCGGGTGCAAATATAACACCCGATTTCTGAATTAAAGATTTGAATAAATGATCCGTAATCGGAGCCTTTGAGCAGCGTCCACATAATTACCGCCTGCAACCACTACACGGCCATTGGCCGGTTGAGCAAGTACACTGATGGCCCGCCTGACGGGAGTGGGTCCGGTAGACCTGTCAAAGACAGAGGTGTACAAAGGAGCATATAAACGAAGAAGGTAGTTTGGTTCCTTACGGGTTAGTATGCCCTGGACATGCCTTGTAATATTAAAAACATAACGGTTACCTTTTAATTCACCACCGAACGTGGTTGGATCATATAGGTTATTTGCGTCAAGCGTCATGTCATTCTCAAAAGTAAATGCAGAATCACGTGCAGTGTTGATCTTATCGAGGAACAACAATGCCGGTGGTGTAAATATGTTATCCATTGCAGAAGGGATCCTTGTTACGATCAGTTCTGCGCGATGGATCACTTTATTGGTCATGGTATCAAGACCTGGAATCCTGATCAGCCCATAATGCCCTACCGGCATGGATTGAATAAACAACCTGTCATCATCAGTTCCCGGAGAAGATATTGCAGTAGCGTATCCTCCGGACGGTGTACGTTTGATAACGTTTGCCTGTGCACCAAATCCTCGGTTGGTATGCAACAAATGATATAAGTTGAAAGTGGAAGTATCTTTTACTCCATTCTTTTGGGTCCTGATGAAAAAAGTTACCTGGGTGGCCTGGTTGGCGAGGTTAAAGTAACTTAATACATTACCTGAATTAGTAGCACGTAAAGCTAATCCACGGAAAGCCAGCTGTAAAATAGAATCAGATCTGTAAGCTCCGTTAGAAGTAAAAAGTGTATCGTAATTGATGAATCTTCTTCCAAAAAGGGCCGTATCTAGTTTGATACGCAACTGGTTGGCGACTTTACTGGTATCGGTCCTAAATATATACCGCACTGAATCATTCAATTCACTGGGTTGAAATGTTCTTGTTCCAAGCACCGGACCGGTAACAGCTATGTCAGGGTTATTAAATTTATAGCCTACTGAATCATGAAATCCTGAGCCTTGTGCAATTTCATAAACATTTACTGTCTGGAAAGAATTCGTATCACCATAGGCGCCGCCATATGCAAGGGAGAGCACCACTGAATCAATCATCAGCGTATCCTTTGTCTTGAATGGATAAATACCATAAGAAGGAAGGCTGAGACTGAAATAGGTATCTGCATGCGTTGTACCGAATTCTGGATCATTGGAAATATGCCCAAGGGCTACAGGCTGACCATATACAAGGATGGTTCCCGTATCCGTAAGCTGACTATGATCCGTCCTTGTCAATAATTCATTTGCGAAGGTGGTAATGTTATCAACACCTGGAATAAGGTCTCCTCCAAGGGTTGTTGATTCATTTATTTTTTTACAGGAAGAATAGGCAAGTGTAGACAAAATCGCAAGCAGGAACAAAGCTAAGCTGTACTTCTTCACAGATGATTATTATGCAGTTTGGGAAAATTACTTGCTCGCAAGATCGCTATAGAGTTGTAAATAGTCTGTTAAATCAGACTCCGCATTATAAGGCAATGTCTTCTTGCCGCGTACTTTGGAGAACTCGTCAACAAGTTTCTTTTCAACATTTTCAGCTCCGAATGTAATGGCTTCAGCATAGGTTGCTCCGCCTCGAAGCATGGCAATGTTGTTTGCTTCCTTGAATGGTTCCAGGTCTTTTTCCTTGATTGAAGGATGGATCAATGCTTTTTTAATGAAGTCTGCTCCAAGCTTTTCCTTAAATGTTGTTGAGCCCACAGTATAAACGATCTTGCTGTGTGCGAACACAGGCTCCTTCTTATACACTGTCTTAAGGTATGCGGGGATCAGGCCGGTCATCCATCCGCTGCAATGGATCACATCGGGAGGCCATCCAAATTTTTTGACTGTTTCCAAAGCGCCTTTGCAAAAGAATATGGTACGCAGACCATTGTCATCATACCATTGTTCCTTGTCATCGGTGAAAATATTCTTACGCTTGAAAAGGTCTTCGTTATCCAGGAAATAAACCTGCAGACGGGCATTTGGCAGCGAGGCCACCTTGATCTGGAGCGGAAAGTCTTCGTTGTCTATGGAAACATTGATACCGGAAAGCCGCACGACCTCATGCAGGCGGTGCCTGCGTTCATTGATCGCACCAAAACGGGGCATTATGCAGCGTACCTCAAAACCACTGTCATTTGATTTAATTGCCAGCTTATTGACTACCTCCGAAAACTCGGTTAATTCAAGGTAGGGAGACATTTCATTGGCAATAAATAAAATTCTTTTCTTTGCTGACATATTCACACCGTTTGTTATAAAAGGTTTGCAAAAGTAGCCAATTATTGTCAAAAGCCGCCACCACCCGTAATCTAATTCAAGACCATGTTCATCTTCAAAACAGCTGTCCAACTATCCGCGTACCTCAGAAGTCAGGAAGGATCCGGGAAAAAAATTGGTTTTGTACCAACCATGGGGGCATTGCATCAGGGACACCTGTCCCTTGTGCATAATAGCAGGAAAGAGAATGATCTTACTGTTTGCAGCATTTTTATCAACCCCACCCAATTCAATAACGCGGAAGACCTGAAACACTATCCGGTTACCCTCGAAAAAGACATGGAGCTGTTGTTAAAAGCCGGTTGTAACGTTGTTTTTCTTCCTGGTGTACAGGAAATCTATCCGCCCGGTTTTCAAAAGAAACATTACGACCTTGGCAAACTTGAATTAGTATTTGAAGGCCGGTTCAGGCCCGGGCATTTCCAGGGAGTTTGCCAGGTAGTAGACAGGTTGCTGGAAATTGTTGACCCCGGCAAGGTTTACCTGGGTCAAAAGGATTTTCAGCAATGCCTGGTGCTTAAAAAGCTTGTCCGCCTTAACGGCATGCAGGATAAAGTGCAGGTGAGAATCATCCCTACTGTCAGGGAAGCGGACGGACTTGCCATGAGCAGCCGTAACCTGAGACTTACTGATGAACAAAGAAAAAAAGCGCCTGCCATCTTTGAAGTACTGCACCACATCCGCCAAAATCATGGAAAAACTGAAACAGCAATTTTAGAAAAAGAGGCCATCAGCAAACTAACTGCCAGCGGGTTTGAGGTGGATTATGTAGGTATTGTTGACGGAGAAACCCTTGAGCCTGCAAGTAACGGCAAGCCGGGCCAGGTGGTGCTTGTAGCAGCTGCCCTTCCCCCAATCAGGCTGATTGACAACATGGCCCTAAATTAACAAACACTTCACGGGCTTTGACTAACTTTGCGGCGCTATGAACATTTCCCTTCTAAAATCGAAGGTCCACAGGGCTGTTATCACTGAAGCTAACCTTCATTATGTAGGATCACTTACACTTGATGAAGACCTGATGGAAGCCGCGAACATGATCGAAAATGAAAAGATCACCGTGGTGAATGTGAACAATGGCGAACGGCTTGATACCTATCTGATCAAAGGCAAGCGTGGCTCTGGTGTCTGCTGCCTGAATGGCCCTGCCGCAAGAAGGGGCATGACCGGGGATGTTGTGGTCATTATCTCATATTGTTCCATGCCATTTGAACAAGCAAAAAATTTTAAACCGTGGATCGTATTTCCGAAAGAAGGGAACAGGCTGTAGGGTTTATAGTTTATGGTTTATAGTTTCTTGCTGTTCGGTGAAGCTTTAGCAGGGTTGGTTTTTGGTTTGTCCGGCAAAATTTAAGAAAAAGACTTTAGATCAGTGCTTCTGTATTGACCCTTTCGCTTATAACGACCATACTGTTTTTCCTTTGCGGTTCTTTGCGAAAATTTTGCGGCTCTTTGCGGTTCATGTGTGTGAGGGAAGCTTCGAGCCTCAACGAAAATCATCTTCCAATAACGAAATCATTTCAGAACTGTACGTAAACTACTATCAGCCAACAGCTACCAGCTAACAGCCTCCTCTCCTACAATGCCTTATCTTCGGCGGCGAATGAAAAAAATACTGACCTTACTCCAGTACCTTTTCTTTCTCGGGATAGGTATTTTATTCGTCTGGCTTTCTATAAAAGATGTGAATCATGAGCAGTGGTTACAGATTAAGGACTCATTGCTGCGCGCCCGTCACTGGATGATCATTCCTGTGGCCATCATGCTTTTACTGAGCCATTACAGCCGTGCCTTAAGATGGAAGATCCTGATGGAACCCCTTGGATACAATCCTTCCACTTTCAACACCTTTGCTGCCGTTATGATCGGGTACCTAGTAAATACCGGAGTACCCAGGTTGGGAGAAGTAGTAAAATGCACCATGCTTTCGAGGTATGAAAAGATCAGGGCAGACAGGCTCGTTGGTACTATTGTTATGGAAAGGGCTGTTGATGTTGTATGCCTGCTGGTGGTATTTGTTGCTGCACTCATCTTCCAGGGCCATGTAATCGGTGGTTATGTGCGGGAAAGTTTTGGCGCCTTCTTCAGGGACAAAAGCGGACAGTTCTCTTTTACCAAACTTGGGATCGGTCTTGGCATTGCCATAGCTGCTGTACTGCTGATCTATTTTCTGTTAAAAAGATTTGGCCATATTGATGCGGTAGGCAAGATCAGGGAAGTGGTGCGGGGCGTATGGCATGGTTTGACCAGCATTCGCCTGATCAGGCACAAAAAACTATTTGTTTTCCATACTGTTCTGATCTGGAGTTTATACCTTTTAAGTACAACCATTGGGATATTTGCCTTGCGCGAAACTGCGCATCTTGGCCTTGGTGCAGGCATGGCCACCCTTGCGGTAGGCAGTGTGGCCATGATCATTTCTCCAGGGGGCATAGGCGCTTACGCTTACCTGGTTGCCAAGCTGATGGCGCTTTACGGACTGGATGAAGAAACCATCGGAAATGCCCTGGGCTGGTTGTTATGGTCCGTACAGACACTGATCATCCTTGCAGGGGGACTGGTCTTCTTTGCCTTATTTACACATTACAATAAAAAGAAACACATTGAGACCGGGACAGAGCATCGAATACAAAATACTTGAACTGGCTGAATTAAAACGCCGGGCCGCGCACTGGAAGTTCATGGGAAAAACCATTGTTTTCACCAATGGATGCTTTGACATCCTGCATGCAGGCCATATCGCCTCGCTAAAAGAAGCTGCCAGCCATGGAGATATACTCGTCATTGGATTGAATGCCGATGTTTCCATTAAAGTGTTGAAAGGCAGTAACCGGCCTGTGAATGACGAAGGCTCAAGAGCCTTGCTGCTGGCTGCATTGACCATGGTTGATGCAGTGGTCCTTTTTTGTGAGCCCACGCCACTGGAACTGATACTTGAATTAATGCCGGACGTGATTGTAAAAGGAGGTGATTATAAAGTTGAAGATATTGCAGGGGCGAAAGAAGTGATCGCCGCAGGCGGTAAAGTGATCATCAACCCGATTTTACCAGGTTTTTCCACAACTTCCATCATCCATAAACTGCAAAATGTAAAATAGCACGGCGTTTGCGCATGGATGTTGATTATATTTAAATACCGATAGACCCTTTTATGGCGCAAGTGAAACGTAAAACTATTCCCCGTGACATCAGCTGGCTTTCATTCAATGCCCGTGTTCTGCAGGAAGCTGCCGATCCTTCAGTCCCACTAAGAGAAAGGATCCGCTTCCTGGGCATCTTTTCCAATAACCTCGACGAGTTCTTCCGAGTACGTGTTGCTACGTTGAAGCGCATGATCCAATATGGAAACAAGGCCAAGATGCACATGGAATTGAATCCGGAAAGTATATTGGAAGAAATCCAGATGACAGTGCTCAACCAGCAAACTGAATTCAACAGGATCTGGGAAGGCATTCTTGCAGAATTAAAAGAACAGAAGATCTTTCTTGTTACTGAAAAGGATCTGAATCCTGAACAGCAGGAGTTCGTACGAACTTACTATGAAGAAGAGGTCAGCCCCAACGTGATCCCTTTGATGATAGAAAGCATTCCTGAATTTCCTTACCTCCGCGATAAATCCATTTACCTGGGCGTGATCATGTGGAAGCAGGAAAGCGCGTTAAAAAGAAAATACGCGGTGATCGAAGTTCCTACCCGCGTAGTGGGAAGGTTTGTGATCCTTCCTTCGCCTGACAACGAATACCATATCATTCTGCTGGAAGATATCATCCGCTTTAACCTTTCGGAGATCTTCAGCTACTTTGGATACGACCGTTACCATTCCAGTGTTTTTAAAGTGACCCGGGATGCAGAAATTGATATTGACAACGACATTTCCACAACCCTGATCCAGAAGATCCAAAAAGGCTTAAAGAACAGGAGAAAGGGGAAACCGGTACGTTTTATTTACGATAAGGAAATGGACCCGGGATTGCTTGAATTCCTGATCCGTAAATTAAACCTTACAAAAAGGGACAACCTCATTCCTGGTGGCAGGATCCATAACTTCCGGCATTTCATGGATTTCCCGGAACATATTTTTAATGGGGAAAGCAAAAAAAGACGGCCTTTCGAACACCCCTTGCTGTTAGAGGAAAGGATCACTGATGTAGTGATGAAGCGTGACATCATGCTGCACTTTCCTTATCACTCCTTCAACCCTGTTATTGACCTCCTGCGCGAAGCGGCGATTGACCCTGATGTGAATTCTATAAAGATCACAGCTTACAGGCTTGCAAAACAATCCAAAGTGATCAATGCTCTTATCAATGCTGTCCGCAACGGAAAGCAGGTAACCGTGATGCTGGAGCTCAGGGCAAGATTTGACGAAGAAGCCAACCTTGCATGGAAAGAAAGACTGGAAGAAGAAGGCGTTAAAGTGCTCATCGGGATACCGGGTATGAAAGTGCATGCCAAGCTTTGCCTGATCCGGAAAAGGATGAATGACCGGATCGTACAATACGGATTCGTCAGTACCGGTAATCTGAATGAAAGCACTTCGAAAGTTTATGCGGATCATTGCCTGCTCACTTCGAACAGGAACATTCTTGCAGACATCAACAGGATGTTCAATTACATTGAGCACTATAAGACCGGCAGTCATTTTCTGAAAGCCTGCACTACTCTTTTACCAAGCCCGCACTTTGCAAAAAGGGAAATAATCAAATTGATCCATGCCGAAGTAAAGAATGCGAGACGTGGAAAGACTGCAAGGCTTACGGCCAAAATGAATTCACTTTCCGATGTAGAACTGATAGACGAATTGTATGCAGCCGCAAAAGCCGGTGTTGAGATCAACCTGATCGTTCGTGGCATTGTATGCCTGCTTTCTGAAAGCCAGAAATTTGTTCGTCCTATCAAGGCCATCAGCATCATTGACGAATACCTGGAGCATGCAAGGGTTTACATCTTTCATAACGGGGGAAAAGAAAAGGTCTTTATTTCTTCAGCAGACTGGATGGTAAGAAACCTGGAACACAGGGTGGAAGCAACCTGCCCTATCCTTGATGAACGCATCCGTGAAGAGCTGAAAGATATCCTGGATATTCAGCTGCGTGATAACGTCAAGGCAAGAAGGTTGGATAATAACCTTAGCAATGAGTATGTAGAACCGGGAGAAGAAAGGATCCGCTCACAGGTAGCCACCTATAATTATTTAAAAAGTAAAATAACAGTACCAATTGAGATTAGCAGCGATTGATATCGGAAGCAATGCAGCCAGACTGCTGATCCAGGATGTGATCATAGGACCCCAGGGGAAACCGGACTTTGTAAAACTTGCGCTGGTACGGGTACCACTGAGGCTTGGGTTTGATGTTTTTGAACGGGGAGAACTTTCAGAACAAAAGATCGTGATGATGATCAAAACGCTGAAATCCTACCAGCTGCTGCTTGAAGTGTATGATGTAAAGCATATGAAGACAGCGGCTACCGCAGCCATGCGCGATGCTGCCAATTCAAAGGAAGTGCTGCGCCGCATCAAGCAGGAAACAGGGATGGACCTGGACATCATCAGCGGTGAGGAAGAAGCCAGCTTTATTTACGAAAACCATGTTGCTGAAAACCTTGATGTAAACGAATCTTACCTGTACATAGATGTAGGTGGAGGCAGCACGGAACTTACCTTTTTCAGTGATGGAAGAATGGTTGCAAAACAGTCTTTCAATATCGGCACCATCAGATTGCTGAAGAACCAGGTTGACCAGCAGACCTGGAACACCATGAAAGACTTTATTCAAACAAAAACAAAAGGCTTTCATCATATTTCAGCCATCGGGTCCGGTGGCAACATCAATAAGATCTTTTCCCTCTCCAAGCGAAAAGAAGGAAAGCCTCTCAACCTTGAATTATTGCGCAACTATTATAACGAATTCAGCAACCTCACGCTGGCGCAGCGCATCAGCCTGTATAAATTAAGGGAGGACCGTGCCGATGTTATTGTTCCCGCCCTGCTGATCTACATTAACGTTCTGCGGTGGGCAGAAGCAGATGAGATCTTTGTACCCAAGATCGGCCTTGCGGATGGATTGATTCATATTTTGTACGAGGAGATGAAGGGGGTGAGACGGGAGACGGAAGTGTAAAGTCGTTTCACGATTTTGTTTATGGTTTTTGGTTTGTTGTTTTTCGTTTATTTGATACAATCTTCCTTATTTATTTCAATTGCGAAGAAAGGCCTTAACCCCAATGAACGCAAAGGGCGCAAAGAGACGCAAAGTTTTTGACTTTTATTCTTTGGCCTACTTTGTCTCGGCTAAGCAGAGACACCCTTTGATTACCTACGCCATAGCAAAATAAAGTTGGCCAGAGCCCACTAAGAACCATAAACTATAAACTAAAAACCATAAACTTCTCCTCGTCTCACGTTTCACGTCCTTTCACTAATTTGCTTCAAATTCAGATCATGAGCGCATCAGCACCGGAAGTAAAACGCATCACGACCAACACTCTGCAGAAGATGAAGGCCTCGGGAAAAAAGGTATCCATGCTCACGGCCTACGATTTTTCTTTCGCAAGAATCTTTGATGAAGCTGGTATTGATGTTTTGCTGGTGGGAGATTCAGCTTCAAATGTAATGGCAGGTCATGAGACCACACTTCCAATCACGCTCGATCATATGATCTACCATGCATCATCGGTGATCAGGGGCGCAAAAAGGTGCCTGGTGGTGGTGGATATGCCTTTTGGATCCTATCAATCCAACAGTGACATCGCCCTGGCCTCCGCGATCCGCATCATGAAGGAAACCGGTGCGCACGCCATTAAGCTTGAGGGCGGAGAAGAAGTGCTTGACTCGGTGAAAAGGATCATTTCAGCAGGCATTCCTGTAATGGGGCATCTTGGACTGACTCCGCAATCCATTTATAAATTTGGCACCTATAACGTTCGTGCCAAAGAAGAAGCGGAAGCGCAAAAGCTGAAGAAAGACGCGGTGCTGCTTCAGGATGCAGGTTGCTTTGCACTGGTGCTGGAAAAGATCCCCGCCCTTCTCGCCAAAGAAGTTTCTGAAAGCCTTCAAATCCCAACAATAGGCATTGGCGCAGGCAGGCATTGCGATGGACAGGTACTGGTGATGCATGATATGCTTGGCATCAATACGGAATTCAAACCCCGCTTTCTTAGAAAATACCTGGACATGCACGAGCAGATCACCGGTGCCGTGAAGCATTACATTACCGATGTAAAAGAAAATGCGTTTCCAACTGACGCGGAATCTTATTAGGGTTTCTGGTTTATTGTTTCTGGTTTATAGTTGTTTAAGAGCGGTCATTCTTTATGGGTTCACTTTGCGTAGAAAAGGCATTAACCGCAGAGGATGCAGAGAATCGCAAAGGGTTGCCAAGTTTATAGTATTTCTTTGCGCTTCCTTGCGCTCTTTGCGGTTAAGTTTACATAAAGATCAAAGACCTAAAAACCAGAAACCGGGAACCAGAAACTAGAAACTCCCCCTATTTTTGCTGCCTTATGAGAAAATTGAAGATCCTGTTTGGTGTGGGTTTGGTGTTAAACCATGTGGCCATTTGCCAGGAAGAACCCGGATTGGATGCAGTGACGGTAACAGCATCGATGACCGCTGAAAAAATTTCCAGGACCGGAAGGAATTTACTGGTGATCCGTGGTGAAAACTTCAACAGGCTGCCGGTGCATTCCATAGACGAATTACTCAGGTATGTACCAGGAATTGAAGTACAGGCAAGAGGACCGATGGGTTCACAAAGCGACATCCTCCTGAGAGGTGGAACTTTTCAACAAGTACTGGTGATCCTGGATGGCGTACGCATTAATGATCCCAACACAGGCCATTTTTCCAGTTACATCCCCATTTCTCCCTCAGAGATCGAACGCATAGAAGTGCTGAAGGGCGCAGCTTCAGCCATTTACGGATCAGAAGCGGTGGGTGGTGTCATTCATATCATCACCAAATCATTCTTACAAAGAAAACAGGATGCAGGAAAATATGGGTTCCAGGCACAGGTCACCGGCGGTGAATACGGGTTGGTGAATATTGAAGCAGGGGCATTTTCCTTACAAGGAAAAACCACCATTCATGCAGGCATTCTTTCCAATAATTCAAAAGGAAGGCTTCAACGTGGAATGCGTGGATACTTTCACAATCATACCGCTTCATTTTCCTTAGGCCATCATTTCAATGATCACTGGTCCCTTGCATTCCGGGGTGCGTATGATAACCGTGATTTCGGAGCGCAGAATTTTTACACTTCATTTGTTTCAGATTCAGCAACAGAAAAAATAGAAACGGGCTGGCTCCAGGTCTCGGCAGGGTATCACAAAGCCCGTCACCGGGTGAACCTGAATGGTGGTTATAAAGCACTGGATGACACCTATCTCTTCAATCGTGCTTCGATCGCCAATTTCAACCAAAGCTACCTTGCACAGGGACTTCTGACTGATGAATGGAAAATAAAAGAACATACCGTCCTTACCACTGGTGTGCAGTTCATCAGCAAGGCCATCAGCTCCAATGACCGGGGTAAACACCAGGTAAGACAATCCGCTGCTTTTGCAATGCTGAATCAGAAAGCAGGAGAATATTTCACACTTGTTCCTGCATTAAGACTTGAATACAATGACCGCTCGGGCTGGGAACTTGTTCCGCAACTGAATCTTTCCTTACGGTATAATAACATTCAGTTACGTGGAAGTGCAGGAAAAACACTCCGCGATGCTGATTTCACCGAACGGTTCAATAATTACAATAAACCATTTGTAGCTAGCGGACGAATTGGCAACCCTGGCCTTAATGAAGAAAGATCCTTTAGTTACGAGATCGGAGGTGATGTTTTCCTGAAGAACTTCCGGGTTAGCGGAACCATTTTCCAGCGCGATCATTCACAGCTGATAGATTATGTACAAACCGCTTACGTAGACATGCCAAGAAAAGAAAATCTTTCTCCTACTGGTTCATACGCCCTTGCTAAAAACCTGGCCGATGTAAAAACAACAGGTGCAGAACTGGATGTCCAGTTTTCACAAAAGACAGGAAGCAGCCAGCAATTCATAGGTAACCTTGGAATTTTATGGCTTGAAAGTAAAACCAGCGACAGGGCTCCCTCCTTGTATCTTTCTTCTCATGCGAAACTGCTGATGAACTTTAACCTGATCTACTATTATGGAAGCCTTTCATTGTCCCTGAATGGATTGTATAAAAAAAGAACACCTCAGCCTTCGGCCAATCCAGCCATCGCCAAAGTATCAGGTGATTATTTTGTACTGAATTCAAAACTTGAAAAAGGTCTTATCGGGAAGCATCTTTCCGCCTTCATTCAAATAGATAATATCTTCGACAGGACCTACACCGATCTCCTTGGTGCTGTAATGCCGGGAAGGTGGCTGATGGGAGGATTCAAAATATCTTTAACCAAACAACAACCATGAAAGAGGTTCTGAAACAATTGGGCATACTTGAAAAAAATGGCGGCACATCTACCGGCGCTCAATGGATCGAAACAAGTGGAAAGGTGATTTCCTCTTATTCGCCTGTTAATGCCAGCAAGATCGCCGATGTGGTTTGTACTGATGCTACAGGTTATGAAGCAGTGATCAAAAAAGCGGAAGAAGCGTTTTTAACCTGGAGAGTGATGCCCTCTCCCAAACGCGGTGACATCGTACGCCAGGTTGGTGAAGCGCTCAGAAAATACAAAGAACCTTTGGGAAAGCTGGTATCCTATGAAATGGGGAAAAGCCTGCAGGAAGGTTATGGTGAAGTGCAGGAAATGATTGATATCTGCGATTTTGCAGTAGGGTTATCACGGCAGTTGCATGGCCTTACCATGCATAGTGAGCGTCCAGGCCACAGGATGTACGAGCAATGGCATCCACTTGGCATTGTAGGCATCATATCGGCCTTTAACTTTCCTGTAGCTGTATGGAGCTGGAATGCCATGCTTGCATGGGTATGTGGAGATGTGTGCGTGTGGAAGGCATCGGAGAAAACACCGCTGTGCGGGGTGGCATGCCAGAATATCATAGCTGAAGTTTTCCAGAAGAACAATGTACCCGAAGGCATCTGCGGCCTGGTCACTGGTGAAAGAGACCTTGGTGAACGGATCGCACATGACAAAAGAATTCCATTGGTATCCGCAACAGGATCAACCCGTATGGGTAAAGCAGTAGGCGCTGCGGTTGGTGAAAGGCTTGGAAGGTCGCTGCTGGAATTAGGCGGAAACAACGCAATTATCATATCGAAGGATGCAGACCTTGAAATGTCGCTTGTGGGTTGTGTGTTTGGCGCTGTAGGCACGGCTGGCCAGCGCTGTACTTCAACAAGGAGGCTTATCATCCATGAAGACGTTTACGATACATTCAAGGCGAAGCTTGTCAATGCCTATAACCAACTCCGTATTGGTGATCCGCTGAATGAGAATAACCATGTAGGCCCACTGATCGATAAAGATGCAGTTGACCTTTACCTGAAGTCCATTAAAAAATGCAAGGCCGAAGGCGGCAATTTTGTTGTGGAAGGCGGCGTGCTTGAAGGTCCTGGCTATGAAAGCGGTTGTTATGTGAAGCCATGTATAGCAGAAGCGCAACCTCATTTCGAAATCGTTCAACACGAGACCTTTGCCCCTATTCTTTACCTGTTAAAATATAAAACATTTGAGGAAGCAATAGCCATTCAGAATGGTGTGCCCCAGGGTTTATCCTCTTCCATCATGACACTGAATATCCGTGAGGCCGAGCAGTTCCTTTCATCTGCAGGCAGTGACTGCGGTATTGCCAATGTGAATATCGGCACTTCAGGTGCGGAGATCGGCGGCGCATTTGGAGGCGAAAAGGAAACCGGTGGTGGAAGGGAAAGCGGCAGTGATGCCTGGAGAATTTACATGCGCAGGCAGACCAATACCATTAATTACAGCACCAGCCTTCCGCTTGCCCAGGGGATCAAATTTGATTTATAGGTCTTCATTAACACATGCCATCCAACCAGTGTCACCATTTTGCAAATCTGTATGAGTGGTTATGATTATTTTTACAGTTTACCCAATTTTGAATAGTACCAAATGCAAATCATGATGAATTATTTCAAGAAATCCGTACTGGCTGCAGCGGTTAGTGGCCTTTCTATTGCCGCGACAGCTCAGGAAACAAATGCCTGGCACCTGAAGGACCGCCAGAAAGATGGCGTCTATGGCATCAGCCTGGATAAAGCCTACGAATTTGTAAAAGGAAAAAAAAGCAAGACCGTTGTAGTGGCCGTGATCGACTCGGGCATTGATACACTTCATGAAGACCTCAAACCGGTGCTTTGGACCAATCCCAAAGAAGTTCCGGGAAATGGAATAGATGATGATGGAAATGGATATGTTGATGATGTTCATGGATGGAATTTTATCGGTGGCCGTGATGGAAGAAATGTAAAGGAAGATTCATACGAAGCTGCGAGGGTGTTTCACCGTTATAAAACCCGTTTTGAAAAAGTAAAGGATCCTTCCTCCCTCAGCAAAGAAGACCAGGAACTTTATAAGACCTGGAAGAATGCGGAGAAGTCTGTTGGCGGCGATCCAATGGAATTGCTGAACCTGATGTATGCGAAGAACATGTTCAAGGCAGCATCGGCTTCCGATAGTGTTTTAAGAAAGCACCTGGGTAAAACCGAATATAAAGGTTCCGAGATCGATACGCTTACAGGCGCTGCAGAAGATGTGAAAAGGGCCCGCAGGACCTTTATGAATGTCTTCTCGGTCTTTGAAGCGGAGCTAGACCGTTCCAACACAGAGATCCTGGAACAGCTGGGAGAATATATTGGCGGCATAGAGCGTAAAGCAGAGGCAGCCGACAGGGCACCAAGGGATTTCCGTGGCGAGATCGTAAAGGACAATGAAATGGATATTAACGACCGGTTCTATGGCAACAATGATATCATGGCCAATACCCCTTTCCATGGAACTCACGTGGCAGGCATCATTGCCGCTGCCAGGAAGAATGGCAAGGGCATTGACGGAATTGCAGACAACGTAAGGATCATGTCGATCCGCGCTGTTCCTGATGGCGATGAGCATGACAAAGATGTTGCGCTTGCGATCCGTTATGCGGTAGACAATGGCGCGAAAGTGATCAATATGAGCTTCGGTAAAGGCTTCTCCCCAGAGAAAAAATGGGTGGATGATGCAGTACGTTATGCTGAAAGCAAAGGTGTACTCCTTGTGCATGCGGCAGGTAATGATGGTTCCAACGTAGATACGGTTCAGAACTTTCCAACTCCTATTTATTCCGAACAAAGCAAGAAAGCAACAAACTGGATCACGGTGGGTGCCAGCGGCGATCCTAAAAGAGGTGGCCTTGTTGCAAGCTTCTCCAATTGGGGAAAGAAAGAAGTGGATGTATTTGCCCCGGGCGCTCAGATCTATTCAACCATCCCCGGTGGCAACGCCTATGGCAATGCTTCAGGAACAAGCATGGCTTCACCGGTAGTTGCGGGTGTTGCTGCATTCCTACTCTCTTATTATCCTGAGCTTACCGCCCAGCAGGTAAAACAGGTGATCGAAAAAAGCAGCGTTCCTGTAACAGAAGATGTGGTGAAACCAGGAACATCAGATGAGAAAGTAAAACTCTCTGAATTAAGCAAAACAGGTGGACTGGTCAATGCGTTCGAAGCTGCAAAGCTGGCAGCAACCATGACCGCTAAGAAGCCACAACCTGTTAAAACAAAATCAACGGTCAAAAAGACCAGGAAAGCATAAGATACCATTGATAAAAACGATAACCCTCCTGATAAACCAGGAGGGTTTTTTTATTTTGCACCAAACTATTGGCCATGACTGTTGACCTCAACCGCGTACCCCCCTTCTATCACAATTACATCAGGCAGGTAAAAGCAGCTGACCTGAAGCAGGCTTTTGAACAATACCTTCCCCAGGTGCTGCACTTCCTAGGTGCGATTGATGAAGCCAAATGGGATTACCGGTATGCTGAAGACAAATGGAGCATCCGGGAAATGGTACAGCATATCATTGATGCCGAAAGGATCTTTTCTTACAGGGCCCTTTGTATGGCCAGGCAAGACCGGACCTCACTTCCCGGCTTTGACGAGAATGAATACGTAATTCATTCCAAAGCTGGCAAACGGTCCAGGGAAGACCTTCTGGCTGAGCTGGAATCGGTGCAATCATCCACCACTAAACTTTTCGCATCTTTTGACGAGGAGCAATTGGAAAGCGAAGGCATCGCTAATGGCAATTCCATTTACGTCAGGGCCATTGGCTTTATCACTATTGGTCATGCGCTGCATCATGTGGAGGTGTTGAGGGAAAGGTATTTGGGGTGAGAGAGAAGCTGTTGGCTGGTATCTGTTGGCTGTTAGGGTGCGGGCTTTGAGCCTCGAGCCACGAGCTTTTAGCGTTGTTAAGTATTTTATTTTACTTCCTTATAAAAGAAGGTCTGAAGCTGACTACCTCAAAATTATTTGCAAAGCTCAAAACTGTAAGTTAACCGCAATGATCCCAAAGGAACGCAAAGAAAGTCAGCCTGTATTCCTATGCGGCCCTTTGCGTTATCTCTGCGTTCTCCGCCACGGCGGATAAGTTTTGCGGTTGATGCATCTTCTACGCAACTTGAACCACAAATGAATGTTTGTAAGAAACCATAAACAAAAAACTACAAACCATAAACACCACCAGCTACTTTCCCGCAGCTCGAAGCTCAAAGCTCGCAGCCTTTAAATAGAAAACCCTCCGCAAGGGAGGGTCTCTAAAATTATTCTATTTCTTAGGATGGCCTTACAGGCTGGGCTTTGCCTTTGGCCACGTTCACCTGGTAGATCATTTCGTTCAATACTTTCACTGCCTGGTCAACATAGATGTCTTTGCTCACGTTCTTCAGCCACTGATTATACCTGTCTGATTTATCCTTATCTGCTGAATTGTAACGCTGCTCGTCCTGCTTCAGGAATGAAACCTGCATTTCTCGGTCTGCCTTGATCAGGGCTTCTATATCCTTTACTGCAGCCCTTGTAATTTTCTGCTCCTGGCGGAATTTCTCAAGCTGAAGCGGGTACTGCTTGTCGTTTTGTTTGGCCAGGATCTCTGTCCTTTGCTTGATCAGCTGGAATGCAGAGTCATGTGCAATCCTGGCATTGCTGATATTTTTCACAGTCTGAAGGTCGTATCCAGCCTGCCAGGTCTTATAATTAGCTTTTGACACTTCGTCCCATGGCATTGCGTCTGGATTGTCCTTTTCACGGAACTTAAGATATTCGTAAAAATCAGGAAGAATGATGTCCGGCACTACCCCTTTCATCTGGGTTGAGCCACCATTGATCCTGTAAAATTTCTGAAGGGTAAGTTTCAGGGAACCCAGGTCAGAGTTGGAAGAAAGGAAGTTGGATTCAGGATCCAGTCCAATGCTGCGCTGGACAGTACCCTTTCCATAAGTGCTGGTGCTGCCGATGACCACACCACGTCCATAATCCTGGATCGCTGCTGCAAAGATCTCGGAAGCAGAAGCGCTGAATTCGTTGACCAAAACGGTCAGCGGACCATCGTAAAGCACTGATCCGTCCTTGTCACGCATCACCTGTGGAATACCTTCGCGGTCTTTTACCTGTACAATGGGACCTTCATTAATGAACAATCCTGCGATCTGGATCACATCATACAGCGAACCACCGCCATTGTTCCTAAGGTCTATTACAATACCGTCTACTTTTTCCTGCTTCAGCTTTGCTACTTCCCTTGCAACGTCTACACCGCTGCGTGCGCCATTTGGCCTTTCGAAGTCAGCATAGAATTCAGGAAGGAAGATATAACCGATCCTGGAACCACCTTCATTGATCACAGCACTGCGGACGTAGGTCTCATCCTGGATGATCTCGTCGCGGGTTAATGCTACGGTTTTGATGGTACCATCTTTCTTTTTAAGCGTCAGCTTAACATCAGTTCCTTTTTTACCACGAATCAGCTTTACAGCGTCTTCTACAACGTAACCGGTCAATTCAACAGGAGTTTCATTGCCCTGGCCAACTTTCATGATCACGTCGCCCACTTCGATCTGCTGTGATTTCCAGGCAGGACTGCCTGTAACCAGGCTATTGATCTTGATGTTTCCTTCGTCGTAAGTTAATGATGCGCCAATACCAGAGAAGCGTCCGCTCAGCTGCTCATCAAAATATCTTTTTTCAACTGGCGGGAAAAATTCAGTGTATGGGTCCATGGTGTTGGTGATGGAATTCACAAACACGGCAAATTTATCGTCGTCATTGAACTTGAACTTATAGCGGTCGAAAGTGCGGTCCATGATCTTCACCACTTTTTCGCGGGCTTCTTTTTCCAGTTCAGCATCAGACTTTGCTACAAAACCTTCCTTGCCCTTGTTCTTATCGCGGATATCAAGGAGCTCTACATACCTTTCAAGGGTAAGGTATTTCAGGCGCTTGCGCCATTGCTCGCGGCGTTGTGCCTCTGAGCTTGCAAAAACCAATTTTTTAGAATCAGTAATAACAGCTTCATCAACTGTAAAATCAAAAGGCTTTGCAAGGATGTCCTTGTAAATCTTTGAAGATTCTTCAACCCTCTGATTGAAAAGCTTTCCGGCAGCCAGGAAGAATTCAACCGGGGCGCCTTTGATCTCATCATCAATACGGGTTTCGTAATTTTTCAGGGCATCCAGGTCCTGCTTCAGAAATATATTTTTATCAGGGTCCAGCTCTTCAAAATAACGCTGGTAAACTCTTTTTGAAAGATCATCATTTATGTCCTTTGGTTTGAAGTGACCCTGCGTCAGGATTTCACCGACGATCTGAAGGATCTTTTCATACTTGGACGGGGGATTGGTTTTATCAGTACCAGTCGTCTGGTAAGCAAGGAAAATACCGCCTGCCAGCATCAACAATAGAATCGGGAGTCTTTTCATACTAATCAGATATTTAATAGCCTTGGCCATACCTATCAAATATAGGGCAAAAAACAGGCCTCGTCTAACCTACCAGCCTGTTTAACAAACGTTTTTGATGAGCGGAAAACAGTAATTAAACCTTAGAAGACCTGACATTAAAAATTAATGAGTTGCATGAACCTGGAAAAATCATTGGAAGATGATGTGGTAACCAGGTAAGGTTTCAATGATAAACAGATAAGGGTCAATCCATCCCGGGAACAGAAATGTTTGTTTTGTTTTTCTGAACTTTATTATCTTTGCCCCTCTCAAAAAGTAGAGGAACGATAACGGGATTTTACTTTTTTTGGAAAACAAATGGTGGTTATAGCTCAGTTGGTTAGAGCACTAGATTGTGGTTCTAGGGGTCGCCGGTTCGAACCCGGTTAGCCACCCAAACCTCGCCCTAATGGCGGGGTTTTGTTTTATTGAGCCTTGAGCAATTTCCTTCAGAAGATCAACACCATTCTATTTATCTATTTAATGATACAGGAACTTCCATGTATTTATCATTTCCCTTTTTAGTTATCTATTATAAGTGTTGCATTTCTTCACCATGTTAATTAAGGTTAACGGCGTCCTGCTGACAGATGCTTTAGGTTACCTTTGCAGCCATTTAAAATTAGCAAATGAGAAAAATTACAGCTGTGGTTGTTTGTTCGATGATGTGCTTTATTGCCAACGCACAGATGCCAGGAGCAGGTGGTCAAAGAGGCGGACAGCAGGTGATGGGCAGATTATACGGCAAGATCGTTGATGCATCAAATAAAGGAATTGACGCCGCTTCCGTTACCCTGGTCACCGAGCGCATGGATTCTGTGACAAAGCAAAGAAAAGAAGTGATCGCCGGAGGAATGCTTACAACAGGTACGGGTGAATTCAGCATTGAGAACGTTCCTGTTTTCGGACGTTACAAGCTTAGGGTCACAGGTATCGGATATGAACAACTGGAACAGGCTGTAACTTTCCAGATGCCCAACAGGAATTCCGGGAATAACGATCCCATGGCCATGCTTGGTGCCCTTGATAAAGACCTGGGTAATATCAAACTTTCAATTGACGAAAAATTACTTGGAACCGTAACAGTAACTGCCAGCAGGCCACTGCTGCAGATGGGTATCGACAGAAAAATATTCAATGTTGACCGGAACATCGTTTCACAGGGAGGTACTGCCGTTGATGTGATGAAGAACGTGCCTTCCATTAATGTTGACATTGATGGTAACGTAACGCTTCGCAACAGTTCTCCCACAATTTTTGTTGATGGCCGTCCCACCAATCTTACACTGGAACAGATTCCTGCAGACGCCATTGAAAGTGTTGAGATCATCACCAACCCTTCCGCAAAATTTGACGCATCGGGCGGTACAGCTGGTATCCTGAACATTGTATTAAAAAAGAACAAGCGTGTAGGATACAGCGGTAACATTCGTGCGAACGTAGACTCCAGGGCAAGGATCGGTTTTGGAGGAGATATCAACGTACGCCAGAACAAGATCAATGTATTTGCAAGCGGTATGTTGAACCAGAGAAAAACCATCAGCACAGGAACAACAAGAAGGTCAAACTTTGGCACCAGGCCGATCAATACATACCAGGAAGACCGCAATGTGGGTGAAGGACAATTTGGATTTTTGAGAGGTGGTATTGACTATTTCATCAGCAATAGAAACACCATCACCATTTCCGGTTCAATGGCAAGGGGTGGTATGGATCCTAATAACAGAAGCAACATCAGGGTTGATTCCCTTTTTAATGGACTGTTTGAAAAACAGGACAGGCGCTCAAATTCTGAAAACAACTTCCGGAACTACGGTACACAGTTAAGCTTCAAGCATAACTTTCCAAAAGCCGGAAGGGAATGGACAGCAGATGTTACCTACAACCAGGGAAGAAATGAAAATGAGAACATTATCCGCACTGATTACTTCAAGCAGGGAACCATTTATGACCGCACCTATCTTCAATCGCAAGTAGGCAGTGGAAGGAACGAGAACCTGGTCATTCAAACCGATTATGTCAATCCGATCAACGACAATTCGAAATTCGAAGTGGGTGGAAGGGTTTCGATCCGCAAGATCAACAGCTTCAACGACATCCTGATCTCCAATAAAGTAAACACCACACTTTATAACAACGAGGACCGTGTTTATGCCGGTTATGCTACCTTCTCCAACCGTATCAAGAACTTTGGTTACCAGCTTGGCCTGAGGGCAGAAAGTTCAGAGAACCAGGGTATCCTTAATAACAAGGACCAGTTCCGCATGGAGTTCCCATTCAGCTTTTTCCCCAGTGTCTTCTTAAGCCAGAAGCTTGGTGAAAATGATGATATCCAGTTGAATTATAGCCGCAGGATCAACCGTCCAGGGTTCTGGCAGCTCTTTCCATTCACTGATTATTCTGATTCCTTAAATATCAGCCGTGGCAACCCGGACCTTGATCCTGAGTTCACCAATTCACTTGAACTTTCTTACTCCAAGATGTTTAAGAACAGGGACAACCTTCTTGCTTCCGTATATTTTAAAAACACCAATGACCTGATCACAAGCATCATCACACAGACCTATGACAGCGTGGTGAACAAGGTTGATTCGATCCTGATCAGCAGTTACACCAATGCCAACAGGAGTTATGTTACCGGCCTTGAATTGACCAGCAGGAACAAGATCACCAAATGGTGGGACATGACCTCGAATGCGAACTTCTTTACCTCCAAGATCGACCTGAATGACCAGCCGGACCCTGACCAGTTCTTCAGCTATTTCCTGAAACTGAATAACAGCTTCAGGTTACCAAAGAATATCAGCCTGCAGCTTTCTGCCGATTACCAGTCTAAGATCATTTCCGCCCCTGGCGGAAGAGGTGGCGGCGGTGGCGGCGGCCGTGGTTTTGGTGGTGGTGGCTGGGGTGGCGGCAGCCAGTCTGCAGCCCAGGGCTTTATCCGTCCGAATTTTGGAATGGATGCAGCCATCCGTTGGGAGTTCCTTAAAAACAGGGCGGCTTCTGTTTCTTTAAATGTGAATGACATTCTCCGCACAAGACAATACCGCGCATACACTGAATCACTTCCTTACTTCACCCAGGATGTTGAGCGACGCCGCGACCCGCAGGTTGTCCGCCTGAATTTTAACTGGCGCTTTGGTAAGATGGATGCATCCCTTTTCAAGCGTAAGAACACAAGGGCTGAAAATGATGTGGATATGGGAGGGGGATTTTAGTATCACGGATTACACGGATTTTAGTAATAGATTTTCGCGGATTATAAAGGAAAGCTTCGATCCGCCGTGGTGGATGCGAGCTATTAGCGGCGAGCCTTTGGCTAGTTACCAACTCGAAAAAGTTTGTTACGATTGCAGCCCGAAGCTAACAGCTAATAGCTCGAAGCTCTCTAATAAGCCAACAGCTAAAAGCCATCAGCTTTCTTTACATTTGATCCATGTACGCATTTGCCATCATTGGCTGTGGCCACATTGCACAGAAACACGCAGCGCATATACGGAAGCAGGGAAAACTGCTGGCTGTTTGCGACACAGACCCCAAAAGAGCAGAAAGCATGGCAAAGGAATTCGATGCCAGGGCTTATACTTCCATTGACGACCTGCTGGCTGCGGAAAAGGATGTTGATGTGATCAGCATCTGTTCACCCAATGGTACCCATGCGGAACACTCCATCAAATCATTGCAGGCGGGGAAACATGTTTTGTGTGAACAACCTTTTTGCCTGACGGCAGCCGGCGCATGGCAAACTGTTGAAACGGAAAAATATACTGCCCGCAGTCTTTACGTGGTGCGCCGTCTTCAGGCGGAGCGGCTGAAGGACCTGAAAAATAAGATCCTGCGTAAAAAAGGAAGGATCCTCAGCTTCGATCTTACCATTTCAAAAAAGCCGGAGGCCAGGGAGCCGCTGTGGAAAAGACAAATCTTTCCCGGTGGCGGACTCCTGTATACGAACTTCTTTCCTTACATGGATTTTTTACTGGCCGTTTGCGGTGAAGTGGAAGCATCAAAAGGCTTTGCGAGCTCCATGTCCGCATTGGAAGGTGCTGATACAGAAACCAACGGAGCAGTATCGTTGCTGATGAAAAATGGCGCTGTAGGTACGCTGCACTGGTCAATGAATGCCAATGCACAAAAGGAATTAACTGTTGTTACAGACAATGACCTGGTTCGCCTGAGCAGTGAAGACCTGGATGTGATCGGCGATGAAGGCAGTGAATACGGCGAGGTCTATAAAGAGCTGATACATGCCATAAAGAATAATCTGCCATCCACCATTTTCGACGGTGTAAGAACAGTAGAAGCCATTGAAAAGATCTATAAGGGCATCACCCATACCACATCTTCATCCCATTGAAGCAGCTTTATTTTACAGTCACAAATGACCTGAGTTATGACCAGCGCATGCACCGCATCTGCACAACGCTATCAAAAATTGGATACAATGTCACATTGGTGGGAAGGGCTTTAAGAACATCTATTCCTCTTGAAGAAAAAGACTTTCAGCAAAAAAGGCTGAGATGTTTTTTTAATAAGGGATTCCTGTTTTATTCCGAATACAACATCCGGCTGTTCTTTTTTTTATTGTCAAAAAAAATGGATGGAGTCTGCGCCATTGACCTGGATACCATTCTTCCCTGCCTTGCCATTTCCGGTATCAAAAAAGTGGTAAGGATCTATGATGCACATGAATTCTTCACCGAAATGAAAGAAGTGCATTCAAGGCCGCTGGTCAAAAAAGTATGGACAGCAATTGAACGCTTTGCTGTACCAAAATTCAGGCATGGTTATACGGTTAGCGAAGGACTGGCAGAAGAATTTCTGCAACGGTACAATTGGAAATATGAGGTTATAAGGAATCTTCCAGTGCTAAGACCTATTAATTACCAACCTACTGGAGATTATATTTTTTACCAGGGGGCCGTAAATGAAGGAAGAGGATTTGAATTCCTGGTTCCTGCCATGAAAAAGATCAATCATCCGCTTATCGTTTGCGGAGATGGTAATTTTATGGAAAAGTTACGCAGCCTGGTAATGGTACATGAAGTAGCGCATAAGATTGAATTAAAGGGAATGATGCTTCCAGGGGAAATCTGGCCCATAGCTCAAAAAGCCATACTTGGAATGGCCTTGTCTGAAAAGGAAGGATTGAACCAGCTCCTTGCCCTGCCAAATAAATTTTTTGATTACCTGCATGCCGGAATTCCACAAATCGCTATGGATTTTCCTGAATACAGGAAGATCAATGAACAATATAAGGTGGCAATTCTTTTGGAAGACCTTTCAGTAACAGCCATTGCAAAAGCGGTTAACGAGACCGCAGGTAACCACGAATTATTGCAAACATTGAGAGCCAATTGCCTGAAAGCCCGAAAGGTCTTTTGCTGGCAGGAAGAAGAAAAAAAACTCGTTCTTTACTACCAGCAAATTTTTGGAATTGCCTGAGCTCCTGCATATCGTTTGCCTTGATGCCCCTGCCCCACCTGATTATGGTGGCGCTATTGATCAATTTTATAAGATCAGGGCATTGGCTGAAACCGGAACAAAAATCCTCCTTCATTATTTCAGGTATAATGACCGTGATCTTTCAGCCATCAAGCCTTATTGCGCGCAAATACATGCTTACGGAAGAAAAATAACATTGCCGCTGAAGCTGCCTTATATAGTTTCTTCACGCATCAACCAGGAGCTGATCGAAAGGCTGAACGCCGATAAATACCCTGTTCTGCTGGAAGGAATTCATTGCACAGGTATCATTCCATTTTTGAACGATCAGCGCAGGGTAGTCGTACGCATTCACAATGATGAAGCATCTTATTACAAAAGACTTGCCTTGCTGGATAAAAGTTATTTAAAACAACTTTATTTCAGGTGGGAAAGCAGGTTGCTGAAGCAGTACCAGAAGACCCTGGTGAAATCATTGCCCCTTGCCTGCCTATCACAAAAAGATGCAGAAACGTTCAGGAATGAATATGGATTTAAAAACGTGAAATTCATCCCTTGCTTTCTTCCCTGGCAGTATTTGAATGTGCCGGAAGAAAAAGGTTCCTATTGCCTCTATCATGGGAACATGGCCGTTTCAGAAAATGAAGAAGCAGCAGCATGGTTGATCCGGAATGTTTTTCACGCTACCACTTATCCCCTTGTTATTGCCGGCCGTTCGATATCGGGAAAACTGGAAGCGCTGGCCAGGCATTACACCAATGTAAGGCTTGTTCCCGATCCTTCCATTGAATCACTCGATGTATTGGTTAAGGAAGCGCAGGTGCATGTACTGCCTTCTTTTAATACTACAGGCGTAAAATTAAAGTTGCTGCACGTGCTGTTGGAAGGACGTCATTGCATTTCCAATAAGACAGGCGTTGAGGGAAGCCTTGCTGAAGCTGCTGTGACCATTGCGGAAACACCTGAAGCCTTCATAAAAGAAATTGAACGAATGTTTCAAAAGGAAATGACTGCAGAAGACAAACAAAAAAGGCAAGCATTGCTTGCCTTGTATGATAATAAGGTAAATGCTGGATTGCTTAATGGATTATGGTAGCATTATCGATCACCCTTCCTTTTTCAGTGCGCACCATCCTTGCCGGAAATTTCTGGATCACGATATAATCATGTGTTGCCATGACCACTGAAGTACCGTAATCGCGGGCAATATGGATCAGCAGGTTCATGATCTCGTCTGATGTTTCCGGATCAAGGTTACCTGTAGGCTCGTCCGCCAGGATCAGTTTGGGAGAATTCAATAAGGCCCTTGCAATGTCAACTCTCTGCTGCTCACCACCGCTCATTTCATAGGTCATTTTAAAGCCTTTGGACCGGAGGCCCACTTTGTCCAGTACATCCGCGATCTTTTCATCCATCAGCTTTTCATCTTTCCAACCAATGGCCTTTAAAACAAATTTGAGGTTCTCGTTTACGTTCCTGTCTGTCAGCAATTGAAAATCCTGGAATACCACACCAAGGCTTCTTCGAAGAAAAGGTACTGTTTTCCAGGTAAGCTGCCTTAGGTTATGCCCAACCACATTCCCATCCCCTTCACGCAGGGGCAACTCGCCATATAGCGTTTTCAACAAGCTTGATTTGCCGGTTCCCGTTTTACCAACCAGGTAAACAAACTCGCCTTTATTCACGTTCAGGTTCACATCCTGCAGCACCAGGCTATCTCCCTGGTAAATGTTTGCATTTCTGAGCTCTATGATCTTTTCCGCCATCCTGATGGTTCTTTCGTGCAAAATAACTAAGAAAAACCATGCTGGATATTTTTTGAAAAACTAAAAATATAGTTGTTAAACTAAAAAACTAGTTATAGCTTTGGTTCAACAACATTTCAGGATGAAAACACTTACAAAAGCGGAAGAGCAGGTGATGCAGATCGTGTGGAAGATCAAAGAAGGGTTTATCAGGGACATCATGGATGCGCTGCCACCGCCAAAGCCACACCAGAATACAGTAGCCACGATCCTTAAAATACTGATTGAAAAGGAATTTATCGGCATCAGGGTATTTGGAAGACAGCACCAGTACTATCCCCTGGTGAGCAAGGAAACTTATTCAAAGGCCAGCATGAAAACCCTGGTGAAAGGATATTTCGGCGGTTCTTTTTCCGAAGCCGTCTCATTTATGGTGAAGGAAAACAACATCAGCGTAGACGATCTTGAAACGCTATTGCAGCAACTTAAAAAAGGAAAAAAATGATCCCAGTCCTGTATTACCTGGTCAAGGTAGGCGTATGCTCCGGCATTCTCTTCCTCTACTACCATTTATTGCTGCGCAACAAGATCTTTCACCAGTGGAACCGGTTCTATTTACTGGGAGCGGTCATTATTTCACTTTTGCTGCCTGCACTTCAGTTCACCATAGAAAAGACTTCTTCAGATGATACAGGGTCCGCCATAGAGATCCTGCAGGTAGTACAGACCGCGGACCAGTTCGTGGCTGATATTGAAACCACATCCGCACCGGGAATCACCGCCGAACAATGGGTAGGATACCTTTACCTGCTGGTATGTTTCCTGCTCTTTATAATCCTCCTGCGGTCTTTGTATACCGTTGCAAGGATCGTAATGTCACACGAAGTGCAGGTAGTGGAAGATGTCAAATTTGTAGAAACAGCAGTGAAGGGAACACCTTTCTCCTTCTTTCAATACATTTTCTGGAATAAGGACATCGACCTGCAGACAGAAACCGGCAGACAGATCTTCAAGCATGAACTGGTTCACGTAAAAGAACGCCACACGCTGGACAAGATCTTTCTACAGATTGTCCTGATCTTCTTTTGGATGAACCCTTTTTTCTGGCTGATCAGGCGGGAGCTCCGGATGATCCACGAATTCATTGCTGATAAAAAAGCAGTCGGTGAGTATGGGGCTTCTGCATTGGCTTCCATGATCCTTACTGCAGTTTATCCCAGGCATAGTTTTACCATCGCTAATCATTTTTTTCAATCATCCATTAAACGGAGACTCCACATGCTTAAAAAAATTCAAAACCCAAGATTGAATTACCTGAGCAGGATACTGGCTTTACCTTTCCTTGCGCTGATCGCGCTGGCCTTTACACTGAAGCCAAAGAATATTTCTACCAGTATTCCTGAAACAAACCTGGAAAAAGAATTCGTTGTTGTCATAGATGCCGGGCATGGTCTGCACGATAAAGGGGCACAGGTAGAAGGTGTGCTGGAAAAGGATATTACTTTAAAGATCGCCAGCCTGGTGCGCTCACTCAACAAAAATGAAAAGATCCGGATTGTTCTGACAAGAACAGGTGACAGTTATCCTACTTTGAAAGACCGGGTTCAATTCACCAAGGATCAAAAAGCAGACCTCTTCATATCCATTCATGTCAATGCAGCGGTAGATGCTTCCGGTAAACACATTCCTGATTCAAGTGGCATTGAGATGTATGTTTCAAAAAAAGAGGGCGAACAACAAATGGCCAGTCTCCTTCTGGCCTCGGCTCTCCTAAAAGACATCGGGTCTATTTACAAAGTTTATCCTTCCATTAAAAAATCCGGTGTTTGGGTATTGGACCAGAGTCCTTGCGCTTCGGTAATGGTGGAACTTGGATACCTGACCAATCCTGGCGATAGAAAATTCATTGCTATTACAAGCAACCAGGAATTAATTGCAGAAAAGATCCTTTATTCAATTGAACGCTTTGCCAGCCTGGTACAGGGCGGATCAACTTTAAACGGGTCCATGAATGTTGACCTTTCAAATGAAAAAGAAATTTTGTTTTCAGTGGATACGACTCCAGAAAAAGCTGAAGTCAAACCAGGCAAAATCAAAGTCAATGGTAAACCTATAGGTGCAGGTGAAAGTGCGTGGAAAGGTCCTATCTACATCAACGACAAATTATTTAAGGGAGAACATAAGGACATACCCCTTGCGCCTGGTGATATAGAAAGCACAACGGTATTAAAAGGTGAACATCATGTAGCTGCTTATGGACCAGAAGCAAGAAAAGGAATACTGATGATCTATACAAAAGGTTACAGGTGGAAAGGATCTCCGCAACCTCCAGAAGTAATGGCCGAAGGCTATCAGAAGCCAACATTCTCACAGGTGGAACAACCGGCCAGGATAGACCAACGGATATGGAGAGAATTCCTGGCAAAGAATCTGAATTTTAGAGTCGGTAATACAAACAAGATCCCCGCTGGCAAATACACAATGCAGGTAAAGTTTGTAGTTGAAACTGATGGCAGCATCAGTAATTTTGAACCGGTTACGCGTATTGGATATGGCCTGGAACAGGAAGTTCTCAGGATCATGAAATTTTCACCGAAATGGGAACCTGCATATCAAAATGGAAAACCTGTCCGTTCCAGCCATGTGCAGCCCTTTACATTTATTATTAAAAAACAAGAAAACTCCTTGAAGCAAACTTTTCTCTATTTCCCTCCAATCAATGAAAGTAAATGATTTCATTGCCGGTGATGCATCCTTTTATTTGGTCTTCCAGCACTGTTAAAAAAATAAACGGTCTAATAGCAAGGGATGATTCAATGAATTTAACCTTGGCAGTGCAATATTTTAAAAAGCTTTTATCAATTTCAATAAAATACTTTTTATTCAAAGGATGAACTGATAATCACCATAGAGTTGAATACGGAATTGTGGTGAAGTTTGCTTATAAAATGGGAAATCCTTTTTCTGTAGTAATAGAACCATTGGTTTTTCTAATACTGCAGGAAATAAAAGCTATTATTCCCAAATAAAAAATCTGCTTCATTGAATAATTGGCATTGACTATTCTTTTTCACCTGAGCTTTTCCGTATTTAATAACATCACTTAATCTATTTGGGTTGGTTTAATACCTTACAGTCCGACCATTGTAATTGATTGTCAGGTGACTTTTACCTTCAGCCGCTTCTACCCTTCCGATCACTTGTGCATCCACACCAGCATCATTTGCAATGCTGACCAGCCGGCTGGCATTTTTTTCATCTGTATAAATTTCCAACCTGCAACCCATATTGAATACCTGGAACATCTCACGGTCATCGGCACCACTTGCATCACGAATGATATTGAAAATGGGCGGGGTTTCAAATAAATGGTCCTTGATCACATGAACACCATCCGGAACATATTTCATGCACTTGGTTTGACCGCCACCACTGGAGTGGACCAGTCCATTGACCGCATCAAGAACTTCTTCCAGAATTGTTTTTAATACAGGTGCAAAGGTCCTGGTTGGTGACAGGATCAATCTGCCTATATCGGTTTTAAGTTGCGACCCTTTGTACTGCACCTTGTAGCTGTCCGTCATCCTGTATTTGCCAATATAAACCACATCGCTGTTCAGGGAAGGTTCAAATGATTCAGGGAAATGGTCTGCATAATATTTTGATAGCACATCGTGCCTTGCACTGGTCAGCCCATTGCTGCCAATACCACTGTTATATTCCTGTTCATAAGAGGCTTTGCCATAACTGGCCAGTCCAACGATCACATTTCCGGGCCGGATCTTTTCATTGGTCACCAGTTTTACCTTGGGCCATCTTGCCGTCAGCGTTCCGTTAACGGCAATGGTACGCACCACGTCACCCACATCCGCTGTCTCACCACCCATGAATGTGATGTTAACGCCATGATCGTTCATGGTATCAAAAAATTCCTGTGAACCATTGATCAGGGCTTTCAGCACTTCACCCGGTATCAGGTGCTTATTGCGGTCAATGGATGAAGAAAAAAGCAGGTCGCGGTAGATGCCGATACAAAGAAGATCATCAAGGTTCATTACGATCGCATCCTGCGCGATGCCTTTCCAGACATCCAGATTCCCTGTCTCTTTCCAGTAGAGATAAGCAAGAATGCTCTTGGTGCCGGCGCCATCCGCATGCACAACATTCACCCACTGCTCATCTCCTCCCAGTATATCCCTGTAAACCTTGCAAAACGCTTTTGGATACAACCCCTGGTCAAGATCTTTGGTGGCGGAATGAACTTCTTCCTTTTGCGCGGAAACACCTCTTTTGGAATAGAGCGACATGATTTCGATTGTTGGCGCAAATCTAGGTGATTGAATGAATTAAACCCTGCCTCACTATCTTCGCGGTCCAATTATGCAGGTCTACCGTTCCATCCAGGAATTGCCTTCTTTCAACAACGCCGTGGTCACAATTGGCACTTTTGACGGGGTGCATGCAGGTCACCTGCAGGTGATAGAAGCACTGAAAAAGGAAGCTGCAAACATCCAGGGCGAATCAGTCATCATCACCTTCCACCCGCACCCGCGCAAGATCGTTCAGCATGATCTTTCCCTGCACCTCATCAACACACTGGATGAAAAAATTGGCCTGCTTTCAAACCAGCAGATCGATCACCTGGTAGTGGTCCCTTTTACGGAACATTTTTCAGAGCAATCCGCTACTGATTATATTGAACAGTTCCTTGTAAAGAACTTTCAGCCCAAAGTGATCATCATTGGATATGACCACCATTTTGGAAAGGACCGTAAGGGAAACTTCAGGCTGCTGGAAGAAAATGCCGGAAAGTATGGTTACAGGCTTGTAGAAATTCCAAAGCATGTACTGAATGAGATCGGCATTTCTTCAACCAAGATCAGGAAGGCCATCATGGAAAGCGATATAGAAACCGCCAACAGGTTACTGGGTTACCCTTTCTTTTTTGAAGGCAAAGTAGTCAGGGGCGATGCGCTTGGCAGACAACTTGGTTATCCAACCGCTAACCTTGAGTATACAGATCCTGAAAAGATCCATTTAGGTCATGGTGTCTTTGCAGTCAGGGTAAGGGTCAGGGGACAAATTAAAAAAGGCATGCTTAGCATCGGTAACCGCCCTACATTGAATATACCGGGTGAGAAAGTTGAGGTCAACATTTTCGATTTCCATCAAGAAATTTACGATGATACCATACAGGTGATCGTTCATCATTTTCTGCGGAAGCAGGAAAAGTATAACAGCCTTGCAGAACTGACCAGGCAGATAGAAAAAGATAAAGAGGACAGCCTGCGCCTTCTTTAACCGATCATTTTCACCACCATTTCTTTAAGCAGCATGGCATCTGAAGTGCCTGCATTGTTGACACCAATACTTTTAAGATTAAATTCGTGAAGCAGCAGGATGATCTTTTCCACTTCTTCATTCGTGAACCGCCGTGAAGCGCCGATATAATCTTTTGCAAAAAATGCATTCACTCCGATAGCTGCAGCAAGACTTCTTTCGTCCTTTGAGGATACTGCATAAGTCATGAGCACCTTACTGAAAAAATTATACAGTGATGGGAAAACCAGTTGTAAGGGAGCTGCTTTGGGGTTTGCTTCAAAATACTGGATAATGCGGATTGCCTTGTAAAGGTCTTTATGGGCGATGGCCTGCTGTAATTCAAATACATTGAAGTCTTTGCTGACACCAATATATTTTTCGATATCATCTTCAGTGATGCCTTTTCTTGAACCAAGGTTGATGGTCAGCTTATCCACTTCGTTGTTCAGCCTGTTGAGGTCATTACCAATATGGTCGATCAGGAGAAACAGCGCCTTGTTTGAAATGGTAAAGCCTTTTGATTTAACCAGATCCTGTACCCATTCCGGAAGTTCACTGTCGTATAACTTCTTGGTAGAAAGCACAACGCCTTTTTCCTTCAGCAGTTTGGCCAGCCTGGTGCGGCCATCCACCTTTTTATTCTTATAGGAGACAAAAAACAGGGTTGAATGAAGTGGTTTTTCAATATAACTATCCAGTTTTTCGATCTCCCGCATGGATTGGGCCTCTTTCAGCAAAACCACCTGTTTCTCAGCGAACATCGGGTACCTCCTGCAGGCATTGATCACATCGGGCCATGAGGCGTCCCGTCCATAAAAAACAGTAAGGTTAAAGCCTGCTTCACTCTCTTTCAGTATGTTATGTTCGGCATACTGCATGACCTCGTCTATAAAGAATTCCTCCTCCCCTTCAAGCCAGTAAACAGGTTTAACATTTCCTTTTTTTATTTCATTAATTATTTTATCAGGAGTCATGCTTTGTATACAATTATTCTCAGTTATTTACTACTTTTCTGGCATGGTTTTCGAACAGGTGCGGCAAATCAGCCTTTAAAACCATAAGAAACCCAAAATTCTAAAACAAAAACCTTCAAGATGACAAACACAAACTATCCTTCCTCCAACCAGCCGCAAAGCCCGAACAGACATGCCAGGGATAAAGAGAACACCAAAAATATAGCGATTGGAATTCTCGGCGCTATCATTTTAGGCCTTGGTGGATATTTAGTGTGGGATCTGACAAAAGACAAAGAAACTGCAGCTAATTATGAGACAAAGGTTGCCAGCGCCAATGTAACAGCCGATTCACTTCGCGTTGAATACAGTGACGCCCTGATGAGACTTGATTCCATCACCGGCAGCAACAATAACATGCAGGGCATGCTTACTGACAAGGAATCTGAGATCGGTCGCCTGAAAGGTGAGATCAACAAGATCCTGAAGAACAAGAATGCAACTGCTGCAGATCTTGCAAGAGCGAAGACCATGATCGCTCAACTGAATGACAAGATCGGTACGCTTGAAGCTGAAGTTGCCCGCCTGACCGGTGAGAACCAGCAGCTGGCTACTACCAATGTTGTTCTGCAAGGCGAAAAGCAAACGCTTGAAGCCAACCTGCAAAGCACCACTGTGGAAAAAGAAGCGCTTGCAAAAACAGTTGATGTAGGTTCTACTTTCACTGCTTCCAACATCCAGATCAAACCAGTTCAGGAAAGAAAAAGCGGCAAAGAAAAAGAAACTACTACTGCAAAGCGTGTAGATAAATTATACATCTCTTTTGATGTTGAAAACCGCATCGCACAGTCAGGCCCTGCTGACCTGTATGTGATCGTTACCGGTCCTAACGGCCAGGTGATCTCTGACCAGAACCTTGGTTCCGGTGTATTGACCACGCGCCAGGATGGTGACAAGCCATTCACTTACAGAACAACTGTTGAATACGAGCAGGGTGTTAAGAAGAATGTACAGGTTCCACTTCGCCAGAAAGATTTCCAGACAGGTAACTACAAGATTGAAGTTTACCAGAACGGATTTAAGATCGCTGAAGGTATCAGAACCCTGAAGAAAGGCGGCATCTTCGGTTAATATTTCTCATTTCTAACTCCGATAGTGAAACCCAGTCAAGGAATTGACTGGGTTTCTTGTTTCTGGTTGTTTAAGTATGGCTTTCCTTATAGATTGTAATTGCGTAGCGAAGCAGAAAACGTAAAGAACGCGAAGGGTCTTGAAATGTCTATTGAAAACTTTCAAGCTTATAATTCGCAGCCCGTGGCTCGAAGCTTCCTTTCTTCACATTAACCGCAAAGCGCGCAAAGGATCGCAAAGGAAAAACAACGACTATTCCACTCAATTAATAAGAAAACAAATTAATTGAACCCGAAAAAAACCCGAAGCTCGCAGCTCAAGGCTCGAAGCCTAAACGAAATCATGTTCCAATAACGAAATCAATTTAGGATTGTACGAAAACCGTTCTAGCCTCACGGCTCACGTCTCTCGTTTCACGAGCTAACAGCTACCGGCCATCAGCCAAAAGATAACAGCTTATCCAAAAAAAAGCCTCCGCCAGTGCGGAGGCCTCGAATTGAATCTTTCAATCTTAAAAAATATTGTATCCATAGCTCACATAATACAATCCGCCAACGTATGGATTACCATATCCTGTGCGGGCGTAGAAGTTAGCCAGGTTGGTTCCGCCGATGCGGAACATGCTCTTGGATTCAGGAAGCTTGTAGGTGATCTGTCCGTCAAGCCATCCGAATGAAGGCAGTGTGCCGGTAGCAAATGTGCTTTCATAGTAGTTATGATCCTGCCATTTGAATACGAAGTTGAAACCGATGTTGCGGTATACATTGTTGTTGCGCAAACCAATATTGTAGCGGTACTGCGGCGCGTTAAAGTTGGTAATCACATCGCCTGGAACATTAGACAGTTCATCGGAGAAGATGTTACCATAAGCAATAAAGCCACGTGACAATTCATATTCTGCTGTTACACCCCAGCCAATGGCCTTAATCTCGGTGCCTGTGTTCTGTATGTAAGAAAGGTTACGGGTATCGCCAGGGTTGAATAGGTCCTGCTGCGAAGGGCTCCCCGTTTTTGCTGACTGTCCAACAGCGATACGACCCAGGAAGTTGGTGTACTTGCTGTAATAACCGTAAGCGTCAAGCAGGAACCTGCGGGTAACAAGACCGCGGTATCCGATTTCATAGGAAGAAACCGATTCAGGTTTTACTTCATTGAAGGTACTTCTTACCAATAGATTGGTATTGGCAGCGTTTCCGCTTGCACGGTAAGCAGCGATACTTTCCGCAGTATAGCCAGGGTTAGCTTCATTCAGCCCGTAATATGACTGGAATTCAGGTGTCAGACCGATCAGGATCACAGACACCGTATTCAGGTTGATGTACTGGTCCTGGTTGGTTGGGAAACGGTAAGCAGTCTGGTAGGAAAGACGGATGTTGTTGTCCTTTGCAACCTGCAGCGTTGCAGTGAGCCTTGGAGTAAAGCGTCCTTCAAAGTTGGTGTGCCTATCATAACGGCCGGCGGCAGTTAAAGTCAGTACATCAAAGAATTTCTTTCTTAACTGAACGTAAGCTCCGTATTCAGCGGGCTTTAATTTATCGGTAGTATCGGCAAAAATGGTTCCCTGGGAATTCAGTACATATTGTTTGTACTGGGCGCCAGCAACAACTTCAACCATATCTGAAAATCCAAACTGGTCTGAAAAGTTCATTTGTCCTTCAGCAGAATAAAGATCAGACTTGTCCAGGAATTTAGCGCCGGTTGGAATAGGCCTGCCTCGTACAGTAGCGGCAGCTGTTGCGAAAGCAGGTGTTCCGGGAATCAGCCTTCCCTGGTCAGCGAAAGCGCGGGCATTCTGGTGGGCCACATAATCGTTGGCACCTGCATTCCTTGCTGTAACATAAGCAGCAATGTATTGAGGATACCAGGTGGTGCTGGGCTTCCAGTACTCATTGACCAGTCGGCCAAGCGCTGTGGCCTGGTAAGCATCACCTGCATTTTCCTGTGTGGTATAAGCACGCAGGAACCATTTATCGTTCCTCAATTCCAGTTTGTGCTGGGCCATTTTAAGGTTGCGGAGGGCATACCTGTCGGCGCCGGTGTAAACAGTGGTACCGGTTCCGAAGTAGCTGTTCCAGGATAATTCAGTTTTTTCAGTAACGCGGTAGAATAATCCACCGGTCATTTTGAAGTTGAGTGTATTGTAATCAACAAGGTGTCTTTCCTCGTACCCTGTCCTTGATACAGCCTGGTTGCGGATCAAACCAAGCCTAATGCCATTATAAAATGGAGCAATCTGTGGATTGGATCCAAGGAAGCCATTTAAAGCTGCGGCCCCGGCCGGATTGCTGGTAAAGAGAGCGATTTCCGCAGCTGTTGGTGCTCTGTTAAGACCAAGCGCGGCCTGTACAAAACCAGCAGTTCCTGTATTTACTACGGTATTAGCCACCGATAGCATGTTGATGGTGGTCTCATCGCCATACACATTAATACCATCATAGTTGGGGTCGGACTGGCGGTCGCCGCCGATCACTTTACTTAATACGTTATTTCGGGCAACATTGCGGTAATCATAAGCTTCCCAGTCCTTGGCCTTAATCAATTGGGAAGAGATCTTGAAGGCGAACTTCTCGTTGATCACCTTACCCCAGCGAAGGCTCCAGTCGTAATAAGGAGATGCAGACTGGTATTTGTTATTGATGTTCATGACACCCTGTTTCACCTGGAAGCTCAGGCCCTCGTAACGAAAAGGGTTCTTGCTGGTCAGGAGCAGGGTTCCGTTTACACCACCGGAGCCATAAAGTGCGGAGGAGGCACCGGAAAGTAATTCAATGTTATCAAGGTCCAGTTCCGTAATACCGGTTACGCTTCCAACAGAAAAGTTCAGGCCGGGCGCCTGGTTGTCCATACCGTCGATCAACTGGTTCATCCTTGTATTTCCGCTGCTTACAAATCCACGCGTTGTAACCGTGCGGAAGGTAAGGCTGGCCGTATGCATATCCACCCCTTTCAGGTTCTGGATGGCTTCGTAATAATTGGGCGCAGGGATGTTTCGCAGGACCGGTCCGCTTAACCGCTCCACTGTAACAGGGGATTCAAGAATGCGCTGTGGCGTGCGGGTTGCTGCCACCACAACTTCCTGACCCAAGGTGCTTCCCGGGAACAAGCTCACATCAACAGGTGATGAAGCATTATCAACGGTTATTTCCCTTGCTTCAAATCCTACGGAAGTGAAAACCAGTGTAACAGGCACCCTTGGAACAATCAGGTTAAAACTTCCTTCTGCATCGGTAGTGGTTCCCTGGTTGGAGCCCTTAATGGAAACGGACACACCTGAAATGCCCCTGTTGGCCGTATCTTTTACGTTGCCTGAGAGGGTAACCGACTGAGCCCATGAAGCTGAAGTGAATAATATTGCTGCAAGCAATACAGCGAATAAGCGCAAGCCTTTGCTCATAAGTGGAGATTTAGTTTTGGAGGTATGCATGGTGGTTCGCATTACGGAGTTGCATACCAATTTTTCAGGCGGAAAATTAAGGATTACTCAACTCATCCTGAAATTTAATTTAAGTGATTTTGAATAAGTTGTTGAAATAAACTGAAGTCAAATTGCCATCATCCATGCACTTCATTTTACTTTCGGTGCATGCCTCCATTTCAATTTCCAAATCAGACCAGGTTTTACCGCGGTAAGGTCAGGGATGTATACACCATTGGACAAGACCTGCTGGTAATGATCGCATCTGACCGCATATCTGCTTTTGATGTGATCCTGCCCAGGCCAATCCCCTTCAAAGGTCAGGTTTTGAACCAGTTGGCTGCTTATATGCTGAATGCAACACGGGAGGTTTGTCCCAATTGGTTGAGGTCAACACCAACTCCCAATGCTTCCATTGGTGACCGGTGCGATCCCTTTAAAATTGAAGTGGTTGTGCGCGGGCACCTTTGCGGACATGCCTGGAGGACGTATAACAGCGGCCAGCGGATCCTCTGTGGCGCGCTGATGCCTGATGGATTGAAAGAAAATGATGCCTTTCCCGAGCCCCTGATCACGCCATCAACAAAGGCAGAACAGGGACACGATGAGGACATAGATGAAAAAACAATACTGGAACAGGGCCTTGCCACAGAAAAGGAATGGACCACCATCAAAACCTATGCGCTTGGACTTTTTGCAAAAGGAAAAGAAATGGCACTGAAACAGGGGCTGATCCTGGCGGATACCAAATACGAATTTGGACAAAAGGATGGTCAAATTGTTTTGATGGATGAGATCCATACCCCGGATTCCTCGCGTTATTTTTATGCGGATGGCTTTGATGCACGCCAGAAAAAAGGTGAAAAGCAAAAGCAGCTCAGTAAGGAATTTGTCAGGGAATGGCTGATCCAGAATGAATTCATGGGAAAGGAAGGCCAGACCGTTCCCGAAATGAGCGATGAATGGGTGGATACGATCTCCAAACGGTACATCGAGCTCTTTGAAAAAGTTACCGGCCAGCCGTTCAAGCCTGAGAACCTTTCAGAAAAGGAAACGTATGAAAAGGTCGTGGCAGCTTTATTCTGATGGAAGTGTTTCCATGTATAAATCAGCTTCATCCAAACTGTTATCAATTCGATCGCCACAATGGCAATTGCAATTCTTTGGGCGGACCGATTCAAGAATGGTTTCCAGCCTCTTTTTATCGCCATCCGCTTTTCTTAATTCCTCAGCGATCTTTGAATCTTTTGCCTGGATATTAAGGTTCTCAAAATTCCAGCTTTGGACCACCTGGTTAAAGTCTTCTTTGGACATGGTTTTCAAATCCAATCCGATCCTTTGGCTTTCTGAAGCCCTGAATTCCTTGAAGTCAAATTGCACCCCTTCTGCGCCTTCGGTGATGGCAAATACAATGATCTGCTCCCCTTCCGGAAGTTTGATGCCCCCATCCGGAGTATAGAATCCAAAATCCTCCTGGCTATTTTGCAGTTTTCCGCCTTCAACAAAAACTTTTAAGGAAGGAATGACCATGTACAGATTGATGCCTGTAGCCTCCTTATCCGGAATATTCACAACCAGGTTGGCATCGATGGTTTTGGCAGCCCTTTCTGCGATCATATCTACGTTGTACCAGCCTTCGGATTTAATTTCAAACTGGTAATAAAGACCTTTAAATCTTTCAGGTTGCACTTTCGGGATGGTTCCTCCATTATCACGGTTTGGATTTATACCACCCGGATTGGGATTCGTATGTTTTTCTTCGATCCTTTCCGGTGCCGATTTTATAATGGCAGTTCGCTTTTTAATTGCATTCTCTGTAACCAGCAAGATGGAATCATAGACCCGGCAACTGTCTATACAGGCAGTGATCTTGTCTGTAGTATCAATATTGTTTTTAACCGCATCAACATCTTCAAGGTAATCGAGAATAGCATCGATGTCCGCATCTTTCAAGGCAGGAAAAGGCGTCATTACATAACCGTATTGGTTCACCAGGCAACGGAAGTAATTACTTTTAGCCGCATACGCAGTGGGATTACGGACCATTTTATATACTTCTTTTCTATCGTTCCATGGACCCCGGTATTTCAACCCTGAAAGATCCCCTGCATGAGAGAAAGCTGCAATATCCTGGGCAAACTTCACGGAGTCCCCAGATGGAATTGGAGTGCCATTGATGTTAGGATCATGGCAGTTAACGCAATTCTGCATGAACAGTTTTCTTCCTGCGTTGATTCTTATACCGCGAATTGTTTTACTGACACCATTTTTCAGTGGCTGGGGATCAATCCAGTCAATCTTTCCATTTTTTTCAACTCCTCTATACCTTTGCATACCTGCTACTTTCTTTTCAGTAGGGATAGAAATCTTTAAAGGGTGCTTCATGACAGCGCCATTCACATCCAGGAAGATCATGCCCCCACTTGATAAAAAGTTGTTTCCTGACTGGGTTGTTAATCCTGCCAGGATCATATCCTTTAAATCATATGCTTCCTTAATGCGTACGGATGTTTGTTTTTCGAAGGTGCCTGCTTTGATCCAGATCATTGCACCTTTTTTGGTAGCAAGCGTAGTGTCTTTTGTATGATCAACCTGGAAGGTCTCCTCCACAAGGTTTTCAGTTTGCAAAAGGTTTGGCCCTGCTTTGTCTGTACTGCAGGAAATAAAGCTCATTATAAGCAGTGCCATTATTAATCTGGTCATCATCATGTTTTGGTTTTTTCTAATAAGCAGTTATAAAAGACAATTGCCAGATATGATTGGCATCATTAACTTGCCTTTATCAAATGCTTCCTCTTACAGATGCGGGCATCCACTCCCATTACATAAGTATCATTCAATTAAACGTAAATTATTCTGTCTATGCATCAGTAGCAAACTTCATTATAAAGCTTCTTATCTTGTAGTAATGTTTTGCCTATGGTGATAAATATTCATTGGAAACAATTGATGTGTCAGAGGGTGTCACTGGGGCGCAACGACAATCACAGGTCTTTGGCTTGAAATTGTTCATTGAACTTTGAAGAGATTGAATATCCTTATCCGCCTTTTTCATTTCTTCCCTGATCCTGGAATCTTTGGCGCTGATATCAAGGTTGGGAATAGACCACTGGCTTACTATTGAATTGAATAGGTTTTTGGACATTGGTTGCAGTTTCAGCTCCATTTCGTGCTTTGTACTGGTGGTAAATTGCCGGTAAGCAAACAACAATTGGTCATCTGCTTCACTGATAGCAAAGACATAGGCATGCACACCAACAGGAAGAGGCAGCTTTCCATTGGATTCATAAAATCCAAATACGTCCTTTTCGCCTTTTAATGTTCCTCCCGGGGTAAATACCTTATGCGAAGGAATGACCAGGTACACATTTACTCCATTGCCACCAGAATCTGTTGCCTTTACTGATAGCACGCTCTCAACCACACCCTTCTGCCCTTTCAAAAGCATATCTACATTGTACCATCCGGGCGCCTGTACAGTTACCTTGTAATAAATAGCATTATAATCCTTCGGCTGCACCAGGTCAAGTTCTCCACTCTGTCCGCGACCACCCCTTCCTCCTCCCTGATTACTTTCCGGATCACCATAATCAACTTCCACCCGTTTTTCATTATTTTCTATGATGCGTTTATTTTTAGCTGCTCTCTTTTGGTCAATATTCAATCTCAATGAATCATAAATGCGGCAGCTATCCAGGCAACTTAACGTGGTATCAGAAAGGAATTTATTCTTTGTTGACTCATTGTAAACATAATCCGTGATGGCATCAATGTCCTCATTGGAAAGCGAAGGAAATGGGGTCATTACATAACCATATTGTGCCTTTTGACCTTGGGTATAAGGATCACAGGCCATAAAAGCCGGAGGGTTTCTTACAAAAGCATAGAGCTGCTCCCTGTCTTTCCATGGGCCTCTTTCAAGGAAGCCGCCCATGGCCGGCGCATTGCCTACTCCATCTAGGTTATGGCAGGACTGGCACTGCTGCTGAAATAATTGTTGCCCTAAAGGAAACCGTGCTGTCGCGTCCTGATCCAGGGCCTTCGGGTCTTCCCAGTTGATTGAACCATCCTCTTCATCGCCTTTGAACAATTGCATGTCCTTATCAATATGGTCTGCGGGAATAGAAATACCTATCGGCTTCAAGATTTCGGCGCCACCTTCGGGTTGAAGGTAGATCATGCCGCCACTGGAAAGAATGTTTCCATCAGAAAGTGTGGTAAGCCCACCCTTGATCATATCGGCCAGGCTGTACGCTTCCTTTACCTCGAGTTTTGTTTCTTTATTAAAAGTTCCTGATCGAACCGCTATTAAAGCTCCTTTTGAAGTTTTAATGGTCGTATCCTTGTCCGGTAAGATTGTAAAATATTCCGCAGGAAGCGCATCTGAATTGAGAAAGCCGGAAGATTTATTGTTGCTGCAGGAAAACAAAGTAAATAAGGCAATCACATAAAGAAAAAAGCGCATGCAGTTATGGTTGAGCTTTCAAAATAAGGCAATGTTCCTGTAAAGCCAACCATTTTTACTATCTACTTTAATATAAGGAACAGGTCTTTAAATATCATCCTGCCCTTCTAATCGAGGCCTTATCCTTTTTTTGGATTTATTGAAAATGTTCCTGCCCTTATCAATGCCTTTTCGTTTTTCTTTTTGTTCTTCCAGTGGAAGGTGAATAAAATCCAGGCAATCCTGGCTGCAGCAGCCTTCAAGCTTTTCTTTGCACTGATCGCATTGAATGAATAAAAGATGGCAGGCTTCATTGGCACAGTTAACATGCGTATCTGCCGGTTGCCCGCACTGGTGGCATTTAGCAATGATCTCGTTGGTGATGCGCTCTCCCAGCCTGTTGTCAAAAACAAAGTTCTTTCCATGGAACTTGCTTTTAAGACCTTTTTCCTTTACCTGGTTGGCATATTGGATAATGCCGCCCTCCAGGTGAAATACATTTTTAAATCCCTGGTGCAGCATATAGGCACTGGCCTTTTCACAGCGGATGCCACCGGTGCAATACATGATGATGTTCTTATCTTTCGCATCCTTCAGCATATCAACCGCCATTGGCAATTGCTCCCTGAAAGTATCAGAAGGAACTTCAACGGCCTTTTCAAAATGGCCCACTTCATATTCGTAGTGATTGCGCATGTCCACCACAATGGTATCGGGATCTGAAGTCAGCTGATTGAATGCCTCCGCATCCACATATCTTCCTTTGTTCCTCATGTCAAAAGAAGGGACTTCAATACCATCCGCCACGATCTTTTCACGGACTTTGATCTTCAGCACCCAGAATGATTTGCCGTCATCATCAACCGCCACATTCAGCCTGATGCCATTCAATGGTTCGATTGCATAAAGCACCTGGTTCAGTGATTCAAATTTTGATTCCGGTACCGAGACCTGGGCGTTGATGCCTTCATGGGCAACATAGATGCGTCCGAATACGGAGATCGCATTCAGCTGTTCATACAACTGGTCGCGGAAGATCTTAGGATCGTCCACAGGAAAATAATGATAAAAGGAAATGGTCCTGCGCGGCTCCTTTTCCTCCATTAAACGTTGCTTCAGCTCCTTTTGGGAGACGCGGTTGTGCAGTAATGCCATTTTGAAATTTTATGATCATCACGCATCGGCGTGACGGTCCGCTCCAGGCGAACCACTTGCAGGGTGAACAAAATTTCTAACGGCGCAAAGTTAAACCTTGCCGGGCAGGCAAGGTTCTTACAGGGCGCAATAATTTGTGAAAAAGGATCAGATGGTATCGGTCAGGAACAGGATCAATGCAACAAGGGCAACCACAAGGGCCAGCCAGAAATTGATCACCAGCAAAACCAGGAAGAGCACCCCGATCAGGATGTACAATAAGGTACGGTCTGAAATTTCTTTTTTAGAGAACATGGACTTCAGTTTCAATTTGAAACTGGTCCACATGAAGCGGCGCTTTAATTTGCGAAATTCCTTTTTGCTTTTATTTCCTGCATATACGGAAAGAACGATCATTCCAAAAAGAGGCGAAAGATCAGAATTCAGATTTGATGTGGATTGTGGAGCGGATGGCTGGACGGTAGATGTGCTGAATGCCATATAAATTGTTTTTCAAGTTGGTTTGGCGCGAAGGTAGGCAAACATCATCGTTTCAAAAAGGAAGCATCAATACCAATTCTTACCCCGGTTCTTAAAGAATGTCCGTGCTCATAGGCATTGATAAAATCAACCCTGATGATCTTCATGATATTTTCAAGCCCGGCGAAAACTTCTACATAGGAATTTTCCCGGTTCACATAAAATGCATTGGTGCCCGCCACAAGATTCCAGTTCAGCCTGCGGAATAAAGGTATCTTGTTCGTTAGGAAGCCATTGAAATGGTGTTCAGCATGACCTTTAAAATAAAAGTTCTCCGTGTTGCTGTATTTGTAATAAGGCGCAAGCTGAAAACTATTCAGGTAAGCGCCTGCAAAAATGTACTGGTTGCCATTAAAATGAATATAGTCCGGAACTTCTACCCTGTTCTTCGAAATAAATCCACCGATCTCCGCCCTGTATTTAAAGCTGCCTGCAAGCTTAAGATTGAGCTGGTCACGCACCTCTCCTGCCCATCGTGAATAATCAACATCACTGCCCATCAATCCACCAATGCCTCTTGTATATTTTAATGCCAGTAGAGGATACCTTGATCCCAGCCTCACCTTGCGCTCAGGGAATTCGACATATTTGGTCCCTGGCTGCCATTGAATTCCAAAAGCAATGGATAAAGCCTGGTGCCTTTGCAGATTCGAAGGCATTAATTCAGCAGGATAATTAGGGGTGAACCCAGAGGCCTGTTCTTTCCGGAAACCAATGCTTGAGTTCTCTAAGGGCGACCTGTCCTGGTACTGCAGGGAACCCACAACATTCAATCCCTGGCTAATGCCTTTATTCCATGTAACGGAACCAAACCAGGCTTCGTAGATCTTCATGTAATTCTTGCCGAACAACAAGGTTGAAACCGTATTCTCAAATGGCCTTATCGGGCTTTCGTTATTGAACTGGAAAACCTGCCTGCCACCATTTAAAGTAATTGCATTGGACAAATGCCTGCCGTAAGTATACCGGGCCAGCACGGATGCATTCAGGTGTGTATTATGAAATCCGTACCGGATGCTTGGCGTAATGGAATATCCCCTGATACCAAGCTCTGATGTATCCAGGCGCCTTGTAAGAACGGGGCTGAATTGCATCACCGGGCCCTCCACGGTATTGTATGAAAGTGTTTGTATGGCCGGCGGAATATAAATTGTAGTTCCAGATTTGCTTTTGCCAAATACCTTTCCTACCATGATCAAATCGAGCACACCAACTTTATTAGCCATCCTGTCAAGTGAATCCAGGTACCCAGGTTCTCTTTGTGCAAGCTCAATACTATCCTTTCGCCTGTAATCATTTAGCTCTTCCTGTTGTAATACAACAGGCCTGCTTTCAGCCCAGAACTCCGCGTCTTTTTTATTCGAACTGTCGGCATACCGGATGATGGTCTCATCAAAGAAGTTCTTTGCATAAGATGGCTGCAGGTTATAATCAGAATAAATATTGACAAAGCTTCCGCCAAGGTCTAATCCCATGAGTTTGATCACCGGGTAAATAACCTGTGTCTGCATCACGAATTTATTTTCCAGGGGGATGTACAATTGCTCAATGGTAAGGCTATCCACGATCTGCATCTGCGATTCCTTGGTCAGCACCAGTTGTACCGAATGGATCCTCCAGGTATTTTCAACGATGTTAATATAACCCGAGAAAAGTGGTTCGAACCTGCGCCTTGGGATTACCCGGATGCGGCTGACCTGCAGCCCTTCTTCAAAGAAAGCACCTTCGTATTTGTATTTGTAGTAATTCAGCGCGTTCTCTGAAATGGGTGAGATGAAGCCCCTGGGATTTAGGTTCGCGCCGATCTGTATATTGTTGTTGTAGAATGAAAAGACCTGCGGAGCGCTCAGCCCAAAGCCCTGGCTTTCACCACTCACCTTTGTAGCAGTCACTTCAATCTTTGACTTCCTCCCATCAACTGCATAGCGTGCAAAAGTTTCGGAAAGATAAATGATCTGGTTCTGCATCGAATCCATATTGCCTTGCTCCACTTTGATACCCATAAATTTTTTCGGGATGCTGCGCATTTTCATCATACCCTTGGTATAAACCTGGCAGGTATAACGGTCAAGTTCATCCTGGTATTCCTTTCTTTTGGCAATTGCATTCCTGATGATCTCGTAAGCAGGGTCTTCTCCCCGCTTGATGATCACTTCCTGCATCACATATTTTTGCGGAAGCAGTTGAAAGTCCACTGCCAGGGTATCATCTGTAACCGTAATTTTCTTTTCATCTCTTTTAAAATTAACGTGCTGGCAGACCAGTGTGTAATTTCCAGGTTCGAGGTTCAGGTAAAAGCGGCCATCATTATTGGCGGTAGTGCCAATACTGCTTCCTTTGATCTGCAGGGTTGCATAAGGAATGATATTGCCAGTGCTATCCTTCACAGTTCCGGCTACTTTGCCGGCCTGTGCATTGGTCATAGTTAGCGCACAGAGTACGATGAATAGAATTCTTGCCAAGGCGTTTCACAGACGAATTTTTCCGCGTCCACGAGATACCTTGCCTAAAAAAATGTGCCACGGCGTTAAGCCTTGATCCTCAACTCCTTTTTCCTTAATGAACTTCCGCTGATGGCAGCAAATCCCCCAACAAGGGCACCAATGAACGCAGTCACCAGCACCAACAGCATTGGTGCATTGCCAAGTGAAAAAAGCTGTGCGATCTTCCCTGCGAGTATGCCATTGTTTTCAATGCTTATCCAAAAGCTGAATAGTCCCCAGAAAAGAAAAATGCCTAAAAAGCCGGATAAAAAACTTTTGCCCAGGGATTGAGGGAGTAATAATGCAACAAGAAAAGCTACAATGGCAATACTCCACCATTCAAGAAAAATACCTGCGATATAGCCAAGCACGGCGGTCAGAAGAATTGTCAGTATAAATCTCATTGGATCTGTATCATGAATTTGTAAATGTCATTTTCCACTTCACACGGTCATCAGAAGTTTCAGATTCTTTCATCAGCCACAGGGAAAAATATTCTCCCTTCGACCATTTATTGATGTAGTCGTCGTAGTACCTGCTACCCGGATTACCGCTCTGGCCACCAGGATAAATTCCATAAGCTTCCACCGGTGATGTCATGTGAACCACCATGCGCCAGCTTGGACCATGATTGACGGTGATGGCATTGATGGTATTGCTCCATCCGCCAACCTGCAGGTTCAGCCTGTGAAATGGCTTGACCGCATCGCGCAGCAAATGCCGTACAAATGGTTTTTTGTGTTTCCACCAAACGAGGCCATTTTCACGTTCTTCCACCTCCAGGTTTTCAGCAGCCCTGTGAAAAGAAGCATTGATCACCTGGTGAACCGTTTCTACCTGGGGCGTTGTAATGTCATCTACAAACCTGAAAAAAGAATCACGCAACAGACCTTCCAGTAACGTCTGTTCATCGGGTAATTTTTTCAACCTGGGCACCCTTGAAAATTCATCTTTCCATACCATGGATTCAAGACTGTCGAACCATGCCTGGTAAATGGTGGTTGCTTTTGAAGAGGCGCGTGCATGATAATCCCAGCGGCTCAATTCCTCAACATATTCCCTTTCTTTTTCACTCAGGTTGTTTTTATCGAGATAACCAAGGAGCAACGGTACTGCCATGGAAGCAGTCACGCTGTACACATCGTTCTGAAGCCGCATCATATCCTGTGGTACAATGTTGTACATGGCATTGAGTTTCCTGTCGATCGATGTGCCTCTTGCATTGATATAACTTCCATGGATAAAATAAGGATAGGTAGAGTCCACCGGGCGCTGGTTGGCACTTTGGATATAACCTGATGGCGGATTAAAAACAGCCGGATTCTCCTGTTGCGGAATATAACCCTGCCAGTCGTAACTGCTGTCTTCACCTGGCATTACATACATGCCCTGCCCTTCCCATCTTGCCGGGAATAGCGCCTGCTGCCTGATGGCAATGTCACCTGTGCGGGTCGCTATGAGCATGTTTTGCCCGGGGCAGACATAAGATTTGATCGCTTCTTCGTAATCGTTATAGGTCTTCGCCTTATTCAACTTGATCCATACCAGCAGTTCATTGGAGGGCTCATGGCAGGCCCACTTCACCGCAAGGGCATTGTTATTGGTTGAATCCACAACAAAGGATTGGTCAAACATAACAGGTCCAAAAACCGTGTAGGCAACTGTATCATAAAAAACATCAGCGCCTTTTCTTTTGATCTCTTCTATCTCGTGGCGGGCAGCTTCCCATTTACCATTGTACCAGTATTCTTTTTTTGAAGCGTCACGAAAGCGTACCTGGAAATAATCCTTCACATCGCGCTGCGCGTTGGTAAAGCCAAAGGCCAGGTCTTCATTGAATCCAATGATGATGTTTGGCGATCCGGGGAAGGTAGCTCCGTATACGCTCATGGTAGGCGTGGTGATCTGCATCTCATACCAGATGGATGGAAGTGACAGACCCAGGTGCGGATCATTGGCCAGTATGGGCGCGCCGCTTTTTGTCCTGCTGCCATTCACTGCCCAGTTATTGCTTCCGTTGGAAGGTTCAGGCTTGTTGATCTCCTCCACGGCCAGGGCTGAATCCATTCCAAAATAAAGTGAATCCGCAGAGGCAGGTTTGACAGGAAGGGGTCGTGTTGGAATGAAAGCTGTTCCTGCGGGGATGATTGGCACGAGCGAATCAGGAACCTGCGGAAAAAGCTGCCTGATCTCCTCAACTGAAAAAACGGATTTTGCATTGGTATAATCCAGGTCATTCTCAATGCCTGCAAGGTCCTTGCTCATGGCTTTCAAAAACAGTGCGATCTTAAGATTGGACCAGGGTTCAGGTTTATAATCCAGCAATTTATATTCAAGCGGCAAGGCGCTTTCAGTAAGTGATCCAATATAAGCATTGACACCAGCTGTATAAGCATCTGCTGCTTTTTTGGTCTGCGTATCTTTTTCCATCTCTGCCAGTGCATTCTTTGCGGCATAAACCATTCCCAGCCTACGCTGTTCCCTGTCATAGCGTAAATACCCCGGGTCATCACCGAGCAATTCACTGACCCTGCCTGCAGCAGCGATTGTCTGGAATTCCATTTGCCAAAGCCTGAATTTGGCGTGAAGAAATCCCTGTACAAAAAATGCATCCTCATCATGCTGGGCAAATACGTGAGGCACAAGGCGCTCATCTATGTAGACATCCACCTTTCCTTTAAGTGAAGGAAATTTCAGTTGTCCGGAATAATCCTGGTCAGCGGGTTCCGCATTTTGCCAGAATCCCTGTTGAGGGCTGAGGAAGCGGCCCAGTGGCGGAACCGGTCCCCATTTGTTGTCCAGGGCAAAGACAAGCGCAAGCGTAATAACGGTGCTGATAATAAATGGTAAAATGCGCATAAGCAGTTAAGATGTGCGAAAGATAATAAAGAAGAAAATGAAGTTCAATTATTCATTTTTTCCTCCAAGCATGGGCACAAAGCTGAAATGATCAAAGGCCTGTTCCTCTACAGTCCCGTCTTCCCGCTTGATGATCCTTTTCATGGTCTGGAATTCTCCCGAACCAACAGGTATGACCATCATGCCACCCGTTTTCATTTGCTGAACCAGCTTTGGAGGGATGTTGGGAGCGGCTGCTGTGATCAGCACTTTATCAAACGGCGCAAATGTGGGAAGTCCTTCGTAGCCATCGCCATAAAAGAACTTGATATTAGGGTATTTCCTGAGGTAATCGAAAGATTTATTGGCTTCAAATAATTTTTTCTGCCTTTCAATGGTAAAGACCTGTACGCCCAGTTCGGCAAGTACAGAGGCCTGGTAAGCGCTGCCGGTCCCAATTTCCAGGACCTTTTGAAAAGGTTTCAATTCCAGCAATTGTGTCTGGTAAGCAACCGTGTAAGGTTGTGAAATGGTTTGTTTTTCCGCGATGGGAAATGCTTTGTCTTCATAGGCAACTTCATCAAATGCTGAATCAAGGAAAAAATGCCTGGGGATCCGCTCAATGGCATCCAGGACTTTTTCATCTGTTATCCCTTTTGATCGTACGGTTTCTACAAGCTTTCGTCTCAATCCTTTGTGCCTGTACGTATCTTCGAACTTTCTCATGCGGCAAAGATAATTTTACCCGCCACGATACCTACAACCGGGCAATGAATTTGCATGAATGATTTTTTATGTGGAGTGAACATCTGATACTTGCCTTGCTATGGAGCGGATTCTGCATCCTTCACAGCCTGTTTGCAGCAAAAAGCTTTAAAGCCAAAGTTTCTTCGGCAATGGGCAGCGGCTTTCGCTATTTCCGGTTGCTCTATACTTTATTTGCTTTTGCAAGCTTCGCTGTTGTCATACTTTACCAGGTCAACCTGCAACAGGTACAGCTCTTCCTGCTGACGGATCCCATATTTTATGCAGGATTGCTTATCTGTTTCGGAGGCCTTGTGCTAATGATCGTATGCATTTCAAAATACTTTGTTGGATTAAGCGGGATCAAAGCGCTGTTCAAAGAAGAAACTTCCAATCAACTGATCATTTCAGGCGTACACCGTTTTGTTCGCCATCCACTTTACCTGGGCACGTTTGTTTTTATCTGGGGATTGCTGCTGGTGCAACCTTACCTGTCGCTGCTGATCGCCAATACCATTATCACAGTGTATACTCTTATCGGTATGAGGCTGGAAGAAGCCAAGCTGGTGGATGAGTTCGGGGAGGATTATATTAAATACCAGCAAACGGTTCCCCGCATCCTACCCGGATCACGGTTTACACGGATTGTAAGGAAGTGATTGCGCTGATGGAAAAAGTCCTTACTATTTATATTGCCTTGGTTTTCGGATCAATTAGATCACGGATTACACGGATTACACGGATGATGAGGCAAGGAATAGATATAAAAGAAAAAGTCCCGTTGGTGACGGGACCCCTCAAGGTGGATGGACTTAATATTTTATCGAACGGTTTAGCAGTTGTTGGTGATACAAAGTAAAGGCAGATCTGGTTTTGAATGAAAGGTTATCGGTGAAAACAGGGAATTTGGCGGCGAGTTGGTTTGGGGCCGTTTAAGCAAAAAATTGGCCGCGAGCTTTGAGCTGCGAGCTTCGAGCCTTGCGTATATTTACATGAGTCCTAATTAATTTTTGCCTTTCAAAGCTCGTGGCTCGAAGCTCAAAGCTCGAAGCTCCTCCCTCACACCCCCAGGTCCTCCCGAATCCTCCTTATCTTTTCCTTCGCCTCCTGTTCCGCCTTTCCAAAGCCTTCATTACCAATTTTTGTATTCACACTAAAGTAAAATTTGATCTTGGGTTCGGTACCGGAAGGGCGGGCACTGATCTTGCTGCCATTTTCGGTGATGAATTGCAGTACGTTTGATTTCGGTAACTGGATGGGGCTGGTTTGACCATTCACAAGGTTAGTACTTACCTGCTTCTGGTAATCCAGCAGTTCAACCACTTTACTTCCACCTAACTGCTTTGGTGGTTCTTTACGGAACTTTTCCATCATGTCGGCGATCTCCTGCTGGCCGTTCCTGCCTTTTTTTGTGAGCGACGTAAGATCTTCCTGGTAGTAACCATATTTTTTATAAAGTTCCTGTAGTTTCTGGTAGAGACTCCTGCCCTTGCTTTTTTCATAAGCAGCCATTTCACATAACAAGGCTACTGCAGAGATGGCATCCTTGTCCCTGATCTGCGAACCGATCATCAATCCATAACTTTCTTCGCCTCCAACCACATAATTCTCCTTTCCTTCCTTCTCCTTGATCAGTTCAGCGATCCATTTGAATCCAGTAAGAACATTGTAACATTTCACACCATTGGCAGAAGCGATGATATCGATCATATCCGTGGTAACAATGGTCTTGACCACCATGTCGTTTGGCTGGGCAATGCCCTTTTCCCTGCGGCTTTCGATCATGTAATTAAAAGCCAGCACAGCTGTCTGGTTGCCATTCATCAAAACCCATTTGCCTTCATTGTTCTTTACACCAATACCTACACGGTCCGCGTCGGGATCGGTGCCCAGCAAAATATCAGCATCCAGTTTCTCAGCCTGCTTCAGGCCTATGCTCATGGCCTCACTTTCTTCCGGGTTAGGATAGACCACTGTTGGGAAATTACCATCAGGCGTGCTTTGTTCTTCAACGATATGCACATTTTCAAATCCAAATGTTTTCAGAACCTGTGGCACCAGCTTGATGCCTGTTCCATGGATGGGGGTATAAACAATTTTCAGGTCCTTCTGCTGGCTGATCACTTCGGGATAAACGCTCAGGCTTTTTACCATTTTGATGTAAGCTTCATCGATCTCCTTACCAACGATCTGTATGTTTTCTTTACCTCCGCTCCATTTCACTTCATTCACATCCTCGATCTTTTCAACCTCCAGGATCACATTCTTATCATGCGGTGGCACCAGTTGCCCTCCGTCATTCCAGTAAGCTTTATAACCATTGTATTCTTTTGGATTATGTGATGCGGTACAAACCACACCGCCCTGGCAATTCAGGGTACGGATAGCAAAAGAAAGTTCAGGGGTTGGACGCAGCTCTTCAAACAGGAAAACTTTGATGCCGTTGGCAGCAAAAACGCTGGCGGTGGTTTCTGCAAAGAACCGGCTGTTGTTACGGCTGTCGTGTGCAATAGCCACCCTTACTTCTGTACCAGGAAAACTTTTTTTCAGGTAATTGGCATAACCCTGGGTTGCCATTCCAACAGTGTATTTGTTCATGCGGTTGGTACCAACACCCATTAAACCGCGCAGTCCGCCGGTACCAAATTCCAGGTTGCGATAAAAGGCATCTGCCAGCTCTTCGGCACCACCCTTCTGCAGTTCTTTTATCTGGTTCCTTGTTTCTTCATCAAAACTACCGTTCAGCCAGCTATTGACTTTCTGTTCGATCACTGCTTCCATTTATAAATGCTTTATGGTTTAGGTTTCTTTATACTGTGGGCCAAAGATAGTTCAAGGACCATGTTCACAGCACCAATTCATCCTAGGGCTTTTCATAGCCTCCGTTGTCAATACCACACAATTGATCTTAAAGCGTGACGTTCAGCAAAGATTGCTTCAGGCGGCGTAAATTTGACGGATTGAAAAACCTTCTTCACATACTATTGCTTGTTTTATTTGCTGCTCCAGGCATTTGCCAGGATTTTCCAGGCCCCAGAGAGGATTCAATCCAACCCCGTAAACAGGAGGTGCAGGTGGCCACAAACAGTACACGTAAATGGATCGTTGGAGGCAGTTCTGTTGCCCTTTACGGAGGATCATTGTTCCTGCTCAACCAGGCCTGGTACAAGCAGTATCCAAAAACATCCTTTCATACTTTTGATGATGCAGGCGAATGGCTTCAAATGGATAAGGTTGGACACAGCTGGTCTGTTTACAATGCCAGCAGAGCTACAACAGCAGCCTGGCAATGGGCCGGTGCCAGCCACAAGAAGGCCGTATTGCTTGGAAGCATCAGCGGCTTCTCTTACCTGACCGTTATTGAAATTCTCGACGGGCATTCAGCCAACTGGGGATGGAGCTGGGCTGATATGGCCGCCAATTTTGCCGGGTCATCTCTATTTGCAGGACAGGAACTTTTATGGAGAGAACAAAGGATCCAATTAAAATTCTCAGCACACCGTTCCAGGTATGCCCCGATGTTGCAGCAGCGCGCCAATGATCTTTATGGGAGCAATCTTGCAGAAAGTATATTAAAAGATTATAATGGGCAGACCCATTGGGCCAGTTTCAACCTCAGGTCCTTTTTTCCTGCCGGTAACTTACCTCCATGGCTGAGCATTTCCATTGGATATGGCGTGGATGGCTTGTTCGGAGGTTTTGAGAACCTGGCAAGGGATAAGGCTGGCAACATCACTTTTGACCGCAGGGATCTGCCGAGGACACGCCAATGGTATCTTTCGCCTGATGTTGACCTTACCAAAATCAGGACGAAAAGCAAATTCCTTAAGACCACTTTCTCAGTGCTGAATTCAGTAAAGGTCCCTGCTCCCGCCATCAGGCTTTCCCAAAATAAAATCTCGGGAAGGTGGTTACATTTCTGATCCAGAGATGATCTAATTCCTAAATTCATTCTACTGAACAATAAAAGCTTATGAAAAAAGGATTCATGGCTTTCGCCCTGCTGACTTCCTTTATATTTTTTGCCTGCCAGCAGGAATTACCAGCGATCATGGAAAGGATTGACAAATGCCGGATCGATTATGGTCATTATTATGGTGGCGGCGGCATGCACGACAGTGCCCATTTTATTTATGACGGTGCCGGAAGGGTTATTAAGCTGGATATGCCCAATGGTTTCTATACTTATGAGTACACAGGCAACAACATCACCCTGCGCAAATATTTTGAAGGCGGCACCGATCTTATGTTCATTGATACATTAAGATACGACGCGTCCAGCAGCCTTGTTGAAATGGTGAGTGCTGACTATTCACTCTGGTGGGGTGATACCACAAGAGTGAAAACGCTTTTCGGATATACGGCAGGCAAACTAACCAGGCTAACTCATATTGAAGCTTACAGTTCGACAGGGCCGTTCACCGATACACTTGTTACACTTTTCAACTGGAACGCTGCGGGAAATATTGAAAAAATGGTTTTCCTGGATGCACTTGGAGAACCGATTGACAGCGCTTTATACCAGTACAATACACACGAGAATTATTTCAGGGCCGTGCATCCTCATTTCTGGCTCTTTGACCCAAATTTCCAGTTGCAGGTGGGCCTGGAAGCGCACTTTCCATATTTCTACAGCAGGAACAACGTCATTGGATTTGACATCTATGGAAGCTCCCTTTATGAAGTACAGTATGGACTTGATTCAACTAAAAACCTGACCACCGTGAACATGGATGGTGACCCCTACATGGAATACCGGTATAAGTGCACACAGTAAAGTTGTTCTCTAATGACACCCTTGTGGTGAATCTGTCTGATCAGTAAAGCCAGGCCCCTGTAACAGCTCCATCTTTGGTTTCAACAGTAATGTGCTCCTGCAGGGTAGTAGCAATGGAAAGCCCTGCAAAATCAGTCTGAATAGGGAAAAGCTTATGGCTTCTTTCCACAAGCACCAGTGTCTGTATCTTCTTTGGATATTCAGAAAGAAAAGGTTTAAGGGCATAAAGCATTGTCTTGCCCGTATTGGCAACATCATCTACAACAATCACTACTTTATCATGGAAAGAAACAGCCGGACTGAGTTTTACCTCGAGTGGATCTTTTTTGTTTAAAAGAATGGTGATGGTGCGTGTGCTGAAAGGAGCGATCTTCTTCAGCTCCTCTACAAGCGATCTTGCCACGATCTCTCCGTTTCCGGTAATGCCTGCTACGATCACTTCCTTTTCATCAGCATTTTGCTCAGCAACCTGGAGGGCCATGCGCCTGATTTTACGCCTGATGACCGTACTGTCAAGAACATGATTCTTTGTTTGTGATCCTGTTTCCATTTTCCCTCCTATTTTTACAGGGCTTAAATTAGCAAAACTATATGCAGTTGGTCCAACAAATATTATTTATTCTACTGACAGGCTTAGCGATATGGCTGTTCATCAAGAAAGCAAAATTCATCCGGCGTAACATCAACCTTGGCAGGGATGAGAAGTTCGAGGCTGCCCCGGGCCGGTGGAGAAATGTTTTGCTGATGGCCTTTGGCCAAAAGCGGATGTTTGACAAACCCCTTGTTGCAGTGCTGCATTTTATTGTTTATGCAGGGTTCATCATCATCAACATCGAAATTCTTGAGATCGTGCTGGATGGCATTTTAGGAACCCACAGGTTGTTTGCTCCTGCACTTGGAGGTTTTTATTCTTTTGTGATCAATTTTTTTGAGATACTGGCTTTCCTTGTTCTTGCTTCCTGTGTTATTTTCCTGCTTCGCCGCAATCTGGTCAGGGTACGCAGGCTCAATATGAAAGAACTTGGCGGCTGGCCACGTAAGGATGCCAATTATATACTCATTTTCGAGATCGTGCTCATGTCGCTTTTTTTGATCATGAACGCTTCCGATAAAGCATTGCAATTAAAAGGACACGGACACTTCGCAGAAGTGCAGACTTCTGATTTTTTTATTTCCGGCCTGATCACACCCATATTCATGAATATGGATGTAAACACCCTGGCGGGCATTGAGCGTGCCGCGTGGTGGCTGCACATTGCAGGGATCTTTGTATTCCTCAACTACCTGCCATATTCAAAGCACCTGCATATCATTCTTGCTTTTCCCAATACTTATTTTGCCTGGTTGAAGCCGCAGGGTAAAATGCAGAATATGCCTGAAGTGCAGCAGGAAGTTCTTTATGCCATGCAACCCGAAACGGTTCCAACAGATGGAAGCGCGGAAGGACCCAAAAAATTCGGCGCCAGGGATATCTCTGACCTGAGCTGGAAAAATCTGCTCGACGCTTATACCTGTACGGAATGCGGCAGGTGTACCTCCGCATGTCCTGCAAACAATACCGGCAAGCTGCTGAATCCAAGAAAGATCATGATGGATACAAGGGACCGAATGGAAGTGGTAGGCCATAACATTGATAAGAACGGGAGCTTTGCGGATGACGGGAAAGCCTTGCTGCACGATTACATCACAACTGAAGAATTGTGGGCATGTACATCCTGCCAGGCCTGCGTGCAGGCTTGTCCTGTTCTTATCAATCCACTGCACATCATCAACCAGCTGAAGCGTTACCTCGCACTGGAAGAAAGCAAGCAGCCAGCAGAGTGGAATGGCATGTACAGCAATGTTGAGAACAACTTTGCGCCCTGGAAGCTGAGTCCAGACGACAGGGATCAGTGGATGGTGGAAATGAACAACAAAGGATAGTTGTACACTTCATCGCATACAGGTCAAATATCCAACGTTCACCAACACGATCTCCTGGATGAAATTAACCAAGGCGTATACCGACCATTTTTCCCTTGAAACCGCAAGGACAAAAGAGGACGTGCTGGAAAGGATCCGGAACAGGTTTAAGAGTACAGTGATTACTGGTGACAGGGCGGAGATCTTTCATCATCCATCTCCATTTTATTTTTTTGCAGGACGTGGAAAGACTATCGTTGATCTTTCCATTACAGAGAACGGCAGCACAATGATCTTTTGCCAGATCCACCCAGGCCTGCTGCACCCCAATGCCAATTCATTGCTGGTCCTGGTTACCCTGGCCGCATTGACGTTTGGATTGTTCCAGTTACCAATATCCATATTCACAGTGCTTGGTTTTATTACCGTATGGGTGATCATGGCCATTACCGCCCCCTTCCTGCTGATGCTGATCCTGGTGGCATGGACCATGCTGGTGGCCTTTGATTCCGGCATTGAAAACCTGATGATCGTTGGCGCTGTATGGGTGATCTTCTTTTACCTGATCCACCTGCTGGTGGCACATAATAAAAAACAGCTGCGGTATATTGTTTACCGGTTCTTCAGACATATGAAGGATTGAGCGCACTATTAATATTCATCAATGCTTATGCGTATGAATTGGCTGATGGCTTTTAGCTTTTGGCTGCGCGCCGCGCGCCATGAGTATACCACCATTAAAATTCCTCTTTTACTTCTATTCCTTATTATATGTCTTGCTGTGTCTTCTTTCAAAAAAGCTTAAATTAAGGGAACAAACCACTTTTTATGTCTGCATACAACTGGGGGCAATTCCTGCTCCGTGTTCCTGTCAGGTCGGGTCCGGAAATGATCTTCCCTTTACTTTGCACACAGGCTGGAATAGAAAAATGGTTTCTGAGAAAATCCCCTTTTTACAGGAAGGGTGTTGAACAGCTGAACGCGGTCACTCCGGTGGAAAAAGGTGACAGTTATCAATGGTGGTGGTATGGTTATGATGATTCGGTTGTTGAGAAAGGCACCATACTAGGAGTGGAAGAAAACACAATGGTCCATTTCACTTTCGGTAAGGCAGGACATGTGAGGATCACACTTACAAAAACGGCTGACGGGTGTATGGTGGAACTGCTGCAGGATGAAATACCTACCGATGAAGAAAGCAAGGTGATGTACCATATCGGGTGCAGCAAGGGTTGGCTTTTTTACCTTGCCAACCTGAAATCAATTGTAGAAGGGGGAATTGACCTGCGAAACCGAAACCTGGAATATAAGGATGTGATCAACTCCTGACATTTGAGATAAAGTAATGCAGCCTGATCATTTATTCCCGCCAATTTCTTCAACCTGGTCTTCATATGGAGCCGTGACCTCTTCGGGGTGTTCAATATGATGCTGCACATCTTTTTTCGTGCTCATTTTGTAGATCTGTATAAGGGCTGTGATGGCAAAGATGCCACCGATGATCCAGTTCAGAACGTGCTGGTTGTTATTGATCTTGCTGGCAATGAGCTTTCCCCCAAAAATAAAAAGAAAATTTCCCATTAGTGTTCCAAGGCCTATGCCGGCAATGTAGATGTTGTAATGACTGTTCTTGGGCAGCAATATTTTCTTGGTGAACAAGACTGTACTCCAGCCAAACCAGAATGGTATCTGCACCGGATTCAGCAAACTCATCACAAGGCCCAGGACAAAGCGGTTCAGGTTACTGCTCAGGATCACATTCTCATTTACTGTGGGGTGCATGGCAGCATAGAAACTGGAGATGGCAAGAGCCACCACGATCAGCAGGGTTACCCATTCCAGAATCTTAAACAAGACTTTTTGTTTGGTCACCCAATCCATGGCGATCAGCGATAGTCGTACATAGATCACTTCAGCGGTAAGCGATCCTGATGAAAAAAGAAATGCCTGGGTGATGCCATCGCTTATGGAGATCTGCATGGTAGCGATGTTCAATGTCCCCAGTGGCAGCGACCCCAGGAAACTAATGAACATGCCTGTAAAAAAGATCCGGATTAATTTATCCATGCAGCATTACTTAATCACCGAAAATATTGATTTATGAACTTAAACCGGTATCAGGGTATCGTATTTTTCAAGTTCGGTCACATGTCTTTTGGCTGCACGAAGGAACTTCCAGCCTTTCACCAGCGGCCAGTAAGGATGCCCGTGCCTGTGGTTGTATTTTGAGATCTCGTACAAAGCCTTCCAGTGCATCAAAAAAACTTTATTGGCGCGGATCAGTGAGAATCCCGAATGATAAACATGATTTGGTTCCGCGCCGCTTCCGTTGAACTCAAGGATGGCATAATTCATTCCCAGCTTCAGATCATCTACCGATTCGCATTTAATGTCATACCGGCCATAAAAAAAGCCGGTATGATGACTCAGATTGTCAAACACTTCCAGCAAGGGTTCGTCGATCAGCTTGTGCAGGTTGGTAAACTGCGCCCCCCGGTTAAGATTGGCCGCATAAGTAAGGATGTAACGTTCACCTGCAGGTATAACCTGCTGAAGATTTTGTTCGTGCTTGATGCGCATCTCTTCAAGGCGGTGCTTTGCTTTTGGGTGTTCCAGCAGAAGTTCCCATAAAGTGCTTTTGCCATTCCCCTGGACCACCATCAGTTCTTTCTGGATGAATCCTGTGATGACACCTTTTTTTTCTGCGGGATACCTGTAATAAAAAACACTTACCTCAAGCGGGAAGGTAACAAGGTCCTGCACCAGGTAATCAAAAGGCATCATGCTGTGGTAGGCCATCAGCTCTTTTTCATTATCGATCTTCCGGAATAAAAGACCTTTCATACCAACATCAGGTTTTACTATAAAAGGAAAGGCGAATTGTTTTTCACAGATCATTTCCTGCAACCTTGTGAAAGGAATCCCTGGTTGAACATATAAGGTTTTTGGATAAGTGCCTTCGGGTAAGAGGTCATACATTTCTCTTTTATCTTCTCCGTCGAAACCGCCAAAAGTGATGTTAGGATTTGAAGAGGTGAAGAACCAGGGAGATCCTGAACGAATGCAATACCAGACCCAGACTGGGGAGATGAGAATGTACCGCAGGAAGAAAGGCCACAGTTCCCAATTGGATAACTTTTCCCAGAAACTTTTCAACGTCATATCAGCGCACAAAAATAGCTTTCCACCGTGGATTGAAAGCAGATTTACCGATCTATCTTTTGAACCCTTATTTTTGGACAGGAGAAACTATAGAGATGCAGATTAAAACAATGGCCGAATTCTTTGCAAGTGGAGAAAGTCCGGAGATCCTGTTCTGGGTTGGATGTGCGGGGAGCTTTGACCAGAGGGCCCAGAAGATCACAAAAGCATTTGCCACCATATTGAATAAGGTAGGCATGAACTACGCGGTATTGGGCAAAGAGGAAATGTGTACCGGTGATCCTGCACGCAGGGCCGGCAATGAGTTTCTTTTTCAAATGATGGCTTACCAGAACATCCAGGTCCTGAACAATTACAACATCAAAAAAATTGTGACCGCCTGCCCTCATTGTTTCAATATCATTAAAAATGAATACCCCGAGCTTGGTGGTCATTACGAGGTGATCCATCATACCACCTTCCTTCAGCAGCTGATAGATGAAGGCCGGATCAAACTGAAAGATGCGGAAACCTTCAAAGGAAAGAAGATCACTTACCATGACAGCTGTTACCTGGGAAGGGCAAATGGCATTTACGAGGCGCCGAGAAAAGTGCTGGAAGCGCTGGATGCAGAACTTGTAGAAATGAAGCGCTGCGGAAAGAAAGGATTTTGCTGCGGTGCCGGTGGCGCGCAAATGTTCAAGGAAGAAGAACCTGGAAAAATCAGGGTGAACCAGGAAAGGGCCAATGAAGCTATTGAGACCGGTTCTCAGATCGTGGCGGCAGCCTGTCCTTTTTGCAATACCATGCTTACAGACGGCGTAAAAGCGGCTGAAAAAGAAAGCGACGTAAGGGTAATGGATGTTGCTGAAATAGTAGCCGCAAGCATGGAATGATATGCTGAGGCAATTGACAGGTAAGGATTTCAGAAAGCGGTATGCAAGCAATTTTATCGCTTACTTCATTGTTTACAGTATTCTTCAATACTTGATTAGGCGCAACGACCAATATTTTTCCTTTGGCACCGTGGTTGAAGTAGTGCTGTTCTCCGCCTCAATGACCATCATCTTTGTACTCTTCAATAAAGATCCTGAGCGTGTTACTCCAAGAAAAGAACTTATGGCTGACCTGTCCGGAAGGAATTACCGGTACTACCTGTTCCTTGCGCTTTTTGTTATCATTATTTCCATCCTTGTTTGTTTCCCATTACTTGCTGCAGGTTATTTCCTGATGAAATCGATCAGGCCGGAAACCATCAACCCCGGGGAAACGTTCCTGCTGGTGCTTCTGGTATTTGCTGTTTTAGGCCCTGTGCTTGGCCTGCTTCAATTCATCCGGGACCGCAAACAGATCAGGAAGTTCAGCAGGGAACCCTGATCCATAATTTTAACCATTGGAAAAGCACATTGACTGTAATTTTGCTTTCATGAACCTGGAATATCAGCATTTGCTACCCGAAGGATTTGCCCCCGAAAGCAGGGTCTGGATCTACCAGAGCAGCCGTCTTTTCATGCTTTCCGAAGCACTGGATATTGAACTGGAGCTGGAAAGATTTGCAAAGGAATGGCAGTCCCACGGCGCAAAAGTATCGGCTTACGCCAACCTGTTGTTTGGACAATTTGTTGTTCTGATGGCCGATGAAAGACAGGCAGGCGTCAGCGGATGCAGTACGGATGCTTCTGTGCGTTTCATCAAGGAATTAGGATCCAGGTTTAGAGTTGATTTCTTTGACCGCACCACGCTTGCATTTTTTGTAAAGGAAAAGATCCAGACCATACCCATGAACCAGGTGTCCTATGCCGTACAAAATGGATTTATCACCCCTGATACTTTATACTTCAATAACCTTGTGCAGACAAAACAGGAAATGGAAAATAACTGGATCATACCGGTCCGTAATTCATGGCTGAAAAGCCGCCTTCCTGTGTCTACAAACCAGTAGGCTTAGATGGCGATGCCGGTTTGCGTGGAGCTTGTTTTGATTTCTTTGCCGGAATTTTCTTAGGCGTTTTAGAAATATTGTAACTAACCGTCAGCCTGAAGTTGCGGGTTTGCGTTGTGCTGAAATTCTCCTGGATAAAATTGGGGCCATAAGTAAAGCTGCGGTTCTTTTGCTGAACAAAAGGATCGATCACATTGACTGTCGCGGTCATTTTCTTATTCAGCAGTTTAGCCTGGAAGCCAATGTTCATACTGACATTACTGCGAACGGTTCCCTGTGGATTGGCAAATCGGTTGAAGGTGAGGCTTGTGGTGGCGGCGTAAATGTCGCGGATGGTATAATGCCCATTCAGGTTTGATGTTACCGAGCTTCCATTCCTGAAGTTCCGCACTTCCTTGTCAAATGCTCCATAAACATTATAGGAATAGCTCGCACTGAAATTCAATCTCAATTTTTTACTCACTGTGTAACCACTCCAGGTGCTCATTTCATATTCCTTACGTCCGCTGATGTTCTGCCATGTTACATCTGTGGTGCTGTCCGTTGTAGGGATCCGTACCTGACTGAAAATATCACTAACATTGTTATAACCAAAACCAAGGTTCACATAGAACTTTGTTTTTGTCTTTCCGAGTACAAGATCAAAATTATCAGCAAGGGATGCGATCAGTCCGGGATTACCGAATCTTTTTACATAAGGCACTGAATCCACAGTAGGATTCAATTCATTGATGCCCGGCCTGCGAATGGTCCTGCGGTAAGAAACAGTAAGGTTGATCTTGTCTTTCCAGTTCCTGTTGATTGTTGCAAATGGAAGCAGGCTCCAATAAGCGTTGCTTGTATCTGTTGAGGTCTTGATCAGATCGAAACGGATGATGGTCTGTTCTGCCGAAAGCCCGCCTGTGACACTGAAATTTTCTTTTAATACCTGTTTCACCGATCCCCGGAAATTAGCAACGTACTGGTGAAATTTAAATTCATTGATCTGTGAAAGCAGCGGTTTCCAGGTAGAATCGGACCGGCGAAAAGTTGCCGCGTCTATTTTGATGTGAGAGTGCGTGGTGTTATAATATGAACCTAAAGAAAAAAATGTTTTACGGTTCTTTAGTGGCACATCATAACTCAAACGGAGATTCAGCCCACTGGTGCGATTATGGTTGTCCTGGTATTGAGTAGGATCTTTTGTTTTTGGATTTCGATCCATACTGGTGCCAACCTGGAAATAATCCCGCTCACTTTCGTTCCACGAGGCAGCATAACCCCCAATAAACCTGATGGTCTCCCCTGGCCTTTTTGTTTTATGGGTATAACTGACATTAGCAGTAGCATTACGTGCCGAACCGGAATTATCTACCAGCCGGTTGCTGAACCGGTACAGTTCTTCAAACCTGTTGATGTTGCGGTATTCAGAAAAGTTGCTGTTGTCATAACCATTGCCATTATAATTCAGCGTAAGGCTTACCGCATTTCTTTTATTGATATCGTAATCCGCATTCACCCTCAGGTTGGGCCTGAGGTTCTTATTGTTGTTTCCGCTTGTTGTATTGAAAAAGTTCAGAGAGTCGTTATAAATATTCCTGCGTATGGAATAACTCTCACCCGTAAAATGATTATAAGCGCCTCCTGCATTAACGTTCAAAACAAATCCTTGTTTCCTGTAATTAAAATTTCCGTTAACACCTGCTTCTCCTCTTGTGCCTCCATACATGGTTACCCTGCCTGCCATTCCCACTCTTCCCTTCCTTGTCACGATGTTGATCACCCCACCCTGTTCGTTGGCATATTGCGGAGGAGGATTGGTCATTACTTCTATCTTTTCAATTGAACTGCCTGGCATGGATTCAAGAAGGTCCTGCAACTGCTGCTGGTTAAGTTCCACTGGCTTGTCATCGATCAGAATTTTTGGTTCTTTTCCGCGTACCAGCACTTTGCCTGAAGGATCTTTGGTGACCAGCGGCACATTGGTAAGCAGGTCACTGGCGTTACTTCCCGCACTTAGTGCAGATTCACCGGCATTGAAGGTAATGTTGCCGTCAGTACTTTGGATCAATGGTTTTTCGGCATAAATGATGACCGCTTCCATGTTTTCCGATTCTGATTTTGATTTCAGGATCACATCATTCAGGTTAAAATCAAAGCGTTCCGAGCGAACATGAATGCTGTCCAGGCTCAACGCCTGTAAGCCTACATAACTTACCCTGAGCCTGTACCATCCAAAGCCGATACTTTCAAATGAGAATGACCCGTTCCCGTCTGTTACAATGGTCCTGCTTTTCAGCGTATCCTGGAAGCTCATTAAAGAGACGCTGGCCCCTTCCAGGGCTTTCTTTTTTTCATCCAGCACATTGCCGGTGATCAGGCCTGGACCCTGCGAAAAAGCTATTCCGGAGAGGAAAAGGAAAACAATCATCCAACAGGTCCTGGGCATCAAACAAAGTTATTCCCTTAAACGGGGCAGCAAAATAATTTGAACGGCCATCCGTCATGGGCTGTCATGAAAGGGTTTTAATGGACAGGAGGGTTTCTCTAAAGGCAAAGCCGTTTAAACAGCGATCGTAAGGCAAGTTTAACGCTTCATCAAATTCCGGTTAAAGGACAAGTGACCTATAGCGCACTGAAATTAAGATTGCACCAGGAACTGAATGAAGGATCATCCCAAAGGATTTCAATTACTTCTTTCCCGTTGTTCAGCCTTAAGGATTTTATAAATAATGAGCTCAGCATCTGCCAACCTGTCATTTACGAAGCCAATGATTATCTTTGCGGACAAGATATGATACCGGACGTACTGACCAATACCAGACATGACGAAACAAGGCAGGGCGAGGCTTTTGCACCCCTGGCCCAGGATCCTGTTGATTACAGGCGTCGTTTTTATATAGAAAGCTATGGCTGCGCGATGAATTTCAGCGACAGCGAGATCATTGCGTCCATTTTGCAGGAAAATGGATTTGGTGCCACCCGCAATGTGGAGGAAGCCGACCTCATCTTATTGAACACGTGTTCTATCAGGGAGAAAGCCGAGCAAACCGTACGTAAAAGGCTGACCGAATTTAAAAAACTGAAAAGAAGAAAGCCTTCCACCCTTGTTGGACTGCTTGGCTGCATGGCCGAGCGGCTGAAGGCAAAACTTCTTGAAGAAGAAAAACTGGTGGATATTGTTGTCGGACCGGATGCTTACAGGTCCTTACCGCAGTTGGTTGCAGAGGCAGATGGGGGCCAGAAAGGCGTGAATGTTCTTTTAAGCCGTGATGAGACCTATGCGGACATATCGCCTGTCCGGCTGAACAGTAATGGGATTTCCGCTTTTGTCAGCATCATGCGCGGTTGCAATAACATGTGCGCTTTCTGCGTAGTACCCTTTACCCGTGGAAGGGAAAGAAGCCGTGATGCTGGCAGCATCCTCAAAGAATGCACCGAGCTTTTCGAAGCAGGCTTCAGGGAAGTGACCCTGCTCGGTCAAAATGTAGACAGCTACTATTATATTCCAGAGCCCTCTCAGCCAGGTCATGAACTTGATCATGATGAAAATCTTTCGTTGAATGCTGAAACAGGATTCAATAAGCCTGTCACCTTCGCGAACCTGCTTGAATTAGTGGCGCGGGTATCACCAGACCTGAGGGTACGGTTTTCCACATCGCATCCTAAAGACATAACCGACGATGTGCTGCATACTATGGCCAGGTTTGAGAACATCTGTAAATACATTCATCTGCCTTTGCAAAGCGGTTCGTCCAGGGTATTGCAACTGATGAACCGGAACTACAGCAGCGAATGGTATAAGGCTAAAGTGGATCGCATCCGTGAGATCATGCCCGATTGCGGTATTTCTTCTGATATCATTGCGGGCTTTTGCACCGAGACAGAGGAAGACCACCAGGCTACGCTGGATGTGATGGCTTATTCGAAGTACGATCTCAGTTATATGTTCTTTTACAGTGAGCGCCCTGGCACACTGGCCCAGCGCCGGTTTAAAGACGACGTTCCGCTGGATGTCAAAAAAAGAAGATTACAGGAGATCGTTGCCATGCAGAACAGGCTTTCGCAGGAAAGAAACCTGGCAGACCTTGGAAAAACATTTAAAGTACTGATAGAAGGAAACTCTAAAAAGAGCGACAGTGACTGGGCAGGACGAACCAGTCATAATAAAGTGACCGTATTCCCAAAAGGAACCTCGGATCTGAAACCCGGTGATTACGTAATGGTAAAAGTGAACAGCTGTACCCAGGCCACATTAATAGGAGAAATCGTATAACAAACAGAATGGACGTACAAAGCATCAAGAACAGATTTGGAATTATAGGTAATTCACCTGCGTTGAATTATGCCCTGCAGGTGGCCACGCAGGTGGCCAACACCGACCTTACGGTGCTGATATCGGGAGAAAGTGGTGTGGGCAAGGAAGCATTCTCGCACATCATTCACAGCCTTTCAGCAAGAAAACATAATCCTTTCATTGCAGTCAACTGCGGCGCTATACCGGAAGGAACGATAGATTCAGAATTATTCGGACACGAAAAAGGCTCGTTTACAGGAGCAGTGGACAGCCGCAAAGGATATTTTGAAACCGTAAGCGGGGGCACCATCTTCCTGGACGAGATCGGCGAAATGCCCTTAGGCACACAGGCAAGGCTGCTGCGTGTACTTGAGACCGGGGAATTCATCAGGGTTGGTTCTTCCAAGGTTCAAAAAACAGATGTACGTGTGATCGCAGCTACCAATAAAGACCTGTTGCAACTGGTTCAGCAGGGAAAGTTCCGCGAGGATCTTTATTACAGGCTGAGCACTGTACCCATCCGTGTGCCTGCCCTGCGTGACCGTAAAGAAGATATTCCATTGCTGTTCAGAAAATTTGTGGTTGACTTTTCAGAGCGTTATAAAACAACGCCTGTGCAACTGGACGAAGCAGCAAGGAATAACATGGTCAATTATCCATGGCCAGGTAACATACGGGAATTAAAAAATATCGCAGAACAGATCTCCGTGCTGGCTACCGATAAACAGGTAACTGCTACGGAGCTGGCGCGGTTCCTTCCGGAAACAAGCCCAAACCGCCTTCCTATGCTGGCGAGCAATGGACAGGGCAGCACTCATGAATTTAATAATGAAAGAGAGATCCTTTACAAGCTTTTCTTTGACATGAAGCGGGATGTTACAGAACTGAAAAGACTGGTCTTTGATATGCATCAGAACCCTGGCGTTGCAACACCAAGTCCGGCCTTCCTGAATGAAGTTAAAGAATTGCAAACTGCAGAGAACAATGCGCCCCTTGTGGTATCTTCAAATATTCCTGTTCCGGCAACCCAACCTGTGATCATGCACAACGACATCCATGATCATGTTGAAGTTGAGGAAAGTCTGAACATCATGGACAAGGAAAAGGAACTGATCATCAAAGCGCTGAAAAAACACAGGGGCAAGAGAAAAGATGCAGCTACAGACCTTGGTATCAGCGAACGCACCTTGTACAGGAAATTAAAAGAATACGACATCGACCAATAATATCCATGCAATGAAAAAGTCTTACGCTTTTCCATTTTTTTCCATCATCACCTCCTTGGCGCTGATCTTTACTTTATCAGCAAATTCAGGTTGTGCATACAGCTTTAATGACATTGCTGTGAATGACAGTATCAAAACATTTCACGTCGCCTTCATTGGAAATGTGGCTCCTATCAACAACCCGCAGCTTAGTCCAAACCTGACCCAGCGGCTGAAGCAAAAGATCAACAGCCAGACAAAACTGAGTGAAAAAAATTCAGAGAACGGCGCTGATTATTTCATCACAGGAAACATCGTCAGGTATGATGTGAGCACAACAGGTGTTACACAGAACCAGACCAATAACGGAAGCAGGCTCCAGGCCAACCTTAACAGGCTTACCGTAGGCGTCAAGATCACTTTGAACAATCAGCTGAATGGCAATGTGCAGGAATTCGACATCAGCAGGAGTTTTGATTTCAGTGCCACCCAGTCTTTGCAAGCGGCAGAGAATGCACTGCTTGAAGAAATGATCCGCAACCTCTCCGACGAAATTTTCAATCGGATTTTCTCGCAATGGTAATGTAAATTGCCACCATGAGCGAACGAATTCATGCGCTGGCATATCAACTGTTCGGAAAATCATCGGTTGACGAATGTGACCTTCATGAAATCAAATCCATGACGGAACGGTATCCTTATTTTGCACCCGCACGTTTTCTGTTGCTGGAAAAATTAAAAAGTTCCCAGGCGCCTGAATTTACTTCCCAACTTCAAAAGGCCGTCCTTTATTATCATCATCCTTTAGAATTCGAACAATTCATTTCATCTGACAGGTTCTATACCGACGTGAACCTTGAAAAGGAAATGTCACATCCATTACCGGTTTCGCCTGCACAGGATATACAGGAAACAGCGTCTGTTCCGGAGCCTGAGCATGAAGAGCAATCCATTCAGCAATTCAGCGAACCAATAACGGAAAATGAAGACCTGGGCATTGCGGATGCGATCATTGAGCCGCAAGATCCCATAGAAGAATTGAAACCGGTGGAGGTCAGCGAAGACCAGGACCTGGGCATTGCGGAAGAAATCCTGGAGGAGGAAGAAGAAAATTCGCCTGCGCTGAATTTCATGGCGCCTGAAAACCTGAAGGAACATGCTGCCCCTGCAGTACGGCATCAGGAGACCCTCAGCTTTGAACCCTACCATACGGTTGATTATTTTGCATCACAGGGCATCAGGCTTTCCCAGGATGAAGCAGGCAATGATAAGTTTGGCAAGCAGCTGAAAAGTTTCACGGAATGGCTGAAGACCATGAAAAAGCTTCCGAAAGCTGAATTAAGCCGGGGAGTTGAACCGGTATCGGAGGCCAGGGTGCAGCATCTTGCAGAAGATTCTGTTCATGATGCCGACGTTGTGACGGAAGCCATGGCAGAAGTATGGATCAAACAAGGAAAACCGGAAAAAGCTTTGGAAGTCTACAACAAATTAAGTTTGCAGAATCCTTCCAAAAACGCTTACTTTGCGGGCAAAATTGACCTTTTAAAGCGTTCCTGACATGACCATCTTATTCATTATCCTTATCATCCTGGCTTGTGTGATCTTAAGCCTTATTGTACTGGTACAGAATCCAAAAGGCGGCGGACTGGCAGGCAACATTGCCGGATTCAGCAATCAGTTCATGGGTGTTAAACAAACAACGGATGTACTTGAAAGAGGAACCTGGATCTTTGCAGCCGTTATTGGCCTGCTTTGTCTCTTCTCAACTTTCTTCATTTCAGGAAGCCGCACCAATGATGCAAGTGAACTGAACTATGGTGTTGGTACCAAGCAAGGCGCACCGGCAAGACCAGCTCCAACCAACAACAATAACAATACAGCGCCATTAAACGGTCCTGTTACGCCGAACTCCTCTCCTAACAAATAATTTGCCATTAAGATATTGAAGACCCTGACCTTTTAGGCAGGGTTTTTTATTTAATTTGACCTTTGATTATGAAAAAGATCATCCTGGTCCTGCTGGTGATTGTTATTGTGGTGATTGGCATCTGCGCCTGGGTCTTCATGGGGCCTGCCACAGGGTTCAAGGAAGAACGGCAGTTCCTTTACATCCGCTCCAATGGTGCCACCAAAGAAGCGATCATGGATTCGCTGAAAAAGCACGAGATGATCACCAATGAGTGGGCTTTCGAATTTGTAGCAAACCGCCTTGGCTACTGGAAATCCATCAAACCAGGGAAGTACGAGATCAACAAAGGCATGAGCGTGTTGAATATGGTCCGTAAACTCCGGAACGGCCAGCAAACCTCTGTGAACCTGGTGATCACCAAGGTCAGAACTAAAGAAGACCTGGCCAGGATGGTCGGAAACAGGTTTGAATGTGATTCCTTGCAGATGCTCCGGTTCCTCAACAGTACTGATTCCCTGAAGCCTTTCAACAACGAGCCGGAAACAGCTATGTGGCTGGTGCTGCCCGACACTTATACTTATTTCTGGAACACCACGCCATCCAGGATCTATAAAAAGCTGGCTGATGAATCCGACAAGTTCTGGAACTCAGACAGGAAACAAAAAGCGGAGGCGCTTGGATTGAGCCCACGCCAGGCTTACATCATTGCTTCCATTGTAGAAGAAGAGACCAATTACCATGAAGAAAAAGACACGGTCGCGAGTGTGTACATTAACCGTTACCGCAAAGGAATGCCGCTGGGTGCAGATCCTACCATAAAATTCGCATTGAAGGATTTTTCAATAACCTGGATCCATGGTGATCATTTAAATGTGGTCTCACCTTACAATACTTACAGGAACAGTGGGATCCCCCCTGGCCCTATCTGCACGCCATCCAGGCGTACCATCGATGCGGTACTGGCAGCGCCCCAGACAGACTACCTGTTCTTTGTTGCCAGCAGCAAATTCAACGGCTCACACCTTTTCAGTAATACCTATGCAGAACACCTGGTAAAGGCAAGGGCTTACCAGCAGGAAGACAAACGCAGGCGCGAAGCAAAAGCAAATCAAAACACAGCACCCTGATGGCTTTCCACCACAAGATCGGCGACCGAATCGTATCATCAGCACCAGCCCGTACCATCATAAGAGGCAGCAAGGCGGTTTACATTCCGGGCTTCAAGGGTTATTCGCTGTTTGAAGTTTGGCCGATATTTTTAAAAAGGCTGAGACGCACCAGCCTTTTTGAAAGGGCAGCGGCCATTTCCTTTAATGTGTTTATGGCCATCCCGCCCACACTGATCTTCATCTTTACCCTTATTCCCTATATGCCTATTTCAGACAAGTTCCTTCATGAATTGTTTGGCCTGATCAGGGATATTGTCCCGGGAGAGAAGAACAACTCCATCATCATCGATTTCCTGAATGATTTCCTTACCAAGCCGAGAAACGAACTACTTTCCTTTGGTCTTTTGCTTGCTATTATATTTTCAAGCAATGCGATGATGGGTGTGATGCGTTCCTTCGATAAAAATTATCCCGGATTCAAAAAACGCGGCTCCATCCGGAAAAGGCAAACGGCCCTTTTACTAACCCTGATCATATTTGTACTGGTATTCGGTCTTATTTTACTACTGGTAGCTCAAAGCGTGGTGCTGGAAGCCCTTGGGGTTGAGATCGACTGGGTACGCTATACCATCAGCAATTTCAGGTGGGTGCTGATCGCGCTGCTGATCCTGTATATGGTTTCATTTATCTACCGGTATGCTCCCGCACTGATCATACGATGGCCTTATACTACCCCGGGTTCTATTTTTGCAACTACCCTGATGATCATTGCTACCCTTTCGGTGAGTTTCTGGGTCAATCATTTTAATAATTATAACCAGGTGTACGGGTCTATCAGCGCGGTCTTTATACTGATGCTGCTGATCTACGCCAATTCCCTGGCCCTTTTAATTGGTTTCGAGCTGAATGTTACCATCACAAATCTTACCCGGAAAACCGCTGAAAAGAACGAACAGGTCCTGGAGGGAGATGAAAGGCTTAAAGAAAATTCAAACGGTACCTGATAATTAGGAGAAAAACCGGAAATTTGAACAAAACGAATCATCATGAAAAAGCTTCTTTTTGCGACCCTTGCCATTGCTGTTACAGGACTAACAGCTTTCACCCCCCTGGCGGAATTGCCGATTGGCGCTGACATGCCAATGGCGGATGTGAAAATGAAAGATATCCATGGCAAAGAGATCAGCCTGAAGGACGCCAAAAAAGCCAATGGCCTGCTGGTCATGTTCAGTTGCAATACCTGTCCATATGTGATCAAGAACCAGGAAAGGACCAAGGAAGTGGCAGAATATGCATTAAAAAATAACATTGGTGTGATCCTCGTCAATTCAAACGAAGCGCAGCGTGATGATGAAGATTCACCAGGCGCCATGCAGGAATATGCCAATGGACAGGGTTACAAATGGTCGTACGTAGTGGACCAGAATTCAAGGCTTGCAGATGCTTTCGGCGCCAGCCGCACACCTGAGACCTTCCTGTTCAACAAGGATGGCAAACTGGTTTACCATGGAGCCATTGATGATAATCCTTCCGATGCTTCCAGCGTGAGCCGCAAACATCTGCAGGCTGCAATGGATGAAATGAAAGCAGGACGCGATGTATCGGTTAAAACAACAAGGTCTGTCGGATGTGGAATAAAGAGGAAAAGCTGAGGGAGCAGCTGCTAGCTTTTAGCTGATGGCTTGTAGCAGATTTGTAAATTCACTCATCATTTCGTTTATTAATAGGATCATTTTATAGAAACCCCACCAAAAAAGGTTCTGAATTATCAGAACCTTTTTTATTCCTGATCGAAAGGCCGCTAAGGCGGGGACTTGCACCCTTCCGCTCAAAACTACCGGGCATAAAAAAGAGAAGGAGTAACCGAAGAATCGCTCTCCGCTCTCTTTCTCTTTCTAATTTTGATTGATCGGGCCTTGCCCGACGAAGCCCGCAAAATGAAAAGCCCGCCTTTGCATAAAGCTACGGCGGGCGGAGTCGGGTGGACAAGATTCGAACTTGCGACCCCTTGCACCCCATGCAAGTACGCTACCGGGCTGCGCCACCACCCGAAATGGGTAGCAAATTTAAAGCTTTCCCCTTGAAAAAATAAATCTGTTGTTAGTTTGCAACCATGACCCCGGAAAGACGCGAGCGGATACAATCAGTCCTGGCAAAGCGGCAAAGCGACCTGGCCGTTGTGCTGGAGAACGTTCATGATCCGCACAATATCTCAGCCATCATGCGCAGCTGCGATGCTGTAGGTGTACAGGACCTTTATGTGTTAAATACCAAAATTCCATTCCATAAAAAATGGGGCTATAAAAGCAGCCGCAGCGCCACTCAATGGGTGACGGTTCACCAATTTGAAAACAACCAGGAATGTTTCGTCCAGCTCAGGAAAAAATACCCCCGAATTTTAACAACCAACTTAACCAGCGAGGCAGTAAGTTTATACCAGCTTGAACTGACTGGACCGGTAGCCCTTGTTTTTGGAAATGAAAAGTATGGAGTTTCAGAGGAGATCCGCCATCTTTCAGATGGAAGCTTTTTAATTCCACAAGTAGGGATGATCCGGTCGCTTAATGTCAGCGTGGCCTGTGCTGTCACCTTATATGAAGCATTCAGGCAAAGAGCTGCAGCAGGTCATTATGATCAACAGAAACTGGAAGCCGATGCTTACATTTCTTTACAACAACAATGGGGAATGAAACATGAAAATGATTAGACTGGTTTTTACCATATGCATCGTAATGATGTTCAGTATTGTTAAAGCACAGGACATCCCGGCATGGAAGATGAGCGACCTGGATACTGCTTTAAAAACAGATCAGCCTACCATCATTAATTTCTGGGCAACCTTCTGCAAACCCTGTATCGAAGAATTGCCTTACTACCAGGAGCTGGCAAAGAAATATGAAAAACAGGGGCTGAAATTGATCCTGGTGAGCCTGGACCTGAAGGAAGCTTACCCGGAAAAATTAATTGCTTTCGCCAAAAAACGAAAAGTGACCGCGCCGATCGTATTCCTTGATGAAACCAACGCAGACCTTTTTTGTCCTGCTGTTGATCCTTCCTGGTCAGGCGCTATTCCCGCCAGCATTTTCCTGAACGGAAAAACGGGCTACAGGAAGTTTTTTGAAGCACAGCTGACCAAGGCACAACTGGAAAAAGAGATCAAGGCTTTACTGGAGATCCAATAAAATATTCGGCAATTCATAAGAACTGACTTTTGTATTTTAATTGGAAAAGTAACTTACAAAACAATCTGGTAACACTTCACCTGCGCAATATCATCTGCCAGGTCAACACGGTAATAAAGTTCATCGTCCCCATTGCCAAATTTTTTATTTCCATTCTTATCCTGCTGCACCTTGACGAGGAGAAATTTTTTGTCCCTGGAAATGATCCAGGAAAGAACATTCATTCCTTTAGGCGTGATCTGTTTCAATTGTTCACCGCTGCGGGTAGAGAGGTATAGATAAACCGGGTCGTCTGAATCAAGGGCATTGTCACCATTGAAATTTTCTGTTCTTGCCAGGTAAACAATATGCCTGGGTAAAAAGTTAGGCGGTGTGTCTGGTGGTTTTACACCATAACCGTAATAAACCCGCGGATGAAAAGGAACAATCAATGAAAGGGTTGGCCCGAATAACTTTTTGGTGGTACCGGTAGCTGAATTATAAAAAAAGATATCACTGTAGTTACCCCACATGACGTAGCCCTTGCCTTTGCCATAAACACTGGGGGCATTGTCGTCCAGTAATTTGGGTATCAGGAAGTACTCAGAACTGTCTAACTGTATCGCATCCGTGAAATTTACTTCATCGCCTTTTTGAGCTGAAGCTTGCAGTGAAAGTAATAGGGGCAACAGGAAAGCAAATGCAGCATATTTCATATCAGGTAGTTTTGGTTTGGAGCCTAAGAATGGAGATGATTAAATTAAGCAAAAGCTTCGGGATACATTTTCATTGCCTGCTCTTTAACATTTTTATATACCTGATAGGAAGCAATGCTGAAAAGGATGCCAAGGGTAGCAAGTACACAGAATAAAAGTTCCGAGAACACCTGGTTATAGGAGATCAGGTACCATTCATAAAAAAACACTCCAACCGACATACCTCCCGGGTTTACCTGCAGCATCATCAGCCTTTTTTCCTTTTTGCGCTTGCGGTGGAACCTGTATACCATCGTAAAGCTGGCCAGGAAATAAAGGATCACAAAGGCAGTCATTAAAATTCTTGTATCCAACCATTGAGAGAGTTGCCATAAAATAGCAAAGGTCATTGCCAGAAATGCGATCTTGGGCCAAGACAGGTATTCCATTACGGCCTTACGCCAAGTTTTCCTGCTTGCTTTCTCCAGTTGGGCGCTTTTTTCCTGCACCACTTTAGCAAAACCAAAGATCCCGAAGCGCTTGTAAACCTTTTCCAGTGCTGATTCAAAACTTAAGGTTGGGTCTTCATTCATGGCTTCTTCAATGTTGGAGGCCAGGTGGTCCACCAGTTCAACCTGCAGGTCATACCAGTGCACCATTTTCTTTTCGGTAAACCTGAATAAATATTGAATCTGCTCCTCAGATAGCTGCATATATCAAAATTTAAATGGTCCTTGTTTTCAGATCCAGCACATGCTGCATTTGCCAGATGAAAGCCTTCAGTTCTTCCAGCTTGTTCTTTACTTCTTTCTTCCCGTTTTTTGTAAGACTGTAGTATTTCCGTGGACGGTTCCCAACTTTTTCAATACTTGCCTGCACCAATCCATCCGCCTCCAGCTTATGAAGGGCCGGATACAAAGCGCCTTCCGTCAGCACAAGACTCCCATCACTCAATTCCCTTACTTTTTTGGTGATCTCGTATCCATACATCCGCTCCGTTTCGCTCAGCAGCTTCAGAACGATCGTCGTCAGCGAACCTTTGAATAACTGGTTGTTAGGCTTCATAAGGCAAATATACATAAGGAAGTTATGCATAAGTCATTGTGGTATCAACATTTTTTGAAGGAAGCACCAGAATCCTTTGTTGGATCCACCAGTTTCAGGTAGGAAAAAAGCCAGGATCCAGGTGAAAAAAAGCGGGAAGGTTTTAAAGACCTTCAAGGTCTTTCAACACCTCGAAGGTTTGGACCTTTTCAAAAGCCCGTCCCTGTTTGAGCCAGCTATCCTCCAAACTATTATCTTCGCCCCTTCATGAGCATTCTAGTAAGGCAAACCAGAATTATTGACCCCTCCTCGCCTTTCCATCATCAAACTGTTGACATCCTGATCGAAAATGGCACCATTCGTGACATTGGCCAGCTTTCACACAATGCTGATACAATCATTGAAGCTGAAGGATTACATGCTTCGCCAGGGTGGGTAGATGTGTTTGCCCATTTCTGTGATCCCGGTTTTGAGTTCCGCGAAACCCTTGAAACAGGTGCAAGGTCGGCCGCTGCGGGTGGTTATACTGCCGTCATGACCATTCCCAACACCAACCCCGTAGTTCACAATAAAGCAGCGGTAGAATACCTTGTACAAAAAAGCAGGCTGCTGCCGGTGACCATCCATCCCATCGCTGCCATTACAAGGAATGCTGAAGGAAAAGAACTGGCGGAGATGTATGACATGCATACCAGCGGTGCGGTGGCATTCAGCGACGGTACTGCTTCGGTGCAATCCTCGGGGTTGCTGATGAAGGCACTGCAATATGTAAAAGCCATTGACCGGAACATCATACAGCTTCCGGAAGACCGGTCCATCAGCGCATCGGGATTGATGAGTGAAGGTATTGTCTCCACAAGGCTTGGCTTGCCTGGAGCTCCTGCCATCAGCGAAGAGCTGATGATCGGCCGCGACCTTGAACTTGTAAGGTATACAGATTCCAGGATCCATATCACAGGAATTTCTTCTGCTTCTTCCGTGGACCTGATCAGGAAAGCCAAAGCTTCAGGAACAAAAGTGACCTGTTCGGTCACACCCTATCATTTATATTTCTGCGATGAGGACCTTTCAGATTACGATACCAACCTTAAGGTAAATCCTCCTTTAAGGACAAGGGATGACAGGACAGCCCTGTTGAATGGTGTATTGGATGGAACTATAGATTGCATTGCTTCACATCACCTGCCACAGGACAGAGACCACAAGATTGTTGAATTTGAGTATGCGAAAAATGGGATGATCGGTCTTGAAACGGCGTTTTCACTGATTCGCATGGTATTGCCTCAATTATCCATGGAAGCGATTGTAACATTATTCAGTCAGAATCCAAGAACTATTTTCGGACTACCGGCTGCTTCAATAAACAAGGAAAATGCTTCGTGCATTACTCTTTTTCAACCGGAAAGGACCTGGATGCCGGGTAAATTTCAATCCAAATCACAAAACAGCCCTTTTGCAGGAACGAGCCTCACCGGAAAACCTTTCGGCATTATTAACCAGGACAAATTATTTTTGAACGAATCAAAATAAATATGGAACAGAAAAAGCCTATCAGTCATATTGTAGCAGGATTGATCATAGCAGGTTTCGTGATCGCCCTTCAACTTATTATGACAATAACCATGGGAGATACCAACCAAACCAGCAGCGGATGGATCCAGTACCTTATCATTATTATTGGACTGGCCATTTTCATTTACATGTTTGGAAAATCAAGGGATAACTATGTCACCTTTGGAGAGCTGTTTTCCTACGGGTTCAAGGCGACCATGATGGTGACCCTTGTATTTGTACTGTACCTGTTCATCCTTTCCCTTGCCATGCCAGAAATGAAAGATAAAGCGCTAGAAGCCACCCGCGTGGAAATGGAAAAACAGAATATGAAAGATTCCGATATTGATACCAGCATGGGATTCATGGAAAAATATTTCTGGCTGGTAGCTATTGCAGGCAGCATCCTTGGATTCATCGTTGTTGGTGCAATAGGTTCACTGATTGGCGCTGCCCTTACACCGAAGCGCCCGAAAAACCCTTTTGATCAAGCAAGTTTCTGATGGATATCTCAATCGTCATTCCTTTATTCAATGAAGAAGAATCACTGCCGGAGCTAACCGCATGGATCAGGCAGGTATGTGAATCCAACAGGTACAGTTTTGAAGTGATCCTGGTGGACGATGGCAGCACGGACAGCTCTTGGAACGTTATTGAGCAACTCAGTGAAAAAGACAACAGGATCAAAGGCATCAAGTTCCAGCGCAACTATGGAAAATCCGGTGCTCTGAATGAAGGCTTCAAAGCTGCACAGGGCGATGTGGTCATCACCATGGATGCCGACCTGCAGGATAGCCCGGATGAGATCCCAGGCCTGTTCAGGATGATCACCGAAGATGGCTTCGACCTTGTAAGCGGGTGGAAGAAAAAACGGTACGATAACACGCTGACAAAAAATATTCCTTCTAAATTTTTTAATGCAGTTACAAGTAAGGTATCAAAGATCAAGCTGCATGACTTCAATTGTGGCCTGAAAGCCTACCGTAAAAAAGTAGTGAAAAGCATTGAGGTTTATGGAGAGATGCACCGCTACATTCCGGTGATCGCCAAATGGGCGGGCTTTAAAAAGATTGGCGAAAAAGTAGTGGAGCACCGTGCCCGTAAATATGGGGTGACCAAATTCGGCTGGGAGCGTTTTGTAAATGGGTTCCTTGACCTGATGTCCATTACTTTCGTAGGCAAGTTCTCCAAGCGTCCTATGCATTTCTTTGGATTATGGGGCACCATATTTTTTATCATCGGACTTGTGAATACACTGGTGCTGATCTTCTCCAAGCTTTACGATAATGATTTCGCGCTCACCAACCGTCCGGGCTTTTACCTGGCACTGACAGCTACCATAATCGGTATGCAACTCTTCCTGGCAGGATTCATTTCTGAATTGATTGCACGCAATGCCCCAGGCAGGAACTGGTACCTGATCGAAGACAAAATTGGTTTGTAGTGAGTAAAGTACTGATCATAGGTCCGGCGCATCCTTTGAGGGGCGGACTGGCTACGTTCAATCAACGGCTGGCCAAAGAGTTCATGGACCAGGGACACCCCTGTTCACTAATCTCGTTTTCATTACAATATCCTTCTCTCCTGTTCCCTGGCAAAACGCAGTTCTCTGATGATCCGGCCCCGCAGGGACTTGACATCCATAGCATCATTAATTCCGTGAACCCGCTCAACTGGATTTCGGTAGGCAACAGGTTGCGCAAGTGGAAACCTGACGTAATTGTTGTACGTTTCTGGATACCGTTCATGGGTCCTGCATTGGGAACGATATTGAGACAGGTTCGGAAAAACAGGCACACAAGGATCATCTGCATTGCAGACAATGTGATCCCGCACGAACATCGTCCGGGAGACAAACCATTCACGGCCTATTTCCTAAAATCCTGTCATGCATTTGTGACCATGAGTGATAAGGTGCTTGCGGACCTGCGCCAGTTTGAGAAAAAAAAGCCGGCTTTACTGGTTCAGCATCCGCTCTATGATAATTTTGGAAACATCATTGCTAAAGAAACCGCACGTGCAAAACTTGGCCTGCCAGTAGCAGACAGGATCATTCTCTTTTTTGGATTCATCCGGCAATACAAAGGCCTTGACCTTTTGATAGAGGCCATGGCTGATCCCGGCATCAGGCAACAAGGCATCAGGTTGCTGGTAGCAGGGGAATTTTATGAAGATGAAAAACCTTACATGGAACAGATTCGCCAGCTGGGGCTGGACAATATTATCATGCACAATCATTTTATTGCAGACCAGGATGTAAGGGATTACCTGTGCTCAGGTGACTGCGTGGTACAACCCTACCGCAATGCAACCCAAAGTGGCGTTACCCCACTGGCTTATCATTTTGAAAAACCCATGGTGGTGACCAATGTAGGTGGTCTTCCTTCACTGGTGCCTGATGGAAAAGCAGGATTGGTTTGCGAGCCCCAACCACAAGCCATTGCAGCTGCGATCCTGAAGTTTTATCAATTAGGCGAAAACTATTTTATTCCCCATCTTCGTGAGGAGAAGCAGAAGTATTCATGGGGAAAGCTGACTGAGGCGATCTTTTCATTAGCGAGACGTGAATCGTGAGACGTGAAACGGGAGGCTGGGAACGTGAAACGAAAGCAAGAGCGGGCGGAGAAGGTGAGGCTAGCGGGACGCGTGAGACGTGAAACAAAAAAGAAGAGCGAGTAACAGAGCGAGCGCGAGGAAAAGAGCGGAAAACGTGAGGCATCAGAGCAGGTTAAATGAATATAAAAAGCTTAAGAAATTTTAATATCGAAAGTGAATACCGGTAGGAAGGAATGAATGGTGAGGTTGGACAATTTTAGGTTACTGATTTGTAAGTGATCCATCTCCTTTTTACGTTGCTGTTTTTGAATATGATCTACAGAAGTAAAGCTCCCTTACGCATCGGCCTTGCCGGTGGTGGTACAGATGTGAGTCCCTACAGCGATCTTTACGGAGGCGCCATTCTGAATGCCACCATCTCCCTTTATGCGCAGGCAACAATAGAACCACTGGAATCAAACCGGATCATACTCGAGGCCAATGACAGGAGCGAAAATGAATCATTCGGGCTTTCGAAAGAACTGCCGGTCAATGGCCACCTGGACCTGTTAAAGGGTGTTTATAATTGTATTGTACGTGATCATGGTCCTGTAAAATGCGGATTCAAGCTTTCCACCTTTGTTGATGCACCGGCAGGTTCGGGGCTGGGAACGTCATCAACGCTTGTGGTTGCCATTATTGGTGTTTTCGCTGAAATGATGCGGTTGCCGCTGGGTGAATATGATATTGCCCATTACGCCTACGAGATCGAACGCAACTACCTGAAGCTGGCAGGCGGAAAGCAGGACCAGTACGCTGCAACATTCGGCGGTGTGAACTTCATGGAATTTTATGAAGGCGATAAAGTGATCGTGAATCCATTGCGCATCAAGCAGCAATACCTGTTTGAACTGGAGAACAACCTGGTACTTTATTATACCTCCACCAGCCGTGAAAGCGCGAGGATCATTGAACAGCAATCAAAAAATGTTATTGCCAAACAGGAACGTTCCATAGATGCCATGCACCAGCTGAAGCAGCAATCACAGATGATGAAGGAAGCTTTGCTGCGGGGTAAGCTGAACCAGTTTGGCGAGATCCTGGATTATGGTCACCAGCAAAAACGCATGATGGCGGAAGGCATCTCCAATTCATTGATGGAAGAAATTTATGAAACAGCCAAAGGCGCAGGCGCAACAGGAGGAAAGATCTCGGGTGCAGGCGGCGGAGGGTTCATGGTTTTCTATTGCCCGGGCACGACCAAATACAATGTGATCAAAAGCCTTGAACGCTTCGGGGGCCAGGTAAAGAATTACCAGTTTGTTGAACACGGAATGAAGTCGTGGACGATATGATCGTGAGACGTGAGGCGTGAGGCCAGGAACGGGAGACGTGAGGAATCGTAAAACGTCTATTCAAAAATTTCTGAAGAGGCTTATGTTAACCTTGGTATGGCTGGGCAGCTATGGCTCCTGACTTTACTTTGCGCTCCCTTTGCGTCTTCTTAACGCTCTCTGAGGTTTCTGCCTTTCTACGCAATTGGAACCAGTAAAGATTGATCCTATCTAAATAACTATAAACAAAAAACAAAAAACCATAAACACAACTCCTCTCCCGCCTCCTGTCTCAAGCTTCCTGGCCTCACGTCTCACGTCTCCCGCTTCACGTTTTCCTTATCTTTGCGCTTTTGGCCAACATCCGAACAAATGGAAAAGATCAGGAATATTATACAGGCTTCAATTGATACCAAGCAGCAGATCATCGGCAATGAAGCTTTATTGCAAACCATTGAAAACATTGCGGACCTGATAGTGACGGCCCTCAAAAATGGAAATCGTATTTATTTTTGCGGCAATGGTGGCAGCGCAGCGGACGCCCAACACCTGGCAGCGGAATTCTCAGGCCGTTTTTACATAGACCGTAAAGCTTTGCCTGCAGAAGCGCTGCATTGTAACACATCCTACATGACGGCCGTTGCCAACGATTACAGTTACGATGTGGTATATGCAAGGCTGGTGGAAGGTATCACCAATGAAGGTGATGTACTGGTGGGATTATCCACCTCAGGCAATTCCGCCAATATTGTCAAGGCTTTTGAAGCAGCCCGCTCCCGCAAGGTTGCAACCATTGGATTTACAGGCTTCAGCGGTGGCGTAATGAAAGGGCTCAGCGATCACCTGGTCAATGTACCTTCAACCGATACTCCACGCATCCAGGAAAGCCATATCCTTGTAGGACATATCATCTGCCAGCTAGTAGAAGAGCGGTTTTTCTAAGGAATGGGCAGCATGAATACAACCAACGAAGCGATTATTTTAGCAGGCGGACTGGGAACAAGACTTCGTGAAGCAGTTCCAGGCCTTCCAAAAGCAATGGCTGAAGTTGCAGGAAGGCCATTCATTTCTTTTGTGATAGACGCGCTGAGGATGCAGGGAATTACAAAATTCATTTTCTCTCTTGGTTATAAAGCTGATATCATTGAATCTTACCTGAAAGAGCATTACACCACCCTCGAATACCATATTGTAATTGAAACAGAACCTTTAGGTACAGGAGGTGCCATCAAACTGGCGCTTCAAAGAGTTACAGGAGATGGTGTGCTCATTGCCAATGGTGACACGCTGTTCCGGATCAGGTTGCAGGAGGTTTTATCAATTCACAACCAGCAGCAAGCCGAATGTACGCTGGCGCTAAAACCAATGAAAGCATTTGACCGTTATGGCGCTGTTCAAACAGGTCACAATGGGCAGGTGACCTCATTCAAAGAAAAGCAGTTCTACGAAGAAGGCCTGATCAACGGTGGGGTCTACTTTCTGGACCGGAAAAAATTCAGTCTCCGCACTTTTCCTTTCAAATTTTCTTTTGAAAAGGATTACCTGGAAGCATACAGCAGTGAAGGCAATTTTTATGGCTGCATCCAGGATGGTTACTTTATAGATATTGGTATACCTGAAGACTATGCGAAGGCGCAAAATGACCTGTCACGTCATTTACTTGATCTGAGCAGCATCGATCAATCCTGGACCTTGTTCCTTGACCGTGATGGCGTGATCAATGATGAACGTGTTGGAGAGTACGTATTGAGCTGGGATGATTTTCATTTCAGCAAAGGTGTATTGGGGTGTTTTGAAATACTGAGCCGGAAATTCGGAAAGATCATCGTAGTCAGCAACCAGCGCGGAGTTGGTAAAAATCTTATGACGGAACAAGAACTGCTTTCCATTCATGAGAAAATGAAAGCGGAAGTGGCCGCAGCAGGAGGCAGAATAGAGGGAATTTACTATTGTACGGAAAAAGATGACACGTGTTTTTACCGAAAGCCCAATCCGGGCATGGCCCTCAGGGCCCGACAGGATTTCCCGGAAATTGACCTTTCAAAAAGCATCATGGTCGGAAATAAGCCCAGTGATATGCGGTTTGGCCGTGCAGCCGGCATGTATACTGTCTTTGTCACTACAACCAACCCCACCCAACCCTTTCCACACCCTGATATTGACCTGATGTTCCCGGATCTGCCCTCATTTACAGGGGCATTATAATCTTAGGATAATTTTTGAATTTTTTGTTCGTTCTTAGCATGTCATAACCCGACATCCACTGTGAAAAAACCTATTATTTTTCTTGCCGTTTTGATGCTGCTCCTTGGTTCTGTCCAGGCACAGGCTCAAAAGATCGCTGCCGCAGATCTGAAGCAATTAAGGCTTAAGGAAGACACCCTTAAGCGTCTTGCCAAGAACCTCATCGTTGACAGCCTTTCTGGCGGAAGAATGCGAAATGACAGCCTTTTTATCAGGACCCTGGTAAGAACATTACAGGTAAAAAACTCTTTCTATTATCCACTTGATTCCGTTCTGGGTGTTTCTAAAATTTATGCGCCTGACAGCACATTCCGCATTTTAAGCTGGTCGCTTTCTTTTGACGATTATTATTCAAGGCAAAGAGGCACCATTCAGTTCAGGACTGCGGATGGCTCCCTTCGCATGGTTCCCCTGAGGGATGTTTCGGAATTCACGGACAATCCTGAAGATTCCCTTCGCTCAAAAGACAACTGGATCGGGGCGGTGTATTACAAGATCATCAAGACGGAACACAACGGGAAGCCTTATTATACCTTATTTGGTTACGATCCAAATAGTGTTCAAAGCAATAAGAAATGGATCGAGGTATTATCCTTCAACGAACAGCGTCAGCCGCAGTTTGGAGGAAAGATGTTCTCATTTGAAGAAGACACCACCAAAAGGGCGCCCATGCACCGCTACGCCCTGGAATATAAAAAAGAAGCCAGCACATTTGTAAATTATGATGAAGAGATGCAGGTCATTCTTTTTGACCACCTGATCTCTGAATCGGACGAGCCTGATAAGCCACAGACCTTTATTCCTGATGGAGATTATGAAGGATTCAAATGGAAGAACGGCAAGTGGGTGCACATTGAAAAAGTGTTCAACCAGAAATTACAGGATGGCGAAGCGCCAGTCCCTGATCCCATCCGTGATGACAAAGGCACCAATGACGAGAAAAAATTAAAAGAGCGTTCCGATAAGAACAAAGGAAAAAAGACAGGCGGCGGCTGATCCCATTGACATACTGCTTCGCTGGGCTCCGTCTACCATTCTATGCTTTCTTGATTATCTTAGTCGGAATTAATGCAACACCAAACCACCATTGAAGCAAAGCCCGGTCTTTCCCTGCATGCCAGAGAGCTCTGGCAATTCCGTGAATTGTTTTACTTCTTTACCTGGCGCGATCTTAAAGTAAGGTACAAGCAAACCTTTCTTGGGATTGCATGGGTGGTTTTACAACCGGTCGCATTAATGGCCTTGTTCACTTATCTTTTTACAAAAAAATTTGGTGCGGAAGACAGCCCTGTGCGATACGAGATTTTCGTGCTATCAGGACTTGTTATCTGGACATTTTTCCAGTCTTCCATCCTCGCTGCTTCCGAAAGCATCGTGAAGCAGGCACATATGATCAACAAGATCTATTTTCCAAGGATCATCCTTCCTGTTTCAGCCTTGCTGGTCTCATTCGTAGACTTTGCAGTTACAATGGTTGTTTTTCTCCTGGCCTGCATCCTACTGCAACAGCCTGTTTCATGGAACGCCATCCTGTACTTTCCCCTGGCCATTGCTTATGTGTTGTTTGCTTCATTCGGGCTTTGCTCTTTAATGTCCGCCCTGATTGTCAAATACCGGGACCTGAAGTATGTGCTTGGATTTACTTTGCAGTTCCTTTTTTTTGCAAGCAATGTTCTATACTCAGTGGGGACTATTGAACCATCCTGGTTAAAATATCTTTTATCATTAAATCCTGCCAACGGGGCAATTGAGCTGATGCGCATGCCCCTGACTGGTAGTCTTGATATTGAAGTGCTGGCCATCAGTTTTACTTCAGCGATCGTTCTTACACTGTCCGGTATTTATTATTTCAGAAAAACAGAAGCATACTTTGCTGATATCGTATAATGAAACCGGCAATCATCATCCAGAACTTAACGAAGCAGTACAAATTAACGGGGCCTCCCGGAAATGGCACATTTCGTGAAGCTGTTGGAACCGGTTTTAAAAAATTATTTGCGTCGAAGATAAGATCAGCACCTTTCGTTGCATTGAATGATATCAGTATCAACATCAACAGGGGCGAAAGACTGGGAGTGATCGGACCGAATGGTGCAGGAAAAAGCACCCTGCTCAAGATCATCAGCAGGATCACGCCCCCTACATCAGGAAGGGTAACATTAAATGGAAGAGTAGCCAGTTTGCTTGAAGTGGGAACAGGATTTCACCCGGAGTTGACCGGAAGGGAAAACATTTACCTTAACGGATCGATCCTGGGCCTGAGAAAAAAAGAGATCGATTCAAGGCTGGAAGAGATCGTTTCATTCAGTGGAGTGGAATCATTCATTGATGCACCGTTGAAACAGTATAGCAGTGGTATGCAATTGCGCCTGGCGTTTTCCGTGGCGGCACATCTTGATCCTGATATCCTGCTGATAGATGAAGTGCTTGCAGTAGGAGATGTTGAATTCCAGAAAAAATGCATTGGTAAAATGGAGGAGGTCAGCCGTAAGGAAGGACGCACTATTTTGTTTGTCAGCCATAGCATGTCCGCCATCAGGCAACTGTGCACTTCCGTGATGGTCATGCAAAAAGGAGAAGTGAGCTACACCGGCACACCGCATGAAGGCATTGAGCATTACCACAACAGTTTTACCCATTACACATCAAAAGAAGGTATAGCAAGTTTTAACCTGTTGAAGCATCCCAATAAAAATACGGCGGATGAAGGCATTGTAAGCGCCAGCATAATGGTGGATGGAATTCCGGGTGATGTATTTATTCCTGGTCATGAACTAACCATCAGGATCACTTATTTCCTGAAACAGGCACTTTTCAATGGTGAAGTTGGGTTTGTGATAAAGGATGATGAAGACAGGCCGGTAGTTGGTTTGAACAACAAGCACCTGGGTAAAAGGATCGATTTCAAAACCGGAACCGAAGGCAAGGTTACTATACGGATCCCTGCATTTAACATCAATAAAAAAGGAAAATACCATGTGGATCTTTTCTTTGGAGACCCGCATCATTTTTACGAATGTCTCTACCATGCTTTTGAATTCACCGTAGCCGAAGAAGATGTTTACAGGTCAGGGACATTGCCTGACGCCAAATTCAACAGCATCTTTATTCCCAATCTTGATATTTCACCGGAATGATCCTGTTTAAAAACCTTTTGTTCCTTTTTGGCAGGCTGGTTTTAAAACCTGTTCCGCACCGGTGGAAGCAACGCATTGGCATGGATCTGCAATTCAAAAGGCTGCTTAAAAAAAATTTCCCGCCTCAATCACGATTTTCCTTTGTGCAAGTTGGTGGAATGGATGGTATCCGCTTTGACGACCTGTATGATTTTGTAAAGAGCCGCCAAGCAAATGGAATTATTTTCGAACCCCTTCCCGACCTGTTTGAAGAACTGAAAAAAAATTACGCATATAATAAAGAAATTGTGCTTATTCAAAGTGCAGTCCATCCTAATGAAAAACAGGTAATGATGTACAGGGTTGCTCCCGCTCACCTGGAACAATTACCCGAATGGGCTGTGGGTATTGCTTCGCTGGATCCGGAACACCACCAGCGATCCGGGATCGACCAGCGCTATATTGAGCCTGTTGCAGTACAAGCTCAACACCTGATGGATGCTATTCATAAAAATTTTCAGTCCCGGGAAATTGACCTCCTGCAAATTGATGCGGAAGGATTTGATGCGGAAGTTCTGAAGATGGTAGACTTCACAAAGTTGAAACCGCGCATCATTAAATTTGAATTCGTGAACCTTTCAAAAAATGTGATAAGGGCATCCATGCGTTTATTAAGAAAGGAAGGATATTTTTGTTTTTATGAGTACCCTGATGCCATCGCGGTACGGCTTTCAACGATCCTGATATGAATATCTGTATTGCCACGCAGGAATTTTCGCCGTTTCCAGGTGGCATCGCAACGGTTTACGATAACCTTACCCGCATTTTTCTCAATGCAGGCCACAAGGTCGTTGTTCTGACCATTGATGCTTCAGGCAGTTTAAGCGATGATGAAACCACAGTAAGAGCAGGGGTTCAGATCATCACACTAAGAAAATCGTTTTCACTTCAATACAGGGCATGGAAGAAAGTAATCAGGGAAGGCAACCAGAATGGCGCCTTCCATATAGCCATGGGGCTTGCCATGCGGCAGTGGCTCCAAGAATTTGCAGGGCTGTTCCAAATCGACGTCGTTGAATGCACCGATTATGGAGGACTAGGATCCTTCCTTGCTGAGCCAAATTTGCCGCCACTGGTTGTTTGCGGGCATGGCTGCCTTTTGCAAATTGCCCGTTACGACTTTTACCAGTACGACCTTAATTTCTGGATCACTACCTGGCTGGAAAAAAGATCTTTTCAAAATGCGGATGGCATCATAGCGCACAATGAAACTAATAAAAAAGACCTGGCGCAATGGGCAACTGCTGAAACTCATGTATGCGCCATACCCTGGATTGAACCTTCACTGGAAAACGCAGATGCAGCTACTTCTTATGATATCCTTGTTGTTGGAAGGTTGCAGGTGATGAAAGGTGCATTGACCTGCGCGGAAGCGATGGAACAGGTAGCAGCAGCCCTGCCCAATTGTAAGCTGTTGTGGATTGGCAAGGATACGTATACTGCTCCCAAAGGCATGACCTGTTCAAGGTTCATCAGGAAGCACCATAAAAAGATCTGGCAAAAGAATTTTACCTGGAGTGACAGCAAGCCCCGGAGTGAAATCATTTCGAAGATGCTTCATTCAAAAGTTATAGCCATTCCATCTGACTGGGATTGCTACAGCATGACGACCCTTGAAGCAGCAAGCCTTGGAAAAGTCCTGGTATTGACCCAAACCACAGGGGCTTCGCATTTATTTGAAAGAGGTGAAGCCCTTATTGTTCCTGCCAAAGATCCTGGCCGTTTGGCCGAAGCGCTGGTCATGGCAATTGAAGATGCAGAAAGAAGAAAGCAAATGGAATCAGCGGTTGCAGGCACACTGCAAATTCTGCATCCTGACCGTTGCATCAGCGAACGTTTACAGGCTTATTCGTATGCTTTTGAAAGGCATGCCAGGCAACAACACTCCCAAATAAACTGGGATGCAATTGCCAATGATCCTGCAGCAGGATTAAAAAAGATAAGGCACATGATGGATTAAGGCTTTGGTAATCCTTCATACTTCTCTATTTTCGGTGAAAATCACCTGCTGTATCATTTTTGTACCATAGCATCACCCGATTACCTTCCTTTTGTCAGGACCCTTTTTTTCTCCATCAGGGAGCACCATCCCGGGGCAGCACTTCATGTACTGCTGATTTCGGGTACTATACCAGGTAATGAAATGGGATTACATTTTTATGCTACAGGTGACTTGAAGGTTCCCGAAGCAGGAAAAGTTCAGGAAAAATATGAAAGCCAGCCTGACAAGCTTCGTTGGGCCATGAAGCCGGTTTTTCTCAACCACCTGCTCCAGTCAGAGGAAAAGATCATTTACGTGGATAATGACATTTTCTTTTTTGCAACTGCCCATTTTATTTTTGAACAGCTGGAACAACATTCCGTTTTATTGACGCCACACTGGTTCCCGGAAAATCCATATCCTGAATCCGAACACTTTTTGAACACTTTCCAGATAGGGCTTTATAATGCCGGTTTTTTCGCTTGCAGCAGGAAGGCGCTTCCAACATTGCACTGGTGGACCCATCTTTGTCTATTTGCTATGGAAAGGAACCTGCCGCAGGGTTTATTCGATGACCAGCGCTACCTGGATGCGGTTCCCGTAATCAATGAAACAGCTGGCATTGTCCGTCATCGCGGCTGTAACATCGGAAGCTGGAACGTTCACCAGAACAAGCGGGTGCGGACAGGTGATGAAGTTCTGATCAATGGTACCTTCCCTGTCATTTTCATTCATTTTAATAATGAAACCATCAAGCATATCGCCAATGGCAATGACAACATGCTGCTACCATACCTTGATAAATACCGCAAAGCCTTTGCACTGACCGGTAAACAACTTGACCACTTTAAAGAACAAGCTTCCGGTGTCGGTTTCGGTCCTGTACAGCAAATTAAAAGGAAGGTTCGGTTAAGAACAAGAGTGAGGAACCTGCTGATCCATCTTTCTCAAAAACTGTAAGCTGCCAACCAGTATAAAACATATCATTCTTATTTGCTCCAGGCTTGATGTTCCCGGAGGCATTGAAAGGGCCATAGTAAATACTGCTAACCTTTTTCATCAAAAAGGAAACAGGGTAAGCATCCTGGTGCTTGATGAAACCATGGACCAATTTTACCCTTTGCATGCTGGGATCGATGTTCATTGCAAAAACTTCAATTTTGGCGTTACAGATAAAGGAAACAAGCTTACAAGAAAGATCTCATTTCTGACAGAAGTAAGAAAACTGGGTAAAGTGTTGAAGGACCTGAATGCTGATGTGATCATTAGCACAGATTATGTTTTTACCATTGCTGCAACACTTGCATTACCGGGAAAAAGATCCACCATCTATAGTTGGGAGCACCACCATTTTTACCAGTTGAAGCGAAGCAATTTCTGGCAGCGCCTGTACAAGCGTTACTATCCTAAAGTTGCCGCCATCATTTGTCTGAACGCGTCTGAAGAAAAATATTATAAAGCACTGGGCTGCAATACAAAACTGATCCCGAATTTCATTGAGACAAACCGTTTGCAGAAAGAACAATCTTCTAAAGTCCTGTTGTCAGTAGGATGGCTGATACCACTCAAAGGCTTTGACCTTGTGCCGCTGATCGCAGAAAAAGTATTGAAGGATAACCCCGGATGGACATGGAACATACTGGGCAAAGGACCGGAAGCCGCTAACCTTGAAGCAGTAGTACGAAAGAGGAATCTGGAGGAGAAAGTAAAGATCATTGAACCAGTTTCACACAGGATGGATGAGGTCTATGGTAACGCTTCGGTTTACGTTATGACCTCGCGTTTCGAATGCTTTCCAATGGTCCTGCTGGAAGCCATGTCCAATGGATTGCCCGTTGTTGCTTTTAATTGTCCGACAGGACCAAAACATATCATCAGCCATGAAAGCAATGGCCTCCTGGTGCCACCAGGAGATGTTAATGCTATGGCGGACGCTCTTAATTTGCTGATGAAAGATGAAACAAAAAGGAATAGGCTGGCAAGCCAGGCAACAAAAGACCTTGACAGGTTCGCACCCCATCGGGTTTATGCACTTTGGGAATCTTTATGGAAGGATATGCCACTGAATGCAAAAAGACCCTGATACAAACATTGCCTTTTAAAGAATGTTCTATTCAATACTGTAACCATGCGGCAGAATAGAACCTTTCTTTACAACCACCACACCTTCCTTAATGGTATAGAGCGGGAAGTCTCCATCAGTAAGGTGCGTGCCACCGAGTATGCGCACGTCATCGCCAATGCGGCAATCCTTATCAATAATGGCGTTCTGGATGTGGCACCTGTCGCCAATGCCCAGCATCGGGATACCGATGTCCCTGTTATGTGCAATTTCTTCAAGCGTTTCGAAATAATCATTACCCATGAGGTAAGTGCAGTTCAGCACACTGTTATAACCAACCCTTGAACGGATACCAACAACTGATTTTTCAATGCTTTGCGCATGAAGAATGCAACCTTCGGTGATGAGCGAATCTTTAAAAGACGTACCGCTTATCTTGGCAGGCGGAAGCATCCTGGCCCTTGTATAGATGGATTTGTTATTATCGAAAAGATTGAACTTGGGTATATCAGCCGTCAGTGCAAGGTTGGCATCGAAAAAAGCGCGGATATTTCCAATGTCTTCCCAATATCCTTCATACTGGTAAGATGCTACGCGGTAATGACCAATGGATTGAGGAATAATTTCCTTACCAAAATCAGTGGCATCTTTTTTTTCATTGAGCAAAAGATCGAACAACAATTGCCGGTTGAAAATATAAATACCCATTGAGGCCAGGTAGTTTCTTCCCTGCTTGCGCATTTCATCACCCGTATCACTGACCCAGTCTTCCAACCCGCTCTTAGGTTTTTCAGTAAATGAATGGATCATTCCTTCTTCAAGCTTAAGAATGCCGAACTCGGAAGCTTCCTTAGCTGTTACCGGAATGGTGGCAATGCTCATGTCGGCGCCGGTTTCCTTATGATGACGAAGCATGTCCTGGAAATCGATCTGGTATAACTGGTCACCAGAAAGGATGAGTACATATTCGGAAGAAAAAGGCGCGATGTGCCGTAGTCCCTGTCTCACGGCATCAGCCGTTCCCTGGAACCATGTAGGGTTGTCCGGAGTTTGTTCAGCTGCAAGGATATCAACAAATGCAGAGCTGAAAGCACTGAAGTGATAGGTATTCTTGATGTGCCGGTTCAACGAAGCTGAATTATACATGGTCAGCACGAACATCCTTGTAATGCCTGAATTCAGGCAGTTGGAGATGGGAATATCTACCAGCCTGTACTTGCCTGCAATTGGCACGGCAGGTTTTGAACGTGTGGTGGTCAAGGGCGCTAACCGGGTTCCGGCTCCGCCGCCAAGGATGACGGACAACATTTCTTTGCTCATAAACTTCTGATTTTAGTCCTGCTTCTTAATTGATTCGTAAACCTTAATGTACTCCTGTGCCGAAGCGTCCCATGAATGATCGATATGCATCATATAGCTTCGCATCCAGTTATAAAGATCGCGCTTATTGTTATAGAGATCTATGGCACGGCCAACAGAATACGTAATATCATTCACGTTGGCGTGGTTGAACCTTATGCCATATCCTTGCCAATCTCCGAAATCCTTCACCGTATCTTTTAATCCGCCCGTTGCACGCACCATAGGAACTGTGCCATACCGAAGCGCGTACATCTGGTTCAATCCACAAGGCTCTACCCTGCTTGGCATCAATAAAAAATCCGAGCCAGCATACAAAAGGTGGCTTAACGATTCATTGTAGCCGATATAAGTATTCACATACCCACCAAACTGTTGCTGTACATCCTGCAACCTGTTCTCCACATCAGGATCTCCCGAACCTAGCACCAGGAAATTGGCCCCGCCATGATGCTGGTAAATGGAGTTCCTGATGGCGTCAGGCAATACATCGGCTGCCTTTTCACCCACCAGCCTTCCGATAAAAGAGATCAGCGGCTTGTCTGGATCAAGCCCAAACTGATTGCATAGTTCTTTTTTGTTTTTTTTCTTTCCTTCCTTAACCTGGTGGTCATCATAATTCTTGATGATCAGGTTGTCTGTCATTGGGTCCCATACATCGGCATCAATGCCATTGAGGATGCCCACACTTTTGCCCGATTCTGTTTGCATCAGCTGTTCAAGACCGTTAGCTGAAGAACTTAATTCCTGCAGGTAGCTTGGACTAACGGTTGTAACTTTTGAGGCGCATTTGATGGCAGTTGCAAGAGGATTGATGGTGTTGTTCCAATCCAGCAGGCCATACTTCCACTGGTCGTAAGCCGGCAGCAGGTGGCCTTTGTCCCATCCCATCCATCCCTGGTACTGCGCATTGTGAATTGTGAAAACGGTAGGGATATCGGCAAGTGAAGAAAACTGGTAAACATACTTCATCATGAAGGTAATGAGACCGGTATGGTGGTCGTGGCAATGTACCACGTCAGGCTTGTGCTGCCATTTGCTTAGCCAGTCGCAGAAGGCGATCTGGAATGCAAGGAAGCGTTCTGCATCATCATCGTAGCCATAAACCTTTTCGCGGTCAAGCAGGCCATGGATATCAATCAGGTAAACATCAAAACCGAGCTTGTTGTTCTTTTCGCGGATCACGGCGTATTTGAACCACTGGGGTCCAAGGTATTGCCCTCCCTCATGGACCAATTCAAATTCGTTCTGAAAAAGGAATTTTGTACGGTACATCGGCATTACAACCTTTGCCACATGCCCCAATTCGTTCTGGTATTTTGGAAGGGCCCCAACCACATCGCCAAGTCCACCGGTCTTTGCTACAGGAAAACATTCTGCCGATACATGAATTATCTCCATACTTATATGTTCAACCAATAGTCAAATTAATAAGAAAATGGCAGGCGGCAATTAAATATTTACTTACGCTATTGTGTTTCTTTTCAACACCTGGATATAAGATCACCAGCTATTGAACATTTCTATTTATTTTGAGCCACTATAATCAAACCAACAAATTGATATGAGCCAGCAATCCAAGTCAGACGCTAACGAGCATGTAAATCCGCACGGTGGTGTAGACCCTGATTTTGACCATAGTGAATCAGCTAAAAGATTAAGCACCGTATCGCAGCAAACCAACTGGGGACAGTTTGGTGTACTGATCTCTGTCTTTTTCTTCTGGGGATTTGTAGCCGCTTCCAACAGCATCTTCATTCCTTTTTGCAAACGCTACTTCGACCTGGACCAGATCCAGTCCCAGCTGATAGGCTCGGCATTTTACGGCGCTTACTTTTACGGATCACTGCTGCTTTATTTTATCTCTTACATTACAGGCACTGACCTGCTGAACCGTATTGGTTATAAAAAAGGCATCATCTATGGGTTACTGATCTCTGTGATCGGTGCACTGGCGCTGGCTTTCATCAGCGGATCTGACGAGCCTACTTTCCCAATGATCCTGCTCAGCTTTTTCATCATTGCCCTGGGCTTTTCATTGCAGCAGACAGCCGCACAGCCTTTTGCCAACTCCCTGGGTAGTCCGGAGACCGGTGCACACAGGTTGAATATGGCTGGAGGCGTTAACTCTTTCGGTACCCTCCTGGGCCCGGTGATCGTGAGTTTTCTTTTATTTGGAGCACTTGCTTCCACTGCTGAAGCAGACATCAGCAGCATACAGACCCTGTATTTTTTCCTTGCCGGACTATTTGTTTTCGCGGCCATAGTCTTTGCTTTCGCCAAGCTTCCCATGACAACCATCAATGAGAAACTTGAAAAAAGTCCAAAGGCATTGTACACCCTGCTTGCCATAGGTGTCATCTTCCTCCCGGTTTTGTTTGCCGATGCGATCAATGAATCGCTTGATATTCCTAAATCATACATCATCATTGCCAGCCTCGTCCTGATCCTGGGAATTCTTTTTGTTTCCATGGGTGTTGCAAGAAAAAATCCATCCGGATGGGGCGCCATGGCCTACCCGCAACTGGTGCTGGGTATGATCGCCATTTTTGTTTACGTAGGTGTTGAGGTAACAGTGGACAATAATTTCGGTGCCCTTTTGAAAAGACCCGAATTTGGTGGTTATGATGAAAGCGAAAACTCACACCTGATCGCCCTTTACTGGGGTAGCCTGATGATCGGCCGGTGGACCGCAGCCATCAGTGTGTTCAATCTGGCCCGACAGACAAAAAAGCTGATGACCATCATCGTGCCTTTTATTGCTTTTGGCATCATCGTGCTGGTTAACTGGTTGAAGGATAGTCCTAATGATGATTTTAATCCTATTGACGATTATAAGTATTATCCCATTTTTATTCTGCTGCTCATAGGCGCCAACCTTTATGCACAGGAACGTCCTATCAAGCTGCTCGCAACCGTATCCATTCTTGGTGCTGCACTGATGATCCTTTCACTGGCTACTGAAGGTATGGTATCCAATTACGCTATTATTGCTACCGGCCTTTGCTGCAGTGTGATGTGGCCCTGTATCTTTTCTCTTGCGATCGCCGGGCTTGGAAAATATACAACGCAGGGATCCGCTTTCCTGATCACCATGATCCTTGGAGGCGCCATCATTCCGCCATCTCAAGGCGCCATCATTGACCTTGACAAAGGTTCTGAAGTCAATGGCATTACTACTGGACCATATACCCATTTATCCTATATTGTACCAGTCGTTTGTTTTGCTTACCTGGCCTGGCATGCACTGAAAAGCAGGCAGGTTCTGAAAGCACAGGGATTGGATTTTGACAAACAGGTAAGCGGTGGACACTAATCGCATATTAACTGATAAAACAGCTATGATCGACGTTTCGAAACAACTTGCACTTGGAATTGATATTGGCGGCACAGGAACCAAGTATGGTATGGTCAACCACCGCGGTGAGATCCTGAAAAAAGGGGAGCTGAAAACCGATGATTATCCTACGGTGGAGGCCTTTATTGATGCGATGCATGATACCTTCCGGCCGCTTATTGATTCCATGGAACGCGACCACGAGATCAGAGGTATTGGCATTGGAGCGCCAAACGGTAACTTCTACACCGGCACTATTGAATACGCGCCAAACCTTCACTGGAAAGGTGTGATACCAATGGCAAAACTATTTTCCGAAAAATTCAAAGTGCCCTGCTCACTGACCAACGATGCTAACGCGGCAGCTGTTGGTGAAATGATGTATGGAGCAGCACGCGGGCTGCGCGATTTTATCATGATCACCCTCGGAACAGGTGTGGGCAGTGGCATTGTAGCCAACGGGCACCTGGTGCTGGGACATGATGGCTTTGCAGGAGAGCTGGGACATACAACCATCCGCCCCGGTGGCAGAAAGCACTGGTCTACCAATATGCTTGGATCACTGGAAGCCTATTGCTCGGCCACCGGCATTTCCATAACTGCCCGTGAACTGATCGCGCAATCCTCTGCAGAAAGCACTTTAAGGCAATTCAAGCCAGACCAGATCGACGCAAAGAAGGTTTATGAATGCGCAATAAAGGGTGATCCGATCGCAATGGAAGTATACCGTTTCACTGGTCAGATCCTGGGTGAAGCACTGGCCAATTTTGTAATGTTCTCCTCTCCTGAAGCAATAGTTTTGTTTGGTGGTGTGATCAAGGCAGGTGACCTTATTATGGGACCAACTAAAGAGCACATGGAAAAGAACCTGCTGCCCATTTTTCAAAACAAGGTAAAACTGATCTTCAGTGAATTAAGGGAAGCGGATGCCGCAATTCTTGGTGCAAGTGCGCTTGTATGGGAGCAAAGAGATGGAGTATTTTAGCGAATTCAATTTCACATAGCCTTATAAAACTTTAGCCGCAAAGATCCCCGCTGAGGCGGCGCAAAGATGATAAGCCTGCATTTCTTTGCGCTTCTTTATCTAAGCTGAGCTGAGACGCCCTTTTCGGTTTCTGCCATTCTACGCAAATGGAATCAATAATGATTGATTAAAAGTTAGAACCAGAAACGTGAATCATCGGTTGACATACTATGGAATGTAGACCAGCTTCTGCTGTTCATAGGTATCACGTCCGTAAAATGAAAGTATAATATTGTTGTTGGTCTTCTCGAAATTCACTTCTCTTGCCAGGTTGTAGCATCCAGTCGCAAGCTGTAATATTCCGCTGCTAACGATCTGGTAGGTTCCGCTGCAGGGTGAATTACCATTAGAAAAAATTTGGGTCAGGCTTCCATCAGGCTTAAACTCGATGATACTCTGATACTGAGTTGGCACCTGCTGCCATTGGCCACTGCCGCCTGTTCCCGAAGTTGCACTTTCAACCAACTGCCACTTGCCCGCAAGGCGATCCAATTCTTTTTCTTTGGTACAGGAAATTAACGTTGTTGCAAACAGCAATACAAGGATCAGTGGTGATACAGATTTCATGGAGGCCGGCTTTATGGGGGATATTCAGAAAGCTGTAAGGTACGTCCCTGCCGGTGACCTGTCAATCGGAATACTACGAGAACTAACGGGGCAGCACAACTTTTTCACCGCCAAACCTGGGTTTCTTTTGCATTACATAATCCACCAGCACTTTCACCCGCGCCAGCTTTTCACGCAATTGGATTTTCCAGCTGGACTTGTTTTCCACATCCGGCGCATTAAAACCAATGGCCGTGATACCTTCTCTTTTTGCAATATATAAAGCCCGTTCGTTATGAAAGCGTTGGGAGATCACCGTTACCGAATCCTGTCCGAAAATATCTTTCAGCCTTACCATAGAATCAAATGTCCTGAACCCAGCATAATCAAGATAGATCCTTGATGAATCTATACCACCATCCATCAGGTCCTGGCGCATGGTGGCCGGCTCATTGTAATCTTTACGGCTGTTATCACCGCTGACCACCACATACCGGATCTTGTTGCTGCGAAGCAAAGCAAGAGCAGCTTCAATCCTGCCTGTGTAATAAGGATTTACCCTGCCGTTGGACATGATCTTTGAAGTCCCAAGCAGCAGTCCAGTCCTGTTGAATGGAATATTATTTACATCCGTATACAATTTGTTTTTTGCAGAAGCCTTTACCATTCCATTGGCAACCAGGATCAGGATCAACCCAAGGGCGATCGCGATGACAGTACCATATCCAATGATCTTGATAATTTTTCGCATCGTGGTTAATTTCAGTGCTATTATTTCCTTCTTCCTATAACAATTTAACATAACCTGCATCATCCGCTTCCATAGTTCTTTTTTCTTCGGGCTCCACCATGCAGGAACTTACCATAATCATACCGCTCAAACGTATCTAAGATCACTACCATCCTTTGCTATTGTTCATCATTCAAAGTCTGAAACACTGTAATTGTGATAATACAAGCCTTCTTCCAGCGGAAGTATCTTTTATAGTGAGCAGACCATTCTCTGTATGTCCACTGTCACATAAAAACCTATGTAAGGCGGGCCATCGAAAGAATCAGTGGTTTTATAAATAGGTTAAAGAAGGCAGTTGACCATCAACTGAATCCACCAGGACCCAGTTGATCTTCTGGCAGAAAAACAAAGAAGTAAGTAAAAAGACCAGCAGCTGAATGTGTTTCATCTGCTGATAAAATTGAGCATCGTGGTTACCATTCCATTGCAGCTTTTGATCTTTCCCATTCACCGATGCCATATCCTGGTATTACGTGCTTTTCACTGTGATAGGAAGAACGCACCAGTGGGCCGCTTTCAACATAATCAAGTCCGATACTGTAACCTATCTCGCGGTATTCGGCAAATTCATCAGGATGCACAAACCTGTGAACGGGCAGGTGTCGTTTCGTGGGTTGAAGATACTGGCCGATCGTCACCACATCACAACCGGCAGCTTTAAGATCCACCAGGGTTTGCACTACTTCATCTTTCGCTTCACCCAGTCCAAGCATGATGCCGCTTTTTGTGCGCATGCCGCCTTCTTTCAATGAACGGATCACTTCCATGCTGCGCCAGTATTTTGCCTGGATCCGCACCTGCCTGGTGAGGCGCTCGACCGTTTCAATGTTGTGAGATACAACCTCCGGGGCCGCATCTATTACCCGTTGAATGTCTTCTTTTTTTCCTTTGAAATCAGGGATCAAAGTTTCCAGTGTTGTATCAGGGTTGAGTGATTTTACCGCTTTGATGGTATTGTACCAGATAATGGAACCACCATCTTTTAATTCATCCCTGTCAACGGATGTGATCACCGCATGCTTCACTTTCATCAGGTGAATGGCTTCGGCTACCCTTTGTGGCTCATCCCAGTCTACAGGCTCGGGACGGCCCGTTGAAACAGCGCAGAACCCACAGCTTCGGGTGCAAACATTTCCTAAGATCATGAAGGTTGCTGTACCTGCCCCCCAGCATTCGCCCATGTTAGGACAATTACCACTTTCGCAAATAGTATGAAGCTTATGGGTGTCAACTAGACCACGAACATGCTTATAGCTTTCTCCTATTGGAAGTTTTACACGAAGCCAATCCGGTTTAGTGCGTTTAATCGGGAGTTCGCTCTGGGGTGCGATAGGAAGTTCGATCATTGTTACGGGTTCAGTTTCTGTACCTGCTGTTCTTTTTGCCTGTTTCAATGTTGGCTTTAATAACTGCCGGTGACCTGCAAATTTCAGGATATTCCCGCATATTCCAAGCTTTCTGAAAGATGATGAGAAGTTAAGGTTATAGCCCTGCTGCTTCTTGATTTTTGCTTATCTGTAAGCCCAAAAAACAAAAAAGACAGGCCAACGCCTGTCTTTAAATAAGTTTTATAATAGGTGTGCGATGCTTTAGAAAATATCCGCAAAATCCAATGGCGCTAAGGCGCCATAAGCCCCAATCCGTGAAATCCGTAATCCTATTTGCGTCTGCCAAAAACAAAAGCGATATGTCCCTGGTAGAAAAGGCGCTGGGCATCGTTATTGGCAAGGATGGCGATCTCCTGGGGATAGAAATCGGTGCTGAAACCAATTTCCAGAGCCTGTACATTTTCATTATACCTGCCAAAGTCGAAGCGAAGAGAAGTTTTTGCAAAAACACCCGGCTTTACCTTTAACTGGTTCCACCCCTTGCCCAGGCCAGCTGCACCAATGAAGGGTCCCTGGAGAAACAGCGTGGTATCATCATCGTATTTAATGGTCCTTTCCATTCCCCTGCTGTCTTCAACCTTAAGGAAGTACGGTTTCAGCAATCCCGCTGTAAGGCCACCGGAAAAAGCCGCTGTAATGGCTATGCCATTCTTATTACCTTTCTGGCCAAGGATGTACTGCTGTCCGAACCCAAGCCTTACCTGGTAAAAATTGTTGATCTTTCCGTAAAAGAAAGAATTGCCAAAGAGGTTTTCAGTATTGCCTACTTTCTCTTCCTTGGGATGCTTCACCTCGGTAATTTCAGCAGAGTAAATATTGGTCCATCTTGGAGTTCTCCTTCTGCCCAATTCGTAAAATGCTCCATAACCATTGGTGCGTAATTGTAATCCCAATAAACTTTGCTTTGTATAGGAAAGAACGCCTTCTTCCTCCTGGCGGATCATAGAATTGACCTTTTGCCGCTTTTCTTCCTTGCGTCCTTTTTTAGTTTCCCTTGTACTTTGAGCAGACACTGAAGCACACAAAACAATCGTTGTAAAAACCAGAATAAATTTTTTCACGAGAGATAGATATATGGTTCAAACGTAAATTTAGGCAAAAAAGTATGACATCGACGGTAGTTTATGAAGGGGGTTTGCGGACAACCTGCACGCATCTGCGCTCAACGTCCAGCTTTGAAACCGATGCGCCTGTCGATAACCATGGAAAAGGAGAACGCTTTTCTCCAACCGATCTCATGGCAACTTCCCTTGCCACCTGCATGGTGACCGTTATGGGTATCAAGGCCAGGTCCATGGGATTTGACCTGGACGGTATCAAAGTGGATGTGGAAAAACTCATGAAATCAGACCCCAGGATGGTCAGCGGGATCAATTTAACATTTCATATCCCTGATGCTTTAAAAGCCACAGAGGAAAAACACCGGGAAATCCTGCGCCATACAGCTCATACATGCCCGGTCCAGCGCAGCCTTCATCCAGATATTAAAGTAAATATTGATTGGGGATCATGGGCCTGACAGGTAAAAACCCCTCGTAATTAAACATTTGAAACGGAAATTTTAAAAGTTATTTTTGTTTCAAATTCAACCCATGAACAACAGAATCATTCTTTATGTTTTGATGATCGTTCTCTTCGCCTCTTGTGCAAGGGCGGTTACCCCACATGAAGCAGCCTCGGGCCGCTATAAGAAATGCAGGGCCGTTAAATGAGCCAATTGTCAATCTGAAGATATCAAAGTAGCCGGGTCTCCCCGGCTACCTGTTTTTAAAAGGTGATTGCCGATACTGCAATCCAGGCATCTTCTAAGATCGCAATAGGACGTCTTTAATTCTATAAGGGCCTGTGAATCAAAAGCCGACTGGCCAGTGATCTTCAATTTTGAAAACCCGTTTGTAATGGCATTGTTCTCAGCTTCCAGCTCCTCCAGCCATTGAACAGCCCTTGCCTTTGTTACCGCTTCACCCCTGTAGTTCCCATAAGCAAACATTATCGGCACCATGGTATTGATAATGATGTTGTTGACCATTTCAGTACCCAGTCTTTTCAGCTGGAAGGATGATGCTTCATCAAAGCGGTAATGGTAATGCCAGTAGTCGTTAGCCGTCAATTCCAACAGCTTTTTTACATCTTTTACAGTCTTTTGTTCCATGACATTTGAAAACAGGTGGGCAGATCCATGAACCAGCATGGCCAGCTGCGCAAGCCTGACAGTAGGGAAACCTGCCGGCCGCATGCGGTGGAACACCGGCCTGATATGAACCCTTTCCAGATTGTATTTACGTTGATAAAAACGGTATTCCTTTTTCAGCATGAAGGGATAAGCCTCGGCAAACCGGGCTTCTAGCAGGTTGGCCTGCCCCATCAGCAGGGCTTCTAATTGAATGACCTGGTTTTTATGGCGCCCCAATGTTTTGACGGGAAGGCTTTTCGCCACCGCCTCAAACAGATCTGCATTCAACCTGGCTCCAAAATTCCTGGCCAGCAATTGCCAGAAAGTTTCTTCCCAATGACCATTGTTTCTTTTTACATGATCTATGATCAGCTGCCCCTTCCTTGACAATCTTTCAGCCATGAGCCTTTCTTTCCAGGATATCCATGTAAGATCAGGAGCATCTAAAACAGCCTCTCCGCAGGGTATAAAATTACCGGCATGTAATAAACCTTCATAACGCTGGAGCAATAGTCCTGAGATCCTTCCTTTTAATTCAAGCGTTGGTATGGCATGCCTGATCATCACATCATTTTCCAGTACCACATGAAGGATCACATTGTTGTAATGAGGATCGGAGGAATGCTGGTGCTGTACCCACTGTGAGGTTTTAAGATGAAGCTCCACAGACCCTGCAAGGAGTGTGTCAGACACCCTGATCTTGGCATTCAGAAAGTCAGGTCCCTGGTTATTGTTGATCTGTCCGGGATGGACAATTTTTATGACCTCTCCATTGACGGTCTCCAGGCCAGCAGCATTGAAATACTGGAATTGCCAGATGAACTGCAGCAGCTTTTCATTCATGGATTTAAGCTAGTAACCCGGCAACCTATATCAAGGGGAGAAAGACCAGTATTTACTGGTTTGTTTCATTTCGTTTTGTGGCATTTTCTTTAAAAGCTTCCAGTGCCTGCACTACCCTGCTAACCGGCAAGCCCATTACATTGTAAAAATCACCGTGTATACGTTTAATGCCCACTACGCCAATCCATTCCTGTATAGCATAAGCACCTGCTTTGTCATAAGGCTGGTACTTATCTACATAGCGCTCGATCTGTTCCTTCTTTAACGGATGAAATTCCACCTCAGTTGTATCGGCAAAGCGTTGAGAGTGACTGGCGTTCATAATGCATACACCGGTGATCACCACGTGTTTTCTTGACTGAAGCTTTTGAATGATGCGTACTGCATCATCGCGGTCCTTTGGCTTTCCAATGATTTCACCATCCAGCACAACAATGGTATCTGCGGCGATGATGGTCCTGCTTTCCTCCGTTTTTTGCTGAAGTGCGATGGCTTTATTTTGTGCGATGTGCATGGCTGCTGATTCAGGGCTTGAACCTTCGGGAAAGGTTTCGTCTGTTGATTCAACTAGCACTTCAAAATCTACTTCAGCCCATTCCAGCAATTGTTTTCTCCTGGGTGAATTAGAGGCAAGGATGTATTCGTGCATAAGGATTAAACTAAAAATCTGAAAAAGATCATGGACAATATTCCTGTGAGCATGACGAGTTTGGAAAAAGAACTGAGAAAGGAAAAGTCCCTTGTGCTACCGGCCCTGAAAAGTCGCATCAGGATGAACAGCAAAGGCAGGATAACAAATACTATGCTGTATAAAACGGCAGGCAGCCACCCGAACTGCAGCACATAAAGTTGCAGGATCAGCAAAGCAGCGATCAGAACGATCAGCCAGACACCTACATAGATCTTGGTTGTACGGATACCGGCAACGATCGGGAGGGTTCTGCAACCGTACCTTGCGTCTCCTTCAAGGTCCTCCATATCTTTAATAGCTTCCCTTACCAGCGAGATCACAAATGCAAACGCCGCGTAGAGAAAGGCCACCCTGAATAACTTTACTGATAATGGATCCTCTGTACGAAAAGCATTGGCAGGACTGGTAAAAGTAAAAAAGACGATCAGCGTCGCCCACGATGTCAGCAGTGAGATAATGAAGTTCCCAATTAAAAGCCGTCTTTTAAATGAAGTACTGTATAGCCACAGGAGCGCAACGCAAAAAATGTTGGCCAGCACCAGGTACCATTTGGACCATCCTACCGCGATCAGGGTAAGGACCACGCCCAGGCCGCTCAGGAAAAGGTGCCAAAGTATGGCCCATCGCCTGTGGATGATCCGGTCGACCACATTTTTATCCGGCTTGTTTACCTGGTCGATATTGAGATCAAAATAATCATTGATGATGTACCCGGCAGCGGCAATGAAAACAGAAGCAAGGATCAGTAGTGTAAGCTTTGAATAATCCGGCTCCGCATCATAAATAGGAAGATAAACACAGTAATAAAAAAGAGCCTGGCTCAACGCGATAAAGAAAAGGTTAGGCCAGCGAACCAGGCGGAAGAATGCCGAGATCAACGTCATTTGCTAATATAAAAGATTTAGCGGGAAGCGACCTCCGTATCATAATTCCAGTGGTCATTCAGCTTCAGCACTTTTTCAATCACATCTCGAACACACCCTTTGCCACCCGGCAATGGTGAGATGTACTTACTGACTTTCTTCACCTCCATGACCGCATCCGAGGGACAACAGGGCAATCCTACCTGTTGCAGCACTGCAAGGTCCGGAAGATCATCACCCATGAACAATACTTCTCCTTTATTCAATTGGTTTTCCTCAAGGTATCGTGTCAGTACCTGCAATTTATCTTTTACACCCAGGTGCACTTCTGTGATTCCCAAGAAATGCATTCTTGTTCTAACAGGTTCAGAATTGCCGCCGGAAAGGATCATGATCCGGTAATCGTTTTTTAATGCCATCTGCATGGCAAGACCGTCCTTCACATGCATTTGTCTGGCCTGGAGTCCATTATCCAGCAGCAGTACAGTACTGTCTGTGAGTACACCATCCACATCAAAAACAAAGGTGGTGATCTCCTGGAAGTGTTCAAGAACGTTCATGTTGGTGAATTGATCCGCGTTAAAAATGGCTTATATGGGAATTCATTTCTGGTTATCCCTCCATTCATAAACCCAGGCGCTCTGGATCATTTCAAGGTGTCCCTCGTTCGCCTGCTCCCTTGTTCCGACAAAATTGGGAACCTGCAGCACCCATTCAAGAAGATCTGTAAACCGGACGCGGTAGATCTTGCCCTCTGAGAATTCAGCACCAAAACGTTCGTACAGTTTCAGCGCGATATCTTCATAATCATTCCAGTGGATCGGAGGTTCAAACGTTTGCATCAGTTCTACAAATTTATTTGCGGCTTCGCTTTAAAAGCCGGATGACGATTCAGTTATTCACCCAGGAATTGGGTCTGGTCAGGAAGCCTTACTTCCACCGTTCCTTCATCTTCAAGCAAGAGGCATTGGCAGCCAAGCCTGGAGTTCAGTCTCGGATTGACAGCGCGGTCAATAAAATCCTCTTCCTTATCACTCAGCTCTTCCAAAAATTCCGCGCCATCCAGAACATAAAGATGGCAGGTGCTGCAGGCACATACACCGCCGCAATTATGGTGCAGCTCGATGTCGTGCTTCAGGCAGACCTCAAGCAGGCTCTGGCCTGATTCGATCTCATTCAGGGTGACAGGCTGCAAGCCGGGCTGTTCAAATTGTATCTTGATCGTGTACATTTTCAATGGTCTTTTTCAACTTCCTGCCCGGGTGCCTGTGTCCCCCAACAGTATAAAATTGGCTGCAAAAGTAAATACTGGAGAACGGAATACCAGAGAAATCAGGAGGTTTCTCTTAAAACAACAGCTATTGATGGTTCTAAACCTGCTTGTGCAAGGGGATGCTGGCCGAAAAAAGTTCGTAGAACCGCTCCAGTTCTGGATGCTTAACCAGCAATGACCTGTGCTTCTCCATGGTAGCGGCATCACCTCGGGTGGCGGGTCCGGTTTGCGCTTTCGAAGGTGGAAAGTTCTTAACCCGTAATGCGGTTTCCTGGATCAGCGGATGCAATAATGAAAAGTCAATGCCTTCCTTCCTGCAAAAGTCTTCAGCAAGCACATACAGGTGGTTCACAAAGTTGTTGACAAACACCGCGGCAAGATGGATCTTCAGGCGCTGGTCATCCCCGGCCCTGATCACATGTTCTGAAATGCTGCCTGCAAGCCTTGAAAGTTCTTCCAGGGTTTTTTCATCACTGGCATCAATGATGATTGGTATTTCAGGAAGATGGCCGTCCTCTTTCTTCAGGCTTTGCAGGGGATAGAAAACTCCATGGTGCGATGAGCCTTTCTTTAGAACATCCATCGAAACAGCAGCGGCCGTATGGACCATTGTTTTTTCAGGCAGCTCTAATTCCTTGATCACTTCTTCAATGGCAATGTCTGAAACGGCAACAATGTATAGATCCGCCGTCCGGTTCACCATACTCCAGTAATTGGTGGATTCCGTATCAAGTATATAGGCCAGTTCACTGGCGGCCATGGAATCACGGCCATATACCTGCAGAATGCGGTGCCTTGCCTGTACCAGCTTACGTCCCAGGATGGTGGCAGTGTTGCCCGTACCAATGATCACAATGTCCATAGCTTCAGTTTGTAAACAATTTTTAGATAATCCTTAAAATGCTCAAAAGCTTCAGCATGATTTTTCGCCTCCATGCTTTTCAGTTCATGCGAAGTGTAGCACTTGTTTCTTAAAGATAAATAATACAGTCTGTTTGTGAATGTCAATTGCTTTGTACTACTATTAATTTGCAGGCCCGTTATTACCTGGAACAACACGGATAAAAGCATGTTTATTGATTCTCACATAGATTTGCATTTCTTGCAATCTTACAATTCCATCTTTATATAATGCGATTATCCCAGCGACTGGTTTTAAAATACATCCGCACCAAATTCAGGATCCTTACCTCCATTTCTAAAAGAAAGGCAGCTGAAAAAGCATTCCTGCTCTTCTGTACGCCGCAGTACCGGAATAGGAAAAAGCTTCCTCCTGTTTTTGAAAAAGCTGAAAAAATTGAATTTCATTTTGAAGGCAGCATCGTAAGAGGGTACAGGTGGAATCATCCTTCTGAGAAAAAAGTCCTGATCCTGCATGGTTTTGAATCCAGTGTAATCAACTTCGACAGGTATGTCAGGCCACTCGTCAAAAAAGGTTATGAAGTCATGGGGTTTGATGCACCTGCGCATGGTAGAAGTACAGGAAAGGTCATTAACGTTCGTGTGTATATGAATATGATTCATAAGATCCATGAACAATTCGGACCGGTTCATTCTTATATGGCCCACTCGCTGGGTGGACTGGCACTAAGTCTTTTCCTGGAGTCTGTACCCCATGATGCCTCATGGAAAGCAGTATTGATCGCGCCTGCAACTGAAACTTCCAGGGCCATTGATACTTATTTTAAATTCCTGAAGCTAGATCCAGGTCTGCGTAAGGAATTTGACCAGTTGATCATGGAATTAGGTGGTGAACCTGTATCATGGTATTCGGTTGCAAGGGCATCCAGCGGCATCAAAGCGCAGGTTTTATTTTTGCAGGATGAAAAGGATGATATGACCCCAATGGCGGATGTACGTCCCATCATGGAAAAAAAACTGCCCAACTTTCGCTTTATGATCTCTGATGGACTTGGGCACCGCAGGATCTACCGGGATAACCATTCTTCAAAAGCCATCATTGATTTTTTATGAAAATACTTTTCTTCTTCCTGTTCCTGTTGCATAGCTCACCATTATTTTCACAAACAAGCCATACCATGAACAAGACCTATACTTACCTAGCGCTCGGTGATTCCTATACCATTGGTGAAGCAGTGCTGCTTCACAAAAACTTTCCCTACCAGGCCGTTCAGCAGTTAAGAGAAAAAGGGGTTCGCTTTCTGGCGCCTGAGATCATTGCAAAAACCGGATGGACAACCGATGAATTGCAGGCAGGGATGCAAGGTTACAGGTTCCTTCCCTCCTATGATCTTGTGACATTGCTGATTGGTGTCAACAACCAATACCGTGGAAGAAGCAGTGAAGAATACCGTGGACATTTTGAAAAACTTTTGCAGGAAGCCATAAGACTGGCGGGTGGAAATGCTCAAAAAGTGTATGTTTTTTCTATTCCGGATTATAGTGCAACGCCTTTTGCGGAAACTATGGATCGTTCCAAAATTTCACGGGAACTTGATGCTTATAATGCGATTGCGCAAAAATTGGCTCAATATTACCAGGTGTCATTTATCGACATCACCGAAGGAAGCAGGGACGCAAAACAGGACCTGGAACTGGTAGCTTCCGACAAGCTGCATCCTTCTGAGAAGGAATATGAAAAATGGGCAGCAAAGCTTGTTGAATCTTTTATGAAAGGATTGAATTAAGCATCCATCTTTCAGCCTAAAACAAGGGACTACACTAAAAATTATTATTCTTGTGTTATACTTGCATGTTAGCGGGTAATTAAATCCGGGAAAGAAATTGAGCATATGGCGAAGAATTTGTTGATTGTTGAGTCACCAGCGAAAGCCAAAACAATAGAGAAGATATTAGGCCCCGATTTCGAGGTCAGAAGTTGTTTTGGCCATATCCGTGACCTGGAGAAAGGTGATATGGGGATTGATGTAAAAAATCATTTCAAGCCAAGATATATTGTACCTGAGGAAAAGGAAAAAGTGGTTCGCGACCTGAAGCAACAGGCCAAAAAAAGCGATGAAGTATGGCTTGCAACGGATGAAGACCGTGAAGGTGAGGCCATCAGCTGGCATTTGTGTGAAGTGCTGGGATTAGATCCTTTGAAAACAAAAAGGATCGTATTTCATGAGATCACCAAACCGGCTATTCAAAAAGCGGTCCGTAATCCAAGAACAGTAAATATGGACCTGGTGAATGCGCAACAGGCCCGCCGCATACTTGACAGGATCGTTGGTTTTGAATTGAGCCCTGTCCTCTGGCGTAAGATGAGCATGAAGAACAACCTTAGTGCTGGCAGGGTACAAAGTGTTGCAGTAAGGCTGATTGCGGAAAGGGAAAGAGAGATCAATGCATTTACACCTCAAAGCAGCTTCCGCCTGGAGGCATTTTTTACTGCGCCTGATACATCTGGCAGGCAGATCCCCTTCAAAGCTGAAGGTGCAAAGTTTGGTAAAGCTGAAGCGGCGGAGCAATTCCTGAAAGAGTGCCTTGGTGCTGAATATACAGTGAAGGACATCCAGGTAAAACCAACTAAAAGAACACCTGCTGCTCCATTCACAACATCTACACTGCAGCAGGAAGCAAGCCGTAAATTAGGTTATGGCGTAAGCCGCACCATGCTGCTTGCGCAGAAGCTGTATGAAAATGGTCTTATCACCTACATGCGTACCGATAGTGTCAGCCTCAGCGAGACCGCAGTTGAAGATATCAGGAACACAGTAACAAGTTCCTATGGCGAACGTTATTTTAAAGCAAGGAAGTATAAAAATAAAAACGAGTCTGCGCAGGAAGCACACGAAGCCATCAGGCCTACTTACATGTCCAATACAACTGTGGACGATCCGGATACCAGGCGTCTTTACGAATTGATCTGGAAGCGCAGCATGGCCAGCCAAATGGCTGACGCGGAATTGGAAAAAACCATTGCAAAGATCAACGTATCTACCAATAAGGCCGAATTAACAGCCGAAGGTGAGGTAATGAAATTTGAAGGGTTCATGAAAGTGTATCGTGAAGATGTGGATGAGGAAGACCTTGCGGATGGAGATGAGACCAAGGAAGGCATGCTGCCGCCATTAAGGCCTGGCCAAAAGCTTGACTTCCGGGAAATGAAAGCAACGGAACGTTTCACCAGGCCCCTGCCCCGATATACGGAAGCGTCACTGGTGAAAAAGCTCGAGGAATTAGGTATTGGCAGGCCGTCCACTTATGCTCCTACCATTTCAACGATCCTGAAAAGAGGTTATGTAGAGAAAAGAGACAAAGAAGGCGTTCAGAGAACCTTCCAGGTGCTAACCCTTTCAAATGATAAGATCTCAAAAAAAACAGATACGGAAAATACCGGAGCGGAAAAATCAAAACTGTTTCCTACCGACCTTGGTCTTGTTGTGACAGATTTCCTGAAGCAGTACTTTGATGACATCATGGATTATGGTTTCACTGCCCGGATTGAACAGGAATTTGATGAAGTTGCCTTAGGAAGGATGCGTTGGAGTAAAATGCTGGATGATTTTTATACGCCTTTTAAAAAGGATGTAGACAATACCATTGAAAATGCGGAACGTATCAAGGGAGAAAGAGAACTTGGACTTGATCCTGTTTCAAGCAAACCGGTAATGGCGAGGATGGGCCGTTATGGACCTATGGTACAGATCGGCCGCACAGAGGAAGAAGAAAAGCCCCGCTTTGCCAAGCTGAAACAAAACCAGAGCATTGAAACGATCTCTCTTCCTGAGGCACTTGACCTTTTCAGGTTACCTCTGACTTTAGGTGAATATGAAGGACAGGAAGTTTCTGTAAACATTGGACGCTTTGGTCCTTACGTAAAACATGGCGAACAATTTATTTCCATTCCAAAAGGTACCGAGCCGCTGGAAGTAGACCTTGAACAGGCCATTGAACTGATCCGCCAAAAGCAGATCGTTGATGCACCCATCGCACAGTTCAAGGGCCAGCCCGTAACAAAAGGTAAGGGAAGATTCGGGCCGTTTATTAAATGGGGCGACCTGTATGTGAATATTCCCCGCGCATATAATTTTGATAGCCTTTCCCAGAAGGATATAGAAGAACTGCTCAGCAAGAAACTGGAAAAAGAAGCCAACCGCTATATCCAGCAATGGCCCGCAGAAAAGGTCTCAATTGAGAATGGCCGGTGGGGCCCCTTTATCAAGTTTGGCAAAAAAATGCTAAAGCTTGGAAAAAAACCGGATGGAGAAAAATATGCACCCGAAGAACTTGTAGCTTTATCACTTGACGATGTAAAAAAGATCATCGAAAAGCAGGTACCAGGGGCATTCTCCAAAAAAGCTTCTGCAAAGAAGGCGCCCACTAAAAAGACAGCTTCCAAAAAAGCTGCTTCCAAAAAAACTTCAGCCAAAAAAACAACTGCAAAAAAGACTTCGGGAAAAAAGAAATCCTGATTATCTTGGATGACAAGGTCAACCATGATCTATAAATTGAACCTGATACAGAAAGGAGCGAGTGAGATAAACCATGGAAGAAACAAAAGAAATATCAGCGCTGTTCAACCTGATCGACGATCCGGATGAAGAAGTATTTGGAGCTGTGTCCAGCAGGATCGTTGGATTCGGTAAAACCATTATTCCTAACCTTGAACACCTTTGGGAAACTTCGCCCAGCGAACAGACCCAGGAAAGGATTGAGCTGCTCATACATAAACTTCATTATACAGACCTGGTAGAAGATTTCCGTCAATGGAATCTCTCGGGCCATCACGATCTGCTTGTGGGTTCTTTGCTGGTTTCTAAATTCCAGTTCCCTGACCTGTCCACAAGCCCTGTATTGCTGGAAGTGGAAAAGATCAGGCGGAATGTTTGGCTTGAATTGAATAACTACCTGACGCCACTGGAGCAGATCCGTATTGTTACCGGCATTCTTTACAGTTATTACAGCCTTAAGGGAACTGAAGTTTCCTATGTAGATGTGAATGAATTCCTGCTGCACAAGGTGCTTGAATCCAAGAAAGGCAACCAGCTGAGTAACGGGATACTTTACCTGATCCTTTGTGAATTGCTTGACATTCCTGTGAAAGCCATAGCAGTGCCCAAGCAGTTTGTACTGGCTTACTTCAAGCCTGGTTACAGCAGCGAATCCTCGGACCAGTATTTATCGCAGATCGAATTTTTTATTGACCCTTCAAGCGGTATGGCCTTTACACATAAAGACATTGAAAGCTATTTCAAAAGAATTTCGGTGCCCCCTGTGCAGGCTTACTTTAAGCCACTGCCAAACAAGCGGGTAATCCAGAATCTGCTGGAGGAATCAGCAAAATGTTTTGACAACGAAAAGGACCATTATAAAAAAGACGAACTGGAGAACCTGGCCAACCTGCTGGATTAAATAATTTTCATGGAGCTGATCTCATGGGCTGATTTTGAAAAGGTAGATATCCGTGTCGGAACCATCGTCCATGCAGCGGCCTTCCCCCAGGCACGCAAACCGGCTTACAAGCTTACCATTGATTTTGGGGCGGAGCTTGGCCTGAAGCAATCATCGGCACAGATTACAAAACATTACTCAGCGGAGCAACTTCCAGGGTTGCAGGTGATCGCTGTTGTAAATTTTCCAAAGAAACAGATCGCGAATTTTTTCAGCGAATGCCTTGTGCTTGGTATTTATGATGACGATAAAGATGTTGTATTGCTTGCGCCGCGCCATGATGTACCCAATGGAGCAAAGATCGGCTGATGGCAGTTTTTACTTCATACTATTCCTCTCCTGTCGGATTGCTGAAGCTGCAATGCTCCGACCAGGAACTGACAGGGCTCATTTTTGCAAAAGATGAAGATCAGGCGCCAAATGACCGGCATCATATCCTTGACCTTACAACAAAACAACTGGACGAATATTTCAGCGGTTCCAGGAAGGATTTTGAAATTACTATGCTCCAGGAAGGTTCCCTTTTTCAACGCAAGGTATGGCAGTTGCTTTGCAACATTCCTTATGGCCGGACCATCAGTTACCAGGAGCTATCCAGGCAATATGGTGACCTGAAAGCCATTCGCGCCATTGCATCCGCCAATGGAAAAAACAACCTTGCGATCATTGTCCCTTGTCACCGCGTTATTGGATCTGACCGGTCGCTTACAGGCTATGCAGGTGGATTGTGGCGCAAGCAATGGCTGCTTGAACATGAAACCAAATTTTCCGGAGGCATGAGCCAGGGGAAGTTGTTGTTGTGAGGCTGCTAGCTTTGCCTTGAGCTTCAAGCTGATGCAAATAAAAATTCAGGGTTCTTGAAAATCCTAAAAAAAAACACCAATTCATCATAACACGTAAAAGCTCGAAGCTCGCAGCTCGAAGCTAGCTGCTATCATTAAGGGCATTTTTTATAAACCAGGGTATCTCCTGATATAACGCTGCGAATGAAGACTGTAGTTCCAAAGAATGCGGAAGCGTCGAGGAACATGCAGGTGGTGTCGGCCAGATTATTCCAGTTCCTTGTGGTTGTATCATTCACTCCCATGCAAAAAATAGTATCATCGCACAAGAAGGCGGACATAATGAAAGGGCGGCCATTGCGAAGACTGCCGGCAACTTCCGCAGCCTTCAAGCATCTTTCATCACAACGATCACCTCTTGAAGTAGCCATGTAAAGAAAGGCATACAGCCCAAGGATGATTGAAAAGCCAACAACGGCAAGCCTATTTCTCATGTGTGTGTTGTTTAAAGTATAAGGTTGACAACAGGAAGGCAAGCACCGTTGCGCCAAGGTCCATAAAATCAAAAGTAAACCTGCCCGGAAACCAAAGCTGTATGATCTCCGAAGCCAGTAAGATTACTAGGATCACACCGGCCGACCAGGTAAAAGGCAGTCCTGTATAGCCGAAGAAGAGGAAAAGCGCGCTGGCTAAAGAGTAAGCCCATAAAAAGTCCGGCAGTGTTTGCAGTAATAATCCGGGATCTTTCATCCTTGTGTTATTTCCGAGGGTATAACCCATCAAACCTCCCTGCCTGAAATACAAATACACAATAGCCCCTGCCACCAGTGGTAAAATACAATGCAATAGAATTTTAAAGAGAAGGGCTTTGGTCAAAAGCAAATGATTTACTCATTCTCATATTAAAAATCAATATCCGAAATAAATACTTCCCTATCAAGAACAGAAAAGGCTGCAACAAATGATCCTCCTCGCCTAAGGGCTTCCAGACAAGCATAATCTTCTGAAATAAATACAAGTATGCATATAAAGAAAAGACCGCACCTAAAGAACCATAAACCAAAAACCATAAACCATAAACATTCTCTCTTGGCTTCTTGTTATATAAAAATGATCAGCTCTGAATAAATACCAATATGGCAACAAGAGAAAATACAGGACCTAAGCAACCATAAACCATAAACCAAAAACCAAAAACCATAAACAGTCCGCCTCCGGCGGACGTCCTACCGTAATTCCTCGCTTGTGAAGGCAAGGGGTAACAGACTTCTTGCGCTGTCGATCACATACACCGGGCCTGTAAGACCTCCGAGGATCAATTGAACCGGGCGGTCAACCCTTTGCTCAAACTCCTGCAATGACTGCCTGCATATACCACAGGGGGAAATGGGATGATCGCTGCGGTGGTTCTCGCTTTTATAACTGATGGCAATGGTATCGATCGGCGTCTTTGGATATAAAGTAGAAATAGAGGCCAGCAATACACGTTCAGCGCAAAGGCCTACAGGAAAAGAAGCATTCTCCTGGTTGCTTCCGGCCACGATCTCACCATTGCCCATGCGCGCAACTGCGCCAACCTGGAAATTTGAATAAGGCGCATAAGCCTGTTCTGTAACTTTTCTGGCTTCCTTTAAAAGCCACTGGTCATCATTGGATAATTCATCTATGCTGTCGTAAACCCTGTAATTAAATTCGAACTTGTTCTCTTTCATATACACGCTTAAATACAAATGTCCCGCTGAAGCGGGACATTTAAAGATAGTTATTTTACGGTTCTGAACAAGCGGTTCCACCGTGGTCCGCCCTCCCAGCTGAACCAGATCAGCCATGCTTTACCAACGATCCGGTCTTCGGGTACAAAGCCCCAATATCTTGAATCCTGGGAGCCCTGGCGGTTGTCTCCCATCATCCAGTAATAGTTCATTTTGAATGTATAGGAAGTGATCGGTTGCCCGTTCAGCACAAAGCTGGATCCCTGCATTCCAAAATCATTTCCTTCATATACACGGATGGCGCGTTCATAAATGTTATAGTTCTCTGGTGTCAATTGAATTGACGCACCTTTCTTCGGGATCCATATACCAGGGTCTCCGCCAAAATTATCCCTTGTCCATCTGTGTTCTGCATCGTAAGGAAATACTGGTGATTGCCACCCCCAGTTATTGAAAGGCTGAATATCAAATCCTTTCTGTACCATTTTAGCACGGGCAGATTCGGTCAGTGTAAGAATATAAACGCCTGCCTGGTCATCACGCTGGTATTCGCCAGGATCATCCACCCCAAATTCTGATTGCAGCGTGGCTGCATCAAGTGGTTTTCCCTTAGTATCCACTGAATAACGGATCAGTGATGTTGGCGGTGGTGTTTGTGCCTGTCCATTAATATAGACAACATTGTTTTTAATAGAGATCACATCGCCTGCAATACCAACACAGCGCTTGATGTAATTGTCAGATTTATCATTTGGATGGATCGCAAGCGGGTAAGCTTCAGGATTTTCAAGTATCACCTGGCGTCCCTTATTCGGATCACCTTTACCAAGGTCACGGATCTCATCATAATAAGGAACTTTTGACTGGTAGTCGGGAAGGTTGATCACTGTATCACCTGCGGGAAAATTAAAGACCACTACATCACCTCTTTTCACGGGAGAAGAGAACCAGCGGATATAAGGCAACTCAATGGCTTCGCTGTAAGATTTACGGTCGGTGCCGGGAATGTAATTATGTACAAAAGGTATGGACAAAGGTGTGTTTGGTATCCTTGGACCATAACTGAACTTACTGACAAACAGGAAATCATTTACAAGAAGTGACTTTTCCATAGAGCCTGAAGGAATGGTATAGGCTTCAAAAATGAAGGTCCTGATCAGGGTAGCGGCCACAATTGCAAAGACCGCTGCATCCACCCATTCCCTCCATCCTGGCTTGATATAGCGTTTCGCTCCTTCAGGTCCAATGTAACGGACTTTATCATTGTAACCCAGGTAAGGAAAGTAAAAAGGTGCAAAAAGAGCCGCTAAGGTATGATCGCCAAGGCCAAACCGGCCGAACAACTTTACAAATTCAATGAAGATCCCAGGGGTGATGAACCAGCCTACAACTGGAATGAACTGCCAGAATACCCAGTGCTTTGGCCTTTTGGCCAAGTCCTGCATGATCCATGTGTTATAAAACGGGATGTACGCTTTCCAGGATGCCACTCCGGCCTTTTGAAACATCTTTGCCAAACCAAATGAGGGAAGAAAAACAAGCAGGAAGGAAATAAGGTAAATAACAAGAATGTGTGAAAGCGGCATCAGATTGTTTTTAACGCAAACAAATTTATTATTTTAAATAAGTTTTGTGCGGGAAGGTAAGCAAAGTTTTTGCTAAAGTAACTTAGCATGTAATTGGCCTAATGCAAAAATTTACAATTAAAGACATAGAGAACCTTACAGGCATTAAAGCACATACGCTGCGCATATGGGAGCAGCGTTATAGTTTTTTTACGGCCCAGCGCAAGGAAAGCCAGCACAGGTTTTACGATAATGATGACCTGAAGAAACTCCTGCGCATCTCCTTTCTCTACCATAATGGATGGAAGATCTCAAGGATTGCGGAGATGACCACCGAGGAAGTTATAGATAAAGTACGCAGCGCCGAACCATCCAAAAGCAGTCATGCAGCCTTTGTGCCACAACTGATCGAAGCTGCCCTTGATTTTGACGAACATAGTTTCATCAGCCTGCTTGACACCATATCAGATAAAATTGGTTTTGAAGATTGCATCACCAAAGTATGCTACCCATATTTACAGAAAGTTGGATTGCTATGGTCCACCAATAATATCATTCCTGCTCAGGAACATTTTACCAGCTACATCATACAGAACAGGATCATCAGTGAAACGGATATGCTCACCCGAAACAGAAAGATGGAGCCTGGCATTGTGCTTTTCTGCCCCCAGGGCGAACACCATGAGCTTCCTTTGCTGTTCATTAATTACCTGTTGAAGAAGGCCAACCGTGGTACCATCTTCATGGGTTCCAATGTGCCCTTGCAGGTGATCGCCCCAATTGCCAGGTTGCCACAGATCCAATACCTGTACCTGCACATCATAACCAATTTTACGGGCTTTTTTATTGATGATTATCTTGAAAAAGTTTGCAGGGCTTTCCCCGATAAGAAGATCGTTGCATCAGGTTCCGTCATCACCCAAAGCCAGCGCGATTTCACCAACCTTCAAAAGCTCACTTCAGACGAAGCCATCTATGCATTTATCCATGGAGATCAGGTCTTGGGCAGAACATAGCTTTTGATATCTTCTCTTGCGATGGCCTTGCCGGAAAGGATCACAAGCCTTTCCACTACATTACGGAGTTCGCGTATGTTACCGGTCCAGTTGTAATCTTTCAACATAGCCAGTGCTTCATCAGAGATCATTTTCCTTGCAATACCATAATCATCGCAAATATCATCCAGGAACTGGTCTACCAGAAGCGGAACATCATCCCTTCTTTCATTCAAGGATGGAACATGTATCAGTATCACGCTCAGCCTGTGATAAAGGTCAAGACGGAAAGCTTTGGCTTCCACTTCCTTCATCAGGTCTTTGTTGGTTGCCGCGATCACACGTACATCCACGTTAATATCCTTGTCAGCTCCAACCCTTGTGATCTTTCCTTCCTGGAGTGCACGAAGTACTTTGGCCTGTGCGCTCAGGCTCATATCTCCGATCTCATCAAGGAACAGCGTTCCGCCATTTGCCTGCTCAAATTTTCCAATGCGCTGTTTGATCGCAGAGGTAAAAGATCCCTTTTCATGACCAAAAAGTTCGCTTTCAATCAATTCGCTGGGAATGGCTGCGCAATTCACTTCTACAAGTGCGTTGCCGGCCCTGTTGCTCTTTTCATGCAGCCAACGTGCAACAAGTTCTTTACCAACACCATTTTCACCGGTGATCAAAACCCTTGCTTCCGTTGGTGCTACCTTTTCTATGGTTTCCTTGATCTTGCGGATCGGTTCTGAATTGCCAATCATCTCCTGCACCTTGAAAGCCTTGCGTTTAAGGGTCTTTGTTTCAGTGACAAGCGTATTGCGTTCTATTGCATTGCGGATGGTGATCAGGAGGCGGTTCAAATCCGGCGGTTTTTGAATGAAATCATAAGCGCCTTTTTTTACAGCTTCAACCGCAGTCTCTATCGTACCATGTCCTGATATCATAATGATGGGAACATCTGAGTTGCTTTCCACGGCCCTTTGAAGAAAATCAAGCCCGTCGATCTTGGGCATTTTAATATCACAAAGAACAGCGTCGTAGGTCTTTTCCTTGAATTTCTTCAATCCTTCCTCTCCATCCACTGCTTCTTCAATCGTGTAGCCTTCAAATGAAAGTATTTCCGTTAGTGTTTTTCTGATCGCTTTTTCATCATCTATGATAAGTAGGGTCGCCATATGGTTCTTTGAGGTGGCAAAGTAAACGAAAAGGCATCAATTGCAGGGAACCGGGCGATGTAGAAAAAAATAAAGGCCGGATAGAAATCCAGCCTCGTGTAAAATCCAATATCCTATGAAAAACCGTTACAAAGATGTGGGACTTGAATGGAATTACAAAACTTATTTTAAAATTTATTTAAGGGCTCAGTTTATGAGTATGAATGAGTTGTGATACGCTACCCAAAATCAACTACAGGCTCTGCAATACGGGGAAGGGATTACTCAAAGCATTATTTTTTCAGATACATCACCTCCTTCACAAGCTTCACTGTCCGTGATACATCTGGCAGCGCAGCCGCAACCAGGTTTGGTGCATAATGCAATGGAGCATCAGCGGCAGTGATCCTCCTGATTGGAGCATCAAGATAATCAAACCCTTCCTTCTGGATCCTGTAAGTAATCTCAGAGGAAATTGAAGCAAATGGCCATTGTTCTTCAACGATCACCAGCCTGTTGGTCTTTTTGACACTTTCAAGAATGGTCATCCAGTCCAGTGGACGAATCGTACGAAGATCGATCACCTCTGCGCTTACACCTTCTTTTTCAAGTTCTGCAGCTGCACCAAGAGCAACCTTCATCATTTTATTAAATGAAACAATTGTCACATCAGTACCCTGGCGCTTGACATCGGCCTTACCCAATGGGATATAATATTCTTCATCAGGAACCTCGCTTTTTTCACCGTACATCACTTCGCTTTCCATGAATACCACTGGATCTTCCTCGTAACGGATCGCCTGTTTCAGTAAACCTTTGGCATCATATCCATTGCTAACAGAGATCACTTTCAATCCCGGAATGTTGGCATATAGAGATTCAAAAGCGGTGGAGTGTTGGGCGCCAAGTTGTCCTGCGGATCCGTTAGGCCCTCTGAAAACAATAGGACAGGTGATCTGTCCTCCGCTCATCGCAAGCATTTTTGAAGCAGTGTTCAGTATCTGGTCAAGGGCCAGAACAGCAAAATTCCAGGTCATGAACTCAACTACTGGACGTAGACCATTCTGCGCTGCGCCAACTGCTACTGCTGTAAAACCCAGTTCGGCAATAGGCGTATCGATCACTCTTCGTGGCCCGAACTCCGCAAGCATGCCCTGGGTTACTTTGTATGCACCATTGTATTCGGCAACCTCTTCACCCATAATAAATACGCGGTCGTCCCGGCGCATTTCTTCTGACATGGCTTCACGGATAGCTTCACGAAAAGGTATTTGTCTCATTCTTTAGTCTGATTAAGAGGGGGCAAAATTAGCGGAGAGCATCCATAAAACCTAAAGCAAAAAGAGAGGTCCCTGACAGCAGGAAAGATGGATTTTTAAGACCATTAAATATCCAATTTCCTTTAAACCGCTATTTACAGGCAAGTGCCAGTGCAGCGATCTCCACCTGGCTGATGGTGTCTATCTCCGAGGGTGATGCGTACTGCTGTTCTAATTTATCTAGAACACAGTTGCATGCTGGCCTTGCAGTCTGCTCCAGCCCGGCTTCTTTTGCATATGCCAGGCACCGTATCATAAAGGCTTCCCTGTGCGTAATGCTCCAGGATCCGGAATTTTTATCCTCTTGTTCCTGGCCTGTGATGCCTGAACTGTTTTTTAATTTTTCATGATCGTCTACCTCCTCACCAGAAACCCGGACAGGTGTCTGAATGGAATCCTGGTTTGTGGAAGGCTGTTCCTTTTCATTAGAAGCATTACATCCCAAAATGAACAGGACCAAAAGAATGATCGGAAAGAATGTGCGCATATCAATTTTATTCAATTATCCTGGCGCATTTTTATGCCAGGTACCCTGATGGCCTCCCTATTTCAACAAGTAAAGTTTCAATCCAATATTCCATACCAACTGGATGGAGACTAAAATTGATAATTTGCAACCTCAGGTTTGAAAGATAAGATACATGGCTGCTAATTTGCAACAGAACGGCCTATGGATACAACCGCGATTATCGGCATCACTGCAGGCATACTGACCTCCTCTTCACTTCTACCTCAGCTCATCAAGACGATAAAAGAGAAAAAGGCCGAAGAGATCTCTATATTTTTTTTACTGGTCCTGTTTTTTGGCGTTGGACTCTGGATCGTTTATGGGATCAAGCGTGACGATATGCCTATTATTGTTACGAATTCCTTTTCTCTTCTGCTGAACGCTATCATGTTGTTCCTGCGGTTCAAATATAAAAGAAGCTGATCTGCCAGCAGCATAACGCCCCGGGCCTGTAAATAACAACAACACACCGGAGAAGATCAAAAAAAGCACAACTGTCATTTCTTCAAAACTCTGGCCCCAATGAACCATTACCAGTGCAACAATAAAATTGACAATGATCAGCAAGGCGCCCCACCTCATTTGCCAGCCTGTAATGAGCAACAATCCTGCGATTGCCTGGGCATAAACAGATACAAATGCTGACAAAAGCGGAAAGGGAAATCCATTGGCTCCCAGGAAAGCTTCAAAAGCCTTCATGTGTTCCTGGGAAAAGATATTATCAACTACTCCGTAGATGAGCCTTACCCCGATGAATAGCCGAAAGATGAGCAATCCTGTATCCTGGTGCTGGTCAAGCCAGTTGCTGTTTCTTTTCATGCTTTGAAGCTAATCAACGCAAGCAGGATCCAGGGTACCATTCATCAAACGAATCCCCAAAGTCAGCCAACTCTTTCAATGACCATGGCACTGGCCCCTCCTCCTCCATTACAGATACCGGCAGCGCCATACTTCCCGCCATTTTGCTTCAGGATATTCACCAGGGTCACTACAATACGGGCACCACTGCAACCCAGGGGATGACCAAGAGATACGGCTCCACCATTTACGTTGACCTTTGCAGGATCAAGGTTCATTTTTTTTGTATTAACGATACCCACTACACTGAAGGCTTCATTTAATTCTACAAAGTCAATGTCTTTCATTTGAAGCCCTGCCCGTTTTACCGCAACAGGCACAGCGATGCTTGGCGTGGTTGTAAACCAGGTTGGTTCCTGCTCCGCGTCGGCATACCCACGGATAATAGCTAAAGGTTTGATGCCAAGTTCATCTGCTTTTTCACTGCTCATTAATACAACTGCTGCCGCGCCGTCATTCATGGTGCTTGCATTGGCGGCAGTTACGGTGCCTTCTTTTCCAAATGCAGGTTTAAGCGAAGCGATCTTATCAAACTTGACATTCCATGGTTCTTCATCCCTGGAAACAATGACCGGCTCTCCCTTTTTGGATGGGATCTCCACCGGTACTACTTCTTCAGCAAACTTTCCGTTCTCCCAGGCAGCCTGGCTCCTTTTGTAACTTTCAATCGCAAAGGCATCCTGGTCTTCCCTGCTGATCTGGTTGTCAGCCGCACAGATATCAGCAGCACACCCCATTGGGAACTGGCCGTAGCAATCGGTCAGACCATCTTTGGAGAGCCCGTCGATCAATCCTGAATTTCCGTATTTATTTCCCCACCGCATGCTTTCAACATAAAACGGCACATTGCTCATGCTTTCCATGCCACCTGCCACTACAACATCCGAATCCCCCAGCAGGATGCTCTGGGCACCCTGGGCGATCGCTTTCATTCCACTGGCGCAAACTTTATTCACGGTTGTGCAGACAACCGCATCGGGAAGACCTGCGTATTTGGCTGCCTGCCTTGCAGGAGCCTGTCCAAGGTTGGACTGGATCACGCAACCCATCAGCACTTCATTCACCTGGTCGGGCCTGATTCCTGCTTTTTCAACTGCAGCCTTAATAACGGTCGCACCAAGCCTTGTAGCAGGTACCTCTTTTAAAACACCGCCAAAAGACCCCATGGGTGTTCTGACAGCAGAAACGATATAAACAAGTTTTTTCATATAGTAAGTATCGCCGCAAAGGTACTAAGAGGTTGCGGCTTTTACATCTTTGCAAAGAGTGATGTTTGCGCTGATTTAATCCAGGTTGCATCATTCCTGAACCACAGCAATTATTTAGAAGCAATCACAGTTTACATTTGTAAAAAGAAGCCTTCATTGCACGAACAACATACCCTGATCATTATTGGAGGAGGCCCTATTGGAATTGCCTGCGCCCTGGAAGCTGGAAATGCCGGAATCGATTACCTGGTTCTTGAAAAAGGCACTCTTGTGAATTCCATTTACAATTATCCGGTGAACATGACCTTTTTCTCAACATCAGAAAGGCTGGAGATCGGCGGTGTGCCTTTTGTTTCAAACCATCCCAAGCCAAGCCGCAGCGAAGCACTGGAATATTACCGAAGGGTCACCGTGGACCAAAAGGTCCATATTCATTTATTTGAGGAAGTAAGATCGGTAAAGCCGGATGAAAATACCAGACAGGAATTCGGAAAAGGCGCATCTTACACCATCACCACTTCAAAATCAATTTACCAGGCTCAGTTTGTCATCATTGCCACTGGCTTTTATGATATCCCTTACATGTTGAATGTTCCGGGTGAAGAACTCCCTAAAGTAAAGCACTATTATGGCGACCCCCATTTTTATGCCTTTCAGAAAGTGGCAGTGGTTGGCGCCAGCAATTCAGCTGTTGACGCCGCGCTTGAGACCTGGCGCAAGGGTGCCCAGGTAACCATGGTGATCCGTGGACCTGAAATTGGTCAAAGAGTGAAATATTGGGTCAAACCAGATATAGAGAACCGCATCAGGGAAGGATCGATCAGGGCTTATTTCCTGTCCACTGTGAAAGAGATTAATGATTCATCCATCACCATCCAAACACCTGAAGGTCTGGTAACAATTGAAAATGACTGGGTGCTTTCCATGACCGGCTACCAGCCCAACCTGCCTTTCCTCCATGAAATTGGGATTGAATTATGCAATGACGCGGTGATGAAACCGGTATATAATGAGGAAACCCATGAAAGCAATATGCCCAATATTTACCTGGCAGGTGTCATCTGCGGGGGCATGAATACCAATAGGCTTTTTATTGAAAATTCCAGAGAACACGCAGTGAAGATCCTTCAGCAGATCAGCCGTCAGTCATGAACAGCCATGCTGTTTACCCGGATTACCTTTAATTTATCAAGCACATAGATCACTGGATAAATTGGATCAAACTCCCCTCTTTTAGCAGCAAAATTGCTTCTTGCCGGGAACTTGTGGTGATTATTATGGTAGCCTTCTCCAAGCATCAGCCAGTCGATCTTGAAAAGGTTTTTGGAAGTATTGTCTGTCTCAAAGTTTGTATCGCCATATTTATGTGCGAACCAGTTGATGATCACGCCATGTATAGGCCCCATCAGGATGTGAAAAGGTATCAGGATCCACCACCAGGCGGATGGTGCATACATTACATAGAACCAGATGTAAAATGAACCCCAGATGATTCGTGAATACCAGGTATTGCCCCACCTGTCGAACCAGCCCCAGTTAGGAACATTTTTGGTGAACCGTTCTTCAACCGGGATCCTGCCATACATGATACCAACATAGGTCTTTGAAGTACGGACCATCATGCTCACAAGATTCTTGTCGTACGCTGGGGAATGCGGGTCATGCTCGGTATCTGTAAAGGCATGGTGCATGCGGTGCAGGATACCATAAACCCGTGGGCTCATATAAGAAGATCCCTGTGTTAAGTAAGCCAGCACAAAACAGGTACGCTCCCAGAACTTATTCATGGTAAATGCTTTATGGGCTGCATAACGGTGCTGGAAAAAGCTTTGAAAGAACAATGAAAGGTACCAGTGTGCCACAAAAATGACAATAAAAACGATTTCCACTAAGAGGCTTATTTAAGGGTGATAAGTGACAACAACAAAAACCGTTCAAATTTTTGTTCTGCAATGTCCTGAAAGATAATCAGATTCTGCACGCGTGCGCCAATAGCCCCGCACAATGACTTGAACCGGAGCTTATAATGAGGTTTAAAGGTTGAGAATCCTTATTCTTCTGCCTTATTGGAAACAAGGGAGAGCTTTGCAAAATCAGAGCCTGCAAAGATTTTTGCCAGGTTAATGTCACCGGATTTTTGGTACTGGGCCAGGTTGGTCAGCGTAACAATGCGCCAGAAGTTCTTTGATTTTAATTCATTGTAATCTCTACCCTGGACGATCAATCCTCGAACCGGGTTTCTTTTCTTCAATTCAAAACGGATGACTTTCCCGGTCGGTATGGTTTCTTTAGCCAGGAAATTTTCTATTTGTTCAACTGTCATAAGCGCATGAAGGTAAGGGAAAGCGGGTTTATCAATATTTACCAAAAGTTAAAATTTTATACTTTGTTGATATACAGTTTATTATAAGGCATACCAATAAAGATTTACCATTATTTCCAAGCCTGTTTCCCGGACGATTTATACCGCCATGCAGCTCGTAAATCCATACAGGTTTTTTACATTCATTGGCAGTTAAAGGATGGGCAGCAAATAAAAAATAAAAACACCGGGCTGAGCCGCTTTCATTATAGACTGTATCAAAAGAACCAATGCAGTAAATTTTACTGCATTGGTCGGTATTATCCTTGCTTTACCAGTTGGATCTCGGCCTGTAGCCGGATTTCATCACTAACCACTACTTGGCCAGCTTCTGTAACCGCGTTCCAGGTAAGACCAAATTCTTTCCTGCTGATTTTACCAGAAACCGTGAAGCCGGCTTTTGTTTGTCCATATGGATCTTTCACAATGCCACCGAATTCTACTTTTACCGTCACAGGTTTGGTAATACCCCTGATGGTCAGGTCTCCCAGCAGTGTGCCTTCATCGCCTTTTACATCATATTTTTTACCTGTGAACTTCAATTGGGCATGCTGTTCCGCATTGAAAAACTCCGCAGATTTCAGGTGGGTATCCCGCTGCTGGTTGTTGGTGTCAATAGAATCCACATCTGCGGTAAACTCAATACCAGAGGCTGTATTGAAATCATCGCTTTCCGTAACGACGACCAGGTCAAATTTTTTAAAGTAACCGGTTACGGTTGTGATCATCAGGTGCTTGACCTTGAATTGAATCTCCGAGTGTGTTGGATCGATCTTCCAGGTAATTGCCATAATTGTTGTTTTATTGAGTCAAAAGTAATCAATGTTTAAACATTGAACAAGTAATTTTTTCATTTTTAAGGCCACAATAACACTGCCAACGCCGGGAAGATGATAATGTATTTCGAATATACATGAGCGTTGTTCAGCTTTAATTGTTCAATAAGGACGTGCTTTGACCAAAACATTATATGCTGGACTGGTAAATCTTTGCCAATAAAGTTTACCGACCAATTGCTGCCGTTTACCGGCATTTTCCATTCCTATAACCTGTTGCCACTTGACTTCCCGCTCCTGTCGAACTTACTTTGATCAAAATAGCAACATGGAAAACAGGTTTGAAGAACGGTTCAAAAGAAAAGTACACCGTGGGAAATTTGGAAGCATTGGCGCAGGCATATTCCTTCTGGGCATCGGATCTTTATTACTGGCGCGTGAATTAGGCGTATTGTTTCCTTCCTGGTTCTTCAGCTGGCCGGTACTTCTTATTGGCATTGGTCTTTTTATTGGCTTCAGGCTTGGGTTCCGCCGCGGCCCATGGCTCTTTCCTTTACTGATTGGAACCATACTGTTACTGGACCGCATTTACCCGGAAATACATTTAAAACCCTTTATATGGCCTGTGATCTTTATTGTACTGGGATTGCTTTTCATTTTCAGGCCCAAGTCACAACGCTGCCGTAACTGGGAATCAAAACAAAAACTACCGGAAAGGAATGAGCCAGCACAGGATCAAAATGAAAGCTGGGTAGGTGCAGACCAGGCCCATACAGACCGCAGGGATTTTATAGACATCACTACGGTATTCAGCGGATCTAAAAAGATCATTCTTACCAAATCATTTAAAGGAGGTGATATCGTCAACTTTATGGGTGGATCGGAAGTAGACATGTCGCAATCGGATTTCAACGGCACCATCACCATTGATACCACGAATATCTTTGGCGGTACAAAACTCATCATCCCTTCCAACTGGGATGTACAAAGTGAAGTGGTGGCAATTTTTGGTGGTGTTGATGACAAACGGCAGGTGAATGGCCATGGCCCAGACCCAAATAAACTGGTGGTCATTGAAGGCACCTGCATCTTCGGTGGCATTGAGATCAGGAATTATTGAAAATAAACGTAATTGAAATGAATTGCTATATCACCAAGATCGTTTTCCAGATTATTTGTGGCGATGGGAATCATGCGGCTCAATTCGATGAACAGTTAAAGCTGGTCTATGCGCGTGATGAAGATGAAGCTTTCAGCAAAGCAACCCGGATGGGAATACAGGAACAGGATCAGTTTTATAACTTTCGTGATCAACTTGTACAATGGCAGTTTGTGAATATAGCAGAATTGTATCTGCTCAGCGATTTTGTTGATGGCGCTGAGATCTATTCACAAATAAGGGAAGTTGAAGATGGCAATGCATACAGGCATTTCATTCATGCGAAGGCTGAGGACATCAGGGAAAAAACAAGTCACCAGATCCTTAACCTTATCTAGTTGGCAACCGCACCGCTTTACACCCCGAAGTTCCGTTATCTTTTTGCTGCCTGCTGGCTGTTGTGGACTGCCCTGCATGGAAGGGTGCTTGTATGGTTTGGGTTTTCTATCAGGCAGGCAGTAGCCGATAGCCTGATCAGCAATGCATTGCTGATGGCAAGCTGCATCCTGGTTACGGTGATCTTTCGCTTTTACCTTCCCAAGACCCACCGGTACAGTTTTCTTTTCGGGATCTGCTTTATTCTTACAACAATATGGACCCTTCTTAGCCAGACCATTTTATACCTAGCCATTCCCGGGGATGATTATGAAGCCTTCTTCACGATCTCCATTCCTGTTCGCATGGCCATAGCTTTTCTTGTAATTGGTTGCATGACCCTCATCAGTGTTCTTTGGTACACCTTGCAGGACCAGCAGGAAATTGAGAAGCGTAAGAACAGCGCCGAGCAAATGGCCAAGGAAGCGGAGTTGTATAACCTTCGACAGCAATTGCAACCGCATTTTTTATTCAATAGCCTGAATTCAATTAATGCACTGGTTGCTCTTGAACCGGCGAGGGCAAGGAACATGATCCAGCAATTATCGGATTTCTTACGGGGCACATTGAAAAAGGAAGCACGCCAGTGGGTAAGCCTGCAGGAAGAACTGGAGCACCTGCGTCTTTACCTGGAGATTGAAAAAGTCAGATTCGGACACAGGCTGCATACCCATATCATTAAAGGAACTGATAAGGAACTGAAATTACCGGCCATGATCCTTCAGCCTGTAGTGGAGAATGCAATTAAATTTGGATTATATGATACCACCGATGCTGTTACCATCAACCTTGAAGCTCAGTTCAATGAAAATTACCTGGTATTGATCGTATCCAATCCTTTTGATCCACAGACCAGTGATCCAAATAAAGGAACAGGCTTTGGACTGCGCTCGGTAAAAAGGAGGTTGTACCTGTTGTTTGCACGCAACGATCTTCTACAGACCAATGTGATCAATAATCAATTCATTACCATCATTAAAATTCCGCAGCATGATCAGGGCAATCATAATTGACGATGAACCGTTGGCCAGGGCCGTTGTAAAAGAATTCCTTCAGCACAATAACGAAATAGAAGTGTTGCAGGAATGCAGTGATGGCTTTGAAGGATTAAAAGCCATCATGCAACACCAGCCTGACCTAATATTTCTTGACATCCAGATGCCAAAGATCACGGGATTTGAAATGCTGGAACTGATTGAACAGCCACCTGCAGTGATCTTTACTACTGCCTTTGATGAATTTGCATTGAAGGCCTTTGAGATCCATGCAGTGGATTATCTTTTGAAACCTTTCAGCAAAGAAAGATTTGATAAAGCAGTATCTAAATTTTCAGACACGGCTTTTGTTCACCAGCAAAAAACAAATACCCGGGCATTGATCCATTCGGAAAGCGAAAATATTACGCCAGCAGAAAGGATCGTTGTGAAAACAGCGGGCAAGATCAAGATTATTCCCATCCACGACATTCAATACCTGGAAGCATCAGATGATTATGTAAAGATCCACACGGCAGAAGGCTCTTTTTTAAAGAGCAGGACCATGAGTTATTTTGAGGGTATCCTCCCCTCCGCTCATTTTGTAAGGATACACCGCTCTTACCTGGTGAATGTACAGCAGATCACCAGGATAGATCCCTATGAAAAAGAAAACCACCTGGCCGTTTTAAGATGTGGTAAAAAATTGCCGGTAAGTAAAAATGGATATGGAAGATTGAAGAGCGTCTTGGGGATATAGGGGTTTATGGTTTTTAGTTTATTGTTTATGGTTCTTTAGATCAATCATTCTTTACTGGTCCTGGTTTCGTAGAAAGGCATTTCACGCAAAGAAGCAAAGAAGCGGAGGAATACAGGATTAAGAGTGAAGACTTAAGAGTAGAGAGTTAAGAATTGGAGTGATGATAGCTGATGGATGAAAGCTTTCTACCTTAGACTGGCTTTTTCTTTTTCAATCTCGCTTTCTTTTTTAACCTATCCAACCTAAGCCAACTTCCATCCCAATCAACCTTTCTGACCTGTCATCCTGAGTGTAAGCGAAGGATCTAAGCTTCCAACCTCCAACGTCCATAGTACCAAGGAGCCCAAAGAATTTCAGAAAAGTTCCAGCGCCTCATTTTGTGGTTAAATGAAATGAAACTGCCAACAAAAGCCTGCCAACAAAATTCAGCGCCTGCAGTATTATCCAATAAGGCCATTTGTAGATTGATGGAACTATGGAACCAGTAGTGAGCATCACCTCATCACGAAAGACTGAACACTTAAATGAATGTTAGATACACACAATGAAAGACTGTTGTGCGGTGGCCCGGCCGGTCTACGCGGAGCGATTAGAACCGGCCTTGATCTTTTTGCTCTACTTTTTGTATCAAGACAAAAAGTAGAAAAGACCGCATAAAGAAAACAAAGCGAGAAACAGAGCGAGAGAGAGGAAGACCTAAGAGTGCAGACTTCAGAGTAGAGACCTAAGAATGGAGAACAAATTTGAAAGATCATTCGTTTGTTAAGCTGCTTGTGAGGACACAAGCAGGGGTGGCTTGTAAAAAAGTACTTGTGAGGACGCAAGCAGGGCGGCCTTGGTTTGCGACCATTTGCGTATTCTTTGCGCCTATTTACGAGGCTTCACGCCCTTTGCTGTTAAATTACAATAAACGACCTGGGAAAACTTTATTTTGCAATAAAAACCCGGTTTAAGAATAAACCGGGAAGGTCCTTATGCTACCAAACCATTTTAAGCTGCGTTAAAGAACACAGGTCATTTAGATGGTAGCGAACCTGAACAGCGTTCTGGTAGCTGCTGTTCTGCAGGCAGAGATCAGCAATCGTTCACACGGGATAATTAGTTAAAGCTTAAAAGGACACGAAAAAGCGAGCCTTTCAATGGCCACAAATCTTTTCTGTTAGAAACCGCCGGAGAAGGAATTGTAACTATTTGATGAGGATGTATTCTTTTTAGACCTCAAAGACAATTGGCTTGTTAAGCAGTTCCTGTGCCTCACTGGTGATGCTGGCATTATAAAAACGGGTAGATGATTTCTTCACAAACCCATACGATTCATGGATGTGCCCGAAGACATGCACTTTAGGTTTTATCTCTTCCACTTTTTTGACCAGGTCCTTACACCCGACATGAAGCTGGTTGCCAACCTGGTCCAGGATTCCGTAAGGAGGTCCATGAGTGATCAGTACATCTGTATCTGCAGGTATCATATTCCAGTGGTGACGCAACGGGGCACCACGGTGCCGGTTAAAGGCCCAGTTAAAGAACCAGGGTGTAACCGGAGAGCCCCAGAATTTTAACCCATTGATTTGCGTCCCGGAATCTTTCAGGTAAGTGACCCCTTCAGGCAACATCTGGGCTATAGCAGCAGGTGATGACTTTTCAAGGAAAAAATCATGGTTGCCAGCGATAAAGATCTTGTGTGCATAATTGAGCCCCGCAAACCAGTCAAGAAAATCAGTTACCTCAGAAGCCCTGCCTCTTAAGGTAATATCTCCTGCATGAATAATGACATCCGCTTTTGGCAGTTTCAACCCCCGGTGTCGTAAATGTGTATCTGAAATGGCAACGATCTTCATCTTAAAAAACAAAGCCGTCCACCAAAGGCGGACAGCTTAATACGCTTGTTTTTGCTTCTTTACTATGGCTGGTTCCTGTCCAGGCTGGTATTTCGGTTAGCTGATTGATCGCCTTTTTTGGGCTGAGGTTTGGAAGGCTGACCCGGTCTTGCATTTTTGTTGGTGTTTGATTTTCCTGCTTTTTCCGACTGCCCAAAAGGCTGGTTACTCTGATTACTGGCGCCCCTGCCCGCGCTTCCGTTTTTGTTGTTATCACCTCTTCCTGACATATCATTTCAATTTATGTGTGATGAATAGAACAGGAATACTGCACTTATTATGCCATTGTAACCCAGGCCCCTATTGCTCATTAAGTTGAAAAACGGGCAAAAATAAGCCTGATTCTGACCCTTCTTATGTCTTATATTTATATTATGAGTACACCATCCACGCTGGCCTTGATAATTGTTCTCCTCTTTTCTTCCCTTTCTTTTCCTGCAATGGCACAGCAGGCAGACAATGAAATAAAACAGTCAAAAAATGCAGCCCAGCCGCTCGTACTTGTTGATGGTTTGAAAACAGACTTGAAACACCTGGTAGTTGATCCGGAAAAAATAATGTCGATAGATGTCATTAAAGACAGCGCCGCTCTTGTTAAATATGGCATAGAAGCGAAGAATGGAGTAGTCATTGTAAAATTCAATCCCGGCATCACGTTAATGCGCATAGACCATCTTTACAAAAAATTCAATGTAGGTGAAGAGATGACCCGCATGAAGGTAGCCGTTGATGGTGTTCCCATTAAACACCCCGAACTGCTGTTGATTGAAGAAGGGGTCATCACAGGCACTGGAACTTACTCGCATGTAGACTGGACAGATCTGTCCAATCCAAAGGATGAAAAGTTTTTTAATATCACTACCCGTCTTCAAAAAAATACCAGCCGGCAGTAAACATACTTTTATTGATTTCTATTGCAAACAGGCAGGCATCTGACCCGAAATTAAATAGCTGGCCCGCTTTGCCCTGACTTAGGAATATGCACATTGCGGTTTTTTAGAACATAAAATTCAAAAATCCAGCCCCCCATCCAAAATCCTTCTCAAACCCTATCTTTGCCGTCCGTTAAAAAAATCAACTTAAGACTGCAATATGGATTCTCTCGATTCTTATCTGTATCTCGTACCTGCGATGGGCGTGATAGGTCTATTGTACACTGTTTGGAAATATATCTGGGTCAGCAAGCAGGAAACCGGCACCGACAGGATGCGGGAGATTGCACTTTACATCAGCGAGGGAGCTATGGCCTTCCTGAGAGCTGAATGGAAGATCCTGACCTATTTCGGACTTATTGTAGCGTTGCTGCTTGGCTTTATGGGGAGCCGCAGCGAAGAATCACATTGGACCATTGCGGTGGCCTTTCTCATAGGCGCTTTTTTCAGCGCTCTTGCCGGATACATTGGTATGCGTGCCGCTACAAAAGCCAACGTAAGAACAGCACATGCCGCCAGAACTTCCCTTGCCAAAGCACTGAAGGTTTCTTTCACCGGTGGTGCCGTTATGGGAATGGGCGTATCGGGACTTGCAGTGCTGGGACTGGGTGGTTTGTTCATCATTCTCCTTAAATATTTCGCACCGGACGCCATGTCCAACAGCCACGAAGTGACCCGTGCCATCGAAGTACTGACAGGTTTTTCCCTTGGTGCTGAAAGCATCGCGCTTTTTGCCCGCGTTGGAGGTGGTATCTATACAAAAGCTGCTGACGTAGGCGCTGACCTTGTAGGTAAAGTGGAAGCAGGCATTCCTGAAGACGATCCCCGCAACCCCGCCACCATTGCCGACAACGTTGGTGATAACGTAGGTGACGTAGCAGGTATGGGTGCCGATCTATTTGGTTCTTATGTAGCCACTGTTCTGGCAACCATCGTGCTGGGCCATGAAGTAACCAACAGCGGTAATGCATCCCTTGAAGACGGATTCAATGGGTTCTCTCCAATATTATTGCCAATGCTGATCGCCGGTGTTGGTATCCTTTTCTCCATCATTGCTACCTTCTTTGTAAGGATCAGTGACAACGCAGGTATTAAAACATCCGTTGTACAGACAGCTTTGAACATGGGCAACTGGGGTTCCATCATCCTTACAGCTATTGCGTCTTATTTCCTCTGTGATCTGATCCTTCCTGAAGGCGACATGTTCCTTCGTGGATTTTCTTTTGATAAAATGGATGTATTTGCTGCTATTATCGTGGGCCTTGTTGTTGGAACCCTGATGAGTATCATTACAGAATATTATACAGCCATGGGAAAGCGCCCGGTTAATTCCATCATTCGTCAGTCTGGTACGGGTCATGCCACAAACGTGATCGGTGGCCTTGCAGTAGGGATGGAATCAACCTTTTTACCAATTCTTGTATTGGCAGGTGGTATCTGGGGCTCTTATGAACTGGCAGGTCTTTATGGTGTTGCCATCGCGGCAGCAGGTATGATGGCCACTACGGCCATGCAGCTGGCAATCGATGCTTTTGGTCCTATTGCAGATAATGCGGGTGGTATCGCTGAAATGAGCGAGCTGCCAAAGGACGTACGTGAAAAAACCGATACCCTGGATGCTGTTGGTAACACCACGGCGGCTACCGGTAAAGGATTTGCCATCGCTTCAGCAGCGCTTACAGCCCTTGCCCTTTTTGCAGCCTATGTTGGTGTTGTTAACGCAAATGGCTTTGCAATGGAAGGTATCAATATTTACAAGGCAGATGTTCTGGCTTCCCTGTTCGTGGGTGGTATGATCCCATTCATCTTCTCTTCTCTTGCCATCCGTGCCGTAGGTGAAGCAGCCATGGCGATGGTCGAAGAAGTACGCCGCCAGTTCCGTGAGATCCCGGGTATTATGGAAGGAAAAGGCAAACCGCAGTACGATAAGTGCGTTGCCATCTCCACTGAAGCTTCCATTAAAAAAATGATGCTTCCGGGAGCCATTGCCATCATTGCACCGATCGTTATTGGTTTCCTGTTAGGCCCTGAAGCCCTCGGCGGATTCCTGGCCGGTGCCACGGTAAGCGGTGTTTTAATGGGAATGTTCCAGAATAATGCCGGCGGCGCCTGGGATAATGCAAAGAAAAGCTTTGAAAAAGGTGTTGATATCAACGGCCAGAAGTATTTCAAGGGCTCTGACCCCCATAAAGCTTCCGTAACCGGGGATACCGTGGGTGACCCCTTTAAAGACACTTCAGGGCCGTCCATGAACATCCTGATCAAATTGATGTCCATTGTCTCACTGGTACTGGCCCCTACTCTGGCCGGAATCCACAGGTCTGAAAATAATTCCGGAGAAGGTGCAGCGAAACCTTCAACGATACAGTCTAATAAGACAACTGTACAAGCCAGTCCAGCGAATACAGTTCCATATAATTAGTCTTTTTTGCTTTACTGTGAGAATACAAATTGTCCCGCCACCAAAGCGGGACTTTTTTATGCTCTTTCTGCTTTCAATAGCCCATCAGTAAGCAGGAACTTCCGCTCAGGTCTTACTCTTTATCTATTTCTATTTACTTCCAGGCCTGACTGACTGGTTCGGGTGAAGCCAGAAATGCAAAAATGAAAATAAAACACCCTCTAAGGACAAAAAAAGAACGGGCCGAAGCCCGTTCATCAGAAAAGCAACCGGGTGATCAGTAATTGATGTTCCCGATCTGCCTGAGCTGGTTCAGGTTTGACATGTCATAAAGGACCAGGCCTGTTGTAAGGTAGCAGATCAGTACATCATCATATGGGATCACATCCATATAGTTTCCATTGGTGATCGTGTACATGTCCCTTGGTCGTACAGGATCTTTTACATTGATAGCGGTAAGTCCTTCATGGCCCCTGCATACGAATACAACACTATCTTTCAATCCAAGTCCGTAAGGATTGGATAATTCCTTCAGGCTTTTCTGTATGGGGGTTGAAGGGTTCCGTATATCATAGGTGTACAAACCGCTGACGGCAGGTCCGCAGGCACCCGACCCTCTAAGGGTTACATAAGCCATCGTATCATTGGCAACTACAGGATCACAACTGCGCAGGTGGCGTGCTTCACCCAGTTTCACGGGAGCATCCGGGTTTGCTAGGGAATAAATAAACATACCATCGGTAGAACCAATGAATAACTGGTTCTTGAAAGGAAAGATGGTCTCAACATTCCATGTCACGTTAATGGAAGATTTAAATACAGGATTACCAGGATTTGAAATGTCATACACTTCAATGGAGCTTCTGTCTGCCAGGTAAAGGTGATTGTTGACAACTGTGAAGCGTGCAAGGGATCCACCCTTACCGGTGGCAGAAGCTGCAGCATCCGCGGAACCATCCTTGGCGCAGTTCGTAAGAACTACGGCAACAATGAAAAGACTAATAAAATATAGAACTGATCTCATAATAATTTTTTAACGGTAAAAGCATGAATAACCCGGGATGGAATCCTTCACCCAGCCGGTCTGAACGCCAGAAGATGAATTGTAGCTGCAGTCGTAATACACGTTGCGCTCAGGTGGAGGTATGGTATAACCATAGTTATATAACATGGTTTGCTGGAAAGCATGATTGATCCTTTTGATCTCTCTTGCCGTTTGCCAGTTAGAAACATCCACAACTACCAGGTCACCATAGGAATTTGCATACAGGTGAGTGCCTTTTATGGAAACTTCGGTATTGCCAGGAATATGAATGAAACCAAGGTTTTGCAGGTTGGCCGGATCTGTCCTGTCAATTACATGAAGACCAAGACCGACTTCATTTTGCAGCACCAGGTTGCCAATGGCATAGATCTTTCCTGCGTTCTTTACCTGCTTTGGTGCATCAGTATAAATACGGCGAAGAGAGCTATCCTGGCTATAGACCGGTTTATACCCCAGTACTTTATCAGGAATAGGCTCGGGCTTTTTTCCGTACAGCCCCCAGCACGATGACAGCGCAAGGGTCAGCAGCATGAGTAGTGTGTGTAGTTTCATATTCAGCTTGACATCGGATTTGCGAAAGACCGCTGCACCATGAATAAAAAATAAACACACCCCATTTATAAGCTGATTTGTAGATTTGATTATGGCTGTTCCCATTCTATATTATGCCATCCCTGGTTTCCTGATATTGCTTTCCCTGGAAGCATGGTTTTCTTTCAGGGAGAACAGGCAATTGTATGAAAAGAAGGATACCTGGAGCAGTCTTTCATTAGGTATTGGCAATGTACTTGTCGGCTTTGTAACAAAGGCAGTGATCCTTGGCTTGTTCACATTTATCTACCGGTTCAGGATCTTTGATCTTAATGCTTCTACATGGTGGTTCTGGGTGCTTCTATTTTTCGCAGATGATTTTTCTTACTACTGGTTTCACAGGACATCACACAGGGTGAACTGGTTCTGGGCTTCTCATGTGGTACATCATTCTTCTGAACGTTACAACCTTGCAGCTGCCCTGAGGCAAACATGGACCGGTAATCTGACAGGTGCATTTTTATTCTGGTCCTGGATGCCTTTGGTTGGCTTCCATCCCATCTGGGTTCTTTTCATGCAGCAGATCAGTCTAATCTACCAGTTTTGGATCCATACGGAAGCGGTTCAGAAACTTCCCAGGCCTCTTGAATTTTTTCTCAACACACCTTCTCATCACAGGGTACATCATGGCAGTAACCTTAAATACCTTGACAGGAACCATGGGGGTATTTTGATCATCTGGGACAGGCTGTTTGGAAGCTTTCAGCAGGAAGAGGAACGTCCTACTTATGGCCTTACAAGGAACATCGGGTCCTTCAATCCTTTTGTAGTGGCTTTCAAAACCTGGAAGGAATTATTCCAGGCCGCATCCAGGGGAAAAACCGCAAGGCAAAAGATCAATTACTTTTTGCAGCCTCCCGGGTGGAGCCATGATGGAAGCAGTAAAACGGTGAAGGAAATGAGAGAAGAGGAAGCTGTTGGCTGATGGCTGGTAGCTGTTAGCTTTTAGCTGATGGCTTTTGGCTGAGAGACGCGAGCTAAGAGCTTCGAGCTTTCTTTACGGTCCTATTCGCTTTTGCCGTTCAGATCTATAAAGGATCTTCGGTCTAACCAGAAACAAGAAACCATAAACCAGAAACTTTTTTGTTAATGGAACTAAAATAATGTTGAATGGTTTTGGTAATACGAAAATGGTCGTATATTCGTAATACAAACAAATCACTATGGCTGCTCCCAAATATGTCAAACCCACTGAAAGTGAACTGGAGATCCTCCAGATCCTTTGGCAAAGAGACCTGGCTACTGTGAGGGACGTTCATGAGGAACTGGCAAAGTCGAAAGACGCAGGTTATACAACCACTTTAAAGCTCATGCAGATCATGCATGAAAAGGGCCTGGTTAAGCGCGATGAGTCCATGCGCACCCACATTTACCAGGCTGCTGTAAATAAGGAAAAGACCCAGAAGCACCTTTTAAATAAAATGATAGATTCGCTGTTTGGTGGATCATCAACTCAATTGGTATTGCAGGCGCTGGGAAGCGGGGAACAAAAGGTTTCCTCTGAGGAGTTGGAAAAGATTCAGAAACTGATCAACAATCTCAAAAACCAGTAACTTATGGCTGATTGGAGCCAGTCCCACTTCCTGCAATCGCTTGGATGGGCTACACTAAACTCGTTCTGGCAAATGGCCTTGCTTTGGGCTTTGTTCCTTGGCGCCAATGCCTTTTTTTCCCTTTCATCCGCTAGAAAATACCAGTTTTCAGTATTGGCTGTGCTGGCCGGGTTCGCCTGGTTCGTTGGATCCTTCCTTTATTATTACAGCAGTGACACCACTTCCGTAATGGGTTTCCTGGTGCGGAACATCGATCCTTCACATCACCTGCTCCAGGTTTTCCTTACTTCTGCATCCATTGCTTACCTGGCCCTACTGAGCATTCCGGCCTGGCGCCTGTTCCGCAACTGGCAGTTTGTAAACCGCATCAAAACGGAAGGTCTGAAAAAAGCTGACCTCGATTGCCGGCTCTTTGTTCAAAAAGTGGCAGGTCAGATCGGTATCAGGAAAAAAGTGCAGGTCTTTGTATCCAGCATCGTCAGGTCTCCACTGACAGTCGGATTTGTAAAACCCATTGTCCTTTTGCCAATGGCAGCAATGAACCATCTTTCCATGCAGCAGGTGGAAGCAGTTTTACTTCATGAACTTTCGCACATCCGCCGGGCCGATTACCTGGTAAATCTTGTAATTACCGTCATCCACACGATGATGTATTTCAATCCCTTTGTAAAGCTTTTCCTTAAAAATATCGAAGCAGAAAGAGAGAACTGCTGTGATGAACTGGTGCTGCAATTCGGATATGACAAGGTAGGGTACGCTTCTGCCCTACTCACTTTGGAAAAAGTTTCCTCCCAGCCGCAGGCCCTGGTGCTTGCTGCTACAGGTAAACAATATTTATTAAGCCGTATTGAAAAAATCATTGGTATGGAAAAGAAAAATAAAAGGACAAGACTGAATCACGTAGCAGGATTGCTGGCCGCGCTGTTTTGCGTGGTTGCCTTTAATTCTATTCTGATCATCAGGGAAGAGAAATCAGCAAAGAATATAATCGACCAGGATGCCATCACCAACCCTTTTGCCATCTTCAGGCCCGGCAATGAAAAACAAAGGGAACACACCATTTCACCGGTTCAATTTACTCCTGCGACAGAAAACATGGCAGGCCGGAAAAGCAGCACCGAAAATATGACCCTGGAGCAGGTTGTTGAAATGGTGAATGGCGACGCTACTTTGGTATCTGTCAGAGCGGAAGAAAGTCCATTTATGCTGGTGGCTTTGAATGAAATTGAAGTTGCCTTAACCAATGAACAGAAAGAACAGGTAAAGACTGCCGTTAAAGCTACAAGGAAAGTGCTGAGTGCACAATGGAATAAAGTGGAAGAATCCATGGCAGATGCCATGACCGCACCTGAAAAGGAACTGGCCAGGATCCAGTACCAGGAACAGTTGGAAAAGATCAACTGGAACAATATGGAGCAGAACATGAAAGCAGGTTACCAATCCATCGACTGGGCGCAGGTAAACAACAACCTCCACAAAGCATTGACTGAAATTCAACTGGACAGCCTCCAGCGCAATTATACGAAAGTGCTTTCTGAACTTGATAAAGCCAGTTGCGAACTTGCAAAAGCAAAGGTTGCCCTCAGCCCCATTCCTGATGGTTCTGTAGAAGACATCCGTAAGGCAAAAGAGCAGGTTTGTAAAGAATTGGAGAACATCAAAGCAAAACAAAAGAAAGTTATCCGCCTCTAACCTATATGATATCTTAGTTAAGCTGCAGCCCGGTGTTGCAGCTTTTTTTGTGTCTAACTGGAGAATTTCACGCAGAGACGCAAAGAGCGCAAAGGCGCAAAGGAATGCATACTTAAGAGTGCAGACTTGAGAGTAGAGACTTAAGAATTTGAGTGGTGAAAGATGACTGATAACAACCACAAAGACCTAACACTTTTTCCTATCCATACAACCTTTAAGACCTGTCATACTGAGCCGCAGGCGTAGGACCTATTTCTTCTAACGATTGCGTAAAGTGGCATTAACCGCAAAGCAGGAAGAACGCAAAGAAGAACCGCAAAAATTAGGTCATGTATCCCTTTGCAGTTATTTAGTTTAAGAAAACTCCCTATAAGTTACCATAGATAGACAGATGAGACAATCTAAAACTGAAACTGAGATCACCAGACATTTCTCGGGCAGGTATCTCCATAACGGTTTCCTATAAGGAAGCCTATGATGATCTCGTGAGTACCACGGCTTACAGTTCCCAGGTCAGTAGTGGTATAATCATACGAATAACCAACATTGAAGGTATTGCCAACATTCAATCCAAGCATGCCTGCATATCCATACTGAAAACGGTAACTGCCTCCCACCCACAAAAGGTCGCGGTACTGAACTTTCATATTCACATCCAGCTGGGCACCGGCACCGGAGCTGTATTTGACCATGGCGGAAGGAATGGCATTGATATCCTCATTCAAAAGAAACCTGTAACCGGCTGTTGTGAAAACATGTGGTACCAGCTTTGAACCTAGAGTATCGGTAAAAGCGATCTTTTGAGGGATCACCTGCTGTGCGGAAACTCCAACGAAATAATCTGCGCCATATAGCCATATACCTGCAGAAAGGTCGGGGCGGATCCTGAACAGGTCATTTCCGTTAGTGCCGAGGGCAGGGTCAAGGGGATTGTCAGGGGAAGCCTTTGAACGGTCATACCCTACCCTTTGAATACCGGCTGCAAATCCCGCGGATATATTTGTCCTGGGTGTAAGTCCCAGGTGGTAGGCATAAGATGCGCTGGCGGAAAATCGATTGAACAGTCCTGTCTTATCACTCATCATGGAAAATCCTACGCCATGGTGCGCTTCAGAAGCAGTATAGTTTTCCCAGTAATTGGTACCTCGTGGATTCTCGCCTGGAATATTAAATGAAGTAGCGGAAGTTTTAAGGTCCTTCTTGCCGATCGGTGCATGAATGGTCAGGTACATGGTCTTTGGCGCTCCGCTCAATCCAACCCATTGGTCCCTTACACTCATCTTCAGATCGGTATAATTTTCAATTCCGGAAAGGGCCGGGTTCAAAACGTAATTATTTAGAATATACTGAGTATAGTGCGGCCTTTGCTGCGCACTACTGTGCAGCGCAAGAATACAGCAAAGAAATGCGAATGTTGTTTTCATGATCACTTAACTATGTCCACAAACCCGGTCATCTGCTGGCGACCGTTCTTGGGGTTGATGATATAATAATAAGTTCCTGCAGCCAGCTCTTTTCCTTTGCTGGTGCCATCCCATGGTTTCAAATAACCGGTTGACTGGTACACGAGCTGTCCGTAACGATTGTAAACATTTACTGTGCATCCGGGGTAGCTATCCAGTGCAGCGATCATCCAGGTATCATTGATCCCATCGCCATTGGGTGTGAATACATTTGGTATCAGCGGCATTTTCAGCATTTTTACAGAAACTGCATCAGTTATCGTACATCCATCACCGGTAGTTACCCTCAGCGTGTAGATAATGTCTGCGGCAGGCGTTACAACCGGCCTTGCTACAGAAGGAGTATTCAGGTAAGTGGATGGCGTCCATGTATAAGTAATACCGGGTCCTGTTCCTGTTCCTAATAATACCACATTGCCTCCTTCAAGTGCAACCCGGTCTGGGCCTGCATCTACAGTTGGCATTTGGAAAACTTCAAGATCCCTTTCAATGAAGGCATCGCAACCATTTGTTGTAGTATAGGTATACCTGATCGAATGTACCCCTGGCCCCGCAGTGGCAGGGCTAAACAAGCCTGATGCATCCACTCCTGGTCCGCTGTATATCCCTGCTCCTGCAATACCATTGGTGATGCTGGCTGCCGTTATAGTAAAAGGTGCCACATCACCGCAAACCGGGGCTACCGCACCAAATTGCAATTGCGGAACTGCTTTGAGTATAATAGTTTGAACGCTGCTGTGCAGGCAATTATCACCCGAATAAGCTACAACCCGAATAGTGACGGTTTTGGTAGCAGGTGCAAAGAATGGAGCATAGTTCATTGTATAGGTCTTCCCGGGAACAGGATCCTGGTCAGTTGTTTTATTAGTAGGATCATTGGTGTAATCCCAGAACACTTCCAGCTTTGTAACCGTTCCAAAATCAACAGTGGAATTATTACGGAGGGTCAGGTTCTTACCACTGCATACATCAGCAGGACCTTCCACTGTAAATACTGCCTGTGGAACAGACCCGTTCACCGTAAAGATTTTATTAACTGCCGCGCTGCAACCATTGCTGGATGTAACCGTTAGTGTGACGTCATAATTGCGGGCCTGAATATAACGGTGCTGTGGATTTTTTTGTGTAGAAGTATTAGGATTCCCTGCACTTGCATTGGGATCACCGAAATTCCAGAGGTAGCTGAAACCCGCCTGGCTTCCATCAGATATGGTACTCAGATCATTAAATTGAGCAAATGGATCATCCAGGCAATTTTCAGGAAGTGTAAAGTCCGGTACTGGTAGTGGCGATACCAGGACCTGCCTTGAAAACAACTGGCTGATACAGCCTTTATCTGTTTCCACTACAAGCGTTACCTGGAAGGTTCCACTGGTGGCATAACTGTGTGTGAAAGGCGTATTGGTCGTTCTCACCACTGTTGGTCCATCTCCCATATTCCATGACCACTTCACAATGTTACCTCCATTTGACACAGATGCATCAATGAAAAGAATATCCTTTGTTACACAATTTGGAACGGAAACACTGAAGGTGGCTGTCGGAGGAGGATTCACTACCACGTTCCTTGTTACCCTTGCAGAAACGCAACCTGCAGCCGATGTTATAATAAGAGATACGGTATAATTGCCTGGTGTAGTATAAGTATGTGAAGGGTTTTGCAGGGCAGACTGGTTACCGTCACCAAAATTCCATTGCCACTGAGTTACCGTGCTGCCTGCAGCAGTACTGGCATCTGTGAAACTGGCAGCGCTGCCAAAGCAAACATCTGCAGGGCTATTGATGACCGCAACCGGTTGCGCGAAAACTGTATTCAGGACCTTGGTCGTATCCTTTATGCAACCTTTGTCTGATACAACGGTCAGGTGCACACTAAAAGGTCCGGCTGTAACATAATTATGAATTGGATTTTGCACCGTAGCATTACCGCCATCACCAAAGGTCCATGTGTAAGTAAGCAGTGATCCGTCGCTGATGGTAGAAAGACTTGTGAATTGAGCAGTACCGGAAGGAAGGCAAACATTAGGCAGGGTAAAGTCCGCGAAAGGTCTGGGATTTATTACCATCGATTGAACGAGAGTATCCCTGCATCCTTTATCAGTAATAACGATCAGTTGAATGTTATAGGTTCCCGTGGCAGGCGGCGAATAAGTTGCATTTTGTGATGTTCCTATGCTTATGCTATTTACAGACCATTGATAGGTGCTGATCACGCCTGCATTGGGGACTGAAGTGGAATTGAACTGTATGTTCTGGTTGATGCACAGGTTACCCGCTATGGAAAAGGAGGCAGTTGGCGGTGCAAGCACTGTGACCGTACGGATAGCCGTATCGGAAAAACATCCGGCTGCAGACCGTATGTACAATTTGACCGTGTAGGTTCCTGGTGCCGCATACTGCTTGGCCGGATTCTGTTGAGATGAAGTGGTGTTGTCTCCAAAGTTCCAGAACCATTCTGTTACTGTACTTGCCGCTGCAGTACTTTGATCTGAAAAGCTAAAGCCTGAACCAAGGCAGGCTTCAGCAGCTACGGTAAACTGTGCCTGCGGCTGGGCAAAAACCGTATTCATGATCCTTGTTGAATCATCGGTGCAGCCTGCAGCAGAGGTGACGGTCAGGGTTACATTGAACGGTCCTGCACTCCCATACGGATGCAAAGGGTTTTGCTGGGCAGAATTATTGCCATTACCAAAATTCCATAAGTAAGTTAAACTGTTTTCAGTTCCATCACTGATGGTGGAGGTATTGGTGAATTGCACTGACCCGCTCGGAAGACAGGCGCCACCAAATTGGAAGGCTGCTACCGGGTTAGGCGAAACAACGACCTGTTTAGTAAATACAGTGCTTTGGCATCCCCCGGCCGTTTCAACTTTCAGGGTGACTGCATAAGAACCCGGTGTATTATATATATGTGTCTGCTGTGCGTTGGAGGTTGCAATAACCTGCGGAGATCCATCGCCAAAATTCCAGTACCATTTTGCAATGGTGGAACTGGTGGTAGAAGACGCATCGGTAAAGCTAATGGCTTTTCCTGCACAGGAAGGAAGTACAATATTAAAGTTGGCAACAGGCGGCTGGGTCAGTATAACTGTTTTAGTGACAGTATCTGATATGCACCCCATTTCCGTTATTGCAGCATAACTTACCGTATAAGTTCCGGCGCTGCTGAATAAATGAACAGGGTTTTTAACCGAATCAATTTTCCCATCGCCAAAAGACCAATTCCATTGAAAAGCAGGGAATCCTCCGGTGCTTGCATTATCAAAAAAACGGACACTGTCAGAAACACAACCATTCGTTGTAAAGTTGAAGTCTGCGGTGGGACGGTCAATGACCTGCAAATCATAAGAGATCTCCTGCACTCCGTTACAACCATCCGGAGTTGGATTTTGCGCTGTTACTTTAATGGGATAAGTTCCGGTATTCGGAACTGAAAAAGGCGTCATGATCTTATACCGGTACAACTGCCTTCCATTGACAACCCATGTGGAATCGTGTACTGGAGCATTCAGGGTAAGTGGTGCAAACAAAGTCCCAAAATCCCATTGAATTTGTGTTGGCTGGTACGGGAAGGTCATGGACAGATAGAATGGCGTGTTCTTACAGGTGGTAGTGAAATTTACAGAGGCGTACTGGTTCTGCAGCGATACAAACTGATAAAGGTCCCTCACATTGGTTCCCGCCGAATAGGCATAGGTTTCAAAATCTCCCAGTCCATAAGCAATGGCATTAAAACCGCTGTCTGCCGTTAATCGGAATGAAGGATTGGTCAGTGAAGTCAGGTTTTCAACAAGGTAAGAATACCCATTGTTCGGTACCATCGGTACAAAATTGGAAGTTGGTGGAACATTATTGATCCTGAAAGAAGGCGCTGCTACCGTAGGTATGTAAACCGTCAGGAACTTTGAATTGATCACCTGCAGATTAGAAGAAAAGATTGAAATATCATTGATGTTCTGTTCCGTAGGATTCAATATGACCATGTCCGGATCACCCTGGTTGGCCGCTGTACTCACATTGGCACAATTAGCACTCATCATGTATTGAGCAACAGAAATGGGCTTGTCCGCTGTAACGGCCATCGGTGTAACAAAAGAGGTGGGATTGGCAGTTGTTGCCGGATAGTATTCCCCTGCGTTCAGGCTGATGATAGATCCTCCGACATTGACTGTGGTATTATTTTCCGCTGCTGTCACCCTGAGGTGATATCCATTTGGATTGTTGGAAAAATTAATGACCCCGAAATTCTTTCCCCATGTGTTGGTTGGATATAGCTGTTGGTATAGAGGATCGAATGACCCACCAAAACAACCATTGCCACCTATTGAAACAGCTGAGCTTCCTGAAAAAACAGCGATCTTTTTGCATCCACCGGCCGCACTTGAAACCGATTCGATTATGGTACCGGTCAGGTCCTTTGGGTCCTGGATCTGCAGCAGGTCACCAGGGTTGTTCAGGGTCATTGTTGTAACATTCGGATCCAGGATTCCATCCCTTCTTCTTTGAATCCTGATTGTGGTATTGGCTTCCACTGCAATCACCTGGAACTGTGATTGGGATCCACCGGTGCTGGACTGCCAGTAATTTGAACTATAGTATTTCCGGCCAAGTGCTGTTACCGGCAAGATCAACGAGGCTGCACTTCTTGCAGCAGCATAAATATGAGCGTAAACCACTACCGGGGGTTGCCCGTTATTAACCTTAACACTGATACCCTTATTTACTACCACACCGGTCTCACCAGTGCTGACGTGGGCGTTTGAATATGGAATATCAATGGGACCTGATACCTGGTTGGCTGCTACCGCAAAGTTTGTGGTGAAGCCATTCACGGATATGGTGCCGGTGGAGTTTTTATCAGAAGTAATGAAGAGCGCCATTTTAGCCAGGTTATTCCCTGATGGCACATGGTTGGGGAAAGCCAGCCAGAATTCTTTTCCCTTGTTGGAAAAATCCTGTGAGGTTGCTGCGAAAGTAGTGAGCAGGGCTACAAGTAAAGCAGCACAATAAAATTTAAATTTCATCAGTCAGTTCTAGCCAGTAAATAAGGTGTACTGCAATTTACGGAAAAGACCCTTTGCTTATTGTGGCGGTACAGTATATAATAATAACTAAGGTTGCAGCAAACTTTCAGAAGCATTTGATCCTGCGAAACACTCCATAAAAACTTCACTTCCCTTCCAGGTAAAGGCCACCAAAAAACGACATCCTGACATAAAAAAACCACCTGTAGCGGGCCATTTTTACTACCGATTCTTGATCCTGTTTCTGTCATTAGTGTGTTTTGCCAAAAAACCCGGCACCGTTTAAATCAATTCTCCGCCCCGTTTCGCCGCCTCATTTTTTTGCTGGACAATATCTCCTCTTTTTCAAAATAGGGCTTAAAAACAAAAATCCATTTTGATGAGCTTCATTTCACGTAGCCAAATTTTTTAATGCATCAGTGCAAATAAATAAAAATAGGAATCAGACGTTTTAAGTATTTAAAAATCAATTCATTAACTCAAAATTTTCTTGCCTAACTCGAATTGTAATTTCTGTTATAATATCATCATTTCTGGCATAGTAAGGCTACAAAAAAGATTATATATTATGACTTGTAACATATTGATTTTCAATACATAAATTTACGATTTTAATGCTACATATTTTAGTAGGTCAGAGCGGTTAATTAAAGGTCAAAAAGACTAATTTATTTAGCAGGGATATTTATAGATTTTCATTTATTTCCTTGCACAGAATTTGCCTTATACTTGTATGAAAAGGATTATGACCCTGGCCCCTATTCTGGCCTTCCTGATGTTGTGCTTAGCCTCCTGCAAAAAAGTTGAAGACCCCGAGTTCCGAAGAATTGATCACTTCAGGGTTAAAAGCCTTGGGTTGACGAGTGCTACTATAGGGTTCTCAATTACCTATTTTAATCCAAACCGGTTTGGGGTTTCTGTCAAAGAGGCAGTAGCAGATGTTGTTTTGGATTCTGTTCCAATTGGACAGTTTACACAGGATGAGTCTGTTTCGGTGAATAAAAATTCCGAATTTTCCATTCCCCTTTCCGGCACCATTACCCTGGAAACTATGAGAAAACTGAACCTTAAGGAACTCCCGTTTAAAGAAGTACCGGTACAGGCTAATGGATCTGTGAGGGTTGGTAAAGCAGGCGTTTATGTAACAAAGCCGGTAACCTACCAGGGTCGGCACAGGTTGCAGATCAAATTATGAGATACAATTCGGGAGATTTTTAAAAACAAAACCGGTTTGTAAAAGAGACCGTTTCAATTACAAAACGACCCAAAAGAGCAAAAAAATACCTTCCGGAGGAAGGTATTTTTAATTTTGTATTGGCGGTCTAAAGCTTTTTTTCTTCAGGTTTCTTACAGCATTTGGGTAATGCTTTGTAAGCTTCGGGGTTGGCGGCGATTTCGCCAGCATCATATCCGGCATTTGCGATGGCAGCCTTGATCACTTCAATATTGGTCCTGTCAACAAGGTATTTAACCGTAGTTTCTTTCAGCTTATAATTCACTTTCACACTTAAAACGCCGTCAAATCGTTTCAGGTAGCTTTCAATCTTTGTTTTGCACATCTCACATTGTACGGTTGGGGTACTGATCTTCACCGTTTGCTGAGGTTTTTGCTGGGCAGCAGCACCAAAAGATGCAAGGCTTCCAATCAATAATAAGAATAGCAGCTTTTTCATGGTATTCAATTTAGGAACAATTTACAGCACACCGGTCCAGTTTGCCGGGTCGGTGCGCCATTTTAACAAAACTTCCTGCTCAGAACCCCTGATCATACCCCTTTTTTCGGCCAATTGAAGTAATGCGGGGTAATCTGTGAGAGAGTGAACAGGAAGATTTGCCTCTTCAAATGCGATCCTGGCCTGTTCAAATCGGTAATTAAAGATCGATACCATACCTAACAGGTCAAGTCCATTCTTACGGAGGACTTCGGAAACCTGAAGACTGCTTTTACCGGTAGAGACCAGGTCTTCCACTACTACTGTTTTTTGTCCAGCCTCAAAGCGCCCTTCGATCTGGTTGCCAAGACCGTGTTCTTTTGGCTTGGGCCTTACATAGATAAAAGGCAGCTTTAACTGGTCCGCTACCATGGCCCCCCATGCAATTCCGGCTGTAGCAACACCCGCTATAAGATCTGTGTCCGGAAACTTTTCAAAAATCACCGTGGCCAATTCACTTTTAATATAATCCCTGATAAAAGGGTGGGATAAAATGGCCCTGTTATCGCAATAGATCGGGCTTTTCCACCCGCTTGCCCATGTAAAAGGTGCTCCGGGACTCAGGCGGACCGCATCTGCCTGCAATAGTTTTTCCGCGGTTACTGTTGCATCCATCATGCAGCGAAGATAAGTGAGATGAATTCAGGTGTTAGATGATATCACGATCAAGCACGTTGAGAAATTGTAAATCATAATTGCAGCCATTTTAATAATTGCAGCCATTTTATTACCATAAATCCGGTAGGGTAACTTAACTCACCCCGGCATCTTAACTTTAGCAAAGAACAGATCCACATGTACAAAACAATCTACTTCAATCAAAAGCCCCTTTTTCTGTGTGATGAAGTGCCTAAAGAACTTGAGGATTACCTGCACAGGGAAGATGCCGTTTTCATTGATGACCTGGACAGCCATTCGGTTAAGGCAATGATCTTTGAAATGGGGCTTACCAAGGTAAATGCAGGGTTATTCCTGCACCCTGACATGGATGCATTGCTGAAAGCTTTTAAAAAGAAATTCACGGTCCTGTTGGCTGGTGGAGGCCTTGTTCATACCCCTGATCATTCGGTGCTCATGATCTTTCGCCGCGGCAAATGGGACCTGCCAAAAGGAAAACTTGATAAAGGAGAAACCATGGAAAAATGCGCAGTCAGGGAGGTTAAAGAAGAAACCGGCATAAAGGAAATAAGCATTGAACGTCCCCTGACTGTTACCTACCACACCTATCACCAGGATGGCAAACACATCCTGAAAGAATCGCATTGGTATCTAATGCAGGCTGCATCAAAAGAGGATTTGCAACCCCAGGAAGAAGAAGACATTGAAAAATGCGAATGGGTGCCAATAGAAGAACTGGAGCCATACATGGGACATACACATCCATCCATTCATGATGTGATCAGCAAAGGCTTACAGGAATTGAAAAGCGCCAGGCAGGCTTAAAGTGTAAAATTCCTGTGCCTTGCTTTGATGCTTGTCAGCACCACATCAGGTACAAACTGGGATACATCACCGCCATTGCGGATGACGTCACGCACCAGGGTCGATGCAACAGAGGTGAACTTGGGAAGACAGGTAAGGAAAACCGTTTCTATGTTCGAATCAAGGCTCCGGTTCATATCTGCAATAGCCTTCTCATACTCAAAATCGTTCACATACCGGATACCCCGCAGGATGTAATTGGCCCCTACCCGCCTGCAGCAATCCACGGTCAGCCCTTCATAAATGACAGCTTCCACTTTTGGCTCGTTGATAAAAAGTTCGTCCAGCCAATGAACTCTTTGTTCCGCTTCAAACATGGGTTGCTTATTGGCATTCATACCGATGCCAACATAGAGTTTATCGAATAATTGCAGTGACCGTTCAATGATGTCAAGGTGTCCAAAGGTTACCGGATCAAATGTGCCTGGGAATAAACAGATACGCATGTAAAGAATTGAAACCGAAAAATAAACTTAATTTCTTTCTCCTGCCAGCAGGTATAAAACAGCCATCCTGACCGCTACTCCGTTTTCTACCTGCTGTAAAATGATGCTTTGGTCACTGTCCGCCACATCGCTGTCAAGTTCCACGCCCCTGTTGATTGGACCCGGATGCATGATGGTGATCTTCCTTGATAGTTGGTCAAGGATCCTGCGATTGATACCGTAGACAAGGTTATACTCCCTTAATGAAGAAAATAGAACCTGGTTCTGCCGTTCCAGCTGTATGCGCAGCACGTTGGCTACGTCGCACCACTCAAGGGTTTTTTGCAGGTCATATTCAACTTTAACAGGAAATGCCTGTGAAAGGTATTTGGGAATTAGTGTGGGTGGCCCGCATACGGTTACTACTGCCCCCATTTTCGTTAACAGGTAAATATTGCTTTGCGCCACCCTGCTGTGCATGATATCGCCGATAATGGCCACCTTAACGCCTTTCAGGGTCCCAAATACCTCCTGGATTGAAAAGGCATCCAGCAGGCCTTGTGTAGGGTGCTCATTGATGCCATCTCCGGCATTGATGATAGCGGCAGGAATGTGCTTTGCCAGAAAATGCGGGGCACCGCTGGCGCTGTGGCGCATGACAACCATATCCACCTTCATGGAAAGGATATTGTTGACCGTATCCAGCAGCGTCTCTCCTTTAGATACAGAAGAAGCCGAGGCGCTGAAATTAAGTACGTCAGCAGAAAGGCGCTTTTCCGCCAGTTCAAAAGAGATCCTTGTGCGTGTTGAATTTTCAAAAAAAAGATTCACGATCGTTATATCCCTGAGGGAAGGAACTTTTTTGATCGGCCGTTGAAGGACTTCCTTGAATTGCTTCGCCGTATCCAGGATGAGGGCAATGTCTGTGAGCGTGAGGTCTTTAATGCCAAGAAGATGTCGGGTAGAAAGGGCCATTAAAGGTCGAAGATAGAGAAGTTTATGGTTTGTGGTTTATTGTTTTTGGTTGTTTTGGTTTCATCTTTTCCTACAGTTATCCACTATCCCTTGTCAATTGGATTTTTTACGACAACAAATGAAAAAGTTGAGTCCCTACTGAATAGGTATCCCGCAATTACTGAATTTTTGAAGGGTGCACGACCAGCAAATGATCGCAACAGATTGACGCCTAACCCTGCCCAAAATTCAGACTTGGTGCATTCAACAACAAGAAACCGGAAACTAAAAACAAGAAACCCAATTAGTCTATCAGCAACACTTCATCCTTACCATCTCTTTCTTCCCAGACCACTTTGACCTTTTGCGTAATGATGGAGTCGATCCATTTGCCGGTATAATCCGGCTGGATGGGAAGCTGCCTGCTATACCTCCGGTCGATTAGCACTGCCAGTTCAACTTTTTCAGGCCTTCCGAAATCCATGAGTGCATCCAGCGCGGCACGAATGGTTCTCCCGGTATAAAGCACATCATCTATGAGGATAACCTTCTTTCCTTCTATTGAAAACGAAATATCAGTTTTGTTTGCGATATGCAACTCCTTACGTATATCATCGCGGTAAAATGTAATGTCCAGTTTACCATAAAAAATAGAAATATCAGGTGATTCCTTTCTTAATTCCTGCACGATCCTGTCCGATAAAAAGATCCCGCGGGGCTGTAGGCCGATAAGGACGGTATTGGTAAATGGAAAATGATTTTCAAGCAACTGATTTGCCAGCCTTTTTACGGTGAGCTGCATCTGTTGCTTGTTGAGGATTGGTTTCAACCGTAAATTTTTATAAAAATAGGTTCGTCCAGCTTAGCAGTGAAATAAAAAAGTCCCGCTGATCAGCGGGACCCTTTAAAATTGTTAAACAATCAATTATTTGTTTGCACCAAAGGCATAAACAAGACTGATTTGTACACCCCTGTTGCTGATCTCCCTGTCATTTGTTCCGGCAGGAGCATCATCATGGTTGAATACGTTGGATAATCCATGAACATAACGGGCACTAACGCCAAGGCCAACACGAGAAATATATCCAAGTCCGCCATTGATCGCGAAATCAGTTGTTCTGAACTGGTCTTTTACATTCACTTCTACATTGTTTTGTCTTTTTTCTTCAGCTCTAACAAGGAAGCCTACTTGTGGACCGAGTTCTACAAAAAATCCACCTGCCGGCTTTAATTGAAACATGATCGGCACCTGAACATAATGCTGGCTGATCTCATAAATGTTGTTGGCAGTACCTGCCTGGCCAACAAATGGTCCGGTTACTTTACTTCCGAAACCAGCATAAGTGATCTCTGGCTGAATGGCAAATCCTGCCATTGGAATGTTGAAGAAAATGCCGCCAACAAAAGAGGTTTTAGAGTTGGTATTCCAGGTTGTTGTGTTGTTTTCGTCATCCACTTCGAGTGATGCAAGGTTAGCGCCTGCTTTCAATCCAAACATGGGGGCCATTGGTCTTGGAGTTCTTGCAGGTTTATCATCCTGTGCAAATACAGCCAGACCTGCGGATAACGCTAGTGCGAGTAAACTGATCTTTTTCATACTTTAAAATATTTTGTGGTTGCAAGAGGTTATACAAAAAAGAGGCCGCAAAAAATTACGGCCTCTTTTTAAAATCAATGATTTATAATTTGACATTACCTGCCAAACTGGTAAAACAAGCTGAGCTGTAAATTTTGTCCTTTCCTATCTGATGGCGCTTCGGAAATATCGCTTAGACCAAGGTTGTAACGGGCGCCAAAACCCAGGCCTGTAGGAGAAAGGTAACCCAACCCGAGGCCAAGAGAAACGTTAGTAGATTTAAAATCTACATCCGCATTGCCTTCTATTCCATCATCATCTTCATACTTGGAATTCACCAATAAGCCCAACTGTGGCCCTGCCTCAAGGCGAAATCCACCCTTGAACATATATTGCAGCATTACCGGGATATTGACATAATCCAGCTTCGTTGTTACTTCACCGTTATCCACCGCGATCTTGGCGCCCTCCTGGGAAAACACCACTTCCGGCTGTAATGCCCAGTTGGGGTTCAGGTGAATGTGAGCAAGGCCGCCAACGTGAAGGCCAATGCGCGAATCAATGCCATTGTTGTCAGAATTCGCAAATTTCAGTGTGGCCACGTTGACGCCACCTTTTAGCCCGAAGCTGGTGTGCTGGGCCCAGAGCGTTGATCCTAAGCAAAAACTCAACAGGATCAGGGAGATTTTTTTCATGATATACGGTTTACGGCTGAAAAGCAAATCAGGTGCCGGAGATTGGTAGGGAAACGTGAACGTGAGGCGGGGACCTAAGACGGGAGACGTGAAGCGTGAGGCGTGAAGCTGGGAACGTGAAAAGAGGCTAGAGAGAGCGGGAAACAGAGCGGGAGTGAGAGATCGTACGATGAGATAACCTTTCCATATAAGGAAGGGTGTAATGAAATTTTCGCACTAATTAATAACGTCCATCCCTAACCGATTTTTACAGTTTTTCTAATGGCTAATCGAGGACGATGGGCGGGCTATTATTCAAGCCGGTGATCTTTTGTTCCACTTAAACCGCTTTCAAAAATAATTCAGGATCTTCGGCAATAATGAAATCAATCTTTGATTTCCTTTAATCCCTGATCCAAGTAAACAGGATATATGGAAAATCGGGGAACTGTAATGAAACTATCCATCCCGGAAATCCCATCAGGCTAATCCGTGGAATCCGGGATAAAATGGAAGAAGCCACGCAATGCGTGGCTTCCAGATCGTTATCTTCTGTTGTTATGTTTTACGCCATCTGCTGACCGGCGAAAAAAGCTTTGTATTTCTTATAGGCACGCATTTCCTTGATAAACCATTGTCCCCACACGATGCATAATAAGGGAAGTACAATGAAGCTTAACATGTTATAGGCATATGCCTCTTCAAATTCAAGATGGATCAGGTGCTGGCAGGCACGTGTCATGCCGCATGCATAGCAATCCAGGTCAAGAAACACTTTTGACAGACAAATGGATTCACCCTTGTCGAAAAAGTTTGCCGGCAAAGCCAGTAGCACTAAAGGTGTAACGATAATGAGCGTGAGCTTCGCGACGGTAAAGAAATATCTAAGTTTCATAACAAATAAAAAAAGGTCCAGGGCTGGCCTGAACCTTTAATAAAGAAGATTATAAAGTTGTAGCGTATTCAGAATCTTTTGGCTGTAAACCGCCAGTGATGATCCTGATGAAATCGATCAGCGCCCAAACACCGCAACCGCCAAGTGTCAGTAACTGAACGATACCCTGCCAGGTGTAACCCAGGTAGAAACGGTGAATACCCAGACCACCTACGAGACCGCAAATGATCAAAGCGATCAATTGAGATTTACCTTCGGCAGCAGGAGCGGAAGTTGCTTTGGAAGCGATCTTCTTCCCAAAAAGTTTCAGGGCAACTTTTTCTTTGATGGAGAGTTTTTCTCCTTTGTAGTCAGTAGCGATAGTCTTCAACTCGCTGTAAGTCAATTTACCATCAGCCATTGCCTTCTCTGCAGCAGCCACAGCGATCTTCATCCTTTCGGGATCAGAAGCTTTGTTAACAGGGATTGCAGATGTGAAGAAAACTAAAGACGCAGCCATGAGTAAGAACACTCTGAAATTCTTCATGTACTTCATAAAAAAGCTAGTTTGGTTTAAAAAAAAGATTAATAATTACGCAAATTTATTCGTCATACTGAGATTTCAAAGTATTGTGGATTAATTCTTTAAATAAAATTAATAGCCAGATAAAGTAAAAATCCCAGGCTGGATAAGGGTTTTTCGGTAGCAGGAATGTTTATGCCCGTACCACCTTGCAAATTTGGTAATGGCCGGGTACTTTGGCAGCAGATTTTTTAACCCAAATCTTATGAAAATGAAAAAGATCCTTTTTGTTGCCCTGACCATGATGACTGTTAATGCTGCTTTCGCTCAAACGAACAAAGGCCAGATCATGGTAGGCGGTAATGCCGGTTTCTCAACCCAGAGTGAAGATGATTTTAAGACTTCTTCTATCAGATTCGCACCAAACGTTGGCTATTTCTTTATTAACAATTTCGCCGGGGGCCTGAGGCTCAACATGAGCAATACCAATACTACTATGGGTGATATTGATACCAAATCATCATCAATGATGGTATCTCCTTTCCTTCGTTATTATTTTTTGCCAGCCACCCAGAAAATGAACGTTTTTGCTGATGCCAGCTATGGTTTTGGCCAGGCCAAGTATGATAATGAAATAACTGAGACAAAAACAAAGTCCAACGCATATTCTATTTCTGCCGGACCGGCTTTCTTCCTTACGCCAAACACCGCCCTGGAATTGATGCTGAGCTACACTTCCACTAAAATTGAAAACCAGGACGACCGTACAAATGTGATCGGTTTTGGTATTGGTTTCCAGATCCACCTTCCAGGCAAAAAATAATTGACACTGACGCATCGCTTAAAAGGCGTAAGACAGGGATGCCCGTCTTACGCCTTTGTTATTTTTATCCTCAAAAACTTAAGGGATTAAATTCCTTCGCTTTCGCCTTGGAGGAACATGTAACGGTAATCTGTAGGAGGATTGAAAGTTTCTTTTATTGTCCTGGCGCTCAACCATCGGTAAAGGTTCAGCATGGATCCGGCCTTGTCATTTGTTCCGCTGGCCCTGTGCCCCCCAAATGGCTGCTGGCCAACTACAGCACCAGTAGGCTTATCATTGATATAAAAATTACCGGCAGCACTTCGCAACAGGTGCGTGGCCAGTTCTACCGCCTGCCTGTCCTGGGCGATCACAGATCCCGTAAGGGCATATGGAGAAGTAGTATCCACAAGGTGCAGGGTTTCTTCAAACTTATTCTCATCATACACATATATTGTCAGCACAGGTCCAAAGATCTCTTCACACATGCTGACATATTTTGGCTCCAGGGTCTCAATCACGGTTGGCTGGATAAAATAGCCTTTTGATTTATCAAATTGACCGCCTGCAATGACCCTGGCTTTCTTGTCATCCTTTACATCAGTGATATATTTTGTAATCTTGTCGAAGCTTTTTTCATCGATCACAGCGTTAATGAAATTGCCAAAATCCTCCACTGTTCCCATTTTAAAGGAATGAATGCCTTCCACTAAAAGTCGCTTGACCTCCTCAGCCATTCCTGAAGGAATGTAAGCCCTTGAAGCTGCAGAGCATTTCTGTCCCTGGTATTCAAAAGCCCCGCGCAAGAGCGCTGTAGAAACCACCTGCGGATCAGCAGACTTGTGTGCAATAACGAAATCCTTTCCACCAGTTTCTCCTACAATGCGTGGATAACTGCGGTAATTAGGAATATTTTCTCCTATGGTCTTCCACATATTATTGAAAACGCCAGTGGACCCTGTAAAATGCACCCCTGCAAAATCGCGGTGGGCAAAACAGACCTTTCCAATCGTAGGCCCGTCAACATAAATAAGGTTGATCACTCCGTCGGGCAGTCCTGCTTCTTTCAGAATCCGCATAAACATCTGCGCTGAATACACCTGGGTGTTGGCAGGTTTCCATACAACAACATTACCACAAAGGGCTGCAGATGTTGGCAGGTTACCACCAATAGCAGTGAAATTAAAAGGTGTTACTGCAAGCACAAATCCTTCAAGTGGTCTCCACTCCATGCGGTTGTGCATGCCGGCGCCACTGATCGGCTGCTGTTTGTAGATCTCACTCAGAAAATGAACATTGAAACGTAGAAAGTCGATCAGTTCACAAGCACTGTCGATCTCTGCCTGGTAAACGCTTTTACTCTGGCCGAGCATGGTTGTTCCATTCATATGGTACCTGTACTTGGTAGAGATGAGGTCAGCGGCTCTTAGAAAAATATTGGCCCTGCTTTCCCAGCTCATGTTCGCCCAACCTTCACGGGATGTCAGCGCAGCTTCAATAGCCTGCTTTACATGCGATTCATCACCCGCATGAAAATGACCCAGGACATGCGCTTTTTCATGTGGCGGGTTGATGGCTACTTTTTTCCCTGTTCTAACTTCCTCCGCACCGATATACATTGGTATATCCAATTGCTGCTGCTTGAGTTCCGCCAGTGTTTTTTTTAATGCAGTGCGCTCGGGACTTCCTGGCGAATAATTATGAACGGGTTCGTTCACAGGTATGGGGTAAGAAAAATATCCTTGGTTCATGTGCTATATTCTATTTGCAAGTTCAGTTTCAAAATTTATCCGGATGCCCGGCCAGTTGATTTCATTTTCGGGACATCAGGCTTCCATTTCCTTTTCAAACATCAGGTAGGCTTTGATAAAACCATCAAGTTCACCATCCATTACGGGTCCTACATTTCCAACTTCATAATCAGTCCTGTGGTCCTTGATCATTTTATAAGGATGGAAAACATAACTACGGATCTGTGAGCCCCACTCTATCTTTTTCTTGGTGGCATTCACTGCATTTTTTGCAGCTTCACGGCGGCGCAGCTCTTCTTCGTAAAGACGGCTCTTCAGCATCTGCATTGCCTTTTCACGGTTACCCAGCTGGCTACGCTCTGTCTGGCATACAACGACAATCCCGGTAGGAATGTGTGTGAGCATCACCTTGGTTTCCACCTTGTTCACATTCTGGCCTCCGGCGCCACCGCTTCGTGAGGTTTCCATTTTTACATCTGCATCCCTTACTTCAATATTGATAGAGTCATCTACCAGTGGGTAAACAAATACAGATGAAAATGATGTATGCCTGCGCGCATTGGAATCGAATGGAGAGATCCTGACGAGGCGGTGTACACCATTCTCGGCTTTTAAAAATCCATAGGCAAATGGTCCGTCAAATTGCAGTGTGGCTGTTTTTATGCCAGCACCATCACCATCTACCCAATCAAGGACCGTAACGGTCCATCCCTGCTTCTCGCCATACATTCGGTACATACGGGCAAGCATTTCTGACCAGTCCTGGCTTTCTGTGCCGCCAGCTCCTGAATTGATCTGTAAAACCGCAGGAAGTTCGTCTTCAGGCTCGTTAAGAGTGCTTTTGAACTCCGCTTCTTCTATCCCAGAAATGGCTTTGTCATAAGCAACTTTCACGTCTTCTTCGCTGCCCTCTCCTTCTTTCCAGAATTCGAACAGAACGGCAAAATCCTCGACAGCCGCTTCTACGGATTCGTACATATTCACCCAGAATTCATTCAGCTTGATCTCCTTTAAGATGGAAGTAGCGCGGGTATTGTCATCCCAGAAACCAGGTGAAAGAGAAAGCTGCCTGTCCCTTTCTATTTTATCACGTCTGTTATCGACGTCAAAGAAACCTCCTTAGGACTGCTACGCGGTCCCTCATATCTTTAATTTGCTCTTGTGTCATAGCGTGCAAAGATAAAGGTTTTACATTCCGGCAGCATCTTCGTTTGCCGGTGCTCAAATTGGATGGTATTGAGATCCCGTTAATGTTTTAAACCCAACCATATAAGTCAGGCAGCTTACTGGATTTACAGGTCGATTTCTTATTTTGACCTGCCATTCAATTATGAAAAGATTCCTTTTTATCGCTTTGACCATTTTAAGCCAAAACCTGGTTGGGCAGGAAAGGCATTTTGTTCTGGAGGGAAGCATTGGGTCCGCTAAAGTGATCATGGAACTTCAATCCTACCGGGAGGACAACTGGTCTGGTACTTATTTTTACCAGACCTTTAAAAAGAACCTCTACCTGGAAGGGAGAAAGGACAAAGGAAGGATCATACTTAATGGCGGAAACAATGAATCAGATAAGGAGCAATTCATTCTTGTTCAGAACAGCACAGGCTTTACTGGGACGTGGAGAGGCAACAATAAAAAACTTCCTGTAAGCTTAAAGCCCATATCAATGAATGATTTCCCGCATCCATACAAATCACTTGCATTTATCAGGGAACTTAAAATTCAAAGACCTATTGATTATGCCAGGTCCAGCGGGTTTAGATTTACTCCAATCAGGCAAACCATTGAAGGCAACTGTACCCTTACCTGGTACAGGGAGAAATTGACCGGCATTGTTGTTCCAAGGATTATAAAGGGCTACAATACTGCGGCCATGAAGCGCATCAATGATGCGTTACTCGAATTCCATCTTACCGAAAGCCTCGAAATGTTAACCTGTACCTCCCTGCCTGGAACTGAATATGAAAACAGGATCAATAAGGTATATGGGGCTGAAAATGTTTTCAGCATCAGTTTCATTGCCAGCTATTATTGCGGAGGTGCACACCCCGATTTTTCATATACCCATCTGAACTTTGATTGCGCTTCGGGTAAAAAATTGGAACTCGACGATGTCGCCTGGTTTGGCAAAACAAAACCACCGAGTCAGGATCATGAACTCCGTAGTTTTTACCGCGACTCAGTTTTCAGGGTAAAGGTAGTTGAGTTACTTACCTTACTTTATCCCGAAGAAATGAAAAGCCAGGGAGAAGATAGCTGCCCATATAACGAGCCCTCTTACTGGCACAACGATAGCTGGCTGTTCACTGAGAAAGGGTTGTACCTGGGTGCTGTTTTTCCAAGGGCAGCAAGATCCTGTGACCACCCGGACTGGTCCATTATTCCCTATGCCATGCTGCAGCCCTACCTGAGCCCTGAATTCAGGAATAAACTGTCCGCAGAATAAGGGAGGAGAGATCTTCCGACCTATTTCTAAATATTACCGCCGGCCTCTTCCCTGTTATCCAGGTAATTCAGCTTGCTTTTATCATCGTCTTCAGCTTCCTGCGCCTGCCGCTCATTGAATTCACTTTGCTTGCTGCCTTGGATATGCCCTTCATTGTCCTGGGCCTGGTACCTGCGGGTATCAATGTCCTTTCTTTCCTCCTGCTCATTACCGTCTAAACGCTTATCCATAAGTTTTTTTAGTATGTACACAAACAACCTGCCGGGTTGCAATGCCTCTTCTGTAAATAATAATGTGGTTGCAGTAAAGGCCTGCAAAAATGATATAGATGAACTTTAAATTTGAATGGGTCATAATCCTTACATTCATTCATGAAAAAATCTGTACTGGTCGTTACTTGTTGCCTCATTGCAATGATGGGGTTGTCACAGAATGAATTGTATCAAAAAAACCTCTTCATTCAAAATGCTGATACACTACGTTTCCGGATCATGTACCCGGAAGGCTACCAGCCATCAAAAAAATATCCTGTGATACTGGTACTGCATGGCGCAGGGGAAAGGGGCAATGACAATGAAAAGCAACTGGTTCATGGATCAAAGCTTTTTGCCAGCCCGGAGAACCGTAAAAACTTTCCCGCCATCGTTATATTTCCTCAGTGCCCTTCCAACGATTTCTGGGCCAGGGTCAGTGTTCGCCGAAGAACGGACAGCACGCCTTCTGTTTTTCAATTTCCTGTTGATGCTCCTATTGGAAAAAGCCTGAATCTGGTTACACAACTAATGGATTCCATGGTTAAAACAGGAACGGTAAACACCAGGAAAATATATGTAGGTGGACTTTCCATGGGTGGGATGGGCACGTTTGAATTATTATGGCGCCGCCCGGACTTGTTTGCTGCAGCCTTTCCTATATGCGGTGGCGGAGCGGAATCAAAAGCTCCTGTTTATGGAAGAAAGTTTCCAATTTGGGTTTTTCATGGAGAAGCAGATGATGTTGTCCCTGTGGAAAATTCAAGGAAGATGGTAGCGGCATTGAAAGATGCTCGTGCTAAGGTCCGTTATTCGGAGTATCCAGGAGTAAACCACAATAGCTGGGATGCTGCTTTTGGTGAAAAAGACCTTTTACCATGGATGTTTGACAAAAAGAAAAAGCGGTAACCCTCCACTATAAATTCCAATTAATATTATTGGCAGACCTTTTGTCTTATAAATTTTATAAGTCGAAAGTTATGGAGCTTATTGCAGCAGCGGAAGGATTGATCAACAATATCAATGGATTTGCATTCATGATGGGAAGCCTTGTATCACTGGTTATCTATAATGAATGCCGTAAGTGCATCCAGGAGATCGAACGGAAAGAAATGCTGGATAGTTTCCTGAAACATTGATACCATTAAAATAAAATGATATTTTGAAATATGTTTATATCAACCTTCCATCCGGAAGGTTTTTTTCTGCCACGTATAATAAAAAGACGAAAAAGCAGTGCACCACTAAGATCATCACAACCTGGGTTGAATAACCTGCAACTACTTTTTCGTCTTAAAAATTTTGATACATGAAGTATCTTTCAAAAGGTAAGGACCGGTTTCATAGTGTAAGAAATGAAAACAGCAGGTGACCTGTGATTACCATAAGCTTCTTTCCTGCCTGTCACGGATATACTCTTCTATCTCGTCTTCATCAAATCCTACTTCCTGGACAGCACTTAAAATATCATCAACAGAATAGTCCAATTTTTTTGAGAGCCTGCGGATCTCATTTTCATTACCATTAAAAATGCTAAACCGGTCACTGTGTCTGTTCATCATACATAGGATATTTCGAAAACCATACCATTTACCTGCAAAGAACAAACTCCGCCGCACAAACGAAAACTGGAAAGTTTTATCTACAATTCAAAAACCCGGAATGCACAATAAATAACAATTACTGTGTTCAGGATGAATTATAAAAGAAAATAACATCACCAATTACATGCAAATAAGGTCATGTAAAAACACAGGTGTTAATAAGTGATGGCAAATTATTTAGTGAAGGTTTCCTGCTAAGGAAATTTGTTATCAATAAGAAGAAAATCATTCTTTGATAATCGTTTAGACATTAGGAAAAACCAAAATGTAGTAGTATGAGCGATTATCTTTCTAAATTTTGAATTTTGGTTTCAGGACTCATCCAGGCTTGTCCATACTTTGTTTTCCCCATTCCTGTCCCCTTCCGGGCTGCTTACTGTATTGTGGGTTTCGGAAGGCCTTTGTTCCGTGGTTAAACTTGTACTTCCCGGAAGGCTTTCCTGGGTTTGCACATCCTTGGACCGGTTATGCTCGTCAATGCGCTCGTCAAGGCTTTTCTTTTCTTTCATAAACATAGTTCTTATACATGCAAATAAAATTTTATGCCGGGTTTGGTAAAGCTTACTGGAACAGAAGTGATTTTTTACAAATTTTTAAAGCTGGATAAGTAGAAATTACGAAAATCGGTATTTGTTTTGGAGAATTGAGTTAGAGTACCTTAAATGGAAGCAGCATCACTTTTTTTAAACCACGTAGTTCTTGCAGACGATGACCTGGACCATGCAGTGCTTTTTCAACGCGTTCTGAACCAGGTGGATCCTTCCAAGCAACTTTCAATTGTCACTGATGGTGAACAATTAATGGAACTCCTTTCCCTCCAGGTTCCGCAATTACTTTTCCTCGATTTAAATATGCCTTGTAAACATGGCTTTGAATGTTTGCAGGAGATCCGGAAAAACGCAAGGTTGAATGACATGAATGTTGTGGTTTATACCAGTTCCACGGAAATGACCAATATCCAGAGATCTTACATTCATAAGGCAGACCTGTACATGGTAAAGCCCTTTAGCACCAGCCAGCTGCAACATGCACTGGAGTCCGTTTTTAAATTGGAATGGCGAAACCAACCTGGGCTCCGCCATTATTATATCAATAACAGGTTTGTTCCTTATACGGCTTAGTCCTGTCTTCCCTGCCGCTGTCCTTCCATAGCTTTATTCCTTGCTCTTTCCGCTTCGCTGCCTTCCAGTCGTCCTGTTCCGTCGTCTTCCACGTTTTGTGCATCTCCTGCTGTATCAGGAACCTGTCTCATATCCGGCCTGCCTTCACCTGAACGATCCTCCTCATCCTTGTCCCGCTCCGACCTGTTTGAACCTGTATCCTGCCTGATGTTCTCTATAGCCTGCTCCCTGGCAGCCTTTGCGTCGGTATCTTCTCCGGCAAACCTGCCTGAATTGTCAGCCTGTTCGTAGATTTCCTGCGATTCACTCTTACGATTTTTGTTATTCTCCGTAGCCATATGATTTCTTTTACAAAAAGAAAATAAAATTCCATGCCGTTTCGTTCTGTGTATGCGGTCCATTCCAAGAATTCTGTAACCAAAACCAAAGATCCAACCTATGCCTGTCCAACTGTTCAGCAGTTATTTTTCAATACCTTCCAGCTTAAAAACCTTTATTTGCCTGCTGGTTTGTTTCCTTTTAAATTATGGCAGTAAAAGCCAGGCACCCGGGCTTAAATTGTTTGCTGTTGTCAATGACCAGCAGGTTCAGTTACAATGGACGGCAAAGCCAGACACGACAACAGATTTTTTTGTGATTGAGACCAGCCTCCAGGGAACGGAATTTTCAGTGCTTGCAATCATCCAGGCAAAGCCTCCCGCATCCCCGGAAGCATACGGTTATAAACAGGAAATGGTAACAAAGGGAGTACATTACTACCGGATCAAAGAAGTAAATAAGGCAGGCAACATTGTGTACAGCGCACCCGTTCGGATCGTGATCGGGCCTAAAAAAAGCATTGCATTATTCCCTAATCCTACAAAGGGCGAATTAAATATCAGTCATCCGATGGGAAGCGGAAATGAAAAAATTCATGTTATGGACATGAATGGCAATATTATCCTTCAAAAAGAAATAGGCAGCAGTACGGTTCTTACAAAGATCGACCTGCTTGGGTACACAAAAGGAACTTACCAGGTGATCTGGAGCGGCGAACAGGATCAACTGATTCAGAGATTTGTCTTACATTGACGGCTGATGAGAACCTGTCTCTATTCTTTTTTAATTCTGGTTTTCATCAGCTGCAACGCTGATGAAAAGAACAAAAACCCAAATGGAAAAAAAGTATATTATCCATATGCTGCATTGTATACGGAGCAGTATGAAGAAGGCAAGCCCGAATTGACAAAGAAGGTGCTTGAGATCTGGCGGGCTTATGACAGGGGAAATCTTCCTTCGGTTTCAAAACATTTCGCACCACACCTGCAGCTGATCTTTGAAGACCGTAACCTCAAGGGAAAAAAAGATTCCATCATACTCAAATGGCAAAAGCAGCGGGAAGGTTTTACTTATATTCAATCCTTTCTCGATTCCTGGCTGCCGGTAAAAGCAGTACCAAAAAATGAAGACCTGGTACTGATATGGGCTAGACAATTGAAAACAGATCAGAAAGGAAAACAATCCTGGATCGCCATTCACCAGGTCTGGCGGTTTAATGCAGATGGATTGATCCTGCAGATGCAGGAATTCGTTACACCGGTCCGGTAGCAGGTCTCACTCTTTACCTGCATCGAATACGATGGCCTGCATTTGATTCTCAACTCCCTTTTCACCAAAACGGTAACCCAGTTTTTCTTTCATCTTTTGCGCAACCCTGATCTTTAATTCCGGGGATCTCTTTTCAAGAAAAGCACCTAATGAAGAACCTTCAATGAAACCCTTTACCAGTTCATCCGGGTTTCTGAAATAAGAAGTGGTATTAACTATGAAATGTTGAATATCATTAAACCCGGCTCTTTCCAGGCAGGCACGAATAAAAGAAACATCATTGAAAGAATAAGGCCCTTTTTTAGAAAGATCCGGTGCATCGCTGATCAATTCATTAAGTGCTTCCTGCAATAGTAACTGTCTTGGATTAGATGAGAGGTTGTCCCAAACATTAAAGAGGAGTCTTCCTTCCTTTTTAAGAACACGGGCTGCTTCACAAAATGCCTTTTCCTTTTTGGAAAAAAACATAAAACCAAACTGGCATACTATCAGGTCAAATTGTTCATTATTGAAAGGAAGGTCCTGGGCGTCAGCAACCAACCAGGAAATTCTATTACCAGCAAGCTTTTCTTTTGCAAGCGCAAGCATGCCTTCATCCAAATCCGTTACAACCAATTCTCCTTTAATATGCTTATACAGGTGTACGGTTAACCTGCCTGTCCCTGCGCAAAGTTCAAGGGTATGGCGGGGCGTTACCCGAATACGCTTAACCAGGTCAATGGCAAAAGGCTCAAAAAGAACAGGCCCAAGAAGTTCATCATAATACTCAGGAACATTTCCTGAAAAAGGTCCGGGGTTGGACATGGCAAAAATTATAAAATAAATGTAATCAGGAAATCAACATCTATATGGGATGCAAACAAAAAGTAAAGCTTAAGGAATACATTTCCTATACAGGAAGGCGTTACCTTCCAATGATAATAGTGTTGATTATTTGATGCTTAAAGATGGGGCCAGGCCACAATAAATAACTTCAGGGTTTATAAAGTCCTGGCAAGGCTTCAGTAAGTTTTGTAATAGGGAAATTAAAACGCCTGTGACGCTGAAAAAAGAACAGGCGTTACGTATGTGGATGTAGTATATCGTTAAATGCTTTGTCTTTCGTAAAGATCGTTGAATTGCCTGGGTGATCTTAAAAGTGCTTCTATTCGAACCTGGTGCTGACGATCGGGTGTGGTGTTTCTGCTTCCTTCGAAACGAACGGGGTGACCGGCTGCATCATTGCTTCTGCGGTGGGTGGTTTTTCTTTCAACCGATTTCATTGATTTATTCTCCTGTGCCATAACTGTGATTTATTTCAATTAGTAATTTAATGTTTTAATTAAACCAGATCGGTGCTTTCTTCACCTAATCTTGCAGATTCTGCTTCATCAAGGTCATCATTAGAACTATGAGCAGATAGTTCAACATCATTTTCCATATCCTGTTCAGCCTGGTCGTGTGCATTTTCTGCCGACAATTTTTCCCGCTGGCTGATCTCCTGTGGTAATGGATGTTCATGACCACTATTCCTTTGATCCTGTGCTCCCGGTGTGCTTCTTTTTTCCATGGCTGTTGTTTGGATATTGTAACCTAATATTATGCCGTTTCATAAATCAGTGGAAAAATTTGAAACCCATTTAAGTGAAATAATGCTTTTTAAACTGGGATAAAACCTGGCCCCCCTTAGAAAAAAAATCAATAATATTTTCTATTGCTCAGTTTGCACACAACAACACACAAGTAATAAAGAAAGGAAAAAAAGAAACCATGGAAAACACTTATACAGGATTTAACCTTATTATTTTCCTGCTTTTTGTCAACCTATCTTGCAATTAAAAAATATTGATCATGTCATTTGTCAATATCAAAGAGCTTTCTTCGAAAGAGATCGTAAAAGGCTATCATGCGAGGACCATTCATACAGGTACAATGAGCTTTGTTTACTGGACCGTTGAATCAGGTCATGGCATTCCTATACATGAACACCCACATGAACAGGTTGCGCATGTGATCAAAGGCCGGTTTGAACTTACTGTTGATGGAAAAACACAGGTGCTTGAACCAGGAACGGTAGCCGTAATACCTCCTCATGTAAAGCATGGAGGCAGGGCACTAACCGATTGTGAATTGCTTGATGTTTTTCATCCTGAACGGGAAGACTATAAATTCTAGTTCACCGAAATCATCCCAACGATTTGCTCGAGGTAATACAAATCGGTTTCATCATATTCTGCGATGGATGCGCTGTCAACATCGAGCACACCTACAACCTCACCATTATGAAACAAAGGCACTACGATCTCTGATCTTGAAAGGCTGCTGCAGGCGATATGACCAGGAAATTTTTCAACATCAGGCACGATCAGGGTTTTTGCCTGCGCCCAGCTGGCGCCACAAACACCCCTGCCTTTTTTTATCCTTGTGCAGGCCACCGGGCCCTGGAAAGGCCCAAGTACCAATTCACCATTTTTCACCATGTAAAATCCAACCCACAGCCATCCGAATTGCTCTTTCAATGCTGCAGCCACATTCGCCAGGTTTGCAACCAGGTCCGTTTCACCTTCCAGTAACCCTTTCACTTGTGGAATAAGCGATTGATACTGTTCTTCCTTCGTTCCTTTAATAATGCTGAGGTCCTCTGCCATGGAGCAAAAATAGGGAGGATTGTGGTTTATGGTTTATAGTTTAGGGTTTTTGGTTCTGAGGATTCTAACATTTGTTACGGCTCATTATTGCGTAGAGATGAACCGCAAATGCGCGAAGGGAGCAAAGGAGCGCAAAGGTTTTAGTAAAGCTTTCAAATATTGACTTTCACTCCTACGCAGGTTAAGGTAACCGATTTCACCAAAAGGAGATCAAATATTTCAAGCCAAAATATAAAAGCAGCTGCCAACAAACTACCCTGAAAATTTCTGAACTGTTGCCCGTTAGAAAAATGTCACGATCATTTAATATTGATCTGCAGTGAAAAAATTTCAGCAGCTTTGTCACCGAGCATGAAAAAGATCTTGACAGATTTAAAAGCATATGTATTTTTTCTTGACAGGGGTGTGTTTTTAACGACATCTCTTCTTACCACAGCAGGCATTCTGGTGAATTACGGGTTGAATATGAATGCCGGCATTTCAAAGCTTCCTTCTCAATTGCAATTGATATCATGGTATGGGATCTTCCTGGCTGCTTTCAGCCTTCCGTATCTTTGTTGTTTCATCTTTCAAAAAAAGAATTACTTCAGCCACCGTAATTTTCTATGGATCCTTTTCCTGGGACCAATTCTTTTTGCCTGGAAAATGTATTACAACCCGCATTTTCATTTCTCACCCTACTTTGCAGAAAATGTTTTCTGGAACCGGGTAGTATATTTTCCTTTTAAACTGTTTGTTATTGCAGCAGGCCTTTTCTTGTTTTGGTTTGCTTTTGACCGTAACCAGCCTTTTTACGGCTGCTCTGCTAAAGATTTTAATCCTAAGCCATACTTCATCATGCTGGTGATCATGCTGCCCTTGATCGCTGCCGCCTCAACGCAGCCCGATTTCCTGGCCATGTATCCCAAGCTTAAAAGCATCCGCATATTTACCAGTCAACACCCGGAAGCCTGGTATAAATTGTTATACGAACTTTCTTACGGCATCGATTTCGTAAGCATTGAATTGTACTTCAGGGGCTTCCTTGTGCTGGCGTTTGTAAAATATGCAGGGAAGGATGCCATACTTCCCATGGCTTCATTTTATTGCACCATTCATTATGGAAAGCCGGTTGGAGAATGTATTTCTTCTTTTTTTGGTGGGCTGCTCCTTGGGGTGGTTACCTATCATTCAAGGACGATTTATGGAGGCCTGATGGTGCACCTGGGTATTGCGTGGCTGATGGAACTGGGAGGATACCTTGGAAGCAGGCTGTGAACTCCAACAAACAAGATGTAACATTCCGGAAATTAAAAAACTGCAAGCCTGTAAGCCGGATTCTGTTTCCACCGAAGCGGACCGCTACCATTTATCTGGGATGACTGTTACCAGGCATCTCTAGCTGCCTACCCTGGACCGTTGCCCGCCAAAGCGAGCAGAGGACGAGCAGCCCTCAACCGGCCCTATACATGGCATTTCAGCACGCAAGGTTTACCCGTGATCCATGTTACCATGAACCACCGTGGGCTCTTACCCCACATTTTCACCCTCATCCGCCAAGGCGGACAGTTATTTTCTGTGGCACTTTCTCTTTTCCCACCTATTGGGGGAAAGCCGGCTGTTAACCGGTACGTTGCTCTATGCTGTCCGGACTTTCCTATGGCGATGAACGCCAACGGCAGCGCGGCTTGCAGTAAGGCAAATTTAGACTTTAATATCCGGAGATCAAGTGAACAACATGTTTAAGACCAGGTATTGTATTTTAAATGAAATCTCAAAAATATTTGGGAGCTTGAATCCATTGCAAAAAAATCAGCCATTCGCAAAGTATATTTATAGTTACTTCCTTTATGCATGAATTTAAGATCATAACCATTGACGGATCATCAAGGCTTGAACCTATGCAGGTGTACCATGCCGGTCAGCTGCTTGCGCTCACAAACAGCAACAGGTACCATCTAAAGACCTGGCTGACCTGGGTGGACAGAATGACTACCCAAAACGATTTTGAAAAATTCATACAGGAAAGTATTTCCCGGTGGAAACAGGGGTCGGATTATGGTTTTGTGCTGTTCGCAGGCCAGCAATTGGCAGGACGTGCAGGCTTATACGGGGTAGATCAGATAAACAAGACCGGCTCCATTGGTTACTGGCTGGGAACTGAATTCGAGGGGAAAGGAATGATGACAAGCGCCTGTAAAAAAATTATTGAATTTGGATTCAGCAACCTGGGTCTCAACCGCATCGAGATCCGGTGTGCGACAGGCAATACAAGGAGTGCAGCAATCCCTGAACGTTTGGGCTTTGTCCATGAAGGCATTGTCAGGCAGGGAGAATGTGTGAATGGCGAATTTGTGGACCTGCACCTTTATTCTTTATTGAAGCAGGAATGGGAATTAACCAAATAGATCATTTCAATAAAAAATAAGTTCTAACTCAAAAGCTATTGCCTCCGCAAATCATCAGTATTGAAAATAGATCTCTGTAGCCCCATAACCATAGGATGGATGGTACTGGTTGACAAAGGATTTGACTTCTTTTTTCAGCCGCAGAATGTCCTGGATCTCATCCCGAAGCCTGCCTGTTCCCACACCATGGATGATGACAAGATAAGACTGGTGATGGGCCACTGCCAGGTCATACCATTTTTCAAATTCCTTTAACTGGATGCCCATGATCTCTGTATTGGACAACCCTTTCCAGTCGTCAGACAGTTTTTCTATATGAAGATCAACCACTGTGCGGGCAGGCGGCAAATGACGGCGTGCTTCCTTTGCATTGTAGATCTTAACGCCTTTGGAAACAAGGGAGCCAAAATCAAGTGGTGCTTCTTCCTGTTTATCGGGGTAATGCTCAAACAACCTGTAAGCAAAAGTAGCAGTACCCTTCTGCTTTAATTCTTCAAGCTTATCGAACAATTGCTTTGGTTTGATCTTAACGCCGGCCTCATAATAATCCGCCTTTGATTTATTTGGCTGGAACAATGAGAACTCAAACGAAAAATTCGGACCATCACTCATGTCTTCAAAAGGCACATCATGCAGGTAAAAATCATTGAAGGCATGAACCTGGTTCTTCAGTTCAAACTCTGTTTTTCCAAAATACTGGAGGCGATAAGTAAAATCGTAAGTCTTATCCGTATGATTGATCAGGTGGACTTTCAATTCTTCCACAACATCATCCCCGAACTCGTCCAGGTCCATGACAGGCAGAAAAGAGATCCAGACACCGTCAGCTTCCTTATGCCTTGGCTCTTTTTCCTTTCTCACATCATCCACATATTTCTTTTCCTTTTTGGCAGGAAACATTTTCTTTTCCGTAAACCTTTTGTAATAAGGGAAATCAAGCTGGTCTATATAAGCAGGGAACTTCACGCCTCTTACTTCCACCATAACCATTTTATCGTTGATGATGTCAATAACCTCGCCTTCTTCATTGGAATGTAACACCAGCACCTTGTCGCCCACCTGGAACTTCATACCACAAAATTAAGCAATGCCCCCACCTATTCGGTTTAGGGTGCATTGTTTGTTTTAGAAGATCATTCCTGCTTTTTATATCACAGGACCTGGCGCCAGCTTGCTCTTCCTGAAGCCATAGAGGAAGTACACTACCAGGCCAATTGCAAACCAGATAAAGAACCATTTCCAGTTGGAGCCGGACATGCCTGTTAACAGGTAAAGACAGAAGGATAGGCCCAGCAAAGGGATCAATGATAGATTTTTAGCAAATGCAAGAAATGAAAGCACCAGCATGGTCACCCAGAAAATGATCGTAGCAATTTTAACAGCAGGTGTCTGAAAAAGGTATGCACTGCTGTTCGGGCTATCGCTGTAATCTGCCAGGTCTCCATTGAATAACTCCCGGAAGTACTGGGGTGAATAAACAAGGATCAGGGCAATGGAACCCAGGATCAGAACCGGGAAGATCAGCTTGGCGTTGAAGTATGGCAGGTGAAATTTACCAGGCACTTTTGGCCTTCTTGGGATGAGCAGTACACCCCCACAGACCAGTACAAAAGCAAAAAGTGTCCCTATGCTGGTAAAGTCCAGTACAAAGTTCTTGTCTGTAAATATGATCGGTATACCAACCATCAATCCGGTCAGAATAGTAGAGAAAGAAGGTGTTTTATATTTAGGGTGGATCCGGCTAAACGCGGCAGGCAGCAGGCCATCGCGGCTAATGCTCATCCAGATCCTTGGCTGGCCCATCTGGAAGACCAGCAATACACTTGTCATGGCGATCACAGCACAGATGGAAACAAGGAACTGCATCCAGCTGATATCAAGATTTTCCTTCTCAAAAATAAATGACAGCGGATCACCTACATTGGCAAAATTCGAATAGGCAACAGCACCTGTCAGTACAAGTGAAAGCAATATGTAAACAATGGTGCAGATTATCAGTGACCAGATCATGCCCCTTGGCAGATCGCGTTGGGGGTTTTTGCTTTCCTCTGCAAGCACACTGACCGCGTCAAAGCCTATATAAGCAAAGAATACACCGCTTACCGCGGCCATTACACCTCCAAAGCCTTCTGGCATGAAGGACCGCATACCAGCGGCGTTAGGAGGATTCCAGTTCTCTGTCAATCCAAGTGTGAAGATCATGGCGCCTCCTACAATGATCACCAATACGACCACTGCCAGCTTCAATACTACCATTACGTTACTGAAATTCCTGCTTTCCTTGATACCACGGTAAACAAGATAGGTGATCAGGAAATTAATAAGCAGCGCGGGCAGATCAAGGATCATCCTTAATCCTCCGACCACTGGTGCATTGTTCCAGGCATTCAGTAATTCCATGCTGGCGGATTTACTCCTGAAGGCAGTTTGTTCCGCCGCTGTTTCCAGGGAGTTGTAGTCCTCTAAATTGAGCTTTGCTTCCTGGTAACTGCAGGTGAAATGCGCAGGTATGGTGACGCCTACTTTTTCAAGGAAAGAAGTAAAGTAATCGCTCCAGGAAAATGCCACATAAATGTTACCGATCGAGTATTCCATGATCAGGGCCCATCCGATGATCCATGCAAACATTTCACCAAAGGAAGCATAAGCGTAAGTATAGGCACTACCTGCCACCGGGATGCGGCTGGCAAATTCGGCATAGCAAAATGCAGTAAAGGCGCACGCAATGCCACAGATAATAAACAGGATGACCACTCCGGGGCCGCCTGAATTGACGGCGCCTCCAAGGCTGCTGAAGCTGCCCGCTCCAATGATGGCGGCAATACCAAAGAAGGTAAGGTCACGCACGGTCAATACCCTGCTCAATCCATGCTTATGGGCTTCAGCATCCTGCTTGTCACCCATGATATCGTGAATAGGCTTTCTCCTGAATAGAGGATGTGGCATGCGTGGTTTGGTTTAAGGGGCAAAATAGAGAAAAAAGGTTCTTGCCCGTGTTAGTGTTATCAACTTTTTAACCACGCCGGTCAAAACCAGTGCAGGCTATTGACGAAAACATTGCAACAGGAATTATTATGAAAGCATCAATGTTCCCGTTGAACCAGGTACTGAGCCAGCTGCTTTAATGGCTCTTTTCTTTTGGACAAAACTGCAATGTCTTCCAGGTGATCAAAGGCTTCAGTAATGTACTTGTCCTTAAGCGATATTGCCCAATCATCGACCCTGGTGTCCTTGAAAATGGTAAGTACTTCTTCCACCTTACGGTCATCTTCAGACGCTAATAACTTGTTCAACCTGTCCTTTTGTGCAGGCGTAGCGGCCTGCAAAGCCTGGATCAGCAAAAAGGTCTTTTTGTTGGATTTAATATCACCGCCTACCTGCTTTCCAAATTTACCAGGGTCGCCAAAAGCATCAAGGTAATCATCCTGCACCTGGAAGGCAAGGCCTAGCTTGCGTCCGAATTCATAAAGCAGTTGCTGGTTCCTGTCCAGAGCTCCTCCAAGAATAGCACCCATCTGAAGGCTTGCCGCAAGCAGCACGGAAGTTTTCAGGGTGATCATATTCAGGTACTGGTCCATGCTGACCACTTCCTGTTTTTCATAATCCATATCAAGCTGCTGCCCTTCGCAAACTTCCTTTGCGGTTTTATTGAACAACTGGATGATCTTCCTGAGATGAAGGGGGCCAATGCGGTTCAGGTACTCGTAAGCCGTCACCAGCATCACATCACCGGCAAGAAGTGCGGTGCTTTCACCATATTTCTGATGCACGGTCTGCATACCACGGCGTAAAGGCGCCTTATCCATTATATCATCATGGATCAGTGAGAAATTATGAAACAGCTCAATAGCGATCGCGGCCTGCCATGCATCCGCTGTAAGGTCATCGAACAACTCATTGCCCATAAGGCAAAGGATCGGCCTCACCCTTTTCCCTCCTAACTGCAAAAAATACCTGTTGGGGTCATACAGGGAGGATGGGTTTGATGGAAAATGTTCTATTCCAAACCGTGCTGAGAATTGTTCCGAAAGCTGTTCAAAGGTTTGCATGGATGGTGGCATTAGGAAAGCTGCGAGCTATGAGCTTCGAGCCGCGAGCTTTGCGAGAATCAAAATAAAATTAGGGTCTACTCTTCATCTAATTGAAAACCGGATAATAATTAAAACTCTAATGACCTAAGTCTCGAGGCTCACAGCTCGCGGCTCGAAGCCATCAGCTAACAGCCTGCCTCTCCTCCTCACTCCTCCTTCCTCTTCTTATGCTTTCCTTTTTGCCTGGCCTTCTGCTCCTCTGTTTGTGCTTCATCCTCAGTGTTGTCATTCAGAGAAGGAGTGAGCACCCATTCGTAATCCAGTTGCCTGCGTTCAAGACTAGCGGCGATCACCTTGATCCTGACACGGTCACCCATACGAAACTTTCTTCCGCTGCGCATTCCAACCAGGCTGTAATCCGTATCAACCATCCTGAACTCGTCATACTCTGCAAGACTGGTCACACTGACCATGCCTTCGCATTTATGCTCTACGGTCTCTACCCAGAATCCAAATGAGGCCACGCCGGAAATTACACCGTCAAATTCCTCTCCAATGTAATCACGCATGTATTCAACCTGCTTGTATTTGTTTCCTGCACGTTCGGCTTCCATTGCCGCCCTTTCCCTTTCACTGCAATGCTTGCATTTTTCTTCCAGCTTTTTATCAGGGTTCATTTTTTGGTTCAGGACTTCCTCGAGGATCCTGTGCACCATGATATCAGGGTAACGCCTGATGGGAGAAGTAAAGTGGCAATAATGTTCAAAGCCCAATCCATAATGGCCAATGTTCTCCGTGGTATAAGCTGCTTTAGCCATAGTGCGTATGCCAAGTTGTTCCAGCACATGCTGTTCCGGTTTGCCATGCGCATCCATCAGCATCTGGTTAAAAGAAGAGGCGATGGCTTCAGGTGATGATGTATCGAATTTGTGTCCGAACTTTTTAGCAAATGCCATGAACGGCAATAATTTTTCTTCCGATGGCAGATCGTGCACACGGTAAGGGAATGGAAGCGGTTTTTTGTTGATATTGATCTTGGAAACACTTTCAGCAACGATCCTGTTGGCGAGCAGCATGAACTCCTCGATCAACTGGTGTGCTTCTTTACTTTCCTTTACAACAATACCAATGGGCTTTCCTTTCTCGTCCAGCTTGAAGCGAACTTCAGAACTTGTAAAATTGATAGCGCCATGCTCAAAACGTTTTTTGCGAAGGCGCTGGGCAATGCTGTTCAGCAACAGTACTTCATCCATATAAAGACCATCTTCTTTTTCAATGATCTCCTGTACTTCTTCATACGTAAACCGGTGATTGGAATGGATGATGGTTTTGCCGATCCATGAATTCTTTACCTGGCCTTTAGGTGTCATTTCAAAGACAGCTGAAAAAGTGAGCTTGTCTTCATGGGGACGCAGTGAACAAAGAAAGTTGGAGATGTGTTCGGGGAGCATTGGGTTGACACGATCCGGAAGGTAAACAGAGGTAGCCTTGCCGTAAGCCACTTCATCCAAAGGAGTATTGGGCACTACGTAATGACTGACATCAGCGATGTGAACACCGATCTCGTAGTTACCACTCTTCATCACCCTGATGGAAAGTGCATCGTCAAAATCCTTTGCATCAACAGGATCTATCGTAAAAGTGAGGATCTCGCGGAAATCCTTGCGCTTCTTTACCTCTTCTTCTGTGATCACTTCCGGAATTCTTGCAGCTACTTCCAGGGCTTCTTCGGGGAACTCCAACGGAAAGCCATTTTCAAGAAGGATCTCTTTCATGGCCATATCATTGCTGTCTTCGGAATTCAGGATGGTCACTACTTCACCAACAGGTCTTTTCTTTCCTCCCTGCTCCCATTCTGTAATGCGCACAACAACACGGTCTGATTCCGTTGCGCCATTGAAGCTTTTTTCAGGAATGTAGATATCAGGCATGCGCTTGTCACCATCACCTACAAAAAATGCAAACCCCTTGCTTACCTGGAGCTTTCCAACAAATTCCTTTTGCTTTCTTTCAATAACTTCCGTAACCACACCCTGGGCCCTTTTACCGTTCCGGGCAGGGTCAACTGCAACCCTAACGGTATCGCCATGCATGGCACTGTTAAAATCATTTGGCCTTACTAGTATGTCGGTTTCCTGGCCCTGAACAATAACAAAACCCATCCCCGACCTGGTTATTTCGATCACGCCTTTCAAATCACTGGAGGATGATCCGTTCCCCTTTTTCTTTCCTGGTTTCTTTGTATTTTTTCTACCCATTACGGTTTGATTGGTTGTTTGAAATGATCTATGAAGCCTTCCACCAACCCGTTAAAGGCAGCGGCTTCATTAAAAAGGAACTTGTGTTCGATCGGAATTACACAAAAAGGCATGCCATTTATTTCCTGCTCAAACTTCAAAAGCCGCATGGCGTCCTTCTCCGTTGTGAGGATCAGCTTTTTACCAGCACCCATCTGCTCGTACCTTTTAATGATTTCACGCCAATCATCAATCGAAAAGATGTGATGATCGTTGTATTGCATCAGGTGATAGCTCTGGGTCTTTTCTTCAAGGTATTTTTTCAAAGGTCTTGGATTGGCAATGCCTGTTACCAGCAGTACTTCCGTTTCCTCATCAATGAAGGTAAAGCTATGTTGCGTGATATGGTACGGAGTTCCGTAAGCAATGGCGGTAAAGAATACTTTCTGGTGAGAAAGCGGCTTTATCTCTTTGATAATGTCTTCTTTTTCTTCACCGGACAGGTCAGGTCGGCATTTGGTCACTACAATGATCTGCGCCCTTTTATAACTGGCCGGAATATCACGCAGGTCTCCCGTGGGTAGGAAAAAATCTCTTGTGAACAGGTTGGAATATTCTGTAAGTATGATATTAAGTCCGGCTGAAATGGCTCGGTGCTGAAAAGCGTCATCCAGGATGATCACTTGTGTTTCAGGGCGGTCATGAAGCAATTGCGGTATGGCTACCAGGCGTTCTTCCCCAACCGCAATAGGTACTTCAGGGAACTTCCGGTGAAACTGCATGGGTTCATCACCTATGTCAATGGCCGTGGTGTTCTCATTGGCCAGGGCATACCCCTTGGTTTTTCGTTTATACCCCCTGCTCAATGTAGCCACTTTGAACTTGCTTTTAAGGTTCATGACCAGGTATTCCACCATGGGCGACTTTCCGGTACCGCCTACTGAAAGGTTACCAACGCAAATGATTGGCAACCCGAATGATGTTGACTTTGAGATTCCTTTATTGTATAACCAGTTGCGTATCCAGATAATGCCACCATAGAGGAGTGCAAAAGGCAGGAGCAGGATACGGAAAGATTTTAAAAACCAATTAGAAAACATAGATCCTCTCTGGTGTGATACAAAAATCCAAAGGTACGTCAAATTCAGCCGCGTCATCCAGCCGCTCAACCGGCGGGAAGTAAGAAAAACCAACCTTCACACAATCTTCCCTTACATCTTTAAGGTACCTGTCGTAAAATCCTTTTCCATAACCTACCCTGTTGCCCAATTCATCAAACCCAAGCAATGGCACGATCACCAGGTCCAGGTCAGCAGGATCAGCAACTTCGGTGTCAAGTGGCTCCGGAATGTTGTAAGCATTTGCTTCAAAGATGCTGTCCGCGTGGCATATCACTGCCTGCATGGTGTGATTTTCGATATCTGTCTTTGGATAACAGATATTCAGTGCAGGATTCTTGAAGTGCAGGTAATCTGTAAATAGAAAGGTATTAACCTCATAGTTGTCTTCAATAGGATAAAAGCTCAGAACAAGGTCCATGAAAGGCAGGTGAAGGCCCTGGAACTGGATCAGCAAAAGATCATCCCATTTCATTTTATCATTGGGCGAAATGTTATCCCGCATCTTTCTGAATTTTTTCCTGGCGTCTGATTTCAACATGGGTATTAATTCTTCGGTTCATTCACAAAAATGGAGAACACTGTTGTTCCATAATTTCTTGATGACCTGAAACCGGTAAATGTTTCATAGTTGTTTCTTGGAGTATGCTCCAGCACAAACCAGCCTTCTTCCTTTAACAGGTTTTTCTCAAAGACCTTTCGTGGAAGATCATCAATAGCACCAAGGGCATAGGGCGGGCCTGCAAAAATGAAGTCGAACTTTTCAGCACACTGGTCCATGAAACGGAAAACATCTGACCTGACAACGCGAATGTGCTGCAGCCCTAGTAAGGCAGCTGTTTTTTTGATGAACTCATACATCTTCACATCTTTCTCCACAATGGTCAGTTCAGGTACCCCTCTTGATGCCAGCTCATAACTGATATTTCCTGTTCCTCCAAAAAGGTCCAGGGTCTTCAGGGTTTCAAAATCAAGCTGGTTCTGAAGTATGTTGAACAATCCTTCCTTTGCAATATCAGTTGTAGGTCTTGTATAAGGCATGCTGGAAGGAGGGCTGATCCTTCGGCCGCCCAGGCTTCCACTTATGATACGCATGCAGCAAGGTTATACAATGAGGTAAAATAATATTGCGGATGGCTATGGGCAGGAACGGAAAGGGTAGTTGCTGCTGCAAAATGAACTTCCAGGAAATACTGGTGGATCTCTTTGTACAAAGAGGAATCCGCTTCAACCAGCCCCGAAAGGATCACATACACTGAAGACTGGTCAATGCCGAATTCATAACAGATCTTCAGAAGGTAATAAACAACATCCAGTGGGCTCTGGTATTGGTAGATCTGTGCCAGCTGCAGCTGTTGTCCGGTTTTCACAAGTACCCTGAAATCCTGAGTATTGAAATGAACACTGATCTGGTTCTCATTGATAAAGCCATTGTAAACACGCAATGAGGGCGTATGTACATGAAAAAACTGTGGAGACCCGAACCGTTCTGAGAACAGCCTGTATATGGACTTTGGTAAAGAATAAAGATTGATGATCTGCCATTCACCGATCACATCATGGCAATATTCCTGTGCTGGCTGATCATATACAACATCAAGCATTGAATGATCATTTTTGAACAAGGGTTGTGGTACAAAAAGGGATTGCGGAAACCCTGAGCTGATCACTGCCTTGTTGATATCATGGCCGCTAAAATTCTGGAGTAAGGATTGCAGGCTCTCTTCAGTTTTGAACGCGTCAAAACTGACATAGCCGATCTGCGTGATGCTACTTTTTTCATCCGACAGGAAAGCATAGCTGCAATAATCCTGGCCTACTTCCAGTAACAGTGTGCGGCCCTGTACGCCTGTCTCTTCAGACCTGATATCGAACAGCGTTTTCAATTGATCCATTCGTGCAAAGTACGGAAATCAGGAAATTCATCTAGCTTGCAGCTCTTTTTTCCTATGGCAGACAATTTACAGGTTGAAACAAGTTACAGACAGATCTGGAAGATCGCACTGCCTATCAGTCTTGCCATCCTTATACCGCAGTTCAATCTGATCATCAATAATATTTTCCTTGGCCACCTGAATGAAAAGTCCCTGGCCATCGCGAGCATCACAGGAGTATACTACCTGATATTCGCAGGCATCGGGTTTGGATTGAATAATGGACTCCAGGCACTGATAGCCAGGCGGGCGGGTGAAAACAGGCCGGACGAGATCGGGAAGATATTCAGCCAGGGGATCCTTGTTTCAATGGCCATTGCAGCTGTAGGAATACTGGTGACCCTTTTTATTGCACCTTCTATTTTACTGGCCACCCTTCCTATTGAGACCGCATCACCCGTCATATCGTTCTTAAGTATCCGGATCTTTGGGCTTCCTTTCCTGTACGTGTACCAAATGAGAAATGCATTACTGGTAGGGATCAATCAAAGCAGGTACCTGGTCTCAGGAACACTGGCAGAAGCTGTGGCCAACATATTTTTTGATTATGTGCTCATTTTCGGAACGCTGGGTTTTCCCCGCATTGGATTCAATGGGGCTGCCATTGCTTCCATAATAGCTGAATTCACCGGCATGTTTGTTATTTTTCTTGTGATCCATGCAAAGGGCATCAGCAGGGAATTCGCGCTTTTCAGGCAATTTACATTTGACAGGATCATTGCCAGGCAGATCCTGAAAATGTCTGGCCCGTTGGTTTTTCAACATGGTATGAGTATTCTTGCCTGGTTCTTTTTCTATATGCTTGTTGCCAGGAATTCATCGCAAACCGGGCTGGCCATTTCAACCACCATGCGGACCATCTTTGCATTTTTTGGTGTATTGATCTGGGCTTTCGCATCAACCACTAACAGCATGGTTAGTAATGTGATCGGGCAAGGCAGGAAAACAGAGGTAGTGCCGTTGATCAACAAGATTATGAAGCTAAGTTTCTGTGTGGCCCTTTTAGTATGTACAACGCTCAATATCTTCCCGGGATTTTACCTTTCACTGTTTTCCACGGACAGTCATTTTATCTCGGAAGGAATTCCTGTAGTAAGGGTGATCGCCTTTGCCTTCCTGATCATGTCCGCTGGAACCATCTGGCTGAATGCGGTAACGGGCACTGGCAATACCCGCATGACCTTCCTTGTTGAAATGGGCGCCATCCTTATTTATTGCATATATGTTTACGTGGCTATGGAAGTATTGAAATTGCCTGTGGTCTGGGGATGGATGTCGGAGATCTTGTACTGGTCAATTCTTTTCCTTCTTTCTTTTCTTTACATAAGAAGTAAGCGCTGGTACGACACCGTTATTTAAATGACCTGGAATACGTTACTCCCACAGAACCTGTAAAATTGGTGATGGGTGGATTGATCTTACGGATAGAGATCGTGAGCTTTTCAATTTCTGAAAACTGTTCCTGCAGCCTTTCTCCTATTTCCATGGCACAGGTTTCCAGCAGCGCCTTACGCTGGCCAAATGCTTCCTGCAGGATGCGGTATACCTCTACATAATTGACAGTCTGGTCTATTGAGGTAATGATCTTTTTAGGGGATTTGCAGTCAATGGAAAGGTCAACTTCAAATTCATTCCCAACCTTCATCTCCTCGGCATACATGCCATGCTCTGCAAAAAAGCGCAGACCCTTAAGTTCTATGGTAAAATGCCCAGGCAAGATTTCTTGGGTTTATTGTTTTTGGTTTAATGTTTTTTGTTGTTTCTGGTATTGGGTTGTTTCTGGTTTCTGGTCCCTGGTTTCTTGTTGGGTCACTTACATCCCTATCTTTCTCGCTCTCGCTCTGTTTTTCTGGACTCACGATTCCGTCTCTCCTTCCTTGCCTCACCTTTCACGTCTCCTGTCTCACGTCCAAGCCCCCCGCTCAATGGATTCCTTTCGCAGAAAGATAACGTTCCGCATCCAATGCCGCCATGCAGCCACTGCCCGCAGCTGTTACTGCCTGCCGATAGATCTTGTCCTGGACATCGCCTGAAGCAAATACCCCTTCTACATTGGTTTTAGAAGTGCCAGGGACAGTCAATATATAACCTGCTTCATCCATGTCAAGCCAGGGCTTGAAGATGTCTGAATTAGGCGTATGGCCAATGGCCACAAAAAATCCTTTAATAGGCACTTCAGTGATCTCACCGGATTTGGTATTTTTTATGCGCACGGCCTCAACTGTTTTTTCGCCCACGATCTCGCTGGTCTCTGAATTCCAGTATATCTTGATATTCTCCGTATTTTTCACACGGTCCTGCATCACCTTGCTGGCACGCATTTCATCGCGGCGGATCAGCATGTGCACTTTTGAACACAGCTTGGAAAGGTAAAGAGCCTCCTCTGCGGCAGTATCGCCGGCGCCAACAATAGCCACTTCCTTGCCCCGGAAAAAGAAACCATCACAAACAGCGCATGCGCTTACACCAAATCCATTCAGTCTTTGCTCGCTTTCAATACCAAGCCATTTTGCTGAAGCCCCAGTGGCTATAATGACTGCATCCGCCTCTATCAGCTTTTCTTCATCAATCCAGACCTTATAGGGCTGTGATGAAAAATCAACTGCAGTGGCAAGGCCATACCGCAGGTCAGCGCCCATTCTTTTGGCCTGGTTCTCGAAATGTATCATCAGTTCCGGTCCCTGGATGCCTTCCGGGAAGCCTGGGTAGTTCTCAACTTCCGTGGTGATCGTCAATTGTCCACCAGGCTGGATGCCCTGGTAAAGAACAGGTTTCATATTGGCCCTGGCCGCGTAAACGGCTGCTGTATATCCTGCTGGTCCGGATCCTATGATCAAACAATGAATTCTTTCTGCTTGCTTCTGCTCCATGCTCTAAATAATGTTGCGCAAAATTAACGCAAGTTGAGCAGTTCAAAGTTATCCTGCCCACTGCGGTTGATAAGTTGGTGTTAACTGTAAATGGAAAAGCGATCGCGGTGTTTGATAACAAGATCACCTGGGAATGATGATGGTCCTGTATTGGGAAGCATAACCACCAAAATAACCAAGGGCGTTGCCCCTGATGTTGGAAAGCACTTTAACAGGAGTGGAAAAAGGGTTGCCTACCGAGGCATAGGAGAATTCCATCGTTCTCCAGAAGTCGTAGGTGGCCCTGTCAATGGCAGATAATTTCAGGGTAACCGTATCACCTTTATGAAAGAAAAGGTCGTCTTCTTCCCGGTCCAGGTTCCTGTCCCAGCCCGGTTCTACCTGTAATTCATAAGTTGTACCGTCGATAAAGAGGTCATCAAAAACGGAGTTAAGTCCCGGGAAAAATGGCTCAGCGTTCTTGCTGGTATAGTATCGTACATAATCTCCATACCCGGGACGGTCGGTTGCTTTCACCATTACAATTACCCTTGAAGTATCGGTACTGTTTCCAGGCGGCAGCTTCCACCAGACCGAATCAATCCTTTTTGTGGTGTCGGGTATCCTTGTAACAGCTGTATAGGTCTGACCACCGGAAACAATGCTAAGGGAATAATTTGTATTTACCTGGCCTGTAAAAGCGGTAGAAAGACTGGAAGAATCAATGGAATAATAGTAAAGGGAAACTGTTGGAGTAAGTGGTACTGCATATTCCTTCAGCCTGTGAGATAACGATCCGTTGGAAATGGTTACCTCGGCCTGGTGCACAAAGCTCCCGGTCAGCTGTTCCGGGGTGATGGTAGAAAAATAGCTCAGGGACCGGGTCAGGATCACTACTGGTGGCTGGCCTGCTTCAATGGTGCCTTCCACTACCAGCTTGGGTCCTGCATCATCAAGGTCAAAATCAACATCCTTCTCACAGCCAAAAAGGACCAGGCAAAGAAGGCAAAACCATGCGTATTTCATCGACGGTAAAATTACAAAACAAAACAGTCCCGATCAGGCTATGCTGACCAGGACTGTTTATAAACCCATCAATTGCTATTTGTATGCGGTACCGTAAGTTCAGGATCTTGGTCTCCTTCCTTTGGACGGTATGCTTTATTATCCTAAGTAGGCTTTCAGCGCATTGCTGTACCTGGCTTTCTGAAGGCGTTTGATTGCTCTTTCCTTGATCTGGCGGATACGCTCTTTGGTCAGGTCGTACTTTTGTCCGATCTGCTCAATGGTAGTACCATTTTCACCATCAAGGCCAAAATAGGCGTTAACGATCTCGGCTTCCCTTGGGCTCAAAGACTTCAATACACGGCGGATCTCAGCCCTTAAAGAATCTTTCATGACATCGTCATCGGTATCATCGCCACCTTCCAGCAGGTCGCCCATCGCCACATCCTCTGCCTCGTGAACCGGGGCATCAAGGGAAGTATGACGGGTATTGCTTTGAAAAATGTTGTTGATCTCCGTTTCGCTCATTTCCAGGATCTCGGCAAGTTCTTCGGTGCTTGGCTCCCTTTCGTGCTCCTGCTCAAAGGCCATATAAGCCTTGTTGGCTTTGTTATAAGTACCGATCTTGTTTTGTGGCAGGCGGACCAGGCGTCCCTGTTCTGCCAAAGCCTGGAGAATGGACTGACGGATCCACCATACTGCGTATGAAATGAATTTAAATCCTTTGGTCTCATCGAAACGTTGTGCTGCCTTGATCAGGCCCAGGTTCCCCTCATTAATCAGATCGCTCAGTGATAAGCCTTGGTGTTGGTATTGTTTTGCTACCGATACAACGAAACGCAGGTTGGCCTGAACAAGCTTGTCCAGCGCTCGCTGATCACCCATCTTGATGCGCTGGGCAAGGGTGGTCTCCTCCTCAGGAGTGATCATTGGGATCTTAGAAATCTCCTGGAGGTATTTTTCCACCGCCTGCGAATCACGGTTGGTGATCTGGGTAGCAATTTTAAGCTGCCTCATAAATTAAATCCTTGATTATTAAAATGAATAAATAACTGACAGTTGCAGTTCACAGGATGTTGCAGGGATAGTAAGTGCTTTGGACTATCTGCAAAAGTAACCAGCAAACTTCGAACCTCATAGTGAATCAGAACAATTTCTTATCTACAAAAACTATACTACACTGTAAATGCGTGTAATATTGGCCGGTTAAGGTTTTCAAAAGATTAAATAATTCTGTCAAGTGGAGTTATTCACACAGAACCAGGCGTGGCCTGATATTTTTTTCGAAGGAAAACGTAGATAATCACTCCAGCGGCCATTAATCCAACCGCTATCACTTCCGCCTGGCTGGGGCGCAAGCCAAAGTAAAAATCCATCCGGTTGTTGACCCGGATCTGTTCAATCGTGAACCTTTCCGCTCCATTCAGGACCAGGTAAATGGCAAATAAAGTACCGGGTATCCTCAACCTTTTCCGAAGCAGCCATAGTATCCCGAACAAAAGTAAACACATGACCGTCTCATAAAATGGGGTTGGAAAGGCAGGTGTCGGCAACTGGCTGCAGTAAGGTCCCTGGCATCCGGCTACCGGTATCCCTACATTATTGACATTGTTAGGATAGTTAAACGCGAACATCCAGTCGGGCAAAAAACCCAGCCCGGATGGTTTGGTGAAAGGCGTATGGGGGATGCTGTCAAGCCTTGCCTCCGCTACAAAATTTGTGTAAAAGGTATTATGGTTCTGCACCGATGCATTGAACTGACCAGGCTGGGCCTGCAAAACCTGGCCATCAGGGGAAGAAGTATAGGCGCTGTTGAAAACACCCCAGTCTCCATCACCTGCAACCTGGCAACCAATACGGCCAATGGCATAGGCGATCATCAGAGCCGGTGCGATGCAGTCTGCCAGATGTGGAATGGAAATCTTATGCCTGCGGGCATACCACATAATAGCCAAAGCAGCACAGATGAGCCCGCCATAGAAAGTAAGTCCTCCACCTGAAAATATAGTCCCAACCGGGTCCTGCATGAACCTCCCCCAGTTTTCGAAAATATCAAACAGTTTTGCTCCTGCAAGACCAACCACCAGTGCAATGATGGTGAATTCTCCCACCCTGTCCTGGGGCCAGAGGCGAACAGTCCGTTCAGCAGGTTTTTCAAGCTGGTGTTTTTTCTTTTCTCTCCATTTGAGCCAGGCGAAGAGGGCACCAACCGCAAGCCCCAGCCACCAGTTGCCCATACCCGAAAAGATATATGCCTGAGGATCCTGGGTGTACTGGTTATCCAGAAAGAACAGCGCAAGGATCTTGTAACCAAGCACAAATCCCAGTAAAAAATTGGTAAGCAGTTCTGTAGTGGAAGCCGGCTTACCTACCATTACTTTCATTTCGGTAGGCTTAAAAAAACCAAGCTGGCTTTTTCTTCTTAATTCATGTCCCAGTAATGCTGCGGCTACAAGGAATGCAATGGCAACAAAGAACCCAAAAGAGTTGATAAATCTTAACCATGGCCACGGGTTTTCGATACCGAATAGGTCTTTAACAGCATAATACAGGTTAGGATACATAAGCAGTGCTCTAATGAGGGACAATGATAAGTGAAAATATGGAAGGAAAAGAAAAGCCCCCGCCGCAGCGGAGGCCTTGTATTTTAATTACAATACTGCTCGAAAGCGTTGAGCAGGTTGTTGGCGATCATCTGCGCCGAGCGCCCTTCGATCTGGTGACGCTCAATAAAATGCACCAGCTGTCCATCGCGGAAAAGCGCAATGGCTGGTGAAGAAGGTGGATACGGCATCATATTCTCTCTTAAAGTCCTGATGGCTTCAATATCGAATCCAGCAAAACTTGTTGTGAGATGGTCTGGCTTTTTGGTTGCATTGGCCACAGCCATCAATACACCAGGGCGCGCAGTACCTGCAGAACATCCACATACGGAATTGATCATGATCAGGGTAGTACCTGGTTTTTTCAATTGCGCCTCAACTTCATTCTTTGTTAACAATTCGGAAAAACCATTTTCAGTAAGTTCTTCCTTCATGGGTTGCACTATCTCTATGGGATACATAATCAAATTTTTTTGCAAAGTTAAGGAAAGAATGAGAGACGAAATTTCAGGTATTCTGGAATTTCTGTCACGGATCAGACCTTCCAAATGCAGTTCTGGCAGGCATTTGAGCTATTTTTTCCATTGGTATATGCTTTGAACAACGAATGGGAAAGCAAGAAAATTTATAAACCCTAAAATGATATTGCTATGACACTCGTAAGATTTAAACATCAACCAAACGGCAGGTCTTTTAACAATTTAGTAGACCACTTTATGAATGATTTTCCGTCTTTATACCGTGACAATCTCCGCAGCAATGGAAACAATCCGTTGACACCGGTAAATATTTCAGAGTCGGAGCATGGTTACAAACTGGAAGTTGTTGCACCCGGATGGAACAAAGAAGATTTCAAGATTGACCTTGATCAGAACACACTGACCATTTCAGCAGAATTGAATGAACAGAAAGAGGCCAAGGAAGAAAAACAAATCCGCAGGGAATACAGCTTCAGGTCTTTCAAACGTTCTTTTACATTGGATGAATCTATTGATGCCGAGCAGATCGCTGCACAATATGTTAATGGTATCCTGACGTTAAACCTTCCAAAGAAGGCTGAAGTCAAACCAGCAATCAAACAGATCAACATCCAGTAATCATATATTTTAATTTTTTTCTCATAAGCAGTTGGTTTTGGTTTACACCCCCCGTTTCTACGGGGGGTTTCCTTTATCGCGGATGCCGCGGATTTTTCTGAGATGATTTCGCGGATCGGGGACCCATTTTTTATTCTGAGTGTTTTCAGGTTTGGAGAAAGGATCACGGATTGCACGGAAGACACGGATGAAGTAATTATTATACAATGAGTCTTATTGTAATTTTATAAAACAAATAGTACTATGCAATAACCCTTATTTCCACATCACACTAACCTTATATCTTTCCTCACTTCATAAAATTTTACAATAATAAGGGTCCCAATGCGTGTCATCCGTGCAATCCGTGATTATTTTGCAGTCCAATCCGTGAAATCATTGATAACGCCGGTTTCCTTTGAACATGAGAAAGATCTGTTGTTTTATTATATCCATGACCTGCCTGGTGGCCAGTGCCCAGGATTCTACCGTGGTGGTTACCGATTCCGCCAGTATTTATCATCCTGATTCTTCCCTGAGGATCATTAACCTGAATCCTTATTTTACCCTTCATGTGGATTCAACCCTCAGCTATCCATTGCAGGTGAATAAGAACCCTTCGAACTATTTCTGGTATCTGAAGAACTCTCCGGTAGGGTTAAGGATCAACAAGGACAATGGACTTTTGAACTTTAAAGCTGACAAGGCCTATTTCCTTTCCGGCAAGCTCAAATACGATGTGAACTATAAGGTGGCTATCGGTGTGCAGAACCTTGCAGATCCAAAGGAAAAGATCGACACTTCCTTCACCATTGTTTTTTATAATACCGAGATCCTGCCTTCCAGGGTAAGGCCTTCGGTCAGCAATACGGTCTGGGTGGAAGAAGGCGAAACCCTCCGGTTCAGGATCATGTGCGACCAGGGAAGCTTTCCGATAGAAGATATCCTTACCCAGACCAGTTTTCCGATCCAGGATTACCAGCCCATTCAGAAATGCGGTGAAGAATTCAGGTGGACACCAGGCTATGACCTTGCAAAAGAAACAGACCAGAATAAGGAAAAAATGGTCCAGCTCTATTTCATCGGCACCACCAGGTTCGGCATCAAGGATACAACTACAATAAGGGTCTACGTAAAAGATGCACTGAATTATCCTTTCACACTCGCAGAGCACCAGCAACTGGTGAAGCATATGGAAGTCTATGCACTGAGGTTGAAATTCACTTTCCTTCAACTGGACAAGCGACTGAAAAAAACAAAGAACGTACGTACTTCTTTTGACCTGACTTCCGCTTCCACTTCCCTTACCGGAACCATAATGTCTACTTCAGAAGATAAAAGCTCACAGCGTATGGGAAGAATCCTCCCAAGTGTGGGCCTTGCCCTTGTACCCATCAAAGAGGCAGCAGCCCCTAACAAAGTGGTTGACCAGAACCAGGCTGCCCTGATCCGAACCAATATCAAGCGGCTGGAATACATCCTCCGTGACAACCAGTTAATCGGCGACAAAGACCCAGAGATCGCAAGGAAGGTCAATAAGCTGAAAGAGGAACTAAAACAGGTGCAGCTTCAATTGCTTGATGTGCCAATAGAACTGACCAATGACATGACAGAAGAAGAATTGAACAGGTATTTCAATAGCCCGAAGGTGAATAAGAAGTATAGGTTGAGAAGCTGATAGCTGTTGGCTGATAGCTGTTAGCAGATGGCTTGTTGTCCTATCATTTGTAATGATTCTAATTGCATGGTAGACTAACCGCAAAGGACGCAAAGAGCGAAAAATCACTCGAAGCTCGCAGCTCGCATAATTATAAGCACTTCTCTTTTCGTCTAGTATCGATGAGGTACTGGATCTTCCATTCACCCTGGATCTTCACCAGTTGAAAAGAGTTGACACCACAATGGCTGAATTGATCATCGATGTAAAATTTGTAAGGTGTCCAGGCAATGGCCAGGTTATCGTCTATACGGATGAGGTCGTATGTGATGCGTTCGTCCAGGACCACAGTTCTTGGCTTTCCGATGGAAGCAACAAATCCTGAAACTTCCTCGTTTCTTACCTCCACTTTACCTTCCTTATTCCTGACAATTGTTTGAAGCACCGCTGATGGCGCGAAAGCAGACCTGAGAAGGGCGGTATCGGTCTTGCGCATGCCGTCAAAAAGCGCTGTAATGGGCACTTTTACCAGGTCTTCTTCGCTTTGGGCAAAAGATTTAAGACTAAATAATGTTAAGACCAGCAGTAGATGCTTCATGTTAGTTTTCTTTAAGAAATCCCGGAAATAAAATTGCCTTATTAAAGCAATTAAAATAAATAATACCGAATGAAAGCTTTTAATTTATTATCAATGGCAGTTATCGCAATATTGATGGTAACTGCAGTAGGCTGCACGACGGTTTACGAAGGTTATGGTGATGAGCCGGTTTCGACCAGGACCAGGGTGCGCTATGAGCCTCTGTACGGACAGGAAGTATACCTGGCAAGAGACCCATTTACCGGAAGATACTACCGTACGGTGCGTCCGCAAGGCGCATACGACCCCTATAATTCCTATGATCCTTATTACAACAACCGCAGGTATAACCGCAACAGCAGGTATTACGACAGGAATAACAACTATCCTCAATATCCGCAACGTGGTTACCAGCAAAGGCCACCGGCACAGAGCCAGCCGGCACCCGCTCCCCAGAAAAGCGACAAGATAGAAGAGGCAAGGAAAAGAATAAGACAATGATTATAAAAACCCCGGTTGAGCCGGGGTTTTTGTTTATGGTTTATAGTTTCTTGTTTTTGGTTCTTTAGGTTCGGTCATTTTTTTACGAATTCCATTTGTGTAAAGAGGCTTTAACCGCAAAGGACGGAAAGAGCTCGCAGCTCGCAACTCGAAGCCATCCGCCAAAAGCTATAAGCCATTAGCTACTTTATATACCCCAATATCTTCAGCATACTTTGCGAAGACTGCTCCTTGGCATACAGCCAGTCCACCAGTTTGCCGTTCTTATCATGTTCAATGATCACATGCTTAGGAGAAGGGATCAGGCAGTGCTTGATGCCGCCATAGCCACTGATCTGGTCCTGGTAGGCGCCGGTATGAAAAAAGCCAACATACAATGGTTCCTCACCGTTAGGCTTTGGCAGGAACACTTCGTTGATGTGCTCTTCCGAATCGTAATAATCATGGCTGTCGCAGGTGATGCCTCCAAGCACCACGCGCTGGTACTCCTGGTCCCACTTGTTGATGGGCAGCATCAGGAATTTTTCTCCGATACCCCATGTATCCGGCAATGTGGTAATGAAAGATGAGTCGATCATGTACCAGGTTTCCCGGTCGTTCTGAGCTTTTGTACCAATTACGCTATATATGTGTGCCATGCTTTCGCCAACAGTGTAGCTTCCAAATTCTGTGAAGATGTTGGGCATCGGCACCTTGTTACGTTTGCAGGCAGCCTTAATATTGCTCACAATCTCGTTGATCATGAACTGGTAATCATATTCAAATCCCAAAGAATGCTTGATGGGGAACCCGCCACCAATGTTCAGGGAATCCAGTTCAGGACAGATCTTTTTTAACTGGCAGTACAGGTTGATGATCTTATTCAGCTCAGACCAGTAATAAATATCGTCCTTGATGCCTTTGTTCAAAAAGATGTGAAGCATCTTGAGCTGGAACTTGTCCTCGTATCCTTCAATGTTGTCTACATAAAACTCAAGGATGTCCTTTGTACGGATGCCAAGCCTTGAAGTATAGAATGGAAAATTAGGTTCTTCTTCAGCGGCCACCCTGATGCCCAGCTTGAAAGGCTGCTTGACGGAACGTCGGTAAGCCAGCAGTTCTTCTTTATTGTCCAGCACCGGTATCACGTTCTTAAATCCACCATTGATCAATTGCGCTATACGCCTTGTATAGCCCTTTTGTTTGAAGCCATTGCAGATAATGAAAATGTCCTTGTTGATCCGTTTTTTCTCGTAGAGCTTTTTGATGATCTCCAGGTCGTAAGCATAGGAAGTTTCCAGGTGGATGTCGTGTTCCAGTGCTTCTTCAACCACGAAAGAAAAATGGGAGCTTTTGGTGCAATAACAATAGTGGTATTTACCCTCGTACTTATGACGCTTGAAGGCCTTTGCAAACATCTCCTTTGCCTTGTTGATCTGCATGCCGATCTTAGGCAGGTAGGAAAGTTTCAGGGGCGTACCGTATTTATCGATCAGCGCTTTAATGTCAAGACCGTTAAAAGTGAGGTATCCGTTTTTTACATCTAAACCTTCCTGGGGAAAATTAAAAGTCTGTTGTACCAGGTCTAGGTAGGAATTGTTCAGGGAATTCTGCATCTACTTTTTAAAAGGGGATTGTTCAGTGAACAGGATTGTTTGTCTGCAAAAATATACGTTTATACAAAGAAAAGCCGTCCTGATTTAAAGGACGGCTTTTGAGCTTATCTGGGTAATGATCTTTCAATTACTTAACCTGTGCAATCAAACCTTTGAAGGTCTCAGGGTTGTTCATAGCAAGGTCAGCCAGCACCTTACGGTCCAGGGTGATCTCTTTTTTAGCCAGGAGGTTGATGAATTGGGAATAGGTCAATCCTTCTTCACGGACTGCTGCGTTGATACGGGCGATCCAAAGACGGCGGTATTCTCTTTTCTTCAGCTTACGACCTACATAGCTATAGGTCATACCTTTTTCTACAACGTTTTTAGCAACGGTATAAACGTTTTTACGCTTGCCATAGAAACCTTTGGCCTGCTTAAGAATTCTTTTTCTGCGTGCTCTTGAAGCAACTGCATTTACTGAACGTGGCATATCTAAATGTTTTTAATGTTTGAAGTTTGAATTTCCGATGACTGCCTGACTGGCAATCCCGCATCTTATTTCAGACGTAACAGGCGCATAACGAAATCCATGTGGGATTTGGATACAACGCCATCTTTAGCTAATGCACGTTTGCGTTTTTTAGATTTCTTTGTCAGGATGTGACGTTTGAAAGATTTCTGGTGTGTGATCTTCCCTGTGCCTGTCACTTTGAAGCGCTTCTTGGCACTGGAGTTTGTTTTAACCTTGGGCATTTTATAATGCAGTTTCTGTTAGACCTTTGAGGCGCTCCCCACCGGGGGAAACTTTGGGAGCCTCTTCAGGAAATATCCCCACTTAAAGCGGGGCCGCAAAGGTAAGGGAAAGCGGATTATTTCCCGTAAAGCCAGGGATGGAAACTGGCCATTTTTAGGATTTCGTTCGTTTTTCCTGTTCTTTTGGATGGTCTTTCAATAATTTACCAGCTATTTCCTGGTCATTTGAAGGCACACAGGCCTGGAAACTGAAATCCTTTCGCCGGTATCTCTTAATAAACCTGTAACAGCATTACGCCTGAAAACCACCACCTGGTCGCTGTTCTGGTTAGCAACAAGCAGGAATTTACCCGAAGGCTCGATCATGAAATTACGGGGAGTAAGGCCGAGCGTTCCCTGGAAACCCTTTAATGTCAGCAGTCCTGTGGCAGGGTGAACAGAATAAATGGCCAGGTTATTTGCATCTCCCCTGTTGGAAGCATATACAAACCTTCCATCCGGCGAGACATGAATGTCCGCACTGCCAATGGAACCTTTATAATCTGAAGGATGACTGCTGATACGCTGAAGCTTTTTCAACCTTCCGTTATTGTAGGAATAAACAGTTACCGTACCGGTGAGTTCTTCCACCAGGTAGGCAAACTTTCCATTGGGATGGAAGCGCAGGTGTCTTGGACCGCTTCCGCTTTCAGAGGTTGCCCTTGCAGCTGCAATGGTATCAACCGGCTGGCGCCTTTGCTGCCTGAATGGATATACCATCACCTGGTCAATGCCAAGGTCGGGTACAAATAACCGGTCCTCTGTTTTTGAAAGAACGGCAGCATGAACGTGGGCTTTTTCCTGCCGGCCTTTATCAGGTCCTGTCCCCTGGTGCTGCACCAGTTGTGTCATTGGTTGCAAGGAACCATTACCCGAAACAGGAAGTACAGCAACATTGCCACCGGTGTAGTTTCCTACAACCACCCATTTATTGTTTTTTGTAACGGAAATATAGCAGGGATGATCACCTCCACTTGGTTGACGGTTCATAAAGGAAAGCCTGCCTGTTCCCCGGTTAAATGAAAATGCACTGACACCGCCTCCTTCCGGGCCGCCAGTCTCGTTAACAGCATATACATACCTGCCGTTAGCTGAAATGGCCAGGTAGGAAGGGTTGCTGATGCTGTCGGTATGACTGACCTGTTTTGCTTTGCCAGTTGCTGCGTCAAACTCATATACGTAAATGCCTTTGCTGCCTTTATCAGTATATGTACCGATGAACAGATGATATTTCTGGGCAGAGGTGATCAGAGATGAAAGTAAAAGCATGGTCAAAATGTAAATGCGCATTGTGATGTTAGTTGATGTTCTTGAGGAGGAAATGGAAACATTGTTTCGACCCTGTATTGTTGATTATGATTCCAGGCCTAATTCCGTCCTGGCTTTTTTGGTAAGTTTTGCTTTGGTGAGATCGTAGCTCCGGCGAATTCTCTCTTCCCATTGCTTTTTGTTCCAGATGCCTGGCTTTTGTACCTGGATCCATTTAGCCCTTGCCATGTATGGTGCAGGGATGATGCCTTCAGATTGAGAAAGTTCTTCAAATGCCTCATCCTCCACCTTAAATGAAATATTGAGCGGAGGATCAATGGATGCCACACAAAACATTTTTCCACCTACGGAAAAGCACAGGTCATGGTCCCATTTAACGTCCTGTGTTACTGCCGGAAGTGAAGTGCATAATGCCTGGAGCTGGTCAATATTCATGCATGTAAAGTACAAAATCAATGATTATATTTATTGATATCTCAAATTCGTGCACCGGACTCCCATCCTCTGCTTACTGCTTTTGTTTTACAGCTGCCTGAACGGGCAGGTACTTCCATTTACAAAATATACTTCAAGAGATGGCCTGATCGCAGACCGTATCACCACAATTGCGCAAGATGAACAGGGCTTTATGTGGTTTGGGTCCTACTTCGGCATTTGCAGGTATGATGGAATCAAATTTGAAAAAATTGAACTTCCGGCAAAACAGCAATACAAGTTTGTAAACCATATACTGGCCGCGAAAGGAAAAGTTTATGCGGGTTTCCTATTCGGAGGCGGGTTGCTGGAATACCATAAAGGAAAAGTAAGTTCTTACTTCATTAATGAATTCCCTCACAGTAATGATTTTATTTACCTGTGCGACAATGGTGATGAAGGTATACTGGCAGCAAACACAAACAACCAGGTCTTTCAATTCAGGAATGGAAAATTTAACCTGGTTTTCCAGCTTCCCAATGCCGGCCATTCTTCCATCTACTGCATGCTGAAAGACCAGGACAATAATCTTTTTATTGGAACTCAAAAAGGCCTGTTCGTTGTTGGGTCAAAAAAGGAAGTAAGTCTTCTGCATGCTGGCAAGAATATTTTCTCCCTGGCTAAAGACAGGGATGGCCGTATCTGGATGGCTGTACACCAGGATGCACAAACTGAAATCATTGTATTCAATGGATGGAGCAGCAAAGGACTTATCAACCAGCAAAAGATCGGTGAAGTTGCAGGCACCAGGATCACTCCTTTTGCCGGGAACCTGCAAAATGGATTCTGGATGGTTTCCATGCAGCAGGGCCTGACCCATGTTTCATCCGCACAAATCAGGCAATTTTCCAGGCAGCTGGATCTTGAGACAGATATCAATTATATTTTTTGCGACCGTGAAAATAATCTTTGGGTTGCCAATGAGCCTGGTGTATTAAAAATTTCTGATTTCCATACCATGTCTTACATGTATGAAGAACTTGCCCCTGCAGCCGGCTTCATCATCCGGCAGGATTCAATAATGCTGGCAACTAATGCCAAGTACATGTACGGGATCAATGCCGGGGCAATGCAAAAGATCGTCGAAATCAGAAGTCCTGGTGAAGGGTATTTTGGCAATTTTTTCATTGACCGTAAAAAGAATCTTTGGATAGGCCTTTGGGATAAAGGCGCCCTCAGGACAAAATGGGTCAATGGAAAACTGGTAGAAAAGGAATCATTCCATTATTATAATGGCATTGAAGTAAAGTTGCTTGGAGCAGCGGAAGACAGCAGGGGTAATTTCTGGATGGCTGGCAGTAATGGAATTTTCCACCTGAGAAATGGAAAGATCAAAGGGCATTACAGGCCCAGGAATAAAGATGGAACGGACGCAGTGCTCGTGGGCTTTGCGGTGGATACCATAAAAAAAGAAATGTGGCTGGCAGATAATACCACGGGTGTGATCTGCATTAAATATAATTTGCAAAAGGATGGGTCCTGTTCCTATAGCGAAACAGGATACCTGCATACTGAAAATGGCCTGACGGATCACTTTACAAGGAGTATTTGCCTTGATCAGCAAAACCTGCTTTGGGTTGGCACTCGCTCCGGAGGCATTTTTAAAGTAAATACGAATGCTGCTGTTTTAAAAGCAGAAAACATGACAGCAAAAGCAGGACTCACCTGTTCAAGGATCACCCAGATCGTTGAAAGTAAATCCTCCCTTTGGTTTGCAACATGCAACGGCATTTACCGTTTCAATAAAAATGACCAGCAGTGGCGTCATTACAATACCAGTGACGGACTCATAGCCGCGGAAGTTTTCTCTGTATATGTTGAAGAAGAAAAAGGGGCCATATGGGTAGCATGCGCCGAAGGCATCACACAATTAAAACTACAGCCCGCCACTGTGGCGCCTCCTCCACTTGTATCCATCATTGGAGTTACCGTACTGGGAAAAACCGACAGTACCGCCCTTTTTGAAAACGGTGCGCCTGAATACAGGTACACCGAGAACTCGATCGGCTTTTCATTTGCCGCCGCCAGCTATATTGATGAAAAGAACATCAGCTATAAATACAGGCTTGCAGGTTACGAAGAAACATGGAGTGACCCTGTAAGGACCAACAACGTGCACTTCGCATCACTACCTCCGGGTAAGTATACTTTTGAAGTGCTTGCCTCAAATGCAAGAGGTATATGGAGCATACAACCGGCCCGGTATTCATTTAAAGTTGTACAGCCTTTGTACCAGAGGCCATGGTTCATTTTCCTTGCAGTCATTTTAATTTTAATCATGGTCTATTTCGTTCGCACGCAACGGTTAAATCAGAAATATAAAATCGAAAAAATACGGTTGAACATCGCCAGGGACCTGCATGATGATATTGGTTCCGGACTTGGAAGTATTAACCTGATGAGTGAAACCGCCATCAGGAAAATTGATAAGTCGGCAACCCCGCAGGAAATGGGTCCTGTCTTTCAAAAGATCGGGCTTTCTGCCCAGAACATCCTTGAATCGATGGATGACATTGTGTGGGCCATCAATCCCGACAAGGATTCGGTTGAGGACCTTGTGATCAGGATGCGTGAATTTGCAATACCTCTTCTTGAAGCAAAAGGGATCCAGTTTGATTTCACAGTGAATGCGGAGGAAAGCAAAAAACTTTCCATGAACCTAAGACGCAATGTATTCCTTGTTTTTAAGGAAGTTGTATACAATGCACTGAAACATGCCGGAGCAACAAAGATCGAGATCAGCATGTATTCCAGGTTTTCAGACTTTTCGCTCAGGATCAAGGATAACGGGAAAGGCTTTGATGTAAATAAAGAATCCAACCGCAACGGGTTAAAGAATCTATATAAAAGAGCGGAACTGCTTGAAGGACAATTGATGATCCATTCTTCCATAGATGGCACTTCCATTATTTTCACCTGCCAGATCAGATGAATATATGATTGGCGGAAAGGATGAATCCTGTACCTTACAAGGGCCAAAACACGCACATGGGTATTATCAAAGTTGCACTTTGTGAAGACAATGATGCATTCCGTGAAAGTCTTCAGCAATTCATTGATGATTCGCAGGGATTCAGTGTAACCACTACCTGCCCATCTGCCCTTTCCATTATTGACCAGATCTCCGCCAATCCACCGGACGTGATCCTCATGGATATTGACATGCCTGGCATGAATGGTATCCATGCCACCAGCCTTGTAAAATCACACTTCCCGGAGATCAGTGTATTGATCCTGACTGTATATGAAGATGAACAGAAAATATTTGATGCCATACTAGCAGGAGCAACAGGATATCTATTGAAAAAAACACCACCTGCCAAGATCCTCGAATCCATCCAGGAGGTTTACCAGGGAGGCGCGTCCATGAGCGCATCTATTGTTAAAAAGGTGATCTCGTTCTTCAATCATAAAACCTCGGGGCAGCCTTCCAACGAATACGCCTTATCGCAAAGAGAGCTTTCCATCCTGAAGTGCCTTGTTAATGGAGATAGCTATAAAATGATCGCGGACCATTGTGACATCAGTATTGGAACCGTACGCTCGCACATTAACAATATTTATAAAAAACTGCACATCAACTCCAAATCAGAAGCTGTGGCAAAGGCTTTGAAAGAAAAACTGATACCCTGATCTTTCATTTCAGTACAAGGCAAAGCAGGTAAAGATTGAATTAATTGCGGATCTGCTGCTGGTTAACGATCCTTGACAAAGCTGCGCCTACTTCACAATCTGGATAATCATTCATTTCCTCAATCACATCAAGAGGTATCTGTTCAATGTTGTGCCTTGTCCGGAGTTGCTTCATGCAATCGTGCAATGCTGGATTCTCGGTAAATCCATTCTCGATCTCTATCTGCACTTTCAGCTTTTTTTCTTCATCACGGATCTTATCAAGTTCCCTGCTGAGACCAAGAAAAAAGTCCTTATTCCTCGAAGTTCTGATCAGCACTTTTTTTGTATCGGAACTGAGTTCTTTGGAGAACGATCCGAAACAGGTGCATGCTTCCGTTGCAAGCGGTGAAAAACTGCGATCAGCCCCGCAGGAAGTGAGAAAAATACTTATTATAAAAATGCAGGAAAGTGTTTTCAATGTTCAGATGCTTAAAGGTTCATGTCCATAAAAAAAAGCGGTAGATACCGCTTTTCAATATATTACCAGCAACGGTCAGGATGCTTTTTCAGTTTTTTTCTTGCCGGTCTTTGGAGTAAAGATTGCCAGCATTCGCTTGCCTTCGAGCTTTGGCATGCTTTCCAGCTGACCAAAGTCTTTCAGGCGGTCGGCAAATTTCAGCAGGAGTAATTCTCCGCGGTCTTTGAACTGGATTGCCCTTCCTTTGAATTGCACATAGGCTTTTACCTTGTTGCCTTCCTTTAAAAAATTTTCGGCATGTTTTGATTTGAAATCAAAGTCATGATCATCGGTATTGGGCGTGAAGCGGATCTCCTTCATTTCGGTGGTCTTCGCCTTCGCCTTCATTTCCTTTTCCTTCTTCTTCTTGTCGTAAAGGAATTTGTTGTAATCGATCACCTTGCAAACCGGCGGATCTGCCTGAGGAGAGATCTCTACCAGGTCCAGTGCCTGTTCCTGGGCGATCTTCATTGCTTCCTGTGTGGAATAAACACCAACCGTTACATTATCTCCCACCAGCCTTACCTGTGGGACCCTGATGTGATGATTGATACGATGTTCTGCTTCTTTGCGTGGAATAAATCTTCCTCTAAACCCACCGGGTCTGAATCCGCCTTTGTTCGGTAATGCCATTTACGATTTTTGTGTGAACGAATGTTTGTAGTGAGGCATGGAAGAAGTCTGCTTCATGCATCACAGGTTTTGTGATTAAATAATGATGTTTATTCAAATTACCGCTAACATGATCAATAATCATGCGCGGGCTGCTTCTATGGTTGTTCCCCGATCCTCTCGCTGATCTCCCTGGCCAGGTCTGAGGCAAGTTCCATTACATCCCTTGCACCAAGATCGCCTTTCCCCTGCCTGCGAACGGAGGCTTTGCCTTCATTCATTTCCTTTTCACCGATTACCAGCATATAAGGTACTTTCAATAACTCGGTATCCCTGATCTTCCTCCCTATTTTTTCCTGCCTGTCATCGATTTCCGCACGAATATCCAATTTTTTTAATTTTTGCAGGACTTCTTTTGAATAGCCCATGAACTTGTCGGATATGGGCAGGATCTTCACCTGTACAGGGGCGAGCCAAAGGGGCAGCTTGCCGGCGTAATGTTCCAGTAAAAACCCGATAAAACGCTCATGAGTGCCTAACGGAGCCCGGTGAATGATCAGGGGCACGTCGGTGGTGTTGTCCTGTGTGGTATAGGCCAGCTTGAAGCTACGGCCCTGTGAGAAGTCGACCTGGTTGGTCGCCAGGGTGAATTCCCTGCCGATCACACTATAGATCTGTACATCGATCTTGGGACCGTAAAAGGCGGCTTCATCCTGCACTTCCACATAAGGTATGTTTGATTCGATGAGCACATTGCGCACCATGGTTTCTGTTTCTTTCCACAGTTCAGGCTCGTTCACGTATTTCACACCCAGCTTATCCGGGGAGTGCAGCGAAAGACGCATCACGTATTTTTCGATTCCAAAGATCTTAAAGTATTTCAGGTACATCTCGTTCACCGCCCTGAACTCATCATTGAACTGTTCCCTGGTGCAATAAATGTGGGCATCATTCATGTGCAGGCAGCGAACCCGCATCAGCCCGAAGAGTTCACCGCTCTGCTCATAGCGGTAAACAGTACCATATTCAGCAATGCGGTAAGGAAGGTCGCGGTAACTTTTGGGCTCGGCCGCGAAGATCTTGTGGTGGTGCGGGCAGTTCATGGATTTGAGGTAGTACTTCTCTCCTTCAAGCTCCATGGGCGGGTACATGCTATCGGCATAATACGGCAGGTGACCGCTGGTGATGTACATGCTTTCCTTGGCGATGTGTGGTGTGACCACCCTTTTATAACCTGCATCGGATTCAGTTTCCTTTGCCAGCTTTTCAAGCTCCTCTATGATCACTGTTCCATTGGGCATCCACATGATCAGTCCCTGTCCTACATCATCATCCATTGTATAAATCCCAAGTTCCTTGCCCAGCTTGCGATGGTCTCTTTTTTTCGCCTCTTCCAGCAGTTGAAGGTATTCATCCAGCTGCTTCTGCGATGGAAACGTAACACCGTAAATACGGGTCAGCTGTTTATTCTTTTCATCACCCTTCCAGTAAGCGCCGGCTATATTGGTAAGTTTTACAGCTTTGATAAAACCAGTATTTGGAATGTGGGGCCCGCGGCAGAGATCGGTAAAACCACCCTGCGTATAGAATGTGATCTCTCCATCTTCCAGGCCCTGGAGTAGGTCAAGTTTATATTCGTCACCTTTTTCAGAAAAATAGCGGACGGCTTCATTTTTAGGAACGGGCTTGCGGATATAGGCATTCGATGCCTTTGCCAGTTCAGCCATTTTGGATTCAATTCTCCTGAGGTCCTCTTCATTAATGGAATGCTCACCCAGGTCAACATCATAATAAAAACCATTGTCCAGCGGGGGCCCTACCCAGAACTTGACTCCGGGAAACAGGCTTTCAATAGCCTCGGCCATCAAATGGGCTGAAGAGTGCCAGAAGGTATTTTTGCCTCCGTTGTCATCCCATGTCAGCAATTTAAGGTTGCTGTCGCTTTCGATCGGACGGAAAGCATCCCAGACCTGGCCATTGATCTCGGCAGCAAGTACTTTACGGGCCAATCCTTCTGAAATGGACTTTGCAATGTCAAGTGAAGAAGTGCCTTTCGGATATTCCCTGACCGCGCCGTCCGGCAATTTGATCTTGATATTATCATTCATAAAGAGCCGCAAAATTAACAAACAATTGCTAGAGTATGGAAGGATGTAAAAATGAGGAATAGTTAATTTCACGACTCCAACTTTTTATGCATATAAGAAATCTGCTTCCTGCTTTGATGTTTTTAGGCTTATTTGGGCCATTAACTTCTACAGCCCAGAACATTACAGGTATCTGGAGAGGCTACTTCATCACTGATCATGGAGAGCAGTATAAACTTGAATTCCAGGCCGACCAGAAAAAGACGAACAGTATCTCAGGTGTTACCTACTCCTATCTTACCACTGTCTTCTATGGCAAGGCCACGACTACGGGTTTTGTAAAGCCCACTTCAAAGACAGTACTGGTGCAGGAAATAAAAACGGTGGAACTTAAAATGTCATCGGGTTCCGTGTCCTGTATCATGAAATACAACCTTACGTATACGCGTTCAGGTAAGGAAGAATTCCTTGAAGGAACTTATACCAGTACTTACGAAAAGTCTACCCTTGGCGCAAGAAAAGGTGGTGATTGCGGCAGCGGAAAAGTTTACCTGAGAAAAGTTCCTACTTCTGATTTTTATATCGAGCCTTTCCTTCGCGATAAACCGGTTGCAAACAAGTCAACGCCGCAGGTGAGAACCAATCCGCCGGTAACAAAAGCACAGCCAAAGGTGCCGCCGGTGTCAAAGCCGCCTGTACAAAAACCCCGACAGCAGACAACGGCCACTGTTCCTAAAAAAGATTCTGTTGTAAAAAGGGTGGCTACCACTACAAACGTGACCATTGACCGGCCAAAGACGGAACTTCCAAAGATGAATATTCCTCCTATTACCAGGTCAAGGAAGAATGAATTGGCACAGAGCCTTGTAGTCAGGAATGAAGAAGTTTTGATCAAGCTGTATGACAATGGGGAGATCGATGGCGATACCATTTCAGTTTATCATAATGGACAAGCTGTTCTTTCCAGTAAAAGGCTTTCAGCCCAGCCATTACGCATTACCCTTAAGATGGATGATAATAATTCCGAACATGTTCTGATCATGGTAGCCGAGAACATGGGCCGGATTCCACCCAACACCTCGCTGATGATCGTTGAAGACGGGGACAAGCGTTATGAAGTAAAGATCACTTCTACCGAGCAAAAGAATGCCATGGTGCGCTTCAGGTTTGAACGGGCACCCTGACCGCTCACATAATATTTAAGGTCAGGGCTTTTAAATGTTTTATTTTCCATTTGTGAAGCGCTTTAGCATCATCCTCCATATCTGTATTCTATTCCTTCCTTTCCTTGGCAATGCCCAGGAATTGAATGGTATCTGGAAAGGGACCCTGACCCAGCAACCTGGCGGCTGTTTTCCTGTTTATAACGTAGAACTCCAGGTCAACATCTCTAACAATGCAGTCAATGGTTACTGTTACCATTATTCAGACGTTACCAATTATGTGAAGAAGGATTACAGTGGTTCATATAATGCTGTAACACGTACCATCAACATCAATGAAAAAAATGTCCTCATCTTCCGCATTCCCCAGGATTGCACACCATGTATCCGGTATTTTTCACTGCAATACAGCAAGAATGGCGATGCAGAGATCCTGAGCGGAGACTGGGGTGGTACAGTATTGAATGGAAGCGCGGCCTGCACACCGGGACGCATTGTATTAAAAAGGGTTCTCAAGTCTGACTTCGACCATATCAGGGAGATCAAAGTAGACACTGGCACCTTAAAATTGGAATTCTACGACAATGCTGAAATTGATGGTGATACCATCTCTGTTAATGTCAACAATAAAATACTTGTCTCTCACCAGCGCCTTGGCCTGAAGCCGATATCAGTGGAGGTAAAAGTTGACCTCCTGAATCCGGAACAGGAAGTGACCATGATCGGCGAGAACCTTGGCAGCATTCCTCCCAATACCGCCCTGCTGATTGTTACAGCAGGTAAAAAGCGTTACCAGCTTTACCTGGCATCTAACGGAAAGAAGAACGCGCAGGTGAGGTTTATTTATGAGAAGCCTGGGGAATGAGGAGAAGCTTATGGCCGGTAGCTGTTGGCTGAGAGAACTTAGAGCCGCGAGCTTTGAGCTTCGAGCCTTGAATACATGATTATTCTAATAACATTAATCTGCTGCCAGCCAATAGCTATCAGCTAATAGCCATCAGCCAAGAGCTTTCTCTAACCAAAAGCTCGAGGCTCGAAGCTCACAGCTCGAAGCTTTTTCTCAAAACCTAAAATTCCACGTCACCGACGGCAATACCGGAAAAAGCGAAACCTGCTTGGCCTGGATCTTCAGTGACCCGTCATAAGCGCTTCCTGTTTGAGCATAGTAGATGAAATAAGGATTCAGCCTGCTGTATACATTGTAAATGCTGAAGACCCAATAACCCTGTATCCTGGTTTTCTTTTTTTGAACAGGTGTGTATGTAGCGGAAAGATCGATCCGGTGATAAGGATTCAGCCGGTATTTATTGATGGTACTGTATTCCTGTGTAACAACACCATTGATGATGTAAAATCTTTCAGGTAAGGATGTTGCTGTTCCGGTGCCGTAAACAAATACAGCCCCCAGTTTCCATTTCGGGTTAAGTTCGTAAGTGCTCACTACAGAAAGATCATGGCGCCGGTCATATTTTGCCGGATATTTCCTGCCCTCATTCAATGCAGGAAATTTACGCCAGGTCCATGAAAGGGTATAACCGATCCATCCGGTCAGCCTTCCCCTTACCTTGTTGATAAAAAATTCAGATCCGTAACTCCATCCCCTGCCAAAAACAAATTCCTCTTCAGGGTCTACCAATGAAGGTGTATAACCTTCCCGGTATTCGATCTGGTTGCGCATATCCTTATAGTACAATTCAACGGAAGTCTCGATCTGGTTGTCCTTAAAGTTCTTGAACACCCCGGCGGAATATTGCCAGCTGATCTGCGGACGCACCCTGAAAGTGCTGGGCACCCAGAGGTCTGTAGGCAATGTGGTTCCTGAATTACTTACCAGGTGTATGAATTGAAGGTTCCTTGTAATGGCGGCTTTTAATGATGTTGTATTGTTGACCGTATACCGCAGTGTGGCCCTGGGCTCAAGGCCGCCCCACATCTTAACACGTTCAAATCTTTTATAGATCGTACTGTCAAGTATGTTCTGGTCCTGGTCACGGATAAATTTTGTGTAAGGTCCGATCTGTGAAAAACTGCTCCACCTGATCCCATAATTGATCCTGACCCTGTCGTTCAGGTCCCAGTCGTCCTGGATATAAACTGCGTTTTCAATCGCATACTTCACACCTTCGGAACTTGGTTCGAAGATCACCGAATCCTGTCTTCCGGATGCAATATTGGGAATGAACTTATGGAAAGTGGACTGGCCTCCGAACTTGATCCTGTGCTTTGCAGAAGGGTAGTAATCAAAATCGACTTTGGCATTTCCATCTCTTATGCCTGATGAAAGCTTGATCTCGAAATTATTCTGTGCTGCTCCGAATGTAAAATGATAGTCGTTGTACACCAGGGTGGTATTGGCAAAAAGTTTTGGATTGAACACGTGGTTCCAGCGGAGCGTAGCAGTTGAATTGCCCCAGGGAATATTTGCCCTGAAGGAAAGATTGGTGTTGTTGAATGTAAAGACATCCCGGCCAAAATACCCGCTGAGGAAGAGGCGATCCTTCTCGGAAAACCGGTAATTCACTTTTGCGTTGAGGTCATAAAAATAATAGCCCGATCCATAAAAATTGCTGGTCTTCCTGACAAATGGTTTCACCAGTGCATCGATGTAAGTACGGCGGGCAGTGACCATGTAAGATGCTTTATTCTTAATGATCGGACCTTGAAGGGAAAGACGTGAAGCAATCAGGCCAAGACCGCCTTCCCCCTGGAATTTGTTGGTATTGCCGTCTTTCATGGAAACATCCAGCACGGAAGAAAGCCTTCCTCCGTATTGTGCCGGCATCCCGCCCTTGATCAGCGTTACGTTTTTTATAGCATCAGAGTTAAATATGGAAAAGAACCCGAACAGGTGGCCGGTATTATAAACAACAGCATCATCGAGCAGGATCAGGTTCTGGTCTGGTCCTCCACCCCTTACATAAAACCCTGCATTGCCTTCTCCGGCATTTCGGACACCCGGTAACAATTGTATGGCCTTTAGGATATCCACTTCACCCATGAAAGCGGGAATGGACCTGATCTGGCTGATGGAAAGATCAACCTTTCCCATCTGGGCATTGCGTACATTGGCATCCCTGCGGCGGCTGTACACCACAACTTCATTCAAAGCGGCTGACCTTGGAGGAAGAAGTAGGTTCAGCACCTGGTTCGACTTGAGTGAAAGTGCCAATGAAAGCGACTGGTAAGAAACATGCGAAGCCAGCACCTCGTAATCACCGGAAGGAAGTGTAATGGAATAAAATCCATACTGGTTACTTGTAACCGAGCGTCCATTGATCCTGACAGTGGCGCCAATGATGGATTCGCCGCTGGCTGAATCCCTTACATAGCCATTCAACGTAAATTTATCCTGTGCTTTTACTTCCAGCGAATAAAAAGAAACCAGGATATAACAGGCAAGCGCAACCGCTTTCTTCATTTAGGGCCCCCGTAATTTAAAGAATCCCTTGTCTCCCCGCAGGTAAGCATTCCTGCGTGGTAGCGCGGATGATGCAACCCCAGGTAGGGATTCCTGCGCTTGTTATCCTCTCCCTCGGCACTCAGCCAGAGAGCAGATTCCGTATCATTAAAAGCCATAGGGCACTCATGCAGGTAGATCTTGTTCCTGTCATACTGAACGGTCTGCAAAAAAGTGTAGGTATTCTGAGAGAGTGAATGAAAAGCCCTGCGTTTTTGTTCAAGGTTGGGTGCGGCAGTGAGGGCTTCAAAATCACTTTGAAAATTGGGCACGTTACTCAGCGCTGTCTCGTAAATAGCGGTGTCTTTTTTAAGTTCGTCAAGGGAGATGGCCTCAAATTCAGCCCTTGCATTACCAAGAAGGCTGACTACAGCGCCTGAATCCCACTTGACCAATGCTTCCGATAAATTATAATAAGCATCAAGGTAAGAAGCAATTGAATTATTAAAACCTTCACTGTACTTGCTGACAGCTACCGGCTGCTGCTTTGGACCTTTCTCCTTCTTTTTCTTTGGGTACATCATAAAGACAACCATCAGCGCAACGATGATCACTAAAAGGGCAATGAGTGGTTTTCGCATGGTGCAAATATAATCACGGATTACGGGGATTTTAGGAAGGGGATTTTCGCGGATCGGATGAGTGTCACTTTTTTGACGAAGCTTCATTTCTTCCTGGTAATACAGATCACGGATTGCGCGGATGAAATTAAAAGGCCAGTTGAAAAAGCACTATCCAAGGTATTGTAGAGAAGAATTATAAAATCCCGACTTAATGGTTTAAACAGGATTTGACTAAAATGAATTTTAGGGTCTCATCTCTTTGAAGAGCATAAATCCGTAGCCTCCGTGCAATCTGTGATCCTATTTCATGCCTTAAAGCCTGTTTTTCTGTAGAATTTTGGTGATCCGCTCCATTCACTCACTAAAATTCATTCAACCTTGATAAGTTAAGATTGCCCTATCCGTGCAATCCCTGTTCTAAAATCCATAAATCTGTGATAAAAATTGCCTTATCTGTGGAATCCGTGTTCTAGAATCCAATCATCCGTGATAAAGATTGCCCTATCAGCGTGATCCCTGTTATAAAATCCGTTCATCCGTGATTATATTTGCGCCTTCTTATGCTAGCCGGATTACAAAATGTTACGTTCGAGTTTGGAGCAAGGGTGATCGTTAAAGATGCCACATGGCATATTCACCCGGGTGAGCGCATTGGCCTGATCGGTTACAATGGCACGGGAAAGTCTACCCTCCTGAAGCTGCTCGTTGGCCAGTACCAGCCTTCCGCCGGTACCGTTGAGCGCAGCCGTAATACAAGCATTGGTTACCTGCACCAGGACCTGTTGAGTTTTGAAACCACAGAATCCATCGTTGAGGTGGCGTTGCATGCTTTTGACAAGGTGAAATCCCTGGAAAAGGAACTCGAAGACCTGACAAAAAAGATCGAGGAGAACGCTACCGATGAACTCCTTCTGCTTTATAGTGAAAAGCTCCATGAATTTGAAGAAGCCGGGGGTTACACTGTAGAACACAGGACTGAAGAAGTGTTACAGGGCCTTGGCTTTGCCAACGAAGACCTGAAACGTCCCTACCGCGAGTTCAGCGGAGGCTGGCGCATGCGGGTGCTCCTGGCAAAAATGATCCTCCAGCAACCGGACCTCCTGCTGTTGGATGAACCGACCAACCACCTCGACCTTCCTTCTATTGAGTGGCTGGAAAAATACCTTCAGCATTACAAAGGCGCCGTTGTTATTGTCAGCCACGATAAGTACTTCCTGAACCGCATGGTAAAAAAGATCATTGAAGTGTACCAGCGGGAATTGCATGTATACAACGGAAACTATTCCTTCTATGAAAAGGAAAAGAAGGAAAGGGTTGAGCTGATGCAGCGTGCTTTTGAAAACCAGCAGGATTATATCCGCCAGCAGGAACGCTTTATTGAAAGGTTCAAGGCAAAGGCATCTAAAGCCACGCAGGCGCAAAGCGCCATGAAGCGCCTTGAAAAACTGGATAAGCTGGAAGATGTAGAAATAGAAAGACCCAACATCAGGATCAATTTCAATGTTGATAAAACACCGGGCAAGGTACTTGTTGAATTAAAGCACATCTCTAAAAGCTTTAATAACATACAGATCCTTCGCAATACTTCAGCTGAAATAGAACGTGGCGATAAAGTAGCCCTTATCGGAGCAAACGGAAAAGGAAAATCCACCCTGCTGCGCATCATTGCCGGCTCGGAGCCAATTGAAGGCGATCGCAAATGGGGTCATAATATTGATGAAGCGTTTTACGCGCAGCACCAGCTGGAAGCACTCGATGTGAACAATACCGTCCTTGGAGAAATGAAAGAATCAGGAGCGAAGAAAACGGAACTGGAATTGCGCACCCTCCTGGGTTGTTTCCTCTTTGGAGGTGATGATGTTGATAAAAAGATCAAAGTTTTAAGCGGTGGTGAAAAAGCCAGGGTGGCCCTTGCCAAGACCATGGTATCCAAAGCCAATTTTCTTTTGCTGGATGAGCCGACCAACCACCTTGACATGCACTCCACCGATCTGCTGATCGATGCGCTGGACCGGTACCAGGGAAGCTTTGTATTGGTTAGCCACGACCGATATTTTATATCAAAGACCGCCAATAAGATCTGGGAGATCGTTGATCATGAGATCAAGGAGTTCAAAGGAGGATATGAAGAGTGGGTGGAATGGAAAGAACGGATGGCCAAAAGAGACAACGAAAAACGTAAAGCGGAAAGCGATACTAAAAAAGCGGAAAAGAGCAGCACCGCGCCTGTTCAGAAACAAAGCAACAGAAATGGTGACAAACCTCAGGCTGCACCTGTACCAGTAACAAAACCTGTTGTTCCCAACGTTCCAATTGACAAGGAAGCGAAAAAGGAATTACAAAAACAGCAAAAGCTGTTTCAGCAGTTGGAAGAGGAAATGGAACAACTAAACAGGAAGAAAGCAGAACTGGAAGGCAAGCTTGCAGCACCTGATACTTATTCCAACCCTGTTGAATTTAAAAAAACGGAAGCAGCATACAAAGAGGTCACTGATAAACTGGTCATTACCAATAAACGGTATGAAGAAGTTTTTGAAAAATTGATGGGAGAGGAAGGAAGCTGATAGCTTTTAGCTTATAGCTGTCCGGCTTCGAGCCTCGAGCTTCGAGCTTTTGCGTGTTTCAGTAAATTGGCTTTCTTTTCAATTGATATATATTCCAGGATTATGAATTTTATTGAAAGGCCTCGCAGGTCGCAGCTCAAAACTCGAAGCTTCCTTCAGCACATTAATCGCAAAAAGCGCAAAGAATGCGCAATGGAACGTAAATAAATACAGGGCATTTACCTTTGCGTTTCTTGGCGTACTTCGCGTCCTTTGCGTTTAATTATGTATTGAATATAAAAGATGGTGGTTACAAAAACTGCCTGGTTGGCGCAAAAGACATAAGTCATAAATCTTTCTACCTTCAACTGCCATATAAATGAATCAAAATCAAGCGCGTCCTCGAATGGAGAAATAAAAATATAGGTTGAATACAGAATGGGAAATAATGATAAAGCCGCATGCATCCAGAAGTACCAACCAGGGATCATTTCAGTAGGCAAATACCTGTATATCGCCGCAATCACAAAAAAATAAAGAGAAGTCAGGAAGCTTTCCCTCCAGGGAAGTAATTCTATAGTTGAAACAAACCCTGGGATCACGCTTGTTACCTCACTGTCAATGAAAGGTATAGGGAGGAGAATCAAAATGGCGATCACAATGAAAACTACCTGGCGGAAGAACATAAGCAGCAATTTTAAAAGTCCAATTGCAGGATAGCTGTCGGCTTTAAGCTAATAGCTTCGAGTTGCGAGCCGCGAGCTTCGAGCTTTTGCGTAATTAATGAATTGTTTTCTTTTCGATTGAATGATTTTCTAATACTCTGATTTTATTTTGTAAAGTCTCGAAGCTCGCAGCTCATGGCTCGCAGCTTTTCCCCTACTGGTTGGACAGGTCGTGCATTTTTATAAAATCACTGACAAGGTAGCTGATCAATTTGCCTGTCAGTTCATTTGTCCTGCCATTGGACAACCTTGTTGCGCCTTCACAAATATGCAGGTATGCCGCTTTGGTGTGTGCCGCGCAAAGATTAAGGTATTGCCTGCCATGAACGGACGTAACGCCTGAAGGAGTACAGGCGCTGGTCAGCACATTCTCGATCGAATCAAGGTCAAGTTCGACGCCCGTATAATTGTCATCGGTGAACTGGATGGCATGTGAGACCGCCTGGCGGAAGGTGCGCTTTTCGTGAATAAATATATCTTCAAAAGTGATGAAGTCCATAAATGGATTGTTCACTACATCCATCCATACATTTTGCGGCAAATAGTTTTCATGGATGCCCACCACGCAATACTTCTGCAGAAAGCCATCTTCCTCCGCGTAACGAAAAGCGTTGCCGCTGTGCCTTCCCTCAGTGGGGCGGTAATCTGTATGTGCATCCAGGTTTACGCAATTGATCTGCGGGATGGGTATTTTCTGATTCTGGTGCAATGCTTTTGCAGATCCTTTGATCAAAGGGTATGCATTGTTATGCCCTCCGCCGATCACTACCGGGATCTTGTCAAACAAAACGATCTGCTTGATCAGGCTTTCAACTTCATCATCAATGGCAATCACCGCATGACGGTAAGCTTCCAGCTTTTCCTCAGGACTGTACGCGTTCTTATCAATGAGAAATTGTATGTCACCAAAATCAAAATGACCAATGACAGCGATCTCTTCTCCTGCAAGGAAATCGTTGCTTTGAATATTCAGGAAAGATTGCAGGAAACTAAGCCAGGATGTGCTGGAACCTCCCAGTCCTGAATTGGCCTGCACACCAATATCTTCCGGGATACCCAAGACCATGTAACGTGCCGGTGAAGCTTTGATCGAGTTCACCAGGTCATCCGCATTGGTCAGAATATGTACCCTTTCACCCAGTTTGGTTTCAAAGCGTCTCAGATTGGTCAGAGAAAGTAAATCCTGCTTGGTATACGTCTTAAAATGCGTCAGGTTCATAATTGGTCTTTTCGTTCTGAAAACTGCGATCCCGGATCAATCCTTTATGAAACAGGATGCCATTATTAAATGTACTGAGTTTCTGGTTTCTGGTCTCTTGTTTCTGGTTAGGTGCGATCATTCTTTACTGGTTACATCTTGCGTAGAGAGGCATTAACCGCAAAGAGCGCAAAGATTATAACAGAGTCTTTTTGTGCCTGGTCGTTTTTGGGGAGGGCAAGTCAGTAAGGTTGTTCATGTTGAAGAAATTCTTTACGATTACTCTTATTCTTTTCAATAGCCTGTCTCAAGACGCAGAGCCTTCTGAAGAAAATCAGTTTTATGAGTTTATTTTTCGCCTCACAAAAATATCCGCCTGCCGCGGATGGCAGCTGCACGAGTTGTTCTAATTATGATAAGGAAATGAAATGAGATCGGCTTTTTTGAATTAAAATCATGGAAGAACAGAAAGAGGTACACATATTTCACCTATCATTTATCAAAGTCTTAAATCACTCCTCTGAATTCCAACTCTTAAATCTATCATCTATAGTTTATCTTCTGAACTCCTCCGCGTCTCTTTACGCCCTTTGCGTTCTTTGCGGTTATTGTGCTGAAGGAAAGCTTCGAGAGGTGAGCTGTGAGCTTCGAGCCTGAAGAATTATTAAAATATCCTTCAATGAAAACAAAACAAATTAATTGAAACCGAAAAAAGCTCGCAGCTCGCGGCTCAAAACTCGAAGCTTCTATAAGCCAACAGCCATCAGCCATCAGCTAAGAGCTATCAGCTTCCCCCACCCATTCCCCTTCCACCATCACCCTTTCCACCAGCACATTTCCAAAAGCATATGGCAGGTAGGCAAGGGAAGGAATGGGCGTAGTCAGGATGAGATTAGCCAGTTTGCCAACAGTAATGGAACCCACTTCATCCTGGAGCTCCATTGCAAATGCGCCATTAAGGGTAGCTGCGTTGATGGCTTCCTCAGGCAGCATTTTCATTTGAATGCAACTTAATGACACTACAAAATTCATATTGCCTGATGGAGACGATCCGGGGTTAAAATCCGAAGCCAGTGCAATGGCACAATTGCTATCGATCAGTTGCCTGGCTGGCTGAAAAGGCATCCGGAGAAAAAATGCCGCCGTGGGTAAAAGAGTTCCGATGGTTTGTGAAGCAGACAGTACACTGATCGCTGCTTCGTCCATACTTTCCAGGTGATCAACAGAAACCGCATTCATCCTGACGCCTGCCTGCACACCACCTGAAACCGCCAGCTGATTGGCATGGATCTTAGGCTTCAGGCCATGAGCTTTGCCTGCAAGGCAGATCCTTTCTGTTTCTTCAGGTGTAAAGAATCCCTGGTCACAGAAAACGTCAATGTAATTGGCAAGCTTTTCACCTGCAATTGCAGGTATCATCTGCTCGATGACCAGCCTGATATAACCTTCCCTGTTCTCTTTGTATTCCACCGGAATGCTGTGAGCACCAAGAAAAGTTGTTTTTATAGAAACCTTACTTTTTTCTTTCAGCCGTTTTGCCACTCTCAGCATCTTCAGCTCCCCTTCTACCGTTAACCCATAACCGCTTTTGATCTCAATGGCTCCTGTGCCCATTTTAACTACCTGTTGAAGACGGGACCATGACTGGTTGAACAATTCATCTTCCGGAGTAGTGTTCAGGCGCGTTGCGGAATTCAATATCCCCCCTCCTTTCGCTGCGATCTCTGCATATCCAAGTCCCTTGATCTTATCAACAAATTCCGATTCCCTGCTGCCTGCAAATACCAAATGGGTATGACTGTCGCACCAGGCCGGCAAAACCATTCGTCCCGAAGCATCAACAGAATTTTGGAAATCTGATGCCTTTTTTTTCAGAGCGGACATTTTTCCATATTCTGCGATCCGCCTTCCTTCCACAACCACATAGGCATCCTCAAGGCAGGGAAGTTCTGACAGGTCTTTTCCACGAAGTAAATGCTGGTCAGAACGGATATTCACAAGGCTTTTGATATTGCAGATCAGGGTGGCCATGGAGCTAATGTACTTTGTTTTAATTTTTCGCCATTTGATCAATGGTAAGGCACGATATTTTAATGAATCAAGTCTTCTAAATATCATTTTTTTACATGACCAGCAATACTTCAGCAAACAGTGACCGGTTACTTTGGTATAAAGACGCGATCATATACGAACTGCATATTAAAGCCTTCCGTGACAGCAACCGGGATGGAATTGGTGATTTTACCGGTTTAATGGAAAAACTGGATTACCTGCAGGAACTGGGCGTGAATGCGATCTGGCTTCTGCCATTTTATCCTTCACCTTTAAAAGATGATGGGTATGATATTGCTGATTATTACAGCATCAATCCGCGCTATGGCACCATCGACCAATTCCAGAAACTGCTGACAGAAGCACATAAAAGAAATTTAAAGGTCATTACCGAGCTGGTCATTAATCATACCTCTGACCAGCATCCCTGGTTCCAGCGTGCCCGTACTGCACCGAAGGGTTCTCCGGAAAGAGATTTTTATGTTTGGACCGACAATCCTGAGCAGTACAAGGACGTCAGGATCATCTTCCAGGATTTCGAAGCTTCCAACTGGACCTGGGATCCTGAAGCACAGCAATATTACTGGCATCGGTTCTTTCACCATCAGCCAGACCTGAACTTTGACAATCCTGCTGTCCAGGATGAAATCTTTCGCATCATTGATTATTGGTGTGAGATGGGTGTTGACGGGTTCAGGCTCGATGCGGTTCCTTACCTGTACGAGCGGGAAGGTACCAACGGGGAAAACCTGCCGGAGACCCATGCATTTCTCAAAAGACTAAGAAAACATATTGATGAAAAATATCCGGGCACTGCTTTCCTTGCAGAAGCTAACATGTGGCCTGAAGATTCCGCATCCTATTTTGGCGATGGTGATGAATGTCATATGAACTACCATTTTCCAGTGATGCCGCGGATGTTCATGGCCCTGCAGCGTGAAGACCGTTACCCGATTACCGATATTTTTGAACAGACGCCAGCCATCCCGGACAATTGCCAGTGGGCTATCTTCCTGAGGAACCATGATGAGCTGACACTTGAAATGGTAACGGATGAAGAAAGGGATTTCATGTATAAAGTGTACGCGAAAGATCCGAAAGCAAGGATCAACCTGGGTATCCGACACAGACTGGCGCCCCTGATGGAAAATAACCGTAGCCGGATTGAATTAATGAATTCATTGCTTTTTTCACTGCCGGGTACACCCGTTATCTATTATGGTGATGAGATTGGAATGGGTGATAATTTTTATTTGGGAGACAGGGACGGCGTGCGTACGCCCATGCAATGGTCACCCGACCGCAATGCAGGCTTTTCTGAATCCAATCCTCAGCAACTCTATCTTCCGGTGATCCTTGACCCGGAGTATCATTATGAAGCGGTGAATGTAGAAATGCAGCAGCGTAACACTTCTTCGCTATACTGGTTCATGAAACGCATGATCAATATGCGAAAGAATTTCAAAGCGTTCAGCAGGGGTGACATGAAATTCATCCAGGTGGAAAATCCCAAGATCCTTGCCTTTACCCGTTCATTTGAGGATGAGACTATTCTTGTGGTTGCCAATCTTTCCAAGTACGCTCAGCCGGCCGAGATCGACCTTAGGGCATTCAAAGGATTTTCACCTGTTGAATTATTCAGTAAAAATTATTTCCCTGTTATACGGGAAGACAGTGCTTACCTGTTCACGCTGGGCGCACACTCCTTTCAATGGTTTGCGCTTCAGAAAGTGCATTCAAGAAAAGATGACATCACAAAGCTTCCGTTACTGGAGCTGCCAGAATGGGAAGCCATTACCGAAACTGAAGCAAGAGATCAATTGGAACAGGTGATCCTTCCAGCATTTCTTCCGAAAAGAAAATGGTTCAAAGGAAAACATAAAAAGATTTTCACAGTTACAATCAGGGACCAGGTATCTATGGAACTGGACAATGACCTGGGCTACCTGCTCCTGATTGAAGTGGCTTTTGAAAGCGGGCTGCCTGAAACTTATCAGCTTGCTATTTGCTGCATCCGGGGTGATGAGGCGCAAAATCTTTCAGCTACCTGCCCTGAATCCATCATTGCGCAATTAAAGGTCAAAGGCAAGGATGTTTTGCTTTGCGATGCTTTCTATGCGCAGCAGTTCCATCAATTCCTATGCAGGAAGATAACCGAATCAGCTACTACAGAGAATGGATTGCAATTCAACATGAAAGAAGAACTGATCAATCATGCAAGAAGCAACCGTGTAATTGCCAAAATGCACAGTGGCGATGAGAACAATACATCCATCACCTTCGATAACCGGTATTTCCTGAAGATGTACCGGAAGGTGGAACGTTCACTGAATCCGGATGTGGAAGTGAGCCAGTACCTTTCTGAACAGGCAGGCTTTGAACACATTCCTCAGTTCATGGGCACCATTGCCTGGAGAACCAACGGCGAAGAGGTTTTGCTTGGCATGATGCAGGAAATGATCGAGAACCATGGTGATGGCCATTCTTATATGCTGGAAAGAGTGAACAACTTTATCGAGCGGATCCTTGCAAGGAACAGGGCAACCCTTAACCCGCTGGACCGCCGCGGTTCCCTGATCGAGCCCGTTGGTTTTGATGAATTACCTTCTGAAATGCAGGAACTCCTGGGAAGCCGCGCATCGGAACAGGCAGAGAAGATTGGTCTCCGCACAGCCGAATTACACCTGCAACTGTCAAAAGCAAACGTAAATAAGGATTTCAGACCGGAAGAATATTCGCTGCATTATCAAAGATCTCTTTACAGTTCCATGCAATCGCTTGTCAGGGAAAGTTATGAAAGCCTGGAAAGGATCATTGATCAATTGCCTGAAGAAGTAAGATCAGAAGCCAGGCAGATCTCCGGCAAAAAAGATGACCTGCTGGGCAGACTTAAAAGGATTTACAATAAAAAACTGGATATCTGGAAGATCCGCATACACGGCACCTACCACCTGAAGAAATTACTGATGACAGGTAAGGACATCGTGATCCAGGATTTTGGAGGCAACCCTTTGCGCAGCTATAGTGAAAGAAGGATCAAGCGATCCCCTATCAGGGATCTGGCAGAGATGATCAATTCATTTCATTACACATCCTATGAAGGCTTTCTTACCAATGGTCAATTGCCTAAAGATGATATCACCGGGATGCTGCCTTTCGCTGAAATGTGGGCGCATTACATGAGTGGATTCTTTATGAAAGCATACATGGAAAAAGTTAAGGGTACTGCACTCCTTCCCCACGACCAGGCAGACCTTGAAGTAGCCTTGAATACCTTTCTTCTGGAAAAAGCCCTTGTGCATTTCAATGAAGAATTACATCAGCGGCCTGAATGGGCATTAGGTCCATTAAGAGTGATTAAATCCATCATGGGTATCAAGGAAGAAGCTTATGATGCTGTGAGGTGAGCCAACAAGTTGAAAATAAAATGGCAGGCTATGCCTGCCATTTCAATTGGAAAAACGAGAATGATCTGCCAATCTTACGAACGGCCTTCATTATCCTGCAAGGAAAGTTTTTGATCGCTTCCTGTTTGTTGCCCGTTTTTATTGCGGGTAAATTTCCTGAGGAAAGGATGCACTTCGCGCTGAGACAGAATGGTATACTGTGCGGCTGTATTGGCCCTGCCGATCTTGATGCTGTAGGCCTTATCTTTTAAAGCCCTGAACATATCTTCATCGGTAGCATCATCGCCAATGCACATTACAAAATCCGGATTAAGCGTCCTTAGCATGGTTGAAGAAGAAGCGCCTTTATCAACTCCCACCATCCTTACTTCAAGCACTTTGTTGCCATCAATCACCTGCAGTTGCGTATTGGTAGTGAGCTGCAGAAGACTGTTCCTTAATTCGCGTGATCGGATGAAGCCAAGCTCCTGGTTGGTGCTCCTGTAATGCCAGGCCAGCGTTGTTCTTTTTTCTTCAATAAAAGAACCGGCGCAACGGTCAACAAAGAGCTGCATCATCGGACGTACCTGGTCTTTCCATTCTGTGCTGATGGATACCAGTTCTTTCCAGTCCTGACTGTTTTTGTAACGGATGCAGGCACCGTGTTCTGCAATCATATTTAAAGGCAACTGTCCAAGCCACTTGTCAAGCGTAGGCACATCCCTTCCACTGATGATGACCACTTCATTCAAAGGGTCCGAGGCGAGGTCGCTTAACAACTGGATCAGTTCCTCGCTGGGTACAGCTAAAGAAGGCAGTTTCTGATAAGGCGCCAGCGTTCCATCATAATCCAGCAGGATGCAACGCTTGGATGCCTTTTCAAAATCCTCCAGCATCTTATTGAGATCGGATTCTTTTAAAATATTCACTTTTAATGCCTCCTGTTCTTTTTTAGCAACTTCCATTTGTTCAAGGAAATCATTCATCCACCGTACCACATCATATGCCGCGATCCTTCGCTGCATATAGGAAAGCCTCGAGCGCTGTTCAATCAATGGCATGGTCAACGCCCTGTTGATGGCCTGCGCCACTTCAGACGAATCTGTCGGATTCACCAGCAGTGCCTCATTCAATTCGCTTGCAGCACCTGTAAGCTCGCTTAATATCAAAACACCTTTATCAATACAACTTGCAATGTATTCTTTTGCTACCAGGTTCATTCCATCTCTCAGGGGTGTGATCAATGCCACATCCGCGCCCTGGTACAAAGCACAAAGATCTTCAAAGCCCAGGTGATTATAACGGTACATTATGGGCTGCCAGTGAAGCGTGGAAAACTTGCCATTAATGGTGCTGATCTGCTCATCGATCGAACGCTTCATGTCGTTATAGGTCGGTATGGAATCTCTTGATGGAATGACGTTGAGAATGAAAGTTACTTTCTCGCGCCATTGCGGAAATTCATTGAGAAAAGTTTCAAATCCATCCAGCCTGTAGCCCAGTCCTTTGGTGTAATCCAGGCGGTCAACTGAAAAAATCACTTTCTGGCCAATGAATTTTTCCTCCAGCGCAGTACAGATGCCAACAACTTTTTCATCCGTGCAGGCCTGCCTGAATTTCTGGTAATCAATACCGATGGGGAACTGGTCAATTTTTACGGTACGGTTTCCATAATTAATGCTGGTGAACTGGCTCTCTACCTGCAGGATCATCTTTGCCGACTGGATGAAGTGCTGCACATAATCATGGGTATGGAAACCAATCAGGTCCGCGCCCATCATGCCACGCATCATTTGCTTTTTCCATTCAGTTGGCAACAACCTGAATATCTCGTAGGAAGGAAATGGTATATGGAGAAAGAAACCGATCGTTGCATCAGGCAACACACGGCGGAGCATGTCTGGTACCAGCATCAACTGATAATCGTGCACCCAGATCACATCTCCCGGCTGGTAAATGGCATGGATGCGATCTGCAAATTGCTGGTTCACCACCCGGTAGTCTTCAAAATAAATGTTTTCATATTCCACCAGGCTGGGGAAATAGTGGAAAAGCGGCCACAAGGTTGAGTTTGAAAAACCGTTGTAATAATTCTTATAAGCAACCGGGTCAGGAAAGATTGTTTCTATTCCAAAGTCTTTCGGAACCGCGTTCTTTTCAAAAGCCAGTTTCCAGTCCTGCTCATCACCTTCAACACTGCCCACCCAGATCTCTTCCGTGTAGGCACGGTCCTCATCGTCTCTTTCAAAATAACTTTTAATAGCAGAAACCAGCCCTCCGGAACTCTGCCTCACGGTCACTTCATCTCCATTCCTGTCGATTGAAAAAGGCAACCGATTGGATAAAATTATTAGTCTGCTCATATTGATCCCCTGGGGAGTAGTCCAAAAATTAGACCAGCGGAGGTGAAGCGTGAGGCTTGAGGCGTGAGACGGGAGACGTGAGGCCAGGAACGGGAGACGAGAGACGTGAGACGTGAGCTTTGTGAATTGTAGTTATGTAATTCTTATCTACTTTGATGGTGGTCTAAGACGCTGAGCTTTTAAAATAGCTCCATGTGGCCTTTTATTTTTCAACCACAAAGGACGTCTCGGCTTAGCCGAGACAAAGAAACGCAAAGGAAATACAGGAGGTTTTTTATTTTGTGAATTGTGAGTAAGAACGAATGAAAAACCAAATCTTATTTTAAATCCATCCGTGTACTCCGTGAAATCCGTGATCCATTTCTACGCAAGAAAGAATGATTGATAAAAAAAAGAATATCCATATCGGCGAAATCCATTCATGAAAATTTGCGGCATCCGTGATACGGGGAGCGCCACAGGAAATCCTGTGGCGCTCAAAAAATTGAAAGTTATGTCAGGGATCAATAAGGGTGGATCACGGTATGCAGGTTACCCGCAACACCTACCCATGTGATCTTGTAATAATAAGCTGCTGTTCCCGGACAACCTGTTGGGTTTCCGCTTGCATCAAGTCCGAAGCTGATGGTGGCTTCAACACCCTGGCGGCGATGTACCATTTGACCACCTGTTACACGGAAGCTGCAATCCTGGCGGAAAACAACCGGCTGTGTGATGGCAGAACTGAAGGCATTGCCAAAACGGTCAGTACCCCATTCTTCAATGTTGGCATAAGTACCATTGTTATGGGTTCCATGTACCGATACAACAATGCCATTATTGTAAGTGAATACACGCCTGCGGGCCACATTCCAGTTACGCACCGTATTGTCATCGAATTTGATGGACATATTGGTACTGTTATGATCGTGAATGATGTTAGCCCTGTTAGGCAGGTCGATCATCCTTCCACCTGATACATTTGTCAGGGTTTGGGTACCATTCAGGGTGATGCTTTTGTTGTCTGCAACCCTTGTGATCTTCAGGTTCTGGTAGTTGATGGTCAGTACGGCGCCCACATCTCTCCAGCGGCTTCCTGCTGGCATGGAAACTACAACTACTCCGGTACGTGTATGACGACCGGTGCAATTGGTTCCATTATAAGTAACGGTGATGGTCCTTGGATTACTGAAAGTATCAACAGCAACAGTGGCATCACAGATTGAAGCAATCCTTCCACTGAAAGCAGGATCGCTTTCAACTACAAGGTTTACATCATCATTCACCGCGTCCATTTCAGAAGAAACACGGCCCTGATCATCGTTGTGCGTATTCAACTCTGTTGAATAGTCCTTTGCAGTTTTGTCCTTGATACATGAGGTGAAAAGAATTGCCACTGATAAAGCGGCAACCGATAAATAACGGAGTTTGCTTTGCATAGGGGTGGTTGTTTGTTTACAGATAAGCCATAGACCAGCTCGCTTCTGTAAGGTTTAACGGATGTCGAATTTTGGTTCAGGACAAAAGAAGGTAAAAGATCCCATGAAATCAATACGCCATAAGGGTTTCATGTTACGTAGATATACGAATCATGCAACAAGCACCTGTGTTACAGACATCAACAGGCAACAATAAAATTGAATGGATTACTGAAAGTGAATATTATTTCAGTTTTTCATCAAGGTCAAGCCCATGCTTGCCTGCGGTTTCCTTTGCCAGTTCATAACCCGCATCTGCATGCCTGATCACCCCCATGCCCGGATCGTTCCGTAAAACACGGGAGATCCTGGCAGCCGCATCTTCCGTTCCATCAGCAACAATCACCATTCCCGCGTGAATACTGTATCCCATACCAACGCCCCCGCCATGATGGAGACTTACCCAGCTGGCTCCCCCGGCAGTATTCACCAAAGCATTTAAAACCGGCCAGTCGGCCACAGCATCGCTTCCATCCATCATGGCTTCAGTTTCGCGGTTGGGGGAAGCAACGGAACCTGTATCAAGATGATCGCGGCCAATAACGATCGGCGCTTTTACTTTCCCTGTCTTTACCAATTCATTGAATGCAAGTCCTGCCTTTTCTCTTTCTCCCTGTCCCAGCCAGCAGATCCTTGCCGGCAATCCCTGAAATGCGATCCTTTCTTTTGCCAGTTTCAGCCAACGCTGCAATGATTGGTTTTGCGGGAACATGGCGCTGATCAATTCATCGGTTACAGCAATATCAGCAGGATCACCACTAAGTGCAGCCCACCTGAATGGGCCCTTGCCTTCGCAAAACAACGGCCTTATATAAGCAGGTACAAATCCCGGAAAATCAAAAGCGTTGGCAAGTCCTCTTTCTTTAGCTCTTGCCCTGATATTATTGCCATAATCGAATGTAACGGCACCTCTTTTTTGAAGGAGCAGCATCAATTCCACATGCCTGGTCATGCTGGTATAGGCATAATTGATATAGGTTTCCGGATCCTTTTCGCGCAGCACTTTGGCCTGTTCGTAAGAGATCTCATGAGGCCAGTAACCAACAAGGGGATCGTGTGCAGATGTCTGGTCTGTCAGCACATCTGGAGTGATGTTGCGTTCCGCAAGCCTTTCCAGTAATTGAACGGCGTTCGCCACCACACCAATGGATAAAGCCTGGCCTTTAAGTTTTGCTTCAACCGCGCTGTCAATCGCCTCATCAATGTCTTCCAGCATTACATCGCAATAACGTGTCTCCAGTCTTTTTTCAATTCTCCAGCGCTCTACCTCCGCAGCCAGGCAAACACCTTCGTTCATGGTGATGGCCAGGGGCTGTGCGCCGCCCATTCCTCCAAGACCGGCGGTCACACTCAAAGTGCCTTTTAATGACCCTCCGAAATGTTTATGGGCAAGCGAAGAAAAAGTTTCATAAGTGCCCTGGACAATTCCCTGGGAACCGATATAGATCCAGCTGCCAGCTGTCATCTGACCATACATGATGAGGCCTTTTTTCTCCAGTTCATCAAAATGCGCCCAGTTGGCCCAGTTAGGCACCAGCTGCGAATTGGAGATCAGTACGCGGGGCGCGTCTTTATGAGTTTTAAGGATGCCTACCGGTTTGCCGCTTTGGATCAGCAGTGATTCATCGTTGCCCAGGATCTTTAGTCCTGCAATGATCTTGTCCAGTGCATCAAAATCGCGGGCTGCCTTTCCCCTGCCCCCATAAACGATCAGGTCATCGGGCCGCTCCGCCACGTCCGGATCAAGGTTGTTCAGGAGCATGCGAAGTGCAGCTTCCTGGATCCATCCTTTGCAGGTGAGCGTGGGTCCGGTTGGTGTCTGATATTTATTAATATCGTAACGTGTGAATGCTTTAGTTGACATGCGCAGGCTTTGTGACGCTAAAATAAAGATGTTCGTGCTTTAAATAAATTAACCGCAAAGAACGCAAAGTGACGCCAAGGAATATGGGATGTCACCTTTGCGTTTCCTCTTTGCGTGCTTAGCGCCCTTTGCGGTCAGCTTTAATAAACTCTGCCATAAACTTCCCTATTAAAGCCTTGCCTTACGGTCAGGAAATGCTACATTTGCGGCTCAAAAATCAAGTAAATGTCTACGATCACTCGCTCAAACATCAATTTCAGCCTTCCTTATAAGGTGAAAGATATAAGCCTCGCAGAATGGGGCCGCAAAGAGATCCGCCTTGCAGAGGCAGAAATGCCGGGCCTGATGGCTATCCGCCAGGAATACGGTCCATCACAGCCATTGAAAGGCGCAAGGATCGCCGGTTGCCTGCACATGACCATTCAGACAGCCGTGCTGATTGAAACACTGATTGCCCTGGGTGCTGAGGTAAAATGGAGTTCATGCAACATCTTTTCAACCCAGGACCATGCTGCCGCTGCCATTGCCGCAGCAGGTATCGGTGTTTATGCCTGGAAAGGCCAGACCCTGGAAGAAGCTGACTGGTGTATTGAGCAGACCCTTTTCTTTGGATCTGCTGATAAGCCTTTGAACATGATCCTTGATGATGGTGGTGATCTGACCAATATCGTTCTTGATAAATATCCTGAACTGGTGCAGCATGTAAGAGGTATCTCTGAAGAGACCACAACCGGTGTTCACCGTTTGTATGAGAGAATGGCCAAGGGAACACTTCCTGTTCCTTCATTCAATGTGAATGATTCTGTTACCAAATCAAAATTCGATAACAAATATGGCTGTAAAGAATCACTGGTGGATGCGATCCGTCGTGCTACCGATGTGATGATGGCCGGCAAGGTAGCTGTTGTAGGAAGTTATGGTGATGTTGGTAAAGGTTCCGCCGCTTCACTCGCAGGTGCAGGTTGCAGGGTAATTGTTACGGAGATCGATCCAATCTGTGCCCTCCAGGCTGCGATGGATGGTTTTGAAGTTAAGAAGATGATCAATGCAGTGAAAGAAGCAGATATTGTTGTTACTGCTTCAGGTTGCCGCGACCTGATCACAGGTGAACATTTCAAGCTGATGAAGGACAAGACCATTGTTTGTAACATCGGGCACTTTGATATCGAGATCGATGTAGCCTGGCTGAATGATAACTATGGTCATACAAAAGATACCATCAAGCCACAGGTTGATATTTACAATGTTGATGGCAAGGACATCATCCTGCTGGCTGAAGGCCGCCTGGTGAACCTTGGCTGTGCAACCGGTCACCCATCTTTCGTGATGAGTAACTCGTTCTCTAACCAGACCCTGGCCCAGATCGAATTGTGGACCAATGGAGATAAGTATGAGAACAAAGTGTATGTACTGCCAAAGCACCTTGATGAAAAAGTAGCCCGTCTTCACCTGAGCAAAATTGGTGTTGAACTGGATGAACTGACCGATGCACAGGCAGAGTACCTGGGCATTCCAAAATCTGGTCCTTTCAAACCGGAACATTACAGGTATTAATGATATAGTATCCTTTCGGATACAGATGAATCATAAAAGCCCCCGCCGCGTCGGGGGCTTTCTTATTAGTAAATTCTCTAAAATGGAAGCTCCATCAGTTTTGAAGGCCATTCTGATTACATATAGCTCGTGGCTATCAGCTAACAGCTATCAGCTATTAGCTTTAGGCTAATACAGAGTATTTCACATTCAATCCGTTACCAGGATGAGGTTTTGATTCCCCAAACAACCTGCTCATCTGAGGTTTAAGCTTGGAATCATTGTTTAAACGCATATTGGCACGGATTTGACACTATAAGATCAAACCAGATGTATGATTCAACTACCGGAATTAAAGACAAATGTGCAGAATGATTCAGGTGAAAGTTTTCGGCTCATTCCTGCTCTGACCCTTATCTTTTTGATATTAACCTTTGTAGGAACAGGTATCTACATCATGGTTTCCAGTTTTTTCTGATCCTTACTTTTTGAAAAGAAAACATTGACCCCGCAACCGCGGGGTTTTTTTATGTCTTTTGAACAAGGGTTTTGCAGGCAAATGAAGCCTGAATTTAAATCGTTCATCGTGGTAAAAGGGTCTGATTGCCGGGGTTTGTTGACAAGCTTTTTCAAATGGCAGGAAAATTGGTGATTCAGGTTAATTGCTATAAATTCATCATCCGCTTAATATTGATTGTTCATTTAAAATTTGAATATGGATAAGCAGTTAATGATCAGCATTCCAAGTAATGATGGAGAAGAAGGCCTGACCAGCGCCTGCAGAAGAGGTGAATTATTTCGCAACGATGAACAGCTGGAGCGTCATTTCCGCCAGGGATACCGCGTTCATGATTATGCCATCGTAGAAGAAAAGAAGGCTTCAAATACAATGAATCCTTTAACCCTTGTAAAAGTATTTTTAAGGAAATAGTCCTTCTAACTCGCATAGATCCCGGTCAAATATGTCTGGGGTTTTTTATGTATATAATTTAAGCCTTATGCCTGGTTTTGATTTATGGGGGTCGTGGGATAATTTGGCGTGCGAAAACCAACCCTATGAACTTTATGAGAAAAATGCTCCCATCGATCGAAAAGAGAATCCTTATCGACATGTCATTGATTCTTTTGATCGCCTTTTGTGTTACAGTTTATAAACTTGACAAATTAGGCGCATTCCTCTGAGAGTTCTGAATTGCTAAAATTGGTTATATGGAAGATGGCTCAGGCCATCTTCTTTTTTTGCCCCTGCCCCAACTATATGTCAAATGCTCGACCTTCGGCGCGAATTCAGGCATGAAACGCTTTAAACAGAACTGGCAATTTTTCCATTTTTTCCTTACCCGGTTCAATCCGCTGCTGGCTATCCTGGTCATGATCGATGAGTGGCGCGGGGAGGCCAGGTATCAACTGAATACTACAGGTTTTGAAGAGATCCGGAAGCTGCCTGTCAAAAGCGTGAACCTTACCAGCGCATTTTCCTACATGCCTTCCAATTACGTTTTAATGGAAAAAGCTTTCAGCTTCCTGAATCAACAGTCCCATAACGGCAGTTTCCTTGATATTGGCTGCGGTAAAGGAAGGGCGCTTGTGGTAGCCGCCGCACATGGCTATTCCAACATTACCGGCATTGAGCTGATTGAAGCGTATTGCAGAACCGCACAGGCTAATGCGGAGAAATACCTCAAATCCCATCCGGGTCCTAAAATCGTGGTGCATTGCCTTGATGCGGCGCATTATAGAATACCCACCGGCACTCAAACCATATTTTTATACAATCCCTTCAATGAAACCGTCCTTGAGTCTGTGGTTGATAACATTATGGCCAGCATCAGGCTTCAACCCAGGGTGGTGTATGTTATTTACCTCAACCCCCTGTTCAGGGAAAAATTCATGACTGCAGGCTTCCAGCCTTTAAGAACTTTTAAAAGATTCGGTTACCTGGAAGCAGCCATACTAAAGCTTGAAGGATTAAAAATGTAATGGCTAAGGGTAAGCCATTAAAATATTTTTTCACTAACAGGTCTTTCTACTTATGAAATTAATTATTCAATCATCTGGCATTGAAAGACAGCATTAACATAACGAACATGCGTGCCTGAATACCGAATAAAAAGGTTCAATCACCGAAGGAAAATACAGTTTTGGAACACTCAACTTAATCTTGCAGCAAATGATTCCGGCACCGCATTTGCTTATACCGGAAAATCATTTTACCTTATTCTTCTATTCTATAAAAGATCAAAACCATCCCATGAAAGCGCGCGTTAAATCCTTGTTTGCTATGAGTAAGCCAACTGTCCTTCGCACCCTCCTGCTCTCTATTTTATTTATGGCCACTTTTATCGCAACACTTTTCCTCCTGATCAACAGTCCAGCGTAAAAGCTTCGCATTATTATTCTCCTGAAAGCATCCGGAATGATTCAATTTCCTGTTCATCCCGGAAGGGAACCTTTGTGCAATTAACTGATTGAAGGTTAATTCATTTCCCCTATCTTTCCGTTACCAATCCTATCGGATCACCTGTTTGCGTACCCGCACATAACCAAAAAACAGTGATCAACATGCGGAATTTTACCTGCCTTCTCCTGGCCATGCTAAGCACAGGAACAATTTTTTCCCAGGATGGAACCCTGGACCCAACATTCAGCACCGATGGAAAAGCCTTCGCCAATGCACCCAGCCTTAATGCAGACTGGGGTGAAACCATTGTAACACCCGAAGGAAAAGTGATCATCGTTGGAAAAGCAGCCAATTGCTGCGGATACGATATCGCGGTTGCACGTTTTAATGCAGACGGAACACTTGACAACACATTTGACGGAGATGGTGTTCTTGTTTTTGATTTTGGTCTGGCTCCTAACGTCTGGGAGTATCCCCATACAGTAGCTGTTCAACCTGATGGCAAGATCATTATTGGCGGGGTAGCCAACCAGGATTTGGCCCTTGTACGCCTGAATAATGATGGCAGTTTTGACAACACTTTCGATGGAGATGGTAAAGTGACCACTCACATCGCCGGTGTGGACGAAATCTACAGCATCGTGCTTCAAAATGATGGAAAGATCGTTGCGGCCGGTTCCAGCAGCGGAGGCACCCAGGATATGGTGGTTGCCCGTTACCTTTCGAACGGAACTTTAGATAACACATTTGATGGAGATGGTATTGCCATTGCACCTTTTGGTCCTTCAGTAGATATTGCTTATTCCGTCATGCTACAACCTGATGGAAAGATCGTTATTGCCGGAGCAAGCGGTGGCAACTTCGCCCTTGCCAGGTACCTGCCAAATGGTTCCCTGGACCCTTTATTCGGAACAGGTGGTTTGGTGACTACTGATTTCGGTGCTGGTGATGCGGCCTATTCAATTGCACTTCAACCAGATGGAAAGATCGTTGCGGCAGGCGTAAGCGAGTTCACTATTGCAGTTGCACGGTACCTTCCTGATGGAACTCTGGATAATACATTTGATGGTGATGGCAGGGTAATCGGAGACTTCAGCACATTTGACCAGGCCTATTCAGTGGTGGTGCAAACAGATGGTAAGATCGTTATTGGTGGAACAAGTAACAATGGTCCCCTGGGAGATGACTTTATGTTATGGAGGCTTCTTTCAAACGGAACACCAGATCCAACATTAGATACAGACGGATTACTGCTGATCGATATGGGCGGTGGCGAAGCTTATGCAACGGTGACCGGATCGGGCAATAAACTGGTAATAGGAGGCTATAGCTCAGGGCAACTGGCAGTAGCAAGACTCCTGAACTCTTCTCCAATATTTGTACTGCCGGTACGCCTCAGCACTTTCACGGTTCAACTGCAGAATGACCAGGCAAGCCTGCGCTGGCAGACTTCCTTTGAACAGAACAGCGCCTTCTTCGAAATCCAGCGCAGCGGTGATGGCCACAACTTCCTGCCAATTGGGTCTGTTCAGGCATCCGGTAACAGTGATGAAACCAGGACCTATACTTTTACAGATCGGCAGTTGCTGCCATCAACAGGATTTTACCGTTTGCGTATGGTAGACCAGGATGGCAAAAGTTCTTACTCCCAGGTGATCGCGATCAGGAGAACCGGTGGGCGCCTGACTGTCTTTAATAATGTTGTAAGGCAGGCGCTGAAAGTTCAGGTGCAGGTGAATGGGCCGGCAACTTTACAGGTCATTCATTCTAATGGAGCACTTGTAAAAGAACAAAGAATCAATTCAGGTACAACGGCTGTTTCATTAGATGTTTCTGCTTTGAGCAGCGGTACTTATATCCTGCTATTGAAAGCTGGTGCAGCTACAGAAAGCTTTAAGTTTATTAAGCAATAAAACACACGACTTTACATTTATTCGGTAAGGATCGCAAAAGAAAATGCCACGTTTGAAAAAACGTGGCATTTTTATTAAGCCTCCTCTTGCAGACCTGCTTGTGTGTGTCGCAACCAATAAACCAACAATCAACTTTTCATTTTACATGTAACCGATTGCATTGAACTCCTGACGCTTCTTTTGCTTCATTAGTGCAAAGCAATAAGACCATTAGCCACTATTTAATGCCATCCATCCGTTTTATAATCCACAAAAGCGATCATTAACAACAAGTTTAGTCTTACCTGGCTGAATTTTGATTCACTGACGTGTAACCTAGAAGAATGTAATACGTCAGATTGCTGAGCAGATTAAATGGTTTTATATGAAACAGTTACTGGCTGGTCTTTTTTGTTCTGTTGTACCGGGATGCGTACTGGCCCTTCCCATGAAAGTCCCTGTAGTTGTACTGGCATCTTTCAGGATCAATTATCCTGAAGCCAACGAGATCAGGTGGACAGGGAAAGCTGCTGAACATAAAGTTGAGTTCGAACTGAAGCAACAGAAATACCTGGCCTGTTTTGATAAGGATGGCAACGCCTTATATACTTCAAGATACCTGCCTGTGCCTCCGGGCGGATTATATGCATCCATTCAAAATGATTTTCCAGGTTACCAGTTAGCTGAATCATTCGAGGTTAACAATAATGATGGAACTGAAATGACCGCTACACTGGTCAAGGATAGAACGACTTTGATCATCAAATCTATTGATGGAATAAAATGGCGGGTAACTCAAATGAGCAGAAAATAGGGGGTTCCTGGTTTCTGGTTCCTTGTTTCTGGTCTTTAGAAATTTAACCGCAAAGAGCGCAAAGACAATCGCAAAGAAGCGCAAAGAAATATAAATTGTCTTTGCGCCTTAGCGTCCTTTGCGCTCTTTGCGGTTAATGCCTTTATACCCAATTCGAATCAAGAAAGAAAGATTGCACCTAAAGAACAAGAAACCAAAAACCAGAAACCTAATCGCAAAGCGATTGACTCTCAACACACTATTGGAAAGATTACAAGTTTAACGCCCCCAGGCTTGCATCACTAAGGGGTAACACTTACCTTAGCTAAGCATAATCCCTAGAAAACCCAATTGATCCGTTATGAAAACCCATCGTGTATTTTTGTCAAGTCTGGCACTGTCCTTAAGTGCATTGACATCCAATGCACAACTGACCACGTTTAAATTAGACTGGTCATCGTCCTTCTCACCGGCATGGGCAACCGGAAATACCACCAGAACAGCAACCAATGTTGGAGGCTCCGGCACAGATGTAGCGGTGAGCATGAACATCAATTCCGGCGGAATATTTACCACCACACTTGGACCTATTGGCGGTCCTATGACACCTACAGTCGCGGGAAGTACATTTATTGTTCCGGGGAGTTCTCAAAACCTTCAGGTATCACTTGATTTTACAACCAACAGTTCATTCGTAAATGTAAGGTTCAACTTTTCCACCATGGTCAGTGGTGTCAGCTTCCGCATTTCGGATATTGACAGGCTGACCAATACATTGTATAATTACCTGGATGAAGTAAGGGTAACCGGAACAGATGGATTACTGACATTCAGTCCAACGATCACTAAATATGATAATTCAGATCCAACCTTCCTGATCATTTCAGGGAACACAGCGCGTATTAATGGAACTTCTGGAGTTGCAGGCAATACTGCCTCAGATGCAACGGATCAAAGAGGAACCGTGAATGTTGATTTCGGTGGTACCCTTATGAATTCCGTTACAGTTCGCTACAGGAACGCTGCAGGTACACAGCTAGATCCAACCGTGCAGAATATCTCTATCGGTGACATCACTTTCCAAAAGAATGTACTGCCGGTAAAACTGATCTCTTTTGGCGCATCAGTTAAAAACAACAAACCTGTTCTTGACTGGAAATCCGCGACTGAAGTTGATTTTTCGCATTATGTGATTGAAAGAAGCACAGATGGCAACCAGTTTACAGAGATCGCACAGTTAGATGGTAAAGCTGAAACCGACAACCAGGAAAACATTTACAGCTTTACAGATATCAACACAACTTCCAGCAAATACTATTACCGCCTGAAAATGGTAGATGATGATGGAACTTTTGCCTATAGTAAAGTAGTAGTGGCCATGATGCGCACTACTTCCGAAATGAACATTTATCCTACCCTTTTCAGTGACCATTTTAATGTAGTTATGAAAGCTTCCGGGAATAAAGAAGTGATGGTGACCCTTGCGGATCTTTCAGGACGGATCATTTTTACCAGGTCTTATCCTGTCGTCATAGGGCAGAACCAGTTCAGGGTGGAAACACCGTCCTTTCTTTCACCAGGCCATTATGTTGTCATGATCGACAGCATGCCATGCGGAACCATGCTGGTCAAAAATTAGTACTTCCCCATTGATTATACTGAATGCCCTGCCACAATGCAGGGCATTTTTTCATTTGGTCTTGCGTAATTTTAGCCTCAAGGCTTTATTATGAAAAAACTCTTTTTATTATCCCTTCTATTTGCCAACAGTGTTTACAGCCAGGTGTATAAAGCAGGTGAACCTTTGGCACATACATATTCCATAGTGGCACGTGATTCTGTTACAGGCGAACTGGCGGTTGCCGTTCAAAGTCACTGGTTCAGTGTGGGCACTGCCGTAAGTTGGGCAGAAGCAGGCGTTGGCGCCGTGGCTACTCAATCTTTTGTCAATAAATCATTTGGCATCAGGGGGCTTGACCTTTTAAGGAATGGTTTGACTGCGCAACAGGCGCTCGACAGTCTTTTGAGTACTGATCCTGGACGTGAAGTGCGGCAGGTAGCAATAGTTGATACAAAAGGGAACGTAGCCGTACATACAGGAAAGCAATGCATTGAAGCCGCAGGCCATATTAAGGGATCGCAGTTCTCGGTGCAGTCCAATATGATGCTGAATAACAAGGTTCCTGCTGCAATGGAAGCTGCTTTTTTAAGAAGCACAGGAAAGCCGCTTGCTGAACGCATGCTCCTGGCTTTGGATGCTGCTCAGGCTGCAGGTGGAGATATCCGTGGGCAGCAATCAGCAGCGCTTTTGGTGGTGCCCGGTACTTCCGGAGGTAAACCCTGGGATGAGCGTACAGTTGACCTCAGGGTTGATGATCATGCCGCGCCTTTAAAAGAATTGCGTCGTTTGTACCAGGTTCATATGGCTTACCAGCATATGAACAATGGAGACCTTGCTGTTGAAAAGAATGACATGGCTGCTGCCATGAAGGAATACAATGCGGCCATGAAGCTGTTCCCGTCCAACCTGGAAATGCAGTACTGGACTGCCATCACGCTGGCTAATAATAACCAGGTTCATAAAGCCATTCCAATTCTGAAAAAGATCTATGCGAAGGACAGGAACTGGCGGGAACTGACGCGCAGGCTTCCTAAATCCAACTTACTTACTGTGACCGGAACAGACCTGCAAAAGATCTTGAGCCTATAGTTTTACTGTTCTTATTAAAAAAATATTTAAATGTTGATAAATCGTAAAGTATGGCAGGTTATGCCCTGAAATCAACAAATGATGAGTTGTGGATAATGAAGAGATTTACTTAAGAGCTTTGCTAAGGCTTTGCAGCATCAACGCTGGTTGTATATTGGGTCTCCATCCACCCCTATTCTATCCAAATCTTATAAAAAATATACTAGCCACCAATTCCTTAAAACCTTCGAGCTTCTGACCGTCAGAAGCTTTTTTTTGCCCAGAACCTTCGTAAAGTACAATTTCATATCGTTCCTTTTCTTCACTCCTACTTCAAATCTCAGTTGCGCTTTTCTTAAAGTTTTCTAACGATCTGCATGCATGTAACAACCGCTAGGGCGAATACGGTTACCAATGGCGTATGCGGCAATGGTTTGCTGCGAAATCTGCCGGGCAGGAAGCGGTTCGCGAAGCAAAGTGTCGGAAAGGGTCTAAGTAGATCGGTCATCATTCACCATAAAATGGATCCATGTTGCTTTCTTTTTAGAAGATCCCAGTGGTTTTTACTTACCTGTTTTCCCGTTTAGCTGCAACTATGGCCTGCTGTCTGACGAATTAACAGTAACCTTATTTGGAGCATACACGCATGGACCTTACAGGGTTACGCATGACCAGTAGTTTTCCTAAGTTCAAAACACTAGGACTTGGGGAAGTGCCCGTCTATCTTTGACCTATGAACAACTGAAATACAAGTGTACAGCACTCCGGACTCATGAAAAGCCTAATCGTCCGTACCCCTGGAGTTGCACTGTACCGAATATTCCAATGGTCCTATGCTAAGCGTTTACTGAGATCCAAACCCTTAGGGTCGGCATTGTTTTACTCAAACTTTAAAACGATGTTGAAAACTAAATTGAAGACAGGTTTATGCCTCTATGCCTTTATGTTCATTGCAGCGACCAGTGGTGGCAATCTGAAGCAGGAGCCTGTTGCATTTGAAAACGAGATCATCGCGAAAGCGTTGCAGGAGCAAATCCATGCAGTGTTATCCGATACCTCTATTTTTCAACTAGCCACACCTGCCCAGGGAGAACCTTCAGACAGCACAGAAGTTGTTTTGAAATTGGAAGCCCCGGTTGTGCAACTGAACGCCTCAGCATCGGCTTTTACGAAAGATTACCTGAAAAAGAACAATCAATCTTTGAAGGTGGTCAAGAAGAAGAGCAACTATTATTTCACTATTATGGATACAGTGCTGAAAAAATACAGCCTGCCCGTAGAACTGAAATACCTTGCTGTGGTGGAATCGAAGCTGACCAGCAATGCGCTGTCACGTGTAGGTGCAAAAGGTCCATGGCAGCTGATGCCGGCCACCGCCCGTTGTCTTGGTTTAAAAGTAACCAAGAAATACGACGAGCGCACCAACACTTACCGAAGCTCGGTTGCTGCCGCCAAATACCTGAGAGACCTTTACAGGCAGTATGATGACTGGTTACTGGTTATCGCCGCTTATAATGCTGGTCCGGGAAAGATCAACTCGGCAATCAGGAAGTCCGGCAGCCGTAACTTCTGGGTTTTGCAGAAATACCTTCCTGCTGAAACCAGGGGACATGTAAAGAAGTTCATTGCCACGCATTATTATTTCGAGCAAAAGGCAGGACTTGTTACCATGACAAAAGCTGAACGCCTGGAACACCAGAAAAAGGTTTCTGAATTTATGGCCATGCAGGCTAAAAAGGCTGAAGAGCAACAAGCTGGCCTTGCTGCAGCCGATGTGTCTATGACCGGTGAAAAAATCGTTCTGGCACAGGAAAAAACATCCGAAGCCAAACTGGCAAAGGATAAGTAAGCATCGATTATTTAATCTGTTGCATAATAATAGCCTCCCCCGGTTGAGCCGGGCGGAGGCTTTTTATTTCCGACGGAATTAGAGCTCATTTAAGGTCCTGCTTCAATAATTAGCACCAAGTTTGTACCCTTTCCTAAAAAATTGCATGGAATTACTGGATGTGATCATTGTCGGAGGAGGCCCGGCCGGCATGAATGCAGCTGTTGTATTGGGCAGGTGCCGTCGGAAGGTTTTACTTTTTGATCATGGTCAGCAAAGGAATAGAGCATCCCATGGTATGCACAACTACCTCACCCGTGATGATATTCTCCCCACTGACTTCATCAGCATTTGTCACAAGGAACTCAAGAAATACGAGGTTGCTTTACTGAGAAAAAAGGTCATGCAGGCAAAAAAACAGAAAGACGGCAATTTTATGGTACGTGATGAAGAAGGGCAGCTGTATTATTCCAAAAAGCTGCTCATCGCTACCGGTCTTTCTGATAATGTTCCCCAAATACCCGGTTTCAGTGAACTTTATGGGACCTCCGTCTTTCACTGTCCCTATTGCGATGGATGGGAAGTACGCGATAAAAGGCTTGGTGTATACGCCAGGGATAAGGACGGGTCAGAACTTGCCCTGAATCTTAAAGCCTGGAGCCCATTTGTTACTTTATATACTGATGGCAAAAACAAATTGAAGCCGGAACAAAGAGAAAAACTGGAAGCCAACGATATCGAGATCGTTATGCTTCCTATAGCAGAGATCCAGGGACAGGATGGAAGGCTTGAAAGGATCGTTTTCAAGAACGGTGATACCACACCCTGTGATGCGATCTTCTTTGTTAACGGGTACCGGCAGCAATGCGACCTGGCCCAAACTTTCGATTGTGAGCTCAGCAAGAAGGGCGTAATAATCACCAATCGTTACCAGCAGACCAATACCAGTGGTTTATATGTAGCCGGTGATGCCGACAAGGACATGCACCTTGTGGTGGTGGCAGCCGCGGAAGGCGCCAAAGCAGGTGTGACCATCAACAAAGAACTTCAGAAAGAAATTTATGAAACCGCCCTGCTTGAAAAGCAGCAGGTAGAGCATGTGTGAAATATAAAAAACAACCATATGGAAAATAAATCCAACAGCAGGGACAAAGCTTATTACGATTCAAGGGATACAGCTCCTTCAAAAGCGGGCCTTAATTCCGATACCAGGAACAACAACATGGATAATGATACGGACCAGGTGCCTTCGGATGACACCATTGAAAGGGCTAATGATACAGGGATCGGGGATTCAGGTCAGAATGATGAGAAGCTGACCAAATACACTTCCAATCACTCTGGTGATGCCTGAATTGAAAAGTGAAATAATTGACCCGCCGCGGCGGGTTTTTTTGTTGGTTTATTTCAAAAAACCCAATGGGTTTTAACGTTCCAGTATGCTAAATGGTGTAAATGAAACCCTGAGTGGTACAGGCTTTGAGCCATTGAGAGCAGATAAATAAATAGAAATATGAATCCTTTATTAAAGATATTTTTTGCTTTTGTTCTTGCCTTCCCGCTTGGAATACATGCGCAGGAAACAAAGAAGGACAAGCATGCAGCAATGGAAAACCTGGTTGAATCCGGCAACTTTGTTTTCAAAGCGCAATCTGTATTTCCCGGTATTGGCAGTATGCGGCAACTGACAAGCGAATATGACCTGACCCTGGCAAAGGATACGATCATTTCACACCTGCCCTATTTTGGCCGTGCGTATAATGCGCGGGTTTACCCAAACGAAGGCGGTATCAGGTTTACTTCTTCTGATTTTAAAGTTGAAAAGAAAGCTTTGAAAAAGGGAGGATGGGAATTTGTGATCCAGCCAAAAGATGCAGGTGATGTTCGAAGAATGCACCTGAGCATTTCATCCGGAGGTAACGCCTCTTTACAGGTACTGAGCAATAACCGGCAGCCCATTACCTTTAATGGTTATATCCAGGAAAAAAGATCCTAAAAAAAACCCTCGCCACGGCGGGGGTTTTTTAATTCATTTATCCCAAAGGTTAGCGACCTGTTTACTGATATCCACCTGCTTCATAAAGGCACCGGTATCCTCATCAGAGTTATAGCCATAAGCATCCACCAGGGTTCCCTTCTTGCCATCAACGGTTTCAATGGCATAAAGAATGGACATGTCATCCGGATCAGTGATACCTTCAAACCTGTAAAAGTTTACAGCCTTAATATCCCCTGGCTCATATTTTTTTGGATCAGGCCCTGTTGACTCCAGGTATTTATGATCCACCCGGAATTGGTCGGTGTATCCCTGGTCTTCAAGGTATTCCATGCATTTTTGCAGGTCAGACATAAAAGTGGTGCGGTCATTTGCTGCCACAACTTTTTCGCGATTTACATTTTCCTGTTCCATATAAGAAATTTAGTCTTTAATTATACATACCAAATTAATGCCCGATTGATTGGGGTAAAATCATGGGTAAGGTCACTGCTTTTCAAGAGCCGTTTAAGATAAATGTGGAAACAGCTGTACAATACCTATTGCAATCACCTTTTCCAATCCCAGGCTTTTGCGGGTATGATATTCGCCTTTAAAAATTCATGAAATTATCCTTTCACGGCGCTGCCCGGACCGTAACCGGTTCAAAACATATCGTGACACTCGACAATGGAAAAAAGATCCTCCTTGATTGCGGTCTTTTCCAGGGTCTTGGAAAAGATACCGATGAACTGAACGAACACTTTGGTTTCAATCCGAAAAAGATTGAAGTTTTGATCCTGTCCCATGCGCATATTGACCATTCAGGTTTGATCCCCAAACTTGTAAAAGAAGGCTTTACCGGCAAGATCATTTGTACCCAGGCAACTAAAGACCTTGCAGAGATCCTGCTTTATGATAGCGCTGAGATCCAGACCTATGAAATTGAATACATTAACAAACGCAGGGAAGCAAAAGGTAAAGCTCCTTTCGAACCATTTTATACTTCAGAAGATGTAAAAGATTCTATGAAGCTTTTTGATACTGTTGGGTATGACGAATGGTTTGAAGTAACAGATGGAGTACAGGGTTTGTTCATTAATGCTGGCCACCTGGTAGGCAGTGCTGCAGTTTACCTGAAAGTTCAGGAAGGAGAAAAAGAAACTACCGTTTTGTTCAGTGGCGATATTGGCCGTTACCGCTCCATGTTGTTACAATCACCGGCCGAAGCCCCGCAGGCAAATCACATTATCCTTGAAAGTACATATGGAGACAAGCGCCATGATATAACTTTCAATACGATTGAGACCTTACATAAATGGATCAAAAATGTTTGCGTTGAAAAAGGTGGGAAGCTGGTCATCCCTGCATTCAGCGTAGGCCGCACACAGGAAATCCTTTACGCATTGAACCAGCTAAGCATTGAAAAAAGGCTTCCTGAAATGCTTTATTTTATTGATAGCCCACTCAGCCTGAAGGCTACTCAAAGCATCAAGCAATACACGGAACATTTTAATGAAAGACTGCAGCAGGTGCTGACCGTTGATGATGACCCCTTTGATTTCCCAGGATTAAAATATGTTGAATCTGTAGAAGATAGCCGGAAGCTTACAGATTACCAGCAACCTTGTGTGATCATTTCAGCCAGCGGCACAGCAGATGCAGGAAGGGTCAAGCACCATATCAACAGCTGCATTGGCAATGAGAACAGCGCTATCCTTCTTGCAGGGTACTGCGGTCCAAAATCACTGGGCGGACAATTACTGAGTGGCGCCAAAGAAGTTGAGATCTTTAATGATGCCTGTACCGTACTTGCAGATGTTGGGCAGATCCAGGGACTAAGTGCCCATGGCGATTGTGATGATCTTTGCCGCTTCATCAGCAACCAGGATCCGGAGCAGGTAAAAAACATTTACCTGGTGCATGGCGAGTATGAAGTGCAGCAGGCTTTCTCGAGCCGGCTTGAATTAAAAGGATTCAAGCAGGTGACCATCCCGGAACAACACCAGGAATTTGATCTGAGCGATGTTGCGGAAGTTAAAGCCGCATAAGGGGTTTATGGTTTTTGGTTTATGGTTGTTTAGATACCGACATTCATTATTGATTCCAATTTCGTAGATGGAATGAACCGCAAAGAACGCAAAGGGCGCGGAGGAACCGCAAAGAATTGTATTTCCTTGCGCTTCTTTGCGTTCTTTGCGTTTAACTACGACAAAGCATCAAAAGAATTCCTGAAACCAGAAACAACCATCAACCAAAAACAAAAAACCATAAACACGCTAAGCATTCTCTTTCGCCGAGCAGCCTCATTTTGTCGGTGAATGACACCAATTGATTTACAAGCGAATTTTCCCTGTTAAATCATTTAAAAAAACCTTAACACCTACTTGACCAGCAATAAAATATATGCATTTTTACGCCTTCAATTCCTATGCAGGCACGCAAGCACATACTGGCAACCATCTTACTGCTGTTCTTTGCTTTACCACTGTTCGCGCAGAACCACCTGGTTCATGGGAAGGTAATCAATAAGAAGCTGGAGCCTCTCGCCTTTGCAAGCATCCAGATCAAGGATGCCGCATTCGGTAATTTAACCAGGGAGGATGGCACCTACGAGATCTACCTCGCATCCGGTACTTATGAATTGGTGATCACCATGATTGGTTTTAAAAGCCAAGTGATCCCCCTCGTAGTAAAAGACACCACTGAGCAAAACATCATTCTCGAAGAAGAAGACAGGCCGGATCTTACCGAGATCATTATACGCACCAAAGCAAAGGACAGGGCCGAGGAAGTCATGCATAACCTTGTGAGGAGAAAAGACAGCATACAGTCCGCTGCAGGCGCCTACTCCGCCAAACTTTATATCAGGGCTACACAACAGGATTCAGGCTTTGCCAAAAGAAAAGGTGAAACCGAGGAAGATGACCGCAGTTTTTCGGAATCAGACATCATGGGTATGGCCATGGCCGAAATTTCCTTACACCTGGATAAAGCGGCTGAAACACAGATAAGAGAACAACGGCTTGGCGTGCGAAAGACAGGCAATACACAATACCTTTTTCATCTTTCCGCTACTGAAGGCAATTTTGATTTTTACAACAACCTTGTAAAAGTTCCGGTCATTTCATCCACACCATTTGTTTCACCGGTGAGTTACAGTGGGCTGGTAGCTTACAGGTTCAAGACCATTAAAGTACAACGCACCGGCAAGCACCGGATCTATACCATTTCCGTCAGGCCAAGACAGCTGACCAATGCCACTATGGAAGGTGAGATCACCGTATCTGACAGCACCTGGTCCATCCTGCACCTACGCTTTCGATTCCCTTCCTACCATATGCACGAATATGATTTCTTTGAAGTGGAGCAGGATCATGAGTTTGTGAATGGCACAGCGTGGATGGTAACGAGGCAACAATTCAGCTATTACTCCAAGACTAAAAAAGGAAGGCTGTCAGGGCAGACAACGGTTCGTTATTCTAATTTTGAACTGAATAAAGAATTTCCCAAACGTCACTTCGGTGTTGAGGTAAGTTCTACCAGCCAGGCAGCCTATGAAAAAGACAGTGCTTTCTGGAATACGGTGCGCAATGAACCGCTGACTGATAAAGAGCTTCGCTTTATCCGTTATCAGGACAGCATTTATACGGTTACCCATACCGAACATTATCTTGATTCAATTGAGCGTGTAACCAATATCGTTACCTGGAAAAAGATCGCCCTGTTTGGACAGCGGTTTTACAACCGCGAAAAAGACAGGACCTGGGAACTTCCGCCGGTCCGGTCACTGATCGAGCCATTCGCATTTGGAGGGGTAAGGATCACTCCGGTTTTTGCTTATCACAGGATCTTCCCTAATAAGAAAGACCTGCACGTACATGCCAACCTGAGTTATGGCATTCGCAACAACGACCTGAATGGGACCATTGAGATCAGCAGGATGTATGATCCATTCAAGAGGGCTACCTTCAGATTGAGTGCAGGCAGGGACTTCCAGTACATCTTCCAGGGTGATGCCTACATCAACCTGATCAAACGCAATAATATTTACCTGGATAACGCCGTGGGTATAGGCCACAGCGTTGAACTTGCCAATGGCCTTGTACTGGTAACCGACCTTGATATTTCATTAAGGCGTTCAGTCATTAATTACAAAACTGGCAAACTGGTAGACAGCCTGCTTGAATTGTCCGACAACCAGGCCGTTCCTTTCCAGCCTTACAATGCTGTTTATGGAAAGGTCCGTTTACAATACACACCAGCGCAGCGCTACGTTCGTGAGCCCAAGCAAAAGATCATCCTGGGATCCAAATGGCCTACCTTTTATGTAGAGATCCGCAAAGGACTAAAGAACTTCATGAGCAGCGAAGTGGATTTTGATTTTGTTGAAGGCGGTATTGAGCAGCGCATCAATATGGGTCTTTTGGGACTCACGCAATACAGTATCAAAACCGGAAGCTTCCTGAACCAGAGAGACCTCCGGATGATCGATCATCAATTCATCAGGCGTGGTGACCCGCTTTTCTTTTCAAATCCAAACCGATCTTTCCAGGCCATGGATTCTACCTTCTCAGTATTCAAGCAGTATTTTGAAGGTCATGTTATCCATGAATTCAATGGGTTGTTCCTGAACAAGATCCCCTTATTGAAAAAACTCAAATTGCGTGAAGTGGCTGGAGCTGGATTTCTTTTTGCCCAGGAAAGATCCCTGAAATATGTAGAAATGTTTGCAGGTATTGAAAGGGCATTTGAATCTCCATTTGATCCGATGGATAAGGTGAAGATCGGGATCTATGTTGTGGGCTCGTATGCGAACCAGTTTCACAATGCTTTCCAGTTTAAGATCGGCTTCACCACCTGGGATAAGAAAAGGAATAAATGGTTTTGATCATCCAGGCCATTTTCAGGAATAATTCAGCACGCATTGAGCACTGCCTGGAAAAAACGCCGATCAAAATCCCCTAAACTGTCCCATTTCCGCATTTTAACATCCCAGGATAAAAAAAGCAGGTACCATTTTTTGAGCATTTCCATCTTTCCTCCACATCTAAATCAAGCAATTGGTGCATCCCTGGCTTTACGGGGCTGAAACGATGGTCTCCACCAAGCTCCGCAATTTGGCACAGGTTTTTATATACTAGCAGCAGAGTTAAACTTCATTTTATGCAGGAACGCAATACATCCCAGGAAGGTTCGGAAAATTCAAACCTGACAGAAACCCAGAAGGTCATTGAACAGCACTTACAGGACGAAAACCATGAGATCACGGATGAACATATCCGTAATGTAAAAGTTGGCGAAGTCAGTGAACCAGCGACCATCGGGGGTGAACTGGAAGCCAGGTTTGAAGATGAGATCAAAGAGGATGAAGAAGGCAAGGAAGGTAAAACACCCTCTAAACCGCTGACACCCTGGGATACAATTGACGGATAGGCTGCATGTTGGTTATTGTTTTTTTACCTGACAAACTTTAAAACAGCTGTTGGCTGATAGCTATTAGCTATTGGCTAATAGCTAATAGCCTCTCTCCCTTTCTCTGCTATTGGCACGCTCTTTTATTTCCTTAACCTTCAGCCGGTACTGCTACCTTTTATTTTGGCGTGGCCAGGTAACACGGCGTAAATCAAACATATGGCGGCTACACAGCAATACACGAAAGAAGCACATGCATTTTACAAGGAGGGACTGGAGTTACTGGACCAGAGTGGCGTAAGCTATTTGCTTGGCGGAGGCTTTGCAATGTTCCAGTATACAGGCATTTATCGCGAGACAAAAGACCTGGATATTTTTTGCAAGCCAAGCGATTACCCAAAGATCCTGAAGCATTTTGCGGAAAATGGATACGAGACTGAATTAACAGACGTCCGCTGGCTGGCAAAAGTGTTTAAGGGTGAATCTTATATCGATATCATTTTTGACACAGTGAACAATTGCTGCAGGGTGGATGATACCTGGTTTGAGCATGCACGCAAGGCAAGGGTTGTGGGGGTTGATGTATTGCTGGTACCACCAGAGGAACTCATCTGGTGCAAATGCTATGTACATAACCGGGAACGGTATGATGGCGCGGACATCAACCATATCATCCTGAAGCAGGGTAAGGAACTGGACTGGAAGCGCCTGCTAGACAGGATCGACCAGCACTGGCACCTGCTGTTATCACACATCATCCTTTTTCAATTTGTTTATCCTTCTGATTACAGGGAGATCCTACCACAATGGCTGTTTGACGAACTGATGTCAAGGGCGCATGAACAATATGACCTTCCTTCAGCGGTGGAGCGCGTTTGCCGCGGGCCGGTCATTGATAATACGCAATACATGGTAGACATCAAGGAATGGGATTATAAGTCTTACACAATTAAAACAGTTTAGGATGGATGAAGCCAGGAAAACCAGGATCGCCGCTGTTGGTGATATTCACATCAGGGAATCGGATTCAGGAAAATGGACGGATTGTTTTAAAAAAGTTTCGAAAGAAGCGGATATACTGGTGATCTGCGGCGACCTTACCGATACGGGAGATGAAGTTGAAGCGCAGGTGCTGGCAGATGAATTAAAGGCATGCACCATTCCTGTAGTTGCTGTGTTAGGTAACCATGATTACGAAAAAGGAAGGCATAAACTGATCCGCCAGATATTACTTAAGGAAGGCGTACATATGCTGGATGGAGAAGCGGTTGTGATCGGGGATGTTGGTTTTGCCGGAGTAAAAGGTTTTGGTGGCGGCTTCGATAATCATATGCTCTCGATGTTTGGTGAAGGAGCAATGAAAGCTTTTGTACAGGAAGCCGTGGATGAGGCGCTGCACCTTGACCGTGCGCTGGCGCGGCTTGACTCTGAAAATGAGAACATCAAAAAGATCGCATTATTACATTATGCGCCTATCAAAGAAACAGTGATCGGGGAACCTGAGGCCATCTTTCCTTTCCTGGGATCTTCTCGCCTTGCAGAACCACTGAACCGCCGGCAGGTGATCGCTGCATTTCACGGTCATGCACATGTGGGTACGCTAGAAGGACAAACTTCGGGTGGCGTAAAGGTTTTTAATGTAGCCAAACAGATACTGGCCAAAAGAGATGCAGGGCTTCCTTATTTCATCTTTGAAGTCTGATCGATTCATTAAAAAGGCCTTTCAAAAAGTTGCCCAGGGACATTATATATTTCTTTCAAATGATACTATATGAAAGTGCTTAGCTTGTGGCAGCCATGGGCAAGCCTTGTAGTGATGGGCGCAAAGAAATATGAATTGCGTAACTGGCAGACACGTTACAGGGGCCTATTGCTGATCCACGCCAGTAGCAAAAAACCAAATAAAGCAGACGCAGGTTTTTTTGAAAAAGCGGATTTTTTCAGGGACCACATTTCCAGCATTCAAGGTCTTCCCTATGGAGCCATCATTGGCAAAGTGGAACTGACTCAAATAGTAACTACAGACTGGCTATTGCAAAATATGGAAACGGATCCCAATCATAACTGGGAGCAGGAATTTGCATTCGACGATTATTCACCCAACCGCTTTGCCTGGAAAATGGAAAACCCTGAGTCAATTCCTCCCATTGGTGCAAAAGGGACTTTGGGATTATGGGAGTTCCCGTATGAATAAAGAGGGTTGTTTTTGGGGGCAAATTCTTTCATTCCTAAAATGAATCCCTTAAATTGCTTTTATGAAATTTTTCGTGGCCATCGTTTTCTTACTCTTATTTGTTTCCTGCAACGAACGTAATGAAGCGCCTGTTAATGTATCGACCTATGACAGCCTTGCCATTGACCAACCGGGCAACCAGCCCTATATCTATCCCGACAGTCTTGATGATGAAGTAAAGCTGGACTCTCCAGGCCGTATGGTCAAGCCGGAGGATACTTTGCTTCGGAAATAAGTTGTAACAGTATTCTCATAATAACCTGGAAAGATGAAATTGGTAGCTATTGTTTTTTCTCTTTTCTTGCTTTGTTCTTGTAAAAGCACTCATTGGATGTACCTGGAAAATGAATCCGGTAAAGATGCATTGGTACAGGTTTTTCTATCAAATCAGGCAAAGCTAAGATCACAGGATTCTATAGTGATCATCAATTCACCCGATCTTAATTTCAAAGTTCCTATTAGTAAAAACTATTCTACTCATTCATATTCTTTCGTTTTGCCTGATAAAAAATCTGCAATCCTTCAAAATGGGAAAGGAAAACCCGATTTGACTGGAAAGCTGGTGATAAATCACATCGACACTATTGTTTTAGGCAAAAGTGAGCGGGTTTGGTTTGAGAATGATGATTTAAGTACAGATGAGGCTCTTATTGTTATTAAATAAGAAAAAGTAAGGTATTTTAAACTTCCCCGGCAAATATGAACCCGTAGGTCGCAACTTAAAAGCCTGTTCATGCTATGCTCACCTTTAATAAGAAATTACTTTTTCTCACTGTAATCCTGTTAGCCATTGAGCTACTAATTGCAATTTTTGTCAGGGATGACTTTGTAAGGCCTTATGCGGGTGATTACCTGGTGGTAATCCTGATCTATTGTGCCGTCCGTTCCATTTTAAACGCATCGGTCTGGAAGATCGCTTTAGGCGTCTTATTGTACTCTTATTTGATTGAAACACTCCAATACTTTCAAATCATAAACAGGTTAGGCCTTGAAAATAACATAGTCGCCAAAACGGTATTTGGATATGGCTTTGAATGGTTAGACCTTATAGCATATACCTTGGGAATACTTACGGTACTTGCATTGGAAAAAATGAACCTATACCAATCTAAAAAAGGCATTGCGTAACAGGCTTTCCATCTGTTTATTGACAGGATCACTAATGCCTTACTACATTAAACAAGGGATTCGAAAACATACCTGGCGTCGCTCCAGAATGCATCCAGCGCCACGATCCTAGGCTTAAAGAATGAGATCAATTTTGGCCAGTCTTCTTTTTTCAGGATATTGACACCATTACATTCCTTAAAGATCCTGCTGACGGCTTTTCCTGATTCATCATACATGGTCCCTGCCCAGGTCCAGTCTTCTTCAAGCGTGCCATGCAAAAGGTTTTTCATCTGCAGGAACTGCTCAAAATACAGTTCCCGCAATCCTGCATCGGGGTGATTGAGCTCTATGGCGATCATAGCGGTCTTTGTTCCGGCTTCCATCCGGAACACCAGGTTCTTTATTCCGGTCTTATAATTTACCCAGTTCACCTTTTCGCCCTCTGCAGACAAAACTGGTGTCATGTATTGTCCGAAAACCGTCCAGAATTCCTGCCTCAGCCTTGATGCTTCCTGCTTCGAATACATAGTCCAAAAATACAGGATGTGTTTTTTTATGAAGCTCAGTCCTCCGTTAAATGCATGATTTAAATGTTTTAAAAGCAGTGGTTGATTGAAGTATAAACCGTAAATTCATAAAGCAACCCGGTTATACTCAAAAAGCTGGTGTTGACCAAGAATACCCAAGACCATTTATTGATGAAAAAGTTCGCTTTTCTCTTTTTCATACTTACCGGCTTTGCCTACTCCGCAAAGGCAGACCATATTACGGGTGGCGAAATGTTCTATACGTTCGCAGGCGTTGAAGGTGGCGGTTTCAAATATCATTTTACGCTAAAGCTTTTCATGCGCTGCAACAGCGGCAGGCAGTTCAATAATCCCAACACCATTTCCATTTTCAACAGGTCGACCAATACAAGGGTAAGGGATATGAGCGTGCCACTGAGCCATACTGAAACCATCAGCCTTGATAATGCGGGACCCTGCATCGACAATCCGCCAACGGTCTGTTATGTCATTGGCATATATATTTTTGATATCATCCTTCCATCGAATGCTGAAGGGTATCTTGTTGTATCGCAGGTCAACTTTCGCATCAACAGCATTACCAACCTTACTCCTGGCTATTCCAACATTGGTGCTACTTATGCTGCACAGATCCCGGGAACGGCTTCCCTTCCAACCGCTCCAACGAACAACAGCGCCAACTTTGTTGATGATGACCTGGTGGTGGTTTGCGCGACAAATTCTTTTCAATACAATTTTGAAGCGGTGGATCTTGATGGTGACCAGCTCCGCTACAGCTTTTGTAATGCATGGCAAACACAAACCTCAGGGAATGGTGGAGCACCTTCCTCCCCACCCTATTCATCTGTCCCGTATGGCAATGGTTTCTCAGGTGGCGCGCCCCTGGGTAATTCCGTTCAGATCAATCCAAATACAGGGCTTATAACCGGCATTGCTCCAGTCTCGGGGATTTATGTTGTAACGGTATGCGTTGAGGAGATCAGGAACGGCGTCGTCATAGCCACGCAGCGAAAAGACCTTCAGATCTTTATTGCGCCCTGTACCATTGCCGCGGCTTCGCTTCCTGATGAATATATGCTGTGCGATCAATCGATGACAGTTTTCATGGAAAATCAGTCCAACAGCCCTTTGATCAGCACCTATTACTGGGAAGTCCAGGCCTCCAATGGTTCTACCCTATTTACAGCATCAACACCAACACCCAATTTCACATTTGCTGATACGGGGCTGTATTATATCAAACTTATTATCAACCGCGGGCAGGAGTGTTCCGATTCAACGGTTTCACCTGCATTGGTATATCCTGGATTTAAACCTGCGTTCGATATCAACGGTATTTGCTTTACCAAGCCAACTGCTTTTACGGACCGTACCACCAGTGTTTATGGAATGGTAAATTCTTGGAAATGGGATTTTGGAGAAGCATCCCTGGCCAATGACATTTCCGCCGACCAGCATCCTGTTTATACCTATCCTGCAATGGGGATCAAGAATGTGATGCTGATCACCACCAATTCAAAAGGCTGCAGGGATACGGTGATCAAACAGGCGAATATTTTTGACAAGCCACCCATTGATCTTTCTTTTAGAGACACGCTCATCTGCATTCCTGATGCGGTCAGGCTGATCGCTGGTGGCTCAGGTATTTTCAGCTGGTCGCCATCGGCAGGCATGGACAACTCCAATTCAGCCACTCCCACTGTAGCGCCACGTAATATCACTACTTATTATGTGCAGCTGAATGATAATGGCTGCATCAATACAGATTCTGTTAAAGTCCGTGTAACAGACCATGTAGACCTGCAGGCCATGAACGATACTTTGATCTGCGCAACAGATACCATCAGGCTGCGGAGCATTTCAAATGGCTTTCAATACAGCTGGACACCAGCCATTCAATGCCTTGACCCTTTTGCCAAAAACCCACTGGTTGTAACCAATAATACTACAACTTACCAGGTTACGGCCAGGATCGGCAGTTGTACTGCAACAGACCAGGTCGTGGTGAAAACGGTTCCTTATCCACTGGCGCTTGCAGGACGGGATACCACCATTTGTTTTGGAACCACAGCTTTGTTGAACGGGCACACCGATGGCAATGCTTTTATCTGGACACCCGCTACTTCACTCAGTAATGCATTTATATTAAACCCTGTAGCCTACCCTGCAAAGACCACTGCTTATGTATTAGCAGCAAGCGATACAAGGGGCTGTCCAAAGCAAGGAAGGGATACGGTAATTGTAAATGTTCTGCCTGATATCAGTGCTTTTGCGGGAAGAGATACCGTGGTGGTAGTTGGTCAGCCTTTGCAATTGCAGGCAACAGGCGGTAACAGTTACCAGTGGGTGCCTTCAACAGGACTTTCATCGCCAAACGTTGCCAACCCGGTTGCTGTTTACAATGCTTCAATTGAAAACATAAGGTATAAAGTGATTGTAAGTAATGAGGAAGGTTGTGCCGATTCTGCCTTTGTGAATGTCAGGGTTTTTAAAACAAAACCAACGGTGTTCGTACCAACTGCCTTTACACCCAACGGGGATGGCAGGAACGACCGGTTGATGGCCGTTGCAGTAGGATTCAAACAGGTTGAATACTTTAAAGTGTACAATCGCTGGGGTGAACTGGTTTACAGTTCAGGGGCAAACGGGCCCGGCTGGGATGGGAAAATTAATGGCCAGGTACAGGTCTCGTCTACATATGTGTGGATTATTAAAGCAATAGATTACACAGGTGGGGCATATTTTGAAAAAGGCCTTACCACCCTGATTCGCTAACCAGCCCGCTTATACCCTCATTTAGCCCTCATATAACCACCATTTTGTTGCCCTGCTTCTACAAAACAAAGCTTAAATCATCAATGAACTTTTTTATTGTAGAACCTTGTTCTTCCGGCACAGTTTTGACAATTAAGTATATAGAACAAGCAGAAAACAAATCAAAAATATCTTACAAAAAATTTGAGTTATGGAAAAAGTGATGGATAGACTTAGTGAAGTATTGGAACAACCGAGTGGAAAGTATCATATGCTGACAACTATTGGTGTAGTACTGGCAGTATTAACTTTTATGAGCGCCAGCTTATATGTTCTGATCACAAGCGCAGCTTAAGAAATTCACTATAAAAATATCAGGAAGCTTCACCATGGGTGAAGCTTTTTTTGCGCCTAGTTTTGCAAGATGGAGCCCTTTAATTTTCGGATTGCCACAAAAGAAGATATTCCCTCACTGATGCAGATCATCAACAAGGCTTACCGGGGAGATGCAGCAAGACAGGGATGGACACACGAAGCTGACCTGATTGATGGAATGATCAGGACAGATGCTTCAGCCCTGGAAGACATCATGAAAAGCCCCGGAGCCGTAATGCTAAAATGCATTGGGGAAGATCAACTGGTTGGCTGTGTTTACCTGCACAAGCAGGGAGCGCAACTTTACCTTGGGATGTTAACTGTTGATCCTGCCATCCAGGGCAAAGGCATCGGCAAACAACTGCTGCAGGCGGCAGAAGACCATGCAAGGAAACAAAACTGCAATTCAATTATCATGACCGTCATATCTGTGCGGAAAGAACTGATTGAATGGTATGAACGCAACGGTTATGTTTCCACAGGGGAAAGCAAACCTTTCCCGGATGATGAAAAGTTTGGAAAACCGAAGAAACAGTTGGAGTTTGTTGTTTTGAAGAAAGAGGTTTGAGAGTTTCTGGTTTATGGTTCCTTGTCTCTGGTTCTTTAGATACAGTTTTGCTTTACTGGTTTTTTATATGTTTACTATCCTTTGTTTATAAATCCTCCCTTTCTCTTCAAATAATTAATACTTGTTTTTAGCTTTCCTGCCTATGCGGTTTTTTCTACTTTTTGTCTTGATACAAAAAGTAGATCAAAAAGATCAAGGCCGGGTCTAATCGCTCCGCGTAGACCGGCCCCCCCACCGCACAACAGTCTTTCACTTCTGGCATCGACTATCACTTAAGAGTTCAGTCTTTCGTGGCATTGCTTAGCTCACTATTGGCTTAACCATTTCCTAATCAACAAAAGGCCTTATTCGAGGATACTGCAGGCGCTGAATTTTGTTGGCAGGCTTTTGTTGGCAGTTTCATTTCATTTAATCACAAAATGGGGCACTGGAACAATTATGACATTCTTTGGGCTTATTGTTACTATGGGCGTTGAAAGTTGGAAGAGGAGATCCTACGCCTTCGGCTCAGGATGACAGTTCGGAGAGGGTCTATTGAAACGAAGTTGGCTTAGGCCGGAGAGGTTAATATAGAAAGCGAGTTTGAAAAAGAAAAAGCGAGTCTGAAGGTAGAAAAGCTTTCATCAGTCAACTATAGCCCTCCCAATTCTCAAGTCTCTACTCTTAAGTCTGCACTCTTACGTTTGTATTCCTTTGCGTCTTTGCGTGAAACCCTCCATAAACCAGAAACCTTTCCGTTACTTTACACACTCAAATAACCATCATGAAAAAGATACTCAACATTTCCCTGGCCCTGGTTGCCCTTGTAAGTACCAGTGGCGCTTTGGCCCAGGACGATAAAAGCAAAAGACCCAGTCCCCCTGCAACACTGACTACTTCCATCAATGGAACCGATATTACCATCAATTACAGCCAGCCAGCAGTTAAGGGCCGCACTTTAGGTAAGGACATCGCGCCTTATGGAGAAGTATGGCGCACCGGGGCCAATGAAGCCACCACCTTCGAAACAAGTAAGGATGTTACCATCGAAGGCAGAGCACTGAAAGCAGGTAAGTATGCCCTTTTTACCATTCCCGGTGAAAAAGAATGGACCATTATCTTCAACAGCGTACCGGCACAATGGGGCGCTTACAAGTATGAGCAAAATAAGGATGTATTAAGGGTTACTGTTCCCGCAGGTAAAGCAAAGGATTTTACAGAACGCCTGACCTTTTCTGCTAACAACAATAACATTGCAATGGCCTGGGCCAATACACAGGTTCAATTTAAAGTGGAGTAATTGCTTGTTCAGCGATCTGATTGAAAAGGAGCATTTGCTCCTTTTTTTATTGGTGCAAAAACAAAACCTTTGCAGATAATTTCATGGCGAATGAAAAGAAGTAATCCATCACACTATTGCTTCTGGCCAAAAACAAAGTGGAAAAAACTTAATCTAAGGAATGGTCAAGGCGTATAATTTTTTAGGAAGCTGGCAGTTGTTTCCGGAGAAGGGGAATTATGATTCGGGATTGAGACCCAAAAGTGGCATCTATAAGATCGAAATGCAGGAAAATTCCAAAGAGCTTTCCATCAGCCATTCATGGGTCACTATCGAAAACGAGGCTTATACCGCTCAATATAAAGTAGAAGCCGATGGCGAACTGCAGCCATTCCAGGATCCGGCCATGGCGGACCAGGCACAGGTCTCTTTTATTGACAGCATTACTTTTGAAATGCATTTTTATAAATCCGGCCAGGTGGTGTTGCATGTTGTTCATGAGATCATGCCAAATGGATACCTGAAAGTCACACAACAGGGTTTCAGGCAGGATGGACATCCGTTCACTAACACGGAATTCTACCACAAGCAGATGAGCGTATTGCCATATTCTTCCTCCGTATCAGGCGCCCTGATCCGCCCAACAGAAGAAGGTGTCATCAGGCACAAGGCGCTTACTGCAATGGAAGAACAGACCAATATGCAGCTTGACCAGATCAGGAAGCAAATCGAGCTGCTGGCTTTGCAGGCACAGGAGATCCACAAGCGCAAGGAACTTTCCATGCTGATCTACAATGCGAAGCTTTCTTTCAAGCCGGAGATCGGCCAGGTCTACTACCTGTATGAAAAGACTGATGGAAAGCACATGATCTCACTGATCTCTCCAAAAGAATGGGGCGCATCCATGCCGTATAAACAATTTGTAGCAGCCGTGCAGTTACTGGCCGATCATACCTGGAAAGAATTGTAAAAGCATGAAGCTGCTGGAACAGATCAAGCTATACCACCGTGCCTGGAAATACAGGAATGAGGACCGGGAAGAGATACGTTTCATGATGGACCAGATCAAAAAAGGCGATACTGTGTTTGACATCGGCGCCCACAAGGGAGCTTACACTTTCTGGATGCGGAAAGCAACAGGCAAGAATGGAAAAGTGTTCGCGTTTGAACCACAACCCGCAGGTGCTGCTGTTTTAAAAAAAGTTTTTGATGATGTAATTGTCAAACAAATGGCGCTTTCCGACCGATCAGGCAACATTCCTTTATACATAAAGCCACAAGCAGTTCCTGTTTCATATGAAGCATCGCTTGATAACCGATATGAGGAGGCCCTGGTAATTACGGCAAACGTATCCACAATAGATATCCTTTGCTCGGAATTAAAGGTTAAGCCTACCTTCATTAAGATCGATGTGGAGGGACATGAAAGAAAGGTCATTGAAGGAGGACGACATTTTATCAGGGACCATCACCCGGTGCTGCTGGTAGAAATGGAAATAAGGCATACGGGTCATGAAGCAATGAAAAACCTTTTTAACCTGCTGTTGTCCTGGAATTATACCGGCACATTCTTCAGCGGGAAACAAAAGCTGTCAATAAAGGATTTCAATCCTCAATTACACCAGGCAAACAATGATCCTGCAAATAAAACATCCTATTGCAATAATTTTATCTTTCAATACCTGCCATGACCAAACTTTCCATCAATATCAATAAGATCGCAACGCTGCGCAATTCAAGGGGCGGGAACAATCCTGATGTTGTAAAAGCAGCCATAGATGCGCAACGATTTGGGGCTGACGGTATTACGGTTCACCCACGTCCTGATGAAAGACATATCCGTTACCAGGATGTGCGGGACATAAAGCCAATCATCACCACGGAGTTCAACATAGAAGGCAATTCGCGTGAGCAAAAGTTTGTTGACCTGGTACTTGAAGTACGTCCTGACCAGGTTACACTTGTACCCGACGAACTTGGGCAACTGACATCAGACCATGGATGGGACACGATCCGTCATAAGGATTATCTGAAAGAGATGATCGGTGTATTTAAAAAAGCAGGCATCCGGGTATCCATCTTTGTTGATCCCGATATCCGGATGGTTGAAGGCGCGGCGGAAACGGGTACTGACCGGATTGAATTGTACACGGAAGGTTATGCAAGACAATTCGCATCCGGATCACAAGATGAAGCAGTTCAACCTTATGTTGCTGCTGCCAACAGGGCTAAAGCACTTGGGCTGGGCATTAATGCCGGGCATGACCTGGACCTGCATAACCTGAAGTACCTTAAACAAAATATTCCGCACCTGGACGAGGTAAGCATTGGTCACGCGCTGATCTGCGATGCGATTTATCTTGGATTTGAGAACGTGATCCAGTTATATAAAAGACAATTAAAAGATCAGTAGAAAATTATACGTCATCCGTCCGAATGCCATCCTTTTTCTAACAATAACAGAACAAAAAACCAACAAAAAAAGCGTTAAGGATTATCCTTAACGCCTTGATGTATGATAAACGATCCTGTTGGTATGCACCATCCTTGGATCGACGCTAACTTAGATCGCTGGGATCAAAGGAATGTTTGGCAAAGCAGGAGAAGCCGGCGCTGCTGCACCAAGTACACCCAGTGGTGCATTCATCAGGCTCTTGCCTACTTTTTCCGTCACTTTTCTTTGAATACCTGTAAGCTGGTGTCTTTGTTTATAGATCATGTAACCCAGTGTAAACAATGCAGCTGCAGCCACCAGTCTTTTCAGCATCACGCCTTTAGGTGCAGGGATCTTAGTTGGAACACCATGCTCATCGAATTCTGCTGCTTCCTTTACATATCTACCTGTGGCAGGCATACCAAGTTTCCAGAATTCACGCGACAGCTTGTGAAGTTCTTTACGCGCCTCATCGCCATACATGGCCTGTCCGTGACCCGTAGCGATCACATTAGGCTCAAGGGCTGCTAATTCTCTAACGGACCTGGCCGCTGCACCCCAATCAGGCGTAAAATATTTAGGAGGTCCGCATACCCATTTCTTTTGTGTCATCACGGCCAATGCGGATTCCTGAAGTGTTGTTACAAAAGCATCACCTGCTATCAGCACGCCATCTTTTTCCCTGAATAAACTGATATGTCCGGGCGTATGTCCGGGTGTATGGATGATGCGCCAGTCATCCAGTTCCGGCACACTACCATCTTCAGGTAATTCGCGCAGGTGCTGTTCAGCATTGATCGGCCCTTTTGGATATGTAAATGAAAGCAGGGACATCATTCCACCGCCAACGGAAGGATCGGGAGGCGGGTAAGATGACTGGCCTGTAAGATAAGGCCGTTCCATATGATGACAATAAACCGGAACACCCCAGGCATCTGCCAGGTCAAGCAAAGAACCCCGGTGGTCGAAATGCGCATGTGTCATGATGATTGCTTTTGGCCTGGATCCGCGGCTACCGAAGATCTCTTTTGCAAGGTCCATGATCTTGGTACCTGTTGTTTTCAGACCGGTATCTACCAGTACCCACTCAGTACCTTCCCGATTCTGTATGATAAAAACATTCACAAATATGTCTTTCAGTCTCCATACCCCAGGGGCAACCACCCAACTATTGGTCCTGATGCTCCTTTCTTCCGTAGCGCTCAGTTCTCGCTTATCAACTAATGTCCGGTTCATATTCTTATTTTATGTTTATGATTAGGGTAAAGTCACAAATGTTATACCATGTGAACTGTGCTTCATGCCGTGGAAATTTGTATCCTGCTTTCCTCATACAAGGCAGCCAAAGCTGATGGGCCCGTTAATACCATCAGTTACTCAAATGTTTTTTATCACTTAGTTACTCGTATGTGACTGGATCAGGGAAGTTGTACAGGATCATCTGCATTCAGGACCACTCATCCATAATGTAAACGATCAATCAAATAGTCAGGATTTGACAAAGCGTACTAAAGTAGTTTCGTAGCCTAAACCATTGCGATATGAGAATGTACATTTTACTGCTATTCCTGGTCATCAGCATATTTGGCCAGGCACAGATCACCCTTACTCAATTGCCCAGCGGCGGCAATAAAAAAGCATGGGTTGGTGAACAGGTAGGTCTGACAAAAATCTCCATTCAATACGACCGGCCTGCGGTTAAAGGAAGGGAAGGCAAGATCTGGGGGCAGCTGGTCCATGCCGGCTTTACCGACCAGGGATTCGGAAGTTCAAAAGCAGCGCCATGGCGGGCTGGTGCCAATGAAAACACGGTCATTGAATTTTCAACGGATGTAATGATCGAAGGAAAACCATTGAAAGCGGGCAGGTATGGATTTTTTGTTGCGTACGATCCTTCAGAAGCAACACTGATCTTTTCAAATAATTCATCATCATGGGGTAGCTATTACTATAATGAAGCCGAAGATGCACTAAGGGTAAAAGTGAAACCTGTCGCAACCACTAATGCTACCGAATGGCTCAGGTACGAGTTCACCAACCAGACTGAGAACAGCGCCACAATTGCTCTTACATGGGAAAAGCTCACCATTCCTTTTAAGGTTGAAGTGGATTATGTGAACCAGCAACTGGAATCCTTCCGCAATGAATTGCGGTCAAACAGGGGTTTTTACTGGCTTGCATGGGACCAGGCTGCCCAATGGGCACTGCAGCGCAATGTGAACTTAGAACAAGCCTTACAATGGGCAGATTCAGCAACTGGTCCATCTTTCGGCGGCAGCCGACAGTTTCAACCCTGGGCAACCAAAGCTGGGATCCTTTCACGCCTGGGCAGGACCCAGGAAGCTGATGCCATTATGAAAAAAGCACTGCCACTGGCAGGCATGCAGGAGGTTCACCAGTATGGACGGCAGCTGCTGCAGCAGAAAAAAAATAAAGAAGCGCTGGAAGTATTTAAAATGAATTTGCAGAAGAACCCGGGACAATTCACGACGCTGATGGGAATGGTGCGTGGGCTTTCTGCAAATGGTAATTATAAGGAAGCCCTGAAGTATGCAAAACAGGCCGAGCCACTTGCGCCGGAGGGAGCGAATAAAACATTTGTGACCGGTGCGATCAAGAAACTGGAGGCCGGGCAGGATGTGAATTAAGGGTTGATTTAGAAAATCATTTTAAATCATAGATTTTTTCAAATTCAGGCTTGATTTCCATCGACTTACAAAGATTGTGTCAGTCCACTTAAGCCGCCTGACAGAATCTTTGTAACTCATTGATAATGCTTTTTCGTTTGATCATTTTAACGGCAGTTTTCTTTTCGATCTTTGATCAAGTTCATGATCTTTTTTTTGTAATTCCTGTTTTTCTCCCCCTGGAAATATGTTTCTTTTCCGGCTCTTAATTTCTTAGAAGCCTTGATCTCATTTGATCAGAAACCTTGATCCCCTTCATAAAAAAAGACCCCGCCACGGCGGGGTCTTCAATATTTTAATTCATTTTACTCGCATCCCAGCAACTCGCACAGCTTTGCTTCCAGTGCTGCTCCACGAAGGTCCTTGGCCACGATCTTACCGTCAGGACCAACAAGGAAATTCTGCGGTATGCTTTGCACCTTGTACGTCTGTGCAACCGCATTGTTCCAGAATTGCAGGTCACTCACCTGTGTCCAGGTAAGATTGTCCTTAGCGATCGCTGCTACCCATGGATCCTTAGCCTGGTCGAGTGACACACCCAATACGGTAAAATTCTTGTTCTTGAATTTGTTGAATGCAGTCACTACGTTAGGATTTTCCAGGCGGCAGGGCTTACACCAGCTTGCCCAGAAATCAACCAGCACATACTTTCCTTTGAATGAAGAAAGAGAAACCGGCTTGCCTTCAGGATCATTTTGGGTAAAGTCGATCGCCACCGATCCAACGGCGCCGATCTTGCTGTCCGCAATGTATTGCCCAAGACTTTTACCAATGCCTGAATTCCTTACCGATTCATCCAGTGAAAGGTAACGCTGTTCCAGCAGAACAGGATCATTGCTCACCTGCGCTGTTACAAAAAGCAGAAACGGAGATACATATGATGACCTGTGCTGCTGAATGAATTGACCAACTTCCTGGTTCACCTTACCGCTGACAGAATCGTATTGCTGCAGCAACCTGTTCCTGGCCTGCTCATTTGATTCGCGCTGCAATTGCGCCGCAAATGAATTTAACTCAGCTACTAATGGATTGAATGTATTCCGGAACTGGATAAAATCCCTGTGTGACCTGGAACCTTCAATTTTGAGGTTCTTCATATTGCCCTTAGCTCCTGTTACACGGATCTTTGCATTTTCAAGGAAGATATGCTGCGGATCCTCACTGCCTAAGATCAGCCAGTAAAGGCCAGGTTCTGCAACAGTTCCATTAACAAGAAAAGAATCTGCCTGCAATTTACCTGTTGCGATCACTGAGTTATTCTGGGTCGTCAGGATCTTTACTTCCCCGTCCTGCAGGCCCTTCACCCTTCCTGAAACCGTGAACCCCGATTGTGCAAAGGCCAGGGATGGAATGAAAGATGCCAGCAACAATAGTTTTCTCATAATTATCTTTTAACGGGTACCGGTACTAACTGTGGTTTTGCGGGAAATATAATGTCGAGTAGTTTATTCCAAAAAAATAGTCTCATGTGGCTTTTCATTTATTTTGATTGATGCCTCTTTTCCAACACTTCAATAACGTCTGACAATGAGCATTGTTTCGCTTGCAATAATATTAAATAATGGAACAAAAGGTCTGCCGCTTCGTTCAAAAATAACGCCCTGTTAACGTCTTTTGCTTCAATTACCATTTCAACTGCTTCTTCTCCAACCTTTTGCGCAACTTTATTAATCCCTTTTGCAACCAATTGCCGCACATATGATTTTTCGTCAACCCCATTGATCCTTAGCTGGATCAGGTGTTCCAGGTAATATAAAAAATCTTCCTTATGGTTCTTCTCACTCCAGCAGGTATCTGCACCGGTATGGCAGACGGGACCGCTTGGCTCGGCCTTGATCAGCAGGCTGTCCTTATCACAATCCAGCAGTATCTGCCTAAGTTGTAAATGGTTCCCGCTCTCCTCTCCTTTGGTCCACAACCTTTTTTTTGTCCGGCTGTAAAATGTGACAAGTCCTGAGGTCTCTGTCTTGTGTAAAGCCTCTTCATTCATGAAGCCAAGCATCAACACTTTCTGCGTTACATAATCCTGCACCACCGCAGGCGCCAGTCCATCTGCATATTTGGCGAAATCAACTTTCATTCCCGTCTAAGTTAAGCTGTTCGTTTGATTGATGGTACCCCGTTTTTTTACCATATGATTTCCTTTCCACTGAAGTGATTTTTATTTATTGATATGCTGCAGCATGCGCTGTGCATTCATGTTACCAGGTACATCATCATTGACGTACATGAATTTTTTCTTTTCCAAGATAATGCTTCAGGTCAGGGATGCTGATCTCCTTAAAATGAAAAACACTGGCTGCAAGGGCTGCATCTGCATGACCCTTTTGGAATACTTCTGCAAAATGCTGCATGCTGCCTCCGCCTCCGGACGCAATGACCGGAACAGGTAAAGCATCGGATAATTGCCTGGTGATGTCAATTGCAAATCCGGCCTTTGTGCCATCATGGTTCATGCTGGTCAGCAAGATCTCCCCGGCTCCAAGGTCAACAGCTTTCCTTGCCCAATCCAGGCAAAGAACATCTGTTTTGGTACGGCCACCATTAAGGTAAACATACCATTCGCCATCAGCTTCCTGTTTGGTATCAATGGCAAGAACAACACACTGGCTGCCTGCCTGCAATGCAATGCCGGTGATAAGTGATGGTTCAAGAAAAGCGGCGGTGTTCACTGCTATCTTATCTGCGCCTGATTGCAGCAATACATCAACATCGGCAACAGACCGGATACCGCCTCCAACCGTAAAAGGAATATTGATGGTGTGTGCCACCTTATGGACCAGTTCTGATAAGGTCTTTCGTTTTTCAATGGTAGCTGTGATATCCAGGAACACCAGTTCGTCAGCACCCTGACGGGCATACAATGCTGCCAGCTCAACCGGGTCACCAGCATCACGGAGGTCAACGAAATTGGTGCCCTTCACAGTCCTGCCATCCTTGATATCCAGGCAGGGAATGATCCTTTTTGCTAATCCGCTCATCCGGTCTGTCATCATGATGCTTCCTTATTTGCTAATTTGTTGAAATGATGCTATAAAAAAGGTTTCAGGTCTGAAAGCAGGATCCTTCCTTCATAGATGGCTTTCCCTATGATCACTCCTTTGCAACCGATCTCCTGGAGTTTGACCACATCATCCATTGAACTAACACCACCGCTGGCCACAAAATGCAGGTCCGGAAATTCTTTTACAATGTCCCTGTACAGTTCTGTGGACGGGCCTTCCAATGCCCCATCCTTGGAAACATCGGTACAGAATACCTGGTTGATGCCTTTCTCTTTGTATTTGCGGATGAAATCATAGACCCAGATGTCGGTTTCTTCCAGCCAACCGCTGACCGTGATCTTTTCTTTTCTTACATCGGCTCCAAGGAAGAAGCGCTGGCCTCCAAACCTGGTGATCCAGTCAAGGAACATGGGTTCATCTTTTACTGCAATACTTCCAACGGTAGCCAAAGCTGCACCTCCATCCAGAACGATCCTCAGGTCTTTTTCGGTTTTTATTCCTCCCCCGAAATCAATCACGAGCTTTGTTTTTCCTGCAATGGCTTCAAGCACTTTCCAGTTCTTTACAGCGCCAGCTTTAGCCCCGTCAAGATCAACAAGGTGAAGCCGTCTTATCCCAGCGTCCTCAAATTTCTTCGCCACTTCAAGAGGATGTTCGTAGTAAACTTTCTTTTGTGCATAATCACCATGCGTCAGCCTTACGCACTTTCCTTCTATGATATCTATGGCAGGTATAATCTCCATCAACCTTCAATAAAATTTTTTATGATCCTGTCGCCTACTTCTGCGCTTTTCTCTGCATGGAACTGTACTCCGTAGAAATTATCCCGGCAAACCGCAGCGGCATACTCGATACCATAACGGCAGGTGGCAATGGTAAATGGACTATCCTCTGCGTAATAGCTATGTACATTGTAAATAAAACTTCCTTCATCTACCTGGTTAAAAAGCCCTGATCTTAAGCCATAGATCTGGTTCCATCCCACCTGTGGTACTTTGATCTTTAATGGTGCTTCAGCGATCGTACTCTTTGGATCCATCTGATAAGCATCTTCACCCCTATCTGCTTGCATCTTCGAAGGATCAAATTTCTTTACTGCAATAGGAATGATGCCCAGGCAATCTGTGTTGCCTTCTTCCGAATGATCACATAAGAGTTGCATGCCCACGCAAATCCCAAGCACGGGTTGCTTCAGGTCTTTGATCACGGCGTCCAATCCATTCTGACGAAGGCTCTTCATTGCGCTTCCTGCTTCGCCAACGCCTGGAAAAATGACTCTATCCGCACTCCTGATCTTTTCAGGGTCGTCGGTAACTTCCGCCTGGATATCCAGTCTTCCAATTGCGTTCAGCACAGATCTGATATTTCCTGCGTTGTATTTTATAATGGCAAGATTCATTGAACTATTTTTAATGACCCTGATGCTCTGCAAACTTAGTTTGATGTTATAGTAGAATAAATGAAATGAACCCTTCTTTCCCCTGCCGCTTCAACAATACTTCTTTCATTTTAAAATTCCTGCCAGGAATTCCTTTGTTGTCTTTTCAATGTCCTGACTGTTTTCAATGGCCTTAATGTAAGCGCTGCCGATAATGGCTCCACTGGTCCACTTACAAGCTGTTTCAAAGGTTTGCTTGTCTTTAATGCCAAAACCTAACAGCACCGGGTTTTTCAACTGCATGCGCTTCAGTCTTTGCAGGTATACTTCCACCGGCGCGAAATCTTTATCAGAACCTGTAAGCGAAGAAGAAGATACCGCGTAAAGGAATCCACTACTCAGCGCATCCAGCTTCCTGGCCCTTTCCTCGTTGGTTTCAGGCGTCACAAGAAAAATAAAATCAAGCCCGTATTTTTTTATGATGGAGCCGTATTCGGTTTCAAATTCATGCATGGGAATGTCTGGTATGATGAGTCCATCAATACCTGCCTCCGAAGCTTTTGCACAAAACTTTTCAAAGCCAAACTGCAATAAAGGATTGAGGTAACCCATCAGCACAACCGGCACTTTGATCTCCGGCCTGAAACGATCCAATTGCTCAAAAAGTTTCGAGATCGTCATCCCGTTGGCCAGCGCTTTTGAACTGCTTGCCTGGATCACAGGGCCATCGGCCAGTGGGTCGCTGTAAGGCATGCCCAGTTCAATCAGGTCAGCCCCGCTCTCCTGCAGGGCCTTCATTATTTTTAATGTGCTGTCACGTTCAGGGAATCCCGCCGTGCAATAAACATTCAACACCTTTGATGGTTTCCGTTCAAACAATTCCCCGATCCTGCTCATGATGAATGATTTTCGGTTTCGTACACAGCCGTTCTATAATAATTCATAAAATCCTTCTACATTTTCCCATTCCGGATCTTCAAGTATCTCGAAGCTGTTGGTCCTTTCAATGGTCAGCAGGAAATTGGTGAGGAAGGTTTCAACAATTTCAGGATCCTTTGTATAAAAGATCACTTCCCTCCTGCGGTAAACAGTGGTATGGCCCACGTGTACGCTTCTTGTCTGCTCTTCAAGGTACTGGATCATCTTCCTTTCGAGTTCCATCAGGTAATCGTATTCTTCTTTTTCTGGATGACCCATTTCATTGTAAGCATCCGGAAGGATCTCTATAAAAACGGAATGCGAATATTCCCCCTTTTCAGGGAGGTCCTTCAGGTCTTTATTGATGATGGCGATCGCCGGGAAACCTTCCACTTCAAATTCGAATCCGGTATACGTTGAATCTTTACTTTTCATTTTTTGATGCACCTTCTTTTTGTTCCATGATCTTCATGTAGGTTGCCATGTCCTTATCGCCACGGCCACTTAAGCAAATGACCACTGTATCCTGTTGTGAAAGCTCCAACTGTTTCAAAGCGGAAAAAGCATGGCCTGTTTCCAATGCAGGAATGATACCCTCAAGGCTTGCCACTTCAAAAGCAGCAACCAATGCTTCTTCGTCTGTAGCGCAAAGGAACTTCCCCCTGCCGCTTTCAAACAGGTGGGCATGCAAGGGACCGATGCCGGGATAATCCAAACCCGCGGAAATACTATGAGGTTCTACAACCTGTCCGTCTGTTGTCTGCATCACCAGGCTCCTGCTGCCATGCAAAACACCATTGGTGCCAAGCCTTGTGGTAGCAGCGGTCTTGCCTGAATCTACTCCCTCACCTGCAGCTTCCACTGCAATCAGTTCAACAGAAGGCTCGTCAAGGAAATGATAGAAGGCGCCGGCCGCGTTAGAGCCACCCCCAACACAAGCGATCACTTTTGAAGGAAGCTCCTTACCTGTTTTTTCCTTTAATTGTTTGCGCACTTCCAGGCTGATCACACTCTGGAACCTGGCCACCATGTCAGGGTAAGGGTGCGGACCCACAACACTGCCAATGATGTAATGCGTATCATCGGGGTGGTTGATCCAGTCGCGGATGGCTTCATTGGTGGCATCTTTGAGTGTTTTGCTGCCGCTTGTAGCCGGTATTACTGTAGCACCCAGCATTTTCATCCTTGCAACATTTGGCGCCTGCCGCTGGATGTCTTTTTCTCCCATGTACACAATGCACTCAATGCCTTTCAATGCGCATACTGTTGCAGTGGCAACACCATGCTGGCCAGCACCGGTTTCCGCAATGATGCGCTTCTTTCCTAACCGTTGCGCAAGAAGTATCTGGCCTACCGTGTTATTCACTTTATGCGCACCGGTATGACATAAATCCTCGCGTTTTAAAAATATTTTGGCCTTGTATTTCATGCTTAGCCTTTCCGCAAAGTAAAGCGGCGTTGGCCGCCCAACATAATCCTTTAGAAGCAATGCATATTCCTTTTGGAAGGAAGGATCATTCATGATCTCCAGGTAACGTGACTTTAATTCTTCAACGTTCCTGTGGAGCATTTCGGGAATGAAAGCCCCGCCAAACCTGCCATAATAGCCCTGCGTATCGGGCGCTGTAAAAGTTGTTGCCATGTTCACTGTTTTCATTTCTCGCACTTCCTGTTTCAAATAGTTTCCAGTTGTGTCTTTGTTTTTACATCATCCGTAATATTTCCTGTATTGAGGGTGGCAGCGGGTTCAAACAGCATCACCCATACTTCGTTTTCCGCTACCGGCCGGTGCTCCACACCTCTTGGTACCACCAGGAATTCACCTTCCTTCAGTTCAATGGTCCTGTCCCTCAATTCCATATGGAACGAACCTTTAATTACGAAGAACAATTCGTCTTCTTCATCATGATGATGCCAGACAAAAGGCCCTTTCAATTTTACAAGCTTCACATGTTGTCCGTTCAATGATCCGACAATTCTTGGATTCCAGTGATCACTGAACATCAGGAATTTTTCTTCCAGGTTAACCTTGTCCATTGGCGCGTAATTGTGTTACAAAACTTTTTACCTTATCCATATCCTTGATGCCCGGATGTATTTCAAACCGGCTGTTAATGTCCACTACAAACAGGTCTTTGGCAACTGGATCTTTTTTAAATTCCATCACCATTTGTGCGTCATCCGGTTCAATGCCCCCGCTCAGGAAAAATGGCTTCGAAACATTCAATCCTTTCAGGCGGTTCCAGTTAAACTTCCTGCCAGTGCCGCCATACAGCATGGGATTGTCCCTGTCTGTTTTAGGAGCAGGCACACCGGTATCAAAAAGAAACATGTCTGCGTCAGCGTAATAGTCCTTGATCATCCACTCTACATGGTCATTCTCACCAAACCGGAAAGCTTTAATAACATGGACATAATCGGCAAGCCTGGAACATTCGTATGGTGTTTCATGACCATGCAACTGTACCATGTCCAGTCCAAATTCATCAACGGTCCTCATCACTTCATCATAAGATGCATTGACAAAGACCCCTACTTTATAAGGCTTGAGCCTGGCTTTTTTAACATCAGTGCCGCGAAGTCCGTGGTTCACAACATAACGCGGACTTTTAGGGTAAAAGATCAGGCCTGCGAATTCAACACCTAATTCTTCGAGCTGGTGCAATTGTTCAAGTCCGGTCATGCCGCATACCTTGATCTTCATTTTTTGTGCTTTAACTGTTTGATGAATTCAGCGAAAGCAATCGCAGGATCAGCCTGCCTCATAAAATGTTCCCCGATGAGAAATCCTTTGAAGCCACTGTTTTTTAAAGATACAATGGTTTCAACACTGTTAATGCCGCTTTCTGCAATGGGTAATTTGTCCTGCGGGATCTTTTCCAGCAACCGCATGGAAGCTTCAAGGTCAACTTTAAAATCTTTCAGGTTCCTGTTGTTGATGCCTACCAGGTCAACTGAATCAGTGATATGGCCGATCTCTTCATCCCCGTGCAACTCAAGGAGCACTTCAAGTCCAAGGTCATGCGCCGCTTCTGAAAGCTCTTTCACTTCTTTCACCTTCAGGCAGGCAGCGATCAGCAGGATCACTGAAGCACCATGCGCTTTGGCTTCGGTCAACTGATACGCATCCACCATAAAATCTTTTCGCAGAAGGGGAACATCCAGGTCTATAGCCGCTGCAAGGTCTTCAAGCCTGCCGCCAAAAAAATCAGTATCAGTAAGAATAGAAATTCCGCAGGCGCCATTAGAAGCATAGGCATGAGTGACCTCCTGAACCGTTGCAGAATCATTGATCACACCCTTGGAAGGAGAACGCCTTTTGAATTCAGCAATGATGCCGGTTGCATTTTCCTCCAGCAATTGTGATCTGAGGGAAAGTGTTTTTTTATTGAACAAAGGCATCTGCTCAAGGACCTTTACCGGCACCTGCTTTTTTCTTTCAGCCACTTCCACCCTTTTCCGTGCAATAATGGTATCCAGTATGTTCATTGCAGCGAGATTAGTTTTTGAAAAGATGTATAGGCTTTTCCACTTTCCAGGCTTTCTACTGCGGCATCATAAGCATCATCGTATTTCTTATAGGTGCCTGTGCCATGAAGCGCCATAGCGGCATTGGCCAGCACTACTGCATTCTGGGCCCAGCTTCCTTCGCCTTTGATCACCCTTAGAAAGATCTTTGCAGCTTCGTCAACCGTGCTGCCTCCATGGATATCGGAAGCCATAACAGCACGCTTTCCAAGCGTTTCGGGAGACAGCACTTTTTCACCTTTTTCAGTGATCACTTTTGTATCGTTGGTTAATGATATTTCATCGTAGCCATCCAGACCGTGGATGATGGTGAATGATCCGCCACCTTCCTGAAGCAGGTAATTGTAAATGCGGGCCATTTCAAGGTTGTATACACCTACCAGCTGGTAAGCAGGACGGGCAGGATTCACCATAGGGCCAAGCATATTAAAGAATGTTCTGAAGCCAAGGTTGCGGCGGATCGTTCCAACAACTTTTAATGCAGGATGAAACTGCGGGGCATGGAGGAATGTAAAATGGGTTTCCTCCAGTTCTTTTTTGAGCTTGTCAGCCCCATTTCCAAACCGGTAACCCAGTGTTTCCATTACATTGGATGCGCCACTGACCGAAGTAGCCCCGTAATTGCCATGCTTGGCCACTTTCTTTCCCGTGCCTGCAACAATAAAACAGGATAAGGTTGAAATGTTGAATGTATTCTTTCCATCGCCACCGGTTCCTACAATATCAATCACCGCTTCCCCTTCAAGGTCTACCGGCACCGCCAGCTCCAGCAAGCCATCCCGGAACCCTTGCAGTTCTTCGATCGTAATGCTGCGCATCAGGTAAACCGACATCAGTGCGGCCAGCTCTGTTTCATTGTAGATGCCCCTGGCAATATTGCCCATCACTTCCCTGGCCTGTTGCCTTGAAAGGGCTTTATGCTCGAATAAGTGTTGGAGTATCTTCTTCATAATATCGCCGATTGCACGGATTTTAGATACGGGATGGCACGGATAGCAAATACAGCATCACGGATGACACGGATTGCACGGATTATGTTATTATAATTTGGATTCATGGTCGTTTACTTTTTTACTTTTTTATTATAGGGTGTATCCGCTTTTTATTTTTTTGTACTAAGACTTGAGCCAGTTCTTCATGATGGTTTCGCCGTCGGGCGTGAGGACGCTTTCTGGATGGAACTGTACGCCCTGGACGTCGAAGTTTTTATGTTGAAGCGCCATAATGTAGCCCTGATCGTCCCGTGCAGTAATGTCAAGGTCTTCAGGAAAGCCCTCCTCGCTGATGATCCAGCTATGGTATCTTCCAACAGGGAATGTTTCCGGAAGGTCTATAAAAAGCCGGGGCCTCTGCTTGGTGTTTTTGTTTTGCGCATTTTGATCTTCCTCTTTCTCTTTCTCTTTCTTGCCCTCCACAATTCGTACCGGCATCGCCACTCCATGGTATACGGTAGAAAGGTTCAGCAGTTTGCCGCCAAATGCTTCTCCAATGGCCTGATGACCGAGGCAAACACCCAGGAGCGATTTTTTTGGGGCGTATTCGCGGATCAGCGGAAGCAGCATGCCTGCTTCGGAAGGAATACCCGGTCCTGGTGAAAGAATGATCTTGTCATACTCAGCTACCTTTTCCATAGGTATCTCATCGTTCCTGTACACATCAACCTTTCCCGGCACCAGCTTTTGTACCAGGTGGACAAGGTTATACGTGAAGGAATCATAATTATCGAAAACGAGTATTTTCATTTGAATTTATTTGGTCAAAGCCTTTATCACTGGCTGATCTTCTCAGCCAGTTGTATGGCCTTTTTTAATGCATTTAATTTATTGCCTACTTCTTCCAGCTCGCTTTCCGGTTTGCTTGCTGCCACAACGCCAGCACCTGCCTGGTAGAAAAGTGTATTGTCCTTACTCAATAAAGTTCTGATCATGATCGCATGGTTGCAGGATCCATCAAATCCTACAAAGCCAATGGCGCCTCCATAAAAACTTCTTGCCGTTGGCTCGTATTCATTGATCAATTGCATAGCCCTGTATTTAGGTGCGCCGCTTAAAGTGCCTGCAGGAAATGTTTTGAAAAGCACATGAAAAGGATTGGTGGAGCCCGGCACCAGCCCTGTCACTTCACTTACCAGGTGGATCACGTGTGAATAGTATTGCACCTGGCGGTACCTGCTTACTTCAACACTGTTGCACACCGTACTTAAATCATTTCTCGCCAGGTCAACAAGCATCACATGCTCTGCGTTCTCTTTCGGATCGAGCAACAATTCAGCGGCTTTTTCCTGGTCTGTCGCATCATCCCCGGTCCTTCTGAAAGTACCGGCTATAGGGTGCACCACTGCTTTCCCACCTTGTATGATCAATTGCGCCTCCGGTGATGAACCCATCAGCTTGTAATCGCCATAATCAAAAAAGAAGAGATAAGGCGATGGATTGATATTCCTTAAAGCCCTGTACACGTTGAACTCATCACCGGTGAATGACTGCTGGAACCTGCGGCTCAATACGATCTGGAAAACATCACCACGATAACAGCTCTGGATGCCTTTTTTTACCATTTGCCTGTAATCCTCATCACTCATGTTGGAAGTTTCCCCGGATGCAGAGCGAAATGGATAGGAAGGAACATCGCGGCTCCTGATGAGTGATTCAACAACAATACCTTCCGACTCCAGGCCGGCTACTTGGTTCTCCAGTAAGATCAGTTCATCTTTGTGATGGTTGATGGCGATCACGTACTGGTACAACCTGTAACGTGCCACCGGCACCCTGTTGCGCCCATCGGCATCTTCGCGAAAACGGATGGTCTCGAAAAATTGAACGGCATCGAAGCTGAAATAACCATAAAGTCCCTGCGCGAACTTTGCAGGACGGGGATCATCGGATGTTGTTTCAAATCGCTGCATGAAATTCCATAACAGGTCTTTCAGGTCATCACTGTTTTTCAAGGGAGCTTTTTCAGGATGCTGGCCGGGCAGCTTGAACTCGATCATCTTCTGGTCCCTGATCTCGATACCGGCAATGGCATTGATACAAATAAAGGAATAACTGTTTTCTGCGGCATGATGGTCGGCGCTTTCCAGGAGAATGGTATCCCGGAAACGGTCGCGCAAACGCAGGTAAATTCCAACCGGCGTAAATACATCTGCCAGCATGGATTTTACCTTTGTATGGATAGCGATCTTTTTCATTTTTCTTTTTTACCTGTTGGTCCTTTTATGATCATCTGTTTTAACCTTGCCTTTAGGGGCATTAAAAAAGCCCCTGATAGGGGCTCTGAATATGGTGCATCAACTATGGTCAATAGCATCCCAGAACCCCGAAAGAGTTTGTATGCCACCACCACTGATTGTTGATCCTTTGAATCATGTGGCAAAAATGCCGGAGAAAATTTAAACCGACAAATAAAATTTTATAATCTTACTGTTAAACTCCCTTTATGAACCGCATTCTTTTCCTGGTACTGGCTTTATCGCTGGCTGCCTGCTCCTCTTCCAGAAAATCCGCATCTTCTAATCCACCTATGCAAACCGGCGCTGTGAACACTTATAAATTAAAAGAAGTCTCTACTGATGAAACCTATGGCTATACGGAAAGAAACCCCATTAAGGTAGGTGGTGTTCAATCGGGTCCTGCTAATGAACGCTATTACCTCAACAATCTGACGGGTCCAAATGGCGAAACCATCAGCTTTAACCGCAAAGGAAGCTGCTGCGCTTTTGACTCACCCAATGGTTTTATGGGTAAAGGATTACTTGACATGTATGAAGTAACCTACGACGGGTTAAGCACGCCCGTCATCCTTTACCTGAATATGTACGATAAAGGCGACCTCAAAGCGCCCAAAGGATTCCGGTACAGGCAATAACGAAAACCTGGATCCACGGAGCACAATCCACCTGGACCTTTGTATTTTGTATCGTATAAAATCAGGTTAGGACCAGGTTTTGCAGATGAACCAGTAATGCCTTATAATTAAACTAAAAACAATGCTGATACAACATCAACAAAAAGGTGCAAATGGAATGTTCTTTATTCCCGGCGAAGAGGAAGGAGATGATATGCTGGCTGAACTGGTCTACCTGAAACAGGAACCTTCTACAATGGTCATTGAACATACAGAAGTTGCAGACAGCCTGAAAGGACAGAATATTGGATACCAGCTGGTGCATACGGCAGTTGAATATGCGCGCACACACCAGATGAAGATCATTCCCCTTTGTTCTTTCGCAAGGGCGGTGATCAATAAGAAGCCGGAATTGCAGGATGTGCTGGCCTGACATTAAAAAGCCTATTTCAACTGGTCCGGCTGAATAAATCATAGAACCATGGTTGGTGGCGCTGCCATCAGCCGTGGTTTTTCTGTTATCTTCCCTCCATGAAATGGCTGTTATTTTTCGCGTGCTTTTTTTATTCATGCTTTTGCTTCTCACAGGCAGATAGTTTTTACCTGCTTAAGCCGGATCGTGTGTTCGATGGTGAACAGATGCAGGAAGGATGGGTAGTGCTGGTAAAAGGAAGTAAAATAGAAGCAGCAGGAAGCATGAACTTCAAGCTGCCTGTCAATACAAGGGTGATCGAGCTGAAAGGAAAGACACTGCTGCCAGGTTTCATTGAAGGACATTCACACCTTTTTCTTCATCCATACAATGAAGTAAGCTGGAACGACCAGGTACTAAAAGAAAGCCGCGCTGAAAGAACGGCAAGGGCCGTGAACCATGCAAGGGCAACCCTGTATGCCGGCTTTACAACAGTTAGAGACCTGGGTACCGAAGGGGCTGCATGGGATGATGCTGGTTTGAAAACAGCTATAGAAAAAAAAGTGATACCAGGTCCCAGAATGATCATTGCCACAAGGGCTATTGTTGCAAGCGGCAGTTATGGGCCTAAAGCAGGCCACGCTGACATGGAGCTGCCACAGGGAGCAGAAGAAGCATCAGGGCCTGAAGACCTGTCAAGAGTGATCAGGAGCCAGATGAGTAAAGGAGCCGACCTGATCAAAGTATATGCTGATTACCGGTATGGACCGGGCGGAGAAGCAAGGCCAGCTTTTACCGAAGCAGAATGGCAGGTGATCAGGTCCGTATCGGCAATGGGAGGCAGGAAAGTGGTGGCACATGCATCTTCCCCTGAAGCAATGAAGATGGCAGCACTTGCAGGTGTGTCCAGCATTGAACATGGTGATGGAGGAACTGACGAAGTATTCAGGCTGATGAAAGAAAAAGGAGTGGCGCTTTGTCCAACACTAGCTGCAGGGGAAGCCATACTTCAATACAATGGATGGAAGAAAGGTACCGATCCGGAACCCGAAAGGATCATTCAAAAAAGAAAAAGTTTTCAGTCAGCCTTACGCAATGGCGTAACCATCTGCTTTGGTGGTGATGTTGGCGTTTTTACCCATGGTGACAATGCAAGGGAAATGGAACTGATGGTGGCTTATGGCATGAAGCCGGTAGATGTATTGCGTTCTGCCACTTCCATCAATGCTGATGTGTTTGGCTACGCCGACAGGATCGGAAGGATCCGCAAAGGCCTGCTCGCTGATCTAGTAGCAGTGGATGGCGATCCAACAGTGAATATTTCAAATGTGCGTAAGATCGCGTTGGTCATGAAGGACGGTGTGATCTATACACAATAAGTATATATTTTTCTCGCAAGTATTTTCATGATACAAGCTTGCAAATTGGTAAAATAGAACAATAAATTACTTCATTACCGAGATGCCCCATAGGACTGTATGTAAAAAGCTATCAGCCATAAGCAATCAGCTAACAGCCTCTCTCCTATCAGCTAACAGCTTCCCTACAAAACTCCCTTCGTACTCGGCAGATAATTCTTGAACGGATCCCTCTTCACCGCCATCCGGATCGCTTTTGCAAATGCCTTGAAAATGGCTTCTATTTTATGGTGCTCGTTCTCGCCCCGGCATTCAATGTTCAAATTACACCTGGCTGCGTCCGAAAAGGATTTGAAGAAATGAAAGAACAGTTCTGTTTTTACATCCCCTACCTTTTCAGTTTTGAAATCCGTATTCCAGACGATCCAGCTCCTGCCGCCAAAATCGATCAGCACTTTTGCTTCCGCTTCATCCATTGGCAAAGCGAACCCATACCGCTCTATGCCCCTTTTATCTCCCAGGGCTTTAGCGAATGCCTCACCTAACGTAATGGCGGTATCTTCAATGGTGTGGTGTTCGTCTATGTGCAGGTCACCGTTGGCTACGATCTTAAGGTCCAGTTTTCCATGTCGTGCGATTTGGTCCAGCATATGGTCAAAAAAGCCAATGCCGGTTTTAATCTTCCCGATACCGCTGCCATCGAGGTTCAATGACAAAGCGATCTCCGTTTCAGATGTTTTACGCTCGTGAAGGATCTGCCGCTGCCCAAGTTTCAGGAATTCATAAATATCCTTCCAGTCTGTGGTAGCCAGCGCAACAAACTGGTTCAGTTCATCGGGATTGTCTTTGATCTCACCCCCACCAAGATCAGGATGGTTCTTTAGCCAGATGGCCTTGCAATTCAGGTTCTTTGCCAGTTGCACATCGGTAATGCGGTCACCAATTACAAAAGACTGTGCGATATCATATTGATCGTTGTTAAGGTAATGACGCAACATGCCAATGCCCGGCTTCCTGGTATCAAGGTTATCAGCAGGCATGCTCCTGTCAATGTGAACGGCTTCAAAGTGCACGCCTTCGTTCTCAAAGCTTTTCATGATATGGTCATGGATAGGCTGAAAGTCCTCGACTTTAAATTTGGGCGTTCCAAGGCCGTCCTGGTTACTTACCATGACCAGCTCGTAATCCAGCTCGGATGCGATCAGGTTCATGTACTTGAATGCATAGGGATAAAATTCCAGTTTATGCCAGGCATCGATCTGGTAGGTTGGAGGATATTCCTTGATCAATGTTCCATCGCGGTCTATGAACAACACTCTTTTCATTTATAATCTTTTAATGCTTGAATCAATTGATTGTCCTGTTCGGGTGTGCCTACCGTGATACGCAGGCAGTCATCACAGAGGATCACGTTACTGCGGTTGCGCACAATAATGCCCTGTTCTTTGAGGTACTGGTAAATGGCCGTAGCTCCATTTATTTTTGCAAGTATAAAATTGGCGTCTGATGGGTAGACCTTTTGTACAACAGGCAGCTCCACCAATTGTTTTACCAAAGAATCTCTTTCCCTGATCGTTTCACGGATCATGGTATTCACATCTTCCAGGTTGTCCAGCGCTTTCAATGCCAGTTCCTGCGTGGCCTGGTTGATGTTATAGGGTGGTTTGATCTTGTTAAGTATTTCAATGAGCTCTTCCGAAGCAAATGTGATCCCCAGTCTCAGCGCAGCAAGCCCCCAGGCTTTGGAGAAGGTTTGCATGATGACCAGGTTGGGATAGTTTTTAAGCTCTAGGATAAATGAACGGCTGCGGCTGTAATTAATGTAAGCCTCGTCCAGGACAACTATGCCGTTAAAATTGTTCAGCACAATTTCAATGTCTTCATGATCCAGGCTATTACCGGTTGGATTATTGGGTGAGCAAAGGAAGATCAGCTTTGTGTGTTCATCCACTGCTTCCTCGAGCGCATCGAGGTTAAGCTGGTACTGTGGCGTTAAGGGCACTTCCTTTACCTGGATATCATTGATGCCTGCATACACTTCATACATGCCATAGGTAGGCGGACAGATGATGATGTTATCATTGCGAGGATCGCAAAAAGCACGGATCAGCAGGTCAATGCATTCATCGCTGCCATTACCCAGCAGCATCTGGGCCGCATCAACCTGCTTGATGGTGCCGATCTTTTTCTTTAATTCCCATTGCAATGGATCCGGGTACCGGTTGTACCATTTTGTAAGCGGTGAACCAAAACTATTCTCATTGGCATCCAGGAATACCCTGGCACTGCCACTGAATTCACTTCGCGCCGATGAATAAGGCTTTAATCCTTTTATGTTACTACGCACCAGTTTCTCCAAATCAAAAGACATTGTCCGAAATTTTTAACTCTTAATCTAAACTCTGTATTCAATTCTTAAGTCTCTACTCTTACGTCTGCACTCTTAGGTCTGCAGCCGTTTCCTGACGGCTGCAGCATGCCCTTCCAGCCCTTCCGCTTCCGCCATCAGCACAACCGCCGGACCTATATTTTGCAGTCCTTCACGTGTTAGCTTTTGATAAGTGATCTTCTTCACAAAGCTATCGACGCTCACACCGCTGTAGGCCCTTGCAAAACCATTGGTGGGCAGTGTGTGGTTTGTACCGCTTGCATAGTCGCCTGCGCTTTCAGGAGAATAATTACCTATAAATACGGAACCTGCGTTGGTAATGTCCCCTGCTACCTGGTCCGCTTCTTTACAACAGATGATCAGGTGTTCGGCAGCGTAAGCATTCACAAAGCTGATCGCTTTTTGCAGATCGGGCATGATGACCGCCCTGCTGTGACTGAGCGATCTTTCCGCGATCTCTTTCCTTGGCAGTTCTTTTAACTGGCGCTCCAGTTCCGCTAAACATGCGTTTACCATTTTCTCTGATGTGCTAATCAGCAATACCTGGCTGTCGCGTCCATGCTCCGCCTGGGACAACAAATCCGCTGCAACAAATACAGGGTTTGCAGTTTCATCAGCCAGTACGCAGACCTCACTGGGACCGGCAGGCATGTCAATCGCAACGCCTTCCATTTGTACCAATTGCTTGGCGGCAGTGACATACTGGTTACCCGGACCAAATATCTTGTAAACGGCCGGCACCGATTCTGTTCCATAGGCCATGGCTGCAATGGCCTGTGATCCACCAATACGGAAGATGGTGCTGATGCCTACCAGTTTTGCAGCAAACAGGATGGCAGGATGTACCCTCCCATCCTTATCGCATGGCGTGCACAGAATGATCTCTTTGCATCCTGCAAGCCGGGCTGGTATGCCCAGCATGAGCACTGTTGAAAAAAGCGGTGCAGTGCCTCCTGGTATGTACAACCCAACTTTTTCTATGGCAACAGACCTCCTCCAGCATTGAACACCTGGCACCGTCTCAATTGGCAGCTCGGATAACAATTGTTTTGTGTGAAAGGCTTCAATGTTACCTGCAGCAAGGATGATGGCATCTTTTAATTCCGGGAGAACTTCATGTTGTGCAGCTTCAATATCAGCAGCAGGTACACGAAGATCATCCAGCACCACCTTATCAAACTGCTCCGCGTAATTCACAACAGAATGGTCACCGCCCCGCTTGATGTCCTTTAAAACAGTCTGCACATCGGACATCACGCCTGCATTATCGGAATAGGGCCTTTTCAGCAATTCCTTCCACGCCGTCTCCGCCGGATCAACAATTATTTTCATGCGTTTATTTTATTCTGTTCCGTTACCCGTCATTTATTTGAATAAAGGATCACATGATCATTTTTTCAATGGGCACAACCAGTATTCCCTGGGCGCCTGCTGCTTTCAGCTGTTCGATCTTTTCCCAGAACTCATCTTCATTCAGCACACTGTGTACCGAACTCCACCCGCTTTCTGCAAGCGGCAACACCGTAGGGCTTTTCATGCCAGGCAAAAGACCGATGATCCTTGGAAGGGCTTCATTTGGAGCATTCAGCAAAACATATTTATTATTCTTTGCTTTGCGCACCGCCCTGATGCGGAACAGCAACTGGTCAAGGATCTTTTGTTCCGCTTCAGCCATGTTTTTGGTGGCCACAAGAACTGCCTGACTTTTCAGGATGGTTTCCGATTCCTGCAATCCATTCATAAATAAAGTGGATCCGCTGCTTACCAGGTCGCAAATAACATCGGCCAATCCAATGCCGGGTGCAAGTTCCACAGATCCACTGATCTCATGGATCTCTGCGGTAACGCCTTTTGAATCCAGGAACTTTTGTGTCAGCACAGGGTAACTCGTGGCGATCTTTTTGCCCTGCAGGAAGTTAACACCACCGTACTGGTCGGTCTTTTTAACGGCAATGGACAACCGGCATTTGCCAAAGCCCAGCGGCTCTACCAGGTCAACTGCCTTGCTTTTTTCGTAAAGCACATTTTCGCCAACAATCCCAATATGGGCCACCCTGTCTTCAACATATTGCGGAATATCATCGTCCCTTAAAAAATATACTTCAAGCGGAAAATTATCCGCCACTGATTTCAGCTGGTTGTGCCCGTTCTTCACTGAAACGCCACAGTCGTTCAGCAACCTGATGCTGTCATCATGCAATCTTCCGGATTTCTGGATCGCCAGTTTTAATACCATATCATTATTTTTTTCCCTGCTTCTTTTAACGGCATGAATGATTGAAAAAATAATTACCTGTCATTTCAATCCAGCCATATAAAAAAGAAAAGGCTTACCACCGGTAAGCCTTCGTTATATTAAGTACAATACACCAATGGCTTACCGTTTTGGCAAGTGTGCATGGTGTGTATGTACAAAAAATCTCATTCCGGCGCAAAAATAGGTGGCAAACCGTATGCGGCAAAAGTTTTCTTTTTACAAAAACGCATTGGGCTTAACTTAACGCATAATTCTTCAACATTCTGCCATGAAAAAAATATCATTTCTTACCAGTTTCCTTTTGTTTGCCCTGATCAGTTTGGGGCAGGACAATTTTAAATACCAGGTGCCACCCAAGGACATCCAGGACCTGGTGCTTTCCAAGCCTACTCCAGGCATATCCATTGATGATAAAGGTGAATGGATGATCCTGCTTGACCGCAGTGATTTTCCAACTATTGAAGAGCTTTCGCAGCCTGAGCTTCGCATTGCGGGCCTGCGCATCAATCCCAATAATTTTGGGCCCAGCCGTGCACCTTCTTCAGTGAACCTGCAGATAAAGAATATCAAAACAGGCCAGGTTTCTGCAATTGATGGCCTTCCTGAAAAAATGAGTGCCACTTCGGTGCAATGGTCTCCTGACCAGCGCCAGTTTGGTTTTGTGAATGCCACTTCCACCGGTGCGGACCTGTACATTGTTGATATTGCAACACGCAAGGCCAGGAAGATCAATACCAATCCACTTAATACAGTGCTTGGCGGAAGCTACCAGTGGACCGGCAATAACAGTGTTGTTTATAAGACTGTCATTCCAGGTAAACAATTGTCAGCAAAAGCCGGCGCTCCTTCTGGTCCCGTAGTGCAGGAAAACCTTGGCAGGGCAGCCGCTTCAAGGACTTACCAGGACCTGATCAAATCAGCATATGATGAAGCCTTATTTGAATATTATGGAACAGCGCAACTGGTAAAAAATGATATGAATGTGGAAACACCTATCGGACAGCCAGCCATCTACCGCAGTTTTTCAGTTTCACCAGATAAGAATTACATCCTGGCAACAACCATCAATAAACCATTTTCGTACCTGGTGCCTGCCAATGGCTTTCCGCATACGGTGGCTGTTATTGATATGAACGGACAACAGGTCCGCAGCCTTGCAACAAATCCAAGCAGCGAAGGACAGCCCATTGGTTTTGATGATGTGGCAGCTTACCCGCGTGGCTTTAACTGGAGAGACGATGAACCTGCTACCATAACTTATGTACAGGCATTGGATAATGGACTTGGAAAAAAGAAAGCGGAATGGCGCGATGCGCTTTATGCCATTAACCTGAAAGGCGATGGTCAGCCAAAAGAATTATTCAAAACAAAGCGGCGTTTTGGTGGTGTGATCTGGGGTAACCAGGAGTTGGCGCTTTTCTTTGAACAGATGTTCGCAGACCGAAAGCTGCGGATCAACAGGTACAACCCAACTACAGGACAAATTGATTCGCTGAATGAAAGAAGCAGCAATGACAGTTACGGCAACATCGGTTCACCTGTAACGCGCCGCAATGAGTACGGCAGGAATGTATTGCTGGTGCAAAAGAATGGCGAACTATTGCTGGAAGCGGAAGGCGCAAGTCCCAACGGTTCTTTCCCTTTGATCCAGAGCTGGAACCTGAAGACAGGGAAAAGAAAAGTTTTATGGCAATCAGAAGATGGTGTGTACGAATACAGTGTCAGCGTAATTGATCCTGAAAAGATGACCTTCATCACCCGTCGGGAATCACCAACGCAAACTCCTAATTATTATATCAGGCAGTTAGGCAAGAAGCCAACAATGAAAGCCATTACGGATTTTAAAAATCCATATGCGCAGCTGGAAGGCATCGTGAAACAAAAGATCTCTTACCAGCGTGCTGATGGCATTAACCTTACCGGCGATCTTTACCTTCCCAAAGGCTATGATGCCAGGCGTGATGGTCCTTTACCCGTGATCATGTGGGCTTACCCTGTTGAATATAAATCAGCTGCAGATGCGGCCCAGGTAAGAGGTTCGAAGTATACTTTCACAAGGATCAACTACGGTTCTCCTATTTTCTGGGTCACGCAGGGATATGCTGTACTTGACAACGCGGAGATGCCCATTGTTGGAGAAGGTGGAAAAGAACCGAATGATAATTTCATCCCTCAATTGCACCTGAATGCGCATTCGGCTATTCAGAAACTGGCCCAGATGGGTGTTGGAGACAGCAACCGAGTTGCAGTGGGCGGACATAGTTACGGAGCGTTCATGACGGCTAACCTGCTTGCACATACGAAATTGTTCAAGGCAGGCATTGCACGCAGCGGCGCTTATAACCGCACACTCACACCATTTGGTTTTCAGGCAGAGGAAAGAACTTACTGGCAGGCTCCTGAAGTGTACAGCCAGATGAGTCCATTCACTTATGCAGACAAGATCAAGACCCCGCTGTTGCTGGTACATGGCGAACTGGATAACAACCCGGGTACCTTCCCCATCCAGAGTGAACGTTTATACAACGCCATCAAAGGTCATGGCGGAACGGTAAGGTACGTGGTGCTTCCTTACGAATCACACGGCTATGCTGCAAAGGAAAATATACTGCACCTTCTGTGGGAACAGAACCAGTGGCTGGAAAAATGGGTAAAGAACGCGGACAAGAATAAGCCGGTGGCGGCGGAAGGACAGAAGGTGTTTTAGATAAGCTTCGAGCTGTGAGCTTCGAGCTGCGAGCTTTTGGCTGATGGCTGTTAGCTGATGGCTTTTTTGGGAGATGTCCTAAATTAAATTAACCGCAAAGGACGCAAAGAGCGCAAAGGAAATACAACTTTACGTTCTCTTTGCACCTTTCGCGTTCTTTGCGGTTTTTTCTCCTACGCAAATGGAATCAATATAAAATGTTCGAACCTAAAGAACCAGAAACCAGAAACAAGAAACCATAAACTCACCTCGCCAAGGCTACGGCAGGCGGAGCAACAAAAAACAAAAAACCAAAAACTATAAACAAATTTCGTTTCCCCCTATCTTTGCCCCGGCAGGTCTTATACGGCCAGCTCCTGCTGAACTCCCCCAGGATCGGAAGATAGCAAGGGTAGGCGGTTGTAGCGGTGCGATGTAAGTAGCCTGCCATTTTTTATTTCCGCCCTGTGCGGAATTTTTATTTCCCCTACCTCCCCTTTTATTTGGTCTATATTTGCCCGAAATTTTAGCGATTTATGAAATTTTTTATTGATACGGCCAACCTCGCACAGATAAAGGAAGCAAATGAATTAGGCATCCTCGACGGTGTAACCACCAACCCTACGCTGATGGCAAAAGAAGGCATCCGCGGACAGGAAGCCATCAACCAGCACTACAAAACCATTTGTGAACTGGTGGACGGAGACATCAGCGCAGAGGTTCTGTCAACAGACTACAAAACCATTATTGAAGAAGGCCAGAAACTGGCTGCTATTCATCCCAATATTGTTGTAAAGGTTCCCATGATCAAAGACGGTGTAAAAGCCATCAAATGGTTCACAGATAATGGCATCCGTACAAACTGCACCCTGATCTTTTCTGCAGGCCAGGCCATTCTTGCAGCCAAGGCCGGCGCGGCTTACGTTTCACCATTTATCGGGCGCATTGACGACAGCGGATGGGATGGCATGATCCTGATCGACCAGATCAGCCGCATTTTTGCAGTGCAGGGTTATGAGACGGAAATTCTTGCGGCATCCATCAGGACAGCCAACCATATTGTTCGCGCGGCTGAGATGGGTGCGGATGTTTGTACCTGTCCATTGGAATCGATACTGGCATTATTAAAACATCCTTTGACTGATATAGGACTGGCTAAATTCCTTGAAGACGCTAAAAAGATGTGATCAGGAAAAGCTTTTCGACTTTTTCTTTCTGGCGGGTAAACCGTTCAGAATCTCTTCTTCTGTTTTAAGGGGCTCATCGAAGCCCCTTTTTCTTATATAGATCGTCACCTCCCTTGAAATGGAAGGATTGCTCTTCAGAACAGCTTTTACCTTTACACTCTCGCCTTTATAAGAACTGTCAATAAACAGATCATTCCCCTTAAAGAAGCCTCCATTGGAGATAAAAAGAATCTGGGTACTGTCCAATGGCATCCAGGTGCCGTCGTTCGCTTTCCCATCAACACTGATGTAATTGTAAAAGCCTTTTTTCAGGCTGTCCGTATAAAGATTAAATGTGATGCTTTCAATCTTTTGGCCGGAAGCGGACCGGACTGCAATAAAACAAATGAGGAGTAAAATGATCTTTCTCACACAACTGATTTTAAGTAAAGTTCAGGAATCAGACGTTAAAGGCAGGACAAGGGTTGACTGTTGGGCTGTATTTAACGGCCAAAAGGCTTTTTAAAAAGTTGAAAAACATTTGGGATTGAATTTATATTTTCTTTAACTTACTAGCCGTCAATGACTGATAGTTGAATCCAGGATCCATACACGAGTTTTTCATTACCCCAAATACATAACACACACATGAAAAGAACCCTCCTTACCGCCTTTACGGCGCTGATGCTTTTTGGTCTGTCCTGTAACAAGCAGGACAAAGCTCCTTCTGCAGAAGAAGAAACCACCGAAATCGGTGAAAGAAAATGCGCTTCGCAGGAAGTCCTTGAGGCGCAAATGTCAGAAGATCCAGGTCTTCGTGCCCGCATGGAACAGATCGAATCTTTTACAAAGCGTTTTGAGCAAACTTCTGAAGCTGGACGCACGCAAGCCATTACTATTCCAGTAGTAGTGCATGTTGTATACAATACAACTTCACAGAACATTTCTGCTGCTCAGATCCAATCTCAGATTGATGTATTGAATGAAGATTTTAATCTGACTAATCCAGACAACACTTTGGTTCCTGCACATTTCGCCGGTGTAAAGGCAAATGTTGGAATTACGTTCACACTGTCTCAGGTGGTTCGTAAACAAACGAGCAAAAGAAGCTTCAGGACCGATGATGGTGTGAAGTTCGCTTCAAAAGGCGGCAGCGATGCCATCGAGCCTACCAAAAAGCTTAATATCTGGGTTTGCAACCTGAGTAATGGTATTTTAGGTTATGCGCAGTTTCCAGGTGGATCAACTGCAACGGATGGTGTTGTTTGTCTTTATTCCGCTTTCGGAAGCAGGCTCAAAACTGCGGGCACTTATGTTGCCAATTATGACAAGGGACGTACCGCAACGCATGAAGTAGGCCATTGGCTGAACCTTCGCCACATCTGGGGCGATGCTACCTGCGGCAACGACTTTGTAGGTGACACACCTCAGCACAATACTTCTAATGGTGGTTGCCCTCCTGCGGACCATAAGAGTACTTGCACCGGTACACCGCTTGAAATGTGGATGAATTACATGGACTATACTTATGATGCCTGCATGTACATGTTCTCTACGGGACAAAAGACCCGTATGGATGCCGTCTTCGCGTCAGGTGGTCCTAGGGCTTCATTCCTTCTGTAAGAAGGTCATTTTTCGATTTAATTATTTTGTGGCGAGCAGCCGACCAACAGGTCGGCTGCTCTTTTTGTGCGAAGAAAGATTCGAGCTTCGAGCTTCGAGTCTTGAGAGCTTTCAATAAAATCGGGGTATTCGAATTCCATTCAATAGAAGAAAACAAATTCATTGTATCACGCAAAAGCTCGAAGCTCGAAGCTCGAAGCTATAAACAAAAAGCTATCAGCCAACAGCTATCAGCTAACATCTTCCCTACTGCCTCTGAAACGCAGAATTCACCGTTGCATAACCGATCACTTCATCGGCGCGGTTTCCAAAAGGGCGGTAATAGACCAGCACAACATAGCTGTTCTCCGTGCCCCAGAAGTCTCCCTCGGTCTGGCTGAAATCAGGATAGCCGCTACCGTTTTTGGGAAGGGTGACATAAGTGTAGTTGTAAAATCCCTGCTTCAGGAACATGGTCTTTTCATACGCTCCACGGTCAGGGTTGAAGTTCATTCTGCCTGAAGTGTCCTGTGCATAGTTGCTCAATTCACCAAAGACATAAATATCACGGCCTTCAACCGGCCTGTTGTTGGGTGGGAAGTAAGAGAAATGAACATAGCCGTAATCACTTTGCCAGAATGGATTGACATTTTCGATGGACTCCACCGTATAACTGCCATTCAGGTCGCGGTAATAAATGTAGCTCTGGCCTGCCCTGTTGGCGTCAGGCTTCACGTATACATGACTGGTATCGCCTTTGTTTTCGAGGCGCAGCATCCGGTCGCTCATCAGGCGCATGCTGCGCAGGTCGATCCATCTAAACTCCTTACCTGCAGGCATTGCCGTAACACCTTCGTCACTGTATTCGTAATAATTGCCCCTTGTGATCGTAGGACGGTCAATAAAAAGCGAGGTGGTCCAGTTGTTATTCTGCAGAACAACCACCTTGATATCGCTTGGGGTGAATATCTGGATGCGATTGTCTGTCTGCACCGATACCTGCAATTTATGTGCGGTCCGGAAGAGTTGCGCATTGAAAGGTTGCGTTACCTGCGCAGCGACCGCTGCCATCTGGCTGTAAACAACAAAACGCTTGGTGAACACAAGATTGGAAGTATCTCCATCCAGGAAAACTTTCAGCAGGTAGTTGCCTGAGCGCTTCAATGAAGTATTACGGTCAGGGATTGTCGCCGAATAATGTACATAGCGTGTAGCGGAAATCGAGGAATTCCGGTATGTATTGATGCGGACATTCTGAAAACCTCTGATGTATTCAAATGGCGTCAGTATGCTGGGTGTCCAGTCGGCATTGCATAACTGGAAAGTGTAATAATAATTTTTAACCCTGTTTTCCAGGTCGTCAAAGTGCAGTTCAAGTGTCTCTGAACTACCTAATGCCATGATTGGGAAGGAAGCCTGGTCACCGGACCTGTATAGCTTTGTTGTTCTGACGCTGTTTTGCAGTGCGCCATTGTCCTGGGCAATTGCACGGGTCGCAGGGAACATAAACAGAAGGGCAAGAAAGAATAAGGAAACAGATCGCATGATTTAAAAATAAGTCTTTTCCCTCCGACGGGTTAAATTTGGCATTCCGGTAGAAAGACGAACGAAAAATGGATTTGGTTTATTGACACCGGCCGATATATAACTTTTTATTGTGAACATCTCTTCTTTCATTGGACGCCGCATTGCTTTTAACCGGCAAAAATCCTTTTCCCGTTTCATTATCCGGCTTTCGGTGGCTGCTACCATTATTTCTGTAGCAGTGATGATCATCACCCTTTCCGTGGTCAATGGGTTCAAGGAAACTGTTAGCGAAAAGGTGTTCTCTTTCTGGGGGCATGTGCGCATACAGTACCGGCAGCCTTCCAAGACTGCTCTTTCAGAAGAAGAACCCATTGAGCGCAGCAACTCACTGGAAGCGGTTGTAAAGAAAATACCCGGGGTTAAGGTGATCCAGCCCTTTGCCACAAAGAATGCCATCCTGAAAACAGATGAAGAGATCGAAGGGGTATTGCTCAAAGGTGTTGACAGCACCTTTCATTTTGACAGGCTTCAAAATTACCTGCAACAGGGCCGGTGGGTACAGTTCAATGATACCACTTATGCAAAAGAGATCGTTATCTCCAACTATACCGCTAACCTGCTGAAGCTGAAACTGCATGACAGCATTATCATTTACTTTGTTCAGCCCAACCAGTCCATGCGTGCCCGCAAGATGCATATTGTCGGACTGTTCAAAACAGGCGTAGAAGATTATGACAAGAACATTGCCTTTGCGGATATTGGATTGATCAGGAGACTGAACGACTGGGAGGATTTCGAGATCGGTGGTTATGAAATTTTCCTTGATGATTACAAGACCATGGCTGCAACCAGTGAACAGATCTATGACCAGGAACTGTTCCCCCAGTACTGGGAAACAAAGACCGTACAGGAACTGCAGCCAAATATTTTTGACTGGCTGGAGGTCACCAATACCAACAGCACGGTGCTCATCATCATCATGATCATCATTGCGGTGATCAACCTGATCACCTGCCTTATCATCCTTGTACTGGAAAGAGTACAGATGATCGGCATTCTCAAAGCGCTGGGTGCTTCCAACTGGTCCATACAAAAGATCTTCCTGTACCATTCATCCATCATCACTTTCGCGGGGATACTGGTGGGGCTTGCAGTTTCATTGCTGATCATGTTCATCCAGACAAGAACAGGCATCATCAGTCTTCCCGAAGACGCTTATTATATGAATAAGGCCGTTTTCAGTATCAAATGGTGGCAGGTAGGCGCAGTATGTGTTGGGACCTTACTGGTATCGGTGCTGGTATTACTGATCCCATCCCTGCTTGTGAGGCGCATACAACCGATCAGGGCCATCCATTTCCGTTAGACCAGGTGCGATAAAATGATGCCTGTTGCAACCGCTGCGTTGAGTGATTCAGCGCCGCCTTTTTTGGGTATGGTGATCTTTTGTGTGGCCATTGATAGCATGTCCTGGCTGATGCCTTTGGATTCATTGCCGATAACAAAAATGCCCTGCTGCAATTTTTCCATTTCATACACTGGCGTTCCGTCAAGTGTAGCAGCATAGATAGCAATCTGCTGATCGCGGAGCCAGGTAGCTTCCATGTCGTAATGAACAGACACCCGCAGGATGCTTGCCATGGTTGCCTGCACAACTTTTGGATTATAAATATCCGTACACCCTTTTGAACAGATCACATGGGCAATACCAAACCAGTCAGCGATCCTGATGATGGTACCAAGGTTTCCGGGGTCCTGGATGGTATCTAGGTAGAGTGCAAAAGTTACATTGGATGGTCTTTGGTCTTCAAACTGATTAACCAGTGCGATCACCTCATTGGGGGTTTGCAGGTGTGAAAGCCTTTCCAGTTCCATTACGGATACCACCTGCAGGTCTGCTCCCTTTGTTAAAGATTCATTGTTTTTTGCCCAGTTTTCAAGCGCATAGATCTTTTGGATCTGCTGCGGAGCCGCTGTCAGCAACTCTTCCACGATCTTGGGACCCTCGGTGATAAAGGCTTTGCCGGCTTCCCGGTTTTTTTTTAGCCCTAAACTTTGGATATATTTGATTTCATTTTTATTCAGCATAGATCTGTTATGTATGTCATTGCAGCAATTCCGTCCCGGCTCCTTTTTGTAGTATCGCTTGCTGCTATTTTTTTTATCTCCTCCTGCACCACTGTCAGAAATTACCCCGTAGATCGGCCTTTTGTGTATGAATCCACCGTGGAGATCGAAGGACAATTTAAGACAGATGAACGAAAGACACTGGTAAACCAGATGGAACAACAGCTGCACGACAGCGTGCGTGCCCGCAAGGTACAACGATGGGTGTTCTGGAAAAGACTATCAAATCCACCGGTTTTCGACAGCCTGAATATTGGAAAGTCTGAAAGCTACATGAGGGCCATGCTGAATTCCCTCGGATACTTCAGGGATACCATGCGTCATGAAGTGCGCATTGAAAATTCAGGTGACCAGAAAAGGACCTTCATCAATTTTATTGTTACGCCTGGCAAACAAACAAAGCTGGATTCTGTCTGGTACAGCCTGCGCAGGGATTCAGCAAGCAACCGACCTGGTAACGATACCCTGCAGGCCATTACTGAACGGTTTAATAACGACAAGCTTCTGAAGAAAGGCGAGCCTTTTTCAAAGCCACTGATAGCAAATGAAAGAGACAGGCTGGCGGACCTTTTCAGGAACAACGGTTTCCTTAGGTTCACCAGTGAAGAGATCCTCGCCATCTGGGACACAGTTGGGATAGAACTGATCCGTCCCACATTTGACCCTGCCGAACAATTTGAGCTGATACAGGCACAGCGCAGGAGAAGGCAGAACCCAACCGCCGATGTGGAGATCAGGCTTCGTTCAGCAGAAGACACTTCTCACCTGATCCGTTATTACAATGGCAATGTGACCATCTATCCCGATGTTGGTCCTGATACGGCCCGATATGTACCGCAACATTTTAAAGTGGGTGATTACAACGTGATCACTTATTTCAACCAGTACAAGCCAAAGGTTTTTGCCGAGAACATCTTTATCCGTAAAGGAGCATTGTACCGACAGCGCACTTACCTGAGAACACTCAACCGCCTGAATTCGCTGGATGCCTGGGCACTGGTGACCATTGACCAGGTACCGAGGGAAGGGACAGATACGGTTGATTTCATTGTAAAGCTGACGCCTGCAGATAAGTACAATTTCACAACGAATTTGGAAGGCAGCAAAAACATAGGCACATCGTTCTATGAAGGAAACCTGATCGGACTAGGTGTGAACCTGACACTGGTGAACCGCAACTTTGCACATGCCGCCAATCAATCCACCTACAACCTTCGGTTTGGAACAGAGCTGGGCTCATCAGATGATGAGAAATTGTTAAGCGCTCAATCGCTCCAGGCTATTTTCAATCATACTACAGTCTTTCCAAGATTGGTCCGGCCCTACGAAGGCATTGTAAAAAGACTGGCTCCTAACCTCGTGGACAATGGCCGCACGATATTCAGTTTCAACCTTGGAAATATTGAGCGGATCAAATTCTTCAATGTAACTACACTCAATAGCTCATTAGGTGTGGAATTGAACTGGCGCAACAACCTGCTGGGTGTTCGCTTACCAAATATCGAATACAATTTCCTGAACCCGGGTGAAGACCTTGAAGAACTGATCGCAAAGAATGCCTCTTACCGTTATATCTTCAATAATGGATTTGTGATCTCCTCCATTGCTAACTTTTCAAAAGCAGACATTACAAAGACCCACAGCAGTTTGAAAAGGATCAGTGGTGAGATCTCAGGGCTCTTCGCAGGCATGATCAAAAACAATTCATTCCTTGACAGCAACCTTTACCGGTTTGCCAAGATCGACGCTGAATACAGGCGCACAAAATTCATCAGGCGTTCAGCATTTGCATGGAGGGTCTTTGGAGGAGTGGGTATTGGTATCCCAAGATCAAGAATGGACACTCAGAACTTTTACCTTCCGTTCTTCCGCCAATATTATGCAGGTGGGGCAAACAGCATGAGGGCATGGCAATTGCGCAAGCTGGGTCCGGGTTCCAGGGTCGCTTCATTTGACAAGACCATCGCCCCTGACCGTTTTGGAGACATGCAGCTGGAAGCCAATGCGGAATACCGTTTTTACCTTGGTAATTTCAATGGCATCATTTTCAACAGCGCGCTTTTTACAGACATTGGTAATGTATGGTTCCTAAGAGATGATCCCAGCATGGAGAATGAGCAATTCAGTGTCAAGCGGCTCTGGCAGGACATTGCGATTGGCGTGGGTACGGGCCTACGAATTGACCTTGGATTTATCAAACTCAGGTTTGATTATGCCTATAAATTAAAGAACCCGAGCCTCGAGCCTGCAATGGACCCAATGAGGCCTCCAAAGCAGTGGGCTTATAACTGGAAGCCATTTAACGGGCAATTGCAGTTTGGTGTTGATTACCCTTTCTGATCTTTTACTTCCTGTTCGAATGCTTCCATGCTGCTGGCTTCCGCAAGTGTAAAAGCGCCAATGCGCGTGCGGCATAAACTGCTTAGGTACCCGCCGCATCCAAGGCTTGCACCAAAATCATTGGCAAGGCTCCTGATGTAAGTACCTGTTGTGCAAACCACCCTGAAATGCACCAGGGGAAGTTCCACTTTTACAATTTCAAACTGGTGAATGGTTACAGGGCGGGGTTCCAGTTTAACATCAACACCTTTCCTTGCCAGTTCATACACCCGCTTCCCATCTTTTTTGATGGCTGAATGAATGGGTGGTGTTTGCATGATGGGACCTGTAAATTTTTGAGTGGTCTCATTCAGCAGCTCCGGCGTTACATGATCTATAGATTTGTGTTCCATTGGTTCACTTTCAAGATCGTAGGTTGGCGTAACAGCGCCGAGTGTGATGGTACCGGTGTATTCTTTCTCCTGCGCCATGTACTCATTGATCTTCTTGGTGAATTTACCTGTGCAGATGATCAGCAATCCTGTCGCCAGCGGGTCCAGTGTGCCGGCATGTCCTACTTTTTTAGTTCGGACAAGGTTGCGGATCTTACGAACGGCATCAAAGGAGGTCCAGTACAATGGTTTGTCGATCAGCAACAGCTTCCCTTCATCGTAGATGTTCATGGAGGGCAAATGTAAGGAAGGCTGATGGCTTATAGCTGATGGCTGTTGGCTACGAGCCGCGAGCTTCGAGCTGCGAGCTGCGAGCTGCGAGCTTTTGCGTAATAGATCCTTCGCTCACACTCAGGATGACAGATTGGAGATGCATTTTTCTTTGCGCTGCTTTGCGTATTCTTTGCGCCCTTTGCAGTTACTGCCTCTTTACGCAAATTGTATCAATAATGAAAGACTGCACCTAAACAACCAGAAACCAGAAACCAAAAACCAGAAACGGTCTTCAAATTGAAGATCTGTTCTTCATTTCCAGATATTTATTCAACGCATTCACTGTGAGCTTCTGTGGTGTGCTGAGCACCGCTACAATGCCGTGCTTCTGCAGTTCTTTGGCAATGAGGTATTTTTCGTGCCGGTATTTTTCAGCGATGGTCTTGATGTAAATGCCTTCGGTGTTGACGGCTTTTGATTCCGTGAATTCTTTCAGTTCACTGTTTTCGAACAACACGACCATTAACAGGTGATAATGCGCCAGCCTTTTTAAAGAGGGAAGTTCGCGGCCAAGACTTTCCAGCGATTCAAAGTTGGTGAACAGGATCAACAGGCTCCTGTGGGTGATGCGGTTGCGGACTACAGAAAAAAGCTTTTCAAAATCAGGCTCCATGAAATTGGTTTCCTGCTTGTACAGGGTTTCCAGAATATGGTTCAACTGGCCTGGCTTTTTATCGGCCATAATAAAACTGTCAAGGTTCTCTGCAAAGGTGATCAGTCCTGCTTTATCGTGCTTCTGCAAAGCGGTGTTCAGCAAAACCAGTGCGGAGTTGATGGAATAATCCAGCAGGGTCAATCCTTCAAAAGGCATTTTCATCACCCTGCCTTTATTGATGATGCAATAGATCTGCTGGCTGCGTTCATCGGTGTAATTGTTCACCATGAAATCGCCCCTCCTTGCACTGGCCTTCCAGTTAAGGGTGCGGTAATCATCGCCTGGTACATATTCCTTGATCTGCTCAAACTCCATGCTATGGCCTAAACGCCGCATCCGCTTCACGCCTGCCTGCTGTGTATGACTGCCAAATCCCATCAGCTCATAGCGCCGCATCTGTACATAAGAAGGATAGACCTTCACGGTTTGTTCCGCCGCGATCCTGTAACGGCGCCTGACAATATTCAAAGGCGTTTGAACAAAAACATTGATCACCCCAAAATCGTAAATGCCTCTTTCCAGTGGTTTTAGCAGGTAATCGAGTGCATGGCTTCCATTGGCTTCTATCCTTGCATATCTTTTCCAGGAACGTTCCTGGAACTGGAAAGGCAGTTCGTCAATGATAGTGGCGGTGATTGGAAAATGATAATGGTTCATGATGCCGATCACTACTTTATTCTCATCGCCATTGCTCCATCTTTCCGTAGTGGACCTTCTTCCGGTAATGCCATTTCGCTGGTACAATAGAAAAGAATCTATCATTATGCTCAGTCCCGCAAGCAGCAGGATGGCAATGGCAATGGTGAACAGCCAGGGCAGGAAATAACTCATGATGAACATCGCTGATACCGCAAAGCCTGCATAATAGATCCGCTTTGAAAGGTAAAACGATGAATTGTTGAAACGTCTTTGCAGATCGTGAAAGGTCATCTTGGAATATCCATTGATTGAATGATCTGTTTTAATACCGCGTCTTCGGTCACACCTTCCATTTCTTTATCCGGTGCCAGGATGATGCGGTGCCTCAATACCGGAGGAATCACTTCAATGATGTCATCAGGCGTTACAAAATCACGTCCATTGATGGCAGCCATTGCCTTTGATGCGTTCATGATGGCCAGTGAAGCCCTTGGTGAAGCACCCAGGTAAATGGATTTGTGATTCCTTGTCTGGTGAATCAGTCGTGCAATGAACTGCAATAAGCGGTCATCAATAAAAAGCGTACGAACCACCTGCCTGATGCTGGTGATCTGCTGCGCGTTCAGCACCGGCTGAATGGAAGCGATAACATCCGCATTGCCCATCTTGTGAAACTGGCTCAGGATTGCATACTCTTCACTCTCTGATGGGTAAGGTACTACGATCTTGAAAAGGAAACGGTCCAGCTGCGCTTCGGGAAGGCGGTAAGTTCCTTCCTGCTCGATCGGGTTTTGGGTGGCCAGCACCATGAATGGAGGCTGCATGGCATAAGTTCTTCCATCAACAGTTACCTGTCTTTCTTCCATGATCTCGAACAGGGCGGCCTGTGTTTTTGCAGGAGCACGGTTGATCTCATCGATCAGCACCACGTTGCTGAAGATAGGCCCGCGCTTGAATTCAAAAGTGCCTTCACGCGGATTGAATACAGGTGTTCCCAATACATCGGAAGGCATCATATCGGGCGTGAACTGGATGCGGGAGAATTGTACGTTCATGCAACGTGCCACCAGTTTTGCAGTAAGCGTTTTGGCTACACCTGGCACACCTTCGATCAGCACATGGCCATCAGCCAGCAACGCCGCGATGATCAGCCGGACCATTTCGTCCTGGCCAACGATCACTTTTTGTATTTGCTGCCGTACCGATACGACTGCTTCGCTCAATTCCGTCAGGTCGGTGCGCTGCTCAAAAACTTGTTCTTCCATTTCAGGTATTTTGATAAAATAATTCCAGTTGTTGGTAAAAATGCGCCAGGTCCTTTTCAGACATCGAATAAGTTCCATCCAGGCTCTGAATGGTGCCAACGATCTCTTTCAAAAGTTCTTTATTGTATCCTGATTTTACATGCAGGTCCGAAATAAATTCCTCATCCAAAGTGTGTGTAGGAAGTTTATAAGTGACCCTGACATGATCAAGGAAATAAACAGACATTTTCCTGGCCAGGTTGTGATGGTCCTTTCGGTCGTAATACAATTGCCCAATGGTCCTGATGAAATCCATTGAATCGTTCCTTGGCCTTGCATGTGCTGGGATCACCCTTTGTTTCCTGCGGCTTTCAAAAAGACCCATCAGCAGCAGCGTGATCACTGCTGTCATAAGCCCCCATGCCAGTGAAGGATATTGCATGAAAACACGGAACCAGTCGGGTTCCTTGGACGAAGAATTACCAGATGAGTCATTGCTTTCAGGCTTTGAGAGGTAATATTCATTCCACACCACTCTTTCAACATTACCGGGGATCACGGAAAGCGCCTGTTCGTAATACCGCACATTGTTTTTGTGTAGTATGAAATAATTGCTGAATGCCAGCGGCGCCAGGTGGATGAAGATCTGCCCCTCCCCATAATCCAGCTTCACAAAATTTGCCTGGCCCAATTCGTTCCTTCCCAATACCGTGGTGCGTTCATCATCCATGGAGTAAAAAGAGCCTTCAAATTTTCTTCCGGGGTATACATAAAGCCCGGGTGAAAATGGCGGGTGTTCCAATTGAAGCCTCAGGCTGTCGCTTGAATAGCCTTCCACATCATCCAGCGACCCGTTAAGGCTGCCGCTGATCAGTCTTGTTGTAGATGGCGACAGTTCCCTTGCAATGATGAAGACCGTATTGCCATACCGGGCAAAATTCAGCAGGTTGAAAAGTTCTGATTCATCGGCGTTCAGGTTGTCGCATACAATAATGGCTGCCTGTTTTGGATTGGACTGGTCAATAGAATCCCACGTACCCGGTGCCTGTTCATTGAAAACAACTTTTGCTTCTGGAAATAATCCGGGCAACAGCTGGCGGGCAGCATAGGTTCCATAAGGCAGCTTGTCGGCCTGGCGCAATGTGATGTTTTCATCAAAAGATCTCCTCGACCTTCCACGACTCATCACGAGTAGCAGCAACCCGAAGATCGCTATAAAAGCAAGCAGGTATGGCCAGCGTTTCTTCATGCCGTAAACCTGCTTTTAAAGTTGGCGAAATCCTGCTGCAGCTTTTGGTATACATCCGGCTCCACCCTGAACTTACCATACCAGGTATATTCAAAATGTCTTGTGAGCCTGAAAAAATCCTGGTAGTAAGGCGTGCCTGCAAGTTGAAAAACATAATCACTATCCGTACGGTCAGGCCTGTACCTGATCAGCTCCTTGTTGGCCAGGTCCCTGATGGTCCTCAGGTATTGATAGCGTACTGCTCTCCTGTATTGTTGTTTACTGACTGCTTCTTCAATGGCCTTGTCATAGTCTATGCTGAAGATGTCTTCCGGCCCTTCTGTTTCGGTCTCTTCATCGCTTAACTCTTTCGGGTTTTTGCGGAACAGCCTTACGTTACTGGAAGCAAGGAAAGTGATGATCACTGCCAGGAAAGCGCCGATGATCAGGATCCAGACAATGGCCTTGAACCAGCCTGCATCCAATATGGCACCCCATCCTGATCCCTGGCTCTTTTTTTCTGGTTCCTTTTTCTTCCTTTCTGCATTGGCATACCAGAATGCTTCATCGTTCTTTAATTCATCTACCCGGTAATCAGAAACCTTTCGCTGTTCTATCTGGTTAATACTGTTGGGATCTTTTGGATTAAAAATGCTGGTATCGGAAGGCCATGATTCCACATCTGTTACACCACTTTCTATTTCCTCAATAGGAACTTCTACCTCGCCCTCTTCTTCCTGCGCCTGCAAGGCATGCGGATGCAACAACAAAACGAATAGGGCTGCCGCCAGGGATCTTACCATTTTGTTCTTAAACATGTGCAGGCACCTCTTCCTTTTGTTTGCGGTTCAATTGAGCCGGGTAAAGAACAAAATACCAGAGCACGAAGAGGAAGCAGGTGGCTAATATGGCCAGGCTGAAAACAAGGGGCATTTTATAATAGCGCGTCACATAGCTTTCCAGTAAAGCAGCTGTTACAAATATGGGCACAAGTCCAACTACCAGTTTCACTCCATCCTTGGCGCCCTCGCGAAAAGCTTCAAATCTTTTTACGGTTCCGGGGAACAACATGCTTTTCCCCATCACGAAGCCTGCGCCGCAGGCAATCACCAATCCTGTCAGCTCCAGCATTCCGTGAATGAGGATGGTCACCACTGCCTGTCCACCCAATCCTTTTGCAAAGAACATCTGTTCAAAAACACCTACCATGATGGAGTTCTGCACCAGGGCATACATGGTTGGTATTCCAAGCAGCAGGCCACGGACAAAATAGGTAAAGGTCACAATAAGGTTGTTCAGCATAATGCGCATGAACATATAAAAAGAAGGATCGTTGCCGTAAATGCCAAAAGGATTGTTGTTGCGGATATTCTTTTCCGTTTCCTCTACGTAACCGTTACCGAGGATCTCGCGGGTGAACTGCGGGTCCTGCTCGGCGGAAAAGAATCCAACAATAAAGAACAGGATGAACACAAAAAAAGAGAACAGCATGGTCAGGCGGTGGCGGTACATGGCATTGGGCACATCGTACTTCCAGAACTTGAGGAGCCGGTTGGACTGATCTTTCCGGTTCTTGTAAATGCCCATGAAAATGCGGGAAGCCAGCGTGTTCACATAATGTGTCACCCGGCTGGAGGGATAGAATGTTTTGGCATAGGCAAGGTCGTCCACCAGTTGCGTGAAATTTTTGGCCAGTTCGTCCGCGTCGGTGACCGTACCCTCCTGGATCTTTTCCCAGCGCTCCTTATTTTTCCTGATAAATAGACCTTCCCTCAAAATTCCTCTTTAGGCTTGTAAAATAGCATTTTTTAAAATTCAGCACTCCCGGCAATAACGATAAAGTGTAACTTGTCGTATAATTTGTGGGACAGCATGAGCACGATCCGTATTGCTACAAATTTTAATATCGACCTTGAATTCCCGGCCGCCCCCTTTCACCGCAGGTTCCTGGCCTGGGTTTGCGACATGGTGGTCCTGGTTTTTTACATTTACCTGATCGCAAAGGTCTTCGAGTCGTACATGCGAAACGCCAGTTATTCCGACAATTACTACATCGCCCGGTCCCTTTTTCTTTTCTTTCTTTTTGTGCCCCTTTTCACTTATCACCTGATCTGCGAAACCCTGATGAATGGGCAAAGCATTGGCAAAAAGATCACCGGCATCAGGGTGGTGAACGAGAATGGCAGCAAGCCAAGCATCGGGCAGTTCGTGATCCGCTGGCTGATCCGCACCTCCGACTTCCTGCTCCTGATCACAATGGCCTTTGCCTCCATGGCGGCGAATGACGACATCGAGTTTTATAAGAGGTTTTTTGTTGGATTTGCCCTGCTGATCACGGACATCATTCTTGTTAACGCCAGTAAGAAGCGTCAAAGATTGGGTGATATGCTGGCCCATACCATCCTGATCCGCACCCGACAGGAAGGTGACATCCATGAGACCATCTTCCAGGAGGTGGATGAAAAGTATGTGCCTTCTTTCCCGCAGGTCATGCAGTTAAGCGACAGGGACATTAATGCGTTGAAAGGCATTATTGATACAGCCAGGAGGCGGGATGATTATGCCATGGCCGAACTGGCAAGCAACAAGATCAAAGCTCACCTGAACATTTCTTCGACCCTGTCGGCCTTCGATTTCCTTGAAGTACTAATGAAGGACTACAACTACCTTTCTTCCAATTAACTGTCTGCACCCATAATGCCCAGTACGATCAGCAGCAGGTAGATCACCATGACAACGATGACAAAGATCCCGATATAACGTAAGGTCAGTTTGAGGTGATGAAAGGCCGTATTCAGCGCCTGTTGATCATTACCTGCCAAAGCTTTTTTCATTTGTCCTGAAAACCGGAACAGGAACAGCAGTGGAAAGAATAGAATGATCACGCCAATGATGGTGCCGCCAATTACACTGACCCGCATGGTGGTCGTGACCTGGCTGTCAGGTACGGGATACAGGCTTACCGATCTTCCTGCAGAATTGGCAAACAGGGTAGCATCCAGCAAAACAAACACCACCATCAGCAGCAGAAGGATAATTCCAAAAATTGCCAGCATGCGCGCCCAGCGGGCCGCATGAGCCAGGTTGGTCTTTGTTACCGGGTCAATGGTCAGTGAGAACAGGCCTTTGTCTGACATATGGAGCGTTTATGGTTTATTGTTTATGGTTTATGGTTCTTAAGATCGGAAAATCTTTTATGATCCTACTTGCGTAGAGAGACATTAACCGCAAAGAACGCAAAGAATATGCAAAGAAGAGGAGAGAGATTTCACGCAGAGACGCAAAGGAGCAAAGGCGCAGTTTGAGGAAATATTTACAGCCTGAAAGAATCTTATTTCATAATTGACCTCTCCGACTTGTCATCCTGAGCCAGCGGCGAAGGACTCATTTTAAAACATTCAACTGAATGATCCAAGAATGAAAAAAGGTACACTGCCAAACAAAAAACTATGTATCTCAATTGATAAAATGAGTGAAAAAAGGAAACCAGTTTGACCTGGTTTCCATATCCGAAAATATCATTGAACCACTACCAATTCCTGTTGCACCAGCACGCGGTTTGCATCCTTTACCTGGACTACATATACTCCAGGTTTTAAATCTGCATTTACATGTACAATGGACTGTGATCTTTCATTGCATAAGTAGACAATTTTTCCTGAAGCATCTACAACCTGAATGTTAACAGAAAGGCCTTGTCTTGCATCCTGCATTGCAATGCTGAATGCTCCTTTCGGGGCAGGGTTGGGAAAGATCAATGCAACCTTTTTATTGGCTTGCGTTTCTGCGGTAACTGAAAACCTTGCATTTGTCAATGCGGTTGGCTTTGGCGCTACTTTGATTTCAAACTCGGAAGCTTTCAGCCTGGTCACTGTAACGGCATTTCCTTCAGTGCCTATGTTAACCTGGTTGTATAAATTGCCAATGCTGCTATAGGCATACTGTACGCGTGCAGGACTGGTTACAGGGCTGGTTATCTCTACAGTATTACCAACGATTACAGCAGTGGCTGTTTTAAACTGTCCTGTAGCAGTAGCAACCGAGAATCCTCCGGGAGCTTTACCATCATTTGTAATAAGCCCATTGCCTGTGAACTTCCAGTTCAGGATGATCTTATTGCCGGAAACATAGGAGTTGGCAATGTCCCGCACGGGTCCTGAATAAGTGATGCCCTCTCCATAAACATTTCCTCTGGCGCCAATGGCTGCACGAATGCCAACTGGTTTTTTGATTGAAGGATGTAATGACCCACCAGGCAGATCGCGTATTACTACAAGGAAACAATTGGGTTCTGTATCTGCTACCTCTAACTGTGCATTTCGAGCAACGTTCCATCCGGAACGGTAAGCAAGTTGGATGATACCAAACGGAAGAACTGCCTGGCCCCAGTCACTGCGCCATTCACGGATCATATTGGTAAGCTTATTCCTGTAATCAGCATCACCACCATTGCTTTCTCCCTGGTACCATTGAATGCCTTTCACAGCGAATGGCTGGATGGCCTTTACCATTGCATCGTAATCATCTCCAATGCCTCCGCTGGTATGCTGCCAATGTTCGATAGCGGTTCCGTCATGCGTGGCCTGGATCAATCCAACAGGTATATTTCCCAACCACTTTGATAATTCCAGGCCCATCCAATACCCAACAGCGGAAAATGATCCTGCCGTTGATGAATTTGAAACCTGCCATGTGGTAGTGGCTGGACCATTACCGGCGGTCATTCTAAAAAGCCGGATATTATGATTGCCTGCACTTGCGATGGCGGGGGCACTGCTGTCTGCATTGCTTAATGGAAATCCCATATTTGACTGCCCGCTGCAAAGCCAAACCTCGCCAACCTGAACACCTGTGAGCGTAATGGTGTTTGAACCGGAGGTAGCCGTTAATGTTAAGGGTGCCGTTGAGGCAGCCATACTGGTTAAATCGATACGCCATTTACCATTGCTGTTCGCGACAGATGATTTGCTCTGTCCATTAAATTGCAAACCAACGGTGGCTCCCGGAGCAGCTGTCCCAAAAACCGGGACGGTCGTCCCACGCTGCAATACCATGTTTGACCCAAAAATGGGTGCCACAGTGAATTGGGCGAAAGATTGAGAAAGCGGGAATAATAACACAAGAAAGAGAATCCTTCTGATGAACTTTTGGGGATGTAAAATAGCAAGCATGCTGTATTTATTAAGGGTGATAAAAACAAATCCGCCTACAACAATCACGCTTCATCATCCGGTCACGCTGTTTTATAAAAACAGTTATGTAACCAGGTCCTATACTCAATTTAAGTATTTAGTGCTAAAATGTAACCGATTGCATAAAAAAAGGAGAATTTTTTGCTGAAGGGCCAACTTAAATCGTCAGGCCTGACTTACCTGACTAAAAAATAAGGGTTTACACTGGAACATGCATTCAAACCGATTGCATTTTATACCCTTTAGATAGCTATAGTTATAAGACTTTTTGGAATGCGGAAACGGTCATTGCGTAAAAGGCATTAACCGCAAAGAACCCCGCTAAAGCGGGGCATAGAGAGATTTCACGCAGAGACGCAAAGGAGCAAAGACGCAGTAAGGAAATATCTTAGGTTTGATCTAAAATAACCAATTACCTTATCTACCCCTTTGACCTGTCATCCTGAGCCAACGGCGAAGGATCTAATGAAGTTGAAGAGCTGTTGCATCAGGCATCATCAATTTAATATTATCTATCACATTTCTTCTAACACATCACCTCTCTTACATCATCCCTCCCACTCTTAACTCGATCATCTATAGTCTATCATCTGAACTCCTTCGATCTTCTCTGTCTTTTTTATAGATCCTTCGCTCACGCTCAGGATGACAGGTCGAAGAGGTTGACTGGGAAGGCGTTACTTAAGGTCAGATAGGTCTAACCTTTCTTTCTTCCTTCTCCATTCAATTCTTAAGTCTCTACTCTTAAATCTGCACTCTTAAGTATGTTTTCCCCTGCGTCTTTGCCTTCTTTGCGTCTTTGCGTGAAACCCTTTGCGGTTAAATTAATTTCACGACAAGTAAGTTCTTGCAATCTGGTACTCCGTGTACAACATCAATATTGACATCACAGTGCTGATAAAAAAGCTGCCCAGGGACACCACTACATTCCAGTACAACCACCGGAAAGCCCTGTTGAATTCAATGGAATTGCTGTACTCCAAAGCATCATTGGCTTTACTGATGAATCGATAAAATAAAATACCCTGAACCAGCGCCAATGCGGGCATCACAAAGAGAGAAATAAAAGAAACATAGGATTGCAGGCGGATCATGGGAGGCGATGTCCGCACCAGCTTCATATAACCATGGAACCTGATGTAAGCAATGCTCACGTCGCAAATGGAGATCAGGACACTCAGCCCCAATCCAATGATGACGATCGTTTTCAGTTTTTGCAAAAGAGCCGCCGCACGATGGTCCAGTTTAACATCAAATACATCCTCCATAAGGACGAAAGGTATTAATAAGCCCGCGCAAACAAAACCCTTTGGGAAGAAGCCTTGCCGGTGAGCACGCATTTGCCTTCCTCCTGCCTGTTATTCAGCGGAATGCAGCGGATGGTGGCTTTGGTCTTTTCCTTGATCGCGTCTTCGGTTTCCTGCGTTCCATCCCAATGGGCCGATATAAATCCGCCTTTTTCATCCAACAGCTTTACAAAATCATCCCAGCTGTCAGCAGGTGTAATGTGCTCATCGCGGTAGATGCGCGCCCTGTTGAACATGTTTTGCTGGATATCGTCGAGCAGGTTGGAAACATGATCCACCAGTCCATCAAGCGGAATGGATTGCTTTTCCTTTGTATCGCGACGCGCTACCTCGGCCACATTGTTCTCAAGATCACGGGCACCAAGCGCAATGCGTACAGGCACACCTTTGAGTTCATATTCCGCGAACTTCCAACCCGGGCGGTTGTTCTCGTTGTCATCATATTTTGCACGGATGCCTCTTATTTTAAGGTCAATCAAAATAGCATTGACCCTTTCGGTGATCTGTGCTTTCTGCTCATCGCCTTTGTAAATTGGAACGATCACCACCTGCAGCGGTGCGATCCTTGGAGGCAATACCAGTCCGTCATCATCACTGTGTGCCATCACCAGTGCGCCGATCAGTCGGGTACTCACGCCCCAGCTGGTAGCCCATACATATTCCTGCTTGTTTTCCTTGTTCAGGAATTTCACTTCAAAAGCTTTTGCAAAATTCTGTCCCAGGAAGTGAGAAGTACCTGCCTGCAGTGCTTTACCATCCTGCATTAGCGCTTCAATGCAATACGTATCTTCTGCACCTGCAAAACGTTCGCCCGGTGTTTTTACACCTTTGATCACGGGCAGGGCCATGTATTCTTCAACGAAGGTAGCGTACACTTCCAGCATCTGCCTGGTCTCCTGCACGGCTTCTTCAGAAGTGGCATGCGCTGTATGACCTTCCTGCCACAGGAATTCCGCGGTACGCAGGAACAGGCGGGTGCGCATCTCCCAACGGACCACATTGGCCCACTGGTTAATGAGGAGGGGTAGATCGCGGTAAGATTTGATCCAGTCTTTGTAAGTATTCCAGATGATGGCTTCGGAGGTAGGACGTACCACCAGTTCTTCTTCCAGTTTCGCATCAGGATCCACCATGAGTTTTCCTTTTGCATTAGGATCTGACTTAAGGCGGTAATGGGTGACCACCGCGCATTCCTTCGCAAATCCTTCGGCGTTCTTTTCTTCGGCTTCGAAAAGACTCTTGGGAACAAAGAGCGGGAAATAGGCATTCTGGTGACCGGTTTCCTTGAACATCCTGTCTAGCACATCCCTCATGTTTTCCCATAAGGCAAAGCCATAAGGTTTAATTACCATACAACCGCGGACGGCTGAATAGTCGGCCAACTGGCCCTTGATGACCAGGTCATTGTACCATTGCGAATAATCCTGCGCCCTTGAAGTGATCTCTTTTCCCATATTATAAAAATACTTGCCCTTTTATCTTTTACTTAACAGCAAATTGTTGAAATTTACTGAGGATGGCAAAAGTAACGTATCCGTTCTAACCATTTAAACGATCTGCCATGAAATCAGTTCTACTCTTCTCTACTCTGGTCCTGGTGCTTGCAAGTTGTTCTACAGCTTATAAAACAGGACAAACCCCTGACGATGTTTATTACTCTCCCGACCGCGACCGCTACGAAGTAGTGCGCACGGAAGAAAAGAAAGAAAAATATACGTATGACGAATACGCAGAGGAAGACCGTTACCTGCGCATGAAGATCCGCAACCGCGAACGCTGGTCAACCTACGACAACGACTGGTACTCCTATCACCGTTACAACCCTTATTACAATCATTACTCCAGCCCATGGAACGCTTACTCAAGCTGGAACTATTATTACAACCCTTATTACAATTACAACAATGTGGTTGTAGTGAATCCAAGGAACAACCAGACCTTTAACAGGCCGCGCCGTTACAACCTGGAGGTTTACAATAATCCCCAGACAACAGGACCAAGAAATCCCAAAGCGCCAAGAACATACAGCGGTAATACCGGCAGCACCGGCACCAATACCCGCAGCACCCGGAACGACAATTACAGGAACAGCGGCAGCAATGCCGGGGATTATTTGAGGGATGCTTTCCGAACTTCAGGTAGCAGCTCTTCCAGTTCATCCAGCTCCAGTTCGTCGTCCAGTTCTTCCAGTTCATCAAGCAGCAGTACCAAGCCACCTGCATCCAGTTCCAGCAGCAGTTCAGGATCCAGTGGTGGTAATGCACCTCAAAGAAAGTTCTGATCGGTCATCCATGGTTGAACTAAGGACAGCATATTCGTTCAAAGTGCAACCTATAAAAGATTTCAGCGCATAGAAACGGTGCTTCAGGTTTCTTATGTGCCTTCCAAATCAAAAAAGCATTGTATGCAAAGAGTTTTGTTCTTCATACTTGGTTGTATATCACTGGGTGCTCATGCGCAGCAGCCTTCCGATGCCCTGCGGTTCTCCTGGACCACCCAGGGCGGTACGGCCAGGAACCAGGCCATTGGCGGCGCAATGGGATCATTAGGCGGCGATGTAAGCGCCACGTTCGTGAATCCTGCAGGCCTGGCTTTTTACAAGACCGGCGACCTGGTGATCACGCCTCAATTCCAGTTTGGTAAAACAAAGGCAAGTTACCTGGGTGGAAATGACAAGGATAAAACGGCCAGGTTTACTGCTGGCACTACAGGTTTCGTGATCGGGTCAGGTGATAACCGGGGTAATGTGCGCAACTCGGCCCTCAGCATTGCCATCAACAGGGTAGCGAATTTCAATAGCGATGTTGTTTACACGGGGATGAACAACCAAAGTTCCGTCTCTCAAATGTTTGTTGAAGAACTGAACGCATCAGGGCGTACTGATGGCGGCATTACCTCCCTTTTCCCTAATGGATCAAGCCTTGCATTCAATACGTACTGGATAGATCCTGTTTACGATGCGGCGGGCAATGTTACAGGCTTCACGACCAAGTCACCCATCGGCACAGGCCTGATCCAGCAGCAAAGGATCAAGAACCGCGGTGGCATTACCGAGCTGGCGCTTGGACTGGCAGTGAACCTGCAGGACAAGTTCATGATCGGTGGTTCTATTGGCGTTCCATTTGTTGGTTACAAGCGTGATGCTGAATTCCTGGAAGCAGATGCATCGGATGACCGCACCAATAATTTTAACTACGGCAGTTACCGTGAGAAATACAGCACAGCAGGCGCAGGCTTTAATGTAAAACTGGGAGCGATCTACAAGCCGGCAGAATTCTGGCGCCTTGGACTGGCACTGCACTCCCCTACTTTCATGGCACTGACAGACGTGTATGAATATGAAGTGGAAACAGACGCGGAGTTTGCCAATGAAGAAGTGTGGACCGATTATTCAAGAGATTATAACCGCGGTGAAGCATCGCAGTTCAAGTATACACTGACGACCCCTTATAAAGTGATCGGAAGTATTTCTTATGTATTGCGCGAGATCCAGGACGTTACAAAGCAAAGGGGCTTCCTGACAGCGGATGTGGAATACGTAAATCACAAAGCATCTTCTTATGGTGTGGAAGACGAAGCCAATGCCCACTCTGATGATATTGCTTATCTTAAATCAGTCAACAAGGCCATTGACAAAGCATACAAAGGCACATTCAATTTCAGGGTCGGCGGTGAGCTGAAATTCACCACCATCATGGTGCGCCTGGGAGCAGCTTATTACGGCAATCCTTATAAAGATATTGCCGGAGAGAAAGGACACAGGCTGAACCTGAGTGGCGGACTGGGTTATCGCAACAAAGGGTTCTTTGTTGACCTGACCTATGTGCATGCCACTACCAAAGATGTTCATGTTCCCTACCGTTTGCAGACAGCACCTTATTCTGCTGCCACGTTAAAGTCGGGAATGGGCAATGCCCTGCTTACCTTTGGCTTCAAGATCTGACACCGAAACTCCCCATACATCAAAGAGCATCCATGATGCTCTTTTTTTATGTCAATTAAATGAAGAATTGTACTAAAGAAAAAAGGGCGCTGTGCGCCCTTTTTCAAACAGTCAAAACAAGAGTTATTGCTTCACGTAAGTATAAGTATAAACATAACTGGTACTTGATTCTTCCAGGACAAGTTTGGCACCATCAAAAGATTTAATGGTGATAACTGAACCATCTAATTCCAGGGTGGTTGTATTGACTAACCTCCAGGTTGCCTGGTAATTATTATCAGGGAAGCATTCTGTACCAGCATCAATGGTGTGATAAGTCATATCAGCATTGAGTTGATACTGGTCGTCCCTGTCACAGGCTTCGTACCAGTTAAGGTTCTCGTCACTGTTGTTGAAAGCATTCACGGTAACACCGTTCTGGCCTATTGTAAAAGCAGTCATGATGTAGGTACCGGTCAGGTTTTCTTTGGTTGGCGTGAGAGCTACGTCATCCTTTTTACAGGAAGAGAACAGGATGGCAAAAACGGAAAGAACAAGCAGGGATTTTTTCATAAGAAGGGATTATTTAGTGCCCAAAATACCACAACAAGCTTGAAAATGCAAGGTGCAGGAAAAGGGGGCAGGTCCTGATGGAAAAGCATAAGAAGACACTCTGCCATCTTCATTGAACCCACAAGAAAATATCATTGCTTCTTGAAAGTCGTAGTATAAACCGCACCCTGGCCTTGTTCTTCAATCACCAGCATGGTACCGTTAAAAGATTTGATCGTGTTGATAACACCATCAATCTCAATTGACCTGGTATTGATGTAATTCCAGGTAGCCGTGTAATTATTGTCATCTGGTGAACAAACGGTTCCTGCGTCCAATACCTGGTAAGCCATATCCGGGTGCAGCTGGTAACGGTCGTCACGGTCGCAGGGCTCATACCAGTTGATGGCCTCATCAGCATTATTAAAAGCATTGACGGTAACGCCATTCTGGGTGACGGTAAAACCGGTCATCATGTAAGTTCCAACGAGGTTTGCTTTTGTTGGGGTTATTTCAACTTCATCCTTTGAACAGGAAGAAAACAATACGGCAATAAGCGCGCAAAAAAGGAGTCCTTTTTTCATAAGATTGGATTATATATTTAAATCTACAATCATGTATTTGAATTTGCAAGTAGGTATGAAGAAATTACCTGCGTAGAGAGGCATTTCACGCAGAGACGCAAGGAAGGCAAAGATGCAGGGGAATACATACTTAAGAGTGCAGACTTATGAGTAGAGACTTAAGAATTAGAATGATGAAAGAAGACTGATGATACCCACTTCGCCTTAGCATTTCTTCTTTTCCAGTCACCCTCCCGGACCTGTCATCCTGAGCCAGCGGCGAAGGATCTAAATCTTCAACTTTCAACGCCAACAGAACTAATAAGCCCTTGGATGTTAACAAATAGCCTTGCACATTGCTTACGCCGTTGTTGGTGTTTTTCACCAACAACAGGAAGGAAGACTGATCGAGAGCGTCGGAAAGGCAGACTTACGAGTTAGACTTCCGAGCAGAGATTTAAGAATTTGAATGGTGAATTTTGAATGTAGACAGGCTTGTTGGAAACCAGGTCATTTATTTTCATTTTGCGTATTAGATCCTTCGCTTACACTCAGGATGACAGGTCCAATAGTTCTTACTGATTTTACGGTGGCATCTTTTGCGGCACTTTGCGTTTTCTTTGCGCCCTTTGCGGTTAGTTACGCAATAGTAGTCTGGAAGGATTGACTGTGTCTAAACAACTAGAAATCCGCCTTCTCCGCCATGGCGGATTCGGCGGACGAAGCCAGGAACAACCATAAACCAAAGACCAAAAACCATAAACCTCCTCTAATTGCCCAAGCCTTCTTGAAACAGCTGCAGCACGTGCTTTGAATCCGGTGCCGCCCACCTATATTCCGGGTCTTTTCTAAACCAGGTAAGCTGCCGCTTTGCATAATGCCTTGTATGCTTTTTAATGTCTTCGACGGCTTGTTCCTTACTGATATCTCCATTGAAAAAAGAAAACAGTTCCCTGTATCCAACGGTCTGCAATGCATTCAGGTTTTGATAAGGCAACAGGCTCCGGGCCTCTTCCTCCAGTCCTTTTTCCATCATCTGTTCCACCCTGTTGTTGATGTTGCCGTAAAGCGTTTCCCTTGGAAGGTCCAGCGCGATTTTGATAACCTCAAAATCCCTTTTCTTTTTTTCCCTGCCGTGATAATCCAGCACCGACTGGCCATTGGACAGCATCACTTCAAGGGCACGCATCATGCGTTGGGGATTCAGCATCTCACCTTCGCGGTAAAATTTACCATCATGCTGCTTCAGCTGTTCCTGCAGCCATGTTATTCCATGTGCATTGTATTGCGTGACCACTTCGTGGTGAATGTTGGCAGGCACTTCGGGGATCTCGTCCATGCCATCTGTGAAAGCTTTGATATAAAGACCGGTCCCTCCCACCATCACAGCAACATCGTGTTGCTGAAAGATCTTTTCCGCAGCATTCAGCGCATAGGTCTCGAAGGAAGCAGCGGTCACTTTATCATGGATGGAATGCGTGGCAATAAAATGATGCTTCACCATTGCCAATTCCTCCGTTGAAGGACGCGCCACGCCGATGTTCAGTTCTTTAAAGCACTGGCGGCTGTCGGCGGAAATGATCTCGGTGCCCAGGTGGCGTGCAATGTGAATGGCGATAGCGGTCTTTCCAACAGCGGTGGGACCGGCAATGATGATCATTTGTTTGCGAGCCATCTTGTAAATTAGTGAGATCGTGAGACGTGAGACGTCAGACGTGAGGCTTGGAACGTGAGACGTAAAACGTGAAGCGAAAGATAATGAATGGGAAACAAAGAGAGAGCGAGGAATATAATGCGAAGCTTAAATCATTTACTGACCATCATAATAGAACCCTGCCTTGGCAAGGAACGTGAGACGTGAAGCGTAAGAGTGATACTAAAACCGCGAAACGAAGGAAGGGATGGATTAACACGTTTCCCGTCTGACGCCTCACGTCTCCCGCGTCCTGGCCTGACGATTCACGTCTCCCGTCTCACGGGTTCTGGCCTCACGTCTGACGTCTCATGTTTCACGTTCCTTGCCTCACGGCTCCCGTCTCACGTCTCACGCCTCTAAAATTCTTCGTTGCTTTCCGACCCTGCCTCTTCTCCGCCGGTTCCCAATTCATCAGCGCCTGCACCTTCATCTCCTTCCACACCAAAACCTTCCGCGCCTTTGGAGAGGTCGTATTTTTCTTCCACGTCGGCAAAGCGTTCGCCAAGTAAACTCTTGGTACCATACTGGCTTGGCGGGATGCCTTCCTTGCGCACGGTGGCGGGGTAAGTGATCTTTGGATTCTCTTCCTTGGATACATTGATGAGCTCAATCTGGAAGGCCCAGTTGCGCACCAGGTCGTAGATATAAATAAAGCGCTGGTTGGTGCCTTTGATCTCGGAGCCGATGGTGGTTTCCTTCATCATCAGCGGCGGCGCTTTGTAAGGACGGTCGTATACTTCCAGGCTGATCTCACGGCCGCGTTGCCAGTTCTCATTGCTGCGGAAAAAGGTAGCGCCGTGTTTTGTGTCAAATTCATAGCCCTTGAGAATGGCTTCATGGAGGTCAAAAAACGTCTGTGTATGCCTGATGGCCACGTCGCGGTAAACACTATCGTCTTCTTCGAAATAAACTCTGAATTTCAGTATTGCCATGTGCTGAAGAAAAGAATAAATTCAAATATAGGGTGTTTCTGGTTTATGGTTTCTGGTTTCTGGCTCCGTCCGCCGAAGCTTTAGCGTAGACGGGTTGTCGTGCTAAAATTTAACCGCAAAGGACGCAAAGGGGCCGCAAAGTAGCGCAAAGAATATGCAAAGGGTCGCAAAAGGGCAGCCTGGAATAAGTCAGAACTATTGGACCTGTCATCCTGAGTGTAAGCGAAGGATCTGGTACGCAAAATGAAAAAAGACGACCTTCTTTCCTGTTCACCGCTGCTCCAACGGAGGCAGGGCGTATTTCACGCAAAGACGCAAAGAATAGAAGAGATTCTTTTAATTCTGGGTCGTTTTTGGGGAGGGCAGGTCAGCAGGGTTGCTCATGTTGAAGATCTTTTTTACGAATACATCCATTCATTTCTGTAGCATATCTCAAGACGCAGCACCTTCTGAAGTAAGAATATTTTGCGAGTTTAGGTTCGTCTCACAAAAATGCCCGCCTTTGGCGGACAGCATCTTCAGGTGTTGTTATAAAATGTTCAGTGTTGAAATGTGATCTCCTTTTTGAATTGAACCCTTTGGTAAGTAAGTAGAGAAATCCATATTTCGCCTTTCACATATCAAGTCTAAACTCCCATATCTACATTCCAACTCTGGCCTCAATCATCTATAGTCTCATCTCAACTCCCTGGGGTTCTCTAATCTTAAGTCCCTACTCTTAAGTCTGCACTCTTAAGTGTCCTTAGGCCGCAGCCCCCGCTCTTTTCCTTGCTCCAGCATAAACTGAAATGCCGCATCGTAATCATTGGGTATTGCGCCGTCCATGATGGCATCCTTGATCGCGTCTTTGATCAGGCCGACATTGCGTGATGGCGGTATGCCGAAGGTTTCCATGATGAGCTCTCCCGTGATCGGTGGCTGCCAGTTGCGCACACGGTCCTTTTCTTCCACCTCGGCGCACTTCTTTTTTACCATTTCAAAGTTTGCCAGGTAGCGCTTCACTTTGAACTTGTTCTTGGAGGTGATGTCAGAATTGCAAAGGATCATCAGGTCATCAAAATCATTACCGGCATCGAATAGCAGGCGGCGGATGGCCGAGTCGGTGATGTTCTCATTGGTCAGTGAGATGGGACGCAGGTGCAGCTCAACAAGCTTCTGCACGTACTTCATGGATTCACCAAGGGGGAGTTTCAGTTGATTGAAGATCTTTGGGACCATGCGTGAGCCCACCACTTCATGCCCGTGAAAGGTCCAGCCGATGCCTTCTTCAAATTTCTTGGTGGCCGGCTTGGCAATGTCGTGCAGGATAGCAGCCCACCGCAACCATAGATTGTCTGATTGTTCGGCAACATTGTCCAGCACCTGCAGCGTGTGATAAAAATTATCCTTGTGCCCCATGCCGTCAATGAACTCGGCGCCTGCAAGGTCCACCATCTTTGGAAAGATCAGGTGCAGCAGCCCGCTGTCGTATAATAGCTTGAACCCGATGGAAGGCTTCTCGCTTAATATGATCTTGTTCAGTTCATCGGTGATGCGTTCCTGCGAGATGATGCGGATCCTTTCCTTGTTGGCAGTGATGGCATCAAAGGTTTCAGGGAAGATGCGGAACTTCAGCTGGGTGGCAAAGCGGATGGCGCGCATCATGCGCAGGGGATCGTCGGAAAAAGTTTGTGCAGGATCCATGGGTGTGCGGATCAGCTGCTGCTTCAGGTCATCCATGCCGTTGAAAGGATCCACCAGCTTGCCGTAATCATCTTTATTGAGGCTGACGCCAAGGGCGTTGATGGTAAAGTCGCGGCGGTTCTGGTCATCCACGATGGTGCCTGCTTCCACTTCGGGATTGCGGGAATGGGCGCGGTAGCTTTCTTTTCTTGCACCGACAAACTCCAGGTCGAAGCCGCCTGCTGTTTTAAATTGAGCCGTACCAAAGTTTTTGAAGAAGCTCACTTTTGGCAGCGGCTTAAAGTTTTTGGAAGCGGCACGTGCCAGTTCCAGCGCATCGCCCACGCAAACAAAATCTGCGTCCTTGGTAGGACGCTCCAGTATTTTGTCGCGCACAAATCCACCCACCAGGTAGCAGGGCATCTCCAGTGCCTGTGCTGCGTCAGCGACCTTTTTGATGATGTAAGATTCTTTTTCTGTGAGGTTGATTTCCATAAAATCCGGGCAAAGATAAAGCTGGCTTAGAAACAGCCGGTTTAGAAATGCTTGTTGCATTTCAATTGCACACGAACCCTTCCTGGTTAATAGTAAGCATTCAACCTCATGGACCTGTCATCCTGAGCCAGCGGCGAAGGATCTATTGTCTCAATAAACGACTTATTTCATAAGTTCTTTAATTAAAAATTTGATGCTCCCATACCTAGCCTTGCTTGTGTCCTCACAAGCAGTTTGAGTAAAAAATCCTCAAAATGTGATAAACCATTTTTCTTCTGTTCTCAGCACTGTTTTTCGCTCTGGCACTCCTGCGTATACAGTCTTTTCTACTTTTTACCTTGATGTAAAAAGTAGAGCAAAAAGATCAAGGCCGGTCTAATCGCTCCGCGTAGACGGCCGGGCCGGCGCACAACAGTCATTCATTTCTCGCACCGACCATTCACGTAAGAGAGCAATCCTTCTCGAAAGTTGGTGCTCGCTACAAAGTGCAGTCATTCTATTGGCAGAAGTGCCTTATCCGACCATTCTGCAGGCGCTGAATTTTGTTACCACATTCTATTGCTGGAGGCCCCTCAGCCACTCACAAAATGAGGCGCTGGACCTTTTCTTAAATGATTAAGGCTTATTGGTAAAATGGGCGTTGAAGGTTGGAGAAAAGATCCTTCGCCGCTGGCTCAGGATGACAGGTCCAGGAGGTTGACTTGGAAGACTGGTGGATTAGGTCAGACTGCTTATGATCTTTGTCTTTCCTCCGCGTCTTTGCGTCTCTGCGTGAAATCTCTCTACGCAAAACCAAGCTTGAGGGAAGATTGCACCCAAAGAACCAGAAACAAGAAACAATAAACCAGAAACCCCTCTATTTACGCAAATATTCCACTTCTCCATTCCTAAACCTTATGATCTGTGAAGGCATTGAAGTTGAAAGATCATCCTGCCTCCACCTCACCACATGATCCACAGCAGAAATAATACTTGAGTCTATCTCTCCATAATGCCCAGGGGATGCCTCCCCACTGATATTAGCAGACGTAGAAACAATTGGTTTCCGCAGCCGCTTCAGCAAGTGCCTACAGAATGCATCCTTCACAATCCGGATCGCAATAGAACCATTAGTTGCCACTAAAGCATCAGGCAATCCAATGGCACCATCGTAGATCACCGTGGTGGGACGCTCCTGTGCTTCCAGGAAATCAAAGACCGCCGGGTCGAGCGCAGCAACATATTGCAACACGGTCCTTTCATCAGGCATCAGCACGATCAGGCTTTTGCTATCCGCCCGCCTTTTGATCTGGTAGATGCGCTTCACGGCCGCTTCATTGGTAGCATCGCAACCGATGCCCCAGATGGTATCTGTCGGGTAAAGGATCACACCACCGCCTTTCAAAGGAGTCAGCGCGGCTTCTATTTCCGAATCAAAAAAAGCCTTATCCATGCATTGCTTTTTTAAGCGTGGAAACAATAGCCATACTGTCCAGCCGCTCCAGGCATTGCGGAATGCCATAGCGCACGCAGACATTCTTTGTGCAGGGTTCGCAGGTAAGCTGACCCAGGCGGATGATGGAACGATTGCCTGCATTATAAGGGGCCGTGTTGGCTTCATTGCCCGCGCCAAATAGAACAACGGTATGCGTGCCCAATGCATTGGAAAGGTGTGCAGGACCGGAATCGGTGGTAAGCATGGCCCTGGCTGATGAAAGTAATTGGACAAGTTGAGAGAGCGATGTCTTGCCAGCCATGCTTTCGATGTTGGTCTGATCGGGCAGGCGGCTGATAACCCCTTCTACAAATTCTTTTTCTTTTGGCGCGCCAATGAGGATGATCTTTTCATTGATGGAGCTGCGCAGCAGGGCTAACAATTCAGCGGCCTTTTCCGGTGTCAGCCTGCGCGAGGAAGCTTCGGAGTTGATGTTCACCACCACATGGTCTTCTTTGCCGGAATGGTTTTCCAGCCGGACTGATTTATTCTGAACTTTTTGCCCGGTAAAATATTCCAAAAGGGCTATGTACTCATCAACCCTATGCATTCCTTCAGGACGCTGGTAGGCATGTGTGAGAAAGACCTGACGGATCTCTTTTTTAAACCCGATCCGCTTGTCGGCGCCGGTGCCCATACCCATGATGGCGGATGAAAGCGAATCGGGCAGGCAAAAGAAGAGGTCGAAGCGTTGTTGTGCCTTGATCTCCTGTCCAAACTTATAAGCGCCCAGAGGACCGCTGTACTGGTTCTTATCAAAAACAAACTGGTGCTCCGTAGCAGGAAAGGCCTCCATCAGCTCATGTATCCCCTTTTTCACAATGACACTGATCCCCGCCCCCGGAAAAGCCTCTGCAAGGCCCCGCATAAAGCCCACCGCCATCACCATATCGCCCAGCCAATTCGGCAACCGCACCAATATCTTCATTGAAGGCATTTGTTTAATCGTGAGACGGGAGACGTGAGACGTGAGGCCAGGAACGTGAGACGGATTCTCAAAAAAACCCTGCGTCTTTGCCTCTCTGCGTCTCTGCGTGAAATCTCTCCTATGTTTGCAAAAAATTTGCGATGAAGTTAAGAGAGTCTATCGAACAAGCATGGAAGAACCGGGATCTGATGTCTGACGAAGGCTACAAGAAAGCGGTGCGCGAGGTGATGGAAGAAGTGGACAAGGGCCGGCTGCGCGTGGCGGAACCAACTGCTTCAGGCTGGCAGGTGAATGAATGGGTGAAGCAGGCGATCCTGCTGTATTTCGGCATCCAGCCCATGCAGACCTGGAACATGGAGCCGTTTGAATTTCACGATAAGATGCTGTTGAAGAAGAACTATAAAGAACTGGGTGTTCGTGCCGTGCCGCATGCGGTGGCCCGCTACGGCGCGTACGTAGCGCGCAACGTGGTGCTGATGCCATCCTATGTGAACATCGGCGCCTACGTGGACGAAGGCACCATGGTGGATACCTGGGCCACGGTTGGCAGCTGCGCGCAGATCGGCAAGCACGTGCACCTCAGCGGCGGCGTGGGCATCGGCGGGGTACTGGAACCCCTGCAGGCCAGCCCGGTCATCATTGAGGACGGCTGCTTCATCGGCTCCCGCTGCATCGTGGTGGAAGGCGTGCGGGTTGAAAAAGAAGCGGTGCTGGGCGCCAACGTGGTGCTCACCCAATCCACCAAGATCATTGACGTCAGTGGATCCCAGCCCATCGAAACCAAGGGCGTCGTGCCTTCCCGCAGCGTGGTGGTCCCCGGTTCCTACACCAAAAAATTCCCAGCCGGCGACTACCAGGTCAGCTGCGCCCTCATCATCGGAAAAAGAAAAGAAAGCACGGACCTGAAGACGAGCCTCAATGATGCCTTAAGAGACTTTAACGTCGCAGTTTGAGGCTCTGTTTATGGTTTTTGGTCTATGGTTTTTTGTTGTTGCGGGTGGCTTGTTTCTTGCCTGCCTCTCCGACCTAAAGAACTAAAAACAAAAAACCACAAACCATAAACGGAAGTTGGCTTTTATAAAAGCCAACTTCCTATATTTGCACCCCTTAATGGGTATTAATGACTTTCGGTCCTGAACTAAAAACCATAGACCAAAAACCATAAACCTGCCCGCCCAGGTGGCGAAATTGGTAGACGCACTGTCTTCAGGTGGCAGCGCCGCGAGGTGTGCTGGTTCGAATCCAGTCCTGGGCACAAGTAAAATATAGAACCCTTGTCAGGCCATAATCTGATGAGGGTTTTGCTTTTTGAGGGACAAGGCAGGGATGCATGAACCTGTTTTTGACGGTTACATAATTGGAAATTATTAAAGAAACACGTAATTAGATTATTTTGCTTCAGTAATTTTTTGTTCCTCCTATTTTTTTACAAATGGCAAAAAATGTTTTTTCTGAAAAAAATCTTGACGCTTTTCATTCAGCAGCTCAATCTCTAAAACTTTACCGACGAGCTGAATTGACTGATCCAGAAAGTAACGACCCTTTAGTCGATGAGCTTTATGTAGATCCGTTACCCAATGATCATGTTTTCAAAACCTTATTGAAGGCACATACAACATATTTAATTGGACGCAGAGGTACAGGGAAGTCCACCCTATTCCAGAAATTGCAAAGCGAACTTAGAAAAAAGGGAAAACAAACTTCAGCATATATTGATATCAAGACAGTCTATGAGTCATCACAAGTTGATCCTGCTTTGCTGGAACGTGTTAAAGCTCACACTTCAGCTCTTCCTCCGGAGTCAATCGAAAAACTCTTATTATTCCGTGAATTTATTCATGCAGTCATAACAGAAATTAAAAACGAAATTCAAAAACGTCTGGACTCTTCCTTTTGGGAAAAGGTGAAAGATACAGTCAGGCCAACAAGCAAAGACCTATTTGAGGGTCTGGATGCATTGCTTGATGACGTTAAACAAGAAAAGTTTCAAAGCATATTGGGGGTTTACACACAAAATGTAAAAACCACTGCTGGAAAGACCAACACAGAAACTGATTCATTTGGTGTTGAAAGTGAACTAAGCCAAAAACCGAAATTATCTGCGAAAGCTTCGGTAGGATCTGAGTCAAAAATTTCGGCAGGAAAAGACATAGAATTTTCTGATATCCTTCTAAGAACCATTGACATCAAACAGATCATTTCACAATTAAAAAGCATACTCGATAGGGCAAAAATTAGGAACCTATATATCCTACTCGACGACTTTTCCGAATTGCCCGAACCTGCAATGAAAGTAGTAGTTGATGTGTTAATTATGCCATTAAATAATTGGTCAGACGAGTTTATCAAATTTAAAATTGCTGCATACCCAGGTAGGATATACTATGGAAACATAGATAAAACAAAAATTGATGAAATATATTTAGATCTTTATAAACTCTACGGTGGCGGCGACGTAGCAAGAATGGAAGAGAGCGCAATTGACTTTACTAGAAGACTGATTGAAAGCAGGGTAAAACATTTCTGCAAGATCAAATTTGAGGACTATCTGGAAAACCCTACAAATATTTGGCAAACTTTTTTTTATGCTTCAATGGCTAATCCCAGAATATTGGGGTATCTATTATATTTCCTACATGAATCTCATTTAATACGAAGAAAGAAAATAACTGCTTCTGCAATACAAGAGGCAGCTCAGAAATATTTCGAAGAGAAAGTAGAATCATACTTTACATTAGGAAAATTTCTTCAAGAATCATTCAAAGAACGTTCATCAATCTTTAGTTTAAAGGAACTCCTTGAATCAATTGTAAAAAAAGCAAGAGAACTGAGATACCACGAATCAGAAGTCATGAAAAAGATTCAAGGTACTCCACCCACCAGTCATTTCCATGTGCCAGTTGAAATAGAACCTATTTTCCTAACCTTAGAATTAAACTTTTTTCTGACAAAATACTTTGAACAAACAGATAGGAATGGAAATAAGGTTTCTGTGTATGTCTTAAACTACGGGCTATGTTCTAAATTTTCAATTCGTTTTGGCAGACCAACGGGCGATAGGTCTTTTAGACTCTACTTTGTAGAAAGATTTTTTGATTATGCACCAATAGTAAGAGAGTTTATTACTAAAAATCAAGAAATCACTTGCAAAAATTGCGGATTTAATTACCCTTTTGATAGCTTGCCAGCACTGAAATATTATAATATGAAGTGTAAGGAATGTGAAGTTGGCACGGTTGAAGTATTCAATCTGTCGAAACAATACGAGGAAGAACTAAAGAGAGTCGACCAAGGGCTTTTGTTACCAGAAACAGAATTAGGTATTCTACAAACTTTACATAGTGAGGTCAACGAACTGCGTCCAGGTTTTATAGCTGCAGAACTTGATTGTTCACATCAGCTTGTTGGCAAACGTGCAAGAAATTTGATAGAGCTGGACCTTATTAAAAAAAGGTATCAACAAAATGTACCTTTTTATAAGCTTGAAGAAAAAGCAGAGGAAATATACTTTTCTCCTGAGCAACGTGAAGAATTAGATATTCCACCTGATGGCCAAGAAAATGTACAAAGTGTAGATCCACCGAAATCATAGCAATCTAAAGCCTCAACTCAATTGTAATCGAGATAATCTTATCCAGCCCTTTTGGAATTATTAATCAGCTTATAAAAATATAAACTAATACAAATAATTAGCTTAGGCAGGTTTCATACATTTTGACTAGTTCATTAAAGGTAACATGGTCATTACTTGGTGAAGTTGAATGAGGCACTAAAACTTTAATAGTTTTACTACCAAATAAAAAAGAGGTTTCTAAAATTCTACCACTTCTTTCTGTTGCTTTCTTCAACTCACGTCCCTGCTGCATAAAATATGTGTATAATAATCCTAATGCACCGTAAACCTCCGTACGGCTTGTTAATATAATTTTTTCTATAAGGGGAAATTTCTCAAGAAATCCAAAAACATCTCTTAATATTATTGGAGATAAATGTTTGTCCTGTGAATTGCCATTTTGCCTATAGCACATTTGCAACATATCTGTAATTCCGATTTTTCTTTCTACGAGAAAGTTTTCCCTTTCTTCTAGCGCTGCTATTCCGGTGGTGTATTCAAAAGTATAGTTGAAAACCCGTTCTAAAACTTTCCAAAACCTGTTTTCCTCCCCACCGTAGTAGAACTTAAAAGTGCTTTCGTAATTTTTTTGGTGAGTCGGAAATGTTCCAATTATAAGTTTGGTTGCATTTGAAGGAATAAAAGTAGCAAATGGATGAGTGCAAACAACCCATGTTTGTTTAGGGTATTTTGGTCTTTGGTAACCCATATTTTTTAATTGCATCAGTACTAAAAAAGTCAATCCAAAAATAAAAACCTTTACCTTTTTGCTAAAAAATAACTGGAGGCCTAAATTCTTCCACGCTCAAAGTCATTATAAGGCTCATCAATTTGCACAGAGTAAAGAAATATTAATTTTAAAGCAATAGGCGATTGTCTAACTATCGTAACAAATCTGGCAGTATCCCCACTTTTTTTAAATAAACTATTATAATAATCATGAAGATTATTAAAATCAACACTTGCGGGTAAAATCAAGTTTCTAAAATACATTTTCTTATAACCTTGTATTTCCACCGGAAACCCGTATAAATTCAAAAACTCAATGAACAACCTTACAGGATATCTGTATAGGAATTCAAAATCTTCAAAATCGAAAAACATAATTAATCGTAGCCGTAAACCATCTGCCTTGTCAGGATCAGAAATAGCCCCTCCAGAAATCTGACTTGGGTGAACATCTTCTTGGTCATGGATTCCAATTTGATTTAAAGTAAGATGAGCTAGCATCAATCTTTCTCTATTAGCAACCATTACCTTCTTTGATATGTAAAAAGAAAAATCTGTCTCTACATATGACACAAAATCAGGCTCTTTAATAAGTCCAAGTGTTTGTTGATCATTTATTGAAAACTTTGATAAGAATGGCTTTAATGAGTGTACTATATCAAATTGAAAACTTTTGTATCTCTCTATAGAATACGGTTGTTGCAAAAACAACAAGTCTTTTTCGTCACCCATATCAACTTCACCAAAATGTTTGTTGCTAAATATAGTTACATAACTATTTAGTATATTCTCGAATTCAGTCAGTTTCTCATTTTCCTCAATTTCAAAAACATTAAGCCCGAATTTGATTTCAATCTCCTTGTTGATTTCTAATGCTTTTTGGCCAATGCTGTCTATAATAAAATCATTTGATATTACTCTAAATCTTTTGTTAGCACTAAAACTGTATAATCGTTCCAATGCCCTCATTTCCTTAAATGACTCTGATAACTCGTATGTCATAAAACAATTATTTAGAATTCAATTAAGCTGAATTCCTCTCTCAATAAATTTACGACCTGGTACTCTTTGCTTAATGGATTGGCAGTTGACATAACATCAACTTCAATAATTTTACCTTTAACAATTTCGAACGGTATTAAATACATAAAAGGCCGGAAAACGTCCAATTGCGATTTATCAATGATGTAATTAATTTCGGTAAAATCTGTTTTATCTATTGTGCCTTCCTCCAGCATTTTTAATGCACCTCGCTTTAACCCTGCCTTATTATTCAATATTAATGGACTATGTAAATCGCTTCTAACGACATCCTCTTTTAACCTTGAATAAATAAAATAAGGATTTGAACTAGGGGGTATTTTGCTATAAATATGAGAATGATCAACTTTTGATGAATCGAATACAGGCCCGCACCAAACAAAATGTTTACCGTAAAAGTTTTCGTTGATATGGTAAGCTAACTGGCTGTTAGCTGAATAAAATATGATAGAAGCTGCTTTGAGCATGTATATTGATGTCAATTTACTTACTTTTTGTTTATATACTAAACTCAGTTAAAGGAATATCCCGACTCTTTATAATTGAAATAAGATTAAACACTTCCTGCATCTATAAATGGGTCCATAGAATTGTTTTTAATCTTCTAAATAGAATGAAATACAAATGCACATAACCTACAGTTACTTATAAATAAAACGCTCTAATATTTTTTTCTTGATTAGACCCTCACCACCTTCCCCCACCCCTTCATACTCAACCATCTCCCCTCCGTCCGCTCCCATTTTTCCAAAGTGTATCCCCACAATCAGCAACAAGCTGGATACATTTGCATGCACAACAAATTGTACCTGTATTTCAAGCGTTTGCATTAACTCGCCGCTCCCACACATACCATTCTCTACCATAATGCCAAGTATTGTATGGTGCAAAATCCCCCTTAGACCGTAACCAACACCTTCCTTGTATTACAGATCCGGCCTAAAAATAAGGTACTGGTCTTGCCGAAATGCTTTAAAGATTTAGCCGGAAGCTATAGACCGACCGCCTAACTCATTGTTGTTCCTGCGGGTAAGGTCATTGGAATGGTGCTATCGGCTTTGAAGAACTACTACTCATATAGTCGATTAAAGCATTGGCAAGGAATTATGCTAGAATAATCTATAAATTGAAAACTTTTTGTATCAAACTTAGCGACGGAATTACACATTCTGGTATAAACTATTCACTGTCAAATTTAATACCCCTGGATATCCCCAGGGGTATTAAATAAATTATTAGTTAGATGTTTACTGCTTGATTATTTTTATTTGACCTTTCTTCAAGCCTTGTGTGACCTGTATAACATACATACCTGCACGATAAGTAGATCCCAGACGAAGAGGCTGATTTGGTAACGCAACCTTTCTTTCCACTTCTTGACCAACAGCATTAAAAACAACTAATTCGATCCTTCCTTCCTTATCATCTGTTTTTACAACTATGTCAAAAGACTGATTGGATGGATTTGGAGATGCAGACAATGAGAAACCTAAAGGTCCCTTTTCTTCAGATATAGGTTGAATTGACCTACTGGAAGTCTCACCTTCCTGTAAACAATCACCCAAAGAAGATCCACTGGCCAGATGTGAAGGCACTGCATTTGCATCAACGCAAATGGTATGTCTGTTACCAGAATTACCAGGAGGATCTTTACATACCATGACTTTATTCATGTTATTGCCACAACGTACGTCTACTACTTCCACCCATTTACTAGTGGCATTCTTGCAACCAGAAGCATCTGTCACAGTTACTGTATAAAGTGTAGACTGGGTTGGTTGGACAGTAATAGATGAGGAAGACCCTCCATTGCTCCACTGATACTGGTAATTGCCATTACCTCCTGAAGCTGTAGCAGAAAGCAAAAGCTTTGATGCGGGTCCATATCCATAATATACAGTATTGGGTAAAGCACCATTTTGCAAAGCTAGAGCGTCAGGTATGGTCACACCAATTGGGTGACTAACTTGTACATTAGAAACACAGGTGGCCTGATTTCCATGAATATCTGATACAATCCATGTAATTGTGCTTGCACCAGGAAGGAAGTTTCCACTAGCGTCTAAGCCTGTTCCTGAACGGGTAGTTGACCCCATGATTGTGTAAGTTATATTTTGAATACCGCAATTATCTGATGCTTCAAGCAAAGGAATTGTATAAATATTGTCCGTTTTATTACAAAGAGTAGACACAGCTGGACAGGAGATCAATGGTTTTTGTTCATCCTTAACCTGAATTGCCTGGGTACAGGTGCTTGAATTCCCCCACTCGTCTTTAGCTGTCCATACTATAGTGGTGCTGCCAACTGGATAGGATTCGGATAAGGGTTTTCCATCGCTTCTTTGCCCAGTTATTTGCACTGAAGAACAATTATCAGTAGCTGTGGGTACACCTAAGTAGGTAGCACCGCATAAATTATTTGCTGTATTTAATAATTGGTCTCCTGCACATTGAATAATTGGTTTTTCTGTATCAACAGTAGGTAAGGTCACATTGAATGGCTGGCTAGAACCAGAGCAACCGTCCTTGATTACTGTCACTGAATAAGCACCATTTTGATGAACAATAATAGACTTTGTTGTTGCTCCTGTACTCCAGACATAAGTATCTGCATCAGAAGCTGTCAGTGTGACGGGAGCACCAGGACATTCTACCCTTGATTCAGTTATAGTAGGTTTTGGCTTAGGCTTGACAACGATTATTGTGCTATCAACATTTGTACAAGTGTTCTTCACGCCACCATATCCTGTAAATTTAAATTTATAAGTCCCTGGGCCTGCTTGTGTAGGACTAAACACTAAATTTGTCCCAGCGCCACCGATAATTCCGGTACCAGAATGTTCATACCACCCAAACTGCGTGTTAGCAGAGATCACCATTGGCGGTGCGTCTTCACAAACCGGATTAAATTGAGTAATTCTAATTTCAGGTCTTCCAAATACAAAATATGTCAGTCCTGTCTCTGCCTTGCAACCATGTGGAGAAGTGCCGATTATGGTAAAGTTACCTCCATAGGTTACATTCTTCGGAGTTGGCACTGGAACACCATTTTGAAAATATTCATAAGTTGTACCGGGATCGGAACTAGTCAATCCAAGAGTGAGGTCAATGTTAACTGGAGCACATCCTCCTTGCGACGGATTATTCGAACTAATATAAATGGACGGATGAATAGAAAAATCAGATCCATTGTCCGGCCCTACATAAGATGGACTGCTGGAAATAATCCTAATACGATAACCACTACCGAGAAACGATGGGGCAATACCTACCGGGATCATTCCGCCTGCAGTAGCGGCGACACTGCCAATGTTTGTTGGGTTAGTAAACAGGCCATTGGAATCGCTTAATTGAGCGGTAAATACATTGCCGGGATTGAATGTCCCAGTAGTGGTATAATTGACAAACTGACCACCACTGTTGTTGCATAGCTTAGCCCCCACAATCGGGGTAATTGATACTTGACTTCCAGTTTGTGCGTAGGAAGCATAATTACACAATCCCAGGATTACCAGGAAGAGTTGAAACTTTCTCATAAAAAATATAGTTTGGTTGTTGGAGAAACGAAATGAGAATTCTGAGCCAGCAATGTTTATGCTGGCGAATGGAGCTTGGCACCTGTTAGGTACTCAGAAGAAAGGTATGGTTAGAAAGATCACCCTGAACTTACCCAAAGTTGAAAAATTCGGTAAATCAGAGGCACATAAAAGGCTGAAGAGTATATTCCCATATAGTCAAGAATTGGTTGAGTAATTGAGGGCAGTTATGCCTAAGATGGTTCCAGAAGAATGGACTATTATGAAAAAGTGAAAGGAATCGACAGGAAGGATAATGAAATATAGTAAATAAATTATTAATATCTATATACTATCAAAATTTAATTTAAGCTTTATGGCTACAATGAAAAGTAAACTAAGTTCATTTTCAGGCTAGCCCTATACTTTCCCTTTTCTTTATCCCTTCTCTATACCTCCTTTATCTTTTCTAGCGGTTTCTATCGGGCCTGCCGATACAATCCCTATAGCCGACCGCTACAAATCCGCAACAAATCCCTATCAGCCCTTTCTCAATCCTATAGAGGGCCATCCTTCCCTCCTACCTGTAAGCGAAAGCAACCCAGGGTCTTAAGCATAATTCCGGTCAAAACATTTCCAATGAATCTGACGCGACTAAAACGTCAATAAGTGACAATAAACGACAAATAGGTTCAAGGGCGACACCACATTTGGAATCACCTTCCACGTGCTATTAGATTTGAATTGACAACAGTTCGGATGCCCATACTAGTCAGGTGGAAGAACTGAAATATTGATTCATTTTTAAAATTTAAATGTTATGGCACAATATGAAAAAGGGATCCTGGGAAAATTCTCCGGGACCGTAGGCACCGTGGTCGGGAGTAGCTGGAAAGGCATTGACTACATGCGCAGCAAAGGTGGGAAACGTAAGTCATCACCTTCCTCCAAACAACAGGCCCACCAGGCACGCTTTTCCCTGGTCAGCCGTTTTGTAAACCCACTGGCCTCATTGTTCAACCTCACCTTCCGCGATTATGCGGTAGGCATCACAGGTGTGAACTATGTCTTCAAGCAGGTTATGGAACTGGTGAGCGGCACGTACCCGGCCCTTTCCATCCGGTACAACGAGGCGCTGATCGCCAAAGGAAGCCTGACCAATGCAGATACCCCACAGGCGGTTTCTTCTGCAGGAAGCAGGATCTCCTACAGCTGGAACGACAACAGTGGATCTGGTAGTGCAAAGGGAACCGACAAGGTCATACTGGTGGCGTACTGCGATGAACTGGAAGCAGCGGAATTTACCATCGGCCCCGCAACAAGGGCTGACCGTTCCTCCACATTGAACGTTCCTCGTTTTGCCGGTAAAACCGTACACACCTGGATTTCCCTGGTGTCCGCGGACGAATCAGAGATTGCCACTAGTTTCTATACCGGTGCGTTGATGGTGAGCTGATAAAAAACGCTGCTCAAAACATCCAACTGCAATGGCAGCCGTTGAAAGCAAAAGCCCTTACGGGCAAAACAGACAGCAGTCTAATCGTGTGCCGGATCCGCCAGGCGATTTGCAGAATCCATGGAAATGAAACGATCGTTTTAGTTGATAGCTGATTGAAAGTACAATAGCGATAGGATGGATGCACCAGGGCAGGTAAATACTGGAAGATGAATACATCAACAACCATAGGAACCATAGGCGGTACGCTTTGTATCGTTTTCCTGCAAATACCCTGGACAGACCTGGGACAAAGCATGTTGCTTTCCGCTGTTGGCGCAGCAACAAGTTTCCTGGTATCTTTTGCCCTCAGGGCTTTGCTCCGGAAACGAAACAGGTGATCCCCAAAAGCCTCCGCCGCGGCGGAGGCTTTTTTAATTGCCAGGGATTCATATAGGCTTCTTTTACCTCCTCGCTATGAATAGCCAAGGATGCGTTAAAATAAATATTTTTATGTTTACCGTAAATAATATTATATTTATTGTAATAATCAAGCAGATGCCTATAGTCGTGAACCTGGATGTATGGATGGCCAAAAGGAAACTATCGCTTAATGAATTAAGTGAACTGGTAGGCATCTCACAAACAAACCTGAGCCTTTTGAAAACAGGTAAAGCCAGGGCGGTGCGTTTCACCACGCTGAATGCGCTCTGCCAGGCACTGGATTGTAAACCCGGAGACCTCCTGGATTATATCGATGAAAATGAATACCGGAAATTGTTCCGGTCCGACCCGAAGCCATAATCATTAAAAAATTACTGGTATGGAAAAGATGCCACCCCGACTGATTGTTTATGCCAAGGATATAGAAAATATAACGGGCCTTGGCCGCCGCTCAGCACAGCGCATCATGCGCAAAATCCGTGACTACTTTTCTAAAAAGGACGGAGAGCTAGTCACCGTTCCGGAAGTCTGCGCCTATTTTAATTTAAAGGAAGAACTGGTATGGGGTTACCTGAAGCGCTAACCTTTATTTAAAACATCCAAAGCCAACGTAATTCCATGTCAAGCTCTTCTCAGGTATACCCAATTAGTGTCGCTTGAACTAAACAAATTATCAGCACCAATGGAGTAACCTGGATGAATATTATTAACCCCTAAATTGCGTTGCTACAGGATTTAAGTCTCTTCGCAAACATGGGCACAGGAAATAAAGAGCACTTATTGAAAATATAGAATCATAATCATACTTAGCCCATATCTTTATTTAATGATTTTTTACCTGCTCTCCATTCACCTGCCAGTTGATCCCTTTTCTTGCCTTTCGGCCGTGTAAAAACAGGTCCGGTATATTTCACATTTTCTCCTAAATACTTATATTGATTGCGAGACATGTATTGAAAAATGTGTTTTTCAAAAGCAATTCCCTTATTCCAGCGGTTATAACAATAATCAGAGAGAATGATGCTTTTAGGATTGGTGCCATGCCTTACCTTTAGTTCATTCTTTACCCAAGTAAGGGAAACAACTTCACCTTCTTTATCCTTCATAAGATCTTTAATTTGCTCGTAGATGGTCATGTGCTGGTTTCTGCTAGTTAGCATAAGGTACTTAAAATATTTATCGCGTGTATTATGTATTAAAGCACTTTTTAAGTGTGAAATATTGTTTCATCGCATAGAACTATAAGGAAAAATCCCAATTTTTTCACATTTAGAGGAGAGAGGCAGAAAACGCGAAGGACGCCAAGAGGGACTTAAAGGATACAGATCTCTTTAACTGAAAGCGGCATAATGGTTATTGTTACAATACTTGTGCTTAATACGTTCAGGCTTTGACCAATCAAGGCAGATAACGGCTTGGATTGCATTTGCCAGTTCCCTGTATACCGCCGATTTTACCAGGAAAAGATGTGCCCCGATATCGTAGGCTACCTGAATGTTTGCCTGCCGCGTTGTGGAAGAAAAAACAATGATGGGTATATCTTTTAGATTTTGTCGATTCCTTATTTCATGCAAACACTGGAGCCCATTCATCCTGGGCATTTCCAAATCCAGGAAAATAATATCGGGGCAAAAATAATCCAGAAGGGCCATTAGCTCTTTGCCATCACGTACAACCTGGATGTTTACATTAGGACCAACGGCTGCTTTAAATATTTCTACATCATCATTGTCATCCTCTGCAAGCACCACGTTCTTAATACCAGCCATTCTGTTAATGTTTAAAATGCGCAAAATTTGACCCCCAAAAAAAATGGATTTCTAATTGAACAATGAATACATAATGGATTTATCTCTAATTCAAAAAGAATACTGTTGCCTGAAAAGCTCTTCAACACGATTCATGCATAATTTACTTACGAGCTCATACGCTCATTAACTATAGTGGATAATTGTTCTTCATATGGTATTACCCAGTTTGGGAAGGGCGGTAATATAATCCAGGTATGATCCTTTTCCCGCCGCATTTCAAAACTGGCCTCTAAATGCTGATCATTAAGCACAGAAACAAAAAACTTCTCCCCTTGCGGTAATTGCACCAGGATAAAATTAAACTTTAGCATCCTTTGCCCTATCTGAACATATCGACAAAAACTTTCCATCGCTTTTCATTTTATCCTTTTAAAAATCTTTTAATCAATACTGAACAACCCATTTTTGATTGCATAAATGGCCACCCCCACCATATTCCGTGCTCCAGTTTTTTGCTGAATACGTTGCCTGTAACTCTCTATGGAGCGACTGTTAATACCCAATTGTATACTCATTTCTTTACTGGAATATTGCTGGCAGATAAATGAAATTATTTCTAACTCCCGGCTGGAAAATTTCGGCTTGGCTGATGGGCGGAAAGGATAAAAATTCCCACGTGCCATGACTGTAATAAGCTTGTCAGCAATTTCTTTAGGGAAGAAATGCCCACCGCTGGTAACAGTTTTTACTGCCTCTAGCACCTCGGACTTAGTTGCACTTTTAAGTAAAAAGCCCTTAGCGCCTGCATCGATCATATCCATCACTAAGGCAGAATTTCCAAGTAATGACAAGGCAATAATACTAACCTTGGGGAGGTGCTTTTTTATCTGCCTCGTAACGGATGCGCCATCACTGTCCGGCAATTTGGTGCCAATAATGATTAATTCAGGTAGTTTTGCCAGGACCATTTCGAGAAGTATATCTCCTGTACTGGCCTGACAAATAGGCAACAAACCCTTTTGTTCACTTAAAAGCGAAACTAAGCCTTCAACTAATAATTCATCCTCATCGGCTATTGCAATTCTAATCATTCGTACGGCCTGTCTTTTCTTTGCTTGTTCCTGTATCTGGGATCATCGATTGATAAAGGGCAGCAAATTAAACAGACAGGTTCCAGTTTCCGAATGGATACCGTATAAACAGAACAGATTTACCGTAAAAACCGGTAATTAATAATGGCAGAATTAACAATTTTGTTGAATGGACAACCCTACTCTAGGGGTGCATATATCCATACAGGAAGATGATAGCCATTGTTTAAAGCGTAAGAAAATAAAATCCACTACAGGGGATACGAACCGTTTTAAAAAAACCTAAATATTGTTCGATAACTGCAACCGTTGTTTATCTTCCTGGTCGAGGACACACTTCACAAGGCCCACAATATGCCCAAGGAAAGTCTCCCCTACCGCTGTGATGGTGTAGTCAACTTTTGGTGGTAACTGGTCATATTCAAACCTGGTGATCAGGCCCAGCCGCTCAAGCTCGCGTAAAGTATTCGTAAAAACCTTGGGTGAGATATCAATAAGTAAATTGCGCAGGAAACCAAAACGCAAAGGCTGTTTTGAAGAGAGTTTAATTAGGATCAGAATTGCCCATTTATTTCGAAGAAGACGGACTGCGCCCCTAACAGGTGTCCAGGCCATGCTTTTTTCAAAGGCTAACACCCATGTGGCAGAAATTAATTCGATATTTAATTCATCTTCTTCCATTAAATCAATTTCGGTCAAGGCTATTTGCCATAAAAGCTCATATCAACAATGCAGGTACTGAAACTGGCCCTATTTGATCAATATGACCGCCTCAATCTTTTCATTTTACCATTTACAATTACTTCTTCTTCAAAGTACCCCCAGGGGAGATAACGTGGTAGTTTAGACTGAAAATACCTGGCTTGTGCCAGGAACAATTTGGGATAATCATTTGAATAAAGGAATTCTTTTTTGAACGATATAGTATCCCCCGAGAAAAAATATTCACTTGCACATTTTTCACATAGTGACTTGGGTGGGATCACTGTGACTCTGACTAATTGTCCTTTTCCAAAAGTATAAAATACCTGCCTACCATGCTCCCGCTTTCTGAAATTATAATACTCGCGCACAGAGCTGATTATACGTTGCTTTTTGTCAAAATAGTAATAACGCCCGATTGTGTTTTTCTTACCATCCGCATCCGTTGTGTCAAACGTTTCAAACATCAGGAGTATATGTTCCTTCGCATTAAATTTTTTTGGTTTGTAATTAATCCGCACAGTGTCCATTACCTGTGCGTGTAGGGTGCTAAAGACCGGAAGAAACACTATTAAAAGAATAGTTTCTTTCATGCTTATTGTTTTAAATCAGCGAGTAAATATTTATTTTATATTGAACTTGGAAAGAACATTAAAATCATTAACCAGATCTGGTCAACTGGTAATTCAAATAGCAAATTACTTTTTTGGGAAGGAAGAGTCAAGCAGTTCGACCTCCAAGCGGTCAAAGTCCTTCTCGAACTGTTGTTATTGTAGCTTAAACTCAAATACTTTACAAAAACCAGGTAAGAAAAATGACTAAAGGAGATATACTTTATGCACGGAATAGGAAAATTGAGGGAAAGTTGGTGATTTTCAGTTCAATTTTACACCTAGGGTCTTTGCGAGTACCTATGCCTTTTATTACGTGGCCGGACTGCAAAACGAAGAATAAACTTCCAAAGAAGAGGGGACTTTTCAATAAAGGTGCTGAACGTTACTACGACCTGTAAGAAAATCGTGCCGCCGATAGCCAGGCTCCGGCTTATAAAACTTAAGCAGGCAACAATGGCATATGCAGTAATTATGATCCTTGCCCGTTTAACGATAATTCTATGGATTGCTTGTTCTTGATTATCATCCCTTTTCAACAATCCTGCATGGAAACAGTAGACCCAATGCCCCAGGAACAACAATAGAATTACTAAAATATTTAAAACGTAAAGACCAATAGCGACCCTTGACCAGGAATATTCACTTAGCAAAGAAGCGGTAAATGGTATTAAGGAAATCGGAAGTAAACAAAACAATGCAATTACAGTTTGACTCCGGTCAGACTCTTGAATGTGATTAAATTGATTTATGAATACTGTCCACAACTGCCCAACGACGGTAAATGAAAGAATAAAAGTTAAAACGTTTGGCAATATACTTTTTAAGGACTTTAAGATATCTCCTTCAGTCTTCATTTCCATTATAGGTATACGTATATCAAGAACGAGCAGTGTCATTACTATGGCAAAAAAGCCGTCTGATAATTCTTCGATCCTGTGTGATCGCTGCCTGCTAAAAGCTACTTGCTCATTAAAAGACTTAAAGATGTTCATACAATGCGATTATACAGTTAATGATATTTCATTTTAGAAAGAAAAAGCTGCCTCACAGGGAACAATCTATCATCCAAGGACTACTGCTGTTGTCTATAAACTGCACAAAGCGTGTCCAGGCCTCAGACCCGATAAAACTACCTTCCATAAAAAGATCTGTCAATTAAATAAGTGTTGAAGCGGACAAATAAAGTATTAAAGGAGACCTTAAATCAGGTAGCAAATATATTTGAGTTTCGAGAAAGACGGTCAGGGTAACTTGCTGCAACACTGCTGGATGATGATTGTTATATCCTAAAAAATTAAGGTCAATAAAAGGTGATAAGGAACTTTGATCACAATGAACTTTGATCACAATGATGAAGAAAAAGCCAGGTCACCTTCCCATCTGGTTTGGCTGCAATTAACGAAAGGACGGTGCCATACTATTTCCACAAGCAAGCCGCCTTCTTCCTTGAAGTAGAAAGTAGCATAATCCCTTTGGCGGGTGGGGGATATGATGTTCTGCCTTTGAATTTGCATGTAATGATGCAGCCCCATGAAGTGCTTCCAACTTGGGACCTTCAAAGCTATATGATGAACCAGGCCACATCCATTGAGTGTCTTCCCTTTGGTCGTATCTGTCAATAAGTCGATCTTCGTTCCGGGTTTCTGTAAATTGGACAATCGACATCCATCATCAAACCCTGGCTGCACTGTTAAATTGCATTGCTCAGTAAACAATTTTTTTAAATTGGTTACCTCAGGCACCAGAATCTCAATCGAGAAAATGCCTTTGATCGCATTGTTTTCATTAATACAAGCATTTGCACTCCCAATCCGGTGATCAGTGTCATCAAAAACAAGTTTGAGCTGAAGGCCATCGGTATCATAAAAAACAAGTGCATATGTGTCATCTATTCCGTCTCTCGTAATGGAAAAAGGAATACCAAATAATTGCAATCTCTCTTTCCAAAATTCAAATCCATGACTACTAACGGAAAAACTGACAGAACATACCGAATTAAATCCTACTACCCCTCTACGCAGGTATGGACAATGGTAAAAAGTGATGAAACTGGAAAGATCCTTTTCCCAATAAAAATGGCAAACCTTAGGACCATCGAACAGCGAATGTTTCAACTGGAATTGTGCACCAAGTATGTTGGCATAGAAGCTGATTGTTCGTTGCAAATCGCCAGAGATTGCAGCAAGATGGTGTATTTTTACGCTCATAAGCTTTCGGTTGAATTGTTTAAGCACCATTGATTCTACCTGGCAGATATCAAAATTTTTAAAGTAAAGGAATTTGATTTTCCCTTTGCCATTTAATTTTATCTTCAAGATATTCTATCATCGGGCTTTCTTGCCAACTGCCTTCATACTTGTATCCATTGATAAAAAAGCTGGGGGTTTGGTTCACACCACTTCTTATTCCGCTTTCGAAATTTGCTTCCACTTTTTGAGCCAGTTCTTCGTTTTGCAAGTCCTGTTGGAAATGATCAGTATTCAAACCAATCTGTTCTGCATAGTTGAGTATTGAAGTCTGCAAAAGGTTCTTTTGATTTAAAAATATCATATCATGCATTTCCCAAAATTTTCCTTGTAATGCTGCAGCTTCTGCAGCAATTGCCGCTGGTTTTGCCCTGTTATGAATCTTCACAAGAGGAAAGTGTCGAAATACCAAACGCAAGTCAGATCTAAAGCTATTCAGGATGCTTTTTAGAATCTGGTTCGCTTTACCACAATACGGACATTGGTAGTCTCCAAATTCAACCAATTCTATTAATGCATGGCGGTTGCCGTGCACGTGGTCTGTTTGTGATACTTTGGGTTTTAAGAACATAATGTTGTATTGATATGGTGCTAGTCCATTTTATTTTCCTGGACTTTATCTGTTGTTTCCAGTTGTTCCAGTGCATTTAGAATACCATCTGCACCTGGGTTAAGTTCTTTGGGCGCCAAATACCTCCATCTTATAATTCCTTCCTCATCAAGCACATATAATGCTCTTTTGGATTCACCCGTTTCTTCATCATACACCTGGTAAGCTTTTGAAATAGCTCCTTTTGGCTCAAAGTCCGAAAGCAAAGTGAAATGTAAATTTCTTGTTTCAGCGAAAGCCTGGTGACACCACTTACCATCCACCGAGATACCCAAAAGCACTGCGTTATGACGATGAAAAAAGGAAAGGGCTTCGTTGTATAGAAGCATTTGATCCCCACACACCGGACTCCAGTCGGCAGGGTAAAAAGCGAGAATAACCCGTTTTCCCCTGAATTCCCGCAGACTAATTTGCTGTTCCGGCATGGCGAAAAGGGAAAAATCAGGAGCCAGTGTTCCAACGTGTAGCATACATCATATTTTTAAAAAGAATATCCACGGGGATCTTAATTACTATCCGCATAATCTTTAATTACCCTAACTACTTATGCGTATTAAGTTTTTGCTTTTTACTGTATAAAAATACCAGCTTAGCTATTTCACTATCAACAAGGAATAGCCTAAGACGGACAAACTCTAAGGTGAAACCGTCGGTTGAAGCCAATAAAGCAGTGTATTTTCCACCTCCAGGAGAAAGTATTACAAGCTATCCTGTTAAGTTGATTGAAAGCTGGGAAAAATACACGAATTAAATATCCTTTTGGGAAGGGATAGAACAATCAGTTCTAACAATGGGGGATCAAAAGTTGAAGTTGGCTTTATGCACCTGCCTTAAAACAAGCAAATCACTTCAAAAACATCATAGATCTGTTGCCTCTTTTTGGATACCAAGCTTTTTCATTTTAGATTTTAAGGTTGATGGAGGAACATTCAGAATTTCAGCTGCACCCCCAGGCCCCCAAACCCTACCACTGCACCGTTTTAAAACGCCAATTATATGGTCCCTTTCGTTTTCATGTATCGTTTTCAACTGATTGTCTTTGTTATTTATTGCAAGATTCGCCGAATGAGCAGGCAGAATGATATTATCAATAACGCTGTCCTTTGCAAGTAGGACATTTCTTTCGACCACGTGCTCCAGTTCTCGAATATTCCCTGGCCAAGGGTAGGCCATCATGCTTCTCAGAGCATTCGTAGAAAACCCGGTAATTGTTTTGGCTGCCTTGCGGTTGAAAATGGAAAGAAAGTGTTGTGCCAGGGAGGGTATATCGTCCTTTCTCTCGCGAAGCGCTGGCAAAACAATTGGAAAAACATTTAGCCGGTAATACAAATCAAGACGGAACCGCCCCTCTGCTACCTCCTTCTCCAGGTTGCGATTTGTAGCGGCTATAAATCGCACATCAATTTTCACCGTTGAATGACTACCAATAGGTTCAATTTCTCTTTCCTGGAGCACTCGTAGCAGTTTCACCTGAAGGTCCACTGGCATTTCCCCAATTTCGTCCAAAAAGATAGTCCCACCGTTCGCCTGTTCAAACTTGCCAACACGTTTTTCTGTGGCCCCGGTAAAAGAACCCCTTTCGTGGCCAAAAAGTTCTGATTCGATCAGCGTTGCTGGAAGGGCTGCGCAGTTAACTTTTATAAAAGGCTTTTTCTTCCTGTCAGAAAGCCGGTGTATGGAATCAGCAATCCGCTCCTTACCAGTACCCGTTTCTCCCAGGATGAGCACCGATGTATCAAAAGGGGCGACTTGGGTAATCTGATCAAAAACAGTTAACAGCAAATGACTATTCCCTACGATACCTTCAAAGCCTGGCATTTGATGATGATCCGAGGGAGCTATTAGTGTGCTATAATTTTTTCCAGTAGCCACAGGGCTGATTGTTTTTAGTTTCAGCATCCGTTCCATTACAGCTACCATCGTTTTTTGCAAGCGGTTCATTAGTCCAATATGCCCTGTATTATAGGTATCAGGCCTCTTGCAATAAAAGCAAAAGATAAAAACATCACCATTTGAGAGCTGCAACGGAAAGTAGATAAACGACTTAATTTGAAAGATTTCGGAAAACCATTTGGTTAATGACGGCTCACTACATGCTTGTTCAAATTTTTTTTCCGCAACAACGGCAGGCATTGTATCATAAGCTGTATTCCTCACCAGCATTACAAACTCATTTATCTTTAAACCTGAAATTTTAAGCAATTGCGGTACCCCTATTGTCTGGTATTCCTCGTACCCAATCCTTAAAAAACTTATTGCCTTGGAGGAAATATCATCGATGGCATTGAACCCTGCAGTTATATAATCAAAAGAGATATGCTGCTTAAGTGTTGTACAAAGCGCAAACATTTTGTTTTCCCAACTATCATTACTATCGGCAATCCCCCACAATTTTTCTTTCAAAATAGTTTCCTTCCGGGTTTTCGCCTCTATGCTATGCTCATGCCGATATTCAGCGATTTCCAGCGTCACAAGCAAGTCTTTCTCCCGGAATGGCTTTACAATGAAGCCGTGCGGTTCCGTTTTCTTTGCCTGCGACAAAACGTCCTCGTTAGAATTGGCAGATAAATAAATAAAGGCTATATTCTGTTCCTTTAACTGCTGGCCCAAATCAATACCAGTCCGCTTCCCTTTTAAATATATATCCAGGAGAACGAGATCCGGTTTCTCCTTTTCTATCATTTCTTCGGCGATGCCAACTGAGCGGGCAATGCCACAGACAGGATAATTTGCTTTTTTAAGCATCAATTCCAGGCTGTGAGCCTCAACAAACTGATCTTCGACTATCAATATCTTCTTTTTCACAATTCAGATTAGTTATACAACACAAGGGAAGAGCTTTTGGCCTCTTGTGTCACAATTTTTTTATCAAATTTGAACAATATTTTAATAAGTGTGCCCTGCTCACTTGTAATGGTTAATTTACCATTCAAGTCGTCGCTTAGACCATGAATCAGGCTCATACCCAAAGAACCTGGTTTGAGACTATCAACATAGGAGGACGGCATGCCAATACCGTTATCGGCGATTGTAAGCAGGCAGTGATCCGGATCCACCAATGATAATGAAAGATCGACATTCCCACTTCTGCCATCCGGGAAAGCATATTTAATGGCGTTCGTGATAGACTCATTTAAAATTAACCCTAATGGGACAGCCTGGCTCACATCCAGCTGAACAGGCTCAATATCATATGTAAAGCGAATGCGTTGCCCAACACCAAAGATATCTGCCAGGTAGGATGCCAATTCACGGATGTAAACAGACATGTCAATAGAGGATACGTTTTCAGAACCATATAACTTTTGATGAATCAGCGCCATGGCATGGACGCGGTGCTCGCTGTCATGGATGGCCGTGAGCGCAGGCTCGTTATCAATATAAGCTGATTGGGAATTTAGAAGACTCATAACAACCTGCAGGTTGTTTTTCACCCGGTGGTGTATTTCTTTAAGGAGCCACTCCTTTTCTTTCAGCAGGTGTTGCAGGAGGTCGTTCTTCCGAGTAATAAGTATACTGCTTTTTTGTTTCTGCCTGTATTGCCGATAAAGTAAGCCTATAATCATCAGTGCCAACAGTATCCCATAGATTGTTACGTTCTTGATCAAACTGGCCTTTTCCAGGTTTGCCAGTTGCAATTTGTTTTGTTGAGTCAGCAACCCTATGTCCCGATCCTTTATCTTGATTGAATCTTCTTTTTTAGCGGTCTCATATTCTACCTCAATTTGCTGTAGCTGTCTTGATTTTGTTACATTGAATAATGAGTCTGTAATTGTTTTATAAGTGATTAAATTAGTCAGTGCAGATTGATAATTGCCTTCAGCTGAATCTAATCGAAACCATAACCGGCAATCTAAAGCATAACGTAGTGACCCGGTGAACTGCGTTGAGAGAGCTCTATTTCTAGCGAGATAATTGCGTGCTTCGCTAAACTGTTTGGTAGCGAAAAAATAGGTAGCCAGCATCCGGTTGATATTGTTCTTTGAGTCATCAAGCAGGGTTTTGCTATCAGCAAGTTGTACGAGCAATCGACTATAGGGTCGTGCCCTTTTATATTCCTGGGCTGTAATATAGGCCCTAATAAAAGCCAGGGCTATATAAGTTTTCTCTAAATCAGTTTCCGGATTTAAGTATTTTCCGGGAACAGAATGCAGATAAGCCATAGTTTCATGGGGACGGTTGAGTTTATCGTAAGCTGTTACAATATTTAAAAGCAAAAGGGCAATAGAATAACGATCATTATTTTTTTTAGCTATCTCCAGGGCATCCTTGAAATATTTTACAGATAATTCGCCCTGTTCAAGTGCCCTGTAAATACCGCCCAAAATCGTGAAGATCTGGCACCGCTGCATAGTTGAGTCCTGGTCGGCATCTGCTGACTTTAATGCCTTAAGTGCATACTGCAAGGCATGTCCATAATCATCATTGAATTGGTACAAGTTGCTCAGCATAGCATATACACCTTGCAATCGCTTGTATTGAATTGATTCATAAAGGGCCAAACTCCTTTTGATGGACTGCATGGACTTTTCATCATCCCCTTTAATGTTATACAGATCAGCCAGCATTTTCAGGCTAAAGGCCTCCCGTTCTATGTTGCCTGCTTCATGGAATGCTTGAGATGCTAGCTCAACCATGGCTATTTTCTGGGTAAGTTTGGGCAGTTCCTTATGGTCATAAAAAGAAGAGAGTTCGTAGTAAGCCTTTCCAAGGTAAGACTTGTCCGTACCTGTTTTTAAAACAACAATGGCATTTTCAAGCATTTTCCTGGCAGTATCAGGTTGACCTTTTTCTTTTGTGAGGCAGGCATTTAAAAAAATTGTGAAACCACGGAATGCAGCAGATCCTATACTTCTATTCAAGCGGGAGGCTTCGTTTAAATAGTTACTTGCACTATCAAAATCTATTTTGTTTTCTCCCGGTTTAAAAATTTGATATTCAGCTAAGCCTAAAAGCGATTGCAGGCGTTGGACACCTTGTTTATTTGTACGTAGAACAGTAAGCATGGAGTCAACTTCTCTTCTGGATGGCTCCTGCGCAGAAGAAAGCGTTTGGCAGAATAGTATGCCAAATAACAGAACTGAACGTTTTATCATAACCAACTGTATTTAGGTGGCAAACGATTGTCGGTTTCATCATGGCAGTAAAACAAGGGGAACAGACATTAGCAGATTTCCTAACCTCACCAATTATCATTAAAAAACTATAAAGAAATTAATTTTCATTGGGATTCATTTTAAAGTTAACATTTTCATGCTGAAATCAAATAGTGTTCTTGTTGAATTAAAGCCAGAATGGATGAATCTTTTGTTGAAGGGTCCTTCAGTTTGTGTAGTTCGTACTGAACAGTTTCTAACTATTTGGTACTCATTTCTTTTCAAGTCAACGTACCTATCGTGATCAAACGATCGGTTTCAAGTTCGCAAATGACGCCTTCACCACTTACTTCGTCCATATAAGTGTATTGCTACTTTTCCTCACTATTGATTAAAACTAGATTTGACATATCAAGTTCAAATACAAACAATGAAAAAGAATAAAAAAAGCTTATTGACTGGCGGAATGTTTTTCTCCTTTTTACTCTTAAGTATATCCGCCTTTACCCAAAATTCAATAAAAAGTGACAGGAGTAAATCTTATTCTAACAAACCATCCATTGCTGCCATTGGTGAACGAATCGAACATTACCTGCCGGTACCTTCCACCGCCATGGGACCTGCTATCGATGAAAAAAAAGGGTATCGTCTTCAAGAACTTGGGAATGGTTTGTACATGATGACTGACAATGCTTACCAATCCATGTTCTTGGTTTATGAAAAGGGTGTTGTAGTCGTAGATGCACCACCACCTTATGCACATCATATTACAAAAGCCCTTGCAGAAGTAACCGATAAGCCGATAACACACGTTATTTATAGCCATGCGCATATAGACCATATCGGAGGCACAAAAAGTCTCGGACTTAACAAGAATGTCATCATTATCGCTCACGATGAAACAAAGCGCCTACTTCTGCGCGCCAATGATCCAAACCGCCCAGTACCAACGATGACTTTCCAGGACAAATATGTTCTAAAGGCAGGAAGCAAGGTGTTGGAACTTTCTTATCATGGACTGGCACACGAGCCAGGAAACATCTTTATTTATGCTCCTGAACAAAAAACACTTATGGTCGTTGACGTTGTTTTTCCAGGTTGGATGCCCTGGAGACGATTTGCGTTAGCTAAAGACATACCAGGCTACTTTGCGCAGGTGGAAGAAATACACCAAATGAAATGGGATGTTCTGGTCGGCGGCCATGTTGCCCGAACCGGTACACATCAAGACGTAGCCCTGCAACTTGAGTTCATGAAAGATTTAAAGAACACGACGCTGCGGGCTTTACAATCCACGAAGCCTGCAGAAGAAATGGAAACTGCTGATATCAGTAACCCCTGGGCTGTTTTTGATAATTACATTGATCGGGTAGTGATCAAATGTGTAAACGACCTAACACCGAGATGGTCAAATAAATTGGCTGGCTTTGATGTTTATATATGGGATCAGTGCTATGCTATGGAACAAAGCCTACGGATTGAGGAGCAGTAGAATATTCATGGTTTCCAGACAAATGTAAAAGCTGCCTGATACTTACCGGGCTAACAGATCAAAAGGATAGATTTCTTATTACTTAAAATATATGATTATGGTATCTCCGGATATATTGACTAAAACCAAATGGATAATTGACCCCGTGAATAGTCAAATTAGTTTTCAAGTCAAGTACCTGCTTTTTTCCAATGTTAGAGGCAGTTTCAAAGAATTTGATGCAGGAATTTATACAATAGGCGACGACTTTAATACAGCGGACATCAGTTTTTGGATAAACCCCGCCTCAATTGACACCGGGATTGAACAGCGCGACGCACATTTAAAAAATTCCGACTTTTTTGACGTAGACCAGTTTAATGAAATCACCTTTGAAGGTACTGAGTTTAGAAAAGTTCACGCACAGGGGCGGTACCAGTTAACCGGTGACTTGACAATGAAAGGAGTAAAAAAGCCTGTCAGCTTAGATGTGGAAGCAGGAGGGTTCATTAAAGATCCATGGGGATCTGAAAAGGCATTATTTAAAGTAAGTGGAGTAATCAACCGTAAAGACTGGGATTTGAATTGGAATACTGTTTTGGAAGCCGGGGGTGTTCTGGTAAGCGATGATGTATGGATTAATTGTGATGTACAGCTAATAAAACAATCTTGATTAAAGCAACGAACAATCGGCCTCCTTGGTCCTTTGACAAAATATTTACTATGAAAAATATCTTTCATCAGGGATGCGATGGATAAGAGCTGCGATGACCAACCCGAGATCGTCCTCTTCACAAGGAACACTACTACTGCCACTTACCTTTTCTACCAGGTATACACTTCTATGCCAAGAGAAGTACACCAAATGACCTTCTATGCGAAAGCAAGGAGGTCATTTCTTTTTGGACACCTGCCTGGTTTGAAGTGCCTATTACAATTTTGGAAAAATGAACAGGATGTATAATCATCTACGGAATTGAACAATTACAAAGCAAAAGCAATTGATCGAACCACCATATTTCGCGGTTACCTTCCAAAAACAACGATATTTCGCGGTCTACCTTCCAGAGAGCAATTTGCAATTCATTGATTTTCACATGCACAGTCAAAATAATTAAGATTGGTTTGATTTTTACCACTTAACCGGAAACGTTCCTACCTATACAAGACGATCTGCCGCACTTCCTGGAAACCAAAACAACTTCACTCCTCAAAACCAAATAACATGGAAAATGTATCCAACTCAAACGAACATTCTTTCAACCAGGGAATGACACCTCTCGTCGAGCACCAAATGAACCATTTCCCTTTTATCCTGCCACGTAAAGAGGGTAAAAAAAGTTTTCTTGTTTACAGGCAGAACAAGTACCTCACAATTCCAACGGAAAACATTGCTTTTTTCTACATCAAGTATGATTCACCGGTCATTGTCTGCTTCGACAAACAGGAATACTCTGTTAATTACTCCCTGGAACAAATTCAGCAACTATTATCGGAATTACATTTCTACAGGCTAAACAGGCAATACCTTATCAATTTTAAGGCAATTAGAGAAGTGGAACACTATTTTGCCCGAAAGCTGCTTGTGAAACTCAGCATTCCAACAGTTGAAAAGCTGCTTGTTTCAAAAGAGAAAGCTACAAGCTTTTTACGTTGGCTGGAAAACCGATAATATAATAGAGGGTATAATGCGTCCTTAACTTAAAAGATTCAATCATGGCAAGTAATAAAAATGTAGAAGTGATAGTCCTTTCAAATCACACTCCAGGCTACCGGAGCGAAAAAGAATTGCTTAGATGGTTCACAAGCATTGTGCAGCCTGCTATTGACCGGCAGCAGGCAAAAACTAAAAAAAAGTATTTGACGAATTGGAAGTATACGCCTGCTATCTATTTGTCGTAAGTCTAACTGATTGTACAACAGATATGCAAGTACTATGCCTTTACGTCTTTGACTAAGCCACGGTTTGACATTGGGTGGTGGAACATAAACAACAGTGGTAACAGCTGGTTTAATACAATAACCACGATTTCCAGAATCTTCTATTAAATGAAATAAAAATCTATAAAACCCTGAAGGGAATGCTCATGATTAAAGTCGTCACTATGCAAAAACCTAAAACCCTGCACAGATTATAGAATCTAAACTCAAAATTCTTAAATCATGAAATCTAAATTAACGTCAAAAACAATTTTTATTACAGGTGCCTCAAGAGGGTTTGGTAAAATCTGGGCTGAAGCTTTTTTGGAAAGAGGATATTTGGTTGCCGCAACAGCCCGAGACCGCAGAAATTTAAATGATCTTGTACAGAAATACGGGGAAAGAGTATTGCCTATTCAATTGGATGTAAATAACCGAAAAGCAGGTAGTGCAGCCATCCTGAAAGCAAAAGAATATTTTGGTTACATCGATGTCTTAATCAATAATGCTGGATACGGGCTATTTGGCGCCATCGAAGAGGTATCAGAACGCGAAGCGAGGGACCAGATAGAAACGAACGTATTCGGACTATTGTGGTTAACCCAGGCTGTTGTACCAATCATGCGTGAACAAGGATTTGGGCACATCATTAATCTATCCAGTGTGTTGGGAGTGGTTACAGCTCCTAATCTTGGCTTGTACAATGCGTCAAAATTTGCAGTAGAAGGCATAACAGAAACATTGGCTGCAGAGATAAAACAATTTGGCATTAATGTTACTTTACTTGAACCCAACGCCTTTGCAACTGATTGGGGTGGTGCCTCTGCAATTCACACAACACCTATTCATTATTACGATCAATTAAAAGAAGATTTTAATAAAAGTCTTCCTGAAGATTTTTTTGGGGAGCCGAAAGCCACTATAGAAGCTATCCTAAAACTTGTAGAGACAGAAAAATCTCCGTTGAGAATGCTTCTGGGAAAAAAAGCATTGCCATGGGTAAAACAGGTATACGAAAACCGACTCCGCGAATGGGAAAAATGGAATGATGTGGCAGTAGCGGCACACTGAGAATGATTACTTCCTGTACAAACCTATGTCCGATCTGTCTCACCAAGCCAAAAGCAGCCACGATAGAAAAACCTTAGTCCTTAGCTCTGCTTTTAAATTAAAGTTTATGAAACAACGACTGCTTTTTACAGCCATTATGGGCGCTATTACTACTGGTATGATATCCATTTCTCTGGTATATTTAAATTATGGCTTCAGAGCTGGCTTTTTCAGAATCCTGCTTCGTTCCTGGTGTGTTTCCTATTTGCTTGCAGTACCAATTATACTGGTTCTTGGACCTCGGGTTCAAGCGTTGACCAGTTTATTTCTCCATAAGATGGAGGCACATCTGAGGAAAAAGTGCATGAAAAGGACAACGAAGGGCTGATTTTTAATTCCACCCAGATGCCAGACCCTGGTCATAATAAAAATGCTGCTTTAAAGTATATCGCATTCAACATGTGCTGTTTTTATCCTATGCCCCCATCCGTGAAATAATTAGAAATAATTGAGGCAACACCAGTTGACCACTACATTGTAATGAAACCTTCCTGCATCATTTGTTTGTAAACTGCACTAACAATTTCACTTATGAGTTTATCAACTCCTGAAGGGTCAACAGTTTTTGTCAGGCCTGACCATATAAGTTTGTCTTTCTTAACAGAATATACCGTTGTTTCAACTGAGTAGGCTTTCGTAGTAGTATGTCTCTCAGGGGTAGAATAATAGGCCCATCCTCGCCGGTAATAACCTCCAAATGTTCTAAAGTAAACAGGATAAGTTGTTATATTTCCTGGTGTATAATTTACTTCTTTACTGACATCAATAAGCCGAATCACCAAAGCGCCATCAAATTCGTCACTTTTCAATCGTTCTCTAATTTCCACTTCATTTAGTGATTTAATATCATCACCAAAATATGCATAGGATGCTATTGCCTTACCCTTTAATAATTTAACCATTTGATCTTCGGCTACTCTCCTGCTTGCTTCATCACTTAGAAAAGCAGTCACCAATACTTTGTTCAACTTCTCAAGAGATACCATCGTCTCCGGGTCGCGCCAGCTATTGACTATAAGGGTAGAGCTGCAGGAAACAATGTTGGTAACCAGGCCAACCAATAAAAAGGATCTCACTGCAATTCCTAGCGCCAGCCCCTCGAATGAAAAATTCTTTGTTTTGTGAAATACCCTGAATGGCATGTTAATGTTAAAAGATTTAATTTTCATTTTGAAATTTTTTTAAGGACGATAAATTATTATGATTGAGTCATCATACTTTAATATGGTTTTGATTTAAATACATATACGACACGAATGTGTATTTTAACCTGGATATTAACTGTAAACTGTTGAAAACTCACCTGGCGTTATTTCACGTGAATATTTCTTGATAAGGCATCAAAAACCAATCGGATATCGGAACTAAGAAGCCATAAAACAACAGGGATGCTAACTCTGCTCTAAAAGGAGTTTTATTGGCGGAATGGACTACTTCTACATTATCTTGTTAACCTGTATGCTTCCATAATGGCATCAGCAAAAGCTTTTGGCGCCTCCTGGGGAAGGTTATGGCCAATTCCGCCCGTAATAGTTTTGTGTATGTATTTTTTCGTGAACTTTTTGGCGTATGAACCTGGCGCAGGGTGCGGCGCTCCATTTGCATCCCCTTCAAGTGTGATGGTAGGGACATGAATGAGTGGCGCTTCAGCTAGCTGCTTCTCTAGATCGTCAAATTGTGCTTCGCCCCTTTCCAGCCCTAATCTCCATCTGTAATTGTGTATTACAATTTGCACATGATCGGAATTGTTTAATGAATTTGCTGAACGCTGAAAGGTGGCTTCATCAAATTTCCATTTCGGTGACGCTAACTGCCAGATCAATCTGGCAAAATCGTTCCTATATTTTTCGTATCCTTTTCGGCCGCGTTCTGTTGCAAAATAATATTGATACCACCATTGCAGTTCATTCGCCGGGGGCAAAGGCGCAGCGCCTGCCATTTGGTTACCGATCAGGTAACCACTCACAGATACTAAAGCTTTACAACGTTCTGGCCATAAGGCAGCAATGATAGCGGCTGTTCGTGCACCCCAATCGCATCCGCAAATGACGGCAGAGCGAAGATCCAGCGCATCCATAAAATGAATAATATCGGCCGCTATTGCCGATTGCTGGGCATTGCGGATAGTATCCCTGGAAAGAAACATGGTTGTTCCATAGCCTCGCAGGTAGGGTACAAAAACCCTGTAACCAGCTTTCACCAATAAAGGCACTACTTCTTCATAAGTATGTATGTCATAGGGCCACCCATGCAATAAGATGACAGCAGGTCCATCCTGGGGGCCTTCGTCAACATAACCGATATTTAGTACGCCAGCTTCTATTTGCTTCAAAGAGGCAAAAGTTTTAGATGGTTCCTTTGTACCGATATTCCTGATCTGTACTGTACTTTGTGGTTCACTTGCCATCCCTGCTAAACCAAATGGTGTGCTTCCCAGAATCATCGCAGCATTGCGCAGGAATTGTCGACGGTGGTAATTTGTCATCATTTTATCCATAGAGAAATCTATTAGTCTGTTATCGAAAAAGGAAGGACGTGCTCTGCCTTGCACGCCCTCCTGGTAGCCTTCGCATTGTTACCGCTGAAAACCTACCGAAGGGAGCGAAAGGCTGCTCTTAACTCCTGTGTAAATAGCCTGGGTTGTTCCCAGGCAGCAAAGTGACCTCCCTTGTTAAGTTTATTGTAGTAGATAAGTTTGGGGTAAGCCCGTTTTGCCCAACTCTCCGGAGCCTGATAGAGTTCATCCGGAAAAGCGCTAACTGCAACCGGTACCTTGACGCCTAAAGGAACAAAAAATGGCAGCTTATTTTCCCAGTAAAGCCGTGATGAAGAAACCCCTGTATTTGTTACCCAATATAAGGTGATGTTGTCAAGAACATCATCCTTGGTCAGGCCTTCATTTTGCCCATCAATCGCTCTGGAAATCATTGCATAGCTCCGTGCGTCATGATCCAAGAGCCAGGCAGCCAAACCTATTGGTGAATCGTCAATTGCATACATTGTCTGCGGACGGTTACCCATTTCTTGTGCATAAGCGAGACCGTGTGTGAAGAAAAAAACAAGTTGGTCATAGGCGTTTTTTTCATCGGCAGACAGACCGGGTGGTTGGGACTCTCCAAATTTTAGTGCTTTGGCTATTTCGTCTGGCATAGCAAAAGGCATATTAGTGTGCATTGCCAAAACTTTATCCGGTGCCTGTATAGCCATTTGCTCTGTAATAGGTGTGCCCCAGTCTCCCCCTTGAGCAACAAACTTTTTGTACCCGAGCCGATCCATCAGTTGGATCCATGCTGTTGCAATCCGTGAAGGACCCCAGCCTATTGTTGTTGGTTGACCAGAAAAGCCGTACCCCGGAATCGAAGGAATGATGACGTCAAACGCATCTTCTGCTTTTCCTCCATGATTTGTAGGATCGGTTAGTGGATCAATAATTTTAAGCATCTCTATTATAGACCCTGGCCAACCGTGAGTAATGAGCAGAGGCAGTGCATTTTTGTGTTTGGAACGAACGTGTATGAAGTGAATATCTACATCATCAATTGTTGTTGTGAATTGTGGCAAGGCATTCAGCCTAGCTTCAACCTTACGCCAATCATAATCAATTGCCCAATAGTTTGCCAATTTCTTGAGGGTTGCCAGCTGAACGCCCTGTGATGCATCCAATACGTTTTCTTTCTGTGGCCATTTAGTAGCCAAAACCCGTTTGCGTAAATCATCTAACATTTCATCAGGCACATGTACTTTGAATGGACGTATTGCTTCCTTTGACGACGGCTTTATCATCGTGCCCGACTGTGCCTGGATTGAATTGCTCTGAACTGTGAGCATGCCTAATGCAACGGCTGTGCGCAGAATATTTTTTGTCTTTTTCATTGCTATTTTCCTTGATTGTTTTGTAAAAGTATCAAGCTCTAATACCTAACAGCAAGTGGCAACCACTCAGACCGGACACTATTATCGCCAAAGCAGTTCCTTTTGGACTTAAAATAAACAGTTGGAATGTTTCCAGGATAATTGAAGTCTGACTCTGACTTTCTGATCCCTGTAATACGTAAGAATTTGCATTTATCGATGGCAAATAAAAAAAAATCCGCTGTGGATACAACGGATGATTAGATACACAAGAAGAGATAGCTTTAATGCTTGCAAAGGCAAACAGTTTATGTATTTATTTTTTAAAGTTAAACCAGGTTTGTTTCCACTTCAACATTGCCCTTTATTGCCTTAGAATATGGACATGTTTGATGAGCTCCTTCTATTATTTGATGAGCAACCTCACTTTCCATTCCTGGAATGCTGACATTGAGACGGGCTCGCAAAGAATACTCCTTTTTGTCCAAACAAAGGTCGATTTCAGCATCTACAGAGGTTTCTTCTGGAAGTTTGATTCGCATGCTCCGGGCAACTGAACCCATTGCACTTTCAAAGCAAGCAGACCATCCAGCAGCAAACAATTGTTCGGGGTTCGTTCCGATCCCCTTGCTTCCCGGAGGAGATAACTTGATATCCAACCGGCCATCGGGGCTTTTCGAGGTGCCAAATTCACGGCCGCCCACTGTATGGGCTTTCCCTGTGTACAATACTTTCGATGATTGGGTGATTGTTTCCATGTTTTCTTTTTTAATGATAAATAAATGAAAAGTTCTGTCAACCGAACGTGAAATCGTAAACTTCAACATCCGTATCAAAAAATTCAATTTGAAATTGCTTTTCTACAATTGCTCCTTCCTGTCGGATGATTTGGTACATACGTTGTTCTTTAACAGTACCATTGCCGAGGCTATCAACATCTACACCATGTGCAGAACCTGGAGGACGCCCATCTATCAACACACGAAACCTTACTCCATTTGTTTTGATGGGCGATCCCATAATGAGATGAAGATCCCGAGCCTGAAAAACATAGAGAATCTTCCCTCCCTCCTTCTTAAGACGAACACCTTCCTTTCCCGCGATCCACTGCCCTTCAAGTGCCCAATGATTGAGTTGCAGTTGCGCTGGAAAAGCGTAGCTCAATTCTTTATTATATTTTAAACCACCAGGTGACGCAAAACCTATTGTACGATCATAGCCTAAAAAGTTTTCTCCTGAGTGAAGACTTTGCCAATCAGGGGCTACTTCATATCCATCCGGATCAGGTGAAACAAGTGTGGTTGGGACATTATTTGACTTCGACTCCTTGAGCAGCTTTTGAATCTCTAACTCAATTTTGTCATAGTCACCTTCGCCAAATTTTTGATAACGTATATGCCCCTTGGCATCTATCAGGTAAATGGCTGGCCAGTATGTGTTTTCAAATGAATTCCATATGGCAAAACGGTTATCCTGTGCTACGGGATAAGTGATTTTCATTTCATTAATTGCCCCCTGTACATTTTCAGGCTCGTGTTCGAATGAGAATTCTGGCGTGTGTACCCCGACGACCACTAAGCCTTGGTCTTTGTATTTTAACGCCCATTCCCGAACATAAGGAAGCGTTCGCCGCCAGTTGATACAAGTGAAAGTCCAAAAATCAATAAGAACCACTTTACCTTTAAGTTTTGATAGGGACAAAGGCTCTGTATTAAACCAACCTGTGGCGCCTCGAAACGACCTGTCATTTTCTTTTACTTTTGGTTTCCCTATTGAACTAAAGAATGCTGCTAACAATAAGGCACATGCTGTAAAAAAGAAAATTGGTGAGTAATTAAATATTCTTGCCATTGTATGTTGTTTATTCATTCATGGTCTGAATTTCAGCTTATAGGTGTAATGCATAAAAATTTCTTCAAACATGTCAGAATGATTTTACATCGTCAGTACCACGCGAAAACGGGCTTCGCCACTTAACATATGTTCGAAGGCTTCTGCGGCTCGTTCTAAGGGATAGGTTTCAATCATTGGACGTACTCCAGTTAACTCTGCAAAACGTAGGGTGTCTTCCGCATCAATTGGCGATCCAGTACTCCAGCCCTGGACTGATTTGGTGCCACCAATAAGCTGCACAGGTGTAATTTCAATTGGCTTAAAATCGACGCCGATCACCATAAGTTTTCCATTGCTGGCAAGTCCATCGAATAAATTCGTCATAGCTTTGGAGCTAGGAACAGTAGCAAGGATTACCTGGGCGCCACCGAGCTTCTGCAGTTCTGTAGCAGCACTTACTTTGTCAGTGTCTAAATACACCATTGCCCCCAATTGCATGGCGAGCGATGCGTTTTTTTCGCCACGACCAACTGCAACTGCTCTGTATCCTAATTGTTTTGCAAACTGAATCGCCAGGTGGCCCAACCCTCCAATTCCCAATACTGCAATGACATCACCTGGTAAGGCACCGCTACGGCGCAAGGCATTGAATGTTGTCAGTCCAGCACATAGCAAAGGCGCTGCTTCAATGTCATTTAAATTATCAGGAATGCTTACCAGCGCTTCTATTGGTGCTATCATGTATTGCTGATAGCCACCGTTATAACTAATGCCAGGCACCAGTAAATTTTCACAATTGCGAAAGTCGCCACGCCGGCAGGCACGGCATGTGCCATCGTGGCCCCCATGCCAACCTACACCTACACGTTGTCCTACTTGCCAACCTGTAACACCCGGTCCTATTTCGTTAATGACGCCTACAACTTCATGCCCGGGAACTCGCGGGTATTTGATGCCTGGCCAGAGCCCGTCCTTGGTAAAAACGTCGCTATGACAGACACCACATGCCTGAACCTTAATTCGCACCTGGTTTATATCAGGCATAGGAACATCAACTTCTACGATGGTGATAGGCGCACCCGGACCGGCAATCTGAGCTGCTTTCATTTTTTCCGCGAATGGCTTTATATCTTTCATAATCCTTTTTTAATTTTTTTGTAATTGGTGATTGAACATCTTTATCGGTAACATTGTTTCTCTTATGATGTATTACCACCCGAAATCAGCAAATCAATTATAAAGTCTGAAAATCTGTTAATGGGAATGTAGAGACTTGGCTCCTTTTGGAATTGTGAAACTGATTAGTTTAGATTGTCCAGGAAATGCCTGGTGATTTGGATCTACTAAAGTGATCTTTACTTTATGCGGGCCAGGCGGTAAGCCAGCCAAATCAATTGTATTGATGTTACTTGGATCAGCCCACCACCAAGGTAGGTCATCCACCTGCACATGAAGGTGTCCAATACGTGGCGAAACATCTTTGGCTGCTTCTCCAAATACTGGTAATATATGTACGTTTTCTACTCTCCATTGGATCCAAACAACACCATGTGCCAGAAGGTCTGGTAGCGGAGGATCTACTATCAATTTTGGGGTTGGTTCATTTTTTAGATTGTCCTGGTAAGGACTGGCACCAACAATGGCCCTTGCATTTCTTTCCTGGTGTTGCTTGGGTAATTCCTGAACCTGGGCAGACGTGTTGTCACAACCTGTCATTAAGGTACAGGATATGATGCCCGCACCCAGCGTATTTAAAATCCATTTCATTTTGATGATTTAACTGTTATTGATTTGTTATCCGAGGTTTTAAAGGCTCTTATTTAAAGGGTACTTTTCCTTTTATAATGCTCTAAGAGTTTTAAATGCGGCACGCATTTCTTCTGCAAACAGTTGTGGCTCTTCCCATGCGGCAAAGTGGCCTCCCTTATCAACTTCGCGGAAATAAATCAGGTTAGGAAAGGCTCTTCGGGCCCATGTTTCAGGGGCTCTAAAAAGGTCATCCTCCCGAAAGACAGTAATGGCAACTGGCATCTTAATTTGATCAGTTTTTTGGGCTGCTGCGCTTATCAGGTTCTGCTCTCTATTCTCCCAATAAAGTCTTGCTCCCGAAGTGACCGTGTTGGTAAGCCAATGCAGAGAGAAGTTATCCAGCACTTCATCAACAGTCGGTGTTTGTTTAGGGTCTTTTCCATACTGCCATTTCCCAAAACCTCCATGTACAAGCATCCACCCCGCAAGTCCTGTTGGTGAATCGGTTAATCCATAACCCACGGCCTGAGGACGGGCAGTCATCATTTGATAGTAGCCCCAGCCTCCGTTTTTAAGAAAGTTCCGAACGTCATCGAATGCTGCTTGTTCCTTTTGTGTTAGCCCTAAAGGGGCGGGACCGCCACTCGCAATAGCTTGAGCCGCATCAGGTGGAAAGACAGCAGGTAAATTCGTGTGAATAGCCATTAATCCTGTAGGCGCCTGCCTTCCCATCGCTTCAACCACCCCTGCGCCCCAATCACCACCTTGAGCAACATAGCGTGTATAACCAAGACGAACCATTAATGCACTAACGGCGCTTCCAATTCGCTCTATGTCCCAGCCAGTTTCACGGGGTCTGTCAGAGAAACCATAGCCTGGCAATGAAGGAATCACCACATCAAATGCATCCTCTGCCCTACCGCCAAATGCAGTCGGATCTGTTAGCGGTTCAATAAGCTTGATTTGTTCAAAGATGGAACCAGGCCAACCGTGAATAATTAGCAAAGGCAGAGCGTTGGGGTGTTTAGAACGAACATGAAAAAAGTGAATATTGACACCATCGACTTTTGTAGTGAACTGCGGAAAAGCATTCAATTTTGCCTCACCTTTGCGCCAGTCATACTTAGTGCCCCAGTAACTAACAAGATCCTGTAGATTTTTAAGCTGTGCACCTTGCGACTGGTCTGTGACGGTTTCCTTATCCGGCCAACGTGTTGCTTGAAGACGTTTCCGAAGATCTTTCAATTGCTCACCTGGAATTTGCACCTTGAAAGGACGAATTGCTTCATCCGTTTGTATTTTCTCTTGAATGCTATTTTGTGAATTGGCAAATGTACTGTGTAGTGCCAGTGCTCCTGTGAGAACGGTATTTGCGATCCTTAAATTTGTTTTTTTCATTGCTGAAATCTTTATTGTAGTATCTGAGAATGAAATTATCACTGCTGTAGCCCTTTGCCAAGGTGAAATAATGCCTGACGGACGAACTTTTTATTCAAGCAGTCACCTTGTAAGGTGAATAGTTAATGAGTAGGAGAAAATCAATAATGGTGAATTATTGCAACCAGCTTTTATAATAATGGTTATCCTGCTATTACCTCAGGAATTTAAATGCTTTACGCATTTCTTCTGCAAATACCTGTGGCTCTTCCCATGCAGCAAAATGTCCACCTTTCGAAGCTTCATGAAAGTAAACGAGGTTCTTATACGCTCGTCTGGCCCAGGATTCAGGTGCCTGGTAAATTTCATCAGGAAAAACAGTCACAGCAACTGGTATGGAAATTTCGTCTGTCTTCATGGAAGGCGCACTGATCAACATCCGGCCGCCATTCTCCCAATAAATTCGGCTGGTGGATGCTGCTGTATTTGTTAACCAGTACAAACTGATGTTATCCAGGACCGCATCGAATGTTAGCAGTCGCTCAGCTTCGCCATTGTTGTAGTCATACAGCCATGCGGCCAGCCCTGCCGGTGAATCAGTCAAAGCAAAGCCGATCGTTTGAGGTCTTGTTGCCATCATCGTAGCATATGCAAAGCGTTTCGTAACAAAGGTCTGGAGGGTGTTAAATGTAGAACGCTCTTTTTCTGACATGCCTGCAGGCAACTCACCACCTCCAAGCGCTTTTCCAATCTCCGTTGGAACAGTAGCTGGCAAATTAGTATGAATGGCAAGCAACCCACCTGGCGCCTGACGAGCCATATCATTTACAATGCCTGCACCCCAATCCCCGCCCTGTGCAACGTATCTATTATAACCCAGCCGCTTCATCAGCGTATCCCATGCACGTGCTATACGCTCTGGATTCCAACCTACCTCAATTGGCTTTCCCGAAAATCCAAAACCTGGAATCGAAGGAATTACGACATCAAAAGCATTGTCTGCTTTTCCACCAAAAGCTTCAGGGTCGGTCAGGGGGCCAATGGTGCCTAACAATTCAAAGATGGAACCCGGCCATCCATGGGTAATGATAATAGGAAGAGAATTTGGATGTTTGGAACGTACGTGAATAAAGTGAATATTTAATCCGTCGATTTTGGTGATGAATTGCGGGAGCTGATTGAGTTTTTTTTCAGCTTTTCGCCAGTCATACGAAGTACCCCAATATTGTACAAGTGCCTTTAGTTTATCCAGGCGTACACCCTGGGACTGATCAAAAACAGTCTCCTTATCTGGCCACCTTGTTGCAAGGATACGCTTTTGCATATCGTCAACATCTGTTTGCGACACATGGATCGTAAAGGGACTAATAGCTTCTGTATTGCGACCTTCGACTTTAGGGTGGCCTTGAGCATCAACTATTAAACCGTGAGAAATCAAAGCGCCGTAAAATATTATTTTGGCCAGGATGCTTATGAACTTTTCCATTTCAATTGAATGTTTATATCGGGAAGTGAAATTATTTAACGAAAGTCCTGTTGACAATGCAAAGCCTGTGCGGATGGACATAGTACTTGGTGAAACAGGCAGCCTGAATTCTAAAGAAGAATATCGAATGGGTCGACAACTTTACCGATTTAAGAAACCCAGGCTTATATCCAAATGACCATCTCTGATGTAGAACACTACTACAACACTGGTAAATTTGACCAAGCCTGATCAGGAGGTAGTAGTAGTAAGAGTTCAATCAACATTTAATGAATATCCACTGACATGTGTAAATCTTCCAGGGGTTCGGAGCAAGGTAATATTGGACCCTCATTCAGATCATGAACATGCATCGATACCGTTTTGTCAATCAGCAGGCTTAATAATTCAGGCCTGCTATAATGACCTCGCGCATCCATCAGGTGTTTGCGTTTGTCGATCAAGATAAAATCAAGATCAGCAATGACTTCGCCTTCACCTGAAAGAATTGGTTTTCCAATGAGATTTCCATTTGGAGCGATAATGGCAGTGAAACAGCCGCCAGTGATCGGTCCTACATTTCCTCCGGTGTCCTTTGCAATCTGAGCCTGCTGATCACTATCCAGCCAGGCCGTTGAGCAAACAACAAAACAGGCAGACTCTAATGCGTGTTGTCGAACATTGACTTCCGTTTGCTGGGTGAATAGATCCCCAAGAAAAGATCCAGGATACATAGCAGCATGAATCTCTTCACCGTCCGCAATCATAGCATAGCGTGCCAATGGATTGTAATGCTCCCAACAGGCAAGCTGGCCAATCCTGCCAACTTTACTATCTACAGTGCAGAGACCTGACCCATCTCCCTGTCCCCAGATCATGCGTTCATGATATGTAGGCGTGATTTTGCGTCGCCGCTGAAGTAATTTGCCGTCTGCATCAAAAAGAAGTTGTGTGTTGTACAAAGTACCTCCGTCACGTTCGTTCACCCCAATGGCCACAACAACTTGTGCATCTCTGCAGGCTTCACTAATGGCATCAGTTACTGCTGAAGGTACAGTGACAGCCTGGTCCAGTAGCTTGAGATGCTCCTGCCCCGAAGAAATTTGATAAGGAGCCTGGATAAACGAAAAGTAAGGATAGTAAGGCACAACGGTTTCAGGGAAGACAGCAAACTGAACCCCTTGTTTGCCTAAATCTCTAATCTTAGCAACAACTTTTGCAACAGTGCTATCCCGGCTATATAAGACGGGACTGATCTGCACAGCTGCAGCTTTTACAATTCTAGGTTTATTCATTAATTATTTTTTGACAAGATTGTGAGCGCTGCAAAAGCGATATCTCAGTAGGAATTACTTTGATTGCGTAACGACTTGAATGCAGCTCTGAGTTCGTTAGCAAAAACCATTGGCTGCTCCCAGGCTGCGAAGTGCCCACCAACTTTTGCATGATTGTAATAGATCAATTTAGGATATGCGCGCTCAGTCCAGCTCTTTGGGGCTTCGTATTGTTCTCCTGGGAAGACAGTCACAGCAACTGGTATGGAAACACCCTTCGCATTGAAGAACCCGCCTTTGTACTCCCAATAAAGGCGTGAAGCTGACACACCGGTATTTGTGAGCCAGTACAGTGTAATGTTGTCAAGAATTTCGTCGCGGGTTAATTCACCTTTTGAGCTTGCAGCTCTTTCAAGAGCGGCATAGACGGTAGCAGCGGGCTGTCCATCTGCGTCGTTATGGTCTAGGAGCCAGGCAGCAAGGCCGACAGGTGAATCGGCAATCCCATAAAGAGTTTGCGGCCGCGATGCCATAAGCCGGGCATAGTCTACTTGTTTAAATGTCCGTACTAATTGTTCATAAGCTTTTTGTTCCTCCGCAGACAAGCCATCGGGTGCCGGGCTGCCTGATAAAAGCGCTTTATCTACATCAGCAGGAACAGTGGCTGGCATGTTCGTATGAATAGCAAGTAATCCAGAAGGGGATTGCAAACCCATTTGGTCCACCACAAAAGCACCCCAGTCACCACCTTGAGCGACATACCGGTCATACCCTAATCGTTTCATCAATACATCCCATGCCCTTCCCATACGCTCAGGTCCCCAACCGGTCGATTTGGGTTTTTCAGTAAATCCATAGCCAGGCATCGAAGGTATTACCACGTGAAAAGCATCTTCAACTTTTCCGCCATGGGCAGTAGGATTAACTAAAGGATCAATAATTTTTAATTGCTCAATAATAGAACCTGGCCAGCCATGGGTAATAACAATGGGTAAAGCATTGGAGTGCTTAGATCGAACATGAATAAAATGAAAATCCAAACCATCAATCTTTGTCATAAAATGGGGAAGTGCATTCAGCTTCGCCTCTGCTTTACGCCAATTATATTCTTGAGCCCAGTATTGCGCAAGTTTTTTCATCGTGGCAAGTGGTACACCTTGTGATTGATCAGCCACCGTTTCTTTTTCCGGCCAGTTGGTTGCAATAATTCGCTTGCGGAGATTGGATAATGCAGCATCGGAAAAGCGTACTTTAAAAGGACGAATAGCTTCCTCAGATATTTTCGCTTTCACGGATTTTCCTTGTGCATTTACTTCCACTCCAGATAGCCCAAGGGTACTTGTGAATAAGGCACTAGCAATAATATATTTTGCCATTTTCATTGTTTATAATTTAATGTTATGAGATGCTTTGGTAAAACTATCTCTGACATGTAGTCGCTTGCAAGTATGAAGTGGGCAGGACGGGCTAACTGATTTTTAAAGCAGTCTTAATAGACGCTGAAAATTCCTTTCAAAAGAGCACAAGTTTAATGTGTTGAAATGTTGAGGAGCGCTCAATAGTTTATAAACAACCAAACAAAAAGTCCACCGTAGAAACGGCGGACGTAACGCTTGCTTACATGAGAAATATTTTTTTGAAGGACGAAACCTGGTGACTCAACTGGAGAGAGATACTATCATAATCGGTGCACGTTATAATTTATTGCAACAGCATTGCTCACTATTTGTAATTGTGGATTGAGATACCAAACTCCCGATCATATGTATAAGGTACTATACATGCATCAAAGAAACCTATGCCGAAACCATCCAGGCAGACAAAATGGCTTTTAAAAGCGGCATTCCCATCATTATAATTTACAAAGCAAAATAAAATACTTAGCAAACATGCTGGACGTGGGAAAAGAAGTAGTAAAAATTAAATACCGACGAATAAAGTCTTGCAGAAGTTACCTCATGGCTATTACCAATTTATAAGTGGGCTTGCTATTAAATATACTTGAGTCTTTCCACGCATAGAGATCACCGTTTGGCGACCGACTTAGCCCGTTTAGACAGGTGTGTTCTTGTATGTAAGGCAATTTTAAAAATAGCTTTGCTTAAATATGGAAACTCAAAACCAAAAGTGTAGTGATCATATTGGAATATTCTATCAAACATTTCGAATAAAATACCGGCAGCAGGCTTAGGATTTGTTCAATAAACAGGATTAGTCATAAGGGCAATATTTCTTAAGTGGTTGCTCTTTAGGTGCGGTTGTCTGAGCTACCAAAATTAATGGATAAGACCTGCTGCCAATTTAAATCTAAAAAACTAACCTTTTCAAGTTCGACTCTTCAGAAAGGCATACACGAAGTAAAAATTCTAAGAGATAAAATAAATATGAAAAAAAAGATTATTTTTTCAAGTAAGGGACAAAGAGCAGATATAGGTGAGATCATTATTCATCGAATTCTGCCAAACAGTCATTCCAATGCCGTAGGTCCGTTTGTTTTTCTCGACCATTTCGGTCCTTTGAAATATTCCACCGATAAGCCGCGGGCAACGAAAGGAATTGGCGCGCACCCCCACAGAGGAATTGCAACTTTGACCTATCTCCTGAATGGCGAAAGCGAGCACAATGATAGTCGCGGAAATCATGCAAAAGTATATTCTGGTGGCATTCAATGGATGAAAGCGGGCAATGGCATTCTGCATGATGAAACAACTAATCCCGACCCAAAAACTGGAAATCCTTATATACACGAATTTCAGTTTTGGATTAACCTGCCATCAGATGAAAAAAAAGAAAATCCAGAATACCTTTCTATAGATGCAACCGAAGTTCCAACCTTGAGGCTTGGTCAGGATAGCGGGTGGTTGAAAGTGCTTTTAGGTAAATACGGTGATTTAATTTCAAAAATTCCCACCTACTCCAACCAATTTCTATTTCATGTTCAACTAAATAAAAATACTAGCTTCTCTTTCCCTGCTGTGAAAGGCCTGGAGTATGCTAATTTTCTTCCACAACATGGTGTGAGTATCAATGAAATGGAATTTGATGTAGGGTCGTTTATCCAATTTGACACTGAAGAAGGCATAATAGAAATTAGAAATTCCTCAAATTCAGCTGCAGATATTATCTTCTTTGGTGGCGAAAGATATGAAGAGCAAATTGTAGCCCATGGTCCATTCGTTATGAATTCGGTTCAGGAAATAGCCGAAGCATACAAAGACTTTCGGGCTGGGCAGTATGGGAAAATCCATTACAGTACAATCTAGCCAATGATCCGAAAGAAACAGGATTATCAATAACAACAAAAATATTCTGGTAGATGAAAACAGCAAAGATTTTTAAATGGATTTTCACTTTTTTATTAGTTATTGGATTTTTAGGTGCTGGCATTACAAAGCTTATTGGTATTGAAATCCAGGTACAGAATTTCAAGAGTTGGGGTTATCCAGACTGGCTTCGTTATCCTGTAGGACTTAGCGAAATTATACTTGCTGTTGCTTTAGTATTAGTCAAACCTAGGTCTTATGTGGTTTATGCCATATTTATTGGGGCGATCATTGCCATTACCACCCATTTACAAGCAGGTCAGGCAAATCAAATTGGCGGGACAGTTGTATTTGTGATCTTTAACACCCTGCTGTTATTAAGCATTCAAAAGAGTCATATCTCCCGGGCCGACTGGAGAGTACTTTAAGATTCAAAAAGAATAAAAATTGTTTTATGCTTCGAATAGCAATCATTATTGGCAGCACTCGTCCCGGACGCGTAGGTGAAGCAATAGCTAGGTGGACTTATGACATAGCTAGGCAAAGAAATGATGCTGAATACGAATTGGTTGACCTAGTTGATTTCAAATTGCCCCTATTGGACGAGCCATTTCCGGCCACCATGAAGCAATACGAGAAGGAACACACAAAAAAATGGTCTGAAAAGATTTCCACTTTCGATGCCTATGTCTTTGTGGCCCCGGAATACAATCATAGCATATCAGGTGCATTGAAAAATGCAATTGACTTTTTATATCGTGAATGGAATAACAAAGCCGCTGGTTTTGTGAGCTATGGAGGTAACGGAGGAGTAAGAGCCGTAGAACACCTACGCCTGGTCATGGCGGAATTAAAGGTAATTGCCGTTCGGGAGCAGGTTTTGTTATCACTAATTACTGACTTTGAAAACTTTCAAGTACTCAAATCACCCGCCAGGCATGAAAAAAAGCTGCATACCATGTTGGATCAAGTAATATTATGGGGAAATTTTTTAAAGAATTTAAGAGCAGAGTTATACCAAAGCCAGCATAGTATTAGCTAAGCTGGTCCCTCCAGTACCAAAAAATAGTCTCACAACCTTTACACAATTTTCATGATTTTAAATCAATTAGGGTTTGCTAATGATGATGAAGTCAGACGTGTTGAGCTTCGCTTCACTCCGTAGTCCGGCGTAAAGGATAGTTTAATTCTTGTCCCCTTTCTGTTTTCAATCACTAAATTTCCCCGCAGCTCTTCGCTCAATCCTTGCATCAAACTCATACCCAAAGATCCTTTCTTTGGGATTGTATAGTCCGCGGAAAAACCTATTCCATTATCAGCAATTGAAAGTTCATAGTGATTCTCTTTGGTACTCATAAGCGTAATGGAGATCACCCCTGATTTGCCATCAGGAAAAGCATACTTCAGTGAGTTGGTGATTGCTTCATTCATAATAAGCCCTAAGGGAACAGCCTGGCTTACGTCCAGCACAATGGGTTCAATTTGGTAGTTAAAGTGGACAAAACGACCAGCAGGAAAGCATTCCTTGAGGTAGATCGCCAACTCCCGAATGTAAATATTCATGTCAATGGAAGAAACGTTGTCGGAGCCGTAGAGCTTTTGGTGAATGAGCGACATGGCGTGTACACGGTGCTGGCTGTCGTGGATGGCAGAGAGCGCATTTGGGTTTTCAATGTAGGCTGCCTGGGAATCTAAAAGACTCATCACGATCTGCAGATTATTTTTGACGCGGTGGTGAATTTCTTTTAACAGCCATTCTTTTTCGGTGAGCAAATGCTCGAGCTGCTTATTCTTTTGCGTGATAACCTTATTAGTCCCATGCCGCAGCCTGCTTTGCCTGTAGAGTAAAGCAGCAATAAGCAGGGCAACTGCAATACCTCCGATGGTGAAATTGCGCACCAGTGTGGCCTGTTTTAAATTCGCCTGCTCTAACCTTGCTTGCTGGTTGAGAAGAGCAATCTCCGCCTCCTTTTCTTCTGTTTCGTACATTACCTGGAGTTCTTCAGCCTGACGGACCTTAGAAACCCTAAAGTTAGAATCCAGCAATTGTACATATTGCCTATAGTGCTTAACTGCCGACGCATCATCCTTGAAAACAGAATCGAGCTGGATCATTTGTTTATAAATTACCATGTCGTTTTCTAAAAGGGTTAAGTCCGAAGCAGTATTCAAATAAGGCTGTAGAATTTTTTTTGCTTTGCTATATTTGCCACTTTCAAAATAAATTTGGCTTGATAAAATAGCTATTACTTTCCCCAAGTAATCCTTAACTACTGCCAATTCTGGTATTGATGCAAACACTTTGAGTACAGAGTCTGCCTTTAATGCAAACTCCTCTGCTTTTCTGTATTCCTTAAGTCCCATATAGACAGTGGCAAAGCTCATGTTATAGTAAATCTCGTTTGGGAGGTTAGGTTGAACTTTTTGAGAAATGCGTTTAATTAATTCGTATGCTTCTCCAGGCTTTCCTCTTTCCACCATGCTGCTAACCACTGTAAATAAAGTAAGGTAAAGATCGGGATCCCGATCTGCCACATAGCGGTCGATCGCTTTTACCATCCATTTTATACCTTCCTCCTCTCTACCCCCTTCGGTTATGTACATTCCTCCAAGCCGGGTATAAAATGGACCCCACCCCACGCTGTCACGTGCTCTTTCAGCTGATTTAACGGTCTCCAATGCATACTTCAAAGGCTCGCCAAACTTGCCCTGTAACATTGTTACCATTGTAAGGTCGTCACTATTATAGTGGCTATAAGGAAAACCAATCGATTTTTGAAGTTCACCTGCGTCCAGAAAGGCCTTGTAAGCATCATCCAAATGGCCCCTGCCAAGATAGAAATATCCCAGGCGGGTTAACATTATAATCTCACCTTCTGCATACCGAACATCCTTGTATAGTACCCTGGCTCTTTCCAGATAATTTAGCTTTGCATCTTTGTTATTTGGATCTGTGGCGGAAAACATTCCCCAGTAACCCAGAGCCCTTGCAGCTGTTTTTTTATCTCCTTCCTTCAGACATTCAAGTATCAATTGGTTAAAGGTGGCATTACCTTTTGCTGTGTCTCCCCCTTGCACCAGGGCTTTCCCGAGCAGGCACGTAGCAATGCGTCTTAACTTTTTATCATTATGAGATTTATTTTCATTAAGCGCTTTATTAAGATAATATATTGCACTGTCACGTTTAGTAGCGCGATTTGGTTCAAATGTAAAATAAGCACCAAGCAAAACAAGTTGTTGCAAATGTCTTTTACCCTTTGTCTGTGAAAGTAAGCGAAGGCCTAAGCGGGTATCTCTTTGATCAAACCATTTAGATTGTGCAAGCAGTTCCGGATCGTCAATACCTTCTGCCGCCACCGAAAGGCGACTCATACCTAATGATTGGCTAACATAAACAAAACTGCTGTCCAAATAAATATCGCCCTGCTTTAGAGTATAAAAAGAAAGTGCACTTTGGTATAAAAGCAATCGCTGCCATGACTCCTTTACTTCAGAAGGATGCCGGTAAGCATACGATGAAGTTGCGGTTTGACTTGCACCTTTAACCGTTCCCAGAAACAATAGGGTGCATAACAAGAATGACTTGAACATATTCTCCATTTAAGTAAATCAATCTGATGAGCTGATGTTCTTAAAGGGTAGTGAGAAAGTACTTCCAAACAGGTGCTAACAGACTCAAAAGCTTAAACCACAATACTATGTATTTAATACTTTCTGTTAAGGATCAAATATGAATTTAATAATTTAATTGAATAACTAAAAATGGGGATTTAAATTTTGTAAGCACACCTAAAATCGGACTGTTAAGTATGGAGTTTCCCAGAAAAGTTTGAAACCTTTATTGTTGTTTATCGATCACTTTATCACCTTGTCCAGGCTTTGCTTTCATTTTTGCTTTATGTTATCTATCCTGACTTAGCGACTTTTCATGGTCATCACTTTCATTAATACGACCTTTTTCATCAAGCCGTATATAACGCTTATCACCTTTAGGTTCGATTACACGTTCAATCCCGAAAAAGACCACTTTAAGACTTATTTCGGCCGAATAACCTGTATTAGCATTGACCTGCACTTATTGAAAAAATATTTTAGCCTAAATATTTAGTAATGAAAAGACTGCTCACGATATTAATTTCAACCGTTTTTGCTGGTGCTTTAAAAGGTCAGACGGTTGATATACTTGTTGGTGCAGATCTGATTGTTTTTAATGCCAAAATCACTACGCTGCACATTGCACAACCGGAAGCATCTGCCCTTGCTGTGAAAAGAGGAAGAATTTATGCTGTAGGAACTGATGCAGAAATCCTAAGCCTGAAGAATAATATCACCCGACTGATCGATGCAGGTGGCAGGCGGATGATACCTGGATTAAACAATGTTCATGTGCATGTTTTGAACGAAAGCAATTACAACTACCATGTTAGATGGGAGGGCGTACCCACTTTGAAGCGGGCACTGGAAATGCTAAGTGAGCAGGCTAAAAGAACTCCCGAGGGACAATGGGTAAAAGTGATCGGGGGTTGGTCTCCCTATCAGTTCAAAGAAAACCGGCACCCATCCATCGAAGAGATCAATAAGGCTGTTTCCGACAGACCTCTTATAATACAATACGCTTATAACAGAGCTTTCCTAAACAAGCAGGCAATGAAAGAAATGGGCGTTGGCACTCCGCGTTTTCCTATGTTTCCTGGCACGGTGCTACTCAAAGATGAGAAGGGACGTTACACAGGTGAGGTTGAAGCCTATTCATTTACATTCGTGGGCATGGAAACGCTGGTGCCCCAACCTTCTTTTGAGGAGCAGGTCAATTCCTTCGCCTATGTAATTAATGATTTGAACCGCTTTGGGATCACTTCAGTTGTAGATGGAGGAGCAAGCAAGGGTTATCCGGAAGGACATGCTGCCCTAGAGGCATTGATCCAGGATGATCGTTTGAACATCCGTTTTCCCTTCTTGGATTTACAATTTGGCGAATCAGGCAAATCTACCCTTGTAGATGCAGAGATTAATGCTATTACTAGAAAGTCAGCAATAAGCCCGGGCGAAAATTTTCACCCATCAATGTTGCATGGTCATGAGTATGAAGGTACTGGTGAGGTGCTGAGGGCTGAATTACATGATCACGAGAATTTTGATAAAAAAGCAATCATTGTTGACCCAGATTCGATGCGTAAGTACATCGAAGAAGACGTGGCCAAACTGGTAAAAAGAAGGATTCCCTTCCGCATGCATGTTAGTTACAACGAAAACATCACACCTTTTCTGGATGCATTGGAAAAAGTAAATCAACAAATGCCCTTTGATGGATTACGTTGGAGTATAGAACATGCCGAGACTATCAGCCCGGAAAACATAGAAAGGGTTAAAAAATTAGGTGGGGGTATTGCTCTTGACGATAAAATGGCGCTACATGGAGATGCATTTATTAAGACGTATAGCAAGGAAAAAGCCTTGCAAACTCCGCTTTTGCGGCAGCTGGTCAACAGTGGCGTTCCTTTGGCTATGACTACAGATGGGTACAGAGCTTCTTCCTATAATCCCTGGGTCGGCATTGCATGGATGGTTTCCGGTAAGTCAGTGTCAGGTTCCGAAATACTTGCAAAAGAGAACCGCTTGAGCCGAGAAGAAGCATTGAAGTTGTTTACTCTTGGGGCTGCCTGGTTTGAATATGCAGAAAATGAAAAAGGAAGGATAGCCCCCGGCAACCTCGCAGACTTTGTTTTGCTTGATGCAGATTATTTTACGGTGCCGGATGATCAAATAAAAAGCATTTCGTCTGTGCTAACTATCGTAGATGGCAGGGTAGTATTTGGTACAGGAGAATATAGCCACCTTGCTCAAAAATTACCTGAGATAATTCCATCCTGGTCGCCAATAAAATATTTTGGTGGTTACTATGGTACAAAGTAAAAGCTAAGAATGCTGATTACCTTTTGATATTCTATTTTAAACGATCCAAATGCTGAAGTCTTTCTGTTTTGTACGCAGGGCAGACAAACCGATGTGATAATTTATGCAAATTATTCCTTCAAATACAAAAACTGAATTCAGCTTTTAGATCCTTCCAAGCTACTGAAGGGAAAACTGGTTGAATAATACTTTTCCAAAAAAGTATTCAGAACTCCTTCTATCCCAAATGGAAATTCTTTTCCATGATGCGCTTCATCGGCAAGATAGACCAGTGAATGCTTTTTATTACCAGGTATCCAAACATTATATTTTGCAATCCAAAGGTAAAGGTGCGATTCCAGGTGATTCAATTTTGCTGAAAGGGCTTTACTTTCCATGCCTACGTTACCCGTCTTATATGTAATATCTTTCTTTAACTAATCAACCAGGTTGGAATTTATCTGGAATAAAGCTGTTGAATACCCCCTGATGACTATTTGTAAATCAAGCGCCTCGTTATCCAGCAAAGCATATTGGGAAGTGATGTATTGATCATAACCCCACACCTGTATCAAAAGGTAACTTTGAAAGTTTTCCCACCTGGTCGCATAAACGAATCACCAATTCATTTTGTTTTCTGAAAATGTCATAGGAAGCATTCAGTAAAGAACAGAGTTCAATAAGCGATGCAAACTTTTTCTTATTGTCCTCTTTTCTTTTTTCCAGCAGCTCAAAAAAACTTTTGCACAGGTAACCCAGAACGCTTATTACAGCCCCAATTATAGTAGCGCCTAACCATTCAGGGATATGTTGAACTTGCAAAAACATTATATTTTAAAAGGGTTTCTGGTTTATGGTTTCTGGTTTCTTGTTGTTTACAGGTCGCCATGATTTTTATAAACTCCATGGCGTAGTCTAATTTATCGTCAACATCTTCGACCTTTTCTTGAAGCTCGAAGCTCGCGGCTCGAAGCTTCTTCAAATAAACGTCCCCTCTCATCCAAACACGATATAATCTGCCTTCACCCAATGATTATCCCCTATCCGATCCCAACTCCCGTTCCTTTCGTAAATCGTTACCCTGGCATCTTCCTTTAACTTCTGAATGATTGGAAATGTTGTTCCTGGTCCTGATCGAACATTCAGGATCTTTGCATTGACAATCCCTGTTCTTTGGGTAAAATTTTCGTTGGCTGCCGTCCTTAACAATTGAAGTTCATTCCGGACCAGGGGCAGAAAATGCGCTTTGCAGTCGTCTTCCTTATTTCCACCAAAAAATGCAGTGCCTGGACAGGTTTTATGATCCCTAATTCCACCACCGTCCCGCTGCCCATTGGATAGCTTGAACCAATGATGGTACACAATTCTGGAAGTATCTGGAGTTAACTCAAACTTGTGGCATAGACAGGCATTCACTTTTATAATAGCACGTTTATGTATTTCAGTCATTTGATCCTTACCCCTGTCAAAGTTTCCAAGGTGCTCGATACAGATGCCTCCTTCATTGGCATATTTAATGCCGGCAGGCTTAGTATTTAAACTCCTGCATATTGCAATAGTTCCATCCGGAAATGTTGTAATATTCTGGGCGATTTGATCGAACCCTACCTGTTTGTGGTAGGCCTCCATGCCTTTTAACTTTTGAAAATGGTTACTCCCATTAAAATTGCGGTAGGACGGGCTCCAGGTATGATGGTTTTGAATATGCGTTATGTGGCGGTTGACGCTTTGTCTTTGGATGTATTGCTGAAATTCAGCAATGGTCATTAAAATGAATTTTCCCTGCGTTTGCATAAATATAGTTTTAATGAATTATCGTTTTGGATATAACCGGGCTATAAATTTTTTGTCCTGCGGCGACAGATCGCTGTTGAAGGGAATAGAATAACGTCCCTTTGTTAGTTCCTCAGGAACAGCATACATCATGATGCTTTTTTTATCGAAATCCGAAGACCTGATCAGGTCTTTATCATATTTATAAAACACCTGGTTGTCCACCTCCTCCTCTGCCCAGCCATCAACATCTTTATAATATTTATATACTTTAGGCTTATCCCATGGTATTCCGGCATCGGGACGCGAATGTTCGTGGATGCAGGCGAGGGTATGCCCGAACTCGTGCAGCACGACTTGTCCAAAGGATTCATCATCAAGTGTTGGTGTCAGCCAGCCAAAGTTCATGGTAGGATCAGCCTTATCCACCGAAAGAATATCAGTACCTACTTCTGACCAGGAGCCGTCTTTCTTGCGAAAGGAAATGCGGATGTCGGCTACCCTCTGGCGGTGCTTGAAGTCGAAATGGATATTGGCAAAATCAGACCATCGCTGTGCATGGCGGATCACACGGTCCTTTACTGCTTTGCTTCCTCCAATAAAAGACACCGTCAGCACACGGCCATTCTCCCATTCCTTCGTTCGTTCCATTGCCATCCGTGTCAGGTGAACCACGTTTTCGGGTTGCCTGATCGTATTCTTGTAAGCATAATCTTCCAGGACGCCTTTGGCAACTGCAGCCGTTTCTGAAGGCATGTTGCGTGGACTTTCCAGTACCGCGTTCTTCAAGTTTTTGATTTCCCGATGATGCGACTTGCGGCATTCGCGGCAGTAATAGATTTTTGTTAAGTCCATATGAGTCAATTTCATTAAGCAGTTGGTTTTGGTGGTCAGCTACGTATTAATTGTGGTCATTGGCGTAGTTAAACGCAAAGGGCGCAAAGGACGCAAAGAAGAGCAAAGGAATACAGGATTTTGGCGGGTGCATACCTTTTTTACTATGGCATTAGATCCTGCGCCGTTGGCTCAGGATGACAGGTCAGAGATTCTAACAATGCCCGGTCTTATTTTTGCCCCGCTTAGCGGGGTCCTTTGCGTCCTTTGCGGTTAATGTGCAATTAGCTTTTAATAAAAGAACTTGAATTATTTAATTTCCAGATCCCCTCAACTTTTTCCGCCTCATGTGGCCCTGGCCATTTTGGGATTGTTACAATCAATAAATTAAGATCTTCCTGACCTGTATTTCTAAACTGGAAAGCATTTGCCACAGGAATGGTAAAGGAATCGCCAGCGGAAAACTGTTTCACTTCACTCTTTTCATCCTTCATTTGCCAGATCTCTCCATTACCGGATAGGCAATACCATATTTCAAATACTGTTTTATGTTTTACTGCGCCAGAAACCTGGCCTGAACCTAACTTGCAATGGCACAGGCCTCCGGCTTCAGTTCCTGCCAACAACCGGATTTCCGAGCCATCAGGAGCCAGGTAATTGTATTCAATACCAAGAGGTTTATAGTCAAAAAGCATAGGTGAAAGATTAGGAGCTCAATTTTGGTATCTGTTTTTTAGGAATAATTATTTCACCAGTAGGAATGCTGTTTTTTATTGAAACGTCTGGCGTAGTTAAACGCAAAGAGCGCAGAGGACGCAAAGGGGCCGCAAAGAAATACAGGGTTTTTGAATGACCAGTCGTTCTTTACACATGGATCTCAGATCCTTCGGTTTGCTCAGGATGACAGGTCACTCACTCCAACTCTAAACTCTATCATCTTAACTCTATCATCTCAACTCAAGGAGATCCTTCGCCGCTGGCTCAGGATGACAGGCTGGAGAGGTATTTAGAGTTGGAAGCTGTGTTAGGCCGAAAAACTTTCATATCTGTTCTATCTTCCTTGTACTTCTTAAGTCGCTACTCTTAAGTCTGCACGCTTAAGTCTGTATTCCCTGCGTCTTTACTTCCTGGCGTCTTTGCGTGAAATCCCTCTACTTCTTCTTTTGAATTTTTCCTTTACTTTCAAGCTTCGCCAATAAAGTAGGCAGTTCATCAGAAAGTAATTTCACTGCTACATTGACCAGGTCCCTTGATGCAGGATTTGTAAAATTAGCAATGGCGCCATCCACTATACTCTTTGTACCTCCCAAATTAACATTTGGCACATGGTCCCAAACCTTCTTATAAAAAGCATTAAGTGGTATGGATTGATTTAACACCGCCTCCGTTAAATTTCCTACAGATTGTGCAACGGCTGCCTGGATGATTTCAATATTCTCCTTATTCAGGGTGCTGTCGCCGGTTAACCTCCATGATTTGCCCATATTGTTTGTTACCGGTAATCCTCCAGGATATTCATTTAAAAAGTCATGCACGGCACCTGCTGCCAAATTGGAAATTTCACTTTTACCGGCCGGGTCATTGATGATGGCTTTCAATACACGGTAAAATATCTTAGGTGTCTGTGTGTCCAGGTCGAAACCTTTCCCAGGTGCTATCCATTCCCAGTCCGCACCTTTTGTTTCCCATCTACCTAGCTCTGTTTTTATAGCCGGATTTCTAAGGGCACCATCTGCTACATTCTCCAGCATTTTATCTGCTGTGGAGTTTAAGGTAGTGCCTGAAAAGCAATTAGAAAGGAATCTTTGCATGACGTATTCCTTATTGAACATATGGCCTGCAGCAAATGCATCGGTCAAAAAATGGTCACCAAAGGCATTAATGGTCAATGCCTCATCCAGGTCCGTAGATTTATTACCGGCCCTGGCCCTGTTGATGGCCTGCGCGTGATACCTTTCCCACATCATTTTATTATTCTCACTGACCCTGGCGGTAAAACCACTATCAGGAGGCCCAAAATGTGAATTGTTCTTTAGTGCGAGGTCTATATAATTTGGACTGTACATCTTCCACTGGTCGCTTGTAATGCCGGGGATGGAATTGGCCAGCTTCTTGACTAAATTCTTATGGCGGTTTTCAGCCTGGACAATGAACCGTTTCAAGCCATTCAGTTGATCAACAGAGGCATTTTTCATTTCATCATAATTCTCAAAAAAATCACCCATCGTAATCAACTGCCCATAGGTAAACTGAACACCCGGCGCCCTTCCAACCGTATACGTTCGGGTTGGCTGCAATTCACCCACATTGGCTATGGCACTGGATGACAGTCCTGCAATGTATTCACCTAAGATCGCATGCTCCCCTGTAGCATAGAAAGGCGCACTGTAATTTCTTTGGTAAGCAAAACTCTGTGCAATAGAATTTTTAACTTCGGTGGAAAGCAAATTCCAGCCTTCTTCAAACTGCGCATCACTGATACACTCCTTTCCATTTTCCATTTTGGCGATAGCCTGCGCAAGTGCATGTAATACATTTTTTGAAAGCTTGAGTTCAGCATTGGCGTCTATACCTAACCGGTTGGCTACAAAATTGATATATTGTTGGGTATTATTTTCTCCAGGAGGTGCATATTGTGAGAAAATAGCAGTGATCGTTTTCTTTCCCGAATTAATATAAGTCCTCAGCAGCATGATCAATGCCCTTACACCGTAGGCATAACTGGTAAATTGTTCAAACCTTTCGTCGGTGTTCTTGTCCAGGGGCACCCGGCCCTCCCAGGCATTGGCAGGATTCTTTTCTATATTGCCCGGGTTATTGTTGCGGATACCACGCGGGACGGCTTCCATACCAAAAGACCTTCTTCCTTTGGTAACAGAGGTTCTCTTTTTATTCCTGATAACACTGAGGTCGGCTGCAAGGGAAAGTATATTGCTCATAAAATTCTATTTAAGCGTTGTGCAATTTTTTAAAACCATTCTTTTTTAAATATCTTTTTCCTGTTCTGCCAGATGTTGGGATGGGCAGTCAGTTCGCTTTCACTATAGATGGTTAACAGTTCTGTTCCAAACTGGCTGATGTAGGGCACCAGGACTTCCTCACATTGAAAATGCCACCACTCTGCACACATGTAGTCTTCAGGGAAGCAGGACCTGTTGCCGATATCTTTAAAGCCATTATTGTTGGCGATTTTCGTAAAGTCAATAACTCTTTCACTTACTGCAACCGGAGCAATTGTTTTACTGGTGGTATTATAGATCTGTGCACTGACATTCTGGATTTGTCCGTTAGGCTGCGGTACTTTGTTCCATAACTGCCACCTGTTTGTTCCTGACCTTTCTACCAGGTAAGGATTACCTGTTGTGTTTTGCATTCCCGATCCTGTATGTAAGTCAATGGCCAAACCGGTATAGTGCATCGAAGTTGTTGATCGGCCCGCGGTTACTGAAGCAGTAAGGTCTCTGAAAGAACCGGCTGATGTAACCACACCACCTTGCGCATGAACCTCATCATACAGTTTATTGTAGAATGGTAATGCATCAGACCTTAGCCTGAATGGAAGCGGTGCCCCATTATAAGCATCATTCCTGACCCCCGATTTAATAAGTGTAATTCCGCGCGTTGACGCCCAACCTTTCTGCATTGCAAACAAGGTGTTTTCACCAGGAACGCCATCAGGGTTGGTGTCATGCATGACTTTGCGCTGGAACTCTTTTACTTTTTCAGTGAAATTGGAACTGTCAATAATATCCGTTGCTGCGATCACATTATGAAACAAAAGCAATTCTTTTAACCGCCGGAAATAAGCTGCTTCTACAGGTTGAAAACGGCTATAAGGAATGTTTAAATAAGATAATAACGGGTTGAGGGCAGGGTCAGTAGAGAGCCCCGAGCTTAAATTGGTGACACCTAAGGACTGGGTATGTTGATCTGCTTCACAGGTTGGCTGCTTGTCTGCAGGAAAGGCTTTAACCACTTCAAACCCACGCTCCCTGGCGCTCTCATTCAGGAGGGCTAAGTTTTCCGCCAGGTCTAAACTATCCAAGGCCAACTGTGGACTCAAATCTTCCCTTTTTTGATCTACCGTGTTGTCAACCACCTGCTGGGTGTTCGGTTCATAAAGAAGCGCATTTAATTCATCGACTTTTTTTTTATCTTCTATAGTCTGCTCCCTTTTTGCAATGGTGGCTTCTATATCGGAAAAGCTTTTATCGAGATTGAGGGTGCCCAGGTCATACGACTTTGCAGTTCCAAAGCTCTTGGCCATGCTGTCGAAAATGGCATGCGGATTTGATACCTCCTGGTCTCTTAACCCGTTATTATGGTTATCGGTGATCTTACTACTTTGAGTGCTGTAGTCATCACTCACGCCTACATCATCGACATTCTGGGCCCTGGAGGCCACCAGTTGTTTCTGTTCTTCGTTGTATACTTTTTGACCGGCTAAAATTGCCCTAATGTCCTGGTCAAAAGCGGATTCTGCGGAATAGTCTCCACCGGGTCTTTCATTATAAGCAATTTCATCTTCATAACTTTCCGTGTTTTTTCTTGTGTAGGATGTCCCATCATCACTGGTGCCACTTTCCACGGTTGTAACAGTATACCGGTCTTCCTCTTCCTCTTCTTTTTGCATAACGTACTGCTCCTGGTATGGGTCGTCCACACTTTGGGCAACAGGCATGCTAAAGGGATCAACAAAATAATCGTCGTTCCCAAATTGCCTTGAATCAAACTGTTCGCTGTCCTCTGCTTCAAAGTGGTTTTCTACGGTAAACTGCTGTGCAACATTTTGATTAAAGCTATCATCATAACTCAGGTTGATACTGTGCCCCATATCAAAATGTTTTTTCTTTATCAATGGTTTGTTTTGCTTATGGAAACGCAAATCCCTCTCTAATTCAAGTATCTTTGAAAAACCTGGTTTCTTGTTCATTTTAATTTGAATTTGACGATAGTAAATGGATCAAGGAACAATGTTAAGTGCGCTGTTTCTGTAATTGGCTCCTCCCCGCTGGCTTTCAATTCGACCAATGATTCATTGATGGAGAGAATTTCAACCTCTTTTTTATTAATAAACGCTTTCGGTTCATAATCGGAAAAAATGTGAAGATTGTTGCCTTCAAGCTGAATCAGGTTGTCTGCCAGTGACTTTGACAAACTTGCCTTTTTAATAGCAGGTGGTGAAGCGGCCCGCTTGCGCCTTTCTTTGGCCACCCTGATTTTATTGGCCAGGTCATTGAAATTGATTGTTGAATTATCCACAGAAGATTTTATACTTACATTATTTTCTTTAATCCGGTCCATGTCTCTCACCGTGTCAACACCTACTTTTTTAAGTTCTTTTTTCAGGTCGTTGTCAATATCAAGGTCGTCGATAATGACATCGTCATTGCTTGCCGGTTCTTTACTGGTTTCTCTTATTTGCCTGTCAGTGATCGATCCAAGTTTAAATGCAATTTTCGAAGAAGCCGACTGTCCCGAACCAGCCAGGGTAAACCGTACATCGTCGCCATCATACTCGGGGAATACCTGCAATTCCACGTCCATGTCCTTCACCGCATAACTCATCGGGTTGTTGATCCCCTTTACAGACAAAGTATTCCTGGCCTTGTCTAATTCATACACCAAAGCATCTACGAATGACTGCAGTTTCCAGGGCCTGTTATTCATTCTTCATCGCTTTTATGGGTCACTTCGATGTTCATTTTTATCCTGTGAAATACAGGCATGAACGAAGTTTCTATTTTCTGGGTGGGCGGACTACTTCCCAGCACGATGTCCCCCCTGCTACCTGTTTTCACCTCTAACTCAAAAGGCATATCAAGCAGGATCCTTTCTATGCTCATCGAACAAACATCATTCTGAAGCTGTCCTTCAAAATCACTCAGGCCCTGCATAAAATCGCTGACAGCAATAGATGCCTTGTCGATCAGGTGGTACTCCGGGTTATATTGGTTTGCCAGCGCCATTTTTCTTTTCGGTTACATTTACCGGTAACAAAACAATTTTTTTCTCAAGCACCACCTTCATACCATCAATTTCAATTTTTACATCTTCTGCAGAAAAGGCGCCTGCCCTGTTGCTATAGCTTCGTACCGGGTATTTTTGTTTATTCATGGACTATTTGTTTTTTGCGGCTATACAGTATAAGGAGACCGGTAAGGGAAAAAGCACAATATCATTAGTAAGCTCTGTTACCATTCCCAGTTCATTGGTTTTACTGATCTTCTTCAAGATCACTTCATGAAAACTTAGTTCGGGGAACGCCCACAGCATGCAGATCTCGTTTTCAAAACCATTGATCTTAATAACATCCTGCGCCATGGTATTGTACGACGATAAAAAGCCCGGTGATTTTAACGCCTTCAGCTGGTCGTCATTCAACATCTTATTGCCCGAGATCTGAGGAATTAATTTGTTCAGGTCTTCCAGGTTGATTTTAACGCCTGATTTCATAAACATGCTCTGCTCAAATTTGTCTTCCGATTTAACGGGCCTGGTTACGGTTTCCATCCTGCCTACGCCTTCCTGCTGGTCTGTCAAAACGTAATAATATTTCATTTGTATTTTGAAACGCAACACCTCTTTCGAAAATTTGGTTTGCCAGAGCTTATGCCAAAAAGCCCGGTGCAATTGAACATCATTTAAAGGAATACCAGGCCCGCGCCCTTTTATAGAAGCAAATAAATGACTGTTTGAAAAATGAATGACCTCGGATGCATAGGCACCCACATTTTCTTTCTTTTTATTTTTAAAGATCAGGGACACACATACCAGGTAATCATTGTTAGACGCAAGTCCCTTATAATCTTCAGGACTCAATAAGGGGTATGTTCCGCCTACCGCTTCAGCAGTTTGGTACCTGAAGTTTTTGATCAATAATATTTCTGATGTTTTCACATCCTTGACGCTCAGTTGCACCATGCAATTGCCGATCGCTTTGGGTGTTTGAATGTCTACAGGGAACCCCAGCGTTGCACCAAAGCTGTACACCACGCAGTTATTCCCTTCGCAATCCACCGTTACTACATTCTTGAACTTTATTTTTACAGTCTTCAGCAACTGGTAAGCAATGAGTTTTCTATTTTCCCGGATCGACATGCTCATGCTTTCAAGCAGGCTGTCTACGGCTGGTCCTGTGCCCGGGTTCAGGGCCCTTAGATGTTGCAGGTCCTGTTCATGTGATTTAATTCCCAGTTCACCCAACTTGGCAACACTATCGGTTACTGCACCGATCATCTTTTGCGGATGGTCCAAGACCTTTCCAATCGTTTCCGGTGACAGCACCTGTTGCAATAAAGGCATCAAAGCGGGCAAGGCTGCTAATAAAGCCGGGGCAATTTTTGCCTCGCTATACCTCTTACCCGGCGGCTGCAGCTGAAGGGATTTAGCTTTTACTGCTGCCGCTGCTGTGTTGCTGCCGTTTAATGTTTGTTGCAGCAGATTCTGTAGCAGCGTGGTGATTTCAGGAGAGTTGAGTAGCTGTAAAAGCGGGTTGTTGGGCGCACCCCCTGCAGCTACTTCTGTTCCTGCAGGCGCCTGTGCACCATTTGCGCCACCTGAGATGGCACCGATGATCTGGGGAGCAGCTTTCAGGAGGCCAGGAAGTAAGCCCTTAACAGCACCGCCAAGTGCCGGTAGTATGCTTCCCCAAAACATGGCATCACTCATCCTGTTTTCCCGGATAGAAAAAGAGGTATTGTAATATTTTATCGGGGGAGAAAATTTAGCCTGCTGCATATAACTGTTATTAGAGAAACTAAATGCTGATGTCTTTGTGCTTATACTGTCATTCGCTGTAACTGTTAACACATCTGAAACCGCCATCCCTTTTTTGTCTTTGTCCTTATAGCTGATTAACTGGATCCGGTTATTCTTTTTATCAAAAATCGTTTGCGGAACCGGAATTGTTCTCCTTCCCAACTCGTCCGCTTCCAACGGACCATAGAGTTTACTGGAGCTCTTCACATTTTCAATGCCGGGAAGTCCTTTGTTGGAGAATGTCCCCTCACCGGTAACGAACTGGAAATATTTGTTTTTGCCAATATCAATTTTACACAGGACATTATTATTCAGGTAATCTTCTATTTCCAGGTGTGCCAGGGCCATAGCGCTTATTTACTTTGGTGATCCCTGTGCTACGTTTTGCGTTTCTTTGGTAGTTCCTGCAGCGTCAGATTTGATCTGCCCATACATGTCCTTGAAATTGTCAAGCTTGAAAAAATCAGATTTAAAAACAATTTCCACCGATCCCGTTACCTGGGCTTTCAGATCGGTGCTATTGGTGGCTTTACCGGAAGAGATACTGATGGTTGAATGCTGCTGACTGTTCGTGTACCCAGCGTTCGGTCCACCAAATATTTTTCCTATGAATCCACCACTAGCCGTTATGGACTTGCCACTGGAACTGGCATCCTTTTTTGCCGCCTTGTCCTTCAGGTCTACCTTTTCAGATGCTTTGATGTCAAAAATCACCCCGGCTTTCACCGTACCTCTTTCAACAACCAGGCGGGTGACGCCCATTAAGATGGTTTCCCTTAAAATAGCACGCTGTTCCTGGGCCATTTTTATCTTGGCATCCATTATTTTGGCCTTTAAGGCATTGTCACCAATGTCAGACATTTTACCATCAGGCAAAGCCGTAGCCAGTACCTGGCCGTCCTTGCCAATCAGTGTTTGATTGCCCTCCTCGTCTTCACCCAGGCCAAAATCATCATTACCGTTTTCTGCCAGGTAGCCAAAGGAGGCTGCCGCATCGATGGCATTGACAAATTTGGAAACATCAGCCGTGGCAGCTTTCATGAGTTTTATATATTCATCCATCTGCCCGATAACCACCGCCATATTGGCGTCAAAAACGCCTTTCAAAAGATCCTTCACAAATTTTGGAAAGTCCACACCGTCCATGAAAGTTTTGGCTATGTTGCCTGCCTGGTCGATCCGGTCATTTTTGTAACGGTCTTTATCGATCATATCGCTTGCCTTGTTGATGGGCGGCGGCGAAGCCATCTGACCGGAAACGTTCATCCGGCTTAACTGCCGGTTCTTTTCTGCCTCATACAGGTCCGTGTACAAAGACAGTTGTTCCTCCCTTGATAATAAAGGAAAGCTTTTGCTCTCTTTAAGCAATTCGCGTGTTTTGCTTTGAGCCAGCTTTTTTATTTCCGATAATTCCATTTTAGCATTTTTAAATATTTAGTGAATCTTTATCCCTTTCAGAATTCCTCAAAATCCTTGTCGCTCTTGGTTGGATCGGTATCATAATCATCATCAACCTCTGAATCTTTTTTATTAGTGCTGCCGGTATTCTTTTTCTTATCTACCAGCTCCATATTTAGAATATAATCGTCCACGAGCGTGACAAAGTCTTCGAAGTCTTCATTGCTCACCCCAATACCGTTGAAGGAGGCAATAAATTCAAACAGGTTCTGGATGGTTTCCGCATTTTTGAAATAAGCATTCACATTCGGAATTTCCTGGAACTGTTCTGCCGACAGCGTTTTGATGACTTCATTGATATTACGCGTTCTGCCGCGGGTAACCTGGTTGATCATTTCAGGATGGCCGAGTATAAACTTGCACTCGAGATAATTTGCATAGATCTCGCTTGTGGAGATGGAGGCAATTCCAGTCATACTCGAAGTCAGGTTGTCCTGGATCTCTCTTATCGCACGGTAGATGGGTTGTTTGGATATAACATCTTCATTGCTGATCTTGTCTTCACGTTTCTCAATATACCTGGTTACTTCCGAAAGCAGGTTATTCCACAGGTTTGAAAAATCCTCATTCACCATTACGCCATCCATTTGTTTCCCATCACCTATGTCGAAGATGCGTTTGTACAGCATGCCGCGGTCTTCTGCAGTGTTTCTTTCACTTCTTAATTTATAATAGCGGTACATTTTATTACTGAGGTCACCCTTCGGTACATCAATCTCACCATTCCACCACTTTAATATCACAGCGTCGGTAAGTGCAAAGATGTGAAGCTGATCACCAAGGAGGTAAAGATTATACAAAGCGCCAGCTGCCTTAATATTTTCAGGAATGATGGCCGTATCTCCGTCCTCAATTCCTGTATCAAAAGAAAAATTCCATTCGGAAACACTGCTGTTGCTTCTAATCGCATCAATCGGATCGGTTCCACCTTTGGAGGATTTAATAGCCTCGGCGTAGGCCATGGAGAAAAAATCATTGTGCTCTGCAGGCACAAACTTTTTAATGTCCAGTGCATAGTCCTGCAGAATGTTGATCATCGCAACTTTGACCGACCGGGGAACATCAGCTCCATTGTTTTTAAACTCAGTATTTGCTTTAAAGTAGTCCTCAATAAATACATCATATTTGTTGTTGTTATTGATCTGATCCAGGCTACTTACGATCGCAGATTCTGACTGGGGTCCGCCTATTTGAAAATCTTCTCCAATAAGTTCGGAAAGTCTGCCGTTTGACATGTTTATTGTTTTTAAAAGTGTATGACGTGGGGTTGACTATTTTGTCGAAACGTATGGTTCGAGAATTTGCTTAATCTCTCTCACCACGTCTGCAGCCGAACGGCCATTATTAGCAATCGTGGCAATGCGCTTTAATTTCTCCTCGGACTGCGTGAGTCGGGAGATTTCAGCTTTCGCATCTTCCAGATCCGCTTCCAGCTGATTGCGGCCTGCTATAGCCGAACCCAGGTCCGCCGTTAGCTGTTGTTCGCTTGCTTTGGCTGAAGCAAGATCTGTCGTCAGCTGCTGTTCCCGCGCTTTAGCTGTAACCAGGTCAGCAGTTAGCCGTTGTTCACTTGCTTTTGCAGAAGCCAGATCGGCCGTGAGTTTTTGTTCGCTTGCTTTTGCAGAAGCCAGGTCTGCTGACAGTTGCGTTTCCTTTACTTTGAGCGCATCATTCTCCAATTTTAACTTAGCCAGGTCCTGGACTTCGTCTTTATAAGTTTTCCCTTTTTCAACTAATACAAAACTGGCATAAGCGCTGATCAGCCTCTTGTTATACGCTTTCGCAGCTTCCCGTAAATTGACATTGATGTAATCGAAATCTTCCAGATCAAGTGTTCCTGACTTGAGGCAACTATTCAGCAGCGCATTAAAGATGGTTTTATTGGCCATCATCAATTTAAGGTTATTAGAGAACCCATATCGCTTCTGGAGCTCAAGGTTTACATATTTAATTTCAGATAGATTGGTGACTGCGGCCTCCAGCTTTTTTGCTTCGTCTTTCACATCCTGTTTATCGGCCAGGTCATTGATGGCCTTAGCCACCATGGGATCGTTCACAAATAATGGCGTAGCGCGACTAAACCTGCTGGCTGTTTTGAGCGTGAGTGGTTCCATTTTAGTTATGATTTATTTTATAGTGTAAAAGCTTTAGTGCATCAACAATATTCAATTTACCAAAGCCCCATTTTTTGTTTTTGATGCCGGCGAATGTTCTGTCCGCTGTATTTTTCAGAAGATACTTTACCTGGCTGTCTGTAAGTTTTATGCCTTTATCAAGTGCATAGGATTTCAGCAATGCCACCGCACCGGCTACAAAAGGTGAAGCATGTGAAGTGCCTGTAGAATTTGAATAGCTGTTATTTAAAAAACTGCTTCGGATCTCAGTGCCGGGAGCTACAAAAGATACCTGCTTTCCATAAGTTGAAAAGAAAGCAACCTTGTCATGGTCATCAGTGGCACCAACGGCAAGCACATGAGGTAAGGCACCGGGATAATAAGATTCTTCCCTTCCGTCATTACCGGAGGCAGCAACCACTGTAACATTTTTCTTCCTTGCATAGGCGATTACCTCTTCGTGCGGAAGGCCGCCAGATTCGTGTTTGATGCCCAAACTCATGTTGATCACATCAGCACCTTTGTCGATGGCCCATTTAATTCCATTGTTGATATTATCTACAAGTCCTGCACCTACGTATTTTTCCCCCTGCTTTAAGGCACCAAGCACCTTCACCGGTATAATGGTACAATTCAATGCCACACCGGGCGACATATTGATTCCTTTGGCTGCAATAATTCCGGTGACGTGTGTGCCATGACCTACGATGGGGTCATTGTAATCATCATCCACTTCTTTAAAATCACCACCAAAGACATGTTCTGTTTGGTTTAATTTGGCCGCCAATGCTTCAGGTGTACCATCAATGATATCTACAAAGTCGAAGCCACCCTGCAGGTTGTCACTGTATTCAGGATGATCAGACCATACGCCTGTGTCCAACACTGCAATTTTTATTTTCCTGTTTCCTTTAGTGTAGAGATGTGCTTCATCCAAATAAACATCCTTTCGTGGTTTATCATATCCCCTGAAAGTATCAAAACTGAGGGCAGAGGCTGTGGGCAGTGTAGTTTTAGCAATTTTCCCGAGGCGGACTGTTTCTACTTCAGTAAGATGTCGCAATTCATTTGCAAGCGCCAAAGGAATTGTCGTATCATCCTGCAGGATGATCCGGTAGGTTCTGTTCAATCCAGTTGCAATTTCCTCATTGCTCCAGGCCTGCGAGGCAGGCTGGTATTCATTGGAAATAAAATATTTTAAACCGTACTTTTTAAAAATATTATCAATGCTTCTTATTGTTTTCTCCGGTAATGCTACTTCACCTTTCACAGCAAGTGCCCAATGCAAATTGTCTGCACCAAGTTCCTTCTTCATTCGAACAATCACATGTTGCTTCATAAGCAGGAGCATTAATAAATTTTATGCGTATGCCATAGCGTACCTAAATGAAGGGAAGCAGATTTCTGTTTAACCCTGATCAGTAGTTTACTGACCTGTATCTCAATCTAACAAAGCAGGGTAGAACAATAGTGGTCTTTTTGAAGGATTGCGCGTATACTTGATTTTCCGATTCTTCTTCTATCCAACCTGGTTTAATCCCGCTTTAATTACTTATTTGTCCTGATCTTCTTGTAAAGGATAAATAGAAGTTGAAACAAGAAAAGTGGAATAACAATGGATATATAACAATGAATTTAGGAATGGTTTTTTGCAAAGTGCGCAGGTATTTTCACTTAAGTAAGGAATATGCCTTAGGCTTCTCCCCCTTTTGGGGGATGGTCTTTTTAAAAAAAGAATAATCCAATTCCACGTCCATACTGCATTACCTCACAACGAAAGCATTTCAAGCTTTTTAATTGTAGAAAAATGGAAACAACAGGAGATCTCCTATTGCAGAAAAATCATGGATCGGTAAAAAGAGAAGGGTGAGCGATAAATTTTTTTATGCTTTTTGCTACTGGATCGATCCATCCGTTTATAACTTTACTACTCCAACCTTTAAAAACTTCTTTCGCGCACGTCCCATGAATGAATAAGGGATTTACAGGATACTCTATGTTGACCCGGATCGTATTCAATTTTAAAAACAATTTATATGAACAAGGGTTTCGCAAGTATTTTGAAGCTGGTTGTCACCAGTATGGCCATTGCCTGCATTGTTCTTGCCATGATCTTTTTTTCAAGGGATTACTTCCCAGGCGCCAAATCGGAATGGTATAAAAACCTGAGTGGATTCTTTTTGACGATCGCTTCAGGAATTGTTTTTGGGGTTCTCGTGAAATTCCTGTACGAACACCGGGATGAGCAGAAGAAACGATCAGAATCCGTAAAGCAATTAAAAGAAGACAACCTGCAGCGGCTTCGCAAAGTGTTTGACCAGGTGGACAGCTCCCGGTTGCTGATCGAAGCACATAAGTCAGCAAAAACCTATGGAGAGCAGATCAGGCAGGCCATCATACCTTCTGTTGTTACATTGTATGACATCAAGCGCAGTCTTGTGGATGCTGGTGACAAGCTGGATAAAGAAGCGTTGCTGGACCTGCGGGTACACATCCATTATATGATCGCTTACTTGAAAGCTTTGACGGAAGAATTTAAATCCACCTACCTTGATCATTCCAGGAAACAGGCCATGCAGGAATCCATGAAAGAAAAGATCAGGCAAAAATTCCTGGTGGAGTTTGATATTTTCCTGGCTGCAGGTTTAAATCAAAAGAACCAGGCGCACAGGTTGTCGGAATTCATCAACCAGAAACAAAACAGCCAGCTCCTGCTTCCGAACTTTGCATGGGAGCACATCATAAAACTTCATTTCCTCCACGACTTCCTTTCAGATAACAGGGAATCACAGTATACGCTGCTCTTTATCTATCATTATGAAGAAAGTAAGAAGATCCTGAAAATATCAAATGGCAAATATGTGCCTGTACCGGAAACTGAAGAATTCAAATCCTTCCATAAGATCCGGAATAAATTAAAGGATCGAAACCATAAAGAAAACCTTGTTGCCACCATCATGAATGAAGAAATGAAGTTCCAGGACCATATGCTTACTTATTTAAATGAAAAGATCGGCCAGGCAGAACAACAAATGGACCTTTCTTTCCTTGATGAGCACCTGGATGACCAGCTGGAATATAAAAGAGCAGATGGCACCATGGTAAACAAGACCATGTACCTGTCTCAATTAGAAAACCGAACCTATGATTCTATGATTACAGAAGTGAGGCAGATCGAAGAAAAAGGTGGGTATAAGGAAGTAATAAGCAATGTAACCACTTCCGGAAATAATAATGGAATCCCTTTCAATGGCACATTTAAAAATGTGCGTAAATGGTACGTGAATGAGGAAGGCAGGTGGAAGCTGAAATATTGGGAAAATGAAAAACTCAATCAATGACTGTCCCTATTTGGATACCCTGAAACAGGGAAAGTTCAATGAAAGGAGCAGGTGATGTTGCCTGCTCCCTATTGGTTCATACAGTTTACTATAATTGATTGATGGTAATAATGGATCAGGGAAGCGGCATTGGGCATGCCTGTTTTGGTCAGGATATGTTTCCGGTGCGAACGCACTGTTTCGAACCCAATGTTTAGTTTTTTGGCGATCTGCTGGTTGGTATGTCCCTGCATGATCAGCTCCATGACCTCAGATTCGCGTACACTTAATTTCTTGATCCTGTCAGGCTTGCAGCTTGCGCTTTGCAGTGCTTTCCTGAGCAGGAAAATAGCTTCGCCTTTATCTTCCACATCCATTTCGAGATTAAGTCTTAAGTATTGTGATGGATGATGCACCTGTGCGATCACGTCAACTAGTCGCTGCAATACCAGTTTGGCATGATCCCCTTCTCCAGCTTCAGGGAAATAAAAATCCAGGTCAGTTTTTTGACCGTCCAGGGGTGAAAGAACCTGTATGCACAAATGTGTACACATGGGTGATGCAAGTAAGGTGACTTAAGAATTAACAGTTTTCCCAGTGCCGCTGTATCGTTTCAAAGGAGGGATGAAAATATTAAAAGGAAGATTTGTTGCTTTCTGTAACAAAAGTGGAATAAATTAAACATATCCCGTACCGTATTTCTACGGATTTTGTAAAAATTTTCTACAGTTAATTGAAGTGCTGTGGAGATGAATACAGTCTCATCATTAAGGCTATCTACCTCGTAAGATTTGCTGGCAGGTGCATGATCATCAATATTTGATCTCCGCATTCTATGGAATTTTGGGCAAGAAAGGGCTGCAGGATATGATGAGAAAATACAACTCTTTACTTCCAGATAATTTAAACAATTATGGAGGCTTACCATCGGAGTTAAAATCCGCTTTGGTTGATTTCCTGAAGTGGTTGGTATATTCAAATAAAAACCCCCGCTGATGCGAGGGCTTTTGTATTTACTTTTCTTTGTCCTGCTTATAACTCTTTGCGTTCTTTCTTTGAAACCTTCAGGTGTGCTTTGATCACTGGAAGTGTTGCTACTGCCAGCGCTTTCATGGATTCATCATCAGCTGATCTTTTCACGGTCTTCATGGTAGTTTCCAAAAGCTGGTGTCCCCTGATACCACCTTCGTCAAGGTATAGGGCATTGATCTCGGCTTCAGAAGCATTGTTGATCCTTTGTACAATGGCCGTTACTGCAGGGTCCATTGTTGTAGGCATGGTGATGCCTTTCGCAGCGGCCACTTCCATCAACTTCCGTGAAATATTTGTTTGCTCATCCACTTCAGATTGTGCAAGTACGCGTACCCGGTCATTGGTGGTTTTATTCAACACAGCCTGGCTGATGGCCAGCTGGCGCATACCGCCCATGGCGACCTGGTTGAATAAAGCCATGTCCGCTGTTGACAGCCGCTCGGAAGTTGGCCTGATGGCATTCACCATTTGTGTACCTCTTGCATTCAGCTCCATAAAACTGGTATAGTTCATCCTGCCGATACGTGATGGAGCTTTTGCTTCGTTTGTTGATTCGCTTTGCTGTGCTATTGCACTCATCGTCATGAGGCAAATTGTTGCCAGAGATAAGATCTTTAGTTTCATATTTCCTTTTTGTTGTTGATTTACAACAATGCTGCCAATTAGTGAGCTAACTAATTGATGAGTAATAGATTTCACGCCTTAGAGATTTCACGTCTTAGAGATTTCACGCAGAGACGCAAAGAGCGCAAAGAGGCGGAGGAATACAAAACTTAAGGGTGTACCTTTTTTACGCCGTTGTTGGTGTTTTTCACCAACAACCTGATCTAATGAAAGAAGCACTAAACCTTTGCGCTTCTTTGCGTATCCTTGGCGCTCTTTGCGGTTAATGAATTAAAAAGCTCTTTGTGTAAACACAAAGAGCTTCGGGGAATGACCAGATCAATCTTTATTTACTCACTGTTACTTTCAAGAAAGTTGCAGGAATAAATGTTTCAGCCTCCTTTCCACTTTTGTTTTCCCGAATAAATAATGCTTCCAGTTCGCGCTGCAGATCAGCGGCCTTACCGTTTTTTTCAGCTGCTTCAAATGCATTCATGGTTGGTCCGTAATAATTCTTGAACCGTGCAACAAATTCAACCGGTGAAAAAGATCCTTTGAATGTGAATGTTTCTCTTTCAAATGAAATGTTTTCCGGTGCAATACCTGCCTGTCCAAACCTTTCGATCACATGGCTTTCTACTCCCCATAACATCGGACTTACAAAACCTTCCGGCGGTGGGGGTGTGTATGCGGAACTGATCTTCAGGATCTGTGCAACAAGTGTAGGATCGTTTGGTATCCAGTTGCCCATAACAATGCGTCCGCCCCTGCGGGTGACCCGCACCATTTGACGTGCTACATCATTGGGCTTGGGGGCGAACATGGCGCCAAAGATGGTCACCACAAGGTCGAAGCTTGCATCTGCAATACCATCAAGCGTAACAGCATCACCTTCGAGAATGGTAATGTTCCGGAGACCTTCTTCCCGGATGCGTTTGTTACCGGCTTCCACCAGGTTTCTTGCGATGTCAACACCTAACACCATGGCACCCAGGTGTGCTGCAGGTATGGCGGTGGTACCGTCACCACATCCCAGGTCCAGCACATCCATACCGGATGTGATGCCTAGTTTGTTAACGAGCGCAGAGCCGCTTTCACGCATGGTCTCGGCAAGCTTTGTGAAATCTCCTTTTTCCCACAAAGCTTTGTTTGGATTGGCAACCGTTTGTTGCGTTGCAAATGATTGGTTCATAATGTATATTTTAATGAAGAATGCTGGCTTCAGGGAGTGGAGTAAAGGGATTAGATAAGGTAGTGGACAATCTTCTAAGTGATGATTGTAAAAGCGGGGCAAAACTTTAGACTGAAATAAGGATGTAATTAAAGTTAGTGCATGAATTGTACAATTGGGCGGATGAAATGAAAGATTAATTAGGATGACTCTGTATCTATTTAACCACAAAGAGCGCGAAGAGGGCGCAAAGTTTAAGGCAAGTATTTTTGAATTCAATTACGCCCGTTGTTGGTGTTTTTCACCAACAACACCAATGTTATGCTGCAAGGAATCGATCATGATTTTAGCTCCTGTTGTTGGTGAAAAACACCAACAATGGCGTAGGGGGTCAAATGATGGACTATAGAGGACAGATTTTAGAATTAGAGTATTCTCTCCTTTGCGATTCTTTGCGGTCCTTTGCGCCCTGTATGGTTAAACTATTGTAGGAGATCTAGGAAGATTTAATTTATAATCAATGCAAATAGATTGTACGTATGCTGGTATCAGCCATCAGCTAATAGCTATTAGCTTCTCCTGATCTTCCGCTTCTTCACTCCTTTCTTTGTCATTTTCAATTCTTTAATTGTTCCATCTCTGTTGAAGAACAATCTATCCATGCAAACAACACGGTGGTCACGGTCTTCGTTGGGGATGGGGCGGCGGTGATAAACGATGTACCAGTCAGCCGTGCCCGGGAGGTTGATAACGGAATGATGCCCGGCGCCTGTTGCCACACTGGGATCTGCTGTTAGAATCGTGGCTTTTTTAATGAAAGGGCCTGTAACGGAATCAGAAATCGCATAGGCCACCTTGTAGCTGCTGTCCGTCCAGTTGCCCTCAGACCACATCAGGTAATATTTGTTGTTTTTGATGAACATCACCGGGCCTTCCACGTAGCCTTTAGGCGTGATCTCTTTCACAGGCTTCCCATCTTCCATGGGCACAAGCGCCGTAAAGTCATCATTGAGCTTTGCAATGTTACACCTGCCCCACCCGCCGTACAGGATATAATATTGTCCGTCCTTGTCCTTGAAAACAGCTTGATCAATGGGCTGCGCATTGTTGTAAAACAAATTGATCAGCGGCTTACCCAGGTAATCTTTAAAAGGCCCTTCAGGACGGTCTGACACCGCTATACCGATGCCGCCTACTGTATCATCCACTGCATCAGGAGCCTTTCCATTCCAGTTCTTCCTGGCAGCGCTTTGAATATCGTTGGCTGAAAAGAACAGGAAGTATTTATCCCCTTTCTGCACCAGGCAGGGCGCCCACATGGCACGCCTGGCCCATTTGATGGCAGATGTATCCAGTATCCGCGGATGCTTCTTCCAGTTTACAAGGTCGGTGGATGAAAATGCATCGAAGAAGACCTGGTTGTTATACCTGGAGGAGAATGTAGGATAGATATACAATTTATTCTGAAGGATGATGGCGTCGGGGTCTGCATACCAACCATCAAAGAGCGGATTAGAGGAATATTTCTTTTGAGCAATTGTGGTGGTTGATGCAAGCAGGGTGATTAAAATACAGACTTGAATAGGCTTTGATCTCATATCAATCTAAGTTACAGAAACACAAAGACTTCATCCTGCATATTACCAGTTTTACATAGTAGATAGTTATACTTCATAAACCTTTTTAAATGTCCGTGCATTCGAGTGTCCTCACAAGAAAATGATGCCCACCGCCCTTAAACAAGGAGCCTGCTTTTGTCCTCCCAAGCAGCTTAAAAAACGAATCATCTTCTTAATTCTGTTTTCCATTCTTTCTAATATCTTAAGTCTTTATTCCCCTCGCTGCCGCTCTGTTTCTCGCACTCTGCTAGTGCGGTTTTTTCTACTTTTTGTCTTGATACAAAAAGTAGAACAAAAAGATCAAGGCCGGGTCTAATCGCTCCGCGTAGACCGGCCCGCCCACCGCACAACAGTCTTTCACTTCTGGTATCGACCATCACTTAAGAGTTCAGTCTTTCGTGACTAGAATATGCTCGCTACTGGTTTTATTCTTTTCTTAATCTATAAATGGCCATATTCGACTATACTGCAGGCGCTGAATTTTGTTAGCAGTCTTTTAATGTTAGATTCATATCATTTAACCACAAAATGAGGCGCTGGACCAGTTCTGAAATTCATTGGGCATATTGTTACAATGGGCATTGGAGGTTGGAAGCTTATATCCTTCGCTTACACTCAGGATGACAGGTCGCAGAGGGTTTATTGAGCCGGAAGTTAGCTTAGGCCAGAGAGATTGCTGGGAGGTAAGTGGGCTTAAATTGGAAAGCTTTCATCAGTCATCTCTCATCACTACAATTCTTACGTCTCTACTCTTAAGCCTCCGCTCTTAAGTTTGTATTCCTTTGCGTCTTTGCCTTCTTTGCGTCTCTGCGTGAAATGCCTCTCTACGCAAATTGAATCAATAAAGAATGATTGAACCTAAACAACCAGAAACAAGAAACAAGAAACCAGAAACAATCATTTCGTTTATTCTTTCGCGTTACCATTAAGTATTGAAACCTACCTACTTAGAAACAGCTTATTTTTTAACTTTTCAAAAAGACGCTCCTTAACAAAATATAATGCCTCCCTGTTTTTAAATGAGGGAATAATTTGCAAACTTGTAGTAGCATCCATGAAGCAGTGAGATTGATCATTATTAAAACGAACCTTATGCAAAACCATTTACTACGCTGCCTTTTAGTATTTGTCGCCTTTTCCTCCTGTGTATCCACAGCTAATAAGAAAAGCTCCGAACCTGCAAGGGCCATCCGCAAGACCATGCCCGCAGTGACTTCAAGTTTCCGTGATGTAGATACAACATTCATCATGCAGCCTGCCCTTCCGGCCAATCAATCACCTGTTTCTTTGATGGACCAACCAAGAACTGAAGAAGGCGGATTTGTACTGGCCCCGGGATTGTATGAAGCAGACTTCAAGACCTATTGCCTCCAGCCAGGAACACCCGGCCCTTCTTCAAAAGATGTGTACTTCCAGACATCGCTCGAAGGTGGAGAGAAAGATATCATACAAACCATCCTCACCAATTCCAGGAAAGAAGATCAATTGAACCAGAAAGACATACAGCTACTTTTATGGTCGGTGGTCAGTCATTCCGATTTTCAAAAGCTGTCGCCAGATGTTAAGTTAACAGCCATGCAATTGCTGTCACCAAAGCAGTTGTTCCATGTGCAGGGCGGGGTTATGGGTGTTGTTAAAACGGTTGCCAAAGCAATGCCATCATCCGGCGGCGGTGATCTTAAAAAACTGTTCGACCTGAGTGTGCGGTCTTATGAAGCCTATGAGCAGCTGGCTGTACTTAACACACCATCGCAGCTGATTCGCACGGATATGACGCAGGACCAGTGGTACCTGCAGGAAGATGGATATTATGTCCGTTATCTCCCGAAAGATTATAAGCAAAGCAGGATCCAGGTCTACGTACCTGGTACAATGAATGATCCTGCGGCTATTGAGTCAGGCAATTACATCCTGTTCGATCCGACCAGCTGGGCGGTAGTGCCGGCCAATTCAAACGCACAACGCTTAGGCATAGGGGGACCGGTGATCAATATTGTTAAGACGGTAATCAAAAATATCAAGCTGCCGAAGCGGAATCCAAGGCCAAAAGAAACGAAGCAGACGAATCCTAAGATAGAGAGTTGAGGAAGGCTGTTAGCTTTTAGCTGATGGCTGATAGCTGGTGGCTTATGGCTGTTAGCTGCTGTGGATGTAGCCTGACGAGGATATTACTGAACAGTATTGGAAAACCTCGGCCAATGTATTGTATACCTTCTTTTTTCCGGCATGGAACCTGTACTATTGGTGAAAATTACTTTTATGATCAAGCAGCTATGTAGGAACTATCAAAAAGTGCTCTTTGGAATCTTATGCCTTTCTTTTGTTGCCTGTAATAATGATGGCAGCACTAAAAATACGGATGCCGGGCTCACGGGTGACAGCCTCAAACAAACGACCATGCCTACCGATACATTCCCAAGGCCACTGGATAGTTTTGCGAAGAAGGATGATAACAATCATGAGCATTAAACCGAAGAGTCCCTATTATATTTTAACCGCAAAGGACGCAAAGGAGCGCAAAGGAAATACATACTTAAGAGTATAGACTTGAGAAGTGGAGAACAGATTTGATAGGATGATTCGTTCTTTAAAGCTGCTTGTGAGGACACAAGCAGGGGCTGGTTTAACAATGATTATGTGGACACAAGCAGGCGCGGGCTGGGTTAGGTGCCTGCTTTAGAAATTCTAGTCTTAAGAGCCACAAGGGAAACATGATCTAAACTTTGCGTCACTTTGCGGCCTTTGCGGTTAAATTTCTGTTATGCATGACCCCTACTTATACAACACCTGCTCATCCGTATAAAAAGTCTTGAGCATGCCCCGGTCTGCCATGTGAATTGTTGCTCCTGTTGGACTTTCCTTCAGCTTTTTTGAATGGATCTTCATAAAATCTCTCACCTCTCCTTTTACCAGGTCAGGATACTTTGCTGAGATCTTTTTGACTGCTTCATTCAAAACGTGCTTAATGTTTCGAGCCAGTTCCTTTATTTTATCATCCGGTATGGAGGCAGCCATGGAGAACGGCGAGATCCTGGTTTTCCATAAGATCTCATCGGAATAACCATTCCCTATGCCAAGGATGCTGTCCTGGTCGAGCAATACATTCTTGATGTTGGTCTTCCGGTTGAGCAGTTCCTTCAGCTTTTTGTAATTCAGCTTCTTATCCAAAGCATCAATGCCCTTTTTTGCAACAGGATCCAGTTTTACATTGGCATTCTTCATCCTGTCGGTGAGGGCAAGCCCGCTGCCATCTTCAAAATGAAATTCAAGGATCGTTGATTTCAAATCATTCTTTCCTGTAAATGGATTCAGGTCCCCGGTCAGCATGAGGTGGAGGCCAAGGATCACATCTCCTGAAAACCTGAAGCGCATTTCCTTGCCAAACCTGTAAATGTCGATCAGCTCCTTACCATCAAGAGCTTTGGACAGGTCCTTTGACGTGTCTTTAAGCTTTTGCCCATTGACCACTTTGATCTTCAGCAATTTCTTGCCGGCATACATTCTTTTGAGGTTGCGCGAGAAAACTTCTATATCGGGCAGTTCAGGCATGGCGTCAATTGTATACTAATGTATCATAGTTTTTTCTAAAAAGCTGATGGCTATTAGCTGATCGCTTTTGTACTAGCTGCGAGCTGTGGGCTTGGAGCTTCGAGCTTTTGCGTGGAGAAATGTATTTGTCTTCTTTTTAATTGGATGATATTCGAAGCCCTCTTACTTTATTTTGAAAGGTCTCGCAGCTCAAGGCTCGAAGCTTTCCTTTTATCTTTAGAGCCATGAATACCGGGAGCTTCAATCTTTTAAGGATCTTTTCTTTTTCAATCCTGTTCCTTTTTTATATTTGGACTAGTGGCTGCGCACCCCACCGATCCAATGCTAAGGAATGGCAACAGCTTTTCAATGGCCGTGATCTTAATGACTGGATCGTGAAGATCCATCACCATGAACCTGGGGTCAACTATGCAAATACCTTCCGTGTGCAGGATGGAGTGATCCAGGTACGCTATGATGGCTACGGCGATTTTAATGAACAGTTCGGGCACCTGTATTTCAAAAAGCCATTTTCTCATTTCCACCTGAAGCTGGAATACCGCTTCACCGGTGAACTTCATAAAGGCGCGCCTTCTTATACTTTACTGAATAGCGGCGTGATGTTCCATTCCCAGGACCCGCGATCCATGCCAAAAGAACAGAACTGGCCCATCTCCATCGAAATGCAATTCCTTGCAGGCCTGGTTGACGGAAAGCCACGGCCTACGGGTAACATGTGTTCCCCGGGTACAGAGATCATTTACAATGGAAAAATGTTTGACGGGCACTGCCTGAACTCCACTTCTAAAACCTATGACAAAAACGAATGGGTGAGCGCGGAATTGATCGTGCGTGGTGACTCTTTGATCACACACATTATCAATGGCGATACGGTGCTGCGATACAGTAAGCCCACCATGGGTGGTGGTGTGGTGGACCGGTATGATCCAGCGATATGGACACCCGGAAAGCCGCTGTCTTCCGGGTATATTGCGCTGCAAAGTGAAGGGCAGCCGGTGGATTTTCGGAATGTAGTGATCAGAGAGATTGCTGATGGCTATTAGCTTTTAACTGATGGAGAAAAGCAGTTGGCTTATGGCTGATAGCAGTTTTTGTACATTACTATTTTTATATCGTTTTTGAAGGTGAAGTTACTGGGAGCTTTAAACTAAATTAACCGCAAGGAGCGCAGAGGAAATACAATTCTTTGTGCTTACTTAGCGTTCTTTGTGGTTCATCTCCTACGCAAATGCAATAAATAATGAATGCTGGAACCTAAGTAACCAGAAACCAGAAACAATAAACCAAAAACAAATCCTTAGATTTAAAGACAATCAATCTTATGAGCAAAAGATACATGGCTGAATTCATCGGCACCTTTGTCCTGGTATTTGCAAGCTGCGGCAGTGCTGTACTGGCTGGAGAACAGATTGGGTACCTGGGTGTTTCACTGGCTTTCGGACTATCATTGCTGGCCATGGTCTACACCATTGGCCCTGTATCGGGTTGCCATATCAACCCCGCAGTCACCATTGGAGCACTCATTACCAAAAAGATCGAATCAAGGTATGTGGTCGGCTACATCATGTCGCAGATACTTGGGGCGCTTACGGCCTCTGCCCTGCTCCTGCTGATCGTAAAAGGTGCGCCTGCAGGTTACGATCCATCTCAAGGTGGCTTTGCCGCTAATGGTTATGGCGAGCATTCACCGGGTGGCTACAACTTATTATCCTGTTTCCTCATAGAGGTGATCCTCACGTTCTTCCTGGTCTTTACCGTGCTGGGCACAACAGACATTAAAGCGCCTATCGGGTTCGCTGGCATTGCCATTGGCCTTGTACTGGTGATCATACACCTTGCCGGCATTCCGGTGACCAATACTTCCGTCAATCCAGCCCGCAGCATAGGGCCTGCATTTTTCGTTGGTGGATGGGCGTTAGAACAGGTGTGGTTGTTTATCGTGGCCCCGTTGATTGGCGCTGTCCTTGCCGGAGGCGCTTACCTGCTGGTCCATCGTCCTGATGTGGTCATCACCATTAAAGAAGGTGAGCAGGCATTGCAAAGCGAACAGGTAATGAAAAGCGAGCAGAATGACAGTAGGACGTTGAGGTAAACCTCAACTGTTGATTGTTTTTAGTTTATGGTTTATGGTTGTTTTTGCGTAGAGAGATTTCACGCAGAGACGCAGAGAAGCAAAGGAGTTCAGGATATTTATAGTTTATAGTTTTTGGTTTTTTGGTTCATTAGGTGCAGCCTTTTTAAAATGCTCTGCGGCCTGAGGCATGCTATCCAACCGGCTAAAACTATTCAAAGAAAATCTTCAACCTCCCACGTCTTTGCTGACCTGCCCTCTCCAAAAACACCCTTCACAAAATGACTTCCTACTTATCTCTGCGTCTTTGCTTTCTCTGCGTGAAACCCTCTTTGCGGTTAAAGTAATTGAGGGTTCTTATATTTACTTTAGTGAGTTATAAAAAGTAAAGATGAGAATTGCTACCTATAATGTAAACGGCGTGAACGGACGCCTGCCTGTATTGCTTCGCTGGCTGGAAGAAACAAAGCCCGACGTTGTCTGCCTGCAGGAACTAAAGGCGCCACAGGAAAAGTTCCCTGAACAGGCTATTGCGGATGCAGGTTACCAGGCCATCTGGCATGGACAAAAAAGCTGGAACGGTGTGGCCATATTATCACGCGGTGAAAAGCCAGAAGAAGTTAGAAGGGTTCTACCCGGGGATCCTGAAGATGAGCACAGCCGATATATCGAAGCAAAGATCAATGGCATATTGGTTGGATGTCTTTACCTGCCAAACGGCAACCCGGCTCCCGGTCCCAAGTTTGATTATAAGCTGCGCTGGTTCGAAAGATTCACCCAACATGCCGCTGAACTGATCGCTTCTGGATCACCGGTTGTATTGACCGGTGATTTCAATGTAATGCCCACTGAAAAAGATGTTTACAAACCGGAGCGCTGGGTTGATGACGCGCTGTTTCGTCCAGAGGTGAGGGAAGCATTCAAAAACCTTGTAGCCCAGGGCTGGACCGATGCCCTCCGCAAATTGTATCCAACGGAAACAGTGTATACTTTCTGGGATTATTTCAGGAATGCCTATGGTCGCAATGCAGGACTCAGGATCGATCATTTCTTACTGAGCCCGCAACTGGCAAAAAAGCTGAAAGCAGGTGGAGTTGACAGTCATGTGCGTGGCTGGGAAAAGACCAGCGATCATGCACCGGTGTGGATTGAGCTGTGAGCCTCGAGCTTTTAGCTTCGAGCTTCGAGGTGCGAGCTGCGAGGTGCGAGCTGCGAGCTTTTGCGTATTTGAATACGGTCAAGGCTTGTACTGATCAGCGCGTAAAGTTGGTAAGGGTCAATCAACAATGGCTCCCAAGAAATTCTTAAGAAGCCTAATTCACACACGCAAAAGCTCGCAGCTCGAAGCTAGTGGCTCGAAGCCTTCAACTAAAATTAAATTAGGATGGTACGAATAGCCATCAGCCATCAGCTAAAAGCTCGAAGCCCAAAGCTGGCAGCTCTCTCACTGCCTCCTATAAACCCTCACCCAATCAATAAAAGTAGTACAAGGAAATCCTGCCTGCGGAACAATAGCGCCGCCATAGGTCATGTTATCAGCCCCACCCACTCCTGCTGTGAGCAGCATAAAAAACTTGTGTTCAAATGGTGACCACTCCGCAAAGTGTCCTGAAGAATATTCGGATTTCTTCACCCTCTTTCCAGCAATGATCACATTGGCATCTTCATCCTGCCCATCGGCAACGCCGTTATCGAATGCATGTCCGTCATTGAAATAATGGATGTGGTAGACCTGTCCGTCAACAGCAAATTCCATCCTGTCCGCATACCAGTCTATTCCGTAAATATGAAATCCACCACTGCCTGATTCGCTGCCATTAGGCGCGGGCCATCCACCCCATGATGGATTGGTTGCAGGCGCTTGCCTTTCAGCAAATGAATAATAAGCGCCTTTGTGGGCATGGTTCCAGCTTTGGTACTGGTTGTTCTCCCATGCCCAGGCATAATGCACGCTTCCAAGGTTATGAAATGGAATGGATCCAACATATTCCATGATGTCGATCTCACCTCCCTGCGGCCACATGATGTAGGTCTGGTTGACAGGTTTTTCAGCGGGCATCATCCAGAATGCAAAACCCTGCCCCTTGTACAAAATATCCCTGGCCCATATCCTTGCCTCAATTTTTGTTCCGGGTCCCCAGGATCCTTTATTCTGCGTGGTTAGTCTTGCACTTGTATAATCCCTGTCGATGTACCTTTCTTTGATGGTGGTGATGGCAAGGCATCCGCCTCCGGAGTTGAGTACGCCATTGATGATCCTTGCGTTCTCATGCCTTGCTGTCGCACGGTCTAACTGACCGGTACCGAAGTCGCCGTTGACACCTGTGCCCACTTCAAAATTCCATTTAGAGGTATCAATGACAGCGCCATTGAATTCATCGTTCCAGAGTAAACTGTAACCGGGATATACTGTTGGCGGAGTGATGGGTGTAGAAATAATGGTATCAATGCGAGGCGGAATGACAGGCGCATTTCCTGTTCCGGATTTTTTACAACCCGATCCCAGCACAACAATTGTCGCTGCAAAAAAGTAAAAGGATCTGAAAGTTTTCAGCATGGCATACATTGAAAGTCTTTTATCAGGCGGATCTTTAGCCATTTGAAGATACCATATTATAAAATCTGACTGCAGTAAAGACTTATTGATACTGGATGTATTTTTCTTGAGGAGTTCGAACTATGACAAGCTAAAATGCTTCTCCAATAAAAATATAAACACCTGTGCCTTCGCGGGTGAATGCAAGATCCACCCTGGTAAAAATATCCTTCTTTGGAAAAAGCAAAAAGCGGAGACCGGCGCCACCGGCAAACACGAAATCAGATGCCTCAAGGTTCTGGAAACGGTCAAATACACTTCCAATGCCTCCAAATACTGCAGCACCAAATCTTTTGGTAAACCGAAGGGGCAAGGGCAGCATCCTGTATTCAACTTGCGCAGATAGTTGATTCCTGTCCCGGTACCTGCCTCCATAATAACCACGCATCAGGCTTTCTCCGCCAAGCATGGACAAAAGATTAAAGGGCGGGTTGCCGGAAATAAATTGTCCGTATACCTGTGCAGCCAGAACATCTCTTTTATTGACAGGATGATAAATCCTGTTATCTGATATCAGGGAAGTAAATGAAAAATCGCTGCCAATGGCCCTGCCGTAACGCAGTACTGCCAGTTCACTGAACCCACCTTTCCTTACATTCAGTACGTTATGCCGGTTATCGTAAAGGATGCCGCCACCCGCGCCAATGTTGGTAGAGCCACCGCTACCGGCAGGCAGGTCCACAGGTTGATTGTTATGCGGCAGGAAACGAACGGAGGAAAGCCGCTGGAAGTCCAATTCGGGCCCAAGGAAAATATTCTTACCCAGTCTTTTTAAAACTCTTTCACGCACCTGCACCTGCTGCGCCTCCACCAGCGCCTGGTATTGCTCTGGCGTGCTGCTGCCAATACCAAAATACAAAAGGGGAAAGTTCTGGTAACGGATCCTTCCCAGGAATGACCATTTGTTCCGGTGCGCATAAAGCGCATGATCGAACCAGGCGCCATACTGGTTATTGAGGGTATAAAACGCAAAGCCGTTGATCTCACTCAGCCTGTTGGTTGTATCCCTGCGGGCATAATAAATATAAAGGCTACTGATGCCCAGTTCCCAGCTTGTTTCCGGTGAATAGGCAAGTGTTGGATAAGCTATGAACTGTGGCTCTGCAACATTGGTGGTATCGTTGACCAGGCGGTTGATGTACCGTTTAAAGATATTTGGCTTTTGGGCCTGAAGGGGTAAGGTGAATAAAGAGATCAATAAACTTAATACTAACGCTTTCATTTGTCCATTTGTACTGGTAAACAATTCCGTGCCTTTTTGTTTCAAAAGGGTTAGAGATATTTTTTTGCAAAAATAAAGCGTTGTATAACAGAAAGCTTTTTCTAATTCAGAGAGAAGATTCCCTGGACGTTTTTATTTATTTTAACCGCAAAGAGCGCAAAGGGACGCAAAGAAATACACGACCTATATTTTGCGATTCTTTGCGGTTATTTTGCATCCCATTGCGGTTATTCTATTGAAGGACTGTTCGAAATTATAAAGCAGGTAAAAAAACACCATAATGAATAATAACTTGAATGCCATCCAGTCTGAGATCTTCTACCATGGCACAAAAGCGGACCTGAAACCAGGCGCCCTGATAGAACCCGGGTATCATTCCAACTATGGCAAGAGGAAGAAAGCTGCTTATGTATACCTGACAGCTACAATGGATGCTGCTACCTGGGGCGCAGAGCTGGCATTTGGTGAAGGACGCGGAAGGATTTATACTGTAGAGCCAACCGGCTTAATTGAAGATGACCCTAATTTAACGAACAAGAAATTTCCTGGCAATCCAACAAAATCTTACCGCACCCGTGACCCGCTGCGTGTTACAGGCGAAGTGCTGGATTGGAAAGGCCATTCACCGGAACAAGTACAAGCCATGAAAGATCACCTTGAAAAATTGAAAGAACAAGGTATTGAAGCCATCGAAGACTGATTTAAAAAACAGGATCGAAACCTTCATTAATTCAGTACGCCATATGCACACTAAACTTCATTATTTGAAATCGTCTTCATGAATTATAAAAAATTAGAGGGAAAATGGAAAGGATCGTACGAATACGGTGATGTGTATCCAAAGGATTTCATAGGTAAAATTGAACCCTTTGAACTTGATATTTTGTTTGACGGACCTAATTTTAAAGGAACCTGCACGGACAGGTTTACTGAAACCTTATTTCAAGCGCCGGCATCTATTGAGGGCACGTTTGATCCGAACCTCATAAGCTTTATTAAAAAATACCCTGGATATTTATCAGAGGATGATTCTTACAACCCTGTCATTATTCCTGAAAAAGAACCTGTACCTATTCATTACACCGGGTTTTATTACAAAGGTTGGTTTTCAAGAAAAATCCGTTTTGAAGGCGAATGGGTTTTGCCAGGTTACTATCTTGATGAAAAAGGCAAGGAAGTTCCATTTATTTTTTCCGGGACCTGGAAGATGGTAAAAATCCTGTAAGGCGGTGCAATGCAGGCTTGCAAAATGCCTTTAAAGAATACCGTCAACGTACGCTTGCCATTGGAGAAAGGCTTGGCATCTACCGCGATTATCCTGTATCCAAAGGATGTACCTCTCCTTTCGCACCTGTCTGGATCAATGAAATGGTACGAAGGCAGGCATGATTTAATATACTGGCATCTTATAAAAAATGGAACTTCTCCATGTTGATTTAATGAACTTTGTACCTGAGATCAAATGATATAAACAAGACTCATGGCAGACCCGGACCAATCAACCAGTAAGTTCCTAAGCCTGATCTTAAGGCACGAGCCACAAACCATTGGCCTGACCCTTGATGAAAACGGCTGGGCCAACATCCAGGAATTGCTGGAAAAATCTGCGGGACATCACAAGCAATTAAGTTTGGAACAGCTGCAAAGGATCGTAGCTGAAAGGGATAAAAAGCGTTTCGTCATTTCCGAGGATGGTCTTCGCATCCGTGCGAACCAGGGACATAGCATCAAGGTAGATCTTCAATTGAAAGAAGCAACGCCTCCTTCCAGGTTATTTCATGGCACGGCAACAAGGAATTTAGATTCTATAAAAGCTAAAGGCATCCTGAAAGGAGAACGCCATCACGTTCATTTGTCTGAGAATAAAGAAACTGCGATGAAAGTAGGGCAACGTTATGGGATTCCGGTGATCATTACGGTCAATGCGAAACAAATGTTCGAACAAGGCTATCAATTCTTTATATCTGAGAACGGTGTCTGGCTTACAGATTGGGTACCGCCTGATTTCCTGGAGATTTATAGTTGAACCGCATGAAAATTAATTTTAGGGAAGGAAATTTTGCCGATCTGGAAGGCCTGAAAGACGTGGCCATTAAATCCTGGCTTACATTTCAAACCAGCCTTACAAAGGAAAATTGGGAAAAGCTTGAAAAAAGTCTGAAAGATGATCATACTTACATTGATCTTCTTGATAAATCAAACTGTATCCTATGCACAGATGCAGAGAAAATAACAGGAATGGCATTTCTTGTACCAAGCGGTAATCCAACAGAGATCTACCCGGCGGATTGGAGTTATATCCGGTTGGTATCGGTTGACCCGGATTACCAGGGGAAAGGGATAGGCAGAGCCCTGACAAAAAAATGTCTTTCGCTGGCAAGGTCTAATGGTGAAAATGTTGTTGCATTGCATACTTCTGAACTGATGGAAAATGCAAGGCATCTGTATGAAAGCCTGGGTTTTCAAATAATACGGGAGCTTGACCAACGCCTTGGCAAAAGATACTGGCTTTATACAATGGACCTGAACAAATAAAAAACCACTTAATGCCTCTTTAAGACATCTGATAAAATCGTATTATCATAAATCAAACGTTTGTTGGTGTAGCCGATGCACAAGGCACGGTAGAATACCAATGGCGTAAAACATTAATGATCACTATGAAGTTCCTCTGCATTTTATCTTTCATAAGCCTGCTTTGTAGTTGCAGGCAAAAAGCTCCGCAACCGGCTGATCCAGATAAAAGAGTTTTGGATAAAGGTGCTGACTCCCTTGTTCCTTTGAGTACGAAGGTTCAGAATCCAGAAATGTTAAGTGACTCCGTTTATTTCTTCAGGCATAGTTTAAAGGATACAATAAGAGAGGATGTGAACTGTGATGGATTTACCGATAGAATATACCTGGTATCCGCTGAACAATCAAAGCATATTATCTTAATAGATGGAAAAAATAATCAAAGATCCACTTTCGGTATTGACCAGCCAGTTAAAGGAGAATGGGACGCCGACTATAGCTGGGTAGACTTCTGGGGTATCACGAAGGATAAAGTCACCTGGGAAATGCATTTTGAAGATGATGAAATTTCCGGGTCAGGTGAAGTCGTCCTTGAGTGCCCATCGCTTGTTCTACGTAAAGAGGAAGAAGGTGGTGGGATCATTACATTCAAGCATGGATCCTATGTATGGGTCCACCAGGCAGATTAACTTTATCCTCTCACTTATGCTGGAATTGGAATTATTTTTTTTGAGCGTGATTTGATAAAGGGATTGCTGGCAGCTTGATTGAATTTTAACCGCAGAGAAGACGCAAAGGAACGCAAATAAATACAAGCTACAACATCACTGATCACACGAACTTATTTAGAAGAATTATCTCATTCGCTCCATTCTTGCATCCGCCCTTCTACGCCGATGTTGGTGTTTTTCACTAACAACATGAATTTAAGCCAGGCTTATTCAATTAATGAACCATGAAGTATATATGATATTATGGGCGTTGAAAGTTGAAGGATTAGATCCTACGCCTTCGGCTCAGGATGACAGGTCGGGGGAGATGGACTGGTTAGAATGTTGGCCCAGATCAAGCCTTTCTTTCTTCCTTCCACTTCTCAAGTCTCTACTCTTAAGTCTGCACTCTTAAGTTGATATTCTCCGCCTTTTTGCGTCTTTGCCTGAGATCCTCTATACGCAAAAAGCCCCGTCTCTCGACAGGGCTTCTTCTTTATTTTCAAGTATTAATTTGCTGGATTCGGCGGTGTGTTTGGATTGTTATCCCTCTCCTGGAATGGATAAGGAAAGAAATTCCTTTTACGCTCTGATAGTGGCCTTCCCAGCCTGCGCTGGTCCTCAAGGCGCATGCCCGACATGAACAGCTCAATGCTGCGCTGTCTATAGATCTCCGTCAGGAGCTGCGCCTGTGAGAAGGTACCTACCAATGGTGGAAGGTCTGCGCCTACACCATATGGATCGCTTGCAGGTGTTTTTGTGATCACCCTGTTCAATTCAATCAGGGCCTGCGGCAACTGATTCAGGCGTGCATACGCTTCTGCTTTGATCAGCATGATCTCTCCGGGTAAGTAAATAGGAATGGGCGTGGTGCCGGTAGCATAAAATCCTTTGATGCGGTAACGAGGCGCAATGTCAGGATTGATGCCGATGTAAAAAGGAATGCGCTTATCTGCAAGATTAGGTGCCAGGTCTACCGGCAAACCCAATGTAGAATCGATGGGCTGGAACACATTATTGGTTGCCGTGGCACTTTCGTACACGGGGTTCTGCGCAAGGGCATCATAAGCAAAGAACGACTTCTTGGTCAGGTCAACTAGGTTGGCCGCGTCCAGTGCCGTCTGGTTTTCTCCTGCGAAAAGCGCATAGCGTGCCTTCAATGCATACAGGGTATTGATGATGTCAATATCTGCGGGCAGCCTTCCTTTAACGGATGCACTTGGAGGGTTGGCATTAACCAGTGCAATGGCATTGTTAAGCACCGCCACCGCCTTTTTATAGCCATCAATACGGTCAATATACCCAACATTCAGTCCAGTGGTATCTGGTACTTTTTCATACATCATGGCAAGGTTGCCAATAGAAAGGGCCTTAAAGATGGAAGCAAATCCAATCAAACCGCTTGCATAGCTTTTATCTCCCAGGCCGTTCGCATAACGGATCACATTGTTGGCGTCGTAAATGATCTTATTGCTCCTTGTGAAAATATTCGCCAGCACCGTATTGGTGGCATCCACTGCACTGCCGCCTGTTGAAAGCTGCAGTTCAGGGATGTTACCTGCGTTCCTTAATATCAGCTCGTTGGTGACAAACCCGTTCGCGTTCACCACTGCATAAAGCGATCCGGCAGCAGTTGTGGCATAAATTCTTTGCAGACCAGCAGCTACCGCTGTGGCGGCACGGTCCGACTCAAAGGTTTCAGCTTCCGTTGCCGCGTTGGGGTTTTCAAATTCCTTTTTACACGACGAGGCAGTCAGCAGCAGAAAAACAGAAAATATAATGAAGTTCTTTTGTTTCATAACAATGGATTAATGAATTAGAATTTTGTGCTTATACCCAGGCGGAATGTGCGTGGAATAGGAACGGAACCGAAATCAATGCCTCTTAAAATGGTGCTTTGTCCACCGGCATTGACTTCCGGATCATATCCTTTGTAATCATCCCATGAAAAAAGATTCCTTCCGCTCAGGCTTAGGGTCAGGTCCCTGAATGCACCGATATTACCAAACCGGTAGGACAGAGAAGCTTCCCGAAGCTTAACGAATGATCCGTCATCGATCCTCCATTCTTCAATGGCGTATACCCCGGCTATATATCCCCTTGGCAATTGACCCAGGTGCTCTTTTTCAGCTACCTCTCCATTACCAACACCCTGGCGTGTTCTCCAGTCTGCATTCCATACATCAACCCCATGCACCGCATCAAACTGCAGGCGAAGGTCCAGCCTTTTATAGCTTAACTCGTTCACGAGTGAACCGGTCCAGTCAGGATTAGGATCACCAAGGATCTTTCTTAAAGTGGTAGTGCCTGTGGGCAGTCCATTGGCATCACGCTGCGGTGTGTAGACCAGCACACTGTTCTGTATGCCTTTTTCTATTTGAGGGATGCCAGATGCATTTTTCACATCATTTCCGTTTGCATCTCTTGCGAAAAAGCTTCCGTAGAACACACCGATCGGCTGTCCTTCAATGATGGCTACAGGGGCTCCGGCGTTGATTGACAGTAACGTTAATGCCTGTCCGATCCTTACCGCTTTATTGCGGTTGCGGTTGAAGATGGCGGTCACGTTCCATTTAAGGTCACTGGTGCTTACAGGCACTGCATTCAATACAAACTCGAAGCCCTTATTTTCAAGGGATCCAAAATTATCCTGCAGGCTTGAGTAACCTGTTGTTGGCGCAATAACGCGGTTAATAAGCAGGTCTTTTACTTTTTTTACATAGTAATTAAAGGTCAGGTTGATCCGGTCGTTAAAGAAACCAAGGTCTGTACCTACTTCTATCTCTGTCTGGCGCTCAGGCTTTACATTTTCATTGGCCAGCGTTGTACTGGAAGTAAGAGCGGTCTTGCCAAGGAAAGCATTGGAAGAGTAAGTATTAAAACGCTGGTAAGCGCCGATACCTGTAAGGTTTCCTGACTCACCATAGGCTGCCCGGATTTTCAGTGTGTTCCAATTTTTGTTCGTCCAGTAATCTTCGCTTGAAATAACATAACTGCCACTTGCCTTTGTATAGACCTGGTTGCGTTCTTCCTTACCAAATACTGATGATCCATCAACCCTGACCGCACCGGTCAGGAAAATGGTGTTGCGGTATTTAAAATTCTGCTGAAGATAAACGCCGGAAACAGAAAGCTCGCTTCTTTCATCCGCTGGTGGCAGGATGGTGCTTGCTCCCATTACAGTTTGAACGGCCGGCGCCAGTCCCCTGCCCTGTGCCAACAGGTAATTGCTTCTTTCGTATTGATGCGAGAAACCTACCTGTGTTACAGAACCTATATCGTCGGTAATATTAAAATTGTAATTACCGGTGATCTCGTTATTGATCTGGAAGAAATGGTTATTGGCTGCACTTGCATAACCATTCTGTGTTTCATTGATCGGGAAACCGCCGCCGTAAAATGCAGGGCTCACGTTATAGGTGAATGGAGGAATGAAGGTGGTTCCGTTCTGACCATAATTATCAATACCCAATGTATAGTTGAACACCAGGCCCCTTACAGGTGCCAGCTTCAGTCCCATGTTCATCAGGACACGGTTGGTAACCTGCCTTTGCCTGAAATCCTCGATAATGGAAACAGGGTTCACCCTTCCGCGCTCACCAACAGCTTTTAAATTGCCAAGGGCATCCCGTGCAAAGATGTCATGGAAATTTCCAAGGATGGTGACACCGTTCATTGGAGAGAAGAATGAATTGCCATCAGGCTTTTCATTGGCGGAACTGTTGATATAATTTAAACCAGCTGTAAAACTCAGCTTGTCGGTCAGCACCTGGTCAAGGTTGGCGCGGAAACTATAGCGCTGGAAATCCGTGTTCTTGATAATGCCCTGGTTGTAGAAATAGGATCCTGACAGGTAGTACTTTGTTTTTTCGGATCCGCCGCTGACAGCAATATTGTTTTCTGTGCCAAGGCCGGTCCTAAAAATATAGTCCTGGTAGTTGTAGCGGGTAACAGGCGTTGTTGTTACAAGCGTAGGCGTGAGGATGTCCTGGGTGACGGCATCCACCGAACCACCAAACTTGGTGGGCGCTTTATTGTAAGCTACCTGCTTGCGCAGTGAATTGGTCTGCACGCTGGTTGAAAAGCTTACCTGGGGCGTCCCGCTCCTTCCGCGCTTGGTGAAGATCTGCACAACACCTGCATTGGCACGGGAACCGTAAATGGCCGCTGCTGCAGCACCATTCAGCACTTCTATGCGTTCGATGTCTGCTGGATTGATATCTACCAAACGGTTCTGACCAATGTTACCGACAAAATTGTTTCCGTCGTAGTTGGCGGAAGTATTGGTGACACGGGTAGTTGCGTTGTTCACAATGATACCGTCAACAATGTATAAAGGCTCTGAGGAAGATGAAATGGAACTGATACCACGCAACCTTACAGACATGCCACCGGAAGGATCACCGGAGTTCTGGATCACCTGGGCTCCTGCAGTCTTACCCTGGAGTGCGGCCAATACATTGGTTGGTGCGCCTTTATTCAGGTCGTCTGCATTGACAGTGCTGATATAACTTCCCAGTTGTCTCCGGGTGGTTCCCTGGCTGGTACCAGTGACCACTACTTCGTCAAGGCCTGTTACATCAGGCGCGAGCGAAATGTCGGTTGTCACTGCGTTCTGACCGCTGACGGTAACAGTGCGTTCCTGTGTTTTAAATCCAACAGATGAAAACAGCAGCGTATGTGTTCCATCTTTTAAATTGGCAGTGAACTGGTAACTGCCATCGGCAGTGGTAGTGGTACCGGAAGTGGTATTACGGACAGAGACCGTAACACCAGGTACGGGGGCGCCGGCATCATCGAGCACTTTACCGGAGAAGCGCACCTGAGAAAATGCAAAACCCGAACAGAAAAGAAGGCATACAAGAAAACAACTCCGTATGCGCATGGAGAAATCTTTCATAAGCAGATCATTTTTTTTGTAGTTAATAAGCAATCTTTAAACGAATAATTGACCAGCATTCATAGGCAGGTACGGGTAGCCAAAATGGCGTTCAGGGTCTTAAGCAACAAGTTTTGATGGGGGTAAACGGACCGGTGTTGCAAGAAAAAAAACCGCACATTTTGCATAAAATACGTTTTAATGGCTCTTTTCCCAAAAGCAGCAGAAAGTTTTTATTTAGTTGCCTTTTTTGAGGGATCAATGGCATTGAAGTGGCTTGAAATGGGCTTTTTTTAAGTCATTTTTAAATGACAGTTTTAATCTTACTTGTGATTTTTTGCGGTTTTTTCTTTCTAAAAATCAACCGCAAAGAGCGCAAAGAGCGCCAGGATCCGCAATATTAGATCATGTATTTCTTTGCGCTCTTTGCGGTTAATGTTATTCTGCCCAAAAGAATAATGAAGAAACGCCAAACTAAAAAGTTTTCTTCAACTGTCCAGGAAGACACGTTCAACTGTCCAGTAGGCAGCAACAAGGGCAATGGCTATAGAAATGGGAAAGACAATCCTTTTATAATAATAGCTTTTCTTTCCAAATGGCCTGATCAGTGTAAAATATACCAATAGAATTACAATCAGTTGGCCAAGTTCTACTCCAATATTAAAGAACAGGATAGACAGTAGAAACTTATTTGGAGGCAGGCCAATTTCGTTCAGTGAAGCCGCAAAGCCCAATCCATGCACCAGGCCAAAGACAAAAACAATGAGCACCCGCCATGCATGCAATTCCCTGAAGAGAAGGTTTTCAATAGCAATGAATACAATGGAAAGCGCGATAATGGGCTCCACGATCTCCGAAGGCAGATGGATCACATTTTTAAGACTCAACGCTAATGTAATGGAATGCGCGAGAGTGAAGGCTGTTGCCTGCCAGATGATGGTCTTAACACGGGTATTGAGCAGGCAAAGGGCAATGATGAATAAAATATGATCCAGGCCTGTTGGGATGATATGTTCCAGCCCTAACGTAAAATAATACCACCCCACCGCACCTGCTCCTGCTTTATCAAGCGCATAATTGATGGCATGCGCATCGGCTTGCCCAACAGGCAACACCATGGCCATCATGGTTAAAAGCAATCCTGTCATCGCCTTTAGGTTATTGCGCATGGCTAGAATGTATAAGCAAAGGATGCTTTTAAAAAGAGCGGTATTCCCGGAGTAAAATGAATCTCTTTCACCGGAAATAATTCATCTTTTAAGCGGCTCTCGGTTTCAAACTGGGTTTCCTTCCATTTCCTGTTGAAGAGGTTCAGTACGGTCAAATTGTATTCTAATCTTGGCCCGGACCATCCAAAAAAAAGATCAGTGATCATGTATCCTTTCGCAGTAAGGGTATTTGTTTCATTGGCAGGCCGGTGACCCATGTACCGATATTTACAGTTCGCGTTCCAGCCACCGGATTTAAAGATGATGCTGCCTGAACTGGTTAGGGACGGTGCAAGGGGAATAAAGTTCTCTCCTCTTGTAGCGTCTTTCAACCGGGCATGGGCATAATTCAGGTTTCCTTCCATAAACAATTGCCTGCTTAACTGCCATCGGGTAGAAAGGTCAAAACCTTTCCGCCTGGTGCGCCCTGCGGGTTCCACAATTCCCTCATCCCCTACATAAACAAACTCCTGTTCAAGGTCCAATCGCCACAAGGCCGCGCAGATCAGCAATTTTTCAGAAGCCTTGATGTTCACCCCCAGGTCATTTCCAAATGCAGCGGGCAATGCTTCCCTTTGTCCTTGTACTGTTACCCTGGCATCATTGGAATGAAATCCTTTTCCTGAAAGAAAATACAATTCCGCACGGGCACTCAATTGATACATCAGGTTCAGTTTGGGACTGGCAATAAAGGCTGAAGATTTTGGGTTTGAAGCATTCAGCAGATCATCATATCGCATGGCAAAATGATCAAGCCGTAATCCAACACGTGTTGAGAACCGTTGATTCCATTTTAGGGTCCCTTCGGCATATGCTGAAGTGTTCAGTTCTTTTATATTACCTGACTGAAGCTGTTGCAGGGTTGTGGTTCTTTGAAATGTCCTGGATAACTCACTTCCTTTGGTCTTGTCATACCGGAACCCGGCGCCTGCTTCTGTTGTAAATTTTCGTTGCCCAAAAAAATGCACTTTGTGGTAACTGGAATTGTAGCCTATGATCTGCCTCCATTCTTTTTGGCGGATCTGGTCGCCACGTTGAGGGTCATTTAAAAAAAATGTGAAGTTTGAAAAAAGGTTGAAATCATAAAAGGTATAATAAAACAGGTTACGCAACTGTCCATTTCCAGGCAGGTCGAGGATCGACAGTATGCTTGCATTCATCCTTGATGTCTTCCCTCCTTCTGTTGGATCAATAGCACCATAAAAACCAATATCACCGTTAGCCACAGACCTTTCAGGGATCTGACCCGAGGCGTTCCACCGGCTTTTAAAATAGGAACCTGTAATGGTTGCCGTATGGTTCTGGCCTATCTTCCTGTTGTACCTGGTAAATAAATTCAGCCTGTTCAGGTTTTGGGGATGATCAAAATATCCCCTGTTGAAAAGATACTCTCCTGCAGCAAACCAGTTGCGTTCTTTCTTATTATCTTTTAAAAGATTCAGCAGGATGACATTGCGGAAATGACCGTATAACCCTGCCTCTGATTTTATGGTATTGTTTTTCAGATGACTCTTTGTTCTGACATCAACCGAACCGGCAGTAGCGAAGTTTCCATTACCTGCATCATAAGGTCCTTTTTGAAAAGACACTTTCTCCACCAGCTCAGGAATCAAAAAATGCATATCAGCATAGCCCTGGCCGTGCGCATGTGAAACCATATTGACCGGAATTCCATCTACCGACAGGTTCACGTCTGTGCCATGATCCACATCAAATCCCCTCAAAAAAATCTGTTCTGCTTTGCCACCTCCCGCGTGCTGCCCAATAAAAAGGCCCGGAACCATCTGCAGTATTTCCGTTGCATTGTGGATTGGCTTCAATTTGGAATCAAAGCGTGAAATAGAATAATTCGGGTCCTGGTACGCTGAGAAGATCATCACGTCTTTTAACAACAGGGGCCTGGATTTCAATTCGATGATCCTTTTAACACTGATATCATTTTCTGTAAGGCTGCTGGCAACGTAACCAACAGCTGTAATTTCAAAAGTGTCACCATCAATCGCGGCCTTTCGCAGTATAAACTGGCCTCTTTCATCTGAAAGTACCACTTCACCAGATGCATGGCTTTTAATGGCTGCTCCGTCCACAGGTAAAAGGGTGGCTGAATCAATGATTCTGCCCTTAATGAATTTACTTTTTTCCTGCGCCTGAACTACTAAAGTCAATAAGAGTAAAAACGAACCTATAATGGTGCGCATGAAACAATGTTTTTATTGAACGGTGATGCCCATTGACTTCTGTTTCAAATCCGGATCTATGTTAGGATCATTATGTAAGGCTTCCTTAATTAGCCTGGCTGCCATTTGGTGTTCGCCTGCGCTGTAATAGATCAATCCTGCACGGCAAAGCAGCTCCGGATTCTTGCACTGCGTGCTCAACGCCTTGCTGATATGGTTAGATGCCTGTTGGATATTTCCATTTTCATGATATACCCACGCTAACCATTCGTTCACTTCGATATTTTCAGGGCGACGGTTGTATTCAGCAAGGGCATGCTTCAGGCTGCGTTTAGCATCGCCCTTCAACAGGTATAACTGGCTCAACTCAAGATCAGCATGATGATGGGCGGCTGTTTCTCCTTTTGATACCGAGGTTTCCAGGTCACTGATCATACCATCAAGGATCCTTTTTTCCTGGGCCCCTTGATTCATGATGCCATGCAATTTAGCGATCTGCATTTTTATGGTCATATCATGTACAATGGTATCTGCCTGCTGGTAAAAACTCAATGCTTTCTGATGGTCGCCTTTGCCAAGTGCAAGATGGCCTAAGCCAACCTGTGCATAAGGATAACCTGGCCTTTCTTCAAGGGCAATGAGGTAATGCATTTCCGCTGCTTTCAACTGGCCCGTATTTTCATAAAGCCGCGCCAACTGGATCCGCGCCCATTCTGTTCCTTCATCTCCATATCCGCCCGCTTCTACTGCCATTTTCATGGCTTCAATGGCTCCCGGCAGGTCACCATGGATCTCCCTGAGATAAGACACACGGGAATAGGAACGAATATCAGGCCTTACAGACATCATATTATCGGAGAAAGCCACCGCTTGTTCATACTGTCCTAATTCAACACTGGCGTCTACCATGATACCATAGACAAAGGCATTGTAAGGGTTGATCTTTTGCGCCGACTTTGCCGTTTGCAATGCTTCAGGAAAATGATGATCCGAAAGCTGTATCAGAGCTTTAAGCAAAAGCGCATCGAAGTTGGCAGGTTCCAGGGCCAGCACATCCCCGAGGTATTTCATGGCCGCGGAATTATAATAACCAAAGTCGCCGGTTATCCTTGCTTCCTGAATATACAAACTGGCCAGTGCAATCCGGGAAGCCTTATCATCGGGCTGGCTATTGATCTTACGGATCAGCGCTTCTCCGTTGCTGCGGATGGTGGTCCACTCTGGAAGCTGGGCTGCCGCACCCCGCCTGTCTTTAAAATGATAAACCTCCGCTGTCTTTCCAGCGATCTTGAGATCATATTTGATCACGATGAATGCGGACAGCCCTAAAAATCCAAGGACAAGTAACAGATAAGTAAATTTTTTATTCATCCGAATGATATTTAAAAGATGAAGCATAGTTAAAAGGTAAATAAGGCCTGCGGAACAGCAGGCCTTATTCTTTTTAACCCTATTAATTTTTCACGATCCGGATTGATTGTTTCAGCTCACCATTACTGATGGCTTTAACGAAATACACACCTCTTGCCAGCGCTCCGGTATTGAGGATGGCACTGTAAGTTCCAGCTTCAAGGCGCTGATCTACCAATACCATTACCCGCATACCTGATGCGTTATAAACTTCCATATTTACATGGGCAGGTGTTTCCACCCTGTAGCGTATGGTTGTTGTTTGCTCAAAAGGATTGGGCGCAGAAGTCATGAAGAATTCCGGTGTAGCCACCCTGAGGCTTGGAGGTAATACCACCAGCTGCATATAGCCTGTTGGCATACCGGCGCAATTACATGTTCCCGGCCACGGGGTTTGAACATATGGAAAGGACGCCTTTAATGCCGTGTCATTTTTTTCTATCCCTGTCGTATATCCTAATACAAGTCCCAGCCGTGCAGGATTCTCATAGGAAAGTCCGATCGCTGCCAGCACCACACCGCTCACTGCCTGCAGTTCTATCCTTGTAACGTCGTCCTCAAGCCTGCGGCCATTTGGAAAGCCATCCATGTTAGGAATGAACTGAAGTGATGTATTGGTGTTATAAGCAGGATCTGTTAATCCTAATACTGCTGCCTGCACAAGGCCAAGAGAACTGAATTTTGGATCATTGCGCGGGGTAACAGGAACAGCCATATTCAGGCGAAGCATGTCACCGCCATTGGGAAGGAAATTATTGACAAATGGTTTACCTGCTGCAAGCGGATTGCCATTCTTTCCTGTTGCCAGCTGGTAAGGCCTCAGGTTTGGAACACCTGTCCTGAAGATTGGGAACAGGTCTACCGATCTTGGTTTTCCTGGTCCTGGGAGAAGGACTTTTCCAAACACTGCTTCATCCAGCGCAGTGCCCGCAACTGCAGGCGTGCCTTTTAATGCAAATAAACCGTCTTTGGTATTTCTGAAATCAAATTGGCCAAGGGAATTGGACTGAATCCTCAATGGAGCAAACGAAGGCACAGCGCCCCCAAACTGGCTATCATCCATGTATAATGCCAGCTCAGGATTATAAAGGTTGTCATTAAAGACAAGGTTGTTGCTGTAAATACCATCGGCCAATGCTGCTTCTTCATACGGCGTCAAAGAATTCCAAAGATCTTTTTCAGCAATAGGATTTACTACTTCGTTGGTCAGAGGCATTCCGAGCCTTGATACCTGCACCCATGCGCCCTGGTAAGACTCTGTTCCGTTGGTGTTGAGTGTTCTTACCTTACGCCTGCTGGCAGAAGCCCAAACACCGATCACATAGTCCGAGTCAAGAATGGTAGTAGCCTGGCTTACGGGTTTGCGGTCCTTTTGCAAAGTTGAGATATCGATCTGCATCACAATGGTCGAAACGTTCTTGCATTTAAGTCCATCCACTGGTGTGGTACCTGAAGTGCGGGGAGCGTCGCCAAGGTCAAAGATGCCACCAAGGTCAACAAAGAACGGATCATCCGCAGTCCCACAAAACACCTTTTCACCGGTACTTGCTGTGGCAATGGAATTATTGATCAGCGTATTGTAATCCGGCGCGTTCAATCCAACAGGAGAGCTGATAGAACGAGGGCCGATATTGGGAGGAGGCACCATGCCATTACTGACGATGGTTGTGAAGTTGACGCCACCATCCATACTTCTTTCCAGGGTATAGGTGGTCTTCAGGTTCTGCTTTCCCAATCTTATGTTGAAGAAAGTAGTGGTATCCTGATTGGTCTTATTAAAAGTGAATCGGTAGACAATATCATCGCCGCTGGCGTAAGTATTGTTGGCCGCGTTGTTGTCCACATGAATTTCGTAGCGCACATTCTCACTGAACGAATAATAATTAGGGCCGCCCTGCGGTAGCTGAAATGGAATGTAATTGGCAATGATCGTGACCTTGTCCGGGTTGTCGGGGTTACGGAAAACATAAAGATCCGTATTATCCGCAACGGGATCACCAAGGAGCAATGGGGCTTCCCTGTGACTGGAAGCAAATACTGCAATAGGGAATGTATTGATCAACATTACCACCATCAGTATGGAAGCAAATATCTTTTTTTTCATACAAAAGTTTTTTTCAATGAATTACTGGTTAACGATCAGGGTTCCTCTCCACGGAGTTTGAACATAAGGGAACGAGGTCTTGAACGTGGTATCATTGCGCTCCACACCGGTGGAATACTGCAAGGTATTCACCAGCCTGTTCGTTACCGGTGATTGTGATGGATTGTTTGGATTGTAATCATCATAGAATAATCCGATCGCTGCCAGCACAACGCCTCCTACTGCCTGCAGTTCTATCCTTGTAACGTCATCCTCAAGCCTGCGGCCATTTGGAAAACCATCCATGTTAGGAATGAACTGAAGTGATGTATTGGTGTTATAAGCAGGATCTGTCAAACCTAGTACTGCTGCCTGCACAAGACCAAGAGAACTGAATTTTGGATCATTGCGCGGGGTAACAGGAACAGCCATATTCAGCCGAAGCATGTCACCACCATTGGGAAGGAAATTATTGACAAATGGTTTACCTGCTGCAAGGGGATTGCCATTCTTTCCTGTTGCCAGCTGGTAAGGCCTCAGGTTGGGAACACCCGTATTGAATATAGGATAGATATCCACTGACCTTGGCTTTGCGGGGCCGGGCAGTAAAATATTACCTGCAATAGCATCATCCAATGCAGTGCCTGCAACAGCTGGTGTACCTTTCAAACCATAAAGACCAGGTTTGCCATTACGGAAATCGAACATGCCCAGTGAATTGCTTTGCACCCTTAAAGCGCGCATGGCCGGAACTGCTGGTCCAAACTGGCTATCATCCATATACAAAGCCAGCTCAGGATTATAAAAGCTATTTCCGAAAGTGGCCAGATTAGGCAGGTCCTGGTAAGGCGTCAATGAATTCCATAGATCCTTATTGCCAATTGGGTTGACCACTTCATTGGTCAAAGGCATACCGATCCTTGAAACCTGCACCCATCCACCTTCTTCGGTAAATGTACCGCCGCCGGTAGGATTAAAAGGAGAGCCACCGTTGGCAGAGCGAAGTGTTTTTGTAGCCTGACGGCTGGTAGAAGCCCATACGCCAATAACAAAATCACCATCGAGGATACTGCTTGCCTGCGCAACAGTTTTGCCATTTTTTTGTAAAGTTGAAATATCAACCTGCAGGGCTATGGTATGCACATTGTAACGGGCCAGCCCATCTCTTGCACCACTGGTCTGGCGGGGAATGTCGCCAAGATCAAATGCACCGCCAAGGTCCACGAAGAAAGGATCATCCACCGGTCCGCAAAAAACGGTTTCACCGGAAGAAGCCACCGTAATGGCATTTTGCATCAGCGTGTTGTAAGGAGTACCAAGACCAACCGGTGATTCAATGCTCCTTGCACCGATGTTGTTAGGGGGTACGATGCCTGTTGCAACAATGGTCTGAAAACTTGTTCCACCGTTCATGCTTCTTTCCAGGGTGTAAACTGTTTTCAGGTTCTGCTTGCCCAGGCGGATGTTGAAGAACGTGGTAGAGTCCTCATTCATGTTCCTGAAAGTGAAACGATAGATAATATCATCACCAGCGGTGGCGATGTTATTATCTATATGGATCTCATACCGCATGTTTGTTCCGAAATTGTAATAGTTGGGTCCGCCCTGCGGCAGCTCAAAAGGAATGTAATTCGCGATAATGTTGATGCGGTCAGGACGATCCGGGCTACGGAACACATACAGGTCCGTGTTGTCTGCTAAAGGGTCATTTGAAATGAGTGGTGCTTCCCGATGGCTGGAGGACATCAGGCTGAAAGAAAGCACAAAAAGACCTGCACAAAGCACGGAGTACCCGTACTGCCTTTTCTTTGTAAAATTTCTTTGCATTTTAATTGTGTTTTAATGATGAATGGTTTTTAAAGGAGTGCAGGACCTTACTATTGTAAAGGGACGGATTGAATAAGAAAGTGATCCAGGGTATTATATCGTAAACTTCAAAAAGCCTTTATTTACTTTCTCTTTACATGAACTGGTGTACGCATTTGTTTATTATAAAGTCATCTTTTGTACTGCAACATCCATTCATATATATTGATACCGTTTTCTTTATAGGATGGCTCGATGGCCCTGGTCCATGCATCATGACCCCCATTTGGCCAGATGGTTTTCTTTGGAGGCAGGGATGGCTGGAACGAATTCAGCTTTGTAACAAATGCGTTGATCCATGAAACGCTGATCTGGGGATCGTCTGCCGAATGAAAGATCCACATAGGCATGTTGGAAGCGGCAAACTTCTGGCACTGGTCTGTGTTTGCAAAGTCAAGAGGAACACCTGCCATGGGAACGATCGCTGCGATCTTTGAAGGATTCAAAGCAGCCGCATCACAGGCCACGATACCGCCGATACTTAAACCAGACAGATAGATCCTTGCAGTATCTACGCGGTAATGGCGCCTGGCATATTCAATGCAATCCCAGATATCACCAACACCAGGATGCCGGTTAAACTGGGGTGTCATGACCAGGAAGGAAAAGGATTGATTGTTGACTCGGAAGCTTCCGGGAAACCGTCCTTCTTCCATCAATTGTGCAGGACCATCCTTTAAAAGCAAAGGAAGATCAATGGAACCATTTCCAAATTGTCCCGCGCCGGTTATATACAGAAGCAAAGGATATTTTTCAGAAGTTTGTTCATAGTTAGAAGGCATCCCTACATAAAAACCTCCAACAACGGGGTTTATAGGTGTAGTAACAGGCTTGAGGATCACAGTAACGGCAGCAGCGGGAGGAACAGTAGGGTCCTGAGGCAATTCCTTATTTTTTTCGCATGATATCAATAGAAATATCAGGAGAACAACAGAGGCATTAAATGAAGTAGCAAGCTTACATTGACCGGTCATGTTGCAGGATTTACCTAATTACTTTTTCAAAGAGGGGCCTATGGTTGTTCAGGGGATAATGACATAAACTTCATATACATTAAACTGCTTTAGATACTTACATGAAGTTGATCACTATGATAAAACAATTGTGCCGTGCAGGCAAAGCATGCTTTGTTAGAATTAAATCATTACCCCATAACATTGCTTTAAACAAATGGGATACTCCATTAAATATTTTGAGAAAAATGTACTCCACCCAAAAACAACAATATGATTTGGGTGATTTGAAAGACTAGTTCGCATTACAAACCGGTGATGCGTTAACTGTATGCATAACTGTAAGAGGCTGGCTGCAATTTAACCGCGAAGAGCGCAAAGGCTCGCAAAGAAATACAAACTTCAGAGTGCAGACTCAAGATTAGAGCGTTAAGAATTGGAAAGAAGAAGGAAGATAGAAGATGTTGGGCTTTTCTTTGCGATCCTCTGCATTCACTTTGCACCCTCCGCCACTGCGGACAAGTTTTGCGGTTAACGCCTTTCTACGCAATTTAAATCAGTAAAGATGAACCGCACCAAAAAACCATATACAATAAACCAAAAACCATAAACCTTTCTCTCATTCTGTATGTTTAAAAAAAACCCTAGCGGAGCTTGCTTCATCCTTAACGTAATTCATTTACATTTATAGCCCACCGCGATTTATTTCTTTTCTCCAGTTCCTGGTCAAACCATTGCAAGCGCCAACGGAGCAGTTCACTCTAAATCTAACATATGTATAAAAACTGTACGCTTTACAGAAAGCTGGCGGTGTTGCTTGCGCTGTTTATTTCTTCTCACCACATTTACGCCCAGGATGGAACCCCTGATGCCTCTTTTGATTATGACGGCAAGGTTATGAACCCATGGCTTGGAGATGCAGGCAGGGATATCATTGGCGCGCCCCGGATCTTTGCAACTACTGATGGTAAACTTCTTTACGTAAATAGCTTTAATAGCCAGATGATTGTGATCAGGTACCTGTCAAATGGTACGCTTGATGCTTCTTTTGGAAATGGCGGAAAGGTCACTACTCATGTTGGTGGTACTGCTGACATGGGAGATGCAGTGATGCAGCCTGACGGGAAAGTGGTTTTCACCAAATCAAACTTTGTTGGACGGTTAAAGCAGGATGGAACGCTGGATTCAAGCTTTGGCCTCTGGGGGAAAATGGAGATGCGTATATCGGGTCGCAGATTGGCACTTCAGTCCGACGGTAAGATACTGATCGTGGGTTCAAGTTTTGTCCAGGGAGAAGGTTGGGCCATACTGATCGAAAGACATCATCCCAACGGAGCATTCGATACCACCTGGGATGGCGATGGCGTAGCAAGCTTTAACGTAAGTACTTTACAGGAAGATGCTGGCGCCCTGGCAGTACAACCTGATGGAAAAATACTGATAGGAGGCTATACCACGTTCCGTAACAGCACCAATCAATTGGAAACAGATGCTTTCGTGGCCAGGGTAAATAGTAACGGAACGACGGACATGAGTTTTGGAAACAATGGGTCCATAAGTTATATACAGGCTGGAGTTAATTTTTTTCCTTCCTCCATAGCGGTTCAGCCGGATGGAAAAATCTTATTGGGTGGCAATAAAAGAACTATAAGTGACCATAATCCCACGGATTTAATCGTATATCGTTTCTCATCAAATGGAAATGTAGATGGAACCTTTGGATCAATGGGTGAAGCCAAAGCTTCCGTCTTAGGTTCAGATGTACTGAGATCCATGGTGCTTCAGGCGGATGGAAAGATCCTGTTGGGCGGAAGTTCTTTTTGTTCCGGATGTCATTATCCAAATAGCACCAATAATTTGATACTGGCCAGGATGATCCCTTCAGGTGCACTTGATCCTTCTTTCAATGGGAATGGTAAAGTTGTCATAGATATGCCTGATACTGATGAAAGGGGCGGCTTCATAACTGGCCTGGGAAATAAAATTGTTATTGTGGGTACAACATATGATTTTAGAAACAATTCTGGTTGGGTTGCACTTGCAAAACTGAACAACTCTTCTACCCTGCTTTCACCCATTCCTTCACCTGTAGCTACGCATACCATGATACCTGCAAAAATTGAAGCGGAGCATTGGACCACCATGAGCGGTGTACAGACAGAACCTACTGCAGATGCAGGCGGGGGGTTAAATGTGGGCTGGATTGATATGGGGGATTATATTGAGTATAATATAGAAGTGCCGACAGGGGGCGATTACAGGGTGGACTATCGTGTTGCTACACCTAATCCCAATGGTTTGTTTGGATCTATAAGACCTTACGGAAATAATTACTGGTATGAGTACACGCATGTTCCTCAAACAGGATCCTACCAGACATGGACAACCGTATCCCAGATCATGACCTTTTCCCCGGGCAAACAAACCTTCAGGGTACATTCCTACGGCGGGCCATTTAATATCAACTGGATCGAATTTGTGAAAGTGCCTGAGTTTGTACAGATCCCGGCCAAAATAGAAGCTGAACATTATACAAGTTCAGGTGGTATACAAAGTGAAGTTACTTCAGATGTTGGCGGAGGACTGAATGTAGGATGGATAGATTATGGTGATGTTTTATTCTACAGGATCAATGTTCCCCAGAGTGGCATGTACAATATTTCTTTCAGACTTTCGACCCCTAATCCAAATGCCAATTTCGTGTTTCAGTCAGGACGCAGGCCCGGCAGCAGGTACCATCTTTCATCAACTGGTGGATGGCAGAACTGGACCACGGTTACCCTTCCCATATATATGGATGCCGGCAACCAGACGCTGACCATTATCTCCGAAGGAGGTGGAGGGTTCAACATCAACTGGATCGAGTTCAGCTTGCCACAAATGACAACAAAGGCTTTACCTGGAGCTTCAGCTGGCGAAGAGCAAATTGCAAAAGCAGGAATTTACCCCAACCCTGTGCAGGATCAGTTTACATTAGCCCTTGACAATGCGCATACAGGCAACTTCAAAGCACAGGTGCTCAATAGTGCAGGAATGGTTTATAAGGAATTCAATTTGAACAAACCCCAGGGTGCTTTCCAGGCGAGGCTTTCCATTGCAGGATTGCCTGCTGGCGAATACTTCCTGAGGTTATCAGGAAAAGGATGGACCAATACACAGAAGATCATCAAACGATGAGATGTATTTTCAATAAACGAAAGGCTGTCTTTTCAGGCAGCCTTTTTTTTGCAACAAATCAATATGGTGGTCAGGGCGTTGAAGGTTTGAAGTGGAGATCCCTCGCCGCTGGCTCAGGATGACAGGTTTAAGAGCCTGACTACATTTAACCGCAAAGAACCCCGTCTTGGCGGGGCAAAGAAAATACAGAACTTACTTTGCGATTCTTTGCGTTTTACTTTGCGCTCTTTGCGGTTAGTTCATGTTGTACAGTAAAAACTCTTGCGGGGCTTGCTTCATCCTTGGCTTAATTCATTTACATTTATCATCCCACCACGCTTTATTTCTTTCCTCTAGTTCCTTGTCAAACCATTGCAAGCCCCACAGAACAGTTCACGCTAAATCTGACATATGTATAAGAACTGTACACGTTTTTTGACGTTAGTGCTTGCTATTAATTTCATCTTCACAAACCTTTCCGCACAGGATGGCACCCCTGATGCTTCTTTCGGTAATAATGGAAGGGTATTCAACCCGGAGCTGGGTACGTTTGATTTTACTTTTATGGGTAATGCAAAACTATTGGCAACCCAGGATGGGAAACTGCTTTACCTGAACTCCATAGATTTCAACCTTGAGATCATTCGGTATTTTCAAAATGGGAACATTGACGGTTCATTTGGAAATGGCGGCAAACTGGTTACTAACTATGGTGCTGGCGGCGAACTGTTGGATGCCTTGATGCAGCCGGATGGTAAAATTGTTTACCTGACCAGCTACTTTCTTGGCAGGATCAACCAGGATGGGACAGTTGATAGCAGCTTTGGTGAATGGGGAAGGATCAGGCCACAGTTCGAACCAAAAGGTCTTGCGCTTCAGCAGGATGGTAAGATCCTGGTAACTGGTTATATCTATACACCTGATAATTTGTCTGCCGTAGAGCGTCATCTTTCCAATGGCGCATTGGATACCAGTTGGGATGGTGACGGTGTAGCTACCATGAATATTTTTATTAATAGTTCAGAATCGGCCACAGGGGTTGCCGTACAAACCGATGGAAAAGTTGTGGTGGGTTCAATTGGTTCGTTTAAGCTCCAGAACAGCAATGAAACAGATTTAGATGGAGGTTTGTTCAGGCTCAATACTGATGGCAGCCCGGATTTAAGTTTTGATGGCGATGGCAAAATGCTTTTTACAAATCCCCAGGCTGACTTTTCATCAGGCCTGGTGGCGATACAAGCGGACGGTAAGATCTTGCTGGCGGGTACACGTCACTTGACTGCTTTTGTAAGTGAGTTTGCCGTTTACCGTGTTTTATCCAATGGAAGTCCTGATACCGGTTTTGGATCCGGCGGCGAATCCATCATCAAGGTTTCAGAAATGGACAGGCTCACATCAATGAACCTGCAAATGGACGGAAAAATTCTCCTGGGCGGTTATTACTTTTGCAATTCCGCTGAGTGTATGGCGCGCTACGGAGATGCTAATTATCTCACCAATGAAGGTAACTTTCTGCTGGCGAGGCTACTGCCTTCCGGAGCTGCGGATCCATCTTTGAACGGCAATGGAAAAATGTCAATTGATGTTGCCCAAACAAGGGAGCGGATGGGTGCTATCACCGGAGTTGGTACCAAGTTGATCCTTGCCGGCCATTCAACACCGAGAACCGGGAAACAAAGAGCATCCATGGTGAAGCTGAATAATTCCTCAACTCTTGTCAATTCTTCTCCTGTTACACTTGAAACGCACAGGGCAATTCCCGGGAAAATCGAAGCGGAAGACTGGAGCCGCATGGGAGGTGTTCAGGCTGAGACCACTTCAGATGCTGGTGGTGGATTAAATGTAGGATGGATCGATTACGGTGATTATATTGAATACGACATAGATGTTACCACACCAGGGTATTACCGGGTTGAATACCGTGTGGCCACACCAAATCCAAATGGATCCTTTGAAGCGCGTTTAAAACAAAACAGCGCTCCTTATATGTACCTGCAGGTACCCAATACAGGTTCTTACCAGGGATGGACCACCATTTCAGAAACTATGTATTTCAGTGGAGGCAAGCAAACTTTCCGGGTTCATTCATCCGGAGGTCCTTTTAACATCAACTGGATTAATTTTGTCAGCATTATTGAATTTGTACAGATTCCTGGAAGGATCGAAGGAGAAAATTATTTCAATTCCAGTATCGTACAGGGTGAGGCTACTTCAGACGTTGGCGGAGGATTTAATGTAGGATGGATCGATTATGATGAAGCTTTATTTTACAGGATGAATGTGCTTCAAGCGGGCATGTACAATGTTTCTTTCAGGCTGGCAACACCCAATTCAAATGCAAGTTTCATTTACCAGGCAGGACAAAGGCAGGGCAGCAGGTACAGTCTTTCACCAACAGGGGGATGGCAGAATTGGACAACAGTAACCCTGCCTATGTTTTTAGATGCCGGTCAGCAAACACTCACGATCAGGTCTCAAGGCGGCGGAGGATTCAACATTAACTGGATAGACTTCAGTTTGCAGCAAATGACAACAAAGGCAATACCAATGCAGGTAAATGTTGAGCAAACTCAAAAAGCTGGCATCTTTCCTAACCCGGTTCAGGATCAATTCACATTGACATTGGATAATTCCTATGCCGGAAATTTCAAAGCACAAGTCATTAATACCTCAGGTATGGTTTATAAAGAATTCAATTTAAATAAACCCCAGGGTGCTTTCCAGGCAAGACTTACCATTGCAGGTTTACCGGCTGGTGAATACTTCTTGCGATTGTCAGGAAATGGATGGACCCATACACAGAAGATCATTAAGCGATGAGATGTTTCATTATTAATAATAAGGCTGTCTATTTAGATAGCCTTATTATAAGATAATCTTCTTTGATTGGAGATGATGCTCATGGCGGGACCAACAGCATGACTGCAATTTAACCGCAAAGAACGCAAAGGACCCAAAGGAAAAAGAGAACTTACTTTGCGGTTCTTTGCGTTTTACTTTGCGCTCTTTGCGGTCAACTTAAAATTTTGCTGTAAAAAACTCCAGCGGGGTTTGCTTCAACATAGACTTAATTCATTTACATTTATCATCCCACCACGCTTTATTTCTTTTCTCCAGTTCCTGGTCAAACCATTACAAGCCCCCACAGAACAGTTCACGCTAAATCTGACATATGTATAAGAACTGTACACGTTATGCTACGTTACTGCTCCTTTTCAATTTGATCTTCTCAAACCTTTCCGCACAGGATGGTACCCCTGATGCTTCTTTCGGTAATAACGGAAGGGTCTTTAACCCTGAACTTGGAATAGTAGGATCCGCTGGAGTTAGCCTGCCAGAAATATTCACCCTGCCGGATGGTAAACTTCTTTATTTAACTTCCTTTAACGGTGCTATGGTTCTTATCCGGTACATGCCGAATGGTCAACCGGATCCTTCATTTGGCAGTGGAGGAAAACTGGTAACCCAAACAGATATTGGTTTTCTTGTAGACGCCGTTATGCAACCTGATGGGAAGATCGTTTTCTTCACCAATAAGCTGATAGGACGGACCAACCAGAATGGAACATTGGATCCTTCGTTTGGCCAATCAGGCAAAGTCATACAAAGAGTTGTGGCATCAGGCCTTGCACTTCAGTCGGATGGCAAAATATTGATATCAGGAAATAATTTTGGTGCATCATTTAGATGGGGAGTGGAACGCTATCAAGCCAATGGTTCAAAAGATCTCACCTGGGATGGTGATGGCCTTGCAGAATTTGATATGGGATATAAAGGTGGAAATGCTTTTAGTCTTCTTGTGCAGCAGGATGGCAAAGTACTCGTGGGTGGGCATGCTGTTGTCTGGAATCCATCAAGCCGGAAGGATGAAGCAGCAGCTTCAGCAGCCCGTCTGCATACGAATGGCAGTCTGGATGAGAGTTTTGATGGGGATGGTAAAATGTTCCTGCATAATAGCCAGTTTGATTTTCATAATGGCCGACTTGCATTTCAACCAGGTGGCAAGATCCTGCTGGCAGGCACAAGTGTCGAAGGTAGCTTTGGGTTTCAGGCCATGGCGGTTTACCGGTTTCTATTGAATGGTACTTTAGATGCTGGTTTCGGATCAGGCGGCGTATCCAATATTTCTTTTACAGGAAAGGATGAACTCAAATCTTTGAATGTACAGGCGGATGGCAAGATTCTTTTGAGTGGCCATGACCTATGCTTTTCTTCATCCTGTGATCTTACTACCCGGAATAATTTTATAGTAGCCAGGCTCCTTGCCTCAGGATCTCCTGATCCTTCCTGGAATGGGAATGGCAAACTTTCACTGGATGTTTCCCGATCGGCTGAAGGGTTAGGATCTGTCATAGGGTTTGGTACGCAACTAATCCTGGCGGGGCGTTCAGTTACCGAGACCGGTGGTAGCATAAGAGCTTCCATGATCAAGCTGCACAACTCTTCTACCCTTCTTTCGTCCATGCCTTCCACTATGGAAACCTACGCCATGATACCGGGCAAAATTGAAGCGGAGCATTGGACAACCATGAGTGGTGTACAGACAGAAGTTACATCAGATGCAGGCGGCGGACTGAATGTGGGCTGGATCGATTATGGAGATTACATTGATTATAACATTGAGGTGACAACCGCTGGGTATTACCGGGTAGAGACCAGGGTAGCATCACCAAACCCAAATGCATTGTTCGCTTCAGGAAAGTATAGTGAAAATAATTTTTCCACTAATTTTAAAGATGTACCCAATACAGGTTCCTACCAGTCATGGACAACGGTATCTCAGATGATTGCTTTACAACCTGGAAAGCAGACGTTCAGAATTAAGTCATATGGCGGGGCTTTCAACATCAATTGGATCAATTTCACCCAAGTGCCATTTTTAGTGAATATCCCTGCAAAAATCGAGGCCGAACATTATAGTAATTCCTTTGGAATTCAAACTGAGGAAACTTCTGATGCCGGTGGAGGAATGAATGTAGGCTGGATCGATCATGGTGACATGATAGGTTATGGAATCAATGTTCCGCAAAGTGGCACTTACAATATCTCATTCAGGCTGGCTACACCAAATCCAAATGCTAATTTTATTTATTTTATCAATAATTTTCAAAATACAAAAAGGTACAACCTGTCACCAACAGGAGGATGGCAGAACTGGACCACTGTAACAATTCCTTATTATTTGGAAGCAGGCCCGCAATGGTTTACTATCGTTTCTCAAGGCGGTGGAGGGTTCAACGTAAACTGGATCGAGTTCAGCTTGCCACAAATGACAACAAAAGCTTTACCTGGAGCTTCAGCTGGCGAAGAGCAAATTGCAAAAGCAGGTATTTACCCCAACCCTGTGCAGGATCAATTCACATTGGCACTTGATAATCCACACACTGGTAATTTCAAAGCGCAGGTGATCAATAGTGCAGGAATGGTTTACAAAGAATTCAACCTAAACAAACCACAGGGCACTTACCAGGCAAGGCTTTCCGTTGCAGGATTGCCCGCTGGTGAATATTTCCTGAGATTGTCGGGAAAAGGGTGGACCAATACACAGAAGATCATTAAGCGATGAGATGCATTTTCTTATAAACGAAAGGCTGCCTTTTCAGGCAGCCTTTTTTATTTTTAAGTTGTGAAAAGCAGGAAATGCTTATTAAATAAGAGACTATTATTTAGAATATAGATCCTTCGTCGCTGGCTCAGGATGACAAGCCGACGATGATAAGTGTGACCGATGGTCGTTTTTTATGAGGTACTCGCATACCCATTTCTGAGCAAAAGAACATTCGTGTCTGAACAAAGAACATTTCCTATTGAGGCAATCAGATATTCGTAATTGGAGCAATCAGCAACTCGGACCTGTAATCCTGAGCCCCGGCGAAGGATCTATAGAAAAGCAAACGACACAATGTATTTGAACAATAGCCTAAATATCTAACCTGCTTCCCCACCCTTCGGGAGGCCATACCCCCAGAATTTCTTCATTCAAAAATTTCCAACCCGGATTACGGCATTGATCAGCTCCTCTTTCTTTTGCCTGGTCTTTCCTTTCAATTCTTTTTCTCTCTCAATATCGTGATTAATGTACCTGTAGGTGTCATAATACACCAGGTATATTGTTTTGTATTTTGATGTAAATGTTAGTCTCCTGATCGCCAATGTTCCAATAACCTTTGTTGCAAATTATTTGTTACACCAATGTATAACGTAGACCTGGTATAATTTGTAAGAATATAAACATAGTATTTCAAAGGATGCATGCTTTAAAATAAGCTTGCCCTCTTATGAACCATGGCTTTATTAATCAGAAAATACTGTTTTTATTCACATGCATTCCTGACCAGTTTTATTAGATCCTTCGCCGCTGGCTCAGGATGACAGGTCCGTTCGGTTGACTTAGAACGACCAGGGCTTAGGCCAGGTCTTCTATCCAAACTCTGCTCTCCCATTCTTAAGTCTCTACTCTTAAGTCTGCACTCTTAAGTTTTCATCATTGTTTCCTTTCATAAATCTCCACCTCTATCAAACTCAATGTTCCTTTTGCTTTAGCGTCATCGCGGACAACGCCATCATCCAGTTTTTTTCCTCCCACTTCCACCATCTGCTCACCTGCAGCCAGCCTGCCTGCATCGGACAACTGGATGCGCACTCTGCTGCCTTTTACGGGTTGAAAGACCGCATGAAAATATCCCAGCGTTAATTCGGAAGGCCCATTAAAAGCTTCTTTTCCATCCACAGTGATCCGCAATGGATAGACACGGGAACGGAAATTATTCAGTTTCATCACCACTTCTGAAACCTCCGCTTCTTTTTCCAGTTCATATTCGATCCATGCGGTTGAAAGCTGTCCGTCGTTCACCCAGTCAGATAATTCGTTGTCATCGTAGCTGGAATCCGCCTTGTCCTGGTTGGCGCCTGCAACAGCCCTGCGGATGCCCACTGCAAATTTCTCTGGTGTGAAAGATGGTGTCAATGGTGTTGGGCCTTTTGCCAGGTAGGATGGCAAACCCGTTTTTGGGAAGAAGATACTTAACCCATCTTTTTCCGGAACGGCAACAGATACGAATTGAAGTGATGCTGCTTTCAGTCCATCAGCATGGGCATGAATGGTAATGGTGCCAGGCTTTAATGTTGACCTTATCAATACCCTGTTCACACCACCTTCAACCGGAAGGTCTTTTGAAAGAATATTATTGTCTGGTCCCTGCGCCATACCTCCCCGCCACTCCGCCGGACCGTCCAGTAAGAAATGAATCATGTTCAGTGCTGTAGGACACCTGTTCCCTGCAGCATCGATCACTTCCACTTCAACCAGCGCCAGGTCATGCCCGTCTGCACGGAATCCTTTCGGATGCGTCATTTTTGTCAGCCTTATGGCCACTGGCTTACTGGCTGTTTTTATTTGCGTATTGCACATTGGTTTTCCAGTCCTGTCATAACCGGTTGCCGTGATCAATCCAGGTGACCAGGCAATATTTTTAAACGTATATAAGAAGCCATGTGATGGTTTTCCAAAACCCATGGATTTTCCATTGATCTTTAATTCCACTTTGGCAGCGGAAGAGATCACAAACAGATCCTTTACAACACCTGGTTCGTAATTCCAGTGGCCAATGATGTGTATGCCCCATTTTTCAGGATTCACCCAGCCATCCCACATGATCTTGTTGGCAAAATAGTTTTGCTTCAGGATGCGCATGCCATCCACTTCTCCGCTCCTCCTGTAATTTTCAGCACCCCTGTGATGCGTATTGGTTTCAGAAAAAACAATGTTCACGCCACCTGCGCTAACGCGCCTTCCCGTACCCGGCCGCTCTTTCCAGAACTCATTCCAGCGAACAATATTCTCAATGGCATGCGATTCCATGTTGCGGTTGTAAGGGGCAGCATTCTGGCCGTTATGCAATGGTCCTTCCCCATCTTTATGATAAGGCGGTGTGTAATCATCCCAATATTTCCTAAGACCTTCGTCCCTGGAATATTCCATGGCCCAAAGTGGTATGCCCGCGCTTTTATTGGTATACAACATTTCGCCGCCATATTCGGCTGTTTTGCTGTCCAGCATTTCCCTTGACCCGATCGCCCTTCCTCCATGCGGATCATACTGGTCGCGGATGGCCTTCATTTCGATCATGTGCTTTTCTGATATGGATTCATTACCACACTCGTAAAAAATAATACTTGGATTGTTGCGGTTGTAAATAATAGCGTCGCGCATCACTGCTTTTCGTTGTTCCCACCGAATACCTTCCACATCGCGTTCGGCATCACCTGCCGGCATGGCCTGCATCAGTCCAACGCGGTCGCAGCTTTCAATGTCCTGTTTCCATGGTGTGATGTGCATCCAGCGCACCAGGTTGGCATTGCCTTTCACCATTAATCCATTGCTGTAATCACTCAGCCATGCTGGCACAGACAGACCGATGGCAGGCCATTCGTTGGAAGTTCTCTGCGCATATCCGTGCACCATCATCACACGATCGTTGAGAAAGATCATACCATCGCGAAAGGCTGTTTTCCTGAACCCGGTAGTGGTGGTGACTACATCTGTAACACGGCCGTTGATCTTTAATTTTGTCTGCACCTGGTACAGGTAACCATAGCCCCAGCTCCAGAAGTTTAATCCGGTTATTACCGATGAAGCCTTCATTATGGCTTGTTCACCACTTTTCAATAACATGGAATTCCCGCTAAATGTTTTTACCGGCTTTCCCCTATTATCAAGAACACTGACTTCATACTGCAACTGCTGGTCCTTTACATCATCGTTCCGGACCTCAGATTCAGCATGAATGGTGGCGCTGCGTCCGGGTATATTAAACCCGCTGGCATACACATACACACCGCTTGTACCAAGGTGCGTAAAAAGTGGAAGGGTCTGGTAAACCCTGGGTGTTACATGCAGTACAACATTTTTATTGATGCCCCCGTAGTTGGCGTTGAAGTTCTTGTCCTCCCACTGGTATTTGGTATTGGTAGCTTTCTCCCGGTAATCCCAGTCGTTATTGATACGTGCAGCGACGACATTATCACCACTTACATTTACCAGGGCGGTGATATCGAAACCAAAAGAAGTAACCCCGTTCTCGTGGATGCCAACGTGCTGCCCATTGACATAAAAATCACCTGCCTGCCGGATGCCTTCGAACTCCAGGAAAAATTTTTGTCCTTTCGTGGAAGCGGGCAACCTGAAATGCTTGCGGTACCAGGCAATACCGGTGGAAAGGTCCCTGATGTCTTTTTTAAATGCTTCGTCCTCATTCCAGGCATAAGGAAGGGTTACGGCTTTCCACTGTGCGTCGTCAAAAGCATTAGTCTCCGCACCTTTGGCATCACCAACAAAAACCTTCCAGTCGCTGTTGAAATTATAACTAACACGGGCTCCAGCCTGGGCATGGCCAGCAGAAATGCTGCTGACAAAAATGACAAGAACAAGTACCAGCTGTCTGACAACAGTAATGTTCATCAGATCTGCATTGATGTTCTTAGTTCTTTGGAAATCCAGGCGCGGGTGCACAGAAGGTATTGATCCCTTCTTCGAATGCAATTTAAAATGTTGGATCACCAACAAAAAGTCAGGTGGATATAGCAGCATACGTAACAGGAAAATATCAGCTTATGGGATGTAAATTATCCTGTACCATCCTGATGGTGGGAACGTGAAACGGGAGACGGGAGACGTGAAGCGTGAGGCTAGGAAAAAAGAGCGGGTGCTGAGAGCGGGAGCGTGAGGAGTTTATGGTTTATTATTTTTGGTTTTTGGTTGCTGACAGGTATCGTCATTCCTTTTGCAATTGCGTATTTAAACGCAAAGAGCGCTAAGCAGCGCTAAGGGCCGCAAAGTTTAGATCCAGTATTTCCTTTGCGTTTCTTAGCGCCCTTTGCGGTTAAATTTCTTACGCAATTGTAATCAGAAATGAATAATTGCTTGTAACAACAATAAACAAAAAACTATAAACCATAAACGCAATCGCTCCGCGATTGTTAAACATCGTCTTTCTCGCAGATACTGAAAAAATGCTTTGCTACCTGAAAGCTTTCGCTGTAGGTGGTGGGTTTAATGATGTAATCCTGCGCGCCCATCAGCATGCATTCATCCCGTTCGATGGGATTGAGGGAAGTGGAATAGATGTATACCGGGATGGCTTTTAAGCGGTGGTCTTTTTTGATTGCTTTAAGGGTTTGCGTTCCATTGAGGCGGGGCATGTTCAGATCAAGAATAATGAGGCCGGGAAGGGTGCCTTCCTCGATACACATATTCAGATAGGCCAGGGCTTCCACGCCATCTCTTGCATACTGCGTAAATCCTCCGCCGTTGATGGATACAAAAACATCTTCTATGATATCGCGGTCCTCGGGATCATCATCTGCTAACAGAATTTTCTTAACTGGTTTCATGGATGTGGTTTGATACTGGTTGCTTAAAAGGAAGGCTGAGGATGAAGGTAGCCCCTGCTCCAAGCTGGCTTTCCGCGATAATGGTACCATGATGCGCTTCAGCAATTTTACGGCATATGGCAAGACCAAGTCCTGTTCCCACATAACTGTCGCGGGCATGCAATCGTTGAAAAAGCATGAAGATCTTATCAATGTATTTTTCTTCAAAGCCGATACCATTGTCTTTGAAATAAATCTCAATTCTTTCCCCTTTTACTTCATGGGTCACTGTGATCAAAGGCTTCACATCTTCTTTGGAATATTTGATGGAATTGGAAAGTACATTTACAAAAAGCTGCCTTAACAGCATCGCATCTCCTTCTATAAGGGCAAGGCTGGTCACACTGATCTGAGCGTCCTTTGCTTTGATGGATAATTCCAAATCCTGGAGGGCTTCATGGAACAACTGGTTCAGATTGACGGCGCTGAATTGCCGGTCATTCTGATTCACTTGGGAGAAGGTTAGCAAATCCCTGATCAGGGTGCGCATGCGATTTGAAGTCCTTATCATATTACGCAGGAAGCCCACGCTTTTTTCATCGAATTCCTTCTCGTGGCGCTGCAACAGGTAATCACTGTAGAAGATCAACTTACGTACAGGTTCCTGGAGGTCATGAGAAGCGATATAGGCAAACTGCTGCAGTTCAATATTACTCCTGTTCAATTCCTGTATATTCTCATTCAGGCTCTGCTCCTTGATCAACAGCTGATTTTGAACAGCCTTTAATTGCTTATTATCCTGAAGTGTTTCTTCAAACACTTTCTGCACATTGATATCTGCCATAAATCCACTCCAGTTCACCAATGCATCTTTTTCATCTTTCAGCGGCGTTAAGGAGATCATATGCCACAGGTAATGGCCTGAAGCTGCATGTTTCAGTCTTGCCTGAATTTTTAATTGCATGCCAGTGGAAGGGTCCTGTCCTTTGAGGTAATTCATAAAAGAAATATAATCCTCAGGATGAACAACAGACTTCCACTGGGTTTGGTTGAGCTGGTTAGAAGAAAGTCCGGTATACTGAGCCATCCATTCATTATTATAAATGACCTGGCTTTTGGTATCCAGGGAAAAGATAATGAGGGGCAGTGTATTGGTCAGCATCTTGTACTGGGCTTCACTTTCTTTCAGCTGGCCAGCCAGTTCCTGCAATTGTTCGTTCTTTCGCTTCAATTCATCATAAGCTGAAATGGGAGGTTCGTTCCTGAATTGTCTTCTCCAGGCATCAAGCCTGGTGATATCCAGCTTTATGTCCGAAGGGATGCAGAAATACAGGTCAACCTTGGTTTCCGAATCTGAACTGCTTACCGAATATTTGTGAACAAGACGCTTTGCATATTCAAGACCTGCATCAACTTTTTCTTTTTTCAATCCTGAATCCTTTACAGATGCGATGATATAATTTTCTTTTCCATCGTTCATTACACACAGGACCAGGCAACCATCATTTCCCGCTCCTATTGATGTGCGGGCAACTTCGGAAACTGCTGTTGCAAAAGTTGTCTGTGCAGAAAGGGACAATTCCGCCAGCTCACCCAGTTTCATAGAGCGCCTGTGGGCCAGTACAAGGTCCATTTCATTCTGAAGCGATACTCTTGCTAATTCATGCATGTTACATATTTAATTTACACACGGCAACAGACATGTCATCTGTTTGCCTGGCATAATCTTTCAATAAGGCCGCAGCAAGAATGGAAGGATCATATTTATGAATGACAGGATATTTGATCGTATCCCATTTTGATTTGAAACCATCACTGCAAAGAACCACGTACTGCCCAGCTGCATAAGGCACTTCCTGCACCTTCAGCGTATTGGGCACATTTAACCCTATGATGCCGTTGTACGACATATAGGTATGTGACTTTTCATTACTGCTGACCCTTGCCATGGTATTCCCTACGCCGCAAAGGTTCCATTGCTTTTGCCTGATATCAAAAACTGCTACCATGCCCACGAGACCTCTTGTTTTTCTTGCAGCTTCATTGATTTGCTTAATGATGTCAACAGGGTCATTGGTTCTGTCATTTTCAAATGCTTTGATCCCCACCTTGATCGCAATTGCTGCCTCAGGACCGTGGCCCAAACCATCACCAAGAAAAAGCTTGATATGCGTTGCTGTTGACTTGCATGCAACTCCATCTCCGCATGCTTCTTCCCCTGGCTTAGGCAAAACGATATACCTTGTTTCTTCTTTTGCAGGCTTTGTAAAATCCTGTAAGTTTTTTTCAAATACCCTGCAAAGGATGATCGTTCCCCAGTCTTTCAACGAATAGACCTGGAATTTTTCCGATAATCTTTTCATGGCTCCAAGACCCTGCCCCAGCGTATTTTTCGTTGAAACGCCGTCAGCTACCATCCTTGTAATATCGGTCATCCCGGGCCCATGATCAATGGAGATCAATTCAATGCCCTGCGCCCCTTTTTCTTCAACCAGTTTTACAAGCACCTGGCCTCCGCCGGCATGCTTAACCAGGTTGCTCACCATTTCAGCCACGATGATATCTATTTCCCCCACCTTCTGTTCACTGAATCCGCCTGCTTTGGCCATCGTGTGCACCTGCTTTTTCAGGATAGCGAAATAACTCCTGTCATCCGCCTTTAACGCCACGTGTCTATGGTTAACCATTCTTCCATTTTATAATAGAGATGGTTGTGCCTTCTCCAATAATGCTTTTAATTTCAAACTCATTTACCAGCCGCTTTGTTCCAGGCAATCCAAGACCAAGGCTTTTTCCTGTGGAATAACCATCCTTCATTGCAAGGTGCAGGTCTTTTATACCCGGACCAGTGTCTTTAAAGATCAGTCGGATACCAGTATTTCTTTCGCGTGTGATCACCTCGATTTCAACCTTGCCGCCTCCTGCATATTTAAGCATATTGCGTACAAGCTCGCTCGCCGCTGTGATCAGTTTCGTCTGGTTCAACAGGCTCATGCCGATCTTTACGGCATATTCCTTTACCCGGTTCCTGAACGGCACCACATCCTGTTCTTTTGCGATCTGCATCGTGTCCTTATTCAGAATCATCCTCATCCTCTCCCGGTCCGTATCCTCCGTTTATTCCAATCTTTTCTCTTAGCAACATCATACCTCTTTCAACGTTCAACGCCGTGCTGACACCATTCAGCTCAAGACCAAGTTCGATCAAGGTGATCGCCACAGCAGGCTGCATGCCTACAACAACTGTTTCCGCGTCCATGATCTTGGACATATTTCCAATATTCCCAAGTATCCTTCCCATAAAGGAGTCTACAATGGTCAAAGCAGATATATCGATCAAAACGCCCTTGGCGCTGGTCTTGTTGACCATTTGAACCAAATCGCTTTCAAGGTTCAGCGCAAGCCGGTCATAGAGGTCGATCTGTATGGTCACGAGCAGGAAATTGCCCATTTTCAAAATTGGGATCCTATCCATGGCTATATAACAGGTTTTACTTTTTGAACTGTTCTAACTTCCATCTTCAGGATGGTAAAAGCATACTTCAATGCACTGGCAAGGGATGCTTTAGTTACAATATTGGAAAGGTCAATGCCAAGGTGTACAACCGTTTGTGCGATCTCCGGGCGAATGCCGCTGATGATGCATTCAGCTCCCATCAGTCGTGTTGCAGCAACGGTCTTGATCAGGTGTTGGGCGACCAGTGAATCAACCGCTGGCACTCCCGAAATATCAAGAATAGCGATGGTGCTGCCGCTTTCAACAATTTCCTGTAATAAATTTTCCATCACCACCTGCGTGCGTGATGAATCAAGCGTACCAATGATGGGCAGGGCAAGAATGCCTTCCCATACACGGATCACCGGGGTGGAGATCTCGGTGATCTCGCCGGTCTGGCGCAGGATCACTTCTTCCCTTCCTTTGATGAAAGTCTCGAAGGTGCTGATGCCCATGCCATCCATGAACTTGTTGATGCGCAGGCTGGAATCATAAAGAAATTGGGGATCGTTGGTAACTTCCTCTCTCACTATTTTAAGCAGGGCGTCTTTGAGGCTAAATACATAGATCCCTGTTTCTCTTGGCGAAAAGCCCTGTCTTGCACGTGAGATCGAGATTCCTCCAAGCACTTCATGAACTGCATCAAAATCTGCTGATTGGGGATTTGAAAAATTTTCTTCATGGATGGAGCGCAGCAGCACATCAAGCAATTCGATGGATTGCTCGCGTAATTCTTCATTGCTCATCAGGTCCTCTCTCAGGCTTTCTTCCGCCAGTTGATTCTGGATCCAGGCTTCCAATATTTGCTTTTTCTTCTTTTGAAGAATCTTAGTAATGTCAGATTTCATAATGCTGTTTAAGTGCAGTTTGGTGTAAGGTAGGCTTAATTAACCGTTACTCAGCAGTAAGCAGTCTGTTCAACGCTTTATATGATGGCAGTCAAGTATATACCCAAAAATCTTGTATATGTAAATCGAAGTATTACTTCTATTAAAATCAACAGCGCATCTTAATGTAAACAGCTGTAGCCTATGCCTGCAAGTCATTCTTTTAATGGAAAGGGCCTTATGAATGCTTTTATTGAATCAACTTCAATCCATTGATTTTGGGAAACATATTTTTAATGGGCATAAAAATTTCAGTCACATTCAGAAAGCATGCAATTCTTTCAGAATTAAATTCATCCGGCTAAATATTGTTTGGCCTGTATTTTTCAAAGGGCCTGTTCAATACAGTTCCCATTAAAACTTCCTGGGCACTATATTGCTCTTTTGTTGAGTAAGCTGCTTTAATAATTTCCAGATTCTTTGCTTGTGTGAGTAATGAAGGTAAGAGAAGCGCTCAAATGGTGATACTTCTCACTTTTGGATTGAGGGCTTGATTATTGTTGCGTTCAATCTATGCCGATTGCTCATACCGCTAAAACAGATGCTTCGATCTCTTTTACTTCACTTTCCGATATTTCCAACTTCAAACATGAATGCGGCTGCAGCGACTTCTATATCGACAGGGACAACCTGACCCTTGTTGGTACTTTCACAAAAGAAATGCTGGACATGGCATCAGAGAAATATGGGGCGACATATAGTCTTGAAAGAATATAGTGTTTGAATCTTTGTTTATTGTTTTTTGTTTTTGGTTTACGGTTGCCTAGGAACAATCATTCTTACTGGTTGCGTTTGCGTAGAAGGAAGTAACCGCAAAGAGACGCCAAGGACTGGCAATGTATTTCTTTGCGCTTCTCTGCGCTTCTTTGCGGTTACTTTGCGTCCTTTGCGGCTAATTTGAATAGCACGCAAAAGCTCATATCGCAGCTCAAACATTAACGAAGATCATCTTCCAATAACGAGATCAATCTAAAATTGTACGAAAACTGTTTAGCTCCACGTCTCCCGTTCCTAGCCTCACGCCTCACGTCTCCCGTCTCACGATTTAAGCAACAGCCATCAGCTACCAGCTAAAAGCATCCCTTCCCTCACACCCTCAACAACCCCACCCTGTACAACGTATTTACCGGTTTATTGTCCCAGAACAATTCAAAATCTTCAAGCCCTGCTGCTTCATAATCAGATTTCACCTGCTGAAGCGTTAAAGGAAAAGGATTGCTGACACTGAGCTTTGGCAGCATATTAAGCAGCCATGCGCCTTTAGAAGGTTCAAGGTTGATGGTCAATGCCGCTTTCCTCGTTTGAAAGGTCAGTGTCATCACTTCCCACTGGGCGCCTTTTTTGGATTTGATCATGGTCTCCGCCTTTGGTTGCCCGCCAAGCCAGATCACTTTACTGTTGGTGTTACCAGGATTGTATTCAGGTTCTTCGATGGCCTTGCGGATGAAGTCAGGTGGAACACTTGTTTTAGGCACTTTGAAATCGAACCATTTCTGCAATGGAAAATCAAAGCAGGCACCATGCATGTAATTCAATAAAGATTTCTTCAAACCAAATCCAAAGCTTTCATGCTCAGCGCCGCCAGGGTCCTGGTGCAAGATGTCATTGTTGGCAAAGCTTCCCACTGCTTCGGTAACTTTCGTGACCGAGAATTGAGCAGGTGCCAGGCCTACAGGACTATGCGCTGTCATGGTGAACAGGTGCCAGAATGCTGATTGCAACACGCCGGTTTCAAATAATTGGCGTACCATTTCCAATGAATCGATGGTCTCCTGCGCGGTTTGTGTTGGGAATCCATACATCAGGTAAGCATGCACCATGATGCCTGCTTCCGTAAAATGTTTATTCACCCGTGCGACTTGTGTTACCGTGATGCCTTTGTTGATCAACTGCAATAACCTGTCAGACGCCACTTCAAGCCCGCCGCTTACTGCAATGCAACCCGAAGCTTTGAGCAACCGGCAAAGGTCCCGGGTAAAACTTTTTTCAAATCGGACATTGGTCCACCAGGTCACCACCAGCTTGCGGCGAATGATCTCGATGGCCACTGACTTCATCAACGCCGGGGGCGCAGCTTCATCAACAAAGTGAAATCCATTTTGTCCTGTCTGCGCAATGAGTTCTTCCATCCGGTCCACCAGTAAGGAAGCAGCAATGGGTTCGTAATTTTTGATATAGTCCAGCGAAGTATCACAAAAGGTGCATTTGCCCCAATAGCAACCATGTGCCATGGTCAGCTTGTTCCAGCGGCCATCGCTCCAGAGGCTGTGCATGGGATTGATCACCTCGATGGCGGAGATGTAGCCATCCAGGTAAAAATCACTGTAATCCGGCGTGCCAACCTGTCCCTGCTTATAATCGGTGCACGCAGTGTTGTTGATGTAAGTGACCTTACCATTTTCCAGCGTGAAAGTTCGTTTCAGTTCCTGCAGGCTTTTGTTTCCATCAAGGTGCGCAACAAGTTGTTCCAATGGCGCTTCACCATCATCCAGTGTAATGAAATGATAGAATTCAAAAACTCTTGGGTCGCTGAGGGAACGCAGTTCCGTATTGGCAAAGCCTCCACCCATAACAATTTTTACATCGGGATGATTGTTACGGATCCATTGGGCACAACGAAGCGATGTGTAAAGGTTACCTGGGAAAGGCACGGAAAGTGCAACCAGCTGCGGCTGCACCTGTGACATCTTTTGTTTCAACAGTTCAATAAGGATGCGATCCAGATAGGTATATTCCTGTTGAAGCGCGTTGTACAATTCATCGAAAGAGTTGGCTGACCTTGCAAGACTTTCCGCGTACCGGCTGAAACCAAAATGTTCATCTACGGTTTCTTTCACCAGGTCGCTGAGGTCTTCGAGGTACATGGTGGCCAGGTGCTTGGCCTTGTCCTGCGTGCCCATGCTGCCAAAAGCCCATTTCAGGTCGTCCAGCTGTGCAAAGCGTCCTGCTTCGGGCAAAAAATCCCTTTTACAAATAAGGTGGGCCAAAGTAGGTTGTTTTCCCTGCAGAAAGCGGATCACATCATCAATGGTATGGATGTAATCTTCCTGCATGGCCAGCATACGCTCCGCGTTGGGCGACCAGTCCTGGCGCAGGAGCCTGATCTGTTCAAACAGGCGCTGAAGCCCGGTTTTACAAAAAAGCGCCAGGGTCACCTCGATGCCCAGGTCTGCCTGGTAAGCCGGTATTTGTCTGGTGTTCAAAAAACCTTTCAGGTAGGCCGTGGCCGGGTAAGGCGTATTGAGCTGGGTGAATGGTGGCGTTATGAGAAAAACGGGTGACTTCAAAAAAGGCTTTTATCCCGCAAAAATATTCCTTAATGGCCAATTGGCTGTCCCAATGATTTGTCAAGCTTTTGGGGGGTTTGCGCAGAGAGGTAAAGTGGGTTTATCGCAGAGAGGTTTCACGCAGAGACGCAAAGAAGGCAAAGACGCGGGAATACAGACTTAAGCGTGCAGACTTATGAGTGAGACTTAAGAATTGGAAGGAAAACAGTAGAAGGAAGGCGTGGCCTAAGACATGGTCCTTTCCAATTCCCCTGTCCGACCTGTCATCCTGAGCCAGCGGCGAAGGATCTATTGGCATTAATCTTCAACGCGCATAGTTTTAAGCCCTAATCATTTAAACTCTTTCGCTATTGATTGGTGTTGAGGCATAGCAGCTGCAGCATAGCCCACCAACAGCATAGTGTATGGTTTTTACTTGGGTTTAATGTAGCTGTCATGCATCTCGGTGTTGTTGGTGAAGAACACCAACCGCGTAAATGTTTAAGGAACCTGGAATGGAGCGGATTTCATCCGGAGGACAGGAGCAATCATTTGCTACCAGGCAGACCAACTCCAACTTAATTCTTATAATCCTACAGGAAACTCATTCCGTTGCCGTTTCTATCTCGGCAATGATCTTGTTCTTTTCAAAATTCTTAGTTACATAGATGCCTTTTGAAGTCCTGATCACTGCATTGCCGAACCAGAAGGTATCGAGGTTATAGGAAGTGTGATTAACCTTGCTTCTGGTTTCTGGTTTCTTGTATCTGGTTTCTGGTTCTTTTGGTTTGGACATTCTTTACTGGATACAATTTGCGTAGAGAGATTTCACGCAAAGACGCAAAGAAGGAAAAGACGCAAAGATATTTTTTGTATGTCTTTACGCTTCTTTACGCCGTTGTTGGTGTTTTCACCAACAACAGGAACCTAACACATGTCCAACATAAGCGTAAAGATGATAGCTATAGATGACAAAATTGAGATTTGGATAAGTATATGTGTAGATTCATTGCGGCTCTTTGCGTTAACCTTTGCGCTTCTTTGCAGTTAATGCCGGCGAATCGCCAGCAACTCATAATTCTTGTTTCACCCTGTCAAGTCCTAAATCGTATTTCATCATTCCAACTCTTAACTCTATCATCTATAGTCTATCATCTGAATTCTTTTCCTGCCTTTTTGCAAATCACTTATTATAAATATAAGTTGACCCCTCGTTTGCTACACCAGGTGTTGTTTTGGTAGCAACAAATCCGTAAGCATTGTAAGTAAACTGCTGGTTGATGGCCGACTGATCATTGGAAATGACTGTACCATTCGCGCTCTTCTTTATCGTTGAAGAAGAGATCAGTTCCGGCAGGTTCCGGTAATTGCGATTCAATGGCGATCCGAACAGGTTTAGTTCATTCAGGATAACTGCATTGGTAAAATCTGTTTTATTGGGGAAGGCCCTGGAATATTCAAATAACGTATTGGTCTCAGTGGTTTCCGTGTTTAAAAAAACCTGGTTGTTCTGACGGTTCACAGATCGCATGGTATCTTTTTCATCCACGCTGACTACATTTCCATTCTGGTTGTTGTAATTGCTGACACCAGTTGTGCGGATGTTGGTAGTGCTAAGGGAAAATGGAGGATTGAACCAGGTGGAATCCGTATTGCCATGAATTTTCTTATTCAATAAACCTGCAGCGTCATATTCGTAATGAATGGTGTCGTAAATGAACGTCCGCTGGGGATTATTGACAGGGGCTTTAAATTCAAGGAAGGTGTATTGCGTTCGCCGGACCAGCCTGCCATTCGCATCCAGCAGGAGTCGTATGGTATCTGTATTGGTGAGCGAAGCGTCATTATACGGCTGTGCCGCCAGCACCACCTCATTGCTGCTATATGAGATGTTATAGGATGCGCTGACAGGCCCGTTATTGCGCTGAATCGTTGCACGGCTGATCTTCCCGGAAGCATCGTATTCTAACCTAGTTTGCCATACATCACCATTGTTGTTTTTTGCATCCACACCGGTTAGGCGTACTTCGTCGGGGTTAACGGGGGGATCGTTGTCCTTTTCGCAGGAAGTGAAAAGAGCAAGCGTCAACAAGCAGGGGAAAAAAGCATTTTTCATGAAATTAGGTTGCGTTTTGATAGGAAAAAGATAGGAGGAAAAATGGAATCGGGCAAACCGGAGGTTTGGTTTATGGTTTCTGGTTTTTTTAAGTGCTGTCTTTTTTTATTGTTTCCTATTGCCTAGAAAGGCAGTAACCGCAAAGAGCGCAAAGTGCGCAAAGAAGCGCAAAGACCAAACCTGTATTACTTTGCGCACTTTGCGCTCTTTGCGGTTAAATTAATTTAAAATTGTAACCAATTCCTTTGTTTTAATCATCTCAACTTTTTGTCGGATCATCATTTAGTGTACAAATAAGTTGTAACAGAATTGGGAGACCCCACTATGCTTTTAGTTGCAAGGAACCCTGATGAATTAAAAGTGAACTGCTGGCTATAGTCACTTTGATCAGTGGAAACAATTGTACCGTTTTGATCTTTTTGAATATAGGTAGACCTGAATACTTCCGGTAGATTCCTGTAGTTCGCATTAAAAGGAAAATCAAATAAGGCCATGTCATGCAGGATAATGGCGTTTGTGAAATCCGTCTTATTTGGAAAAGCACCCGGGTATTCATAAGCCTTAGTGGTCTCCAAAGATTCGGCTGAAGTGTTCAAAGCACCATCCTGACGAGTGACAGTGGTCATTGTGGAAATTTCGCTGGTTCTCACAACATTACCATCCAGGTTGGTATAATCTTTCACAGCCGTCGAACGAATGATTACTGAACTGGGAGAAACCGGATGATCGTACCAGGTTGAATCAGTATTATGATAAATTTCTTTCTTCATTAAACCTTCGGTGTCATACTCGTAGAAGGTGGTATCATATTGATATTTACGTTCAATGGGGATAGAGGTTTTCAATTCAACAAACGTTTTGCGCGTTCTTAGCACAACACGTTTTGTGGCATCCAGGTATAAGCTTGTTGTGTCCGTAGTAGTGGCATATGAGACATGGTGTGTCGGAGAGGCCATGATGATCTCATTTCCATTGTAAATGATATCGAAATCCACAGCAAATGCGTTGCTGTCTATTTGAGACATCACCTGTATGATCCTGCCCATTGTATCGTACACAAAGCGCCTTTTCAGGGAGGAACCAAATGGTCCTGGTTCATCAATTCCTTTGAGGCGTACTGTTGCTTCTTCACCAGTTACAGGAGGAGCTGGTTCAGAGACTTTTTCGCAGGAAGAAAATATAAGGATAATAGCAAGAGCTAAAAGGCGGGCTGAGGTTTTCATAGGATGATATTGGCATTAAGGATACACATTATTAAATATGCGATCCTACAAGGAGATAAGATAGGGTGAAAATGGGAGAAAGAGAAGGGTTTTTGGTTTATTGTTTGTGGTTTATGGTTGTTTGAATAAAATCGCCCATACCTGGTTCTAATTGCCTAGAGATTCATTAACCGCAAAGGGCGCAAAGAAGCGCAAAGTCACGCAAAGGGGCCACTGTATTTCTTTGCGATACTTTGCGTTCTTTGCGGTTAACTTATTTGCAGGCTGCTTTGTCAGCCATCAGAACTCCAATTCGCAGTTCAAGCTTGTCTTCACGTCTCAAACGCTTGTTAACACCTGTAAGAATGTATTGAACTGAAACACCGATGAATGAAAAATTGGCCGCATAGGTGCCTTCTGATACAGGCAGGCCGGGAACCATTACTTTATAGGTGCCCTTGGTCAACTCCTGGTTGGAGATATTGGCAAGGATGTTCAATCGCAACATATTGTTGTTGTCCAGCATCTGGGTGTATCCGCCGCCGAAAGTATAATCCAGCCATGGTTTGTAATTATTGCCCACTTCCAGGTTCATTCTGAGGATGTCATAATATTGCCCGTTCGCATCTTGAAGAGCATGTGAATGACCTTCTGAAAACTCGTCGGGGTAGAACCTGATGTTCACGCCTGCCAGTAGGTTCCAATGGTGATTGTTTGCAGTCATCCAACGTCTTTCCAACAATACCGGTGCAGTGATGTACCCGTCCATGTTTACGCTGTATTTAGGACCTATTCGGAAACTGGCTGGCAAGTCCGGGTTGAAATCCTCTTTGGGTATGAACAAGGTATAATTCCTTCCACTGGCGCCGCCGTGCAGTCCCACTATCAGGGAATAAAGCCGGCTGAAATGTAAATGAAGGTTCGCGCCGGCTTCTATGCCTTTTGTGGAAGTGGAGCCAAGCCGGTAGGCGCCTGTACTATGATGAATGGTTGCTTTTTGATTTCTGTATGGGATCAATGAAAAACTTATATGGGATCCAAGGAATAGCTGCTCACTGGCTTGATGTTTCCGGAGGAGGATTGAATCCTGTGCCGGTGATTGTAATGTACATGAGAGAAAGAAAAATAAAATAAGTGTTTGTTTCATAGATGGAGAAAATCAATGGGTTTATGGTTTTTGGTTTATTGTTTATGGTTTACTCGTCCGCCGAATCACCTGTGGCGGAGAAGGAGGAAGTACAGTCTTTCAATCCTAATTCTACTGGCGTACAGAGGCATTAACCGCAAAGAACGCAAAGAAGGCGCGAAGGTGCGCAAAGAGGGATGCAAAGTAAACCAAGACCTAAACTTTGCGAATCTTTGCGTCTCCTCTGCGTCCTTTGCGTTAAAATATAAAAAAGACACGTGCCACGCTTAGTATTTCAACAACATCTGGTGATTCGGGTTGGAATGCTCCTCCGTTAATTTGAAATAAAAATCCCCTATCACCTCAAACCCTGCTTTGGTATAAAACCGGATGGCCCGGAGGTTCTCTTTCCATACAAATAACCACATACCTGCCTGCCCATGCTCCTTTGATACTGCTACATTGTGCCGGAAAAGCTCCGCTCCTAATTTCGAATCATAAAAAGTTTCCAGCAGGTACAGCCTTTCGAGTTTTGTCACGTGTGGAAGAGATATGTTAGGATGCCCTTCGTCTAAAATGATCTTGGAATATCCCGCCGGCTTATTTTGATGGTAGATGATGTAAAAAAGATTGGCAGAATTGGAAAGCTCGCTGCTGACGAAAGCCGTGTTGAACTTTTCAGATACGTAAGCCTTAATATTATCCGGTGATGCACTATGGCCATGGGATTCCAGGAAGGTTTGCTTTCCCAATTCGGAGAGCAGAGCAGCATCGTTCCTATTCGCCTTTACAATAGATCCCATCTTCATTTTTCCAAAGTTCAACTGATGCAGGACCAAAGCTAATGAAATCCGGATTTGCATTCCGCGGATTACGATTGCAGGATAAAGGCATGGTTGAACATATAAACCCCGAAAGATTAAGGAGCAAAGCAGGAGAAAGGACCCAACGTTTTATTTGCTCCGGTCCAGGCTATTGGAAAGACTATTTAAAAAGGTCATTTTCCGCTGGTATTCGGCCTCATCACCTCCTGCTTCAAGGATGAAAATAAGTTCATCGGTACCTGGCTCAAATAAAAAGTAAACCACTTCAAACTTGAAATCATCCACGGTAGCATAAAGAACGAGGGCATTATCCAGGAAAAATCGGGAACTATCCGGTGTTAGTTTTGAAGATGCTTTCAGGTCCGGAAGTTCAACCTTCATGTTCCCGCTGTCAAACACCAAATCATGGTAATAGAACAATCCAAACCTCCATTCTGCAGGTGATTTTGGATAAGGCTTCCGGAAAAAATTGTTTCGGGTTATTGCATAGGCCTTCCAGACATTGGTGGAATCGCCATCACTATGGAAAGCAGGAGCAGGCAGCTGTTTAAGCCAGGCCGTGAGCGATCCGATCTTTGCCATGCGTTGCTGCAACAAGGTGGAATCATTGGCATAGGAGCTGAATCCAGCAGCAAACATCATTATAAGCAAGAGCCTGAATTTCATAGATATTGTTTATACTGTTCCTGTGCATTGAACACCAGGATAGATCAGGATTCCCTTGAGCGCATCTCTCCCACCAGCTTATAACTGAGGTAACCCAGTACCAAGATACCCATTGCGATCACAATCCACAACAGGTAATTCATGCTGAAATGATCCTCCCTGCCATCTTCCTGGGCATTGGCCACAAGGGCACCAAAACCAATGGAGCTGATGTTGGAAGGGATCCTGTCCCTGAATTGAGCAAGGTCATACTGGGGCGCATTGACGGAAGGGTTTCCTGCAAGCAGGCTGTATTGCTTCCCACCATCAAGGAAAGCTACCAGGTGTTTTCGAAGCTGGTCTGAATAAATGCCCTCCACTTCCAGAGGTGGACTATCCAGGTTATCGATTACCAGGATGTATCTTTTTTCTTTACGTCCATTCAATGGAATGATGCCCGGGTTTTCAGATGATAAATTGAAAAACGAAACTGCCTGCGCTGGTTTTCCTTTGCCGTCATCAAGGTACAGCCTTGCATCGCGTTTAAAGAATGCAGGACCTTTCAATTTTACATGCAAGCGGTCGGTCAGGTAGGGTTGATCCTGGGAAATAAAAATATAAGACCGCCTGGCACTATCCACCAACCTGTAGTGAGGGGCAGGATTAGCAAGGTACACATCACCCTGCGGTATCGTATCCTTTGAAATGCCCGCTTTTAATATATTTAAAGGGTCAGTCTTTGCATTATGGATCACCAGCTTGAAATAAGCATAGCGGATGTAAGGGAACCGGATGGCCTGTACGAAGCTTCCGTTTTCTGTTCTGCCGGATTGCTGCAGGCGAATGTTGTCATCAATGATGTACCAGTTCTTCCGGTCATTGCTGCCACTTATGGAGGTATAACGCTCAACAGCAGTGTTGGCGATTAGCAATGATAATTCTCCTGTGCCTTCAAATTCTCTTCCCTGTAACTCAATAGTTGTGCTGCTGCTGTCGGTGGTGTTGGAAAGAATGGGAAATTCAATGAAAGTTTCATTGGATGATCCGGGCCTTGGTGATTTGATCACATAAGGCACATGCCTTCCCTTTTCATCCACGATCCTGATATCAGAAAAATCAGGCCTTGCATGAACGGTCAGTTCCGGAGTGATGGGCACCTGGTAAAAAGCACTCGCCGGCACTTCACTAAGTCCCGTCTTTACCCGGAATTCCTGCGCTTTTAAGGAACCAACGCACACGACCATAAAAAATATGGCAAGTCTAACTTTCATCGGTGATGATGATTTTTTTAAGCTTCTGGTACATGAATGAAATGGTCAGCAGCAGGATGCCCAGTAAAATGAATGCTGCGATCTTACCGCCTTCGGAAACATTCTGGATGTCGGCAAAGAACAACTTGACCAGGGCCATCGAGAATAGCGTCAATGAAATGATGCGGATCATTTTATTCTTGAATTTCATGCCCAGCCACATCAATACAAAAGAAATGGAACCCCAGATGATGGTCAGCAAAGCCTTTCCATAAATTTCTTCCAGGGCGGCTTGAGAAGCGGCAGGATAAGCAATAGCCACATAAATATGCTGGAGCTCAATGCTGGCGAACAGCACAAAGAAGATGCTGAACCCCCACGCAAGAAAAGTATAATGCTGTGAAAAGACAATTGTTTGCCGGCGGATTATCCCGATACTCCGGAACAGGATGGCCAGGAGCAGGCCGCTGCTGATCCAGTGCATGAAAAGGTGCGCATAAGCGATCTCCCCGGAAACAACGTTGGTCCTCAAGCTATGGATCAACGGAAGGCTGAAGAGATAATACAGCATTGCAAAAAGTAATAAAACCAGTTGTCCCCAGTAAACCCTTGCTGCAGGCTTTCTTAAAAGCCATGTTGATAGTGCAATTACAAATACCGCGGTGATTAAACGGTGGTAGACATTGGGCACTTCGTAAGATTGGAGTTCGCGGAAATACAGGTTGATACTATAAATGCAGGTAACGTACAGCAGGAGCAGTGAAGCAAATATGGAAGCTTTCTTTACTTCTTCATTTGTGAGTGAATAAAGGAAAAGTTTCTCCCTTTCATCTTTCCCTAACAGCCAGGCATAAACGCCAAATGAAGCAACGACCACCAGATTGGTAACAATACCTTTCATGTCCTTAAAGATCAGGTGGAGACCGTAAGGATTGATCCACGTGGCATCTTCCCAATCCATAGATAAGCTGCCCAGCGTCAGCAGCATGACCAGTAATGAAGCATACCGGAAAAGCACAATGCCAGAGCGCTGAAAGAGCCATAATAAAAGAACAAATTCGGCGCTCCAGAATAGCGTGATGGTCTTGCCTTCCAGCTGCACCGGAACGGCCAGTGAAAGAAAGGTCAAGGTGAGCCCGATCAGCAGGTACAGCAGGTTGCGGTCAGGCGCTTTTCTTTTAAAGAAATACCAGGCGAGCAGCAAATCAATTACGCCTGCCGAAAGCGTAAACACGCCCTGGTACATGCCTCCCTGCACTTGCTCAAGCAACAGCATGCCGCCTGCGTAATAAGAAGCAGTCAGCAAAAGCAATAAGGAAAAATCAAAGGCGATAAAATTCCTGCGCTGCCTGATCTTGTAAATGGTGTTCATGCCAAGGAAAAGAAGGTACAATACTGTCATGAACATTAACGCCAGAGGGTACGATACACCCGGAGTTTGATCGAGTAGCGTTTTTACCAGCCAGCCCGCAACAATGATCTCCGTGAATACCAATGAAAGAATGTTGATGAGGGGCCAGCGCTTGAAGTAAGATAGTGTTAGTAGTCCTGTATTCAGGATCACCAGGTAGGTAAACAGTACAATATAATTTCCCTGCCCATTACTTACCAGGAATGGTGTCAGAAAACCACCTACTGCTGCTATAACTGCAAGTTCCGTCTTATCATACAATAAGGCCAGCAGCACTGCAAACCCTGTGATGCCCACCATCAGCAGGAAAGCCGCTGTTTGCGAGATAAGCGCGTACTGGTGAAAAGCAAAAGCGATGGTGAAATAAAAGATGGCAATGCCGCCGCCTGCAAGGACAGAGCTGAAAGAACGGTAACTGTTGCGCAGGTAATGTGCGAGTCCTGTCAATCCAATTCCGCAGGCCAGCCCGATACAGACCCTGCCAACTTCATTGATCCATTCTTTATCGATCGCATATTTTACGAAAAATGCGACTCCCAGTACCAGTACGGCAATACCAATTTTGTTGACCAGGTTCTCTCCAATGAATTTTTCAAGGTCAGGATTATTGCGCATCCAGGCCTGCCACCAGCTTTCTTTTGGCTGGGGCCTTGATGTGATGGTATCGGTTTCGAAACTTGGAAGTACTGGCTCAGGTGCTGGAGCAGGTTCAGGTGATGATTCCTGCTTTTGAGGAACAGCAGGTCTCCATTTATATTCCGGAAGCGGTTCTTTTTTAAATACCGGGGGAACAGGCGGAGGAAGTTCCGGGGCTGCAGGCTTTATTTCTCCCAGGTTGTTGATGCTTTTTTTCAGTTCATCAAGTTCATCGAGCATCCCTCCCATCCTGTCCGCCATTAGTTTCAGCAATCTTTCGCTACGCGTGTGATAGTTGACGGTGTAAAAAAGCAGTATCAGGAAAAGGATAATTAAAATCACCTCCATAATGCAGTTGTTGGTTATTAGGTGAAGGGGTCGAAAAACCCTTCCTTACATAGATACAGAGAAACGGCAGGAAAATAAAATATTAAGCGTTAAAGAATGCAGAGTTTCTGGTTTCTTGTTTCTGACCTGTCCGCCGAAGCCTTGGCCAAGGCGGATTGCGTAGAAAGGCATTTCACGCAAAGACGCAAAGAAGGCAAAGGCGCAGAGGAATATGTACTTAAGAGTGCAGACTTATGAGTAGAGCGTTAAGAATGGAATGATGAAAGGAGAACTGCCGGGGGAGTTCAGATGATAGACTATAGATGATAGAGTTAAGAGTTGGAGTGTAGATATGAGAATTAAGACTTGATAGGTGAAGGAGGATTGATGAAAGCTTTTCTACCTTAGTCACGCTCTTTCTTTTTCAACATCGCTTTCTTTTTTAACCTATCCAACCTAAGCCAACTCCCGTCTCACTAAACCTTTCTGACCTGTCATCCTGAGTGTAAGCGAAGGATCTATCCCTTCCAACCTTCAAGACCCATAGTACCAAGGGAGCCCAAATGTTTTCATAACTGCTCCAGCGCCTCATTTTGTGGTTGAATGATATGACTTTAGCATCAAGAGACTGCCAACAAAATTCAGCGCCTGCAGTATAGCAGAATAAGGCCAATTGTAGTTTAAGAAAAGAAAGAACCAAGTAGTGAGCTTATTAAAGCCATGAAGGACTGAACTCTTAAGTGATGCTCGATACAAATAATGAAAGACTGTTGTGCGTTGGCCCGGCCGGTCTACGCGGAGCGATTAGACCCGGCCTTGATCTTTTTGCTCTACTTTTTGTATCAAGACAAAAAGTAGAAAAAACCGCATAAGAGGACAGAGCGGGAAACAGAAAGAGAGCGAGAGCGGGGAAGATTTAAGAGTGCAGACTTAAGAGTAGAGACTTAAGAGTGGAGAACAGAATTAATAATGATTTGTTCTTTTTAAGCTTCTTGTGAGGACACAAGAAGGGCGGGTACCCTAAAGCTGTTGGAGGACACAAGCAGGAGCGGCTAGAGCGAAAATGCATGTGAGGACACAAGCAGGTGCGTGTGGTAATTATAGTCCAAGGCTTTAAAAAATCCATTTTTAATACACAAGCAGGGCGGGCGTAGGGCGGTGCATCTTCGTGCTTCTCTGCGGACATTTGCGCTCCTTGCGGTTAAAAGAATTAAATAAAAATTCAATCTATACTTTTGCAACCATGAAAACGGGACCTATCATCATCCTGGAAGATGACCTGGAAGACCAGGAATTTATGACTGAAGTATTCAGATCACTTGGCGTGAAGAACGAATTGAAATATTTCCCCGAAGGGCAGGCCGTATTGGATTACCTGAATATAACCACCGACAAACCTTTTATGATCATCAGCGATATCAACCTGCCAGGTATGGATGGACTCGAACTGAGGGAGCGGATTGAAAAAACGCCTTTCCTGAAAAAGAAAGCCATTCCTTATATTTTCCTCTCCACCTCCGGAGAAAAAGAAGCAGTCACCAAAGCATACGACCTTGCGGCGCAGGGATTCTTCATGAAACAAAATACGATGGCACAATTGACAAAAGTGCTGAAACATATACTGGATTACTGGGCTTATGCCAGGCATCCCCACGATTGATCCCCTTTATTTTTAAATTAATCATAGTGTTTGAAAAGGGTAGCATTGTCATCCAGGCTGGTTCCTATGTCACTATAAAATGAAATTGTTCTTTTCTATTGGTTCTCTTCTTCTCCTGAACTTTAGCATCCATCAGCGGTTTCATCAATGAATTTTTTGTGTTTGCATTTGGGAAATTTATGTAGCAGTTTCCTCACAGATTCTCCTTCAAAGCAATGCCTTGTTTAACAGGGCTTCATGGATCATCAAAGGGTGCATAACAAAATTTATGGACCCATAATCGCCCTTACGTTCATTCATGAATCAAAAATCATTTCAATGAACAAAACGTTTAATAGGTCCGGCAATTTTAGCAGGATCCCTTTTTATTCCTTAATGGCAGGTGTACTGGCACTTACTGCGTGTGACAGTTCAAAAAAAGCAATGTCATCTTCATCAACGGGTGAAGCAAGAACAATTCCATCGTTGAAGCCGGCAGGACTAAAGCCAACATGGGCACCTTCAATTGATAATAACATGCTTGTAGTGATGGAGAAACTTCAAAGCTATCAAGCTCCTCCCATTGAAAACCTTACCGCTGAAGAAGCACGCAAACAGCCTTCACCTACAGATGCTGTAATGGACGTGATGCGGGAAAATAATATCCCGATGCCTGTATCTATGGTTGATACCATGGGTAAGGACATCCTGGTTGCCGGCGGATCCATTCACGCAAGGATCTATACGCCACAGAATGGCATGGCGGTAAAACCAATCATAGTTTACTACCATGGCGGCGGCTGGGTGATCGCAGACCTGAACACCTATGATCCTTCTGCAAGGGCTTTGGCGGAACAAACTGGCGCGGTGGTAGTATCCATACATTATCGCCAGGGACCGGAAAATAAATTCCCGGCAGCACACCAGGATGCATTCGCTGCTTACCAGTGGGTGCTGAGTAACGCTTCATCTATTGGCGGCGATCCAAAAAAGATTGCAGTTGCAGGAGAAAGCGCAGGAGGTAATCTTGCCTGTAATGTGAGCCTGATGGCTCGTAACCAGGGGATCATGATGCCGGTTCACCAGCTTTTGGTCTATCCAATTGCCAACAACGACATGAATTCCACATCGTATGTGACCTATGCCAATGCGAAACCATTAAGCAGGCCCTTGATGATGTGGTTTGCCCGCAATTACCTGAATACAATGGAAGATGCATCCAACCCAATGATCGCTCTTGTAAATGCTGATCTAAAGGGCCTGCCTCCAACAACCATCATCGCGGCAGAAATTGATCCTTTGCAAACCGAAGGAAAGTTACTTGCTGACAGGTTAAAAAATGCTGGTGTTTCTGTTGATTACCAGTTATATAAAGGTGTAACCCATGAATTCTTTGGAATGGCAACCGTTGTTGCCGATGCAAAAGATGCGCAGGCATTTGCGGCAAGGAACCTTAAAAATGGATTTGCCTCCGGCATGAAATAGGTGAATGTTTGCCTCTAACCCAAAGGGCCGGATCATTTCCGGCCCTTTTTTATTTGGGCCCTGGTAACTGAGAGCAGGACGCCTGCATGAGGTTGGCATTATTTTAATATAATCAAAACCTGATGGGGAATTTCCCAGCAGTGCGGTGACCAGATGGCCTTAGTAGCTTATTTTTGAAGGTATTGCTTTAACCATTACTTGTTGAAAGCCATTGAATTCCGCTCAAAATCATTGAATACCGGCCCGATTGGTCATTAAAATATTTTATTAACCACCTTTCTATATGCCTCCAAAATCAAGAAAAGTCTCAACCAACTACATACAATTACCCAAAACCCCAACTGGCATCAAAGGACTTGATGAAGTAACAGAGGGCGGTCTGCCTAAGGGAAGGCCTACCCTGGTTTGTGGCAGCGCAGGTTGTGGTAAAACCCTTCTTTCCATTGAGTTCATTGTTCGGGGGGCGGTAGAATACAATGAGCCTGGTGTGTTCGTTGCTTTTGAGGAAGATGCGGAAGAACTGGCACAGAACGTAGCCTCACTTGGGTTCGATCTTAAAAAGCTGGAAAAAAATAAAATGATCAAGGTTGATCATGTGCATGTGGACAGGAGTGAAATTGAAGAAACAGGGGAATACGACCTGGACGGATTATTTATCCGGCTGGGATATGCCATTGACAGTATCAAAGCCAAGCGTGTTGTCCTGGATACGATCGAGAATCTTTTTTCAGGCTTAAGCAACCAGACCATCCTCAGGGCTGAATTGCGAAGACTGTTCGGATGGCTTAAAGATAAAGGCGTAACAGCCATCATCACGGGTGAAAGAGGTGAAGGCAGCCTTACCAGGCAGGGCCTGGAAGAATATGTTTCTGATTGTGTGATCCTTCTTGACCACCGTATTATTAACCAGATCTCAACAAGAATGTTGAGGGTAGTGAAATACCGCGGATCCATACATGGAACCAATGAATATCCTTTCCTGATCGATGAAGAGGGCATTTCGGTTTTACCTGTCACTTCTCTTTTACTTGAAAATGAGGTTTCTACCCAAAGAATTTCAACAGGCGTTCCTGCACTGGATGGCATGTTGGGAGGAAAAGGATTTTATAAAGGAAGCTCAATCCTGGTCTCAGGTACAGCAGGTACGGGCAAAACAAGTCTTGCAGCCTATTTTGCTCATGAAACCTGCAAAAGGGGCGATAAGTGTATCTACTTCGCTTTTGAAGAATCACCCAAGCAGATCGTCCGCAACCTGAAATCCATCAGCATTAATCTTCAGTCACATATTGATAAGGGTTTGCTGGAAATGCATTCTTCCCGCCCGACCTTGTATGGTTTGGAAATGCACCTGGTAGCGATCCATAAAAAGATCAAAAAGTTCAAACCAAAGGTGGTCATCCTTGATCCCATCACCAACCTGATCACGGTGGGTTCGGTCAGCGAGGTGAAGGCCATGCTGATCCGCCTGATTGATTTTTTGCAGAAAGAGCAGATCACCGTAATGTTCACTGCCCTTTCTTTAAATAACATCATTAACGAACAAACCGACGAAGGCGTATCATCACTGGTGGATGTATGGCTGCTGGTGCGCGACATTGAATCGAACGGGGAACGCAACCGCGGCATGTACATCATGAAATCAAGGGGCATGAAGCACTCCAACCAGGTCCGTGAATTTATTATAACCGATAAAGGTCTTGATCTTGTGGATGTTTACCTGGGAACAGAAGGCGTACTGACAGGCTCTGCGCGTATAGAGCAACAGCTGAATGAAGTTACCGGGGCAGCCATGCGCACACATGCACTGAACAGGAAAGAAGTGGAGATCCAGAGAAAGCGAAAAGTACTTGAGGCGAAGATCGCTTCGCTGCAGGAAGAATTTAATTCAGTCCAGGACGAATTGAATAAATCATACATTGAAGAAGACCTGAAAAAGGAGATCATGGAAAAGAACCGCCAGCAGCTGATTCAAAGCAGGCTCACTAAAAACACAGGCAATGGCAAAAGCGAGTAAAACAACAAAGAGAAAAGATTTTAAGTGGGAGCTTAAATTATATGTTGCCGGCAATACCGTGAAGTCAACTACCGCATTGAACAATCTTAAAAAATATTGCGAGGAGCATTTGAAAGATCAGTACAGGATTGAAGTGATCGACCTGCTGGTTCACCCACAGTTAGCTGCAGGTGACCAGATCCTGGCGGTCCCTACCCTTGTGCGCAAGGTGCCGGTACCGATCCGGAAGATTATAGGAGACCTTTCCAATGAAGAAAAAGTTCTGGTGGGCCTGAATATAAGGCCTGTAAAATTGTAACATGACTGGAAAGGAAGACAGGAAGAACAAATCCGACCGGGAAAAGGCAGAAGGTAAAGTTGAATATGTACTCCGGTTATATATCACAGGAGCTACGCCAAATTCAATCCGTGCTGTCAACAATGTGACGCTGATCTGCGAACAACATTTGAAGGGAAGGTATTCCCTGGAGATCATTGATGTATATCAGCAGGCTAAAATCGCGGAACAGGAACAATTGATCGCCCTGCCCCTGCTGATCAAAAAACTTCCCGCGCCCGAGCGCAGGATGATCGGCGATCTTTCCAATACAGAAAAAGTTTTAAAAGGTCTTGGACTTTTAACTTAATGGAAAAAAAGGAACTGAAATATAAATCGAAGGAGCAACTGGAAACCGAGCTGGAAGAACTGCGTGCCCGGCTGGAAGAAGCCAATGAGACCATTGAAGCCATCCGCACAGGCCAGATCGATGCGCTGGTTGTACAGGGAGATAATGGACACCAGTTATACACGTTAAAAAGCGCTGACCAGACCTACAGGGTCTTCATTGAAAAAATGACGGAAGGCGCAGTAACGCTGAACCCTGATGGGAAGATCCTTTACTGCAATTCCCAGTTCGCTGCAATGGTAGGATTACCATTGTCGCAAGTAATTGGTATGCCCTTCGAGAATTTTATCGCACCTGACAACCTTGAACAATACAGGGAACTATTTACAAAATGCTGGAGGCTCGATTGCAAAGGAGAGCTGTGGCTGATCGCAGGAGAAAACAATACCCCCGTTCAATTGTCACTGACAACACTTGAACTGGAAGAAGGTGTTTCGTTGAGCATCATCCTGACCGATCTGACCAACCAGAAAGAAACACAACGTCAGCTTACCAAAAATAATATTGAACTCGAAACCGCCAACGAAGCACTGGAAGCCAGTAACCACGATCTTCAGCAGTTTGCTTCGGTTGCATCACATGACCTGCAGGAACCTTTGCGGAAGATCCAGATCTTTTCCAACCTGATGAAGCTGAAGCAACCGGAACTCTCTCCTGAGTCAAGCAGGTACCTTGATAAGATCATTGATTCATCCAGCAGAATGAAAACACTGATCATAGACATCCTGAACTATTCACGGCTTTCGGCCAATGAAGTGGAATTGGAATGCATTGACCTGAATGAGCTGGTAAAGGAACTGGTTAATGATTTTGAACTGATCATTGAAGAAAAAGGCGCTGTTGTTAAGATTGAAGAACTGCCCTGCCTTCATGTAAATAAAGGCCAGATCAGGCAGGTATTTCAGAACATCATCAGCAACGCGCTGAAGTTTTCGATCAAAGGAAAAGCGCCCGAGATCTGGATCAGTTCCAAAAGGATCAGGGAAAAATCATTCAGCAGTATGGAGGACAAGGAAGGTGGCTATTATATGATCTCCATCCGCGACAATGGTATTGGGTTTGATGAAAAATACGTCAATAACATTTTTGCCTTATTTGAAAGACTGAACGCCAAGGATAAGTATGAGGGTACAGGTATCGGGCTTGCCATTGCCAAAAAGATCATTGACAAGCACGATGGTCTGATCACTGCAAAGAGTGCAGAAGGGGATGGCGCGGAATTCAAGATCGTTTTACCCATAGACTCAAATACTGCATCAATCTGACCTAATGTTACCCAGGAAAATTTTGTTAGCGGAAGACGACCTTGATGACCAGGCGCTATTCCGGGAATTTTTACAACACCGTACCGATATCACCATGATGCCTGTAGCTGAAAACGGTGTTGTGCTGCTGGAATACCTGGAAAATATCAGGCAGGAAAATAACCTTCCCGACCTGATCATCCTTGACCAGAACATGCCAAAAATGAATGGACTAAAAACATTGCAGGCATTAAAGGAAACTGACCGCTACGCACACATCACGGTGGTCATATATTCTACCTACACAGATCCGGAATTGATACGAAATGGCTTCGGAATGGGAGCGGCCCGCATCCTTCCCAAACCGATCAGTAAAGCAGGCTATGAAGAAATGATCGACGACTTTTTGAAAGCAGTAGGGTAAAAGAGATTTCACTCAAAGACGCGGAGAATACTGACTTAAGAGTGCAGACTTAAGAGTAGAGACTTAAGAATTGTAGTGATGAGAGATGACTGATGAAAGCTTTCCAATTTAAGCCTACTTACCTCCTATCAACCTCTCCGGCCTAAGCCAACTCCGTTTCAATAGACCCTCTCTGACCTGTCATCCTGAGTGTAAGCGAAGGATCTAAGCTTCCAACCTACAATCCCCATTGTAACAATATGCCCAATGAATTTCAGAAATGGTCCATCGCCTCATTTTGTGGTTAAATGAAGTGCCACTCCCATCAAAAGCCTGCCAACAAAATTCAGCGCCTGCAGTATCCTCGAATAAGGCCTTTTGTTGATTAGGAAATGCTTGAACCAGTAGCGAGCATATTCTAGTCACGAAAGACTGAACTCTTAAGTGATGGTCGATGCCAGAAGTGAAAGACTGTTGTGCGGTGGCCCGGCCGGTCTACGCGGAGCGATTAGACCCGGCCTTGATCTTTTTGCTCTACTTTTTGTATCAAGACAAAAAGTAGAAAAGGCCGCATTAGAAGAGTGCAGGGAACATAAAGAGAGCGAGGAAGACTTAAGAGTGCAGATTTCAGAGTAGAGACTTAAGAATGGATAACAGAATTATAAAAATGTTCATTCCTTAAGCTGCTTGTGAGGACACAAGCAGGGGTGTCGTGTGGGAAGTGGCCTCGCATAAGTTCTGCCATATGAAAAGGTTTTGGCAGGTAGTCATCTGCCCCAGGTTCAAGACCCGTCATAGAAGACCCCACCTACCTTTCAGTAAAGATGAACCCCGATCTTGAATCCTCCTGCTGACCAACCTGAAAGAATGCAATTGTGCATAATCATCCCGCTGGAACGCTTCTAATGATCAAAGACCCGCAACTGCGTGTTGTCAAATGCGGAAGGCAGGAGCCACTGAATACGGAAGCCCTCTTTAAGAGGTTCAATAAAAAAATAATCAGAAACATCCACCGGTCTTGGACTGGTCATTGCAAAAGCCATAACCAACCTCTACGGCTTCATGCTCAGCTATACCTTCGATAACTTACACGAAATGGCTATAGAATTTTTAAAAAACTCCTTCCACCCCAAACATTCCCAATTCTTTTCCGAATAGATTTTGACCTTTGCCACGTAAGCCAGGAATATGAAACCCGGCAATTGGTGTAAGGCTTATACTCATATTTTTTGCCTTTTTGTCTTTCAAAATAAAGTAGTGGTATGCAATAGAATGGTCTTCGGTTTGTTAGACAGTAAAAAGGCAGATTGATTGGCTGAATTTTTAATTGTAAAACAAAAAGGCAGAATATGAAATTGATTATGATCACCGCCCTGGTTGCGGTTGCGGCAGGATTTATCTTTTGGAAAGACATCAATGGAATTGCAAAGCCCGTGGTTAAGTCTGAAAAATTTGAGAGAGAAAAGACGGGTAAGAACAAGGACAAAGGAACGGCTACGGATGTCCGCATTATGGATCGCTGGGATCTGCCGGCTGAGTTAAAAGAAGTTTCAGGCATCGCCATGATCGATAACGACCGTTTTGCCTGCGTGCAGGATGAAGAAGGCAGTGTCTTTATTTTTAACAAAGCATCCAAACAGGTTGAAAAGAAAATAAGCTTTGCGGGTCCGGGTGATTATGAAGGCATCACCGTAAAAGGAAATACTGCTTTCGTTGTAAGGGCAGATGGCAGGTTGTATGAAGTGGAAATGAATGCTTCCAAAGCAAACGCAAAGGAATACGATACGCCACTGACCTTGGATCATAATATCGAAGGGCTTTGCTATGATGCAAAGAACAACCGTTTGCTTCTTGCTACTAAAGACGGAGAACCTGGCAATAAGGATTATAAAGGCATTTACGCATTTGATCTTCAAAAAAAGTCCATGGCATCAGAACCTGTGATGAAGATTGACCTGGATCACCAGGTCTTTTCCGGTTCAAAGAAAAAGAACAAGGTCATTGCGCCATCTGCCATTGGCATCAATCCAACTACATCACAGATTTACATTACCGATGGACCAGCAGCAAGGTTGCTGATCATGAATTCTTCCGGCAACATTGAAAGCCTGCTGCAACTGGGTAAGGAATTTGCACAACCGGAGGGCATTACGTTCGGATCAAAAGGAGAAGTTTATATTTCCAACGAAGGAACAAAGCAGCCCGGGAATATTATGCAGGTAGAGATAAGGTAGTTTATTGTTTTTAGTTTGTGGTTTATTGTTGTTTCGGATTTTCTTGATAACCATTTGGGTAGTTTAACCTCAAAGGACGCAAAGGGTGCAAAGGATCGCTAAGATTTCACCCAGAGACGCGGAGTTATACAGGCTTAAGTGTGCAGACTTAAGTTGTAATGATGAAAGCAACTTCAAATTTTCTTCTCTATTGTATTGCTCTTCTTCTCTTTCTCTTTCCCTTTCTGGTTTTAATCTATCATTCTGCTGCGGATGATCTCCATCAGTGCTTGCTTGTAGCTTTCGCCAATCAGGATCTCCTGCTTCACCTGCTTCATCAATAATTTATTCCCTTCGATCCCTGCAATGCCGGCGATAGGAACGATGAAAGATTTCTGTACCCTTATGAATTGCCTGGATGGCAATCGTTCTTCAAGCTCCTTCATGCTGGTGTAGACGAGGGTTTTTTTGCCACCCCTGTGAATGGCCACATAATTATTCATGGCTTCTATGTATTCGATATCCGACAGCTCGATCTTCAGCAGCTTACCTTTTGATTCTGTTTTGACAAAAATATAGGTCTCCCCTTCATCAGGAATAATACCTCCCTCGTCTCCGGCATTCAACTGCCTTGCTGCCCGCTGCACAGCAAGCAGGAACCTGGGAAATGGAATGGGCTTTAGCAGGTAATCAACCACCTCAAGGTCGTATGCCGCCACCGCAAATTCACTGTATGCCGTTGTCAGGATCACTTTTGCCTGGGTGCCTACTGCTTTTGTAAAATCAATACCCGACAGCTGTGGCATCTGTATATCAAGAAAGACCAGGTCTACTTTCTGTGCAGCAACCATTTGCAACGCTTCCATCGGGTTGGTAGTGGTGCCAAGCAATTGCAATTGGGGCGTCTGGCTCACGTAATGGGACAGCACGTCAATGGCGTCCAGTTCATCGTCAACAATGATGCAGGTAATCATAGCTTATTTATTATCAGTTCCGTTGTATAAAGGTGCTCCTGGTCGGTGATCATTAAGCGGTGCCGGTCACCATATACCAGCTGTAGCCTTTTTTTAATATTATCCAGCCCGATACCAGTAGACAATTCTTTTGGTCCCTGCTTCTTTTTATTCCGGCTGAAATAACGCAGGGTACCGTCATTCAACTCAATAGTGATCCGGATAGGGTGTTCTGTATCGGAAAGGTCGCCATGCTTGAAAATATTTTCCACCAGTGTGATCAGCACAAATGGAATAATGACCGCTCCATTCACCACACCTTTCACCTCCAGTTCAATACCCAGGTTATTCCTGAACCGGAACTGGTTTAATTTGATCACGTTCCTTACATGCTCGATCTCGTCCTTTACAGTAACTTTTCCATCTACCGTACTTGCCTCACCCAGCGCATAGCGCATGATCTCACTTAAGGTTAGTATTCCTTCTGCCAGGTCTTTGGAAAGCGGCAGCGAACGGGCATAAAATGAATTCAATGTGTTGTGAAGAAAGTGCGGGTTGATCTGCGATTTCAAAAAATTAAGGTCTGCCTCCATCTTCTCCACTTCAAGCTGCAGTTTCTGTTCCTGTAAAAGCTTGTGTTTTTTTCTTTCGTCGCGCAGGTTATTTACATAAGCGATTAATATACCAAGACCAAGCATGCTTAATCCAAGCAAAACATAGCCAAAGATCAAAGTCCCTAATGGAAGCGGATCATCTATGTTGCTGCTCAGTGGAAGGTATTGGTCAACCACCAGGTTGTAAAGACAAACTGTTGCGAGGCCGGCAAGGCATGGAAGCATGAAGGTGTACCATGATTTCCTTGTTTGAAACAAATGATGGAACCAGTTCAGTATAAAGAAATAAAAGACCGTGGTGGCAACAATGCCAATGCTTTGATTCACCAGGTACTCCCTGTAAGCTACCCAGTTAAAACGATCTCCCACCGCCACCTTCAGGACATAAGACAACACCGTAGTGAAAAATGCAGCCAGGAATACGCCAAGGAAAACTTTTCCGAAAGTGTATCGCCTGCTGGATGGAAGTGGGAACAACATGAGTTTTAAAAATAAGGATAAGTGAGCTGACTGTTGGATGACAACGGGCCCATTAAGTATTTTGTACCGGTTACTGAACACGCTTCATTTCACTTTCTGCGCTGCTTTTCGCCTGCCTTGCAGCTTTCACAGTGGACTTACCAAACCGCCAGGTGAATGAAACCTTTGCCTGCCTGGTTTCGTTTTTACGTGTAAAGGTTGTATGCTGCCCCGCGAAGAAAGCATTGCCTTCAAAACTCAGGCTGTTGAACAAATCACTAACGGCAAAACGCAACAGTCCTTTTCCATCAAATAATCCTTTCTGAATTCCTGCATCTACACTCCACATTCCTTTTGACCTCAGGTTGCTGCCATAGATGGTTGGTGAATTATAAAAACCGGTCAGCTCACCTGTCCAGGACTTTCCAAACTTCAAACTGTTCTGCGCAAAGAAATTAAACCCGGTAACCCTAAGGTCCAGTCCGCGGCCCGGACCAAAATCCGCTTTGAACTTTTTATAATGTGCACCTGCGCTGGCCACAAGGCTGTAGGATCTGTATTGCAAAGGATAGGTCATATTCAGGCTGATCACATCCTGCGCGCCTAAATTCTTACTGGTCACAAATGATTTTGATTTTTCAATGGTATCCATCAGTTGCACGAAAAGGTCTTTCACATGGCTATAGTTGAGCGTGGTGCTGAATTTCTGGTGATACAGGTAGGTGATGCCAAAGCTGTTGGTGTACTGGGGCTTCAGGTCAACCGACCCTCTTTGTGAGGTGTATTCATCCACTTTAAATTCAAAAGGGTTGAGGTCCTGGTAAACCGGCCGGTCGATCCTGCGGCTGTAGGAAAGGCTCCATTGCTGGTTTGGGTTGCCATTGAAAGTAAGGGCAGCACTTGGAAACAAATCCAGGTAGTTCCTTGAAAAAGAAGAATCATAAGGAATGTAAGATGCTCCTGCACTTTTCATCCCCGTGGACCTTCCCGTTGAAGTGGTATGTTCCATTCTAAGTCCACCCTGGATGATTATCTTCTTCCATGACTTATTATAATTCACATATCCCGCACCGATCATTTCCCTGTAAGCAAAGCGGTTGCTGCGTTCCCTGTCAAGGATTTCATTTCCTCCTTTGACATCATACCGCTTGAAATCATTATCACTATGCACGGAAGCCCACTTTCCTCCAATACCCAGCTTGCCTCCTTTCAGGTCCTGCTCGTAATCCGCATTCATGGAAGTGATCCTGATATCTGTTGGTGATATCATTCGATAAATAACACGGTCGATCAGGTTGCCATTCAGATCCACATAACTGTTTGGCTGGAACTGGTCCCCATTGATATGATAAAAAGCATGGTCTGCATTCACGTTCACCGTTCTTCCCTTTTCATTGGCATAACTATAATTCAGGTTGAAAGAGAGGCTTTGCCTTTGCTGCTCCCAGGTATTGTCTGCAAGTAGGAAGCGGTCTACCCTACCTGCTGGCTGGTAAGCAATAGCAACAAGACTGTTGTTCGTGATGTAAGGCGTGCTTTTGTTACCATTGAAATTCATGCCTATCGTGGATCTTTTATTAAGCGAATAATCCATTCCAGCCTTGAACTGGTGGTTAGGCCCCGTAACATAAATGGATCCCTGCTGATCGAACAGGGAATCAAGAACAGTCCGGCGTATCGTGATCTTTGTCCTGTTCTCACCTCCAGTATAATTATAATTACCAAAAAGGTTCACCCTTGCATTGCGGTAGTTCAGTGAAAATCCCCCATTGTACTTCGCATATACGCCCTGATTATATCCCGCAGTCAATGATCCATTGGTTCCGAACGCCGTATTCTTTTTTAACCTGATGTTGATGATGCCTGCATTACCGGCCGCATCAAACCTTGCCGAAGGATTATGGATGATCTCAAGGGCTTCAACCGAAGAAGATGGTAGCGACTGCAGGTAAGCTGCCAGGTCATCCCCAGATAATGGCAGTGGACGGCCATCAACATAGACCCTCACGCCATTCTTTCCATTCAGTCCAATGCGGTCATCCTTATCAAGGGTCACGCCTGGTGACTTGCGCAATAATTCAAGAACTGTGTTGCCTGTTGCATTTACCGACCCTTCAACATTGATGATGGTCTTGTCGGCCTTCACCTGGATGAGTGGCTTTTTAGCCGTTATCACGATCCCTCCAAGGCTTTTTGATGCCTTCTGCAAGGTTATTGGGAGGAGCTGCACAAAACTGTCCAGCACAAAATCAGCCGACCTTACCGTGGCATGGCCAACAGTACTGATGGTGACAGCATAGGATCCCCGTGTAATATTTTGAAAGGTAAAGGATCCGTCCGGCTGGGTGATCTCCATTTTAACAACAGAGTCCTGTCCATGTAGCAAAGTGACAGTAGCACCCTGAACAGGCTGGTTGCTTTCGTCTTTTATATTACCCTTGATGGATTGCGCCTGTAAACTGGAGATCAGGATAAATTGCATCGTAAAAATGAAAAAGTATTTCATGGAAAAATGGTTTGTTTGTTTCTGATCGCAAACCTATTTTCATTTATACCCTGGTAAAAAACCGTTACGTGAAAGTGGAGTTGACCGTGGTGAAACCGGGTCAGGCAGATAATAATTGGATTTTGAAGCAACCTTGATCATCAGAATTCAAAAAAATGCGTGGGTATTTTGAACCCAACGCTGTGAAGGGAAGGTTTTAAACATGAAACCAAACACCTTAAAAATTTTATGGATCCGTGTTGGCCATCCAGCTAAATTTCCCTTAAATACAGCGGCCCCGGCAGGCCCACGTTTCGTTATAAAGCGTTAAAAATTAAACATTTAAATTTCCTTTCAACGGGTTAGGAAGGTTAGGGATTTTCTCTATCTTTCGATCCGCAACCATGACTTACAGACTCCTTGCCCTGACAGCATTTTTATTGTGCATGCAAATCATGCAGGCGCAATCCCAGCCTGATTATACAAGGCTTACCGATGATCCTGCACGCATCAAACAATTGAAAGAAGCCATAGATAAACGCTACAAAAAAGATGTTGCTTCTTTGAACGGCCCTTATCGCAAACAACTGGCTGAAGTTTACAAAGAACGCTATGACCTGATCATGGAAAGGTTCCTGAAAAACGAAGTCATTGCCGAGGCCAGGGTGCAGGAATATCTTCAGAAGATCGCTGATCAGATCATACAAAAGAACCCGCAACTTTCAGCGGCAGGGCCTGTACGGCTCCTGTTTTCAAGAGCATGGTGGGCCAATGCAGTGAGTCTCGGAGAAGGCACGATCCTATTCAACATTGGTTTGTTCAGCCGGCTGAATAATGAAGCCGAAGCTGCTTTTGTGATCAGCCATGAACTTTCGCATTATTACCTGGATCATGGCAACAGGAATATTGAGGCATACGTTACCACGATGAATTCGGAAGAATTTCAGAAAGCATTAAAGAACATCCAGAAGTCATCTTACAATAAGAACAAGCAGCTTGAAAACCTGGCGCTGAACCTTGGTTTTAAATCAAGAAGGCACAGCAGGGGATCAGAACAGGCAGCTGATTCTATGGCCTTGGAGCTGATGTTGAATACCGGCTTTGATCCTGATGGCGCATTGACCTGTCTTGCATTACTGGATGCCTCGGATAAGGATAAATACGCTGCTCCACTGAAGCTGGAGGAGCTGTTCAACTTTGCGGCCTATCCATTTAAGAAACGCTGGCTGGAATCGGAGACGCTTGCATTTACAGAAGATAAAGAGGAAGCGCAGGAATCAAAAAAGCTGGAAGATTCTTTAAAGACACATCCTGATTGCTCACTGAGGATCGAAGTGCTGAAAACTGCTATAGCGAAGCATAACCGTGCCGCTGGTAAAAAGTTCCTTATTGATGAAGCTACGTTCACTCAGCTGAAAGCAACATTCGACTATGAAGCGCTGGAATACTTATACGAGCTGGGGATGGTCTCGAGGGCCCTGTTCAATGCTTTGCAGATGCATAAACATGATCCTTCCAACCCTTACGTTGTAGGCTTTATCGGGAAGTGCATGAACAGGATCTACAAAAGCCAGAAGGACCATGAGCTGGGTAAGATCGTTTCCCTGCCTAGCCCTGAATTCGATGAAGAGTATAACAGTTTGCTTCGCATCATCCAAAACCTCAGGCTTTCAGAAATTGCAGCTTTAAACTATTATTTCCTTGATGCGCACATTGCCAATGGAAAGAAAAGTGAAGAATTCATTGCCGCACTGATCAGCGCTAAAGAAAATTTTGGTAAACCTGATGAAAAGCGTGAGTGGACCCAATATTATTTAAACAGTTTTCCTAAACCTAAATACGCCGTTAATTAATCAATTAAAATGAAAAAGAATCTTGTTATTCTCCTGCTGATGTTTTGCCTGGGCACCCAGGTGATCCATGCGCAGAACAAACTTTCCATTGATAAAGTTTATTCCGTAGTGCTGAGAAATTCAGGACCCATTGTAGAAGCGGAACAGATCAAAGGTTATTACTTCTTTTACCAGTCGGACAAGATCGATAAAAAGACCAACGAGTACACGCTGCAGATCCTCGACGAGAACCTGAACAAGGTAAAGGACATCAAGTTCAACGACTCCAAGACCATCAGCCTGCTGGAATCTTCTTACAACGGATCGTCCATGATGTTTGCCTTTTATGACAACGACCAGAACATGCTGGACTACCGCATTTACAACCTGGATGGCAAGAAATCATTTACCTACAGCAAGCCACTGGATAAATTATCCGAATCTTATTTCAGGATGTTGCTTGCCCAGAAATCAGAAGATGAAGGTGACAACCAGAACCTTTTCGACATCAATGCGCAGGGATTCCTGGCGCTGACGCCAATGAGGGAAAACAAAAAATATACTTACGAGGTAAGTTTTTACGGATCTGGTAAAAAGAAGACCTGGACCTACAATCCACTTGAAGATGGCAAGTACATGTCGGCACAATACCTTGGATCGAATGATTCTGTTGCGCTGCTCGAAGTGCTTAAAAAAGAAAAGCTGATGTCTAAGGACCTCGAATCCACTTTGGTAGGCATCAACCTGGCAACAGGTAAAAAAGCTTTTGAGATCAGGACCCAGGACGGCTCCCGCCAACTGTACCCAATGAACCTTTCAACCCTGAATGGTAACAACAGGGAATTTTTACTGATAGGCCCATACTACCAGGGCACTGAAAGGGTAATGCAGGATAAAAGCGATGGCCTCGGCATCTGGCTGATGAACAACCAGGGCAAGATCGTCAACAGCAAATACAATTCATGGGCAGGCGACATCAGCAAATTCATTAAGGTGGATCAAAAGGGAAAAGTTGGTGACCTGGGATTTGTTTTCTTTCACAACATGATGCAGACTGAAGACGGCAAGTTCTTTGCCATTGGCGAAGGCTATAAGAAAACAGCCAATGCTTTGGGTATTGCTGCTGCTGTGGCCACAAGGTCATATAACTCCAATATGACCAAACTGGTGGTAACAGACATGCTGATGCTGCAGTTCAATGAAAAATTTGAAGTAACAGCGGCAACGATCTATGAAAAGAACAACAACAACTTTTCAATTCCCGGCTCTGACTTCTCCAATCCGCATACGCTTGCCATTGCTGCAAAGACCTATGGCGCTTTTGACTATACCTATACACAACCCGGAAAGAATAAAGCATCATTTGTCAGCGGTTATACGGATTATGAAAGAAGCAAGGACTATAAGGGCATGACCTTTAATTCCATTTCTTATTACGATGGCGCAATCACCAATGACAAGATCAACCTGAAGACATCTGCCAGCAGCATCCGCATCCTGCCTGCCAAACCAGGATCTGTTTTACTGGTGGAATATTTCAAAAAAGACAAACGCCTGGATCTGAGGTTGGAGAAAATCAATTGAGTGATCGTGAGACGGGAGACGTGAGACGGGAGGCTAGGGAACTGTGAGGCGTGAGACGTGAATCGTGAGGCCATGAAGGGGAAGCGTTTTAAGTGAGACGAGTTAGGAATTAATAAATAAAATTAACCGCGAAGGACGCAAAGGTTACGCAGAGGAACGCAAAGGGTTTTCATAGTTGATATGACTCCTCCTTTACGCTTCTTTGCGAACTTAGCGTCTTTTGCGTTTATTCCATTTACGCAAATGGACAAAGTAAAAAATTCATACTTAAAGAACCAAAAACTTCCTCCGTCTCCCGTCTTACGTCTCACGGTTCCTTAGCCTCCCGTCTCACGTTTCACGCCTCACGATTAAGTCTCACGTCTCACGATAACAACGATCTTCCCCCTCGTCTTCCCTGTTTCCATCTGGCGATGGGCAGCTGTCATTTCATCGAAGTTAAAACGATGAGATATTACAGGCCTGATGATGCCTTCTCTTAATAACAACGCCAGCTCCGCCATGTCGCTGCCGCTGGATTGTACCAGGTAATTTCTTGCCTGCAGATCTTTTGCCCTGATGGTTTCCTGCAAATGTTCCTTGACCCCTCCTACAATGGAAAAGAGGGTACCGCTCTTTTTTAAAACTTCCAAGGATCTTGCAGTGGTATCTCCTCCAATAGGATCAAAAACAAAATCCATGTCACGGACAACATCCTTCAGATCCTGGTGGTTATAATCTATGTGCTGGTCTATGCCCAACTGAAATAAAAATTCTTTGTTGGCTTCAGAAGAAGTGCCGGTAACCTTCGCTCCCAAATACTTTGCGATCTGCACGGCAAAATGTCCAACACCTCCTGCAGCTGCATGCATCAGCAGGTGCTGTCCGCGTTGGAGTCTGCCCTCATGAACCAGTACCTGCCATGCAGTAAGTGCAGCAAGGGTGCTTGCTGCTGCATCCTCATGAGATAGGTCATGAGGTTTCAATGCCAGTTGATCCTGGGGCACAGCAACGTATTCCGCATAAGCTTTTCCATGCCCCGGGAAATTGACCATCCCGAAAACAGCTTCACCTTTTTCAAATTTACCTGCTTCATTACCCGTTTCAACAACGACACCGGAAATATCCCAGCCAAGAATAACTGGTGGCTGTTGCTGCAGTGAACCATACAACGCGCCTCCTTTGCGGGTTTTTACATCTACCGGATTAATGCTGATCGCATGCACTTTCACAAGTACATCCCCCGGTCCTGGCGTTGGCTTATCAATATCCCTGAGCACAAGATTTTCCGGTCCTCCCTGTTCTGTCAAAATGATCGCTTTCATAAAAAAAGTTTTTAAACCAACTGAAACGTGAGACGTGAGACGTGAATCGTAAGGGAAAACAAAATTCCCTGCTCCCGCTCTGTTACCTCGCTTTCTTTCTCCGCCTCACGTTACACGTCTCCCGTTCCCCGTTCCTCATTCTCTACCTCGCTCTCGCTCTCCGCACTCGCTCTGTTTCCCTAGCCTCACGTCTCACGTCTTACGACTTCCGTCTCACGTTGCTTGCCTCACGCTTCACGTCTCCCGTCTCACATCTCACGTCTCACGGCTCCCGTTTCACGTCTCACGACCCAATAAATTCCCACGCACTTCGGTAAGCATCCAGTTCCTGCGCATAGGAAATAAATCCAGCGTAAAATGGCAGCACCGACAGTGTGGCACTGTCACCTATCACTACAAGCTTTTTCTTTGCCCTTGTCATGGCAACATTCATCCTTCGTATATCTGAAAGAAATCCAATAATATTTTCTGTATTGCTCCTGGTCATGCTGATGTATACAACATCCCGCTCCTGTCCCTGGAAACTGTCGATTGTATTGACTGAGATCCTGCCGTCATGATCTTTCAGAGCAGGTGAAGCTGCTGCCAGTTCCTTTAATACCTCAACCTGGTGCTTATACGGCGACACGACTGCTATGCTGGGAAAGTTTTCTGGATTGTTTGTTTCATGTATTCTGGATACAAGCCCTGATAAATGCGTTAACAAAAAAGCAGCTTCTTCGGGATTGCTGATGCTGGTGCCTTCCCATTTTTCCTCGAAGCCACAACCTGCAGTATCAATAAAAAGAAGCGGAGCATCATCCTGATCCAGTACCCGGTGCGCAACTGATGGATGCGCTTTCAGCTTTCCTTCATAAAACACAGATGAGGAATAGCCCATGATCTGCTCATTCATACGGTACTGCTCTTCCAGTAATACCACGGATTCAGGATGCAGAGCAACACATTTTTCGAGCAAGGTTACACTCAATCCCTGCCTGGCTGCTTCCTGCGATTTAACTGTTGGCGGTAACTGGAGGTGGTCGCCGGCCAGCACCAGCTTGGACCCTTTCAGGACCGGTATCCAGCAGGATGGTTCCAGTGCCTGACCTGCTTCATCAATCACAACAGTGTTGTATTTCAATTGCCGCACTGAATAATGATTGGCGCCAACCAGCGTGGCCGTGATCACCTGTGCTTTCGAGATCAGTTGATCGGTTATATATTGCTCCGTTTGTTCAATTTCCTTGCTGATGTTGCGTGCTTCAGCAAATAATGCCTTGCGTTGCTCCCGCTCTTCTTTTCCAAAATTCCTTTTGTATTTATGGGCAAGGTCCCTGAATTCGGCCGCTCTTTTTTTCAATCGCTTTATTTCTTTCATACCCGGATGCGCAGACACCTTACTGTCAAGCGTAAGGGACATCAGCCTTTCCGATACGCGGGCAGGGTTACCAACACGGATCACTTCCAATCCTGCCATTGATAATTTTTCGCTCAGCAGGTCAACTGCTGTATTGCTTGGAGCTGCAACCAGTACCTGCTGGCCATCTTCCTTGATCATGGCGATGATGGCCTGCACCAGCGTGGTGGTCTTACCCGTTCCGGGCGGACCATGCACAATGGCAAGATCATCAGCAGCAAGAATTTTTGTCACTGCTTCCTGCTGAACGGTATTGAGCCCGGGATAAGGATAAACATGTTTACCAATGAGGAAATGAGGTTTTCTTTCTCCTGTCAGTATTTTGACCAGGTGTCCTTCGTTGGATTTCTCCACCAGCGCATCCGCCGCCTTAAGAGCATTTTCCATTTCCCTGTAGCTGTTCTCATCAAAGACCACATCAACACCGAGCTTTCCATCGCGTGACCACTCGGGCAATTCATCCGTGCGTAAAGTGATCTTCATCCTGTCTCCGCTTTGATAAGATACAATGCCTTCCACGCGGTCATTCTTTGGATCATGATTGGAGAAAATTGCGGCGGACATTCCAAAACGAAACTGGTGAATGAGGTCCTGGTTGGAAGTACGTTCCACTTCTACAGTGAGGTAATCTGCCCTTGACATTTCAGTATCCCTGATGGCAATGGGATACCATGCAAGTCCATTAGCGCGCCGCTCCTGGACGGACATGGTCTCTGATAACTTTTCGTAAGACTTCCGGTCTTCTTCCTTCTCCATCCTGAGCAGTTCCATCAACCGCCTGAAATATTCCATGGGGCAATTTACAATCGCTTCGCGATTGTGTTTCTGGTTTTTGGTTTATGGTTTATGGTTCTTTAGGTTTATTCATTCGTTAGTGATTCTAATTGCGTAAAAGAGGAACCGCAAAGGAAGCAAATAACGCGAAGGTGCGCAAAGGCTTGAATGGGGATTGGAGAGATCAGGTTCATCTTACCATGATCAAAACTGGTTGGAGGTTTGTAGTATGGGAAACATGGAACATAAGGATCAGAATAAGAAAGCATGGATGAGCCGGGACCTCATACTGGGGCTGTTGACCATTACGCTGATCGGATTGGCGTTTTGGGTGGGCACAGCATTAAAGTCCAGGGATAAAAATGGGAAAGATTCAAGGGAACTGATGAGTGATGCCGTGAATGAAGCAAAACAAAAAGCGGTTAAGCTGACCATGGACATTTCTTCCATGTCCATAACCGGCATCGATGGAGATCTCATGAAGTTATCTAACCAGGTGGTGATTAGTAACCCTTTACCCATGGCCCTGAACGCTACCCGTCTTGATTATGCCATGCTGATCAATGGAGTGCAGGTGGGAGAAGGAAGCCACGCCCAACCCATTCACCTGCCTGCCTCCGGAACCCAGACCATCAAACTGCCCATGGTAATGCGCCTGGATGCTTTGAAATCCGTTACAGACAGAATGGATGCAGCAGGGAAGGATTCGGCCACCTATACTTTTCTGAACACTGTTCATTCTGACATACCCGTAGCAGGTTCCAGGAAAATGGAATTCAACATAGAGGAAAAACTTCCGGTGGTGCGCATGCTGAAATTAAAGACGGGTGATGCAGACTTCAGGAAGGCCGGATTGAAGAATACAAGCATGAGCATGACCATGCAGGTTACCAATCCTAATTCATTTGCCATAAGAATGAAAGATGCAGAATATTCAATGACCATTGATGGCGCGTCTACCATGGAAGGATCTATGCAGCAGGAAGTTTTGCTTCCGGCAAAATCCACCACTCCCATCAGCATGAACATGAACATGAAGACCGGCAAAGCCCTGAAGATGGGATGGAAAATGCTTTTCGATAATAAGGACTCCCGGTACCAGCTGAATTTCAGTGGCCTGCTCCTGTCCGAAAGTAAACTGATCAAATCAGCAAGCATGCGGATCAAAGATGAAGGAAGCCTTTATGAGTTGAAACAAGCGATAAAATAGGGGAATGTTCCTGGTTTTTGGTTTCTTGTTTCTGGTTCTGTGGGGTCTCGATCTTTCTTTTCGTTATTATGGCGTAGAGAGATTTCACGCAAAGACGCAAGGAAGCAGAGACGCAGGAATACAAACTTAAGAGTGCAGACTTAAGAGTAGAGACTTAAGATTGGAAGGATGAAGGAAAAATAAGGCCTGACCTATCAGACCTAAGCCCTCCCACTTCCCAGTTTACCTCCACGACCTGTCATCCTGAGCCAGCGGTGAAGGATCTAATCCTTCCAACCTTCAACGCCCATAGCATCTACAAGCCCTCATACTTTAAGCAAAGTTCCAGCGCCTCATTTTGTGGTTGAATGAAATGACTCTAAAATTAAAAGCCTGCCAACAAAATTCAGCGCCTGCAGTATAGCAGAATAAAGCCAATTGTAGTTTAAGAAAAGAAAGAACCCAGTAGTGAGCATATTCTTGTCACGAAAGACTGAACTCTTAAGTGATGGTCGATGCCTGTAATGAAAGACTGTTGTGCGGTGGCCCGGCCGGTCTACGCGGAGCGATTAGACCCGGCCTTGATCTTTTTGCTCTACTTTTTGTATCAAGACAAAAAGTAGAAAAGACCGAATAAGAGGACAGAGCGGGAAAGAGAAAGAGGGAAGCCTTAAGAATGGAGAATACCATTAAGAAAATGATTCGTTCCTTAAGCTTCTTGTGAGGACACAAGAAGGAGCGGGTGGTAACAATGCTTGTGGCGACGCAAGCAGGGAGGGTCTATCTATACAAAATCATAAATTATTGATGCATTTCTGTAGAAATACATAACCCCATAGTGCGCTAAGCAGGTAAAGAAAAACGCAAAGGAATACAAGCTGAAAGCCTTGCGCTCCTTTGCGTTCTTTGCGGTTAAATTTTTTAAAAGGATCTCGATAAATAACCGAAACCTTTTTTCTGTACGGAATCAGCTATCATCCAACAGCTATCAGCTAAAATCAATTAATTGGTCCTGTTCACCTCTTCCAAAGAGTTATTCCTGTTCTTCGTCTCTACCTTCTTGCCTTTACTAAAATGATAGCGTAGCGTTGCGCCAATGGTACGGGTACGGAAGTACTGGTCAAAGTCGTTGATATTACCTTCTATATCGGTCTTGAAGATCAGACGCTGTCCTTTAAAAAGGTCGGTGGCGTTGATACTTAGATCCAGTTTCTTTTTCAGGAAGCTTTTCTTCACGGCCATATCCACACGAACCCATGGATCGATCTGGTAAAGACCAGAGACGGACGGTCCACGGTACAGGCCATTCAGCTCTATTTTAAAATCCTTTGGCAGCACAATGGTGTGGTTGGACTGCAGCATATAGAATACCTGGTCATTGACAATATCCTTTTTGTTGTATTCCATTGTGAACTTGGTATAGGCTACGATGAGAGTGTTATTCACATCCCAGTTCTTCATGATGCGTACCGGTACAATAGCGGTCATGCTCAGGTTGTGTCCATCGTTTACATTGCCTGTATAGTAAATGGTTGTGGCGCTGTCTGCATTCAGTGAAGGCAGTTCGGAGATAACATCCTTTGTCATCAGGTAGCTCAGCGTAAGGATGTAGGTCTTTTTAAAAGTATTGGCCATGCTGAACGAGTGTGCATATTGCGGGCGCAGGTAAGGATTGCCTTCGATCCAGGTGTAGGGATCACGGTAGAATCTGAAAGGATTCAGGTTACCATAATTAGGCCGCTGGATCCTTCGGGTGTAGCTGTATCCAATGCCATAGTTCTCGCTGACGTTTTGCTGCACAAAAAGGCTTGGGAACAGGTTGGTATAGCTGCGTTCTGTCACTTGTCCTTTTGTAATGGAGTTACCAAGAGAATTGGTATGCTCTGCACGCAACCCTGCCTGTACGCTTAATTTCTTACCGAGTTTTCCGCTGTAATTCACGTATGCTGCATAAATTTTTTCGCGGTAATTAAAATGATTCGTCCTTTTTGGATCAATGATCTTTCCATTATTGTTGAAATAAAAGCGGGAATCATTATCAGAGATCACGCGGCTGGCCTTTGCGCCCAGCTCAAGTTTTTTCCCACCAGGTAATGGCCGCGTGAAATCAACCTTACCCGAATAGATATCAAAACCATTGGGGGTGTAGGTATAAAGAAAGTCTTTGACCGTTTGCGTTTGCCGCTGCAGGCTGTCGTAATAATTCAAAAAATCAGATTCTCCGCGGTTGGTGATCTTCACATAATCAAAGTCTGCGGAAAAGGTGGTTCCGTTCGTATCAAGCTTGCCCAGGTAATGCAGGTTGGTGGTGCGGTTGGTAAACCTGTTGGAGCTATAATTATTCGCATCGATGTACAGCGAGGGCTGACCGGGCGCATTGCCTAAATAAGTATCGGTAAGAAAATCAGATTTGGCTTTGTTGTTCACATAGTAGGTCATTACCCCAATGCTGTGACGGGTTGTTAGATTGTAATCAACCCCAATCCGTACGGCGGGCGGTCCCTGCACAACAAAGTTACCGGTAGCTACCTGGTCGAAGTAAGTGGTCTCGTTTCTTCCGTAAAATACCCTTGTAAAAGTGGCTTCCCTTCCGCCAACACGGCGTGCCATATCAACGGTCATGTAGGTAGTCCATTTGCCACTATTGTAATTGATGTTACCGCCCGAGCTGAAACCATGCTGCTTGCCGTTATAGTTATAGCTGCCATAAACGCTTCCGTTCATTCCCTGTCGATCGTTCTTTTTGAGGTTGATGTTGAGAATACCTGATGATCCTTCAGCATCATATTTGGAAGATGGATTGGTAATGATCTCGATGTTCTTGATGTTCTCGGCGGACATGCCCTGCAACATCGTTCGAAGATCATTGGCTGAAAGATAAGTGAGCTTGCCATCGATCATCACGGTTACTCCACTCTTTCCATTGAGTTGAATATTACCATCCTGGTCAATGAATACGCCAGGAGAACGTGATAGTACATCAAAAGCAGTGGCGCCTGCAGCCATGGCAGTGCCCTGAACATTCACCACCATACGATCGGCAAGTTGGGTAATGGTAGGCCTGAGCGCAGTCACCGTAACATCTTTCATGTTCCTTGGAAGTTCCTGCATGGTTAGCGTACCCAGGTCTTTGGATGGCGCATTGGGAGCTATATCAAAGGGCTCTGTTCTTTTTTCACCAAATCCAATGGAAGAAAACCGAAGAATAAACTTTCCCGGCGCAGGCATTTTTAAAGAGAAACGTCCTTCTGAATCGGTGAGCACCCCGGCAACAAAGACGGAATCGGCTGCTTTTAAAAGCGCAACGTTCGCGAACCGCAGTGGGGATGCCTTTTCATCTGTGAGCTTACCGCTGATCACAGCATCCTGTGCGAAGGCTGCCTGCGATAGGCACAGCAGGAATAATAAACACCGAGTGGCCAAAGAAACTTTTCTTTTGAGTAATGTTTTCTTCGGTTGGTTATAAAATGAAATAATTGTAAAGTTTCTTTCCATGATCGTGTGTTGTGTATGATACGGGCACCTGCACCGGTTGCTGTACAATTGGTTTCCAGATGCTTAGATCAACCAACCTACGAATTAGTTCGTTTGCAGGAACTGATGATACATGAACGGCAGCAGGAAAGGAAGGAGGGAGTTTCTGGTTTATGGTTATTTAGGTAGGATCATTCATTCCTGATTGCATTTGCGTAGAGAGGCATTTCACGCAAAGACGCAAAGAGGCAAAGACGCAGGAATACAAACTTAAGAGTGCAGACTTAAGAGTAGAGACTTAAGAAGTGGAATGATGATAGAAGGAGTTTCGCGGGAGTTCAGATGATAGACTATAGATGATAGAGTTAAGAGTTGGAGTGTAGAAATTGGAGTTGCGACTGGATAGGTGAAGGAGGATGATTGATGAAAGCTTCCCGATCTAAACCTGCTTATCTCCTATTCAACCTATCCAACCTAAGCCAACTCCGTTTCAATTAACCCTCTCCGACCTGTCATCCTGAGCCGAAGGCGTAGGATCTCCTCTTCCAACCTCCAACGCCCATAGTACCAAGGAGCCCAAAGAACTTCAGAAAAGTTCCAGCGCCTCATTTTGTGGTTGAATGATATGACTCTAACATTAAAAGCCTGCCAACAAAATTCAGCGCCTGCAGTATAGCAGAATAAAGCCAATTGTAGATTAATGAAACTTTGCAACCATTATTGAGAATCATCTTAACGAGAAAGACTGAACTCTTAAGTGATGGTCGATACCAGAAGTGAAAGACTGTTGTGCGGTGGGCGGGCCGGTCTACGCGGAGCGATTAGACCCGGCCTTGATCTTTTTGCTCTACTTTTTGTATCAAGACAAAAAGTAGAAAAGACCGCAGTAGCAGAGTGCAGGGAAACAGAAAGAGAGCGAGGGAATACTTAAGAGTGCAGACTTCAGAGTAGAGACTTAAGAGAAGAGAACAGAATTAAGAAGATGATTCGTTTCTTAAGCTTCTTGTGAGGACACAAGCAGGGGCGGGTGAGTGAAGCTTCTTGAGGATACAAGAAGGGCGACTTGGGAATAATGAATGTGAGGACACATGCATGGGGTTAGAAAATGGTGTTAAGGCGCAGGATCTTTGGCATGGGCAACAAAATTGTATTCTTCAGGGTATTGCTTTGCAAAATGGAGAGCTTTAAGGCGGGGTTGTTGGCGTAGAGCAACAACGGTATAAAAAGCAAAAGCAAAGTGGCACAAAGAATACAGGTTCTAAACTTTGCGACACTTTGCGTCCTTGCGCTCTTTGCGGTTAATGTAAAAGAGACTATACAAATAACTTTTACTCTGAAGGCCTTGCTTCATTAAAACTAACCATCCAGTGAATACCAAATTGATCGGTCAGCATACCAAAATAAGCCCCCCAGAAAGTCTTTGCCAAAGGCATGGTTGCAACACCGCCGGCAGCGAGTCCGTTATAGATCCTTGTTGCTTCTTCTTCGCTGGATGCATCCACAGAAATATGAAAATTGTTTCCTGCCAATACACTCTGGCCGGCTGATTCCAGTGCGTCCGATGCCATAAGAGCGTTATTTCCTATGGGCATGGTCACATGCATCACCTTGTCCCTGTCCTTTGCCGGAAGGTTCTCACTGCCTTCCATGTCGCTGAACCGCTTCAGGTCGTATTCCTGGTTGAAAACGGACTTGTAAAAATCAAAAGCCTCTTTTGTATTCCCGTTGAAATTTAAATATGGGTTGATACTGGTCATGTATTACATTTTAGTGGTGAGGGCGGGTTGCTTTTCCATGACGCCTTTCAGGTTGGTCAGGCCAACTTCAAGGTCTTTGCCGATCATCTTTTCCATGTTCATAAAAAGAAGCATGATATTCATTGGATACTTCATCCTGCTGGACAGGATCCACCTGACCCTGGTTTGATTTTCTGAAATGGCTTCTGTAACAAGGGAAGCATCTGCCCTGCCAGGGAATGGCTTGATGAAACGCAGTTCCGTATCCATTTTCTCACCTTCCCTGATCTCCCTGATCTCCTGCTCTCCTTTCCCGGCGTTTTTATTATCGCTGTCCCAGGCATAAACAAATCCAACGTTGCCATCTACACCTCTGTAAGTTTTTTCCATCGAAGGATCGATCTGCGACCACTTGCTGTACTTGTCCTGGTTCTTCAGAAACCTGATGTAGGAGAACACCTCCCCTTTTGGCTTGTTGATCACCACTTCTCTTTGCACTTTATAATCATTCTTTACAAAAAGCGCAACAATTAAAATAAGCGCAATAACCGAAGCGAGTACAATACCCACTGTAATTAAAATTTTCATGTGAAGTTGTTTTAGTGTTTTATAAAAATTGTATTTGTTCGTTTCCCGCTATCGCTCACTCTCTTTCTCACTTCCCTCTTGTTTTCCTCGCACTCGCTCTCTTTCCCGCTCTGGTTTTCCCTCGCTCTCTCCCCGCCTCCGTCTCACGTTTCACGCTTCATGCTTCACGCTTCCAGCATTGCGCACGCAAAACCATGTTCCTTCACAATGCGCATCACGGTATCGGAATGAAAATCCTTTCCTTCGATCCGCAGCACCTTATCACAATCCTGTAGATCCACATTGATCCGGCTTTGCGGAAAATGTTCCAGCAGGGCAGCTACCAGCATGGTCGCCTGTGCACGCTGCTCCACATCGGTTTTGAATACTTCTATCATAAAACATGTTATGAGACAATGGAAGATGAATGGGTGTCGCTTGCAGGCCTTGGGCTTCGCCTGCTTCCTTCAATGTGCCTGTTTGGGTCGTTACGGGTAGTCCTGTTATTAAAGATTATATGATCCACCGAAAACCTGCCGCTGCCCAGGATAAAAATCACAATGGAAAGAAGCATGTGGACAAAGGCCAGTTGCTTTACATCAAAGGTGTCCTTTTCATGTGCGATGAAGTACGCGACCACCATCGTAATGAAGATCGGTATGACTGCAAGCCGGGTAAAAAGTCCAATTAACACGAGAGCACCGCAAATCAATTCCGCGAAAATGACAAGGTTGAAGGATAGCTTTGCGCCAATGCCAATAATATCCGGGAAGTTAGCTGAGTAATTATCATAGGCCATTACTTTTCCATAGCCGTAATAAACGAATAGTCCGCCGAAGATCAGGCGTAACAACAGGATGCCAAGACTGGTATGAAGGGGATGCGGATCGAGAAGCTTTTTCATGTTGATGGTTTTGGTTATTTATTGTTTGTTCTTTGTCTTTTATATTTTGTTCATTACTGTGTACCAAAGATGCGTCACACCTGGCGATTCCATTTCCCTGGTGCGGACCAGCTGCACCTGCTCCTGCTCCGTTGCTCCGAATAATCGCGTGCCTTTCCCCAGGATGACCGGCACCAGGTGTACCTGTATCTCGTCCAGTAATCCTGCTTCCAGGCATTGCTGAGCGATATCCGAGCCGCCAATGACCGATACATGCTTATCCCCTGCTGCTTCTTTTGCTTTTTCAATGGCTTTCCTGATGCTCCTGGTCACAACAAGGGATGCATTCACCGGGATCAATTCCGGCGTTCTGCCTGATACAATGAAACAAGGTACCTGGATCGAAGGGAAAAGGGTGCAGCGGATGGCTGCTTCATAAGTACGTCCGCCGGTTACGATGGCTCCTGTCTGGCTGACCATTTCACGGATCACTTCACTGCTTCTGCCTGTAGGGCGAAGAAACTGCTGGTACCCGGTATTGTCTTCCATTCTATTGGTCCATTCCAGGAGGGGTTCTATGGCGTCATCCGGTCCGGCGATAAAACCGTCCAGCGACATGGATACATTCAAAATTACCTTTCCCATTTGAACTTTAAAAGTTTAACCAAGTTTTCCTCGATGATCACAGGGTAAAATTGCAAACGATCTTTTGAATCAAACGGGTGTAAAAACGCCAATGTAAGGGGTTGTCTGCGACAAAATCTTCCAGTAGCTTTAGCCCATGAAACATTTATCCATACTGGTACCGGAAGGCGATTGCAGCGTAACTAATATAGAAGGCACCCACCAGATCTTTTCGGAAGTAAATGCATTTCTTGCCCGTTCGGGTAAAGCACCCCTGTTCAAGATCCAGCTGGTAGGGCTAAGGAAAGAGGCACACATGAAAAAAGGCCTGTTCACTGTCCATCCTGATGTTCTGATCACGGATGATTTCCAGACAGACCTGATCATCATTCCTGCACTTCAGGATAATATGGAAAAAGCCATGATCATGAACCAGCCATTCATACCATGGATCATCAAACAATACAAGCAGGGAGCGGAGATCGCTAGCCTATGCTTTGGCTCTTTCCTGCTGGCATCCACCGGCCTGGTAAATGGTAAAAAGTGCGGTACACACTGGATCGCTGCCAATGATTTCCAGAATATGTTCCCCGAGGTACATGTGGTCACTGAAAAAGTAGTCACTGACGAAAATGGTATTTACTCCAGCGGCGGTGCTTATTCGTCGCTGAACCTTATCCTGTACCTGGTAGAGAAATATGCGGGCAGGGACATGGCCATTTTCTGCTCCAAAGTTTTCCAGATCGAAATAGAACGCAACAGCCAGTCGCCCTTCATGATCTTTAATGCGCAAAAAGACCATGAGGACGAGCCGATCAAAAAAGCGCAGCTATACATTGAACAGAATTACGGAGAAAAGATCACGGTGGACGAACTGGCAACGCTTGCAGGACTGAGCCGCAGGAACCTCGAGCGCCGTTTCAGGAAGGTCACTTATAATTCCATTGTGGAATACATCCAAAGGGTAAGAGTGGAAGCCGCTAAAATGAGCCTTGAAAGAAACCGTGAAAACGTGAATGAGGCCATGTACAAAGCCGGCTACACGGATAACAAAGCCTTCCGCACCACGTTCAAAAAATTTACGGGATTGTCACCATTGGAGTACAGGAATAAATACAACAGGAGGCCTGCGATGGCTGAGGCGTGATTTATCTTTAACGGCAAAGAACGCAAGGTTCAGAGCATGAATTTCTTTGCGGCTCTTCGCGATTCACTTTGCGGTGATGCCTTTCTACGTCAGATGGAATTACTAAAGATTGTTTGCATTTACACTGTATGAAAAAGATCTTAACTTCCTTATTTTTCCTTTTAGCTGCCATAGTTGCCAAGGCTGACTTGCCAGGGCCAGCCTACCAATATGATTTGTATTCACAGAACAAGCGCTTCTATTACAAGTCTATACCTTTTTACAACTACGACCAGACAAATTTTGGTAAGACCATCATTTACGAAGCCAAAACAAAAAGAAAACTGTACCAGATTGATCACTATTTGCCACAAGAGGCTTTTTTAAGCAATAACGGCAAATCACTGATTACTACACGTTATTGGATGTGGGGACACAAAAACTTTGATGACCAGGCCCTCATTGAATTCTATATTAATGGCAGAAACCTAAAAAAGTATTTTGTAAAAGACATTATTATCGACAGGTCAAAACTTCAATTCACGTCTTCACATACACTCTGGTATGACAAGATGTTCATAAATAACGATACGCTTTTTGTGCTGACATTGGACGAAAATGCAGTTCTGTTTGATGTTAATACCGCACGCATTATTGGAAGAAAGGAAAAATCATTTGTGACAAAGCGGTTTGACATAAAAAAACTTCCCGAATTAAAATCAATCGTGTACAACAAAATAAAATATCCTGATACTTATCAATTTCCAGACTTAATAAACAGCTCAAAATTTAAACAAGCACTAACAACAGGTTTGAATAAAAAAGAAGTTAAGGACTACGACAGTTGCAGGTTTTACATTATGGTATATGGTGCTATAGACAGGAAAGGGAATTGTGAAATATTTTTTCTAAGCACATCTGTTGACAGGGCAGAAAATAAAGACTGGGACAAGCAAGTTTCAGATTGGGTGAAAAGGCAGAAATATAAAACTACCCTTATTCCTGTGAATTGTGACAAGTGGGTTTTTCAGGAATACTTTTACCTAAAGTAATGAAAGGCTTTTCACAAAAGCCATCTACCATTATAAAGGCAGGTTGGCCTCTTGCAAACCTATTTGAAATGGGTACTCCAGCAAATCATCAGGAACTTTGAAATTTTTAATATTACCCGCCATCAGGAAGCTCTCCTTTGGCTCTACTTAAAGATGCGCTCTAAAATCATAAAAATCGTTCTCGGACTGCTGGTGCTTCTTGCAGTTGCTATCGGGCTGACATCTATCAATCATCCTGTTATTCTCAAATGGGTCACAGCTTCAGCAAGACATTTTGGCAAACCAATCCATGCTACAATTTATACAAACGGCCAGGTGAATAACCGGGTCAAAGTATTTTATACAGACGAACCCAATAATTACCTGTTAAGCCTGGCAGGATATGACAGCCCGGCCCCGTTCAAATTCATCAACATAAACCTGGAAGAAAAATGGATTGGGACGTCCTTTGGGACATCAGAGAAAGACTACGATTTTATTGCTGGGCATTTATTTCTAACAAATACAGGCCAGCAATTTTCTTCATTTAGGGACGAAACAAGAAAGAACAACTTTGATCCACAACTTTCATTTACTGACAGGCAACTTAAATTCAACATGCCACCAAATCAATTAGGATTTGATAGTGTAAGAATACTATTGCCTTAAAAAGCAAATGGAAGGTTAGTATCATCTAATATTTATTTCATCACATAACCTGTAAAACGATGGCGAAAAACAGTTTATTAAGAATGGACAATATGGGTATCGTTGTTGAATCCCTGGATAAAGCCATCGCATTTTTCTCAGAAATAGGTTTGAAGCTCGAAGGTCGGGCAACCGTCAAAGGTGAATGGGCTGGCCGTGTTACAGGACTAGGTTCTCAGCAGGTAGAAATAGCTATGATGGTTACTCCTGACGGACACAGCCGGCTTGAGTTATCAAGGTTTCTCACCCCTCCAACTATTTCTGATCATAGGGCGGCCCCGGTGAACGCGCTGGGCTACTTACGTATTATGTTCACTGTAGCCAACATAGACGAAATGGTATCCAGGCTTACTAAGCATGGTGCGCAACTCGCAGGCGAAGTGGTTCAGTACGAAAATTCATACCGCCTTTGTTACATTCGGGGAGTAGAAGGGATGCTTATAGGTCTTGCGGAAGAAATTGGTAAAAAGAAAGATAACGACATATAAAAGCTGTTATTAAATTCAGCCTGGCTTATAACTAAATAGACATCAGTTTTATTCTGAAAGCTTTCGATTCAACTAATTTGACTTTTACTAATGAATTCTACATAAAAGGGCTGCCTTAAGCTATTCTTGCCTTTAGTTTAAATATCTTTAAGATACTGCCTTTAAAAGCTTTACCAATTATCATCACTCCAATGGAAAGCGTTATTAATGATAACTATCCAATTAAAACATGGCTTTTGAGCCTTATTCTTGGGCCAGTAATATGGATATTGGGTTCAAGGTTAAGTATAGTGGAATTTCAATCGGCACGTACTTTATTTATTACATGATTTGCAGCGTTGGCCTGCGGATTAGTGTTTTCTCTGATTATTTTCATAATTTTTTTTATAAGCTTCAGGCAACTTGTTCAAAAAGGGTTCTCAAGTATTCAAATTCGTATTGCAACGAATCTTATTGCCCTTTTAGGTTTATATTTCCTTTCGCGGGCTTTAGATACTTTCTATAACATCAGAATACCATCAGACCTAATATTGTCTTATGGATTAGGTGTTTTAATAACCTCAATGGTTTATAAAATCAGGAAGTCGTATTTGGAAACGCCAATTTTATAAAGTGGTCCAAAAACTACTCTTCCCCTAACTATGAATTTCTTTAAGCAATCCACCTCGACAAGCCTGGCACGTTACCGTCAATGCAACATTGAGCTATGAAAATAGAAGTAATTAAAGGAGATATTACCAGAATTGAAGCAGACGCAATCGTGAATGCCGCCAATAGCTCTCTTTTGGGTGGCGGCGGTGTAGATGGTGCCATACATCGTGCAGGAGGACCAAAGATTCTGGAGGAGTGTCGTGCTATTGTCGCCCGTCAGGGTGGTTGCAAGACAGGTGAGGCCGTAATTACTACCGGGGGCAAGTTAGCAGCCCGCTTTGTCATCCACACGGTAGGACCTGTTTGGAATGGCGGGTCGTCTGGCGAAAGCGCCAAACTCGCCAGTTGCTATAAGAACAGCCTTTGCCTTGCCGTTGAGAATGGCTGCGAATCAATAGCTTTCCCAAACATTAGTACTGGTGTTTACCGATTTCCAAAGCGGGAAGCAGCCCATATAGCCGTGTCAGCAGTTCGGGAATACCTGGCTGAAAATAGTACTGAAATTAAAGTGGTGTTCGTATGTTTTGACCAGGAGAACTTTGATCTCGTTCAAAGAGAAACAGAGGCCTTACTTTAAGTCTCTAGCCACAGCAGCAGCACATCGAAGAACGATTTAGAACAATTGTACTTCAGTTTGACCAAAGCTGTCTCCCTCTGTAGAAATTCCTAATTGACCCCTGAACCATGAAATATTCGCAAAACATTAGTAAATGAGTAATTATCTTTTACAGCATTCGATTTCTTTAGCCAATACATTCCTGATTGAAAAAGGTATTACCATTTGTTACTCTAATTGTTGTTCTAATTGTTGCAGGGGTTATCGTGTATTTCTCTTTAGGCAGTGAGGTTACAAAAAACCTGGATACTTATATCTATGATCTGCCTTATGAAAAAGGTACCAGGCATAAGGTGGTCCAGGGATATGGAGGAAGGTTCTCTCACACCAATAAAGCAGCCTTGGACTTTGAAATGCCTGAAGGAACTTCAATTTATGCGGCCAGGGAAGGAAGCGTTTTTAGTTTTAAAGACGACAGCAATGAAGGAGGCCCATTCTCAAAGTATGAGCGAAAAGCAAATTATATCATTATTAAGCACAGCGACGGAAGTTTTGGATGCTACTGGCATTTGAATAAAAATGGTGTCCTGGTAAAAAAGGGAACGGTAAAAAAAGGACAATTAATTGGCTATAGTGGAAGCACTGGTTTTGTTTTAAGACCACATCTGCACTTTACAGTAAAACGAAAACTGAACTATGAGATCAACTCATTTGTCAGGACAAAGTTCCGTACAACTAATGGGAATGAACTTTTGGAAGGAGGCGAAACCTATGAAAAACCTTTGGAAAGATAATTCCACCTAACATACAAGCATACAACACCTAAGATTTAACCGGAAAAAATTGTTGTCCCCCTTTGAATCTGCTTTGTAACGGCCTTCTTGCATTTGCATATAGACTCAATGCCAAAGGATATTGGAAAAATCAAATAGATACAAGACCAGAGCTCCCATGTGAATCCATTGCAAGGTGTTTGATGTATATGGCGATGCATAAATTGGACGGCAAGGCATCCTTTAGATTACAAACACATTTTAGCAATAATCGGTCATACAAATATTCAGGTTGTTCAACGGATTGCTGAAGGAATGGTGTATCAGGAAAATTTTAAAAATCATATTGAAGGATTAGAACCTTGGCTATCAGCTTAACCTTGTAACTGTTTTACGTGTTTTCAGCAATGGATATCCCCCTCATTCTTCAAAGCATTTTGGAAAAAAAATAGTGTTTTTTAATTTTGCATCTATTCGATGTGATTTAAAAAAAACAGCTATGAAAAAGAGCCTACTTTTTTTCCTTTGCATCGGACTTTTTTGTATCCGTTGCAAAAAAGAAACCCAAAGTAACAGTGACCCATTAATTGGCAAATGGCAATTTTATTTGGATGGCATAACCCGAATGGGTGCAGATGCCTGCCAGCACAAAACGCAACCTGATGAGCTTTATTTCCAGCCTTCCGGTGCTCCATGCGTCAGGGACAATGTTTGGGAATTTTCACCCAACCGAATTACCCTTTATTCCGGAGCGGCCAAGTGCATCCCGGATGAACCAACTCAGGTGTTTCACCAATATCAAAGAACCGACAGTACCTTAACTTTCAATGCCAAAACCTATCGAATTGTAATGCTATCCAGTGACACATTAATCATTGATGGATGCCAGCAGCTAAATGTCAATATTCCTGGGACGCCGCCGGCAGGACCTAATTTTGCACGACTTGCCAGTAAGTTTTACCGCCTTAAATAGACGCATTACTAAATAAGGCTCAGGCAGGCACATTATGGGCAGACTTCATTGGTGAGAAAGGGTGTGCAGATAGCATTGGTGACAATACGGCCGCTGACCCGACGCAGCAGCACCAGCATATTCCCTAAGTAAAGCAGGTTTGAACGCAGTGTTACAGCACTAATTGATCATACAATTTATTCAGTGTGTGCAGGGGATCACTGCAAAGTCCCGGGTGCACCGGAGAGGTTTGGACAATGGTACTTCTGGCAGCAGTCAGCCAGCGGAACCTGGAGGCTATTGGCAACTGGCCAATAGTACCGCTATCCATGCTGCCTGAACAAACCTGTTCGAAAGCCATAAGCCTGCATTTTAATTCTTCCACTTCAATGCCATCGTAAAAAGAAAGGAGCCGCTGTTCATCCAGGTTAAATGATGTTTTCAGGAATCGTTTTGAAGCACAATAGAGGATCACTCCCACATTCAGGAATTCCTCTCTTTCAACGCGCGGCACTACGCGGATGATCGCGTATTCAAACAAGTGCTGCTCTTGCATTGTTGGCTTCATTGACAAAATTTTGAGATAGTGCGACGCGGGTCAGGAGGAATCGATTGTAAACAGCGCGTTTTTCATGGGGTGATCCGCTGCTGGTTTCATCCTGCAACCAGCCATCAGGTATCAGTTCTATAATTGACTTAAAAAGATCCTGGGTCAGTAAAGACCTGAACGCCTTGTCAACCTGTTCCAGTTCGGAAGCCATTGGGAGTAATACATGGTCTTTCACCTGCACAAATGTTTTCCTTGCCTGTTCTTCAGGATCCTGCCAGGCGTGATGGAAATACAAAGCCGCACCATGATCGATCAGCCATAATTCTTTTTGCCATACCAGCATATTGGTGTTGCGTGCCGTGCGGTCAACATTCGTGATCAGGCTGTCAAGCCAAACGATCTGCGAGGCCAGTAAAGGATCGATCTTAGTTACAACAGGATCAAAAGTAATGGCACCGGAAAGGTAATGGAGCGCCATGTTCATGCCTACACTGGATTTCAGAAGGTCCTGTATCTCTTCATCAGGCTCAGTTCTTCCAAAAGCTTCATCAAGGTTGGCAAATACCAACTCGGGCACTTTCAATCCCAATGCTCTTGCAATCTCACCACCAATGATCTCAGCGATGAGGGCTTTGACGCCCTGCCCTGCTCCCCGGAATTTTAATACATACAAAAATCCGTCATCGGCTTCAGCGATGGCCGGCAGCGATCCGCCTTCGCGCAATGGCGTTACGTAACGGGTGACGTTAACGGTCCTGAGTTCGGGTGGTTGACCATTCATGATTGCCTGCTTCAGGTGTTCACATCATTTAACCTGGTTGGATAGAAAACCCCTTACCAGCTGTTTGTGAACAGCGCCGAATTTAGAACCATTTCATCATTAGACCCAAATCATTCCATTCAAATTATTATTACCGTAATTTACTCCATCCTTAAATTTTTGACAGGGTTGGCCAACGCGGCCTTTACAGCCTGCACGCTGATGGTAAGAAAAGCAATCAGCAGGGCAATGCCGCATCCAAGCAGGATGATCCATATGGAGAATGGTGCACGGTAAGCAAAACCCTGCAACCATTGATTGATGAAATACCAGGCCAGCGGTGAAGCGATCAGGAAAGAGATCAGCACAAGCCTGATAAAATCTTTTGACAACAGCGACACGATACCCGCCGTACTTGCGCCCAGCACTTTTCGGATACCGATCTCCTTTGTCCTTTGTTCCACACTAAAGGTGGTAAGGCCAAAAAGGCCAAGGCAGGAAATAAAGATAGCAATGATGGTAAAATACCGGATGATGGCGGCAAGCCTGTCCTCGGCAACATAATTTTTGGCAAAGTCCTGGTCAAGAAAACTGTACTCGAAGGGTTCATTGGGGTTCAGCTTTGTCCATGATGCACGGATCACATCAATGGCTGCTCCAACATCAGACCCGTTCACATGGGTGACCATGTAAGTATAATATGGCTGGCTGTTCAGCAGGAATCCGTAAGGTTCGATCTTGAGATGAAGGTCTTTAAAATGAAAATCATTGACGATCCCAACAACCTGGAAGCGCACGATCTCTGTACCCCATTCCGCTATTACATGCTTGCCCAGTGCATCATTATTGGAAGCGAAGCCAAATTCTTTCACTGCCTGTTCGTTCAGAATGATGCGGTTGGCGGTATCGCCAGGAAAATCCTTTGAGAACAACCTCCCGGCAACGGGTTTTACGCCCAGCGTTTGCAGGTAGGTGTCATCCACCCAATTCATATACACCTGCTTTGTTTCGTTGATGCTTTTCCCTTCTTTATATAAAAGCCAGTCGGTAGTATTAGCGATGCCGGGATAAAAGTTTGATCCGCCTGCACCGGAAATAAATGGCTGCGCGAGTACCTCATTTTTAAGAGCAGGATAAACGGAGCGTGCCGTTGTGGTGCGCAAAGGGATCACCAACTGCTGGTCTTTTTGAAATCCCAGGTCTTTGGATCTCAGGTATCGCATCTGGTTACTGATGGTCACTGAAGCTACGATCAGTGCTACTGAGATGACAAACTGAAAAACCACCAGCACTCTTCGAAAGGAGATGGCCGCAAGTGAATTGGAAAACTTTCCTTTTAAAACCCTCACGGGCTTGAATGCGGATAAATAAAAAGCCGGATAGATACCTGCGATCAATCCAGCTACCAGGGAAACAATAAAGAAGCCGGCCAGCAGATAGCCGTATTGTGTTTGTGAAAAGTCAAATGATTTTCCTGACACCTGCTCAAACAATGGCATCAGTAAAGCCGATAAAAGGAGTGAGATCAAAAACGCGATCAGCGACAGCAGCACTGCTTCCCACAAGAACTGCCGGATCAAAGTTGACTTCTCTGCGCCAAGGACTTTTCTTACGCCGATCTCCACTGCCCTCTTTGATGAGCGCGCCGTGGAAAGGTTCATGAAGTTGACACAGGCAATGAGCAGCGTAACCAATGCTATAGAGCTTAAAATATACAGGTAATTGAGATTGCCAGGCGCGGATGCGTTCCCTGAGGTGTTGGCGTGCAAATGAATATCCCTTACAGGTACAAGGAAATGTTTGCGCTGCCGGCCGCTGCTCTTCATTTCATCGCCTGCATGTTGTTTCATGAAAGCATCAAATTTCGCCTGCAGTTTTTCAGCGTCTGCTCCGGGTTTTAAAAGAAGGTAGGAATAAAACATATTGTTGTTCAACATACCTGTCAGGTTCCGGACCCACTGCCCTACTGCACCACCCTGCATGGACATGATAAAGCGTGCATCGATATGCGAAGGAGTGGCAGCAGGTACAAAAACCCCTGTTACCTTATAATCAAAGGCGCCATTGGTGGTGCTGTTGATATGAATAACTTTATTCAGCGCAGGTTCTTTTCCAAAGATCTTTTGTGCGATCTCTTCCGAGATCACAACGGAGTTGGGCTGAAGCAGTGCAGTTCTGGCATCACCTTCTTTAAAATTGTAAGAGAACATGTGGAAGAAAGTAGAGTCAGCCAGGTATCCATTGGTTTCATAAAACGACCTGATGTCTTTCTTGTCATGCTGGTACTGGAAAAGGGTCTTATCATCTTCAAAGGTCTTCACCAGCCTTACGGTCTTTTCAATTTCAGGAAATTCCTGCTGCATGGCCGGTGCCATTGGAGCGGTAGTGGTGGCCCGTCTTTCTTCCTTGCCATCTTCCATAGCAAGGGTGGCAACCTGGTACAACCTGCCTGCCTGTTGCTGGTGTGCATCATAACTGAATTCGTGATAGATAAAAAGCGCGATCAGCATGCAACAGGTCAGGCCAATGGCCAGCCCAAATACATTGATAAAGGAAAAGACCTTGTTGTTGGCCATGCTGCGCCAGGCCAGCTTGATATAATTTCTGATCATGCAGGAATATTTGGGTTGAAGGCATAAGAGCCCGGCCGTTTACATTAATCCATATGCCAGTTTATGAGGGGTTGGTTTTCAGGAAGATGACTGACCAAGGAAATACGAAACTGTTCGTTTCCGGACAATAACTGTCCTGAAATGATACAAATGCCAAAAGAACCTGTAGCAGTATCGGACAGTATCAGGAATCGTCTTTAATAAGGACTTCATCTTTTTTAAAGATCAAGGGCACTGAAAGCAGGGCACGGAATTGCTTGTAACCTGCGTTACCAGGGAAGTAAGCATGAAGGAACAAATGCGGTTGTCCACCGGGATCTGATGTTACGGAAGGATGACCGGGCGCCCACCAGGTTTCGGTTGAACGCAGGAATGGTTCCTGCATTTTTGTAAATGGACCCAGCGGATGGTCCGCAATAGCCACACCAATCCCATACTGGTCAGTTGAAAAATCGTTGCCCGCATAGAAAAGGTAAAAACGGTCAGATTGTTTTGTTACCCACATGCCCTCCACCAGGTGCGCTTCCCAGTCAAGATCGTTTTGGATAATCATGATCCGTTCGCCGGTCAGCACAGATCCATCCTGCGATAAGCGCTGTGCATACATGGGGGTCCGCATATACTGAAGTACAGCTGCTGCCTGGTTTTTTACAGCACCACTATTTCTTTCATGAATCGTTTGCAAACAGCCATAAAACGCACGGTACTTTTCTATCACAGCTTCAATCAGTATTTGCTGCACAAGGAAGCGCTCCATTGGCTCAAGGTTTTTAGCCCATGGCCATAAGGCCAGAATAAAAGAGGCGGTCCGCCGGTCTTCATCATTGTCAAACAATTGATGGATCAGGAGCGGATCCATTGCAAAAAGATCATTGAGTGCACCTGGCCATTTCTCATTGTTGTCTTCTTTCCAGTACAGGTATACGTTGCTGTTGTCCTGCACAGAGATGTGCGGATCAATGACATTATTTTTTAAGATCGGGGCTTTCTCAGGAATAAAGGGCCCTTCAGGATGCAGGCTTCTTGCAAGGCCAATACATAACTCACGGGTTTCTTTGTCCCGTGCTACAAAGTAGACCCGGAACTCATTTCCTACCTGGTGCATTTCCGGCGCCCAGTAATCGGCAACACCAATTCCTTCAGCTGCCCATGCAGGTTTATTGCCAGAAGGAAAAACGTAACCTGTAAACTCCCATTCCAAAAGATCATTTGAACGAAGGATGGGGAAAGAATCAGGCGCATCGTTGGAAGTGCTGAGGAGGTAATAAATTATTTTTCCGGCTTCTTCCCGTACCCTGGTCACAGCTGGATCTCCATATCCATACAGCATGCCCGGGGCTTTATTGTCTGCCAGCACTTCACGGTAAGGAAAATGAAACCTGGTGCGTGGGCCAGAAGGCCGCCTGTTTTGAGGTATTCTTAATTGAAGGTCATTGGAGAGCTGGCTGAAAAGATCCAGGTAAGCATGGTGGTCCCTGCCAGTGAGCTGGTATTGAAATGTTTTTCCAGGCTCTCCTGTTGATACCTCGAAAGCATGCCCGCTTGCTTCATCTTTTGCAGGCAGAATATTCACCCTGAAATAAAAGGGGCAACCTTTTGGTGTTTCAAATTGCATTGATTCCTGTGACATTACTTCTATTACATTGGATTTATGCAGGCTTTTTTACAACACACAAATTCAGATACTTTTCCTGATCACTTGCACTTTCCTGAAAAGATCAGGACGATCCAAGTTTTGCTTCATAAATACATAAACCGCAAAGAACGCAAAGGAGCGCAAAGAGAGTTAAGCTAATCTTTGCATTTCCTCTTTACGTGCTTTGCGCCTTTTGCGTTTATAATAAGAGAATGCACATCCACCTGAAAATTGAACAAGGAAAAATATTACCTGCCTCCATTAAAGTTGTTGATTGTTTCTACTACCAATTTACAGGACCACCTTGAAAGAAAAAGACATGACAGATCAGGCTTATTCTTTCTTGCAAACATTATGCATTCACAATGGTCCCACCATTCGGGTGCAGCACCTGCCCGGTAATATAACTGCTGTCCTTTGTAGCAAGAAAGACATAACAGGGTGCGATTTCAATGGGTTGTGCTGCACGGCCCATCGGAACATCCAGACCAAACTTTTCAACTTCTTCGTCCGGGAAAGAAGCAGGGATCAACGGTGTCCATACAGGACCCGGAGCAACAGCATTCACCCTGATGTTCTTTGAAGCTACCGATTGTGCCACACTTCGAGTGAAAGCAATGATGGCCCCTTTCGTTGCAGAATAATCCATCAGCTCCTGGTTGCCTTTGTATGCATTCACAGAAGCTGTGTTGATAATGGACGAGCCTTCCTTTAAATGTGGCATCGCGTATTTGGTAAGATAAAATTGCGCGAAGATGTTTACCCTGAATGTGTGTTCCCATTCATGGCTGGGTATATCCTCAACTTTTTCATGCTTGTATTGTACCGCTGCATTGTTCACCAGGATATCAATCCGGCCGAAATTGTTGATGGTCTCATCAATCACTCTTTTGCAGTTCTCTTCCTTACTGATGTCCAGCGGCAGCAGCAGTGGTGACTTGCCATAACGGCCCATTGCCCTTGCCGTTTCTTCCGCGTCCTGGTGCTCATCCAGGTAAACGATCACTACATCTGCACCTTCTTTTGCATAAGAGATCGCAACGGCCCTGCCAATCCCGCTGTCTCCACCTGTAATGACTGCAACCTTATCTTTCAATCTTCCATATCCCTGCTCACCATCATCGTAGATTGGCTTTGGATGCATTTCCTGTTCAATACCCGGTTGCCTATCCTGGTGCTGTGCGGGCATTTCCTTTGGCATGTGTTCCCTTACTGTACTCATTTTTGATTCATTTATATTTTAAGGAAAATAGAAGCTCATCTTCCTGGATTAATTAATGATCAAACGAGGTACACGAATAATGCCAACCGTGGCATCATCGCTTTAATTAAAAACCATGAATATATCAATGCTCATGCTTCCCGGTTGTACTCAGGTTGGCCAAGAGTTTGCCTCACCTAATGATACGTATACCGTTTGCCGTTAGAAGGACGGCAGTGCAGAGGCACAATGTTTGTTCTTGTATGCCTATGTTGAAACAGGTGCAGCCGGCTGGCAGGAAAGATTTACCGGGGTTTGTTCATGTACGCGGGGCAAGGGAACACAATCTGAAAAATATTGACCTGGATATACCACGGGACGCCATTGTTGTTTTTACGGGCGTATCAGGCTCAGGCAAATCATCACTTGCTTTCGGAACACTCTATGCTGAAGCGCAAAGACGCTACCTTGAATCCGTGTCACCCTATGCACGAAGGCTGTTCCACCAGATGCCCAATCCTGAAGTGGACGAAATAGAAGGCCTTCCGCCTGCAGTGGCCCTTCAGCAACAAAGAGGCTCTCCAACAACAAGGTCTTCGGTTGGAAGCGTTACTACCCTTTCCAATTTATTGCGCATGCTGTATTCCCGTGCCGGTCAGTATCCGTCCAACCAGGGCATCATCTATGCGGAAGCCTTTTCTCCAAATACACCAGAAGGTGCCTGCCCCAACTGCCATGGACTGGGAAGGGTGTATGAAGTAACGGAGGCTTCCATGGTACGCGATGATTCGCTCACGATCCGTGAACGGGCCATCGCCGCCTGGCCAAGCGCGTGGCAGGGACAAAACCTCCGCGATATCCTGACAACGCTGGGCTATGATGTTGACAAACCCTGGCGCGACATGCCGAAAAAAGACAGGGACTGGATCCTTTTTACAGATGAGCAGCCAACCGTTCCGGTATATGCTGGGTTTACCCGTGAAGAAGTAAAACAGGCCATTAAAAGAAAGATGGAGCCCAGTTACATGGGCACATTCACGAGCGCCAGGAAATATGTGTTGCAAACATTCGCCACCACCCAGAGTGCGCTGATGAAAAAAAGGGTTTCCCAATTCATGCTGAGTAGTGAATGTCCTGTGTGCGAAGGCAAACGTCTGCGCCGTGAATCGCTTTCAGTAAAATTCGCTGGATATGATATTACAGAGATCTCCAGACTGCCACTCGCAAAACTTCTGAACATTTTTCAACCCTATTCAGACGGCACCGCACCTGCAATGAAAAAGCAGGCTGTTGACCACCAGGAAAAAGCAATGGTCTCGCAACGCATTGCGCAGGACCTGGTGTCACGACTGTCGGTTTTACTGGACCTTGGCCTGGGTTATCTCTCACTGGAACGAAGCACACCAACATTATCTCCCGGGGAACTGCAGCGGTTAAGACTTGCCACGCAGGTACGTTCTAACTTATTCGGGGTTGTTTATGTACTGGATGAACCTTCTGCGGGACTTCATCCTGCAGATACTGTTGCATTGCTCACTGCACTTGACCGGCTGAAAGCTTCAGGGAATACTTTGTTTGTTGTAGAACACGAGCTGGACGTTGTGCGCCATGCAGACTGGATCGTAGATGTTGGTCCTGCTGCAGGAGAAAAAGGGGGCGAGATCCTGTACAGCGGTCCGCTTGCCGGGCTGGAAAAAGTAGCGGTCTCTCAAACACGCCCTTACCTCTTTGGATTAGGAGCTATTCCTCCACGCATGCAAAGAACTCCAAAGGGATGGCTTCAACTGACAGGCGTCACAAGAAATAACCTGCACCAACTTGATGTAGCTTTTCCAATGGGTGTGTTAACCAGTGTAACGGGCATTTCAGGTTCGGGCAAATCCAGCCTTGTTAGCCAGGTGCTGGTGGACCTGGTTGCTGAACACCTTGGGCACCAGGTTCATGAAGAAGAGGAAGGCGATCTGCTGGAGCAGGCCATGGTGATCCCATCCGGAGGTAAGATCACAAAGGGTATGGAAGGGATCAAAAGATTGGTGCGTGTTGACCAGAAACCAATCGGCCGCACGCCACGTTCAAACCTCGCCACCTACACAGGATTATTTGACCAGGTCCGCAAAATTTTTGCTGCTACAAAAACAGCAAAAGCACGCCGGTATGATGTGGGAAGATTTTCATTTAACGTAGGCAAGGGCCGCTGCGAAAATTGCCAGGGTGAAGGCTTTGTGATGGTGGAGCTTCTGTTCCTTCCAAGTGTGTATGCGCCCTGCCCTGTTTGCAGTGGTACCAGGTACAATGCAAAAACGCTTGAAGTAAAATACCGCGACAGGAATATCGCTGAAGTGCTTTCGATGACCGTTGATGAGGCATATGAATTTTTTAGCGATGACCAGCAGGTCTGCCGTTCACTGAAAGTATTGCATGAAGTGGGTCTTGGATACCTCAGGTTGGGTCAGCCGGCTACGGAACTATCAGGTGGTGAAGCGCAAAGGATCAAGCTGGCCACAGAGCTGCAAAGAATGGGCAGAGGCAATACGCTTTACATACTGGACGAGCCCACAACAGGTTTGCATCCATCTGATGTGGAGAAGCTGGTCATTCAACTTGATGGACTGGTAGATGCAGGCAATACCGTCATCGTGGTGGAGCATGATATGCATGTAGTGGCAACCAGTGACTGGGTAATGGATATCGGGCCCGGTGCCGGTGAGGAAGGTGGCAAACTGGTGGTTGCGGGGCCACCAGATGCGGTAGCAAAATCCAAAAACAGCCGCACGGCGCCCTACCTGGCAAAGTACCTTCAGGGGAAGTAAAGTGTTTATCTTCCTTGTTTACCTTCAACCAATTTAACCCCACAATTGGGAATCAAAAAAGAATGACTGCACATGAGCAATCCGCTTTCGCCAAGGCTTGGCGGACAGGCAAGAAACCAGAAACTAGAAACCAAAAACCTGAAACAACACTGGTTTAATTATTGGTCTACATTATTATCGTTTCAACAAAAGCAATTATTGATCAGCATGAGAAACATCAGCTCAGATATATTTCAAAATGAATTTGTAAAAAATTTTAAGGGTGATGAAAGCGGTGACCTGAGGCCCAGGCAGACACCCGGTGTTTTTTACAGCAAAGCCATGCCCACACCCGTCAGGGAAGTAAAACTCCTGGCCTGGTCGGAAGAACTTGCCAAAGAACTGGAACTGGAAAAGCCGGCATCGCAGGAAGAGATCAATATCCTTGGCGGCAATAAGGTAATACCATCAATGTATCCCTACGCCGCCTGTTATGCAGGGCACCAGTTTGGTAACTGGGCAGGGCAACTGGGTGATGGAAGAGCCATTACACTCGGAGAGATCAAAACTTCCAAAGAAAAGGTTTATGAACTTCAATTGAAAGGCGCAGGGCCTACGGCTTATTCACGCAGGGCGGATGGCAGGGCTGTGCTTCGCTCCTCCGTGCGTGAATACCTGATGAGTGAAGCTATGTATTACCTTGGCGTGCCAACCACGAGGGCCTTGAGTCTTGTTACCACAGGCGACCCGGTTATGCGTGATATGTTCTATAATGGTAACGCGGAATTTGAGCCGGGTGCCATTGTGATGAGGGTGGCGCCATCCTTTTTACGTTTCGGAAATTTTGAGATCCTCGCTGCAAGAAATGAAAAAGAAAACCTTCGGCAGCTTGTGGACTGGACCATTGAAAAACATTACCCGCACATCCAGGGCGAGGACAAAGTGATCACCTGGTTCCAGGAAATTACGGACCGTACCGCAGCGCTGATGGTTGAATGGCTGCGCGTGGGTTTTGTACATGGCGTAATGAACACGGATAACATGTCCATACTTGGTCTCACCATTGATTATGGACCTTATTCTTTTCTTGATGATTATGATCTTGGTTTTACGCCCAACACAACGGATCTTCCCGGAAGAAGGTATGCATTTGGAAGGCAGGCGGCTGTAGCACAATGGAACCTTGGCTGCCTGGCAGGCGCGATCGCTCCCCTGTTTGAAAGTACAGAGCCTTTGCAAAAAGTACTGGAAAGCTATGAAACCACTTTCCTGAATAAATACCATGCAATGCTGTCCAATAAACTGGGCTTTGACGAACTGCGTGGTGATGACATCTCACTTGTAACCCGGTTCCTGAAACTGATCACCAATATTAAACCCGACATGACCATCTTCTACCAGTTGCTGATCGAGCTGCCTGAAGAAACCGGCACTGCAGCGGATGTGATGGATCATTTCAGGGAGAGCTTTTACACGGACCCATCAGAAAAAGAAACGGAGGCTTTGCACAAGATCATGCAGGCCTACCAGGAGCGTATCAAAAAAAATAAGATCAGCCGCGAAGCATCCAGAAAGAAGATGCGTTCCGCCAATCCAAGGTTCATATTGCGCAATTACCTGTTGCACCAGGCCATTGAAGAAATTCAGGATGGTAATACCACATTATTTGAAAAGCTCCAGGAAGCCATGAAGGATCCTTATTCAAATAAGGGTGATGAGTTCTTTGCAAAAAGACCTGATTGGGCCAGCCAGAAAGCAGGGTGCTCTATGCTGTCTTGCAGCTCGTAAAGATTTCAGATGATAGACTATAGATGAGAGAGTTTAGAGTGGGAATGTTGAAGTGTGATTTATGACTCAAAAGGTGAAAGGTGAAATATGATGTCATCCTGCTATTAATTTAACCGCAAAGCCCGCAAAGGCGCGCCAATATCAGAACGAGTATTCTTTTGCGCTTCTTTGCGTATTATTCGCGCTCTTTGCGGTTTCTGCATTTTACGCAATCAGAATCAGGAATGAATGATCGAACTGAAAAGAACCAGAGACCACCTTCGCTAAGGCTACCGCAGGCGGAGCCAGAAACAAAAAACTATAAACCAAAAACCATAAACTATCCCCCTTTCTTCCCCATCACCATCAACCCGATCGCCAATCCTGCAAACAACAATGCCCTGATACGTGGCGCAGGTTTTAGTGAAACATTGCGCCATCCTCCGTCAATGCCGGTGCCATAATCAACAGTATGCATGATGTTCCCGCTTGTTGTTTCCGTGGGACCTGCGCCTTTAAGGTAAGTCCTGATCACGGCAGCGGTGATGTTGCGGCTAAGCGCAGGAAAATGCTGGTAGGCAAACCGAAGAAAGGCAGATGACACTCCAATGGTCACTTTTGATCTTGGGTCTTTGACAATAGAGATCACCGCACGGGCAACTTTCCTTGGATCATAAACCGGTGGTGCAGGCTTCAGTTCCTTTCCTGTGAAATTGGCAGCGTGTTGAATTCCAGGGGTATCAAGGAAACCAGGATAAAGATCGCAGACGTGAATATTGGGGTACTGGTTCAGCTCTCCCTTCAACGATTCAAAAAAACCCCTGAGTCCAAACTTTGAAGCGGAATAAGCAGCCATGTAAGGTGTAGGAAACCATCCTCCAACCGAAATATTGTTGATCAGCATTCCTTTGCCCTGTTCTTTAAAAATAGGAAGCACAGCCTGGGCTCCATGAATGTAGCCGAGCAGGTTGGTCCTGATCACATTCTCATTGACTTCAGAAGGAATATCATCGAAAGTCCCAGCGGCAAGTACGCCTGCGTTGTTGATCCATACATCGATCCTTCCGCCAAATTGCATGGCTTCTTCGGCAAGGTTCTGCATGTCCTTTGCTTCGCGTGTATCCGTTGGAACCACCCACGCCTTACCACCAAGAGAAGCGCATTCGATGGCCACTTCTTCCAATGCCTCCCGTCTTCTCGCAGCCAGCACTAGCTTTGCACCATTCCTGGCAAACTCTATGGCAATGGCACGACCTGCCCCGCTGGAAGCTCCAGTTATCACGACCACCTTTCCATAAACCGCTTTCCATGTATCTCTTCCCATGTAAAAGTTTTCAATGTTGCACAACAAACGGGCCATTCAGTTTGAAATAACCCAACCTTTAAAGTAGATCCGGGGCATGTAATTCCGGACATAAAGCTTTAATTTCTGGTTCAACTACTAAAGCAGTGCTTACCCGAATGGTTCAACAAGCGTTTTCACAATAGGAAAGGCTGCCCATAATAATCCACAACACTCAGCAAGCCAGCGTGTTTCAAATACCGGATTAAGCTCATCTATTAAAAATTGATCAAAAATAATTTTCTTGAAAGTGGACGGCCGTTTTGTGGTGATTGTATGAAGTTTAAACTGAAAATGGCTAATCCCTTTACAATCCACCATTTGAGGCAATCTCATCTTAAGATAAAAAAGCAACCATACCGCACTAATTACCAGCTTCAAGCACGGTTCTTGTGATTTTACCGGAAGTCCTCCGTATTCCGTTTTCTCCAATACCTGCGAACCAATCCTTCCAACTTCCTTCAAGCCATAAGTTCTCGCTTAACACCATGTAATCTATATGAGAAGAGTAATGATGATCGCAGTACTGCGGTTCGTGGGCATTCTGTTATTGAGTGCCTATTCCCTTGCACCTTCAGCACAGGGCGTTCAAACCTTGAGACCTAACGTTCCGATCAATTCCAACTGTAACGGCTTTATCGAATACCTGCCACAGGGTTATTCAGGTAACACCAACCGTTATCCGCTGATAATCTTTATTGGCGGTATGGGTACCACCGGGGATGGAAGTCTTGCACAGCTGGAAAATCTTTTTTCCAGCGGCGGCGGTTTCCCTCACGAGCAGATCAGGGCCGGCAACTGGCAGGATGCTTACACAGTGAATGGTCAGACACACAGGTTCATCATTTTCACCCCTCAGTTCAAAGCGCCTTACTGGCAACGTGCCCCAACGCCTGAAGAAGTGAATGACGTGATCAACTATGCGGTCGCGAATTACCGTGTTGATCCAACCAGGATTTACCTTACGGGTAACAGTTCAGGAGGCGGCCCCGTATGGGATTATATTGGAGCCAGTTCTGCTTACGCAGGGCGCATTGCTGCCGCGCTTCCTTTTTGCGGCGCTGCCATTCCTTCCCAAACGAAGGCTAATAACATGAGGAATTCAAATGTTGCTGTCTGGGCTTTTCACAATGAATATGACCCCGGTGTACCTGCATCCTTTACCAAGGATTTTGTGCGCATGATCAATACTCCAACACCAGCAACCCCTCCTGCCAAACAAACCATTTTCCCTTATGACGGGCACGACTGCTGGTGGAATGCATTCATGAGAGTGCATACTGAAGGCGGATTGAATATCTACCAGTGGATGCTGCAATACCAGCAAAAGGTATCAAACGCCAAAGCAGGATTAGACCAGGAGATCAACCTGCCCGCCACTTCAGCTCAGCTGTCCGGCTCCGGTACTGGTCCAAATGGCAGTGCAAGCAGTTTTAGCTGGAGCAAGGTTTCCGGACCGTCCGGAGGCTCTTTCAGCAACCCTTCCAGTGCAAGCACAACGATCAGCGGTCTGCAGCAGGGCACTTATATCCTGCGATTGACCATAACGGATAACGCAGGCGGCACAGCTACAGATGATGTTGCCATTGTTGTGAATCCTCCTTCCATCCGCATAGAAGCGGAAAGGTTTACCAGCATGCAAGGCGTTCAGGTTGAGAACACAGGTGATGCCGGTGGCGGTCAGAATGTATTCTCGATTGATAACGGCGACTGGATGGATTACAGCATCAACGTTTCTACCGCAGGACCATATGTAATTAAATTCAGGGTAGCTTCTTTTGTAGCGGGCGGACAACTTCAGGTTAAAAATGCAGCAGGTACCGTACTTGCCACCCAGGATGTTTATAACACAGGGGCCTGGCAAACCTACTGGACGCTGGAAAAAACAATTACACTTCCGGCAGGCCAGCAAACCCTCAGGATCCAGTCTTCAGCTGCCCCACAATGGAACATTAACTGGTTTGAAGTAATGGGCGGCACAACAACCGGCAATCCAACCAACCAGTTACCTGTATCTAATGCAGGATCAGACCAGACTATTACACTGCCTGCCAATTCAGTTCAGCTGAATGGCTCCGGCACAGACGCTGATGGCACCATTGCATCCTACAACTGGAGCATGGTCACCGGTCCGTCAACACCAACATTCAGTAATGCGTCAGCAGCTTCAACAACTGCTGGCAATTTAGTGGCAGGCACCTATACATTCAGATTGACTGTAACGGACAACGCCGGTGGCTCACATACAGATGATGTTGTAGTTACAGTAAACAATGCAACACCTGCAACCGGACGAATACAGGCAGAAGCCTTTACCGGCATGCAGGGTATCCAGGTTGAAAACACACAAGATGCCGGAGGGGGGCAAAATGTTGGTTACATAGATAATGGCGACTGGATGGAATACACCATCAATCCTGCCACTACCGGTACCTATACAGCCAACTTCAGGATCGCTTCTGATATGGCCGGTGCACAGGTGCAGGTACGTAAAACCGATGGCACTGTACTGGCAACGCTTGACATACCAAGAACAGGCGGATGGCAGACATGGCAAACGGCTTCTACAACAATTCAACTTACACAGGGTGTTCAGACCATCAGGCTGGTATCCGCCAACTGGTCAAGCTGGAACATCAACTGGTTTGAATTTATTGCGGGTGGCACTCCAACCAACCAGCAGCCTGTAGCCAATGCGGGTACGGATAAAGCCATCACGCTGCCCACCAATTCCGTTGTACTCAGCGGAACCGGTTCAGATCCTGATGGAACAATTACATCTTACAGCTGGACCAAACAATCCGGTCCTGCAGGTGAAACACTTGCCAATGCAAATACAGCTTCTGCAACTGCACAAGGTCTTGTTGCGGGCACCTATGTATTTCGTCTGACCGTGACCGATAATGGAGGAGCCACTAATTTCGATGAAGTAACCGTGGTGGTGAATCCTGCGGCACCTTCAGGTTCTTCCATTCATATTGAAGCGGAAGCATGGACGGCCATGTTCGGTGTTCAGACTGAAAATACAGGTGATGCAGGTGGTGGACAAAACGTAGGTTATATCGATAATGGAGACTGGATGGATTACAGTATCAATCCTGCAACATCAGGTTCCTATACTGCAAGCTTCAGGGTTACGTCACCTGCTTCAGGGGGAAGGCTTGAACTGAGAAAGCAGGACGGAACCGTACTGGCTTCAGTCAATATTCCAACAACTGGCGGATGGCAGAACTGGCAGACCGTAACAGTACCTGTTACCTTAAGCGCGGGTGCGCAGACCATCAGGGTCATATCAGTTACTTACAATGGGTTTAACATCAACTGGCTCCGCTTCGATGGATCAGGAACACCAGGAAATACGCAACCTACAGCCAATGCAGGAGCAGATAAGAGTATTACACTTCCAGCCAATTCCGTTGTGCTCAGCGGAAGCGGGGCCGATAGTGATGGCTCCATCTCAGCTTATAGCTGGACACAGGTGAGCGGGCCATCCACTGCAACAATCCAATCACCATCGTCTGCGCAAACAACTATCAGTAACCTGGCGCAGGGAAGTTATACTTTCCAACTAAAGGTGACCGATAATGCAGGTGCTGTTGGTACGGATGATGTTATTGTGGTAGTGAATGCATCAACTCCATCGGGCAATACCATCAGGGTTCAGGCTGAAGCTTTCACCTCCATGCAGGGTATCCAGGTAGAGAATACGCAGGATGTGGATGGTGTTCAGAACGTAGGTTACATAGATAACGGTGACTGGATGGATTACAGCATCAACCCTTCAACTTCCGGAACCTATACGGCCAATTTCAGGGTTGCTTCTGACATGACCGGTGCTCAGGTGCAGGTCCGTAAACCTGATGGCACTATACTGGCAACAATAACACTGCCTAGAACAGGCGGATGGCAAACCTGGCAGACCGTTTCAACAACACTGAACCTAACCCAGGGGCAGCAGACCATCAGGCTGGTTTCATCCAACTGGTCCAGCTGGAACATCAACTGGTTTGAATTGGTTTCTGGTGCAACACCACCGCCTCCGGTTACAACTTCACGTGTTGAAGCAGAGGCATTCACTTCCATGACTGGTGTACAGACAGAAAACACAGGCGATGCCGGTGGCGGACAGAATGTAGGATACATTGATAACGGCGACTGGATGGACTACGCTGTATCTGTTCCTTCCGCAACAACCTATACTATGAATTTCAGGATCGCTACACCAATGAGCGGCGCACAGCTACAGGTAAGGAATGCTTCAGGAAATGTGCTGGCTACTGTTAACCTGCCTGCAACCGGCGGATGGCAGACATGGCAGACGGTCAGTGCTTCTGTTCCACTGGCATCAGGATCGCAGACCATCAGGATCGTTTCATCAAGTGCTGCCAACTGGAACTTTAACTGGATGGAAATAGTTGTGCCTGCGGGCAGTAATGCCATCACGTCAAGATCTGTTACTGAAGCGACATTGATCGTGGAGCCATTTACAACTATGGAACTGTATCCAAATCCAGCAAATGACAGGACAATGCTGAAACTTGGCGGCGCCTACACCGGCAATATCAGGGTACAGGTTGTGAGCATGAATGGTGCAGTTCAAAGGACGTTCAACCTGAATAAAGGGACAGGACAAACACAGTTCCCTGTTCAGTTATCAGGGTTGATGCCAGGTGAATACATCCTGGTTGTCCAAACAAATGAAGGAAGGCAAACGAAGAAATTCATCAAGCTATAACCAATGACCAGAATCCCCGCCCCGGCTGAGCCAGGGTGGGGATTTTTTTATCGTTATTGAAAGCAGGCCCTGCTTTGGATTTTGTTTTGTAAATCACACTATTTTTGAGATAACTATATTGATGATGAAGGGTAAGCATGGTTTTTGCAGTACCCTCTGACAATCCTTCCACCCTACCAAACTTTCTTTCCAATATCCTGTCGGCCACTAATCAGTTAACACCCTTATTACAATATGAAACGTGTCAAGTTGAATGCATTCAGGCATTTCGTGAGCTTCCTGCTTTTGAGTGCAATAACCGCTAACCTGTCCGCACAAGTGCAGACCATTAAAGGAAATACCTTTATCAATTCCAACAGCAACGGTTACATAGAATACCTACCCCAGGGTTACAGCACTACCGGTCCAGGATTTCCATTGCTGATCTTCATCATGGGGATCAATTCACATGGTGATGGATCTGTGAATTCCATTGAAACAAGATTTTTTGGTACTGGTGGAGGTTTTATCCAGGACCAGGTAAGGGCAGGAGAATTTCCTGATTCCTTTCGGGTGAACGGACAGGATTTTTATCCTATTATCATTAGCCCACAGTTTCGTACCGATTTCAACCAAAGGCTCCCAACGCCCGCGGAAATGGACAGTGTGATCAACTTCGCCATCGCCAATTACAATGTTGATACAAGCAGGATCTATTTGACCGGTAACAGTTCAGGAGGCGGACCTGTGTGGGATTATGTGGGTGCCAGTTCAAGATATGCAGATCGCATTGCAGCGATCCTTCCATTTTCAGCAGTATCGCATCCAACCCCTGAAAAAGCTGCCAACATCAGGAACTCCAATGTAGCGGTATGGGCTTTTCATAACGATTTTGATCCGGGCGTACCATCGTGGTTCACCAAAGAATATATCAGGATGATTAACAGCCCTACGCCTGCTTCACCTGAAGCCAAGCTAACGCTGTATCCTGATAATAGCCACGCATCTTGGTGGAATGCATACATGAGGGTCTATGAAGAAAATAACATGAACATCTACGAATGGATGTTCCAGTTTCAAAGACCTGTTACTAAAGCCAATGCCGGTTTAGATGCTTATTTTGATCTTCCAACCAGTTCAAGGCAATTATCAGGCAGCGGAACCGGACCTAATGGAACTGCAAGCAGTTACCTATGGACACAGACCGCCGGTCCTGCAGGTGCCACTTTCTCTAATGCTACTTCACCAACAACAACAGTTTCCAATCTGCAGGCAGGTAACTATATGTTCAGGCTTACCATCACTGATAATGCCGGTGGTACAGCATTCGATGATGTTGCCGTAACAGTAAACCCGGCACCTGTCAGAGTTCAGGCTGAAGACTATACGGCCATGTCTGGTGTGCAGGTAGTGCCTACTGATGATGCTGGTGGTGGAAACAAGGTTAGTGATATTGGTACAAATGACTGGGTTGAGTACACGGTGAATATTCCTACGGCCGGTACCTATCCTTTCAGGTTCAGGTCAAGCACCTGGTCAGACGGGGTCATTCTCCAGGTAAGAGATGCATCGGGAAACATCCTGGATACCGTAAAAACTTATAACACTGGTGGCTATACAAGATTTATTACTTTCTATGAGGATATTACGCTTCCTGCCGGACAGCAAACACTCAGGTTGCAGAATGTAGGAACAGCATTGCCTTTAGACATCAACTGGTTTGAAATAGTTGGAGCCATCAATGTAGTGCCTTTGCCTGTTGATTTTGTATTGTTCAACGCCAATTGTGTGAATGGTGCAGTGAACCTCCTTTGGAAAACAGGAAGGGAAATCAATTCGAAATACTTCGCTGTTGAAAAGAGCACCGATGGCCGTTCATGGACTTCAGTGACCATGCTGCCGGCAGCTGGTCAAAGCACAGTGGAACAAACCTATAGCTTCAGGGATGCTTCCACTACTCCGGGCAATCTTTACAGGATCGTTGAATATGCTGAAGACGGAAGAAAATCTGTCAGCGCATCATTGCGCAGCAATTGCGGAGACAGGAAAAGCTTTAACGTATTCCCGAACCCTGTTGCCGACAAAGCTGTTGTCAACATCAGCCTTGATCAAAGAACAAGGATCAGTCTTTCTGTTGTAGACAGCAAAGGAGCCATTGTCCGCAGGCAGGATGTAACCGTTCCTGAAGGAAGCAGCCAGGTAACAGTTGACATGAACAACCTGCCAAAAGGCAATTACACACTGCTTGCACAGTGGGGCAGTGAAATGAGGAGCACGAAGCTGATTAAGGAATAATTAAAAAAGAATAGTTGAAAAGCCTCCGCTGTTGCGGAGGCTTTTTTTGTTTCTGGTTTATGGTTTCTGGTTTCTGGTTGTTAGGTTCAATCAGTCCTTATTGGTTCCATTGCGTAAAAGGGATTTCACGCAGAGACGCAAAGAAGGCAAAGCCGCTGGGAATACAGACTTAAGAGTGCAGACTTAAGAGTAGAGACTTAAGAAGCGGAATGAAGAAAGGAAATAGAAAGGCTTGACGTATGCCAATGTGGGTCTATACAAGCCATTCCGACCTGTCATCCTGAGCCGAAGGCGTAGGATCTAATTCATCGACTTTCAATGCCTATATTACAAATAAGGAAAGACTGCATTAAAAAAACAATAAACCAGAGACAAGAAACCAGAAACAACCATAAACAATAAACTAAAAACTAAAAACAAACTATGCTTCCCCCATCATCAGCCCTTCGATCGTATGTCCCTGGACGATAGGTTCCAGTTCATCAACCACCCTGCAGGTGAGGTGCTGTTTGACACTTTCGGGCAACGTATTGTAATATTTTTTGGAGAACTGCAGGTCGTGGCGTTCAGCATTGATGCCGCCTGGCGCGTCTACACCAAGAACCAGTGCCGGCCTTGCCTTGTCGGAATGATTGGCTGTGCCGCGGTGAATGGTCAGGGCAGAGCGGGCGGAAATGTCGCCCATTTTTGGCATTTTGCGTTGTGCCCTTTGCTGGTACCGCGCATAGTTTGATTTTGGTGGGAACATGCCATGCTCAAAATCTATTGGAAGGTCCCACTGCGTGCCTGGTGCAATTTCAAATGGTCCCATATTTTCATACACATCAACCGTTGTCAGATTAAAGGCAAGTGAGTTCAGCCTGCGGCCTTCAATGGTTTCAGGCGGCGCGGGAAAATCGCGGTGCCATGGTTGATCCATAGCTCCCGGATTGGGTACATCAAAGCCGATCTCCACAATTTTATAATCAGGACCAAGTACTGCCTCACAAACAGCCACCACCCATGGTTGCGTTACAAGATCCAGGAAACCACGGATGCCTTCAGGATGTATTTCAACGTAGTGGCGCTTTGGTCCACGGCCAACTGCGCCACCGGGTCTTTTTAACGCGTCCTCATACAACCTTAAAATGTCTTCATGTAATTCTTCAACCCATTCCCGGCTGAAGGCACCTTTGGTTGCAATGATACCATCACCATAAAGGCCTCCCATGATTTCAGCGATTTCAAACGATGACTGTTGTCCGGAAGATGATCTTGCCAATGATTCCTTCACTGAAGATGTTGCTGTTGACGGGGTGTTGACGCTTTGCATAAGACGCTTTCAGAATGTGGTACAACGATGATGCCATTGTACCCGGTGATCAATAAGGTTTTCAGTATAGATTGTTTAGTTGATGATGGCACTTCAAAAAACCAGAAACAAGAAATTAAAAACCAGAAGCAGCCTACCACCTTTACGATTCTTTGCGCTTTCTTTAAGGTTTCCACCTTTGAACTCATTGGAAGCAATAAAGAAAAACTACATTTTCCTTCTCCGTCAGGGCGGATCCGTCGGACAAAACCAGAAACAAGAAAATCTATTGTTTCTTTTTGAAACGCTTTACCTGGTTGTTGGTATTACTGAACGGATCAGCAGGCTTTGTTGCGGCTGGCTCCGGTTTTGCCGGTTGCGTGGTTGTCTTTGTTGTGGTACGTGCAGTGGAGGGCCTTGCCGGGGCAGGTTTAGCTGCAGCAGGCTCCGTTACCTTTACCCATGCGCTGGACCTTGTTTCAGTAACTACATCGTCTGTCTGTGCAAATGCTCCGGCACTAGCAAAACAAAGCATCCCCAAAATAATGGATCTTTTCATAGATTAAAATTTAATGCGCAGTCCGGCAGCAAGACCGGTACCGTCCGATGAAATAAATAAAGAGGTCTGAGCGCGCTTTTCTGCCTCCCATGCCATCTTGTTCTTCCTGCCCTTGGAATAGGTGAGCACAACATCTGTTACTAAAATTCCAGCAGCAACTCCGGCAAGTATCAGGGCTTTCTGGCGTGATGCATTGGCCTGGTCCAGGGAGTTGGCCGATTTGGAACGGTCTGCACCCCTGATCCCGATGATATTTCCACTGGCATCGCGCTGGTATTCCCTGTAAGAGGAAAGGTTCACATAATCCTTGTATTGCTGATCGCCTTTTGATTTGAAATAATAAGCAGCGGCAGCAGAACCAGCATAGGCAGCTGTAATGGCAAATGTTGCCGGCTTGCGCCCTTTGCCATGGTGGTTTCCACTTACAAAATAATGGCCAACCCCAGGCATCAGTAAGCTAACAATAGCATTGGAAGGACCACCTTTCAATTTTAAGGTTGATGGTTTTTTCTCTGTCACGCTAGTTAATACAGTATCCTGAGCCGGGACCTGCGTAGGGGTTACCGGAGGTAGTGTTACAACAGGCGGTACCACAGGATTGCGGACCACTGACGGTGGCTTCACGGTTACAATGATCCTGTCCGTTGCGGAGGCACCCTTATCGTCCCGTACCATCAGTTCAAAAACGTATTTGCCTTCAGTTAAATTACCACTGACAAAAGACCTTACAGAATCTGAAGCACTGATCGTCACTTTCGCAGGACCACTTACCTGTTTCCATTTTGTTGACACGATCCTGCCATCAGGGTCTGATGAGTTGCTGCCATTTAAAACAATGGGTGATCTTAGTGGAAGCTCTACATCCATAAAGGCTCCGGCATTTGCTTTTGGTGCCTGGTTAACACCGGTTCCAGGTGTCTTTTTCACCACGGCCGGCGGCTGGTAGGTAACAACAATCTTTGCCTGCAGTTCATCACCCGCTTTCACTGTTGCATTATTGGTTCGCCAGTTATAATTATAACGGCCATCACCAGTTGGTTTAAAACCACTCTGGTGTAAAGCGCCTGAAAAAACCTCTTCTATCCTGCCTGCACGTCTCCGTAAAATGGAGAGCACTACGGATTGATAGGTTACACCGGCTCGCTCATCAAGCTGGTAATGCACCCTGTAGTTGTTGGTGCTGATCTTTTGGATGGTCACCCTTTCCAAAACTCTTTCAGAAGCCTGTTGCGTAAAGCCGGCAAATGAGATCAGCAGCAGCACCGGCAGCAACAACCACTTATTTAACCTGGATCGCTGCATTGCCTGATGTTTTAGCCAGTAATAGATCGTTATCGGTTCCATTGAAGTTCAGTACTTCCAGCGCCGCAATGTTATTCAGCGTAGAGTGGAAGGAATAGTTTTTTGTATCGCCGCTGTTATAGATCGGCATCTTGTAAATACGTCCGTCTTTGATGAACCAGATATTGCTTTCACTGTCGAAACCATAATCCGTTGGACGCTCATTCAGGTGTCCTCCTGTATTGGAAGCGTTGTAACTGCCTATAATGATACCAATAGGATTCAACCTCATGATGCCTGTGCTGGTGGTAAAATAAAGCTCCCCGTTAGGATGCACCTTCATATTGTTGGTGCCACCATTGATACCCGGAACATTGGCGCTGAAAAAGCCGGTACCGGTACCATAGTAAACATGCGACCTGTTGGAAGCTGTAACCCAGACCATACCATTTCCCGGTGCGAAAGCAACAGAAGAAAAATCAATATCATTACCAGAAGTCATCAGGATATTGTTCTTTTTCACCTGGTTGTTGGCAACGGTCCACAAAGTGTTATTGTAATCCACTGCCATGGATTCAATGGTCGTACCGCTGGGATATCCTAGCCCACTGAAATAAAGGATCCATGAATTGTTGACCGGGTTCCATTTTGCAATTTCTTTTCTTCCATACACCCAAAGGTTATTCTGAACATCCTTGAACAGCTTTGTACTGGTATTGTATTCCAGTGAAGGAGGAAGGTTCATGGTAGTCCAGTTGCCAGCCGTATCGGTTTTATAGATCTTGCCATTATTGCCCAGGTAATAGATCTGGGTAGGCGAAAGGGCTACCACATCTGTAAATCCTGTGCTTGGTGTATTGCTGATCGACTTGAAATAAGGAACATTGATGGAGCTGCTGAAACTATAGGTGTTGCAGGCATTGCTTGCTGAAAGCGTAACGGTATAGGTGCCGGGATTTGCATATTCTTTACTGCCGGGATTCTGATGATTGGAAATGGTGCCGTCACCAAAATTCCATGAATAACTGGTTGCATTGGCCACTGCTTCTCTGGAGAAGTTCAGTGAAAGATCATCGGAAGTAAAACTCCAGTTATTGTTGGGCGCCACGTTAGTACCAGCCATATAAACAGGAGTTACAATGGATGATGTATCGCAACCGGTTGGGCTGATCACCGTTAATGTAATATTGTATGAACCAGGTAAAGGATAAGTATAGGAAATAGTTGGAGAAGTGCCGGGTGATGCAGGCAGTGTAACACCGTTACCGAAATTCCACTGGTACTTTCCACCGTTTTTGGAAGAAGATGCATCAATGTTGATGGTTCCGCAACCCGATACCGCGAAAGTTTGTGCCGCAATGGCATTCTTACAGACAGTAATAGGAGCTGAATAGAAATTATCTCCGCAGGCATTGGTTGCTTTTAAACGAACGTTGTAAGTACCGTCGGCGGAATATGTTTTTGTAACCGGGCCTGCAGATGTATTTGTTGTACCGTCTCCAAATTCCCACACGTAGGTTGCAGGTGTAGGACTTGTTGTTGTATTGGTGAACTGCACAGTTGAATCATTGGGAAAGCTGTAGCTGAACTTGGTATTGGCAAGACAGGGTGAGATCACAATATCCTTTGTCCAGAAACCTTCACCACATTCGTTGGTCACAGAGTATTTGATCCTGTAGGTATTGCCTGTTGCGCCGCCCTGTGCCGGGTAGCGGTGCGGAGGAGGTGTCGGGCCGATGTAAGTTGTTCCATCTCCAAAATCCCATTTATGCGTTGCAATTGTGCCATTGGTTGCAGTAACAGAGGTGAAACTGACTTCCAGGGAAGCAGGATCAACATGGTAGGTCACAAAATCCACGTATGGAATAAAACAGGCATCTTCTGTTGTTTCCTCATATTTATTGCAACTGAACAATACAACGGAAAGCAAAAGAAGGATCTGCCATCTGATTTTCATGGTGTGTTCTATAGGTTTCTTAAACAAATGAAATTACGTAAATAATCTATAAATTGCCCTTTCAAAGATCGCGTCAGTCAGTGTAAACTTCAATCCAACACGCTTTTGAGCCCGACAGTAAATGATTTAAAAAATTATACCACAACGTGGCCAGCAATTTTTTAAAAGTGGATAAGATCACAGTAATCTAAAAACAATTTCTCTTACAAGATGCTCCTGCCATCAGTAGAACAATACTCTATTGCTATTGAACAGAAAGACTGGGCTACTTTTTCCTATCTACATGACTATACTTTTCTTCCAACAGGCGATGGCGATGTCTTAAATTATTGTTATTACAAAGGCACATCTGCAGCGATCTATAAAGCAACACGCGGATCGGGCGTCTTTGCCATCCGTTGCTTTTTAAAAAGTGAAAAGGAAACTTTCCAACGGTATGGGGAACTTGCCGATTATCTGGGAGCAAGAGACCTGCCATGGAAAGTGGAATTTGAATTCCTGGACCAGGAGATCTATATCGGTGATCAGCGTTATCCAGTAGTAAAGATGGATTGGATGGATGCAATGCCGTTGAATAAATACATTGAAGAGATCGCTTATGATCCGGCACAGCTTACCTCCTTACAACAAAAGCTGATGGATCTTTCCAGGAATCTTGAATCAAACGGCCTTGGCCATGGCGACCTCAACTTCAGGCATATTCAGATAGATCGTTCAAAAGACGACCGGATCATATTATTTGACTACGATACGATGTTCATGCCTGGTTTTAAAGGTAAGCTCAACCTTGGAACAGGTAGCCCTGGCTTTCAGCACCCCAGACGTTTGTCTATCCATTTCAACGAAACCATTGACCGGTTTTCCATCTGGCTGATGATCACCGCGATTGAAGCATTAAAATGGGATGCAGGTTTATGGAAACAACAGCAAAACAGCCCCAACAGGGATAAAAGCCTTTTATTTTCCCTTCGCGACCTCGTTAACCCTGCGCAATCAAAACTTTTTCAAAAACTAAAATCTTCAGGGCAACCTGCACTAACTTATTATATAGACCAGGTAAGCAGGTTTTGCCTGACGGGCAACCCGGGCAGGATAGATCAGCCGGAGCTGTTCCAGGAAAAAGTCGTGAGTAGTACAACCAGCATCAAACCATTAACTGCAGAGCCTAAAAATGCTGATGGAGAAAAACCTAGCCCTCCGGAAGTAAAAGAGGCCAGGGAAGAAGAAAAAGAAATTACAAAGCTACCTGACACAAAAATTGTATCCGGCAAGGACCCGGACCCGTTACAAAAAAGGGATGAAGTTGTAAAGGATAAACCCATTTCAGGTTCAACTGCTGCTGCAGACCCGGTTGTAAAAATTGTTCCGGTAGAACCGGAGATACGCATCATAAAGGAACCTCCTCCTCCTGAACCTGCCCCTGCACCTGAACAGAAAGTAGAAAAGATCATTCCTGTAGATCCTGTAATACATACCAGGCATCCTGCTCAAGAGACTGACAATGCAGAGGAAGTTCCCGATCCTGTTGCGCCCACTCTGGCACTTCAGGCTTCCAATGAACCCCCAATAGAAGAACCACCCCTCGTTGAACCTCCGGAGATACTTCCACCTGAACCACCGGAGGTGAAACCTAAAACACCTCCTCAAACAACAAAAGAAACCATACTGAATAGGAATAATGACCTTCCTCCAAATACAAAAGTTGAACCCAAACATGAACAAAGGCCTGAACATAAAAAGAGCTGGATCAACGGACAGAAAAAACATGATCACAGCCGCTTCAAAGTAAAGCAGGACCCAAACAGGTCAACCAGTATTCCGCAAAAAGAACATTCCAAACCCGAAGCTAAAAAAGAAAAGGAGCCGATTGCTGTTCAGTCGAAGGAACCGGAAGATGAGATCATTGAATTCAAAGCTGATAAGGACCAGATCAAAAAGGATGAATTCATTATCCTTAGCTGGAAAGTAAAAGGTAAAGGACGGATCCACATTTCAGGGGTTGGCAACATTGATGAAAGGATCGGGCGTAAAGTTGTTTTTCTTAAAAGATCTACAGAGTACGTACTGACCGCCGGTACACAACAGCAATCACTGACTGTGGAGGTTGAAGGTGATCCGGTTAAACCAACAAGAAAAGCCAGGGAACCCGTGCAGGCATCGTCCGCATCATCCACACGTCCTTTAAAGATCAATAAAAAACTGGTCACCCTGGTCATGGCTGGGGTTGCACTGGTCCTGCTGGGTATTCTGGCTGCCAATTATATCATGAACCGGGATGATACTGTTGCATCTACAAATAATAATACCACTGCTCCGGAAGTGAAAAAGAACATCAGTCTTGAAAGGGAAACGTTTTCACCTGCAGCAATATCCGTTTTCCTCAATGGATTATACAGGACCTACAACAACCGAGACCTGGACGGCATCATGAAGCATTACGCGCCAAGGCTTACAGAATATTATGACTCAGGTTCAATAGGAAGGGATTCGCTGAGCGGCATCATCCGTGATCTTTTTATTTCACCTGTTTTTTATGAATGTCATCCCGATATGAAGACATTATCCATTCAGCCAGGTAAAGATTTCTGCACAGTAGTGGTCACCATCAATGAAAAGCTGAAAAGCAACCATACCTCAAGGATAGAAACTTATGCCACAACAATTGAATATGTTGTTGACACTTCATTCAGGATCATTTCTGAAAGAAATCCAGGTTAACAGCTCTATTGTTTACCTGGATGGATTCATTGAATTAATTAGCAGCTTTGGCGCCAAGGTTTGTCGATGTCTTCTGAAGGTAAGCCGGCAGCATTGAACCAATGATCTCTGTCCATCCTGCTACAAAATTTTTCCTTGCATAATTTTTGTCCTGCGGGAAAGATTCCAATCCTTCATGGGTCAGTTTAAGCCTGGTCTTTTCACCTTCATCAAAAAGCTCAAAGGATACAACCGAATAACCTTCCACACCCTGGTATTGCCAGCTATAGGCGAGCTTTTTATAGGGGATCACTTCGGTGACCTTACAAAGATGAATGAATTTCATTCCTTCGTTCTCTCCTGTGAACTGGAACTCGAAACCTGTTTCAGGCTTGAATTGTGTCAGGTCAAAATACCATTCCTTCATCTGTTCCCGGTCAGATATGGCTTTCCATACCTGTTCTACCGGTGCATTTAAAACTCTTTCAATTACAAAAGGTTCCTGTTTCATTTTGATTTTTTTATTTTTTTGATCTTGCCTGGTGTCTTTTTATTTTTCTCCAGAAAATGCTCTAATGCATCCAGTTTACTGTTCCAGAATACACGGTACTGATCCACCCAGTCAGATACCTGCCGCAAAGAACGAAGACTGGCCTCGCAATGCCTTTCCCTGCCCTGCTGCTTTATAACAACCAGGCCGCACTCTTCAAGGATTTTCATATGTTTTGAAATAGCAGGCCTGCTCACTCCAAAATTCTCTGCAACAGCATTCAGGTTCAAAGGCTGCCTGGCGATGAGCCGTATGATCTCGCGGCGTGTAGGATCAGCAATGGCCTGGAAAACATCTCTCCTCATGTAATATAATTAAGTAACTAAACGGTTACAAATATATATGTAACCGTTTAGTTACACAACTTTATTTTGATGGTCTGATCAAATTTTATTTATGTCCATTGTGAATGATGTTAAACAGGTTCACTGCACCCCAGCACCTGTAATAAGCAGGCAAAGCTGAAGAGAAAATACAATTGACTGCTCCAGTAATCCTGAATTTCGAATAATATCAGTAAGAATAATGGCAGTAAATGGAAGACCGTATTATTATCCTTTCATTTAATTAATGACAGGTTCTTTTTTTAGCAGGCCCGGCATAGGATAGCCCCTGCCAGGGAATAGGTGAAAACCCCTGAAACACAATACAGGACTGCATCTCATTAAAAATTTTATTGGACCCATACCGCACTGGGCGGGTCCATAGAAATCAGTTGATCGATCATTTCTTCCATTTGTCGAAGATTGATCCCCATTAGTCGAATTGAACTGAAAAGCAGATTTATGGAGTGCATCTTTGTATCAGCAATTCAGAACAACAATATCCGAAAGACCAAAGATCCAGACCGAAGAAAAACCGACTAATCCAATCCAAATAAAAAAGAAGATCCAAAATCCAAAAAACCAAAAAGGGTAATCCAAATCCAAAGAAAGACCAACGATCCAAACCGAAGAAAAACCAACCAGTCCAGATCCAGAAAAACCAAAGATCCAAATCCAAACCAAAAGGTGAGAAACCACACCTAATCAGTCAGGGCTAACTCGATCATACCGATCCGTCCATGAAATCACAAATCCAATCCTGACAAGAAATTTGTCCTTCCCACTACAGCGGGAAGGATTTTTTTTTGATTTCCTTTTCCATTGAACCGCAAAATCCGCAAAGAAGCGCAAAGAATACGCAAAGGAAATGCAGACTTCAGAGTAGAGACTTGAGGATTGAGAACAGATTTAAAAGCATACTTTGTTCCTGAAACTGCTTGTGAGGACACAAACGGGCGGCTCATACCTTCTCACCTTTGCGCCTCCCTTTGCGCTTCTTTGCGCTCTTTGCGGTTCCTCCCTTTCTACGCAATCCGCACCTGAAAAGAATGACCGCATTTAAAGAACCAAAAACCATAAACCAGAAACCATAAACCAGAAACCCCACTTATCTTGCGATGCATGAACTTTGAAACGATCTATACTTCCAAAAGAGTTGGTGAAGAAAGCATGAAGCCCGGAAGCCGCTCCGGCTTTCAGCGTGATTTTGACCGCCTCATCTTTTCATCAGCGTTCAGGAGACTGCAGAACAAAACGCAGGTCTTCCCCCTGCCGGGAACTGCATTTGTTCACAACCGCCTTACCCATTCATTGGAAGTGGCCAGCGTTGGCCGTTCGCTAGGGAAAATGGTAGGTGAAGAGATCGCCAGGTCATATAAAGCAACGAATGAGGAAACCTATGAGTTCTATAAATACGAATTATCAAATGTTATAGCTGCCGGGTGCCTTGCCCATGATATCGGCAACCCTGCATTTGGCCATTCAGGTGAAAAAGCCATTTCGGCCTATTTTATAGAAAGGTCAAATGAGCAGATCGGAAGTACCGCATTACGATCTTTCTTTACCGACGCCGAATGGGCCGACCTCAGTAATTTCGAAGGCAATGCCAATGCAGTAAGGGTGCTGGCCCATAGTTTTAAAGGCAGGTTCCGTGGCGGCTTTGGTTTGACCTATACCACCATTGCTTCCATTCTGAAATATCCATGTGAATCATCTGCCATCGATAAAAAATTCAAGCACAGGAAAAAGTATGGCTTCTTCCAGTCCGAAAAGGCCATTGTGGCTACGCTAGCCAGCGAATTGAATATGGTTGGCGAAAGCACTGATCCCCTGATCTGGAAAAGACATCCTTTTGTATACCTGGTGGAAGCGGCCGATGACATCTGCTACCGCATTGTTGACATGGAAGATGCACACAGACTTGGCATTTTAAGTACAGATGAAGTGAGTGAATCATTCTTCAGCATGATCAGCAGCATCAACAGGCCGGAGGACAATACCGAAAAGATCCGCAAAAGCTTTGATGGCATCACAGACCGAAATGAAAAGATATCCTACCTCAGGGCAAGGGCCATTAATACGCTCACCCTGGAAGCAGCTGCGGTATTTATGTCACATAAAGACCGGATCCTTGAAGGAGCCTTCAACAATACACTGTTGGATCATATCGAGGACCGTTGCAGTGCATTGGGACAGATCATGCACATGTCTGTCAACCGGATCTACAGCCACCCTTCCGTCATGCAGATCGAATTGGCAGGTTACAATGTGATGTCTGAGCTGCTCCAGTTGTTTGTGCCTGCATTATTGAAAGAGAAACCATCACACAAGGATGAAAAGATCCTCGCACTTTTTCCATTCCAGTTCCAGCAATTCAAGGATACCACTTCGCAGTATCTCAAGGTGATGAGCGCTCTTGATTTTTTATCCGGCATGACAGACACCTACGCAACAGAAGTATACCGCAGGCTGAAAGGAATTACCATTCCGCAACATGGAAGTTGAGAAGCAGGAAATTGAGAAGCTGCGCTTCTCGTTTATGGTTTTTGGTTTTTTGTTTCTTGTTCTTTAGGTCTGATAGTTCTGTCGCTTCGCACATTTTGTAATAAAGTATAGGTAACTGGCCCCTAACCAGCTAACCAGTAACAACCAGAAACCAGAAACAAGAAACCATAAACAAGAGCATAGCTCACCTCACCGCTGGTAATACTTTCTCACTAAAATCCTTAATAAATAGTTCCTGCTCCTTATTTACATTATGCAGTATGATCCGGTCGAAGCCCAGCTCCATGTCTTTCCTGATCCACTCAATATGCTCATCGATGCTTGGTGAAATGCGTACCATGTCCTGCATTTCTTCCCTTTGCACAAATTCACCCATTGCGTCAAACTGTTCAACCATCCACATATCCGCCAGCACGGTGCTTTGGAAGATATTGGTGCGCCATTGCTCGTAGGCACCTTCCATGGCTTCATCGTCTGTGCGGGCATAGGATAGCTGAACCTTCAGGTAAACCGGTTTGCCTGCACCCCCATTGTTCCTGAACGCGTCAACCACTTCTTTCAATTCATCATATGGTTTGTGTACCGTGATCATGCCTTCCGCCCAGGTGCCCATCCACTTCGCGGTCTCGGGTGTAACGGCTGCTCCTACCAGTAAAGGTTGTTGTTTGGGCAGGGTGTACAATTTTGCATGCTCCACTGTAACATGCCCATGATGGGTCACTGTTTTACCATTCAGCAACTGACGCATGACCTGGTAACATTCGAGCAGCCTTTCATTCCGTTGTGCCTTGATGGGCCATTTGTCCCCGGTAATGTGTTCATTCAATGCTTCACCGCTGCCAAGGCATATGGAAAATCTGCCAGGGAACATTTCAGCTAGCGTGGCGCAAGCCTGTGCAACAACCGCGGGATGATAGCGTTGGCCTGGCGCACAAACAACGCTGAAAGGAACCTTTGTCGCCTGCATGGCAGCTCCAAGCCAGGAAAATGCAAAACCACTTTGGCCCTGGCGTTTGCTCCATGGATGAAAATGATCCGAGCAACTGATCGCGTCAAATCCCGCTTTCTCTGCCATGACAGACCATTGCAAAAGACTGCTGGGTGAAAATTGTTCATGTGAAGCGTGATAACCAATCATAGTTTATGTTTTACCGGTGCGGAACCACCTGTATGAATAAGGGCCTATTTCAATTGTTTCATCTGCTGCCATCGGACCTTCGCCAAATACATCAACAATAGTCATACCCGCCAGGCCAACCTCTTCCTTTTGCAGGCCAAAGCTTTTACCGGAAAGGTTATGGATAAAATAAATGTTGCTGGCATTCCATTCCAACCGGTGCAACATCAATTCACTTGCACCTGTTTCCATAATTGTTAATTCGCCAATGCCGATCTGCGGTAAATTCTTCCTGGTGGAAATAAGGCGTTTCAACCAGCTGAGTAAGGATGCGTCATCCTTTTCAGCACTTCCAACATTCACTTTATGAAAGGAAAAAGCACCGTCATTGATTACAGGATGAACCAGGCTTTGAACAGGCGCTGTTGAAAATCCAGCATTGATTTCATTTGACCATTGCATTGGGGTCCTGACACTGGTCCTGCCGGGCAATGATAAATCCTCCCCATCCCGATCTCTTCACCATACCTGACCAGGGGTACACCAGGAATGCTGAACAGCAGGCTGTATGCCAGTTTTATTTTTTGAAGATCACCATTCATCATGGGTGCCAGCCTTCGCCTGATACCATGGCCAAAAGAGCGCATGTTTTCTTCGGGTGCAAATGATTGAAAGATCTCAGGCCTTGTATCTTCGGCTATCAACTTCAGGCTGAGTTCATCATGATGTCTTAAAAAGTTGAGCCATTGCTCCCCCTCATTTCTCTCAGGCAGCGCTTTCAACGCTTCTTCCAGCACTATACCCTTTTCCTGTGCCAGCGAAAGGAACAATTGCTGGTTAATAAAAAAATTGAAAAGCATCTGCATGCGTTTTCCTTCCTTCAGGTAGGGTATCATTTTATCAGGCGGGGCATTTACCTCAGCAAGCAAGAGCGCCTGTGGATTTTTATTAGTGGTGAATGCGCGCATTTCATCAAGAAAAACAGCAAGGTCCTTCACCTGTGATTCCTTCATGCCATATGTTTCGATCAGCATCTCTGCGGCATCAATGCGAAAGCCACTCACACCAAGCCCCAGCCAAAACTCAATGATCTTCAGGATCTCCTTCCTCACATGCGGGCTGCCGATATTCAGATCGGGTTGTTCTTTATAAAATCTGTGCAGGTAATACTGGCCTGCTTCCTCATCAAAGGTCCACATGGTATCTTCTTCACCCACAAGCATCAGGTGCTCGCGCTCATACTCCTGCGGATGGTCGGACCAGATATAAAAATCACGGTACCGGGACCGCGGATCTTTTCTTGCAGCCTGGAACCAGGGATGCTCTCTTGATGTGTGGTTCACTACAAGATCAATGAGCACACGAAGGCCCAATTCCCCTGCCTTTTCCATGAAGGATGAAAATTCTTTCAGTGTGCCCAGCCTTTCATCAACGTTGTAATAATCCTTTACATCATATCCGTTATCCCTGTTAGGCGAAGGATAAAAAGGCAGCAGCCAGATACAACTCACACCGAGTGAAGCAATATATTCCAGTCTTTTGATCAGGCCGTTAAAATCACCAATGCCATCTCCATTGCTGTCCTGAAAGGTCTCTACATCCAGGGAATAAAAGACCGCGTTCCTGTACCAGTTAATATCCATGCTTTGATTCTAAATCCAAACTTCATGTGAAAGAGTTTGGTGATGCAAAAGTCAAGCCTCCTTTCTTTTTATTCTTCTGCGGGGAAGGATTAGATATTTTCAAAATCCTACCTTTCAGGCAGGGGAAGCTATTGCTTCGAAAAACCTTTTTGCATTTCAATGAAAAATGTCAGGTACGGGTCAATAAGATGGTTGTATTTTTTCCTGGTTTTGCTGACCATTCCATTGGGTCTGGCCACGCGCTTCTGGAACCAGTCGATGCCGCAGGTAGTACAGCTTTACGGAGGTGACGTGCTTTCCGCCACCTGCATTTTCTTTGGCGTTCGCTTCCTTGCTGTACGCCGTTCACTGTTTTGGGTTACCGTTGTCAGCTTTATCGTATGTATCCTGGTGGAATGTCTTCAACTATACAAGGCGCCATGGATCCTTGAACTGCGTCGCACAAGGGTTGGCGGAATCCTGATGGGACATGGGTTTTTATGGAGCGACCTTGTTTGCTATGCTGTAGGTGTACTCATTGGATTATTGATTGCTTATTTCGCGGAAAGACTTATCACCGGAAGGGGAACAAAGTCTCCGTACTCCAGAAAACAGCGGTATTTTATAAGTCACCATAAAGAATGACTTGTTTATTGTTTATGGTTTTTTGTTTATGGTTCTTTAAATACGATCATTCTTTACTGGTACCAATTTCGCAGAGAAGGCAAAGACGCAAAAGGATACATACTTAAGAGTGCAGACTTAAGAGTTGAGACTTAAGAATTGCAAGACAGAAATAAGCGAGCTTGAACTAAGCAAACCATGTATCCGGTCTAAGCCAACATTCCTCCATGGGCAACCTCTCCGACCTGTCATCCTGAACCAGTGGCGAAGGATCTACGCCTTGCACTTTCAACGCCCACCCAGGTAATGAGAACGAGAAAAATAGCGAGAGCGAGGAAAAGCAGACTGCAGACTTATGATATCAGCCTTCTGAATAGTGAATTGAGGATAGATTAAAAGATGATTCGTTCTTAAGCTTCTTGCAAAGACAAAAGAAGTGACAGCTTTGGCAAAACTGCTTGTGAAGACACAAGCAGGTGCGGCTTAGTGATTGATCTCTTGGCATCTTTGCGTGAAATCTCTTTACACCCTTTGCGGTTAAGGTTCAATTAACCTTTCGGATTCTTAAAAACGTAATGATATAATCCAGCTGCTCCATGCTGATCTTCTTCAAAACACCATGACCATTCAATCCCCTTAGTGCAGCTGCATGATAACTGTCGATCTGCTGTTTTGTAAAGTCAGGAATACCATCTTTACCCTTCTGGAAAATACCATGGCAGCTGGTGCAGTGCGCCCTGTAAAGTATCTTTCCTTTTTCCGCTCTTTCAATCAGGAGGGTCCTTACCTCAACCGGGACATCTTCTCCAATAACATAAGCCGATTTCTGCACTCCACAGCGGGATGCAATGAAGCCACCGCAAACAAGAAATGCCATGAACAAATAAACCTTCATTGTTTTAAATAAATCTTTTTAATATTCACCTCCAACCTTCCGGTTATTCAGCGCTTTGCCGGAAGATGAAGGAAGCTTTACAGGTGGTATATCTATGGGGATGCTTTCATCAAGTGACCTGATAAAAAAGATTAACTGCTCCTTTTCTACCTTAGTCAGTTTGAGGGAATCCGAAGAAAGCGTCTGATTGGGCACATCCAGTTTCCTGCCTGCACCGCCGCCGCCATCATAAAAATCAATGACCTCCTCCAGCGATTTAAAAACTCCGTTGTGCATGTAAGGTTTTGTCCGGGATGCATTCCTTAGCGTGGTGGTTCTGAAAGCCCGGAACATTTCTGGAGCACTGTGCACATTAAACCTGCCGCTGTCTTTGCTCAAATGTAAAAATGAAGCATCCCCTGGTACACCAAGCACTTCAAACTCAGAGCCGATATAGGGAGGCTTCACCCCATTAAACTGCGGCACAAAATGGCAGGTACCGCATTGAGCCTTCCCCATAAAAAGATTGAAGCCTTTTTGAACAGCTACAGGGATTGTACGCTTCGCATTCATGGCCTCATCAAACGGAGCAATGTTTTTTCCAAATCCTCCATAATACAGGGTAATGGCTGATATGATATGCTGCAAGCCGATCTTCTTTTCTTCAGGGGTAACCTTCAGGTATTTTCTGAACGCATTTTTATAATCCGGGCAACTCAAAACTTTTTCCAGCAGTTCTTTCTCATTGCCTGACATCTCCCCCGGGTTCATGATCACCTCCTTTCCCTGCGCCTGGAGGGAGATGTGTTTTCCATCTATCATCAGCAGGTGATTGAAGGAGGAATTCACCAGTGATGGGCTATTCCTGGCCAGGTGCCCTTTCTGGTCAAATGCGATGCTTGTGCGGAGAATAGTATCTGTAAAAAATGTTTGAGGGTTGTGACACGAAGCACAACTTCGCTTATTGTTGCCCGATAGGATGGGGTCAAAGAAAAGTAACTTGCCGGTCTGGCGGATTTCCTCAAGCATCTTCTCATCTTCAACCAGTGAATAAATGCCCTTTATGTTCTGACCTTCAAAAAGATCTTTATCAAAAATGGCAGATACATCATTGTTCAAGGAATAATCCACATAACTGTCAGAGACCACACCATATGCACGGATGAAATGCTGGTTCATACCGAAAAGAGGATTGATAAAATCCCTGATGAAAACATAATGATCAAAAAGCGTGTATTTGGCTGGCTGGTCGTTCACAAAATGCAAAGTCTTTTCAAACAAGTCAAGGTAGGGCGCTGTGAGCGTGCTGCCCGGAAAGCTTTGATTATAATTGGCATAGATGCTTCTGACCTGGTTCAGCATGTAGCGTAGCTCGGGGATCACATTGCTTGTATCAGGACATTCAAATCCAGTTGTGTAAATAGCGGCAAGGTTCAGCAGGAACAGACGGTTGGCCAGGAAAAAATGATGATAGGTGGACAGGTCACTGGTGATGGAATCTTCCCTGAAAGTTGCGGTGGCTGCTATTGCAGCTTCTACAAGATAAAGAAGGGAATCTTTGTCCACTGTTTCTTCTTCAAGGTACAACTCGGCCAGTGTTAAACCTGCCCCTTCTCTTCTGTAGGGCGTCTCGAATTTCTCGAATACCTCGGTTTCCCATTCTACCGGAAGCGGGCCATTAATCTTTTTGTAAGCAACAGGCTCAAGATAGCGGAGCCAGAAATCTACCTTCTTTAGTTTCATTCTTGCCTGGTCAATGGCCTCCCGTACTTTAAGAAGGTCTTCTTCTTTCCTGAGGTTAGATCCGGCTATAATGGAAGCCAGGTCTGATTGCTGCCTGATGAGTTCATTGATACCGGAATCATATATGCCTGCATATGGCTTGCTGCGCTCCATGGTGTAGGCCAGGCAGCAAAGGGCGGCAAGCAGTACTATAACGAAGCATTTCTTCATCGGTTCTCATTCAGCGATCAGCAATGAGAAAGTACGACAAAGGGGAACTTGAGTGATGTCCAAGTTTGCCCAAGGGGAGAGATTTCACGCAAAGACGCAGAGCACGCAAAGACGCAGGAAAGTGCATGTTTTCACCCGCGTGGCAAGTGCTTGTGCCCTCAGCAACTAAAGAAACGATCATCTTCTTAAGATGCTTCTTCACTCTTAACTCTCTACTCTGAAGTCTGCACTCTTAAGTCTGTATTCCCTTTGCGTCTTTGCGTGAAATCCAGAAACCAGAAACAATAAACCAGAAACCCCTAGAGCGTCGCCATGTCTATCACAAACCTGTATTTCACATCACTCTTCAGCATCCGTTCATAAGCTTCGTTGATGTAATCCATTTTAATGACTTCCACGTCTGAAACAATGCCATGCCCAGCACAATAATCCAGCATTTCCTGTGTTTCGGGAAGGCCTCCGATCAGGGAACCTGCAATGCTGCGCCTGCCGCCAATCAGGTTAAAGCCAAGGATCTGCATCGGAGTTGGAGGCACGCCAACACAGATCATGATGCCATTTGTTGTCAGCAACCTTAAATAGGCATTGTAATCATGCGGAGCGGAAACAGTATCCAGTATAAAATCAAAATACCCGGTCATGGCTTTCATCTGGGCCGCATCCTTTGTCAATGCGAACTTATGAGCGCCCAGTTTTCTTGCATCTGCCTCCTTGTCGGGTGATGTACTAAGCATGGTCACTTCGGCGCCGAAGGATGCAGCAAACTTTACACCCATATGGCCAAGACCACCCAATCCAACCACGCCCACCTTATGCCCCTTGCCTACTTTCCAGTGACGCAGTGGCGACCACGTGGTTATGCCTGCACATAACAAAGGCGCTACACCTTCAAGCGGCAGCTTATCTGAAACCTTCAGCACAAAATCTTCATGAACAACGATACGGTTCGAATAGCCTCCATAGGTCGGGGTTTTTCCATCCTTTTCATACGAATTATAAGTTCCAATACTCCCATTGTTGCAATACTGTTCAAGGCCCTGTTTGCAGTTATCGCATTCACGGCAGGAATCAACCAGGCATCCCACGCCTGCCAGGTCACCTTCCTTAAACTTTTTTACGTGGTTGCCAACTTTTGTAACACGACCAACGATCTCGTGGCCGGGCACCATTGGATAAATGGAACCACCCCATTCATTTCTTACCTGGTGCAGGTCTGAGTGGCACACACCGCAATACAAAATCTCGAACTGTACATCATGGGGACCAGGATCCCTTCTTGAGAATTCGAATGGTCCTAATCTGTCTGTTGCATTGTGAACGGCATACCCTTTCGCTTGTGTCATTGAATTGATTTGATCGGTGATAAAATCCTGTCTGAACAATTGTCTTTTTAAATAAGTAAAACCATGTGCATCAATTAAAGCTCAACCAGTTGTTTCCTTTAATCGCAGAAATGCCACCAAAAGCCCGCCACAATTATTGCAAACACATGTTTGGCCTCATTGCTTGATCGCGATCAGTTTATTTATCCTGGACGCGTTCAGAATCAGTCATCTGCGACCCAGGTAACAAAATGTTCACACTATTGGTTCAAAATGGCCTTATCTTTGTGTACTTAGTACACATTACTTTGGGCAATCAGATTGGGAATTAGAATAGAAAGCACGATCAGCCTGTTATATGAATAAGAATCCGCTCTAGGGCTATGATCGTAAACTTAAATAGATTGGAACATGTCTGAAATGATTTTAACGCACGAAAGATCCAGAACTGCATACAGGATCGCTGTAGGTTGCCTTTTCTTTTTACAGGGTATTTGCTTTGCCTCCTGGGCGTCCAGGATACCGACCATCCAGGAATCGCTGCATCTTTCAGATGCTGCACTGGGGGTGGTGTTGTTCTCACTGCCGCTTGGATCCATGATCGCGCTTCCATTTTCAGGATGGCTGGTCACACGCTTTGGCAGCAAACGCGTTGCAACCAATGCCATGCTGCTGTACAGCCTTTCACTTGTGATACTGGGCCTTGCAGAAAATATTACTGTGTTGGTGCTGATGCTGATCCTTTTTGGCATGGCTGGCAACACATCCAACATTGCTATCAATACACAGGCTGTGGGTGTTGAAGCCCGTTATGGCCGCAACATTATGGCTTCCTTTCATGGGCTATGGAGCCTTGCAGGATTTACTGCTGCGGGAATCGGTACTTACATGATCGGCAAAGATGTGATCCCATTTACCCACTTCATCCTCATGGCGGCACTGATCATTGCGGGACTGGCTGCCTGTTTTCAATACCTGCTTCCTGAAGAATCAAAGCCTGCAGAAAAAACACCACTTATTGTAAAGCCCGACAAGCCGCTGGTGATCCTTGGCGTGATCGCGTTTTGCTGCATGATCTGCGAAGGTGCAATGTTTGACTGGAGTGGTATTTATTTTCAAAAAGTGGTGAAGGCCGATAAGGACTGGATCGGTGCAGGTTATACAGCCTTTATGTGCACAATGGCTGCCGGCCGTTTCATTGCAGACTGGGTGGCGCATAAAATTGGCATTCAACGCACCATCATATTCAGTGGTGTACTGATCGCCACAGGTTTGGGTGTTGCAGTGATCTTCCCTGACCTGTATTCAGCCATCACAGGATTCTTTTTGGTTGGATTCGGCGTATCTTCTGTCGTTCCGCTGGTGTACAGTGCAGCAGGAAGATCAGGCAGCATGTCTCCGGGCATGGCGCTTGCGGCTGTATCCAGCATCGGTTTTCTTGGATTTCTTTTCGGACCGCCCATCATTGGAGTGGTCGCAGGATTATCAAGCCTGAGGATCTCATTTGTGATTATAGCCGTCATGGGTCTTGCAGTTGCGGTGATTGCACGCTATATAAAAAAGGGATAAGTATTTACATTGAACCCTTTAACAATATGAACATGAATCTTGCAATCTTCGTTTTAATTGTGTTTTTTACACATTCTTTAAATATCCAATACCTCCAGTATCTATGACAGCTGAACATGAAAGACTAGAGACCTATGGCAAAAATGGAGCTATGGTCCAATGGGGCCCTTACTTAAGTGAACGACAGTGGGGAACCGTCCGGGAAGATTACAGCCACGATGGCAATGCCTGGAATTATTTTCCTTTTGAACATGCACACTACCGCGCTTACCAATGGGGTGAAGATGGCCTGGCCGGCATTTCTGACCGTTACCAGAACCTTTGCTTTGGCATTGCACTTTGGAATGGCAAGGACCCGATCTTGAAAGAAAGACTTTTTGGCCTGCACAATGGTGAAGGCAACCACGGCGAAGATGTAAAGGAGCTTTATTATTATCTTGACAACACGCCAACGCATTCTTACATGGAATACCTGTACAAATATCCACAACAGGAATTCCCTTATGAGAAATTAAAAACAGAGAACCGCCTCAGGTCAAGACTTGAACCCGAATACGAGATCCTTGACACGGGGATCTTTAACGACAACAAATATTTCGATGTGCTTGTCACTTATGCCAAGCAGTCTAATACCGACACTTTCATCAGGATCGATATTACCAACAGGAACAACAAGCCTGCAGAGATCACCGTGCTTCCAACACTTTGGTTCTCCAGGCAATGGACAAAGAATGCAACGGAAGGCCCACTGCTGACGGTGGAAGAATCAGGCGCTGTTAAAGCCACCCATGAAAAAATGGGCAATTATTATTTTTATTTTAAAGGCGCGCCTGAAATGCTTTTTACCAACAATGAAAGCAATATGGCCCGGATCACCGGCCAGCCCAATGAAAGCATCTTTGTGAAGGACGCCATTAACAATGCAATTATCAAAGGCGAAAACCGTGACAAGCTGCGTGCAAAAAAATCAGGCACCAAATGTTCCGGGGTATTTAAAATGAAGATCGCAGGCAGCGCAACCCGTACTGTATACTGCAGGCTGAGCGACCTTGAACTTGAAAATGCTTTTTCAAAAGGCTTCGAGCAGGTCTTTGTTACCCGCAAACAGGAAGCCGATGAATTTTATACTTCGATCTTTCCAAAAGGCTTATCGAAAGACATGGCCAATATCCAGCGCCAGGCCCTGGCAGGGCTGCTCTGGAGCAAACAATTTTATTCCTTTGATGTGGAGAAATGGCTGAACAGCTCAGATGGCATCGCGCCATTTTCACAGAACAGGATGTATGGACGTAACAATGACTGGCAGCACCTCAAGAACCAGGACATCATATCAATGCCGGACAAATGGGAGTATCCGTGGTATGCTGCCTGGGACCTTGCCTTCCAGTGCATATCCATCGCAGTGATCGATCCTGATTTTGCAAAGAACCAGCTCCTGCTCATCATGCGGGAATGGTATATGAAACCCGATGGCCAGCTGCCGGCTTACGAGTGGAACTTCAGCGATGTGAACCCTCCTGTGCATGCATGGGCAGCACTTGAAGTTTATAACCTTGAAAAAAAGAATAAGGGCGGACAGGGTGATGTGGTCTTTTTAAAAAAGATCTTTCAGAAACTGCTGATCAACTTTACCTGGTGGATCAACCGCAAGGACCGTAACGGGAACAACATCTTCGAAGGAGGCTTCCTTGGACTGGATAATATTGGTGTGTTTAACAGGAGCTTCCATGGTGACAACATCCAACTGGAACAGGCGGATGGCACCAGCTGGATGGGAACCTATGCGCTGAACATGATGGACATCGCTTTGGAGATCGCATTGTATGATGAATCTTTTGAAGACACGGCCACGAAGTTCTTCGAGCATTTTGTGCTGATCGCTGAATCACTGAACGAGCATCACCTCTGGAATAAGGAAGACAAGTTTTTTTATGATGTGTTGTGTATACCAGGCAGCGAGCCTACTCCGCTAAGGATCAAATCCATTGTGGGTCTTACATCTCTTTTCGCCGTTTCAACCATCAGCAGGCAGACACTCAACAAACTGAAAGATTTCAAGACCCGTTCTTCCTGGTTCGAGAAATACCGTAAGAACAATAATAAATTCTGGCCTAATGAAGAACGTGGTGATGGAGAGGAGATCCTGTTATCGCTTGTAAAGCAGGACCGCCTGGTTTACCTGCTGGACCGGCTACTGGACGAAGATGAATTTTTATCTGAAGGCGGTGTGCGGGCACTTTCTAAATACCATAAAGAAAATCCCTATTCAGTAACGGTAGAAGGAAACCACTACACCATTTCCTACGATCCGGGTGATTCAACCTCCGACATCTTTGGTGGCAATTCAAACTGGAGAGGTCCTGTATGGCTGCCGATCAATTTTCTTATCATCAAATCCATCCGCCGTTACGGTGAATTCTATGGAGACAACCTGATGGTGGAGTATCCTTCCCGTTCGGGCACCAGGATGAACCTTTGTAAAGTTGCGGATGAACTGACATTAAGGGTGATCCATCTTTTCAGAAAAGACAGTGAAGGCAACCGTAAACTTTATGGTGATTATAACTGGTTCTATAAACAAAAAGGCAACGAAGACCTGGTGCTGTTCTACGAATATTTCCATGGCGATTCGGGATCTGGCCTTGGCGCCAGTCATCAGACAGGATGGACCGCACTTGTAGCGGAACTGATCAGCGAATATGCAGGTGATCTTAATGAAGCTTATAGGTCCAAAGTAATGCTTGAAATAGAATCTTTACTGGTGACACCTGAATGGGTTACTAAATAAGAAAATCGCCGGTGATCACTGCGAAATCTGGCTCAACATTTAAAATGGATGTATCGTTATCGGAATCCTTATCAGTTGTAACCTTGCCGTTCAACCTTGATCGAAGAAATTCAATGCCATATGAATCAGCACGGAATGGGCTGATCATTGCGGCTTCTTTTACTAGGCGCGTAAGCGGAGAATCGTACAGGTCAGTGTTATCTTGAATATATTGGCCATTTTATCAGTCGCCGCTGAAATGACAAGAATTTTAACTTTACCCAATGGATCTTGTTCCCAGTATTATAATAATGGCTTCGATTCTCAAGCCGAAGATTTCCTGGGTTGTTCTTTCACCAGCCCTTCAGGAGCTTTTTTATCTGCTTTCAGAAATGTTTATTGTTACCTTTTAGTCCTCATCCCTAAAAGTAGAAAAGCCCAGTTTTCCGCTTTAATAATATTAGTAGGTAGCACCAAAGTCAACTGGCCAGGGCTGGATCAACAGAAAAATCTTATCCTAAATGTTTCCTTTGTAAAATCGATTCCGAAGGATCTTGGCTCCATCACGCACGAACCTCATTGGCAGGATAAAGGTTATAGGGATTCCATATCTTGGATCCCTTTCATAACAGTTGAGGGTATTCTGCCATCCATCAGGAGCTTGGGGCAACACCTTCTTTTTAGACACAGATTGCACTTCATAGTTTATGAATGCGATAGATCTGCCATCCTTTTCAAGAAAACATTTTTTAAACAATGCTTCTTAATTGAACTTTGCCAAGGATAGTTACCTGATGATGGAGATAAGGTGAAGCGGTGGATTGTGATCGAAAGTACAAAATGATCATTATGTTTAATTGAAAGATCAGTTGAAATACGGTTCATTAAAGCAAATGATTTACTTTATCTTCCTAAGATAAACGTTAGCATATGACTATTAGACATAGCTATGGGTTGATATTAATTGGGTTAACAATAAGGATATTGAGGAATATTAGTTTAACTACAGACGTAGAATTTATCTTATCTCAGATTACAAAGTTAGAAGCTGAATTAAAAACAGCAGAATTTACGGTTTCATTGACTGCAATGAACCAGTTAAATAAATTGATAAAGGCAATTGCAACTATAAAGGCTCAAGGTAAAACAGAAAAGCCAAGTTTAGAAACTAAAAACAATATTACTGATGAAATGGAACACGTAGAAAAAGTTGTATTTGCTGAAGCTATAACTAAAAAAATATATGTTATCCCTGAACGAAGGTATAATGGCAACTACCTTTTAAATGAACCAAATAAGTTACTCAAAGATTCAATATTTGGCAAGCTCACAGACATGGCAAAGTTTGATTTTAGTGCTGCGTGCCGATGTTTATCATTTGGAGAAGGCACAGCCTGTGCATTCCATATATTAAGAGCAACCGAGGATACTTTAAAGCAATATTACTTTTTGCATAAAAAGACTAAAAGGCTATCGAAACCAATGTGGGGCCCAATGACAATCGAGTTGCGAGCAAAAAGATCTAATAGACCAGATGAAACAATATTAGCTACTTTAGACCTTGTCCGGACAGCCTACCGAAATCCAACCCAACATCCCTTAGCAAAATATGATATAGATAGCGCACAAGATCTTTTTGGGGTCTGCGTTGATTTAATTAATAAGATGGGCGCAGAACTCTCAATTGTACCGCCAAATGTACCACTCCATCCTATTAGCAACCCTTAAAAATTAATACTTTTAAAGAGACAATTGACGCAATCCCTTTTTTTCCAAGGCTGAGGAGAATGCTAAGTCTCATTTGAGCTAAACAATAAATCGCATAAATTAAATAAGCAATTGCACATAACGCTTCGTAGAATAATGAGTACTGAAATAAGACATAAAATTGTTTTTCCAGACCCTAAAGGAGCACTTTCTTTTAATCTTAAACCATTGGAAGAGATTATGAAAGATTGCATTTATGTGTTAGATGCAAGTGTACTTCTAATGCCTTTTACCACTGGCATTAAAAGCCTGGAAGCTTTAAGAAATATTTACTCCAAACTGGTTATTGAAAACAGACTTTTTATTCCCTCTCAATCAATAAGAGAATTTTTAGCTAATCGACCCACTAAACTTGCAGAATTAACTGATGCATTGTCGAAAAAACTAAACACCTCTTACACATTTTTTGAAAATCACCCATTGTTAGCTGAGCTACCTGAATTTCAGAATCTTATAGAAAAAGAGAAACAATTAAAAGCATTAACTAAGGAATACCAGCAAAGTATTAATCAGGTTTTGAAAAAGGTTCAGTCAATGAGTTGGGATGATCCTGTAAGCACCTTATATAAAGAAATCCTCATTGATCGAATATTATCCGATGAGGGAATTGATTATAAAATAATTGTTTCAGAGTTAAAAGAGAGAAATGAATTAAAAATTCCTCCTGGATATAGAGATCAAACGAAAGAAATTAATTCCGCAGGGGATTTAATCATTTGGTATGAAATAATAGATTTAGGAAAGAGCCTCAATAAAAATTTAGTTTTGATATCAGGTGATGAAAAAAATGATTGGTGGCATCTCACAAACAAAAAACCTTTATACCCAAGGATAGAATTAGTTGACGAATATCGAAGAAATTCAAATAATCATGCATTTCATATTATAAGCCTTTCAACATTCCTTGAAGCCAACCAAGTCGAAACCGAAATAATAGATGAAGTAAAAAGAGAAGAAGAAAACTTATCGATTGCAATACCCACTATGGGAAGTCAACGAAATCTTGCTCAAGCCTATTCTTTCTTAAGTGACTTTAAAGAATTCGTTGATTCAAGTATTTCAAAATATGTAAAAGAAATAAAACCCTTGCAAAATTTATATGAAGAAACTAAGGATCCAAGTGTGCTTCACCAATTGAGAGAAACTCGCGAATGGCATTTTTCAATTTCAATTGACTTTTACAATTCAAATTATAGAGATAAAATATTGACGTTAAGAAATCAATATATAAATTATTCAGAAGTAGCTAGGGATTTTACTCTTGCATCAAAGATGAATAGTATGATTTCTAATCCAAAAGACATCACAGATTACAGAATTATTTATGAGGAATTATATTCCATAATTAATAGAGCGGCAGGGATCTTTTAAATAACAAATTTTTTTTAAGAGACCTTTGGCGCGGTCTTATTTTTTTTATCTTCAACTAATAAATGCCTACTGATAAAAACCATTTGAATCAGCCCTGGATTTTAATTATATTACTATTAGAAAATCGTTATTGCAGATAGTGTTATTCTTTACCAGTGTAAACCTATCCTTTATAGACTCATCATAGTTTACTACTATTTAAATAACCCAAAACTAATATACTTTATGAGTAAAGTATTTGAAATAGCGACGAATATTTCTACTCCATTAATGCTGGCTGGCTTTTTAGCTGCTGTAGTGTTTTTTATATTTCGCCAAATCCTTAAGAACCAAGAACCATTACGTAATAAATCACATAACACAATAGTCATTCTTATTATAAACAAGCTTTTTATATTAGCTCTAATAGCAATGGTACTTGGATTTATTGGATGGATCATTAAAGCACGTAAAGAATCTCAAAACCAAAATCATAAATCAAAAATGGTCCTAAATGTTTTTTATGATAAAAGACCTGCTCACCGTGTATGGGTAAGTGGAACTAATGTAAGAGATAATAGATCTACCGACATCTATGGTAGTGTGGAATTGATTTTTGATAAAGTACTAGATTCAGATAGTATTGACCTGTTTTTCAAGTCAGTAGAATTTGACATCGACACTGTTCTTACTGTACTATATAAAAGCTATCACAAATTCCATTTCTTTAAAAAAGAAAAACCAAATATTGATTCGCCTATTAATAAGCCAATTAAACCTCCTTTACCCGCCATTGAAAAATTGCCACTAAAAGAAATTATCAAGTATACTGGCGAGATAGATAATAGAATTAGTCAAATGGAAAAATACTTGAATTTGGTCAATAGTGATAGCAGAACTGATCAAAAATCTTACTTCTCAAACGGCATACGTGCAGCATTTAATGGTGCAAGAGGTTGGTACCAACCAACTCACACTGAATTTCATGAAGTTCCTTTATTCACACTAATACAATGGTTCAAAAGCAATGGCCTAAAGAATAAATATGCTAACCAGGTTTCAAGAGAGATATTGTCATCCTCAACAAACTTAGAATCTAATAGCATCTATGATTATCCAAAAACTAAAGAGTTTATAAACCTTTTAAAAAAATACAGGGATCAATATGAATATTAGACAATCCCTTTTTCATAATAGAAGAAAGCATTTATATCGATGGGAATTATAAGTTCAATAAAAGAAAGGCTATTTTATTTTTTTTTAAAAAAGGAGATTACCAAGAGATTGAATGCCTTGAAAGATAAAAATAACACACACAATGTAAGTATTCAAAATGCTTTAGATGGAATTGGAAAAGCCATTACAAATCTGCATGAAGAAGTTATTACTTTCTCTAAAGCCGTAGATTTAATAGAAGAGGAACAAGGAAAGAACGATGAAGCTGCTAAACTTTCCACAGCATTTCCTTTCCTTAATTTATCTATGCTTGATATTCTAATTCTGAATAAACAATATTTAAATACAAATGATGCGATTGAAAAAAATTTTATTTGTAGGACCTCTGCTCAACACATGTATGAATTTTTAGAAGATGGGGCAAAGGTGCTGGGTAAAGAGATGAATTTTACAACCCAATTATTAAATAACAAGCAAATTAATATTTGCTTAAAAGAACTAAGAAGATCCTTTAATAGAATAAAGGATGAGCTCCATACACCATTAAAAAAGTTGCGTCATAATGTATCTGGACATAAAGACAGAGATATTAGAAACCAACTGCAAATTTCAAGGTCTATTAACATTGAAGATTTTCAACATAATTTTTCTGTATTTATGCAGCTCTTCGTACAGTTAACAAAGTTCAAGAGACTTGTAATAGATGAAATAAAAGAGAAAAATCAAACCTCTGAATAAGGGTGGTGCTACCCTTTAATTTTGAACTGGATCACGCTTACGAAACCTTGACTGAATATCTATTGCATTTCCTTTTCTAAATTCCATTTCTCTTTTAATTGAATCCCATCTGAATTGGCGCACTTGCTTCATTGGACCTTCCCGATATTTGTCTTCAGGTGCTTTTCCACTTAAAGCTTGATACCTCATTTTAAGTGAATCAAGCCGTTCTGTAATTCCACACTTTCCTCCAACAAACCTTCATAATGGAAATATACATCATTCCAGCCCCTTGCGTCATCTATCCCTTTGTTCCATCAGCATACTTAGGGATTGGAGTGTCCAGCACTCTTGTTACCTGCGCAGCACCAAAGGCTCCTACCACCATTGCGAGTGGAATGTTAGCTGGCATGAAAGGTTGCTCGCCAAGAGCGCTTATTACACCAAGGAAGTGCTCTGGATAATTCTGGAAAAATTGTGGAACCTTTCTTATGATTTAGAAATAATAAAAGGCCAGGATTTAATTGGTCCCGGCTTTATTCATTCCGGCCTGGAGGGCTTCATGCTTTTCTGTGAGCTTTTCTCTTTCTTTCTCGCGTTTTTTAAAGAACCCACGTAAAAGAAAATTATGTTGCAATGCTTTCAGGTTCTCGTCAAGTTTTTTTGTACCCGTTGACAAATTACTGATCGTAGCTTTCAGGTCGGCAGCGGCAACTTTATCATTCAGCAATACACCTACAGGCGTATTGACATTGCTCATTCCTTCGTTCACCTGCCTGGTAGCGGTGTTCAGGTTATTGACCGCGGCATTAGCTGTTTTTGACAACTCGTCGATCTGGCGCGCCGTTGCACGAAGGCGTGAGAAGATGACCGTATCTGTAACAAGATCATTGGTCAGTGAACCTTTGTTCTGCAACTTGGAAGCATAAGCCGCAAGATCTTCCGTCAGTCCCTGCGCCTGCCTTGATGCATTGCGAAGAGAGATCATGGCTACCTGCAGATCATTGGCCATGGTCTCATCCTTCAGTAACATACCAATCGAGCCCTCACCTGCAGCAAGCCGCTCGCTTACCGTTTTGAAATCGGTAGTGATGTCGAGGATATTTTTATTGTTTTCTTGCAGTGTCGCCATCATATCATCAGTGCTCATTGCTTTTTCCACTGTCAGTTCATCACCATTTTGCACAAGTGGAGCAGACTGGCTTCCGCCAAAGATCACAATGATCCTGTTGCCGATCAACCCTTCCGATCCTACCTTGGCTTTCATGTCCTTGCGGATCATGTTCCTTGATTTTTCATCAATGCTCATCTCCACATTCACAAGGCCTTTTTCATCAAAGGTGATATCCTTTACTATACCTACTTTCACGCCGGCATACCAGATGTTATTGCCTTTTTGCAGACCACTGACATCATCGAAACGGGCCCGGACCGAAAATTTTTCTGCGAACATATTTTTCTGTCCACCAAGCGTTAGTATCGCCGCGATCAGTATCACCAACCCGAAAAATACAAACAGGCCTACGGTAACGCTTCTTTTGTTTTTTGATTCCATTATTTTATAAAATTATAATCGTAGAAACTTTTGATCCTTTCATCACCACCTTCAGAAAACACTTCTTCAAAGGTTCCCTGCTTGATAAATTTTCCATCCAGCAGCATGGCGATCCTGTCGCCGGTATCACGGGCACAGGTGAGATCATGTGTGATGATGATAGAACTGGTATTGTAACGCTCCTGCACTTCGTTGATCAGTTCATTGATCTCCAGGCAGGTGATAGGATCCAGTCCTGCAGTGGGTTCATCATACAACATGATCTCCGGCCTAAGGATCAGTGTGCGGGCAATACCGATCCTTTTTTTCTGTCCGCCCGAAAGTTCTGAAGGCATCTGGTGCTTTGCTTTTAATAATCCGACTGCTTCCAGCACTTCATCCACTGATGATTCAATTTCCTGGCGCTTCATGTGCTTTTTATGACGCTCCAAAGGGAAGATAATATTTTCACGTACGGTCATGCTGTCGTAAAGAGCGCTGTTCTGAAATGAGAACCCGATTTTCAGCCGGAATTCAGCAAGTTCTTTTTCATTCAGCTTATTCACTTCTTTTCCGCAAACGATCAGGCTTCCCCTGTCCTGCTTCAGCAACCCTGAAAGGATCTTGATCAGCACCGATTTTCCTGTTCCGGATCTTCCCAACACCACAACATTCTCACCTTTGTATACATCAAGGTCAATACCCTGCAGCACATGATTCTGTCCAAAAGATTTATACAATCCCCGGATGCTGATGACCGGCGAAGGCTTCTGGCCCTGTATATCGTTCAACTGGTCAGGCACTGCGTAAAGAATTTAAGATCTGAACAATAAGCATTTCTTCAATAAAAATGAAGAACATGGACACCACCACTGCAGCATTTGCGGACTTACCCACACCCTGTGTTCCGCCCATGGTATGATAACCTTTGTAACATCCCACCATGCCGATGGTGAATCCAAAAAGAAGGGCCCTGATCAGCGAAGAGGTCAGGTCAAGGAAGGTGATACTGGAAAAAGCATTCTTCGAATAAGTGATGAAACTGGTTTGTTCATGCATGGTGATATCAATGAACGATCCAAGCAATGCTACCACCGCGGTGTACATCATCAGCATGGGTATCATGATGGTGGTTGCAATCACGCGGCTGACCACTAAAAATTTAAATGGGTTTACTGCGGAAACCTCCATGGCATCAATCTGCTCCGTCACCTTCATGGAACCAAGTTCAGCTCCGATACTTGAGCCAACCTTGCCCGCGCAGATCAGCGCCGTAACCAGCGGCGCCAGTGCCCTGATGACCGCAATGGCCACCAGAGATGGCAACCATGACACTGCACCAAATTCCGCCAGCGAGGGCCTTGATTGCTTGGTAAATACCAGCCCGGTGATAAACCCTGTCAGCGTGATCAGCCCAAGGGAGCGGTAACCCACCTCATAACATTGCCTGATGATCTCGCTCCTTTCAAAAGGCCCACGGAACACCTCCCGGAAAAACCGGCCGATAAAATGGGAAACATCCGCGATATTGATGAAAAACTGGTCTACCCCTTTTGATATAACGTATTTCTTTTCCTTCTTTTGTTGAACAGCCATCGTTTTGCTTTAGCCTGACACACCACAGGGATCACCTGATCCCTGCAGAGTTGTGCTATTACACGCAAAACTTATACCCTGAAATCAAAAGGGAGAAACCGCCCTAAAGCTTTCGTTTTAAAGCAGGTTTTTCAGAACACTCCAGACATTTTCCGCAAGTATGCGGTGCCCTTCCGCAGTAGGATGGATGCCATCTTCAAGGTTGAGGCGTGCTTCCCCTCCCACACCTTCCAGGATAAAAGGGATCAGGCTGACCTGGTTTTTTTTTGCCAGCTCCGGGAACATGTTGCGGAAATCCGAGGCATAGGCAGTCCCCATATTGGGAGGAACCTGCATGCCAGCCAGCAGGATCTTTGCATCCGGGTAGGATGCCTTTACCTTATCTATAATAGATTGAAGGTTCTTTCTGGTTTCAGCAACGGGTACACCCCTGAGTCCATCGTTGGCCCCCAGTTCCAGTACAAAAATGTCAACCGGGTTGTTGAGGGCCCAGTCGATGCGGCCGAGTCCTCCTGCAGTTGTTTCACCGCTGTTTCCGCCGTTGATCACTTTATAGGGAAGCTTAAGGGAATCGATCCTCTTCTGGATCAGGGCTGGAAATGCTTCTGTTGTAGGCGATTCGAGTCCATACCCATAAGTGAGGCTGTTGCCAAAGAAAAGGATGGACTTTACCTTTTGCTCCGCTGCGCCCTGTTGAGCCACACCTTTGTTTTCTTCTTTCTGTACCTTGCCCGAATCCTGTCCGCAGGAATAAAAAAGGATCAAAGAAAATAATATGCTGCAAAATGAAATGTTTCTGGTCATTGTTGGTTAATTGAATGAAACCTTTGATGTATTTCAACAGGTCCCTAACATCTTTGATTTGGTTATTCGGGTACTTTTATAGCTGATAGCATGCCGGAAGCACCAAATTGACAACAGGACAAAATTAAAAGAACGAATGGAAACGATCCTTAGGATTGAAAATCTGAGCAAAACCTTCCAGAGCGCCGGAAGAACTCTAACAGTTCTGGACAACATCAACTTTACGGTGAAAGCCGGCTCCACCTTATCTATCGTGGGACCATCGGGAAGCGGTAAGACAACTTTGCTGGGCCTTTGCGCCGGGCTTGACCGTTCCTCCGCGGGCGTGGTGGAACTGCACAACATCAGGCTGAATGAACTCAAAGAAGACCAGCGGGCAAAAGTGCGCAACGAACATGTGGGCTTCATTTTCCAGAATTTTCAACTGATCTCAACACTGACTGCCCTGGAAAATGTGATGGTGCCGCTGGAGCTTCGGGGTGAACGCAACATCAAACCAAGGGCCCTTGAACTGCTTGACCGTGTTGGTCTTGCTGAAAGGGCGCACCATTACCCTGTGCAGTTGAGTGGTGGTGAACAGCAGCGGGTTTCCCTGGCAAGGGCTTTTTCAAACAACCCAAGTATTTTATTTGCCGATGAGCCTACCGGAAATCTTGACGCTGAAACAGCTGAAAAAGTGATTGACCTCATCTTCCGGCTGAACCGCGAAACAGGCACCACGCTGGTGCTGGTCACCCATGACCTGGACCTTGCCGCAAAAACCTCAAGGATCATCCGCATTAAAGGTGGGCACATCATCAGTGATGAAGCCACAAACCTGAGGGCGGAAGCCGTTTAACCGAATCAAACAAAGACATTGAAACCGAAAGGCACCCCATTCTCCTGGATCCTCCTGATGGCCTGGCGCGACAGCCGCCGCAACCTGTCAAGGCTTTTTCTATTTGTATCCTCCATTATCCTTGGCATCGGAGCACTGGTTGCTATTTATTCCCTGAGCAATAACCTGAACCGGCAGATCGATGAGCAGGCAGCAACCCTCATCGGGGCAGATCTTGAATTCTCCACCAATAAAATTCCTCCGCCGCACATTCAGAAAATCGTTGATTCCATTGGTGACCAGCGTTCGGAAGAACGCAGCTTTTCTTCCATGGTCTATTTTCCAAAAAATGGAGGCAGCAGGCTGGCGCAGATCAGGGCTCTGGGCGGCGCATTTCCTTATTATGGAAGCCTTGAATCTGACCCGGCAGGTGCAGGAACCAGTTTCAGGAAAGGACAAGGTGCGCTGGTTGATAAAACGCTGATGCTTCAGTTCAATATTGTTCCGGGTGATTCTATAAAGATTGGTAACGTCACCTTTTTAGTATCAGGCACATTGCTGCAGGCACCAGGCCAAACGGGTATTGGTGCTTCGGTTGCGCCACCTGTTTACATTCCTCTGCACTACCTGGAACAAACAGGACTTTCACAAAAAGGAAGCCGTATCAACTATAAATATTATTTCAAATTTGACAAGCCTGTTGATGTTGAAGCGATGATGAAAACACTGGATCCCAGGCTTTCCGCGGAAGGTGTTTATTATGATACCATACAATCACAAAAAGAAGATACGGCCCGCTCGTTTCGAGACCTCACCCGGTTTCTTTCATTGGTGGGATTCATTGCGTTGCTGCTTGGATGCGTAGGTGTTGCCAGTGCCATTCATATTTACGTAAAAGAAAAAGTGAATACAGTAGCCGTGCTTCGATGTCTTGGCGTGAAGTCTTCGCAGGCATTCCTGATCTTTCTGATACAGATCCTTGGTGTTGGTTTGATTGGTTCTGTCATTGGCGCTTTACTGGGTACGCTGATCCAGCAATTCCTTCCTGCGGTGCTGCAATCATTTCTTCCAATCGAACTCGAATCGGATCTGTCATGGAGTGCAATAGGCCAGGGCATTGGTTTGGGTGTGATCATATCACTGCTGTTCGCGCTGTTGCCCCTGATCTTCATAAGAAAGATTTCACCATTGAATACGCTGAGGATGTCCATACAGGAAACATCGCTTTCAAAAGATCCTTTGCGCTGGCTGGTTTATGGATTGATCCTTCTGTTTGTTTTTGGTTTTGCCTACCTGCAACTGGATGGACTGATGGAAACAACCTTCTTCACTGCGGGATTATTTGTAGCCTTCCTGGTGCTGACCGGCATTGCGGCAATGCTGACATGGATGGTCAGGAAATTCTTCCCAACATCATGGAGTTATCTCTGGCGGCAGGGACTGGCCAACCTTTACCGGCCTAATAACCAAACAATGGTGCTGATCGTTTCTATTGGATTGGGTACTGCATTGATCTGCACACTGTTTTTTGTGCAGGGTATTTTGCTGAACAGGGTAACGCTTGCATCGAGCGGCAACCAGCCCAACATGGTGCTGTTCGATATTCAACAGCAGCAACGCGAAGGCGTCATGCAGCTTGCACGCCAGCAGGGACTTGGTGTGAACGGCACCGTGCCGATTGTAGGGATGCGGCTGCAGTCCATCAATGGAACTACCATTGAACAGGTGCAGAACAATCCTGCAAGCCAGCATTCATCAAGAATGTTCAGCCGTGAATACCGGGTAACTTTCCGCGACACTATCATCTCATCCGAAAAAATTACGGAAGGTGAATGGACAGGCCAGGCAAAACAGGGCGGCATTGTTCCTATCTCCATGGAACAGAACTATGCGCGGCGGAACGAGCTTGGTCTGGGCGATACACTTGTATTTAATGTTCAGGGCTCATTGGTTCCTACTATGATCACCAGTTTGCGTGAAGTGGACTGGAACCGCATACAGACCAATTTCATCATTGTATTTCCTACCGGCGTTTTGGAAAAAGCACCGCAGTTCCATGTACTGCTCACGCATGTTCCATCACCTGAAGCCAGTGCTAAGTTCCAGCAGGCCATCGTTCGGCAATATCCTAACGTATCCATCATCGATCTTGGACTGGTGTTGAGCATACTGGATGACATCCTTGGCCAGATCGGTTTCGTGATCCGTTTCATGGCGGCCTTTAGTATCATTACCGGGTTGGTGGTGCTTATTGCATCCGTCTTTATAAGCAAATACCAGCGCATGCAGGAAACAGTGCTGCTCAGGACCCTGGGTGCCAGTGGCAGCCAGATATTTTCCATTACCGCGCTGGAATATTTTTTCCTTGGCGCCTTCGCGGCTGCAACCGGAATTTTACTGGCACTGGCTGGAAGCTGGGCACTGGCACGTTATACTTTTGAAACAAGTTTTACTCCTGACGTATGGCCCATCATTATTGTGTTCCTGGTCATCTGCCTGCTGACAGTTATGATTGGACTGTTCAACAGCCGCTCCGCGTTGACAAGACCTCCGCTTGAGATCCTGAGGCAGGAAGTGTAGGCATATATAAAAAGATTGTAATCACATCGCAATGCTTGTGCATTTTGATACATAAAATCAAATTCTAATATAACCGGTTAAGTTGCAGGTGTTCACAAAATGGGAAGACAACAGAATAAAAATGTGGAAGCGAAAGCCTTTATTGCCCCATATTCCAGCGGAAGAGCTCCCTTTTGGGCTGGAACAATTTTTTCTGTAATCTTGCATCATCCCATGTGACGCCTGCCAATGTTGTACAGTGGCGAAGAGGCCTTAATAAAATCCCCGCAAAGTTTTGGAGGCCGTGAAAGGCAGGTTCGCAAAATGATCAGGACATAGTGCTGATTGATTGCTGTGCGATTGCCATGATAAGTTTATAGACCCCATACCAATGATCTATTTTGATCAAGTGATGATATGAAACAGAACCCTTTGAAGACAGCCAGTTCATTCAAAAACAGGAAGGCTATGTCATTAAGAATTTCAGTTGTTGTGCCAACATACAGAAGGCCTGCTTTATTGCATGCCTGTCTTGGCTCCCTGCTGGAACAAAGGTTTGACAAATCCGAATATGAGGTGATCATTGTCAGCGATGGTCCCGATGCAGAGACAGAACAAGTGGTTCTTTCATTTAAACAGGATAACCAGTTTTTGCGTTATCTCAGCCTGCCTAAAAAAAGGGGACCTGCTGCTGCACGTAATCTTGGTTGGAAGGAAGCAAGAAGTCCATTGATTGCATTTACAGATGATGATACTGTGCCCTGCCGCGACTGGCTTTCAGCTTTCACCAATGCTTATACAAATCAACCTGTTGCTTTCAGTGGACGCACCAAGGTGCCGCTTCCACATTTCCCTACAGAGTACCAGCGCCATATGGCCAGGTTGCAATCAGCAGAATTTGTAGCTGCCAACTGCTGCTGTACCAAAGAGGCATTGGAAAAAGCAGGTGGGTTCGATGAACGTTTCACCATGACCTGGGGAGGTGACAGTGATCTTCAGTTTAAGTTATTGCAGCAAAATATTCCGATCGTAAAAATAAGTGAAGCCCTGGTGATCCATCCTGTTCGTCCAGCACCATGGGGCATCAGCATCATGGAGCAGAAGCAAAGCATGTACAATGCCTTGTTGTATAAGAAATTTCCGGAGATGTACCGAAGCAAGATCGAACCGCGTCCGCACTGGGAATATTACATGATGGTGCTTTCTTTTATTATCCTTGTTATTGGCTTCATGGGACATGCTTATCTTATGGCGGGTGTTGCTTTTGCAATCTGGGGCGGACTGCTTTCGTTCCTCATTTACAAAAGACTTGATAAAGCATCCCGCGAGCCGCAACATATTGCTGAAATGGTGGTAACGTCCATAGCCATTCCTTTTCTTTCGCTATACTGGAAAATTTACGGGGCGTTGAAGTTCAGGACGTTGTTCTTGTAGGGAGGAGCTTCGAGCCGCTAGGTTCGAGCTTCGAGCTGTGAGCTACAAGCTTCGGGCTTTAAGAGATTCTGCCATTACGCCGTTGCTGGGGTTTTCATCAACAACCAGAACCTTAGGCCAATACCATAATAAAAGCAGCTAGCTTCTGAATTGTTGTTGGTGGGTTAGGCTTCTGATGCGAAGCCTCAATTGAAACAACGGCTTCCTACACTCTTGATACTAAAAACCAAAAACTATAAACCCCTCTACGCCGTTGTTGGTGTTTTTCACCAACAACAGGATCTAAGGCGACTACGATCACATAATAGCTGTTACTCCTGTTTATTAATAGACTTGCCTAAAAGGACCAAGCTGAACACCAGTGATGAGGAACCGGGCACTAGTGGATCTTGATTTCCTATCAATGGCTTGTTTCACATCCGGTGTTGTTGGTGAAACACCAACAAAGGCGTAGAGAATCCTTAATAATTATTAGTCCATCACATGAGTAAGAAATCCAAAGTTATCAACCCCTGTCATATAAAATGAAGCTGATGACCATGGATAATCCTGGGCATAATTACAAATCCCTGCCTTTACCGGATTAGAATGCATATAATTCAGCTTCTGATACATTACTTTTCGCTTGCGGAGATCAATACTTAAAGGATTACGTTCCCATATTTGGTACTTGCGGTCTTTAGCACCCACATAAAAATCAGGAAGCAAAGCAGGATGATGCGTTTTTAAATCCGCTGTTATGTGTTGTGCTGTATACTTAAGAAAATCTCTCTGGACATCTTCTCTTCTGTATGCAGGTTGAATGTGCCAGACCAGGTGCATATGATTGATCATGATGGTAAATCCATAGAGCTTGATCCGCCTGTGCTTTACTAAAAAATACAGGCTGTTTAAAATGATCCTTTTGTATTTATCCTGTTTTAGTAATGGGTTCCATTCTAAAATGGTGGCTGTGAAAAATTGAGGATAGTACTCAGGCATATGAAACGAATGTAATTTGGACGGAGGTATTACTTAGGGTTTAAGCTCCCAATGTCCAACTGTATTTTCCTACGCCGTTTTTAGTGATTTTCAATGTGTACCTGTATTTTTCTACGCCGTTGTTGGTGTTTTTCAGCAACAACTAGAACATAAGTATGTTGTATACCAGGCAAGCAGCCCGATGGCCGTGTTGTTGGTGGAAAACACCAACAACGGCGTAAAAACATGTAAATCGAGGTGTCTGCCTGAGACACAACATGCTATTATACTGGTTGTTGGTGAAAAACACCAGCAACGGCGTAAATGTCTAATGGCATTGCCACAAAAAGAGAAGCGGATTGAAAGACACTTTGATAAGTTTATTTACTCAATTAGGCTACCTTTTTAGAAAAACTATAACTCCTAATAATATCTAATGCCTGAAAATCCTATTTCGCTTATAGAATAGTTGGTGGATTTTTTGCTTGAACCATGTAAACCAGCTACAATAATTTTTATGGTATCAATCATTCCTGATTTGATTGGAATTTGATTATTCTTTAAATTAATCGTCTGCATTTTCAAAGTATTCTCAAGAACAGCAGTGCCTATGCATTGCTCATGAAAAAGTATCCTAATGTTTTTAATCTTTCCTGATCCCTGCCATGAATTCAGATTCTTCCTGTCACCATTAAAAAGAAACATTTCATTGATCAGGATTGCCGTGTCAGGCTGATCAAATCCTGTAAAGGCAATAACCGCCATTAAAGTGTCAGGGGATGATCCGTTAAACTGATCATGCCAGGCAGACTGTAGGTTGTAATCGGATAACCCGGGAGCTTCATTTCCATTTGAAAAAAACTGGGGTTCTCTGGCAGTGAACAGGCCATCATCGCCCACCCCAAACTCCGCGTCTTCATCTGCATTGATAGAATCAGAAATACTTACGCTTACCGGAAGTGCGGGACATACTGATTTTGTTCCTGCTTCCTTTCTTTCATCCCCGCAAGACATCATCAATATCAATACAACACAGAAACTATATTTCATTTTTGTTATGTTCATCATTTGAAATTAAAAGTTATTTCATTTCAAGGTTGTTAGCGTTCTATTTTTTGTAAGTGTGTGGTAAACTGCAAAGAACACAGAGTGCGCAAAGAATACGCAAAGGAATACATATCTAATCTTAGCGTCCTTGCTCTAATTGCGGTTAATCATATTGAAGGACACTCCAAAAAATAAAAAAAGGTTCGCTTGCACGAACCTTTCCGAACACCTTGTGCTCCTATTCTAGGTGGTTAATAACGCATTTACATATGCTTTTGGCAAGCATAAAATGATTTTCAGAGAAGCATCACGCCAACTAAAAACTATAAACCAAAAACTATAAACCTCTCTAATCTCTCGGAGCCAGGTCATCATTTGGATCCAATATCTCATCCCCCGCGTCCTTCTGAAATGAAAGCACTACCATAAGGGCGCCGAATACAGAGAACACGATCCCGCACCAGCGGTTGATCTCCTGGTGCGCTTCTGTTGGATTGGTGAAGCTATAACCAAGGATCAGCAGGCCGATGATGATGAAAAACATCCCGATCATAAAGCGCAGGTCCAATAATTTATCCATAAAAAGATTTTAATAGAAGATGATGTTTAATACGATGGTTACAAGCAATACGACCATGCCAAGCCAGAGCGGATTCTTCCACCAGACCTTTGCAGAATCTCGCTGGCGCGGCGTAAGGCTGTATACAAGACCTGACAGTTCGCTTTCAGGTTTCGGCCTTCCCATCATGCTCACCAGCACCGTTACAAGAAAGCAAACAATGAACGCGATACCCGCAATGTTGAAAGCCTGGCTGGTACCGGAATAATATTCATGCACGTTGGAGATCCATCCGCCTTTTCCTTCCGCAACGGTGAGTCCGTGCGTCAAAGCTGCTGAAGCGGTGCCGGCAACCAGCCCCCAGAAGGCGCCATTGCCTGTGGTCCTTTTCCAGAACATTCCCAGGAAGAAAGTTGCAAAAAGCGGTGCGTTCACAAAAGAGAATACAAGCTGCAGCAGATCCATGATGCTGTTGAATCCACGGGCGATGTACGCCGTAGCAATAGAGATCAGGATCCCTACCACGGTCGATGCTTTTCCTACCCAGAGATAATGATTGTCGGAAGCCCTTTTGTTGATATGTGCCTGGTAGATATCAAAGGTCCATACCGTATTGAAAGCCGTAACATTACCTGCCATGCCCGACATGAAGGATGCGATCAGGGCTGTTATTCCCACACCAAGTATACCGCTTGGATACAATGTTTTCAGCAGCAAAGGAAGCGTCATGTTGTAGTTTGTATCACCATTGGGCGTCTTTGGAAGTTCTAATCCCCCAATCTTGCTTTGCATGGCCAGCAGGATGATACCCGGCATGATCACGATGGCTGGCATAAAGATCTTTGGAACCGCCGCGATGATCGGCGTGCGCCTGGCTTCGTTCAGGTTCTTGGAGATCATGGCTCTTTGTACCACAAGGAAATCGGTACACCAGTAACCAAATGCCAGGACAAATCCCAGCCCGAACACAAGGCTGAAAGCATCCACTCCCATTGGGTTGGTGGAAGCACTGCCCATGCCCTTCCATAAATGCAGCTTTGCATTATCTACATTCTGTACAATTCCTTCCCATCCGCCTACTTTCTGCATCCCAAGAAATACAAGTGGGGCGATGCCCAGTACAATCAGGAAAAATTGCAATACTTCGTTGTATACGGCGCTGGTCAGTCCTCCCAATAAAATATAAAAAAGCACGATCAGCGCAGCAAGCCAGATTGAAAGGTTGAAGTCAAGACCAAGAAATGTTTCCATCAGTGCGGCGAGGGCATAAAGCGAAACACCGGAAGAGAAAACTGTCATGGCCGCGAAGGTCAATGCATTGAAGGTTCTTGTTTTTTCATCAAAGCGCAGCTTCAGGTATTCCGGTACACTTCGTGCCTTGCTGCCGTAATAAAAAGGCATCATGTAAATGCCCAGGAAGATCATGGCAAAGGCGGCACCCAGCCAGTAGTAATGCACGGTGTACAATCCATACTTATAGCCACTGGCCGCCATACCTAATACCTCCTGTGCGCCAAGATTGGCCGAAATAAAAGCAAGTGATGTGATCCACAGTGGAATGTTCCTGTTACTCATCAGGAAGTCGTTCCCTGTCTTCATTTTTCTTTTCAGCAAGGCGCCAATGCCTACCACGAAAAGAAAGTAAATGATGATGATCAGAACATCGATCAGGTGTAGGTCCATAAAAATTTATTTCAGTTGGTTTAATCTACTATGCTGTTTTCTCATTGCTTGACTTCAAACCTGTAAACAGAATAAGTCTGGTAACGCTTTCCAGGCTCCAGCACCGTTGAAGGAAAGGATGGCTGGTTGGGCGCGTCAGGAAAATGCTGTGTCTCCAGGCAGAACGCAGTGCGGTGTTCGTCTTTGGATCCTCCCTTGAATGTGTTCTTGCTTTGCATGAAGTTGCCTCCATAAAATTGAAGGCCCGGCTCCTGCGTATGAACATGCATCACGATACCGGATCTGTCTCCTGTAACGGTGGCAGCATGGTTGAGGCCACCCTGCGAAGACGTATTCAAAACAAAATTATGATCGTAACCCTGGCCATTCTTTAACTGCTGGTCTGCAGCATCTACCCTTGAACCAATGGCAACAGGGTTCCTGAAATCAAAAGGCGTTCCTGCCACCGGGGCCAGTTCACCGGTTGGGATCAGTGTTGAATCCACCGGTGTGTATCGGTCTGCATTGATCTGTAGAATATGGTTGTTAATGGTACCGCTGCCTTCACCATTTAAATTAAAGAAAGCATGATTGGTGAGGTTGACAACCGTTTTTTTATCAGTGGTTGCTTCAAAGTCAAAACGGATCTCGTTGTTTGACGTCAGGGTATATTTTGCCAGCACATTAAGGTTGCCTGGAAATCCTTCTTCCATGTCTTTGGAAAGGTAGCGCAGTTCAAGGGTGGTATCACTGGTCTGGGTGGCATCCCATACCACGTATTGAAAGCCTTTCTTTCCGCCATGCAAGGTATTGGGACCATTATTGAGAGACAATGAATATTGCTTTCCGTCAAGCGTGAATTTTCCTTTTGCAATGCGGTTGCCAAAGCGGCCAATGGTAGCGCCAAAATACGGTTCGGTGGAATTCACAAACCCCTGGACAGAACCAAATCCCACTACTACATCTGTTAGCTTACCTGTTTTATCCGGCACCCATAAACCAACCAGTCGACCGCCATAGTTGGTTACAGCAGCAGTCATACCTTTTGTATTTTTCAAAACATAAAGGTCTGTCTGTTTGCCATCTATGGTTGTCTGGAATGCTTTGCGGTCCGGAAGCGCAACCTGCTGGCTGGTTGCAGATGAATCATTTTGACTTCCGTCATTATCGGCTTTGTCAGAAGTATCGTTATTTCCGCAAGCTGTAAGGAAGAGTGCAGCAGCTGTTAAGCTGGCAAAGAAAAATTTCATAAGCAATATTATTGTTTGATCGATTTACTTATCCGTTTGGTCCTTCCTAGTTATCCACTTAATCCCTCTAGTTACTTACTATTGATACAGAATTTCAAATTTGTCGAACACGCCCTTTTGCCCATTTTCACCTCGGGCAACCAGGGCTACCCTCAGGGCACGGTCCCAGGGAGGCAGGTAGGCAGCTTCTATGGACTGTTCATTCAACGTGGTGAATTGCTTCCCATCATTGCTGTAAGAGAAAATGAGATCTTTTCCATTGCGTACCTGCATGCGCACATACAACTTCCTGCCTGCATCCACCGGACGTTGCGCAACTACCGTCTCCTTACCCTGCTTCACCTGGATCACTTTAAGTTGACCATCCCTGTACAAAGCCATCACCAGGTTGTTCTCATCACCGATAGCACCAATGCCTGCATCCGTAGTTGATTTGCGGGTATGCACCATCGTGGTCGCGGTCAGGTCTGCTTTCAGGATCTTTTGTCCCAGGAAGGCGCCTGAGATCGCAGGGAGGGCTGCAAGGTGCAGTTCTCCTCCACGCTTTCTTACATCAATATTCTGGAAAACACTCCATTGCCAGAGGTTAGAAAGCTTGCGGCCGCTGAATGCATCAGAGAAATTTCCAACAGCTACATCCCGTGCAGTTTCACCGCCCGGCACAAATTCGATCCAGTTGTCAGGTGTGAACCTGAATTCCATGAGTAATCCCTGCCGGCCTGTAAAGATGTTCGTTGCCTTATCATAAGCATGGTACAGGAAATAATATTTGCCGTCTTTTTCAATTGGTGTTCCATGTCCCGGGCAGATCCAGTTACCCGCATTGGCCATAACCGGATTCCTGTTGTATTTTTCCCAGGGACCGAACAACGACTTTGACCTGGCAATGCCGGTTGCATAAGTACAACCCGCACCGCAACAACCTGCACCTGCATAGAAAGCATAATAATACTCGCCTTTTTTGATCATAGATACACCTTCTACAAGATTTGCTTCCCAGGGTGCATCGTTATGAAACAATTCTCTTTTCTCACCAACCAGCGCGGTGCGTTCTTCATTCATCTGCTGTGCCCATATGGGTGTTGGTTTGCCTACGCTGTTACCATCTTCCTTCCAGATCATATATAATTTTCCATCTACATCACGCATCGGCCATGCGTCAATAGAACCAACTTCCTGGCAGATCAAAGGGCCATGGTCACGGTAAGGACCTTCGGGTTTGTCAGCACTGGCAACACCAACACAAAGGTTGCCGCCTTTTTTATGCGCAGCATAATAGATGTAAACTTTTCCATTTTCATAGCTGATCTCTGGCGCCCAGAAATAAAAATCAGCCCATGCCGGTAATTGATTGAATACATGTCCTACCTGCTGCCAGTTCACAAGGTCTTTTGATTTTAATAGCGGGTAAGCAGGGAACCAGTTGGAAGTAGTGGCGCTGGCCCAGTAAGTGTCTCCGATCTTCACTACCGATGGATCGGGATGATCGCCGGGCATCACCAGCTGCTGCGCCTTTACAACATTGTTGCAGCTTAGAAAAATTAAAAACCCAAGTAGTTGTTTCATATAGTCTGATGTAATTTTATAAGGTCTGATAAATCAATGCTGTCAATAACAAAAAAATTACCTAGTAAACCTTCAATTCCCATAACCCGATCTTCTGTCTTGAACCCGGGCCGTTGATCACACTGAACTTAATATACCTTGCCCTTATGGAAGCCTTGTGCTCTACAGGCCATTCCGTTGCCGCACCATTGTCATTCGCAGGATAAGAAGTCCAGTTCTGGCCATCAGTTGAATATTCCATTTTGTATTGATAGGCCCCATGCACCCGCTCAAATACAGGCGAAAAAGCGCTGATACTGATCTCTTCACCATAGTCTGCCGTTATCCAGGGATTGTCTGAAAGCTTGTTGGGCGTCCATAGTGTTCCATAAGAACCATCAAAAGCTTTTTGCGGTTCATAATTGGGCAGGTGAGAAGAAGCGTAAACATTCACCGGGACCAGTTGCTTTCTTCTTTTTACATCCTTGATAAAATCGAGTGGCACACCTTCCTGTGTGGCGGTCACGGTTTTAATGGAGCCATCCTCTTCAAAAACCAGATGATCAATACAGATCTGCCGGATACCTTCATTGAAAGGATAAGCATGCCTGTGGTAAACAATAAAATAATCCTCCCCCATCTTCAATGTATAGTGATGTCCCGGACCGCTGATCTTTCCATCAGGCGTAGCACTCAATATGGGACTGTTCTTTCCCTGTACAAAAGGCCCGGTCGGTTTGTCTGAAACAGCATAGCGTACTTTATAGGTGGAGTCATAATATAGACCGTCCGAATACATCAGGTAATATTTTCCATTCCGCTTCATCATATGCGGTCCTTCAAAGTATCCTTCTGGTGTGATCAGTTTTGGTTCTTCTTTGAAAGAAGCCATATCATCATTCAGCCTGCCTACTGCGCAGATGCCATCCTTGAAATCAAATCCTGATCCCCAATAGAGATACGCCTGTCCGTCGTCATCAACAAAGCAGTCCGCATCAATGGAATGCATCGTGTTCCACCATTGCCTGTTGCGGATGAAGATGCTGTCGCCACCCAAGATATTCCTGAATGGCCCTGCAGGATGGTCCGCAACACCCGCATAAATATTGTGGTTGGTGGATGTGTACATGTAGAACCGCCCATCCTTGCCTTTTGTTACAGCTGGTGCCCAGATGTCAGGCTGTCGCATGGAAGTGGGCCAGGCTAATTTCGTTAGTTTCCATTCCAGGAAATCAGCCGAACGCCAAACGGTTGCTTCTGTGCCTGATGTGGCATACACATAAAATGTATCGTTGTGCACCAGGATGCAGGGATCAGCAAAATCACCAGGTAAAAATGGATTGCCTGTAAATACCGGTTCAACAGAAGCATTATTGTTCGCAGAGCTGCAGCTCATTAAAAAGAGCATGGCAGGCACTATGGACTTCAGGATCAGCAGGCAGCTATTGAAACGAAATGCCATTTTATTTGATGGTAGTCTGGGCATTTAACTTTTTAATAAGGTTCACTTCATCTTCACGATACGGTTTGCCATCGGGGAAAAAGATATCATGGAACCATTCAACAGGTTGCGCGCCATCGGCAATAGGTGTGTCCCACGCGTAAATGGTATTGCTTTTTCCTGAAACAAATCCCCAGTTGATGGCGCCTACGTTCTGTCTTTTCAACAGCGGCAGAATGTTATGGAACCTGCTGTTCCTGGTCCTGGCCATGTACTCCGTACAGATCAGTGGCCTTCCGTTGGCCTTCAGCAATTCAATCACACGCTGGTGCCATTGCGGATCTTCATAATTATGATAGGTAATGATGTCTGAATTCATCAACTGGTAAGCATTCAGTTTTTCAAAGTCCCAGGCCCATAATCCAATGCTCAAAGGCTGATCAGGATTTACAGCCCTGGCCCATTCAAAAACTTTTTTCACCAGTGGAAGCGATGAATCTCTCTTGCCATTGTTACCCGGCTCATTGTAAAGGTCCCATAGCAGGACGCGCCTGTCGTGTGAAAATGTACTGATCACGTCTTTTACATAGCGTTCCAGTTCCGGGAACAGGGTGGTATCGTTTGATAATGGTTGTCCGGGATCCTGCACCCATCCTGAATTATGAATACCAGGTTTTGGTGCAGCCTGTTTACCTGCAACCGGTATCTTGTTCCAGCAATCGTCAAAGAATACAAACATCGTCTTGATGCCATGGCGGTCCGAAATGCGCAGGTACTGGTCCACACGGTTCTTAAAACCCTGTGGATCCTGTTTCCAGGCTACGCTGTGCAGGAAGACACGCATGGTATTGAAGCCGATGTCCTGAGCCCATCCCAACTCACGATCGATTGTAGCGGAGTCAAAACTATCTGCCTGCCACATTTCCAGCTGGTTAATGGCGGTGCTTGGTAAGAAGTTGGCGCCGGTGATCCATTTATTTGCTGCATACCATGCATTGGCCTTTTCCACACTCCAGATCTTTCCCGGAGCTACAGTGGCCGCTGTTGTTTTCTGCGCCACCTTCTTCTGCGCATCCACAGCAACAGGACCAACAAAAAGCAAAAGGATCAATAAAAACTTATACGTCATAGAGGTTGTTTGATTTGATATTGAAAACCTGAAATTAATTATCAGCGTTATTAGTGTTTTCTTTTCTATAAAAAAAGGTTCGTAAAATTAATCGCTTCACCATCTTTCGTCTCCCGCGTCCTTCCCTCACGTCTCACGTCTCACGCTTCACGATCTTCCTCTTCCTCTTCCTCTTTCTCTTTCTCTTCCTCCCGTTTCACGTTTCTAGCCTCACGTCTCACGTCTCCCGCCTCACGATCCTCAATTCACCTCCAAATCATTCTTCGAAGGCAACCTGGGAAATGGCGCATGGGGCTCCGTCTGGTACCAGAATACAACGGAGCTGATATCGGATTGCTGTGGCAGGTAACGGTGGTCGCTGCGCCAGCCAAGGTCCTGTATGGTTACACGCAGTTCTTTTTCAAACCTGATCGGATCAACAATATGCCAACGGTACATTCCAAATCGCTGTTGCGCATTATATAATCCATCAGGCCTGATCACCTGGTGCAATCCTGCGTAGGCGGTAGAATAAGGTTCGTACTGTCTTGTTCTTTTATTCTCGAAATTGTAAGATCCGCAGAAATAATCTTCCGCTCCGGTTCCATTGATCGTTGGCCACTGACGGTCGCTATCCATATAAAACTTGATCTCGCCTTCACCCCACCATCCATTGTTGTTCACACCCCAGGTCATATAAGTGCCAACATACTGTCCCCTACCCCTGATGCTGTCCACCAGTGTATACAATGAACCTTTAGTTGGATTGGACCGGCGGAACTGCGCATGGAAGTATGCCGCGTCGTCTGGTACCTTTGTCAGTGTATAATCCACCTGGTAATACACGGTCATTCTTTCCGCAGCGATATTTTGCATCGTGATGCGGCATTTTTTTCTGAAAGGCATCACCCAGTAAGAATTGAAAGCGCTTCCGGGATTCACCGTTACGGCCATCGAGTTCAGGGGAGCATACTCACCCCAGCCCATTCCAAAGAAATCGCCAACGGGCACTTCAACCGATGGTTCCTTTTCATCATCCCAGTAAAACCTCAGGATTGTAAATCTCCAGTTCCCTGTTGGCGTCATCCAGATGTGTTGAATGGCACCGGGTCCTTCTATCTCAGCGATAGTGACCGTTTTTCCCGGTTCGATCCAGATGAAAGGATTCACCTTCCAGCCAACACCCAACTCTCTTGCCTGGTGTCCGTGCACACCACTGTCAAGTGGCGCACGTCCTCCCCTGCCTGGTTCGCCAGTTGGATTTTCAGGACTGATGGATCTTGTTTTTGCATCTGAAATGCGGTAAAGATTTCCAAGGTTCATCTCCAGGCCATCAAAGCCGGATGAACGTTGCGCCACCGAGCAGTAAGAAAGAACAACAAGGTTCAGGAGAATTAGTACTTTTTTCATAACAAGCAATTGTTATTTAGAAATTTATTCAGGACCTTTTTTTCCTTTTCCCGTTGGAAGGGATCGGCAATGGAACATTTGTTTTTACTGGTACTCCAAAGTTGGGAGTTCCATCATTGTTCCAGGTAAACTTCTGCGCTCTTGGTGAACGGTTCCTTCCGCAACCCTGTCCCGGTGCTGAATTGGCATGGTAAAGGATCCAGTCTTCAGTTCCATCCGGAGAGCGAAAAAAGGAATTATGACCTGGGGCATAGGCAGAATTTTCAACGGATCTTTCAAAAACAGGCTCCGGACTTTTTGTCCAGGACAACGAGTCCAGAAGATCGCCATCAGCGTTTGCTGTCAACATGCCTAATGCATAGTATTCAGTCCAGCATCCGCTTGCAGAGTATATCAAAAATACCTTGTCACCTTTGCTCAGGTATTGTGGTCCTTCATTCACCGCTACATGCGGTGGATTATTTGGATCGTTCAGTTTTCCATGGCGTTCCCATTCAAGTGTTGGACTGGAAATGCGAACACGGTTTCCTTCAAGGGTCAAGGGGTCTTTCATCCTGCTGATGTAAATATCCTGTTTACCATTGCTGTCGCCTTCCCAACCTGACCACACCATATACAATTGGTTTTTATGCTGAAAAACGGAACCATCAATGGCCCATTTGTTTGATGAATCCCGGACCTGTCCTCTTAATATCCATTCACCTTTCATTGGATTAGCGGAAGTATTTTCCAAAACATACAACCGGTGGTTCTCATTTTTCCCATTATCGGCAGCAAAATACAGGTACCATTTATTCCCGATGTAGTGGATCTCCGGCGCCCAGATGCCTTTCGAATATGGCATGCCCGGAGGTGGTTGGAATACGGTTCTTTTTTTTGCTTTTGCCAGGTAAGCCAGGTTCTTTGTTTTCCAGATCACTAACCTGTTACCAAGGGTATGCGTGTAATAATAATGACCATCTTTGTAAATACTCCAGGGGTCAGCGCCTGATGGCAGCAGCGGATTGGTAAAGGTTCCCGAACGATGTGTTGAACAGGAAATAAAAACAGTAAGCATCATCCCAACAACAAGAACCTGCCTGATCCTCTTCATGCTGATGTTTGTCTTTATTCTCCTGATGGTTTAGTAATGTTTGCCCCAAATACAACAGGCTCTCCAAAATTGGGTGTGCCATCTGCATTCCAGGTGAACTTCTGCATTCTGGGACTTCTTTCATTTCCACATCCTCTTCCCGGTGCCTGGTTGGCATGGTACAGGATCCAGTCCTCGGTTCCATCCAATGATTTAAAAAATGAATTATGACCGGGACCATAAGCCATGCTTGATGGTTTTTTTGAAAACACCGGTGTTGGTGTTTTTGTCCATGCGGCCGGGTCCAACGGATCGCCACCTGCGGCAAGAGTCAACATGCCCAATGCGTAATCATCCGTCCAGCAACCGGAAGCCGAAAAGATCAAAAATATTCTACCTGAAGGATTGACCAGGATCTGCGGACCTTCATTGACTGCAGGTGGCGCGCCTGCTGTTTCCCAGCTGTGTGTAGGCGATGAGAGCAATACCCTGGATGTTGCAAGTGTCCAAGGGTCAGACATGCGGGCAATATAGATCCTTTGGGTTCTGTCGGTAGCAGAAGCATAGCCACTCCAAAGAAAATAATCATTGTTATTGTACCTGAAAATAGTGCCGTCAATGGCAAATACATCCGCTGCCGGATCACCGATCTTGCCTTTATCTGTCCAGGTGCCTGCCATGGGATCTGTGCCAGCATTTTCCAGCACAAAGGTCCTTTGTGTAGCATGATCTGTTGTGCTTCCTGCTGTATAATAGATGTACCATTTGTTATTGATGAAATGCAGTTCAGGTGCCCATACGTTTTGTGAATTGGGGCCTGCTGCAGGTGCATTCCAAACTGTTTGAGGCACCGCAGTTTTCAACTCCGAAACTTTTGGCGTGCGCCATAAAGCAATGCGGTTACCTAGTGTATGGGTATAATAATAGGTCTGGTCCTTTTTAATGATCCATGGATCAGGGCCTGAAGGCAGCAGTGGATTTTGAAAAGTATTCGCCGGCGGTGGTGGAGGCGGTGTAGGTCCTGGCGCTGATCCACCTTTATCATTACATGCCTGGAAACTGACAGCTATAATGAGAAAGCTTAAAAGATATCTGCGGAACATCACAATATTTTATTTGGTTAGGGCTGCAATATCAAATTACAAAAAGCACAGCGAATTACCGGTAAATGAAATTAAAAGGGTGCTATGAAGCATCATAGCACCCTTTTTTATTATTGCCAACCGGTGTTCTGTACCAGGTTAGGATTGATATCGATCTCAGATTGCGGAATAGGTGCGTATTTGCGTCCTACCTGCATGTTATTGAATTCAGGATCACGTGCACGAAGTATGGCCAGTTTGGCTGCGTCATCAAAATAACCCCATCTTGCAAGGTCATTCCATCTTACAGATTCTCCCGTTAGCTCTGTGATGCGTTCATGTTCCAATTGCTGCTGGAATTGTGTACTTGTCATACCTGGGCGCACAAGGGTAAGCGGGCGCAAACCTGCACGCTGGCGTACACGATCCACGAACTGGTAGGCTTCCGGTGTACGACTCAGATTGTTAAGCGCTTCGGCATACATCAACAGAACATCTGCATAACGGATAGAACGAAAATTGATCGGGCCATTAAACACCTCGAATTCGCCGCCTGTACGCCAGTAATCATTCAGGTATTTGCGATACCATACACGATTGGCAATGTCAGCAGCATAGTTCTTTGAAGCAAAAGTCAGTCCGTATACCAGTGTTGAATTAGGACCACCGGGGTCTGTAGAATCATAAAGTGCTGTTACAGCAAGACGTGGATCACGGGCACCTAAAGCAGTATTTTCCTGCAGGAACTCGCGAACAACCCAGCGATGCATATTCGCATCATTGAAACCATGACCCGGAGGTGCAAAGAAGGGTGCACGGCTGGTGCCTGTATTAGAAGTGAGTGCATCTTCACCGGTGTTTTCCGGGCGTTGCTTGAACTGGATCTCAAATACCGACTCAGCATTGTTCTCAGTGGTATGCTTGAAATTGTCATAGTAATTTGGCATAAGACTATAGATCGTTGCGCCGGGTCCTGTAACCAGCCATGCAAGTGCATCAGCTGCCTGCTGCCATTCGCGCTGCTGAAGATGCGCACGTCCAAGAAGCCCTTGCGCAGCTCCTTTGGTAGCCCTTCCTACATCCACGCCTGTATAACTTGTAGGTAATATGGCCGATGCTTCTGTCAGGTCTTTTTCGATCTGTCCCCATACCTGTTCCATGGGCGCCTGTGAAGGCTTATCATTTGGCAATGATGGCTGAAGGATCAGCGGAACATTTCCCCAGATCGTTACCAGGTTATAATAATACCATGCGCGAAGGAATTTCGCTTCTGCCACATACCGGTTACGCAGGGTTGCGTCCATCTCAATGCCCGGTACATTGGCGATCACCTGGTTGGCACGGTAAACGCCACGCCAGTGATGACCCCAGGTATCGATCTGCACTTCGAAATTATAATTGGTTGTATTTAACCCGCTGATGCTGCGCAGTTCATTCCATGGACTTGTAGAATAGCCATCATCTGAACGGACATCCATATAATATGGGAGCCAGCGACTCGGTCCGTTGCGATAAAAGTTACCATAGACCGCATTGATTCCCTGGAGTGCATCCGTGCCGGTTTTCCAGAAGTTGCCTTCATCCACCCGGTTTGGATTTTCAATATCCAGGTCTGTATATTTTTTGCAGGCGCCCAGTGAAACCATCAGGGCGGCAACTGCAATGAATGTGGTGATTTTTTTCATTTCGCTTGTTCATTTAATCATTAAAAACCAAAATTGATTCCGGCGCTGAAAATGCGTAATGCAGGATACTGTCCATTATCCAGTCCGCGCTCGAAGATGTTGACACCAACAATGTCCGGATCCAGACCGGTGTACTTTGTAAATGTCAGCAGGTTCTGGCCGCTGATGAAGATCCTTGCATTCTGAAAACCAATTCTTGTCAAAGAGTTTTTGTCGAAAGTATATGCGATCTCCAGGTTGCGCAGGCGCAGGTAACTTCCTGATTCAAGCCAGCGGTCACTCTGAGGCAGTACATTGTAATCAAGGCCCTGGTCAGCCGGAGAGCTATTGTTCCGTATAGCAGCACGTGGCCACTCATTGCTTGGATTCTGAGCGGTCCAGATGGTAGCACCCTTACGGAAGTTGGTGTTTTGATCCATGCGGTCTACAGTGAAGCGGGGGCGGTTATATAATTCGTTCCCTACCACAGTGTACCATTGCATGTTAAAGGAAAACTTCTTGTAACCAAGGTTGATCAAAAGACCTGTTTCAAAATCAGCCCATGGACTGCCTGCATAATAACGGTCCTTATCAATGTTCAATGAACCATCACCATCCACATCAATGTAACGGATGTCTCCTGGTTTTGCCCAGGGCTGCAACATCTGTCCCAGCTTGTTGGTATAGCTGTTGATCTCCTGCTGCGACTGGAAGATGCCATCAGTTTTAAGTACATACCATTCACCAATGGACCGTCCCAATTCTGTACGTGCATCACCAACCTGTGTATACTTGGTTGTAGCATCGCCAAACGCGGTCACTTTGTTATTGATTGTCGTGAAATTCACGGTAGCGTCCCACCTGAAGTCTTTAGTGGTAGGTCCGCGATAGGTAAGCGCCAGTTCAAAACCTTTGTTTTCAATGTTGGCAGCATTTACCGGCGGGTTACCACCTGCATTTCCTGTGGTTACGCTGATGGGCAGGTTAACAAGCACATCTTCAGATTTGGCAATAAAATAATCCGCGGAGAGCGTTACCCTATTGGCAAACAAGCTGATATCTGTTCCGAAGTTCAAAGTATTCTTACGCTCCCATCTTAAATCATTGTTGGCAAGTTGAGTTACAATGCCACCGATCATGATAGAATCATTTCCGAATACAGCACGTGGGAATGGATTGATCTGTGCGTAATACTGCCATGGACGGAGGAATTCAGAATTTCCAAGAGACCCGTAAGAAACACGGAGTTTCATATCAGAAAAAGTCTTGGTATTCCAGAACGCTTCACGTGATATTCTCCAGGCAAGTGATGCTGAAGGAAAGTTACCCCAGCGGTTGTTCTCGCTGAACAAGGAAGATCCGTCGCGGCGGAAAGTCAGGGAAGCAAGATACTTTTCCCTGAAGTTGTAATTAACCCTTCCCAATAAACCGATCATGTTCCAGAGATTGGTATAAGGATCAAAAGTCTCGGCATTGCCTTCAATCAAATTATAACTGGTTGTCGGATGCTCGAAAGACTGGTTGGTAAACCCAATCACAGCATTCACATTGTGCACACTGAAGGTCCGGCTATAGTTGATCGTATGTTCGAAAAGCCTCGAAGTGAAATCACCCCGTACGCGAGAATTAGCCAGCTTGTTGTTGTTTGGGGATGGTGTTCCCTGGCGGACGGTACCTGGACTGCGGAAGCCTTGTCCACGGTCCCATGATTTTTCCAATCCAAAATTAAACCTGTAGGTCATGCCCTGGATCAATCTTAAATCCAGGTAAGCATTGCCACGGATCTTCGAGTTTTTCTGCTCCCACTGATCCAATAGTTGAAGTGCAGGTACATTTGCAGTTAGCGTATTCAGATAAGCATTATTTAATCCAATGCCGTAACCCTGGGGATTCTCAGCGCTCACGTAGCGTGGATCCTGCAGTTTTACAACTGGTGGCATAGCGATCATGTCAACAAAAGGATTGACTCCAACACCAGTGCTGGCAATAGGATCTTCTTTAGTCCAGCTTATCAAAAGGTTCTGCCCAATGGTTATTCTTCCGAAAGTGCTGTTGGTATTGATCCGGAAACCACTGCGGGAAAAACTGTTGTCGATTACAGGGCCTTTGTTCGCAAAATGGTTGCCACTGATATAAAAATTGACACGATTGAAAATATTTCCTGACACACCCAGGTTATATTCCCCGATCGAGCCTGTACGGAGGAATTCTTCCTGCCAATCTGTATTGATAGAAGGATCAAATTGAGTGGTCAGTGAAGTGGGCACTGACTGTCCGCCTGCCTGGTAAAGACGTGTGGCCAGGTCACGGTATTCACCAGCTTCCATCATGTCGTAGCGCTTATGCAGGTTCTGCACGCCCACTTTTACATTACCGGAAAAACGAAGTGGTCCTTTACGTCCCTGCTTGGTGGTAATGATGATCACGCCATTCGCAGCTCTCGCACCATAGATGGCCGCAGCGGAAGCGTCTTTAAGGATCTGGATCGATTCGATGTCCTGGGGGTTGAAGTCAGGCGTTGCATCGGTGTACATTCCGTCAATGATGTACAGCGGGTTGTTGTTGGCAAACGTACCCGCACCACGGATGTCGATCTTGGCGCCACCGCCTGGCCTACCGGTATTGCGTACTGTTACGCCCGGTGTTAATCCCTGGATACTTTCGGCAACGGTGTTGGCAACGTTACGGTTGGCAGCCTGCGGATTGATCACACCCACCGCTCCTGTCAGGTCTCTTCTCCTTACAGTTTGGTAACCAATGACCACTACCTCGTTCATGGTCGCATTACTGGCGGTAAGTACACCACTGATCTCTGTGCCTGAAACGGTTAATTCGCGGCCTTCAAATCCTACCGAAGAAACAACCAGTACAGCACCGGGATCGGCGTTGATCGTAAAATTTCCATTGGCATCTGTAACGGCTGTGGTTGATGTTCCTTTCACCGTAACAGTGGCACCAACAAGCGGTTCCCCGGTGTTGGACCGGAGTGTTCCCTTAACACTTTGCTGCGCAGCGGCTCCCAGCGCAAACAGCAAAGCCATGCAGACATTTAATCCTGCACGAAGCAATCGTTTTTTCTGTTTCATTTTTTGCAGTTTAATTGAATAGTTCTTTTCAATTCTCAATAGGTCCGGTACTTCAGTTTTCAGGAGGCAGGATTATTTCTCATACTGGAATCCCTGAAGATCAGCACCGGTTCAAGCACCAGCTTCTGGGGATCCGTTTTATAAAAAGCTTTTTTCTCAACAAGGTCAAAGAATAACTGCGCTGCGGTCTCTCCCATCCTGATGGTTTGCTGATCAACAGTGGAAAGAGAAGGCGTGATGTATTCACCAAAAGCTTCGTTTGCAAAACCGATGATGGCAACTTCGTCAGGGATCTTTTTATTGGCTTCTTTCAAAGCCTGCAATGCGCCAAGTGCTGAAAAATCCTCAACAGCAAACACACCATCAGGCGGTTCCTGGAGCGATAACAAAGCTTCCATGCATTGCTTGCCCGATTCTATGCTCACCTTTCCGTATTTGATCAATTGACGATTTACGCTGATACCATTCTGTTTCAATGCGTCCATATATCCCTGGAGCCGCTGCCTGAAAATGGCCACATGCTGCTGGCCGCCAATATGCGCAATCCGGCAGCATCCCTGGTCAATCAGGTGCTGGGTGGCTTTAAAAGCACCCAGGTAATCATCCACTACTACGGATGGAACGCCCAGGTCATCATTGGCACGATCGAAAAGCACCAGAGGGACGCCCCTTTTCTTGATCTCCTTATAATGTTCAAGCCCGGTTGTTTCCTTGGAGATGGATGCCAGTACACCATCAACCCTTGAACGCAGCAGTGTGTCAATTCCACGTTTTTCAAAGTCGGTTTGCTCATTTGACTGGTAGATGATGACGTTGTAATCCCGTTCACTGGCAACCTTTTCGATGCCATGGACAACAGAACCAAAAAAGTTGATCTCCGCGCTTGGGACAATCACACCTATGATCTTTGTTTTACCAAGGCGAAGAGAGGAAGCGATTTTATTAGGCCTGTATTTTAATTTCCTGGCAGTTTGATCCACTGCTTTTTTTGTGGCCATGCTGATGGCAGCATGACCATTCAGTGCCCTCGACACAGTGGAAGGTGTTATGTTCAGTTCCCTGGCTATATCCTGAATGGTGGTTTTTGTAATGGCCCCAGACATAAGCAGTTTATGCAATCGTTTGCATAAAATTAACATTTTATTCGATTTACCAAATAATTCTTATTCGAATCTTTCCAGGGCATGATCCAGGCAGGCTCTCATTTCCGGACGAAAAAGATGACCTGGCCAGCTTCCGTGTCCTATATCTCTGGATTTCTTAATTGAGTGAAATCAGGCTTAACTGGTGTCGAAGTTGTGAACTTCGGCTGCAAATCGGGATAGAATAAATAACATTGCACTCCTTTAGACATCAGATATGAAAATCATTCACGCCGTCCATCCGCAGGATTTTGCTTCCTATAAAACCCGTGAGATCCGGGAAAAATTCCTGCTTCAGCAATTGGTACAAATGGGAACAATCCAATGCGCCTATACACATTACGACCGTATGGTGATTGGAGCAGCAACACCAACTGGAAGTACCTTGCAGCTTCCTACTTATGACCAGTTAAAATCAGAATATTTCCTTAGCCGCCGGGAGATCGGCATTGTAAGCATTGCCGGGAAAGGCAGTATCTCCGTTGACGGTGAAGCATTCGGAATGGAAAAACTGGACTGCCTTTATATTGGAAAAGGAAAGCAAAATGTTCAATTCAGCAGTGCCAATGCATCAGACCCGGCAAAATTTATTTTCTTTTCGGCGCCGGCTCACCAGGAATATCCTGTTCAACTGATGCGATCCTCGGAAGCAACACCTGCAGAAATGGGCAGCCTGGACAACAATAACCATCGCACCATTAATAAATACATTCACCTCGATGGACTGAAAAGCTGCCAGTTGGTGCTTGGTGTCACTACATTCAAGAAAGGAAGCATCTGGAACACCATGCCTCCGCACACCCATGACCGCCGCATGGAAGCCTATTTTTATTTCGATCTGGCCGAAGGCCAAAGGGTGATCCATTTCATGGGTGAGCCACAGGAGACCCGGCACATGTTCCTGAATAATGAAGAAGCCATACTTTCCCCAAGCTGGAGCATCCACAGTGGTGTGGCCACAGGAAATTATTCCTTCATCTGGGCAATGGCGGGAGAGAACATGGTATTTACAGATATGGATGCTGTCAACATTAAAGACCTACAATAAATGATCAATTTCAGGCTTGATGGAAAACTGGCCCTTGTTACTGGTTGCAGCCGTGGTATTGGCCAGGCAGTTGCCGTTGCACTGGCAGAACAGGGGGCGGACATTATTGGTGTAAGCCATAGTATGGCACCCGGCAGTGAAGTTGAAAAGTCCGTTGTTTCAAAAGGACGTCGCTTCTTCCCTTATGCAGCCGATTTTTCAGACCGCGGTTCGTTGTATGCTTTCATTAATAAAGTAAAGTCCGATCACCAGAAGATCGACATCCTGATCAATAATGCGGGCAACATTCTACGAAAGCCTGTAGCAGAACACCCCGATGAATTTTGGGATAAGATCATTGACATCAACCTGAATGCACAATTCATTTTAACCCGCGAGATCGGAAAGCGTATGATGGATACCGGTGGAGGCAAGATCGTTTTCACCTGCTCCCTTCTTACCTTCCAGGGCGGCATCAATGTACCAGGATATGCGGCCAGTAAAGGTGCATTGTCATCTTTGCTGAAGGCTTTTGCCAATGAATGGGCACGCTTTGGTATCAATGTGAATGGCGTGGCACCAGGCTACATTGCTACCGATAATACAACGGCCTTACGCGAAGACGCCGAAAGAAGCACAGCCATCCTGTCGCGCATCCCTGCCAACCGCTGGGGCACGCCGGAGGATCTTGCCGGCGCTTATGTATACCTGTCAGCACCTGCCTCTGATTATGTCAACGGTACCATTGTAACGGTTGATGGAGGGTGGATGGGAAGATGAGCAATCGCTTCGCGATTGCGTTTATGGTTTATGGTTTTTGGTTTATGGTTCTTTAAATGCAGCCTTTCTTGACGGCTTGTTTTTGCGTGGAAGAACTAACCGCCAAGGACGCTAAGGACCGCAAAGTTTAAGACCTGTATTCCTTTGCGTCTCTTTGCGTCCGCCTAAGGCGGATTGCGCACTTTGCGGTTAAAGCTTTATTCCGCATATACAATCAGTAAAGAAAACGCTAACTAAAATAACCAGAAACAAGAAACCATAAACCAGAAACACAAAGCCCCGCCATGGCGGGGCTTTGTAATTTTAGATAAGCTTCTACAAATTCTTACTGACCTGATTTCTTAGTGGTCTTTGTACCTGTAGATTTCTTTGTTGATCCTGAGTTGGTAGATGTTCCGGTAGTTCCCGAACCTGTTGTACCAGTAGTACCGGTTCCAGTTGGGCTCATGGTAGAACCTGTTCCTGTTGTACCGGTGCCTGTAGTGCCAGTACCTGTGGAGCCAGAGGTTCCTGTACCAGTGTTACCTGAAGTTCCCATTGTTCCTGTGCCGGTGGTTCCGTTGCCAGTAGTTCCAGTACCAGTAGTTCCTGTGCCGGAGCCTGTGGTTCCTGTTCCGGTACCCATTGTACCTGTTCCGAGGGTTCCTGAGTTGGTACCATTAGTGGAATTATTGGTTCCATTCATATTTGAGTTGGTGCCATTCATGTTGGTATTGTTAGTACCATTCATATTATTGCCATTCAGGTTAGAATTGTTCGTACCATTCAAAGTACCTGACTGATTGGTTCCTGTACCACTTTGATTGGTTTTGTTGTTCATATTGGTACCGTTATTCAGATTTGAATTATTACCGTTCATCGTTCCATTGTTCAAATTGGAATTGGTACCATTCATGTTCCTGTTATTGGTACCATTCATTGTTCCGTTATTCAGGTTTGAATTGGTGCCGTTCATGGTTCCATTATTCATATTGGTACCATTATTCATGTTTGTACCGTTATTCATGTTGTTACCATTGTAGCCTGCGTTGGCGTCTGTTGATTCCATACGGTAAACATCAGTCAAGGCTGTTCCCTGAGCATCCATCCACTCTGTTCTGGACACTCCATTTTCGATCAGCGTCATGACATAAACATCCTGTCCATTCATGCCGCGCTGGCTCCCAATTGAATAGATGTTGTTACCATGCATGCTTGTTGCTTTTGCGATCACATCTTCAGGAACATAACTTGCGATCACTGGAAGCGATAATGTAAAGCTGGATCCGTTCATGTTGTAGAAGACATGGTTCATGCGGCCATTGTTGTTAATGGAAGCGCGGTACCATTCAGGTGACTGCATCCAGGTTACATTGGATGCCATTGGATAGGCAGTGGTAAAAGAAGACTGAAGGTGCAACGGAATATTTACAGTATTTGTATAGGCGTTATAGCTGCCGGTGCTGTTATTCCTGATCATTTCGCTGTTGCCGGTTGTACTGTTATTCCAGGTTCCGTTGTTGCCCATGGAATTGTTGTAGACGGGACTATTGTTTGTACTGCTGTTGGTTGGTGTAGTGCCCATATTGCTGCCCCGGTTGGTACTATCGTTTACTTGCGCAAACAATGTTGTACAACTACCCACTAAACACATTGCAAGAATTGCTTTTTTCATAATCTATTAAATTTAAAGGTTAACCACAATTGATTTAGCCTGCTAATACAAGTAGCATGCCCACTCTTGAATTAAGCACAGCGTTAAGGAGTTAGAAATCATTGGAGTGTGATGTACTAAGCTTCTTCTATTCGTGCAGGAAAGATGTTGTTTCATCATTACCTGTTTAAAAAAACACTGCAAGCAGCTTCAGCAAGATGGATAGTTCAACAGTAAATTTTGTCCTGAAGAGGTGTAGAAAAAATTAAATAAAATGTGGCGGGTGGCTTTTTTTTGTAGACGTTCAAATGGCTCAGGGCGGTTCAAATTTGAAATCTAAATTAATGAAGGTCAAATGAACAAAGGGTTCCCAAAAAAAATTCATGGGTGAGAATAAAAGAAAAAGTAAGCAGGCAACTAATCATTTCCCTCTGACCAATCAATGCCTGCTTACGTTGTAAAGGAGAAATTCAATGTGTGAATATTCCATTTTAATGCCAAACCGGAAGTCAGGATTCCTCGCCTTCGGCACCGTCAGTCATACCAACCCCGGTTTCCCCATTGTTCATACTTCCTTCCTGCATGTCTATTTCACTGATATCACCAGAAGTAATTGAGGTATTCTGATCTTTTTCAGGACTTTGCCCACCCTGCCTGGCCTCATCTGGTATGCGGCCCGTACCTGCAGGTTGATTGTTGCTTTTATTCTGTTCCATGACGATCATTTAATCAACAGGATTTGAAAGAATTATGCCAGCTTAATGAAATAAAGAATGTATTGCTGAGCAATAGATCCTTTAAAAGTGTATAGTAGCCTTTATAGGATCCAAGGATGTGGCACAATAGATGATTAACATGAACGGCGGCTTCCGCCAGGTAACTTTTAATCATCAGCATGAAAACGATCAGCGTTCCGTACGACGGCAAAGGCAGGAAAGTAAATTACAAGCTAGAGGTCATCGATCTCAGCATGACCCCGGTAAATTTCATGAACGTATATTCTGTTTTTATTGAGGACCCTGACCTACGGGATATTGCAGGTGAACATTTCACGATACTTCACAACCAGATCCAGACCATCAAACCGGTCTTCGATGTGAATTCTCCCGGTAACGTGGCGGAATTTAATCTGAAAAAAGAAATCGCACAGCAAATAATAAATGATCCTGCTACGAGGTAGCAGGGTTTCTGGTTTTTGGTTTCTGGTTTCTGGCTCTAGGTTCAATCTTTCTTTACTGTTTCCAATTGCGTAGAGAGGCATTTCACGCAGAGACGCAAAGAAGGCAAAGACGCAAAGGAATACAAACTTAAGAGTGGAGACTTAAAGTAGAGAGTTAAGAATTGGAATGATGAGAGATGACTGATGAAAGCTTTCCAATTTAAGCCTATTTACCTCCCAGCAACATCTCTCGCCTAGCCAACTTCGTTTCAATAGAACCTCTGCGAGCTGTCATCCTGAGTGTAAGCGAAGGATCTATCCATTCCAACCTTCAACGCCCATAGTATCAGTAAGCCCAAAGAACTCTCAGAAAGTTCCAGCGCCTCATTTTGTGGTTAAATGATATGAATCTAACATTAAAAGACTGCTAACAAAATTCAGCGCCTGCAGTATAGTCGAATATGGCCATTTATAGATTAAGAAAAGAATAAAACCAGTAGCGAGCATATTCTAGTCACGAAAGACTGAACTCTTAAGTGATGGTCGATACCAGAAGTGAAAGACTGTTGTGCGGTGGGCGGGCCGGTCTACGCGGAGCGATTAGACCCGGCCTTGATCTTTTTGTTCTACTTTTTGTATCAAGACAAAAAGTAGAAAAAACCGTATTAGTAGAGTGCGAGAAATAGAAAGAGAGGGAGGAAAGGCAGACTTCAGAGTAGAGAGTTAAGAACGAAAGACAGAATTAAGAAGATGATTCGTTCTTAAACTGCTTGTGAGGACACAAGCAGGGCTGTCGTCAGGAAGCGAGCTCTTTGCGCTCCTTTGCGCTTTTTGCGGTTAAAATAACATTAGGCAACACTGATTCCACCTATAAATAAAGCAAGCTTGTGAATCCACAAGCTTGCATTATTTAAAATCCCTGGAAAACCATTAAGGATTTCCAATAGTATCCTCTTCCTCCATAGGAATACTCGAATTGCCTTCTCTCCCCTGTTGGGCACCTTCTTCCTGGCCCTGGAGATTTCCGGACCTTCCATAATCGGCTACTGCTGCACCTGGGTCCTGTAAGGTTGGGTTCTGATTTTGGGTGACATCATTCTGTTCACCGCTTTGCTGCTGCCTGTTCTTATCGTTTTGCATAAACTTGTTTTTGTAGTGATAATAAAAAATAAAGCCATGAATCTAAACCTGGTTTTTCCTTTGAACAGTACTGGAACGCACCACCTGTTCTGACCCGATAAATGCGATGAGGTCTTCGTTCAATTGCTCTTTGTGTGTGTAGAACAGTCCGTGTGGAGCGCCTTCATAAACCAGGTATTGGGCGTTCGGAAGCATTTGAGCGGTACGTTCACCGCTGGCTTCAATGGGAACGGTTTTGTCAGCATCTCCATGGATGATCAGTACCGGAACATTTACGGACCCAATGTCCTGCCGGAAATCTGTATTGGCAAAAGCAATGGCCGCCTGTTGTGTTGACCTTGGTGAAGCATGTGAAGCCAGCATCCTGTAATAATCCAGCAACGGTGTGCTGACAGGATGCTTGATCATATTAACACCAAAAAATTTTTTACCGAAGTCGTCCAGGAAACCAATGCGGTCTTCTTTCATTTTTTCCATCATCTCAGCAAAAACACTTTGGTCCACACCATCCTGGTTATCATTGCTTTTACCAAGGAAAGGAGTAACCGAACTCACTAAAACGATCTTTGCTACACGATCACTTCCATAACGGCTTAAATAACGAACAGCTTCTCCTCCGCCCATTGAGAATCCTACCAGTGTAGCATCTTGCAGATCCAGCTGGTCCATGATGGCTTTCAGGTCTTCCGCAAAAGTATCATAATCATAACCATCCCAGGGCTTGTCTGATTTTCCAAAACCGCGACGATCATATTTAATAACGCGGTAACCGGCATTAACAAGATCAATCACCTGGTACTCCCACATTTCCTTGCTAAGCGGCCAGCCATGGATCAATACAACTGGCTTTCCATTACCGTAGTCATTGTAAGAAAGATTCACTTCTTCGCCGGTTGCGGCATCTTTGGTTGTGATGAATTTCATTTCTCTTTTTCTATAATTGCGCAAACGAAAGGCCGATAGAAATTGAGTGCTTATTCCCGGCTCCTGTTGAAAAGGCTCATCGGTTAATTCTGGCATGTTTAGACAAACAAATTCCACTGGTCGAATGATTGGGAACTTACTTCCTCGAATCAAACAAATAAACGATCTCCTATTTTCACGACCATCTAATCCGGGAGAACTAACGGACATTACTTTTGCTGCATGATCAGCATTCTTGAACTAAGGTTCGGTAATTATGTTTTGTATAAAGATGGTCCAAAGATCAGGATGGTAAGTCTTGACCAGGCCTATTTTTTCAACCTGGCTAAACAACCTTCCCTGTTTTATCCCATTGTATTAAAAGCGGAAATACTGCAACAATGCGGATTTGAAGAAAACAAGGATTACCCACTCTACCCTGAAGCAAGAGAGTTTCGCCTGGTCCTTCCGGTAAATGCTACAGGTCAGCACCAGATCCTGGCCTATGTAAAAAACAACGATGAATGCTTTGCCAGGTTCCATGTGAATTCCAGCACTGCAAGCAATCCTGTTTACCACCTGCATCGCCTTCAGAATCTTTATTTTGCCCTGACCGGGAAAGAAATGGAGATCAGATTCAAAAGCTGACCTTTAAACCGCCAGTATTTCAGCTGGTTCGGCCAGCCGGCGGATGCCTTAACTTCGCTGCTCATTCATGCTGATGGGCCTCCTGTCATTCTGGCAACCCAGTCTGGTTTGGAGCGGTGCTTGATGAAAGAATGCAGTCCCGGACTTCCCCGGCGCATTAGATTCCCAAAAGAAAATTGTAAACCTAAATAAAAAGATTCAACCATGGTGGCAGAAAAAGGTTCGATTTCCATCCATACCGAGAACATCTTCCCGATCATTAAAAAATTCCTTTACTCAGATAACGAGATCTTTCTCCGTGAGCTGGTGAGCAATGCCGTTGACGCCACGCAAAAAATAAAAAGGCTGGCAGCATTGGGACAATACAATGCGGAACTGGGCGACCTTTCTGTTGAGGTCAGTGTAAATCCTGAAGCAAAGACCATTACCATCCTTGACAAGGGTATTGGGATGACAGCTGACGAGATCAAAAAATACATCAACCAGATCGCTTTCTCCGGCGCTACCGAATTCATGGAGAAATTCAAGGAGGCCAAGGATGCAAATGAGATCATTGGCCGTTTTGGTCTTGGATTTTATTCAGCATTCATGGTTGCCGATAAAGTGGAGATCCAGACGCTTTCTTACCTGCCGGGTGCCGAGCCTGCCCGCTGGATCTGTGATGGCAGTACCGAATTTGAGATCACTGAAGGTAACAGAACTGAAAGAGGCACAGAAGTCATTCTTTACCTGAATGCTGATTCGGAAGAATTTTTAGACGAAAGCCGCATCCAGTCCATCCTTGACAAGTACGCCAAATTCCTGCCGGTACCCATCCAGTTTGGCACTACCACCAAAAGCGAAGAAGATGGCGTGGATGAAAAGGGAGAAACAAAATACAAGGATGTTGAAGTCCCTAACATCATCAACAACACTAACCCGATCTGGACAAAGTCGCCCTCTGAGTTGAAGGATGAAGACTACCTTAATTTCTACAGGCAATTGTATCCTATGTCAGAGGATCCCCTTTTCTGGATCCATTTGAATGTGGACTATCCATTCAATTTGACCGGGGTGCTTTACTTTCCGAAACTGAAGAACGAATTTGAAGTACAGCGCAACAAGATCAAATTATTCTCCCGCCAGGTATTTATCACCGATGAAGTGAAGGACATTGTTCCTGAATTCCTGATGCTGCTCCATGGCGTTATCGATTCACCAGACATTCCTTTGAATGTAAGCCGTTCTTTCCTTCAGGCAGATTCAAATGTAAAGAAGATCAACTCTTATATCACCAGGAAAGTGGCTGACAAGCTGAGTGAGCTTTTTGTAAAGGATCGCAAGTCTTACGAAGAAAAGTGGAGCGATATTGGGCTGTTTGTAAAATATGGAGCCATTTCAGAAGACAAATTCTATGAAAGGGCCAAAGACTTTTTGCTGCTGACCAATACGGAGCAGCAACATTTTACGCTGGAAGAATACAGCTCAAAGGTCAAAGAGGCGCAAACCGATAAGAACGGTACCACCGTATTCCTTTACACCATTGACACCGAAAGGCAGGATACCTTCATTCAGTCTGCAAAGAAGAAAGGATACGACGTACTGGTGATGAACTCCCCCATCGACAACCACTTCATCCAGAATGTGGAAATGAAGATGGAAAAAACTTCCATGAAGCGGGTTGATGCCGATGTGATTGACAAACTGATCCAAAAAGAAGAAGACCTGAAGCACCAGTTAACAGAAGACCAGTCAAAATCGGTGCAGCAGATCTTTGAAAAAGCCATTAAAAATCCTGCAATGAAAGTGCAGGTTGAAAGTCTGCCTGAAGAAGCGCTTCCTGTTACCATCACTATGGAAGAATGGATGCGCAGGATGAAGGACATGGCAAAACTTGGAGGGGGTGGCGGCATGAACTTCTACGGCGCCATGCCTGATAATTATAAAGTGGCCATCAATGCGAACCACCCGCTGATCAACCGTATGATCAATTCAGAGAATGAGACTGAAAAAGAACAGATCGCAAAGCAGGCCTTTGACCTTGCCTTATTGTCGCAGGGCATGCTGAAAGGCGCTGACCTGACTGCTTTTGTAGAAAGAAGCGTTAAGATGATATAAGGCAGGTTCAGCTGCGAGGGAAAGAGCTGAATCTTTATTTTTAAGGGAACTTTACTGACTATATTTTTTTTTAAAGGACCAGTAAAGTTCCCTTTCTATTGCGTTGTCCTTAAGGATTATCCTTATGTCCATTCCAAATTTTAATTCTGGCATGTTCTTCGTGACCCTACCGTATAACCCCATCAATATGCCTACGATACAAATGACAGCAACTGATTTTAAGGACAAGGTATTCAATTATGAAACCGCGGAGGAATGGAAGTACCAGGGTTCTTTGCCTGCGATCATTGATTTTTATGCAGACTGGTGCGGCCCCTGCAAGGCGGTGGCGCCTATATTGGAAGAGCTTGCCAATGAATATGATGGACAGGTTGTGATCTACAAGATCGATACAGATAAGGAAGCAGACCTGTCTGCCCTGTTTGGTATACAAAGCATCCCAACATTTTTGTTTATTCCCGTCGAAGGCCAACCCATGCTGCAGAAAGGGGCACTACCGAAGTCAGCCTTCCAGGATGTTATTAGGAGGAAGCTGCTGATGAAGGCAGATCGTGAGGCGTGAGACGTCAGACGTGAGACCAGGGCACTTGATAAGGGAGACGGGAGACGTGAGGCAAGGAACGGGAGACGAATAGGAAATAAGCATGTGAGTACACAGAGCGTGAGACGGCAAAGTGATAATAGATAGATCAAAATGGTTTTGTGGGCAGATGTATTAAAATCTTTCTGCTAAAAAAGAAAAAGCTATAAACCGCAATGGTCTATAGCTTTTTTTATTATAGGGCTATTCAATTATAGTTCATAGTTCACGCGTCTGACGTTTATCGTCTCTCGGTTCTAGCCTCACGTTTCACGTCTCCCGTCTCACGTCTAGCGGTTCCTCGTCGAATCCGCTGCTGGTTTTTTCTTTTTCAAAAATCCGCCAACAGTGTTTTTCAACGTCGCTTCTGCATTCTTTTTTGTATTCTCCAATGATGGCTTTGTGCCTGATGAATCTTTCGCGAAGATCTGGGCCGCGGCTTCTTTTTTCAGGTCTGCTACTACCTGCTTTTTAGCGGCAGTCAATGAATCCTTTACCTGCTGCCTGGCCGAATCAGCTTTCTGTTTTACAAATTCCGTAGCCTGCTGCTTCAATTCCTTTGTAGCATCGCCGGTTACCTGCTTCAGGTCTGTTTTAATGGTAGGATCGTTCATCTTGCCGCCCATCCTTACATTCAGGTCAACGATCTCACCCAGTTCAATGGCAACACCTTTTGTATTGGCCTGTGATACCAATCCGTTTACCAGGTTATTTCCGGTAGTGCCCAGGTACTTTCTTGGGATCTTCATGGCGATAATATAATCCATGTCCTGCTCAAAGGCATGCGTACCGCCGATCTGCATATCAATGTCTTTCACTTTTACATTAAAAGGTTTTACAAGCACCTTTCCGTTGGAAAACTCGATATAGGTCTTGACATCTTTCAGAGTGATCTCTTTCAGATCTGAAACCTGCAATGCATTGGAAAGCTTTTCCAGCGGAGCAAATCTTGCCAGCACACCTTCTTTAAGGAACAGGTTACCGACACCGGTCAGACTATTGAAGTTCGGCATCATGTCACCACCCAGTTTTCCTGTTACACTTAATTCCGAAGAAAGCTTGCCAGAAAGAAAGCGGCCTAAAGGCATCAGCTTCTGTACTGAGTTATAGGCAAAGAATGCTTTTTGAATATCAACATCTTTAATATCATAATCCATTGCAATAGCAGGCTTGCTTTTATCATTCCTGGTAGAATAAGTACCATTAAAAGTAACCTGTCCATCAAGGGCATCTGTCCTGATGTTCTTTAACTGCACGGTCTCATCTTTTAACAACACAACGCCGTTGATATTGCTGTAGGTAACGCCATCATAATTCACCACGCCGGCTTTCGCATTCAGGGTCATGTCAATTCCAGCGGGAACAGTAAAAGGCTCTGCTGCAGTTGCAGCAGGTGTTGGAGGAGCAGCAGCTGTTTCACCTGTAGAAGGTGTTGTGCCCATCAATTCATTCAGGTCCACTTTATCCGCATACACGTCAAGGTTACCCACCAGTGATTGCTTGTCCATCATGTAGCCAACCAGGTGGTCAATGGTGCCACCGGCAGTGAAGTTGGTTTTCTGGAACCTGCCAGCCATTTGCTTCAACGTAATATTTTCAGGTGTAAAACTCAGTTGGGCGTTATTGATACTGATGCCGCCTGGATAATCTTTTGATGTAAATTCAAGTCCCTGTAATCCTGCTGTTCCGTTTAACAGGATGTCATCATATTTACCTGCGTCAATAGCTGATTTGCTTCCACTGAAGGTCAGGTCAGCACTGGCCATCCCTTTGATGGTTGATCCGGCTTCAAGGAAAGCCTTGGCACCTTCAAGGTTGTATTTTCCTTTGGCAGATCCGGAGAAATTGATCACTGAAACCGGCTTGGTCACATAAAGGTTGAAGTCAACCGCATCAGGACCAAATTCAACATGTCCGTCAGAGATGGTCACCTTTGTTTCATCAGGAAGACCATTGATATTTTCGAGGTCCAGCTTCATGCTGGTATTCTTAACCGGTTGAAGAAGATCAGGTGAAGCAAAATAAAGATCGTTAATATGGAAGAATCCACCAGCGTGGAATTGTCCATTCTGCATGGAAGCAATATTACCTTTTACAAATGCATCTGCATTCACCTGGCCTGCCAGTGACGTACCAGCGTCCAGTTTAATAAATTTGGATACGGCTGCAAGATTGATCTTTCCTTTCAGGGATGCGTCCACATATTGCAGGGTCTCGGGGTTCTTTAAAAGAAAACGAATGTCCAGCTGCTCGCTGCCCATCTCCAGGTGTCCTTTGGAAAGATTCACCATGGTATGATCCATCACCCCGTCGGGGTTTTGAACCTGCAGGGAAAGCTGGATGTTCTTCACGGGTTGCGGAAGATCGGGATATTGAAAAGATCCGTCTTTGACATCAAGGCTGACATCATAACCAGGCATTTGGACACCACTATAGATACCTTTCACCCAACCATTGAATTTTACCTGGCCGGCTGTTTTCATTTTGTCAATATCAGACCGGTATAAAGCAGGCACCAGTGAAAGGATTTCTTTGAAATCACCTGATGGCGCATCAAACTTCATGTCGAAGTAATAGCTGGTATCGGTGGCAAAGCGGAACAAACCTTCCGCTTTCAGCTTCAGGTTGTTGATCAGGATATCTGCGTCTTTGAAAGAATAGGTTCCTGATTTATTATCCATTTCCAGATCAGCCTTGATATCGGCTACTGCATCGGAGAGGTAAGGAATGCCTTCATAAACAAACCTTGCGGAAGAAGAAGAAGTTTTGGTGGAAAGCGTAAACACTTCATCCATAAAATTCCCGCTGCCTTTATGATCAAGACCATCAACAGTGGCGCTCATGCCCATGGTCATGTCTTCGTAAACAATGTATCCGTTGTTGATGGCATACTCATGAAGGTCCATTGCAAAAGAAGATGCAGTGGTATCAGCAGGCGTTTCAGTAGCAGATGTATCGGGCTTTGCAATGTCCCAGTTGGCCTTGCCTTCTTTGTTCACCAGCGCATGAATGCGGGGAGATTCAAGGTAGATGCCATAGATCTCGAGGTCTTCGCCGCGGATCACCTTCCAAAGGTTGACAGAAGCTTCAAGGCTTTTTGTACTGAGCAGGGTATCTCCTTCAAAATCTTTAACGCCTGCAACAGAAAGGTCTTCCAATGAAAGGGTCAGTTTGGGAAAATGACTGAAAACTGAAAGACTCAGGTCTTTAAATTCCACTTTGGCATCAACAGACTTATTGATTTCTGTTTTTACCATAGCAAGGATCCTGCTTTTGAAAATAACAGGAATGAGGAAAAGAAGACCGATCAGAACGAATAAGCTGATGCCCGTGATCTTGAGGATCTTTTTGGTATGCTTCATAGGAAAATTGGTAATGGTTATTTACATGCTAAAAGTAGCTCGGAAAAGAGTAGGATGCAAAGTTGCTTTAAGATGAAGGAGTTATACTATTAAAAAGAAGGAAGATTACGTAGGGAATATACTGCAACCCTTTGAACGAAGTAAACCAGTGCCATGCTGCCGGTAAAGTGTTGGCATCAGATTATTTAGCTGCCTTCAACCGGTCATAGGTAAGCCTTTCGTATTCAAACATTTTCCTTGCTTCTTTCAATACAGATTGCAAGTTGTTCTTTCTTGGCTCTTCAAAAATAAATACAGAGTCTTGTTTAACATAATAGAGTCTTATTCCCCTGCATTTCTTTTCATTCTGGTATTCATAAATGAAATCTGGAAGCCCTCTATGTTTACAATTGCAGTTCAGAAAGTTGGAAAGCTCCGACCTTTTGTGGAATCCTTTGTTGGCAACAAGCCGCTTGTCCCCTAAACTTCCCGCGTTTCCGGTAATAAGATGGTACCTGTTTACTGCCTCACTCCACGTAGCGCCATGCCTGTAACCATCAATGAAGGGATTACAACTGCATAAAATCAGCAGTGTTGCACCTAGCACCATTTCCGGGATCTTCCTCATAAAGTATTACTTAAGAGCAATATAGTAATATAAAAAATGAATCTGGAAACGGACAGGCTTCAAGTTAATACGCGCTGGCAGTTGGAAATGCATTTTCCATCCCGGTCATAAGTCTTTTACCATTCCTTATCGTGATGATCTGTTCATTTTCGCCGCGTGACATCTGATCCGGATTTTTCTTTGAGGTTTCAGGTCATAAAAAAATCCGCCATTGCTGGCGGATTTTCTATTGAACAGATTTTACAGATTATTGCTTAATAAACTTGCTAACCTTCGTCTCACAATTGGATTCGCAAATCACTTTCAGCATATACATGCCCGAAGCCATTTCCCCGATGCCCACATCGAAGGTATTGGTGCCGGAGTTGATCACTGCTTTTTGTGTTTTGAGGATCCTTCCTGAAACATCCGTGATGATGATGGTGACATTGTCCTTGACAGGTGCATCGATCATAACATTGATGTTGCTGGATGCAGGGTTCGGGAAGATACCCGATACAGTGATGGCGGCAGCCTTTGTTGATTTCACAATAACAACACCGCTCATTTTTGTCCTTCCGTCCAGGTCTTCCTGGCGCAGGCGGTAATAATACTTCGGCCTTGCAACAGTGTTATCAGTGTAAGTGTAATGCAGTTGAGAAGAACTGTTGCCGCCAACTGACTGGCTGGCCACATATCCTACGGTTGTAAAGTTCACCGCATCTGCAGAACGCTCGATATAATAACCACGGGCATTCTGCTCTGAAGCTGTTGTCCAGCGCAGCAGGTTGCTGTTGCCCCTGTTCTCACCTGAGAAAGCCACCAGGTGAACCGGCAGGATCACAGGGCTGACCAGGGCGATATTAAAGGATGCTCTTCCCGCAGTACCATTTGTCATAAGTCGCAATAAATACTGGTTACCTGGTGTCAAACCGGTCACAGTCACATCACCATTTCCAGCGCTGCCGGCATTGCAACTCACTTCTGTTGGCGTAGCGCAGGTACCTGAATAAATACCATAGCTGAACCCACCCGCAGTACCTGAAACACTGGTATAATTCGAAACACGCATGATCAGGGTCGAGTTGGTTGCAGTAAAGGTATACCACAGGTCATCGTCAAAGGAATTAGAGAAACAGGTAGTTGTTGCAAAGGTTGTCTGCGTGGCTAATTGTGTATTGACTGGCGTTGTAGTTGGAGTACCTGATCCGGATTGTTGTGTCAGCGTGACCGGGCTGGTACAATCATCATTGGCAACCGGGCTACCAATGCACAGGTTAAAGCCGCTGTAGGTAGTAGTAGTGCTGGTTGTTGTATACAGCCTTACATAGTAAGTGCTGCCTGGGGTAAGTCCTGTTGCGGTTACAGTTGTACTTGCGCAAGCGACCTGGGTCAGGTTGCCACAGGCGCCGCTGTATACTGCCGCAGCCATGGTAGAGGAAGTATTGGAAACCGAGACAACATGTGAAGTTCCGGTAGCCACAAACGAATACCATACATCGTCATTGACGCCGGTTGCACTGCAGGTTGGCGCTGTTTCAGTTGATGGCGTTGCTCCCACTGTGGTACCGCTAACCGTATTACATCCTGATGGAGGAATGGCCACAGTAATGGCATTGGCGCAATCATCATTTTGAGGAAGTACCGCGATACAGATATTAAAATCACTAAAGGTTCCGGGAGTGGATGTTGTAGTGTAAACGCGTACGTAATAAGTGGTTCCTGGTGTTAATCCAGTTGCAACCGTATTGTTGCTTCCACAGGCGTCCGTCAACTGTACAAGGCTGCCACATGCTCCGGAATACACAGCAGCTGCTGTTGTATTGCTTGTATTGGTTAACGAAACAGTATGCGTTGCTGACGTTGCCACAAACGAATACCATACATCATCATTTACACCTGTAGCACTGCAGCTTGGCGCAGTTTCAGTGGAAGGCGTTGCTCCCGTTGTAGTTCCTGAAGTTGGTGATGTACAGGTAGCTGTATTAGATACTGTCAAAGACTGGGCATTGCCGCAATTATCATTTGCTGGTGCTGAAACAACGCAGATACCAAAATCACTGAAGGTGCCTGTTCCTGTTGCCGTTGTGTATACACGAACATAATAAGTATTGCCTGGTGTCAGGCCTGTAACAGCTGTTCCGCCGCTTCCGCAGGCATTTGCAATCTGTGTCAGTGTTCCACAGGAACCTGAATAAACAGCTGCAGCTGTAGTGCTGGTCTCATCCGAAAGATCAACCGTATGAATAGGTGATGTTGCTACAAATGAATACCATACATCATCATTCACACCTGTAGGACTGCATGAAGGTGCCGGAGCTCCTGCTGACGGTGTTGCACCAACTGTAGTACCTGTGGTTGGCGTGCAGGAAGTGGTAGATGATACGGTCAAGGCCTGTGCTCCTGTACACTCGTCATTGGCAGGTGGGGATACCAGGCAGATATTAAAATTACTGTAAGTTCCTACCGTAGTCGACGTTGAATATACGCGTACGTAATAGGTAGTACCAGGTGTCAAACCAGTAATCGTAGTACCTCCTGATCCGCAGGCATTGGCAACCTGGGTAAGGGCGCCGCAAGTGCCTGAATAAACCGCTGCCGCTGTTGTGGAGGTCTCATCTGTCAAAACAACTGTATGAGAAGCAGCTGTTGCTACAAAAGAATACCATACATCATCATTGGTGCCTGTTGCACTACATGAAGGAGCGTTTTCGGTAGAAGGTGTTGCCCCTTGTGTAGTTCCTGCTGTTGGCGTGGTACAAACCTGAGTGGCTGATGGTGCCGGCAATGCTACTGCACCTGCGCAATCGTCATTAGCAGCTGTTGAAGTGATCACACAAATATTAAACTCACTGTAGGTAGTTACAGTAGTTGAAGTTGAATAGACCCTGACATAATAGGTGTTTCCGGGCACAAGGTTCGTTGCCGCCGCACCACCTGTTCCACAGGAGATCATGGTTAGGGTACCAGAGCAGGTACCTGAATAAAGAGCAGCGGCTGTAGTAGTGCTTGCATCGGAAATAAGAACGGTCTGCCTTGGAGCGCTTGCCACAAAAGTGTACCATACATCATCATTGGTTCCGGTTCCACTGCAGGAAGGCGCTGCGGTACCAGATTGGGTTGCTCCAATTGTATTGCCTGCAAGAGGACTGCCACAGGTTGAAGTTGCTGAAGGCGCAGGTAAAGCGATTGGTGCGGTGCACTCATCATTGGATGGAGCAGCCGTAACACAAATGTCAAAAGTGCTGGATGTTGTTGCAGATGATGATGTGGTATAAACACGAACATAATAAGTGTTCCCCACTGTCAAACCTGTTGCAATGGTCACACCGGCACTGGCGCAGGCAACCTGTGTCAGTGAACCGCAGGCACCTGAATAAACAGCGGCAGCAGTTTCACTGGATTCGTTATCAATATATACGTTTTGCGTAGTGGAGGTTGCTACAAAAGAGTACCATACATCATCATTGATACCTGTTGCACTGCAGGTTGGGGCCGTATTAGCTGAAGGTGATGCATTATCGGTTGTACCTGCTGTTGGTGTGCACGTGGTTGTACTGGAAGCTGTAAGGCTGAAGGCCCCTGCACATTCGTCGTTGGCTACAGGTGAAGTAACACAGATATCAAATTCACTTCCTAATGCCAGGCCGGAGCTGGTAGTATAAACTCTTACAAAATAGGTCTGACCTGCGGTAAGGCCTGTTACTGTTGTAGTGGTACTGGCGCATCCAACCTGTGTCAGGGCACCACAGGCACCCCTGTAAACAGCAACAGCTGTTGTTGAAGTAGTATTCGTTAAAGTAACGATATGGGTTGGACCGGAAGCTACAAAGGAATACCAGACATCATCATTGGTGCCGGTAGCACTGCAGGTTGGTGCTGCTTCGTTTGATGGAGATGCATTGATGGTGGTTCCGTGCGTTGGTGTACCGCAGACAGTTGTAGCAGAAGGCGTAAGGCTGACAGCGGCTGCGCAATCATCATTGGCAGGAGATGGTCCAGGGGTTCCAACACAAATATCAAATTTGGTGAAAGTGGTGCCTGAATTATAAACCCTGATAAAATACTCGGTACCAGGCGTCAGGCCAAATACATTGGCACTGTCCGTAGTTGAACAGATCAGCGAAGTGGGTGTTGCGCACGAACCGCTGAATACCTGGAAAACAAGTGAAGTACTTGTACCTGGGGCAATGGCTGATTTATTGAAAAGTTTGATCCTATGAGAAGCATTACTGGCTGTAAACCGGAACCAGACGTCATCATCGGCAGTACCGGAGCAACCTGCTAAGGTTTGCGTGGCAACACTTGTGGAATCCGTATACGAAGATGCGCATCCAAGGTCATTGTTTACCGTAAGTGGTATGGCGCCAAGGCATTCATCGTTCGCCCTGTTAGCAATCCTGATCGGTCCAATATAACCGCTGAAGCTTCCCGTAGTGCATGCGGTCCTGATATAGAAGAAATAATTTGTGTTTGGTGTAAGACCTGTAAAGTTAACTGTAGTTCCTGTTGTACTGCCGGATTGAACCAACCCTGTTGCACCGGAACCCACAGCGCCGCTGGTCCTTAACTCATATTCATATTGCAATACAGGATCACCTGCAGGCGGAGTGTAAGTAACTGTAGCCGTATTATTTGTTACGGTGGTGGTTATGCCGCCTGGTGCCAGGCAGGTAACAGGTGTAAATGTATATGTTAATCCTTCGGGAGGGAAAACCGGTGTTGCGCCTGAAGTGACCAGTGTCATGGTAGCTGTATTAGCACCTCCAGGGGAAGACGCAGTCCAGTCGGTAGTGGTAGTCCTGTTGTTATAGTCCGAATTGGATGCGCCCCTTAAACCTACCTGCACGGTTGTGGAACTTGCCTGAAGGATTGGCCCGTACACAAATTCTATTGTCTGGGCACCTGCTATGCCACCGCCTTCATTTAAGCGGATCTGGAAATTAAGCGCGGAATTAGATGATGCGGATAGCTGAAAGTTGCTGTATTGGATCACGAAGGTCCTGTTGGGGCTTGTGCCAGTAATTGCGGTCCTGATCTCTCCAGTACCAACAGAAAAGGCCGTAGAGGAAGTAGAAGTAGCGGCTGCCGACATGGTGATCGTGTTTCCGGAAATGGCTGCAACAGTAGTTCCTGTTGGAATTCCTGTACCTGATAGCACATCTCCAACTGAGATCCCATTCAGGTTAGCCACATTCGTAATGTCAGTGCTGCCGGTGGTGCGGGTACCAGTAGTGGCAAAAACACCTCTCAAGTTCGCTCCTAAAGCAGATGCAGCGCCTGCATAAGCGGTAGTGGATGAAATTGGCGTTGTTGTACTGGCAGTTGGCAGCGTGGTGCCAAATGTAATGTACCCATTGGTGTTCACATTCACCGTGGTGTACTGCGTTCCATTGAAAGTAAACGGAAAAGGCAATGTCACTGGATAATTTTCACTGTCCAGGCCAGCAGTACCTGAGGTACCGGTTGCTTTTGCCACTACTGTTCCACCCGTTATAGGGGTATAAGAACCTACGTTTTCAGAGAACTCGTAGCTGTTGACCTGTGCATGTAGCGTGAATGAGGAAATGAAAAGCACGAACAGAAAGTAAAACTTTCTCATGAAGTATGGTTTTTGATTTGAGTGTTTTTGTGTGTTGTCCACACAAGTTTGGTTAGCTTTTCTTAGGAAGGAATCCTTTAATAGAGAAGAATGCTAAAACACAAGCATCAACAGGATTGAAAATTTTTCTTTCTTAATCCCTTGTAAACTTGTACAATAGCTTTTGAAAACTGGAAAATAAATATATGCCTTTTTACATACTCACAAATTATTTTTCTTTTCAAAACTTCATTTTAAAAATGATGTGACAACGTTGTTTGATTTATTAATGCAATGACCTGAACGCAGGTCCGGTAATTTATTTCATTGTTCAATTACAAATGAAAGACCTGGTCACTTGACCGCAAAAAAACGCAAAAACAAAATTGATACCCTTACAATATCATAGGTCTTTGAAAACAGATTCCCTGATCGCGGGCCACTCCTCTTTCAGTATACTGAAATACACAGAATCCCTCCGCCTTCCACCGGGCATCAGCATATGACTTCTCAATATACCTTCTTCCTTCGCGCCTATTTTTCTCAGCGCAGCCTTTGCCCGCCCATTCAGGTTATCCGTTTTGATCTCCACCCTTTCCATCTGCAGCCGCTCAAATGCGAATTGCAGCAGCAGGAATTTACAATGACGATTTACCTGCGTACCACGGAAGGCTTCTCCCAGCCAGGTCCAGCCAATTTCTATACGCCGGTCAAAAAATGAAATAGAGCCAAGACTGGTACTGCCGCAAACAGTTCCGCCTGACTTTTCAATGATGGTGAAGGGGATGCGCCTTTCAGCCGTCCAATCATTCAGCGCATCTTCTACCCAGGCATCCAGTTGCGACGGATCATTCAGGTGCCTTGTAAAATATTTCCAGAGCACCTCCGGAACCGCAATTCCCGAAAATGACTTCTGGTCTTCCTTCCTTAGCAGCCGAAGCAGCACGGAATCGGTTTCCAAAACAAGCGTCAAAGGAAAGCATTGTCTAAAAACAGATACAGGATCCATAGATGAAAGTAAATAGTAGTAAAATCATGAATGGGAAGATTAGTGTACCTATCCGTCTGATCCGTGTAATCTGTGCTCCCTGAAATCAGTGATCCGTGAAATCCGTGTAATCCGTGATCCGTGATATCTAACCGGTGATCTCTTTCCTTGTCGTCTGTGAAATCTGTGATCCTTTTTTACCCGTCCTTGCTTTCATGCGCTCCTTATATTTTTCCTGGATGATCATATCCATCGGCTTCTCATACACTTTACTTTCCAGCCAGGATATGAGGTCCAGGTAAGCGAATGACCTGGTCTCAAAGCGGTTCTTCTCAAGGCCCTTGATCTTACTAAGCAGTTTTTCAAACTCAGGCCTGATGCGCCGCACCGGCACATAGAAATTAGTCCTCAAAAACCTGAACATCTCTTCTTCGATCACAGTCAGTGTTTCCATCTTTGCAAGGAACCGGAATACAGAACGGGTCAATGAATCAAGAATGTCGTAATTACCCAGTTCGTAATGCGCCAGCAGGTGCAGCAACCGCGCATAGCACTGCAGGTCATTGCGCAGGTCCACCTTCCAGTTGATGATCTTATGCAGGTAGTCAATGGACTTTTCATAATCACCACAGCCAAAATACAGGGAAGCGATCTTGTAATAAAATACAAGGATCCTGTGACGGTCAAGGTAGATCTCGTATTCTTCCAGCTTTTCTTCAATATAGGAAACCAGCGACAACCCTTCCTTGAAAGTGCCCTGCATGAAATGTTTGTTCAGCTTGGCAGTGTTCAGGTAAACAAAGGTCTGCACCCGATTGTTATCATGCTTGTTTGCGATCTCCGATCGCGAGAACTTTTCAAATTCTTTCAGCGTTCCATCAAAACCCGGATCGTTCCTCAGGTCAAAATGCGCATTCAGCAGGTTGTGTAGTCCTTTGATGTAATGCCCTGTCTCCTGCTCAACCATAAATGGCTCCTGGTGAAACAACTCCACCCATTTACAGGTGTAACGGTAATACATCAGGAAGTCCTGGCGGATGAAGGCATACCAGGTATAGCTTTGACAGAGGTAAAGTTTTTCATAGAATCCACGGAGCTCGTGGGCATTTTCCGGAAGCTCTTTATGGAAATAATTCCTGATACCCGTCTCCTCTTTTTCATTCCGCGCATGCCCGTTCTTAATGTACCAGCTATACAATTGCAAGGTCAGGTTGGACAGCCGGGTAATGGTTCTGCGCTTTTCATTCACCTCATCTGCTTCAGCGGAAAGCTGTGTTGCCCTGTCCTCCATGCTCCTGGTAATGTGCAGGGTCTCGATCTTTTTTTCAAGGGAAATGATCTGGATCAGCAGGCTGTCCTGGTGGTAATGGCGAGCCATTTCCTTGATGCGGTCAAGTATCTTCAGGCTCTGGTGATAAAGTCCTTTATTGTAAAGGATCCGGGCATAGTCCAGTTGTTCATGCAATTGAATGTCCACGTTCTCTTCACTTTTCAAAAGGCGGAGGCTGGAAAGGATCTGCTTGTATAAGTGCGCTTTTAAATTGGAAAGCTGCTGCTTCTTAATGGAAGGGATACGCTTGAGAATGGTGGCTTCATCATAATCGGAAAGTTTGTCCACAACGTCAAAAAGCTGGATGATCTTCAGGTCGGCATTGGCGGAATTCCTTTTGATATATAATTTAAAAGCTCTCTTTTCCGACTTCTGCAAAGAATGTATCAACTGGAACAAGGGCTCAAGAGATCGGTTGGGCATCGTAATCAATTTCTTCTGATAATCAATACAGGCAAGGGTTTTGGAGGTCCAAAATCCTTTTGTGTATTGTAAATGCTCTGAATAGTTTATTCAGGGAACCCCCATTTGGGTCTTAGATTTGTTTTATACAAAGCAACACCGTGTAGCGAAAGCGTAACGGCCCTAAATACAAATTCAAGAGTTTCTTATATTCATATAGCAAGCAATCGTTAACGGCCCGCTGTTTCTACAGAAGGGCTTTTTTCTTTTCGCAATATTACTCATTAATCAGGAAAAGCATGTTGCACCCATGTTAACGATCCATCTACAGGTAAGTACAGGACAGTTGGGGAATCATCCTAAAATAAAATTTCATTAGCTAGATGATCACGGAAAAAGCATGAGAACACATCTTCTTCCTTAAGACAATAAAAACCCATCATAAAAAAAGCAATCCCAAAGGATCGCTTTTTTTATTATTCAATATACTTATCCGTGCCATCCGTGAAATCCGTGATCATGTAATCCGTGATTTACCAGACATTACGCGGACAGGTATCTCCATATTTATTTCCGATGATAAAACCGATCAGCATTTCATGAGTGCCCCTGCTGTAACCATTGAGGCCTGAAGTGGTGTAATCATAAGCATAACCAATATTCATGGTGTTGGAGATATTCAGTCCGAGCATTCCAGCAAAACCATCTTCGTGGCGGTAAGAAACACCAAGCCAGGCTAGGTCATGGTACTGGAGCTTTACATTGGTCTCCAGCTGAACGTTGGTTGACCTGAGCATTTTCATCATAACAGATGGCGTAAGGTTCAGATCATCTCCTACCAGGAAACGGTACCCTGCTGTGGCAAACAGGTGAGGCACCACGTTGCTTTGCTTTACAGTGACCAGGTTATTGGAAAAATCCAGTTTCCCCGGGATCACCTGCTGGGCCGAAACCCCAACAAAGAAATCAGAGGAATACAGGTAAAGGCCAACGCTCAGGTCGGGACGGATCTTCCTTAGTTCACCACTTGAATAAACAACCGGGTCTACCTGGAATACCCCGAAATCAAGCTTGCTTGCATTAACCGATGTTGAAGTAATGCCCGCGGCAAAACCAGCGGAAATGCTTGTCCTCGGACTAAGCCCCAGGTGGTAGGCATAACTCAGGTTGGCTGAAAAATTATTCAGGGGCCCTGTATTGTCATTCACCACCTGTATACCCACGCCATGGTGCGGAGCAGCTGCCGTATAATCTTCCCAGTAGCTTTTGCCTCTTGGATTTTCACCCGGCACACTGTACGAAGTAGCCGTGGTCCTGAAGTCCTTTTTACCTATAGGAGCATGAGCGGTCACATAAGTCGTTACCGGGCCATCTGCAAAGCCCTGCCACTGGTGACGGTGGCTGAGTTTTACGTCTGTATAATTTTCAATACCAGTCAGTGCCGGATTGATGACATACTGATTCAGGATGTACTGGGTATAATGAGGCTTCTGCTGCGCAGATGCGGCAGTTCCAAAAGCCAGGGCCAGTACACCAAAAAATATTTGCTTCATGGGGTTTTATTTGAACGACACGTTTACTTAGTTGCTCAACACTTTAAATTCTGTTCTCCTGTTCTGCTTACGGCCTTCCGGATTATCCTTGCCTGCAGGTGTTCTGTTAGGCGCAACCGGCCTGGATTCACCATAACCTTTTGCCACTACCCTGCTGGGATCAATGCCTTTGCTCAATAAATAGGTCACTACGCTTTGTGCCCTTGCTTCAGAAAGCTTCTGGTTGTAAGCATCATTACCCAGGTTATCGGTATGCCCGCTGATCTCCATGGTCATTCTAGGATTCTGTACTAAGAGTTCGACAAGCATATCTAACGCTGCATTGGATTCTTCAAGTAACTGCGCTTTATTAAAAGCATAATATATATTCTGAAGCACTACGGTTTCGCCTACTTCCGGAACTTTGGCCAGGCAAATCGCAGGGTTGGAAAGACTCAGCGAAGACTGGTCAGCCGGCGCATTAAAGCTAAGCGTACCCGAAACATAACCTTCCGCTGTTGCAACCGCCTTTAAAGGTGCAAATTCTTCGGCACTAAAAGAATAGCTGCCGTCAGATCCGGTGGTTTTTGTAAACACCGTGCGGTTGTTGACTGTATCCATGATCCTGATGGTAGCTCCCGCCAGCGGCGTACCGCTTTCGCAGGCTACAACAAGACCATTGATCTGCTTTGAAGGCATCGTTCTTTTCAGGGAATACAATTCAAGGCAGCAGGCAGCATTGCGGTCTGAGCTGAATAGGACGTCTTCAAGGATATTTTTCGCGCTTCCCCTGCTGGTAAAATAAATATCATCCTTCACATAATTAACAGGGTACCCAAGGTTCATTGGTTCTGCCCATGATCCGGGCCGTCCCTTGCTCTGGAAAAGGTCATAACCGCCCATGCCCACGCGGCCGTTGGTTGCAAACACCAGGCTTTCTGTGGGCCCATGATAAAACGGTGCCTGCTCATCAAAACTGGTATTGATGGTTGGTCCAAGATTCACGGGATTGGATACATTACCGGAACCATCAATTGTGGCCAGGTAAAGATCAAATCCACCCATACCACCGGGCCTGTCACTTGAAAACAAGAGGTGTTTTCCGCCCGGCATTACAAAAGGCTGCTGCGTGTTGGATCCTGCAACATTGATTGAAGCATCCAGCTGCACCGGCTCGCTCCATCCGCTGCCGGACTTTCTGCTCCAATAAATGGCAGCAGCTTTTGGTCCTTCACCGAAGGTCCAGCGGGTAAGGAACAAAGTATTTCCATCCGCGGTCATACTGACAACGCCCTGGTGTACATCTTTTGCCTCCGGCAACTGGATCTTTGATGCTGCTCCAATGGCGCCACCTGCATACTCCGCCTGGTAGATCCTGTTATTGTGCACCTGCTTTTTTGATGCGGAACTATCTGGCCTGGTAGAAGTGAAAAGCAGGGTTGTTGTATTCAGCCATACGGGTGCATAGTTTGCACCTTCACTGTTCATTCCCTGTGGTGCTTTTGCAAGATTGAAATAATTGAGATCAGTTCTTTTCAGTTGCTGTTGAATGAAGCGGAGGTTCAGGATCTCTCTTTTTGCCTTTTCGCTGTATTGATCAGCGGTTTTATATCCGTCTAAAAAACTGTTGAAAGCTTTTTCTGCTTCTTCAAATTTCTCAAGGGCCCGCAGCATGGTAGCATGATGGAAACGGGCCAATGGGAATTCAGTGCTGTTCAGAACTTCACGATAGGCAGGCTCCGCCTTCGCAGGGTAATTCAACTGGCGGTAGCTTTCTGCAAGGTGATAGATTGCCTGTTCTTTTGAGCTTAATCCTGCCGTTGATTTTTTTGACGATGTCTGTACCACATAAGGATTATAGGTGTCCTTATTGCCTTTTCCTTTTCCACCGGCCAGGTATTTTTCATAATACTGCGCAGCAGAATAGTAATCTCCTTTTTTATAATAATCGTCTGCTGCTTTTAAATAATCGTAAGTGAACTGCGCCGTTGCGGTAACAGCCGTAAATAAAGCAGCCAGTATCAATAATTTCTTCATGCTCTTTTTGTTACAATGAGGAATGCATTTGGTTGATCAAAGCCTTGGGCAAATAAATTCGATCTCAGGTGTTTTCACTTTCTTCTTTCCAACAAATGACAACGAGATCTCAAAACTGTTGGAACCATTGGCCAGTTTGCCCAGGTCTGAAGTATTCACATCATAGCTGGCGCCCAGCACCAGGTTTTTAAAAGTAAAGCCAACAAACGGCGCGATGGCATCATTGAAGCGGTAGTTGGCGCCAATCAGCACTTCTGTGTTTTCGGCAGCTTTTAGTGTACCATAGGCACCGATCATTTTTTCCTGTGCTGTTCCCTGGCGCAGGTATAAAAGGTTTGGCGTGAGACTGAAATTATCGGAAAGGGCTATGCGCAAACCGGCATGCGTGGTCAGGCGCATTGGCAGCCTGTCTGCACCGCTTGGGCTGAAAGCATCTTCAGGCCTTGTCAGGTGGGATGCTGAAAATCCAGCGAAGAAATTTGCTTTCTTTCCTGGCTGTGCATCATAATACAGAACACCTGCGCCGGCATCAAAAGAACGCGATGCATTACGGTTCACAAGGTCTGCGGTTGGCGCGCCGGGATTGTAACCCGTGATCGGGTTCCACTGGTCACCGAATGTCATCTTCATTGGATCAAAACGTCTTTCGATCATGCCTGCCTGGATTCCGAAGACAAGTCGCTTTGCTTCATTTGGTCCAAATCTTACACCTGTATAGGCAAAGTTGCCATAAGCTGTTGTATAGTTGTAACCTCCATCTCCTGCTTCCTGGCGCAACACACTGGCACCAAGGTTAATGTTCTTATCCGTTGTAAAATCCACAGCAAAGCCTGGAGTAGTAAAAGGGCTGCTCACATTACCCCACTGGTTACGGTAAATGCCGGACACCCTGATCTCTCCGTCAAAAGCTCCGGTCAGTGCGGGATTCAGCCATGAAGGATACACATAGTATTGAGAGAAGTGCGGATCCACCTGCGCTTTCACAGCCTGTTGGAACAGGCAAACTGCCAGCATCACAATAGACAATCTCAGTCGTAAATTTTTTCTCATCGGTAGTGTTTGTTATTGAATTTTTGAGCTCTTATTTAATGATGGTGATCGATCCTGTTATAGGTTCGAAGCCGTTCTTCAGCACGATCACGTAATAATAGGTTGCAAGCGGTAATGGTTTTCCGTTCATGGTTCCATCCCATGGCCTTGAATAACCGGAAGAATAGTACACTTTCTGTCCGTACCTGTTGAACACTTCGATGGTGGCACCCGGATAATCAACCAGGTTTGGAATGTTCCAGCTGTCATTGATGCCATCAGCGTTTGGTGAGAAGGCATTCGGAATATGTACCGGCTTCAGGATCTTCACAGTCATGACGTCAGTTGCGGAGCAATTGCCCTGTCCCACTGCTGTCAGTGTGTAGGTCTGGTCACGGTTGGCAACCAGTGATTGTGTTAGTTTGGATGGATCAGCAAAATCAGAGGCAGGGGTCCACATCAGGTTCAGGTTCACCGAATCGTTGGCGCGCGGACGGAATGTAATTAATGTGCCCTGCGGTACAACAAAGGATGGCCCTGCGTCGATCACCGGCTGCAGGTAAACGATCACCTCTTTGGTGAATGGATCAGAAGCACAACCAACTGCATTGGTCACTACAAGCTGCACGTCATAGTTACCCGGATTTTTGTAGCGCTTCAAAGGGTTCTGGGCGTTCTCCTGTGTACCATCATCAAAGTTCCACATCCATGATGCAATGGTGCTGTTAGGCGCCACACTCAGGTCGCTGAAAACATTATCGGTTCCCTGGCAAAGTGTATCTGGAGATACCGAGAAAGATGCCACGGGCTTATCAAAGAATTTGTCAAACACTTTAACCGTGTCATGCGTACATCCAAATGGTGTGGTCACCGTCAGTTGTACATTATAACTGCCTGCAGTAGTATACACATGGTTTACGTTTGGTGTGCTGGCAACAGTATTATCACCCAGGTTGAATATGGTTGTTAATGCTGTATTATCAGATACTGTGGAAGTGCTGGAGAACGTAGCAGCGCCGTTGGGCATACAAACAGCAGCTGGCATTGTGAAATTGGCCACAGGAAGCGGGCGCACACCCAGCGCACGTGTGAACACATCACTCAAGCAACCACTGTCGCTTACGGTTACAAGCTTTACACTGTAATTACCTGCTGCACTGTAAGACCTTGTGAACGCATTATCGTTGGTATAAGATGCCGTATTGTTATCCCCGAAGTCCCAGTTCCAGGTCACCACTTCAGCACCGGAAATAGGTGTTGATGGTGTGAAGGTGGCTTGTCCGTCAAGACAGATATTGTTATTCACGGTGAAATTGGCCACCGGCTTTGGATGCACTTTAACTGCGCTCGAAATGGAATCAACACAGTTGCCTGCTGAAGTGAAAACATACCAGATGGTGTGCGTGCCTTCACCCGCTACAGCAGGATTAAAGTTTCCATTAGCGCTTGTACCGGGTCCGCGGTAAATACCGGTTCCTGTTACACCATTGGTAACAACAGCCTGCGCGATGCTTACAGTTCCGCCGCTCGTGCAGGATGAAGCCAATGCGGGGAAAGAAATAGCAGGCTTCACACTGAATGCCGTGGTGATGGTTGTATCATCTGTACAACCATTCGCAGACATAGCTGTCAGTTTGATGGTGTAGTTGCCAAAGTTGGAATAATTGTGCGTTGGGTTTTGAGCTGTGGAATTATTAGGATTGGCTGCCGTAGCATTCGGATCGCCGAAATCCCAGTTGTAGGTGACCGTTTGTCCATCGGAGATGGTGGTGGTATTGTTGAACTGCGCCAATCCTGAAACAGGAAGGCAGCCACCAGAAGGATAAGTAAATGAAGCAGCAGGCTTCGCATTGACCCTGATGGTTTGAGAAATGGAATCGATACAGCCTCCGTTGGCACTGTACACATACCAGATGGTATGGGTACCTGCACCGGCAACAGAAGGATTGAAAAGGCCCGCAGCCGTTGTAGCAGGTCCGCGATACACACCTGTTCCTGGAACACTGTTGGTCACGGATGCACTGGCAATGGATGTGGTGCCGGCCTGGCTTTCACAAACTGCAGGTATAGGTGCATAGGCCAGTAATGGACGCACATTGAAAGTTGCCGCCACCGTTGTATCCTTCACACAACCATTGGCAGTTGTTACTTTCAGTTTAATATTATAATTACCGGTTGCATAAAAATGCGTGGGGCTGGCAGCAGTGGAAGTATTGGGATTGGCTGTTGTAGCATTCTGATCACCGAATTCCCACTCATAGCTGAGTGTCTGTCCATCAGGAGAAGTGCTGGTATTATTGAATTGCACAATACCATCAACAGGCAGGCAACCTGCAGGATAAGTGAATCCGATAACAGGCTTTGCTGCCACATTCACAATTTTCACCAGCGTATCGCTGATACAGGTCGGACTTACCCCTGCTACATATTTAACAACTTTAGGTCCGTAGGTGTTGAAGGTAGCGGTTGCTGAAGGGTTGTTGACCGTTGAAGAACTGGCGCTCGTCAGATCCCAGTAATGATGATTGATTGGTGCAGTCCCACTATAAGAAGCAGAGCTGGTAAAGGTAACAGAGCTGCCTTCGCAGATCGCATTGTTATTGGCAGTGAGGTTGGCAACCGGCGGTGCAAATATGGTGATCGGCCTGATGGTATCACCAATACAACCCTCAGTTGAAGTCACACGGAGCTTAATGTTCTGCACACCATCCGTCGTAAATAATTTGGCTACATTGGCCTGGTCCGAAACAGATCCGTCCGGAAATTCCCAATTCCATTTGTTCACTGTATATCCATTTCCTGTATTCGCTGCTGATGCAAATCTTACCGTATCAAGACGGCAACCCGTATGACTGAAAGTAAAATCAGCAACAGGGTTTGGCTTAACGGTGATGCTAAGCTTAACTTCTTCCGTATTGTTACAGTTGTCAACACCAGCATGTGTATTCAGAACGGGTATCAGGAAGGTACCCGTATCGCTGAATGCATAATTACCGGGAAGGTTATATTCATAATACCACGTACCATCTTTCAAAATGGAATCAGAAGGATCCGGAGCGTTATCGAGGTAATCAACATTGGGGCTGATCACCGGAACCTGGCTAAGGTCCCAAAGGATCTTTGTTGGCTTATACGCAACCAGCATTGCAATGTTGATCGGCGTATTACGGCATGTAAATACGTGTGATGGTCTTGAAGGATCCGGGGTATTCTGTATCTGAGTGATAACATTTAAATTATTGATCAGGGTACCGGCATTGTATCCATAGCTTTCAACACTTCCCAACCCGTAAGTAATAGCATTAAACGCTGAATCGCTGGAAACAATACACTGCGCCTGGGCGGCGTTCCATCTTTTCACCACTACTTTATAACGTGGATCATTGTGATGTGTGTACACGTAATCGAAAACATTGCTGCCATCTATACGCAGCGAAGCCACACCTGCTTCCGGTATGATCAGTGTTAAATAATTCACCGTGATCGCTTCCCTTGTGTTCCTGTAAAATCCTACCCGCTTGATGGCCTGCTCGATTGGACTGATGTAGATCATTTCGGGATCGCCCAGTGTTCCATTTACAGGACAACCGGCTGAACCGGATGAAGGAATGTACTGGGCCACCATGATGGGTTTGTTGGATTCAATATATTCGGCCCGGGTTGAATGAAACTCGTAATAGATGCCGTTGAATCCTGGCATGGGGGATCCATTCAGGGTAACAACCGTCCCTGGTTCCTTCACCAGGACCCTGTAAATATTTGAAATGAGTGCGCTGGCGGAACCACTGTTACTTGTAGGCGCGGTGAGGTAACGCTTACCCCATGCCTGCGAAGGAAAATTCTGCTGCATGATGAAATCACCACCGCTTCCATTATTGGTGCAGCCAAGAGAGGTCCTGCTGGATCCGCTGAATACTGCAATCGGTTTACATTCTCCGCTCGCATTGGCAATTGAACGGATCTTTGAACCTGTAAGGTCACCGGTTGCCGATTGTGCCACAACCTGGTAACTCTGGAATTTATTTAAAGTAACTGTATAGGGCACATTCGCGGGGCGGTTCCTTGTCGCGATAGATGGGATCACTTCTATGGTGGTATTGTCATGAGCAGCCATGATATAGAAATACGTATAGCTGGCCACTGAATAAAATTGCTTGTTGTTCAGTGTGGTGTAATTGTAGCCATAAGCTTCTACAGGGAACAGCATGGCCGCGCCGGAAGTAGCGCCACCTATATAATGCGCATAGACAACAATGGGTGTTGTGCTTTCAACATGGATCGCTTTATTATGGATCGCTTCCACCCCGTTGCCAAACGGAGGGTTGTAATCGAACAGGCGGGCATCATTTGGTGCTGTCTTGGGAATAAAATCCGAAGCTTTTACCGTACCGGCCGGAACTGTATAGGTCCTGACCCAGTCCACTCCATTCACCCTTGAGGTAATGGTAACGGTCGCATTCTGTTCGGCGCTCAGGTAAAGCACCATCTGCTGCGAGTTGCCGTTCTCAAAATAATAGTTCAATGGATAACTCACCCAGAATTCTCTCCCTTTATTGGAGATCTGGGCAGAGGTATTCAAAGAGGCAACCAGGAAAGCAGCTGAGATCACGAATGACAACAAACTGCTCTTGATTTTCTGAACGGGCATGACAGGGCGATTCTTTTGGCTCATTGATAAATCGGTTAGGATAGCCTTTCATCTGATAAAGGAAGGGAACGGAGAATCGTCTTTCTAGGGGATATGGGAGAAGAAACATGGCAGGCACCGCAGTTGGACCGGAAGTCCTGGCACTGCCTGCCATGTAAGATATCATCTGATTTTATCTGATCAAATTAATCGAACCTTTTTTCGTGATGACCGTGCCGTCTCTGAGGGTCATCCTGGATACGTAAATATACACACCTGCTGGCTGCACCTGGCCTTTAAAGCGGCCATCCCAGGCGATATTCTGGCTTCTGCTTTCAAAGATCTTCTCACCCCACTGGTTAAAGACCATGAACTGCATTTCGGCAATGGTATAGCCATATACCCTCAGAACATCATTCAGCCCATCTCCATTCGGTGAGAAACTGTTTGGAATAAAGATGTCTGCAGGCAGGGCTCTTCCATTAACTGGTTGAGACTGAACAACGTTACATCCTCCAAGCGCTCTTACGATCAGATTAGCCTGGCCGAGTGGCTGCAGGTTGGCAACCGTATGGGTAAGACCTGTGGCGCCCGATGCAGGCGTGATCCACGTAGTTCCACCATTTTCGGAAACTTCGTAACCTGTGGCACCCTGAACTGCATTCCAGCGGAAACGAACAAAGTTGATACCTGCTGAATCCACTACGGCAACAGGGGCTGTAAGGTCAGGAAGCACGGTGGCAACTGCCCTGGTACGCGCAACACTTGCACAACCAGCCGCCAGTGCCTCAACATAATACACATTTGTTCCGGTAACATTTGGTGAGAAGGTTACGCCGGTTGCTACCGCCGTACCACCTGTTTGTGTTGTGAACCAGCTGTAGGTAACGCCTGCAGTAGGGTTCTGTACCGTAAACAAGGCTGGTGAACCAATGCATACCGAGATCGAATCATCCACAAGTGCCACAACAGGACGGGGGTTGATGGTAACCGGTTTCTGTACATCGCCAACGCAACCATCAGTAGCAATACCGCGAAGGGTAACATTATAGGTACCTGCCAGCGGATACTGGTGGACCGGGTTTTGAACGGTCGAAGTGCTGCCATTGCCAAAGTCCCACTGCCATTGGTTGACCGTAGCACTTGCATTTGCAGAACCTGTTCCTGTGAATTGGACTACATCTCCCACGCAACCTGTTGAGTTGAGTGTGAAGTTCATGACCGGTGCAGCCACAACGTTCACGGTCAGAAGTCTTTCCATGGTATTACTGCAACCTTCGATATCAGGATGTGTGATCAGGATCGGCACATTGAAAGTTCCGATTCCATTGAACTGGTAATCCTGGTTGAGCGTAAACCTGTAATATGTTCGGCCATTGATGACCACTGTGCCTGTAGGTACCGGGGCCGCCTGGGTTACATTGGTGTTCGGAGTTAACCCTGGCACCTGGCTGAACTGCCATGTCATGGAAGTTGGAACCAGCGGGATCAGGATCGAGAACCTGAAAGGCGTTCTAACGCAGGTATAATCATTGGTACCGCCAGATAGGTTGAATGTATTGGTAATGGCAGGTAAAGAATTCAGGTTCTTCACCAGCGTACCGGCGTTATAGCCATAGCTTTCAACACTTCCCAGTCCATAGGTGATTGCGGTAAAGGCTGAATCACTCTGTACCTGTACCTGAGACTGAACTGCTGTCCAACGCTTCACCACTACTTTATACCCTGGCATGTGGTGGTGGTCGTAGGTATAATCAAAGGTATTGCTTCCATCAATGGTCAGGGAGGCCAGGCCATTGGCTGGAATGATCAACGTCAGGTAATTGCTGGTGATGCCTTCTTCTGTATTCCTGAAGAAGCCCACCTTTTTGATAGCCTGTTCAATAGGGCTGATATAGAACATTTCAGGATCACCATTTCCGATGTAGCCGCAGGATCCTGAAGAAGGCATCAGCTGGGCAACCATGATTGGTTTATCCGAAGTGATGTAATCTGCGGAATCGCTCTGGTATTCGTAATAGAAATTGTTTACCAGACCGGTCAACGGTGTGCCATTCACACGAACCACCGTGTTCACATCCTTTACAGCTATCCTGTAAATATTGCGGACAAGTGTGGTAGGTGTAGTTGCATTGGATGTTGGCGCAGTCAGGTAACGGGTGCCCCATGCCTGGTAAGGGAAGTTCTGCTGGATCAGGTTATCTCCACCGCTTGCCGTGTTACCGGTACAGGTGATGTAGGTACGGCTGCTTCCGGAGAATACCGCAAAAGGATAACAGCTGCCGTTACTGTTGGCAACAGACTTGATGCGGCTTCCTGTCATATCATAACCTTCACTGCCACTGATGATGGCTCCAAGTACCTGGTAAACCTGTCCCCTGTTCAGTGTCACCGTGAAAGGAACACCGGCAGGACGTCCGCCGAGGGTCTGGTTGGATGGTGTGATCTCTACAACAGTGTTATCGCGTTCAGCAATGACGTTGAACCAGGAATAAGTATTGGAAGCATAGTACTGCCTTGATGTAAGTGCTGTGTATTCGTATCCATATGTTCCTACCGGCAACAGCAGGGTGGCTCCGGATGATGCACTGCCATAGATATGGGCATAGGCCACGATGGGAACGGTGCTTTCAATGCTGATACCACGGTCAGACAGTCCTTCCTGTGTCAGGCGCGCATCATAAAGACCACTCTTGGGGATCAGGTCTGAAGTGATCACTGTATTGGCCGGAACGTTATAGGTCTTCACCCATGGTGTTCCGTTGATCCTTACTGTAACGGTTGCAGCCTGCTCCGCACTCAGGTACAGCACCATGCCCTGTGAGTTGTCAGAACCAAAGAACTGGTGGTGGCCATAACCAACCCAGAAGCGGGTGCCCCGGTTAGAGCTGTCAACGGTCTGCACATAGATCGGAGGCGCAGGCGGTGGCGCACTGTTGCCATCTGTAAGCCCTGTAAATTTATCAAGATAGGTCAGCGTATCCCTGGTGATCACATTCATATCCACATCAAGCCTGCTGGCAGGTTCAACCACCCAAAGGTTGGCTGCATCGGTCCTTCCAAGCTTGATGGTATTTTCTGCAGGGATGAATCCCTGCCATGGATCAATATAAAATTGCTGAAGCTTGTAATTGTAAGGTCCTGCTGTTCCGGTCACATCCACATCGGTATAGAAATACATGGACTGCTGTTGTGGAGCAAGGCCCGGAGGCAGCACACCAGAATACCTTCTGACTGCAATAGTTGATGGAACCGGCTGCCCAGGTGCCCATGTGATCTTGCTCACGGTATCAGTACCAAACATAAAGGTCTGGGTAGTACCTGCAGCGGCAGTTGCCGGAGTTGCAGGCAACGCAGGTGGCGTTGCAGTTGGCAGGAACTCGTAAGCGCCAAGGTCAGGAACTCCGGTTGTAAGTGTTGTAGGCCTTGCGTTGTTGTTGAAATCGTAATTGTTGGCTGCGATCTGAACACCGCGGCCATGGATGGCCCACACATCAGGGTTGGCCACATCAGGACGCAGGTCTGCATCGCTGACGAAAGCTGGTTTGTATACAATTGAATTGATATCCCATGTAGCTGCATCCCTCCATGCCTGAAGGTTGGCATAGTTGGTTGTTCCTCCAATCACCAGCACAGCACCTGTTCCATAGAACAGGTTATAATCACTGTAAATGAAGTTCAGGTTAGGATACTGAACCGCTCTGCCGCTTCCGCCATTGGCGAATATATTATTGCGGATGTTCACCGGACCTTGCCCAAAAGTTGTCTGGCTGAAATAAGCGGCAACACCAGTTGGGGAAGCCGAAGTATTGTGAACAGAGTTGTTCCAGTAATTGTTGGCAGAACCTCCTGTATTGTACAAGCCATAAGAGGTTGCACCAGTTGTCTTAACGGAGATCACATTGTTCACGGTATTGTTATGGATGCTGCCGGTCTGGTACAGACCATAGATCGTTCCGGTATTGCCGGTAACTGCAGTAACCGTGTTATTGGCTACCGTACCGCGGTCTGTTGCCGTACCAGCATTGCCGGTCAGGTAAATACCATAGGTGGTACCTGCTGTAATGCCGCTAAGGGTTACCCTGTTTTCATTAATGATATAGCGGTTATCATTATTAGTGCTATAGATACCATAAGCAGTTGTATTCACCGGTGAACTCCTGGTAACCGTATTACGTGTGATCCTGACGTTGTTCAGGTTACCTCCATAGATACCATAGAAATGAACGCCACTGACAAAGTTGCTGTCGATCACATTATCCTGAGACAGCAAGGTGGTAGAAAATCCTGTGAAATAAATACCACTGGCGCCGCCGCTGATGGTGTTGCCTTTGATCACATTATTTCCACCTCTAATGGCATTACCAAACACACCTACCAGTGAAGTGGTGGTGGTTGTTGTTGTTGGTACAATAATGCGGCAATTCAGAATGCTGTCGTAAGATGCTGTATTTGCAAATTCAATGGCGCGTCCGTTGGTGGAGTTGGCAGCGCGGATCGTTAAGTTCCTGTAAGTGATATAGCTGGCGCTGTCCAGTTTCAAGGTGTAGTTTTCAGCAGCAACCGTAGATCCGAAAGTAAGGGTAGCCGAAGCCGGATCTCCATTGTTTGCCTGGAAGGTGACGCGGGCTGTATTGGAAGCACCGGCGATCCTGCGCATTCTTACCTGCTCCGTATAGGTTCCAGGGTATACATGGAAGGTGACATAACCTGTGATGCCACAGTCAAGCGCAGCTACTGCTTCCCTGAATGTCCTGAAATTCACACCTCCTGTTGGAAGTGCACCGTTGATGGTATAATCACCACTCAGGAAGGCAGGGTTGATAGAAACAAACACAGGTGCAGAGAATACGGTGGTAGCGCCGCAGGTGATAGCCACACGATAGTAATAGTTACCTGATGCTTCCACTGTTGTATCTGCAAACATGGTTGGGTTACCCAGATTGGTATAAGTACCTGAGGCCGATGTGGCAAATTGCCACTGGTAGGTCTGTCCTGCGCCAATGCTGTTCCCCGCAAGTGAAAGCGCTATAGGCGTTCCCATACAGATATTGGTATTAGGAATGCCTACAGTTGTGCCTGGCGTTGGCGGATTGGTACAAGGTGGAATCGCGTATTCAATAGCACCGATGTCAGGCGTTGTAGTGCTGCGCACAGCTCCACGGATGTCGGTTCCAACACCAACCGGTGTTCCCTTATTATCAAGCACCGGCATTCTTGGTTCCAGGTTTCCGGTAGCAGCATTCACATAAAGCGGGTTCACAGAAAGTGAATTAAGATCTTTTCCGGTTGCTGCTCTCCATGCGGCCAGTGTGGCGCGGTCGGTACCATCAAAACCAATGAAGGTCACATTGGGCTGACCGGTAACATAGAAATTATTATGGTCAGAAGCATAGGTAGTTGTAGCCGTGGCCATGTAAATGGCATGACGGTCGCCCTGCCCGCTTCTTGTAATGGTTACCAGGTTGTTCTTGTAATCGATGCCGCTGGCAGCGCCCGTCTGGTAAATGGCTCTTGTCCAGAAAGCAGTCGTATGATTGCTGGCCTGGTTGTCGAAAGACAAAGTATTGTGATAGTAATGAACGTTATCGGAGCTTGAATTGTAAAGACCATGCTCGTCACCTTCACCGGTAACGTTGTAGATGATGTTATTGGTCACTTTTGTTTCCATGCCTGCAGGCGCATCAGTTCCGGTAAGGTTAATACCATTGAATGCACTGGTGCTGGTTGTAATACCAGTGAAAGGGTCATGGATCCTGTTCTTGCTGATCTGCAGCCTTCCGCTGATGCCTGTGGAGAACACACCATTGAAGGTAGATACGGTAGTGCGGGTTGGCCTGCTGATATCATTGGCTTCTACCAGTGTCTGGAAAGTTCCGGTAAGGTAGATACCATAGAAATAGAAGTTAGTGATGGTATTACCGATGATCACGTTATTAGAGACCGCCTGAGCCGCGGAGCCGATCAGGGTGATACCGTAATAACCACCATTGATCTTGTTGTAAGAAATGGTGTTGGAGTCGCTCAGTGATGAACCTGAGGTTGCCGATACATCCGTTGCACTAATGGCGATACCCGCAAAGTTTGTTGAAGTGGAAGCAGTATTGGTATTGATGGTACAACGCGTGATCACATTGGAATCGGCGTTGTTCACCAGGTGTACACCAAAGCCATGCGTTCCTGTTCCTGCTGCATCAATCACCAGGCTGTCGAAGCGGATGTGCGAAGCGCCAGTCAGTTTAATAACTGCCCTTTCATCTGTATTGCTCGAGCTGAACCTGATGGTGTTGCCATTACCATTGAAAGTAACGGTAAATGCGGCTGATGCTCCAGGAATTGCTGCCATGATCAGCTGCTCATTGTAAACTCCATTCACACCTGGCTGCACTTCAAATACAACAGCACCCGCAATACCGCACTTCATACGGTTGTAGGCATCGTTGAATGAATTAAAGTTTGTGCCTGCTGTTGGATTGCTTGAGTTAATGGTGTAGGTACCACCAAATAAAGGCGTTGCAACAGAAACCAGGACCGGCGTTGAATATGTTGTGATGCCGTTACAGGTAACTGCTGCACGGTAGTAACCCGTAGTGGTTGCCACCAGGTTGTACATGGGTGCAGATTGCGCAAGGCTTACTGCAGTCCATGTTGGACCTGTAGCAGTTGGCGCTGTTTCCCATGTAAACGTCATTCCGGTTCCTGCTGAATTACCGGAAAGGTCCAGGGATACATTTGTATTAGGACAAACCGTTACACTTGTGGAAGATGTCGCTGTTCCTGCGGTAGGCGGTGCAACACAGGCACCAACTGAAAATTCATATGCACCGATATCTGGAGGCGTACCACGCGGCTGATCCAGCACGTCGATCGTAATGCCAACCGGTGTGCCCAGGTTGTTGAAAGATGGGTTCGTTGGCGTCAGGTTATCTGAAGCAAGCGACGTATAAAGCGGGTTCATGGAAACAGAATTCGCATCCTTGCCCGAGGCGGTCTGCCATTCGGCCAGTGTTGTTCTGTTGGTTCCGTTATATCCTACAAATGCGTTGGTAGCGGTAGGCGCAATGTAAAAATCATTGTAGTTAGACTCGAATGTGGTGGCGGCCGTGGACATGTAGATCGCATGCTTTGGACCTGCACCTCCGCGTGAAATAGTTACAATATTATTCTTGTACTGCAAGCCTGCCGCAGAAGTGATCTGGTAGATTCCCCTGGTTTCTTCTGCTGTAGGAGGAGCACCTGCCGTAACATCAAATGAAATGGTATTGTGGAAGTAATGAACGTTGTCTGAGCTGCTGTTGTAAAGACCATAATGTGATCCGTTTCCATAAATGTTGGACACCACATTATTACTTACAACATTTTCACTGCCTGATAATGGATCCGAGCCTGTAAAGTAGATACCATAAAAATCATTTAACGTTGCCGTCATGGCATCGAAATAATGATTGATCCTGTTCTTTGAAACCTTTGCACGTCCATTCAGGCTGGTAAAATAAATACCATAAACTGAAGTTCCTGTAGCGGTACGCGTTGGAACACTAAGTGTATTGCCTTCTACCAGCGTCTGGAAAGTTCCTGAATTATAAATACCGTAGAAATAATAATCGACGATCCGGTTATTGGTGAATTTATTATTTGAGATACCTGCCGCTGTGGTTCCCATGTTGGTGATCCCATAATATCCGCCGGTGATCTGGTTGCGGTCGATGGTATTTCCATCAGAAAGCGAAGAACCCGTTGTAGCCGATGTAGCGCTGGAACTGATAACAACACCTGCATAGTTGGTAGAAGTGGAACTGGTATTGATGTTGATCCTGCTCCTTTTGATGGTATTGGAATCAGCACCGTTGGTTATATGCACGCCCCAGCCGTATTCTGTTGTGAGGGTACCGCCTGCATTGATCACAATACTGTCGAAGGTTACGTGGTCAGCACCATTAAGCGTGATACCCGCGCGGTTGTTGGTATTGGTTGAAGTAAAATTAATGGAATTGCCATTACCGTTAAATGTGATGGTATTGGTGGAAGAAGCGCCCGGAATTTGCGGAATGCTAACCTGCTCCAGGTAAGGACCGCTGTTGGGCACTACATTAAATACAATAACGTTATCGATACCGCATTTCATGTAATTGACCGCAGCGGCGAATGATTGGAAATTCGTTGGGCTTGCAGGACTGCTTTTATCAATGGTGTAAAACCCACTTACAAGCGGAGGTGTTGTGATCAGGATGCTGGAGGAATACACAGTAGTTCCTCCGCACGTTACACCTACACGGTAATAGTTTGTCGTTGTTTGTGAAGTGGTGAGCGATGGACTGGTTCCACCGGCAATCGGGTTCCAGGAACTGTTGTCGGTTGAGATCTGCCACTGGTAGGTCTGGCCTGTTCCGCCCGTGCCACCTGAAAGCGATAAAGTGAATGGCAAACCGCTGCACGAAGGATTGGATGTAGTACTGATGGTTCCAGGTACGGGTGGGTTTACACAGGGACCGGCAGGATTGAAGGTAACAAAGCCGGTAAAATACCTTGGATCAATGGTGACGCCTGTTCCTGTGCCGGAATATCCAACTGCATCTCCGTTGATGACAAAATCTCCATTCAGCATATTAACGCCACCACCTGACAGGGTGTTGGGCGATATGGCTGAAACGCCGGAATACCTTGTACTTCCTGGTCCCGTATTTCTTAAAGCAAACCTGTATTGTGCACCAGCAGGTATCGTAAAATTAAGGCCAGGAAATACGATCGGTGTGATACCGGTTGTTGTCACAGGTGTAGCAGAAGATGTACCCACAAGTGTCCAGGGTGCTATCGTAACATTTGTTGAAGCCCCGGATAAAGCGGTGCTGGTGTAATACAGTTCCCACACAGAATTATTTTCCGCTGTGGTCATATAGTTACCGATAGCGGTAAGCACGATCGGATAAGCATTCGTATTCTGTAATACAAATGTGATGGATGCAGGAGCACCCAAAGAGTTGCCTCCATCGTAAGGAGGATTGGGCGAAGTAATGGTGGTTGACTGGGCGTTCAGCCTGGCAGTTGAAAACAAACCCGATATCAATAATAAGATGGAGGTGAAAAGAACTGGTGTAGAGATTTTTCTCATTGCAGCCATATTAAATTATAAGTAGTGATCGTATGCGAACCTTAAATTCTTCTATTGCTTATAGCAGCCTGTTAAGGGAATGCCCTTAGGGTACGGAATAACCGGTGGTAGGAATATTGGTTGGATAGCTGCCGGTATGCAGCAATGAGCTTTGCCTACAAGCTGCTTTTCAGCTGTAAGCTTTTCAAATACACGGCAATCTTATTGATTGATTCTATCCTGGAAGGAATAAGCTGAATTGACTCTTGCAGCCTCATTTTCGTTCTTCTCGCGTCTCTCATTATTGATCAGCAAGTTATTTCTGTTTAGCTATAATATCAAAAATATTTTTGCTTTCCATTAACAAAATGATGATGGTCAATAGTTGTTTAAACAACAGTCGGTCCCCAGAAAAGTGTTACTTCAATACAGGTAAGTGTTACAGCGCATTTGGGAGTTGCTTTATACAGAACCCCATAGTAATCACTGGGTTTAAAGAAATTGTATAAAACCATGGCCCTGTTAATTCGATCATGGGTAACTGTTAGAAAACAGCGTAAACAATTTTCCCCGGCAGGCTTACCAACCCATTCCTCAGTGAGCATTTTGGGAGGTTCAACAAAGGGTCCGCTGAGGGAGTTTATCTTATAATTACTGATCAGCTAGAAACCATTGCTGTTTAACTTATTAATAAATGATTTTAAACATTATGGCCTTAAACTTGCACCATTAAAAAGCCTGGATCTCCATTGAAAAACCGGGATTTTTTTATGATGCGTCTTGGATATGCCTGTATCAATCTTGCCCTTTGCGATGAAGGGATCTCCACAAACAAGGGAATGATCCGTCGCACGTTTTTGGAAAAAGGTATACACTATGCATCTGAACTGGGCCTTCAAAATGTAAAAGCGCTGAAACAGATCCTGGAATGGAATATCCGCAATGGCATCCGCCTTTTCCGGATCACTTCTGAACTTTTTCCCTGGGCCTCTGAGTACCGCTTAAGTGACATGCCCCATTTCCATGAGATCCGCAGCATCCTGCAGGAATGCGGAAAGCTTCCTGTCAGGGTGAGTACCCATCCGGGGCCCTTCAATAAACTGGCTGGCACCGGCCCTACGCTTGCCAATACCATCAAAGACCTGGAACTCCATTCCGAGATCTTTGACCTGATGGGACTGGAGCCATCGCACTGGAACAAGATCAACATACATATAGGCGGGGCCTATGGCGACAAACAGCAAACACTGAAAAATTTTGCCAGGAACTTCAGTCTATTGAGTCCCAATCTCCAAAAAAGACTGACAGTTGAAAATGACGACAAGCCTGGGCTTTATACAGTGGAGGACCTTCTGAGCGTTCATGGCGAAACGGGCATACCCATCGTATTTGACTACTTTCATCACAGGCTTCATCCTGGTCAGCAGTCTGAAGAAGAAGCTTTCCTGGCGGCATACGGCACCTGGGACGTAAAACCTGTTTTTCATTATTCCAGTTCCCGTAGGGAAACAGAAGACCCTCTTGCAAAAAAAGAAGCCCATTCTGACTGGGCCCATGAAAGCATCAATAACTATGGAAAGGATGTGGACATCATCCTGGAAACTAAAATGAAGGAGAAGGCGCTTTTCAGGTACCGGAAAATGTTTGAAGGAAAAGAAAAGGTGGCCTGATCACTTTGGTGTGATACGAACCTGATCATTAATAAGATTCAGGCCCTTTCTGGTCAGGAGCTTCCTCCGGACGAATATCCAGGAATTGCTCATCATCCTTTTTAATGGAGCCATCGCCTGAAGCATGGGCATTCTCCACTTCAGTGAACCCTTTCTTTTCACTTTCGGTTTGCCCGCCTTTCTTCTCTGCCCCCGTATTTTTTTGCTGATCCTGGTTCATCATACTGTTATTAGTTGACATCTCGCTGTTAAGCCTCAATTACCGGTCCAATGCCACCAGCTCCGCTCTCGTTCAGGTTTTCATCCCCTCTCGCTCTCTTTCTCTTTCTGCTTCTCCGTACTATTCTGTAGTTCATGTTGTTGGTGAAATACACCAACAACGGCGTAGGCATTTTTATAATTCTGTTCTTCATTCTTAAGTCCCTACTCTTAAGTCTGCCTCTCCACGCTCCCGCTCAGGCACTACGCCCTTCGCTCTTCTCTTCCTCCCCGTGTTGCTTCAAAGGAAGAATAATTATAAAGGTCGCGCCTTCCTGTTCCTTACTGGTAGCGGTGATCAATCCATTATGTTTTTCGATGATCTTCCTGGTGATGGCCAACCCGATACCGGTTCCTTCAAATTTTTCCCTTGGATGCAGTCTTTGGAAAATGGTAAAGATCTTTTCTGAATAATTATTATCGAACCCGATACCATTATCACTGATCGAGATACGACAAAAACCGCCATTCGGATCCGGTTTTGCTTTAAAGTCACAGGAATCAACCAATTCCGAATGAACCTTTACAACAGGCCTGACATCCTTCTTTGAAAACTTCAGAGCATTGGAAATGATGTTCTGGAAAACCTGGCGGATCTGGCCCGTTACCACTTCAGCCATTGGCATGTTTGCTACTTCAATGGTGGCTTCCTTTTCATGGATCATCAGTTCAAGATCGCTCAGTACTTCTTCCACAACCTTATTCAGGTCTACACGCTCGGGGATGCTGCTTACGGAAAGCCTTGTGAAAGTCAGCAGGTCGTTGATCAGCCGTGTCATCCTGGCCGAAGCGTTAATGATCCTGTCCATATAATCATTGGCGCCCGAATTTTTTTCAAGGAAACGGTCCCTGATCAGGTTGGAGAACATGTGTATTTTTCGAAGCGGCTCCTTCAGGTCATGAGATGCAACGGAAGCGAACTGCAGCAGTTCATTGTTACTGGCTTCCAGTTCAAGGTTGGCTCTTTGCAGTTCTTCTGTCCTTTCCTTAACCTTCTGCTCCAGGATGTCCGAAGCCATTTTCTGGTCATGCACGTCCGTGCAGGTACCGAACCATTTAACAATATTTCCCTTTTCATCCAACAGTGGAAGCGCACGGGCAAGGAACCAGCGGTATTCGCCATCATAGCGCCGCATCCTGTATTCGGTTTCATAAATGGCCCCGGTTTGGAGGGAATGTTTCCAAACTTTCCATGTACGGTCCGCATCATCAGGATGCAGCACAATCGACCATCCTTTGTTCCTTGATTCCTCAAGCGTGAGGCCGGTATAATCGAACCAGCCTTTATTATAAAAGTCATGGTAGCCATCAGGCCTTGTAGACCATACCATCTGCGGCATAAAATCAGTTACAAAACTGAATTCATCGATCAGTGCCTGCAGCTCCTGGTTCTTCACTCTTAATTTTTCAGCAGTGGCTTCCACTTCAGTAATGTCCATCATGGCACCAATCATCCGGTATGGCGTTCCATTGGCATCAAGCAGGAAAGTACCCTGGTCAAAGATCTGCGCATAGCTGCCATCCATTTTTTTAAACCTGTATTTGGCTGACCAGCTTTCTGCTCCGGAATTAATGGCTTCATGTACACTTTTTTCTACTGCCTGCCGGTCATCCGGATGGATCTGGCTGAAACGAAAACCGCTTTCTTCAGACGCGTTGCTCCTGTTGAATCCAAACCTTGAATAAAAACTTTCACTCCACCATACCTTGTTGTTCACAAGGTCCCAATCCCAGATGGCGTCATGCGTGGCATTGGCAACCAGCCTGAATCTTTCCTCACTTCCAGAAAGTTCCCGGGTTCGCTCCCGCACTTTTTCCTCAAGGCCCGCGTTCAGGTTGCGCAGGTTTTCTTTTGTGCGTACCAGTTCAAGGTAGTTCCCGCGCATTTTTTCCTCCGCCTTCTTCTTATCATCAATGTTGGTCATGGTGATCACCAGGCCATCCATCATCTGGTTCGCCGTTACTTCAAACCAGTGTTGTTTGCTATCAACTTCAAGTAACAACTCTGTATGCAGTGGCGCTCCTGTCTGTACCACTTTCACACAGCTTTCAAAAAATCCCCGGACCATCAGTTCCGGAAAATCATTTTTAAAAGAAAAACCTTTTGCACCGGAAAGAGATTTATGTAAATGCGTATCGGCCGCATAGTTCGATGCCAGTAAAGAAAGGTCTGCCACACCGCCTTTATGATCCCTGACAGCTTTAAAAGCCATGATGACACTTAAGGAAGAATTGAACACTCCTTTAATGATGTCATCCAATTCCTTATTGCGGGTGATGTCTACAAAGGTTACCACCACACCATCTATATGCTGGTCCTTTCTTTCATAAGGCATGATCCGCATAAGGCTGATGCGGCCATTGGAAAGACTGACTTCTTTTTCAACAATTTCACCGCTTTTAGCCACAAACTTTATTTCGTTGACAATGTTCTGGCCGGGAAGATTAGTTGAAATATGATCGATCGGCCGGCCTATGTCTGTTTCAATCAGGTTGATCAGGTCAACAGCGCTTGGGTTGAATTTCCTGATCCTTAAGTTTCCATCAACAAACACCTGTGCGATCTGTGAGCTTTTGAAATAATTATTCAGGTCGTCATTCAGTTCGATGAGTTCCCTGATGCGCAGTTGGTGCTCCGTATTCAGCGTATGTAATTCTTCATTGAGCGACTGCAGTTCCTCGTTGGAGCTTTGCAGTTCTTCATTGGCCGATAACAATTCTTCATTGGAAGATTGCAATTCCTCATTGGCTGTTTCCAGGCTTTCAATGGCCATTTGCAGGCTGACCTTGGTTTCTTTCAGCTCTTCTTCAAGGTCTGTGATGTAAGATGCAGATTCTATGTTTTGCTCAGGCCTGAACTCCAGGTGGTGCTTTGCAAATACTGTTTCAGGGTTTTCGCCAAAAGCAACCATCATATATTCTTCACCGGTGGCCGGTCTTACAAACAGATTGATATAGCTTTCCTTGTCATCTTTCTTTATCCTGATGTTGTTCAGGGTGATCTTCCTGTTCTCTTTGATGGATCTGCGGATGGCGGTATTCAATGCAATGGAAAGATCTGCGCCCACCATTTTCATCAGGTTCAGGTTAGTGATCCTGTCAGGAAGAGAAAGGTATTTTTTAAAGTCGCCTACAGCTTCCTTTATATCCATGTTCTTGTCAATATAGATCGCAGCAAATCCATATTCACCTGTCAGCAGATTATTCAGGTCATCCTTCAGGTGCCTGGCTGTATCAACATCCTTTACTCTGTTAGTGACCTTTGCATCCTTTGAAGTCCGGAACATCTGGACCGATGGAAGTCTTTCAACATTGTACCGTTGTTCGTTGGTTATTTTCCTGTAGATCTTCCATTTACTGCTTACTTCATCCAGCGAGTCGCGTATAGAAGCAGGTATCTCACTTGGTCCTAGAAAAAGGTAACCCGAAGTATTCATGGAGAACAGCAGGGTAGAAAAAACTTTCCGTTGCAACAAAGCATTCATATAAATGAGCATGTTCCGGCAGGTGACCAGGTCGTTCTTGATAAAAGGCGGATCTTTCAATATGTTATGCCTGGCAAAAACGATCTGCTTTCTCAAACGGGGGTTAATGATCATATAAGGCCCCTGCTCAGTAAAATATTTCCTGACTAGTTGTTCATCAATTTCCGAAACGGCTTGTAGCGGATAACAGCCCTTGGAGGCATGCTCGATGGAATCCATGTCAATATCAGTAGCAAAGATCTTGACCTCAAGATTTTTCCCGCTTTTTTGCAAAACATCATCAATAAGGATGGCCATGGAATAGGCTTCCTCCCCGGTACTGCACGCCGTGATCCAGATCTTCAACACCTCATTCTCAGCTTTATTCCTGATGATATCAGGCAACACTTCATTGCGTAGGATGGTAAAGGCTGCATGGTCGCGGAAGAATTTGGTAACACCGATCAGGAATTCTTTTCCCAGTGTTTTGCATTCATCTGATGACGTACGCAGGAAGGCTACATAATCCTTGAATTGTTTGTACCCCAGCTGGCCCATCCTCCTGCCGATCCTGCGAAGGATGGTGGGGGTTTTATAATTGTAGAAATCGTACTGGCAGCTTTTTTCAATCAGTTTCAAAACTTCAGGCAGCATGGTCTCATCTGGGAAACCTTCTATCTGGATCCGTTCCGGTCTTTCCTTGATGTAATTGAAGATCTCTTCAGGCATCAATTCAGGAGAAAGAATAAAATCAGCATAACCGGTAGCAATGGCGCTGTTGGGCATACCGTCAAAGCGGGCGCTCATCGGATCCTGCACCAGCACCATACCACCATTATTCTGGATGGCTTTAATCCCCTTTGTTCCATCTGTGCCTGTTCCTGAAAGTATTATGGCAATGGCTTTGCTGCCCTGGTCTTCCGCCAGCGATCGCAAAAAATGATCAATGGCCGTATTGGGTGCCTTTTCGAAATTCTTTTCAGAAAGTTGAAGCTTTCCTTTTGAAATGGTCAACAGCTTATTGTTTGGGATCACGTAAACCGAATTGGGTTCTACCAAAATGCCATGCTCCGCCTCAATGACCTTCATATTGGTATGCTTGGATACCAGTTCAACAAGCAGGCTTTTATAGTCCGGGGAAAGATGCTGGATGATCACGAACGAAAGATTGCCCGGAAGAGGCATGTTATCAAAAAATTCATGAATGGCTTCCAGTCCACCGGCAGAAGCACCAACGGCTACAATAAAAAGTTCTTCGCTGCCTGACAGGGTTGCAACATTTGTTGTTTTCGTTTCAGGTGTTGTTGACAAGGGTTATGGTATTTTACACTATAAATTTATTTACCTGCCGCTTCGTGATTCAGTACATATTCCACTACAAAATTCCGGAGCCGCTCCGCAGCTGAAATTTCTTCGGGCATCCAGGGCATGGAACGTTTGCTCACAGTTTCCTGCCATAGTTTAAAAGAATTCCTGGGATGATAATTTTTTCCGTCGGCTTCAAAACGGATCGCTTCATTCGGGTTACCTCCCCAGTTCACTTTTTGCAGGGCTTCCGACCGGAAAGCCAGGATAAAATTACCTTTTTCAGGTTGAACAGGCAAAGCAAGCAGCCCGCAAGCAATGGTCACATAGGCTTCTGCAGGGTCATAAACTTCAGAGAGTGATGAATGATGGAGCAAACGGTTGCCTTTATCTGCCTGTAGCCAGTAAACCAGGTCTTCCAGGGCAGATTGATCAGGCACCTTTCCATAACAATTTATTTGCCTGTCCATCACAATAGCTACACCATCCGCAGTTAAAACAGAAAGCAAATCATCCCCGTTTTCCAGAAGTCCCCCAACAAGGTCATTCTGCCTGTATACCGCTTCCATCAATGCTGATTGTGTCCTTTGTCTTTCGATCCTGAACTGAAGCAGGTCCTGGTTGGAAGCTGATTGTATCTTGAAAGAGATCACATTCGATACCAGCTCGAATACTGCACATAATTCATAAGAAAGGTAATTCGGCGTCCTGTGATGACAGGCGATCAATCCCCACAGCTGGTCTTCCTTAATGATCCTTGTTGACATGGAAGCTTCCACCTTCATGTTTTTCAGGTATTCGAGATGTACCGGGGCAACACTTCTTAAATTGGTATCTGATAAATCTGTAAAAGCCCCCGATTTTGGATTAAGCACAGGATATAACCTCACACCTTCATAATTGATATTTGGTATCAGCCGGTAGGGCGACCTTTTATAAAGATCACGTGCCTGCCTAGGAATATCAGTTGAAGGAAATTTCAATCCCAGGTAGCTTTCGATGGCTTCCTCTTTCACTTCCGCTATCACCTCTCCGTTCCATGATTCGTCAAACCTGTAGATCATGACCTTGTCGAAGCCTGAAACTTTTTTAAGCTCATGGGCGGCAATAGCACATGCCTCCTGTACTGAAACCGCTGATTCAATGGCTGTCATCAGGTATTTTAATTCCTGGAACTGGTCCAGGAAGGAAATATTCTCTTTGGTTTCCGGCTTTTCAACTTCCATGAGCATATAATCATCACGCACCTGTAAAAGACCTGTGAAAGGGAGCCCGGAAGGGCCCGGGATAAATCGAAACTGGTAAGGAATTTTCCCTTCGATCTGGCTGGTCACCTGTTCCCTGATCCTTTTGACCAGTTCCTGCCCGATCAATTGTTCAAGAGGCAGTCCAGGGAGATCGGTAAATGGAATGCCTGTTAATAAAGCTGCATTTTCAGAAACCTGCAACACTTTAAAACTTTCCCGATCAATTACCAGCAGGATGCCATGGGGCTGTATCATATTGGTCTGGTTCAGCGGTACCCTGCCGCAGAACTCAGCGTCTTTTTCTTTATTCGTGTATCCCTGCATGCTGTTGGATCCATTTTCTGAATGAAACAAATGTGTTGGAGGCTGCCTGCACCATTTGGTGGGTATTGGTTTCGGTGCGGTTCACAACCTCGAGAAAACCATTCCATTTTTTCCCTGTATCTGGTCCGTAACCGTTAAAAAACTGAACCTGGGAAGGCTGAAGTCCAAGTAGTTCCTTTTGCAAAAGCATCCTCGAGATCATTTTACCACCAAGGGCAGATCCTTCCAGCACATACATGGCGCCAAGTGCTTCTTCAGGGCTTTCCAAAAAAGGCAATGCTTTACACATTTCCATATCGGAGTCGTTGGCATCTATTGCAGTAAGATCATTAAGGATAAGATGAGCCCGGGACCTTGGTCCAAGCTGGGACATAAGTTCATCGGAAAGCATGGTTTCGATACGTTGTTCAAGAGGAAAATAAAAGCCGTAAAGCATGCCGAGGAGCTTTGCATAACCGGCCTTGCTGTTTAAACCGGCCAGCATTTGCAACATTACTTCTTCTGTATCCTGGTGTTGTATTTGGGTTTGGGACTTTAATTGCTGGGCTAAGGAAGCCCCGTTCTGAGTCAAAGGCATCAATAAAATTAAGTAACCTGAATCTAAACTTAAACAAGAGCCCGTTATTTTTGAAGTCTTAACCCACATCGCCTTCCCTATCTTTGTTTTATGACCTCAGGTACCCAAACCGGAACGGATATGAAATCATTACTGGAACAGTTAAACGGCACACTTCAGAAGATCCATGAGGGTGGCGGTAAAAAAGCCCAGCAAAAGCAAAAGGAAAAAGGAAAATTAAATGCCCGGGAGCGCATCAGTTACCTGATCGACCCAAAATCTGAATTTATAGAGATCGGCGCCATGGCCGGTTTCGGCATGTATGAGGAACAGGGTGGCTGTCCTGCCGCCGGAACCGTGGCTGGTATTGGATATGTCAGCGGGCGGCAATGCCTGATCGTTGCCAATGATCAAACGGTAAAAGCAGGAGCCTGGTTCCCGATCACAGGAAAAAAGAACCTTCGTATGCAGGAGATCGCCCTGCAGAATAACCTTCCTATCATTTACCTGGTGGACAGCGCAGGTGTTTTTCTGCCAATGCAGGATGAGATCTTTCCCGATAAGGAACATTTCGGCCGGGTTTTTTACAACAACGCAAGAATGAGCGCCAGGGGCATTGTTCAGATAGCAGCAGTCATGGGCGCATGCGTTGCCGGTGGCGCCTACCTGCCCATCATGAGTGATGAAACCCTGATGGTTGAAGGAGCCGGATCCATTTTCCTTGCAGGACCTTACCTGGTAAAAGCCGCAGTAGGTGAAGACATTGATACGGAAACATTGGGGGGTGCGGTTACCCATACCGAGATCTCGGGCATCGCTGATTATAAATTCAAGACAGAACAGGAATGCCTGGACCAGGTAAAGAAGATCATGGACAAGATCGGCGAAAAAGAAAAAGCCGGTTTTGACAGGGGCAAACCTGCAGACCCGAAATACCCAGCGAAGGAGCTTTACTCACTGGTTCCCACAGACGCCACCAAGCCATACGATATGGTGGATGTCATAGAAAGGATCGTTGACAATTCGGAATTTGACCAGTTCAAGGAGGATTACGGCAAGACCATCCTTTGTGGTTATGCAAGGATCGATGGATGGGCGGTGGGCATTGTGGCAAACCAACGTAAGATCGTGAAAACAAAAAAAGGTGAAATGCAGATGGGCGGCGTCATCTATAATGACAGTGCCGACAAGGCAGCCCGTTTCATTTTAAACTGCAACCAGAAAAAGATACCGCTTGTCTTTCTCCAGGATGTCACGGGATTCATGGTGGGCAGCCGTAGCGAACATGCAGGCATCATCAAGGACGGAGCGAAAATGGTAAATGCGGTGGCCAATTCGGTAGTACCCAAGATCACGATTGTTATTGGAAACTCTTATGGCGCAGGCAACTATGCCATGTGCGGAAAAGCCTATGATCCTCGCTTTATATATGCATGGCCAACTGCAAGGATCGCTGTGATGGGCGGCGAGCAGGCTGCTAAAACACTGTTGCAGATCCAGGTGGCAGGATTGAAATCAAAAGGTGAAACTATTTTGCCCGAGACAGAAGCGGCTTTATTGCACCAGATCAAAAGCCGGTATGAGCAGCAAACTTCTCCTTACTACGCAGCAGCCCGCCTGTGGGTAGATGCCATTATTGATCCGGCTGAAACAAGGAAAGTTATTTCGGAAGGAATTAAGGCTGCCAACCACCAGCCTGTTACCCCAGAAATGAGGGTTGGCGTTTTCCAGGTCTGAGGGAATATTATGCGGGATTGATATAATTTTTTTCCTATTTTCACCGGACTAAAACTACTAACTGGACACGTATGAGAAAATTTACATTTTCGCGCTATGCGTTATGTGCTGTTCTTTCTGTCGCACTGCTTTCTTCCTGTAAAGATGACCGCTACCTTGCCGAAGAGGCTCCCATAATCGACCAATCATTTGTTGAAGAATTTGATACAATTCAGACATCTTTCAACAGGGGCTGGAGGATCATCAACCGCAGTGAAGATGTGGGCGTCAATGACTGGGAACCAGGATCCATCTCAGGTGTTCTCCTTCCATACTCTTCAAAAGGCACCAATGCAGGATTTCTGACAGCAGATTACCAGGCTACCGCCGGCGCTGCGGAAACCATCAGCGTATGGGCCGTATCTCCTTCAACCATGTTAAAGAACGGCGACAAGATCGTTTTTTATACAGTAGCCCAGTTATATGCACTTAGTGCAACTGATTCAACGGACTATGCCAACAGGCTGCAGGTGCGCATCAACCCTTATGGTGACGGTCTTAATGTAGGACAGGGGGATGATCCTGGTCAGTTTGATATTACCTTACTTGACATCAATCCCACTTACCTGGAACATCATAGTTCACAGGCGCTTTTTAATCCTAACGCTTATCCAGCCAGATGGACAAGATTTGAAGCAACTGTCTATGGTCTGAACAAACCAGTAAAAGGACGTTTTGCTTTCCGCTACTTTGTTGAAGGCGCAGGTTCTAATGGAAGAGGCAGTGAAGTTGGTCTTGACAGTGTTGCATACATCAGCTCTAAATAATTTTTTCATCTACTACATGCTCTGATCATGAATAAAAATTACTCTTTATTTTTCCTGGGTGGTTTTGCGTTAGCACTTTTTACCTTAGTTAATGGTTGTGAGAAAGATTTTGAAGAACCTGCCGCTGCACCACAATCAAAATCTTTGACCGAAGAGTTTGACACTGTTGCCAATCTATACAATAAAGACTGGGTTTTCGTCAATAACTCTAATCCCATTGGAGCAGCAACCTGGCAGCAGGGTGTATATGCGCCTGGGAAATTAGGTCCGGACGGATGGCCTGCTTTCTCTTATCATTCTTCCGCTGACGAATACCTTTTTGCAGGTTACCAGGCAGGTGGAGGAATTGCAACCATCAGCAGCTGGGCAATCACACCAGCACTTGAAATGAAGAACGGTGACAAGTTTTCTTTTTATACCCGCACCTTCACAGGAAGCACTTTCGCCGACAGGCTGCAGGTTCGGATCAACTATTCTGATAACTCCGCCGATGTTGGACGTAATATGACCTCTTTTGGAAAGTTCACTACCCTGCTGGTTGATATCAACCCTACCTTGACAGCCAATGGATATCCGCAGACCTGGACAAAATATGAATTCACGGTTTCCGGCCTTGCTGCTCCTGTGAAGCGCAGGATCGGTTTCAGGTATTTTGTTACCAATGGTGGACCAAGCGGTGCCAATTCCAATGCCATCGGCATTGACCAATTCAAGTTCGAAAGCTTATAATTTAACCTTTGCATACAAAAAAGCTAATCCTTCCTCGGGTTAGCTTTTTTAATTTTGGACCGAATGAGAATATTGCTAACTGTTACCACCTGCATTTTTTTTATAGCATCCTGCACCATCAGGGATAAAAAGCCCGATGTGAAAGCAGCGCCTGCCTCAGATGCCTATGCAAAGCCAAATGCAATGATCAAAGAAGCGCAACTGATGCTGAAGAGCGGTGATGTTGTATTTCGGGATGGCCAGGAATTCTCAAGCCAGCTGATCAAGAATGTCAACCGTAAGGATAAGTCCTACTCGCATGCCGGTGTGGTCTTCTTTGAGAATGGATACCCGTATATCTACCATATTTTACCTGGAGAGGATAATCCTGGTGAGAAGCTCAGGAAGGATTCGCTACAGCGCTTTTGTAATCCAAGAAAGAATTTTGGATTTGGAATTTTCCGTTACAATATGGAACCTGCCGAAATTGATAAGATGCAGGGCCTGTTCGGAACCTGGTATAAAAAGGAGCTCAGGTTTGACTCTTTGTTCAGCCTGGATTCCGATGACATGATGTACTGTTCCGAGATGATTGCGAAAGCAATTGAAAGATCAACAGGCAAAAGGATCCGGTTCAATACCACCCGGCTTAATTCCATTGAAGCGAATTACTGCGCACAAAAATTTAAAGTACCTCTTGAGCGGGCGCAAATCCCGCTGGTAGCCATGGACAACCTTACCATCAATCCTGCCTGTACTGAGATCCGGAGATTTCAATTCACCTACCAATAAGCATGGAGATCCAGATGTATACTGATGGCGCGTCCAGGGGCAACCCTGGTCCGGGAGGATATGGTGTGGTCCTGATGAGTAAAGGTAAAACCAGGGAGCTTTCCCAGGGATTCCGCCGTACCACCAACAACAGAATGGAGCTCATGGCCGTGATAGCGGGACTGGAAGCTTTGAAAAAACCCATGCTGCAGGTGACCGTTTATACAGACAGTCAATACGTAGCCAAAGCTGTGAATGAAGGCTGGCTGAGAAAATGGATGGCCACCAATTTCGCGAAAGGGATCAAGAACAAAGACCTTTGGATCCGTTTCAATGAATTATCAAAACAGCACAGGTTAAAATTCGTTTGGGTGAAAGGTCATGCCGATAATGCGTTCAACAACCGGTGCGATGAACTGGCAACAGCCGCCGCGGATGGCCGGGACCTTCTTGTGGATGAGGGCTATGAAGCTTTGAGTTAATTCTATCATCTATAGCTTTTAGCTGATAGCTGTTGGCTTTTAGCCTTCTTGAATTCAGATGATAGACAGCTTTTAAAACATCATTTTTCATAGACCGGATTTGGAAGGAACAAATAAAAAAAAGTCCCCGCCGCGGCAGGGACTTTTTTTTATATGGTTTACATCTTATGCTGCCAGGCTAACGTTGGGGCTTTCAGATCTTCTTACAAAATAGTAAACTCCAAAGAAAACAGCTGAAAAGAGAATGGTTGCAGCGATACTATTAGCGTAAAAAGGAAGACCATCTGCATAAGCCAGCAACAGTGTGGCACGACCGTAACCTGCACCGGCTGTCCATACAAGCAAATTGCTTAGCAGGAAATAAACAGTAGGCGCTGCAACAGAGGCCACTAAAATGCGACCAGGGTTAAATGACCTGATCATAAAACCAAAACAGGTCAGTGCAGTAAACAGGATATAGTTAGAGACCTGTCCTTCATAAAATCCAGGCAGTGAAGACAATCCCTGGCTGTAAAGAACCTGGTATATCAAATCGGAAAGAAACATGGAAAGCAATGGCAGCAGGAAAGACCATTTTTTATCCTTCAGCACAGCGCCTCCGAAAATGGCCATCGCGATCTGAGGTGCAAATCCAAATGGACGCCCATCCCAGATGCGGTATAGTGAGCAGGCAAGGAAAAGCAATCCAAAAGCTATAATGATCGATCTGTTCAGTTTCATGCGTGATGTTTAGCGGCGACAAAAATAAAGCAAGAAAGGTTAGTGAACATTAGTTTTTTCCACCATGGGGTACAAAGGCCCTGAATAAGACTGAGGATGGTCCGGTTTGCACGTTAACAGTTCTACCGGCCGGTACAAAAAGAGCTTCTCCCCTTTTAGCGCTCACTTTACTTTCCCTGATTTCCATTTCACCTTCCATGACCAGCCAAATCTCCGGTGAATGGGATTCCAGTTTTATGTTGCCGGAAATTCCGTTGTATTTGTGCAGGCCAAATTCCTTCACGGGGGGGTCAAATTTTCCATTTACAGATGTATCATCAAGCACCTGCGGATGTGTTGCTTCAAACCTGGTATGTTTCATCAGTTCCGCAATGTCAATGTGCTTGTCGGTCAGGCCTGCCCTCAATACGTTATCAGAGTTCGCCATAAGTTCCACGTTCTGACCTTCCAGGTATGCATGAGGGAGGCCTGCGGCCTGGTAAATGCCCTGCCCTTTTTTTAAATGCAGGAGGTTAAAAAAATAAATGGAAAAGATGCCTCTGTCGTATTGGGCGTTTGTGCAAAATGTTTTAACCGCCCTGGCTGCCCAGAAATGGCTTGAAGATCTTTCCAGCTTTCCTTCATCATACAATGGAAGGATGCGATCCATCAAAGGACTTAACAGCTGGTCAACCTTATGCTGGTCCCATTCCATTACGGTTTGATAAAGTTTTTTGTAGCCGCCAATCTGAAAAAGGGAAACCAGTTCTTCGAAGGCAGGCTCTGATCCCAGTGTTCTTTGTAGCAGGCTTTCACTTTTAAATCCATGCAACAGCCAGAAATCTCCAAGCGCCACCATCAGTTCCGGCTTGTGGTTATCATCCTTATAATTCCTGTGCGCTGCATTACGTGGAATGCCCTGCTGCTCTTCAAATGCAAATCCCGCCTCCGCGTTCTTTTTATCAGGATGTACCTGTATGGAAAGCATTTGCCTTACATCAAGCACTTTAAGCAAGAAGGGAAGGCTTTTAAATGTGCTTCCATTTCCGAGTGCGGATGGATGTTGTTCAATGAACTGGTCCAATGCAGTGCCATCATCCAGGAAAGAGGGAAAATTAGGATGAGCGCCTAACCAGTATTCTGCAAATGGTTTTGAGTCCTGGTTTTTTACTCCCAGTAAACCGGGAATAAAATCATATCCTCCCCAGGAATAATGCTGCACCTGTCCTTTTAACTTGAATATCTTTCGCCTTGGATCCATGAATGAAAAATTTCGGATTAAAGATATGGCGCTGCAACATCAACTGGGACAAAAAGGGGAGCAACTGGCTGTAGATTACCTGCTGAAAAAGGAATTTACGATCCTTCACCGCAACTGGCGTTTTTCCAGATACGAGATTGATATCATTGCTGAAAAATTGGGCAAGGTGCATTTTGTGGAAGTGAAGCTGCGATCATCCATTAAATACGGACAACCCGAAGAAAAGGTCCGAAAAAGTAAGTTCCGTAAAATTCTGAAAGCCGCAGACGCCTTCCTCCATCTCCATCGGCAGTACCGGCATGTACAGTTCGACATACTGGCCGTTTCTATGTATCCGCGGGGAGAACATGCCTGTTTTTTTATTGAGGATGTGTTTTGGTGAGGAGGGAGGCTGATAGCTGGTAGCTTTTGGCTGATGGCTATGTTTGCGTACAATCCTTTTTTGATTTCGTTATTGGATGTTCTTCAGGCTCGAAGCTCGCAGCTCATAACTCATAGCTTATCTGAGCACCTTAACAGCAAAGGTGCGAAGGACGCAAAGAAGCACAAAGATCATGTCATGCATCCCTTACGCCTTTGTTGGTGTTTTCCACCAACAACCCGGAGCTATCTTAGGTCTCTACTCTTAAGTTTTTATTGCTTTGCGCTTTCTTTGAGGTTCCTTTCTCCACGCAAGTGAAATCAATAAGAAATGCGTGAACCTGAAGAACCAGAAACCAGAAACAATAAACCAGAAACAAACTATAAACTTTCTTTCCTAGGTTTGCTCCTATGAAACTAACACTCCTCTGCCTGCTTACATGGACCCTGATCATGTCTTCCTGCAACAACAGCGGTTCCGAAGCAAAAACATTTTGTGATACCGCCTGCCGAACCAAGCCTTTTGAGTTCTCAGCATCACACCCGCTTGAACCCAGGGTAACCATCTCTGTACGTAACTGCCTTGCAGACACCCTTACCTGGACACATAAGGAAATGCAAAGCAGCAGCCAGGTGCAGCTGGGTGGATTTTTTAACGAATCCATCCGCATCAGCGAATCTGCTGTTGATGTATATTTTAAGGATACCAGCTATGCATGGCTATCTTTCAACAACTGCGAAACAGGCCGTGGTTACCTGGTAAAGATGCCTTTCAACAAAGCACAGAACATCCGCCGAATGAATAAAGCCCTCAACCGCTTCGATCCTAAATTCAATGTAGCGGCCGATATGCGCGCCTTCGCTGACAATTCAAATATTTATGTGGTAAATGTCAACAACGATCATCAGGACACCCTGAAATTAGGTGGAACTTATGAGATCGATTTTGATGATGTGCACAAGACCATTGATTCGGTTCATATAACACCTACAAAAATTTTTGCCCGGATGATCAAAGACGGCAAACCTGTTGACGTACAAAGAGAGATCACCTTCTGATGTGGGAGCCTTATAAAAAAGGATTCAAAGCTTACCTGCAACTGGAACGCTCTTTATCCGGAAACTCCATTGAAGCTTACCTGGCAGATGTGGAAAAACTCACAACCTGGCTCGTAGTGGCTAATTTTAAAAAAAACCCTGCAGATCTTTCCCTCGAAGATTTGCAGGGTTTTATCAAGTGGGTAGCTGAACTTGGAATGACACCGGCCTCGCAGGCAAGGATCATTTCAGGTATCCGTACTTTTTATAAATACTGTCTTCTTGAGGATATCACCCAGGTGGATCCAACTACCCTCCTGGAAGCACCCAGGCTGCGCAGAAGCCTTCCAGATGTTTTAAGCTTCGACGAGATCGAATCATTGATCAACAGCATTGATGTAAGCACACCCGAAGGAACACGTAACAAAGCGATCCTGGAGACCATGTACAGTTGCGGGCTGCGTGTTACGGAACTGGTCAACCTGAAGCTTTCGCAATTGTTCTTTGATGTAGGTTTCATCCGCGTGATCGGCAAAGGCAACAAGGAAAGACTGGTGCCCATTGGCAGCAGTGCCATTAAATACATCAACATCTACCGGCAGACCATCCGCGTTCACCACCCGGTACAAAAAGGAGAAGAAGATATTTTATTCCTGAACCGCCGCGGTAAAAGACTCACCCGTGTGATGATCTTCCTGATCATAAAAGAACTGGCGAAGCAGGCAGGCATTAACAAAAAGGTTTCTCCGCATACATTCCGTCATTCTTTTGCCACGCACCTGGTGGAAGGAGGCGCAGACCTCAGGGCGGTGCAGGAAATGCTGGGACATGAAAGCATCACTACCACCGAGATATATACCCATCTTGACCGGGAGTTTTTAAGAAAGACGTTGGAGAAGTTTCATCCTGGGTTTAGACCTTAGAGTGTTTGTGGTTTATGGTTTATAGTACTTTTAGTGCAGTCCTTCTTTACTGATGCTTATTGCGTAAGAGGCATTAACCGCAGAGGGCGAAGGAGCGCAAAGCGACACAAAGGAAAGAAAAGACTACTGGACCTGTCATCCTGAGCCAGCGGCGAAGGATCTATTTCAATAAATCGTAACACCTATTTTTGGCGAGTCTTATAGTAATTTAACTGCAAAACTTGTCCGCCGTGGCGGAGAGCGCAAAGAAGCGCAAAGCAATTCTTCTATCAAAAATCTAACTTTACATTCTTAAGTCTCTACTCTTAAGTCTGCACTCTTAAGTCGTTCCCTTTTCCGGGCAATCCACACCTATTGATATAAGAATCCAATCCTATCCGCGATCGATGATCAAATGAGTTGTAAAGCTTTTGTTTGCGCTTTTATTGGTGACTCTGACAAAATAGCTTCCAGGAGGTACCATGGGTAATTGAAGCTGGTAAGATGACTGGTTGGAAAATGTTGCCTTTTTGAGTACCTGTCCTGAAGCATTGATCAAATCAACCTGCCATGTACCTGAAGGCTGATATGGTTGAATGGTGATTGAACCACCACTACGGGATGGATTAGGATAAATAGCCCCGGTCTTACTTCGATCAACATCAATTGGCCGGTGTTCTATGCATTGGCTGCGGCTCACTCTGCAATACATGCTACATCTTGTTCTGCATATGGATGGTCCGTTGATCACCACTTCTTCCATAGCCTTGTTGTTTCTTTTAACAGATAAAGGAATGGTATCATTCACCTGCGTTTGAATGGAAAGGTCAATAACCTGTGGCAGGTAACCGGTGGAAGTGATCCTGATCTTTTGGTTCTTTTCCCTCTTCGCCTCAAATGCAACCACACCATTGCTGTCAGCAATTCCTATGATCGCATTTTCAAAATGGATGGTAGCTCCGGGTATGGGCCTGCCATCCTCCTGATCCCTTATAGTGAGGCATTGAAATGTTTTCTTTTTCAGGGCTAAGATCAGCCAAGGCTTTTGTGGCATGCAGTAAACATGTTCGGATGGATGCTCATAAAGAGTAATGCTTTCAATATCGGCGGAAGCAATGTTTTCCAGGAATGAAAGCTCCTTAACCACTCCATCCACAACCAATAAATAATTTCGTTTTTGAATGTCTGCCGCGCAAATGGTTTTAAATTTTGTCACCGAATCTGTACAGCCGGAATAAGATGTTGCCTTACCGTTCCTTTCCTGCGCATTGAGAAGGTAAGTGGTAAGTAAAAAAAGGATCGTATAAAATTTCCTCATGTGCATGTAATTACATTAGTTGCTTACGATGATCTTTTCAGTAAAATTTTTTCCGCTATCCTTAATGATAATTGTAAGCAGGTAAAGCCCTGGCGGCAATCCAGGTAAGGACATTGTAAACGACTGCTGGCCTTTTTCAACCTTTTGTTTTTGTGTGAGTACCTCCTGCCCGGCTTCATTGGCGAGGCTCAGGATCAATTCACCATGCTCCTTTCTTTTCCATTCAATGTTCAAAGCTCCAGCAGGTGGCACTGGATTCGGAAATACCATGAATGCGGCAGGTCGGCTTTGTTGCCTGGCATGCAAGAACATGCGTCCTCGGGACATGGGTCTGTCCACCGATATTCCTCCAACGTATCCTTCTAATAATGGTTCACTGAGCTGAACGGGTTGTGGTGCCAATGCGGGAGAAACCTCCTCAGGCTTTATTCCAGTAGCAGGTAAATCCCGGCTGATTGCGGGATCAGTTTCAATAAAGGTTCTGCGTTGTTTAAGTGGTTTAACTACTGGTTCTTTTTTGACTTTCTTCGTTGCAGTTTCAACTGGCTTTTGTTTTTCTGATGAATCAACCATGATCATCACCCCCATAACACCTGTAAATTCTGGTTGAAGGATGATCTTAAATACCTTTTGTTGCCGGACATCGATCTTACTGGTGATAAAATTCTCAGCTGTAACAAGAAGGTATGATTCGGCATCACTACCTTCTATTTGGAACCATCCATTTTTATCTGTAACGCAATACAGGTATTCTTTTTTAAGCATGACTACCGCACCCTGCACCGGTTTTCTGTTCTGATCCAAAACATACCCATTAAATATTTTTGTTTTTTCTTTCGAAAAAAATTCAGTTTGAGTATCTGGATTTTGCTTTGAGGGTACCTGCGTGTAGTTCGTTCTGACTTTTACTTCTCCCTGGGCATTTGACCTGGCGGAAAACAGGAAAGCCGGCAAGGTGATCTGGAAAAAATACTTCACCCATGGGAGTCTTTTCTTTGGAATGGATATTTCCCGGTTCAACTGGTCCGGTGCCAGCCTGCCACAAACTGATCCTGCCGGTTTTTTAAACCAGGCTGCCAGTTGCGCATCAGACATCGTGGTAAAATCCACTACTTCTTTTTTGCATGCTGCACAAAATCTTCCTTTATCGGCCCCGGTCATGCGGTTCCAGTCCTCATGACAGGGCTGATCGATCTTTAACACGATCTTTTTAGACATACAGTTGGTTTTTTTATTGGTCCGTTTTTAAATAGATGCAGCACTTTTAACGATTGCACAAGTCTTTCTAAAGATTATTTATTCCTACTTTTATTGCAGTGCCTTCCTTAAAGGACATATCATCTTTATCAGACCAGGAGCTGGTAAGCCGGTACAAGGCCACTTCCGACATGGAGGTGCTTGGCGCGCTATACAGCCGTTACATGGACCTGGTCTATGGTGTTTGCCTCAAATACCTGAAAGAGCCCGAAGACGCCAAGGACGCCGTTGTGAATATCTTTGAGGAGCTGGTTGGAAAGCTGCTAAAGCATGATGTAGAAAATTTCCGGGGCTGGCTGCACCAGGTGGCTAAGAACCACAGCCTGATGCGGCTGCGGTCCGAAAAGAAGATGCCAATGGCTAAAATTGATGTGTCACTTGTGCAAACAGAGGAAAATGTGCATCTGAATGGTGAACTGGAAAAAGAAGAGAATTTCAGGCAACTGCAGTATTGCCTTGGAAAGCTTACCGCGGAACAGCGGAAAGTGATCGAACTGTTCTACCTCCAGGGAAAATGCTATAACGAGATCGTTGAGCAAACCAGTCTGGAATGGAACCAGGTCCGGAGCTATATTCAGAACGGAAGAAGGAATTTGAAGATCTGCATGGATAAACAAATAGAAACGGTAATGAGCGGCAATGGCTAAAGACAACCACCATATTAAACAATTCAATGCGGAAGACATCCGGCGTTACCACAATGGCCAGATGGATCCGCATGAAATGCATTTGCTGGAAAAGCAGGCACTTGATGATCCGTTCCTGGCAGATGCTGTGGAAGGGTATGCATTTACAACTACACCGGCAGCTGACCTGGCAGACATCAATAAAAGACTTGCTGGCAGGAAAACTGATCCAAAGGCTGCTCCTGTTTTACGTTCGATGTCCTGGCTGAAAGTTGCTGCGGTTGTTTTCCTGATGGCAGGTGCGGGTTGGTTCGTATACAGGTTTGCTTTTCAGCCACCTGCGCCAATGGCCACGCAACCCCCAAATGATACTGAACAGGTACGTAATGATGCCGCAAACCAACCGCTAAATGAGGAAAGGATCACGACGGATTCTTTGGTCAATGCTGATGCCAATTATACAATTCCAGGCTTAAGGGACCAGAACCAACAGAAACAGATTATGTCTGAGCCATCAGCTGATAAAGGGGTTTTTGAAACGCCAACTCTGGCAACTAAACCTGTTGAGAATACAAAGGCAGGTATTCTGGATTCTTATCGGAGCGATTCATTGGGCCAGGCAGTAGCAGGAAACGCAACGGCTAGGGTAAAGAAAGAAAATATACCAGCAGCTCCATATATGAGTCGAAACAGCGGGCCCGCTGCCGGCACCATGAATTACTTCAACGGGCGGGTGGTTGACCCGAATAACAATGCAGTGCCTTTTGTTACCATCCAGGCAAAGCCTAACGGCTATGTACAAACAGACAGCCTTGGGTTTTTCAGTCTCACCAGCCGCGATACCCTCCTGAGGGCAACGGTCACCGCACTTGGCTTTGAAAAGAACCAGCTCCTGCTCAATAAGGGAGAGAATAATACCGTAGTCCTTCAGCCACTTGAACAATCCCTGAGTGAAGTGGTGGTGACTGGTGTCGGTGTCGGTGCCAAAAGAAAGGTTGCAGAAACTTCATCCACCATGAAGATCGACAGCCTGGAACCTGAGCAGGGATGGGCACAGTTCGATGAATACGTTGCCAGCCGCCTGAATAACCCTGAAAGGCAACAGTCGGCACAACCCATTACCGGGGAGGTAAAGCTTTCCTTCGACGTCAATAAAAATGGTGAGCCCATCAACATTAAAGTTACCAAATCCCTTTGCGAGCAATGTGATGCAGAAGCCATCCGCCTCCTGAAAGAAGGTCCCAAATGGAAGAAGAAAAAGAACAGGAAAGGTAAAGTCACAATACGTTTTTAGGTTGCAGAATAGGAAGTGTTTCTGGTTTCTGGTCCCTGGTTTCTTGTTCTTTAAGGTTCAGTCCCTCTAAGTGGTAGCATAAGCATAAAGAAAGGTATTAAAAGAGGGCGAAGAGAGGCCCTTTATCCTTTGCAGTTTAAATTTCCACGCAAAAAGATTCCATGACCTGCCTGAGACTTGTTAAAACCAGAAACCAGGGACCCGAAACCAGAAACAAACACCCTATATTTATCCACTAAAATTTTTCCCGAATGAGAAGTCTTTTCCTTCTTTTATTGCTGCTGCCGGCAGCGGCCATTGCACAGAAAAAGAAGATCACCCTTGAAGATATTTACAAGAACAATACTTTCAGGCCCGAGCCTGTTGCAGGATTTAGCAATCCCGCCGAAGAATCACTTTTTGATCCCAAAGATATCAGGGACGAAGCTGGTAAACAGATCGATACACGCATGTCGCAGGTTAGCGGAAACAAAAAGAACATCCTGTTCTTTACAGACCGTGAGCAGATCTACCGCCGTTCCACCAGGGCCAATGTATACCTGTATGATGTGGCAACTAAAAGAACGGTATCCTTGAATAAAGGCAAAGTAATGCATCCCACTTTTTCACCGGATGGTACCAAACTGGCCTATGTATTTGATAACAACCTGTACATCCATGACCTTGCAACCGGCCAGTCAAAAGCCATAACAACAGATGGTAAGTGGAATGAAGTGATCAATGGCAATGCCGACTGGGTATACGAAGAAGAATTTTCGTTCAGCCGTGCCTATGAATGGAGTCCCAACGGATCCTACATCGCTTATTACCGCTTTGATGAGAGCGGGGTGAAAGAATTCAACATGACCATCTTTGATGATAAATACAACAAAGATTACCGTTATAAATATCCAAAAACAGGCGAGGCCAATTCAAAGGTCGATATCCATATTTACAATGTTGCTTCAGGCAACCAGGTAAAAGCCCAGTTTGAACAGGGTGACATCTATATCCCCCGCATCAAATGGACACAGAATGACAGCAAGCTGGTTGTCTACTGGATGAACCGCCTGCAGAACCACCTGAAGCTACTGATGACAGACGCGGCTACTGGTACTGCAACAACGCTCTACGATGAAAAGAACAAGTATTATGTTGACATCAACGATGACTGGTGGTTTTTAAAAGATGGAAAACATTTTGTTTTTGGATCTGAAATGAATGGATGGTACCGTCTTTACCTCTACAGCCTCGATGGTAAAAAGAAAGTGGAGCTGACTAAAGGTGCATTTGATATTGCTGATGTTCATGGCGTGGATGAAGCCAACCGCCTGGTATATTACACGGCTGCCTATCCTACGCCTATGGACCGCAACCTTTTTGTAACTGATTTTGACGGCAAAAAAACCTACCAGCTTACCAATGGAAAAGGATGGCACCGAACCGAGCTGAATGCTGATTACACAAAATTCTACGACTACCATTCAGACATTAACACGCCCCAGGTTGTGAGTCTTTACAATATCAAAAAAGCAAAGAACTCCATAACTGCGGTAAAGGGAAAAACTGTGAACGAGAGTTCAAAGCTTCGTTCAGTGATGAATGATTACGCACTGGGAAAAACAGAGTTTGTAAGAGTGCCTACTTCTAAAGGCGATACCCTGAATGGCTGGATGCTGAAGCCCGCTGATTTTGATCCCAATAAAAAATACGCCTTGCTTTTCTGCAACTACGGTGGTCCTGGTTCACAGCAAGTGGCCAACCGTTTTGGCGCTGTTTCTTTCTGGCACCAGATGCTGGCCCAGAATGGCATCATCGTGGTTAGTGTGGACAATACAGGAACAGGTTTCAGGGGAGAAGAGTTTAAAAAGAAAACCTACCTCAGGCTGGGACAACTAGAGATAGAAGACCAGATAGACGCTGCAAAATATTTCGGTCAAATGTCATTTATTGACAAGAACAGGATTGGTCATTGGGGACATAGCTTTGGAGGCTTCATGAGTTCACTGGCCATTACAAAAGGCGCTGATGTTTTTAAAGCTGCGGTAGCGGGTGCGCCTGTTACTTCCTGGAGATACTACGATAATATCTATACGGAACGCTTTATGCGCACGCCACAGGAAAACCCTCTTGGCTATGATACCACAGCGCCCATCAACTTTGTGAACAGGATCAAAGGACATTATTTTATTATCCATGGAACTGCTGATGACAACGTGCATTTCCAGAACAGCGCACAGATGATCACCGCCCTTGTAAAAGCAAACGTGGATTTTGAAAGCGCGTATTATCCCAATAAGAACCATGGTATCTCCGGTATGGCGGACAATACCACCTTACATCTTTGGAGTAAGGTGACCAGGTTCCTGTTTGAGAACTTAAGGGATGATTACACTCCGGTAGGACAAACAAGACCCAGTCCACTTCCAAAGAACGAGGAGAAGAAAGTGTTTTGATGAAGAATCGTGAGGCGTGAAACGTGAAGCGGGATGGTCCGAAATCCATTCATTAAAATCCGTGCAATCCGTGATACTGTGATAACTTCATCCCGTGAAAAAAATTGCCATCGCCATAACAGGAGCCAGCGGATCGATCTATGCAAAACTTTTGCTTCAAAAATTGTCCGGCTTAAAGGAACAGATCACGGAGCTCTCCGTGGTCATGACAGAAAATGCAAAAACAGTTTGGCAAACTGAACTGGGAGATGAGACCTACAATGATTTTTCTGCAAAATTTTTTTCCACCAAAGATTTCAACGCGCCTTTTGCTTCAGGTTCCGCCAAGTATGATGCCATGGTGGTCATACCATGCTCCATGGGCACCATGGGCCGCATTGCATCGGGTATATCCAACGACCTGATCTCCCGCGGCGCTGATGTAATGCTGAAGGAAAGAAAAACCCTGATCCTTGTGATCCGCGAAACCCCGTACAACCTTGTACAGATCCGTAATATGGAGACAGTGACCCTTGCCGGTGGCATTATCTGTCCTGCCTCTCCATCGTTTTACAGCAGGCCTGCATCAATAGAAAAAGCCGCTGAGACCATTGTGGACCGTGTGGTCGACCTTGCGGGCCTCAACAGCGCTTCCTTTCGCTGGGGTAACCAGTAATAATCTTTTTTAATCAGTTGGCATAACCACCGCCTGCTGCCACCCAGTTCGTAATTTTTTGCCTGTCAGCTACTGATAATGCAGGTGAAGGTGGTGGAGGCATCTGGGAAGCTGTTCCCGCATTATCCACTGCTTTGGTTTTGATCAGCGCTGCATTGGAAACAATATTGCAATCAACAGAAAAGTTCAGACCGCCTGCTGGATTTGCACCGGTATGACAACCTGAAACAGCGCAGTTTGCCTGTACCACAGTTCTTACAGCACCAAACAGGGGACCCGCTGCTGTTTGCCCTACACTGAATGGTGCACTTCCGGAACATCCATTTGCGTCCTTTGCAGTAACCGTATAGTTACCGGCTGCAAGGCTTCCGAAAACATTCGATGCCTGGAAAGTAGTTCCGTTGATGCTGTAGGTAAAATTGTTACTTCCTGAAGCGGTCACTGTAATGGTTCCGTTTGGATTAACGCAAGGTGTGGCTGTGGTTGTTGCTGCAGCTACAGCAATATTGACACCACTGCAAACATTCGGAACATTGGTTCCAACCGTAATCTGTTGGGAGCCTGTACAGCCATTGCTGTTCTTGGCTGATATCGTGTAATTACCGGCTGCCAGGTTGTTGAAAGTTCCTGAGGCAACATAAGCGCCTCCGTTGATACTGAAAGTAAAACCGGTGCCACCTGTTGCAGTTGCTGTAATGCTTCCGTTGGATTGACCGGTTGTTGCATTGGTGGCCGTTCCTGTAACAGTCACCGTAACGCCTGCGCATGGATTGGGAGCCGGAGCAGGATCGTCCTTTCCACAGCCCAAGTAGCTGGCAGTACAGGCCAGGGCCAGTAATAGCAGGATAGAATTTTTTCTCATACTTGTATTTTGGTTTTAGTAGCGTTTTCCGGAACAGATCTCCGGCTTTCGCCTTTTGGTCAATCCTGTTTCGGGAAATGTAACCGGCAAAAAAATTCCGGAGCCAATGACCCCGGAATTTTTTATAAGATGCTACCAGCCTGGAACATCAGGCCTTGCCAAATTGCTTCCGTATCAGGTTCAATGCGCTGCCCGCCTTGAACCATTCGATCTGCTGCTGGTTGTAAGTATGATTTACTTTGATCTGGTCTTTAGTGCCATCCTTGTGGTTCAGGACAAGGGTCAGTTGTTTACCCGGTGTGAAATCAGTAAGACCCACAATATCAAAATTGTCATCTTCCTGGATCTTTTCATAATCATCCTTATCCGCAAAGGTCAATGCCAGCATGCCCTGCTTTTTCAGGTTGGTCTCGTGGATCCTTGCAAAACTTTTTACCAGGATAGCCCGGACACCAAGATGGCGCGGCTCCATGGCTGCATGCTCGCGGGAAGAACCTTCACCATAGTTCTCATCTCCTACCACAACAGAGCCAAAGCCTGCTGCTTTATAAGCTCTTGCAGTTGCAGGTACAGGACCATGTTCACCTGTCAATTGGTTCTTTACAAAATCGGTGTTGTTATTAAAGTAATTGACCGCTCCGATCAGCATGTTATTGGAAATATTATCCAGGTGTCCACGGTATTTCAACCAAGGTCCGGCCATGGAGATATGATCCGTTGTACACTTTCCTTTTACCTTGATCAGCAATTTTAAACCTTTCAGGTCTGTGCCTTCCCAGAACGGGAATGGACTCAGTAGCTGAAGCCTTTGTGAATCAGGACTAACAAGCACTTCCACTTCGGTTCCTTTTTCAGCCGGTGCCTGGTAACCTGCATCCTTAACCGAAAAGCCTTTTGGAGGCAATTCAAAACCGGTTGGTTCATCCAGCATCACCTGTTCGCCTTTTTCATTTGTGAGTTTATCTTTCAAAGGATTAAATGACAGTCGTCCGGCAATGGCATATGCAGTTACGATCTCTGGAGAAGCTACAAATGCATGGGTTGATGCCAGGCCATCGTTCCTTTTGGCGAAGTTCCTGTTGAAAGAAGTCACAATGGTATTCTTACGGGTTGGATCGTCAATATGACGCGCCCACTGCCCGATGCAGGGACCACAGGCATTCGCCAGGATCACACCACCGATCTCATCGAACGTTCCCAGGTAGCCATCTTTTTCAATAGTATAACGGATGAGTTCGGAGCCCGGTGTTACCGTGAATTCACTTTTAGCTTTCAACCCTTTGATCCTTGCCTGGGCGGCAATGGATGCTGAACGGCTGATATCCTCGTAGGATGAATTGGTGCAGGAACCGATCAGAGCCACTTCAACCTCATCGGGCCAGCCATTGGCAGCAACCGCTTCGGCCATTTTAGAGATGGGTGTCGCCAGATCCGGGGTGAATGGCCCGTTAACATGTGGTTCAAGTTCATTCAGGTCAAGCTCGATTACCTGGTCAAAATATTTTTCGGGATTGTCAATCACATCCTGGTCCGGACGCAGGTGCTCCCTGATCTGGTCTGCCAGTTTAGCCACTTCTTCGCGTCCTGTAGCTTTCAGGTAGTTGGCCATCTTATCGTCGTAACCAAAAACAGAAGTGGTAGCGCCGATCTCGGCACCCATATTACAAATGGTAGACTTTCCAGAGCAGCTCAGTGAATCGGCTCCCGGTCCAAAGTATTCAACGATGGCTCCTGTTCCGCCTTTTACGGTAAGGATACCGGCAACTTTAAGGATCACATCCTTTGGGGCGGTCCATCCGCTTAATTTACCGGTCAGTTTAACACCGATCAATTTAGGCATTTTCAATTCCCATGGCAGGCCTGCCATCACATCCACCGCATCCGCACCCCCAACGCCAATCGCGATCATGCCCACACCGCCTGCGTTAGGGGTATGAGAATCTGTTCCGATCATCATTCCGCCCGGGAAAGCATAGTTCTCCTGGACAACCGAATGGATGATACCGGCACCTGGCTTCCAGAAACCAATACCGTATTTATTGGAAATAGAGGCAAGGAAATCATAAACTTCCTTATTGGTATCGATGGCCGTGGAAAGGTCAGCAGCTGCACCCAGTTTGGCCTGGATCAGGTGGTCGCAGTGTACTGAGGAAGGAACAGCAACCTGTTCCCTGCCGCAGGTATCGAACTGAAGCAAGGCCATCTGTGCCGTTGCATCCTGCATGGCCACACGGTCCGGGGCAAAATCAACATAATCCTTTCCCCGCTCGTAGGTATGTTTTAAAGGAGAATAAGTATGGGTGTATAAGATCTTTTCAGCCAAAGTCATGGGACGGTTCAACAGCTTTCTTGCCATAGCAATCTTCGATGGGAACTCCGAGTAAACCTTCCTTGTCAAATCCAAGTCAAAAAGCATAAGAATATTAAATTTTAATATATAGAAAATACAGGCATTTTCTTTGTTGCCGTTTAAAAGGTGTGGCGAAGTTACTTAAATGTGCCTAAAGAAACCATAGCTGGGCTTTGGCCTGATGCGCAAAAAATCTAAATTAGATGTATGAACCGTTTTAAAAATTTTATCGAATGGCAGGCTTTCGGGGTGCTTTCTGCCGTAGGTGAAAAAATGGGGATCGCCACCAGCCGCATCCGCATGTGGTTCATGTATATTTCTTTCCTGACCCTGGGCTCTCCCATTATTGTGTACATGATCGTTGCATTCTGGATGAATATGAAGCGGTATATCCTGGCAGCGAGAAGGAATCCATTGAGATATCTTTAGGTTTTTGCTTTGCAAAATGTTTATGGTTTATGGTCTCTGGTTTATGGTTGTTTAGATACAGACTTTCGTTTATGATTCTGCTTACGTAGGAGACATTAAACGCAAAGAACGCTGAGAACGCAAAGTTTGGAGCCATGTTTTTCTTTGCGCCTTTTGCAGCCTTTGCGGTTCTTGCATTCCTACGCAACAAGAATCAGTCACGAATGATTGAATTAAAAGAACCATAAACAAAAAACAATAAACCTGCCTAACGGCAGGAAGACTAAACTAACTCTCGTAGTTTCGTCACCACCCTGTCTATCTCCGTCTTGTTATTGTATTTGGAAAATGAAAAGCGGACAGTAACATATTGATCTGTCTTGTCCAATGCCTTCATTACATGAGATCCTCCATCGGCACCGGAGCTGCAGGCAGACCCTCCGGAAGCACAAATGTTATTGATATCAAGGTTCATTAACAGGAACTCTGTTTTAGTTGTTTTAGGAAAACAAACACTAAGGACTGTATAAAGTGAATTAGAACCGCAGTTAAAACTGATTCCTTCAATTGACTTTTTTAGTTCAGCAGCCATGTAATGCTTCAGACCGTCTATATACCGGTGTTCCTTTTCGAAATCACGCATGGCAATTTCAAGCGCTTTGGCAAAGCCAACAATGCCATAAACATTTTCAGTCCCGGCACGCATATTACGCTCCTGCCCACCACCAAAAATGAATGGCCTGATGTTCACTTCATCATTCACGTATAAGATCCCAACACCTTTTGGTCCATGGAATTTGTGACTTGCAGCTGAAATAAAATGAACATGAATGGCGCTAAGGTCCAGTGGATAATGCCCTACCGTCTGCACGCAGTCTGAATGGAAGATGGCATTGTATTGCTTACAGATCTCACCGGTCCTTTTAATGTCCAGCAGTTTGCCGATTTCGTTATTGGCATGCATCAGCGTAACGAGGCATTTTTTGCCTTTGGCCTGCAGGTCGTTCAGTTGATATTCCAGGTCAGCCAGGTCCACTTCTCCTTCACTTGTCAGTTGTACAAAGCTTGTGGTGATATTTGGTTGGGTTGCATAGTGTTCAACAGTGTGCAATACAGCATGGTGTTCAATGCGGGAAGTAATGATGTGATCACAACCCAGGTCGCGCAGTGATGCTGCAATGGCGGTGTTGTTGCTTTCAGTTCCTCCGCTTGTAAAGAAAATGCTGCCGGGTGATACGCCAAGGTGCTTTGCCACAGATTTCCTTGCATTCTCAATGGCCAGCCTGGTTTCCCTGCCATAAGAATAAATGGAGGAAGGGTTACCGAAATGATTGGAAAGGTAGGGCAGCATGGCGTCCAGCACTTCCTGGTCCATCCGCGTGGTGGCGGCATTATCCAGGTAGATCCTGGTGTCTGTAATTGTTTTTGTTTCCCTTCCGTTTTCGATGATCACCTGGTTTTGCATAAAGCACAGCGTTAATAGGCAAATTTAGGAAAAGCTGATGGCTTTTGGCTGTTGGCTGATGGCTTCGAGCTTCGAGCTTCGAGCTGAGAAAAGAAATACTTAATTATTATAATTCTTACTAATACTAGGTGCAATTATTATTAAGCAAAGTCTTTGCGCTCCCTTTGCATTCTCAGCGTTCTTTGCGGTTTCTGCCTTTTTACGCAATAAAAATCTGTAAAGAATGACCGCACCCAAAGAACCATAAACCAGAGACCATAAACCATAAACAATTCGCCTCCGGCGAATTAACTCGTGCTACATTCCTTAATGTCCTGCATCAGTCTTTTCGCAATGTTATTGGCTGTTGTTTCAAAAGAGCTTTCAGCGTAAATGCGGATGATGGGTTCTGTATTGGAAGTACGCAGGTGCACCCAGTCTGAATCAAATTCAATCTTAAGCCCGTCTTCGGTATTGATTGGATTGTTCTTGTATTTGTTTTTAATCCGGTCGAAGATGAGAGATACATCAAGACCATTCTCAAGCTCTATCTTGTTCTTGGAAATAAAGTAGTCAGGATAATTACCACGGAAGGATTTCAATCCTTTCTGGAATCCGGCAAAATGAGAAAGGAACAAGGCGATGCCGATCAGTGCATCCCTTCCGTAATGAAAGTCAGGCACAATAATGCCGCCATTGCCTTCTCCGCCGATCACGGCTTTCTGCTCCTTCATCTTTTTCACAACGTTCACTTCACCTACTGCGGATGGATAGTAAGCCCCCCCATGACGCAGCGTGATCTCCTTAAGCGCCTTTGTACTGCTCATATTGCTGACAGTATTCCCGATCTTCTGGGTCAAGAAATAATCAGCAATGGCAACCAAAGTATATTCTTCACCGAACATACTGCCGTCTTCGCAAACAAAACAAAGACGGTCTACATCCGGGTCTACGGCGATACCGAAATCAGCGTTCTGTTTCACCACTTCCGTGCTTAATCCGGTAAGGTGCTCCGGGAGTGGCTCGGGATTGTGTGCAAACCTTCCTGTAACCTCACCATTGATGAGGATCACATCGGTCACGCCAAGCTGTTGAAGCAGCTGTGGAACGATCAGCGCGCCGGTAGAATTGATGCAGTCTACAACTACTTTATAATTTTTCTTTTCAATGGCTTCCCTGTTCACAAGCGGGTAATTCATCACCAGCTCGATATGCTTTTCCAGGTAATCATTTCTCTTGGTCACTTTCCCAAGTTTTTCAACGGAGGCGAATGAAATGTTTTCCTTTTGCGCTCTTGAAAGCACCTCCGCTCCAACCCTGGCATCAATAAATTCCCCTTCGCTGTTCAGTAATTTCAGGGCATTCCATTCCTTCGGGTTGTGACTTGCGGTGATGATAATGCCGCCTGCAGCGCCTTCCATTTTTGTGGCGATCTCCACGGTTGGCGTGGTGGAAAGGCCAAGATCAATAACATGAATGCCAAGGCTTGTCAACGTATTGACCACCAGGTTATTCACCATCTCCCCGCTTATCCTTCCATCCCTGCCCACTACAACCTTTGTTCCACCCCTGTCTTCCCTGTTCTCGGAAATGATGCTTCCATAAGCAGCGGTAAACCTTACAATATCAATTGCTGATAAGGATTCTCCCGGCTTTCCGCCTATGGTCCCTCTGATTCCGGAAATACTCTTGATCAATGCCACTGAAACAATTTTAGGGTGGCAAAAATACGGTTTTAGACAAAGCAGGCTTTGAGAGATACCGTATGTTTGAAGATTAGTTTTACAAAAAGAATTGAAATGCCTGGAAAGGATTGGTACAAAGACTGGTTTAATTCGCCCTATTATCATAAACTCTACTTTGAACGGGACGAGACAGAAGCCCAACAGTTCATCACCCTTTTGCTCAAACACCTCAAACCTGCCCCGGAGAGCCGCATGCTGGATGTGGCCTGCGGAAAAGGAAGGCACAGCAAATTCCTGGCAAGCTTCAATTTTGATGTCACAGGTATTGACATCTCATTTGACAGCATCAGCTATGCAAAGCAGTTTGAAAACGAGCATCTGAGCTTTTACCAGCATGATATGCGCCTGCCTGCCTGGGTGAATTATTTTGATTACGCTTTCAATTTTTTTACTTCTTTCGGATATTTCCCAACCCGCCGTGAGCATGATGATGCTGTTCGAACGCTGGCGCAAAGCCTGAAGCCGGAAGGGGTGCTGCTGTTCGATTACCTTAATGTGCACTATGCAGAGGAAAGGCTGGTACACAATGAAGAAAAAAAGATCGGCAATACCCTCTACGAAATTCACCGCTGGCACGATGAACATTCCTTCTTTAAAAAGATTACGGTATCAGACCCCGACCTTCAGAAACCCCTTGAATTCACCGAAAAGGTTGCCAAGTTCACCCTTGGTGACTTCACAGACATGCTTTCATTCAGCAACATGCAGGTGCAGGAGGTGTTTGGTGATTATCACCTGAATCCCTATGATGTGAAAAGAACACCGAGGATGATTGTTATTGCGAGGAAGAGAAGTCGTGAGGCGTGAGACGGGAGACGTGAGGCAAAAAACGTGAGGCGTGAGACGTGAGACGTGAGGCCAGGAACGGTAGACGGAGCAAGAGTGAGTGCGGAGAGCAACGAGCGGCTGCGGTAGACGTTAGACATTCAAATCCTTTGCGCTCTTTGCGGTTAATGCTTTCTACGCAAATGCAACCAGCAAAGAATAACTGTTCCTAAATAACCAGAAACCTGAAACAAGAAACCAGAAACAAAAAATTATTTTTTCTTATTATTCATCAGCATGAACCTTGATGTTTCATAATATGCTGAAGTAATACCGGACATGCGTCTTGAAATAGAATCTTTCTGCACATTGGTATAATTGGAGGGCTTGAAGAAATGGAGTTCCTCCTTGTGGAAGTTGAGGTTCTTGATAAAATAAAATTCATCCGTCACCATACCTATTTTTCCGGCAGCATGCTGGATGATGAAGGCACCGTGGTTGGCAGGACGCGTGGTGATCACATCCCTTCCAAGTGTGCTGTTGACATAAGGCTGTCCTGCTGCGGCTGCAATGGAAGGCATCACATCGATCTGGGATACGGCCTCTGTTCTTTTTTGGGCAGGCAGTAAGGATGGTGCATAAAAAAGCAAGGGCACATGCATGTCGGTAAGGCGTTCCTTGGTCCAGACTTCCGGGTAGACTGCAGTTGCATTTCCTCCTACCCCGTGGTCACCAACAAATACAAAAATGGTATTGTCAAAATACTTTTCTTTTTTCGCGGCTTCTATAAAGCGCTCAATGCAATAATCCGCGTAACGGAAGGTATTGTATTCTTCAACAGATGAAAACCCATTTTTCGCCAGTTGCTCTGCAGGCACCTGCTTCTTGATGAAATCCGTGTCTTCTTTAGGGATCATGAACGGACGGTGATTATCCGCAGTTTGAACAATGGCGAAGAACGGTTTGTCCTGCTGGGCAAATACTTTGTTGGCCTCCATGAAAAGTTCCCTGTCGCTGATGCCCCAGACATTGACCGGCTTGGATTTGAATTTGCCTTCCGTGATCATGTTCAACCCGTCAATATTTTTGAGCAGGCCTTCAAAATTGTTGAAGCTGGGATTGCCTCCAAGGAAATAATATTTGTTGTAGTCTTTAAAATCGTTGATGATGGTGTGCTGGTCCAACGCCTGCGGATTACGGGTGGAAAAGCGGGCCAACTGCACATCCGGGATGCCGGTAACCGTTGCAAACAATCCCCTTGCAGTTGAAAAATGCGGTGTGAAGCAACGCTCGAAAAATACACCGTTATCAGCAAGTGACTGGAAATAAGGTGTTGTATTCAGTTTGTTGCCACTCATGCTGCTCTTGTACATGCTGAACGATTCGCAAAGTACAAGTACAACATTAGGTTGGGTTGGCCTTGATGGAGGCACAACCGCTCGCCTGTAATCAGTTCCGTTCAGCTGCCAGGGCATCCATGAAGCCAGCACCGGTTCTGCAGCCTTGGCTTTGATCGGACTGTATTCGGCTTTCCTGAATTTCAACGTGGTAAAAAAATTCTGAAGCGGGTTCAGTGCAAGGAAGCTGGTGAAATTATTGTTCATGGTGAAGGCCGTGTTCCAGCGCAGTGGTTCAGAACCTGCATTACCATAGATCAGTGCAGTAAAGAGAAAGGCGGATAACACAAACCATTTCCGACTGTAAGGAATTCCTTTGCCATCTGTCTGGGAAATTACCTGTCCATGAAGTTTCCTGAACATGCGCCGAAGCAGGAGTACAGCGATCAATAGGCCAAGGATCATCCAGATCACCGGGTAGGTCTGCCAGATCATGGTTGCGGAAATACTCGCGTCTTCCATAAACACCAGCGCATCTGCATTTAGTCTTGTAGCATTATAGGAAAAGCAACCAAAGTCGGCTGCAAAGAAAAAGAAGATGAAGAAGGTGATAATGGCGAGGTACCAGGTCCAGACCTTTTTATTCCTGCTGCTGTAAAAAGGCGACCATTCCATTTTCATGCTTACCAGAAGAATAGGCAGAAGCACAATGGCAATCCAACGGAGATCGTACCGCATGCCCAGAAAAAAGGAAGGCAGCGTATCCACCCACATTTCATTCGCAGGCTTGAAAGCGATCAGCGTGATCAGCCTGAAGGAGGTGAACATCAATAAGAAGATCATCAGGAGGTTGAAAACCCAGAGCAGTGTTTTAGGTAGTCGGTATCTGACGAGCATTCGTTAAGAGCTGAATTTATACGGTGGTTTGAATAGCAAAAAAAATCATTTTTTGGCGGATCGCCATAGGTTTCACCGTTGAAATTTACCTGTTCACCTACTTTTGCTGCATGCTGGGTACCTGTTTAACAGTTTCTTTTTGGCAGCAGCTGGAAGTATGGGATCGGTGGCTATTTGAGAAGATCAATTACGACTGGACCAACCCGTTATTTGACGCGGTGCTTCCTTACCTCCGCGATGCTGTTTTCTGGGCACCGCTATACATATTTATACTTGCATTTGTTGGCATTAACTGGGGAAAAAAAGGGCTTTGGTGGATCTTCGCTTTTATTCTTGCCGTCTCGGTGGCCGACCTGGTAGGAACAAGGGTTTTCAAGTATGGCTTTAAAAGGCTCCGGCCCTGTTCCGATCCTCTTTTCAGCATGGAGGTCAGATTGTTACTGAAACGTTGCTCGGGTAGTTATAGCTTTGTATCCAATCATGCAGCCAACCATTTTGCGCTGGCTACTTTTATGGCAACCACTTTCAGGGGTATTTTTAAAAGCTGGACGGTCCTTGCCTATATCTGGGCGTTTTCCATTGCCTATGCGCAGGTTTATGTAGGTGTGCATTATCCTGGTGATGTGCTTGGCGGTGCCATGCTGGGTGTGCTGGCAGGACTTTTGTCTGCATGGCTCTTTAGAAAAAAGGCAGGTACTTTGAACCTGGACAGTAAATAGTCACCATTCCGCAGAAAAAAAACTTTTCACCTGCGGGATCCGTGATAAATAATAATCGATGACTGAAATATTTATATTGCTTGGGCTGATCTTGTTGAATGGTGTTTTTACTATGGCGGAGATTGCACTTGTGTCCGCAAGGAAGGTCAGGTTGGAAAATATGGCTGATAAAGGTGATGTTAAAGCAAAGAACGCACTGCACCTGTCCAATAACCCCGAGATCTTTCTTTCCGCAGCCCAGATCGGCATTACCCTGATCGCCATTATTACGGGTGTGTATTCCGGTGAAAAGTTCAGTCTTCAGCTGCAGCCTTTTGTAGAAAAGGTTGAAGTGCTTCGTCCATATGCTGAAACTCTGTCCACCACCATCATCGTGATCATTGTAACTTTTCTATCCATTGTTTTTGGTGAGCTCATTCCCAAGCGTATCGGGCTCATCAATGCGGAAAATATATCAAAGATCCTTGCCAAGCCCATGCTGGTATTTTCCCGCATCACACATCCTATTGTGTGGCTCCTGAATAAAACCAGCAATCTTTTTTTCCGAATATTCAATATCAAAAGTTCAAAGGATGAAACGGTAACGGAAGAAGAGATCCGTTCCATTATTTCGGAAGGCACTGAATCTGGATCGATCGAAGAAGAGGAAAAGGAAATGATTGAAAGGATCTTTCACCTTGGTGACCGGAATATTACCTCCCTAATGACACACCGCAGCGACATCATCTGGTTTGACCTGCTGGATAATGAAGAAAAAATCAGGCAGAAGATCATCGCGCAGCCCCATTCCGTTTATCCTATCTGCGATGGTGAGATCGATAATATCAAAGGCGTTGTGTCCATCAAAGACCTTTATGTTTCAGATGACCTTACGCAGTTCAAGGACCTGATGAAAACAGCACTTTTTGTACCGGAGAATAACACTGCTTACCAGGTGATGGAAAAGTTCAAGGAAAGCCAGATCCATTCCTGCTTCATCGTGGATGAATATGGCAGTGTGCAGGGAATGATCACACTGAACGATATCCTTGAAGCCATTGTAGGCGATATCCCCCAGACCGGTATTGAAGACTACGAGATCATTGAACGGGAGGATGGTTCTTTCCTTGTAGATGCACAGATCCCATTCTATGATTTTCTTTCACGCTTCAATAAAACAGAATGGCATAACGAGAATGAGCACCAGTTCGATACCCTTGCAGGCTGTATTTTAAATGAACTGGAACGCATCCCGCAAACCGGGGATAAAATGGATTGGAGAGGATTCAAATTTGAAGTACTGGATATGGACGGCCACCGGATCGACAAAGTGCTTGTAACACCCGGAGAAGTAATTGTTGAAGGCATGGAGGAATAGTCCGCCGGAGGCGGACTATTTATGGTTTCTGGTCTATGGTTTATGGTTCTGTAAATACAAATATTCTTCATTGATTCCGATTGCGTAAAAAGGAAGAAACCGCAAAGAGCGCGGAGAACGCAAAGTCAGAGCCTGTATTTCCTTGCGTCTCTTTGCGAGCTTAGCGTCCTTTGCGTTTAATGTACGCCATTACAATTAAAATGCTGGGATCAGGAATAACCATAAACTAAAAACAATAAACTATAAACTAAAAGGAAAAGCTCGCCTGTGTCTTCGGAAAATCCAACTTATAACTTTTCCTGGAGCCGTTCACAGTGATGTGCATGATATTGATCTGCTCGGGCTTGAAATCGTGGAGGATGCTGTTATTGATGTCAAGCTTTTTCAGCGAAGGAACACCAGGTAGTTCAAAATAAGTATAAATCGATTCACCATCGATCTCAAATCCTACATAATTCATTTTAACGGGCTTGCCATCCACTAAAAAAGAAAGGTGTTTTGAAAGATAGTCCTGGATAAGCCTGGCATTGGCCGGTTCCTGGCTTTTATTGGCCAGGTCAACACTGGACTTGTAATTCTTGCGGAGGATCTCCTCAAGGTCTTCCGTAAAGACCTTGGAACTGATCTCAAGGCTTTTATCCTCCCTGTTATGGTTCACTTCCAGCACGCTCACATAAAACGGATGTGCGCCTTTTTCCGGAACGCTCTTTTCAGGCACTCCAAATGAAAGCAGGGAAAGGAACAACCATTTGTAAAGCAGGTAAGCCATCAGCATCTATTTTTTTGATCAGTACAAAACTCTGATTTATTTTGAACCCGGCAAGATCAAAAAGGTTAAAAGGCTGGACACATGGAAGAATTGAACTATTTCAAGCTGGGGTGGGAACATATTATCGGGGACGCTCTTGACCACCAGCTATTTATACTGGTACTGGCTGCCCTTTACACCCTGAAAGACTGGAAGCAGGTGCTGGTCCTGGTGACTGCTTTTACCATTGGCCATTCGGTGACCCTTGCCCTGAGCGCTTTGGGAAAGATCAGTGTGGATTCTGATTGGGTTGAATTCCTGATCCCAGTCACCATCATTATTACAGCCATTGTGAATGTTCTTCACAAAAATTTAAACCCCAGGCGCATACAGGTCAACTACTTCTTTGCGTTGTTTTTCGGTCTGATCCACGGATTGGGCTTTGCCAATACCATCAGGGCCATGCTGGCAAGGGACCAAAGTATTACCTGGCCGCTGCTTCAGTTCAACCTGGGCCTTGAGGCAGGACAGGTGGTCCTGGTTATTTTTATTCTTTTATTAGCCTACTTATTTGTCAACAGGTTGAGGGTGAACCGCCGCTGGTGGATTATCCTGCTTTCAGCCATTGGATTTATCGTAGCTTTAAAAATGGCAATTGATCGATTTCCTTTATAAATAAAATCACATCACACATGAAGAAAGTTTTCTTGTTTTTTGCACTGGCTGGCCTTACTGGAGGTGCTTTTGCACAGAACATTCAAAACAACCCGAACTCCAATCACGGTAATAAATTCGAGCAGCTCGGCGGCATCCTGCCCACGCCCAATGAATACCGTACAGCAAGCGGAGCACCCGGACCCAAGTACTGGCAACAACGCGCCGATTATGATATCAAGGCAACTCTTGATGAAAAGAACCTGAAGCTGACGGGTTCCGAAACAATTACTTATTACAACAATTCCCCGGACGTACTTTCTTACATCTGGCTGCAGTTGGATGAGAACGAGCACAGTACTACAAAGAACGCAAACTACCAGACGAGCACTACCATGCCGAAAGGGGCCACGCCGCAAACAAGTGTTACCACCCTGGAGAACATGGAAAAGGCAAAATCTGATAATGGCCTTGGTGTGAACATCACCAAACTTACCGATGCCACAGGCAAAGCTTTGAAATCCACACTGAACAAGACCATGATGCGGGTTGACCTGCCTGTTCCGTTAAAGCCCGGTCAGAAGTTCATCTTTAATGTTGAATGGAACTACCTCATCCCTAACCGCATGACAGCGGGTGGTCGTGGTGGCTATGAATTTTTCCCGGAAGATGGCAACCACCTTTTTACCATTGCCCAATGGTATCCCCGTCTTTGCGTGTACAGTGATTTCCAGGGATGGCAGAACCAGCAGTTTACCGGCCGCGGAGAATTTGCTTTGACCTTCGGAAACTTTAAAGTGCAAATGACCGTACCGGCAGATCATGTTGTTGGTTCTACAGGCGAATGCCTCAACTACGCACAGAACCTTACCCCTGCACAACTGGCACGCTGGAAACAGGCCCAGACTTCTAAAGAACCAGTTGAGATCGTAACCCTGGCTGAAGCAAGGGAAAACGAAAAAGATAAATCTACTGGCACCAGGACCTGGATCTTTTCCGCGCAGAACGTGCGTGACTTTGCCTGGACATCATCCCGCAAGTATATCTGGGATGCAATGCCAACTACCGTGGAAGGAAAGAAGATCATGTGTATGAGCTTTTACGGTAAGGAAGCTTACGGGTTGTACCGTCCTTACTCTACAAAGGCAGTGGCGCATACCATCAAAACCTATTCAAAATTCACTATCCCCTACCCTTACCCGGTTGCCCAGAGTGTTGAGGCCAACAATGGTATGGAATACCCGATGATCTGTTTCAATTATGGCAGAACGGAAAAGGACGGATCTTATTCAGAGAACACCAAGAACGGAATGCTGGGTGTGATCATTCATGAAGTAGGTCACAACTTTTTCCCCATGATCATCAACAGTGATGAGCGCCAGTGGACATGGATGGATGAAGGACTGAATACTTTTGTGGAGTACCTGACAGAAGAACTCTGGGACAACAAATTCCCTTCTCGCCGTGGGCCGGCCTGGACCATCACGGATTATATGAAGCTACCGAAAGACCAGCTTGAGCCGATCATGACCAATTCGGAGAACATCATTGGCTTTGGACCGAATGCTTATTCCAAACCTGCAACAGGATTGAATATCCTTCGTGAAACCATCATGGGACGCGAGCTGTTTGATTATGCTTTTAAAGAATATGCACGCCGCTGGGCATTCAAGCATCCGCAGCCGGGTGATTTCTTCCGTACCATGGAAGACGCCAGCGCTGAAGACCTTGACTGGTTCTGGAGAGGCTGGTTCTTCAGCACAGATGTAACTGATATTTCTCTTGACAGTGTTAAATATGCCCGTGCCGATTTCAATCCGAACACAGGCGGACAGGCTATTTTAAGAGATACCACTGTGAACCTTGGACTTCCCCGTCCGCAGGTGAATGCTTTTGAAGATGTATCAAAGATCCGCAACCGCCAGGACCCTAATGTGAAGTTCCAGACTGATGTGGACACCAGCCTTCGTGATTTTTACTGGAGGTACAGCCGTGGACTGGAACCATACGATACAGCAAAGTATGCCACTACATTTTCAGCAAATGCAGAACCACTCGACGAAGCCAGCCGCCAGAAATATGCTAATAAGCATTTTTATGAATTACATTTCGGCAACAAGGGCGGACTGGTAATGCCTATTATCATTGAATGGACTTTCAAGGATGGCACCAAGGAAGTTGACCGCATTCCTGCACAGGTTTGGCGTTACAATGAAAACAAGGTGACCAAATTCTTTATGAAGGATAAGGAAGTTGCTTCCATTAAAATTGACCCGATGAGAGAAACAGCCGACATCAATGAGACCAATAATATTTGGGGCGCTACAGCTACCGAGCCTACACGCTTCCAGCTTTACAAACAAAAGCAAGGTGGTCCTGCCCGTGGATCTACCCAGGGCCCTAATCCATTGCAAAAAGCAAAAGAGAAAAAAGACTTCTGATAAAGTGTAAAAAAAATCCCGCTTCGAGCGGGATTTTTTTTTGTTTCTTGTTTCTGGTCTCTTGTTTCTGGTTCCTTGCCTCTTAGCCGAAACTTTAGCATAGGCAGAAAGCTTAAAATACATTAGCTCCAAAACTTGTCCGCCGTGGCGGAGAACGCGAAGGGCTGCATCGAGACGCAAAGGAAATCAGCTCTATACTTTGCATCCCTTTGCCCCGCTTAGGCGGCTCTTTGCGGTTAATGCCTTTCTACGCAAATGCAATAAGAAGAATGACCGAAAGAAGAATGACCGATACCAGTAAGGACAGAAACCAGAAACAAGAGACCAGAAACTGTGCAGGAATAATTGATCTTTCAAGTTCCCTCACTTTTCTTTTTACCTTTTGTTGGTTCCCCACTTTTTATTCTTCCTGCATCTTTCAGGTTCTTGTGCAGGATCCATTCGATCTGGCCATTGACACTTCTGAATTCATCAGAAGCCCATTTCTCCAGGGCTTTGTAGGTATCGTTATCGATGCGGATGACAAAGGATTTTTTCTCGCTCAAGGATATCAGGATTGAATTTGTTTTGAAATCACACGGTCAACTGCTTTCTTCAGCATGATAACGTCCTGCGATCCCAGGTAGATCTTTTTGCCGTTCTTCAGGTATAGCTGCACACCTTGTCTTCCATGAACATTGTGCACACGACCGTATGTTGGAATCAAATGAAAGCCGTACTGTCCGAAAGGCGATTTTCTTTCTTCTGCCTTTTCTATTTCGGCATGTGAAATGAAATTATATTTTCTAAAATAGGGAGCCCATCTAAAATAGATGCCCTTCTCCGTTACCAAGGTTTCCAGCTTACTGATGTACATTAAATAAAATGTGAGGGCAAATACCGGCAATAGAATAAATGCAGCGATATACGCTTCATTGCTGGAAGCTTCTTCCGACCTTGCCACCATTATGATAATGCCCGTTGAAAAAAGGAAAGCCATAGCCATTATGGCCCATAACCAGTACTGACGAAACTGTTGTTCTTCCTTGAACAAAGTCTTTTCATTTGGTCTCATTGTTACTTATTTTATAATCCGCAGAAACAAGCTTTTTCGATAACGCTATGAAATTGCATACATTGGAAATGCATTGATTCACTCATGCTTTTACAAAATAACTACTGGTACAAAGTGCCTGTATTTAAAATAGGCGTTGCACCCCTTTCACCGCAAAGCACCACCATCAGGTTGCTCACCATAGCGGCCTTCTTTTCTTCATCCAGGTGAACGATGTCTTTCCTTGAAAGCATTTCCAATGCCATTTCCACCATACCAACAGCGCCTTCCACGATCTTTGAACGGGCGGCAACAATAGCCGTTGCCTGCTGACGCTGCAGCATGGCACCCGCGATCTCTGCGGCATAGGCCAGGTGACTGATGCGTGCTTCAAGAATTACGATACCCGCGGGAGCAAGCCTTTCGGTAAGCTCTTTCTCGAGAATGTCATTTACTCTTTCTCCTCCTTCCCTTAAGGTGATTGCTGCCTTTTCATCTTCCAGGTTATCATAAGGGAGGCTAAGGGCCAGGTGTCGCACGGCCGCCTCGCTTTGCGTATGGACATAATCTTTAAAGTTGATCACTTCATAAGCAGCACGGTATGTATTTCCCACCTGCCACACAATGACCGCTGCGATCTCGATGGGATTGCCCATCTTATCATTCACCTTCAGCTTCGAGCTTTCCAGGTTTTGCGCTCTGAGGGTGATCTGTTCTGCAGTATAAAATGGATTGATAAAGAACCAGCCGTTGTCCTTCACAGTGCCTGCATATTTTCCAAAAAAATTCAGCACCCTTGAGTGGTTTGGGTTAATGATGATGAGTCCTTTCATTAGGAAAACTGCAATGGCGGCAATTATAATTCCGATGACCAGGTTATAGCGGTGGTTATCATCCACCTGAAGAAAAAAATAAGCGGCTGCCCCAAGAAGCACAAGGACCAGCAGGAAACCCACAATACCGGAGACCGGCTTAACGATTTTTTCCATATGTAATAATTTTGGTTGATATCATTATGATATCAAATATATATCATCGAATTTGGATGTGCAAATTTGTTTATGGTTTCTTGTTTCTGGTTTCTGGTTGTTAGATCAATGTTTCTTTCCGGATTCCAATTGCGTAGAAAGGCATTTCACGCAGAGACGCAAAGAAGGCAAAGAAGCAAAGGAATACAGATTTAAGAGTGCAGACTTAAGAGTAGAGACTTGAGAAGTGGAGTGAAGAAGGAAAAAGTTTCGAGGGAGTTCAGATGATAGACTATAGATGAGAGAGTTAAGAGTTGGAAAGTAGATAGGATAGTTGGGACTGGATAGGCGAAAGTTGAGTGATGATTTATGAATGCTCCAAGGCCTAAGCCAACTCCCGTCTCAATAAACCTCCTCCGACCTGTCATCCTGAGCCGAAGGCGTAGGATCTAAGCCTTCCAACCTCAACGCCCATAGTACCATGAGCCCAATGAACTTCAGAACTACTCCAGCGCCTCATTTTGTGGTTGAATAAAATGACTTTAGCATTAAAAGCCTGCAAACAAAATTCAGCGCCTGCAGTATAGCAGAATAAGGCCAATTGTAGATTAAAACATCATTAAACCATTAGGGAGCTTATTAATGCCAAGAAGGATTGAACTCTTAAGTGATGATCGATACACACAATGAATGACTGTTGTGCGTTGGCCCGGCCGGTCTACGCGGAGCGATTAGACCCAGCCTTGATCTTTTTGCTCTACTTTTTGTATCAAGGCAAAAAGTAGAAAAAACCGGATAAGAGGATAGTGCGGGATACAGAAAGAGAGCGAGGGGAAAGGCAGACTTAAGAGTAGAGAACAGAATTAAGAAAATGAACGTTCCTTAAGCTGCTTGTGAGGACACAAGCAGGAGCGGCTAGAGCGATGCAGCTTGGGAGGACAAGCAAGAGCGGACCATGCTTTGCGCCGCTTTACGCACTTTGCAGTTAAGCTACGCCATTTGAATAAAATGAATTCCTGGGCCAGTCAACAACCAAAAACAAAAAACTAAACTTCATCGGCCTCCGCCTGTGCTTCCATCTCTCACCTTCACCTTCTTCTTGCCGGAGTTTTTCTTTTCATAATCAAGAATGGCCTGGGGCTTTTTGGCTTCCTTTACCACTGGCTTGGCAGTAGTGGATCCATCTTCAGATACATCGATAGGCGCCATATCATCATTCACGACTTCCTTTTTTGGACGGTTCAGCACCCACTGTTCAGTATGATCTATGGTGCCACGGCTGGGGTCGTAGAATTTCCAGGTGCCATGGCGCATGGATGTTCCCTCGTTCTTAATGATCTCTTTCCTGAGGATCAAGGTGGGGTCATTGGGATCGGTGATATCTACAGTATCAAATGCGTTTTTAGGATCGATGGCTCTCCAGCTTTCTTCACGCAATGGCTCTCCTACATTGGTATAATAAAAGCAACGGCCATTCTTCATGCCCCAGCTGTAGTTCTCAACTGCGATCAGGTCGCCTTCAAGTGAAAAACGACGCCAGGTGCCTTCCTTTTTATCGTTCAGGTAATAGCCTTCTTCTTCAAAGCCTCTCTCTCCTCGCAGCTCAGGCACCTGCACGATCCATGGACCCTGTTTCATGCCCTTTACATCGGTGCAATTGATGGTATCGCCTTTTGAGGTAAGATTGAATGTTTTGCACTGGGAAAATCCCTCTGTGGAAACCAGGATAAGAAGAATTAGAAGGTATCTCATAGTTTAGTATGTTTGAACATGCCCCTTTAACGAAAAAAAGGCTGAATTATGTTTTCAAAAATAACCTTAGCTGCTGTTTTTTTACCCTTTCTGCTCGTTAGTTTTTTCACAAATGCCCAGGTCAGGGTCACTTCCGGGGCCGACCGTCTGAAAGGTCTGCAACAAAGAGCCGTACTCGAACGCAGTTCTACGATCAACCACGTAAAATTCCGCAGTATCGGCCCAACGGTCATGAGCGGACGTGTTTCTGACCTGGATGTGAATCCCGCAGATCCTACAGAGTTCTATGTAGCTTATGCTTCAGGCGGCCTCTGGCATACAACCAATAATGGCCTATCCTTTACGCCCATCTTTGACAGCCTTGATGTGCTTACCATTGGCGACATCGCTGTTAACTGGAGATCCAGGACCATCTGGGTAGGGACGGGTGAAGTAAACAGCAGCCGCTCGTCCTATGCGGGACTTGGCATTTACAAAAGCAATGACAATGGCAAGACATGGCAATACATGGGCCTTCCGGAATCCCATCATATTGGAAAGATCCAATTGCATCCTGCTAATGAAGGCATAGCATTGGTGGCTGTATTAGGTCACCTTTATTCTCCCAATGCAGAAAGAGGCGTTTATAAAACTATGGATGGTGGCAGTACCTGGAAACAGACCCTTGCCATCGATGCCAACACAGGCGTGGTTGATCTTGACATCAATCCTTCAAACCCCAATGAAGTTTACGCAGCAGCCTGGTACCGCACCCGCAGTGCCTGGAACTTTGAAGAAAGCGGCCGCACCAGTGGCATTTATAAAAGCACCGACGGTGGTGATACATGGAGTCATATCACAAAAGAAGGTTCAGGCTTCCCTTCGGGCAATGGTCTTGGACGGATTGGACTTGCCGTATACCCTAAAGATCCCAACATTGTTTACGCCATCCTGGATAACCAGCAGGCAAGGCCTGATACCGCACGCAAGGACACCAATACTTATGTATTGGATGACCTGAAACTTTTAAGCCTTGAACAGTTTGCACAACTGGATAATAGAAGGCTTGACACTTTTCTCAGGCGGAATCGTCTTGCGCCACGATATTCAGCAATGATGATCAAGCAAATGGTTGCTTCCAATCAGCTGAAGCCTGCATCGCTTTATGATTATCTCTATGTGAATACGGGCTTTGAGGGAACACCTATCGGGGCTGAAATTTACCGCAGTGACAATGGAGGCAGGAGCTGGAAAAAGACAAATGAAAAGGAAGTTCCTATCTTCTTTACCTATGGATATTATTTTGCCAAGATCTACGTGTCGCCCTACAATGAGAACAAGGTTTATGTGCTTGGCTTTTCTTCCCAGGTTTCAACCGATGGTGGAAAAACTTTTAAGAACATGGACAAAGCCAACGTGCATGCCGATCACCATGCGCTTTGGGTCAACCCTTCCCGAGACGGTCACCTGATCAACGGAAATGACGGTGGCGTAAACATCACTTACGACAATGGTGAGAACTGGTTCAAAGCCAATACGCCTGCTGTTGGACAGTACTATGCTGTCACCACCGATAATGCAAGGCCCTACAATGTTTATGGCGGTCTGCAGGATAATGGCGTCTGGTATCTTCCATCTGTTACACCAAGGAATTCGTTTGCAAATTCAGGGCTTGGTGTAATGGACGAGACCACCCGCAACATTGGGGGCGGAGATGGCATGCAGGTGCAGGTAGATACAAGGGATAATACAACTGTTTATTACGGATCACAGTTTGGAAATTATGCACGCCGCAACAGGAACAATACAACAGAACCACCAAAAAGGATCACTCCCAGGCATGAACTGGGTGAAATGCCGCTCCGGTTCAACTGGCAAAGCCCTATCCTCCTGAGTCCGCACAATCCAGACATCCTTTATTTCGGAAGCAATAAATTGTACCGTTCCATGAATAAAGGCGATACCATGATCGCTATTACAAAAGACCTGACAAAAGGTTCAAAAGGTGGTGATGTTCCTTATGGAACGCTTACGGCTATTGCAGAATCGCCACTGCGCTTCGGATTGCTTTACACCGGCACGGATGATGGCAACATCCACGTTTCAAAAGATGCAGGTTTTTCCTGGACACTGATCAGCGCACCACCCAAAAAAGGCGTGGCGCTTGCACAGAACTTATGGGTGAGCCGAATTACACCTTCCGCCTTTAAAGATGGCACTGTATACGTTTCGTTAAATGGCTACAGGAATGATGATTTCAATCCTTACCTGTACGTGAGTGAGGATCATGGTGCAACCTGGAACGTGATTGGAAAAAACCTTCCTGCGGAGCCGATCAATGTGATCAAAGAAGATCCGAGACAGCCGAATATTCTTTATGTTGGAACAGATGGTGGCCTTTATGTAAGTTTCAATCGTGGGCAGAGTTTCATGATGTGGAATGGCGGACTTCCAAAATCAGTTCCTGTTCATGACATTGCCATCCAGGTAAGAGAAAATGAAATTGTACTGGGGACGCACGGAAGAAGTATTTATATCGCCAAGCTGGATGAAGTGCAGAAAGCTGGCAAACAATGAAGATGATCATCGTAAGCATTGCCTTACTGGTTACAACGGTTACTCATGGCCAGCTTACAATAAAACAAATTGAAAAGGATCTTGTCAATCAATATGCCCGCGTATTGCAATGGTTGCGCGAATCCAAAACAGATGCTGGCATAGAACGCTATGATTCTATTCAAGCAAATGGCACCCTTTTCCAGGAAAAATTATTAAGCTATACGGGACGTATCTATCTACCATTACCTATCCTTTCCGCCGATTGGATAGCATGGGAGTTGTTATAACTACCTCCAACGATGGGAAATTAAGGACCTATTCATGGGATACCTGGATGGGTGGCACGATGCATTATTTTGAAAATATATTCCAATTCCGCGTTGGGAAAACTGTCAGGTCAGTTTGGAGAACTTCAAATGAAGAAAAGGAAGATCCCAACTCATGGTATTCGGCCATATACAGTTGTAATACAGGAAGTCGAACAATTTACATTGGTGTCAATCATTCGGTAGGGTCATCTATGGATAAGGGTGGCGGTATCAAATTATTTACAATTGAAAATGGAGTCCTGGTAGATGACATTAAACTGATCAGAACTTCTGGTGGTCTGCAAAATGAGATCAATTATTATTTCGACATGAAACATATAACAGCTAAGAAAGATTTCCCACAGGCAAAATTTGAAACCCGGACAAAAACTATTTTGATACCCCTGATATCGTCTGACCATGCACCAACTGGAAGGTTCATCCGGTACCGGTTTACAGGTAAGTATTTTGAAAAGGTGCGTTAAGCTATCCGGTTTTATGCTTCTTCCTCGTTTGCTCCCATTTAAACTTATGAACTTTTGAGTTCCAACAGCATGTTCAATATTTCTGTTTCCTGACCTCCGATCTTTTGCACATGTCATTTTCCATTTACGGGTAAACACCTAAACGGATCAACCGTTGATAAATATTCATCGGTAAAACTTGCGGTGTAAGGGTCAATCGCTTAATTTCCTAATATGAAGGGTCGCTACATCATTTTTGCTGATGATGATGCGGACGACCTCGAACTGATCACAGGCTTTTTCAAGCAATACAACCGGAACATTCATGTTCTGGAATTTAAGGATGGAAAAGAAGTGTTGAAGTTCCTGGAAGATTTTGCACACAACGCCAGCAAACCAATCCTCATTGTATTAGATATCAATATGCCGCGCATGAATGGGCGTGAAACGCTGGCATCCTTGCGCGCCAACCCGAGGTATAAGAACATTCCTATCGTGGTCTACACCACGTCTTCCAATCAAATGGATGAATCTTATTGCCGGAACCTTGGCGCCAGCTGGTTGAACAAACCACACTCCGTGGATGGAGTTAAAAAAGCAGCGAAGATACTGGCGGAGTTTTGTCAGGTAGTATCGTGAGGTTTCTGGTTTCTTGTCTCTGGTTTCTGTTTTTTTAGATCAATCATTCTTTACTAATTCAACTTGCGTAGAAAGGCAGTAACCGCAAAGATCGCAAAGGGACGCAAAGAAATACGGCTCAAAACTTTGCGCTTCTTTGCGCTCTTTGCGGTTAATATAATTTAGGTAAGCTTCAATTAATAAACACGCAAAAGCTCGCATTTCGAAGCCACCAGCTAACAGCTACCAGCCATCAGCCTTCCGGGCTATCTTTGCCTCTCATGCAACGACAAGCCCATGAGATCAGGTATTTTTTATCCAGCCAGGCATTTGCTGATGGGTTAAGGATGACGGTTGCCATCCTTTTGCCGGCCATGGCCGCATCTTACCTGGGCATTTTACCTGTTGGTATGGCCATTTCTCTTGGCGCTTTCTGTGTCAGCCTGACTGATGCTCCGGGGCCGGCCATCCACAGGCGCAATGGCATGCTGGCCTGCGCCTTCCTCATCTTCGTTGTGGCACTTATAACCGCTTTTGCCAGGACGAATATGTGGCTGCTTGGACTGGAGATAACCGTATTCAGTTTTGTGTTTTCCATGTTCAATGTTTATGGCAACAGGGCAACTGCCATTGGTAACGCAGCACTTCTGGTGATCATCCTCACAATGGATGACCCTGCAGCCAATGACAATGTTTTCCTGCACAGTCTTTTAATTTTAGGAGGTGGCATCTGGTATATGCTGATCAGCCTTGCCATGCATACCATTCAACCCTACAGGCCCGCACAAAGGGTTTTGGGTGAATGCCTGCGCGAGATTGCTTTATACATGTCTATAAAAGCAGATTTCTACAACCCGAAAACCGACCTACAGAACGATTACAAGCGGCTTGTAGCCCAGCAGGTGATCGTAAATGAAAAACAGGATGCTGTCCGTGAAATGTTCTTTAAGACAAGACGCATTGTAAGGGAATCTACCAGTACAGGAAGAAAACTTGTCCTGGCATTTGTTGAATCAGTGGACATTTTCGAGGACGTTACGGCCTCTTATTACGATTATGCACAGCTAAGAGAAAGATTTGCAGATACCGGGCTTCTTGAAAAAACTTCCGTCATGATCAAGCAGATGGCTTCAGAATTAGACCGTGTAGGCATGGCCATCCAATTGAATACGTATTACAAAAGAAGCATTAACCTGGAAGAACAACTGGTTTTATTAAAATCCGAAATGGATGCGGTGGGCCGTGAAGGCACCAATCCCCTTGTACTGAAAAAGATCCTTGTCAACCTGAGAAGGCTGGTGCAGCGCTTCGGTGATCTTGAACAGTACTTTTCGGGCGAGGTAAAAAAAAGAGATCCTGCCGGGCCGGCCAATCATGCGCAATTTGTATCACACCAGCCCATTGATGTCAAACTATTGCTGAGCAACCTTACCTGGAACTCCGCCATCTTTAAACATGCGCTGCGTGTTTCCATTGCATGCACCGTTGGCTTTGTGGTGGTCAATCTCATTGAATATGGCAGGCATAGCTACTGGATCCTGCTGACGATCGCTTTCATCCTGAAGCCTGCATTCAGCCTCACCAAGCAACGTAACAAGGAAAGGATCATTGGCACACTCATAGGCGGAGCTGTTGGTGTATTGATCCTTGTTTTTATACAGGACAGGACGATCCTTTTCATTCTGCTGGTACTGTTCATGCTGGCAAATTATACAGCGCTGCGGATCAATTACCTTGCTATGGTAATGTTTGCAACACCTTTTGTATTGATCCTTTTTTCATTCATGGGCTGGAACTTCCGCGACCTTGCCGAAGAACGATTACTGGATACCGTCATCGGATGTGAGATCGCTTTCACTGCCGGGTATTTTCTTTTTCCTTCATGGGAACGGGAAGTATTGAACCAGCATATTGAAGACATGCTGAGAGCGAATGCCGCTTACCTCAGGAAGGTAACGGAAATCCTTGCAGGCGCTTCTGTAAGCATCGTGGATTATAAACTGGTGCGCAAGGAAGTGTATGTGCGTACCGCTAACCTGTCGGCCACTTTTCAACGCATGCTTTCAGAGCCAAAAAAAGAACAGGGAAACAGCAAGGCGCTGCACCAGTTTGTTGTATTGAATCATATCCTGTTCTCCAATATTGCCACTGTTGCTTCAACCCTGCTGAACAAAGAAAGAAAACCAAGGTCGCACCTGATCCTTGCTACAGCACAAAGGTCATTGGGCATTCTGCAGTCTACAGCAAAGAAGATCAATGGGAATGGAGACCGGCAACCTGAGCACTTTCATGTTGCCAATTCAGGGATCGCACTATCGGATCATGATGATCTTTTATTAAAGGACCAGCTGGATTTTATTTTCCGTTTGAGCCAGGACCTTGATAAGACCGTTGACAGGCTGATCACCCGATGAACCATTGAACGGCCAGTGAATATCCTTTCAATCCAAGTCCGAAAATACTGCCTGCTGATTTACCCGATACGTGTGACAGCTTACGGAAATCTTCGCGTGCATGAACGTTAGAGATATGCACTTCAACAACAGGGGTTTTGATGGCTGCAATGGCATCGCCAATGGCAACTGACGTATGCGTATAGCCTCCGGGATTCAGAATAATGCCATCATGATCGAAGCCAACGCGTTGTAACTCGTTGATCAATTCACCCTCCACATTGCTCTGGAAATAACTGAATGTTACATTGGGATAAAATGCCTTTAACTGCTCCATGAACATGTCAAAAGGCATGGCGCCGTAAATGTCGGTTTCTCTTTTTCCAAGCAGGTTCAGGTTAGGTCCGTTGATGATGGCGATCTTCATATCCATAATTTGCGGGATCAAGATACGGATATCGACCCTGTTATCCGAATGGTAAGAACACATACTCTTTGTAAATGCATTGTACCAATACAACTGAATGGACTAAAAAAAGCAGGCCGTTGAAAGCCTGCTTGGGTATATTTTGATTTGCTGATCTTATAATTCTTTCCTGATCATTTCAATGAAATCATCAAACAGGTAACGGCTGTCGTGTGGACCTGGTGTACTTTCCGGATGATACTGTACAGAGAACGCCTGCTTCCCTTTTACCTTGATACCTTCGATTGACTGGTCATTCAGGTTCACATGCGTGATCTCAATATGGTCAGCATGCCTGATGGCTTCGGGGTCAACACCAAAACCGTGATTCTGCGTGGTAATCTCGCATTTACCTGTGAGTAGGTTCTTTACAGGATGGTTCATCCCCCTGTGCCCATGGTGCATTTTGAACGTTGGAATATCATTGGCCAATGCCAGCAACTGGTGACCCAGGCAAATGCCAAAAGTTGGCTTATCTTCTTTCAGGATGTCCTTCACCGTATTGACCGCGTAACCCATTGCAGCCGGATCGCCGGGACCATTGGAAATGAAATAACCGGCAGGATTGAACTTCTTTAATTCTTCCACTGATGTTTGTGCAGGAAAAACTTTGACATGCGCGCCACGCTCCACCATGCAGTTCAGGATATTGCGCTTGGTACCATAATCCAACACCGCGATCTTGATCGGTGAAGCAGGATCGCCCAGTTCGTAAGGCGTTTTGGTACTTACGATGGAAGCCAGCTCCAGTCCCGACATGTCAGGCACTTCATCAAGTTTGGATTTCAAGGCATCGGCATCCAGGGTTTCTGAAGAGATGATGCAATTCATGGCGCCCTTGCTGCGTACTGCGGTAACAAGCGCCCTTGTATCCACTCCTTCGATACCTACAATGTTTTGCTTTTTGAGGTATTCATCCAGTGACCCTTGTGCCATGCGCCTGGAAAAGATCTCTTCAAGGTTGCGGCCGATTAGTCCCTTGATCTTGATGCTGTCGCTTTCAACGTCAAAATCTGCAACACCATAGTTGCCTATGTGCACCGTGTTCATGATCAGTACTTGTCCATAATAACTAGGATCCGTAAACACTTCCTGGTAACCGGTCATGCCTGTGTTGAAACAGAGCTCACCACTGGTGGTTCCTATGGCGCCAAAAGCTTTACCATGACAAACCGTACCGTCTTCCAAAACTAAAATTGCGTTTTTTTGTTCCATCGATGTAAAAGATTGTGCAAAGAAAATGGTTCAAATCCTTAGCCAGTAAATTATTTCTGCACCATTGTACATAAAAAAAGGCAGGATCTTCCGATCCTGCCCTGATATATTCAGACCTCTGTCATTATGAAGGCTGTTGCTCAGAAGCTTCCGGTGTAGCTGCATCAGCGGCTGCGGGTTGTGCTCCTTCAGTGCCTGCTGCTTTTTTACGGCTTCCACCTGCGCGGCGGGTCCTTTTAGCACCTTCTTTCTTCTGCTCTGTACCCTTGCCGTAAACTTCGTTGAAGTCTACCAGTTCGATCATGGCCAACTCGGCATTATCACCAGGACGAGCGCCCAGTTTAATGATCCTTGTGTAGCCACCGGGACGACCGGCGATCTTTGCGCTGATCACATCAAACAGTTCTTTCACCGCTTCCTTATCCTGCAGGTAAGAGAACACCACACGACGCTGGTGTGTTTCGTTCTTCTTGCTTTTAGTGATCAGGGGCTCGGCAAACACACGCAGTGCTTTTGCTTTTGCCAGAGTGGTTACGATACGCTTGTGCTGGATCAGCTGGCAAGCCAGATTGCTTAACAACGCTTCGCGGTGCGCTTTCTTACGACCGAGGTTGTTGATTTTGTCTCCGTGACGCATGACGTTTAATTTTTAGTTTCGGCTACACCGTGTCAAGGAGTTGTAGCCTACAATGAATGTTTATTGTTTTTGGTTTTTTGTTTATGGTTGTTACTGGTTGCTTGTTCCTTAACAATAAACCACAAACCATAAACTATAAACCATTTTAGAAGTCGTCCTTATCCATTCCCAGTTTGCCAAGGTCCATTCCGAAATGAAGGCCACGCTCGTTCAGCACCTGCTCGATCTCAGAAAGTGATTTCTGACCGAAGTTGCGGAATTTCATGAGGTCTTCCTGTTCGTATTGTACCAGCTCACTGAGCGAATTGATCTTGGCAGCTTTCAGGCAGTTGAAGGCACGCACGGAAAGATCGAGGTCTTCCAGTGGCGTCTTCAGCACCTTGCGCAGTTGCAAAGTCTGTTCGTCTACGATATCTTCTTTCTTTTCTTCCTTATTGTCGAAAGTGATGTTCTCATCGGTAATGATCATCAGGTGCTGGATGAGGATGCGGCTCGCTTGCTTTACCGCTTCTTCCGGATGGATGGTTCCATCGGTGTTCACTTCCATTACCAGTTTCTCATAGTCCGTACGCTGTTCAACACGCGTATTTTCAATGGTGTATTTTACATTCTTGATTGGCGTGTAGATGGCATCCACAGGGATGTAACCCAGGGGAGCGTCTTTCGGCTTGTTCTCTTCAGCAGGAACATAACCGCGGCCTTTACCAATGGTGATCTCGATATCCAGCTTGGCTGAATTATCAAGGGTGCAGATCAGCAGCTCAGGGTTCATGACCTGGAAGGATTGCGTTCCTTCAGCCATCATGCCTGCAGTGAACTCGGTCCTGTTCTTTACAGAAAGCGTGATCTTTTCAGTTTGTACATCGTGGTCAACAGACTTCTTCAGGCGAACCTGTTTCAGGTTCAGAAGGATTTCTACCACGTCTTCAGAAACACCTTTGATGGTGGCAAATTCATGCTCAACACCTTCGATCCTTACTCCAACGATCGCATAGCCTTCGAGAGAGCTAAGCAGAACGCGGCGCAGTGCGTTTCCGATGGTGACGCCATAACCTGGCTCCAGCGGACGGAACTCGAACTGTGCTTCGAAGTCGTTCACTTTTTGGAGAACGATCTTGTCGGGTTTCTGAAAATTTAAAATAGCCATTTGTTATTTCAGATTTAAAAGTTTAATGAGAGAAGCTTCGAGCCTTGAGCTTTGAGCTGCGAGAAAAGTCTCGTAGCCCGCGGCTGGTAACCCGCAGCCATTTTACTTAGAGTACAATTCCACGATCAGTTGCTCCTTGATATTTTCAGGAACGTTCTCCCTTTCAGGATACGTGATGAAAGTACCGGAGAACTCGGTCTCATTCCAGTCAACCCAGCCGAACTTGGGATTGCGTCCGCGGATCGGGGTGGTTACGGAGGTGTTGTCTTTTGATTTTTCTTTCAGTGCAACAACATCACCTGGTTTCAACTGGTAAGAAGGAACATTCACAACCTGTCCATTCACCATCACGTGCTTGTGACTTACAAGCTGTCGTGCGGCAGGACGGGATGGAGCGACACCCATGCGGAAAACTGTGTTGTCCAGGCGTGCTTCCAGTAATTTGATCAGGTTTTCACCTGTTACACCTTTACGGCGTGATGCTTCTTCAAATGTTTTACGGAATTGCTTCTCAAGCACACCATAAGTGTACTTGGCTTTTTGCTTTTCACGAAGCTGGAGGGCATATTCTCCAAGGGTCTTGCGCTTGCGTTGTGCGCCATGCATACCCGGAGGGTTGGAATTCTTTCCTAACCATTTGCCATTTCCTAAGATCGGTTCACCGAAAATGCGGGAAATCTTGGTCTTTGGACCAATGTAACGTGCCATATTAGTTGTTCATTTCCGCTTTTTAAAAACCGGTGCGTCCATCCGTAAAAGCGGTAAAAATTAATGGAGCACCTTTTAAATAAATGAAACCTGATTGGCTTATTATGTTTGAGAACAGCTAATAGCTATTAGCTAATGGCTATCAGCTGTTTTCGTTTAAACTCTTCTCTTCTTTGGAGGACGGCAGCCGTTGTGTGGCAGCGGTGTAACGTCCTTGATCATCACTACTTCGATACCGCTTTGTGCAAGTCCGCGGATAGAGCTTTCGCGGCCGGCGCCTGGGCCTTTCACAAAAACGTCAACTCTTTTCAAACCTGCATCCAGCGCTACTTTTGCAGCATCGCCAGCAGCCATCTGTGCAGCATACGGGGTGTTCTTCTTTGAACCTTTAAAACCCATTTTGCCCGCAGAAGACCAGGAGATCACCTGGCCATTCTTGTTGGTCAGGGAAATGATGATGTTGTTAAATGACGCAACGATGTGCGCATCGCCATAGGAATCAACCTTGACGATCCTTTTTTTAGCAGCGGCCTTTGCGCTTTGTTGTGCTTTTGCCATGTTCCTGAGGTAATCTTTACTTAGTTATTAAATGATCCGCCATAGACGGACCCTGGTCAATTCTCCTCCTGCACCGGGTATCCGTAATTGACAAGGTAAATTTTGAGGTGCATATAGAAAAGCCTCGAGCTACGAGCTTCCAGCTGCGAGAAATTCTCGAAGCTCGTGGCTCATAGCTCGCAGCTAGCTATCTTATTTCTTCGGTGCCTTCTTCTTACCAGCAACCGTCTTACGTTTCCCTTTACGGGTACGGCTATTGGTTTTAGTACGCTGACCTCTTACCGGTAAACCTTTACGGTGACGGAGACCACGATAACAGGCGATATCAAGCAAACGCTTGATGCTCATCTGAACTTCAGAACGAAGCTGGCCTTCTACCTTGAATTCTTCCGTAATGGTATTACGGATGGCATTCAGATCTTCATCATTCCACTCATTCACTTTCTTGCTGCGATCAATGTTGTTCTTGTCAAGAATGTAACGGGCGGTAGCAAGACCGATACCAAAGATATAGGTCAGACCGATCTCTCCTCTTTTGGTCTTTGGTAAGTCAACGCCGGAAATACGAGCCATAGTTATTTTATATTTTCGTTTTTATTTACTGTTTGCTGCACAAAGGCTTATCCCTGGCGCTGCTTGAATCGGGGGTTCTTTTTGTTGATCACGTAAAGGATCCCCTTACGGCGAACGATCTTGCAATCGGCGCTTCTTTTCTTAATGGATGCTCTAACTTTCATGTTAGTCTTTATTTCGGGTTCTGTTAATCAATATTTGAACAAGGCCTGAACCTTTATCCTATTTGTACCTGAAAATGATCCTACCTCTTGAAAGATCATATGGGCTCATTTCCACACCTACCTTATCGCCCGGCAAAATCCGTATGTAGTGCATTCTCATTTTCCCTGAGATGGTAGCCAGTATTTCATGACCATTTTCGAGTTTTACCCTGAACATTGCGTTTGACAGGGCCTCTACTATGGTTCCGTCCTGTTTAATTAATGGCTGTTTCGACATACTGATTTTGGGAGCGCAAAGATACAGAAAACCAGCATAAAAAAGAAAAAGATCAGCCTTAGGCTGACCTTTTATCCAGAATTTTCGAAAATATTAAGAAGAATTAGTGCGCCACAGCCCTTTCCAGGTGCATCTTGGTCATATCCAGGTGGTGGTTCTGCAGCTCGTGAACATAGAGCGGATGGCTGAAATGTCTGCGGTCCTCACGGTACCAGATATCCATATTGGTATAATTGCCCGGATCGTGGACCAGGATCCTGAATGGTCCTTTTTTAAATTTTACACCATCAGCTGTCTCTTCCTTTTCAAATCCAAGTGTATTGATGAGCTTGTCTTCAGTAATGGGAACCGGTACAATATCTTCCTGGGAATACCAGAATTCCTGGATCCCATTATCTATAAGGACCATGTGATTATAATTGTCCCTGTCAACGATTACGCCTTCCTTTTCAATGCCTCCTTCCAGTACGTGTACAATGTCGCCCTCTTTAAGATCAGTGATTTTTACCATACAGCTAAGATTTTAAGTAATAAGTTAAGGAAAAATCTGTACCAAAACTTTATCGCCTGGTATTTCAAGACTGGATCCCATCCAAGTGAAAGCAGTTTACTCCTGCTATAAACCCTGGCCGCATTTCAGATCTTTCTATTTTATTGGATACGGTGCTCCGGATTTTGGTACCTGGTGTGCCCTTCAAAGGGTCCATTTAACCAAAAAATCACTGTTTCCACATTGTAGATCCAATGAAAAACTACGTATTTAAAAAAAAGCATGAAGTTGTAGAGCTTTGGTAACCAATAGACTTGTTCAGATTGAACAACCCCGGGGCAAACCCTGTTCGTTGAACTACTATTGCAACTAAGTAATAAGCCTTATATTGGTATTAGAAAAATCCTACATCCCAATGAAACAACCTATGTCTTTAAGACTGGTACTATTGCTAGTATCTTTTTGTTCAGGCTTCTTTGCTTCGGCACAAACTGTAGCCTCTTTGTGGGCGGAGTACACCTCTAACCCCAACAATCATCCAAACATACCCAACAACTCTTATGCTGGATACGGAGCCGGCACGGTTGCCATTCCCTCCCCGGCCTATACAGTATATAATGTAACGGCTGCCCCATATAATGCAATTCCCGGTGATGCCAATGATGACCAGCCGGCCATCCAGGCAGCCATTGACGCGGCAGGGTTGGCAGGAAGCGGGATCGTCTATATTCCTGCTGGGACATATTTTCTGAATAAGCCTCTTTATATTAAGTATAATAAAGTCATCGTGCGGGGGCAGGGCAGCACCGGCGCCACTGCTACCATCCTTGATTTCAGGTTCAGTACTTATTCCATGTTTAAAGCAGACGTAGACGCGGGTGCCGTTGGCCCTGGCGGATTATGGTGGGCATCAGGATTGGTGTGGATCGGACCATCCAATACCTTCAAGGCCAACGGCGCACCGGATATGTTCACAGACTATGAGCACTGGCGCACAACCAGCACCCTTGCTACCATAACGGCCGCTTCAGATGCTGGTACTTTTTCGGTAACCGTCAATTCAACAGCATCGCTTTCCGTAGGCATGAAACTATTATTGACCATCGCAATGCCCAGCGACCGCAGCTTCATCAAGCTGGTACATGGGCATACCCCTACCGAAGCAGGAATCGATAACGATACATACGTTGGTGATTGCACCAACATCAAATCACCAGGCGAACAAAATTATTACTGGCCTGCAGTGATCAAATCGATCGCAGGCAACGTGGTTACTTTTGACAGGCCTTTAAGGCTGAGGGTCAATCCTGCTCAATGGGCTGCTTCACTCAGAAGCATCAATGGTCTTGTTACTGAAAGCGGAATCGAGAATGTGCAGATCATGGGGCATAATGTGAACAGCATGGCCCACCTGCCTGCGCCTACATCCAATGCAACCGGCGGCGGTACTTCTTTAGGCGGATGGAACGGATTGTACATCAACCGCAGCTGGAACTGCTGGGCAAATAACATCAGGTTCGTGAACCTTGAAAACGGCGCCATCTTTTCAGCAGCTAAAAATTGTTCGGTGCTGAATACATTTGTCACTTCAACAGGAACAACAAGGTGGTACCACCACCCATTTGCACTGAGGGTGTATTCTTCGGATAATCTTGTAGAAAATTTCACTGTTGATGGTCCCAATAAAGTATACCATGGCATTAATGCCGAATGGTTCTCTTCAGGAAACGTTTACAGCAAAGGACTGATGAAGGTGGGTACATTCGATTCTCACAGGGGCTCGGCCTTCGACCAGATCAGGACGGAAATTACGGTTGCCAACGATGCCGGCTCAGCGCCCGGCGGAAATGGAACATCCGGACCTTTTGCGGGTAAAAGATTCGCACACTGGAACATTACACAGCAGATACAGGCAGGATATGCTTATTCAAACAGTGCCAGCAGGAACGGCAATGATGTTTACGAACCGCTGCAATTTCCCATGGGCACTTTTGTAGGTATTTCTGGAACCAGGGATGGATCAAACGGTGAATTTGTCCCGCCTCCTGTTTCAGGAAGCACCGGTTCTGTTGAAGTGGCAGCTACCATTACAGATCCTTCATTGACCAATCTTTATCATGCAGAATTGAATTTCAGAAAATCAATGAGCATCCTTCCTATTAAGTTACTGGGTTTCGAGGTTAAGAAATCAACGGAAGGGAAAGCATTGATCTCCTGGACAGTTGCGGAACCGGAGGCAGGTGACCAGTTCTTCCTGCAGTGGAGCAATAATGCCATCCATTTTAACGACATCGATCACCAGCAGGTTTCGCCGCAAAGAACCACTTACCAGTACACCCATGCTGTATCCGACTGGAGCCATAACCAGTATTACAGGTTAAAGACCCTTTCAAATACAGGCAATATCATTTATTCTTCCATAAAGACCCTGAGTGCGTCCAGGACCCTGATGCTTTCACTATATCCCAATCCGATCAGGGATCAATTGAACATCCGCTTCAGCAGGATGGTAGATGACAGATCAACCGTGAGGATCATCAATATGATGGGACAAACAGTTAAAACCGTACAGTCTGAAGCGTACAGTGTGGATATGATGTCCATTGATGTGAAGGACCTGCAACAGGGCCAGTACATTATTGAAGCCTCCACGAAAGATGAACAGCTAAGAAAACTGTTTCTGAAACAATAAGACCAACCAATCCAATCCAATCCTATGAAACCATATTACTCACAGAAAAGCATGGCTTGCACTGCATTCATTCTGGTCTGTATCACCAGCCTGGAAGGCTTTTCACAGACTGCTTTTACAAGCCCTGTCCTTGTGAATACAACAGGACCTTCTTCCAGTTACAATGCGGTTGTTGCCAGTCCTGAATCCATCAATACATCTACCTGCGGCAACGAGGCAGGTGTTACATGGGCACATAATTTTGCAGGTACCAGCAACAGGAGGCTGAATGGATTTACCATTACGTCAACCGCGTATTACGTAAATAATTACGGCGCCTTGTCAGTAGTGATGCGAAGGAACAATAACAGCGGTGGCATTAATACTGCTGTCGCTACCTGCCCTTCACCTGCCATACCCTGGAACGACAGGCAGATCGCTTTCTTTGAAGGAACCGTAAATACCACGACAAATGTGGCTTCGCTTGTAAATTCTTTTCCCTCCACTACCCTTCCTGGTACAACAGCATACAATTCCATGCTGGACATGCAACAGGTTTTTTCGAGAGGATTTGTGAACTCGGGTGCAGATAACATTTTTAATAACCTTTCGGGTACTGGTGCGGGTTATAATGCCAACGCGAATAATATTGAACGCATGGACGTTTTTGTTTCAGGCGGTATTCCCATCACAGCGGGTAATATCAACAGGGCCGGAATCGTACTGGCCTGCCGAGGCACTGCTACCGGACCCAATGATGATCCTTTCGTGCTTTCGGCCATTAAAGGATTGTCCGGCGGCGGTAACGTAGGCGGCGGAACAGATTATGTGTATGATGATCTTCTGAGGTTCGATGCAACCTGGGCAAACAGGCAGGTGAACAGCAGTGGAGCAACAGCGGTTCCTGCAGCTTCTAAAGTGACCCTGCTGTCAAATGTAAATACCGTGGTATTAAGAAGAATGGACACTGATGGCACCATCAATGACCAGCTTACATCAACAGATTACCTAACAGCCAGTTCCATTGCGCCTACCCAGAACATCATTGGTATGTTCTTCACCTTTGCGGACCTTGGCCTTACAGTTGGTGAAACATTTTATGGTTACTCCATTTCCGCCAATGATGTTACCGCAACTAACACACAGCAATTCAACAGTTTTCAAAACAGCACTTATTTTCCTCTTGTTACGCCACCCAGCAGCGGCGGTGTTGATTTAACAGGTTTCCCGGGCATCTTTGGCGCATTTGATATTGATGATGATGATGACGGCCTTCCTGATTATCTGGAAGCCAATCTTCCTCTTGCTTTCGGTGACCATGATGCCGATGGCAGGCCAAACTGGTGCGATCCCCAATACCCCGGTTACATTGACAACAATGGAGATGGCATGAACGACAATTTCGATCCAAGTGCTGATTCCAATAACAATGGAATTCCCAATTATGCCGACCCTACGTTCGCAGGATTCATTGATGTCAACGCCAATGGCGTAAATGACAATTTTGACTGGGATGGTGACGGGATCTCCAACCACTTGGATAAAGACAGTGACAACGATGGTATTCCGGATGTGGTCGAAAGCTTTGGCGTTGATGCGGATGGAGATGGAAAAATTGACAACTATTCAGATACCGATGTTGATGGATTATCACAGAATGTTGATGCCAACAATACAGGTGTCATCAGCTCAGGCAATGGCCTTGGCGCCGTGGATACGGATGCCGACGGAATTCCGAATTATTTTGACCTCGATAGTGATAGTGATGGCATTCCTGATGCAGTAGAAGTATATGGAACAGACGCCAACAACGATGGGGTGTTAGATGGTTACAGCAGCTCCGACGGTGATGGCTACAGCGATGCTGTAGATGGCGATGTGGGCAATGATGGAATAGTGGAAAATGCAGCAGGAGCTTTATTGCGCAGCGGCACGGATGTTAACAATGATGGCCGTAGCGATGTTGTGCTCTTCAAGAATATGGACGCTGATAACAGGCCCAACCCATATGAACTGGACAGCGATGGTGATGGCCTTGCAGATATCATAGAAGCAGGCCTTCCGGATTCGGATGCCAATGGCAGGTCAGATGGAACTGTCAATGCAAAAGGTTGGAGTACTGCCGTCAGCCTTATGGTCACTTTCTCCCTCCCGAATACTGATGGAACTGGCAAAGCCAATGCTTATGATATTGATGCTGACGATGACGGAATTCCTGACAATGTGGAAAGCATGGCTACGGCAGCCTATGCCTCTCCTGCAGGTGCAGACACCGATGGTGATGGAATAGACAATGCCTATGATAATATTGCAGGCTATGGTGGAAGGGGTGTAAATCCCGTGAATACGGATGGCGATCTGAACCCTGATTACACAGACCTGGATACTGATGGCGACGGAACATCAGACATCATTGAAGGAAATGACCTGAATCTGAACAGGGCACAGGATGATAATGTAACCCTTACAGGCACTGATACGGATGAAGATGGCCTGGACAACCGCTTTGACAACAATAACAGTTCGTCCGAAGGCACCTCCGCCTATATGGGCAATGCAGGTGTCTTTACCGGGGATGCTACTCCGGGAAGCATTACAACAGTACAGCAATCCTATACCATTTATTATGACCGCGACTGGAGAACGGTTGCTTTTGTGCTGAATATTGACTTTATAGATTTTAAAGTGGTGCTGCAGGGGAAAATGTCCAGGCTGAACTGGACAGTTCTGAATACCACCAGTGTCAATCATTACCTTGTGGAACGCAGCCCGGATCTTATCAACTTTACAGCAGTAGATACCACGCTGGGACACCAACTACTGAATGCAATGGACCACTATGAAGCATTCGATGATGTCAGCGCAGTTCATTCACCATTCGTTTATTACAGGCTGGTTGCCATTTCACCCGACGGCAAAAGGAAATCAAGTTCCATAATAAAAGTAAATCTCAGGAACACCGGTGACGTTGTATTGAAAATAGCACCCGTGCCTGCCAACCGTATGGCCAACATTTCGGTTCAATCAAAATACAGCGGGCTTGCCAACCTTAGTTTCAAAGACATTTATGGAAGACCGGTCCGTATGCTTACAAAAAATATACAACAAGGCAATAATACTTTCACCATAGATGGATTGGAAACATTCAGCAATGGTGTGTATTTCGTGCACATGGAGCTCAACGGAGTTGTTTCCAGTTTCAGATTTATCATTGCACACTGATAGCATATAACTAAATAAAAAACCCGCCATGGCGGGTTTTTTTTGTCTTCTGAAGTAAGTTGAATTGTATTTTAAGAGGCGATGCATTTATTCTGCCCAGCTCATTACGTAATTATCATTTTCAAGTTCCAGGGCCTGTTTGGTGAGCATCAGGGGATGAAAAGTATCTACCATGACGGCAAGCTCCTTGGTTTCTTTTTTACCAATGCTTTTTTCAACAGTACCCGGATGAGGCCCGTGAGGGATACCAGCCGGGTGCAGGGTGATCATGCCCCTGGTAACATTCTTACGGCTCATAAAATCACCATCTACGTAATACAGCACTTCGTCACTGTCGATGTTGCTGTGATTATAGGGCGCCGGAATGGATTCAGGATGGTAATCGTATAGCCGCGGGCAAAAGGAACAGACCACGAAATTATGCGCCTCAAAGGTCTGGTGGACCGGAGGTGGCTGGTGCACCCTGCCTGTTATCGGCTCAAAGTCATGGATTGAAAATGCAAAAGGGTAGCAACATCCATCCCAGCCAATAACATCAAAAGGATGTCCCGCGTAATGAATGTTATAAAGGATTCCTTTCTTTTTGGTGCGTACTAAAAAGTCGCCACGTTCATCATGGGTCTGCAGGTTCTGCGGTGTGCGCAGGTCTCTTTCGCAAAATGGAGAGTGTTCAAGCAATTGTCCATACTTGCTTTGGTAGCGTTTTGGGAAGCGGATGGGGCTGAAAGATTCCACAATAAAAAGACGGTTGTCCTCCGTGTTGAAATGAATCTGGTAGATCGTTCCCCTTGGAATTACAAGGTAATCGCCATAAGCAAAGGTCAGCTCCCCATACATGGTGCGCAGCACACCACTGCCTTCATGAATGAAGATCATTTCATCTGCATCGGCGTTCTTATAAAAATAATCCCGCACGCTGGTCTGTGGTGCTGCAAGAACGATATGCACATCACTGTTCACAAGGACCGGTATACGGCTGTCAAGAAAATCCTTCGCAGGCTTTACATTGAATCCTTCGAAGCTCCGGTGCTTCAGCATTCTTTCTTCCGCAACCTGTGGTGCAATGTTGACCGGCTTTTCTGTTTTAATGATCTGGGTAGGCGGATTCACATGGTAAAGCAGGGAATAATCATTGGAAAATCCTTCAGTAGAAAACAATTGCTCCGAGTAAAGGCTTCCATCCGGTTTACGGAACTGGGTATGTCGTTTATGCGGAATGGTGCCAAGCTTATAGTAATAAGGCATGTTCAGTTTTTTAACCGGTTTCTACCGGGGTTCAAAATAGCAGGTTCAGCAATCGAAACAGCCAGGCAGGGAAAAGGTCTTTCCTGCAAGGCTCATCCGGATAAAATTAGTCATTCTATTAAAATGGTAGTTTTTGAGTTGCCGTTTTAGCGTTCTCATTGATGATTCATCAATTGAAGAGGTAAATTTTTATGGATGGGCTGAAAATAAATATGATTCATGAGCCTGATTCAATGACTTTTTGTGACCCTCTTATGCGTACCTTAAAACATCCTACCCCTCGAAACTTGTGTAAAGTTCAATCCCAGGAATTCCATTTTCCATAACCTCAAAACATTTTTGTATGAACATCAGAACTTTACCTTGCCTGCTATTGGCGGGCTCTTTTCTCTTCTCAAATTTCAACAGCGATGCGCAATGCTCATTAAACTGTCCCGGCACCATCACACAGGTGGCAGCACCTGGCGTATGTGGCGCCAATGTTAATTATGCGGTATCAGGCGATTGCGGCAATGTTACTTACAGCAAGCCATCAGGGTCATTTTTTCCTGTGGGCACTACTATTGTTACCGCTACTGCTTCAGGGCAAACATGCTCTTTCTCTGTTACCGTTACAGACAACCAGGCCCCTGTCATCAGCAGCATGTCTGCCAATCCATCCATGCTATGGCCTCCGAACCATAAGATGAGGGATGTGCAGGTAACTTACACCAGCACCGATAATTGCGCTGTAGTTGGCTGCACACTGGCAGTAAGCAGCAATGAACCTCAAAATGGCCTTGGTGATGGCGACACCGAGCATGACTGGGAAATTGTAAGTCCTACAATGGTTCGTTTAAGAGCAGAGAGATCCGGACTTGGAAATGGAAGAATTTATACGATCACAGCCACGTGCAGTGATGCGGCGGGCAATACTTCAAGCCAGTCTACTGTTGTTACCGTTCCGCATGATATGGGAAAAGGTGGCAAAAAAGAAATGAGCGCAAAAGCTATCAGCAATGGTTCCGGGCATTTTACCATACAGCTTGAGCCAAATGGTTCCTCTAACAAAATTGCGATGACGGTAACTGATGCTTTCGGCAGGGTGATTGAATCCAGAGCCAATGTTGGCGCTGTCAATACATTGCAGATCGGCCAGAATTACAGGCCGGGAGTTTACAATATCGAACTGGTACAGGGTACCGACCGGGTAACTCTAAGGCTGGTCAAATAAAATAATCAGATAAAATCTTTAAAAGGCCCCTCGCAGAAGGGGCCTTTTTTTAACTGGAATTGTTAAAGCAAAAAGGAGGAGCCATGTATTTTTAATGTTCGTTGATATAACCAGGTTATTATGACCCGAGAAATAATCGCCCAGTATGATTGTTTAAAGTTATATTTAAAACTCAGCTCTTTTGAATAGTATCCTCCTGACCAAATAACCTAAACTACAAACGATGCAAACTTTAACGGAAAACGTTTTTATGGGGACCTGGAGGAGCTTTAAGATCTTTAAAAATTCAGGCGACATCCGTCTGCATAACGAAATGCGCTTCCAGGAATTTCAATTTACCCAAGAAAGGTTGCTGATCATTACTTTGTTCCAGTCGGAAAAGAAAAACCTGCTGGCCAGGACCAATCAATGGAACATAACTTTAAAAAATAAAAAGCACTTCCTGGACATTGGTAACCCCAAAATGCAATATGAAGTGGTCACCGTCAACCATACCATTTTGGTGCTGTCCGATATCAGCGCTCAGGAAAAGACCTTTTTTGCAAGGGAGAACGTTTGGTCAGAATATATAAAGACCAGCAAATCGGTCATTCTATGATCCTCATGGCAACCCATGCAGGAAGTTTTTCATGAAATTTGCTAAAATTTGTTTTGTTCAGCTTTTCCAATCAAAATGGGGTGCCGAAATTTGACAATATGAAAAAGGTTGTTTTAAAATTTCCTGACACCGCAAGGATGGCAGAGTTTATTCTGACCTACAGGATTGGTAATGCTGAAACCAATACCAGGCAGTGTACGCTCTATGCACATGTCACGGAAATGCAGATCGTAATCGCCTGCACGGAATACGAAGCCCTGCTTCAAAAGTTTGAACCTGCAGTCCATGTAGATACCGTACGGTTCTCAAGCAAAGAGAGGATTGATCCTTTTGACAGGCGCCATTTTTCATTTTGATTTTTAAAAGACTTCATCTCCTTCCTGGAACAGCCCTTCACTTCACTTTCATTTTCATTCCGGTCTGCCACGTTCTTTAAGGGTAAAGCACAGACTTTCAATTTAAGCTGCCTGGATTTATTATCAGTTATAAATTATTTTTGAGGATATGGAACGGAACCTCATCCTTTATGCAGAAGATGATTATGATGATTTTGCTTTAGTGCAGGAAGAATTTCTGAATTGTCACCCGGAGCTTGTGCTGATCCATGCCACAAGAGGAAGGTATGTAATCAATTCCTTAGCAGATAAGGAGTTCTGCCACAAAGTTTCCCTGATCATACTGGATAATAATATGCCCGAGCTGGATGGAAAGCAAACATTGAAAGAGATCAGGAATTTTCCGGAATGTAATGAAGTGCCCGTGATCGTTTTCAGTACCTCGCTCAGCCCTTCCGACCTTGAATATTTTGAAGCGCTTGGTGCAAAGTGTTATAAAAAACCTGTGCGCATGGATACGCTGAGCGCCATGGTAAAAGAATTCTGCGGACTCAGGCTAGTGGATTAAGCAATCGTTGAGCGATTGCGTTTCTGGTTTTTGGTTTCTGGTTTCTGGTTTCTGGTTTCTGGTTGCTTAGGTGCAATTTTTCTTTACTGATTCTATTTGCGTAAAAAGGTATTTCTCGCAAAGACACTAAGTAGGCAAAGACCCAAAGGAATACCAATTTAAGAGTGCAGACTTAAGAGTAGAGACTTAAGAAATGGATAGTAAAAGCTGACTGATAAATCTTTTTCAACATTTTGTGAGGTAACCAGCAGAGCGGTGGCGGTAAATAATTGCATGACTCCTCTACTCTTTACCTTCTTGCGTTTTTGCGTGGAAGCTTTGGCTCTTATTTACGGGCATTGTAAGGAATATAATTCTCCCAGTACCACGGCGTAAAATTGTCACCAATTGTAAACGAAAGCAATTCTTTAAAAATGCTTTCAGCATTATCGCTGTTACTCATTAAAATAATTCCGGTACCCTGCATTGGGAAAACAATGGAATAATGCTGGAAGCCATTTCCATGGCCTTCTTTAAAAGCCCCCGTACCATACGGCGATTGTAACACACCCCACCCCAGCCCATAACCTAATGCAATCCCATCGTTCATAGTTGTATCGCGGAACCTCAAAGGGCCGAACTGCTTTAGAGACCGAAGCAGGAATTGTGACCGGAACATTTCATTCCGGCTCGCCAGGGAGATCAGTTTATTCTGCAAAACCCCTTCGGTAAAAAGAGCGTAATCATCCAGGGTGGTTTCCAGCGTGCTGGCAGACCGGGCCTCGTTGTCCTTATCCTTTTCATACAAGCGTCCTTCCTTATTGTGACCGATGCTGTAATCATTTTCAAACTGCGGCTGCCAGGTATAGGAGGACCTTTTCATTCCCATTGGTCCAAAGATTTCTTCCTGCATCATCTGCTCCAGTGGCTTGTTGAACAGGTATTCAAGCACCACCTGCAGGTAAACCATTCCTTCACCGGAATAACTATAGACTGTTCCGGGTTTGTTCTTCACCTTTAATTTCTGGTCTGCATCATCCCATCTCCAGTTTGCAAATCCAGTAGTATGATTCAGGCACATCCTTGCCGTTATCTTCTGATAAAGCGTATCACCAGCCAGGTCTGTAAAATCATCGTGCCATTTCTTTGAAGGCTTGTATTCATAGATCGGTTTTGGCAGGTAATCCTGCAAGGGGCGGTCGAGAGAGAGCCGGCCCTGCTCCACCAATCGCATGACCAGTACCGCGAAGACTGCCTTGCTAAGCGACGCCCCATAAATATTGGAAGAAGTTTTAAGTGGCGCTTTGGTATCGATCCGGTTATATCCAAAGGTTTTTTTATAAACAGCTTTGTTGTTGTTGAAGATGCAAACGGCCAGCCCCTGCACTTTTCCCGCTTCCATTAAACTATTAATCTTTCTATCGAGGGCTGAAAAGCTTACCTCTGTACGATCCAGTCTTTTAACCTGACCTGTTGCCGGCAATATCAATTGCAATAGAAAAAACAGAAGGAGAAAACATTGAAGCCGGAAAGAATAAAATGTCATGATCCTGTGCAGTTGGTTTCTTTAAAGTTAGGCTTTTGTTCAAAAAGGGACAGATGACAGACCGAATCTTTTAATGTACCGTAAACAACAGACCATAAACCAAAACCAAAAGAGCGATCAGTATGAAATCCTTTTGTTTCATTAAAGGCACCACTGCTTAAATTCGGAGTTGCATAGTTTTCCTGATCATGATGTTGCCATTATTTCTGCGTGCAGATGTCTTATTTTTATTAGAGTTCTCTCCAATTCCAAAAACAATGCATTCAAGCTTTACGGCCTTTATAATTTTCATCATCATCATCGCATTCCTGGTCATGCTGGCCCATCGTTTCAAGATCTCTTACCCGATTGTTCTGGTGATAGGTGGACTGGCCCTGAGCTTTTTACCCGGGATGCCACGTATGCATATTGAGCCTGAAATGGTCTTCCTCATCTTCCTGCCGCCATTGCTGTACGATGCCGCATGGCAAACATCCTGGAAGGAATTCTGGAAATGGCGCAGGGTGATCACCAGCTTTGCATTCCTGATCGTTTTACTGACCTCCTGTGTGGTGGCAATTGTTTCGAGCAACCTTATACCTGGATTTACCCTGGCACTTGGGTTTCTGCTGGGTGGCATTGTTTCTCCGCCTGACGCGGTTTCAGCAACAACTGTCCTGAAAAGTGTGAAGGTCCCCAAACGGCTCACCAGCATCATTGAAGGAGAAAGCCTGCTGAATGATGCATCAAGTCTTATCGTATTCAGGTTCGCGTTGGCGGCAGTGCAGTCAGGAAAGTTCGTTTTCTGGGAAGCTGCCGGTAATTTTTTCCTGGTTATCATCATGGGCATTGTTACAGGCGTGGCCATAGGGCTGGTGTTCTTTGCCATTCACCGCTGGCTGCCCACCACGCCTAACATCGACATTGTGCTCACTTTTGTAACGCCTTACATGATGTACATCGTTGCAGAGCATTTTCATTTTTCCGGTGTGCTGGCGGTGGTGAGCGGCGGACTTTTTCTATCAAGCAGGCAACACATCATGTTAAGCCACCGCAGCAGGATCCAGGGCTTAAGTGTCTGGTCCATTGTGGGATTCTTATTTAATGGCATCATCTTTATGCTGATCGGACTTCAGCTCCCAACTATTGTAGAACAGTTGGGTAACATCAGCCTTTTCGATGCAGTTTTTTACGGCCTGCTGATCAGTCTCGTGCTGATCATAACAAGACTGATCTGTACACTGGGCACCTCGGTATTTACAAAATTCATCAGCCGCTATATAAAGACAGCAGATAATGATCCTGGTTGGCGCGGCCCGCTGATCTTTGGCTGGGCCGGTATGCGTGGTGTTGTATCACTGGCTGCTGCCTTATCCATTCCGCTTACCTTAAGCACACAGGAGGCTTTCCCACAACGGAACCTGATTTTATTTATCACCTTCATGGTGATCCTTGTAACCCTTGTTTTCCAGGGCCTCACGCTTCCATGGGTTGTTCGAAAGCTTGACATGAAAGATCCGGATTCCCTGGTATCACCCGAAATACAGGACAAAAAGGTGCGCAGGAAAATGACCCAGATCGCGCTTGACAAACTGAACAATCAATACAGCGCTGCTGTGAACAGTAATGACATGATCAGAAGCATGAAATCAACCCTCGAAAATCATTTAAAATACCATCATGAAGAACCTAAGCCAGGAGAATACCCGGAGGGGAAAAAACCCCTTGAAGAGTTTTATAAAATTTCGTGTGAGATCATTAACGAACAAAGACAACTTTTGCTAAAACTTAATGCCAAAGCGGAACTGGACGAGGACGTGGTTAAAAAACACCTGGTGCTGCTTGACCAGGAAGAAGAGCAATTGAAGCAGCAGTTCGGAAAATCTGAACCTTTGTAAAAAGTAAACGTTAACTGATATATATGCATAACGATGACCTCTTAATTGATTAATAACATCACGTAAAGAATAAAAACTTGACCTTTGCAACAGTATAAAATTGATTGGTATGAATTGGAATGATGTATTGAATGAAACCAGGAATCCTTCTGAACCACCAGCAACGGTTGTGAAGACGGATGAAGAATGGCGCAGGCAATTAACGGCGGAGCAATACAGGGTGACGCGTCAGCATGGAACGGAAAGTCCTTTCACAGGCGCTTATTGTGAGTCGCATTCGCCGGGCCTATATGCCTGTATCTGCTGCGGGACCAGGTTGTTCAGTTCAGAAGGCAAATTTGATTCACGTTCAGGATGGCCCAGCTTTACTGAACCGGTTGCTCCGGGTGTGATACGCTATGTATCCGACCGCAGTTACGGAATGCAAAGGATCGAAGTATTATGTAATGTTTGCAATGCCCATTTAGGACATGTGTTTCCCGATGGACCCAAACCATCAGGTTTGCGCTTCTGCATTAATTCTGCTTCCCTGCAAAAAATAGAAGAAACGCCATTAATAACTGATACGGGTCTGCAGGCAGCTACCTTCGGCGGCGGATGTTTCTGGTGCATTGAGGCCATTATGGATGAAGTGCATGGGATTACACAGGTTGTTTCAGGATATGCAGGCGGAGAAATAAAAGATCCCACTTACCGCCAGGTATGCAATGGAAATACCGGCCATGCAGAAGTGGTGCAGGTTCATTTTGATCCCGCAGTAGTTACTTATGCCGACCTGCTCAGGATCTTCCTGGTGATGCACAATCCAACAACAAAGAACAGGCAGGGCGCTGATGTGGGCACCCAATACCGATCCATCATCCTTTTTCATAATCCGGAACAGGAGACTACAGCAAGGCTGGTGATCAGCGAACTGCAAACCTATTTTGATCAGCCCATTGTAACTGAAGTAAAGCCTCTTACTATATTTTACAAAGCAGAGGAAGGCCACCAGCAATATTATAAAAGCGGGCCGGATAAACCTTATTGCCAATCTGTCATCAATCCAAAGCTGGCAAAGCTCAGGTCTTATTTTTCAGAGCACCTGAAAAAGAAGGAGCCGGTTGATAACAGGCATTAAAGAGAAAGGCTCCAATGAGGAGCCTTTTTATTATATGGGTGATGGTACGACCAGATCCATTGATACATTATTTTTCCTGGCACAGATCAATTCAGCCACTCGCTGAAACGCTCGATGCGCATGCCTTCGCTAAAGCCAAGGATCACTGATTTGGTTCCACCGCCGATCAGTCCACCTACAAAAGCGCCAGCCGGTCCACCATTGGCACCGTCGATCGCACCTGCAAGGGCACCGGTTGCATCATGACGGATCACTGCATTGGCATTGAAATGCGTTTGAACAAGTGGATCTCCCATCCAGCATGGAGCTGCTGTAAGGTATTCATTCCAGCTTTGCGCATGTCCATACCAGTAAGAAGCTGAGTGCTTTGCAGTTCCGATAGCAGCAAGTATGATTACCACCTCCGTTGAATCATTCAAAGAAGTAGTGGCCTGCTCTTTCAGGTCATCGCACTGAGCCTGAAAATTACCAAGCCCCGAAGCGCTGCTTTCTGTAATGAAAAGATCAAGGTTGGCAAGCAGACTGTTGGCTGCAGGAGAAAGGTCATCAGAATACATCATGTCATTGTTCTCCAGCTTTTCCTGGAAATATGCAATCGGATTCTGAAACTCGTAGCCATGTTTTACAAAGAAGGCACGGATACAGGTGTCAGCAGCGTAAGCAAATGAAGGCTTATCGCAAAAATCCATTGTTTGCATGCTGTTATAAAACCTTTCCATTAATTCATTGTGCAGGAAACCGATGGAATCATAATAATTAATAATGTCACCGGTAAAGATCGGGCCGCCAGGGGTTACAGGAGTAACAAATACGGGGCGGGTTCCTGCACTGCCTACCTGGGGGCGAACCATATCATCCTTGGTACAGGAAAATAAAAACAGGGTTACAGAGCAGATGATGATCAGCTTTTTCATAGAGGATGGTTGAATTTAATGTTGTGCATTAGGACAATCCCGCATGCAACAAACGGAGACAAATGTATCTGCAGGGGCCGCTATATAAAATCGTAGAAGTACCCCTTTAAGGGTAAATACTTAGGAGTTATCGGCCTAACCACCCTGGCTGAACCTAAAAAATGTCCATTAACCAAATCGCTATCAAGGCCTTAAACCATTCTGCTTTTTTATATACAACTCTTTTGTCCATACCATAACGATCACAAGCAGGGGCACGGAAAGAACCAGGCCCCACCCGCCTATGAGAGCAGCCATGACCAGTTGTGAAATAATGATCAGTGCGGGTGGAATGTCCAGCATCCGTTTTTGCACCATTGGTGTAATGAAGTTGCTTTCGATGGTTTGGATCAGGATATATAAGCAAGCGACCAGCAGAGCTGTTGTAGGACTTTGCATGAGCGCTACCAGTACTGCGGGGATCATGGCGATGAGGGGTCCGAAGTTTGGAATGAAATTGAGCAGGCCTGCGATGAGTGCAAGCGCCAGCCACATAGGAACACCTAACGAAACAAGGCCAATAGAGGTAAGGATGAAAACCACCAGCATGGCAAACAGCATTCCTTTCAGCCACTTTTTCAGGCTTTCGCCTGTTTCATCCAGGATGGATTCCGCCTCCGCTTTTCCTTTGGGTGGAACCAAATTGATGATGCCTTTTTTATAAGATGCCGGTGCTACTGTAAAAAAGATGCCCAGGAAAATGATCACATACACGTCACCAAGCACCGTAAAGGAAGAACGGAAAAAACGTGTTGCCGAACCCTGTGCACTTTTAGCAGTCTGGGGATCTGATATTTTTTCCACTGCTGCCCTGCCCATGGAGGATTTGTTCAACTGGGCCTTTGCATTATCGATTGTCTTTGGCAGGGTTTCCCTTAGCTCCGCCAGTTGCGCCTGGGCCTTGGAGCCGATCATCCAGAAAAGCAAAACCAGCAGGATCAAAGTGGTCAGCACCGCAATTGCCATTGAGGCTTTGGAACTCAATTTGGCCTTGCGTTGTATCAAACCGCTAAGTCCACGGAAGAACACAGCGATCAGGATGCCCGCAAGGATCAGGAGCAGCACATTGAATATGGCGCCTGCCAGCCAGATGAGCAGTACAATGAGGGCGAAGATCCCGCCGGTGATCCATACCTTTTCCGGGAAAGTGGGCTCTTTCTTAGGGGCAGGCTGCCTGTCATCCTGAATCATAAGTTTTGCTTTTTGTATTTGAAGATAGGTGGGTTTATGGTTTCTTGTTTATGGTTTTTTGTTTCTGGTTCTTTACGGGCATCGGGCATTTTTGTAATTCCATTAGCGTAAAATTTCACGCAAAGACGCAAAGAAAGCAAAGACGCAAAGGAATAGAGACTTAAGAGTGCAGACTTAAGAGTAGAGACTTGAGAAGTGGAGTGATGATAGAAAGAGTTTCTCGGGAGTTCAGATGATAGACTATAGATGAGAGAGTTAAGAGTTGGAAAGTAGATAGGATAGTTGAGACTGGATAGATGAAAGTTGAGTGATGATTTATGAATGCTCCCTGGCCTAAGCCAACTCCGTTTCAATTGACCCTCCCGACCTGTCATCCTGAGCCGAAGGCGTAGGCTCTAAATCTTCAACCTTCAACGCCCATAGTATCAATAAGCCCAAATACTTTCAGAAAAGGTCCAGCGCCTCATTTTGTGGTTGAATGATATGACTGTAGCATTAAAAGCCTGCCAACAAAATTCAGCGCCTGCAGTATCACCGAATAAGACCAGTTGTAGATTAGGATATGACAGAAGTCAATAGTGAGCTTATTAAAGCCAAGAAAGACTGAACTCTTAAGTGAAGGTCGATACACACAATGAAAGACTGTTGTGCGGTGGCCCGGCCGGTCTACGCGGAGCGATTAGACCCGGCCTTGATCTTTTTGCTCTACTTTTTGTATCAAGACAAAAAGTAGAAAAAACCGCATAAGAAGACAGTGCGGAAAAGAGAGCGAGAGCGAGGGAATACTTAAGAGTGCAGACTTCAGAGTAGAGACTTAAGAATATAGCATACAATTAGAAAGATGATTCGTTCTTTTTGCTGCTTGTGAAGACACAAGCAGGGACGGCGTAAGACGCAGAAACCACAACCAAACCTAAACAAGTCTAAACAAGATCACCCAGCGTGCAGCGTTATGCTTCGGATTCCGCTCTAACTTAATAAACGATCCTTATGTTTACGATCAGCAAGCTTCCCAGATTTGTAGATTACCTGAATAGTTACTACCACCATCTTTACGAAGTCTATGCAGGTAAGCTCACCGAGCTTTTTCCAAGTTACGACGGCAGCGAGGCAAACCTTGCCGTTCAGGATTCGGAAGAAGGTTCGTCGGAAGAAAAAGAGCAGGTAATGACCTTGTGGAAGCAATTCGAGTAAGATCAGAAAACATGTTCAGGGACTGATCAATTTTTACTTCGGTTCTTTCAACAGGAAAATCAATTTTTTTCCTGAATGGCAATTTACAAGCATAATGAAAGCAACCTTTATTGCCTACCTGCTCATTCTTCCAAAAACAACAATAAAAAGATTGATAATAAAGGACTGATCTGATGCCCAAACAGGCATCCTGTCCTGTAAAATTTAAATTCCTCTCTAGTGTAATTGGATAACCTTCCGGCTCAGTATCGACAACCGGGGAAGGAGCCGCATCTTTTACGCATATTCAACGGTTTGTCTCAGCATTACATATGGATTTCTTCATTCCTGCCAAAGCATTTTTCCATCTCACCTGGTGATCTTTGAAACGTTACCAGCCTATAGCGACTGAAGCCACCATCCAGGATAAGATTTTACAGATTGCTTACGATTCCCTTTTCCCGTCTGGCTTAAGCATCAAATCCCGAAGAATCTAAAACAATTCTATACCCAAAAAGCTCCTCTGGAATTTGCTTTGTAATGAGCCCTGAAAGTGACTTGATTTTACAGAAAACAACAATGAAATAATGGATTAACCCGGGTTATATAAGAAGTAGTCTATACCTGTATCCTGAAGGAAATAAAGGCGTTCGTTAAATCTGTAAAATCAATTTTCCTTTTATGAAGCTGTTGTTGAGTTTTAACGAATAGCTACATATTCGCGGCGACCTTTTTGCGTTATTAAGCTGTACAATGTGACCCTCGAAAATGAAGAAACTGATCCCCGTAACCTGCTTCTTTGCTGTTCTCCTGCTTGTAGTGACAGGATGCATTAAATCTGTTGCGAACGATAAGCATTTTTATAATAATACATCATTTCACTCCCGAGCACCTGGAGCATCGGCCAGGGATTTCCTTTCAGACACCATTTATAATTCACTTGTTGTGGAGATCCAATATATGAAAGGAATAGAGCCGGATGAAGAAGCATTGGGTTACCTGCGCAGTTTTTTAATGAAGCACCTGCGAAAACCAGGTGGCATTACCATGGTCAAAAAACAGATCGACAGCCAAAGCCACGCCCTGACCAGGGAGGCTGTGATCAGTCTTGAAAAACAAAACCGGGAGCATTTCACCAACGCAGCAACGCTTACCATGTACCTGCTTTATGCTAATGGGTCTCATCTCGACACCAATTTACTTGGAATGGCATACCGCAATACTTCCACTGTCATTTTTGGAAAACAGATCATGCAGAACTCCAATATGGAAGGGAAGCCCTCGCGAACTCAATTGGAAGCATCAGTGCTGCTGCATGAAGCAGGTCATTTATTAGGATTGATCAATCCAAAGAAAAAAGGTGCAAAAAGCCATGACGATGATGAGCATCCCGGCCATTGCAAAAACAGGAACTGCCTGATGTATCACGCAATAGATGTGGAAGATAAATTCAGTTTGATCAGGATCCGCGCAAACATTCCGAAACTTGACCGTAACTGTCTGGCCATGATCAAAGCCAACGGCGGGAAGCTTTAATTGATCAGGAGACTTTAAAAACCAGTTTCCTAAAAATATTTATTCCTGTGTAAACCAGATTGATTGTATCATTGAAAAACCCACCGGGAGCGGTGGGTTTTCTATTTTAAATCAGCTTAAAGGTTTGCTTCATGCTTCTCATCATTGTTTTGGTTGACCATTGCCCTGGAACAATGATTCGCCTGATGGAATAAAGCGGGTTGTCCGTGCTTTTCTTTTCACTTAACTGGAAGGCAGCACGCACTTCATATTTTTTGAGTCCTTCAACGGCCTGTTCATTCCAAAGCCCGAAAGGATAAGCAAAGTACCGGACCGGTTTTCCTGTAATGGATTCGATCTTTTGCGTTGGCTTTACAACCTGGCGGTCGTATTCTTCCGCAGGAAGCTTTTTCATATTCTGGTGGTCATAAGTATGGCTTTCAACCGCATGGCCTGCATCGGAAAGGCCTTTGATCTGTTCAGTGGTCATGTAGTTGGGGCGATTGATAGAAACGGTCATGAGGAAGAAGACTCCTTTGAAACCATGTTGCTCCAGAACCGGCCGCGCAATGGTGGCATGCTCGGCTCTTGTATCGTCAAAGGTGATCATCACCGGCTTTGAAGGCAACGGCGTTCCATTTGTCAGGTAATCGTACAACTGGTCGGGAAGTACAGAATGATAGCCACTGTCTGCCAGCGTTTTCATCTGCTCCCGGAAGGCATCCTCGCTGACAGTGTAGTCGCCGATCTTTCCAATGTTGGTGATGCGGTGGTAACAAAGTATAGGCACTTCCTTACGGTCTTCAGGACGCACTTTTTCTTTGGCGGCTGTTGTTTTACCAGTCTGCTGTGTCGAATCGGATGCAGTGGATTGTGCCGGTGGCGAAACGTGTTCCGGTTCCTTTGTATTGCAGTTCAGTGTGAGGGCGCACAATAATAACAGGAAGGCAAAAAAGCGGTTGGTGTTCTTCATTTCTTGGATTTTAGCGCATTCCACATGGCGGATTGCTTCTTGAGGGCGAAAAGATATTGATAATTTTTTATTTGTAAAATGTGTTTCGGCGGGAAGGGAAGAAGAAGCCGCGAGCTTTGAGCTTCGAGCTGCGAGCGGAGCGTACTTCTTTAATCTTAACCGCAAAGAGCACAAAGTGCGCAAAGAGACGCAAAGGAATACAGGCTGCGATCCGCCCGGCTGATTCGAGCCCTAAGCTGCTCATCAAGAATCTAGAAAATCATTCAATTGAAACCGGAATTAAATCATTGCAACAGGTAAAAGCTCGAGGCTCGAAGCTCGCAGCTCGAAGCCTCTCTATCGTAACAACGAAATCGCTCCCGATCCCTGCACCTTCTTGTTCCGGTAAGGATCCACACCTTCCATAACCCAGTAATAGGTACCGAAAGGCAGCGGCTTGCCATTGGCTGTGCCATCCCAGAAACGTCCAAGTGCACTTGTCTGGTAGACCATCTGCCCCCAACGATTGAAGATTTTTATTTTTTCGATATTCATGGTGCCTTCCACTTCAATCCGGAAAAGATCATTGATGCCATCACCATTCGGAGAAAATGCATTAGGCGCTTTGATCTTTACTTCAGGTGGAGGAAGAATATTGACGGTGACCGGCAGGATCAAAAAACAGCCTGAAGCGTTGGCGCCCCTGATATAATAGGTTCCAGGCACCCCGATCGCATCCGGCCTGGCTTGCGGCTGTGTAGCAATGGCATCTGTCCAATAGGTAAAATTCAAACCTGCTGTGTTGACAACCTGCCTGAGGTCAATAGTTTCCGGGTAAGTAACAGGTGCCGGATTGGTAACAGCAAAAGAAGGATTTGGAACAACAGTTACCTGGACGGGTCTTGATATGGAGCAACCGGAAACCTGTTCGCCCCTGATATAATAAGTTCCTGAAAGGGTTACTGCCTGTGGTGAATTTACAGGTTGTGACAAGGCTGCATCCTGCCAGTAAGTAAAAGTGAATCCGGCAGAACTTCCCTGCGTTACAGATGCATGTGTAAGATCGGCGCTTGCACAGGCATTGATACTGTTTGTCACCATGGATACTGTATTCAGGCTGACAGGTTTGATATCATAACAGCCAAGTGAATTGGCGCCTTTAATATAATAGGTGCCGCTGGTGGTAACAGAAAACGGATTGGTCATGGGGCTTGTTGCCGTACTGTTTGTCCAGTAGGTAAAGTTCAGGCCGGGATCACTTCCGGCTGTAATAGCTGGAAGCGTCAGGTTTACACCCCCGGGACCGCAAGCTGATGCAACGGGAACCACTACAAGATTAGGCAACGGCCGAATCAAAACTCCGATCGGCTTAATATCAGTACACCCGCTTGCATTGATCGCTTTGATATAATAAGTTCCTGAAGTGGTGATGCTGGAAGGTTGGGGAACAAAATTATTCCCTGCAAAATCTGTGTAATAGGAAAAGGTCAGGCCTGCCGAACTCCCGGAGGTCACCGACGGCGCGGTAAGATTTGCTCCAGGGTTAAAACAAGCCTTTATTGAATCCGGAACTGAAAGCTCCAATACTTCTGGTGAAGCATTAATGGTGGTGAACAGGGTATCCTGGCAACCAAGGCCTGGGTAGGGAATTACCTCAAGGGCATAGATGGTATTGTGTGCCGGTGCAGGACTGATCAGAAGGTCATTGGAAGTGCCAAGCAAAGTGGTCATTGTCTGATCGTACCAGCGGTATTCCTTGAACCCGAAAGGCGCTTTCAGAACAACTGAATCTGTTCCGAGGCAATAAGAGTTTCCGCTCACGGGAGAGGCGCAGTTCTCGTAAATATCCAGGTAGGCATAACCGAAATGGCCTCCTAAAGTGCAATCATTGTTCGTGAATTCCAGCCTGACTGTTTTACCAGCGTACCCATTCAGGTTAATGGTCACCGGCGACCAGGGTTTGAAATAGACGTTCTGTGCATTGGTTGAAAGCTCGAAACCAGGAAGATCAGGAGAAGCTATAAATTCAAATGAAGCGCAATTGATGTATTCATTGGAGCTGACGTCAAACACCTGGGCGGTAAACTTTGGTTGCTGAAAAGCAGCGTGGTTGGGATTCTCAATCACAACTGCATAACTGTAAACAATGCTGTAGTTATCCTGCCCTTGCGGGATGGTGAACGTGTAGCTGATACGCTCTGCAGCTGACCGTGTATCATTATTACCCAGGCGGATTGAATAGCCACTTCCATTGGGGCAGACCATTGGAAAATTCCCGTAAAAATCGTTTTGGACGGCACCTACATTCTGGTAGATCGTATGAACATCCATAACCGGCCCGGTAGCAGTCAGCGAAAGACTGCCATCAGAAAGGACCATACCGGAAAAACATTCCCAGTTGGAGAAATCACCCATTTCGAAGCCGATATTTGGGGGACAAATATTGGAGCCGATCTGCGCAGTGGAGCGCAGGGCAGAAAGCAACAGCAAAGCCAGTAGCAGGTTCCGGGACTTCGTCCAAATCATCAATTAAATTTAAACTTTTCCTCTTTAGTGAAAAAAGAATTTAAGACAAGGCCTGCCATGGCTAAGCTGCACGCGGGGTCCGGAAAAAACCACTCCAAAACCTGACAGGAATGGGGACCTATGTAAAAATCCAGTCATATCTCCTCCAATGGTGATCAAGGCCCATTTTCAAAAAATCCTGCTGATACAAATCATGAGAGGCTTTCTGCTGCCATGCAAGACCCCGACAAGCAAACCCATCTCCTGTTAAAAAAATGATATTGATAATACCGTGATTTCTATCTAGATTTATGATATAACGATTGTTAACCATGATTGCCGCTTGCCAGATACAGGATCTCGTCTGCAGGATAGCCCAAAACCATGATGCTTCAGCTTACAAGGAATTGTTCTTGGTATACTACGAGCGGTTGTTGAACTTCTCCCTTTCAATTACACGTTGCAAAGAAACTTCCGAGGAAGTTGTATCCGACGTATTTCTGAAGATCTGGACGGCACGCGCCACCCTGCCTGGCATCAGCAACCTTCATTTATACCTTTATGTAAGTGTCAAGAACCATTCGATCAATGCGCTTGGCAAACAGAAAAGACATTATACATTTTCACTGGATGATCTTACGGTTGAACTGAAAAGCATTTATTTCGATCCCGAACAGCTCATGCTCACATCAGAAATGTTTAAACGGATCCGTGCAGCCGTACAGCAGCTTCCCTCCCGCTGCCGGCTTGTATTTAAACTGGTAAAGGAAGATGGTTTGAAATACAGGGAAGTAGCGGAACTCCTTGGCCTCTCCGTAAAAACAGTTGAAACCCAGATGAGCATAGCGCTTAGGAAACTGGGCAAGTCCATTCAATTTGACCTGGAAGGAAGTGTGCCATATCGTTAGATTTCACGCAAAAACGCAGTAAGGGATTTCACACAAAGACGCAGAGGAGGCAAAGACGCAGTTACTTTTTTTTCCAAATTTCATCTCATCTGACTCATAACTAACAACATTCATTTTTCTGAATGCTTACTTATCAAGACTTGTTTGTCATTCATCACTACCTCCTATCGAATCATAAATCTTATTGGTTAATGGTCAAGGAAGTCACGGAACCTGGGATAGGTTAAAAGTTTATACAGGAAAAGCAAGGCGCCTGCTACCTTTAAAACCATGGCAGCATAAAAAACCATATCAGCAAATGGATGATGGGTTATTTTCAAAACAGCACCAATAAAGTGGAGGCAATATCCAAATACCAGCATTGAAATAGCGTAGCGGGTCTTCATACAATGAAATTAATAGATGCCGATGGAACATGATTGCATTTCCCAACATCAAAAAATCGGGCTTCACAAGTATAAACAGAAAAACTAAAAATCGTTGGGAGCTGCGCACCTTTTCCAGTATTCCATGATGGCGCTGATGGTCTTTTCCAGTTCAGCCATGGACTGCTGCTTTACAAAAAACCCCTGGACAGATGAACTGTAAGCGTCAATGACGGCTTTTTGATTGAGTGCGGTAGAGAAGAACAGGTAGGGTATGCATTTTACCTGCAAGGCAGCATCTGTCTTTAATTTTTCCCTGAGTTCAAAGCCATTCAACCTTGGCATATTGATATCTGACAGGATCAGGAAAGGAATGGTATCTACCCTGTTGATGAATTCCAGGGCTTCCACACCATCAAAAAAGAAGATGACCTTATTGGTATAATTCAGTTTTTCAAAAATTTCGGTCAGCATTTCCTGGTCATCAGCATCATCTTCGATAATGATCACAGGTCCATTTTTATTCATGGTGGATTTTCATACTAAAATAGTGTATTTGAGAGTAAAGCAGGTTTTGATGTATGCCTTAATAGTGACCCGCTGGCGAATCTATCCGCAAAGAACGCGAAGGACGCAAAGGGAACACAAAGTTAGATTCTGTATTCTTTGCGCTTCTTTGCGCATTTTTTGTGCTCTTTGGGGTTTGCCACTTTCATCAAACCTATTAACGTTGCATCAAAGTAGATTTCCATAACAATCAATTCATGCGCCCTTTATAAAAAAATATTTCACCTCTTTAAGGGTATCCCGTTTTTTTATTGTCCTTAACCCTGATACAAGCTTTATGTCCGAATTACTGTTCTGGAACCTGCTGGCTAAAAAATTTTCAGGAGAAGCCACTCCCGAAGAACTGGATCAACTCGACGACCTGATGCGCAAGCATCCGGAATGGATGTTTTCTGCCCAGTACCTGCAGGATATCTGGAACCTAGATAAAAATGGAGGCGGCAAGCCACTTGATGCAGAAGCTGCTTTTGCTGCCCATACCGGCTATATGAAGCAGAAAGGCATCAGGCTTGATGGCAGTCCCGATGAAAAAAGAAGTAATGGAAGAAAATGGGTCTTTTATGCTATAGGCGCCGTCCTGCTGTTCTTTTCAATTGGCTATGCTGTCCGCCTCAGTAATGGTTCACCCTCTGTTGCAGCTAAGCAGGTAAGTGAAGTGTCTACTAAAGCAGGATCCCGTTCAAGGCTTGTTTTGCCTGACGGATCCATAGTCTGGCTGAATGCAGGAAGTAAATTGAGTTACCCTGAAGGATTCGGCGCAGACAAAAGAGAAGTAACCCTTAGCGGTGAGGCCTATTTTGATGTAAGGAAGCATTCCATTCCTTTTATTATACATACAAGGCAGATCACCATCAGGGTGCTTGGAACAGAATTCAATGTGAAGTCCTATCCAAATGAAGCCACAACAGAAACCAGCCTTGTACATGGGAGGGTTGAAGTATTTATGGAGGACCGCCCGGGCGAGGTCTTTACTCTAAAACCAAACGAAAAACTGGTGATCGCCAATGAATCAGATACTGCAAGGAAATCGACCTCGTCGAAAGGGTCGCCAACCATTGTGCTTGGGAAGATCAAATTGCTTGAAGACAGCAGCATTGTTGAGACTTCATGGGTTCAGAACCGCCTGGTGTTTCGTGATGAATCATTTGCCAACATTGTGCGCAGCATGGAACGCTGGTACAATGTATCCATCAGCATTGCGGATCCAAAACTGGCGGAAGAAAGGCTTGGCGGAACCTTTGAAAAAGAAACTGTTGTCCAGGCCCTGAAGGCGCTGCAGATCACCACCAGCTTTCAATTTACCATGGACGAAAAAGGAATTACCATCACACAATAAAATGATCAACCTATGCACATTAATTCTTCTTAATGGAAAGCACTTTTACCGCGCATAATGGCGCGCAGATCGTCAAACAATCAACATCTAGTATGATAACAAGAGGAAACATTGCTTATATGAATCACAATACTGATCTAAAAATCTGGAGGTTTATGAAATTAATTGGCGTCTTCCTGCTGTTCTGCCTGCACGTATCTGCAGGTGGCTATACACAGGATAAGGTCACACTGAACATGGAATCTGCCAATCTGAAGAAAGTTCTTAGTGAAATTGAGAAGACAACAAAGTACCGCTTCCTGTATAACGAAGCGCTTTTCAATAATAAATCAAGGGTTGACATTCATGTTACTGATGCCGATATCACGGCAGTACTCAATACCATTTTCGCAGGACGCAACATTGGCTACGAAATGCTTGAGAACAATCTGATCGTTTTAAAAACTGCAATGACCGGTGCAAGGATACAGGTGCAACAGGTGCAGGTAAGCGGAAGAGTTACAGGACAATACGGTGAAGCGCTCGCGGGTGTTTCCGTTTCTGTAAAAGGCACTTCCACCGGCACTTCCACCGATGCCGCCGGTAATTATACCATCTCTGTCCCGGACGGAACCGCAACGCTGGTCTTTTCTTATGTTGGATACCAGACCCAGGAAGTTGCCGTTAACGGCCGCACAGAGATCAATATGTCACTTACATCTTCCGCTTCGCAAATGGAGCAGATCGTTGTGGTGGGTTATGGCACACAACGCAGAAGGGATGTTACAGGTTCAGTGGCTACGGTCAGTGGCAATGAGCTGGCGAAACAACCCGTGCTCACCGCAACGCAGGCTGTTCAGGGACGGGTTGCGGGTGTGCAGGTGATCAGCTCCGGAGCACCAAACGCGCTTCCTATAGTCCGTATCCGCGGTGTGGGCACCATGCTGGCGGGCGCGGATCCTTTATATGTTGTAGATGGTGTGATCACCAACGATATCCGGAACATCAATTCCAATGACATCATCAGCATGGACATCCTGAAAGACGCTTCTGCCACTGCCATCTATGGCATGCGTGCGGCCAATGGTGTGCTGATCATCACCACAAAAAAAGGAAGGACCGGAAGAACGGTTGTTAACTATGATGGCAATGTAGGTGTAAGGGAAGCCTCGAGGCTGGTGAACATGGCAGGCCCTAATCAATATGCCAATTATGTGAACGAAGCAAACGTTTATTATGGCAATGGAGATAGCGTGGTAACCAACGCTCAACTCATGGCAGGCGCCAGTACAGATTGGTATGATGTGATCCTGAAGCGCGGCATGCAGCAGAATCATAACGTATCTCTATCAGGTGGCAGTGAGAGGATCACTTATTTCCTGAGCGCCGGCTTTATCCAGGATGAGGGCATCATTAAGACAAACGATTTCAACCGCTTTACGCTGCGGTCAAACAATGAATACAAATTCGGAACGCTGTTCAGGCTACAGACCCTGCTTTCCTACAGCCGGTTCAACCTGCGCGATGTGAACCTTGACGCATTCAACCTGGCTTACCGTGCCGCTCCTTATGTGGCATCAAAAGTTGGTGAACTGTATGGCAACACATCACTTTCAAACAACATTGGTAATCCTTTGCTGAACCTGGAAAAAAATGATACGCGCCACCTTGGTAACCGACTGCAGGGAACCATTGCTGCCGAACTGAAGCCGCTTTCCTGGATCACTTTCCGCAGCAGCTATGGAGTTGATCTTGACTTCTTCAGGAATACGGACTATGGTTACCGTATCGCCAACACAGGACCCAATAATATTTTCCTTACCGCAGGTGGCAACCAGCTCAGGGACCGCAGCTCGCTGGGAATCACCCAGAATGAAGCCACCAAATGGGTTTGGGATAATACGGTCACTTTTGCAAAAACTTCCGGTGACCATAATTTCAATTTCCTGGTGGGAACCACAGCAGAACAATTCCGTTTCAACAGTCTTGTAGGCAACAGGCTTGAGGTGCCAGAAAGCAGGGACCAGTGGTTCCTGAATGCAGGTTTGCCTGGAAGCGCTACCAACTCCAACTCAGGAGATAAATGGACCAGGAATTCTTACCTGGGAAGGTTGAACTATTCTTTTGCTAATAAATACATGTTCACGGGAACCATCAGGGCAGATGGTACTTCGCGTTTGCCTGAAGATAACAGGTGGGGTTACTTTCCATCTATCGGCCTGGCCTGGGATGTGGCAAGAGAAGATTTTATGGGCAGCCAAAATACATTTGACGCGCTTAAGCTGCGTGCAAGCTGGGGACGTGTAGGTAATGATGGTATCGCCAGCAACCTTTTCTTCCCGCTGGCAACAACGCAGAACAGGGTGTACATTTTGAATGGACAGGAATACCAGGGTATTACATTCGACGACCTTTCCAATTCAAACCTTCAATGGGAAACGACCAGTGAGATCGATTTTGGAATTGATTTCGCTTTCCTGAAAAACAAGCTTAGTGGTACGTTCGATGTATACAGTAAAAAGACAGAAGACGCTTTGATCAACATTTTATTCCCTGGCCAGTTTGTTGGAGACCTTAACAACCAGTTCACTACCAATGCGGCAAGCTTTTCCAACAAAGGTGTTGAATTGAGCCTTAACTGGGCAGCCAGTGCCGGAAGGGATTTCAACTATAACATCGGAGGTAATATTTCTTATAATAAAAATGAGATAACAGGACTGAACGGCGGACAGGCATTGTTCTCAGGTGCCATCGGAGGCAACCAGAGCAACATTACAAAATCGGATAATGGTCAGCCCATTGGAAGCTTCTTTTTATGGGAAGCCATCGGCATCTTTCAATCAGAAGCTGAAATTGATGCTACACCTCACGAGAATGTACGTCCAAGGATCGGTGACCTGATCTATCGCGATGCAAGCGGACCAACAGGAAAGCCTGATGGTATCATTGATGCTTTTGACAGGGTATATGCAGGTTCATACCAGCCGAAGTTCACTTATGGCATCAATGGCGGAGCAACATTCAAGATGTTTGACTTTAGCCTGAACACATATGGAACCGCTGGTGGAAAGATCTACAATGGTAAAAAAGCAGCAAGGGTGGATACAAGGGATAATATCGAAACAGAAGTTGCAAAGAACCGCTGGACGCCGAACAACAGGAACACCGGCATTCCAAGAGCAAACCTGAATCAGCTTCCTGCTTCTACCTACTTCCTTGAAAAAGGTGATTTCTTCAGGATCAACAACCTGACAATTGGCTTCACCCTTCCGGAAAGTACTTTATCAAGGTTTAAATTGCAGAATGTCCGCCTTTATGTAACAGCACAGAACCTGGCGACCTTTACAAGTTACAGTGGTTTCTCACCTGAGATCAGCAAAAGCACCAGTACGCTGGACCAGGGTATTGAACTGGGTATCTATCCTACGACAAGGACTTTTGCCTTTGGTGTGAACCTTGGATTTTAATTGAATAACCGATCAAAGAAAAGAAATGAAAAAAATGACTAAGTATAAATTGATCCTGTTGGCTGCAATGCCCCTGCTGGCCATGATTGGATGTAAAAAAGATTTCCTTGAGGTGGACCCGCAAGGACAATTGACCGAGGTGCAGGCGCTGAGTGATCCAGATGCCGCAAGCAGGGTTGTGGGCGGTGTATACAACAGCCTTTATTTTGGAGGATTCGACGCCACCACTGTTGGATTTCTTTGGGTGATCGCACTTGATGTTGCATCCGATGACGGAGATAAGGGAAGTACGCCTTCCGATTTCGGACCGGCCGGCGAAATAGATAATTTCACCTACACTCCAAATAATTTCATCTTCAATAATATCTGGAGAGGACATTATATTGCCATTGCGCGTGCCAACCGCGCTATCGACCTGCTGGAGAAAAGCACCTTCGATGCGACAACCAAAAACAGGTTGCTGGGAGAAGTGCGGTTCCTGCGCGGGATGTATTATTTCAACCTGGTGCGCTTCTTTGGCGGCGTACCGCTGGTGCTGCGCGTACCTACTGATGCCAATGAGCTGAACACAGATGAATTCCAGACAAGGGCTACCAAGCAACAGGTGTATGATGTGATCGTGGCGGACCTTCAGTTTGCAGTGAATAACCTGCCTTTGAAAGGTGATCCTTTAACACAGACAGGACGTGCTAACAAAGGTGCTGCGCAGGCTTACCTTTCCAAGGTTTACCTGTACCTGCAGAACTGGCAAATGGCTTATGACCTTTCACAGGCTGTTATCAACTCCGGTAAATACGGATTGGTTCAGAACTATGCATACATCTTCAGGGAAAGACCAGTTGGCGGAGACGGTGGCAATAATAATATTGAATCCATCTTTGAAGTGAATACAGGTATCAATGCCGGTGAGAATGCGGTAAGCCCGCTGTACAGCAATGGACAGGGCGCACGTTCAAGAGGCGGATGGAATGACCTTGGTTTTGGATTCAACAATCCGACACAGGACCTTGCCAATGCCTATGAGCCAGGTGACACCCGTAGAAACGCAACGATCATCTTTATTAATCCAACTGTCGCGGGCAACAGTCCTGGCACCGTGCTTTGGGATGGTTTCAGGATCCCTTCACAGGATTCGGTTGAGAACCAGCGTTACAATTACAAAGCATACCACAGTGCGCTACAGGAATCTCCGCAGCTGACAAATAACAAGGACACCAAACCAAAGAACATCAGGCTGATGCGTTATGCCGAAGTATTACTGATCAATGCGGAAGCAGCTGCACGCCTGAACAACACAGGTGAAGCTTTTAATAAGTTAAGCCTTGTACGTGCACGCGCCAACCTGGCCCCTGTTCCGGGAACACTGGATAATGTTTTGAAAGAAAGAAGGGTTGAACTTGCGATGGAACAGGACCGTTTCTTTGACCTTGTGCGAACTGGAAGAGCGGCTGCTGTTTTGGGACCAAGAGGATTCCAGGCCGGTAAGCACGAAGTATTTCCCATCCCGCAGGAGCAGAGAGACCTGAGTGGAGGTAGACTTGCACAAAATCCAGGTTATTAAAAATTAAAAAATGAAGCATATGATCAATACATATAAAAATGGATCAGCAGCATTGCTGCTGGCAGCGGGTGTAATCTTTTCAGGCTGCACCAAGCCAAAAACAGACGATGATTTTCCAAAAGGTGATCCGCCGCCAATTGGCGCCTACACCAATTCAAGCGAGATCGCTTCGGCAGACCTGGTTGCGTATTTCCCTTTCAATGGAAATGTGAATGATGAAAAAAATGGTGTTACAGGTGGCACGCTGAGAGGGAACGGAAGCTTTACTACGGGTCTTAAAGGACAGGCTTACCAGGGTGGCAGCACGGCATTCATTGGTTATACCAACTCCGGACCTATTGCCACACTCAGCAGCTTCACCACATCTTTCTGGATCAACACCGCGAAGCATGATGGTGGTGCACAAGGCATTTTTGCATTGCCCAGGCAGGATGGTTCTTTCTGGAGCAATTTCTTTGTGATCCTTGAAGGGAACAACAGTTCCAGCAACAGGATGCAGCTGAAACTGCATTTTGAAAAGCATGTAACACCTTCTGTTCCCAATTCGGAGCATTGGATCGATCCGCCATCAGGCGTGCGACCTGATAATATGTATGGCGCCTGGAGACAGGTAACCTATACTTATAACGCAGCTACATCGCAGGTTGGATTCTATGCCAATGGCCAGCCTATTGACCTGGGCGCTGATGCCATCAGGAAAAGCGGTGTAGGTAATGAATTGCTTGGAGCGCTCTCCTTCAAGGATGCATCCAAATTCGTGATCGGTGGTTTCCAGAACCACCTGGGTGCACCGTTCAATGGACTGGAACCCTGGATGCTGAGTTATACAGGCAAACTTGACGAGATGCGTTTTTATAAAAGAGCGCTTACCAGCCAGGAAGTACTGGCACTGTACCAGCTGGAGCGTCAGGGCAGATAATTTGTTTTTTTACTGGAGGCTGCTTAAGGCGGCCTCCATTTTTTTACCTGGAACCATGATAAAAAGACTGACCCTTACCTTACCTGTCATTTTATTAATGATCTTTTCATGCAGTGATAAAGATCCTGAACCTGCTCCTCCACCAGCTACGCCTTTCAATCATACCGGCACAACAGTGAATGGTGCCGGCAACGGCACACAGCAATATGTGAACACCAGTGTGAACCCGGTGATCAGGTTTTCATTCAACCAACCGGTAAAGCGAGCTACTGCAACAGGTAATATTTCTTTTACAGAGGCATCGGGAAGCACGGTGAACATCACCACCAATTTTGAAAACGGCGACAGCAGCATTGTGCTGCGCCCTTCAATTCCATTAAAAGCATTTACCACTTATTCCATTGTTGTTTCATCATCAGGATTTCAATCTGCATCGGGATCAACACTACAGAATTCAGTCAACTTCAGCCTGCGCACTGGTATTGACTCAAGTGACAAGTTCCCTCGTATCTCCGACAATGAACTTCTTGACCTGGTGCAAAGGCAAACGCTGAAATATTTTTATGAATTCGGCCACCCGGTTTCCGGCCTTGCACGTGAACGCAATACCTCAGGAGACCTTGTGACTTCAGGCGGCAGCGGCTTTGGCATCATGGCACTGGTCGTTGGCATGCACCGGCAGTTTATTACAAGAGCGGAAGGCCTTGCACGGTTGCAAAAGATCGTAGGCTTTTTAAAAAATACAGCACAAACATTCCATGGCGCATTCCCGCACTGGTTGAATGGAGCAAATGGAGTAGCGATCCCTTTCAGCGCCAATGATAACGGCGCGGACCTGGTTGAAACTTCTTACCTTATGCAGGGACTATTAACTGCAAGGCAATATTTCAATAGCGCGGACCCTGCTGAAGCAACACTTCGAAACGACATTAATACTTTATACAATAACGTTGAATGGAGCTGGTTCAGAAAGAATGGAGAAAATGTCCTGTACTGGCACTGGTCTCCTAACCTTGGCTGGATCATGAACCACCAGGTGCGTGGATGGAATGAAGCGCTGATGACCTATGTACTGGCTGCTTCTTCACCCACCCATTCCATTCCTAAAGTTGTTTATGACAACGGCTGGGCAAGGAACGGCGCGATGGTGAATGGCAATCATTACTATGGCATCCAGCTTCCCCTGGGTGAGCCTTACGGGGGACCTTTGTTTTTTGCGCATTATTCATTTCTAGGAATCAATCCAACAGACCTTACCGATGCTTATGCCAATTACTGGACGCAGAATAAGAATCATACGCTGATCAATTACAATTACTGCAGGATCAACCCGAGGGGATATTATGGGTACAGCGACTCGGTGTGGGGATTAACAGCAAGTGATATTCCGAACAGCTATACGGCCAGCTCGCCTACCAATGATGTTGGTGTGATCGCACCAACTGCCGCTCTTTCATCCATGCCTTATACGCCAACAGAATCAATGCAGGCTTTGAAATTTTTTTATTACAAACTGGGAGACAGGATATGGAAAGAGTATGGTTTTGTAGATGCCTTTTCTTTGAAGGATCCATGGTTTGCCAATTCCTTCCTTGCCATCGATCAGGGACCGATCATTATCATGATCGAGAACTACAGGAGCGGATTGCTGTGGAATCTTTTTATGAGTTGCCCTGAGGTAAAGACCGGCATGCGCAGCCTTGGATTCCAGGGTCCTAACTTATAGCAGCATTAAAATAAAAGCAGATCCTATTTTACATGATAACCAGACATATTTTTATCGTTCTTGCTGTTTGCTTTTCACTTTCAACAGCAGCTCAAAAAAAGAAGCCTGAAACAAAAAGGACCGGTGGTATTCCTATCACCGGACTTGTAAAGGATTTATCTGATACAGCCCTTCTTGAACTTGTTCAAAAACAAACCTTCCGTTATTTCTGGGATTTCGCCCATCCTGTTTCAGGTCTTTCCAGGGAGAGAAGCAATGTGGCTTTCAATTATGGAGGTGAGGTTGTTACTTCTGGTGGCAGCGGCTTTGGCGTAATGGCCATCATTGTTGCAGCGGACCGCGGATGGATCACCCGTGATACAGCCGTGAAGCATTTACTGAAAATGGTGCGCTTCCTCTGGAATGCCAATGCCTATCATGGTGTGTTCCCCCACTGGCTTGATGGCGCTACCGGGAAGACCATTCCATTCAGCCGCAGGGATGATGGTGGTGACCTTGTTGAAACAGCCTACCTGCTGCAGGGGCTTCTTTGTGCAAGACAATATTTTAATGGCGATAACCCGATGGAAAGACAGTTGCGCGACCGCATCAACTGGATCTGGGGTGAAACAGAATGGAACTGGTACACCAAAGGAGAAGATGTGCTTTACTGGCACTGGTCACCTAATTACGGCTGGGCCATGAATCACCAGATCAAAGGTTACAACGAATGCCTTATCACCTATATTCTTGCAGCCTCGGCGGAACGTTATCCTGTCAGCGCCAATGTTTACCACAGGGGCTGGGCGCAAAGCAATTTCTTTAAGAACGGAAAAACGTTTTATGGAACAACCTTGCCGCTTGGATTTGATTATGGCGGACCACTGTTCTTTTCTCATTACTCATTTCTTGGATTGGACCCCCGGGGCCTGAAGGACCAGTATGCGGATTACTGGGAACAAAACAGGAACCATACTTTGATCAACCGTGCATACAGCATTGAAAATCCAAAAAAATATAAAGGCTATGGGGAGCATGCCTGGGGATTGACCGCCAGTGACAGTTGGGTAGGTTATGCTGCCCATTCACCAACGGAAGACCTGGGAGTGATATCTCCCACCGCCGCCCTTTCAGCTTTTCCTTATACGCCTGAATATTCCATGCAGGCGCTGAAGCATTTTTATTTCAACCTTGGAGACAGGCTATGGAGTGAATATGGTTTTATAGATGCGTACAGCGAATCAAAGAACTGGTATGCCTCGTCGCACCTGGCCATTGACCAGGGGCCGATCATTGTAATGATCGAGAATCACCGGACTGGCTTGTTATGGAAATTATTTATGAGTTGCCCTGAAATACAGGCAGGCTTGAAAAAACTGGGTTTTGAAAGTCCGTGGCTGAAGAATTAAACCTCCGAGGCTTTTTTCCTAAATTTTTAAAGATGAAATCATCCTGTTTCTTTGTTGTTTGCATCCTTTCCCTTTGTTTTTTTTCTGCAAGTGGCCAGGGAAAAACCTATTGCAATCCAACCAATATTGATTACGGCTACACCCCCATCCCAAATTTCAGTGAATGGGGAAAGCACCGCAGTACAGCGGATCCTGTGATCACGCTGTACAAAGGGGATTACTATCTTTTTTCTACCAACCAGTGGGGTTATTGGTGGAGTCCGGATATGCTGAACTGGAATTTTGTTTCCAGATCCTTTCTAAAGCCTTACCACCAAGTTTACGATGACCTTTGCGCGCCTGCGGTATGGGTGCAGGGTGATACCATGCTTGTTTTCGGTTCCACCTATTCTTCCAATTTTCCAATCTGGATGAGCACCAACCCCAAAGGAAACATCTGGAAAGAAGCTGTTGATTCATTTGAAATGGGGGGCTGGGACCCCGGTTTTTTTCTTGATGATGATGGAAAGCTTTACATGTATAACGGAAGCAGCAACCGCTACCCGCTTTATGGCATGGAAGTGAACCGTAAAACATTTCAGCCGATAGGATACCGTAAAGAAATGTACCTGCTGGAACAATGGAAGTACGGCTGGCAGCGATTTGGAGAATACCTTGACAATACTTTTCTCGATCCTTTTATTGAAGGCGCTACGGTGAACAAGCACAATGGAAAATACTACCTGCAATACGGTGCGCCGGGAACTGAATTCAGTGGCTATGCCGAAGGCGTTGTTGTGGCCGATCATCCGCTTGGGCCCTATACGCCGCAGCCTCACAATCCTTTTGCTTATAAACCCGGGGGCTTTGCAAGGGGCGCCGGGCATGGAGCATCATTCCAGGACAAATGGGGCAACTGGTGGCATGTAGGCACCACTGTCGTTTCCGTAAAAAATGTATTTGAAAGAAGAATATCATTCTGGCCAGCAGGCTTTGATAAAGATGATGTAATGTATTGCAATACCGCCTTCGGTGATTATCCTCATTATATGCCCGAAGGCAAAGTAGATCACCTTCAATCACAATGGACAGGATGGATGCTGCTCAATTATAATAAACCCGTTCAGGTATCTTCTACCCTGGGTAATTACAATGCCAATGGGGCCGTAGATGAAAATATCAAAACGTACTGGAGCGCGGCCACAGGCAACCGTGGTGAATGGATCCAGTCGGACCTGGGTGCTTTGTCAACTGTTCATGCCGTGCAGATCAATTATGCCGACCAGGATGCTGAATTCCTGGGTAAATCAAAAGATGTTTTTCATCGTTACAGGCTTCATTATTCAACCGATGGAAAAACCTGGAAGCTGCTGGTGGATCAATCCAATAACCGCAAAGATGTGCCGCATGAATACGTAGAACTGCAAAAGCCTGTTTCAGCACGGTACATCAGGCTGGAGAACATACAGATGCCTACAGGAAAATTTGCTGTCAGCGGCCTGCGTATCTTTGGAAAAGGGGCTGGCGCGTTACCTGATACGGTGCAGAATTTTATTGTCCTGCGCACTGAGTCGGACAAGCGCAGCAGCTGGATCAAATGGCGTCCTGTGAACAATGCTTTTGCTTACAACATTTATACAGGCATTGCACCGGATAAATTATATAACTGTATCATGGTTCACAGCAGCAATGAATATTATTTTAAAGGAATGGATAAAGACCTGCCTTATTATTTCCAGATAGAGGCCATCAACGAAAATGGTGTTTCAGCAAGAACTGCGGTTTTACGCGTTAATTAAAACCCAGAAACACATACGTACATAAAGTAATCAAGAAACAAAACTCTTTTAAAAATCTCTTTTGACCATTCATAATCTTTCAACATGCTAAGAAAAATTCTCATTGGATCGGCGCTTCTCCTCTCCCATTTGTCTTGGGCCCAGACAGATACAAAGATGAATGCTTTTGTTACTGGCCTGATGGCTCGGATGACCCTGGAAGAAAAGATCGGGCAACTGAATCTCCCTTCAATAGGCTTTGATGTAACAGGACCCATTCTCAGTCAGAATGTGCATGAGAACATCAGGAAAGGAAATGTTGGAGGTGTATTCAACACTTTTACTCCACAGGCCGTACGCAAGTTGCAGGACATTGCCGTAAAAGAAACAAGACTGAAGATCCCGCTCCTATTTGGATTTGACGTGATCCATGGACACCGGACTATTTTTCCAATACCGCTTGGACTTTCAGCATCCTGGGATACCGCGATGATCAGGAGAACAGCAAGGGTAGCTGCTGAAGAAGCTGCAGCAGATGGGTTGAACTGGACTTTCTCTCCAATGGTGGACATTGCACGCGATCCACGCTGGGGCCGGATTGCGGAAGGTGCAGGTGAAGACATTTACCTTGGCTCCCTCATTGCAAGGGCCATGGTAAAAGGCTACCAGGGTGATGATCTTTCAAAAGATAATACCATTCTTGCCTGTGTTAAGCATTTTGCATTGTATGGTGCTGCAGAAGCAGGAAGGGATTATAATACCGTTGACATGAGTGAACGCAGGATGTTCCAGGAATACCTGCCTCCTTATAAAGCAGCCATTGATGCAGGCGCCGCAACTGTAATGACCTCTTTCAATGAAATAAATGGTGTTCCGGCAACTGGCAACAAATGGCTGATGACAGATCTGTTGCGCAGGCAATGGGGATTCAAAGGATTCATTGTAACGGATTATACTGCCATCAATGAAATGATCCAGCATGGTGTGGGGAACGAACAGGAAGTTGGCCGGCTTTCACTGGCTGCAGGTGTTGATATGGACATGGTAGGTGAAGTTTTCCTGAAACATACGAAGCAGCTGGTCACAGATAAAAAAATATCTGTGTCGCTCATCGATGCAGCATGCAGAAGGATCCTTGAGGCCAAATACAAACTGGGCCTTTTCACCGATCCTTATCGTTACATCAATGAAAGCAGGCCTGCGCAGGTAATGATGACGCCTGAAAAGATTGAACTGGCAAGGGATGCCGCCCGTAAAAGCATGGTACTTTTGAAGAATGACGGCAATGTACTTCCGCTTGCGTCCAACAGGCGCATTGCCTTTATCGGGCCACTGGTGAAAACACAGCGCGACCTGATCGGCAACTGGAGCGGGGCAGGCGAAGGCAACAAGGCTGTCAGCTTATGGGATGCGCTTCAAAAACAATTTGCAGGCAATACATTCCAGTATGCAAAAGGCGCCAACCTGCTTGAAGATACGAACATTATCAAAAAGATCAATCCACATGGCGCCATGATCATCCCGGACAGCTTGTCCCCTCAGCAATTGCTTGACCAGGCGGTGCAGATTGCCAACAATTCCGATGTGATCGTTGCAGTACTGGGAGAATCATTTACCATGAGTGGTGAAGCAGCCAGCAGGAGCAATATTGAATTACCAGAAAACCAGAAGGCTTTACTAAGAACATTGAAAGCAACAGGTAAACCTGTTGTGCTGGTATTAATGAACGGGCGGCCGCTGGCGCTTCAATGGGAACACGACAACCTGCAGGCTATCCTTGAAACCTGGTTCCCGGGAACTGCGGGGGGTGATGCTATTACCGATGTACTTTTTGGAAAGTACAATCCTTCCGGAAAGCTCTCGGCTACTTTTCCAAGGAATGTTGGACAGGTGCCTATCTATTACAATGCAAGAAATACCGGACGGCCTTTTGATGAAAACCAGAAGTATACTTCTAAATACCTTGATGTTCCCAACACGCCGTTATATGCATTCGGACATGGATTAAGCTACACAACTTTCAGCTATGGTGATATCAGTTTAAGCAACAGCACACTGAAGGGGGCCGGAAAGATCACTGCCACCATCAGTGTTACCAACAATGGAAGCTACGATGGTGAAGAGACCGTGCAGCTTTACCTGCGCGACATGGTGGGTTCCGTGACAAGGCCGGTGAAAGAATTGAAAGATTTTCAGAAAGTGTTCCTCCGCCGCGGAGAAAGCAAACAGGTAAGCTTTACCATAGATGTGGAAGACCTGAAGTTCTATGATATCAATATGAAATGGACTGCTGAACCCGGAGAATTCAGGGTTTTTATTGGCGGCAGTTCTGACCAGGTAAAGGAAGCTTCTTTTACTTACAGCAAATGATCAATTGAAAAAGGCTGGCTGAAATGATTCAGCCAGCCTTTTTATACGTATAACCGTTTCAGCTTTTATTCAGCATCGGAACGCCACGGCGGCAGAACTGCAGGGCAAGTCCCCAGGGGTCGCGCATCATTACAAGGTGCGAACCATCACCTGTTCTTACTTCTGTTACATAAGATGCCCCTGCATGCAGCATTCTTTCCTTATCCCTCTCCGGATCATGTGATACAAATGCTATATGAAGGATCAATGGATCCATTGCATTATAATCAGGAACCATCGCGGCTTTATTCCGGTAGATCTCAAGCATCACCTGGCCGCTGTCATCACCAAGAAAAATGGTCTGGCTTTCATCTCCAACTTCACGCACCACCTGCATCCCAAGATGCTGCTGGTACCATGTCTTTATTGCTGCAGGATCAGCTACATTCAAAGCAAGGTGTTCTATTTTCATCCGGATATTTACACGGGTCTTTTGGCAGCTGGTACCAGATCGGTCAGTTCAGAAATCTTTACAGGTCTTCCCTTTTCAATGGACGTGCGTGCAGCCACACCAATGAGCAGCGACATGGCACCATCTCTTGTTCCGGCCATATGTTTGAAAGGATCAGGTTTGCCGGGATTACGGAATATCAGGTCCTGCATGCGGTTGTCTCCACCTCCATGCCCGCTCTTGTATTTGGGAACCTTGACTGATTTAAAACCTTTTTTGAAATTATCAGAAACAATGATCTCTTCAAACCCAACAGCGGTCTCATTTTTATTGTTACTCATTTCAAGCGCATGCCTTTCATCCTGCGAGATCTTTTCAATGCTGCCATCCTGGAATGGGATATCCTGCCAGGTATCGATCCTGCCATTCTTTCCATTAAAGCTCAGACGCCATCCTTCGTAAGGAGAGTAGGTTGTAAGAGAATAATTTACTGTCACGCCGTTAGCATAAACGATCTGCGCGGACATTTTATCATAGATGTCGATCTCCTCGCGGAAGACACAATTATCCCTCACATACCCATCATACTTTTCATTGTTCACATACAGGTTCACCAGGTTCTGGTCTTTCGTGATGTCCCAGAAATAAGGACACTGGCTCTTGTAGTTGCAGTCGCGGCAGCGTGGGCCACGGAAAGGGCCGTTCTTGCCATAGTTCTCAAGCTTTCCATATGCAGTGACTTCCACCGGGTCGGAATCAAGCCACCAGTTCAGCAGGTCGAAATGGTGAGTGGCCTTGTGCACCCAAAGTGATCCGCCATGTTTTTTGATACCATGCCAGCGGCGGAAGTAATCAGCTCCGTGATAGGTATTGAGGTACCAGTTAAAATCAACTGAAGTGACGGGTCCAACGCGCTGCGCTGTCAGCAATTCCTTTACCTTGGTCATGTGCGGACTGTGCCTGTAATTGAAAGCAACAACAACCTTTCTTCCTGTACGCTTCTCCGCGTCCAGTATCGCCTGGCATTTGATTTCATCAGTGGTCATTGGCTTTTCGGTGATCACATCTGACCCGGCTTCAAGTGCTTTGATGATCTGATCGTGGTGCTGTGAATCCATCGTGGTTACGATCACCACTTCAGGCTTTTGCTTTGACAGCATTTCATCAAAGCTGGTAAATGTTGGACAGTTCACACCGATCCTTGTTTTTGCATAGGCTACACGGCCTGCATTCACATCGCAAAGCCCTACAAATTCCACCAGGTCACCAAAACTTGATTGTACGGTACGGCCCCAGAAACTGGTGCCGCGTGCGCCGGTGCCCACCAATGCTATGCGCTTCTTCGCCATTGGCTGCGCTAAAGATGTTAATGGTCCTGCAACGAGAGATCCAAGTGCAGCAATTGATGTTGTATTGATAAAGTCACGTCTTTTCATATGCAGTGTTTTATAATAGTATCTGTATCGTTATTAAAGGTCAACTCTTTTCATTCTTGGCGCCATCAAATGCATGATGGTCCATGCGATCAGATAGGCAGAGCCGCAAATAATGAACATGATATAGTATCCCGTTTCAATCTGACCAAGTGCTTTATAATGATCGAACAATCCTCCAGCGAGTTTGGCGATGAGAATGCCTCCAAGGCCGCCGGCCATTCCACCAATGCCGGTAACAGAAGCCACCGTTCTTTTAGGAAACATATCTGAAACCGTTGTGAAGATGTTGGCTGACCATGCCTGGTGTGCGGATGCAGCAAGACCAATGATGGCAACTGCAAGCCACATGTTCACCGTACCTAATAATTGTGCAAACACAACAGGGATCACAAAGAATGCATAGATCAGCATGGATGTCTTTCTCGCCCTGAAAACCGGCCAGCCTTTTTTAATGAAGTACATTGGAAGCCATCCTCCACCGATGCTCCCAAACGTAGCCATGGTGTAAACCAGTGCAACCGGCAAGGCAACATCAGTTCCCTGGATACCATACTCTGCTTTCAGAAATGCGGGAAGCCAGAATAAGTAAAACCACCAGATCGGATCAGTCAAAAATTTACCAAGCACGAAAGCCCAGGTCTGGCGAAAACCAAGTAAGCGGAACCATGATGTTTTTTTCTGGGGTTCAATATTCGCGAGCAGGTCCGGAGTGGTCAACGGAGCGGTCTGTCCTTCATCAAGATCGCTGTGTATGTAATCATACTCTGCTTTTTTCAGCTTCTTGTGTTTTGAAGGGATCTCGTATAAAGCGTACCAGAAGATCAGCCAGATAAAACCAATAGCACCTGTAATGATGAAAGCCCATTGCCAGCCCCATTCCTGTGCAATGAATGGAACCGTCAGCGGAGCGGTGATCGCCCCGATATTAGATCCCGAATTAAAAATTCCGGTCGCAAGCGCCCTTTCTTTTTTTGGAAACCATTCCGCTGTTGTTTTGATGGCAGCAGGGAAATTACCTGCTTCACTTACACCAAGTGCAGACCTTGCAATAACAAAACCCAGGGTTGATTTTACAAGAGCATGCCCCATTGCGGCGAAGCTCCATGCCAGTATCGAAATGGCATATCCTGTCTTTGTACCTAACTTGTCGATCAAACCACCCACGAACAACATACCAATGGCATAGGACAGCTGGAACGCGATCACGATGTTACTGTAGTCAGTTTCTGTCCATTGAAATTCCTTTTCAAGGTCGTTCTTTAACAAACTGATCACCGCCCGGTCAAGGTAGTTGATGGTTGTTGCGAAAAATACCAGGGCGCAAATGGTCCACCGGTACCTGCCTATCGCCTCCTGCTGCTGGTTGAACGCCGATGCTAAATTTTGAGAGTTCTGTTCGATCATGAATCTTTTTTAAAAGTCAGTCAATGAAGGTCTATCCAGGTTTTTCAAAAGGTCAGAAAATTGCCAGTGAAGAAAACATCACAATGGCAAAGGAGACAGATTTTTGCTTTTGCTCTTCGCACTATGCTATTTTAAGGTCGGTAGCGGAAGATACATAAGTTAGTGACTTCAATACAATTCAATTGAATGTCGGGTAAACCAATATCATCAACAGATCACTGTTCAAATGGGTACCAAGTAACTAAGGTGCTACTTCCCTGATCAGTGCTAACGCCTTTTCAGTTTCCTTTTGTATATCGCCGTATCTTTTTCCTTCGATCCTTTCCTTCGAAACCAGCTTGCTGCCCATGCCTACCGCTACCACTCCCGATTTGAACCATGTTGAAAGATTTTCCTTTTCAACCTCCACGCCACCTGTTGGCATGAACCGGATGCCCGGGAAAAGTTCTTTGATCGCTGTGATGTAAGATGGTCCAAGGATATTTCCCGGAAAGATCTTAACCAGGGTAGCACCTGCCTGTTCTGCAGTTGCGATCTCTGTTGGCGTCATGCATCCGGGTATCCATAGCAATCCGGCCTGGTGTGTGACTGAAGCTACTTCCGGATTTACAGTAGGACAAACAATATAATCTGCGCCTGCATTAATAAAATCATTTGCCTGCTCCGGTGTCTTGATCGTTCCAATACCCAGCTGCATCCCGGGCATGGAAGCTGCAGCTTTTTTCATCTGGACAAAATTCTCCAAAGCCCTTGTGCCCCTGTTGGTGTATTCCACCATTCTGATACCTGCAGCGTATAATGCTTTCAATATCTCCGAACTTACTTCCGGGCTGTCGTGGTAATATAAAGGCAGTAATTTCTGGGCTAACAGTCCCTGGATCGTCCTTTCTTTAAGATGCATGCGTTGTGTATAATTTCTTGATCTCGTCTGCTGATTTAGTTGTCGCGTCTCCTTTTACAAACAATTTGCTGAAGGCTGCCGCCGCCGAGAAATTGATCGTTTCCTGTGGAGGAAGGCGATGGTAATTTCCATAGATCAATCCAGCCATGAAGGTATCTCCACTTCCTACTTTGTCAATGATCCTGTCTGTGCCATGCTCTGAAGAAACATGCATTTGGTCACCTGTAAAAAGTGATGCATAATACTGGATGCCATTACCCTGGTCAAACCGGAAGGTGTTGGCCACCTGGGTGCATTTAGGAAATGCTTTCATGATGGCTGCTGATGTTCGTGCGGATTGCTCCAGGTAACTTTCTTTATCTGGCGACATTTTGGAACTTACTGCCATGCCAAGCATTTTTTCCGCAGCCCAGATATTGCCCATCACAAGGTTGCAATATTGAACAAGGTCGGGCATGATGTCAACAGGCTGCGCTCCGTATTGCCACAATTTTGCCCGGTAATTCAGGTCAACTGAAATAGTAATATTCTTTGATGATGCCGCTTCCAGCGCTTCCCTGCATACCAGGGCGGCATGCGCATTAAGCGCAGGACTGATAGCGCTGAAATGAAACCAGCTTACACCTTCCAGCACATTATCCCAATCAACCTCTCCCGGCTTCAGGTCCCAGAATGATGAATGTGCCCGGTCATAGATCACACCCGCAGCTTTAAGATCTGCACCCTGGGGAAGAAAATAAGAGCCTATCCGGCTACCCGAAAACTGAATGCGCGAACTGTCGATCCTTTTACTTTCTATAAAATCAATGATCTCATGCGAAAGATAATGATCCGGAAGTGCAGTGCAATAGGCAACAGGCACTTTCCATAATGCCAGCGCGGTTGCTGCATTCAGTTCGGCGCCGCCGATAAATACAGGCATCGAACGATCAGAAATCCATTTACCGCCCAATTCTGGCGAATAGCGCAGCAGGAGCTCTCCAAAGCAAAGCACCTTGCTCATATTGCTTTTACCAGTTTAGTGGCGCCTGCTTCCTTCCAGTTAAAATACGAGGCGGCATTGTTGTAACAAATATCCTGGACCAGTTTGCCAACCCAGTCCATATCATTAGGCAGCTCACCATTCTCAATCTCTGTTCCTAATAAATTGCAAAGTATCCTTCTGAAATATTCGTGTCTTGGATAAGATAAGAAACTCCTTGAATCAGTCAGCATTCCAATAAAGCGGCTTAATAAGCCCATGTTGGAAAGAGCATTGAGTTGCTTGATCATGCCATCTTTCTGATCAAGGAACCACCAGCCGGAACCATATTGAATTTTTCCGGGCACAGATCCATCATTGAAATTCCCGATCATGGTCGCCATCAGCTCATTGTCTGCCGGGTTCAGATTATAAAGAATGGTCCTTGCCAGTTGATTGCTGCTATCGAGCCTGTCAAGGAAAGTTGCCAGGGCCCTTCCCTGTGTAAAGTCGCCGATGGAATCCCAGCCTGTATCAGGTCCTAACTGGCGCAGCATGCGCGAGTTGTTGTTACGCAGTGCGCCAAGATGGTATTGCTGCACCCAGTTCTTTTCGTGATCCCAGACAGCGAAAATATAGAGCATGGCTGAACGGAACTTCAGCTTTTCTTCAAGTGACAGTTCTTTCGCGCTCCTGATCTTGTTGAAGATGGAACTGATCTCGTTATCTGTATAAGGTTCGGCATAAATCTGTTCCAGCCCGTGATCTGATACGGAACAGTTCATGCTTGCAAAATAATCATGTCTTTGCTTCAGTGCATCAAGATAACCGCTGAAGTCGTGGATGCTGGTATTGGCTGATGCTTCAAGCTTTGATAAATAGGTATTGAACCCGGCTGCGTCATCAACATTCATGGCCTTGTCAGGACGGAAAGCAGGAAGAATGCGCACCTCGAATCCATCATCTGCGATCTTGCGGTGGTGTTCTAAGTTATCAACAGGATCATCCGTTGTGCAGACCACTTTCACATTCATTTTCGTTAGCAGGCCGCGTACAGAATATTCCGGTGTCTGAAGTTTTGCTGTGGCCTCATCGTAGACTTTTCTTGCAGTATCCTTGTTCAGGATCTGGTCGATGTCAAAATAACGCTGAAGCTCCAGGTGTGTCCAATGGTATAATGGATTTCTCAATGTATAAGGGACCGTTTCAGCCCATTTCTGGAATTTCTCGGCATCTGATTTATTTCCGGTGCAATAAGATTCGTGCACCCCATTGGTGCGCATGGCCCTCCATTTGTAATGATCCCCATACAGCCAGGCCTGGGTCAGGTTCTCGAAATTCAGGTCCGATGCGATCTGGTCCGGAGGTAAATGGCAATGGTAATCGATGACCGGCATTTCTTTCGCATAGCTATGGTAAAGCTTCTGCGCCGTTGCCGTTTGTAATAAAAAATTTTCGTCGAGAAATTTTTTCATGTAACAAGTATTTTTGCCCACTCCTTCAATGCTGGAGATAGGCCAGTTCGTTTTCTTAAGACCGGTGCTGATGGCCGAAGATTATTTATAAACTTACACCCCTTTTCCAGGGGATGAAATCATCCTGTCCGTTACGGATAGAAGCTACTTCAATTTCACCGCTTGCGGCTTTGATCACATGTTCCAGGATGCGTTCACCGGCCTGCTCAATGGTCTCTTCTCCTTCAATAATGGTCCCGGTGTTAATGTCGATGATATCATGCATCTTCTGGAATAAGATCGTATTGCTGGCCAGCTTAATTACCGGCGCTACAGGATTCCCTGTAGGTGTGCCAAGTCCTGTTGTAAATAAAACAACATTGGCGCCAGAGCCTACTTCGGCTGTAGTGCTTTCCACGTCATTCCCTGGAGTGCACAGTAAATTCAAACCAGGCTTTGTCACCATTTCAGGGTAATCAAGGATGTCAACTACAGGCGATGTTCCTCCCTTCTTTGCAGCGCCTGCTGATTTGATGGCATCAGTGATCAGGCCATCTTTAATGTTGCCTGGTGAAGGGTTCATATCAAAACCGCTGCCCGCATCTTTTGCGCGCTGGGCGTAAGTGCGCATCAGGTGGCCAAATCGTTGTGCCGCTTGTTCACTTACACAACGGTCGCTGATGTTCTGCTCAACACCGCAAAGCTCAGGAAATTCTGAAAGGATCACTGTGCCGCCCAGTGCTACAAGCAGATCGGACGTGTACCCGATTGCAGGATTGGCGGATATGCCGCTAAAGCCATCAGAGCCGCCACACTCAAGACCAATACAAAGCTTGCTCAACGGAGCAGGTTTCCGCTCGTTGGCATTAGCCTGCACCAGGCCGGCAAATGTTTGCTTGATGGCCTGTGCAATCAGTTCCGATTCTGTACCTACTTTCTGTTGCTCCAGTATATAAAGAGGCTTTTTGAAATGAGGATCACGTTTTGCAATTTCATCCTGCAACATCTGCACCTGTGCGTTCTGGCAACCGAGACTGAGTACGGTAGCCCCGGCTACATTGGAATGAGTAATGTATCCTGCAAGCAGGCCACAAAGCGCTTGTGCATCCTGTCTTGTTCCACCGCAGCCGCCATCATGGTTCAGGAATTTGATGCCATCAACGTTAGGAAACAATCGTTGCTGTTTTGATGCTTCGCTGGTCGTTGTAATGTCAGCGGCAAGTATCTCATCCAGGGACTTTCCGCTTTTATATAGCTCGATCAACCTGCTTACTTCAACTTTATTATCCTTGGTGCGTCCATAACCCAACTGGTCTACAAGTGCTTCACGCAAAACATCCAGGTTGCGGTTCTCGCAAAAAACAAGTGGCACTACAAGCCAGTAGTTGGCTGTGCCTACTTTACCGTCAGGACGGTGAAAGCCCATAAACGTCCTGTCTTTAAATTTTGAAACATCAGGACGTTGCCATTCCAGCTTCCTTTCACCGATCTCGAATCCGTGTGCCGCGTGTTTCAGGTTCGATGTTGTGATCACACCACCCTTCGAAATTGGTTTTTCAGCTTTTCCAACCAGTACGCCATACATGGTCACTTCATCACCGGGATTCAGATCCTCGGTCACGAATTTATGTTTTGCCGGAACTCTTGTTGGCAATTTAAATGAATAGCCATTGTAGCTGACCTCCTCACCTTCTTCAAGGTTAGCAAGTGCTACAAGAACGTTATCCGCAGGATGAACTTTTGTCACACGGTGTTTCATGCTGCTACATATGTTTTTAAAATACTGGTTTCAATTACGTCTTTGATATCTCCCTGCATGATCATATTCAGCTTATCGGTCACTGCCTGTGCAAAACCAGGAAGGTTATTCAGATCTTCACCCCAGAAAGCCACGTCACGTAAAACTTCTCCAACAAGACCTGCAGTAGTTAGGCCGGCCCACCGCTTGTAAAAAGTTTCCGCCATATCATCCTGGATGGGGTAAGCTTCTCCATTCAGGTCTCCGTAGTATTTTCCGCCTTTCACACTTGTGGGTTTCAGGAAGTACAGGTAAGCCGCAAATCCTGTCGCGATCAGTTCAGGAACAGTATCATTTTGCTCATAATGCTTCAGCAGAACAGGGATGCAACGCAGCTTCATCTTGGAACTGTATTGCATGGTAATGCTGATCCACTGGTGCCTGATATGGGGGTTTCGGAAACGGTCAAGCACTTTGCTTCCAAATTCCCTGGCAACAGCGATGTCTGTTTTGTATGGGATGGAAGGAGCAATTTCCTGTTGCATCAAATGAGCAATAAAGGAAGCGATTGTTTCATCATCCATCGCCTGCTTCACGGTTTCGCAGCCTGCAAGAAATGCAAGTCCGCAACTTAAAGTATGTGTTCCGTTCAGCAGTCTTAATTTTAATTCACGGTAGATATCAATATCGGGCTCAATGATCACACCGGGATCAGCATCTGCGAATGACAGCACTTTCCTGACAGTTTCATCCCCTTCGATGGCCCAAAGCCTGTAAACTTCGGACATGATGAGCAACTGGTCAGAAAAACCAAGTGATGCTTCCAGTGAGGCTTGTACTGTTGCATCCGGCTTACCCGGAACAATGCGGTCAACAAGTGAATTGCAGAACCGGTTATGGTTCTCAAGCCATTCAATGAATTCTGTTTCAAGCGCATTCAGGTGGGCAAGTTCCAGTACGATCGATTCCAGCTTTTTTCCATTGTCCGGGATCAGCTCTGTTGGTACGATCACCATGCCGCTCTTACTGCTGCCTTCAAATGCTTTGAAGCGTTCATGAAGAAAGGCCAGCAGCTTGCCAGGAAATGAAGTTGGAGGATGGCGGCGGATGTCATCATTCACCAGCTGAATGCCCACTTCCGTTGTATTGGAAATGATCACTTCCATGTTGGGGTTATGTGCGCATTCAAGGATCTGCTCCCATTGTTCCGCTGCACTCAGTACCCTGCTGATGGAAGCATTCACAATATTCTCTTCCACTTTATTTCCGTTCTCCAATCCACGCACGCAAACGGTATAAAGGCCATCCTGTTTGTCAAAGGCGGATGAATCGCCTTGCGAAGTTGATTTTATCACAACAATGCGCCCGTTGAAAATGCCTTTGCGGTTGGCTTTGTCAATAAAATAATCCGGGAGGCCGCGAAGCAGAACACCGGTTCCAAACTGCAATACTTTTTCCGGTAATTCAAAAAGGGATTCTTCCGGCACGGACATGGCCTCGGAACTGATGTTCTTTACTGTATAACGGGACAAGATCATACAACATTTTTAAATTCCAGGACAGAAATGCAGCAAGCAACGATCCTGGTTTCTATGATTCAATTTTGGGCACCAATCTGATACTACAAGTTAACCTTCACGGTTACGACAACCATCATGAACCCTTCTGCTTTAATTTACGAACCGGCGACTGCCTGATCATCCATTTTACAAGGTCCATTGCGGCAGCATGATTGGTATATTCGGCCGGCAGTTTCCTGCCATCGATGTATTCATTATAGATCCATGGATCCCCGATCACCAGCACACTGCCCCTGCCGTACTTTGCCGTAGCGATCACTGATTTGTTTTCCTTTTGCAGTACCGTCTGCGCTGGTTCTTTTACCTGCAGCGTAGCCAGTTCTTTAATGAAAAGCTTTCTGGCGTTCGGGAAAATGGAATGGCCTGGTGGCACAGCTACAGCACCCTGTTCAAATGTGTCGCGGATCACCAGGTTATAGTTATCCTTATTGAAACTGATACCGAAAGTTAATGCAAGCAGGTTGAAGCGGTCAAGTTCCGCATTCCCTGCATCATTGCCCATCAGCAGCAATACACCCCCGGCCTTTACCCAATCAGCAATCACCTTTACATCTTCCGGTTTCATGAAATTTGGCTGCGCTGTTTCTTTTTCGGTATCCGGGTCAACAATGATGTACATGCTTGCGTCCTTCAGTTTTTCTGCCGTTGGCGCTGATTTCAGTGTGCGCGTACTGGCGCCATGCATGCGGAACAGGTCGCCCAGCATGGAAAACCCTCCGTTGGAACGGTCGTCCCAGGTATAATGGAAAGGAACGGACCTGTCGCCTTCCTTTTTCCATTCGTTATTGTAATAGTTATCCAGCAGAACGGTCTTGCCCACGCCGGCCATCTGCTGCGGATACATTTCCATTTCAACAGCTGCATTAATAAAAGCGCCCATGCCTTTTGGATCATTCACCACAACCGGCTCGCTCATGTAATAAGCAAAGCTTCCATCCCTGTAAGGCTTGCCACCCAGTCCAGATACGGAAACAGTTCCGTGCAGGTTGGTTTGTCCGTTTTCCTGTATCAGAAAAGCCCTTCTTGCTCCATCATACCCGACCCTGGCATTGGCCCAGTACCTGAATGGCAGGTAACCCATACGAACCCCTTTTGCCAAAGTGTATACAAGCATGGAAGTAGCAGATGCCTCATAATAATTCCGTGGTTCCATTTTTTTGTCTACTACATCATACCATAATCCTGTGCGCATGTCCTGAACAGCAGTAACGGCAGCGGCAAAACGGTTTAGAATGGAAATGATGGAATCCCTTCCCGGGTGGTTCTCTGGAAAATGATCCAGGGCATCCACCATGGCCATTCCATACCAGCCCAGAGCGCGTCCCCAGAAGTGAGGCGACTGGCCGGTTGTTTTATTGGCCCATAGCTGTTCGCGGCTTTCATCCCATCCATGATAAAGCAGCCCGGTTTTTGGATCACGGGCATGACGTTCCATCAGGATGAATTGCTTTGCAATGTCATTGAATGCTGTATCCTCTCCAAACACCTTTGCGTATTCAGCATAGAATGGCTGCCCCATGTAAAGTCCATCAAGCCACATTTGAGATGGATAAATTTTCTTATGCCAGAAACCGCCTTCAGATGTACGGGGATGGTTCTTTAACTGGTCGCGTAACAGCGCTGCAGCCTTCTTATATTTTTCTTTTCCTGTTACCCTGTAAAGCAGTAGGATCTGTTTTCCGTTGTTGAGATGGTCAATGTTGAAGTCATCATATTTATAACCCTTGATGGATCCATCTTCCTGCACATAAAAATCCATGCTCTTCTGGATGTAACGGAAATAATCTGCGTTGCCGGTTGCGGTCCAGATGCCTTCAATGCCTTTCAGGATCACTCCCTGGTCATAGCTCCATTTAGCGGGCTGGCCAGGCTTCATGGTAAATGAATCCTTCCACAGATTCATAGCAGTAGCTGCAAGCTTTTGCGCATTGCTTTGAGCTGCTCCACTTGCTGAAATAAATAAGATCGTGATGGCTAATAAATACTTCATTCGAAATTTTTTTGATGCAACAATAGAAGAGAACACTAATCGGTTTTAATAGCCGCTTCAGTGGCTCCAAATCCAAAAGCTACACCTTTTTTTGCCTTTGTGGCATCAGTTCCGTTCAATTGGATCCCCATGCTTTTATCACCTGTGATATTCAGCATCACTTCAGAATCGGAATGGTAACGGATGCGGTCAAGAACAATGTTTTTGCTGTTATGAATATTCATCACCGGATCGGTCTCTCGTGTCAGCAATTGTACATTGCGTAATGTGATGCCTGTCCCTTCCGTCATATCCAGTCCTTTTTTGGCCTGGATCACCATGTTCTCCATTACAATATTCTGCACATTCATTTCAGGAAGGCCCCTTACGAAAATTGCTTTTTCCGCGCCGTTGGCCACTACATTGTTGATGTAAATGTTTCTGAACTGGGGCGTCTCTTCGCTTACAGGCTGGGTCTCCACTTTCGGAGGCTCGCGCTTTTCACCGGCCAGTACGATAGGATCTTTTGCTGCATAGTACATATCAAAGAGGATCGCCTCGCCAACGATATCCTTCATTGTGATGTTATTGATATAAATGTTCTCTACAATTCCGCCCCGGCCTCTTGTTGTCTTGAAGCGCAGCCCGATATCCGTACCGATAAAGGTGCAGTTATCAACATAGATATTCCTTGCACCGCCGCTCATTTCACTTCCGATCACAAAACCGCCGTGTGCAGAATAGACTGTTGAATTACGCACGGTAACATTTTCCGTAGGCATGCCACGCTTTCTGCCTTCTTTGTCGCGGCCCGATTTGATGCAGATGCCATCATCGCCTACATCGAATGTAGAATTATCGATCAGTACATTCTTGCAGCTTTCAAGGTCAATGCCGTCGCCATTCTGCGCATACCATGGATTTTTTACCTGCACGTTACGCACTGTAATGTGTTCGCTCATAAGCGGGTGCAGGCACCAGGCCGCTGAATTCTGGAAAGTGACCCCTTCCAGCAGGATTTTTTTACTGTTTGTGATCACCAGCAGGTTCGGCCTCAGGAAATCTTTGATCGAAGCATAGAATTCCGGCGTCTTTTCAGGACTGATCTGGCCGGGATTGCTCATGGCTGTTGCAGCCTTGAAAGATTCGCTGGGATACCAGGTCTTTTTATCATCGCTCAAAACGCCACCTGATGCTACCAGCTTTTTCCATTGTGATTCTGTTTGCTTGTCTTTTTTTACAGACCGCCATGCGGCGCCATTACCGTCAATGATGCCAAAACCGGTGATCGCGATGTTGGAAGCGTTGGTAGCCCAAATGGGCGACTGGTTGCGCATCTGCGGCAGGCCCTCCCAATTGCTTGCAACCAGTTGGTACTGGCTTTTGTCGTCCGTAAAAAGAAGCATAGCGTTCTTTTGCAGGTGCAGGTTCACATTGCTTTTGATCTCAACCGGTCCGGTTAGCCACTGGCCTGTTGGAATTAACACAACGCCACCGCCTTTTTTACTGCAGGCATCAATGGCAGCGTTAATACTTTTGGTGTTGAGGGTAACGCCGTCTGGCTTTGCGCCATAACGGACGATGCTGAATGTATCTTTTTTGAATTGCGGCAGCAATACTGCAGGCAGCCTGGACTTCTGTGCCCAAAGAAGGCAGGAAAAAGAAATACCTGCCAGAGACAAGAGGAGTTTTTTCATATAGCTTTATAATCTTGATCAGAAAAAAAGGCGATCCCGGTCAAACCGGAAGCCTTTACATAACGATCACTTTAATCTATGTCGTATAAAGGCGCCTGAAGGCAACACTTCGCATAACAAGTCTAAACAGATATTACCTACCGGCAAGGCTTTTCAGGGGGTTTATTTACGCAATCGTTACCGAAAACGTTGCCGGGAACGGCAGTACCTTGATAGGGGAAGGCATAATGAAAAAAAGGTCAGGCAACTGATAAAATATCTGACATAAAGATTTTCGCTCGAATAAATCAAACTTGCATTTTACTTATCTGACAAAAGAAAAAATGATGGAAAACACTTATCAAAAATTCTGAGCAAACAGCAAATTACAGTAGCCTGAAATAACCGGGAAAGGGTTGCATAAATTATAGTATTCCGGAAGAAACCTTACCCTTGATCTTTAAAGGCAATGCTGCCTTATTTATCTCTGCCAATTACCTTCGCTTTTTGCTTCTAAAATGCACAGTCAATCCTCCCTGTATCATTGCATTTTTGCAATAAGCTTTGCTTAAGCCCTTGGATTTGTCTCCCCAAAATGGGGTAACGAGGCCATCAGTAGCGATAAGAAATCTACTTATTCCACAATAAATGCTAAAGAAATCTTAAAGCTTTTAACAGTTTTTGTGATGGCCGGATTTTTGCCAATGCCGATCGCTCTCATCTTTGAACACCATTCAATCCATCATTTTTACGAACACTAAAATCTATGAAAAATTTCAAGCTTCCCGTCCTGATTTCCGGCCTGATGCTGCTGGCTGCTTCGTGCAGAAAAGATGATTTTAAATCAGAGATTCCCGCTGTTCCAGCGGAACAGAATGTAACAACTGAAAAATGGACCGCACTTGGCAACTGGTCAAGTTCACAGGCCGAAAAAACCACAACTTATTTTACCAGCATACCTGATTCAGCCATTACTGCTGATATAGCGAAGGCAGGGATGGTACTGGTGTACAAAAAAGTTGGCGCCACTGTTCAGTCATTACCTCTTCAGGATGGCAATGTATCCTGGCACTACCAGGTTTCAAATGGTTCCATCCGCATCAACAGCGAGAACAACATTGAATCTAATCTGTCAGAGGCCTTGTTCTCCTATTTTGTAATCACCCCTGGAAAGCTTACCCAGCTGGAGGCCGCCGGAAAGACAAAATTGGATTTGCTAGACCTGCCTTATGACCAGGCTGTTGCGATCCTGAAGTAAGATCCATTGATTTCCCAATCCTGAATTGATCAACCATCATTAGAATTCCTTTTAAACCACCAATATGAGGATCCAGATTTTTAAGTGTGTTTTATTTTTTATAGTGGCTACCGGTTCTATGTACTCCATACAGGCACAGCTTCCTAATGCCAACAGTTTCTCCGGCCAGGTAAACTATACCGGCTATTACAAATATGGTGTCAATATGAATTTCACGCCCGGGTGGAATGCAGAACACAACGCCACAATATCAATAGGAAACCCTTCTATCAATGTAAAAGGGGTGGGCCTTAGAACTTACAGGGTTCCACTTTACGACGACTTCCTGAGCGCCTGGGGTGTTGGCATTGAATTGCCGAAATTCCGGTTCTATGCCAACCTTGGCGCTGATGACCATACCGCTTTTGTGGGCCAGCCTTCTCCTGAGCACAGGGAAACCGTGACCTATCCTGGCAGCCCGGAACAATCCAAATCCTTCAAGAACCTTTTTGAACCGATCTGGCTCGATGCAGGTCAGACCCAGATCAATCCCAATAACTATTACGCCAAGTATATGTACGATGTAGTGACTACTTACGGTCAATACATCAAGTTCTGGGAAGTGATGAATGAGCCTGATTTTACTTATACTGCTTCAGGATGGGCAGACACCTGGATGACCAGGAACCCCACACCGGATGAACTTCCTGCTTTGCGTGCGCCGATCTTTCATTACATAAGGATGCTGCGTATTTCATGGGAAGTTGTAAAAAGATTACAGCCTACTGACCTGGTTTGCGTAGGGGGACTTGGTTACAGGGGCTTTTTGGATGCGATCCTGAGGAATACAGACAATCCAACTGATGGATCTGTAAACGGCAGCTACCCACTGAAAGGCGGAGCCTACTTCGATGTGATCAGCTTCCATAATTACCCGATGTACGATGTAAGGATTGGCAACCGCAATTCTGACAAAGCCGCTGCTGCCTTTATCCATGCAAAAAACCTGATGGAAAATGTAGCTGTCAATCATGGTTACAACGGCTCACAATATCCAAGAAAACAATTTATCAGTACTGAAACTGGTATCTCTCGCACTATGCAGGGTGATACCTGGGGCTCGGTTGAAGGACAAAGAAACTTTGCGATCAAAACTTCTGTTCTTTCCCAGAAGAACAACATCCGCCAGGTATACTGGTATAAATTAAGTGATGGAAGCAATGCAAACGACCAGCACGACCAGATGGGTATGTACTACGACCTTAGTTATACCTCACAATACAATCAGGTTCCTACAGACCAGGGTAAAGCATTTAAAACAACTTCAGACCTGCTTTATGGCAAGACCTATGATGCGGGAATGACAGCAGTCCTGGCGCTGCCCTCCACAGTGGAAGGAGCTGCCTTCCGCGGTGCTGACGGAACCTTTACTTACGTGCTTTGGGCTAAGACAGTGCTTGATGTGAATGAAACTGCGGCGGCTGTTTACAGCTTTCCTTCTTCCATTATGTCAGGGACCAACGTGGTTAGAAAAGAATGGGATTTTGCCTATACCAACGCGTCGGTAACAATTCCAAAGACAGGCATTGCCCTGACCGGTTCACCAAGCTTTTTTACTGATGCAAGCGGTTCCGCTCCATCGGGTAACCAGTCACCTGTGGTGAATGCAGGTCCTGACCAGACAGTTGTTCTTCCTTTAAATTCAGCAACACTTACAGGTAACAGCAATGATGTGGATGGTACGGTCGTATCTTCCACGTGGGCACAGGTTTCAGGTCCTTCTCCTGCCGGTATCATTTCGCAGATGCAGGCAACAACACCAATCATGAACCTGGTGCAGGGTGTTTATCAATTTGAATTTAAAGTAACGGACAACCTGGGTGCCGTGTCAAGGGACACCGTGCAGGTATCGGTAAATCTTCCTCCTGTTTCCGGCAGAATTGAAGCAGAGAATTATACCAATATGTTCGGGATACAAAAAGAAAATACTTTAGATGCAGGCGGCGGACAAAATCTTGGCTACATGCATAATGGTGACTGGATGGATTACCAGGTGTACATGGCCACTGCGGGAACCTACAAGGTAGACTTCCGGATTGCCTCTCCTGCGGGTGGAAAACTGGAAATACGTAACAGCGCTGGTACAGTACTGACAACGATAACCATTCCTTCAACCGGCGGATACCAGACCTGGCAAACAACAACCGGCAATGTTGCATTGCCTGCAGGTATCAATACCATCAGGATCCATTCGCTTTCCAGTGACTGGAACTTCAACTGGTGGGAAATTGGAGCGGCAACATCAACAACACCTCCGCCACCCCCCTCTTCAGGTACAACCATACGTGTTGAGGCCGAGAACTATACTTCAATGAACGGTGTGCAGAAAGAAAATACTTCTGATGCAGGCGGCGGACAGAACGTTGGTTATATTGATACAGGAGATTGGATGGATTTCAATATCAATCCAGCTTCAACAGGTTCCCACACGGTGAGCTTCCGGGTAGCTACTCAAAATACCGGCGGCCAGATCCTGGTCAAAAAAATGGATGGCACCACGATTGGCACTGTTGCCGTACCGGTTACCGGTGGATGGCAGACATGGCAAACGGTCACCACGACCATCAACCTGACCGCAGGCAGCCAGGCCATCCGGATTTACTCAGGTAACGGCAATTGGAACATCAACTGGTTTGAACTGGCATCAGGAACCACTACGCCTCCACCAACATCTACTCCAACCACGATAAAGGTTGAAGCGGAAAACTATACCAACCATTATGGCACGCAGAAAGAAACAACATCTGATGCCGGCGGTGGTCAGAACCTTGGTTATATTGATTATGGAGACTGGATGGATTATGCAATCAATCCTGCTACTGCCGGAACCTATAACATTTCGGTACGGGTAGCTTCTACTTCAACAGGCGGACAGGTACAATTAAAGAAGCTTGACGGAACAGTTCTTGGAACCGTTACCCTTCCAAATACAGGTGGATGGCAAACATGGCAGACAGCAACTGGTACTGTTACCCTTGCCGCAGGACAGCAAACGCTTCGCCTTTATGCTTCCACCTATATAAATTTTAACATCAACTGGTTCGAGCTGACATCCGGCACAAGCGGTGGTGGGTCAACCGTTACAACTATCAAGTTAGAAGCGGAAGCCTTCACTGCACAAAATGGTATCCAGACAGAGAACACTTCAGATGCAGGTGGCGGCCAGAATATAGGTTACGTAGATATTAATGACTGGATGGATTACAGTGTGAACACACCAGCTGCCGGAAATTACGCTGTGAACTTAAGAGTTGCTGCTACTTCTGTTGGTAAACTTGAGATCAGGAACAGTGCAGGTACGGTGCTGGCTACTGTAGCAGTTCCAAATACCGGTGGCTACCAGGCATGGCAGACTGTAACGGCCAACATTGCTCTTCCTGCTGGTCAGCAAACATTGAGAATTCATGCGGCTTCCAATGGCTGGAATTTGAACTGGTGGGAGATCATCGGCAACTCAGGGTCCATTACCACAAGGGTTGCAGGTGAGGCGGAAATTATTGAATCTACTGCGCTAAGTATTACTCCTAACCTAATCACAGAACGCTTCCAGTTGGGTATCACCAATGATCTCACTGGTGCAGTATCGGTACAGGTATTGGATCTGCAGGGTGCTGTTCAAAAACAGTTCTCTCTTACAAAGACCAATATTGGTGCAGTACAGTTCTACCTTTCCCTGAGCGGAGTGTCAGCTGGCAACTATGAGGTCAAAGTGACCATGGGTGACTGGTCTGAAACTCAAAAGATCATAAAACAATAAGTACATTTTTATATCTGAAAAGCCGGCGAATCATCGCCGGCTTTTTTTTTGCGTGGTATGAACCACGTGTTGGACATTAATTACCTGGAACAAAAAGTTTTTTAAAGAAAGGATAATCGCCGAAGAAACAGAAGAACTGATGTGATGATGGGTTGGACTATGGGCGGTTCAAACAACTATTAGTAAAGTCTATTTCAGCCTTGCTCTTTAGTTACCGGTATTGATGAAGGATCCACGAAAGACCACATATGAAACCGGCACGTTAAATTCGCGGAATGAAAGCTGCCAGCGCTCAGGAGATCAAAAAGGAATTAAAGGCACTTCCGGCCGGAAAGCTGGTAGACCTTTGCCTGCGTCTTGCAAGGTTCAAAAAAGAGAACAAGGAATTACTGACCTACCTGCTATTCGAAGCATCAGATGAAGAGAGCTATGTAAAGTCGGTGAAGGCTGAAATGGATGAAGCATTCAGCGAAGTGAACATAGCAAGATTGTACCAGGGAAAGAAAACGCTGCGGAAGATCCTGCGCACAACAAATAAATACATCCGTTATTCTGATTCGGCAACTACAGAGGTGGAATTGCTTTTATACTATTGCGAAAGCTTCCGCGATACCAAGGTGCCTTTTCATAAAAGCGCGGCGCTTGCAAAACTTTATGATGGACAAATAAAAAAGGTAGCAACGGCCATTGACTCACTGCATGAAGACCTGCAACATGATTACAGGACTCAGCTGAATAAATTGACCAGGGATTGAGTTTTGGTAGACAGGTTGATGGTAGAGGACATTGCTTAATTCAGGAATTCTTTCTTCATTCCATTCTTAAGTCGCTACTATTAAGCCTGCCTTTCCCTCGCTCTCGCCCTCACCTTGATAGATCCTTCGCTTACACTCAGGATGACAGGTCGGAGAGGGTTTATTAAGACAGGAGTAGGCTTAGGTTGAAGTGGTTTCTTCAATCATCAATCCTCATTCTACTATCAGTCTCAAATCACTCCTCTGAATTCCAACTCTTAACTCTATCATCTATAGTCTATCATCTGAACTCCTGCGACAGTTCTTCTTTCATCACTCCAATTCTTAAGCCTCTACTCTTAAGTCTGCATTCTTAAGTCATCTTCCTTGCCGGCCCCCTGCCTGAACTCAGTGGCAGATAACAGTTCTAAATGTTAGCGGGGCAGGAAGGCCAGCGGAAGAAAAATCTTACATGCGTGTTACAACCACATCCTCAACTACGCGGGTAGCTACCTGGAAAACCTGTGTTTGTTTTCCTTTGCCGGTACCAATTGTGAATTCCAGTCGTGAAGCACCCATTTCGGAACGATCGAACATGAATTTTTTAGTAAAGCTTTTGTCACGGAACCTTCCGTTGAACAGTGTGTTGCCTTCTTCATCCTTGATGATGAGTGTGAAGCTTTCTTCTTCTTTATTTTCAAAATCTACCTGGAACAATAACTGGTCGTTGTTGTTGCCAAGGTATTTGATGGCTGCTGCAGGCTTTGGTGTTTCATTGTCCTGTGCCATAAGAGAAGAAGGAACTGTGTTAACTACAAGTGCAAGTACGAGGATTGCGTGTGCGAAAGTGCGACGGATTGAATTTTTCATGGTGTTTTCTTGTTGCTGTTTCATAATAAATAATTGTTAGTCCACTAAATGCTTTTCATTTCATAAAAAGCAATCGTCAGCAAGCAACTGTTAGGATAATGGCTTTGATTGATTTGCTAAGACAAAAATAACTCCGGCTTTTACCACATGCGACACAAGTTCCCTTCGCAATTACAACATCAAAACATGAAGACAGATTGGAAAACCCTTTACTGCCGCAGGTTTCAGAAGGCAACGCCTACCATCGCCAATAGGTTTGCAGATGGCTAAAGCGCCCCCTGATCACGTAAGTATACGTTTCAGCGATGCGCTGAATAGTAGTTTAACGGAATGACACTTCGTAAATATCCCAATTCATCTGCAGTCAACGGGTTGGTTGTTGCCTGTGCAGCTTCCCTCAATTGTTGCCTGTTGCGGATGCCTACCACAGCGCAGCTAATACCAGGGCTTTCCAATACATAGGAAATCGCAACCTGCGCCGGGCTTCTTTCTTTTCCGGATAAGGACCTGACGGCTTCAGATGCTGCAGCCACCTGCTCTGCGGAATGATCGAGGTAAATTTTGGGAGGCTTGTCAACCAATAATCCCTGTGCAACACTTCCCCTTGCCAATACAGCAATCCCTTGCTGCTTAAGGTAAGGAAGAATCACTTCTTCAGGCCGCCTGTCCAGCAGGCTGTATTGTATCATTACACTGGCCATCCGTGACTTTTCAACCCATTCACGGATCACATTGGGCCGGATGGAGGAGATACCATAATGCAGGATCTTTCCTTCCTTTACCAGCTGATCAAAGGCATCTATTGTTTCGTCTATGGGATCTTCCAGCGTGCCTCCATGAAGCTGGTACAGGTCGATATGGTCTGTCTGCAGCCTGCGCAGGCTTTGCTCTGCTGCTTCCATGATGTATTTCCTTGTTGGATTCCAATCCCAGCCGCTGCCATCGGCCTTCCATTGGTTTCCTACCTTGGTTGCGATCACCATCTGGTTCCTTCGCTCTAAGGCAATTTTACCCAGCAGGATCTCATTATTTCCCCTGTCATACAAATCTGCCGTGTCAAAGTAATTAATGCCATTATCTATAGCCTCGATCAAAAGCTTTTCATTCTCTTTGTTCAGTTCCTTTAATGACATGCATCCAAATCCAATCCTGCCAATAAGTATTCCGGTCCTGCCTAATTGCACCTGTTCCATTTCATGTATTTGACCAAAATTAAACCTTCATAGCTGCTGCCAGTTGCGGTAAGTACATTAAAAAAAGCACGCGGTCTGCGTGCTTAACTCGTTTTCGTATTGGCATCCTTTTCAGGTGCCTGTTCGATTCCCGGTAAATAGATTACCGGGATTCATGATTTTAATCGGGTGATGCTCCGTTTTCAAGCATGGGGCAATTGAGATCGTTCTTTTTGATCCGTCATCAGTCTCTAAAACTTAAAGCCCCTGGTATCCACCATTCATTCCATCAAAAGAATATCGCAGGAATACAGTGCTGTGTACTTTGTCGGTCTTGTGCGTTGAAACCTCAGTCCTTTGAACTGCTTTGGCTTTAGGCTGTGCATTTTTCGCAACCTTCTCAACAACCACTTCGTTGTTAACCTGGTTACGTGAATGATTCATGTTTTTCATGTTTACTTTTTTACTGGTGACAAATTCCGGTGTGAACGTTGCAAGGTGTCGGCAATTGCTGATCTGCAGATCTTTGTGGGTCAGATCTGAACTATAACCCGGCCTGATATTCATTTTCCAAATCCGGCACGAAAATACACCATCAACACGATGGATTCATAATCAGATAATCCCTAAAATACTATGGTTAAAGCGAGCCCATAAAGATGAAACCCTTACTGGGTAAGGGTTTCAGCAAGAGAACCGTACGACACTCAAGATTTTTATCAATGAGTTTTTTAGGAAATTTTATGATATAAAAGATGGATGAATATTGCTCAGTTAAGCGGCCTCTTTAGAAACATTCAACAAAACATTGATCAAAGTTGCACCACTATTTTTTCTCCACTGCTTTTTCGCGCAGCTTCAATTATTTTGATCACCTGCAGGGCATCAGCAGCAGGCACCGGGTCAGGCCCGTTTTCCCTGATCGCAAGGTATAAGGCATCAAAAAATTCCATGTAATTACCCTTTTCTGTAGGGAACTTTTCTCGCACAACCCTGCCGTCCTTTTCTGTGTGCAGCAACCCTCTTTCGGCCTCCGGTTCAATACCCCATCCGCTGCTTCCCGGCAACTCGTTATTCTGTAATGCAGCCTCCTGCACATCAGCCCTTGATTTAAAAAAGCTTCCCTTACTGCCATGCACCAGGTAGCCAGGTCCCGGTTCACGGGCAAGGTAAGTTGAGTGAAGCCTTACCCGGAGGTTATTGTAATAAAGAAGCAATTCAAAATAATCATCCACGCTGGATAACGGCCTGATGATCCTGATGTCAGCAAAGACAGCCTGGGGAAGGCCAAACAACTGCAGCGCTTCATCTATCAGGTGGGATCCAAGGTCATATAACACCCCGGTACCTGGTCCGGGCGCTTCCTTATGAAGTTTCGGACTTAACTCTTCCTTGTAGCGATCATAATGCAGGGATGCTTCCACTACTTCACCAAGCAGGCCTTGCTGAAGCACCTGCTTCACAGTTTTGAAATCACTATCGTATCTCCGGTTATGGTACACCGTTAGCCTAGCTTCTTGTTTTGCAGCCAACTCGATTAATTCCACTGCTTCCCATGTAGTTGTTGTAAAAGGCTTTTCAACTACTACTTGCTTCCCGGCCAGCAGCGCCTTCTTTGCATAATCGTAATGGGTGTAATTAGGCGTATTGACAACTACCAGTTCGATAGATTCATCTGCCAGTAATTCATCGTAACTCCGATAGCTTTTAACACCCTGGTAAAACTCATGCACAACCGTTTTGCTTCGTTCCCAGACACCCTGCAACTGGAAGCCCTTGTTTACGTGAAGAAAAGGCGCATGAAAGACCCTGCCGGACATGCCGAAGGACAGTAGCGCTGTTTTAATTGGAGTCATGGTTGATTTTTTGCCTTTGCGGAATTCAAATAATCCTGTTGGTTCAGATGAAGGAGTTGGTGAGTTATCAGATGTAACGATTGATCAGTGCTTCCAGCCATTCCTGCCTGCCACTTCTTGTCTGTGGCTCTCCATTCTTTATGGCGAATTGCCTGAGGTCTTCCAGTGATAATTTTCCTTCCTCAAATGCTTTTCCTTCAGCCGCATCAAATGACTGGTAGCGTTCCTTCCTGAATTTCCTGTATTCCGATTTCTGAAGGATCGCGTCCGCAGTAACAAGTGCTCTTGCAAAGGCATCCATACCGCTGATATGTGCAATGAACAGGTCTTCAGGATCAGTTGAGTTGCGCCTGATCTTTGCATCAAAGTTCACACCCCCACCCTTGAAACCCCCGGCTTCAAGAATAATGAGCATGGCTTCCGTCAGCTCGTTGATGTTGTTTGGAAATTGGTCTGTGTCCCATCCATTCTGGTAATCACCCCTGTTGGCATCCATGCTGCCAAGCATATCATGATCCGCTGCTACCTGTAATTCGTGGGTGAAGGTATGACCAGCAAGTGTTGCATGGTTGACCTCGAGGTTCAGCTTGAAATCTTTTTCCAGTCCGAACTCATTCAGGAAACCGATCACTGTAGCCGCATCAAAATCATACTGGTGTTTTGAAGGTTCGGCAGGCTTTGGCTCAATAAAGAAAGTACCCTTGAAGCCTTGCTTTCTTGCGTAGTCTTTTGCAGTGTGCAGGAAGCGCGCCATGTGCTCCAGTTCACGCTTCATATTGGTGTTCAAAAGGGTCATGTACCCTTCTCTTCCGCCCCAGAATACGTAGTTCTCCCCACCAAGGGCTATGGTCGCATCAAGGGCTGCTTTTACCTGTGCGCCTGCATGTGCCACAACATGAAAATCAGGATTGGTTGCTGCTCCGTTCATATACCTTCTGTGCGAGAACAGGTTGGCAGTACCCCAAAGCAGCTTGATGCCACTTTCCTTTTGTTTTTGTTTTGCCAGCTCCACCATCGTTTGCAAACGCCTGTCATTCTCGGCTATATCATTGGTGTAGGAAACTACATCAACATCATGAAAGCAGTAATAAGGAATGTTGAGTTTTGAAATGAATTCAAATGCAGCATCCATTTTATCCTTTGCCCTGTCAATGGCGTCACCACTTTGGTCCCAGGGAAAAAGATGCGTTGGCTCTCCGAAAGGATCAGCACCACTGCCGGTGAATGAATGCCAGTAAGCACAGGCAAAACGGAAATGATCCTTCATGCTTTTACCGGAGACCATTTTGGCCTCATCATACCAGCGGAATGCTAATGGATTATCTGTTTCAGGGCCCTCAAATTTTATCTGCGGAATGTTTTTGAAATATTCCTTCCTTCCGATCGTAACTGCCATATGCTTGAGTTATGTGTGATATGATCTTTTTTATTTCTGTTCTCTTCAGCATCTTCAGGATGCATTGCGTTCTTTCATTTTCTGATCCAGCGCCTTTTTCCATTCAACGAACAAACCATCATAAAGCGCTGCAGCGCGTGGTTCAATTCTTTGCAGGGGCTTCAGGCCTGAGAATGCAGATTCATAATCTTTGAAGATACCAGCTCCAATGCCGGCGCCCAGGGCTGCACCTACACTTCCATCATTGTTATATAGTTCTACCGGAACGCCGGTAGCGTCCACAAATGCCTGGGTAAATACTTCGCTCAGGAACATATTAGCCTTGCCGGCGCGAATAACTTTTGGACGTATCCCATTTTCCCGCATGATATCCAACCCATACCTGAATGCAAACGCAATGCCTTCCTGTACTGCGCGCAGCAGGTGAGCCCTGCCGTGCTTGTTCAGGTCAATGTCGTACACATGCGCATCAACGATCCTGTTCTGAAGCATACGTTCAGCACCGTTACCAAAGGGCAGCACTTTTACCCCTTCGCTGCCCGGAGGAACCGTTGAAGCCAGGCTATTCATTTTAGCGTAATCAAGGTCTTCGCCACATACCTGCCTGATCCACCGGTTCATGATACCGGTACCGTTGATGCAAAGCAGCACACCAAGTCTTTTCTGATCAGGCGCATGGTTCACATGCGCAAAGGCATTCACCCTTGAATGTTGGTCATGCAATAAGGTATCCGTCACCGCATAGATCACACCCGAAGTGCCCGCAGTGGCAGCTACTTCACCCGGACGCAGTACATTTAATGAAAGGGCATTGTTCAACTGGTCGCCTGCTTTGTAACTCACAGGTATACCAACGGGAATGGATAATGTTTTTGCAACCTGCTCACTCACGGTCCCGTGCACTGAGAACAGGGGTTGAATAGAAGGGATCAGTCCGGGGCGGAAACCATAGTGTTCCATGACATCGTTTGAAGGCACATCGCTTTTAAAATCCCACAGGATGCCTTCTGAAAGCGCCGATGAGGTTGTGGTGCTTTTGCCCGTGAGTTTCATGGCAAGGAAATCACCTGGCAACAACATCCTGTCCGCTTTTGCATAAAGCTCGGGCTCATTTTGTTTTACCCAGGCCAGTTTACTGGCCGTAAAATTTCCGGGAGAATTCAGCAGGCAGGACATACAGGTAGCAGCACCTATTTTTTCAAATGCAGCATTCCCGATTTCAACGGCGCGGCTGTCGCACCAGATAATCGAGTCACGCAACACTTTCTGGTCTTTATCAACCAGTACAAGACCATGCATCTGGTAAGCAATGCCAATAGCTGCAATGGCAGAAGGATCATATTTTTTTGAAGCATGAAGCTTTGCGAGTGCTTTTTTGGTATGCTCCCACCAGGTTTCCGGTGATTGCTCTGCCCATCCGGTTTGCCTGGATGTTATTTCTGCTTCCGTCTCCGGGTAAAAAGCGGAAGCAAGGCAGTTTTGTGTGGCGGCATCCACTACCGAAACTTTTATGGAAGAAGTACCGAGATCTATTCCGAGTAAAAGCATTTGTAGACTATTTCTATTGAATTTCCCTGTTAGTATTTTCACTGAACCTGCTCAACCCTGAACCAGTCAAAGTCGGCATATCCTGAATCATTGGTCACGGAACTCCTGATACAGAATAATCCCATCCTTGCTCCAAGCCATCGACCAACTTCAGCGGTGAATGGTTCGCCCGCATCAGTAAATGTAACACCATCCACACTATAGCTGAACCTGCACTGACCGCCTTCGGTCACACGCAAACGAAGGTAAACATCCGAGGCGGTGATCTTACCGATCAGGTTTTCCACTTCCGGCCTGCCCCTGCCTGCATCTTTGCCTACTGTCTGAACCAACTGCAATCCGTCCTTTGTGCTCTTTAATCCAAGGGTTGAATAGCTCAATCCCATCACAGCCAGGCCAGCTCTTTCATTCTCCAATTTTGGATTTGGTTTGAAACGCATTTTTGCAGTGACCATGAATCTTTCCGCAGGAAATTTCTGCAGCAGGAAGTTAGGTGCTTCCCAAAGGTTCCTTGCGCTGTCGGGTAATTTATCAGAGAATAGCCTGAGGTAGCCTTCAGCCCCATTCAGAAAAGACCATGTTGCTTTTGGATTGGCCATCCATTGCCACTGAAGTCCTCTTTGATAGGAGTTGAATTCGTCTGATTCAGCGGGTGTCTGGATGGGAAATCTGCCACCAACGTTTGGCTTTTTGTATCGCAGTACGGGCTGACCTTTGCCATCACCATCCTTATCTTCTCCAATCACAGGCCAGTCTCCCAACCATTTCATCGGTTGCAGATGAACAATGCGCCCATAAGCTTCTTTATCCTGGAAATGAAGGAACCAGTCTTCCCCTGTTGGTGTGTTGACCCATGCACCCTGGTGAGGACCGTTGATTGGTGTTGCGCCCTGGTCCATCACTACTTTACGTTCGTAGGGACCATAAATATTTTTTGAACGAAGCACCAGTTGCCAGCCGGTTGCTACGCCACCGGCCGGAGCGAAGATGTAATAATAGCCATTGCGCCTGTAAAACTTGGGACCTTCAATGGTTGGATCCAGCTCGTGCCCATCGTAAACGATCACGCCTTCATCCATGGTTTTTGTGCCTTCCCTATTCATCTTCTTTACAGCAATCACACTTTTAATGCCAGCGCGGCTGCCGGCATAGGCATAAACCAGGTAGGCATCACCGTTATCATCCCAAAGCGGGCAGGGATCTATCATTCCTCTTCCACCTTCGATCAGCAATGGCTCGGACCATGGGCCTGTAGGATTTTTTGCCTTTACCATGTAAATGCCGAAATCAGGATCCGGGTAATAGACCAGGAACTCGCCGTTCCTGTAACGGATGGAAGGCGCCCAAACGCCTTCGCCATGCCGAGGAAGAGAGAAGTGTTCATATGGAGGCTGACGACGCAAAGCATGGCCAATAAGGGTCCAGTTGACAAGGTCCTTTGAATGGAGAATGGGAAGGCCGGGAATTGCTTCAAAGGATGAAGACACCATGTAATAATCAGTACCCACCCGCACCGCATCCGGATCGGAGTAATCAGCATGAATGACAGGATTCTTAAAGGTCCCGTCGCCCTGGTCAGAAACCCAGACTTTTGAAATGTAAGGACTGTTCTTACCTGCAGTTTGAGCAAGCGTTGATGCTGACAGCAGCATGCCTGCTGCAATAACAGGTATCCTGATAAATTTAGTGTGCATGTTTCGTATTTAGATCATTGCAAAGGGTTCCAGTCGCCAAAGATATTGGCTGTAGTGTATTTCTTCCGCTGTTCATCTGTCAGCTGGTGTGACCAGGAAACTCTTCTGGTAGGATCTGCACCGCTGCCATGATTTTTATACTCGGCATAAAAGATGGTCTTTTCCGCTTCAGGCTTGTTCCAGTTGTGCCAGCCTTCCGGCTTTACGATCTTATCTATGTTACAATTAATGAAAACCGTTTTGGCAAATGGCCTCCATGGCCTGCCCAAATAGTAAGAGCCTTCAGGTGCATCTCCGGTGATCCTGCAATTTAAAAAGACATACCCAAATGTCTTTCCTTCGGGTGTTGAGGCAGCGGTAAAATAACCGCCTCTTTTCCCAAAGATGGTGCAGCTGTCAAAAACTGCAGTAGAAGAACCAAAAATAAAATCAACTGTGCCCTCAATATAACACTGCCTGAAATACTGACGGCTTTCACGGCCCCAGGTGTAAAGTGTATCCTGGAATCCCAGGAATTTGCAGTTGAAGAATTTTATTTTATCACCAGCTGTGAAAACCGCCACTGCCTGGCCAACAGGACCTGCCGTATTTTGAAATGTAATATGCTCTGCTGAAAAGCCATCTCCGTAAATATAAAAACCAGCTGACCCGGAGGTTCCGATCTCTTCTCCAAAACGGTTTTTTTTACTGGCATAATCATCATAAGTGAGAATGGTGCTGTCAAGTTGCTCGCCTATGAAACGGACATTGGTCTTGGAAGCTGCAAGCACCAGTTTTTCCTTGTAAACCCCTTTACGGATATAAATGGTGGTAATGTTCTTTCTGAAATCCGGCACTGCATTGATGGCTTCCTGCACTGTTCTGAAATCACCGTTTCCATCCTTTGATACTACTATGTCATATTTTGGCTGTGAGAACACATTCGAACAGGAAAGAAACAACAGGGAAAAAAATATATAAAGTAGCCGCATCGGGAAGAAGGAGTTTATGGTTTATTGTTTGGGTTGGTTGCTTGTTTCTGGTTGTCCAGATCATTCATATATATGATCCTGCCGTTTGACATGCGCACCAGGTCGGGAAGGTCATAATGAAAAGCCACATTAGGAATGACGTAGGAGTACCAGTTCTTTGTTAACGGCTGGCTGATGATCTCCCCGAAGGACCTGATGGTGCGGTAAACAAAAAGCTTTTCAATGCGCGGATAGATGGCTGCCACATGCATGGCCGGAACAGCAGCAAAACCGGTGGCATGAATTTCAACCGGCAAAGATTTTAAAGCATCTTCGGTGAAAAGGTAGTGCATCAGGGTCCAGATGTCTTCAACGCGTTGACCTGCCAGTGGCACACCAATGTGAAGCGACAGCATGGCATTGCGGTACTCGCGATTAAAGTATTTTGGGTCATTCAGGTCTGCACGGTCTTCAGTCTCGCCAAACCCACGCAGGTCCGCAAGCAGAACAGCCGAACTGTCCCGGCGGTAGGTTTCCATCAGCGAGCTGTCAGCAATCCTGGCTTTTCCACCATCATGCAGCCAGATGATGATCTTTCTTGGTTGCCCGTTCCTGGCAAGCAACACTGGCATAGGAAGATCATTATTCACGCGCAGGATCAGCTTTTCAAATTCCACAAGGTCTTTTTTGATGAGGCCTTTGGATTCCACGGTCATGACCTTCTCTTTTATTGAATTTCGGAACAACTGCTGGAAAATTTTTTCCAGCTCATAAGGGACCAGTTTTTTCCTGGTAACATTTGTATCCGAAAGCATTTTAAACTGTTGTGCCTGGAATTCGGAAACAGTCCTTTCGTTTTTAAACTGAAGGTTCACCTGTCCGGCTTTAGTGGCAAAGAGTTCTTTATCGGTCAGTACTTCCAGCGCACCTTCTTTTACAGGTCTCGGATCATTGTACAACCATTTTCTGAACCAGGTAACCGCGGCTTCTCTTTTTGGCTTTGAGATCCCATGTCCATCATCATAGGTAAAGAGCGAAATCCTGTCGGCAGATCCAAGCGCGACATATACTTTTCTTAATTCGGCTGTTGCCAGCTCTGTACCAGTGTAATCAATAAAATCATAGCGGCCGGCAAGGACCAGTAAAGGCTTTGGTGCGGCGGCTACCAGGTAATCATTCATTTCCAGCTGTAATCTTCCTTCATCCGGGATCTGTGCGCAACCATCGGCTGCTCCCGTGAGTTCAAGTGTTCGTTCTCTTGTTGCCAGGTAACTGCAGGGTGCTACAACTTTGACCCTTTCATCATAACCTGCAAAATAAATGGCCTGCATGGCACCGCCTGAATTCCCAAGACAGCCAATCCTGGCAGTATCCACTTCTTTGCGGGTGACCAGGTAATCCAGGCTTCTTACATTATCCAGCAATTCGAATGCAGCGGTCGAATATCCAATAAGGTTGGAAGCTGAATTCAAAATTGTATGTTCTGTTGTGCTGCCTCTTGTCAAAGGCTTTCCCTGGGCATCTGTTAATTGATGCCGTTCACTCTGCGAGATGGGGTCAACCACCATGACTACAAATCCATTCTTTGCAAAAAGGATAGCGGTACGCTGGTAAGATTCGGTTGCTTTGGAAACATCTTCGTGCCCGCAAAAAAGTAACGCAGCCGGGAAAGGTCCCTTGCCTTCAGGCAGGTAAAGATTGGCTGTAACATGGTGGTCAGGAAAACTTTCATAAACCAGTTTCTCGATGCGGTAACCTTCCTTTCGAACCGTGCCTGTGATCCAGGCTGCCAGGCCTGTTTTTGGAAAATCAGGGAACAGGGACCTGATCTTTTTCCTGACCTGTTCCTTGTATAAAACCGTTCCTTCTTTTGTTTGAAGCGCAGCCTCAAGCTCTGTTCTCCTGTTTTTATACTGGGCCTGCATACGCTGTACCAGGTAAGTATTCAGGGCATGTTCCCCTTTCCAGTCCAGCACATTGAATTGCTTTTGCGCTTGTGAGTGTAAAGAAAAAAATGAGATCGATATGAAAAGGATGAAAGGCTTCATTGCTTTAAGGTTTCCAGCCGCTTAATATGTTTTTTGTTTTGTATTGCCTCGCTTCTTTCCGCGTGAGTTGCCTGCTCCAGGGAACCCTTGAAGAAACGGCTGCACCTTCCCCGCTATTGCGGTATTCAGCATACCTCGCAGTTTTTTCATTAGCTGGATTTCTCCAGTTGTCCCACCCTGCAGGTATGATGTGTTTTCCAATGACACATTCAATATAGGTCACACTCGCATAAGGCCTCCAGGGACGGCCAAGGGTGACCTTATTGATGGAACTATCCGCGGTAAGGGTGCATTTTTTAAATACATATCCAAACTTCACTTCTTTTGGTGTTGAAGCGGCGGTGATATGGGAATTTCTTTTGCTGTGCAGCACACACTCTTCAAACAAAGCAGTTGCCGGTCCGAAAATATAATCGGTTGTACCGTCAATATAACAATGTGAAAAGTAAAGCCTCCCGCCTGCCCTGCCGGTATAGATCGTGTCCTGGTTTCCAAGGATCCTGCAATTGATAAAAACAGCGCGGTCACCCAATATGCTGATGGCCACTGCCTGTCCGGCCGTTGGCCCGGCATTATTCTGAATGGTGATGTTTATGGCCTTGAAATCATCTGCAAGCACCAGGAACGATTCAGATGTAAAAGTGTTGATGGTATCCCCACGAGGTGTGATCTTACCCGTATGGTCATTATAGCTCAATACCGTGGAGTCTTTATGCTCTCCAATGATACGCACAAAATTTTTTGAAGAATCAAGCCGGAGCTTCTCGTGGTAGATACCTTTTTTTATGAAAATGGTTACGGGCTTCCGGTTATCGAGGGGGACTGCATTTAATGCTTCCTGCACCGTGCTGAAATCACCACTGCCATCCTTTGCTACAACAATACGCTGCTGGCTGAAAGAAACCAGTGAATGAAAAAATAATATTAAAACGATACAGGTCCTTTTCATTTGCTCAGCATCATGATTGAATAGGTTCTACTGCTCAAGCTTTAAAAAGCTCAAAACGCCTTTTGATCTTTTAGAGATGAATTCCACCGTGTACCTACCTTTAGCAAGTGTGTCCAGTGAAATCTCCGTTCGATCAGACCGTTCGCGGACTTTCAGGTTCACCATTCTTTTCCCATCACTTCCGAAGATATGGATGGATGCCTGGCCACTTACCACCGGATGTCGCAGGGTAATGCGTGTTGTAGCTGGATTGGGATACAGGGAAAGCAGGTTGGATATATTGATGTCTGCTATACCTGTTGCAGCAGATGCCGTTCCTGCAATGGCAATATCCACATACCCTCCTGCATGCGCCCGGTGACGGATGCTTCCATTGAAACTGCCGGCAGATGTTCCATTCAGTCTTACTGAAATGGTTACAGGCGCTATTGTGCCTGCTGTATGGTTGATTTGAAGCGGGTTGGCTGCATTGTACCAGGTGGTTCCATTCAAGGAAACTTCAAAAGGCGCTGAAGGAATGATGGTAATATTTCCTGTCAGGTTTTTGCCGGAAACCGTATAGGTCTGAAAGCCGGAAGGATTCCCCAGGCCCTGGTTAAAATGACTGAAGCTTCCGGTCACGCTTATGGCATCTGCCGCGAGGCTGTTCAAATAGTTTTCCAGGGTGGTATACCCGTTTGATGCAATCACATTTCTGTCAGATGCATTCGTAGGATTAAGACCCATTGCGGCCTCCCAGGCATTGGGCATGCCATCATGGTCGTCATCTGCAGGCGCGGAACCGCTTTGCAATGCAGGCCATGCATTAACAGTTTGCGCATAAGGAGTACCGTGTGGGAATCCTCCCTGCACATCAATGATCCTTCCTGTCCTGTTGCGCACATCCGAAACGATCCGCTGGTCCAATGTATCTCTTGCAGGCAATTTAGTGCCCGCATGCTGAAGCACCAGTTCATACGCATCGGTTGCAGCCTGCATCGGCACAGGCAGCAGGTTAAAAGGAGTATTGACTTTTGACAGTACAGTATCAGCCAGCGAACCGCCTGCCATGGCCATACCCCTCCAGTTGGATGATGTAATGGCTGGTGAACCATCTACATAATTGCCTTCAAGAAAGATCTTTGGATAGGGAAGGGCCGTGGATTTTGAAGGATTCATGATCTGGTAACGGATAGGAACTCCGCTTGTATTTCCTGTGGAAGTGGAAGGACCATACTTGTAATAGTTGTTAACCACATTATAGTTGCCCCCTTCTCCTCCGTTAGTGCTGTAAGAGATCCAGTTGTAAATGACATTGTTCCTGAAGTCTGCATTTTCCTGGCCTGCTGTTCCCGGTGTATAAGTACTGCTGCCGGCAAAGCGTGGCATCCTTCCTTTCGCATGCGCAATCAAGTTATGGTGAAATGAACCGTTTCTTGATCCCCAGATGCCTCCGTAACCATGCTCCTGGAAGTCGGTGCCACCCGTTTCAAAATGATAGGAATAATTCAAAGGCTCTGAAACAATATTCCACTGTACCGTAACACTATCACCCCGGTAAATGGTCAGGCATTCATCGGAGCTCCAGCTGATGGAGCAATGATCGATGATGATATTCTTATTTCCCAGGTTGCCCAGCACATCGTCGCCACCGCTGCCATCCACCATGCCCCCGTTCTGGTTCTTATCCCCCATGCGAAACCGGACATACCGGATAATAACATTGTCACCGCTGATCACCACAGGATGATCGGCAATGCAGATGCCATCGCCCGGTGCGGTTTGCCCTGCTATGGTGGTATTGGCCCTGATGTTGAGTTTTGAATTCAGGTGTATGGTGCCGGATACCAAAAAAACGATCGTCCTGTAAGGCACATTCTGTGAGAGTGCGTGCCGAAGGCTTCCGGGATTGTTATCATCGGCAAGCCTGGTCACTTCATACACAGTTGTAGGCGAGGTTGGTGTGCCCCTTCCCCCGGTGGTATATCTTCCTGTGCCTTCTGCCCCGGGAAATGCCGGTAACTGCGCCACTGACTGGCATTGCATTAAAAAAATAAATGCGGCGATAAGGCAAATTATCTTAGATGTTTTCTGGTTCTCAGTCATAAGTTTGGTTAAGGCTTTACGATCCTTTCAGCAATGTCAAGTTTCTGGTTCCGGATTTCTTCAAGCACCAGCTGGGCCATTTTCCTTGCACCGAATTCGTTGAAATGGGTATTGTCTTTCTGACCATCGGGATAATTAGGATGTTCACCGGGCTGGAGGTTCATGAATAATAGCTTTGAATTTTCTTCCCCGAATTCCTGTAAAAGCTCGCGGCTCTTTTTATCCAGGTCTACAAGGCTTACCCTGTGTTCTTTCGCCAGTTCATAAACTGCATTGGTGTAAGCAATATGGGTTTCCATGATCCTGCCCTCCTTGTCAAACCTCCGGCGTGTGACCGGGGTTACCAGGACAGGCACAGCGCCTTTGGCCCTTGTTTCCGTAATGAACTGGAACAGGTTCTTTTTGTAATCGGGCACCGGCGTATAACGGTCCTTGTATCTTTCTTCCGTTGCTTCATCATTGTGGCCGAACTGCATCAGCACATGATCGCCCTTTTTTAATTTTTTTGCCACTGCTTCCCACCTTTTCTCCGCAAGAAAGGTCCTTGTACTTCTTCCGCCCCTTGCATGGTTTTCCACCACTACCGAAGAATCAAAGAATTTGGCGAACGGCATTCCCCATCCGGCCACCGGCGCCCTTGAAGGCTCATATTCGGCAACAGTGGAATCACCAATCAGGTATATGGTGATGGTTTCCTTCTTTGCGGGAATGCAGGAGAGCACTATGAAAATGAATGTGGCCAGTGCTCCTTTATTCAGACAATTCAGCATATCATTTCTTTATTGGACGGACGATCTTTTCTTTGATTGGCAGGTCTGATTCCCTGATCGATGCCAGCACCAGTTGGGCCATCTTACGGGCACCCAGCTCATTGAAATGCGTATCATCCATCACTCCTTTTGGATAATTAGGATGCTCTCCCGGCTTTAGCCAGTTGTACAGGTATTTGGATTTTTCAGGACCAAGGCTTTTGAGCAGCTCCCTGCTTTTAAGATCAAGGTCTATCATTGCTACATTGTGTTTTTGAGCAACGGCCCTAACCAGTTCTGAATATTGCTGGTGGGTATCGGTGAGTTGCCCCGTAGAATCAAATCTGCGCCTTGCTACCGGTGTGATCAGGACCGGCACCGCCTTACGGCTTCTTGTTTCACTTACATACAACGCCAGGTTATTACTGAATTCATCCGGCGTTGTATAGGTTTTTTTCGTTGGCACTTCATCGTTATGTCCGAACTGGATGAAAACATAGTCACCTTCCCTTAGCTTTTCAAATATGGGCTGCCATATTTTTTCCTCGCGGAATGACCTGGTGCTGCGGCCGTTCTTTGCCCTGTTGTCAACACGTACCGATGAATCAAAAAAATGGGCGAAGGGCATGCCCCAACCAGCTTCAGGATAGGTGCGTACTGCTTTGTCTGCCATGGTTGAATCACCCACCAGGTAAATGGTAACCTGTTCATCAGAAGGCATTTTGAATGCCATTACGCTGAACAATGCTGCCAAAACTATGTACACGGGTGATATCTTTTTCATGGAACGAGGCTATTGAGGTAAACTTCAATATTGGTGTAAAAACGGTGCAGCTTTACCGCAGCAGCATCCGATGCATTGGCAGGGTCCAGGCCATTTTTTGTTTCCCATGCATCAGGCATTCCATCCTTGTCTGAATCGGCTGGTGCAGGCGCCGACTTTAAAACAGGCCATGCGCTGGCAGATTGCTCATAGGGCGTGCCATGCGGAAAGCCACCCTGCACATCTATAATGCGACCAGTGCGGTTGCGTACATTATTCAGTATTCTTTCATCCAGTGTGTCGCGTCTTGGCAGGCTGGCACCGCCTGACCTCAGTATGGATTCGTAAGCAGATTGGGCTGATTCATTCCGGATGAAAATAGATTCAAATGCCTTTGGCATCATGGCAGCTTTCTTGTCTTCTTCGGTCCCATCACCCATCACCACGCCTTTCATATTATCAGCTGTTACTTCCGGCGATCCGTCTACATAATTACCATTGACAAAATATTTTCCAAATGGAATGGTTTCAGACTTAGAAGGATTTACAACCCTGGACTTAACTGATGTTTTTGTATCAGGTCCGAACTTGTAATAATTGTTGACTATGTTATAAGATCCGCCTTCACCACCGTACACGGTATTACCACCCCAGTTATAGATCACATTATTCCTGTAATCCACGAATTCTGATGGCCTGTTGCGGATGCCTTCCAGACGTGGGTTACGGCTGACACAATGCGCGAACAGGTTGTGGTGCGCCGAAAGGTTTTTACCGCCCCAGATACCACCGTAGCCATGGTGCTCGAAATCTTTGTCACCTTTTTCAAAGTGATAGGAATAGTTCAGCGGCTCCGCGATGATGTTCCATTGCAGTGTGGTGCTGTCGCCTCCATAAACAGAAAAAACTTCATCGGTGCTCCAGCTCATGCTGCAATGATCAATGATGATATTGGATCTACCGAAACCGGAGAAGGCATCATCATGACCGCTGCCAGGCACCTGGCCAACATTCTGGAAACGGTCGCCCATTCGGAAACGGAGGTAGCGTACTATGATATTGTTACCTGCAAGGGAAACAGGGTAATCGGCAAGGCAGATGCCATCCCCGGGAGCGGTTTGACCTGCAATGGTTGTATTGGCTGAAATATTGAGTTTGGATTGCAGGTGAATGGTTCCCGAAACTGAAAAGATGATGATCTTCGGCTCTTTTGATTTCAATCCTTCCCTCAGGCTTCCGGGTCCGCTGTCATTCAGGTTGGACACAATAAATACTTTGCCACCCCTTCCGCCAGTGGTGAATTTTCCAAATCCTTCCGCGCCGGGAAATGCGATCGGCACAGCGGGGTCTTCGGTTGTCATTGCCTGCTTTTGCTGGGCACAGGCAAGGTTAAAAAGGCACATAGAGAGCGCTGCGAAAATCCATCCGGAATTCTTCATATTTATTGTTTTCAAGTAGAGTTCACCAAAAAAAGGGTGTGGTCATCCACACCCTTTGCTTTTAAAAATGTTTTATCGCCATCTTGGATCGCCAACATTATTCGGGAACCCAGCGCCTATGATGGTGAAATCACCAGCTGTTGGATTTCTCCATAACTGAAATGATGTTCCGGCATAAGTGATCATGCCCGGTATTTCATTGCCTGCAACGATCCTGTCGGAAGTCTTGTAATTGTTTGAGGCAGTGATGCCGGTGGCAGCATTGGTCCTGATGTCACGGACATTGGTGTTACCGGCGTTCCATTTGCCCTGGCCAAATACGCAGTTCCGGATGGTGATACCACCCGTAACCGTATTGGTAGCGCTCTGGCTGTAATCGATCACGTAGTTGGCGGCTCCACCCCATGGTGCTTCATTAACTGTAAGATCTTCCAATAAAACAGTATTTGAAATCTGCCTGCTGGTGATGATCTTCTCGGCTTTATAAATGGTGCTGCGCTGTATGATAATGTTCTCTGCTTTACAGGAAACATTATCAACTGTAAGAACACCATAATTGGAAAGGCTGTCCAGTATGCAATTGGTCACCCTGAATTCATTGACCGTAGTAGCACCTGACTGTAAACGAACCATGCCTCGGAAAATTTCAGCACGGCAATTTTCGAAGATCATCTTGCCTACCGTTGCAGCGCCTGTTGTATTGAAGATATACCTGGAAGTGTAATTATCACTGCGAAGGTTAACGCCACTGAACTTAATGGAATCAATTACGCTTCCTGCGGCAAAGTTGAAATTGCTGGTAAAGAAAATGGTTGCCAGGTTTGGATTCAGCAGGTCGTCGCCGCTTAAGATCGTCACACCTTTTGAAAGGCTTAATGCTGAAGCAACGGTATAGGTCAGGCCTCTTTCGAGGATCACAATGCTGTTGGCCGGAATTACAGGCAGGGTATCTACCAGTACATTGGGTCTGCCAGCTATTCCGCGAAGGTCAATAATGCTGGCTCCTGCTACAGGCGCCTTTGTGCGGAAGGTAGTAAAGCCCAGGCTCCGCGTTCCTGCAAATATCTCGGCTTCATATAGCGTATTTGGTGTTAATCCACTCACCAGCTTTTGCATGGCCGTTACATCTCCTGCAGATAATGCTACATCAAATGCATTTCCCCCGGTAGGCCTCAGCGTGATCTTTGTAAGGCCTGGTGTTGATCTCCACTTCAGCATTACGGCGTTATCAATGATATCAGTAGGCTGGATGGTAAGAAAGATCTGCTCGCCCTGGATGGTGAACGGTGCGCTGATCACCCATTTGGATTCGGGCACATCACCAGTTGTATTTGCTTTTACCCTTGCCACATAACGCTGTCTTACAACAAGGCTGGTATCAGTGATCACCACTTTTGGCGTATCCACCACTCTGGTAAATTCAAGGTTGGTAAAAGACGAATCCCTTGCCACCTGCACGGTATAGCTTACGGCCCGGCCCTCAGTGAACAGCGAAGGACTCCATGTAAGCGTCACCTGCGTGGCAGCACTGCTCACATTGATATTACCCGGCATGAACATGCGGATCTGTTCCCAGTTGCGATCTTTTTCCTTTTCACAGGAAGTGATGCCTGCAACAGAAAGTACCAGGAGCAGGATGACCGAAAAATGATTCATTTTTTTCATACAGTTTATTTAAGGGATTAAGGCATTAATAGCCGTAGTCCTGTGTAAGCCTGAAGTTTTGGTTTAACACGCCTGAATAGATCGGAAATAATTCTTTCCTGTTGGCTTCAAACATCAGCGCAAATCCCTGTCTTGAACCGGTGATCTGTTCCGTTGTTACGGCAGCTCTCCAGTTTCTTCTGGTGTATCCTGTAGGAGTGGATGTAACCTGTGAAGGCTCGTACATGACTTTTGAAACAGGTCCACCCAACAGATCCAGTGTAGCGATCTCCTGGGGAATACTTGTGTTGACCAATGGTGTTGGTCTTGTATAAATGTAATCAGGTACGTTCGCATAGCGGCCGGTCCCGTTCATGAACTCTGTCAATTTTACGCGGGTCTCAGTGATCACTGTTGCCAAAAGGTTCCAGCGGATCAGGTCATATTTACGGATGCCCTCACCACCAAATTCAAGCAGGCGTTCTTTCACTATTGCATTGAAAAAACCTGCTTTATCAGTTGGTGTCACACCCATCCTACCCAGGTGACCGGCAAATGCCCTTCTACGTACCAGCTCGAATGCCTGCACCGCTGCAGCTGACGGACCATTGCTGATCTCATTGTCCGCTTCAGCAAACATCAGCAGCACATCTGCATAACGGAGCAGGGGCCAGTTGATGCCCAGTGACTGGTTGGTTCCGTTGATGCTTGTCCAGTATTTGCGGTACTTACCGTCACGCATATCAATTGCTGCTGTAAGAAGTTTATTGTTCTGCGCATCAACAACTTCAAAATAAGCCAGGGTCACATCTCTCCTGCTGTCTCCAATGGAATCAAATTCATAGAAGTAAGTTGGTATCGCTACAACACCGCCATTGGCAGTTCCATAGGTTGAATTGGCATTGATCCGGATCCCGTTACCATAACCCAGCTTGCTGTCGGTACGGGCATTGCCTCCAAAAGCACCGGCTTCCCAGATCCATTCGTTCTGCGGATCGTTCCTGTTGCTGTTGTGAATGGAGCGAAACAGGTTCTCGTAGCTAGGGTTTAATCCATGCTCACCGCTTTGAATAATATCCTGGCATTCTTTCCTTGCGATCTCGTAATAATTAATGTAATCGTTCCGGCGGATCATTTGGCGTGGCTCTCTTCTCAGGGAATAACCACCTCTTGAAAGCGCGATCCTTGCACGCAATCCTTTTACAGTCGCCTTGGTGATTCTTGTACTTGGGTACCCTGATTCGCTTCTCCATGGAACCAGCGTGGCAGCCAGTTCAAGATCATCAAGGAGTTTGTCATACACTACATCACGATCTTCCTTGGGAAGAAAAAGATCTGGCTGGTCCGCGGAGGGTATCATTGGGGCAGGCACATCACCCCAGTTGCGGATCAGCTCATGATAGAACTGCGCGCGCAGTGTCAGCGCTTCACCATGAAAACGGCGCATGGCTGCCTGCTCTGCAACGCTGCCGCTGTTGTATTTTACAGATGCCGGAATGTACTTGATACAGATGTTGGCTCTTTCAATTCCAGTGTACAATTGAACAAATGGCCTGTCCAGTTCCGTATTGTCCGGGCTTGCACCATAGCTGCTCAGGCCACGACGGTCCAAAGGATTATAATCGCCTGAAGTTTTAAAATCATCGGCAGCCATTGGGTACAGGATAGAGATCCGGCTTCCATAACCGTTATCACCCATCAACTGGTTGTAAACACCGATCAGTGCTGATTCAGCGTAGGAAACGCTTTCGAAAGTAGCTTCCTGTGAAACAGTGGAGGGATTTTCAATATCCAGGTATTTCTTACAGGAAGAAATGGTCATTAAACTACCAAGTGCAACAGACCAGGTAATTGCTGATTTTATATTAAGTTTCATTGTTCTTGGACTTTTAAATTAAAATGTCAATTGAACTCCGGCGAGGAAAAACCTGCTGCGTGGATAAGCAGCGTAATCTACACCAGGTGTTAACGATGAATTGCGGCGCGTATTGGCCTCAGGATCATATCCGGAATAACCAGTGATGGTTGCAAGGTTGTTAACGGTTGCATACACTCTGAAAGAAGTCAATGCTTTTGTTCTTTGCAACAATGCCGTCGGCAAGGAATATCCAACAGTAAGGTTATTGATCCTTAAATACGAGCCGTCTTCAATAGCATAGGAATGCAGGAAATACTGACCGGCCGGGGGTGTCCAGAATTTTGCATTTTCATTCAGCTTTGTCAGGCCGGCCGGATCTGTAACAAGCTGTCCGTTATCATCGTACCACCTGAAACGGTCCTTAACAACTTCAAGCATGTTGTTATCACGGTAAAGGTATTGGGTGGTAAACTCGATCTTGTTGGCATTGTACACTTCATTACCAACAGTAAAGTTGACAAAGATGCTTGCATCAAAACCTTTATACCTGAACTGCTGGTTAAAGCCGCCGGTAAAATCAGGCTGCGCATTTCCAAGAACGGTACGGTCTTCTGTGGAGATCATCATATCCGTTCCACCACTGAGCTTTTTCAGCTTCAGGTCTCCGGGACGGGGATCCCTGTTACCAAGCGCGATATTTCTTGTATTGGCAATCCCTGGCTTCAGTGTGTACACCTGAGTTGCCGCATCATATGTAAAATCATCAACTTTATAAAAACCATCCGTTACATATCCATAGAACTGTCCGAGTGGTTTGCCTACTTCAACAAAGAAGTCCTGGTAGGTTGCGCTGATCCAGCCTGACTCCCATGGATAAGATTTCCTGGGCTGGCCTGATGGATCAAGTCCCAGGCTGACAATCTTGTTCTGGTTGTGTGAAATATTGAAGCTTGCATTCCAGTTGAAATCCCTGCGGCTCATGATATCGCCGTTTAACTGCAGCTCGATACCACGGTTCTCGGTTTTACCGATGTTCTGCAACTGGGACTGGTACCCTGAAGTTTGCGGAACCCTTGCTTCCAGCAACAGGTCTTTTGTATTGTTCTTATAGATATCAATAGTTGCATTCAGCTTCCTGTTAAAAATAGAGAAATCAAGACCAAGGTTCCTTGACACCGTTGTTTCCCATCTAAGGTTGGCATTCGCAAGCGATGCAGGCGTGAAGCCTGGGACCACAGCTTCATTGAAAGCGTAACCTTCAGTGCTTGATCCTACAAACATGGTCTTCCAAAGGTCATAACCAATGCGGTTGTTACCGGCGGTTCCATAACTAAGTCGCACTTTCAGGTCAGAAATGAAATTCACATTGCTCATGAAATCTTCCTGCGATACTTCCCACGCAAGCGCAACGGAAGGGAAAAACGCATTCCTGTTTTCGGGAGCAAAAAGAGAGGATCCATCACGACGGAAGGTTACAGTAGCCCTGTATCTCCTGTCAAAAGCATAGTTGACACGGCCAAAGAAAGAAAGGAGCCTTTGTTCGGCTTGTGATGTAGAAGGAGCATCCTGTTGCAAACCTGTTGGAGGGGTTGCTTTCTGGATACCGGAAAAAGCCTGGTCAGGAGTAATGTCGACGGGTAGCCATTTTACAGTTGTATTGGCATTCCTTGTTCTGAACTCATAGATCTCATGTCCGATCAATGCGTCAAAATCATGGTTGGCTCCAAACCTGGTTTTAAAATTCAGTGTATTTGAATTGGTGAGTGAGAAGCTTTCACCTTCGCCGATCTGCACAACAGGCATGTCTGCATTCTGGCGGGCAACACCCGTTGCGGGTCCGTTAAACTGGTTCACCCTTCTGTCTGTATTGGTGATACCACCAGTGCTTCTCCAGGTCAATCCTTTTAAAATCTCATAGCTAACATAGCCTGTCAGGTTGATGTCGTTCCTGTAATCATATCTCAGTTCCTGGTTGGCAAGTAAAATTGGACTGGTTAGGTTGGTAAGATTGGCCAATGCGGGATCAAATACATCCACATCATCTTCCTGCCCTGGTGCAAGGAAAGGACGGAAACGGACCGCGTTGCGCAACCTGTTGTTACCCTGCGTACCGGTATTGGATGTACCCACACCGTCAACTTTCTGGCGGCTGTAACGTGCATTAAATCCTGCCCTGAACTTGTTGCTGATCTTATGATCGAATTTAAAAGAGACCAGTGAACGCTGGAAACCTGAATTCAGCATGATCCCTTCTTCATCCACATGGTTAACGTTCAGATTGAACGTGGTGGCTGCTGTTCCGCCGGTAAGTGCAACGGTGTGGTTCTGGCTCATTGCAGTACGTCCGAACAGTTCATCCTGCCAGTCAACAAAAGGCATGTTCTTATAAATATCCATATCCTCAAACCTTCCATAACGGTTCAGGAAAGCATCGCGGTCCAGCTGGGAAGTATTGAGGTTGTAGATCTGGTACTGGTAGTTTACATAATCGTATGGCTTCAGTACATCCAGTTTGTTCACGATCTTTCTAGCACCCATGAAGCCATTGTAAGTGACCTGTGTCTTCATGGCCCTTCCACCCTTTGTGGTAATAACAACAACGCCGTTGGCACCGCGTGCACCATAGATAGCTGTTGATGCTGCATCTTTTAATACGTCGATGGACTGGATCTCCTGCGGGGATAAAATCGAAAGCGCATTTTCTACCTGGATACCATCCACGATATAAAGAGGCGTATTGTCCTGTGTGATGGAACCGCCTCCACGTACGCGGATCTGTACTTCAGCGCCCGGCCTTCCTTCAGTAGTTGTTACCTGTACGCCCGCTAACCTTCCTGTAAGTGCTTCAGCAGCCGAATTCAAAGGCACGTCTCTTAGGTCTCTTGCGCCTGTGGAAGAAACAGATCCTACCACATCACGACGCCGAACGGTCTGGTAACCGATCACCACTACATCCAGCGCACCGCTTGAGGAAGAAAGTGTAAGATCTACGGTTGAATTATTGCCAACCGTTCTTTCCTGCGGCTCAAAACCAACAAAAGTAAAAACCAGTGTAGCATTGTTATCTGGTACAGTAATGGAGTAGCGGCCTTCTGCGTTGGTAGTGGTAGCAGTTGTTGCACCTTTTACGCTCACATTCACACCGGCGAGGCCCTGCCTTGTGCTGTCAGACAACACACGGCCTGAAACCTGACGCGACTGGCCCCAGGCCATGGCACAAGTCCAAATGAAAAGAACAGTGAAAAAGATCTTCTTCATATACAAGCGTTATTTTTTCGAACAGTTTTTTGAATCGTTAGCTTAACCCGGAAGCACCGGTATCTCAAGGGTATGGAAGATGCAGAAAGGATTTAAAAGTTATGGTTGTCACCAGCAGCGAAATGAAATTTGCAAACCATAAAAGCAGTTGAAAATGCGTACCAGGGTCATTTTAAAAAAGCCGGATCGAATTCACTATCCCTTGGAAATCACTCTTTTTTACTCCCTTTTCTGCAGTCTTTCAGATAACAAGTCTACTGATATTAGCACGACCAACCCGTATGTGCAATGCCTTTTTTTATGCAATCGTTCCCGACATCGTTTGCAAATGATGCCTTTCGGAACCGGATGCTAAAAATTCGATACTTTTAAAGCAGGATTGCCCCTTTTGGCTGATACAAGCGCATGAAATTTGAATCTGTTACCATTAAAGACATCGCGAAAGCGCTGAACCTTTCCACTTCAACGGTGTCCAGGGCATTGCGTGGCAGTTATGAGATCAGTGCAGAAACGAAAAAACTGGTCTCAGAGTATGCCGAGAAGATCAATTACCGGCCTAATCCAATCGCTTTAAGTCTTAAAGAAAGAAGGAGCCGCGCCATTGGGGTTGTGGTGAGCGAGATCGCCAACAATTATTTTTCCCAGGCCATTAATGGTATTGAATCCATTGCCTACAACAGGGGATATCATGTCATCATTACCCAGAGCCATGAGTCCAGTGAAAGGGAAATGGTCAATTTTCAGCACCTTGCCTCCCGCGGCGTGGATGGCCTGCTGGTATCACTTTCCGCTGAAACCACAGACCTTGCCCCTTTGAAAGAACTCCATGATAAAGGTTTGCCAATCGTTTTTTTCGACCGAATCACAGACGAGATCGATACACATAAAGTGACCGCCAATAATTACCTGGGAGCCTTTCATGCCACAGAGCACCTGATCTACCAGGATTATAAAAAGATCGCACACATTACCAGTTCACCATTTCTTTCGATCACCAAAGAACGCCTGACCGGTTACCGGGAAGCGCTGGAAAAGCACAAGATCCCTGTAAATGAAGGCCTGATCAAATACTGCAACCATGGCGGCATGATCGTGGAGGAAGTGGAGGAAGCGCTGAATGCACTTTTCAAGGCAAAGGTGAAACCTGATGCCATCTTTACGGCAGGCGACCGACTGACTACAGCATGCTTCAGCGTCCTGAAACGAATGAAGCATAAGAAATATGAAGTAGGATTTACAGGATTCACCAATACCCAGGTAGGCGACCTGTTCTCCCCAGCCCTCACCGTTATCCGGCAACCAGCCTTCGAGATCGGGCAAAACGCCACCGAACTGTTATTTCAGATCATAGAAAGCAAGCGCCCAATCACAGATTTCGAAACCCGCATCCTTGAAACAAGCCTTATTATCAGGGAGTCTTCGTTGAAGAAGGAAACAGTGTAGGTTTCTGGTTTCTCGTCTCTTGTTTCTGGTTTTTCCAGGCCTCGTACACCATGAATAGTTTTTTGCGTAACAAAAGGCAAAGCATGCTGATTTCGCAAAGAGAGCTTTGTATTCATTGCGCTTCTCTGCTTTTTACTTTGCGCCCTTGCGGTACATTTATCACAACGCAAAACCAACCGGTAAGGACAGCACGAACCTAAACAACAAGAAACCAGAAACAAGAAACCAGAAACCTGCCTGCCGGCAGGCGTAATCGTTAAACGATTGACAATCGTATTTCCCCCCTTCCACAACCCTTACCCATCAAGCATTCCAGGCCGTTTTTACAATTTTGCTAATTGTAAAAAGCAGCGATTCTTTTTCCGGGTCACATCGCAACTAAGCCTAGTTTTAATTGCCTCATTTCATCACACGTCATTTTTAAGGATCCGTACCAACACCATTTTCAGAAGTGCACAACTGAAGCTTCATCCTATATGACAAAATCGCAGATCATTCCGCTGACCGGACTTGTGCTGGTTGGTGCCCTTTGTTTTTTGGTCCCTTCCGCAGGCCCTTCCCAGCCGCATGAAGTGAACTTTGCCGATACAGCCTGGATGCTGACCGCAACAGCTTTTGTTTTGATCATGACACCCGGACTTGCTTTTTTTTACGGGGGTATGGTCAGTAAAAAGAATGTTCTGTCCACCATGCTGCAAAGTTTCATTTGCATGGCGGTAATGACCGTTCTCTGGGTGATCGTTGGTTTCAGCCTTGCATTTGGTGATTCTATTGGTGGTGTGTATGGGAATCCAGCCACCTTTTTCATGATGCGTAATGTGCTGGAAGGTTCACCCTGGAAACTGGCCCCTACCATCCCACTGACCTTATTTGCTTTTTTCCAGCTGAAGTTCGCCATGATCACACCGGCCCTGATCACGGGTGCTTTTGCTGAAAGGATCCGCTTCAAATCCTACCTGGTTTTCATTTGCCTTTTCTCCATATTCATCTATTGTCCCCTGGCCCATGCCACCTGGCATCCGGAAGGGATCCTGGCTAAACTTGGCGTACTTGATTTTGCCGGAGGCACTGTAGTGCACATGAGCGCAGGATGGGCAGCGCTTGCCAGCGCCCTGTACCTTAAAAAGCGGACCGATGTGAACCACAACCCCGCCAGGATCACCTATGTGCTGCTTGGAACGGGGCTTCTCTGGTTTGGATGGTTTGGTTTCAATGCCGGATCTGCCTTTGCTGCCAATTCACTGGCAGCTACGGCCCTTGCCACCACAACAACGGCCTCTGCCGCAGCAGCTTTTGGATGGATCGCTTTTGATGCCGTTCGAAGAAGAAAACCAACTGCTATGGGAACCTGCATCGGAGCAGTGGTTGGATTAGTTGCCATCACCCCGGCGGCGGGGTTCGTTTCCATTCCGCACTCACTGCTCATAGGACTGACTGCAAGTGTTGTGAGCAACCTGATGGTGGAACTAAGGACAAGGACTTCCATTGATGATACCTTAGACGTTTTTCCCTGTCATGGGATAGGAGGTATTGTTGGCATGCTGCTTACAGGTGTATTTGCCCATAAAAATATCAACCCGGTTGTTGGCACCAATGGGTTATTCTTTGGAGAAACCGGGCTTTTTACCATACACCTGCTGACCATGCTGGCCGTGTCCATTTTTGCCTTTGGAGGCACTTTTGTCCTTTTAAAGATAACAGACTGGGTGACGCCACTCCGGGTAAAGCAGGAAGATGAAATTGAAGGACTGGACAGGACCCAGCATGGCGAAAAACTGTAAGGGACCTTACAGAACATTTACCATTCATGAGTTGGGCTTTTATTTAACTTGCGTTTCGAAATAAGGCAATGAACCGGATTCGACTGACGCTCAATCTATAAAATTCGAAAACCCAATGGCATTTAAAACAATGATCACCGGTACGGGTTCCTATATACCCACTGAAATTGTGACGAACCGGGATTTTACAATACATAATTTTTACGCCGAAGACCATAAGCGCATCGAAACCCCTCCGCAGGAAATTGTTGAAAAGTTCAGGCAGATCACCGGGATTGCTGAAAGACGCTATGCCCCCTCCAACATGAATGCATCTGATATTGGCACCATCGCGGCTGAGCAGGCGATCATTGACAGTGGCATCGATCCTGAAACAATTGACCAGATCATTGTTGCACACAACTTTGGAAATGTGCAGAAGCATACCATCCAGTCCGATGCCTGCCCGGCCCTTGCCAGTCGCATCAAACAGAAATTAAAGATCAAAAATCCACAATGCGTGGCTTACGATATCCTGTTTGGTTGCCCGGGCTGGGTACAGGGTGTGATCCAGGCGGATGCGTTCTTTAAAGCAGGAATGGCAAAAAAAGCCCTTGTTGTTGGAACAGAGACCTTGAGCCGCGTACTGGACCATTACGACCGCGACAGCATGATCTTTTCAGATGGAGCCGGCGCCTGCATACTGGAATATAAAGATGTCGGTACCGCTGACGCTGGTATACTTTCAACTTCAGCCGTAAGTCATTGCACGGACGAAGCCTTCTTTATTTATATGGGCCAGTCCAATTTTCCTGGATCCGATCAGCGTGTGCGTTATATTAAAATGCATGGACGCAAGGTGTATGAATATGCCATGAAGCAGGTGGCGGAAGCCATGAAGGCCTGCCTTGATAAAGCCGGCGTGAACATCACACAGCTTAAAAAAGTATTCATCCACCAGGCCAATGAAAAAATGGATGAAGGCATTATCAAGACCCTGTACAAGCTTTACGGCATCCGTGACATTCCAAAAGACATCATGCCCATGTGCATTCACTGGCTTGGAAACAGTTCTGTTGCAACCGTTCCAACGCTTTATGACCTTGTAAAAAGAGGCGAGCTGGATGGACACTCAGTTGAAAAAGATGACCTGGTCCTTTTTGCATCTGTGGGTGCGGGGATGAATATCAATGCGGTGTGTTATAGGGTGGGATGAGGAAGGCTGATGGCTGGTAGCTTTTAGCTGATGGCTGCGAGCTGCGAGCCGTGAGCTTCGAGCCTTGCGTGATTCAATGATTTTATTTTCGTTTTTAATTGAATGAAAAATTTCGGAGGCTCTTTATATTCAGGGACTTCATATGAATTTGCTCGAAGCTCGAAGCTAGTAGCTCGAAGCTTCTTCAATCCAACCAGAAACACCAAAGCAGAAACCAGAAACCTTACCTTGTTTTCCGTAGATTTGGCGAACCCAAAACCACTTCAAATGAATTTAAGTCCGGACATTTACAATTTACTGTTGCATATACACAGTGTTGGCCGCTGGCTGGTGTTGCTGTTATTGCTGATCGCTATTTTTAATTCGCTTGTTGCAGGAAAGCGGCCTTACATCCGCACTGATAACCGCACAGGACTCATCCTCACCATTTTTGCCGACCTTATGCTGCTAATCGGAATTGTATTATGGTTCGCCGGGGTAAGGGGTTACAAACTTTTCCAGACCAATGATATGAGCACCATCATGAATGACGCAACACTGCGGTTTTACGCTGTGGAGCACATCACGTTGATGCTGATCGCCATCATTCTGATTCATATTGGAAAAGCCCAGGGCAAAAAGCCCATTGGTGACAGGGCCAAGCACCGCAGGACTTTGATCTTTTATTCCCTTGCCCTCCTGTTGATCCTGATCTCGATTCCATGGCCTTTCAGAAACCTCGGCGGGCACTGGTATTAATCTATTGATTTGATTCATGAAGCCGGGGGTGTATGCCTCCGGCTTTTTTAGCCAGCTAGCCAATAATTTTCCTTGTGTTTAAAAAAAAGCAATGACCCTGTTAGCGTGGTCCCAGTTCTATCACATCGCAATCCCTGATGTCTGTGCCATCAATGATGAAGCGCACCAGTGTACGTACTTTATGCCAGCCATGCTTGCCCGCAGCGCCCGGATTCATATGAAGGCAACCGACTTTTTCATCATAGATAATTTTCAGGATGTGTGAATGCCCACTGATGAACAATTTAGAGCCCGTGCGCAACAGATCGTCCTTAACACCTTTTGAATACCTGCCGGGATAACCACCGATGTGTATCATATAAACAGGTACGTCTTCTGTTACCCATGCTGCCTTTTCTGCATACTGGCTTCTGATATCATACCCGTCAATATTTCCATACACACCTTTCAGCGGTTTGAATGCTTTTAATTTTTCAATAATGGCAGTTGTACCAAAATCTCCTGCATGCCAGATCTCATCACGGTCTTCAAAATGACGAAAAACCGCATCGTCCAGGTAGCCATGTGTATCGGAGATGAGTCCAATCTTAATCAAGTGTTCTTATTTATTAGCTGTTAGTTGTGAGCTTCGAGCTTCGAGCTTTGCGTAAATTATATAAAGGTTTGACTTGGAATACTTAGAGAATTTGAACTTTCCTTCCTTTGATAAGAAATAAAAATCATTGAAAACTCAAAAAGCTCGCAGCTCATAGCTCGCAGCTCGAAGCCATCCGGCAAAAGCCAAAAGCCACCAGCCACCAGCTTCCCTCCTCACTCCACCCAATCCGCCACAAAAACATTCGTATCCCTTGTGCCTCCGTTACTTCGGTTGCTGCAGAAAACAATCTTCTTTCCATCAGGACTGAACATGGGAAAAGCATCAAAGCCTTTATCACGACTGATCTTTTCCATGCCTTTTCCATCAGGGTCCGTTACATACATATTGAAAGGAAACCCTCTTTTGTATTCATGGTTGCTGCAGAAAATAATCCTGCCGTCGGGCATGAAGTTGGGCGCCCAGTTGGCCTGTCCAAGTGCAGTAACCTGTTGAGCATTGCTGCCATCAGCATTTGCCACAAACACTTCCATTTTGGTTGGGGCCACCAGACCTTCCTTTAAAAGATCTTTATATTCCTTCACTTCTTCCGGAGTCTTTGGACGGCTGGCACGCCATACGATCTTTTTACCGTCAGGACTGAACCAGGCGCCACCATCGTAACCAAGTGCCCGGGTGATCTGTTTTGTTTTACCTGACTTCAGGTCCATGATGTAAAGATCAAGGTCACCGTTGCGAACAGAGGTGAACAGCATCTTTTTTCCATCTGGAGAGATCACGGCCTCCGCGTCGTATCCTTTTGTTTTAGTCAGTTGCCTGACCACTTTTCCATCAAGGTCTGACATGAAAATATCATAACTGCTATAAACCGGCCAGATGTACCTGTTGCCATATTTGGCACGGTCTACCGGTGGGGGACAGCTATCGCCGCCAAGATGTGTTGAAGCATATACAATGTGTTTGTTATCTTTTGTAAAAAAAGCGCAGGTGGTCCTGCCTCTACCTGTGCTCACCAGCTTATAAATAAAAGGCTTCCCCTGGTCCGGCACTTTACCAACAAAGATCTGGTCGCAGGGTATCCCATCTTTTACCGAAGTGCGCTGGAACACCAGGTAAGCGCCATCGAAACTCCAGTAAGCCTCAGCGTTATCCCCACCGAAAGTAAGCTGCCTTACATTTTTGAAGTGGACCTCATCGGGGTAATGCAGTGTATCTGCAACTTGCGCCTGGGCAAATGATGCCAGGAAAAAAGATAAGAAGAAGGTAAATCCGGCGGATTTCATGTTAGTAGTATTAGCTGCTTGTCAAAACTTTGCGAAATTATCCCGCAACAGGCCGGTGCAGGTCAATTTAATGTCATAAGGTAGGGTCAATTTTTTAGTTTTGGGGCATGAGTCGTTTTTTATCCATCCTGGCCCTGGTTGTTTTCCTGTTTGCATGTAGCAACGATAAGAGCCAAACGGACCTTTTACTGGAGGAACCACCATTTGCATCACTTACCGACAGTATTGAACAGGGTCCTAAAAACGCGGACCTTTATTACAGGAGAGGCACCCTTCTTTACCAGAATGAAAAATATGAATTGGCGCAGGCCGATCTTCAAACTGCATGGAACCTTGATCCGAAAGAAGCCTATGCCTTGCGCTTGAACACGATCCTTCAACAAAAGCATGCTGATACGGCCATAGCATTTTTACAAAAGGCTTTACAAAAACTACCGGGCAATGTTTCCATTCAAATGAGCCTGGCCAAAGCTTACCAGGAAAAAGGTGAGCATAATAAGGCCGTGGGCTTAGCCGATGCGATCCTTAAAAACAATCCTAACCAGCTGGATGCAATTTCCCTGAAAGCAGAGATCCTTGGGCAGGATAACCGGGCCGGCGAATCGCTTGCTTTGCTGGAGCAGGCTTATGCCCTTGTTCCTTCTGATCCAAATCTTGCCTATGATCTTGCCTATGAATATGCCCTGGCTGGCAATCCACGCTCGGTAACCATCACCGATTCCATGATCCGTTCCCGCAATACTCCAGACCTGGAAAAAGCCTATTACATCAAAGGGCTGTATTATTCACGTACCGGGAAATCAACCGAAGCGCTCAGGAACTTTGATGAATCCATCCGCCTGAATTATAATTTTCTGGATGCGTTTCACGACAAGGGCGAATACCTTTTTAACCTGAAGCAATATGATGCCGCGCTGCAGAATTTTCAACTGGGGCTTAAGGTAGATCCTTCCACAGCCTCGTTTTATTATTGGATCGGACGCGTACAGGAAGTGCAGGGAAAGAAAGAAGATGCGAAGTTCAATTACGAAAAAGCCTTCGCCCTGGATAAAACAATGACCGAAGCAAAACAAGCAGCAGACCGGCTTTGATGCAGGTTTTTCATGTAGCTTGCAGGGAATTCGTGAAGCGGACGAGTTTATAGTTTTTGGTTTTTTGTTTATGGTTGTTGCAGTTATTCATCTTGATCCCAATAGCGTAAAAGGCATTTGCCGCAAAGGGCGCTAAGAACGCTAAGGGACGCAAAGTATTAAGACTGGATTTCCTTGCCCCGCCACGGCGGGGGAAGTTTGATTTCTTTGCTGTTTACTTACGCCATAGAATAATAAAGTTGCCCAGATGCAGTAAGAACAATAAACCAAAAACAATAAACCAAAAACGTCTTTCGTCTCACGCCTCCCGTCTCCCGTCTCACGAACAAAAAACCAAAAACAATAAACCATAAACTTCCCATGTCCCTCATTGCCCCTTCGCTGTTAGCCAGTAATTTTTTAAGATTGGAAGATGAATGCCGAATGGTCAATGAAAGTGAGGCCGACTGGTTTCATCTTGATGTGATGGATGGACGGTTTGTGCCTAACATTTCTTTTGGCATCCCGGTGATCGAACATATCAGGACCATAGCAAAGAAAACCTGTGACGTGCACCTGATGATCCTTGAGCCTGAACGTTACGCCGAAGCTTTCAAGGCCGCGGGCGCAGATATTCTCACTGTACATATTGAAGCCTGCGTGCACCTGCACAGGAATATTCAGCAAATCAGATCACTGGGTATGCAAGCTGGCGTTGCGCTGAACCCCCATACTCCTGTTTCTGCTCTTTATGATATCCTTGGTGACATTGACCTGGTTTGCCTGATGAGCGTGAACCCTGGTTTTGGCGGACAGAAATTCATTCCAAGAACTTTTGATAAAATCCGCGAACTGCGCAAAATGGTCGATGATCAGCAGCTGAAGGTAAAAATAGAAATCGATGGCGGAGTGACAGTAGAAAATGCAAGGGCGCTTCTGGATGCTGGCGCTGATGTACTTGTGGCTGGTAATACGGTGTTCAGATCAAAAGATCCAAAACAAACCATCGCAGACCTTAAGCGGCTGTAGCTTTGACCCATGGCGAAAGATCTTTTCTCGGGGCAGTCCGGCACCTATGCACTGTACCGTCCCAGTTACCCAAAAGAGCTTTTTGAATACATCCTTCGGTTTGTAGAAAAGAGGGAATTGGCCTGGGACTGTGCCACCGGTAACGGACAGGCAGCAGTGGTGCTTTCAGAATATTTCGATAAAGTGGAAGCAACCGATATCAGTGAAATGCAATTAAGCAACGCGTCGGACCGGCATAACATACGCTACCAGGTTTCTCCGGCCGAGCATACTCCATTTGCCGATAATTTATTTGATCTTATCACGGTCGCTACTGCCTACCACTGGTTCGACTGGAAAATTTTTTACAGGGAAGCCTCACGTGTTGGCAAGAACAATTGTGTTGTTGCCGCCTGGACCTACTACTCCTGCCTTACAGAAGATGAAAAAGTCAATGAAATTTACAAACACTTTTACAATGACATCATCGCCGCTTACTGGGACCCGGAGCGAAGGCATGTGGAACAGCAATACCGTACGGTGGATTTTGATTTTGATCCATTGCCAGTAGAAAAATTTCAAACAGACCTGGAATGGTCAAAAGAACAATTTTTAGGTTACCTCTCTTCCTGGTCGTCTGTGCAGCATTACATAAAAAAGCATCAGGCATCACCAGTTGAATTGATCCTTGAAGCATTGAATGCCATCTGGCCTGATGAAGTCAGTAAAAAGGTAAGCTTTCCCATAGCGGTGAAACTGGGGAGGGTCAGGAAATAAATTTTCTATTGGAGAACAAACTTAGCTGATTCCTTTACTGAGCCATATTTCACTTCCAGCAGATAAGTGCCTGGTGCCAGCTTCTGATCGAGCTTTACTTCAAATTTTGTTCTGCGGCTGCCCGGGATGCTTGTTTTCTGCACTACCATTCCGTTGGCATTGACAAATGTAAGCTCCATATTTCCGCTGATGGGTTTTGCAAATTCAAGGTTCACCAGATCTCCTTTTGCAGGGTTAGGATACAAACTCATTTTTTCCTTTGAGCCAAATTGCAGCACTACTACCTGCGAATGCTTATCAGCCTGGCCAGCCTGGCTGTACTTTAACCGGTAATAGTTTTTTCCGGAAGCAGGGTTTGCATCACGGTATGAAAAGTTTTGAACGCCATTAGACCTTACAGGGGCATTATGAGATCCTATTTCTGAAAAATTGTTACCGTCCGTGCTGCGCTCAATTACAAAATTGGTAGCCTGGTCAAAACTAGCAGACCAGCTGACAACAGAAGCATTGCCATCCTTAGCTGCACTGAATTGTTCAAGACTCAAGGGAAGTACCACCATTGGAACCGATCCGGAGCTCCTTTTAAATATGTTGATCAGACCAGTGGAGGGATTGTAGGTCATTCGGTCTGCTCCTGCAACAGTAACACTTGTAATTGGGGTATTCGCATTCACCAGCAAACTCAGGTCCCTGAAACGGTTCACATCCGGAACCGCTGAAAGGTCAAGCCTGATGGTCAGTTTATTTCCAGACAGCTGCTCACTCTTTACAACCAATCTTTTTGTTTCGAGGTATTCAAGGAATTCCTGGAGCGTAGTCATCCAGACCCTGTCCGCACTTTGTGTTTCAAGTTCCTCCATCAGTGAAACAAAACTTTGAAAGGCTGCCGCATCAGAAAAATAATGGCCTGCGAACCGCCACATTTTTTTATTGGACGGAGACATTCCTGAAATGAACCTGTCGGTGATCACAGTTCTGTACCAGTCGATATTTCCTTGTGACCAGGAGTCAGTTAATCCGCGATTCAGCAGGAGAAATCCATTAGGTAGCGATGAAATGGAAAGCGGTCCATCCACCCATTGCGGGTAAATGGAATAACCATCCAGGGGTGCCTGGGCTACTGCTGCCAGGTAACGCAAGCCATCTGCAGGTTGCACATAACCTCCATCCCCGTTAGGTACAACAAGTACCCGCGTGGTAAAATGCACTCCATATACAGCAAGGCTATCACGAATGTATTTAGTGTTGTCATCAATATTTTTCCAGGTATTGTTACCATTAGAATAAGTGCCAAACTTGTTGTGAAAATAACCATGGTTCTCGATCATGAAATCGTACTTCATGTAATTCGCCATCTCCGCCCAGCTGGGACTGTTATTGTAGGTAACATAATCCAGGTTATTTGATTGCACCCTTGCATTGGAAGCCAGCGCAGCAGTCCATTTAACCGGGTTACCGGCACCATCGGTATAGGATTTTCCGCTATAGTAAACTCCATTGACTGGTGCAAAGCCTCCATGAAAAAAAGCAAACACATCGCGGAAGCTTGATCCCCTGTCATCAATTTCGTAATTGAAAACGCCCTGCTTGTTGTATTTCAGGTCAGCGATCGTGGAGGTCGCTGAACCTGGAGCTGAAGCGAAGTTGACTTCTATAGTAACAAAATTGGGTTGTGAAAAAGCGTAACCCGAACTTAGGATCATCGCCATGATCATTAACAGGAACCTTGTGGTCTTCAACATAGATTGTTTTTTCCTGGAATCCTTCATAAAAAGTGATTCCCGTGATGAATGTTGGTTTCCATCAGGATAAGATCTGGTTGGAAAGATACGGAAAGTGCTGTCCGTCAACGCAATATCCTTTTTTTATTAACTTATTCGGAAATGAATCGTTGAAATGTTGAATTGGAATGATGAAAGGTTACCCAGACTCTTGAACAAACATGATCAACCAAAAGCCCAGCCCGCTTTCAGTCATTTTCCATTTAGCTTAGACGATCATTCCGAAAGCACTATTTTAGAGCATTAATTTCCGAGCTGCCTGTGTATAACCGCATTGTTATTTTTCTCATTGCCTGCCTGTTTTGCCTGGCCTCTTTTGCCCAGGAACCTGCTTCAGTTTCAGGAAGGGTCTTAGATGAAAACGAAAATCCCATAGCACAGGTTTCAGTGGTCATTCTGGGACAATCAAAAGGCACCACCACCAATGATAGTGGCTTCTTCCGGATAAGGGTACCGGTTGACAGGGCATTTGCACTTACTTTTTCTTTTACAGGATACAAAACGGCCCAACAGAACTTCATGCTTAATGAAGGCGAAGCTGAAGTGATCACAGTTCGGTTGGAACAGGGAAATACCACCATGCGGGAAGTTGTGGTAACTGATCAGCGTGACAGGAATGAAGCTGGTTTGATCAGGCCCAATCCAAAATCAATCATTAACCTTCCTTCTCCTACCATGGGAGTAGAAAGCATGATCAAGATCTTTGTTGGTTCCAACAATGAGCTTACATCACAATACAATGTCCGAGGCGGCAGTTATGATGAGAACCTGATCTACGTAAATGATTTTGAGATCTTCCGGCCCTACCTTGTGCGAAGCGGTCAACAGGAAGGATTGAGTTTTATTAATCCTGAAATGGTGCGGAACATCAATTTCTACAATGGAGGCTTTTCTGCCAGGTATGGTGACAAGATGAGTTCCGTGCTCGATATCCAATATAAGAAACCAAGAACTTTTGGTGGTTCCGCTTACGTCAGCATACTGGAACAGGGCTTTCATCTGGAAGGTGCAACAAACCAGAATAAATTCACTTACCTAGTTGGATTACGCAACAGGAGCAACCGTAACCTGCTCAGCCGCCAGGAAACACAGGGCAACTATGTGCCTTCATCCACGGACTTCCAGGGTTTGCTTACTTACCAAATTAATTCTAAGTGGTCAGCGGAAATGCTTGGTAATGTTTCGCGAACATCTTTTACCCTAGTGCCGCAATTCAGCCAGTTGACATCTTCTGTTTTTTCGCCATTCTTTACAGCGAACCTGGGTGTTGATATTTACTTTGAAGGCCGTGAGAAAGACGCTTACAGCACCAGCATGATTGGTGTATCAACCACATACCAGCCGGCAAAAAATCTCAGGTTGAAATTCCTTGCATCAAGGTTTGAGAATGATGAAAGAGAGAACATTGACATAGCAGGCGCCTATCTTTTCGGCGATCGCGATTTTGATCAGTCAAAGCCAACTTTTGGTGTGATCGTAAATCCATTAGGCGCAGGCGTGTTCCACAACTTCGCCCGCAATACTTTGAATATTGTGGATCATAACCTTTCGCACAAAGGCTGGCTGGATAAAGGAAGGCATGCCTTTTCATGGGGCCTTGGCTTTGATAATACGCGGATCAAGGACAGGTTGAATGAATGGGAAATGCAGGATTCGGCAGGTTATTCACTTCCCTATGATCCAACAATTTTACGCCTGAATAAAGTGATCAGATCAAGTGCGAACCTTGATATACATAAAATTAACGGGTACATACAGGACAACCTTGTGTTCAGAAAAAACAACGACGCATTCACTTTGCAGGCAGGCATTCGTTTCAATTACAACGACCTGAATAAAGAATTCCTTCTTGCACCCCGTGCAGGTGCTTCCTGGCAGCCGGGTTGGAAAAAAGACATCATCTTCCGCGCGGCAGCAGGAGCTTATCACCAGCCTCCTTTTTACAGGGAGTTAAGAAGGTATGACGGCTCGGTAAATACAGCAGTAAAAGCACAAAAAAGCTGGCAGGGTGTCGCTGGTTTTGATTACAATTTTATAGGATGGGGAAGAGCCATGCGCTGGACTGTTGAAGCCTACTATAAATCCATGCGTGATGTTGTGCCTTATGACATAGACAATGTTCGGCTGCGGTACTTCGGGGAGAACAATGCTAAAGCTTATGCCGCCGGCATTGAAACCAGGCTTTTTGGTGAGCTTGTAAAAGATGCTGAAAGCTGGATCAGCCTGGGCCTGATGAGAACTCGTGAAGACCTTGAAGGAGATTTTTATAAAGTATACACGCTTGATTCACTCAACCAGCCAATTGACAGCAGCACAGTAGAGGGTGGGTGGCTGCGCAGGCCAACCGACCGGATGATCACTTTCGGTATGTTCTTCCAGGATTATCTTTCCACCAACAAGAATTTTAAAGTTTACCTGAGCACGCTCTATGGTTCCAACCTTCCGTATAATATTCCGGGTAACATAAAATACAGAAATGCATTAAGGATCGAGCCTTACCTGAGGGTTGATATCGGATTCAGTGCCCTGCTTCTTGATACGGAAAGAGCCAACCGCAGGAGCAAAAGTCCTTTCAGGAATTTTGATAACATCTGGGCCAGCCTCGAGATCTTCAACCTGATCGACAGGCCTAATACTATTTCTTACCTGCTGGTAAAAGATTTTGCCAATAACACGTTTACCATGCCCAACAGGCTTACACCAAGGCTGGTGAATTTTAAGATCGTAGCAAGATGGTAAGGTGATCGTGAGACGTGAGACTGCAATCGTGAGACGTGAGACGTGAACCGTGAGGCTAGGAACGCCAGACGTGGAACGTAAGACGGCAGAAGTGAGGCAAAAGAGAGCGACAGCGATGAAAGTCTTTTCCTTGAAGTTCTCTCAAGGTGTATTCATCAAATTTCTATCACGATCTTTTCAAAACCTAACGTTTATCATCAAACGCACATTCATTCTAATGATCAGAATTCAAGCATAATTCTCTTCTTTTTCACTCTCATCTACTCTTTTCTCGTTAAACGTCTCACGTTCCTGGCCTCCCGCTTCACGTCTCACGCCTCACGTCAATACCATTTGTTCCTTCGCTTATCCCAGCTGGTAATACCGATCTTGAATTGGAGTGGATTGTTGTACTTGTTTGCTACGGAGCTTACAACGTAAACACCCAGCTTGAATTTGCTTAGCGGATCAAATGGAGATTTCAATACGCGTTCAACTCCAAGGAATAATTCACCGTAACGCAGGTTGCGTTCAGGAGCGATCAGGAAACCTGCGCCACCTACCTCGCGCAATCCGATTCTTTTGAAAAAAGGGATCCTGTTAAGAATGGCGCCATTGAATTCGTGCACATAATGTCCCTGGTAAAATCTTTTGAATACAGGAAAGCTGGAATCTAGAGCCTGGAATGCCTGATCAGGATTCTGGAAAAGAAGCGGGTCGCCGCGCCGCTGGTACTGGTAATCGATGAGACGGAGCCCTTTACGGTTCAGGAAGCTGCCGGTTTTTATATTGAATCTTGAAAAGCCCATCAGCCCTACTTCCACCTCCTGCTCAATTCCAAATTCGAGGTAATCAAAATCCACTTTGCTTTTCATTAGGTGCGGAATGCCTTTGCGATAGGTGGTATAAAATGTTGGCCATTTCGATCCAAGGATGATCTTCTCTTTTGGCTCCCTGATATAGCGCTGCTTTGGGGTATACTGCAACCTTACTTTTCCATAAACTGCATTGTAGGATTCAAAGGCAAGCGCCTGGTTGTTATCAAGAAGGTCTCCTAAAAGGCTGTCAACACCATCACCGGTCTTGTACAAACTCACCGAACGGCGGAAAGCCACATCCATGTCAGTGAAAAGGTAAAGCCCATTTACAAGTTCAAGATTATGTCCTACACCTGCCGCATGATTTAAAAAATAATTACTCCTCTTGATCATGTTGATCCACGCATCACCCTGGAAAATAAAATCGAAATCACGTTGTAAGGAAACATTGAAATACCCACGGTTGAAAGGATTGTATAAACGATTCAACTGGATGCGCCCGTTGATGTCTTTGTTGCGAAAACCATAACTCAGGTTGGTCCACACGCCTACATATTTCCTGGAAGCGGAAACTTTTGAATAATAAAACGAAGGGCTGATCCTGATGCCCCCGAATGCAAATGGTTGTATCAACGAAGCAGCTGCCGGTAAATGCCAGGTTCGCTGCTTTTCCCTGTTGTAAAATGTTTGTCCAGAAATACTTACTTTTTTCCAGGTGATCTTATTGGTCAGCCTGTCAATGGAATCCGTGTATTCTTTAGATGAAGTGACCCTGTAAATGCTATCCCGGTACCGGATCAGTCTCAATTCTTTCTGGCTTAAAGGCTCTGTTCTGGCCGCATCCCAGAAAACACTGTCCATTACGTAGGCTTCCTGTGCGGTGGCACTCACTTCATCGCCAAAATGCCTGCGTGGAAACAGTTTGTTGATCTGGTAATGGTTGTAGACTACTTTGGTCTGGCCCGACCTGCTGCGCTTGCCACCTTTTGAAAAATAAGTGAATTCCTGCCTTGCCAGCATCCATGCTTTACCTTCTACGATGGTGTAATCCTGTTTCACTTCAAAAAAATCATATTCGGGCAGGTGGTATTTCGGGAACTTGAACTCGGTGCTTAAAAGATTCCATGAACTGTCCGAGATCGTAATCACACCTTCCACTGTAGCATTGCTGATCTGTTTTGGCTTTACAGAAATAACATAGATCTTGTGTGGCCCCTGCTGGATGATCTTCACAGTTTTATATCTGTATGCAACAAGTCCGCTGTAACTGATTGGTGATAAGAAAGGTGTTTCGGAAAGTGAAGGCACCTTTACAAGGTTGTTGTAAAAATTAAAATTGCCTTCTGTCACGGAAAGAAAGAATAGACCTTCGGGTTGGCCTGTCCTCCTGACCCCGGTCTTTTCTTCCCTGATCCGTTTTTCTGATTCATGATCGAGCCTGATTGACACCTCGGCCATATTCATACCTGCAAGGTCCGCATCTGGCATTTTTGCACGGATGGAATCCGGAATGGGAACAGCCTTGCCTTTTTTATTGACACGGAAAGAATCCTGCTGTACGGCTTTGATGTATACATCACAGGAATAAGCACCCGGTGCCGCCATGATGGCTTCCTTGTTCAGGATCACCTGCTTCACGATCTCTTCGGCGTAATCCCTGGAGCGGCCCCGGATTACCACCTCCCCCATTTGCTTTGCATCGTCGGTCTCAAGAATGATATTCTGCCTGTAATCCTTATCAACAACAATGGTGATCTTCTGGCTCTTATAGCCAATCATGGTGATGACCAGGTCATATTTTCCTTTTTCGAGTTTCAGCTCGAACTGCCCGTCTTCTTTTGTGGATGTTCCCCAATGAAGTTCTGCCACCTGCACGTTCACAAAGGCAAGAGGCTCCATTCTCGTATTGGTAACGGTACCAGATACCCGGAACACCTGGGCGTTGCCATGCGCAGATATGAACAGGGTAAAAAGCAGCAGCAGTTTGGTGGGCATAGACCGATTGAAGTTTTAAATTAGGTCAATTCAGGAGACGGGGATGTCTGAAGCTTTGCAGTAATGATCATTTAACAAAACTTCAATATTATCTGAACCTATTCTCAAAGGTTTGTCTTGTTCATGAAAATGCGGGATGACATTGGTACCACTGTTAAAGCCCAGGTGCCATCTGAATTATTAACAGCCGTTTCTGAAAGGATCAGGCAATTATGAGGTAACTTAGATATATGATCAGGCATCATTTTTTAATACACAATTGTGTATATTAAGACTGGGTATAACAACAACCAGTACTTATCTTAGAAAAAGATCGATCAAGAAAGAAAGCCGGCCTGCCGGATTGTACAAATAAAAACCTGAATTGAATTTGAGAGAAACAATTATCAACCTGGAAACCGTCAACCCTATAGAGTTCTTTGGAGTTAATAACGGCAAACTGGATATTCTTAAAAAGAAATTCCCCCTTCTGAAAATTCTTTCCCGTGGAACCCAGCTGAAGCTGAGCGGTGCACCTGAGCAGGTGGACGGTGCTAAAGAAAAGATCGACCTCATTGTGCAATACCTAGAAAGAAATGGTCACATGAGTGAAAATTATTTTGAACAGATCCTCGGCGGTGATGACGCCGAAACGGTTGACAATTTCGTGGACCGTAATCCTAACGATGTTCTTGTTTTTGGACCAAATGGTAAAACCGTACGTGCACGAACGGCTAACCAGAAAAGACTGGTGACTTCGGCTGAAAAGAATGATGTGGTTTTCGCCATCGGGCCTGCCGGTACCGGTAAGACCTATACAGCGGTAGCCATGGCTGTACGCGCTCTTAAAAATAAAGCTGTCAAGAAGATCATTCTTACCCGTCCCGCGGTTGAAGCCGGTGAAAGCCTTGGCTTCCTTCCTGGTGACCTGAAAGAAAAGATTGATCCTTACCTGCGTCCCTTATACGATGCGCTGGATGACATGATCCCCGCGGACAAGCTGGGATATTACATGAGCACCCGCACCATCGAGATCGCACCGCTCGCTTACATGCGCGGACGTACACTTGACAATTGCTTTATCATTCTTGACGAAGCACAGAATGCAACGGACCTCCAGATCAAAATGTTCCTGACGCGTATTGGCGGTAATGCAAAGGCCATCATCACCGGTGACCTTACGCAGGTGGACCTGCCGCGTAACCAGCGAAGCGGACTTGCCAAAGCAAGCAGGATCCTTCGCAATATTGACGGGATCGGCTACATAGAGCTTGATGAGGAAGACGTAGTACGTCACAGGTTGGTGAAGTCCATCCTGAAGGCTTACGATAAGGAACATCAGCGTGAGATGGAAATTGAAGAAGCAGAAAAGAAAGAACGCAAGGAAAGACCGTACTATAATAATCGTGACAGGGACAGGGACTAGGATGGTTTTTGGTTTATTGTTTATGGTTAGGAACGATCATTCTGATAATATTTTAAGATCCCGCAGATGCGGGATCTTTTTTATGCAGTCAGGTTGGACTTCGTTGCTGGTGCCTGAGTGAGGCGGCAAATGCCTTAACTTGCAACCCATGAGACGATTGGTCATTTGCTTTCTTGCCTTATCATTATTGTTTTCCTGCAGCAACAACGATTCGGTTCCGGTGGGAACAGCGGAATCTGAAAATGAAGATGACGGTGCCCGCAATTTTATCAGGGCAACGCTTGACCAGGACTTCAATAAAGCCAGGCAGTACATGGTCAATGACACCCTGAACAATGAATTCATGGATGCCACAGAAAGGCAGTTCAGCAAAATGTCTTCAGTGGAAAAGCGAAATTACCAGGATGCCTCTATCCAGGGTTACCAGAAGCGCTTCATCAGCGATAGTGTTGCGATCATTTATTATTCAAATTCTTATAAAAACAGGAAGGACTCCGTGAAAGCAGTGAAGGTGGATGGCAAATGGCTGATCGACCTTAAATATTCATTTCCACGCCGCAACCCAAAACCATGATCTACCAGGTTGCATTGGTTGGTATGGGCGGTGCAGCTGGAAGTATATTGAGGTTCCTGCTTCAACGTGGTATGAATGCAGGTTTCCCATTTGGTACTTCCATCGTGAACCTGGCAGGATGTTTTTTGATCGGGGCCCTTTGGTCTTATTTTTCAAAGGGTTCGGCAGACCAGCAACTCAGGCTGCTGCTCATCACAGGTTTTTGTGGCGGCTTTACAACCTTTTCAGCTTTTACCCAGGAAAGCATTGCCATGTTGCAGGAAAACAGGATAACAACTTTCTTTGCTTATTTAATAATCAGCGTTGCAGGCGGATTTGCCGCGACCTTTACAGGATATAAACTTTTCAGTTCATGAAGACAACACAGGTTTTACACCCATGGCATGGGGCCAGTTATGGAGATAAGGCACCGGAGTTTGTAGATGCATTGATTGAGATCCCCCAGGGTTCAAGAACAAAATACGAGATTGATAAGAAGACCGGCCTGCTGCGCATGGACAGGATCATCTACTCTTCTTTCCATTACCCGATCAACTATGGGTTCATACCGCAGACACTTGGCGATGATGCAGATCCGCTGGATATCCTTGTGCTTTGCTCACAGCCCATCCAATCACTTTGCCTGGTGCATGCCAGGGTCATCGGCAATATGCAGATGATCGATTCAGGCGAAAAGGATGACAAGATCATTGCAGTTGCCGCTAAAGATCCGTCCGTGAATCATATCAATTCCATTGACGAAATGCCAAGGCACTTTGTAAGTGAGCTGAGGAATTTCTTTGAACAATATAAAGTACTGGAAGATAAGCAAGTGGTGATCGAAGACTTCCAGAACAAGGAAGCTGCTTACCGGGTCATCAATGAAGCCATCGCGCTTTACAAAGAGAAACTCGCTTAAATCATGCAAAAACCATCAAAACCCATGACTGCGCAAATCATCACGATCCTCATCATTATTGGATTAATGGCTGGCGTATTGAGTGGGCTGATCGGTGTTGGCGGAGGCATCATCATAGTGCCCTGCCTGATCTTCTTCCTTGGCTTTTCACAACACGAGGCGCAAGGCACTTCGCTTGGATTGTTGTTGCTCCCCGTAGGCATTCTTGCGGTGATGAATTATTACAACAAAGGATACATAGACATCAAGGTAGTGCTGATCATGAGTCTTGCTTTTGTGGTGGGTGGTTTCCTTGGCAGCAAACTTTCGCTTGTCATCTCCGAAATGGCGCTCAAACGCATCTTCGCGGTCATCCTCTTTTATACGGCATTCAAGATGCTGAGCTGGGATGTGGTGGTGTATCGGTTTTTTAAGAATCTTTTTTAGCGATGAGATTTCATGCAAAGACGCAAAGAAAGCAAAGACAAGGAGGAATACAGACTTAAGAGTGCAGATTTAAGAGTAGAGAGTTAAGAAAGGAATGATGAAAGGAGAATTGGCGGGGGAGTTCAGATGATAGACTATAGATGATAGACTTTAGAGTTGGAATGTTGATATGAGAATTAAGACTTGATAGGTGAAAGTTGAGTGATGATTTATGAATGCTCCAAGGCCTAAGCCAACTCCTGTCTCAATAAACCCTATCCGCCCTGTCATCCTGAGTGTAAGCGAAGGATCTAAGCCTTCCAACCTCCAACGCCCACATATCAATAAGCTCACAGAACTTCAGAAAAGCTCCAGCGCCTCATTTTGTGGTTAGATGAAGTGACACTCCTATCAAAAGAATGCCAACAAAATTCAGCGCCTGCAGTATAGCAGAATAAGGCCTTTTGTTGATTAGGAAATGCTTGAACCAGTAGCGAGCTAATTAAAGTCACGAAAGACTGAACTCTTAAGTGATGGTCGATGCCAGAAGTGAAAGACTGTTGTGCGGTGGCCCGGCCGGTCTACGCGGAGCGATTAGACCCGGCCTTGATCTTTTTGCTCTACTTTTTGTATCAAGACAAAAAGTAGAAAAGACCGCAGAGAAGACAGAGAGAGAAAGAGAGCGAGGAATGCCAGAGCGAGATCGAATGAAGGCAGATTTAAGATAGCCAAAGGAATAAGAAGATAGATTCGTTCTTTAAGCTGCTTGTGAGGACACAAGCATAGCGGCGTACCCTAAGCTGCTCATGAGGACACAGCCAGGACGGCAGGGTTGAACATGATTGATCAATTCGAAATTAAAAATCAAAAAAAATCTTAGCGAATAGCGCCAATTCTTTTTACAGAATGCAACCTGTGTGACCGCTTACCAGTGGTCACATTAATAATTCCATCCTGGTCTACTGCATCAATCCTTACTTTCCCGGAAGCATGAATAATCTCCTGCGGATTCAGCATAATGCCTACATGGATCACCCTTCCTTTATCATTATGAAAAAATGCAAGGTCACTGGGCTGCACATCCTGTAAGGCAACGCTTTCACCCTGCTCTGCCTGTTGCCAGGCATCTCTTTTTAACGGAATTCCTAATAGTTTAAAAACTACCTGTGCAAATCCGCTGCAATCTACTCCCATGAATGTTCTTCCACCCCACAGGTAAGGGGCATTGAGCCAGGCCTGCACGGTACGTTCCAGAAGATCAGGGCTGATGCCATCTGATGTATTGCGGCAGATGCCATGATAGCTGTAATCATCCTCCCATAGGTGTCCTGTTGAAGGATCAAAGCCCGTGAGAGATGCACCCATTGGTACATTGATAAGATCTTCTTTAAAAGTAACAGGATTTACCAGGCCGGTAGCTACAAAGTTCCCTGGGCTTAAAGCAACCAGGTCACCCACAGGTTCAACAAGGTGATGGGTCAGCCATCCTTCATAGCCGTCATAGATGGAGCGAATGTGCAGCCATTCATTTTCTACACCTAATAATTCCATGGTCTCACCAAAGAGCAACTGGCTGGTCATTTCACTTCTGTGTGCTGCTTCTTTGCGGACGGGTGCGGCCGGCACGGTACAGATCCTGTATTCCATTCAAAAAGTATAATTTGTTCAAATGATTGTGCAAATTTGCAGCCTTTGCATCTCAAAATAAAATAGCTGACCCCTTTTGTGAAGACCAACCGCTATGACCATATCTCCGACGGGGAATTACTGGAACGTTACTATGCTGATCAGGATCAGCAATGGATCGGCATTCTGCTGGAAAGATATACCCTGCTGCTATTGGGAGTTTGCATGAAATACCTGAAAAATGAAACTGAAGCCAGGGATGCTGTACAGCAGGTTTTTCTCAAGGTGTTGATGGAAGTTTCAAAATACAGGATCGATTATTTCAAGTCCTGGTTATACATGGTGGCTAAAAACCACTGCCTGATGCGGATCAGGGCACTAAAAGGAAAGCAATACAGGGAGGTAGCGGATAACCTTCCGGCAGAGGAGGGAAATGACCCGCAGGAGCTGGTGCAGAATGAAAAAGCTTACGATTTTCTGGAAGAAGCGCTCAAAGAGCTGAATGAAGAGCAGAGACAATGTGTAACTTTGTTTTACCTCGATAAGAAAAGTTACCTGCAGATCACTGAAAAGACCGGCTTTAGCATGCTCCAGGTTAAAAGCTACATACAGAACGGAAAAAGGAACCTCCGCATCCTCATAGAAAAAAAGCAAAAGGAAGCGCAGAACAAATGAAAGAAAACCTGAAAGACATATTATCCAACCTGAATCCTGAAGTTGACCAGGAAACCTTGCTGTTGTACCTGCAGGGCAAACTTTCCGCGGAACAGCAGCACGAGGTGGAGAAACATATGATGCAGGATGAATTTGATGCCGATGCTTTCGAAGGATTGCAGAATATTACCGATAAAAAGCAACTCGCAAGCCTTGTGGAAGGTCTGAAAAAAGACCTGCGTAAGCGTACCGATAAAAAGAAAAAATTCCGCGAAAAACTCAGGCTAAAAGAAGAACCCTGGATCTGGATCACCATCGTGATCGTGCTGATGCTGGTGGTGCTTAGCTTTTTGATCATTCATAAGATGAAACAAGGGTAGTTTCTGGTTTATGGTTTCTGGTTTCTTGTTCCCTAAATCATCCATTATACTTTATAATTCCAGAGGCGTAGTTAACCGCAAAAATCGCAAAGTGCACAAAGAGGAATATCTTTACTTTCCTTCGCGCTCTTTGCTGTTATAGTATTTCTTACGTAAGTAGAATCAGAAAATAAATGACTGTACCTAAACAACCAGCAACAAGAAACCATAAACCAGAAACACCCCTGCCTCACGATTCACGTCGCACGTTTCACGACTCTACTGGTATTGTATATACACCGGTACGGGCTTTAATTTCAATAAAGCTTCCGGCTGCATTTCTGTAGGGCGGTTCACACGTTTTGTGTCGTTCTTGTAAAAGATCTTGAAGCCTGTGAATTGAACCGGCTCAGGATAAATGAAGTGTTTGTAGGTACCGATCTTTCTTTCTGCCTCTCCCCATCCGTCCATGTCCATTACGATCTGCACTTCAGGGCGCAACTTGATGTTCTTGTAATTGGTCACCATGGGTTGTGTAAAGCGGTGTACTACCAGGATCTTGGGAGGAATGTTGTATTTCTTTACAATCTCACCCAGGTAATTGGTGACGTAGTTGATATCGGCAGCATCAAAAGAACCGATCACAGAACCTGGTCTTTTTCCCGTCTTCATTGAAAATTCAGGATCTATTCCAAAATGCACGTTCGGCATGGCCAGGTATTTTTCAAATTCAGGCAGTTCTTCCTGGAGCGTGCTGAGCCCTACCTGGATATCAATGAATACAAGCGCATCGATCTCTTTAGCCCAGGCAATAACCGTATCAATCTGTTTGAACGGCATTCGCAGCCTGTATTTGCCTCCTGCTCCCGGTGCACCCTGAGCGGTAATGGCAATGTAATGCAACGCTGGAATGGCAGGTATCACGCTGTCAGCCCTGGTCCATTTAGCCACTTCCCCCTGCAGCTTTTTCAGCATCTCGGCTTTTGGAAGTTCACCAAGGATACCCATGCGTGTTGAATACAGGTTCCCGTAATAAGCAATGACCCTTTTAAATGGAAGTATGGCACCATTGAGTGGATATTCATGCTTAACGGGCCAGCGGCCGGATGTATCGCCATTGGCCATATATTTTTGAAGCTGGTCGTACTGCGCTGTATCGAAACTGGGTTGTGAAGGTGCAGCTGAATCAGCATTAGCTGTTACTGTTGAATCCTTGGCAAGCGTTTGAGTGGTGCCCTGGTTGTTGCAGGCCTGGGTCAGAAATAAAATAAACAAACATGATAATCCGGTGAAGGTTCGTTTCATAAATATTGAATTTTTAAAATAGGATGCGGCTAAAATACATCCTCCAGTTGAATTTTAGCGATTTCGATATAGTAAATTTTATTGATGCCAGTCATATACGGTGCACCAGTCCTTCAAATCCATTGTTGCAGCTGCATTTTGCCTTATTTGTGTTCAGGAAATGACCTGCCACAGCTGGATGCAAGATGAAAAATAAATGGATCACAAAAATACACGGTGCTCCGGCTTCTGTCTGCTGCGTTCATGGCATAGGATTTTGATCAATATAAAAAAAGAGAACATGATGCAGGACAAAGATGATATCGTACGCAACAGGCCATCTGACGAAGGCAAACGCAACGACCCTAATGTGAGGGATGAGGATGGTCGTCAGCCAGGTGTGAACACCATGAGTAGTTCAGACAGCGATGCCGCCAACCAGGACCTTACTAAGACCGGGGGAGATAATTTCAGTACGGATGCTGATTTTGGAAAAAATGCTGATCCCAAGTTTGATGAGATCGGCGAAGAAGACTAAGTCCGATTAAAATGGAGCCTTTAAAAAGGCTCTGACTTTGAAATATTGTAATACGCCCGGGCGGATCTACCGCCCAGGCGTACTATAATGTAACCATGGAAATTGCCTGGTTATACAGCAGTTTCGCCGTTGTTGCGCCTGCGTCCGGAACGCTGTCCACCTTTGCGACCGATCTCACTCATGTGTTCACGGTTGCGGCTAACAGACTGTCCGCCTTTTCTTCCGGCTTCCCTGGCTTCTTCCCTGCTCCATTCATGGGCAACACCCTGCCTGTGAGCAGCACGTCCACCTTCGGAAGCAATTGCTTTTTGTCTTTCAGGATTCATGGCTGCAAATCCACGACCTGAAGTTCCCTGACCATTACTGTCTTCTCCTTCCCTCTGACCATTACTGTTTTCGTTGATTGCATTCTGTCTTTCGGCGTTACCCGAGTTCATTTCTTGTTCCCTTTGTTCTGTATCTGGCATAACTCGCTCGTTTTAAAAAGGTTAACAATTAGGTTTGTTTCTCATCTCACAACAAAATAGTGCCGGGGTTTTTTTGAAGGTAAAAAGGGGAGAGTGGGTATTTTTTGCTATAAATACTCATCCATTTTATTACACAGTGGGAAAGCAGGCCCTGCAGTAAAGATTAAATTTTTTTTTAAACTGTTTATAAGTCGCTCAAATCCTCTGCAGAGCTTGACCAGACAGGGATACAAAGGATTTGAATACTGTAGAAACCCTTATCCATGGCCATTTTCCTAAACAAAACCCATTATCATCAGAGCATGGCATCCTAATTGGAAGGATCCCAACCTTTCCTTTTAAGAACGATCATTATAACCTGGTTAACTTTTCTTTTCGGTTCTTTGCAGCATGCAGGCTGAGATCTTACACAACTGGGAAAAGAAAGCCAGGGACCGACAGAAAGGTTTCAAACAATTCCTGCAGCGCGCCGACAAAAATAAAGTCCTGAAGCAGCTACCGGTTCTTCATGATGAAGCCTTTGAAAAAGTAAATTGTCTTTCCTGTGCCGCGTGTTGTAAAAACTATTCGCCCCGTTTTAAAACGCCTGATATCAAAAGGATCAGCAAGTTGCTCCGGATGAAGGAAAGTGACTTTATTCAAACCTACCTGAAAGTTGACGAGGATGGAGATTATGTAGTTCAGTCTACCCCCTGTCCATTTTTAGGCGCCGATCATTTCTGCTCAATTTATGATTCAAGGCCGTCCGATTGTGCAAGGTTCCCATATACCAATGAAGACGTGATCGTCAAGCGCCAGCAGATCACACTTAAGAATGCAAGCTTTTGTCCCGCCACCTTCTATGTACTTGAGCGTTTGATGCAAACCTTTAAGTAAATAGTCAAAGGTGATTTGGTTCAGAGTCCTCACTGCTCCTTAACTCCTTCCTTTCCGTATTCGAACCTGCGTATGCCAGGCGCCTTAAACCATGTAACCACAACTACCAGCAAGGTCATGCAGCCTCCAAATAGCACAGAAGGCACGGTCCCCATGATCCTGTCGGCAAAGCCACTTTCAAATTGCCCCAGTTCATTACTTGAGTTGACAAACATGGAGTTTACCGAACCTACCCTTCCACGCATATGATCGGGTGTCGTCAATTGCAGGATGGTTCCCCGTATCATCACTGAAATCCCATCCAGCATTCCCGCGATCAGCAGGGCGCCGAATGAAAGAATATAAAAGTCCGAAAGTCCAAAGACCAGGATGCAGATCCCATATCCTCCGACGGCGTAAAGCAGCACCCTGCCCTGCCGCTTTTTAAGGGGATTGAATGTTACGGTAAGGATCATGATAGCCGACCCAATGTCCATGGCCGCGTTCAGCCATCCAAAACCAATGGGACCTACTTTCAGGATCTCACTGCTGAACTCTGGTATCATGGCAGCAATGCCTCCGAACAGCACTGCAAAAAGGTCAAGGGAAATAGCGCTGAGGAGTATTTTATGATTGAATACATACTGCAGGCCTTCTTTTACGCTGTCCCACGTCTTTACACCGGGATTGGTTTGGGCAGGTGTTTTTTTACTGATACGTGAGGTAACAAATCCGGCAATAAGGATGTAAAAAAGGATAATGCAAAAAGTGACGTTGACCCCAAACCAGGCAATGAAAAAACCACAGGAAGCATGTCCAAGTATGGAAGCCGACAGCCAGGTTGTGGAACTAAGGTTTGCTGCCAGGTGCAGCATGGGTCTTGGCACCAATTGTGAAATAAGGGCCGATGAGGTGGGACCTGCAAATGCCCTGATAATGCCGGTGAAAAAGATGATGCTATAGATGGATAACTCCAGCATCCTGGTGTCCATATTTTTCATGACCGAAGGTGTGGTCACAATGATCAGTGCGATCACGCAAACCGAATAGGAAAATATGCCGCGAACCAGCATGGTCCGCTTATCTGACCGATCGATCACATGACCTGCATAAAGGGCCAGAAGGAAGACCGGTATGAATTCTGACAATCCAACCAAACCAATGGAAAATGAATTCTGTGTGAGCTGGAAAAGCTGGTAGGCAACAACAGTGGCCACCATCCGAAGGGCCATGATGTAAAAGAAACGTGCAATGATAAAGATCCTGTATTCTTTTTCATACAATGGCGCCAGGCTTGCCAGTCTTTGATTTCTTTCTTGCATGAAGGGTTGGTCTAAATTTATTTTGGCAGTGTCCTGGCGGGATCTTCCTTTTTAAAAAGGATGTCAAAAATAAGGAAGGTGGTTTTTTAAAGGGTTGTTTTTTTAAGGTAGAGGTTTGGTAGAGGGCCCGTTGACAGTGGAACGGAATAACTTTTTTCATGTTAATAATAGGAGTAATTGATTTACAAAAACATATTATTCTTCTTTTTGATCTGCCAGATCTTTCCGTTTTTCGAAAGAAAACAAATAAACGAAACTACTAACTTACGCCGCCCTGCTTGTGTCCTCACAAGCAGCTTAAAGAAACGCATCATCTTCTTAATTGTGTTTTCCACTCTTAAGTCTCTACTCTGAAATCTGCACTCTTAAGTTTTTATTCCACTCGCTCTCTTTCCCGCTACTCTGCTAATGCGGTCTTTTCTACTTTTTGTCTTGATACAAAAAGTAGAGCAAAAAGATCAAGGCCGGGTCTAATCGCTCAGCGTAGACCGGCCCGCCCACCGCACAACAGTCTTTCACTTCTGGTATCGACCTTCACTAAAGTGTTCAGTCTTTCGTGACTTCAATTAGCTCACTACTGGTTTCATCTTTTCTTAAACTAGAGCGGGCCCTATTCGACAATACTTCAGGCGCTGAATTTTGTTCGCAGGCTTTTGTTGGCAGTTTCATTTCATTTAACCACAAAATGAGGCGCTGGAACTTTTCTTAATTTCTTTGGGCTTATGGATACTATGGGCGTTGAAGGTTGGTAAAGGAGATCCTTCGCTTACACTCAGGATGACAGGGCGGAGTGTTTGCCTAGGGAAACATTTTTGCTTAGGCCAACGAGGTAGGCTGGTAGAAAGTATGCATAGATCAGAAAAGCTTTCATCCATCAGCTATCATCACTCCACTTCTTAAGTCTCTACTCTTAAGCCTCCGCTCTTAAGTTTGTATTCCTTTGCGTCTTTGCCTTCTTGGCGTCTCTGCGTGAAATCTCTCTACGCAGAAAACCAATAAAGAAAGACCGCACCTAAAGAACCAGAAACCAGAAACAAGAGACCAGAAACCATAAACCCCTATGGCAAACTCAAATAATGCTGTCCCTGGGGATATTCCTTTTCCAGCGCATCGGTTACTGCCTGCAAATGCTTTTCGTTGCCCAGGAAATCCGCATTGGTCACATCAATGAAAAGTGTTTTCAGGTTGTGCTGCCTGATGTAGTGCGTATAAGTTTCCTGGATACTGAACAGGTAGTTGTCGGGAATGTTCTGTTCATAGGTCCGGTTGCGCTTGCGGATGTTCTGCTGCAGCTTGCTCACCGGCGCATGAAGGTAGATCACCAAGTCAGGCTGGATCAGCTGCTGGTACATGATATCAAACAGCCGCTGGTACAGCCTGAACTCCTCTTCAGATAAATTCACTTTTGAAAAGAGCAGGCACTTTGTAAAAAGGTAGTCCGATATGGTGAGGTTTTGAAAGAGGTCCTTTTGCTGGATCAGCTCCTTCAGTTGCTTATACCTTTCAGCCATGAAAAATAACTCAAGCGGAAAAGCATACTGCTGCGGATTCTCATAGAACTTCGGAAGAAAAGGATTATCGGCAAACTGCTCCAGGATCAGCCTTGCATTGTAATGCTTGGATAATAAATGGGCAAGCGTTGTTTTTCCTGCGCCTATATTCCCCTCAATGGTCACAAAATTATACTTCATCTGCAGTCATCAGGCGCGCAAAATAAATCAGCAGCTTCTTCCGGTCAATTATATTTATTCACCGTCAGGGGGTCAGGGCATTCTGCCAAAAGTTGCCTGACTGTTTTTTGCAATAATGGATGCACGTAAAAGGGAGCGATCGCTTCCAGGCAGACAAGTGCAAAACGCCGGTGCTGCACTTCGGGATGTGGAATGGTCAGTCCATCAATACGAACAACATCATGGTTATAAAAGATGATGTCAATGTCAATGGTACGCGGGCCGTACTTCTTGTCCCTGCTGCGGCCCAATCCGGTTTCAATGGACAAAAGCACCGGAAGCAGGTCTTCTGCCCCCATGGACGTCTCCAGCTCGAGGGCCTGGTTAAGGAAGGCTTCCTGGTCCTGCAACCCCCAGGCTGCGGTCTCATACAGGTCCGACCGTTGTATTAACCTCCCGCAATCCCGCTCAATGGCCCTTGCCGCATTTTGAAGGTAACCGGCACGGTCTCCCATATTACTTCCGATCAATAATAAGGCCTTGTTCATAATGTTTCTTCATCCCGCCAAATATCTTCTATTTTTGGCTGAGCATAAAGTATTGCTCTATGAGAAGTTTCTTCAAAATATTCTTTGCCTCTTTATTATCACTGGTCGTTTTTTCCCTGATCGGATTCTTTATCATGATCGCGGTGGTTGCCAATCTGGTAAAAAAAGACAGGCCTGATGTGCCGGATGCTACAGTGCTGACACTGGACCTTGGGAACCATTTCAACGAAAAGGAACAATCCGACCCTTTTGCTGCACTTTCAGATGAAGGCAATATGCCAGGGCTTTACGATGTCATCCGCATCATCGGGGAAGCAAAGGATGATGAAAGGATCGCAGGTATTTATGTAGTTGCCAATGGAAATGCCAATGGTTATGCCTCAAGCAATGAGCTGCGCAATGCATTGATTGATTTCAAACGTTCCAAAAAATTTGTATTGGCACATGGAGATGTCATGAGCCAGGGCGCTTACTTTGTTGCAAGTGCCGCAGACCGTGTATACGTGAATCCTGTTGGTGGTTTTGACTGGCTGGGCTTTAATGTAAGCCTGCCTTTCTTAAAAGGCACGCTGGACAAACTGGAAATTCAGCCACAGATCTTTTATGCAGGCAAATTCAAAAGCGCAACAGAACCTTTCCGTACAGATAAAATGACGCCGGAAAATAAGCTTCAAACCAATGAGTGGCTGGGCGACCTTTACCAGTATTTTCTTCTGAAATGCAGCGAGTCCCGCAGGATCGACACGGCAACACTTCACCAGCTGGCCAATACCGCAGCCATTCAGGCCCCACAGGATGCAGTAACACATAAGCTGGTTGATGGTGTTAAATACGATGATGAAGTAAAAGATGAATTCAAAAAAAGAATGGGGATTGGAAAATATGACAAGCTCAATTTTATCTCCATCAGTAAATACGCACAATCGGCAGACTTCCGTAAGGGGGGTTCCGATCGCATTGCAGTAATCTACGCAGAAGGTGATATTGTAGACGGACCAGGAACTTCAACCAATATTGGTGGCGACAACTTCAGGAAGATCATCCGCAAAGTAAGGCTGGATAAATCCATTAAAGCCATTGTGCTCCGCGTAAATTCAGGTGGCGGAAGCGCATTGGCCAGTGAGAATATCTGGCGCGAACTGGAACTGGCAAAGGCTGACAAGCCGGTGGTAGTAAGTTTTGGTGATGTCGCCGCATCAGGCGGTTATTACATTGGCTGCGGAGCTGACAGCATTTTCGCCAGTGCCAATACCATTACCGGTTCGATAGGAGTATTTGGAATTGTTCCCAACATGCAGGGATTCTTTAAAAATAAACTGGGGATCACTTTCGATGGGGTCAAGACTGCTCCATATGCTGATGCAGGTGCCATTTACCGGCCGCTGAATGAACAGGAAGGCCGCATCATACAGAACAGCATCGACAGGATCTACCTGCAGTTCAAGCAAAGAGTAGCAACCGGAAGAAAGAAAGACATCAACTATATTGACAGCATTGCACAGGGCCGTGTATGGAGCGGAAGCGATGGACTTCGTCTGGGACTTGTTGACAGGATCGGCACTTTACAGGATGCGATCGCCTGTGCGGCACGTCTTGCCAAATCTGATACCTACCGCCTGCGTGAATACCCGGAAACCAAAAGCTGGTTCGAAGAATTAATGGGAAAGGACCAGGCCGATCCTACAGTTATGATGCGCCGCCAGATGGGTGAAGACCAGTTCCGTTTGTTCCAGCAGTTTCAAAAAGTAAAGGAAATGACCGCATCGCCGCAGGCAAGGCTTCCTTTCGAATTCTTTATTCATTGAGGGTTACATTTGCCCGGCAATCGCATTGATGTCAAAAAAATACAACCAGTTCACCGCAATGCTGGCCATTACAAGGGCCAGCCTTTTTGCAACTTTCAAAAGTCCCCAGTCGATCTTTTTCAGCCTGTTCTTTCCAATTGTACTGATCATGATCTTTGCTTCGCTGGGTGGCAACCGTGGGTTTCCATCGGTGAATGTGGCCATGGAAAAAAATGTTGACAGCACAACGGAAATGTATCACCGCCTGAGAACAAACCCTGCATTGAAGTTTGCCGATCCTGCCAAAAAAGACATTGAAGATGAATTAAGAAAAGGCAGGCTTACAGCTATCATTGATATCAAGCCTTCGGAAAGGGATACAGGTTATGTTATCAACCTGCGGACCTCCTCTGCAAGTGAAAGGGAACTGCCTAACCTCCAATCTATTCTTGAGCAGATGAGCCACCGCATAGAGCAGGAAAAATATCCAGATCGCAAAACATTTCTTTCCGTTTCAAGGACCAGGGTACCAGGCCGGGCTTATAAACTGATCGACTTTATGCTACCCGGAATGATCGGGTTTTCGCTGATTGGTTCAGCGGTGTTCGGAATTGCATTTTCTTTTTATGCGCTCAGGGAAACTCTGGTACTTAAAAGGCTTTACTCAACACCCATCAGGAAAGGCTATATCATCCTTGGAGAAGGCATTGCCAAGGTGATCTTCCAACTGGTAACCGTAGTGGTGCTTATTCTCTTTGGTTATTTTGTTTACCAGTTTACACTGGCCAACGGGTTCAGAACCTTTGTTGAAATGCTGCTACTGAGCTTTTTTGCTTTGCTGGTGTTCATGGGTTTTGGGTTTTTCATCAGCGGGGTCTCAAAGAACCAGAATGTGATCCCTATTTATGCCAACCTGTTCATGTTTCCACAGTACTTTTTATCGGGGACGTTTTTTCCAAAGACCTCACTCCCTTTAAGCGTGCAGTCGGTGATTCAATACCTGCCCCTTACCGCCACCAATGACGCCATGAGGAACATTGCTTTTGAAGGTGCCAGCCTTGCCAGTTGCTGGCCGCAGCTCCTGATCCTGCTGGTATGGGGTATTGCTATTTATGCTTTGACCATTAAAGTCTTCCGTTGGGAGTAATTATATGCGATTGATCAAACTGGCACTTATCAGCCTTATCATTCTATTTGGTCTCATTACCCTCATTTCCCTGCTCATACCTTCAGATATCAGCATTACCAGGGCTGTCAACCTGAGGAGCAGGCCTGAAAAGGTATTGAGCCTGGTAAATGATACCACAAACTGGCCAACCTGGAACCCGCTCCTGGCCCCTCACCCGGATCATCCTCCGGTCAAAGGAAGCATTACCTCCCGAACAGATTCCTCCGTAACGGCATCCCTGCAACAGGGCAATAAATCTCCTGTTCAAACCTCCTGGCAGGTCTATTCTTTTTCCAACTCCGATTCGGTAACCCTCCGCTGGACCATGAACTTTCACCTGCCCTGGTACCCCTGGAAAAAGTTCGAAGGCATCTTTTTCGAGAAGGCATATGGGCCTTTGATGGAGCAGGGGCTTCAAAACATTAAAAAATTGACCCGGAATTAGCTTACTTAGGGGAACAAATCGAACCCTGGCTGCAACGGTTTATTATTTTCCGTTGTCAACCTGGTGCAATCCCTCTGCATGGATCATTACAGACTGGTCAAAGAATGTTTAAAAGAGAAGCCTGCTGCCCAAAAGGAGCTATACCAGCTTTTCGCGGGCCCTATGCTGGCTGTCTGTTACCGGTATACCAAATCTATGGCAGATGCAGAGGATGTATTGCAGGAAGGTTTTGTAAAGGTGTTCCTGAACCTGCACCAGTTTAAATTCGAGGGAGAACTTGGCGGCTGGATCAGGCGCATCATGGTAACGACATCCATCAATTACCTGAAAAAACAAAGCCGCTACCAGACAGAACTCTTTTTTTCAGATGAACAACCCCTGCATGCCGTAAGGAATGACCACCCTGAAGTGCGCCTGGGGGCCAAAGAACTTGCTGACCTGATCAGGCAGTTACCACCGGGTTACCAAACCATTTTCAACCTGCATGCGGTAGAGGGGTTCACACACGTGGAGATTGGAAAGATCCTTGGGATCCAGGAAAGCACTTCCCGTTCGCAGTACGCAAGGGCAAGAGCACTGCTGATCCAGTGGCTGGAACAAAAAAACAATGACGTAAAAACTTCGGCATATGCTAAATCGTGATTTTGAAAAACAGGTGCAGGAAAAAATGGGTGAACTGGAGTTCACACCATCAGCCCCTGTTTGGAACAATATCGAACAACAGATCCGGAAGAAAAAAGACCGGCGCAGGGCGATCTTCTGGTTACCTCTCCTGGCTATCGGCCTGGGAGCAGGCATCTGGTGGATGGCACAACCTGGAGATATTTTTTCCAGGGCTTCCTCAAATAATAACTACACCAGTGAAACCGTAAATGCAGTGCCTGAAGAAATTGGCACTAAGGTCCCTTCCAAAGATCTGAATACGACAACTCCAGTTACTGAATCTGTTGAAAACAACATAAACAATACGCAAAGCAATATTGAAAATTCAACAACATCAGGCGGAACCATCGGTCACAACCAGCAACCGTTCAGCCCTGAATCTGTAAATGGTGAAGATGAGCAGGCAACAGGAAATAAAAGCAGGCCAAAGAGCACTGTTGGAAAAACTGTACCTCTTGTAACCACCCTGCCATTATCCAAACCTTCTGAAGAAAAAAACAGTGTCGGGGGGAAAGAAAAAGCCGCGGCTAATGTTACATCTTTCAATAAAAACACAAAGCCGCTGGAAGACCGTGCTACCCCGCTGGCACCGGTCTTTGATTCCGTGAAGGCCAGGCCGGCACCTGTAAAGAACAGGATGGATACCACAAGAAAATATGATGCGGTGGTACATGCCCCTATCAAAACGGCGCCATCACTGACAGATACTGCTTCAGGAGCCTCAACTGAAATCACTGCAGCCAATACAAACAAAGCCAATGTTGATTCAGCGGTAACAGCCGCAACTAAACCACCGCGCAAAAGGAATACAGGATGGGAATTGCAGGCATTTGCAAGTACAGGTCTGGCAAGCATGAATAAAGGATTCAACTTTGGAGCTACAAGTACTATGGACCAGGTATGGGCCAGCCCTGCTCCCACAACCGGCACGTCGCAACAGAGTTATGTTCCGCCATCTCCTGTTTACAGCGGCATTTCTTTCGCAGCCGGCATCCTTGCTCAAAAGGAATTGAACGAAGACCTAAGTATTACCACAGGTATCGAATACCGTTATTACAGCACAGGCGTGGACATTGGATTAAAACTGGCAGGCGATACGGTGATCAGCTTTAATAACCGCAGTGTTGGAGAGTTCTATACCAAATCGGAGTATGAAGACGGTATTGGCCGGTATAACAATGCTTATTATTTTATTTCACTTCCTCTGATGTTAGATATCAAACTTTCTCATAAAGTTCCTTTGACCCTTCATACAGGCTTCTCTGTTCAACGCCTTTTGGCAACGGACGGACTTTTATTCAGCAGCCGGTCGCAGGTATATTACCAGGATGACAATGCAGTGAACAAGACGCAATTGTTTTCAAGGCTCGCCATGTTCTATACATTCATGCTAGGGAAGAAAACACCATTGATGGTTGGGCCCGAACTGAGTTATGGCATCCGGCGTCTTCAGAAATATGACGGTCGTGATAAGCTGTTTTCCGCAGGGCTTACCGCAAGGATTGGTTTAAATAAAAAACTATTCTGACAGCGCAACGGTTTGATCAAAGCCGTTGTCAAATTCAAAAAATAAACCATGAGAAGGTATATATCAACTGCCTGCTTGCTGCTGACCGCTTTATCAATTTCCTTAACAGGATGTATCAAAGACTCATGCAAAAGCAATTTCACTTACACTTATTATGTTCCTGTTTATAAGACCGGAGCTGAGATAAGGGCCAACATTAAAAGCAATGCCCCAAGGGCCATTGAGAAACCTGGAAAATTATTCATCCACGGTTCTTACATTTTTTTGAACGAAGTTGATAAGGGTGTCCACATCATTAACAATGCGAATCCTGCATCTCCACAAAACATAGCATTTATCGATATTCCAGGTAACATGGATATTGCTGTGAAAGGCAACACTATGTTCGCAGACCTTTATACAGACCTTATCGCAATCGATATTTCAAATCCTCTAAACGTTACTGTAAACAAGACTGTAGAGAAGGTTTTCCCTCACCGCAACTATGGTATATTTGTAGCTGACTCCACCAGGTTCATTGCTCAGTGGGTGCGCAAGGACACAGTTGTCATGCAGGACTGCAGCAACAACAGGCGCGGCTGGTGGGAAGACAACAAATCAGTTTACATAAATTATTCTGCCGCAAGCACAACAGGATCCGGTTCAGCATCGGTTTCACCTTATGGCGTTGGCGGTTCAATGGCAAGGTTCTCTGTCGTGAATGACAGGCTTTATACAGTAGGCCTTTCAGAACTCAATGTTTTTAATATCTCCACCACTTCTGATCCATCTTTTGTGAAACGTTCCCATGTGGGCATGAACATCGAGACCATCTTTCCTTTCAGGGACCAGTTGTTCATTGGATCATCCAATGGCATGTTCATCTTCAACATCAGCAGTCCGGATAATCCATCAAGGACAGGACAGTTCTCTCACGTCAGAAGCTGTGACCCTGTAATTGCAGATGACCAGTTTGCTTATGTAACCTTACGTTCAGGCAACGATTGCGCAGGCTTCACAAACCAGATGGAAGTCTTAAAATTGAATGACCTCACCAACCCTTCCCTTGAAAAAGTTTACCCGCTAAGTAATCCCCATGGCCTTTCCAAGGATGGCAATATTTTATTCCTTTGCGATGGCAGGGATGGTTTGAAGGTGTATGATGCAACAGATGCAAGGAATCTGCAGCTGACAAAACACATTACCGGCCTGGATACTTACGATGTGATCGCATGGAATGGCGTAGCCCTTGTTGTTGCAAAAGATGGTCTTTACCAGTACAGCTATACAGACCGCAACAACATTCGCCTGCTTAGCAGGATGGGCATCTCGCGTCCATGAGGCTCATCCAATTTGCTTGTTCTTGTGAACTTCCCGGTTCACGGGCAGGAAAAGATTGAAGCGCCAGCGACATTTTATTCCCGTGCATCGATGGGTGGTGTCGCTGTCGCTTTTCTTCCAGCTACAAAATTCCAGCTTGTCAACAGTATCAGCAAAAATGGCTGGGTGGCAGCTCCTGGCATTGGTACCGATAAATATATTCAGCGGTCCGCCCGGCCTTTTCTTCATCTGCAGCGGAACCTTTCAAAAAACAAAAATGCCACCTTCCTTTTAACCGGAGCGGAGGAATTTAATATTGCGTTGGATTCCTTTGTGCTTTGAGCGCTTAAGGGGTGAATGCTTAAAGACCTGGCCGAAGATGTCCTCACTCAATTCTTCCCATTCCCGGGTTGAAAGATTGAAGATCTCCGGCAATGGCTGGAAATCTTTTTCAGGATGGGGTTTGCTGAAACGGTTCCAGGGACAAACGTCCTGGCATACATCACAACCAAACATCCAGTTGCCGAATTTTCCTTTCATTTCCTGTGGTATCACTTCATCCTTTAGCTCAATGGTAAAATAAGAGATGCACTGGCTGCCATTCACCACTCTTCCCGGAAGAATGGCGCCTGTTGGACAGGCATCGATGCATTTTGTGCAGCTGCCGCAAAAATCCTTTGCAAAAGGATCATCATATTCAAGGTCAAGGTCCGTGATCAGGGTTGCTATGAAAAAGAAAGAGCCGCTTTGCCTGTTGATCAGGTTTCCATTCTTTCCCACCCAACCAAGGCCACTGTTTACAGCCCAGGACCTTTCCAATACCGGGGCCGAATCTACAAAGCCCCTGCCCGTAAACTGCCCTACCTGTTCCTGCAACCCTGAGATCATAGCCTTCAAATGTCCCTTGATCACGGTATGATAATCCTTTCCGTAAGCGTATTTGGAGATCTTTAAGTCCCCTGGATGTTCCTGTTCGGGATAGTAATTCTTCAACAGCGTGATCACTGACCTTGCGCCGGGAACCAGCTTTGATGGATCCACGCGCAGATCAAAATGGTTCTCCATGTATGCCATGCTTCCGTGCAATCCCTGGGATAGCCAGCTTTCAAGGCGCTTTGCGTCTTCATCAAGATGGCGGGCAGCTGCAATACCACAATAGTCGAAGCCATGCCTGATGGCAGCTTCTTTGACAAGCTTTGTATGATGTGCCCGCGCAGACATACCTAACAGATGAAAATGGTCTTCAATCGTTGCACAGGACCAGTTATTTAAATTTTAATAAATAAGTAGAAATACGTTATAAGTCTCTTGCCATTAAGCTATTATGTTTAAAAATAAAAGCTGATATTGAAGGACCAAAATAAACACATGAGATATCTTTCTTCTCTGTTCCTGCTATGCATGGGCCTTGCGGGAAATGCACAGGCTCCAAACCTGAAATTCGGTAAAGTTACCCTTGCAGATTTTGCCAATAAAGTTTATTCCATAGACAGTTCTGCCAACGCAGTAGTAATTGCCGAAATGGGAAGTACTGACATTGTTGGAAACAACAAGGGCTGGTTCTCCTTTGAATTCAAATGTTACCGGCGCATCCATATCCTTAACAAAGCCGGTTATGATGAAGCCAATGTTGTGATCCCGCTTTATAAAAGTACAGGTGCTGAACAAAAGCTGGAGAGTATCAAAGGAGTTACCTATCACGTGGAAAATGGAAAAGTTATAGAGACTAAGCTTGAAAAGGACCAGATCTTCACTGAAAAATATGACCGGAACTACCTGTCAAAGAAGTTCACGATGCCTAATGTGAAAGAAGGCTGCATCATTGAATACGAATACAAGATCACATCAGATTTTCTGAACACGCTGAGAGCATGGACCTTCCAGGGCGAATCGCCCCGTCTGTGGAGTGAGTACCGGCTGGGCCTGCCGCAGTTCTTCAACTATGTGTTCCTGACACAAGGCTACCACCCCTACTTCATTAACGAACGTGAAAATAATGTGCAGCACTATACTGTTTTGATCTCTGAAGGAACAAGTGCTTCTGAGCGCGTTGATATCAAAGCCAATGTTACAGACTACAGATGGGTGATGAAAGACGTCCCTTCTTTGAAAATAGAAAGCTTTACTTCAACGGTGTCCAATTACATTTCCAAAATTCAGTTTCAGCTCAATGCCATTCAGCAGCCGCTGACCTACCAGCGTGTTATGGACACATGGCCCGGTCTAACAAAACACCTTCTTGAAGATGAAGATTTCGGAAAGACACTGAATAATTCCAATAACTGGCTCAATGATGTCAAGCGGGCTATCCTGACAGGTTCTGAAAATGAAATGGAAAAGGCAAAGAAGCTGTTTGCTTACGTAAGGGACAACATTACCTGTACGGACCACGATGCGATCTATGCTTCGCAGCAATTAAAAAATGTTCTCAAAACAAAAAATGGAACAGTATCGGATGTGAACCTGCTGCTGACCGCAATGCTTTTAGACGCAGGCATAGAAACAGAACCGGTCATGCTGAGCACAAAGGAAAATGGCGTTACTTTTCCATTATACCCCATACTGGACCGCTTCAACTACGTAATTGCACAGGCTACTATTAACGGTACCAAATATTATCTTGATGCCAGCCAGCCAAGACTTGGCTTCGGTAAGCTGTTGCCTGACTGTTACAATGGACATGCGAGGGTTGTGAATAAAGAGGCAGCAGTGCTTGAACTCAATGCTGATGAATTGAAAGAAGCAAAGGTCACTTCCGTTTTTATTACCAACAACGACAAAGGGAAATGGGTAGGCACTATGACAGCAAGGCCCGGATATTATGAATCTTACCGCATCCGCAAAGCACTCCAGGAATCAGGGAAGGAATCCTATTTCAAAGAAGTAAAAAAGGATTTTGGTTATGACATCACTGTAGAAGATCCACTGATTGATTCAATTTCCAGGTATGATGATCCTGTCCTTGTCAAATATAATTTTACCCTCAACCTTGATGGAGAGGATATTCTTTACATCAATCCTCTTTTCGGCGAAGCCCTCAGGGAGAATCCATTCAAATCCGCTGAGCGCTTTTACCCTGTAGAAATGCCTTATACCTTTGATGAGACCTTTATTGCCACACTGGAAGTTCCTGCAGGTTATGAAGTGGATGAACTGCCCAAGCCTATTCGTTTAAAATTCAATGAAGAGGGTGATGGCATGTTTGAATACCTGATATCACAATCCGGAACATCTATTTCGCTAAGGTCAAGGGTTTATATGAAAAGGGCTACCTATGTTCCCCAGGAATACGAGGTCCTGCGGGAGTTCTTTAATATGATCGTAAACAAACAAAAAGAACAGATCGTATTTAAAAAGAAAAAATAATGCGCATAACCCTACTGTTTTTACTGCTGGCTTCCTATTCTGCTTTGGCAGGTGAGGGTGTCTATAGTGTATCTAAGATCCCCGTCGAACTTCTGAAAAGCGCCGATGCAGTTAAAAGAATAGACGATACCCGTTTCGAGATCATCAGCACTGGACAAACCAGGTTCTACCAAAAATTCGCCATCACCATCCTGAATGAGGAAGGTGATAAATTCAGCCGTTTTTCTGAGTACTATGATCAATTCAGAAAAGTTGAATCAATTGAAGGAAACCTTTACGATGCATCTGGTGCGCTTGTCAGAAAACTGAAACCAAAGGAAATCCAGGACCTGGGCGGACTTTCCGACGGCAGCATGATTGACGACAACAGGATCAAGACCCATAATTTCTATTGCAAAAGCTATCCATACACAATTGAGTATGAAGTAGAGATCAAGGTCAATCATACTTTCCATTTACCCACCTGGGTGCCACAGGAAGCCAGGTACCTGTCTGTTGAAAAAAGTTCATTTACCGTAGTTGTACCCGACGATTATGTGGTCCGGTTCAAAGCTTTTAATTACAAAGGGGAGCCAACGGTCACGGCAGAAAAAGGAAAAAAAATTTCCGTGTGGCAGGTCTCCAACATGAAGCCTGTGATCAGGGAAGCCTACTCGCCAGGCTGGGAAGACCTTACAACCATTGTGAAGCTTGCACCATCGTTTTTCCAGCTGAAAGATTATAAAGGTGATATGAGCAGCTGGAAGGAATTCGGGAAGTTCATTTATACATTGAACAGTGCACGTGATGTGCTGCCCCCGGCAATGAAAACCAAAGTGCAGCAATTGGTAGCGCATGCGCCTTCCGATGGCGAAAAAGTGAAGATCCTTTACAAATACCTTCAACAGAATACACGGTACATTGGAGTGCAGTTAGGCATTGGAGGATGGCAGCCCTTTGAAGCGAATTACGTAGCGGAAAAAGCTTATGGCGATTGCAAGGCTTTAAGCAATTACATGTACAGCCTTTTAAAGGAAGCTGGCATCAGGTCGTGCTACGCACTGATCAATGCCGGCGATAATCCTGCAAAAGTGTTTGACGATTTTCCAAGCGCCCATTTCAACCATGCCATACTTTGCGTGCCCCTGAAAAAGGATACCATATGGCTGGAATGCACCGATCAGTACAAGGCGCCCGGCTATATGGGTGATTTTACCGGCAATCGCAAGGCCCTGCTCATAACTGAAGAAGGCGGTGTCCTGGTTAATACACCTGCATATAACCTGAATGAGAACCAGCAGATCCGCTCCATCAATGGAAAGCTTGATGAAAATGGAAACCTGAATGTATGGGTACATACCAATTACATGGCCAGGCAACAGGACGACCTGCAGGAAATCATACATGTATTATCTAAAGAAAAGGTGAAGGAATACCTTCACCATGCGCTCAACCTTTCTACCTACGATATTACCCATTTTAAATACAACCAGCAGAACGACCGAAATCCTACAGTGACCGAAGACCTGGAATTATTCATCAATCAATATGCTACCGTAACAGGAAAAAGACTGTTCATTGTTCCTAACATATTAAACCGGGGCGGCACGCTGCTGGACGTGGAAAAAGAACGCCGGTATGATCTTTCAGTGGAATATGCTTACCGCGATGTTGATACAGTGCTGATCCAGATACCGGAAGGATATGAAGTAGAAGCAATGCCTGCCCCTGTATCTCTAAAAACCAAATATGGTAATTACAGCAGTACAACCAAACTGGATGGTAATAAGCTTCAATACATCCGGGTACTGGAGCAATTTTCCGTACGTGCACCGGCCAGCGAATATGCCGCTTATGCCAAATTTGTAGCTGACATTTATAAGTCAGACAGAAGCAGGGTGGTGCTTGTAAAAAAATCCTGAAATGTGATTCATAAAAAATGCCTGCATGAACCCATGCAGGCATTTTTTATTTGAATGTTGTATTTACCTGATGGCTTCATCTATAGCATCTTTAATGGCCATGTAATTTTCTTTCTTTTGTTCTGCAGGACTGCTTTTTAAAAATACAAGTGCCACGTACTTCCTGTCATAATCAAGGATAGGCCATGGTCCGGATAGTCCCGGGTTGGATAATACAGTTGCCTGCCCGTCCTTTTCTTCCAGTGCCCAGGAGCCCAACGCGTAATTATAGCCCATAGTTGTTTTTGGAGCAAACTTGATCAGTTCGGGACTGGTCTGGATGCGGCGCAACTCTTTTACCGAGGCCTCGCTCAGCACCTGCTTGCCATTGAATTTCCCATTGTTCAGCAGCATCACCAGGAAATTCATGTAGTCATTGGCAGAAGAAACAGCACCGCTTGAAGGATCAATGGCTGATCCGTTGAACTGAGCGAAACTGGTCTGGCGCATACCCAACGGAACAAATAATTTCTGGCGGATAATGGCATCAAACTTTTTCTTTGTTACTACTTCTACTACTCTGGCCGCGATGTTCATCCCGATATCGCTGTACCGAAACTCAACACCCGCGTTGGCCTGGATCTCGTTTTTGGCAAAGGCTTCCACTTCTTCTTCAAGAGAACCTGTTTTACCTCCTTTGAAAAGACCGCTCTTGCCTGCGGCAATGCCGGTAAAATGAGAAAGGCAATGTCTCAATGTGATGTAGCTTTTGCCATACTTGTCAAAAATGGGAAGGTATTGTCCTACCTTATCGTCAAGAGATAATTTTCCTTCATCCACCTGCTGCAATACCGCGGCTACCGTAAGCCATTTACTGCTTGAGCCAATCGGTACAGCCGTTTTTGAATTGAATTCGCCCAGTTCCCTTTTATATAACACAGTATCCTTCCAGACCAGCACGGAAATATCCTGGCCTAAAAGTTTTTGTCTTTGGGTGACAAGCGCATCAAGGTCAGGGAATTTATCGATCCCATGCTCCTTCGGATTCTTTTTTTGCGCTCCCAAAACCTGAAAGAATAGCAGGAAAAGGGCCAGTGAACTGAATTTCAGACAGTTAATATTCAGATTATATGACATTGTAACGGTGGATTTAAGGTTGGATTATTGTTTGTGAACTTAGCTTACAAATTACTAACGAACTCTAAATATTGAGATATGAATTTATCCAATTTTACTATAAAAGCGGCTGAGGTTATCCAGCAGTCGCAGCAACAGGCCTTTAACCATGGCCATGCGAACATTGAAACCGATCATATTTTAAAGGCGCTGCTTGATCAGCAGGACTCCCCTGTTGAGTTCCTGTTGAAAAAGAACGCCGTAAATGTAGCCCAGCTGGAAGCAAAGCTTGATGAACAGATCGCAAAACTGCCAAAGGTCAGTGGCGAGCCTGCACAATCTATTTCAAGAGATGCCAACAGTGTTGTGCTGCGTGCAGGTTCAGCCCTAAAGAAATTTGGTGATGAGTTCATTACCCCCGAGCACCTGCTGCTTTCCCTGGTCCAGGGCAGTGATAATACCGCAAAGCTGCTGAAAGATTTTGGCCTGACTGAAAAAGGTTTGGTCGCTGCGATCAATGACCTGAGGAAGGGCTCAACCGTTACATCACAGACCCAGGAAACGCAATTTAATGCACTGAACAAATACGCCAGGAACCTGAACGAGCTGGCAAGGCAGGGCAAACTGGACCCTGTGATCGGTCGTGATGAAGAGATCCGCAGGACCCTTCATATACTATCGCGCCGTTCCAAGAATAACCCGATCCTTGTTGGTGAACCTGGAGTTGGTAAGACTGCCATTGCGGAAGGTCTTGCCATTCGTATTGTAAATGGTGATGTTCCTGAAAATTTGAAGTCCAAGGTCCTGTATGCACTGGATATGGGTCAGCTGATCGCCGGTGCTAAATACAAGGGTGAATTTGAAGAAAGATTGAAAGGCGTTGTGAAAGAAGTTTCCACCTCCGAAGGTGAGATCATTTTGTTCATTGACGAGATCCACACGCTTGTTGGCGCTGGTGGTGGTGAGGGCGCTATGGACGCGGCCAATATCTTAAAGCCTGCTTTGGCCCGTGGTGAGCTGAGAGCCATCGGTGCCACTACGCTCAATGAATACCAGAAATATTTTGAAAAGGATAAAGCGCTTGAACGGCGTTTCCAGAAAGTGCTCATCGAAGAACCAAGTGTTGAGGATGCGATCTCTATTCTTCGCGGATTAAAAGACCGTTATGAGACCCACCACCATGTGCGCATTAAGGACGATGCGATCATAGCCGCGGTGGAATTATCAACACGGTATGTTACGGACCGCTTCCTGCCGGACAAGGCTATTGACCTGATCGACGAAAGCGCCGCAAAGCTGCGCCTGGAAATGAACTCCATGCCTGAAGAACTGGATGAACTGGAAAGAAAGATCCGTCAGCTTGAGATCGAGCGGGAAGCTATCAAGCGCGAAAATGATGAAGAAAAGTTAAAGGAATTGAATACAACCATTGCAAACCTTGCCGTGGAAAGAGATACGCTGAAAGCCAAATGGAAAGAAGAAAAAGACTTGGTGGAAAAGATACAGACCGCCAAAGCGCAGATTGAAACCCTGAAGCAACAGGCGGAACAGGCCGAGCGTGAAGGTGATTATGGAAAAGTAGCGGAGATCCGTTATGGCCGCATCAAGGAACAGGAAGGGTTGATCAGTGGTTTAACAGGCCAGTTGACAGAATTGAGTCATCACAGCAAGCGCCTGATGAAGGAAGAAGTGGATGCGGAAGATATAGCCGAAAGCGTTGCAAAATCAACAGGCATCCCGGTAAGCAAGATGCTGCAAAGCGAAAGGGAAAAGCTCCTGCAGCTTGAAGAGGAGCTTCACCAACGAGTGGTTGGACAGGATGAAGCCATCACAGCTGTTGCTGATGCTATCCGCCGCAGCCGTGCAGGCCTGCAGGATCCCAAGAAGCCTATCGGTTCCTTTATTTTCCTTGGAACAACCGGTGTGGGTAAGACAGAGCTTGCCAAAGCACTTGCCGATTATCTTTTTGATGATGAACATATGATGACCCGCATTGACATGAGTGAATACCAGGAAAAACATTCTGTATCCAGGCTTGTTGGTGCGCCTCCTGGATATGTTGGTTATGATGAAGGCGGACAACTCACCGAATCGGTTCGTCGCAAACCTTACCAGGTTGTGCTGCTGGATGAAATTGAAAAAGCCCATCCTGACGTATGGAACATTATGCTGCAGGTGCTTGATGATGGCCGCCTGACAGATAATAAAGGTCGCGTGGTGAATTTCAAGAACACCATCATCATCATGACCTCTAACCTCGGATCACATATCATCCAGGAAAACTTTGAAGGTGTGACTGAAAAAACAAAGGATGTTGTGGTCGAAAAAACAAAGGATGAAGTAATGTCCCTTCTGCGCCAGACCATCAGGCCCGAATTTTTGAACAGGGTGGATGAGATCATTCTGTTCCAGCCTTTGATGAAAAACGAGATCCGTGGCATCATCCGCATCCAGCTGGAGAACCTGCGCGAACTTGTGGCCCAGAGCGGCATCCAATTACGTTTTTCGGATTACCTGGTTGATCACCTTTCCGAGAATGGATTTGATCCTCAGTATGGAGCAAGGCCACTGAAAAGGCTGATCCAGAAAGAGATCGTGAACAGCTTAAGCAAAAGGATCCTGGAAGGCGGTATTGAAAGAGCACACCCTGTATTGGTGGATGTTTTTGATGGTGTAGTTGTATTCAGGAATGATATTCCGGAGAATGTAACAGCGTAAGGGGTTTATCGTTTCTAGTTTCTGGTTTCTGGTTTCTGGTTAGGTCCGCCCAAGCTTTGACTTAGGCGGACCTTATAATGCAAAGACGCGGAGGAATACAGACTTAAGAGCGCAGACTTAAGAGTAGAGACTTAAGAATGGAGTGAAGAAGGAAAAAGTGTCGAGGGAGTTGAGATGATAGACTATAGATGATAGATTTTAGAGTTGGACTGGAGAAATTGGAGTTGCGACTGGATAGGAGAAAGAGGATTTACGATTGATGAAAACCTCTCCGGCCTAAGCCAATTCCAGTTTCAATAAACCTATCCGACCTGTCATCCTGAGTGTAAGCGAAGGATCTAAGCCTTTCAACCTCCAACGCCCATTGTATCAATAAGCCCAAAAAACTTCAGAAAAGGTCCAGCGCCTCATTTTGTTGTTGAATGAAAAGACTCTCACATTAAAAGCCTGCCAACAAAATTCAGCGCCTGAAGTAGAACCGAATGTGGCCAGCTGTAGTTTAAGAAAAGAAAGAACCCAGTAGTGAGCATCACCACATCAAGAAGGACTGAACTCTTAAGTGAAGGTCGATACCTTTAATGAAAAACTGTTGTGCGGTGGGCGGGCCGGTCTACGCGGAGCGATTAGACCCGGCCTTGATCTTTTTGCTCTACTTTTTGTATCAAGACAAAAAGTAGAAAAAACCGCATTAACAGAATGCGGGAAACAGAGCGAGAAATACAACTTAAGAGTGCAGACTTAAGAGTAGAGACTTAAGAGTAGAGCACAGAATAAAGAAAATGAATTGTTCCTTAGCTGCTTGTGAGACACAAACAGGGGCGGCTTGGTTGAAAACTTTGCGAACCTTTGCGGTTACTTGCGCTCTTTACGGTTAATTTTTTCGCAAAAAAGATCAATCTGTATATTATCCCAGTAAACTCCACATTCGCTTTCCTTTAGCTTCCAGTACCGGAACGGCATTATAAGATTTGGAAACGATCCTCCACATCCCGTCAATCTTAAGCAACTGGAAATAATCGGTGTAGTCACGGCCAAAGGAAGCTTCTTCGATCATTTCTACAAAAGCGGCATGTCCGTCGTAATGGATGCATGAAATAAAACACTGAAGTGGTTCGCCTGTTTTGGAGGGTGGATCAGTACTGGACAGAAAAACATAGAAGCTTTCTATCTCCAGGATCAGCACATGTTCCCTGCCTGCACCGTACATCATTGCTTTTGGATGAAACACCTGCCGAAGCAATTCAACATTTCCTGTTCGCATCCCTTCAACATAGGTCTCCACTGTTTTTCTGATGGCATTCAATTCTGCACTGCGTTCATTCATAAACCTGTTTTAATTCTGTCTGGTACCGAAAGTGTTTGAAACGATAGGATGGCACAGGATCTTAGGGCGGAGATGATGAACAAAAATATCATGGCAATAGTCCAATTGCAAAAAATTGCAGGGAAAACAGCTTGCCCACACCTGCCCAATTTTATTTAAAGGATATCCTGAGAAAATAAGTGTTGATTTTTATATAAGCAGCACCTTGCTGCTAATCAATTGTTCTGCAAAACTCAAGTTGAAGCTGGTTAAATTGAACGCGGACAGGTCCAATTATAACTACATTAGCTCATGATCATCACCGCTGAAATACTTCAATGGGCACAAATGCTTTGGGATTACCATCACATGAATCATCAGCTGGAAAGGTCTGATTGCATACTTGTACTTGGCAGCCATGACCTGAGGGTAGCAGAAAGAGCCGCTTCCCTGTACCTGCAAGGAATGGCTCCATTGGTTATAATGTCCGGAGGGTTGGGAAGGCTTACCAGCAGTTTATGGACAAAATCAGAAGCAGCCCAATTTGCTGAACGTGCCATCAGCAAGGGAGTTCCTGCTGAAGCGATCTTAATTGAAGATAAGTCTGCCAATACAGGAGAGAACATCAATTTCACCCGCGCCTTACTTGCTGCTCATGGAAAAGACCCTCAAAGCTTTATCCTTGTGCAGAAGCCTTACATGGAACGAAGAAGCTACGCCACTTTCAAAAAGCAATGGCCTGGCAAAAAACTGCTGGTAACTTCACCAATCGTTGGAATGATGGAGTATCCTAACAAAGAGATCCCAATTGAGAAGGTCATTCAGATCATGGTGGGAGATTTACAAAGGATCAGGATTTATCCGGAAATGGGCTTCCAGATACACCAGGAAATACCTGAAGATGTTTGGGATGCTTTCGAAAAACTTGTTGCCGCGGGTTTCAACCAGCAACTGGTACAAACAACAAAATGATCGCAATTGTTTACCTGCCAGCCTCCCTGTTTGAAGCTCCTGATCTTATGGCACAGTTTTTTAAGCCTGATGCCTAACTAAATTATTTTATTATGCCTAATTGGCTAAGAGCCCTGATCGCTGGATATGGTGCGAAGAAACTGGGAGGCGGATGCTTTGGGACCATCATCGTATTCATCATTCTTTATTGGTTACTGGGAGGAGTTGGCAGTTGTTAAAAGCAAATTCCTTTTCTTATTCTGAGCGAATTATCCGGCAAGGCTAAAAGGCCTTGCTTTTTTTTGAAAAAGAATGAATTTTTCGGAGTGTAGAAATATTTTTATTTTTTAAAAAACTTTCCCTTTCCAGCATTTGACATTTAACAGCATTAAGGCATCTAAACTTTCCATGTTTGCTATAAGCTTTCATTTGTACATGTAACCTCATTGCCAAGATTCAACCGTATGAGATCATAAGAGGGACAAAACAACCACATATTTTTAGAAATCACACTCATACCACAAATAAGACAGGATCCGGTCATCAATGATCAAGGAATACCGCTGCTATATCTTTTAATTACAACCAGCCTTAAGGAAATCAGTACCGCCTGCCGACAATTCTGAAAGCCAAGCAGTAATATTTTAGTTGATCAACAGATGAGTTTCTATCCGCTGAACACCAGTGAAATTACAGATCACAGCCATGCACATACGTGTTTATTTTCACGTGCTGCTGTGAAGCTCAAACTCTGATTACACTGCACCCGGCTCATCAATAAATCAGTTGTTGCATTTCTTCCTTGATTTAAACATTCAAAACTTATTGGCAAGAAAGTTGAGCCTTTTAATAAAAAAACGGAGGTTTTAATTATGGCAACAAATTACAACGTAGCACACAAGGAAGGGCCGGTAGCGCGTACGATCGAAAAGCAAACAGCAAAACTGCCTTCAGATATTTTTCTGTGGGCGGGACTTGGCGCATTGGCTGCCGGTGCCATCTTGCAATTTACCAACGCTCGCAAATTCAGCCTGAACGTGGGACAGTTGGCAGCTCCCATCCTGATCATGGGATTATACAATAAGCTGGTGAAGCTTGAAGGCCACGAAGGCTCAAGCAATGGCTCAACAATGTAATTGGACCCCTTAACCAGTTAACACATTAAACAAAAAAGAGGCTTCACTATATGAAGCCTCTTTTCTTTTTTCTCTCAGCTGAAAGCTAAATCTGAATGGATTATCCTTCCTTATTCTTCAGCGCTTCTGCTGCTACATAATGACGCTTTCCCTGCTTTTCAACCCAATAATAACGGGAATGGTTATCGATATAAATAACTTCCCCATTAGGTCCTACTTTGTCCTTATGCACTTCATCTGTAACCTTTGCTTTTCCTTTTGAAGCAACTTCAGCAGTTTTGTTTCCTACTTTTTTAGCGCCTTTCTTCATCTGGTATCCTGCTTTTTTTGCCTTTGTTTTTGCTTCCTGCGCATCAGCGGATGGCGCCAGGGCAAGACAAAAAAGGAATGCTGAAATTCCAATGATCTTTTTCATGGTTTTAAATTTTATTCATTTTCTATTAAGGGTACTGTTGATGTTCTAAAACAATGCCAACAACAGTCAGGTAAAGTTGAAAGCCCGGCCCGGTTACTATTGAACCTTAATAATATATAAAGGTGAACGGCATCCCATTCCCCAAAAATTGTGGCAATGCCTTTGCCAATACATTCTTGAATAAATCATCTATTATGAAACAAATGATCTTGTGTGCAGGAATACTGCTCCTTGCCGGAGCAGCTGAGGCTCAAAATAAAAAAGCAACATCCAAAAAAGCACCGGCAAAAAAAGCTGTCGTTCAGCAGGCAGCAATCAAGCCGGCAGCTAATACAACAGGTACGGTCACGCTGACCAATACCAGCACAAATGAAGCATATGGCGCGCCGCTTGGAACCAACCGTTTTTCCATTTCCGATCCTACAGTCAGAACACTCAACGCCCGTGCGAATGGTGCAGACATCAGGGTCAGTGGTTCAGGCGTTATTGGTATGCCAAGAGGCAGCTATGGATTTGCCAATGGAAGGATCACATTGATACCCCGGGGTTCAAGAACATCCGGCACCCAGACCGGTAGCGGTGCAGTAGGAACAGGTACTAGTCCTGCATCTGCAGGTGCCAGCGGGCATGCAGTTTTTCTGAATGGCAAAAATCCCTATGCTGGCACTGAGATCTGGCCAAGCACCTATAATACCAACAGTGCCCTGGGGCTCACAGATTCTACAAGGAGAAACAGGTGACAGTTATTATGGTTGGATATTAAGTATAAGGAATGACCTTCCTGAAAATGGAAGTAGCACTGGCAATAAATAATAACAGGCATGATTAAAAGAAAATTAGGAAGTGAAGGCCTTGAGGTGTCAGCATTGGGGCTGGGCTGTATGGGCATGTCGGACTTTTACAGCAATCGTGACGACAATGAATCCATTTCAACCATTCACAGGGCTATAGAACTGGGCGTAACTTTCCTCGATACTGCGGATATGTATGGGGTTGGCGCCAATGAAATACTTGTGGGAAAGGCAGTGAAAGGAAAAAGGGATCAGGTGATCCTTGCCACTAAATTCGGAAATGTAAGAGCGGCCGATGGCGCCTTCATGGGGATCAATGGTAAACCTGAATATGTAAAGCAGGCCTGTGAAGCTAGCCTGAGGCGGCTTGGCGTAGATCATATAGATCTTTATTACCAGCACCGTGTGGACCAGCAAACGCCTATTGAGGAAACAGTTGGTGCAATGGCGGAATTGGTAAGGGAAGGTAAGGTGCGGTTTTTAGGATTATCGGAAGCATCTCCTGAAACCATGACCAGGGCAAGTGCCATTCATCCTATCAGCGCCCTGCAAACAGAATATTCGCTCTGGAGTCGGGATGTGGAAGATGCCATACTTCCTGCTGTTCGCAAATTGGGTATTGGTTTCGTTCCTTACAGTCCCCTTGGCCGCGGCTTTTTAACCGGCCAGTTCAAAACCTTTGAGGACCTTGAGCAGGATGATTACCGCAGGAACTCTCCCCGGTTCCAGGGAGAAAATTTTAAAAAGAACCTTGACCTCGTGGAAAAGATCAAAGAACTGGCTGCGCAAAAGAGCTGCACCCCATCTCAACTGGCCCTTGCCTGGCTGCTGCACCAGGGTGCGGAGATCGTTCCCATACCCGGAACAAAACGAAGAAAATACCTGGAAGAAAACCTTGGCGCTCTCGAGATAAATTTTACCCGTGAAGAATTAGAGGCAATTGAAAAGATCGCACCTAAAGGCGTTGCTGCCGGTGAACGGTATCCACAACCCCAAATGGCAAATCTCAACAGGTAATATCAAACCTTCCTATTTGGCCGGTTAAAAATTGCACGCTGTTTGTTCCATATTTAATAAATCAAACATCATGGATAAAGAGAAAAAGAACAGGAGCGGAAGCCAGAGTAACCGCCATGGTAAATCAGAAAATACAGGTGACCGTCACCGCAACAGCCTGCCAGGCGCACCTGCAAAAAGCAACAGGCAGACCAAGGGAAGAGATACTCGCGGACCTGAAAAAGAATCAGGCGAAAAAAAGCAAAGCAATGCCATTTGAGAAGAGACAGGAAAAGGCCTGTTCCAGGCCTTTTATTTTTTGAAGGTTTTATAAATATTTGAACACATCCTGGCGGTATCTTTCCAGGTCATCTTCTGTTGTCAATTCATCAAATTTATCATTGCGCCCGTCCTGGTGCGAGCGGATCAATTCCACTTTTTCACCCTGCACAACAGTACTCCTTGCCCTCTGAAATATCCTGTCCAATTCTTCAAGGTCTTTGATGGTCTGCAGTTCCTCGATCTGGCTTACATTGATCGTAAATGTGTTCATAAGTTTTTGTATTAAATCCGGTACCGGGAAAAGCAAAAATAATGGTACTCCTTTCAAAGTGAGCTAAAAAAAACAGGCTATGAAGCCTGTTTCAAAATTAAATTCACATCAACCCGGGAATGACCTGGATCAGTACAATTTAACCGTAATCATTCAAAATTTTTAATAACGGTAAGGATCATAGCGTCTTCCGAAAACCATAACATTAGCCCTGCCCTTCAGGATATTCCCGGTTGTCCTGTAACTGAATTCAATCCGGTCAATGTCTTTTCCTTCTGCCGCAAGGTCGATGATCCTGCTTTGCTGGTCAGCTGCGATCACATCATCCATAGCAGGTTCCAGCTTGTCGCCATTTCTGAAAAAGATCTTCAGGTCATTCAGCCTGATCTCGCGTCCTTCAACCATAAATCGGATCGCTGTAAACCGGTTTTGGTTGTATACCTTAATCGCATCGTTGTCCCGAACGAAGTTTACTTTTTGCTCACCAAGGACTTCCCAACCTTCTTCGATGGCTACACTTCTGCGTGTTGTCCCGCAGGAAAGGATCAATGTGGTGACGAACAGGAAAAGAATCCTGAATCCGGCATTTTGAGTCAACATACAATGTTTTAATCTTATCTATTCAAATTCCAGGCCTTGATAGTCAGGTTCCTGTACAGCCTGCTTATACAGGGCTATGGCATAAACATTGCAAATCTGCCTGCATAATGTTTGGATTATGATAAGAACCGTATGTACATCACTCATAGCGATCATGTTATGTTTTAACAGCTATGCACAGACTGATTCGTTACCTGCCCAGGATTCAAGTTTTTCGCAAGCTGGCTTTAATAGCTACAACAGCTATGAAGCAAAAAAAGAAAGACCCGAGCCTGTTTACCGTTTGAAACCTAAAGTTGATATCCCTGTTACTATTGCCGCCGTGGCCTGGGACATTTTCGCATTTGGTAAAATTTACAGCAAGGAAAGTTCTGACATTAACCAGATCAACAACCTTCGCATAGAGGACATCAATGGATTTGACCGCTGGGCCGCTGATGTTTATCATGAAAAAGCAGCCACTTCCAGTGACTATTTCTTTTATGGCTCCATGCCGCTTCCATTGGTATTGATGCTTGATAAGGATATCCGTAAAGATGCAGCCAAGATTGGCTTCCTTTATTTGGAAACGATGGCTCTTACCGGAGTGCTCTATACAGGCGCCAATTTTTTTAATGACCGGTTCAGGCCATATGCTTATAATCCCAACGCACCATTGAACGACAGGCTGGAAGGCGGTGCAAAAAACTCATTTTTTGCTGGGCACGTAGCCCTTGTTGGTACTGCCAGTTTCTTTACAGCAAAAGTTTTTGCTGATTACAATCCGGACTCTAAACTGAGGCATTTGCTTTATGCCCTTGCTACAACTGCGACTGTCGGTACGGGTTACCTGCGTCACAGGGGCGGAAAACATTTCCCTTCTGATATTGTGATCGGGACGGCTGTTGGTACATTATCTGGTATTCTTGTTCCACACTGGCACAAGAACAAAGACCCAAGAAAAAATGCCGTTAGCCTTTTACCTTATTTCGGTGGCGGAAGGCCGGGAGTTGCAATGGTTTATAAATTTTGATTTTTTAAAATAGTAAATAAAAGGCAGCACCCTGGTGCTGCCTTTTATTTTTTTAAGCTATCTGCATGTGAGGCAAATGATGCCCTTTTTGTACAACATGAAGCAGATAAGATCCAGGTTCAATTCTATTGCCTCAGGAACCTGTAAACGTATGACCTGGATCCATCGCTGATCACGGCTCTTATCCTGTTGGTATTTGTGAACTGCAACTCGTTGAAATATTCGGAACGTACATCCTGGCTTGAAAAGTCAACGGCAGTCAGGTGCAGGCTTCTATTACCGTTATCACCATTGTGTTCTCTTCGAAGGTCCCAGCTTCCCTGGTAAATCCTTCCGGATACATCCCAGGTAAACCGTCCGTTTTCTTCAAATGTAAAAATGCCTTCAGTGAAAGGAAGGCTCATACTGCTACCCAGGCCTCTTTTGTCCAGGTCAATGATGCGCCAGGATCCGAGAATGCGCTTATCATAACTTTTCAGGGCGTCCTTGCTGCAACCAATGAATAAAAAACAACATGCGAACAGGGATAAAGTGTAAAATTTCTTCATACCTCGGTATTTTATAATACCAAAGTTTGATGGTAATCCTGTTTAAAATTCCAGTCAGAAAGTTCTTTAACGAAAGTTTTACGCTGAAATCACCCTTGTTTTAAAAATTTTACGGGTACAGGTATTGAGTATCACAACGTTAATGGATATAGTAGATTACCGATTGATTTTTTAACAAAGCCGTTATACTTTGCTGAAGGATTCGAAACAAAGTTCAAACCAATAAAAAACCGCAAAACCATGCCTAGACAAAACTTCATTTCGAGGGACTTCTTCGTCCGCGCTTCTGAAAAGGAAGTCAAGAAGATTATCCTAGGAATTCCTGAATTTGCCTCGCACATTAAATTCGTTCAGGAAAACAAACTGGTTGATTCGCTCAGGTTTTGTTATCAGCGCCCAAATAAGTTACATAACCTCGATGTATCTCTTCTTCCACTTGATGATCAGTTTACAAGTGTTAGCTTACATGCTTCTCATACCAATGGCCAGTCATTCTATTCTGATGCTGACCTGAGTTCTGCACTGCATGATTTTGAACTGGCGATCCAGGCGGGTTTGAAAGGCAATGTGACCAACTATATGCCCTTTGTTGCGAAGACCCCTATGTCCAGGAAGTTTGTACAGTTTACCGTAGTATTTCTCTCTTCCATCAGCCTTTTCTTCCTGAAGAAGAAACTGAGCTGAACCCAATATATTCAAGATCGAACCCTGTATGGAAGGTAACTTTTGTATGGGGTTTTTGTTTTGAGATCGTGAAACGTGAGACGGGAGACGTGAGGCAAGTAACGTGATACGAGTGGCGTGAGGCGGTGTATGGTTTTTAGTTTTTAGTTTATAGTTTATGCGACAAGGCTCACTGCACTTTAACCGCCAAGGACGCAAAGAATCGCAAAGAATTAATTCGTTCCATCCGTGATCAAAATAAGAGTTAGAGCGGAGAGCAAGAGGAAAAGAAAGAGAAAGAGAGCGGAGAGTGGGAGCTAGAAGAAGAGAGTAAGTTCAGGAAGCAGGAGCAATGAAATCCTAATTAAATCGTAGAGTGTCCAACCTACTTATTCCATCCGTGTCCTCTGTGCCATCCGTGATCTATACTTTCTTCGCATAAAGGAATCTTCGAAATTAAAAGTGCAATCCGAATCCGCGCAATCCGTGATATTATAAGGGATCCCCCCGTTTAGCGGAGGGATCAATTACTTAAGGTGGTTTGGACGAAACAACTTTTTTCTGGACGGAAAACCTTAATGATTTTCAAGAGTCGGAATTGGTTTGGATTTTGGATCAAAAACGGGCTTTCAAAAAGGCATTGGATTTGGGTGAAGCGATAAACGATTTGGTTTTCAAAGGATCAGTTGGTTTTCAAAGGATTTGGCAGTTGGTTTTGGATACTGGATCGGTTTGGATATTGGATATTTTCGTTCGTCAGCTCTGATACAAATGTAACCGACGGCAGCGGCCCGTACAATTGCACTATTGCTCAATTTTCAGCTTATGGTAATTACCGCAACGCTGGTAAGATTACAGAAACACTGCTAGTAGATTTACGAGTTTCCCCTTATTTGGAATAATAGATCTCGCTTTTGGCGCTGCTGACCAGCCCTACAGTGTAGCGTATACTATTGGATCTTTCATTGGAAGGAGCCACTTTGGTCACCGTTTTACCTGGGGCCACATTGGTGAAATAAAGTGTTTCTTTCTGAACCAGTCCCGATGCGTTATGATACATCACATCAACCGCAACCACCCTTAAAAGCTGGTCGTAGTTATTATGCAACTTCAGTTCCAGACCACCCACACCTTTTTTTGCCTTGATCGCTGTAGCATCAATTGATACCAGCTGGTTTAAAGGGATCGCTACTTCAGGTTCTAAAATGGGCTGAGCTTCCGCAGGCCTGTTCTTAACAGTTTGACTTGGACGAGCAGTTTCCTGCCTTGCAGGAGCCGCCTGCCTTGCCTCAGGAAAATTGACCTGCCTTGCTGATAATTTTCTTTCAGTGCCGCTTTTTACTGGAGCCGCTGTTGCATTGACTGCTGTTGGAGCTACTGCGGGTGCTGAAGCTTCAATATGGTCTGAGACAACATGATCTTCTGTGATCAATTCTTTCTTTTCTGATCTGAATGGGGCTTCGGGATATTCACCATTTTCTTCCAGGCTATTATTTGTTGATTCACTACCGCTTGCAACACCAGGCATTCCAACGCCTGACCGCTTTTGATTCAATGAAAGCGCATTTTTATTTGTTGTCTGCTGAGAACTGATGAAGTTGTAAGTAAGGAACCCTAGGAGAAAGAAAAGCACCACACCAGCAGCTGTCATTAATTGTGTTCTTGAAAAACGTTGTTTCCTGCTCTGCCTTTTTTTGGATAACCAGGATGAGTATTCGTTTTTAATATCATCAAGCGACCTTGCATACTTTGTTACAGGGTATTGCTGAGGCGTACCATTTGCCACCAGTGCCACACGGTCCTGCATCCGCTGCACCCTTTCATCAAAAGATTCAGCCGGCACAGCCATTTCATTCGCATTACTTGTATTAGTTTCATTTAGATCATCTGTCCTTTCAGGTAGATTGACATAAATGACTGGAGTAATCGGAACGATCTCTTCATGGGCCTCCCTTGGAGGCTGATCATAAACGTTTCGCTGTTGAGGCTTTTCTTCACGGTAAGACAAGCTCATCGAATTCTTTAAAGCTTCGATGTCTGCAGGGTAGCGCCAGCCACCATTATTGCCTTCAACCCAAACAAGGTCCGTAGGCTTTAAATCAAGCTGTTTCAGCTCTTCAGCAGAATACGGTCCTAACAATTTGTTGCTTCGTAGTAAGGAGTAGATTTTGCTCATGGATAGTATTTTTTGGAAACCCATGGCAGATAGTCATAATCTGTACCCCAAATTGTGAAGGAACCGTTATTTGGCCCTGCATTCTGTATACTGCAGTAAATTATTGCCTCACTGGTGTTAAAGAACACAAAACAATTGTAAGCTGCTGATTATCCAAGGTCCTGATCAATAGGACGATCGGATTCCTGCGTTACATCAGCGTCTACTTTCTTGCCTTTTTGCGTTTCAGCCTGGAACTGCACATTGTCTTCAGAAGGTTCTTCTCCTGGAGCCTTGTCTATTCCCTGCATACCATGGTTGCGGTTGGCAAACTCATTGGACTGGTCTTGTCCCTGTTCCTTATTTCTTTCCTGCATATAAAAAATTTTAAATCGTGTTGTCCTTGCGTTCACTGGTTCCTGCCCTGTCGCTTCCTGCAAACCTGTCAACATCTGATTGGCGGAGGTCGGTATCAGAAACGTCCATGGAATCATCCTTTGTCGGATCAATGGATCTGTCATGTGCTGCTTCTTCAGAGGTCTGCAATGTGCTGTCTGTTGTCAGGTAGATGGGTGTTTCTTCACCTGCGTTGCTACTTCCTCCAGTTTCATTTGATTTATTGGGGTTTGATTCCTGCATCTCCTGGTTCCGGTTGTTCTCTTGCTCTGGCATAGAATGATTTTAGTGAAGTATTACCAATCTTATGCCAGCGGGAGGAGCTGCGAGCTTTGAGCTGCCAGCTACGAGCTTTGAGCTTCGAGAAACTCAGAATAAATATTAGCCTTAAGCACGAGGTATGAGCTGTGAGTGGCAGAAAGGTTTACCTATTTATGTAGCTGCCGGAGCTCATAGTTCAAGCTCGCAGCTCTCAGGTAAAACAAATTCAAATTCCAATAACAAAATCAATTTAGAATTGTACGTTACACTGCTACCAGCAAAAAGCTATCAGCTATCAGCCAAAAGCTCGTAGCTCATAGCTCAAAGCTCGCAGCTTCCCTTTTAATGCTTAAACACCAGCCCATAATTTTCCGAGGACAATACATCTTTCCATTGTGGGATCAATCTTTTGTAAGCACGCCCTACAGGCATGATGTTACGCTCCAGGTCAAACAGTCCTACCGGGTGTAAACGTCCTGCATCCTCACGAAGGGCAGTATCCCAATCTACCTGGTGTGTGAGGCTGTACCAGGTAAAGCCAATCACCGGAACGCCATCCTGGATCAACCGGTGAAGGTTGGCCCACTGCTTCCAGAGCCATATGTCGGAGCCTGGCATTTTCATGTTGGTTTCCGTGTGCATGATGGGCAGCCTGTAGCGGCGGTAATACTGGTGGGTGATCACATAATATCCAAAGATCTCACCAGCCGAAGTTGTAGTGCCGTTAGGAAGCACCAGGTGTTCATTGGTTGCGTAATAATCATTTCCCATCACGCAATGCGCATTCACCTGGTTTTGCTGGAACCATTGGTATTCTTCTCTTGTCATTCCATTTTCAAGAAGGTATTCATACATCACAACCCTGATGGGATAACCATAAGTAAGGTCAAGCGCCAAAAATCGTTTTTGATTGAGGAAATGCGCCAGGTTCTGAACCTCGGGCCGCATCGGGTGAAAATATTCAGAAGATTCGCTTTGAATAAAGATTGCGTCCGGGCGCACTTTCAGGATCGCCTGCATGGCCAGCACATTGGCCCTGCACAAATGTTTCAGTGCAGTAACAAAAGCCCTGTCCGTGGTGAGGCGTTCATTCCACCATCCATATTGCGCGGAGAACATCGCCGTAATGAAGATCTCATTGATAGGTGTATATAATTGCAGGTCCGGGAACCGCCTGGCAAAAGCGCTGGCATACTCAGCAAAATATTCCGGGAATTCAGGATTCTGAAAATTGCCCAGCCAGTCAGGCAAACCAAAATGCAGAAGGTCTACGATCGGAATGATCTCTAGTTCTTTCAGCTTGGTGAATGTCTCATCTGTAAAGGACCAGTCGTACTGACCCGGACCAGTATGCGCTCTATAATAAGCGGGTCCATAACGCAAAAATTCAATGCCCATGTCCTTGGTCAGGTTCAGGTCCAGTTCCCAGTTCTCATAATGGCCGCATTTCTCCATCTGGTCAATCCTCTTTTCCTTACCGTCGGGCATGATGATATTGGGATAACTGTTCTCAATACCTGTAGCAAACATAAATTTTGTACGAACCATGCAGATATTTATGCTAATTCATACTATTATAATGCCAACCAAATTTGGAAATCTGTACCTGCGGATCATTGCTGGATTGTGCAAAAACAATTAAGTTTATCCGGTCATGATCAGGTACAATACAGTCATCAAAAAATTCACTGACCAGGGAGAAAAAACCGGTTGGACCTACATAGAAGTACCGGCAGCCATGGCCACGCAACTGATGCCCGGCAATAAAAAAGGTTTTCGTGTAAAAGGCAGGCTTGACAAACATGCCATTGAAGGGATTGCCTTGTTGCCCATGGGTGAAGGCAATTTTATTCTTACGCTTAATGCTACCCTTCGCAAAGCATTGCGTAAAGAAAAAGGTGACAGCCTGGATGTACAACTCGCCGTTGATAAGAAAGAACCTGAGCCACCTGAAGAATTACTGGAGTGCCTGCGCGATGAACCTTCGGCGCTGGAATTTTTTCAAAGTCTCACAAAAGGACACCAGAACTATTTTGGTAATTACATCAACACCGCAAAAACAGATGAGACCAGGGCAAAACGCATCGTCCACACCCTTCGTGCAATGACCCTCAAACAGGACTTTGGGACCATGGTGCGCTCCATAAAAGCACAACGTGAAAAAGGATTGGAGTAAGAATAGGAATAGCTGTTAGCTATTGGCTATTGGCTCTTAGCTAACAGCCATCAGCCAACAGCCAACAGCTTCTCTCTACTTCGACTGCCACAAAACTTTTTCAATGATCCACCGGTCAGAGGTCTTTGAAAGCAGCAAGTAATCAATGCCCCACCATGCCCTCAGTTTTACTACAGCGATCTTGTCCAGCAGGTCCAGTATCTCAACATCCCTGATCTTCGCATTGACTTCGTTGACCCTGTTGCGTTCATTTTTTGAATATCCGATCATCTGGTTAAATGTCATTGGGATCTTCCTGAACGCTGTATCATTTTTTTCTTTATAATATCCATGCTTTGAGGCGTTCATATCAATGCTGTGGTAGATCTTGGCTGTGTCGCCGAAATAAAATCCCTCAATATAATCGTTCGCGGCTCTGATAACCTGCAGGCTGTCGTTCTTTGTCTGCGCGCCTGCATATATTCCTGAAAACAGGACGGCCATGATCAAAAGCATTCTTTTCATTTTACAATTTTTGATAAAATAGGAAGGTTCAGCTTTCCATGTAACAGTAAAGTATGAACGCACCAGTTGGATGGATGGAAGGTTACATCCTATTGATTAAATTGCAGGATGAGTGTTTTTGATCTTAGGTTCCTTGACAGGGCGGTAGAATTATCCAGGCAGGGAATAGAGCAGCAGGCAGGCGGTCCCTTTGGTTGCGTGATCGTAAAAAATGGTGTAATCATAGGAGAAGGCAACAACCAGGTGACCGTTACCAACGATCCCACCGCACATGCAGAAGTTGTAGCGATCCGCAATGCCTGCAAAACACTGGGCAGCTTTCAACTGGAAGGATGTGATGTTTATACCAGTTGCGAGCCCTGCCCGATGTGCCTGGGCGCCATTTACTGGGCAAGGCCTGAAAGAGTGATCTATGCCAATACAAAGACCGATGCGGCCGCCATTGATTTTGATGACCAGTTCATTTATGACGAGATCAAAAAAAAGGGCAATTAAAGAACGATTGAATTCGTTCATGTGCCGCATAAGGGAGCACTGGATGTGTTCAGGCAATGGGAATCGACAGGTGACAAAAAGATCTATTAGTTACCATCACCAATTTAAAATCTTGTTCATGCCTACGATACAATTACTGGTCAAAGGAAGAGTGCAGGGAGTGTTTTACAGGGCAACAGCCCAGGAAGTTGCGCAAAAGATCGGGTTGGGTGGCTGGATCCGCAATACAGGGGAAGGAGACGTGGAAGCTTTGGTTACAGGCAATGAGGACCAGTTGCAGCAATTCATTCAATGGTGTCACAAAGGGCCTTCCGAAGCAATAGTAACTTCAGTGGATGTGCTGCCTCAACCAGACCAGGTATTTGATGGCTTCCGGATCAGGCGCGGATCATAAGCACTCCTTCTGTCCTTTTAAGTAAAATATTCCATCCTCGCTCACGTAAATGGCAATAAATTTTGCTTACAACCTTCAGGCGGAATCCATGCTTCCCCCCTACTTTTGCCATCGCCAAAGAATTTTCATGAGACAGAACAAAGCGGCCATCGGCTTTATCTTCATTACCCTTCTGATTGATGTAACTGGTCTGGGTCTAATCATCCCGGTGATGCCTGAACTGATCAAAACCCTGACAGGAGGAACCACCAGCGATGCATCGGAGTGGGGTGGCTGGCTCACCTTCGCTTATGCTGCCATGCAATTTCTTTGTGCACCCATCCTGGGAAACCTCAGCGACCAGTATGGCCGCAGGCCTGTGCTCCTTTTCTCACTGCTTGGTTTTGGGATTGATTACATCTTCCTTGCACTGGCGCCATCCATCTGGTGGTTGTTTGCAGGGCGTATCATTGCAGGTATCACAGGTGCATCATTCACCACAGCATCGGCCTATATAGCCGATATCAGTACCAACGAAAACAGGGCACAGAACTTTGGAATGATCGGCGCCGCATTTGGATTGGGTTTCATCATTGGTCCGGTGATCGGTGGATTGCTGGGATCATTCGGGCCTCGTGTACCATTCATTGTTGCGGCAGGTCTTACCCTGATGAATACCCTGTATGGCTATTTTGTTTTACCGGAGTCCTTATCCAAAGACAACAGGAGGCCCTTCCGCTGGAGACGCGCGAATCCTTTAGGGTCATTGCGCCAACTGCGCAAATACCCTGGCATTGGCACACTCATCCTGTCACTGGTCCTGGTATATATCGCAGGACACGCGGTTCAAAGCAACTGGACATTTTTTACAATTGAACGGTTCAAATGGTCAGAAAAACTGGTAGGAATTTCTTTGGGCATGTTTGGTGTGCTGATCGCATTGGTGCAAACAGTAGTGATGCGGCGTGTGAACCCGGTACTGGGAAATGAAAAAAGTGTTTATGTTGGTCTGGGGCTATATACCCTGGGCATGCTGTTGTTTGGCTTTGCTTCCGCTACCTGGATGATGTTTGCTTTTATGGTACCTTATTGCCTTGGAGGGATTGCAGGACCGGCGTTGCAGGCCATTATCTCCGGACACGTACCAGCCAATGAACAGGGTGAATTACAGGGAGCGCTGACAAGCCTCATGAGCCTTACCTCCATCATCGGGCCGGTATTAATGACCCACCTGTTTGCTTACTTTACAAAACCTGAAGCGCCCGTGTACCTTCCCGGTGCTCCATTCCTGATGGGCGCCCTGCTGATGCTGGGAAGCACTTTCATGGCTTATTACGCGCTGAAAAAGGAAAAGGTGGTAGTATAGGGAGGCGAGCTGCCAGCTTCGAGCTGTGAGCTATGAGCTTCGAGCTGTGAGCTGCGAGCTTTTGCTGATAGGTGTTGGCTATTATCATTTCCAATTGAATGATAAATCAGGACACTACTATTGTACACCCAAAGCCCGAAGCTCATAGCTAACAGCCATTAGCTATAAGCCATTAGCTTCCCTCATCCATCTTCCCCGTCCGTGATCTCTGATCCAACACCAGATGTATCCTGGTTGTCGGCATCAGTTGAAGGATTTTCCAGGTTTTCATTTGCCCTTGGATTAGGGTTGGCCGTTACCTGAGACTGGCCACTCTGCTCCTGTCCCTGTTCCGTTGTTTGACCTGTGTTCTTTTGTTGTTCCATGATTCGTTTTTATTGTACCACTAAATTGCATGCCACCGAAAAGAGGCAGTATCATTATGCTGAAGGATCAGGTATCCAAAGCCTTTCCTTTGATCAGGTGCTTGAACCTGCTGAAGGTCTCAGGCTGGATATTGAGGTAAGAGGCCAGGAATTTCTGGGGCACCCGCTGCAACAGTTCGGGGTTCTTATGAACAAAATCAAGGAACCTTTCTCTGGGTGTCATTTTAATCATATTCATTTGCCAGCGGTCCTTGATCACCATTGTAAAAGTGATCACCAGCCTTCCCAGGCGTTCCATTTTCGCATGTTGGGCATACAGCCTTTCCAGGTCATCATAAGTAATGGAAACAAGCGAGCAATTTTCAATAGCTTCCAGGAAATACTCAGAAGGCGTGCGGCTGTGAAAGGACTCCTGCGAATGAATGATATGGCCTTCGGTGGAGATCTGCGTATTGATCTCCTCCTTGTCATTCCTGTAGTATTTGCGCACCAATCCTTTCGCCACAAAATTGAGGTGGTCTTCCACATCTCCAGCCCTTGTAATGATCTCCCGCTTTTTAAAATTCCTTACGGTCAAAAAAGGACGGATACGCTCATTAAATTCCTCCTCACTTAGCTCGATGAATTTGTGCACAAATTGAAAAAACTGCCGAATAGGTTCCATGCCTGCTCTTCTGATTGATTCTGATCGTTTTCCAGCTACAAAAGTATCAAATACTGTACTATCGATAAAACCTTAGTTTTGCCGATTATTAAATAAACCGAAGCCGAAATGACACAGAAGATCAAAGTAGCCAACCCGGTAGTGGAACTGGATGGCGACGAAATGACCCGTATTATCTGGAAGTTCATCAAAGACAAACTGATCCTGCCTTACATAGATGTAGATATTAAATATTTTGACCTTGGCGTGGAATACCGCGATCAGACTTCCGACCAGGTAACAGTGGATGCTGCCAATGCCATCAGGCAGTATGGCGTGGGCATCAAATGTGCCACCATTACTCCGGATGAAGACCGTGTAAAAGAATTTAACCTGAAGCAAATGTGGAAAAGCCCTAACGGCACCATCAGGAACATCCTTGACGGAACTGTCTTCCGCGAACCAATCGTCATTAAAAATATTCCGCGTCTGGTCACTACCTGGGACAGGCCGATCGTTGTTGGCCGTCATGCCTTTGGCGACCAGTACCGTGCCACTGATTTTGTTGTAAAGGGAAAAGGAAAACTGAAGATCTCTTTTGAAGGAGAGAATGGAGAAAAACAGGAATTTGAAGTTTACAATTATACTGGCGAAGGCGGTGTGGCGCTTGCCATGTACAATACGGATGAAAGCATACGCGGATTTGCAAGAAGCTGCATGAATATGGCCCTGCAGAAAGGCTGGCCGCTTTACATGAGTACTAAGAACACCATCCTTAAAAAATATGATGGCCGCTTCAAGGATATTTTCCAGGAAGTTTTTGATGCCGAGTTCAAACAGAAATTCGCAGATGCAAAGATCACATATGAACACCGCCTGATCGATGACATGGTGGCTTCCGCCATGAAATGGAATGGTGGCTTTGTATGGGCCTGTAAGAACTATGACGGTGATGTTCAAAGCGATTCAGTAGCACAGGGATTTGGTTCACTCGGACTAATGACATCTGTACTGGTAACACCTGATGGCAAGACCATGGAAGCCGAAGCTGCGCATGGTACCGTTACGCGTCACTTCCGTGAACACCAGAAAGGCAACCGCACCTCAACCAATCCTATTGCTTCCATCTTTGCATGGACGCGGGGCCTGGCATTCAGGGGCAAGCTGGATAACAACCAGCAACTGATCGATTTCTGCGAAGCGCTGGAAGCAGTTTGTATTGAGACCGTAGAAAGCGGCAAAATGACAAAGGATCTTGCGCTCACTATTAAGCCTGGTAAAGCTGAACATGGAAAGGATTTCCTTTATACCGAAGAATTCCTCGATGCCATCGACACCAACCTTAAAAAGAAAATGGGATCCAAATAAGATCTCAAATAATAATAAAACCCGCAAGTGAAAACTTTGCGGGTTTTTTAATTGGTTATTTGCAGTTTCTATGCTTTAATTTTCTTCACTTCAACTCCATGCAGGTCGTTGAATTTTTGAACGCATGCCGCTTCGCTTTCCTGCTGAACACCGATTACCATCCTGCAGAACAACTGCATTTCATTCACGAGAACCGGACACTGGAAACGTTTGATGTTCATCATTACCTCATTGACAAGCGTATAATCGAACAGCAGCTCGTATTGAATCAATACAGGGTTTTGAATAATGGGCGTCAGTTGCAACACCAGCGAGGCAGATGTTCTGTAGGCCTGAATCAAACCAGGCACACCAAGTAAAGTGCCACCGAAGTATCTGACAACTACAACAACAAGGTTCGTAAGCTCCTTGCTGTCGATCTGGCCAAGGATCGGTTTACCCGCGGTTCCTGAAGGCTCGCCATCATCGGAAGCCCTGTAATTATTTTTATCCATCCCAAGGCGGTAGGCAAAGCAATGGTGGGCTGCTTTGGGATGTTCTTCCTTTAAAGCTTTGAGGCGTGCTTTAAATGCATCTGTTGCTTCAATTGGAAAAGCATAGGCAAGAAATTTACTTCCACGGTCCTTATACTCCGCAACTGCTTCCTTTTCAATGGTGAAATAATGGTTCATCCGGGCTGCAAATGTAGGCCGCCAGGCGTCGTGCATTCCTCATGTTGATAAGTTGGGTAAGGATGAGGAAGAAGCTGAAGGCTGATAGCTATGAGCTATGAGCTACGAGCTTCGAGCTTCGAGCTTCGAGCTTTTGCGTGTTATTAAGAATTTGTCTCCTTTCAATTGAATGATATTCTAAAACCCTGGCTTTATTTTGAAAGATCTCGCGGCTCGCGGCTTCCCTCCAATACAATGTTCTATCCGAATGCGATCAGGGCAATGGCTGCTATCGCCAGCAGGATGCCTGCCCAGTTGATAGCAGATAATCTTTCCCTGAACAGAAGCCAGGCCATCACTGCACTGAACAGGACAATGCCCATGTTATTGATCGGTATGATGGCGGAGCTTTCCCCTGGTGAACGTTGCAGTACCTGCACCAGGCACCAGATGGAGAAATAATTGGGAATACCAATGAGTAATCCTGCCAGCAGGGCCCTTCTATCGAACCTTTGCTTTTTCATGATGAAAAGAATGGCAAGCCAGCAGGAGCCAATCACGGCAGCAGAAGCAAAAGAAGCGATCAGGTAGGCATTCTGATTAGTGCCGTCAAGGTAATGCTGCTCAACATATTTGATCATGGTATCAAGCAGACCGCTGCCAACAAAAAGCAAGGCCGGCAATGCGAACAGCAAAAGAGGGGATGCCTTCTTTTTATCCATATGGACGTCTCTCTTTTTCGGCCAGCATGTAAGTACAACAGCGGTCAGCGCTACTACAATTCCTGCAACTTTTATAACGGTCACATTTTCGTGATACAGGTACAGGGAAAATAAAAAAGGTATGACGAGGGAAAGCTTATTGGCAACAGATGCTACCGAAACACCAATGCGTTGCGTAATAAAAGCGATCAGGTTAAATAAAAGGATAAAGGACAGACCCATGAGGCAGGCCCACCGGAACCATTGATGTTCTGCAACAGCTCTGTTCAATGGAAAACTTCCGTTCACGACCGAGCCCATTGCAACACAGACCCAGTAATTGAAAACAATGGCCTGCAGAACGGAAATCTTAAACCTTTCAAGTACTTTAAAGGAAAGCGTCAGGTAAGAGGTGAGGATGATGGAGCCAATCAGGTAAAGCACGGATATCAGGATTTATTGTTTTGGATTCTTTGATAGTATTGAATGCGATCTGTCAATATATTTTCTGTTGCTGCAAGCCTGTGGTCTTTTATTTCCGGTGCTTTCAGGCCAGGGCCAATGGAAAGATGCTCATTGCAGATCACCCTTGCTTCGTCCCACATACCTTCATCTATGAACTGCTGTAACAGCCTGGCCCCTCCTTCTACAAGTACAGACTGCAGCTTCATTTGGTACAATGCATGCACCACCTGGTGTACAAGACTAACATCAGCAGTCACCTGGTAATACAAAAGATCTTCCTGCTCTTGGTGCCGTAGCCTGTTAAATACTATGGTCTTTGTTTTCCCGTTAAAGAGTCTTAGTGTTGAAGGCAGGCGCAAGTCCATATCGATCACCAGCCGCACAGGATTGGCACCTGGCCACAGCCTGGTATTCAATTCAGGATCGTCGAATACCGCCGTATTGGTGCCAACAAGGATGGACATCTCTTCCCCGCGCCATTTGTGCACCATCCTGTTGGTGTGTGCATTGCTGATCATCACCCTGCTAAGATCTTCATTGGCTATTTTACCGTCTGCTGTCTGTGCCCATTTCAGGAGTATGTAAGGACGATGCTCCGTATTAAAAAGAAAGAAGCGTTTGTTCAATTCACGGCAGGCATTTTCCAGTATGCCGGTTTCTACCTTAATTCCGGCCTCCAGTAATTTTTCAATCCCTTTGCCGTTCACCTGCACAAATGGATCACGAACTCCGATAACCACATGCTGGATGCCCTCTTTGATCACCAGGTCGGCACATGGTGGTGTTTTACCATAATGGGCACAGGGCTCAAGTGATACATATAGTGTTGCTTCCCTTATCAAGTGCCTGTCCTTTTCCATTACAGACCGGATACAATTGACTTCGGCATGCGGGCCACCGTATTGCATATGGTATCCTTCACCTATGATCTTTTCATTGTGAACCAGGACTGCACCAACCATAGGATTGGGTGCTACCCAACCATTGGCAAGGGCGGCGAGGTGCAGGCACCGGTGCATATATGTTTCATGCTGGGTCAAAGTGACGCAAATCTAATTTAAGTTTGTTACTATGAACCTCCAGGAAGCGACACAGTTGGTGAAGGACCGGTTGACAGGTATTTATGATGAAGGTGAAGCAGGGTCCATAGCCGTATTGCTGGTAGAAGATCTTACCGGTTTTAGCAGGTCAGAACAGTTAACCGCAACACAGACGCTGCTGAACGCATTGCAATCGGAGCAATTGAATCATAAATTGGAACGGCTGGCCAAAAACGAACCTATACAATATGTTACCGGCAAAGCATGGTTTTATGGCTTACCACTTTACGTGAACAAACATGTACTGATACCGCGTCCCGAAACAGAAGAACTTGTACACTGGATCGTACAGGATGTAAAGAAAAGCGGCAAGGATGTTTTTAATGGAAAAGGGATCCTTGCAGATGAGACCAAACAATTAAAGATCATGGATGTGGGCACGGGCAGCGGTTGCATTGCTCTGGCTTTGAAAAACGCAATGCCAAGGGCCGAGGTCTGGGGCTGTGATACATCGGATGCAGCCTTGAATGTGGCCCGGCGCAATGGTTCCGAGTTGAATATCCGCGTGGATTTCCAGGGAACAGATTTCCTGGACATCCCGCAGCAAAAACAGCTTCCAACAGTTGATATTGTAGTGAGCAACCCACCGTATGTTCCAATGCAGGACCGCAATGCAATGCATTCGAACGTCGTAGACCATGAACCCCATGTTGCCTTATTTGTTCCGGACGAAGATCCGCTTATTTTCTACCGTGCTTTGGCCGCATTCGGGGAACACAGGTTGTACGATGGCGGCAGCATTTATATGGAAATACATGAATCCGCGGCTGGCTCCGTAACTGGGTTATTTAAAGACCGGGGTTATGTAGTAGAGACCAGGAAAGACATGCAGGGCAAAGACCGCATGGTAAAAGCCACCAGGGCTACTTGACCAGCGCCATTACTTTCGCGTTGTTCCTTTTTGCAAGTGTCATGATGCGGTACACTTCACCGTAATAAGCAATGGTGTCTGCATTCACTACCACAGATGGCGTATCCACCAGCTTACGTGCATTCTCAATGTGAAATTTCAAAAGGCTGTCCAGCATGGATTGCTCCACCTGCTGGGTACCAATAAAGAACTGGTGTTCCTTGTTGATGGAGACAACAATATTTTGCTTGGCTTTTGTATCCTTATCGCCTCTTGGATTATTTACTTTGACCAGGTTGGGATTGGCCAGCGTTGATGCAATGAGAAAGAAAAGAAGCAGGATGAAGAGGATATCATTCAGCGGGCCCGTGTGAATCTCCGTATGTGCTTTAAGCTTTCTTCTGATGTTCATGTTTCCTCCTTTGCTTAAAGGTGTGGTTCCTGTAAGATATCAAGAAATTCCGAGCTGGATGCTTCCATCCTGTTAGCGGTTTTGTCTACCTGTGTGCTGAGGTAGTTATGCCCAATGTAGGCCAGCAAACCAATGATCAGACCAGAGGCGGAAGTGATCATTTTAGTATAGATACCATTGGCCATTGCCTGGATGGTGAACTCTCCTGTTGATGCCAGGTTAAAAAACAACTGGAACATACCGATGATGGTTCCAAGGAATCCGAACATAGGCGCCACACCGGCGATGAGTGAAAGGATAGAAAGATTTTTTTCCATATGGTACAATTCCAGTTTGCCCACATTCTCCATGCTTCTTTCAATGTTTTCGATTGGCTTTCCTATACGCTGTATCCCCTTATCAATGATCCTTGCTACGGGGTTGTTGGTATTTTTGGCAAAGCTGCGGGCAGCGCTGACATTTCCATTGACAATGTGATCCCGGATGATGTTCATGAAGTTGCCTTCAAGCCTTGATGCTCTCCTGATAGCGATCAGTCTTTCGAAGAAAATATAAATAGCGAGCAATAATAAAAGAAGCAGTGGGATCATCAGCCAGCCACCCATTGCGAGCAGTTCGCCAAGGCTGATCTGTCCATCCTGGTTAACATCCGATTGTGCTACGTTTGCTGTTGAATCAATTACTTGGGCCTGTAGCAGGTTGATCATACGAATTTGTCTTTAGGGCGTAAATTTAAGGTAACGAGGGGAATAACGTGTCCATCATTGGATTATTGCATGTTCTGGAAGGGAGGGTTTCTGGTTTATGGTTTCTTGTTTCTGGTTCTTTAGGTGCAGTCATTCTTTACTGGCTCTATTTGAGTAGAAAGGCAGCAACCGCAAAAGGCGCAAAGGAACGCAAAGATTTGAGACTGTATTTCTTTGCGGCGCTTTGCGATTGCTTTGCGCTCTTTGCAGTTAAACTGAAAAAAGAAGGCTTTATAAAACTTTGCTAACTTTTTTGAAAGTTATTTTCTGTCATCCACAGAAGTCCCTGCCTGCTTCATCATCAATGCCATGATCTGCCGCATGGTCTTCTCCATGCCGTCAGGACTACCATCAAGGAACATTACATTCCCCCTGCCGTACTCAGCGAAGTTCTTCACTGCTTCGGTCCACATGCTGAAAAGAATTACGTTGGTATCAAGATTGGCCTGTTTCATTTGCTCGGCCGCTTCGGTCATGCCCTTGGCTACTTCCTGGCGGAACAGCGCTACACCCTGGCCACGCAGGCGGGCAGCCTCACGTTCTGCTTCTGCTGCAATCTTGATGGCATTGCCTTCCGCTTCAGCATTCTTTGTTTTAGTGATCAAAGTAGCCTGGCCTTCATTTTCCGCCGCAGCTTTCAGGTTGTTGGAAGCAACTACCCTGCTCATGGATTCAAGGATCACCTTATCGAAAGTAATGTCATTGATTTGCAGGTCCAGGAGATGGTAACCCCAGGTCTCCAGTGTCACATCGATCTCCACTTTTACATACTCCACGATCTCACGGCGCAATCCAAGCACTTCGGCCTGCCGTTTGGTGGCGACAAATGCGCGGATGTTACCTTCAATCGTGCGTACAAGTGCCTGCATCAGGTCTCTGTCTGAAATGAATTTGAACGCTACTTTTTTAATAGTCTCTTCATCAGCATTCTGTACCGAATACAGCAGCATGCTTTTAAAATAGACATTAGCCTGGTCCTGGGTCACGGCCTGGAATTCCATTTCAACGGACCGGTTCTGCACCGATATTTTTTTATGCAATTGCTCAATGATGGGGATCTTGATGCGTAGTCCGGGACGCACAATGCGCTGGTATCTTCCGAACATCGTGATGACACCAATGTATCCCTGGTTGATTGTAAACAGCCCGCTAAAAAGAATAAGCAGTAAAAGTAGCAGCCACCAGTAATCCCGAAAGAGATCGATGACAAGGTTGGAATCCGTTTGGAGAAGGAACATGGCAATCAGTTTGTTGGCTCAAGATATTTCATATCTGACAGATTCGGATAATTGGTGGGACTCAAAATATTTGAAAGCCCGTTATTTATTCTCTTCTGTACACCATGATCACCACGCGCCTGTTTGCCTGCCTTCCCCTGGCTGTTTTGTTGGTGGCAACAGGTTTCCTGCTTGCCCATCCGCGCACAAGGAAAAGCGATGATGTCACATTGAGTCTCGATTCAAGATAAGCCGCAACGGACCTTGCCCTGTTAGCAGAAAGGGCTTCATTGTGTTCTACTGTGCCTGTAATATCTGTATGTCCATCCACTACAACTGAATCGACTTTTTTTGGATCCAGTTTTTTTGCGAATGCCGTAAGTAATGCTTCTGCTTTTACGTTCAGCTTTGAATCGTCAACTGCAAACAAAACATCCGGTATCACCAGCGTATCAACCTTTATTTTTTTGACAGTCCCGGGCGCAGGCGCAGGCAAAGTTCTGGGTATAGGTGATGGTTTTTTCTTGACTGAATCCCGTGACCGTTTCACATATTGGTCAAGCAGTTCGTGACGCTCTCGGCGATCCAGTAAGACCCATGCCCTTTCATTCCATTCAGGGCACTGCTGGAATGAAAGGGCACTTGAATAAAGCTGACGCAGGCTGACCGCATCCAGGTATTGTGAGGTTACACCATTATCAGTTGCGCAATTCTCTGATGTACTGTCTCGATTGAAGTTACCAATGACAAGGAAACGTTCCTTTCCCGTTGCCTTAAACGTTAGCGAAAGCCTGTACCAGTTCTTTTTATTTGATTTCAAAAGCTGTGAAGGACCGCTGTAATTTGCGGCAGGTGTCAAACTGGTATAAGGCCTTGTTTCCCACAGGTAATCAGTCTCAGGAAGGTAGATGCCCAGATTACCGGGTTCAAGACAATTCCCCATAACCACCATTTCAACAACATAGGTGCTGTCTTTTATCAGCGGACACATGATCTCTGTCTGCAAAAAACTGCGCCTGTAAGGTTTGTTGGGGTTGTTAACGTAATAGCCGATATAATGTTTGCCATCATACCCTGTTCCGTTTGAAAAATAATCCACCCCGATCGGGACGCCAAACCATGCTTTAGGCCCGCAGGGCATGTAATATTCCTTGCACATGTTGATGTCATGAAAGCCACCGTTCAGCAACAGATTCTGTGCCGGCAGCAATTGAGGAAGTAACATCAAAAAGACTAAGAAACGCATAGTAATAAAACGGGATTTGGAACAGGATGTTGTATCAGCTTTTCTCCTCCCAGATGCAGCAAAGGTGCACAATGGTCTCAACCGCCTTGTTCATGTCCTGTACTGAAATGAATTCCTTTTTTGAATGAATGGCCTGCATGCCTGCAAACAGGTTCGGACAGGGAAGGCCCATAAAAGACAGCCTGCTGCCATCTGTTCCGCCCCGGATGCTTTCTGTTTTCAGTGCCAGGCCCGAACGGCTGATTGCCTCACGGGCATACTCCACTACCTGCGGATGCTGGTCAAGGATCTCTTTCATGTTCCGGTATTGTTCTGTAACCTTGAATTCGCAGCGGGCACCCGGATAATTGTCCATGACCATATCCAGCAGGCTTTCCAGGAACCCTTCTTTGGATTTTAATCCATCGGTCACAAAATCACGGATGATGAAATCAATCGTGCATTTTTCCGCAATGCCATCCAACCTCACAGGATGAATGAAACCTTGTTTTTTTTCTGTTGTTTCCGGCGAAAGTTCCGCTCTTGGCAGTGAAGCGATCAGGTCGCCAGCAACCTTCAGTGCATTGACCATTTTTCCTTTTGCATAACCCGGATGAGTGATCACTCCATGTATGATGATCTGAACACCATCTGCGCTGAAGGTCTCGTCTTCAAGATCTCCCGCCTCTGCTCCATCAAGTGTATACCCAAAATCAGCACCCAGCTTTTTCATGTCAAGCTTTGCTGTGCCCTTGCCTACTTCTTCATCTGGTGTGAAAAGTATTTTGATCGTTCCATGTTTCACTTCCGGATGACTGACCAGGAAATTGGCGGCATCCATGATCTCCGCAACACCTGCTTTATCATCAGCGCCCAGCAAGGTCAGCCCGCTGGCCGTTATCAGGTCATGCCCGGTCAATTTTGCCAGGTAAGGATGCTCTGTTTTGCTGATGACAATGGAAGGATCATCGGGCAGTTGAATGTCCTGGCCTGAATAATTGCGGTGTAGGATGGGTTTCACCCCTGTGCCGCTGGCGTCCGGCGCTGTATCTACATGCGAACAAAAGCAAATGACCGGAACCTTTTTATCCGTATTGGATGGAATGGTGCCATATACATATCCAAATTCATCCATCACTGCATCAGTTACACCAATGGCCTTTAATTCCTCTGCAAGCAACCTTGAAAGATCTTTCTGCTTTTCAGTGGTGGGATGTGTGGTTGAAAGCGGATCACTTTGCGTATCGATCTTTACATACCGCATGAAGCGCTCCGATGCCGTGAAATTGTATTGCTGGAACATGGCCAAATGTACGATTTAGGGAACAGGATCTATAGCGGTAAAGCCTCTAATGGTGTACTTTGAATTTGTATTTATTATTTAATAAAATCTGTATTGAAAAGCAAAAAAAAAGGTTGCCGGGCAACCTTCATATCAATAATTAAAGAAATGTTTCTATGGCATGATGATCCTCGAACCTTGAACGATCTCCACCAGTTCAATATCGAAAATCAGGTCCTGGCCGGAAAGCGGGTGATTGGCATCCAGGATCACAGACTCTTCTCGTACATCGGCGACGGTAACAGGAAAAGACTGACCAGACCCATTGTTCATCATCAGTTGCATACCAACTTCAGGATTAAGGTCAGGCGGGAATTGGTTCTTTGGAAATTCAACTACCATTTCCTCGCTCTTTTGTCCATAAGCATCATCCACGGTGATTTCCACGGTGCGTTTATCACCAACCTGCATACCCATCACTCCGTTATCAAATCCTTTGATCACCTGGCCGCTGCCAACAGTGAACTCCAGCGGATCACGTCCATTGGAGCTGTCAAAGATCTCCCCGTTACGTAATTTGCCGTGATAATGCACGCGAACCTTGTCGCCGTTTTTTACTTGTTGCATGATTTCGTTTTTTATAATTCAACTAATATTCTGAACTGTTGGCTGCAAGAATCAGGCAGTAATCCATTCTTCTAATGCAGATCCGGTCTTCTTTAACAACTAGGCGGACTGCATTCACCAGGTGGGGTTAGGCAGCAGGAGGGCCAGAAAAACGGGAAAGTTATGGAATTATCATTATTTGCCGGACCTGAAAAAGGTACCAGGTCAAGGAAGCTTTTCAATTTTAAAAACGATTCCCTCATTGCCGTTGAACAGGGAGGGTACACGTTAAGCCGGTACAGCAAAAAAGGATGTCCAAAGGGTTATTATTAAGATGCCCTTAACCCAATCTCAGCTATTTTTATAGCCTAATTCAGTCGCATGCCATTCAAATTTTTTCCAGCCTTTGCCCTGATTGCCCTGCTAACAAACCTTGGCTGTGCAGCACAGGCTCCTGTGCAATCATCCCATAAAGTTGATGAGCGAAAAAGTGGCGCGGAAAAGATTATTCCGGCTGCCGAGCGGCTTTCTGTTTACCTCCCTCTGCTGAAAGGTAAAAGGGTGGGCGTATTTGCCAACCAGACCTCAACAGTTGGAAGATCGCACCTGGTAGATACCCTCAAAAAATCCGGAGTGAACATTAAATTGATCTTTGGACCCGAACATGGATTCAGGGGAACGGCAGACGCCGGGGAAAAGATCGGCAATTATGTAGATGAAAAAACAGGCATTCCTGTGGTTTCCCTTTACGGAAGCAAAAGAAAGCCTTCGGCGGATGACCTTAAAGATATTGATGTGCTCTTGTTCGACATACAGGATGTGGGGGTGCGCTTTTATACCTATATCTCCTCATTGCAGGATTTTATGGAAACCGCTTTTGAACACGGCAAACCACTGATGGTCCTTGACAGGCCTAATCCAAATGGTCATTATGTTGATGGGCCCGTGCTGGATATGAAATACAAATCCTTTGTGGGCATGCAGCCGGTGCCGGTGGTTTATGGAATGACCATTGGAGAATATGCCCTGATGATAGCTGGAGAAAACTGGCTGAATGAAAAAGCAAATGCCCGTTACCGTTATTACCAGGGTGCAAATAACTCGGCTGACACCGCCTTTCATTTTATTGTGATCAAAAACGAAAACTACACCCATAACAGCAAATATGTGCTGCCTGTCCGCCCCTCTCCCAACCTCCCGGAGATCCAGTCTGTATACTGGTACCCTTCCACCTGCTTTTTTGAAGGGACAGTATTAAGCGAGGGACGTGGAACGGATAAACCCTTCCAGATCTTTGGCCACCCAAGGCTTCCTAATCATCTTTATGCCTTTACACCAACTTCAAGGGACGGTGCAAAGGAACCAAAACTTAAAGGCCAGAAAAGCTACGGCTGGAATCTTTATGATACACCTGAACAGGTATTGAAGCAGGTGGACAACAGGATCCAGCTGAAATACCTGCTGGAAGCCTACAGGCTTTTTCCCCAAAAAGAAAATTTCTTTATCAAGCCCAAATCAGGCAACCTGGATGAATCGTTCTTCAACAAGCTGGCAGGCAATGGCACCTTGCTGCAGCAGATCCAGGCAGGTAAATCAGAAGCAGAGATCAGGAAAAGCTGGGAACCTGCACTCGATACTTTCAAAAAAATCCGCAGGAAATACCTGCTCTATACCGACTTCGAGAACTCTGTGATGTGATTAATGCAATTGTCTGCAAACAAATGTCAGTGCACGTCGTGTGCAAGTTGAAATGAATCCTTCATTTTTGCATGACCGATCATTCAACTCACATACTGATGAAATTTACCGACCTGCGCATTGTTTTTATGGGAACGCCCGAATTCGCTGTTGCTTCGCTTGATGCGCTTGTCAGGTCGGGTGCTAACATTGTTGGCGTGATCACTGCCCCCGACAAGCCTGCCGGCCGGGGAATGCAGCTGCAGCAAAGCGCCGTAAAAAAATACAGTGTGGAAAAAGGATTGCGGGTGCTGCAGCCGGATAAATTAAAAGATACTTTGTTCATCCAGGAACTTAACCATTTGAATGCAGACCTGCAGATCGTAGTGGCTTTCCGCATGTTGCCGGAGATGGTATGGAACATGCCGCCTATGGGCACTATTAATGTGCATGGTTCACTGTTGCCGCAATACCGCGGCGCTGCACCTATTAACTGGGCCGTCATCAATGGAGAAAAGGAAACAGGCGTTACCACCTTCAAATTAAAGCACCAGATAGATACAGGCGATATCCTTCTCCAGGCATCCATGCCCATTGGTGAAAATGAAACGGCAGGAGAAGTTCATGACAGGATGAAAGTTCTTGGCGCGGAGCTGCTTGTGAAAACAGTCCAGGGTATTGCAGACGGCTCATTAAAAGAACAGCCGCAGGAATCATTTACCGGTTCAGGTGAATTGCGTCATGCGCCAAAGATCTTCACAGAAACATGCAGGATCAACTGGAACCAGAGCGTAGACCAGATCCACAATTTAGTGCGCGGCCTTTCGCCTTTCCCAGGCGCATTCACAGAGCTTGATGGGAAAATGCTGAAGATCTACAGAAGTGAAAAGGAACAATCATTACATGGGAAAGAACATGGCGCTGCAGATACAGATCGAAAAACCTATTTAAGGTTTGCCTGCTCCGGCGGTTTTATCAGGGTAAGGGAATTACAATTGGAAGGCAAAAAAAAGATGGAAGTTGAAGATTTCTTAAGGGGATACCGCTTTGAATCCGTTTGATGAATTGTCTACCATCACACCTTTTAAAAGTTTGAAAAAGCTCCCCGGCTGAGCCGGGGGCTTTTATTTTAATAATTGACTTTTACAATAAATTTCTCCGCGTCGCCAATGTCAAGAACGGAAGCAGCGGCGTTTGAGATGCGCACCTCAAGTCCCTGGTTCTGACGAATGCCTGCCATCTGGTCAAGCACCTTTGCATAAATGGTTTTGTTATTGGAAGGATTGGTGATCCGGATGATGGTGCCTGGCTCTACATTATCAATAAGTGCATAATATTTGGAATCCTGCCAGCCGCTGGATGTTTTGAATACACCTGAAGTAACGGTCAGTTCCTTTTGATTCCTGTTACGTGGTTGCTGGTCATAAAATGTTTTAAAGAATCCGCCACGGCCATCATTCACTGCGCTTTGAACAGGAGTAGTATTTGTTACTGCAGGTTCAGTTCTTGCAGATTGAACAGGCGCGTCATTTGTCCTTTCATTTTCTACCGGACGCTGAACTGGAGGTGCTGTTTCAGTTTTTGGCTGCCCGGTCTCTGTTGTTGGAGGAGGTGTATAAACAATAATATTATTTGCCTCCGGTGACACCAGGTAACCGATGATCAGTTTCTGCCCCGTGGTCAGGTTGTCATTGGTCAGGTTATTCCACTGCCTTAAAGCTGCCATGGTCACCTTGTTGGTGTTCTGGCTGACGCGGTAAAGCCCCTCGCCTTCACCCACAATATAATACAGCGCCCTGCCCTTATTGGATGCCTGTGTAAAGTTGTTTGAGGTCAGCGGGATCCTGATCACCTGTCCAACATCAAGCCCATTGGCCATGTCAAGTGCATTGGCTGCAGCAATATCTTTTGCGGAGATGTTATACAACCTGCCAATAGAATAAAAATTTTCTTTAGGCGCAACCGTATGTGTAAGGATCAGCCCTTTTTCACTTGTTTGAACGACCAGTTCATTCTGTGCAAAAAGAAGTAAGGATAAGCATAGCGCGACCGTCAGTAAGAATGATCTTTTCATATGGATTCTTTTGTTTTTCACCGGATCCCGGTAATGGTAAAGGATGTTGGGAAGCCCCTGCAAATATTCAATTTATTTTCCAGAAAGGGCATCGTTCTGCTGTTTCAAAATACGCAATTCCTTTGGATAATAGTTATTGATTCTATTAGATAAGGCATTGATCCATCCTAAATTATGTGACTGGTAACGAACCAGTTGCCACCCGGTACGTGAAGGCGCCAGGGAAATTTCCCTTCGCTGCAGGTATAATACCGCGTCCTCATAACTGAGATCATGAACGGGCACAGTTACCGAAACCAATGGAGACAGGGCCAGGGCATGATCCGGAACAAGCCTGTCCTTCATAATGCTGCCCATCCTGGTGCCTTTATACAGGACCTTTAAACCGGATGATAATGCCGCAAGGTCTTCTGAAAGGTTTGATGGCACCATCCAGAACGTACCATCATCTTTTAACAATTCCATGTTGCTGTTTACGGTCCAATCCTGCAGAATGGCTTTTTCCTTTGAAGATGCCTTTTCCATTTTTACAGGCCTGTTACGGCCTGCCGGCTCGTCTTTCATTTTACGGAAGCAGGCCATGAAAAATCCTTCTCCCTTCACCTTGTCCGGAAAAAACCTGTAGCCGTAAGTGGGATGATCTGTGCCTGTTTCAACAATGCCCCATGCAGGATCCATTTTCAACCTGACAGGCTGAAGTTTCATTTCTTCCACCAGCCATCCTGCAATGGCTTCGTCTTCCAGTGCAGAATAAGAACAGGTAGCATAGATCAATACACCACCTTCTTTCAAAGCAGTTAATGCATCAGCAAGAATGCGCTGCTGCCGCTGGCTGCAAAGTGCCACATTATTCAGACTCCATTCGTCAATGGCACCAGGATCTTTCCTGAACAAACCGCTTCCGCTGCAGGGAGCATCCACCACCATCACATCAAAAAAACCGGGAAACCTTTGAAAATGTACCGGGTCATTATTTGTCACCAGCACGTTGCTGCTGCCCCATTTGAGGATGTTATCCGAAAGAACATTGCTCCTGCCGCGGATCACTTCATTGCTGACAAGTAAACTTTCATTGGACAGGATGGATTGAAGGTGTGTTGATTTTCCTCCCGGCGCGGCACAAAGGTCAAGCACTTTCAAGGATGCAGATAGATCATTGCATTGTTGCATGGCCTGTTCCAAAAACATGCTGGAAGCTTCCTGCACATAATAGCAACCAGCATGAAATAAAGGATCAAACGTAAAGGAAGGACGATGTGAGAGATAGTACCCTGAATGAGCCCATGGGATTTGTGAAATATTTTCAGGCTCAAGCCTTAATAATGATGCAACATCTCTTGCAGTAAATTCCTTCCCCGTCTTTGCCGGATTGACACGTATAGAGGTTACCTGGCCGGGTCCTTCGTGAACCCGCAGGAATGATGTTTTGTCAAACCCGGGAATGCCTTCCAGTGATTGAATGAATGAATCCGGTAGTGGCCGCACAGCTTCTGTTTAATGAAGCATAAAGGTACAGGGCCCGTACTTACAAATCAGCAGGAGGCTTGCACACAATCCAACACTTTAGTTAAAGTGCTTTGATCTCAGTAACCAGGTCCTGGATCACTTTTTTGGCATCACCAAAAAGCATGGAAGTCTTGGGCTGGAAGAAAAGATCATTCTCAATTCCAGCATAACCCGGCTTCATGCTTCGCTTGTTCACGATAACGGATTTTGCCAGTTCAACATCAAGGATCGGCATGCCGTAGATCGGCGAGGAAGGATCTGTTTTAGCAGCGGGATTCACCACGTCGTTGGCACCAAGGATCAGCACCACATCCGTTGTTGGAAATTCATTATTGGCTTCGTCCATCTCCTGCAGCCTTTCATAGCTAACGTCAGCTTCCGCAAGCAATACGTTCATATGACCGGGCATACGTCCTGCTACAGGGTGGATGGCGTATTTTACTTCAACACCTTTCTCATTCAATAGCTTTTCCAATTCATGACATGCGTGTTGCGCCTGGGCAACAGCCAGTCCATAACCGGGAACGATCATCACTTTATTGGCATAGGCCATCACAACAGCTGCATCAGCCAGGCTGATCTCTTTGTAGTGACCCTGTTCCTTATCGCCTGCAGGTCCGGCTTTGCTGCCACCGAAAGAACCGATCAGCACATTGGCCAGCGAACGGTTCATGGCCTTGCACATCAGGATGGTCAGCAAAGTACCTGCGGCACCAACAAGGATACCTCCTGTGAGCATTACATAATTATCATACAGGAAGCCGCCGCAGGCCGCAGCAACACCTGTGAAGGAATTCAGAAGAGAGATCACCACCGGCATGTCGGCGCCGCCAATCGGCAGCACGAAAAGCACACCATAGACCAGTGATAAAATAAAGATGGCATAGAATAAAACATATACCGATGTATCGAGGTGGATGTTCAGTCCTTCAAGCGAAATGTTATCCGCGGTATTCACCAGTTCTCCATTAGAGCGGAATTCATATGAAGAATTGATCGTTGCCAGGAGAAATATGGTCAGTCCAATGATCAGTGCAAGCAATACAAGGTTGAAAATATGCTGCCCTTTAAATGACCAGTCTTTTAATTTACCATTCAGTTTGCCCCAGGCGATCATACTTCCGGCAAATGAAACAGACCCAATGATCAATCCAAGAAAAATGGTGATCAATGTACCGGTTGGAAGGGCGAGTTGAAAAACAGACATGTCAAAGGTCTCTCCTCCGGGAGCAACGCCTGTGATCTCACGGGCGAAATCAGAAGCGGCAAAATGGTTGAATTCGGCTATCGATATCAATGCGGCGCAGGCGCCACCCATTCCATTGAACAGGCTCACCATTTCAGGCATCGCTGTCATCTTCACCTTTTTGGCTGCCATGGTACCGATGATACCACCAACTGCAAGACCCGCGAAAATCCAACCGTAGTTATGCAGTCTTTCCCCCGAATCTTTATCAGTATAAAGAAATATGGTTCCGAAGATTGCAATGGCCATACCTGCAGCTGCCACAAGGTTACCTCGCCTTGCTGATTCCGGGTGAGACAGCATTTTCAATCCGATGATAAAAGTAAAAGAGGCGACCAGGTAGATAAGGGATAAAAGATCCATGAAAAATTATTTCTTCTTTTTTGATTTAAACATTTCCAGCATGCGGTCAGTCACAACAAAGCCGCCGACCACATTCAATGTGCCCAGGATTACAGCCAGGAAACCAAGGATCAGGGCAAAATAATTATCATGTTCCGCCTTACCCATAACAATGATAGCACCAATGATGACCACACCGTGAATGGCATTGGCGCCACTCATAAGAGGTGTATGCAATACGCTTGGTACCCTTCCGATGATCTCGATACCTACGAAGATCATCAGGATCACAATGTAAAAGGTTTGCTGGTGTGCCGATATCCAGGAAAGTATGTTCTCCATAAATTGTATCCCTATTTTTTTATTCTGGTGATTTTCTTTAGCAGCTGCGATCAATTATTTTTATCAACACAGATTTCAAAAGTTACTGTCAGGCCACTGCAGTCTTTAACCGTTCATGCACCACTTCACCATTATGTGTGATACAGGAACCTTTTACCAGGTCATCTTCCCAGTTCAGGTTCAGTTGTCCTTCCTTGTTGGTGATCAGTGCAAGGAAATTCATCACATTCTTGCCGTATAATTTACTGGCATCATTTGGCATGGTCGCGGGCAGGTTGCTGTTGCCCACAATGGTCACACCATTATACCGGATGGTTTCGTTGTTCTTTGTTTGTGGGGTATTGCCACCGGTTGAAGCGGCAAGGTCGATGATCACCGCTCCATTGCGCATTTTTGCCAGCATTTCCTCGGGGATCAGGATTGGCGCCCTTCGTCCGGGTATTTGCGCGGTGGTGATGATGATATCTGCTTTGGCAACACTTTCCGAAATGCGCTGCTGTTGCCGCTGCTTGTATTCTTCCGATTGCTCAACTGCGTAACCACCAGCTTTTGATGCATCGGCCGCACCTTCTACTTCAATGAATTTGGCGCCAAGGCTCATGACTTCTTCTTTAACCGCCGGACGTGTATCGAACACTTCCACTACTGCACCAAGCCTTCTTGCTGTAGCTATGGCCTGCAGTCCGGCAACACCCGCTCCCAGGATCAGGATCTTGGCAGGTGCAATGCTGCCCGCAGCGGTCATGAACATAGGAAAGTACCTTGGATAAAGATTAGCAGCCAGTAAAACTGCTTTGTAGCCTGAAATATTTGCCTGTGAGCTCAATACGTCCATGCTTTGCGCACGGGTGGTACGGGGAAGCATGTCAAGACTGAAAGTAGAGTACCCATTCTTTGCCCAGGCCTGCATTTTTTCTGAATTGAAAAGAGGCTGGTAAACACCTATCAATACTTTGGAAGCGGGGATCTGCAGCCTTGCATCGGGCTGGTGAATGGAAAGAATAATTTCGGCCTGCTGGACGATGGTTTCCGCTGAAGCAATGGAAGCGCCAGCCTGCTCATAATCGGGGTCAGAAGCAAAAGCCAGCGCTCCTGCATCTTTTTCAACCATGATCTTAATGCCCTTTTTTATAAGCTGGCCCGCTGCTTCGGGTAATAATGATACCCTTGATTCTCCTGATGGTTCTTTCAACACACCAATCGTCATATGTTGGTTTTTGGATCGGTGGAAAGATATAATATTTTTTCTTTCTTAAAAGCGAACGCTGAATCGTTGCTTTTCCCTGAAGCCGGTGCGAAAGAAAACAAAGCCCAGAAAAAATATGTCAACGGTGGTTCTTACAGCCGGATGATCCTGTATTTCTTTCCAGGCCTGCTCCATTTCTGCGCTCCAGTGAATGTCGTCAAAAACAAGAATGGTATTCTCATTGCTTTTCAGCAACAGCTGGTTGAAGTAGGCCATGGTAGGAGCATAAAGGTGATTGCCATCCACATATGCCAGGTCAACCGCGGACAGGTTTTGAAGTATCGCGGGTAAAAGGTCATCGAAATTGCCTGTATGCTGCTGAATGTTTGTACTCCCGCATGCGCTGAAAACATTTGCCGCATGGCTGCTTATGGAGGGATTTCCTTCTATAGTGTGTACCACAGCACCAGGGCTGCCTGCAGCAAGATAGCATGTGGTGATCCCAAGAGAAGTGCCCAGCTCAATGATGGTACCAGGTTGATAATGGCTTGCAAGCCGGAATAAAAGCTGGCCGTATTTCTTTGGCTTGAGAGCGGTCCTTGCCAGACGGCTGACCGTTTTTTGAGATGATGGTCTTCTGGATCCGGCACCAAGGTCTATAACTGGCAGTACGGTTTGATCACTGAGCAACAGCTGCCTTTGCATTTCAATTGCTTTGGGTGGCTGATAACCAGCTTTATTATTCAGCACCCGCAGAATAAAATCAAAAACAAAAGGTGAATGCATGCCATGGCCTTTACTATTTAGTGCCGTGAAATAGTAACGAAGAAATCTTTTACCAAGCTGAAGGCTGTTGTACATGTGTGTTTTTCGTGCTGAACCCTGTTGACCTGCAATTGTTCGCAAATAAAGTAAGACATATGGTATAAAAGCAGGGAAGCCTCAAATAAAATGTCCTTTACCTTAGCTGGAAAATAAAAAACAGAGAAAGAGAAGACTTATTCCAGAATTTTATTTGGATCTGCCTTTGTATCTGCAGACTGGAAAAGCCGTGATGGATGCGGAAGCAACCGGAGGTACAACAGGCCTCCATAAGCCAACAATACACTTGAAATGAAAACCACAAGAGAGCGGATCCTTAAAAACCAAAGGTCTTCACTTGATACAGACCATGAAGATGGAAGATAGTCCCTGTAGAAGCTGATGATCCATTGTTGCAGGTTGGGAAAGGATAATACAGCAACTGTGAGAATGGTCAGCTTCCATGAATGACGGGCATAAGTGAAAACAAGGAGAATACCGATTGCTAGCTTGATGATCTCAAATGTAATTGACAAAGGTCCGAACAGACCTGGATATTCAGGTCTATCCCATTCATATTTAGGCTGTGCACTGGCAGCATCGGCAAAACAATAAACATAATCCACAGCATAAAGGCATAAGGCAATGCCCATGGAAAAATTCACCGAGGCCAGAAGATTTTTGCATTCGTCTTTAACTTCTTCTGAAAACATGAACCAGAGCAGGAGTATAAGGATTACAGCATAGGCATAATTCCAGGTGACGCCATGGTAAAAAATAAAAAAATAATATTGAAGTTGTTCCATTTTACTTTCTTTCCCAGACCTGGAAGCTGTGGGGCCAGGCATTTTTTTCATCAGCATCACAAAAACGTTCCTTCACCATTTTCCATTCAGGGGTCATCGCATTGAAAAAAGCATCACCCTCAAAACGGTGGTGGATCCGTGTCAGGTAAATGCGGGCTGCTTTTCCCATAGCCGCATGAAAGATCTCCGCTCCACCGATCACGAAAATTTCCTTCGCTCCATAATTGTTGGCACATTCGATGGCGCCGTCCAGTGAATGGACTGTATCAACACCTTCCTGTTTCCATTCTTTATTGCGTGTGATCACAATGCTCCTTCTGCCAGGCAAAGGCTTGCCAATGGAATCAAAGGTCTTGCGGCCCATTAAGATCGGCATGCCCCACGTCTGGTTCTTAAAATAACGCAGGTCATTAGACAAATGCCATGGTAACTGGTTGTCTTTACCAATTACGTTGTTTTCATCCGCTGCAAGAAGAAGGCTTACGATCACTACAAGGCCTGTTTAGAAGACAAAACTAACATCTAAGTCCATACTTCAAACCATAATGACTTAAACAGCCACTTGGCCCTTGATCGCAGGGTGAAACTGGTAATTTTGGAGCGTAAAATCCCCATAGCTGAACTCAAAAATGTCTTTTATGGCAGGATTCAGCTTCATGACGGGCAAAGGGAAAGGCATCCTGGTCAGTTGCAGTTTCACCTGTTCCATGTGGTTATTGTAAATATGCACATCCCCGAAACTATGGATGAATTCACCCGGTTCCAGGTCGCATACCTGGGCCATCATGAGGGTGAGGAGCGCATAGGAAGCGATATTGAATGGAACGCCAAGGAACACATCGGCGCTTCGCTGGTATAACTGGCAGCTAAGGCGGCCATTGGCAACATAAAACTGGAACAGGGCATGACAGGGCATCAAAGCCATTTCAGGAAGGTCTGCCACGTTCCATGCGCTAACGATCAAACGGCGGCTGTCAGGTGTTGTTTTGATCTGCCTGACCACATCTGCAATCTGGTCAATTGTTTTACCATTGGCTCCTTCCCAGCTTCTCCATTGCTTTCCATAAACAGGACCCAGTTCGCCCTTTTCATCAGCCCATTCATTCCAGATGCTGACCCCATTTTCATTGAGGTAAGCGGTATTGGTCTCGCCCTTCAGAAACCAGAGCAGTTCATGAATGATGCTTTTTAAATGAAGCTTTTTTGTGGTGACCAGGGGAAATCCTTTTTGAAGATCAAAACGCATCTGGTAACCAAACGTACTGATGGTACCTGTACCGGTACGATCAGTCTTCTGTACCCCCTTGTCCAATATATGCTGAAGTAATTGTAAGTATTGTTCCATCTGCCGCCTCGGTTTAAAGGATGCGCGGGCATCCGTTCCGGTGGAAAATTATTAAAACCGGGCATTTTTTCACCAAAAGGTTTTCCCCATGGGGGAGAGAAGCTGCGAGCTGTGAGCCGCGAGCTACGAGACCTTTCATTTAACCGCAAAGAGTGCAAAGGATACGCAACGAAGCGCAAAGAATGCAGTTTTATTTCTTTGCGCTTCTTCTTTGCCCCTCCAAGGCTGGGCATTTGCGGTTAATGCTCTTTTACGCACAGCTCGAAGCACACAGCTCGAAGCTCACTTTTAAACTAACAAGACAGAGGTTAAAATTTTTTTTGAAGAAATCTTTTTTTGCTCAGTTCACAGGGCAGGTTATTTGTGGCGAAGTGACGGTTTCACCAGTTCGAATTATAAACTCATAAACAAAAAACTATGTTCTATCACGACAGGCAGTTACAGTACAAAGTAAGAGTGGAAAAACCCAACCCTGAGTTTGCAAAATTGCTTCAGCAGGCAATTGGCGGCGTAGAAGGAGAAATGAGGGTTTGTATGCAATACCTCTTCCAGGCATGGAACTCCAGGGGTCCTGCCAAATATCGGGACATGCTTTTGGAAACAGGTACAGAAGAGATCGCGCATATCGAAATGCTTGCAACTGCTGTGGCAATGAACCTGGAAGGCGCATCCATGGCATTGAAAGAAAAAATGGCCGCAAGCAATCCCCTTATTGAATCAGTTCTGGGTGGAAAGGATCCAAGGCATGTATTGTCCTCAGGGCTGGGCGCCATGGCAGCGGACAGCAATGGAGTACCCTTCAATGGTTCATGGATCATCAGCACCGGCAACATTGCTGCTGACATGCATGCCAACATTCATGCAGAAGCATCAGGAAGAGTATTGGCAACGCGGTTGTATGAAATGACAGATGACCCTGGCATGAAGGACATGCTTGCTTTCCTGATCGCACGGGATACGATGCACCAGAACCAGTGGATGGCCGTATTGCAGGAGCTTGGTGATGGTCATCCTGTACCAAACAGTTTCCCCCAGCACCTGGAGAACCAGGACGTCAATTACACTTTTATATCAACCAACGTTGACAGGGAACCATCTCCACATGCCCGTTGGACTGAAGGATCCTCCATCGATGGAAAAGGACAGTTCACTTTCATGCACGCGGAACCAATGGGCGGTATCCCCGACCTGGCCATGGCCGACAAAGAGGTACATGCCCAAACACAACAAATGGTGGGACGTGAACCTTATCACCAGGACAAATCAATTATTGAAAAGGCGAAGGATATGCTGACGTAAAGGTGTGAGCTGTGACCATCGAGCTGTTAGCTGATAGCTATTGGCTGTTAGCCCCTTTTTGTGCTATTTGCGTAGTGAAGCATTCACCGCAAAATGCGCAAAGAGCGCAAAGATGGAACGCAAAGAAATTCAGGACTCTCTTTGCGCTTCTTTGCGAATCTTTTACGCCCTTTGCGGTTATAAGAGAGTTCTCAAAGCTAATAGCCAATAGCTATTAGCTTTCTTCATCTGATCGCAACCTCCACCAGCACCGGATAATGATCCGAAGGCAATCTGCCTGCGAAGCTATCTGTCAAAACTCCCCAGCGCTGAACCGTGAAAGCTTTTGAAACAAAGACATGGTCAATGCGGTCAGGGGTTTTGCGTTTTATATCAAAGCCGTTGAATGTACCATTGAGCATGTAAGGATTGGAGGTAAGTCCAAAAGCATCTTTTAAAATGGCGGAATTAGCAATGGTGAGATAACTTTCTTCTTTTTGAGTTGTGTTCAGGTCACCCATGAAGATCACCGGTGAATTCCCTGCAATGGACCTGATCTTTTGAAGGATCAATTTACTGCTTTCATTTCTAGCAACAACACCCTGGTGATCGAAATGCGCATTGAAAACAAAGAACTCTTTTTTAGTGCTCTTATCTCTTAGTTTTACCCAGGAACAGATCCTCGGGATCCTTGCATCCCACCCCAGGCCCGGTTTTTCAGGTGTTGCAGAAAGCCAGAAATCACCCTTACCCCTTTCATCAAATTTGCTCCTTTTATAAAATATGGCGGAGAACTCACCAGCTTTCAAACTGTCAGTTCTGCCTACTCCAACATAAACATGGTCTGTCAGTGAACTATCAAGGCCCTGCAGCTGGTGGTACAATCCTTCCTGTGTTCCAAGAATATCAAAATCATGAAACCGGATCAGGGCTTCAATGGCAGGCCTGCGCGAGACCCATTCATTGCCCGTATCCCTCGGGTTGTCGAAACGGATGTTATACGTTCCAATGGTATAGCTGTTTTTATTTTGCGCGATTGATCCATACTGGATCAGCACGATAGACAATAACAGTGACAACAACTTTTTCATGAAGCTTGTTTTGATGATCTAAATATAAAAAACAAGGCCCGTTGCCGGGCCTTTTTCCTTGATCATCGCGATCAGGCATTATTGGTTTTCATCTTGATATTCATCATCGCGCCTTTCTTCCTGCTTTCCTCCGCCATGAAACCCATGATATGCGATTCAATGGATTCATCAATGGTTGAAGTAAGCATCTTAGGATCCTGGTGCGCAACTGCCTGTACAAAATCACGTACAAGCAACCAGTCGCCGCCACCATGACCGCTGTTCTTATAGCCTTCAACGTCTTCGGCTTTCGGCACCAGCTTGGTCTGTTTGCCGGTGCGGAAGTCTGTGATAACCAGTTCTTCCATATCTCCTACCATATCGCCCATGGAACCCATGATGCGTGTGCGGCGTCCATGATAGGAGGTAAATGCTTCCATTGAAAATGCTGCCGTTACATTATCAGCAAACCTGATATTGGTCACATAGTGGTCGGGCTGATCATTTTCCATGCGGTACACGCAGCGTCCATAATTGGTCGTTTTCAATCGGTCCATGATCACTTCTGCATGCTTCGATTTATCTTCTGGCAGGTCAAGTACGGAGGTGCGCATGCGTTTGTCCAGGTAATGTTTGATGGCTGAATAAGGACATTCCCTTTCCACTTTACAACCATCGGTGCATCTTGGTGTACTGCCTGCAGGAGCGTTTTCACGCCTGAACCATTTCAAATCACCCATTGCAAAGATTTGTTTGCTGGGTTTATTGATCACCCATTTGATGATGTCCAGGTCATGGCATGATTTGGCCAGGATAATGGGTGTTGTCTGTTTGCTGTTGTGCCAGTTGCCACGCACATAGGAATGGGCCATGTGGGTATGCTCGATGGGTTCAAAATGCTGAACGGAAATGATCTCTCCTACCGCACCTGCAGCAAGCAGCTCTTTCATCTTTACAAAATAGGGCGCATAGCGCAGCACATGACAAACTGCAACAATGCGTCCTTTCTTATTTGCCAGCGCAAGGATGTTACGGCATTCCTTTTCAGTTGGTGCAATTGGTTTTTCAAGTAAAATATCATAACCCATTTCCAGCGCTTTCATGCAAGGCCCGTAATGCAGGTTATCGGGTGTTGATATAATGATGGCATCCGCAAACTTGGGCTGCCTGAAAACATCCTCCCAGGTATCAAAACGCTGGTTGTCTGCAATGGTGTGCTTTTTTGCATATCGTTCGTTGCGGAATTTGTTCGGCTCTGCAACGCCAACGATCTTCAGTTCGCCTGGAAAACTGGCTGCGTAATTTCCATACACCGTACCACGGTTGCCAGCACCCAGCGTAATGGCCGTTATGGGCTTGCCCATCGGCTTGTGCTTCGGGTTAGGTGGTATGGCAAACTCGTATTGGTTCTCGGCCAGTTTTGCAATCACTTTTGTTGTGATGATGGTGCCGCCAATACTTAAACCCAGCGACTTCAATAACTTTCTTCTGTTCATAATAGGGATATTAAATGCTTTTCATTTTTGTGATCAGGTCAAAATATTTTAAGTGCAACGCTTTGGCCTTGTCCACCGCAGATCCTTTAGGAACGTCCGGATAAACTTCACGACTGTTCACCCACTGCCATTCCCAGTCTTTCAGCTGCGCTTCAAATTTTTTGAGGTCAGGGTCTTTCTTCGCCTCCGATGTTTTAACCATATAGGAAAAGAATTGCTCCCAGCGTTTTTTGTAAAACCCGTTCAGTAATCCCGACCATTGTTTACAGGCATACTCGTGCAGCCTGCTGTCCTTATCACCCCATAATGTGATCAGGTTACGGGCGTTCTTTTCGTACAGTATCTTTTCCTTTTCGTTTTTGCCCCAGCTTTTGGCAGCGTTCAGCCACCTTCCAAGCAGGAAATCTTTCCTGGTAGCCAGTAATGCATCCATATCGGAGATCAGTTGAAGAAACCTGCTACTGCTGATTTTAAATGCTGCCATATTCTTATCTGCAAAATCACTGGCAGCCTGCTGCTGAAGGTGAAGCGCATAATTGGCAAGCACCTGCCTGGTTACATCTGCAATATCATACTGAAATCCGTCACTGCTTTTTAACTCATTTGCTGCAGACATCAATAAATCCCATGCTTCAACTAATTGACGTGCATCATAAGGCAGCGCTGTATTGGAAGTACCCCCGGGATTCTTACTGAATGTTGGCCTTGCGGTGATAATGGATTCAGCGCCTCCGTTGGTAACCGTATCGGCATAAGCTGTCCGCCGAAGAATGGCCCAGGCGCTATCAGCATGGATGTTATGTTTTCCATAGCGCCTGAATGTATACTCCTTCAGCCATTTTGCTAAATCAATTGGAGCATCACGCCAAACATGCTCCATCATCAGTTCGTACATTATGGGATTTTGTTCCAGGGCTTCCATGGTAAGCCCGATGCCCATCATCTTTCCGGCATTGGGATGATGCAAGGCTTCGTAAGGTTGTGTAGCCACGCGGTCCATGATGCCTGAGAGATTGACGTTACCGCCAAAATTGTGCAGCATGTTCCAGATCCAGGGTTTGCCGTAATATGCTTCCGTACGGTTCCATACGGGGTTGCGTTCGCTCCACAGGTCAAGGATGATCATGCGGTCGTCGGGAACTGCATTCAGTAGTGCTTTGATCTGTGGTGTCTTCCAAAATTTAGCTCCGTGGTGAAAAAGCCATCCCTGCATGATCCAGGTAGCCTGCGCATCAGCAAGCGCCATGGATTCAAAAACTTTTTTACTCACATCATTCAGGTATATCGAATCATCAGTAGGCGGTTTGTTCTCATTAAATGTATCAGCTGAATAAAGATGATCGGTGCCATAGGTTTTCACTTCTTCCTCTATAAAACGTTTTCCGATCTCTGTAAAAAGCGGTTCGGAAGGATCGAGGATCGATACGGAAGGAAATCCCACCCAACTTGTTTTCTTCAACTTTACCTGCGGAAATTTTTCACCGAATGAAGGCGGCACATGGCCTGTAAATGCCGGCAGGATAGGTGTCATTCCAAGCGACCGTTCACGGGCCAGGATCTTTTTTTGTAATGCCTCATGACCTTGCATGAAACTTTGGGGCAATGGTCCTCCCCATGCATCAAGGTTGCCCATCCAGAACCAGTTGAAATAAGCAGGGCCGCTAAAAAACCCTTCGAGTTCTTTATCGGTAAAACCAAGACGCTTGTAAACACGGTTCCAGACTGAATTCTGGCCTGTAATGGAAAGCGGCATGTTGATGCCATGCAAGGCCATCCAGTCAATTTCCTTTTGCCACCTTTCCCAGTCCCACCAGCTCATGGTATAATTGAAAGTGCAGTAATTCAGGTAATAGCGGTACCTGTAAGACGTTACTACTTCAATTTTTTGTTGAACTTGTGGAAGCCGGGCAGGCAGGTTCATGTTAATGCCGTTCCATGTGATCTGCGAATGGGTAATGTTTTTAAGGTAGTGGTGCAGGGCGCTGGCAATGGAAACTCCATTGTTCCCGCATAACAGGATACGATCGCCAATACTTTCAATGGTGAATACGTCCCTACCCTCCTTTTGAGGAATGAACCCAATCTTAAATTGAGCGGCATGTTCCGGAACCACTCTTTTGATCAGCGCATAAGCAGCTGCCTCAGCTTCTTTCAAAGCCTTTTGGTCCTGGGAAAAAACCGGCTGGCACATCATGATTGCCATAATCAATAATGAATGCCGAATGCGCAACAGCTGTGTACTATGATTCAACTTCAACAAATTCTTTCGTGCTTTAAAAAGTTTTATAATGCAGTGTTCATCAATTATGAAATGATGTCCGCAACTCCATAACCTCTGCAATCTGAAAAATCCATCTGTGCCAATCCACTCCATCCGTGATCCATGCCATCCCTTGAGAAAATCCGCGAAATCCGTGATCAAAAATCCGTGAAATCCGTGATCAAAAATCCGTGAAATCCGTGATTAGTTGATCCTTATCACAGAAAGCACCGGCCGGTGATCTGAAGCATTGCGTTCGTCGATCACCTTATGTTCTATCAGGTTAAATGCGTTGGATGGCGCATAAAAAATAAAATCAATGGCTCGCGTTGGTGTAGTGGCAGGTATCGTGAAAGGACAGTTGTTACAACTGCGTGAAAAATAAGCATCCAGCGCATTGATCACCCTTGTTCCTGCCACGGCGTTAAAATCACCGGCAAGTATGACCGGATGCGGCTGCGTTCTTAAAATTTCAACCGTCTTTTCAGCCTGCACCAGGCGGTTGGTATCATTGCCCTGTGCATCAAAATGGGTAGATGCAAAGACCAGTTTTTTCCCGTTGCCCAGGGTGATAACAGCAGTCGCAAGTGTTCTGAATTCAGCATTTGTTCCTGCAACGGTTGGCAATCCATGATTGGTTAATCCCGAGATTGGGAACTTTGATAAGATGGCCACGCCATACTCACCTCCACCATAATTAATGGCTTTGCCGAAATAGGCTTTCATACCAGTTAACCTTCCCAGTTCTTCAGCCTGGTGCAGCGTGGTGCCGGAGCGGCTTGTATTCACATCCACTTCCTGGAGCGCCACCAGGTGCGGCGACTGGTTCCTTATGATGGCCGCAATACCTGCAACATCAATAACATTGGGCATTGCTGGTGGATTGGCATGATGGATATTGTAAGTCATCACCCTCAGGTTCGATGTTGTATCAACAGTTGCTGGCGGTGGTGCCGGCGGCGGCGTGATGCCTTTATCACAGGCTGTACAGATGTATATGATAGAAAGCAGAAAGTAAAAAGCAATCTTCATGGTCAGTTTATTTACACAGGTTCATTCTACGCTTAATCAATATTCCATTTTAGCACCACCTGAACGGGGAGATGATCCGATGCATAGCTTTCATTGATCACCTCGTGCTGTATGACCTTAAATACTCCAGGTTTGAACCCTATAAAATCAATGGTTCTTGTCGGGTTCTTTTCAGGAATGGTAAACCCGCAATTAGTGATACAGGTTCTTGTAAAATGAGCATCCAGCGTATTGATGGTCCTTGTTCCCGGCACTGCGTTAAAATCCCCCGCGATCACCACCGGAAGCTTTTCATTTTTCAATACTTCCGTGATCCTGTTGATCTGCAAAACCCTGTTGGTATCTCCGCGCTGCGCATCAAGGTGGGTGGAAGCAAAAAGGATTTTCTCACCACCAGGTAAATTAATGACAGCAGTTGCAAGGGTCCTTCGCTCTCCATTGGTCCCTTCAGCCGTTGGCAATGGCGTATTCTTCATGTCCTCCATTGGGTATCTCGATAAAATTGCCACACCATATTCTCCTCCTCCATAATCAATGGCCTTTGCGAAGTAAGCCTTCATGCCGGTGAGGCGCCCCAGTTCTTCGGCCTGGTGCAGGCTTTTGCCTGAGCGTTCCGTATGCACATCCACTTCCTGCAGTGCAACAAGGTCCGGTGAAGATTGCCTGATCACATTGGCAATAGCTTCCATGTCAATCACGTTTGCCCTGGATGGTGGATTGGCATGATGAATATTGTAACACAAAACTTTTAACTGGAAAGCAGTGTCTTTTCTTCCCATACCCTGGCTCTTCCTGGCTGTCCCGCACCCGGATACCAGCAGGATCATTATACCACAAAAAAGAAAACAATTGATAATGTATTTCATTGTCAGCAGCTGATTTTTACCATCCCGGATTTTGTCCCAGGTTAGGATTACGTAATGCCTGGGTCAAAGGGATTGGCCACAGATAATGTTTAGGGTCTGTGAACACGCGTCCGTTGTTTACAATAATATAGCCTTGTGCATCAGCAGGAAGATTGGCAACATCAGCTGGACGGAATGCAAGTGATTTTTTCATGCCTTTCACATCCTGGCCCAGCAAACTTCCCAGCTTCCAGCGCTGGATATCAAAATAACGTTGTCCTTCAAGGGCCAGTTCCACCCTGCGCTCCCTGCGTATTTCATCGCGAAGGTTCAATCCGGCAGCGGTAATGTCAGCAATATTCATTGCCCTCATTCCAACACGGGCACGCAGCCTGTTGATGGTGTTGTTGATATCGGTTTGTGTAATGGTTCCCTGCTCAAGCCTTGCTTCGGCATATGTCAGCAGAACTTCCGCGTAACGGATCAGGTGAATATCGTTTTCATCACGGCTTACCTGGCCAACAGTAGATAACTCAACGTACTTGGTAAAATAAAAACCTGTTATGGTAACACTACCAAGTTTATTGGAGATCCATTTGGGAACCATGAAAGTACCCCATGTTGCCGAACTGGAAAGGTTTCTTCCATCCTGGCGGCCACCCCATGCCGAACCTGGCTGCAGTATGGTTTGTGTCATGCGCGGATCCCGGTTCTTGAAGATGCTGTCGTAATGAGTTTCCCTGTACAAAGGTGATTGCGTAATGGGAAGACCGTCTGAGCAGAGGTAGGCATCCACCAGTGATTTGGTTGGATTCCACCTGGATGCCTGGTCAGGCACCTGCGCTTCTCGGCTCATGTTGTGTACCGATACATCTGTAAGATGCATGCGGGCAAGGATCGTTTCCTTGTTGTTATTGTTTTTCAGTTTTCCTTTGTATGTGAACAGGTCATTGTAAGCAGTTGCCGGGTTGGAAGTGGTGTAGAGCTGGTACACATTCATATCCATAACATCTTTGGCAGCTTTTTCAGCTACCGCCCACTTTTCATTGTACAGGGCAACCCTGGCCTTCAAGGCCAGTGCAGCGCCTTTTGTGATCTTTCCCAATGCAACAGCCGAACTTGCCAAAGGAAGTTTAACCGCCGCTGAATCCAGTTCCTCAAGTATAAAATCAACCACCTCCCCTTTTGAATTGCGGGTACCATATACTTCCGGATCTGTAGTCAGCAATGTTTTTTTGATCAGCTGAACATCACCATAGAATTGTGTAAGGTAAAAGTAGAGGTAGGCACGGATGAAACGCACTTCCGCTGCAAGTGTTTCCTTTACATTCTCACGGCCTGTTGCCCTCTGGTAATTCTCAAGAAAGGCATTGCATCTCCTGATGCCATCGTAATCATTTGCCCACTCCGTGTTGATGGTACCAAGGTCGCTGTTATAATTGCCGCTTGACATCCTTCCATAATCAGTGGTGGATGAATTAATGGTGTTGTCGCCAAGGTTCTCCATATCAAGTGTTCCTTTTCCTTTCAGGTAAGCATAACAGGCATTAACTGCAAGTCCAAGGGTTTCCTCATTGGTATAAAATGTCTCATCCACCAATTCGTCCAGAGGCATCCTGTCCAGGTAATTTTTTTTGCATGCCGTAAAAAATACGGCAGTCAGAACCAGGCTTAAAAATATTTTGCTTTTCATGATCATTTGATATTTAAGTTCAATCCCATAATAAATGTCTTGACCTGAGGATAATAACCTCCTGTGCTTACAGGCGTCTCAGGGTCATATGCATAGAAGAAATCTGATTTGGTAAGGAGGTTATCCGCTGAGAAGAATACCCTCAGCTTTCCAATGCGATACCTTTCTGTTAACCTGTTAGGCAGGGTGTATCCAAACTGTATGTTCTTTAACCTTAAATAAGAAGCGTCTTCCAGCCAGAATGTTGAGAAGCGCTGGTTGTGTGCTAATTGATAGGTGAACCTTGGATAGGTCGCATCTGTATTATCAGGCGTCCACCTGTCGCGATGTACTTCCTGGGGATTGGTGGATTCATTGATGTAGGCATGTCGTCCGGCGCCGCGGATATAACCGTTCGCCTTGCCAACGCCCTGGAGAAAGAAACTAAAATCAATGCCCTTGTATCCCAATTCGCTGCGGAAACCATAAGTATATCTTGGAAATGGATTACCGATGATCTGCCTGTCGTCTGCAAGTGTGATCACGCCATCTTTATTCAGATCCCTGTACATGATGTCGCCGGGTCCCATCTTATCGCCAACAATGACAGGGAACTTCGGGGTATAGGTATTTGTAGCGGCATTATAATCATAGTCCGATACCTGCGAGATGCGGTCAGCGACCAGTCCATAAAATGCATCTATTGGTTGTCCAAGAAAACGCACCTGGTCGCCGAAGGTTGGCGGCACGCCTCCAAGACTTGTTACTTTGTTTTTTACATCAGAAATATTAAAGGAAGCACTGTAAAGCAGGTCTTTCCCGATGCGGTCCCTCCAGGTCAAATTCAGTTCCCAGCCGGTGTTCTCCACCATGCCTGCATTTTGTGAAGGCTCTGTGGCACCCAGTACATCAGGAAGTGTCACGCGCAGCAGGATATCTTTTGTATTGTGTTTGAAATAATCAGCCGTAATACCAAGCCTGTTGCGCAGCATGGAAATGTCAAGACCGATGTTTTGCTTGGTAACATTCTCCCATGTAAGAAAAGGATTTGGAATGGCGGTTTGAGCATAACCTGCTGTGAGTGCATTGCCAATGGGAGGAATTCCACCTACCGGTCCAATGGTAGCAAGGTAAGCATAATTTGAGCCCACCTTATCATTACCAAGTTCACCATACGATGCACGAACCTTAACCTCATTGAACAAATCCCTGAATGGTTCAAAGAATTTCTCTTCTGAGATCCTCCAGCCAACGGAAGCCGAAGGGAAAAGATTCCAGCGTACGTCCCTTGCAAAACGCGATGACCCATCGTAGCGGAAGTTCACTTCTGCAAGGTACTTGCGGTTGAAAACATAATTCACGCGGCCAAACAATGATTGAAGGGCCGAATGGTCAGCACTGGAACTGTTCAACTGGTTGGTGGTGGCCACATTGATGTTGGGAACAGCAGGAGAAACAAGATTGGTTCTTGATGCTGTGAAGCTCTGGCCAACATTCTCTTCCTGTGAAACACCAAGCAAGGCCTTGATCTCATGGCTCCCAAATGCCTTTTCATAATCCGCCATTCCGATCATGGTCTGGTAAGTATTCACATAATCACGAAAATCTATTTTACTTGGTGCATTGGTCTGGTAGATCCTGTCACCGGACACAGGTGAATAATAATCGATCGTCTTATTAAAGATCTCACGCTGGGAGTTTGATTTGATCAGTCCATACTGCCCACGCAGCCTGAATCCTTTGAACAGTGTCAGAGCGCCACTGATATTGCCGGTAAATTCCTGCGACCCGAAATTATTGTATCCACCATCTGTGCTGACTGCAACAGGGTTTCTTGATCCGCCTAAATATCCCCATCCACCTGTAGTAAATCGAACGGGGACCAGGGGAGAGATCAGGTGCGAAACATAGATAGGTCCGGCAGCTTCGCCCAGGTCATCGGAGGACTCGCGGTATTTACGGTCAATGTAACCAAGGTTTGCATCCAGTTCAAGCCTGTCAATTAATTTTGTATTCAGCCGCAGGCGCACATTGTTCCGGTCCGATCCAAAATTGTCACCTGTTACCAAACCATCCTGCTTCAGGTACCCGTAAGAGAGGTAGTAAGAAACATTGTTGCCGCCACCATTGATGCTCAGGTTATGGTTCTGCTGGCCTGCTTTCTTCTTATAGATCTCATCCATCCAATCAGTATTGGCATAGTAATTCAGGTCTGATCCTGTGCGGGCAATATTGATCATGGAATCGGTATACACGGTAGGGCGGCCTACGTTCTGCAGCGACTCGTTCAGCATGGTCATATAATCAACAGAGCCAAGAAATTTTGGAAGCGCTGTTGGTGTCTGGAATCCAATATAATTACTGTAAGTGATGCTCGGTTGTGCGCCATTCCTCCCTTTTTTAGTAGTGATAAGGATCACGCCGTTAGCCCCCCGCACACCGTAAATAGAAGAAGATGCCGCATCTTTCAGAACAGAGATACTTTCAATATCATCGGGATTCAGGATGTCCATCGTACCTCCGGGAATGCCATCGATCACCACAAGTGGGTTTGAATCTCCCAGTGTTCCGATACCACGGATCCGGATGGAACTTCCGTTCTGTCCGGGCAAGCCGGTAAAGCTCCTGATGGTAACGCCGGGGATCAATCCCTGCAAACCGGATGAGGTGGCAGTGATCGGTCGGCTGGCAAGATCTTCAGCCGTAACCGAACTAACGGCGCCGGTCAGGTTAACTCTTTTCTGGGTACCATAACCTACTACAACAACTTCATTCATGGATCTCGCCTCTTCTTCCATCACTACATCGATCCTTCCGCCTGTTGCAATTCTTTCAACGGTTACAAAACCAACAGAAGAAAAAACAAGCACCGATTGTTCGTTTGGAACCTCAATGGAAAAACGGCCGCTTTCATCCGTGCTTACTGCAATCTGGCTTCCCTTTACCGATACGCTTACACCCCTTAATGGGGTATTACCAGCGCGTGAGGTGACCGTGCCGGTTACAGGCGGTGCGGACTGAATGGGCTTGCTTTCCTTTTCGAAAACTCCGGGTGCTGTTCCTGATTCAGTCGTATTATTTTGAGTGCTTGCCTCAGTCTTTTCATCAAGCGTCCAGGAATATTTGCTTTTGTCTATGTTTTTCCCGGTAATGGTGAATTGCTGGCTGCTCATCTGGCGCAGCTTTAAATGATAAGGCTTTAATATTTTCTGCAGCTTTTCAGCAAAACTGCTTCCGGCAAATGTTTCTGCCCCTGTATCGATCTTAAGATTCAGCAGCTCGGATTTACAGATGAAACTAACGCCATGCTGATTTTCAATATTCCTGAGCAGACTTCCAAGTGTTTGCATGTTGGACTGATCAAAATCGTAATCAGACCAGCGCTTGCGCACAGGATCTGATGCGGATAGATCGGTGCCTATTATCAGAAGACATCCCATGAAAGCAGCAGGGAACAACCATTTCTGTAACATGCAGTAGCGTAAAGGTTGTGGCATGTATTTAATTTTTAGTTTTGAATTGAAATTTTAAAACACTGTCCTTTTTAATAATATCTATATCAAGCGCAGATGCGAGGGTTTGCAGCAGGGTGGCCTCATCTTTCATTACCAGGGTACCTGAAACTTCTGTTTTTGCCAGCTTTTCATCAGCGATATGAATGGTATATCCATAGGAATCTTCAAGCAGCCTGGCAATTTCGGCAAGGGTCATATGGTCCAGCCTGATCTTCTCTTCTTTCCATACGGAATATAGTTCCGGCTTCACCTGCTTTTTAATAATGTGCTTTTGCTGGGCGGAGTATTGTACAAAATCACCAGGCTGTAAATAGATGGCGGTCTGCGGATCGTCTTTCAGACCAATCTTGATCTTACCGCTGTTCAGTGTTACGTTGGTAAATGAGCCTGCTTTTTTAATGTTGAAAGTGGTGCCCAGCACTTCAATATCCATTTCACCTGAATGAACGGTAAAGCGGCTTGTGACGCTCCCCTTTTGTAAAGGTTTTACATGAAAGAACCCTTCACCTTCAAGCCATACTTCCCTATGGGTTGAATGTTTTAAATTGGAAGGATAGGTAAGATGCGCACCGGTATTGAGGGTAACCACAGAACTGTCCGGCAGTATGATGGTTTTGATTTGCGACGGTCCGGCTACGGTTTCAATTGTTACAGTGTCCGGATCGCGAAGAAAGTAACCTGCAGTGATAATGATACCAACAAAGAGTACCGCTATGGCCGGTAAAAGAAAATTAAGCTTGCGGGGCGTTGCTGTTTCCTCCTTTTGTTCTTCATTTTCATAGAAGGTTATTTTACGGAGACTGTTCTCCAAAGAAGCTTCGGTTTGCTTGTTTGAAGGAAAGTCGGTACTGAACTGGAGATTTTCTATAAAGGAACGGGCTGCCATGATGCTGCCTGCTTTCTCCGGCCAGTCGGCCAGCACCTTTTCCCAGAACAGTTTATTTTCAGCATCCGGGTTTTTCACCCATTGCTGGAAATATTCGTCCGCGATAAAATCCACTTCGGTATAGGAAAAATAATCTTTTTGCATGCAGCTGTTCTGGCTCTTCATTTAAAGAGTCAGCAAATCTTTTTTTTACCCCATGGCGGCAAAAGAATTTTAAAAAAAATTTGAACCGATCATAGAAGTGCAGGCAGCGAGCACAGGAACGTGATCAGGGAAGAGGGAAAATTGAACAGGACATCCTGTTGCCTGTAGATGGTTTTTAATTCAGACAAAGCCCTGGCTACAAGCTTATAAGTTGCCTTTTTGGAAATATGCAGGATCTGCGCCATTTCCTCGTACGACATGTTTTCGTAAAACTTAAAGTAGATGGCTTCTTTCTGACGGCCGGATAAACGATCTACTGCCTGCTTCAGGTTGATGTGCCGCTCATAGATCCGCTCTTTATTGATCATGACCTGGTCAACGGATATTTCCATTGAAAAGGAATAATCTTCCGGGTGAGGCACTACAGAATGGCGCTGATGTAACATTGCCGATTTGTGAAGGTTGTTACGGAAAGAAACAAACAGGTAGCTTCTTTTATTCTTTACTTCTGCAAGGCTGGAACGGTTCAACCAGATGCGCACCAGAACTTCCTGGATACAATCCTCAACAAGTTCCGACTGGTCAACGAATTTCTTCCCATAGTTAAATAACCTGGGATGATAGGTCTTATACAATGAACTGTAAGCTTCCCGGTCACCTGATATGAAGGCTTCCCATAAAGCAAGTTCGGTCTTATCGTTGTATAGCATCATGCAGCAAGCAATAACTAACACTAAATATATCAGTTATTTTTCAGCCAGCATCTAATGAGAAAAGATTGTTCATAAAAAGATACGCCCCCAGGCCAGGTCATCAGTTGCTTCACAAAAAATGGTACCAGTGACTTAAATACCAGATGGCATTCTGTTCAGAAAAAACCCGGATGGTCTGCGGAAATATTTCCCGGCTGATCAATAATGTCTGCGCATTATCTTGTAGCCTTCATTCAACCAACAATGCTGGCTGGCCCTTCTTTACTGATCCTGATCTTTTGTGTATTGGTATTTATCATACTGGCCTGCACAGTATTCCGGTGGCACCCATTTTTTGTTCTTATTATTGCTGCCCTTGTTCTTGGACTTTCAGCCGGTCTAGGTACAGAAGCAACCATCAGCACCTTGGTGCAGGGAGGAGGATCTGTTTTTACAAGCATAGGATTTATTATAGCGCTTGGAACCATACTGGGTGAAGTACTGGAAAAGACGGGCGCGGTTACGGCTCTTGCCGAAGCCCTCCTTCGGCGGACTGGAAAAAAAAGAGTGCTTGCGGGTGTCAGCATGATGGGGGCATTGGTTGGCATTCCCGTTTTCTGCGATTCAGGATTTATCATCCTTGCACGCCTGGCACGTTCACTTGCAACCCAGTCCGCAGTTTCCTTTGGAGCCATCAGCATTGCACTGGCAACTGGATTATATACCACGCATGTACTGGTGCCTCCAACTCCTGGACCCTTAGCTGCAGCAGGTAACCTGGGGATGACAGCTGACCTGGGTTGGGTCATTCTTGCAGGACTTGTCGTAAGCATTCCTTCCATCATGACCGGCTGGCTGTTTGCAAGCCGTTACCATGTGCAGAATAATTTAAACATTGCAGAATTGAATCCTGAAGTGCAGGTTGCCGGCGCAAAACCTTCCATTACAGCTTCGCTGGTTCCCTTGCTGTTGCCTGTGCTGCTTATCGCCCTGGGCTCATTGATCCCCTTCCTGAAGCTTCCACAGGATGCCTCACAAACCTTATTATTTATTTGCAATCCTAATATTGCTTTGCTCCTTGGTGTTCTGTCTGCATTTCTTCTCCTGGGTTATACCCATAGAAAAGAATGGAATGAATGGATACAGCACGCGCTTTCAGGGGCAGGACCTATTATTCTCATTACCGCTGCCGGTGGCGCTCTGGGAGCGATATTGAAAGCCACGCCCCTGGCTGATGAATTTAAAACAATGGTGGAAGGACAGGCCATGAGCACAATTGTTTTTTTCCCGGTGGCCTACCTGCTGGCAGCAGGATTAAAATCAGCCCAGGGTTCTTCCACAGCTTCGCTGATCATCACTTCGTCGATCATTGCACCGCTATTGGGCGGCATGGCCCTGGATCATCCTTTTGAAAAAGCCCTGCTGGTTATGAGCATCGGTGCCGGCGCCATGACCGTCAGCCATGCCAACGACAGTTATTTCTGGGTGATCAACCAATACAGCGATATAGCCCTCGCAAAGATGTACCGCTATTTTACAACTGCCACATTCTTTATGGGTCTCTCCGTTTTGGTCTCCTGCATGCTTTTATCGCTGCTGTTTTAAGAGGTCAGGGAATTAGCGCCATTACAATATCCATTACATTGGTTTGAGTAGCACCTGTGATGATATGGCCGCCAACCCGCTGAAAAAAATGGTAGGAATCATTGCTTTCTAAAAAAGCTGTTGGATCTGTATTACTCTCTTTTACAATACGGATGGTTTCTTCATCTACCATGGCGCCGGTTGCATCTGTTGGTCCATCCGACCCGTCCGTCCCTGCTGAAAGTATCAAAGGCATTTTATTGAATGGAATTACATCCATTAAAGTTATTAAAGCAGCAAGGGCAAATTCCTGGTTACGGCCACCCTTTCCTTTTCCATTGATGGTTACAGTTGTTTCTCCACCCATCAACAGGCAGGCTGGTTTCTCTTTGGTATATACATCGTTCAGGATGCTTTCTGCAAAAGCCTTTGCAGCGGTCCTGGATTCCCCGGTCAACCTGTCCGTAATGATTAAAGGAGCATAACCCAGTGTACGTGCTTTTTGCGCAGCGGCTTCCAACGCCACCAGGTTTGTTCCGATCAAATGATTGCTTGTTTTTGCAAATACAGGGTTGCCTGGTTTGGGTGTATCTTCTATTTTGCCTTCAAGGCCATACCTGATCCAATTGATCAGGGTAAGCGGCGTTTTGTCAACAAGGTTGTACTGTTGCAAAACATGGTAGGCGTCCGTAAATGTTGTAGGATCCGGAACAGTAGGTCCGCTTGCAATTACATGAAGCGGGTCGCCGATCACGTCACTTAAAATGAATGATACCTGCGTTGCTGGATAGGCAGCGCGGGAAAGACCTCCTCCTTTTATCAGTGAGAGGTGTCTCCGTACAATGTTCATTTCATCGATGTTTGCGCCTGAACCCAATAGTAGTCCAAACAGGTATTGCACTTCCTGTAAGCCAGAACCTGGCGGAACGTCCGCCATCAATGCGGATGCTCCCCCGCTGATCAGAATAATGACAATATCGTTTTCACCACACTGCTGTGCCAGTTGAAGAATGGCTTTTCCTGCCAGTACGCTTTGATCATCTGGCACAGGATGTCCGGCTTCAATGCACCTGATCTTCTTCAGCGGGAGTCCATGATCATATTTGGTTACAATGACCCCATCCCTGATGTGTTTTCCCAGGATTTTTTCTGTTTCGAAAGCCATGGCTGCTGCTGCCTTGCCGGCACCAATCACATAGATGTTGGATGCGCTTAAAGAAAAGGACTGTTGATACAGCCATAAGGTATCACCATCAATCCTGATATGTTGCGGCAGTAATACAGATGGCTGAACTGCTTTGACAGCAGCATGAAAAATTTCCATTGCAGGGTGGCGCATAATTTCTGAAACGAACTCCAATATAAGTTGTAGTTGCAGTCCGGCAATCCATTTTTTAATATTATATCTTTAGTAAGACGCTTCTTATAATCATTCAATAGATCTGGTGAATCAATAAAACTCCTTTAAAACCACTTATGTCAAAACAAAGACTAACCTTCCTTTTCATTTTACTAAGCTATATTTCTTTCGCACAAACTGATTCCACTAAAACGAAAACCGATATTTTTAACAGGATCACAAAAAGCCTGAAAGATTTCAGGTTGGACACAACAACTGCCCCGGATGATAAACTGACAGGCAAGATCCTTCAGCTGAGAGCTTTAAAGGGAGGCTTTAATATTGACGAGGCCATTGATTTTAAAATTGCGGAAGACAGGCAAAAAGAAGAAGCTTCAGAAGAAGCTTTGGATAAGCTTTCTTACTTCTTTAAATCGGGTGATGGCAAAAGGTGGCTTGATAATGCTGTAGTATGGATCTACAGAAAACATTTTACTTACCATGAACTAAAGCAGATGGTGCGGTTTTATAAAACTACTGCGGGCCAAAAAATGACAAATGATTTTCCAATTATCATGCTTCAATCCCTTGCCGCCGCTGAACTTATCAAGGACATTTATCAGCAACAACACCGTACTAATTAATGAGAAGTTGTTTGATCTTGTTCCGCCATTATTATTTAATCTAAATCTTGTCTGTGCAAGCAAGGCTTCTCTCTACCATCACCACTTTCACAGCAGCGTGCTTACGGCTCCATGGCTAATTTTTTTCTGTACCGATACGCAGGTCTGTGCAGTGTCCTGCGATACAATCAAATCTAAATCCGAAAATAAAAAAGCCTTTCTGCTCTGCAGAAAGGCCTGGTGCGCTGTGGCGGATTCGAACCGTCGACCCCTACCATGTCAAGGTAATACTCTAACCAACTGAGCTAACAGCGCGGGTGACAAATGTATTTATTATCCGCTAAAAAAATCACGGATTCTACGGATTCAACGGATTTCACGGATAAGGATAAAATTAGATCTATTATCCTGGAATTTAAATGCAGCAAACATCAGCATCATCTTTTCCCTGAAATCCATTAGCAAAATTAATGTGATTCTTGACCCGTGATCGCCCAATCCGTAAACTCAGGTGGTGCTGTGATCTATTATCCATGTCATCCATGTAATCCCTGATCTTGTGATCCGTGATCATGTCATCCGTGATGCGATCGGCGCTTTAATTCTTTTGATATCAATGTCAGTTCCCTGCTGGTTTGCCCTCCAACAGAGGTATTCTCCTGCGCCCTTCGCATCAGGTAGGGCACCACATCCTTGATTGGCCCGAAAGGCAAATATTTACTGACGCTGCAACCCGCCTTGGCAAGATTATAAGTGATGTTATCACTCATGCCATACAGCTGGCTGAAATGCACGTGCGGATGATTCAGCGGAAGATTTTTTGAGATAAGCAGCTGTGTGGCTAACAGGTTGCTGTCCTCGTTATGCGAAGCCACAATAAGACCAACACGATCAATGCGGTCAATGCAAAACCTGATGGCTTCATTGTAATCCCTGTCCGACGCTTCCTTTGATGGTTGTATGGGTGAAGGATACCCTTGTGCAGTTGCCCTTGCCCGCTCCTTTTCCATATAAGCCCCACGCACTAATTTGGCACCCAGCAGGAAACCTTTCTCACTGGAACCTTCAAAGGATTCTTTCAGGAACTGCAGCCTGTCATGGCGGTACAATTGTATGGTGTTATACACAACCAGCTTCTCCTTGTTGTAAGCTTCCATCATCAGCATGGTTAATGCATCTACCGGGTCCTGGATCCATGTTTCTTCCGCATCCACCAGGAAACCAACACCGGATCCCGCTGCGGCCAGGCAGATTGCCTTCATTCTTTGGTATACCCTGTTCCATTCTTCCTGCTCATTCACATCCAGTCCTTTCAAACCTTCGCGGTACCTTCCGATCAGGTCCCTGGCACCGGAACGGTGCATGGTCGCATCCAGTTTTTCCAGTAAAGCAAACCTGGCGACCCCCGTCACTTTCACGCTCATGAAAGGTACATTGGGCTGGGTAGCTGCAAACCGGATCACCCTGATGAATTCATCACGGGCATGGTCAAAACTGTCCTCTCCTTCTTTTCCTTCAACGCCGTAATCAAGGATTGCTTTCACGTCGAAAGATGCAAGTTTTCTGGCAACTGGTATCACTTCTTCAAGTGTTTCTCCTCCAACAAATTGCCTGTAGATGGTTTGCCTGATCAGGCCTTTCACGGGCAGTCCAGCCCTGATGCTCCATGGTGCCAGCCTGGTTCCGATCTTCACCAGCCAGGGTTTTGACATCATCAAAAAAAGCCAGTGCGCCTGCTTCAGCTCCTTATTGCTGTGATGCGAAAAAGCAACCTGCGTATTATCAAAAGAAATGTTCGGATAGGATGGCATCATAATCATTTGAGCGGGGCAAAAGTAAGGAGGATTCCTTTGAGATCAGGTAACTGGATTTTAAGGGCATCCAGTCAAGATCCTTGCTTTAAAAGATACAAAATGACAAAGGTAACACGTGCAATAAGCTCTGACCTGTTCTAAATGCGTGTAATCATTTTTCATGGATTACATTCGCAACAAAATATACCTATGCTGGTCAAAAAACCGACTGATAGCTTTACCCTGATGACCGAGATCGTTCTTCCCAATGATACCAATGTTTTTGGAAACCTGATGGGTGGACGCCTGATGTACTGGATGGATATCGCGGCAGCCATTGCTGCACAGCGTCATTGCAATGCTCCGGTAGTTACCGCATCGGTTGATAATATTTCTTTTGAAAATCCTATCAAGCTTGGCAACACGGTGCATATCGAGGCAAAAGTGAGCCGTGCGTTCAACACATCCATGGAAGTGCACCTTAAAGTATATGGAGAAGATTTTACACAGCAATATAAGTACAAGAGCAATGAAGCATATTACACCTTCGTGGCACTTGATCCTAACCGGAAGCCCCGTGTTGTACCGCAGTTGAAACCGGAATCAGAAGATGAGCAAAAGCAGTTTGAAGGTGCCCTGCGCAGGCGGCAGGTAAGACTGATCCTGGGCGGAAAAATGAAACCTGATGATGCAGTGGAATTAAAGGCGCTGTTCTTTAAGGATTAAAGATCAATTTGAAAAGATAGCGTTGTAAATCCATGGCCTTATGGCCAGGACTGCATGTGAAAAGTAACCAGTCCGTAGGGAAAAAGACCAGAAACTTTCGGTAATGCTGCCCCTGTCGATGCGAATATCGCTTTACAAATCCTGTGTAAATCCCAACTTGTTTGATGTGTATTTACATTCACCACACTGGCGTTTTCACAAAGTGTCAGGCGGCTTAAGTGGTCTGACACAATGCTGTCTAAGCTTCTGAATGTGAGCACGTTCCACAATTGAAGAATTCATTTCCATTTTACCCTTCAACTTCCTTTCAAAAACGCCGAATACATCCACACCAGCTTTTCCTGTTGCCTGATATAATCACTCATCAATGCACCTGTTCCTTCATCGTCCGCCTCCTGGGCTACGTGCATAATTTCACGCTCAATGCTGATCAGTGTCTGGAAAGCTTCAACGATGCAGCTTACAGCTTCTTTTCCATTGGACACATTAATTGCCTCCTTGACCGTTGAGATGCGTGTGTATTCCGTGAACGAATGCAATGGTATATGTCCGAGCGTAAGTATGCGTTCCGCTACTTCATCTACCTTTTCCACCAGGTCATTGTAAAGTTCTTCAAATTTTGCGTGCAGCTCAAAGAACTTCTCACCGGTAATATTCCAGTGAAAACCTTTTGCATTCATGTAAAAAACCTGGTAATTGGCCAGCAGGTTATTCAGCTTATGTGCAAGATCCTGTGATCTTGGTTTATCTAATCCGATCTGGTTCTGTTGCATTTGAAAAATTTAAAACAGGAGTAGCTGCCATAAATAAGCCAGAACTGTTACAGGCTGAATTTTTTTTCGGAAAGCTTTTAATCTGCAATTGCTTGATCTCTTAGCTGATCCTTGCTGCCGTGGCCTTTGTTTTTGTTTCAGCATCTTCGGCAGGTGCGGCAGTCTTCCAGTGATGTGGACCCATCATCATATGCTTCTTGCTTTGTTCAATAGCATCCATGATCTGTATCAGGATTTCTTCAGCAGGAGCTTCATAATCTATTGTAAGTGGTGCCTTAAAGGTTACACTCAGTGCCACACCTCTTTTTTTGAACTTCAGTCCTTTTTTATTGAAAGCCCTCCAGAAACCCTGTATCACTACCGGGATGACCACTGGTCTGCAATGCTTGATGATGTATGCTGTACCCCTTCTGCCAGGCGCATAGGGCTTGGTAGTACCTTGGGGAAATGTGATCACCCAGGCATTGCTTAAAGACCTTTCAATTTTTCGTGTATCGCTGGGATCAAGTCCGCGGCGGACATCAGTACCATCTTTTTTCCATGTGCGCTTCACGGTGAGGGCGCCGCCTAGCGTAAACAGGCGGCTGATCCAGCTGCTTTTCATAGTTTCTTCAGCGGCAACATAATAAACCCTTGTAAAAGGATTCAGTAAGTAATAGGGAACACCCAGACGGTTACGCTTGCGCCATTTTACCGCACAGAAAATGTGCAGGAACGTGATCACATCAGCGAAATAGGTCTGGTGATTGGAAACAAAAAGCACGTTCCTGTGCGGCAGTTTCTCAATGTGCTCAGTACCATAGATCTTCAGCTTATTGATGATCGCGAGACCTGGATAGGAAGCGATCCCTACAATTGCATAAACGAACTTTCGAACCAACTTAATTTGTGCCAGTTTCTTCCATAAACGCATGGGCAAGCAATTATAGGATTAAAGTTAAGTGTTTAGAAATTGTTAAGTCATTCATGACCTGATTTTGCGTTATGTAATGACCTTTACTACTACATCTACCATAAAAATTAATGCCATGAAAAAAGTGTTGCTACCCTTCCTGATGATGATTACCCTTTCTTCTTTTGCCCAGGAAAGGAATCCTTACCCACGAACCATTACCGTTACAGGCAGTGCCGAACTTGAAGTTGTGCCGGATGAGATCTACGTCCAGGTGGACCTCAAAGAATATGAAAAGAAAGGACAGGGTAAGATTTCAATAGATAAGATCAAATCAGATTTCCTGACCCAGGCCAGATCTGTTGGCATCGCCGATACTTCCATCAGTATTGCTGCCTATGACGGAACGGATACCAACCCCTGGCTGAAGAAAAAGAAAAAAAAGAACGAGCTTTTTGCTTCCATCAGCTACCTGCTTAAAGTAAAGAACAGCACGCAGCTTGACCAGCTGGTTGCCAGGCTGGATGATGAAGCAACGCAGAACTTTTTTATCCAGCGTACAACTCACAGCAGGCTGGCTGAATTCAGGAAGCAATTAAAGATCGCTGCGATCAAAGCTGCCAGGGATAAAGGACAGTACCTGACAGAAGCGGCAGGAGAAAGTCTTGGCGTAGCAGTAACCATCAATGAGCCATCGGAATATTACATTCCCTATTATAACATGCGCCAGGCTAATACCATGATGCGCGACCAGGAAATGGCCCAGTCAGCTCCTGAACAGGACCCTGTAGATTTCCGTAAGATCAAATTGAAATATGATGTAACTGTTGTCTTCGCACTCAAATAATATCACGGATCACGGATTACACGGATGACACGGATGACACGGATTAAAAGAAAGGACTCATGAAAGTACATGAGTCCTTTCTTTTTTTCTCATGAGTAAACAATAGGATTTGAAGGATTCGATTCATCTCAATCCTGTGAGATAAGATGAAAGTAGGTTTCTCTGAATGGTACTAATGCACTCATTGTTTTTAATAACTTTCAGCAATTATGATTATTTGCTTTTAAAATCCTTTAATAAACAATTTCCTAAATCCGTGTTATCCGTGTCATCCCTGATCTTAATCCGTGATAAAGAAAATTCCCCGCCAAAGGCGGGGAATCATTATCTGTTCTATGTACGTGAAATCCTTATTCGGTTCCGGCGTCACCTTTTTTCTCTTCCTGCTGCAGCCTTTCCTTGATCTGAGCAAGCGCTCCAAGGTCTCCCAGGGTTGGCTTCTCAACTTTGCTTTGCAGGTTCTTGACAGCCTTCTTGGTTTTGTCGGCATCAGCACGTGCTTCTTTGCGTGCTGCGTCCTTCTCTTCCACTTTAGACTGCTCCCAGATACGGGCGTGAGAAACAACGATGCGCTTTTCATTGCGGTCGAATTCGATCACCATGAATTCAGCAGTTTCTTCAGCGTTCACACTCTTGCCATCTTCTTTTGCCAGGTGACGGTTAGGAGCGAATCCTTCCAGTCCGTAAGGCAATTGAACAATAGCGCCTTTATCGTCTTTGCGTGAAACTGTTCCTTCGTGGATTGAACCAACAGCGAATGTATCCTGCAGGCTGTTCCATGGATCTTCTTCCAGTTGCTTGTGGCCCAGTTGAAGCTTGCGGTTATCCTTGTCAATGCCAAGGATTACCACTTCAATGTTCTCACCCACCTTGGTGTACTCACTTGGGTGGTTGAAACGCTTCAGCCAGCTCAGGTCGGAGATATGGATCATACCACCGATACCTGCAGTGAGTTCAACAAACACGCCATATGGAGTGATGTTCTTCACAACACCTGTATGACGGCTGCCTTCAGGGAATTTGGTTTCGATCTCAGACCATGGATCTGTAGAAAGCTGTTTGATGGACAGGCTCATTTTGCGGCTGCCTTTATCAAGGGTAACCACTTTAGCTTCATGCTCATCGCTCAGTTTAAAGAATTCTTTTGCATTGATCGGCGTGTTCGCCCATGTGATCTCTGATACGTGTACCAGGCCTTCAACCCCAGGCAGGATCTCCAGGAATGCGCCGTAATCTTCAATATTCACTACGCGGCCTTTAACGATATGACCTTCCTGAATATTCTCAGGCAGCACATCCCACGGATGCGGGGTAAGTTGTTTCAGACCGAGAGAGATACGTTTTTTCTCGTCGTCGAAATCCAGCACCACCACGTTCACTTTCTGATCCAGCTTCAACACCTCTGAAGGGTGGTTGATGCGGCCCCATGAAATGTCGGTGATGTAAAGCAGACCATCCAGTCCACCAAGGTCCATGAATGCACCAAAGTCTGTGATGTTCTTCACAGTACCTTCCAGTACCTGGCCTTTTTCTAGCTTGCCGATGATCAGTGCACGTTGTGCTTCGATATCGCTTTCAATAAGGGCTTTGTGAGAAACTACGGCGTTCTTGATGGCTTCGTTGATCTTCACCACTTTGAACTCCATGGTCTTACCTACAAACTGATCGTAATCAGTTACAGGCTTCACATCGATCTGTGAACCTGGCAGGAAGGTTTCCATGCCAAATACGTCCACGATCAGGCCACCTTTGGTTTTAGATGTAACAGTACCGGTAATGATCTCTCCGGTTTTGTGAACTTCAACAATCCGTTCCCAGGCGCGGGTAATACGGGCTTGTTTGCGGCTAAGGTTAAGGTTGCCATCCCTGTCTTCTTTTTCTACAACCATCACTTCCACTTCGTCACCTACTTTCAGGCCGTTGAGGTCGCGGAATTCGTTGAGTGAAACTAGACCATCGGATTTGAAACCAATGTTCAGGACCACGTCGGTCTTGGTGATACCTACCACCAGACCCCTGATCATTTCACCATCGTTCAGTTGTACGAAAGTGTTTTCATACACCTTGTCGTACTTTACTTTTTCTTCTTTGGTGTAGCTGGCAACGTTGCGCTTGTCAACGCTCCAGTCAAAATCATCATGCGCTGCTACGGTTTCCGCAACAGACTCGCGGGCAGGTACATTTGATGTCGCTGTAGCCGGCTCTGCAGTTGCAGATGCTTGCTCCTGTCCTTCAGCGTTTGAGTTTACAATATTATTTTCTTCCATATAAAACCCGAGGTTTAGATTCGGGCCGGCAAAGATAAGGTTTTTACCCCTTTTTTAAGGGGTGTTTTTGGTTTGTAGTTTATGGTTTTTTGTTGCTTAGGCCTTATAAAGGCATTTCACGCAAAGACGCAAAGACGCGGAGGAATACAAACTTAAGAGTGCAGACTTAAGAGTAGAGACTTAAGAATGGAATGTAGAAGGAAGAAAGAAGGCTTGCCTAGAATGGTCGTTCTCAGTTACCCCTACCACCTGTCATCCTGAGCCGAAGGCGTAGGATCTCCTCTCCCAACCTTCAACGCCCATAGTACCAAGGAGCCCAAAGAATTTCAGAAATGTTCCAGCGCCTCATTTTGTGGTTAGATGAAGTGATACTCCAATCAAAAGACTGCCAACAAAATTCAGCGCCTGCAGTATCCTCGAATAAGGCCAATCGTGTATTAGTAATAATGAAAACAATAGTTAGCATCACCTCATCACGAAAGACTGAACTCTTAAGTGAAGGTCGATGCACACAATGAAAGACTGTTGTGCGGTGGGCGGGCCGGTCTACGCGGAGCGATTAGACCCGGCCTTGATCTTTTTGCTCTACTTTTTGTATCAAGACAAAAAGTAGAAAAAACCGCCTAAGAAGACAGAGCGGGAAACAGAAAGAGAGCGAGGAAAAGGCAAACTTAGAAGTAGAGAGTTAATAGAGAAGAACAGAAATAAGAAGATAATTCGTTCTTTAAGCTGCTTGTGAGGACACAAGCAGGGGCGGCCCATACTTTGCAGCTCTTTGCGTTCTTTGCGGTTAATGAAATAAAAGATGATTTGCCTTATGCATCATTTGAGGTAATAAGAAGGGCGGGATAAAAAGAGGATTTTAAAAAAAAACAATTTCAACTATTACCTGCTAAAGAAGCAATTGCCTTCCCTGCAATAAACCCGCTGGTCCATGCATGCTGAAAATTAAACCCACCGGTAATGCCATCTACATCCAACACTTCCCCTGCAAAAAAAACATTTGGCACTTTTTTACTCATCATGGTATTGGCATCTACTTCGCCCAACTGGATGCCCCCTGCCGTTACAAATTCTTCCTTAAAAGTGGTCTTGCCTTTTACTTCCGCTACATAGTCCGTCAGGTTGCGGATCAACGCATTTTCAGATTTGCCAGGAAGATCCGCAAAACGCACTTCTTCCTGGACGCCAGATTCTTTCAGGAGAAAAAGCCAGAGGCGGTTGGGAATTCCTTCGAAACTGTATTGCGAAACTTTTCTTGAAGAATGACTTGCTCTCAGGCTCTGGAACAGGGGCTTTAAAGTTTGTTCGGTGTATTGTGGCAACCAGCTGATATGCACCTTGAATTCATATTGCTTTTGGGCTAACTCCCTCGCGCCCCAGGCACTTAACCGTAGAACGGCCGGACCACTTAATCCCCAATGTGTTATTAAAACAGGACCTTCTTCCACCAGTTTGGATCCTTCAATGCGCACCCTTGCACGTTCAACACTTACACCCATCAATGCAGTAATGGGATGCTTTGGAAGGTTGAAAGTAAAAAGTGATGGTACCGGTTCTGCAATGGTATGCCCAAGCGAATGCAGCCATTGGAACATCGAAGCTTTGGGATATCCCCCGGTAGCCAGGCAGATAAAGTCTGCTGAAATTTCTTTTTGTTCTCCCAATTGCAGCACAAACTTTTGTTCGACTTCTTTGATGGATTTTACCTCCGCGTTCATCCTGATGCTGATGCCATACAGGTTGGCCTCCTGCATAATGCAATCAATAATAGTTTGCGAAGAATCTGTTAGCGGGAACATGCGTCCGTCTTTTTCAGTTTTAAGCAGTACGCCCCGGTCTTCAAACCATTTGATTGTATCAGTTGTAAAAAACTGGTGGAATGTTTTTTTTACAAAATTCTGCCCGCGTGGATAACGCCTGCTCATTTCAGCAATTTCGGTCAGGGCATGGGTGACATTGCACCTTCCCCCACCGGATATTCTGACCTTCGATAACAGCTTGCTGGTTTTTTCAACAATGATGACTTCAAGTTCAGGATTCAGTCTTGCTGCAGTAACCGCGCAAAAGAATCCTGCAGCTCCTGCTCCTACCACTACCAGTCGCTTATCTTTCATGTACAGTCATTCTTAAATAAGGAAGTTTTGGATCAAAAATCATATTGTGATTTCCAGAATTCCATTGCGGTATGGAGGTAAAAAGAATTGGTGATCAGCTTTTCCAGTTTCCCAACCTGCTCGTAGATCTCATCGCTCTTGTCAGGCTGTGTAACCGAAGACATCCACTTGTATTCTTCATCATTCTGCAATCCACTCCTGACCCTTTTTCGCAAAGTATCCAGGAATGCTTTTTTTTCATCCCCGAAAGTTCTGGATTGATTGTATTGCATTGGATTCTGCCTGTACCGGTCAATGGAATATTCGGCAAATCCAATACTGCGGATATATTGATGCCCGTAATAGGTGCCCCCATAATTGAGCACCATGAAAAGATGATTGATGTTTCGTAATATCTCTATGAGTGTGCCTCTTTCTTTTGAAAATTCATTTTCCCCTTTCTTCTTTTTTGCAAACCAGGCATAGACACAATAAAAATCATCATAACCTGATTCACTGCTGAAATTAGTAAAATGAACAGAAGCTCTTTGAGTTCCGCGGGTGTACACTGTATCGGGATGAACGGGTTTTTTAGCAAGAAGCAAAGGATAGGCAGCTACAATTTCATTTAACTGGTTCATTGTATAGGCAGCAATGGCAGCGCCATCTTCTTCATATATAACAACCGTATCATTGGGTGAAACACCTGGATGAAATGAAATTTGGTTGGCTTGCTTTCCTGTATCAACATGCGGAGGACTCTTTTCGCCGCAGGCGAAAAACATTATGACAAAACCAGGAAACCAAAAGAATTTCATACCAGCCCAAATTTACCTTAAGGCTTGCGAACATAGGAAGCTTCCTGACTTTCATGATTGCTTTTAACAAATAATGTATCCCTGTTGATCCTTACCGCTACAGTATCCGTTGAGCCATCAGGATTATCCAGGACCAGTTTGTGAAGCCCTGCAAAGCGATACCTGCTGATCAATACACCATCACCGAAATCAATATCCATCGGCTTGATCTGCATGACAACATCATTGTCTCCCGGAAGAAACCATTTTCCAATAATAAAATTCCGGTAGAAAGCAGCCGAGTCAACACTTTCAGGTACTTCTTCATCAGCCACATGTTCTGTATCAGCAGTCTTACCATTACACGCCAAACTCATCACGGAACAAAGAAATACGATCGGTAAACAGGAAAAGAAGGAGCACTTCCGCATAAAAAAAAGTTGTTTGAATAATGGCTGTTGCACTAAAGTTCAAGCCTCCCGTCTCACGCCTCCCGTCTCACGTTCCTTGCCTCCCGTCTCACGTCTCACCCCTAACGTCTAGGCAAACACTGCATATTCAGAATACAAATTCACATTATTTTTTTCTGCTGCTTCAATTGAAGTGTAATCTGAAAGCACGTCGGCCTTTCCTTTCTGCACACATACGTCGTGTTCAAAATGCACCGAAGGCTTGCCATCTTTGGTACGCACCGTCCAGCCATCGCTTTCTGTAAAAACTTCTTTTTTGCCCAGGTTGATCATGGGTTCAATGGCCATTACAAGCCCTTCTTTCAGAACCGGGCCTGATCCTCTTTTACCGTAATTGGGCACCTGCGGATCTTCGTGCATGCTTCGGCCAAGTCCATGGCCTACCAGTTCGCGCACTACGCCATATCCATGTCTGCGCTCGGTATGTTCCTGTACCGCGAATGAAATATCCCCAAGCCTGTTTCCGGCAACTGCTTTCTCAATGGCCTTGAATAAAGATTCCTTGGTAACCTTCACCAGTTTCAGCACTTCGGGAGCTGGTTCGCCGATCATGAAAGTATAGGCATGATCGCCATGAAAGCCATTTTTGTAAACACCAACATCAACAGAAACAATATCGCCGTCCTTTAATTCATAGGTGCCGGGAAATCCATGCACCACCACATCGTTCACGGAGATACAGGAATTGAATGGATAGCCGTGATAGTTGAGGAAAGAAGGTGTGGCGCCGTGGTCACCGATCATGGTACCGATCATTTTATCTATGGTGATGGTAGCCATTCCGGGCCTGAGGACCTTTGCCACTTCGGCCAGCGTGGAACTGACCAGGAGGGCACTTTGCCTCATTAATTCTATTTCCGATGCACTTTTATAATAGATCATATGAAACGCTGTTGCTGCACGAATTTCCATGAAATAAAAAACCTGGTAAGCTGGTTACCAGGTTTTGCAAATGTATTTAATCCTGGGATTTTGATGTGCAGTTATGCCGCACCGATCCCCTTGTTTTTAAAAAGAAGCCTGTGTAACAGTTCTTCCCTGGATGCGGCCACTTTTCATCAGGCCATCATACTGACGCATCAGCAACTGGGTTTCGATCTGCTGCAATGTATCCAGGATAACACCCACCATAATCAGCAGTGATGTACCACCGAAGAAGGTTGAGAAGTTAGGCTGAACACCAAGGCGCTGGGCAATACCAGGAAGGATACCGACAAACGCCAGTAAAAGGGCACCCGGCAGTGTGATCCTGTCCATGATGGTACCAATGTAATCAGCCGTTGGCTGCCCTGGCTTTACACCAGGAATGAAACCATTGTTCTGCTTCAGGTTATCAGCGATCTGTTTTGGATTGAAGATCAAGGCTGTGTAAAGGAAAGTAAATCCTACTACCACAACCGCGTAGATCGTCATGTATCCAATGTTGGAATGGTCTGTGAACATGGCAGCGATGCCATTACCGGTTGCCGTTCCGCTAAGATTGAAAAGTGTTGGAAGGAACAGGATCGCCTGTGCAAAGATGATCGGCATAACACCTGCGCTGTTGACTTTGATGGGCAGGAACTGGCGTGCGCCACCTCCGCCTACCTGGCGGTTACCTACAATCTGCTTGGCATAGTTCACAGGGATCTTGCGAACACCCTGCACAAGCAGGATACAACCCATGATGATGGCGATCAGGATCGCGATCTCCACGATGAAGACCAGGATCATACCGTTCCTTACGGACTTGGAAGCAAGTTCTTCAAGGAATGATTGAGGGAGACGGGCAAGGATACCAACCATGATGATGAGCGACGTACCATTGCCTAATCCTTTGTCGGTGATCTTTTCACCAAGCCACATGACGAACATGGTACCGGCAGTAAGAATGATCACGGTAGACAGCCAGAATAGCCCGGTGTATTCAGGGATCATCATGGCAGAGTTTCCACGTGCCATTTGCTCCAGGTATTTAACGTAAGCTGAGGCCTGGACCAGGGTAACTGCTACGGTAAGATAGCGTGTCCACTGGTTGATCTTTTTACGGCCGCTTTCGCCTTCTTTCTGCATTTTTTGGAAACGGGGCACAAGCACTGTCATCAGTTGCATAAAGATGGAAGCAGAGATATAGGGCATGATACCAAGCGCAAAAATGGAAGCCTGGGAAAAGGCGCCACCTGCAAATGTGTTGATCAGGTTCAGGATACCCTGGTCGGTAGACTCGTTCAATTGCTCCAACCCTGCAGGGTTGATACCTGGCAACACGATGTGCGTACCTACACGGTAAATGAAGATCAGGAGTAGCGTAAACAGGATCTTGCTGCGCAATTCCTCTATACTCCAGATATTTTTTAAGGTCTTAAAAAATTTTTTCACGGAAGATGAAATGTTTACGGTCCAAAAGAAGAAAAAAAAGACGCATTGTCTGCGCCTTGCAATTTACTGAAAATTACTTCACGATTTCAACTGTACCCCCGGTTGCTTCGATGGCACCCTTTGCTTTATCGCTGATCGCGTTGACTTTGAAGGTCAGCTTACTTTTTAAATCTCCGTTTCCTAAGATCTTAACCCTGTCGGTCTGGCTGATAAGGCCATTTGTATAGAGGTTCTCTAAATTGAATTCCTGGATACCATACTTTTCTACCAGCTGGTCGATCTGGCCCAGGTTGAAGACTTTATATTCGATACGGTTGATGTTCTTGAATCCTCGCTTTGGAACACGACGCTGAATTGGCATCTGTCCACCTTCGTGGGCCATTTTCCTTTGATAACCGGCACGGCTCTGTCCGCCCTTGTTACCTTTTGTTGAGGTTCCACCTTTACCGGATGCTTCACCACGGCCTAAACGTTTTTCTTTGTGTGTTGCGCCTTTGGCAGGACGTAAGTTGTGTAGTTTCATTTTTTTGATTTTTACTTAACGGGGAATCGCCCCTCGCTTATGAATGATCCATTTTCCCGCATGCTGATGCAATGCAGTGAACAAAGACCTGGAATTATTTTACATCTTCGACAGCTACCATGTGTTCTACCTTGCGGACCATCCCCAGGATCTGGGGCGTAGCTTCTACCTCTCTGGTAGCATTCATTCTGTTCAGACCTAAAGCCTTAAGGGTTTCCTTCTGGCGGTTTGGCCTGTCAATTGGGCTTTTTACCAATGTGATCTTTATCTTTTTCATGTTCTTCCTGTTACTGGTTCAAATTACTTGTTATTGCTCTCTTTGACTGTTCTGTCCCTTTTACCTGTTTGACCAACCAGGCAGCGCGACATGCAGGCTTTGATTAGCCGTTGAATACTTTCTTCAGTCCGATCTTACGGGTCTTTGCCACGTTGATCGGCTCGCGAAGAAGGCCAAGGGCTTTGAAAGTAGCTTTGATCACGTTGTGTGGGTTGGCTGAACCAAGCGATTTGGCCAGAACGTCGGTGATACCGGCGCTTTCAAGCACAGCACGCATAGAACCTCCGGCGATCACACCCGTACCATGAGCAGCAGGCTTGATCAGTACCTTGGCGGCACCTTCTTTTGCAAGCTGGTCGTGAGGGATGGTACCATGCATAACAGGTACTTTGATCAGGTTCTTCTTTGCATCCTCAATACCCTTGGTGATGGCTTCCTGAACTTCTTTTGCCTTACCCAGGCCATGTCCTACAACACCTTGCTCATTACCCACAACTACCAGGGCTGAAAAAGAAAACGTACGGCCACCTTTTGTGGTCTTCACCACGCGGTTGATCGAAACCACTTTTTCTTTTAATTCAAGATCACCTGATTTTACTCTGTTGAAATTAGCTTTTGCCATTATCGTTTTACGATTTCAGTTTATAATTAATTACCCGGACACTTTAGGCTTCAGGACATGGTCCTGTTCTTAAAGCGCTGCCTGTTTTAGAATTGAAGTCCACCTTCACGGGCGCCATCAGCTACCTGCTTTACGCGTCCATGGTACAGGTTTCCACCACGGTCAAATACCACTGTTTCAATTCCAAGGTCCTTGGCTTTACGGGCGATGGCCTGTCCAACCAGTTTGCTTTTTTCGCTTTTATTTACTTTCTGTGCAAGGATGTCTTTATCCTTTGATGATGCCGCTGCCAGCGTTACTGCTGAAGTATCATCGATCAGCTGCACATAGATTTCAGCATTACTACGGAAAACAGAAAGGCGTGGCTTCTGCGCCGAACCGGAGATCTTTGTACGGATTCGGTAGCGGATGTTTTGCCTTCTTGTTGTTTTTGAACTTGTTCTCATGATCTTCTTATTTAATTCACGATCCTGCCGTGAAACGATTTTTATATTGAAGTTCTTATTGATGGTCCTTTGATTTTACAAAAGACCCATCAACAATCACTTTTATTTACCTGCAGCTTTACCAGCTTTTTTCCTTACTACTTCACCTACGTAACGGATACCTTTTCCTTTGTATGGTTCAGGCTTGCGCAGTCCGCGGATCTTGGCAGCTACCTGTCCGATCAGCTGGCGGTCAATACCTTCAAGGCTGATGGTTGGGTTCTGTCCTTTTTCCTGTGCAGTAGCAACTTTGATCTCTTTAGGGATTTCAAAGATGATGTTATGCGAATAACCCAGTGCAAGGTCAAGTACATTTCCTGAGTTGGCAGCCTTGAAACCCACACCAATCAGTTCCAGCTTTTTTGTGTAACCATCAGTCACACCTTTAACCAGGTTTCCGATCAGGGCCCTGCTCAAACCATGCAATGCACGGTGGCGGATCTGGTCAGTCGGACGTGCAAAAGTTACCTCGCCGTCTTTTACTTCTACTTTGATATCGCGGTCGATTGGTTGTTTCAGTTCACCTTTCGGTCCTTTTACAGTAACCACATTATCGTTACCAACAGTGATGGTGACACCACTTGGAACAGTAACAGGAGCTTTACCTATACGAGACATGTTAAATCAGTTTAATGTTTATTGTTTGTTGTTTGGTTATCGACCGGTCAGCCTGGATAGGTATCGGCTTAATGTATCAATAACCGGGTAAGCTATTAGCTAATAGCAATCAGCTAACAGCTTTTAATATATATAACAAAGAACTTCACCACCTACTTTCTGCACTTTCGCTTCCTTGTCAGTCAATACACCTTTGGAAGTAGAGATGATGGCAATACCCAATCCATTCTTTACACGACGGAATTCATCCGGCTTTGCATAGTGACGCAGACCCGGGCGGCTTACACGCTCAAGACTCTGGATCGCCGGTACTTTTGTTTGAGGATCATACTTAAGGGCGATCTTGATCAAACCTTGTTTGTTGTCATCCTCAAATTTGTACTTCAGGATATAACCCTGGTTGTACAGGATCTCGGTCATGCGCTTTTTCAGGTTGGATGCAGGGATCTCAACGATTCTGTGTCCTGCCATCTGAGCGTTCCGGATTCTTGTCAGAAAATCTGCAATAGGATCTGTTACCATATTTTTAGCCCTCCTACGTCCGCCTATGGCGGATAATTGGAAAAGTTTTTTAATTTATAATTGTTGTTCGCTTATCATGATTGGCCGGCTAACAAAAAACCAAAAACCAAAAACAATAAACCTTTTGTTACCAGCTTGCTTTCTTCAAGCCAGGGATCTTACCATTCAAAGCCATGTCGCGCAGCGCTACACGGGATAAACCAAAATAACGGCTGTAACCACGCGGACGGCCGGTCATCTGGCAACGGTTGTGAAGGCGCACCTTGGAAGAATTCCTTGGAAGTTCGTCCAGGGCTTTATAATCGCCTGCAGCTTTCAGGGCTTCCCTTTTCTCTGCATACTGGGCAACCATTCTTTCCCTTTTGCGTTGTCTGGCCTTTACTGATTCTTTAGCCATAGTTGTTTTTATTTGATTTTAATCTCCGCCAATGGCGGAAAAAGAAATTACTTTTTTACATTTTTAAAAGGCATGCCCAGTTCTTTCAGCAGCTCGTATGCTTCTTCATCTGTTTGAGCATTGGTCACAAATGTGATGTCCATACCGGTGATACGGTTTACTTTGTCAATGTCAATTTCAGGGAAGATGATCTGCTCTGTAACACCCATTGTATAGTTGCCACGACCGTCGAAAGACTTTTCATTGATCCCCTTGAAATCACGTACACGTGGCAGTGCAACGGCGATCAGGCGGTCAAGGAACTCATACATCTTTTCTCCACGCAGTGTAACACGGGCGCCGATCGGCATGTTCTTACGTAGCTTGAAGTTGGAGATGTCCTTTTTAGACATGGTAGCGATGGCTTTCTGGCCGCTGATCGTTGTCAGCTCTTCAAGCGCAATGTCCACCAGTTTTTTGTCTGTTACAGCTCCGTTCACACCACGGTTGATGGCGATCTTTTCAAGCTTCGGAACCTGCATAATGGATTTGTATCCAAAACGCTTCATCAGGGCCGGGATGACCTCGTCCCTGTATTTATTTTTTAATCTCGGAGTATATGTTGCTGTTGCCATTATTTGATTACCTCCCCGGACTTTTTAGATATACGAACTTTTTTATCGGATTGCTTATCACGCTTCACTTTGGTTCCCTGCTTTCCGTCCCACAACATGATGTTGGAGATGTGAATGGGAGCTTCTCTTTTCACAATACCACCTTTGGTATTCTGCGCGGATGGCTTGGTGTGCTTGGTGATGATGTTAACACCTTCAACAATCACTTTTCCTTCATCAACCAGTACTTCCTTTACCAGGCGCGGCTTCTTGGTATCCTTATCATCGCCGGCGATAACAACCACCTGGTCGCCCTTCCTGATATTATACTTTGGTTTGAATCTTGTTTTCATTTTTTACTTTTTTGCTTCCCGGGGGAAGTTTTGTTTTGCGTTCCTGATACTGCCAGGAACTTATGAGTAAACGTTATTAAACTTTCTGGCTTGCTTCCGGAATTGTACCGGTTCAATTTCACTAAAGAACTTCAGGAGCAAGAGAAATAATCTTCATATACCCTTTATCACGCAGCTCACGGGCAACTGGTCCGAAAATACGCGTGCCGCGAGGTTCGTCAGATGCGTTCAGGATCACCACCGCGTTGTCGTCGAAACGGATATACGAACCATCTTTACGGCGCAGTTTGTTCTTAGTGCGCACAATTACCGCTTTGGCAACAGTACCTTTTTTGATACCACCGGCAGGGATCGCGTCTTTAACCGTTACAACGATCTTATCTCCAACCTTTGCGTAACGCTGACCACTATTACCCAATACACGGATACAAAGCACTTCTTTGGCACCGCTGTTATCCGCTACGTTCAAACGGGATTCTTGCTGGATCATTTTTATTTAGCTTTTAGCTCTTGGCTAATGGCTGATAGCCGTTAACCGATTAAAAAAAATATATTATCGAAGTCAGCTAACAGCTAAAAGCTGTCAGCCAACAGCTTCTTACTTCACTTTCTCCACGATCTCCACCAGCCTCCAGCGCTTTGTCTTGCTCAGCGGGCGGGTTTCCATGATACGTACCACATCACCAATGCTTGCCTCATTCTTTTCATCATGGGCATGGAACTTCGTAGTTTTCTTTACGAACTTTCCGTAGATCGGGTGCTTTACTTTTCTTTCAACTGCAACAGTGATCGACTTGGTCATTTTGTTGCTGGTCACAACACCGATCCTCGTCTTCCTGAGGTTCCGCTCTTCTGTTGTTGCTGTTGTTGTAGTTTGCTCGGCCATATTTTTAAACTTTAGTCTTCGAGCTTCGGGCAAAGAGCACCGGGATATTCCTCCGTTGCCCGCAGCCCATGGCTCGCAGCAGTATTATGCTAATTGTTTCTTTTTTTGATATTCAGTTTTCAAACGGGCAAGCTCGCGGCGAAGCGCACGGATGCTCATTGGATTTTCAAGGGGTGAAAGCGCATGAGCGAACTCAAGCTTCTTCAAACGAAGTTCATCTTCCTTGATACGGGCCTCCAGGTCCTGTGTATTCAGACCCTGGATGCTTTTTTTGAAATCAGCTGTCTTTGACATGTGAATCAGTTTTATACTTATGCGTTGATCAGATCACGACGCTTGATGAATTTTGTTGCGATGGGCAGTTTGCCTGCAGCAAGGTTCAATGCACCTTTTGCTACTTCTTCCGTAACACCATCGATCTCAAACATGATGCGGCCTGGCTTCACTACGGCTGCCCAGTATTCAAGGTTACCCTTACCCTTACCCATACGTACCTCTGCAGGCTTGTTGGTGATCGGCTTGTCAGGGAAAATGCGGATCCATACGTTACCCTCACGTTTCATGTGGCGGGTAAGTGCCTGACGTGCCGCTTCAATCTGGCGGTCAGTGATCCAATGGCTCTCCAAAGCTTTCAGGGCATATGAACCAAAAGAAATGGTAGCGCCTCTTTTGGCATCACCTCTCATGCGGCCTTTCTGCATTTTCCTGTGCTTCGCTCTTTTAGGCTGTAACATATTTTAATCTTTGAGCTATGAGCCGCGAGCTGTGGGCTGCTGCTGATAGCATTTAAAACAATATATTTTCGCTTGTACAGCTATTAGCTATTGGCCAATAGCTATTAGCTTTCTTAAGAATTTTGACCTCTTCCGCCACGACCCCTGCTGAAGTCACGGCTTCCACCACCAGCTCCGCCTGTGCCACCGCCACCTGGACGACGGTCACCACCCGGACGACGGTCGAAGTTGCCTCCGCGGTCATCCCTTCTTTCTCTTCTGTCACTTACTTCACTCTTGCCACCAACGAAATTCGGGTTCAGGTCTCTTTTTGTCAGTACTTCACCTTTACAGATCCATACTTTGATACCAATTTTACCATATACGGTTTGAGCAAAAACGTTAGCGTAGTCAATGTCCATACGGAATGTATGCAAAGGCGTACGGCCGGCTTTGAACTCTTCGCTACGGGCGATCTCGGCACCTGCCAGACGACCGCTCAGCTTGATCTTAATTCCTTCAGCACCCATGCGCAGTGAAGAAGCGATCGCCATTTTAGTAGCTCTTTTAAAGTTGATACGGTTCTCGATCTGGCGGGCAATGGTGTCGCCAACGATCATCGCATCCAGCTCAGGACGACGGATCTCCAGGATGTTGATCTGTACATCTTCCTTACCGGTTAACTTCTTCAGTTCTTCCTTAATGCGGTCTACCTCGCCACCACCTTTACCTATGATGATACCAGGCTTTGAAGTGTGGATCGTTACGATCAGTTTACCAAGCGTACGCTCGATAACGATCTTGGAGATACCACCTTTATTGATACGGGCATTCAGATAGGTTCTGATCTTGTTGTCTTCGATCAGCTTCTTGGCAAAGTCTTTCTTATTGCCGTACCAGTTGGATTCCCATCCCCTGATGATGCCTAACCTGTTACCAATAGGATTTGCTTTTTGACCCATGATGATTGGTTATACTTTAAATTATTTTTAATTAAGATTTTGCGTCTACGATAACGGTTACGTGATTGCTTCTCTTACGTACGCGGTAACCACGGCCCTGTGGGGCTGGACGCATACGCTTTAAAGTTCTGGCGCCGTCAACAAAAATTGTCTTTACAAACAACTGGCCTTCATCACCACCTTCGTTCTTTTGCTTCCAGTTAGAAATGGCACTCAATACCAGCTTGCGCATTGGTACCGCAGGGTGCTTGGAGTTATGCTCCAGGACCGCCAGCGCTTTTTCTACTTTCATGCCACGGATCAGATCTGCCAGAAGGCGCATCTTACGGGGCGATGTGGGATAGTTTCTCAGTTTAGCTACTGCTTCCATTTTATTATAGTTTCTTGTTTCTGGTCTTTGGTTCCTGGTTGTTCCTAACTAGAAACTATAAACCAGAAACTATAAACCGTTTTATCCTTTTTTACTTGCGTGTCCTTTGAAGTTCCTTGTAGGAGCAAATTCTCCCAGCTTGTGTCCAACCATGAACTCCGTTACGTAAACAGGGATGAATTTATTCCCGTTGTGTACGGCAAACGTATGCCCTACAAAATCAGGTGTAATGGTCGAACGGCGGCTCCAGGTTTTGATCACACCTTTCTTGGATTTACCGTCATTGATAGCAACAACCTTTTCTTCGAGGTGGGCTGCTACATAAGGACCTTTTTTAATTGAACGAGCCATATTTCTGTTTCTGGTTTCTTGTTTCTAGTTTCTTGTTTTGTTCTTCGTCTCACGCATCACGCTTGACGTCTCACGTTACTTAGCCAGTTTCTTACCGTTCTTACGCTGGATGATCAGCTTATCGCTTCCTTTTCCTCTTGTTCTTGTCTTCAGACCTTTAGCGTATTTACCGGTACGTGAACGTGGGTGTCCGCCTGATGCACGGCCTTCACCACCCCCCATCGGGTGATCTACAGGGTTCATGGCAACACCACGGTTCCTTGGCTTGATACCTTTCCAGCGGTTACGTCCTGCCTTACCCATGCTTTGCAGGTTATGGTCGCTGTTGGAAGCAACACCTACGGTCGCATAGCAGTTGATCAATACTTTCCTTAATTCGCCGCTTGGCATTTTCAGGATTGCGTATTTCTCTTCTTTGTTTGAAAGCTGGGCTGATGCGCCTGCACTGCGGGCGATCTTTCCACCCTGTCCGGGCTGCATTTCAATATTGTGAACAACGGTACCTAAAGGCATGTTCTTCAACTGGAGTGCATTGCCAACTTCTGGTGCAACTGCATCTCCGCTGACAACGGTCATTCCAACCTGAAGGCCCTGTGGTGCCAGTATGTATCTTTTCTCACCGTCTGCATAATTCAGAAGGGCGATGAACGTGGTACGGTTTGGATCGTACTCGATAGAAACAACAGTAGCAGGTACAACTTTCTTGTCACGCTTGAAATCGATCAAACGGTACATTTTTTTGTGACCGCCCCCAATGTAACGCATTGCCCTGCGGCCCTGGAAGTTACGGCCACCTGTACGGGTCTTGATCTCGAGCAGGGATTTTTCCGGTTCGTTGGTCGTGATCTCTGCGTATGCATTACCGATTCTCCAACGGGTTCCGGCTGTAATTGGTTTATACTTTTTTAATGCCATGTTCTTGCAATTTTTGCGGTCTTGCCGACCATTCTTTTGTTTCTTTTTTCTGGTCTCTGGTTACTGGTTGTTCCTGACAAGAAACTAAAAACCAGAAACTATAAACCTTATATGTTTGAATACAGATCGATCGTTTCGCCATCAGCGACAGTGACGAGTGCTTTTTTAAAAGCAGGCTTTTGTCCCTGTACAAAACCCTTCTTTGTAAAACGGGTCTTGTTCTTACCTGGAACAACCGCCGTGTTCACGTCCACTACATTTACGCCATAGAACTCTTCGACCGCTTTTTTGATCTCAAGCTTGTTGGCCTTGCGGGACACCCTGAAAGCATAGCGGCGCAGGCTTTCCTGCTGGCTGTTTGCTTTTTCGGTGAGGATCGGTTTTATCAGTACTTCAGAAAGTTTCATCTGAATAAATTTGAAATTTGAATATTTAAATCACCCGGAAATCCATCCGGCTGGGACTTAGGCCGCTGCTTCTTCTTCACTTCCTGTGAAGACCTTTGCTGCGCTTTCAGTCAGTACAAGTACCTCTGAATTCACAATATCATAAGTGTTCACATCGCTCAGTACAACACCCAGTACGGATGGCACATTACGAAGGCTGCTGTTGATATGATCGTTGTATTCAGGAAGAACGAACATCAGTTTCTTCTCACCTACTTTCAGGCTGTTCATGATGTTCATGAAATTCTTGGTCTTTGGCGCGTCAAAGTTCAGATCTTCAACCACCACGATCGCGTTCTCTTTTGCCTTGAAAGCAAGAGCCGACATCTTGGCCAGGTCCTTCACTTTACGATTCAGCTTGATATCGTATTTGTGTGGCTTTGGTCCGAAGATGGTACCACCACCCTTGTACAAAGGGTTACGGATGTTACCCTTACGGGATCCGCCGGTTCCTTTCTGACGATGCAGCTTGCGGCTGGCACCCTTCACTTCGGCACGTGTCTTTACTTTGTGCGTTCCCTGGCGCTGTGCTGCCAGGTATTGCTTTACAGCCAGGTAAATGGCATGGGTATTTGGTTCAATACCAAATATTTCTTCAGGGAGTTCAACAGTTCTGCCTGTTTCCTGTCCTTGTATGTTTAATACTTTTACTTGCATTTTACTTCTGGATTAAAACGATTGAACCATTGTGGCCTGGAACAGCACCACTTACCAAGATGTAGTTTTTGTCTGCGAAGATCTTTACCACTTTCAGGCCTTTTACCTTCACACGGTCCTGACCCATACGGCCAGCCATGCGCATGCCTTTAAAAACACGGCTTGGATAGGATGATCCGCCGATAGAACCCGGGGCTCTCTGGCGGTCGTGCTGACCATGGGAAGCTTCACCCACACCGGAGAAACCATGGCGCTTTACAACACCCTGGAAACCCTTACCCTTTGTAGTACCAACAACATCAACCTTCTCGCCTTCAGCGAAAATGTCAACAGTGATGGTCTCACCAATATTTTTTTCTGTGTAATAGTTGCGGAACTCTTTTACAAACTTCTTTGCAGCTGTGTTGGCTTTTGCGTAGTGATTCTTTTCAGCCTGAAGTGTGTGCTTGTCTTTCTTGTCGCCGTAGGCGATCTGGAGAGCAGTGTAGCCATCTGTTTCCTGCGTTTTTACCTGGGTTACTACGCAGGGACCGGCTTCGATGATCGTGCAGGCAGTTTGCTTGCCGCTTGGATCGAATACGCTGGTCATCCCAATTTTTTTGCCAATGATTCCTTTCATTTTCTTACGGTTTTTCCCGCAAGGTTGTACAAGACATCACGCTTGGCAGCATGATTCAATCCTGGTTCATCGCCCGACCTTTTCCTTTTGTCCTGCCTGTGGCAGCTTCGGAAGTACCGGTGACAAACAAACCTCGAAGGGCTTGTTTATATGTAATCGCGGATCACAAGATTTTAAAGGATTTCCCTGATGATGCTCAGGTCCTTCCATTTCTGATCTCCGCAGTTTCTTTCAGAGCTCTTTTCTGGTGCCTCGGCGCCATTGAGAGATGATCAATATTTTATTTCAAAAGAACTAGTTTTTTTGATTTCACATCCTCACTCGGACCAGTGAAATCGGTTCATCCGCTGTTATGCCTTGATCTCAACCTCAACACCAGAGGGCAGGTCAAGCTTAGATAACGCATCTACAGTCCTGGATGAAGAAGTGTAAATGTCCAGGAGGCGCTTATGCGTAGCCAGCTGGAATTGTTCACGGCTCTTCTTGTTCACGTGTGGTGAACGCAACACTGTAAAGATCTTCTTGCGCGTAGGCAAAGGAATAGGTCCTGTTACCACTGCACCTGTGCTACGAACGGTCTTAACAATCTTCTCAGCAGATTTGTCTACCAGGTTGTGGTCGTAAGACTGTAATTTGATTCTTATTCTCTGTGACATACGTCCTTTCCCAGTTTTTTCCCTGACATCCGAATACTCATCATGTCCAGGATTTGGGAGCGCAAAGATAGGAGTATGCGGGAAACTGGCAAAACCCTGAAAAAGTTTTTTGTGAAGAAAGCCATAATAAGCCCTTTTTTCCCTCTAATAGGCCTTCAGGAAGTAGCATATCATTAAAAAAAACATTGATGTGGATAGTTGTTCTTTCGAAACTCATCCATTAAGAACAGAAATCAGGGACCACATTTATATAAACTTTGATTACGCACCGGGCTGTTCAATAACATCAATCCTTATTCTTCCTGAAAATAAAACGGTGGGGTCTCCCCGCAGCTTTCCGCCTGCCAAAAATATCTGCATGGCTTTCGCCCTGGAATTCTGCAATGATCTCTATAAAGTCCTCGTCACCCGTTTTTGAAGCTGTGAACCTTGAAGGAAAACTGCCGTTTGTCAGGGAAATATCCTTAACCCCTTTTGCCGAAATGATTTTCCAGGTCCCCTTTGGACCCAATACTTCAAATTCCATTTGTCCCGAACTTTCTGCCGGGTTCGTATTCCAGATCAGCGGGTAAGTGAAATCATAAGGACCCCATTCTGTCATCAGGATATTCTTTCTTCCTGCAAGGGTAATGCTCCCTTTAAATGGATTGTTCGGCTTATCAACAGTAGGATAAGCTGCTGTTGTATCCAGTAGCTCCATCTCTGAAGAATCAATGAATCCAATCGTTGAATCTGTAAGAAAGACCTTTCCTGCACCAGCATAGCTGTTATTGAAAATGAATAAGCTGTCCGTTCCGGAAAGCTCATAGACCAAAGGGTTTTCATTAAAGCTGTTCAGGCTGACCAGGTAGTTCCTGCTTTTTCCCGTGTGGTTATTGCTGTCATTGTTGCTGTTGCCAAGCCTGATGGCGACCTGGTCACGGTAAAATATATTGCTTAGGATCTGGTTGTGATGACCTTTTTCAATGGCAATGCCTGTTTTGTTGTTCCTGAACTGGTTGCCAGAAATATTACTTTCCCAGAGGTTGAAGGCCCTCACACCATAATCAGATTCGAACATCCGGTTCCCATTTATAACGTTCCTGCTGAAACCGATCTCAATGGAATTAGTGGCGGCATATGAAAAATCATTCGACCAGATACGGTTGTCGTTGCTTCCATTTTCATTTAATTGGCCCTCTGCTTTGCCCGGGAACAAAATTCCATTTCCGCAATGCGTGGCGGAATTCCTGTAAAATATGTTTTCACTACCCTGTTCAACAAAAAAGCCTGCGCTGCCTTGCCCATCGCTCTCCACCCCATGGGTATAACCCCGAACATTGAAGTTGATCTTATTAAAAAGGAACTGATTGCTTTTTGACTGGTAAATACCAATCCCAATACCTGAATTAAAGGATAGATCATTGTTATAGATCTTACCGTTATTGCATTGTGTCATCAGCAATGCGTTCTGGCCACCGGTTACTTTGCAATATTTTACGATAGCCTGTTGGCAATCCTTCAGGTATATGCCTGCTCCATAGGAAAGCCATTCATCGTTTTCATTTTGAGAAGAAAGTACTTTTTCCAATGCCTTATTTTGTGATGAAGGGTCAAGGTGTTGCCTGAAATTGTAACTGAAATTGCATTGCTCAATCACCAGGTTTGTAACACCTGTTGCCACAAGGCCTATTTTATAACCGCTGGCGATCAGGTTCCTGATGGTAATGTTGCTTCCTGTTACTCGAATCGCCAGTCCTTTAAATTCATCAGGCATCTGAAAGGCATGGTTGCCTTCCATGATCGATCCATTAAAATCAACAACAATATTATTTCCGGATACCTCAATAACAGGATCATCAACGGCGGTTCCGCCAAGATGATAGACTGCCTTTTTGATCAGCACCGAAGACCGGATCTTCATTCCTTTTTTTAATATCACCTGCCCTGTCACGGATGCTGAAGCTGACATCAGCAGGAGCAAAACGAAGCACCTCATGGTTCTCATTCACATTGTTTTTCATTAAAAAGGAAGTGCATTAACAGTCAGCACTCATTTCCAGGACCCTTTTATTCTTTTCATTCAGAGTGCGGTAATTTATCATAATTAGTAAGTATTCTCCGCGCTCATAATAAGCGTTATAAATGTTCATTGCTTCAAAGTAGGAACAAGTTTCAAATTGTCAGCTTTGTACAGCTGCCTGGCTGCATCACTTTCTTCATTGGCTAATACTAGCCAGTCAGGCCTTCGGCGTTTTCCTATATTTCGTGCAACATTTATCCGTCATACCGAATACTCATCTTGCTCCCGGAGGACAATACTGCTTTAAAAAATTTGTATAAAGTGTTGACATGTGTTTGCCCGTTCCTTCGCCTTCTGAAATACCATGCGTGCGGTTTGGATAAGGCATGAACTGGAATTGCTTGTTGTGTTTGATCAGTTCATTCAGCAGCATTTCAGCATTGTTATAATGCACGTTATCATCTCCTGTCCCGTGAATGTAAAGCAGGTTACCTTGAAGCCGGTTCGCATAAGTGATGGGTGATCCTTTGATAAAATCTTCCCGGTTCTCCTGCGGAAGTCCCATGTAACGTTCCTGGTAAATATTATCATAGGTAAGCTGGTTGCCAACAGCTGCTACAGCGATGCCCGTTTTATAGATTTCCGGGTACTGGAACATCAGGTTCAGCGTTGCCGATCCGCCGCCGCTCCAGCCCCATACGGCAATCCTTGATGTATCTACATACGGCCATTTCATGATCTCCCTTGCCGCCATGGCCTGGTCCCTGATATTGACCAATCCGATCTTCTTGTAAACTGATTTTCTCCATTCCCTTCCTTTGGGTACCGGTGTGCCGCGGTTATCTATTGCGATATAGAAATAGCCGTCCTGCGACATATCACCCTGGTATAGAAAATTATTAGAAATGCCATATTGGTCTTTTACTTCCTGCCCCCACGGTTCCGTATAAACGTAAAATACAACAGGATATTTTTTGGTTGAATCAAAACGTGCCGGCTTTGACATCCAGGCATCCATCTCCACACCCTCCGATGTGGTGATCTTAAAAAATGTTGTATTCACTTTACTCCTGTCTGCTTTCGCAACTGCCTGAGCAACCTTATCCTGGTCATTGAGCGGTTGATGCACTGGAAGCGAGACCCATTCAGAAGCAGGAGGCGTATAGTAGTTACTGAAGCTGTGAAAGGCAAAGGCGCCTGTAGGTGAAACCTGGTAGTTATGCGTACCCTGCTGGCTTGCCGGGGAAAGTCTTTCTGCTGACCCGGTTCCATCGAGCCTGGTGCGGTAAAGATATTTCTGAGTGGCATTTTCAGGTGATGCGGAGAAGTATACATAACCCCCTTTATCATCAATGGCTGCTATGTCCATCACATCATAGGCACCATTGGTGATCAGTGTTTGCTTTTTGCCATCCCGGCTGATGCGGTAAAGATGCCTCCAACCATCTTTTTCACTGGCCCATACGAATTCAGTGCCGCCATTGATCCAGTCCCAGCCACCCCACTGGTAATCAAAATCCCACAGGGGCAGAATATCGATCCAGGCAGGATCTGTTTCCTGGTAAATGGTTCGCACATTTCCTGAAAGCGCATCACAAAGCAAAATCCTGGATTCATTCTGTTTGCGGTTCAGGTGCTGCACAACAAGCTCCTTTTCATTGGCGGCCCATTCCATTCTAGGTGCGTAAGCACCCCATTTCGCGTCGTAAGGAATGTTCATCCATTTAGTTTTTGCACTGGTCACATTCACCACTCCGATCCTGAAAGGTGATGGTGGCTCACCAGCAACAGGGTATTCAACCGGTACTGCGTGAGGGTAAATAGAATCTGTATTGTTGACCATAAGATGATCCTTCACCTTCCTTGCATCGATCTGCCAGTAAGCGATCTGCCTGCTGTCGGGACTCCACCTGAATCCGTCACGGGCAAAGAACTCTTCTTCGTAGGCCCAGTCAAAAGTTCCATTGATCAATTTCCGGCTGCCGCCTGTTGTCAATGCCTTTGCAATACCTGTTGCAAGGTCTTCCACATAAATATTATAATCACTTACATAAGCAACTTTTTTACCGTCCGGTGAAACCTTTGCAAACATCAGCGAAGATGCGGGACGGCTTTTGCCTACCTGTTTTATTGTATTATTTTCCATGTTCACCAGCCAGTAATCTCCTCTTGTATTCAACCGCCACACTTTCTTGGTGTTGGTAAATACAAGCGCTGTCTTGCCATTTTCAGAAATGGAAAAATTGCTGGGTACCAGGCCTTTTTCTGCGCCCGCCGGAACCAGCTGCGCTTTGGACACGATGGTTGTTTTGGTGTTTGCCGGCAGAACATATTTAACCATCTCCCCTGCTTCCAGCCTGTAATAAGCATTTCCATCCTTTAACCATTTATAGTTCTGGGAAAGTCCTGCAATTTGAAAGCAAAAGAAAAAGAAGGTTATATAAAATAAGCGTCTGGAGGTGTACATATAACAAACATTGTTCAGTGAAAATAATGGTTTCACTTAAAAGCAGGCAGCCGCTTGAATAAATAGCCACTGTATTTTACATTTTGACTGGCATAGCAGAATAAGCTTTACCTGGTTTTCGTGAAAATGTAGTTACCTGGTTCATCTTTTTTTATTCGTCCAATTCCCTTTACTTGCACGCACAAATGCAAGAGGAAGCAGCACTGATTCCACAAAAAAAAGATTCAAAACTCGCCAAATGGGTGAAGCTGCTGGTAAAGCTGGCTATCACCATCGCGTGCTTCTGGTATATTTCAACAAAGATCGACCTGGATAAAGCGCTGGATGCTTTAGGAAAGGCCAAATGGTGGTTCCTGTTCCTTGCTGTGATCACCCTGGTAACATCTAAAATTTTTTCTGCTTTCCGCCTGAACATTTACTTCCGGAACATAGGATTGCATCTTCCCGAATGGAGGAACATCAAACTATACTGGCTGGGCATGTTTTACAATCTTTTTCTTCCGGGGGCTATCAGCGGAGATGCCTATAAGGTTGTTATCCTGAACAAGCGGTACAAGTCGCCTTATAAAAAAACATCCGTTGCCATCCTGATGGATCGCTTCAGCGGCCTGCTTGCATTGGGAGTGATCCTTTGCATTTACGGGTTGATTGTACTTGACAACGATCTTTACAACATTGTGCTGGTCACCGGTTGCCTGCTGTCCGTTATTGTTTCTTACCTGGTGATCAGGCACTTTTTCAATTATCTTCTTCCCGTATTCTGGCCTACATTTTTCTGGGGCCTTGCCGTACAGGGGGTACAGGTCATTTGTATCTATTGCCTGCTCGCAGGATTGGAACAGGTATTTACTTCCATGAACATGCCCGCACATCAGCCCGAGTGGATCTTCATTTTTCTTTTGTCTGCAGTGATCACTGTACTTCCAATTTCTTTAGGCGGTGGCCTCGGAACCCGTGAATTCATTTTTGTTGAAGGCGCCAATTTCTTTCACCTTGACCCTCATGTTGCACTGATCATTTCTTTGCTTTTTTACCTCAGTAGTGTTGTAGCCTCGGCCTGGGGCGCGTGGTTTGTTTTCAATGACCCGTTAGCGGAAGGCGGGTCTTTTAGTTGATGGTCGTTTTGTTGTTTCTGGTTTATGGTTTCTTGTTTCTGGTTCTTAGGTCCAATTTTATTTACTGGTATGGTTTGCGTAGAGTAAAGAATCTTCAATGGGAGAAGTGCCAGGCCTTCAGGATGATAGTTTATAGATATAGAGAAAAAGAATGGTTTTAAAATGAGCCACCTTTATTACGGGAAAAATAAAAATGACAATCCAAAAAAGGACCCCATTTCTTTGCGTCTTTGCGTGAAATTCCTCAAAAAAAATGCTACCCGCGGACGGATAGCTTTTTTTGCTTGCCTTACAAATAGTAAGTATTTAAAGGAGTTGTATGATGTGCTGATGAGGTCAATATTAGTGCCAGCTTTCATCTTCTTCGTAAAATTCCCTGGTAGGATCATGGTTGATACTCGTAAGCTTACCGTTCATTAATAAAGGCCGGTTGTTGATATCGTGAAAGTTCTATGTGGACTGGACGTGAAAAAGGGCTCATTAGAGCCCTGTTCAATAACCTGGTTGGTGTTTTTCATAGGCCGTCAACGGCCGGACTTTTAGTCCTGAAAACAGGAAACCGAACAGCCCCGCATGAGCAAAACCAGTGCCTAACTCAACTGCAGGGTGTGATCCCCCTTAAATTTTTAAGCTCTAAACAGTGTACATAAAAAAATCCCTCCCGTTGCGACGGGAGGGATTGAATATTTAGAATTTTAATTACTCTGCACTAACCTTACCCTTGCTCTTGGCGATCACCTCTTCGGCAATACCATTTGGAGCTGGAGCGTAATGCGAGAATTCCATGGTTGAAGATGCACGTCCCGAAGACAGAGAACGCAGCTGCGTTACATAGCCGAACATTTCGCTCAACGGAACTTTCGCCTTGATCACCTGTGCACCCGCACGTGTGTCCATGCCTTCCAGCATACCACGACGGCGGTTCAGGTCACCTGTAACATCACCCATGTACTGATCTGGTGTGATTACCTCTACTCTCATGATCGGCTCCAGCAATACTGGCTTCGCCTTACGGGCAGCTTCACGGAAACCACTCTTGGCGCAAAGTTCAAATGACATGGAGTCAGAGTCTACCTGGTGGAAGGAACCATCATAGATCCGCACTTTCAGGTTGTCTACAGGATAGCTGGCCAGAACGCCTGTTCCCATGGATTGCTCAAACCCTTTCTGAATGGCAGGAATGAATTCACGTGGAATGGAACCTCCGAAAATATCATTTACGAACTGGAATTTCTTATCAGGATTTTCTTTTGCAAATTCTTCATCGATCGGTCCAAGGTTGAACAGGATGTCAGCGAACTTACCACGTCCACCTGACTGCTTTTTCAGCACTTCACGGTGGTCAACGGTTTGCTGGAATGCTTCTTTATAAGCAACCTGTGGCGCACCCTGGTTTACTTCTACCTTGAATTCACGACGCATACGGTCAACGATGATCTCCAGGTGCAATTCACCCATTCCGCGAAGAATGGTCTGTCCCGTTTCTTCATCTGTGTTAACACGCAGCGTTGGATCTTCTTCTACCAGTTTGGCAATGGCCATACCCATCTTATCTACGTCGGCCTGTGTTTTAGGCTCGATGGCAATAGCGATCACCGGCTCTGGAATGAACATATTTTCGAGAACGATCGGATGATTTTCATCACAAAGCGTATCTCCTGTTTTGATCTCTTTAAAACCAACGGCTGCCCCGATATCACCTGCTTCAATGAAATCGATCGGGTTCTGCTTGTTGGCGAACATTTTCATGATCCTTGAGATTCGCTCTTTCTTTCCGCTTCTTACGTTCAGCACATAAGAACCTGCATCAAGGTGCCCGGAATAGGCCCGGAAGAATGCAAGACGTCCAACAAACGGATCGGTCATGATCTTGAAGGCAAGTGCAGCGAATGGCTCTTTTGGATCTGGCCTGCGCTTAATCTCTTCACCAGTATTTGGGTCAAGACCAGTAACGGCTTCGATATCCATTGGTGAAGGCAGGTAACGGCAAACTGCATCCAAAGCTGTTTGCACACCTTTATTTTTGAAAGAGGAACCGCACATCATTGGAACAATGCTCAGGTCAATGGTAGCTTTGCGGATCGCTTCATGCAATTCAACTTCAGTGATGGTATTTGGATCATCAAAGAACTTTTCCATCAGCTTGTCATCGTATTCAGCAACTGATTCAATCAGCTGGCTTCTCCAATGTTCTGCTTCTTCCATCATATCGGCAGGTACCGGAATTTCGTCGAAGGTCATGCCTTCTGTTTCCATGTGCCAGACAACACCTTTCATAGTGATGAGGTCAACTACGCCGGAGAAATCATCTTCCGCGCCAATAGGCAGCTGAAGCGGCACCGCTTTGGCACCCAGCATGTCGCGAACCTGGTTAACAACCATCAGGAAGTCAGCACCGGAGCGGTCCATCTTGTTAACGAAACCAATACGCGGAACCTTGTAACGGTTAGCCTGGCGCCATACAGTTTCAGATTGAGGTTCTACACCATCAACAGCGGAGAACAAAGCGATCAGGCCATCCAGTACACGCATGGAACGCTCTACTTCAACCGTAAAGTCCACGTGACCCGGAGTATCAATGATGTTGAAATAATATTTTTTAGTGTTGGCGTCAACCTTGCCTTTATCGGTAGGGAAATTCCACTGGCAGCTAACGGCAGCGGAAGTAATGGTAATACCCCTTTCCTTCTCCTGTTCCATCCAGTCGGTGGTAGCAGCGCCATCATGCACCTCACCTATTTTATGGATCATACCGGTATAGCGCAAAATACGCTCGGTTGTAGTGGTCTTACCAGCATCAATGTGTGCGGCAATTCCAAAATTGCGTTGAAACTTCAAGTCTGCCATGAGTATAAAAATTGAGTATTGTTCGGTTTATGCAGGATTTTCACCTGTTCCGGCCTGTTGGCGGTCAATGGTTTCCAAGCCTGCTCATCAACCTAGCCTGGGTCAATGGGACATTGCACCAAACTGAAATTGAGGGTGCAAAGGTAAGGAAACAGCAGTGATATTCAGAACCCATTTGAACAATGTTTGTTAAACCTAATTCACCCGAAATGCACATTTTAAAACATGAAAAGCAACACTTTCACCCTTGCATAATTTTTGCAATTCATTTAATCATTGTAATTTCAAAAAGAATATTTACTAACACTCATTAAAAACCCATTAACAACATGGCAAAATCAACCAGGAAATCCGCTTCCAAAAAAGGATCCAGCAAAGGTTCCGGCGGTAGATCTTCTTCAAAAGGCGCATCCAAAAAAGGAGCATCCAAAAAATCTTCCGGCCGCGGTGGCAGCAGCTCACGTGGTGGAGCATCCAAGAAAGGTGCGTCTAAAAAAGGTGCATCTAAAAAGGGAGCTTCTAAAAAAGGTGCTTCTAAGAAGAGCGCATCCAAAAAAGGAGCTTCCAAGAAAGGTGCATCCAAGAAGGGCGCTTCCAGGAAAGGTGCGTCTAAAAAAGGTGCATCTAAAAAATCTTCCTCTAAATCAAGCCGTGGTGGCGCTTCTAAATCTTCCAGAGGCGGTTCTTCCCGTGGCGGCAGCAAAAGCTCCGGCGGCGGTCGCAGCAGCGGTGGTTCCTCTAAATCTTCATCTTCACGTGGTGGTTCTTCAGGCAGCCGTGGCGGATCAAAAAGCTCCGGTGGCGGACGTAGCGCTTCAAGGAGCGGTGGTTCTTCATCTGGCAGGGGCCTGGCTTCAGCAAGCAAAGGCACCAGGGAAAGAGTAGCCAGTAAAGGCGGCTCCAGTTCCTCTGGTGGTGGCAGAAGCAGAAGCGGCGGTGGTAACCGTGGAGGCGGCGGCAGCTCCTCTTCAGGTAACTCAGGAAGCCAGTACCAGGGTTCTGATGTTTCAACAGGGTCACAAACCCCGGAAGGCGTTACTTCTCCTGATACAGGGAACATGACCAGCGGAAACGGTGGTGGTGATGATAACGGAATGGCCTGATCAATCAATCATCCAGATAAAAAAAACATCCGCCGAATGGCGGATGTTTTTTTATGCGTTCAATTGAATGGACTTATATCTTGAAGTGAGCGAAAGCTTTGTTGGCTTCAGCCATACGGTGGGTATCTTCTTTTTTCTTGAAAGCAGCGCCTTCACCTTTTGCTGCGGCAACGATCTCGTTAGCCAGCTTGTCTGCCATGCTGCGACCATTCCTGTCACGGCTGTAGCGGATCAGCCATTTGATACTAAGGGAGATCTTCCTGTCAGGACGAACTTCCGCAGGGATCTGAAAGGTAGCGCCACCAATCCGACGGCTGCGTACTTCAACGGCAGGCGTTACATTCGAAAGGGCCCTTTTCCAGATCTCGTAGCCATCTTCACCGGTTGTTTTGGAAACTCTTTCCAAAGCATTGTAGAAAATATCAAAGGCTACGCTTTTCTTACCTTCCCACATGATGTTGTTCACAAAACGTGTAACCAGCTTATCGTTGTAGCGTGGGTCCGGTGCCAGGGGAAGTTTTTTTGCTTGTGCTTTACGCATCGTTTATCTCGGATTTTAGGATCTACCGTATTTCGCCGGTACATCCAGAGTTATACTTTTATTATTAATTATGGAATCAGCTACAATCAGCGGAATCCGTGATCCTTATTTCTTACCAGCGGTCTTTGCTCCTGCCTTTTCGCGCTTTGTTCCGTATTTGGAACGGCTCTTCTTACGGTCTTTCACACCGGCAGTATCAAGCGATCCACGAACGATATGGTAACGTACTCCTGGAAGGTCTTTTACACGACCACCACGGATCAATACGATCGAGTGCTCCTGTAAGTTATGGCCTTCACCCGGGATGTATGCGATCACCTCTACCTTGTTGGTCAAACGTACCTTTGCT